>Ga0207426_1000008_pt1 | contig 848730 bp, 851 predicted proteins | sample AraplaMF_Cvi_mMS_FD_184265 | JGI IMG/M metagenome (GOLD analysis project Ga0207426, IMG submission 184265) | Arabidopsis root microbial communities from the University of North Carolina, USA - plate scrape MF_Cvi_mMS (SPAdes) (version 2) | ecosystem: Host-associated > Plants > Roots >...
CGCCGTGTGCTGGTTGGCACTCAACACGTGTGAGATCGTGGAGGAGACCTACTTCGTTTCTCACCATCTGAAGTAACTATCCAATACGGAACCTGCCACAGTTTCGGGGCGGGCGATTTTTCGTCCGTGAATCTTTAACAAGGGAGAGAGAAATGAAATCCATTATCTCATTGATGGCTGCGGCCGCCTTCGGCGTCGCATCGTTCGTTATGCCTGCTCTGGCGGCAGACAAGGGCCTGGTTGGCATCGCAATGCCGACGAAGTCCTCCGCTCGCTGGATCGATGACGGCAACAACATCGTCAAGCAGCTCCAGGAAGCCGGCTACCAGACCGACCTGCAGTATGCTGACGACGATATTCCGAACCAGCTTTCGCAGATCGAAAACATGGTCACGAAGGGCGCCAAGGTTCTCGTCATCGCTTCGATCGACGGCACGACCCTTTCGGACGTTCTCCAGAAGGCCCATGACGCCGGCATCAAGGTCATCGCTTATGACCGCCTGATCCGCGACTCTGCCAACGTTGACTACTACGCCACGTTCGACAACTTCCAGGTTGGCGTTCTCCAGGCTGGTACGATCGTCGACAAGCTCGGCCTCAAGGACGGCAAGGGCCCGTTCAACATCGAACTCTTCGGCGGTTCGCCGGACGACAACAACGCCTTCTTCTTCTATGACGGCGCAATGTCTGTCCTGCAGCCCTACATCGACTCCGGCAAGCTCGTCGTGAAGTCCGGCCAGACCGGCATGGACAAGGTCGGCACGCTGCGTTGGGATCCGGCAACGGCCCAGGCCCGCATGGACAACCTGCTCTCGGCTAACTACACCGACGCCAAGGTTGACGCTGTCCTGTCTCCGTACGACGGTCTGTCGATCGGCATCATCTCGTCGCTGAAGGGCGTCGGCTACGGTTCGGCTGACCAGCCGTTGCCGGTCGTCTCCGGCCAGGACTCGGAAATCCCGTCGATCAAGTCGATCATCGCTGGCGAACAGTATTCGTCGATCTTCAAGGACACCCGCGACCTCGCAAAGGTCACCGTTCAGATGGTTGACGCCGTCATGTCCGGCAAGGAGCCTGAAGTCAACGACACGAAGACCTACGACAACGGCGTCAAGGTCGTTCCGTCCTACCTGCTGAAGCCGGTTACCGTGACCAAGGAGAACTACAAGACGGTTCTCGTTGACAGCGGTTACTACAAGGAAGATCAGCTGAAGTAATTATGAATGGCCGGAACCCGCGTGATTGCGGGTTCCGGTCTTCGATTCTATGATCGCCGGGCCAGTTTCGGTCGCGGCGTTGGGTTTTTAGTCATGGACAATACAATCCTCGAAATGCGGAACATCACCAAGACGTTCCCGGGCGTGAAGGCGCTCGAGAATGTGAACCTCAGGGTTCGCCAGGGTGAGATCCACGCATTGGTGGGCGAAAACGGGGCCGGCAAGTCGACCCTGATGAAAGTGCTCTCCGGCGTCTATCCGGCAGGAAGCTATGAAGGCGAGATCGTCTATGAGGGCGATGTTCGCAATTTCAAAGTCCTGAAGGATTCGGAAGAAATCGGCATCGTCATCATCCATCAGGAACTGGCGCTCGTGCCGCTCCTGTCGATCGGCGAAAACATCTTCCTCGGCAATGAAAACGCCAAGAAGGGCGTCATCAGCTGGGAAGACACATTCAATCGCACCAAGCAGCTTCTGGCGAAGGTAGGCCTTCGCGAATCTCCGAATACGCTCGTGACCGACATCGGCGTCGGCAAGCAGCAGCTCGTCGAGATCGCCAAGGCGCTGTCGAAGAGCGTCAAGCTGCTCATCCTCGACGAGCCGACGGCATCGCTGAACGAAAGCGATTCAGACGCGCTCCTCAACCTGCTGATGGAATTCCGCAGGCAGGGCATCACCTCGATCATCATTTCCCACAAGCTGAACGAGATCCGCAAGGTCGCCGACCAGATCACGGTCCTGCGCGACGGTATGACCGTCAAGACGCTCGACTGTCACAAGGACGAGATCAGCGAAGACATCATCATCAAGAATATGGTGGGCCGCGACCTCGCCGACCGTTATCCGCCGCGCTCCGTGCCGGTGGGCGAGACCATCTTCGAGGTCAAGAACTGGAACGCCTTCCACCAGCAGCATCGCGACCGCCAGGTCCTTCACGACATCAACGTCAATGTCCGCAAGGGCGAGGTCGTTGGCATCGCCGGCCTCATGGGTGCTGGCCGCACCGAATTCGCCATGAGCGTGTTCGGCAAGTCCTATGGCCACAAGATCACCGGCGACGTCTTCGTTGAGGGCAAGAAGGTCGATACGTCGACGGTGCGCAAGGCGATCGACGCCGGTCTCGCCTATGTGACGGAAGACCGCAAACATCTCGGCCTCGTGCTGAACGACAACATCCTGCACAACACCACGCTCGCCAATCTGCTCGGCATTTCGAAGAACACCGTCATCGACGACATCAAGGAGATGAAAGTCGCGACGGACTATCGCTCGAAGCTGCGCATACGGTCATCGGGCATCTTCCAGGAAACGGTCAACCTGTCGGGCGGCAACCAGCAAAAGGTCGTGCTGTCGAAGTGGCTGTTCTCCGATCCCGATGTTTTGATCCTGGACGAGCCCACACGTGGTATCGACGTTGGCGCAAAATACGAAATCTATACTATCATCAACCAGCTTGCCGCCGATGGAAAGGGCGTTCTGATGATCTCGTCAGAAATGCCTGAACTGCTTGGCACATGTGACCGCATCTACGTGATGAACGAAGGACGCATCGTCGCCGAACTGCCGAAAGGAGAAGCAAGCCAGGAAACCATCATGCGCGCTATCATGCGCTCAGGGGAGAAGAAACAATGACTCCTGTCAACCCGACATCCACAGAGGAAAGCAACGTCGTTTCGATTGCCGACTATATCCGCGGCAACATCCGCGAATATGGCATGCTGATCGCACTCGTCGCGATCATGATATTCTTCCAGTTCTACACTGGCGGTATCCTGTTCAAGCCGGTCAATCTGACGAACCTCGTGCTGCAGAACTCCTTCATCATCATCATGGCCCTCGGCATGCTGCTGGTGATCGTTGCTGGGCATATCGACCTGTCGGTCGGCTCCATCGTTGCCTTCGTCGGCGCGCTGGCGGCCATCTTCACCGTTTCCTGGGGCATGAATTTCTGGCTGGCGGGTCTGCTCTGCCTGATCATCGGCGGCTTCATCGGCGCGGCACAGGGCTATTTCATCGCCTATCACCGCATCCCGTCCTTCATCGTGACGCTTGCCGGCATGCTGGTTTTCCGCGGCCTGACGCTCACCGTTCTCGGTGGCAAGAACATCGGCCCGTTCCCGAAGGAATTCCAGGTCATCAGCACCGGCTTCCTGCCGGGCGACATGATCGACATCTTCGGTATTCCGACCCAACTCACCTCGCTGATCCTGACCGTCATCATGCCGGTCATCCTCTTCTACCTCGCCTGGCGCCGCCGCAAGGTCAATGAGAGCCACGGCATCGACGTCGAGCCGATGGGCTTCTTCATCGGCCAGAATGTCCTCATTTCGCTCGCCATCGTCTGGCTCGGTTGGCTGCTGTCGACCTACAAGGGTCTGCCGAACGTTCTGATCGTCATGCTGGTCCTGATCGCGGCGTACAGCTTCGTCACCCGCCGCACGACGATTGGTCGCCGCATCTACGCCATGGGTGGCAATGAAAAGGCGACCAAGCTTTCCGGTATCAACACCGAGCGCCTGAGCTTCTTCACCTTCGTCAACATGGGTGTGCTTGCGGGTCTCGCCGGCATGATCGTTGCGCTGCGCCTGAACTCGGCAACGCCGAAGGCCGGTGTCGGTTTCGAACTTGACGTCATTGCGGCCTGCTTCATCGGCGGCGCGTCGGCTTCGGGCGGCGTCGGCAAGATCACCGGTGCGGTTATCGGCGCATTCATCATGGGCGTCATGAACAACGGCATGTCGATCGTCGGTCTCGGCATCGACTTCCAGCAGATGGTCAAGGGCGCCGTGCTTCTCGCTGCCGTCTTCTTCGACGTCTACAACAAGAACAAGGGCTGAGGCCTAACTCGGCCTGCGCATTCGCAGTCGTATGAAAACGAATTCCGGCTCCTCGGGGAGCCGGAGCGGCGTAGCTTTGCCGTCGCCGAACGAAAGGATCAGGACCGTGCTTATTTCGCAGATCAAAGGCTCCAACGGAGAGATCATCGTCGCCGCGCGCGAACCGGGTGCCGCCGCCAAGGCCGTCAAGGGTGCTACGAGCGTCTACGCTCTGGCGATGGAAGCCGCAGATGGCGGCAAGTCACTCGTCTCCGTTATCGAGGCGCATGGATATGGCGACGCCGTCGATCTTGAAAAGGCCTATGCCGAAGGTCGCTTCCTGCCGCCGATCACGCATCCGGATGCAGCGCACCTGCATTTGACCGGCACGGGCCTGACGCATCTGGGTTCGGCCGCAACGCGCGATTCCATGCACAAGAAGACCACGGAAGCGGCAGAGGAAACGCTGACCGACTCCATGAAGATGTTCAGGATGGGTCTCGAAGGCGGAAAGCCGGCGGCTGGCCAGAAGGGCGTGCAGCCCGAATGGTTCTACAAGGGCAACGGCTACGGCGCTGCAGCTCCGGGCGCTCCGCTCGTCTCGCCGTCCTTCGCGCTCGACGGCGGCGAAGAGCCTGAAATGGCCGGCATCTACGTGATCGCCAAGGATGGCACGCCGTTCCGTATCGGCTTTGCGCTGTCGAACGAGTTTTCCGATCACGTCACCGAGCGGATCAACTATCTCTTTCTCGCCCATTCCAAGCTGCGCCCGGCAAGCTTCGGTCCGGAAATCCGTATCGGCGTAGCCCCCGAGGATATCCGCGGGACGTCGCGCATCAAGCGCGGCGACAAGGTCATCTTCGAAAAGCCGTTCTTGTCGGGCGAAGCGAACATGTCGCACACTTTCGCCAATCTGGAATATCACCATTTCAAATATGGCCTCTTCCGCGTGCCGGGTGATGTGCATGTACATATGTTCGGTACGGCAACGCTTTCCTTTGCCGATGGCATCAAGGCGGAAGAGGGCGATGTCTTTGAAATCGAGGTGGCCGAATTCGGCCTGCCGCTGCGCAATCCGCTGAAGGTTGCCGCCGAAGAAGAGATCGCCGTCAAGCAGCTCTGATTTCAACTGTGATCTCAAGGGGCCGGCCGCCACGAAAGCCGCCGGTCATTTGACATAGAGGAGGCTCCAAGGCCATGACCGTCCATCAGAATCTCATTGCCGGCGAATGGACCGGCACGAATGCCGCCGAGAATATCAACCCGTCCGACACGAACGAAGTCGTCGGTCTCTACGCTCAGGCGAGCGCCGAGGATGCGAAGGCAGCCATCGCTGCCGCGAAGGCTGCCTTTCCGGCCTGGTCGCGTTCCGGCATCTGGGAGCGCCACGTCATCCTGAAGAAGGCCGGCGACGAGATCATGGCGCGCAAGGACGAGCTTGGCGCTCTTCTCGCCCGCGAGGAAGGCAAGACGCTTCCCGAAGCGATCGGCGAAACGATCCGCGCGTCGCAGATCTTCGAATTCTTCGCAGGCGAAGCGCTGCGCCTTGCCGGCGAAGTCATTCCTTCCGTGCGTCCCAATATCGGCGTCGAGATCACCCGCGAGCCGCTCGGCGTCATCGGCATCATTACGCCCTGGAACTTCCCGATCGCCATTCCGGCCTGGAAGATCGCGCCGGCGCTCTGCTACGGCAACACCGTCGTCTTCAAGCCGGCCGATCTGGTTCCCGGCTGTTCGTGGGCGATTGCCGATATCCTGCATCGTGCAGGCCTCCCGAAGGGCGTTCTGAACCTCGTCATGGGTAAGGGCTCGGTCGTCGGCCAGGCCATGCTCGACAGCCCTGACATTGCCGGCATCACTTTTACCGGTTCGACCGGCACGGGCAAGCGCGTCGCCACTGCTTCCATCGAGCATAACCGCAAGTTCCAGCTGGAAATGGGCGGCAAGAACCCGATGGTCGTGCTCGACGATGCGGATCTCACCGTTGCCGTCGAGGCAGCCGCCAATTCCGGCTTCTTCTCCACGGGCCAGCGCTGCACCGCTTCGTCGCGCCTGATCGTCACCGAAGGCATTCACGACAAGTTCGTTGCGGCACTCACCGAAAAGCTGAAGACCGTCGTCGTCGACAATGCCATGAAGCCCGGCACCCACATCGGCCCCGTCGTCGATGCCCGCCAGCTTCAGACCGACACCGACTACATCAAGATCGGCAAGGAAGAGGGCGCGAAGCTCGCCTTCGGCGGCGAACTCATCTCGCGCGACACGCCCGGCTTCTACCTGCAGCCGACGCTCTTTACCGAAGCGACGAACCAGATGCGCATCTCGCGCGAAGAGATCTTCGGGCCTGTCGTTTCCGTCATTCGCGTGAAGGATTACGAAGAGGCACTCGCGACCGCCAACGACACGCCGTTCGGCCTGTCGGCGGGCATTGCCACGACGAGCCTCAAGCACGCGACGCATTTCAAGCGCAACTCCGAGGCCGGCATGGTGATGGTGAACCTGCCGACCGCCGGCGTCGACTTCCACGTTCCCTTCGGCGGCCGCAAGGGCTCGTCCTACGGCCCGCGCGAGCAGGGCAAGTACGCCGCCGAATTCTACACAACCGTCAAAACCGCCTATACGCTGGCCTAAGACAAAGCGCGATAACCCTGATCGTACGAGGCGGTCAGGGGATATCCTGAGGGACAGAAATTATGAAGAAGAAAGCAGAATGGCCGCGCAAGTTGCGCTCGCAGGAATGGTATGGCGGCACGAGCCGCGACGTGATCTACCACCGCGGCTGGCTGAAAAACCAGGGTTACCCGCACGACCTGTTCGACGGCCGCCCGGTCATCGGCATCCTCAATACCTGGTCGGACATGACGCCGTGCAACGGTCACCTGCGCGAGCTCGCCGAAAAGGTGAAGGCCGGTGTCTGGGAAGCCGGTGGTTTCCCGCTTGAAGTGCCCGTTTTCTCGGCCTCTGAAAACACCTTCCGTCCGACCGCAATGATGTATCGCAACCTCGCGGCGCTCGCCGTCGAAGAAGCGATCCGTGGCCAGCCGATGGATGGCTGCGTGCTGCTCGTCGGCTGCGACAAGACCACGCCGTCGCTCCTGATGGGGGCTGCCTCCGTCGACCTGCCGTCGATCGTCGTTACCGGCGGTCCGATGCTGAACGGCTATTTCCGCGGCGAGCGCGTCGGTTCGGGCACGCATCTGTGGAAGTTCTCCGAAATGGTAAAGGCCGGCGAGATGACGCAGGCCGAATTCCTCGAGGCTGAAGCTTCGATGAGCCGTTCGTCGGGCACGTGCAACACGATGGGTACCGCTTCCACGATGGCATCCATGGCCGAAGCGCTCGGCATGGCACTCTCGGGCAATGCCGCAATCCCGGGCGTCGATTCCCGCCGCAAGGTGATGGCGCAGCTGACCGGCCGCCGTATCGTGCAGATGGTCAAGGACGACCTGAAGCCTTCCGACATCATGACGAAGCAGGCCTTCGAAAACGCCATCCGCACCAATGCGGCGATCGGCGGATCGACCAATGCCGTCATCCACCTGCTCGCCATGGCCGGCCGTGTCGGCGTCGATCTGACGCTCGACGACTGGGACCGCTGTGGTCGCGACGTGCCGACGATCGTCAACCTGATGCCGTCGGGCAAGTACCTGATGGAAGAGTTCTTCTATGCCGGCGGCCTGCCCGTCGTGCTGAAGCGCCTCGGCGAAGCCGGCCTCCTGCACAAGGATGCAGTGACGGTTTCGGGCGAGACCGTCTGGGACGAAGTCAAGGATGTCGTCAACTGGAACGAAGACGTCATCCTGCCGGCTGAAAAGGCATTGACGCAATCCGGCGGCATCGTCGTGGTGCGCGGCAATCTGGCGCCGAAGGGCGCTGTTCTGAAGCCGTCCGCCGCTTCGCCGCATCTGATGGTGCACAAGGGCCGTGCGGTCGTCTTCGAAGACATCGACGACTACAAGGCCAAGATCAACGATGACAATCTCGATATCGACGAGAACTGCGTCATGGTCATGAAGAACTGTGGTCCGAAGGGCTATCCGGGCATGGCCGAAGTCGGCAACATGGGTCTGCCGCCGAAGGTGCTCAAGAAGGGCATCACCGACATGGTGCGCATCTCCGATGCCCGCATGTCCGGTACGGCCTACGGCACCGTCGTTCTGCATACTTCGCCGGAAGCTGCCGTCGGCGGCCCGCTCGCCGTCGTCCGCAACGGCGACATGATCGAGCTCGACGTGCCGAACCGCCGCCTGCATCTCGACATTTCCGAAGAGGAACTGGCGAAGCGTCTGGCCGAATGGCAGCCGAACCATGACCTGCCGACCTCGGGTTACGCCTTCCTGCATCAGCAGCATGTCGAAGGTGCCGATACCGGCGCCGACCTCGACTTCCTGAAGGGATGTCGCGGAAGTGCAGTCGGCAAGGATAGCCACTAACCGGCCCGTCCTCCAGACATAGGCCGATGGAAAGGCGGGGTGAGAACCCCGCCATCGTGAATACTTCTGTCGCGAAATTCCGCCTCTCGTGGTGGTTCGCGACAGAGATTTGCGGGAAGGTCAGGGCCGACGGTTTCGTCTTGAAGGTTCCGAGCTCCGCAACGAAGACGGAACGCGGAAAATGCGAACCGTCATTGTGGCTGCGGATCGCACCCCCCGATCTGATCATCGATAATCGTCAGCCACGGCCATCGCTGCACGTACTGTGCGCATTTATCCAGAAACAGGCCACGCTGAGGATTGGCAGGGTTCAGGCGCAGGATGCCGTTCCACATGTCATCCAGGCCGTCAGGCGCATAGAGGCTGCCGTCGTGAAGGCGGATGCCGACTCTTGTGCAAAGGGTAAGATAACGGTCGATGCCATCCTCGGCCTTTTGTAGCTTTGGGTATTCGGCTCCAAACTTGTCCTTGTACCAGAGATGGACCCGAGCCTGGTTCCTGACCTCCACCTTGACGGGCAGATCGTCGACCGCCTTCTGTACGTTGCGAATAACGAGGTCTTCGGCCTCCCATGACAGGTCGGCGTCATCGAAGTAGAAGACGTTGTAGTCCTTTATCCCGTACTGCGGATCATAACCCGATTTCAGGTTCCAGACCGTCTGCACGAGGCAGCCGGCAGTCAGAATGGCCTCGGGAACCCCCAGGGTACGCAACCGGCTCAACAATTCGGCGTTTATCGGGTTGCGGCGGACAGACTCCATGAATTGCTGCTCGCTAAGCGACATAGCCTCTCCCTCGTCCATAGTTTCGCCAAACCAACTATCCCGAAAATGCCACCTGTGTTGGCTGAACGCCGGGCGGGGCGAATTCTAGATTTGATCCAGAGAAGGTCTGAATGCCGATGCTGCCTCGTGAACCAGAGCAGATGATCTTTGGCCCGTTCGCATCAGGTGATCAGCGACGAGCTGGAAACCCATCGAATATCCGAGCTGCCCCGGGAAATCGGCCGTGCCGAAGAACCAGGCCTCATGGTCATAGCTGCGGCTGTCCCACTCCCCAGCCGCCTCCGTCACATATCTGCGGATTTCATCCCTCGGCAGTCTTTCCCAGGGCTCAAGCGGGCCGCCATAGATTTCCTGCGCAAAATGCCCCGCCAGGCCTTCAGAGACCAATGCTTCTCCCAGTGAATTTCCGTATCCGGGTCCATCCCATCGGGCGGCGTGATGCAGCTCATGCACAAACATCCGCTCCAGGGATGCGTCAGCGTTTGCAGCAAGAACCGGGTTGGCGGGGTCGACCGTGACATAGATCAAGCCGGGCTCCGGCGCATATCCAACATGACCCTTTTCAGGAAGTACGCGGGCTCCGGCCTTCACCACGACATCGACGGGCTCTATGCGCAGTAAAGCGCTGCCCTTATCGAATGCGTCGGACAGCCGGTCGTCCAGCCAATCACGAAGGTCCGAGAGCGCGCCGCGTGCATCAAGAAAATGAAGGTTCATGCGAGACATGACTGCACCATAGGCTCATACGGAGGATTTCGGCAATTGGCGGGGAATGCGTCGCGGAACCCGATCGGATGTCAACCGCTGGAGCGCAGGCGGTCTTCTTCCATCTCAACCTGATCGAAGAGCAGACGGATTTCCGGCCATTTGCGGCGGAAAGCCGCCACGCAAGCCGGATCGAAATGCGTGCCGCTGCAGGCGATGATTTCCCGGAAGGCTTCGTCGATTGGCCATGCCCGCTTGTAGGGGCGCTCGGAGCAAAGTGCATCGAAGACGTCGGCAACGGCGACGATACGGGCCTCGATCGGTATCTGTTCGCCCGCAAGGCCCTGCGGGTAGCCGGTGCCGTCCCATTTTTCGTGATGCCCGCCGATGATGGCGGTAGCAACGCGCGAAAGCTCTGCGGAACTGTTGCGCAGGATCGAAACGCCGATCGGTACATGCTCGCGCATCTTCTCGATCTCATCCGGCTCCAGCTTGCCTGGCTTCTGCAGGATGGCGTCGGGAATGCCGATCTTGCCGATATCGTGCAGGGGGGCGGCGAGATAGATATTGCGGCGCTGGATGCGGTCCATGCCGAGGCCTTCGGCAATCAGTTCGGCAATGTTGGCGACACGCTCGATGTGATCGCCGGTATTGCCGTCACGCGAGGCCATGGCCTGCGCCAGGCACCAGACGATCTCCTGCTCGCGGATATCGGCCCGTTCGTTGGCGCGGCGGAAGGCCTGATCAAGCGAGCGGGCACGATCGACGAGGGCAAGCTGGGCGCTGCGCAGGGCGAGAAGGTTCAGGATGCGGGCCTCGAGCTCCAGCGGATCGAAGGGTTTTGCGAGGAAGTCCGTGGCGCCGGCCTCCAGCGCTTCCAGCCGCACGGCGCGTTCCGTCTGCGAGGTGATCATCACGATGGGCACGGTCTCATAGCCGCGCTGGCTGCGCAGGCGGCGGATTACGGCGACGCCGTTGAGTTCGGGCATCATATAGTCGACCAGGACAAGATCGAATTCGACGTGCGTCGTGCGCTCGAGTGCTTCCAGCGGATTGGTGAAGCTTTCGATCGCGCAGCCGGCAAAGCGGCGGACGGCGGTTTCAAGGGCAAGCAGGCTGGATTTGCTGTCGTCGATAAGAAGAAGAGACATAAAACGACCTACTGAAATCTCAAAACTGGCCGGCGCGCTTTGCGCCGGTGCCCACAAATGCGAGCTCATAGCGCACAGCTTCTGCCTGCGGTTTTAACATCGGGTTAGTTTGAAGTGGAGAATTGGTTGCAACAGCAATTATTGCGTGTTTGAACGCGCATAATCGCCATGGCAACTTCGCCTGCTTTTGTCAGCTCTGGCTTTGGCTCTGCATCTGGTCGCCGTTTTCGACCTTTACCGTGACCGAGAGCTTCTCGCCCGGGGTGCCGATGCGCATACCCGATACGGGCGCGGCATCGCGGTAGCAGAGGCCGGAGGCTATGCGGACATAGCGGTCATCCGGGCAGATCTTGTTGGCAGGGTCGAAGCCGACCCAACCGAGGCCGGGAATATGCGCCTCGCCCCAGGCATGAGTGGCGGCCTGATCGACCTTCTCTTCCATCATCAGATAGCCGGAGACATAACGCGCCGGGATCTCCAGTGCGCGGGCGGAGGCAACGAAAATATGGGCATGGTCCTGGCAGACGCCGCTCTTCTTCTCCAGTGCCTGTTCGGCCGTGGTCTCCGTACCGCTGGTGCCGGGCTTGTATTCCACCGCCTCGTGGATTGCCGCCATCAGCGCATGCATGCGGGCAAGATCGTTCTCACCTGTCACGCCCTTGATCAATTCCTTCACCAGCTTGCCGCTCTTCGTCAGCGGCGTTTCGCGCAGGAAGAGCCAGAGCGGGCAGAAGCCGGTATGGGGACCGGTGACGCCGTTGCGGTCTTCGGTCTCGATCTCGCCTTCGGCGACGATGCGCGTGACCTGCTGTTCGCCTTCCAGCGAGACGAGGTTCACGTGATTGCCGAACTGGTCGTCATACTCGACTTCCGGCTTGGCGCCCTCGACATGCAGCGACCAGTTGAGCACGGTCTGACCGACGGCATTCGGCGGCGTCAGGCGCAGCCGCTGCAGCGAAAACTGCGCCGGTTCGTCGTAGCGGTATTCGGTGAGGTGGCTGATCTTCAGTCTCATGATCTGACCCGCTTAAACATAGAACCGGTAGCCATCGGAGATTTCGTTGCCGAGCTTGTTGTTGCGCGAGACGAAATCTTCGAGGAACTCGTGCAGGCCCTGATCCATGACATCCTTGATCTTCAGGGTCTGCAGCGTGGCGCGAATGGCATCCGCCGTATCGTGCGCTGCAAGCCGCTCGCCGTAGTCCTTGGCGATATAGCCGAGGTTGCTGACGATCTTCTCGTAACAATAGGCAAGCGAACGCGGCATCTGACCGTTCAGGATCAGGAAGTCGGCGATGTTCATGGCCCGGTATTCGCCGTCATAAGCCCAGCTGTAGGAGCGGTGGGCAGAGACCGAACGCAGGATCGACTCCCACTGAACGTTGTCGACCGAAGAACCGACCTGCGAGATCGACGGCAGCAGGACGTAATATTTCACGTCGAGGATGCGGCTCGTATTGTCTGCGCGCTCGATGAAGGTGCCGATGCGGGCGAAATTATAGAGTTCGTTGCGCAGCATCGAACCATGGAAGGCGCCGCGGATGAGGCCGGCGCGATGCTTGATGACATCGATGACCTCGGGCAGTTCCGCCGGCTTCAGCTTTTTCGACAGAAGCTCCTTGAGATCGATCCAGCATTCGTTGGTTGCTTCCCAGGTCTCACGCGTCAGCGCGGTGCGCACCATGCGGGCGTTGTTGCGGCCGAAATCGATGCAGGACATGACGCTCGACGCGTTCTGACGGTCGCGCAACATGTAGTCGATGACATCAGGACCGGTCAGCTTCGAATGGCTCTCGTCATAGAGTTCGCGCACGCCGGCGCTTTGCAGCACGCCGTCCCAATTGTCATCACCGGCGTCGCTGCGCGTCAGTGACATGCGCAGGCCGGCATCGACAAGACGTGCGATATTTTCGGCGCGCTCGATATACCGGAACATCCAGTAGAGCCCGTTTGCAGTTCTTCCGAGCATCAGTCCTCCAATACCCAGGTGTCTTTGGTGCCGCCGCCCTGGCTGGAATTGACCACCAGCGAGCCCTGCTTCAGCGCCACGCGGGTAAGCCCGCCCGGAATGATCTGCACCTTGTCGGAGACCAGCACATAGGGGCGCAGGTCGACATGGCGGGGTGCGATGCCCTTGTTGACGAGGATCGGAACGGTGGACAGAGAAAGCGTGGGCTGGGCGATGTAATTGCTGGGCTTGGCTTTCAGTTTCTCGGCGAAATCGGCGCGTTCCTTCTTGGAAGCGGTCGGGCCGACGAGCATGCCGTAGCCGCCGGAGCCATGCACTTCCTTGACCACCAGTTCCTCCAGATGCTCCAGCACATATTTCAGGCTGCCGGCTTCCGAACAGCGCCAGGTCGGGACGTTCTCGAGGATCGGCTTGCGGCCGGTATAGAACTCGACGATCTCCGGCATGTAGGAATAGATCGCCTTGTCATCTGAAATGCCGGTGCCGGGCGCATTGGCGATGGTGATATTGCCGGAGCGGTAGACATCCATGATGCCGGGAATGCCGAGGGCCGATTCCGGGCGGAAGGTGAGGGGATCGAGGAAGTCGTCGTCGACCCGGCGATAGAGCACGTCGATCGCCTCGTAACCGCGCGTCGTGCGCATCTTCACCTTGCCGTCGATGACACGCAGATCAGAGCCTTCGACCAGCTCGACGCCCATCGTGTCGGCAAGGAAGGAATGTTCGTAGTAAGCGGAGTTGTAGATGCCGGGGGTCAAGACGGCGACACGCGGCTTGCCCTTGCAGCCGGGAGGGGCGAGCGAGGCGAGGCTCTGGCGCAGGAGATAGGGGTAGTCCTCGACGCGCTGCACCTTGTTCTCATGGAAGAGTTCCGGGAACATCTGCATCATGGTTTCCCGGTTTTCCAGCATGTAGCTGACGCCGGAGGGTGTGCGGGCATTATCCTCCAGCACATAGAACTGGTCTTCGCCGGTTCGTACGATATCGGTGCCGACGATATGGGTGTAGACGCCGCCCGGCGGCCGGAAGCCGATCATCTCGGGCAGGAAGGCAACGTTCTTCTCGATCAGTTCGCGCGGAATGCGGCCGGCGCGGATGATTTCCTGCTTGTGGTAGATATCGTCGAGGAAGGCGTTCAGCGCGATCACCCGCTGCTCGATGCCCTGGGCGAGTTTGCGCCATTCGCGGGCCGAGATGATGCGCGGGATGATATCGAAGGGGATGAGTTTTTCGGAACTGTCGGCGTGGCCGTAAACCGCGAAGGTGATGCCGGTTTTGCGGAAGATGTTTTCAGCGTCGCGGGACTTTGAAATCAGGTGTGCCCGGTCTTGGCTGTTGTACCACTCAAAGTATTTGTCATATGGCGCTCGGGGACTTTCGTCTCCGGTGATCATTTCATCAAATGCCAAAGGTGTGGCTCCCCTTTTTTGTTCATTTGAATACAACGCAATAGGCAATGCAAGAACCATGCACAGTTCGCATGGAAGATTCATAAAATCTTCTGCAATGCAAAAACGGGTCAAAAACTGGGCATTTATCGGCAGTTGGTGCGAGGTGTGCTTTTGGCAATCCTGACTTGGCGCACAAAAGATGGGCAGGTGATCATTTCATGCCCGGGCGACGGACCAAACTCTGCCCGCGCCTGTGACCGAGGCGGTCAAAAGAAAAGGGCCGGATCACTCCGGCCCTTCCTGATATCATTGGCTTAAGCGCGTTCGCGGCGCGGGCCACCACCATTGCGGCCCTTGCGGCGGAGACCGCCATTGCCGTCACGGCGCTGTTCGCCCTGCGGCTGCTGGTCGCCGTGGTTGCGCGGCGGGCGGCCATGGACGTGCTGCTTGTTGCCCCGGTGATGGCCGGTCGCTTCCGTCTGGGCCGGACGCTGCTGCTGATTGCGGGCCGGGCGGAAATCCGAGGTCGAGGCCAGATCGTTGTCCGGGCCGAGATCCGGTGCCTGCTCATTGCGGCGCTGGCCGCGGAAGTCCTGGTTGCGATTGTTGCGCTGGGGGCGAGCGCGACGTTCTTCACCGCCACGCGCTTCCGAGACATCGCCTTCGTGGCGCGGACGGCGGTCGCCATGGCCGGCGGGACGGCCGCTGCCATTGCGGGTTTCGCTGCGGCCGCCTTCACGGCGTTCGCCACGCTGTCCACCTTCACCACGGCCTTCACCGCGACCGCCCTGGCCACGCTGCTGGCCTTGGCCGCCACGACCGCGATTGTTGCTGCGGGGTGCAGCACGCAGGTCAGCCGGCGGTTCGCCGCTGGCAACGGTGATGTCGATGCCCATCAGCTTTTCGATGTCGCGCAGCAGGCGAGCCTCATCGGGGGCGCAGAAGGCAATGGCAATGCCGTCGCGGCCGGCGCGGGCCGTGCGGCCGATGCGATGCACGTAGGCGTCAGGCACTTCCGGCAGGTCGTAGTTGAAGACGTGGCTGACCGCCGGGATATCGATGCCGCGGGCAGCGACGTCGGTGGCGATCAGTGTCTTGATGGCGCCGTCGCGGAAGCCTTTGAGCGCGCGCTCGCGCTGGCCCTGGCTCTTGTTGCCGTGAATGGAGGCAACGGAATAGCCGACCTGCTCCAGATGCTTGGCGAGCTTTTCGGCGCCATGCTTGGTGCGCAGGAAGACGATGGAGCGGCCATCGGGGTTTTCGGTCAGCGTCTTCTTGAGCAGGACGGTCTTGTCGTTCTTGCCGGGGACGAAGTGCACATACTGCTCGACCTTGTCGGCAGCCTTGCCAGGAGGCGTCACTTCGACCTTGACGGGATCGGTCAGGTAATCGCCGGCGAGATCGGCAATCGCCTTCGGCATGGTGGCCGAGAAGAGCATGGTCTGGCGGCGCTTCGGCACCATCTTGGCGATCTTGCGCAGGTCATGCACGAAGCCGAGGTCGAGCATCTGGTCGGCTTCATCGAGCACGAGGTAGCGCACGGCCGTCAGCGTGATGGCGTTGCGGTTGCAGAGGTCGAGCAGGCGGCCGGGCGTGGCGACGAGGATGTCGGTGCCCTTCTCGAGCTGCAGCTGCTGCTTGTTGATGGAGACGCCGCCGACGACGACATTGATGCGCAGCGGCGACTTGCGGATGAATTTCCGGAGGTTGTCGGCGATCTGGTTAACCAGTTCGCGGGTCGGGGCCAGGATGAGCGTGCGGACGGAGCGGTTGTCGGGACGCTTTTCTTCCTTGAGCAGGCGCTCGATGAGCGGCAGGCCGAAGGCAGCGGTCTTGCCGGTGCCGGTCTGGGCAAGGCCGATCAGGTCGCGGCCCTGGATGAGAAGGGGGATAGCCTGTTCCTGAATAGGCGTCGGCGTTTCGATGCCGAGCTGAAACAGGGTGGCGACGACCGGCTTGGAGACACCGAGCGATTCAAAATTGGTCAAGTCATAACCTTTTAGGGCGCGCCAAACATAAACGCCGGATCGCGACATTGCGGTCCGGTGTCAATCTGGCGTCAAGAACCCCGCGTGAAATGGGAACTTGTAAGTTGGAAAAAGCTTCCTGCGCGTCTTGCCGCTCTTGGGTCGCGGCATTGTCGAATGCGCTCTATCCTTCTTCAGCATCTGTTGCAGTGGCACGCTCACGCGGCGGCCGGAAGGTGAAAGCTGCGGTGCATGTGGTCTATTTCCCGCCGGAAGTCAAGAGCATGCGCCGCCATTCGGTGCCTCAGGGCATGGAGAGGACGAAATGACCCGAGGCCGTTTCGGCACCATTGATGAGAATGACGATGCGATGTTGGCCGGGATAATAGCGCCGCGTGGTGATCGGCCGCATGGCGTGTCGGCGCTGCAGGGCATGGTCTTGGCCTGCGGCCAGCGTGACCGTTTTCCATTTGAAGACCTTCGGCGAGAGCGAGCCGTCCGCCTTCACGTGATGGATGGCATAGTCGATCATCAGCGATTGCGCGATATCGCCGGCATTGCGCAGGCGGATTTCGAAATCCACGCCTTCTCCGAAAAGCACCGATGGATTTGGCAGCCGCAGTTCGCATTCCAGAGCGGCTGCCGCGCCGAAGCCGAAATTGGCAAGCGCCTGGGCATGGCCCTTCTTCAGCAGCGTGCGTGAGGCGTGTTTCAGTAGCCAGCGGCGCTCGGCCGAGGCGCCCTCGATATGCTCGGCGATAAAAGCCGCGACGAGATCGGGATGATCCTTGGCGATGTCGTTCAGGCTGTTTGCGACGGAGCGGCGGACATAATCTTCGGGATCGTCCATCAGCGCGGAAAGGATCGGGATTATCGGCGAGGGGTCCTTGATCAATTGCGGCAGGCGCATCGCCCAGGGCAGGCGCGGGCGGGTACCCTCGCTCGCGAGCCTGCGGACATGGTGGTTGGCGTCGTCGACCCAGCGGATGATCGTCGCCAGCGCGCGATCCTGGTCCCGATGGATGAACGGACGGATGCCGAACTCCGCCGTGAAATGCGGCGTCAGCGCTTTGAGGAGATCGAGCGCGATATCGAAATGCCCAAGGCCGCGCGCGGCGATGAACTGGTTGACGGGCAGGAGCATCCAGCCTGTCAGCCCGGCCTTGCCGGCGGCCGGCAGGCTTGCGCCGAGAATGGCTGCCGCCTCGGGGAAGCTTTCGGGCAGGGTCGCAAACAGCGCGTCGCGGATCAGTGTTGCGCGCTCCATGAGCTCCAGCGATTCGATGCCATCCGTTGCGAGTGCGGTGAAGCGGTCGCGGTCGAAGGAGGGCGCATTGGCCGAGATAATGTCCGCCATCGCGCGTACGAGTGCTGGATGCAGAAGGTTCTTCAGTGGTTCGGGCATCGGCGCAATCTCCCCTCGGGTCATGCGATGCATGGCCCGATGAAGGCGAGAGGTCAAGCGATGCCTGGAACGCCCTCAGCGCCTGCAGATTTCGATGCGATAGGGCTGGCCCCAGCGATTATGGCGCCATTCCGGATGGCAGTAGCGCGGGCCGTAATAGGCGGGGTAGGCAGGATAATAAGCATAGGGGCGGGGATAGTAGGCGTAAGGTGCCGGATAGGCCGGACCGGAGGCGATTGCTCCACCCACGAGACCGCCGACGACACCGCCGGCAACACCGCCCCAGAAGGCATCGCCGGAGTGAGCGCTTGCGGTATCGGCCGTTGCCAGCGAGGCGCCTGCAAATGTCAGTGCAACCAGGCCCGCCGCCATTGTCTTATGAAGAACGGACATGTCGAATCCCTTTCGTGGTAGGCTCGTCATTGAAGCCATTGCCAGAATCTGCTGCGATCGCGGCGCGCTGATGGTTGCGCAAGCCGTGCCGGGATTAAATTTTCTCCATGCTCGGCCGTCGTCGGATCGCGCGTTCGCCATGTCCGGCCGGGTTTCCCCGTGAATCTTCAAGCCATTTCAGTTTCGTGCAAGCCTTTGTTGTCAGTCTGATTCATCAACTTCATGAGCCGGCTTGGAATTTTTGTCAGTGGAATTTTATGGTTAACAGCTTGTTAAAAGCCTTGGCGTTATAGTTGTTGTGGGGGATATTTCGTTCATTGCGGGAGTGAAGATTTTTTGAACTTTACCGGGGAACTCTTGGAACTGGCCTGCCGCCGGATCGCTGATCTGGATACCCCGGCCTATGTCAAAAACAGCGAACTCCGCTATGTCGCCGTCAACGAGGCCTATGCCCGCTTCTTCGGCCGCGAGATTTCCGATTTCATCGGGCGGCGCAGCCGCGAATTGTTCGATCGACCGGAAGAAGAGGAGCGCGAAGATCGCGAACGTCGTGCGCTTGTGTTCGGTACGGAAGAGAGCGCCATCTCCTTCGATGCCGCCGGCCTCAGCCATGAGCGCGTTCTGATCGAGAGCTTTTCGCCTTCCCAAGACCGGGCTTACGTGCTCGGCATCTTCGATATACGCGAACCGCGACGCGCCATTCCCGAGGTCGCCGATACGATGGCGACCGATCTTGGCCATATCCGCGAGGCGCTTGAAAATCTCGATCACCCGATCGGCATCTTTGCCAAGGACGGCCGTCCGCTGGTCGTCAATGCCGCCTACCGCGGCGGCAGCAGGTATGCGCCTGAGGGCAGCAGGTATGCGCCTGAGGGCAGTCAGTTTGCGCCCGAGGGCGCCACTACCGTGCCGGCAGGTGAAGCCTCCTGGCACGAAAGCGTGCGTGAGCGCGACCTCTTGCGCACCATCATGGAGGATCTTCCGGTCGCGGCTTTCGTGCGCGACGAAGACCATCGGCTGGTCTATGCCAACCAGTATTACGAGACCTTCACCGGTCATGCCCGTTCCAGGGCACTGGGCCTGACCGAGCACGACATGTTCGGACCGGCGGCGGGTGAGGCGATCTATCGGGAAAACCTCCTCGCGCTCGAAAACGGCGTGCTGATCGAGGTCGAGAGCTATCTGCCGAATACGGACGGCGAAGTCTTCCAGGTGATCTCCCGCGTCAACCGGGTCGTCACGCCTGACGGCAAGCGTTATGTCGTCGGCTCCTTCTCCGACATCACGCCGCTGAAAGCGCGCGAGAAGGAACTGATAGACGCGCGCCAGCAAGAGGAAATCCTGCATCAGGAAATCGAGAGCATCCTGCGCTCGCTTCCGGTCGGCGTGCTGATCCTCGACAATGATCACACCATTCTCTACGTCAATGACGAGTTCTACAGCATCTGGGAACTGCCGCTCGACGACCGTTTCGACGGGCGGCCGTTCATCGATGTCGTCAAGCGCAATTACGAGCTCGGCCGCTACGGCGATACGCAGACGCCGGACGAAATCTATTCGTTCCGCAAGGGGCTTTTCGAAGATGAAAACCCCGAGCCGATCCAGCTCGATTGGGCTGCCGGCAAGTCCGTCATCTTCGACTCCAGGCGCATTTCCTCAAACCGCATCCTGCTGACCTATTCCGATATTTCCGCCGTGCGCGAGCGCGAGCAGGAAATCCACGAGGCGCGCGCCGCACTGGAAAGCCTCGGCGAGATGATGCGTGACGCGACGCATGCCATGTCGCAGGGGCTCGCGATCGTTCGGGACGGCGTGATCAAGCTTTCCAATGACGGGCTTGCCGAAGTACTGCGCATCCCGGCCGAGCTGACCGAGGCGGGAAGGGAATGGATCGACCTTTTCCAGTTCTGTGCCAATCGTGGCGATTTCCACGACAATGCGGTCGAAACGCTCGAGGAGTGGCGCGCCAACATTGCCGCGCGCCAACCGATCTCGACCGTCTTCCATGTCGGCGGCGAGCGTTGGGTGAATATGGAAGCCACCATCAGCGAACGGCAGCATTGGGTGGCGCTGTTTACCGACGTGACCGAACTCAAGCAGCGCGAAGAGGATCTGACTGAGCTTCTGTCGCGCGCCGAGGCTGCCGACCGCGCCAAGTCCGAATTCCTCGCCAACATGAGCCATGAGATCCGCACGCCGATGAACGGTGTGCTCGGCATGGCGGAACTGCTCGCCAAGACCAATCTTGATACCCGCCAGAAAACCTTTGTCGATATCATCGTCAAATCGGGCAATGCGCTCTTGACGATCATCAACGACATCCTCGATTTCTCGAAGATCGATGCCGGCCAGATGAAGCTGCGCAAGGCGGCCTTCGATCTCGTCGAGGCCGTCGAGGACGTGGCGACGCTGCTCTCTTCGCCTGCGGCGGAAAAGGATATCGAGCTTCTGGTGCGGGCAGCACCGGATCTGCCGGCCGCCGTCATCGGCGACGCCGGGCGCTTCCGCCAGATCGTCACCAATCTCGTCGGCAATGCCGTGAAATTCACCGAGCGCGGCCATGTCTTCGTCGATATCGGTTTCGAGGCTTCCGGCGGCGACGAGATCATGACCAGCATCCGCATCGAGGATACCGGCATCGGCATTCCGCCCGAGAAGGTGGAGTCGGTCTTCGACAAGTTCTCTCAGGTCGATTCCTCATCGACCCGGCGGCATGAAGGCACTGGCCTCGGTCTTGCGATCACGGCGGGTCTCGTCGACCTCTTCGGCGGCTATATCAATGTCGAAAGCGAATGGGGCAGGGGTTCGGTCTTCACCGTCAGGCTGCCCTTTGCGGTCGCTGCCGCCCGGATCGACCCGAAGCCGCTGCCGATCAATGTGCAGGGTGCGCGTATCCTCGTCATCGATGACAACGAGGTCAATCGCCGTATCCTGACCGAACAGCTGGGCCTCTGGGGCTTCGACGGCGTTGCCGCGGAAGGCGGCGCCACCGGCTTTGCCATTCTGGAGGCTGCCGCTGATCTCGGCATCAAGGTCGATGCCGTCGTGCTCGACTATCATATGCCCGACATGAACGGCGCCGAGGTCGCCCGCCGTCTTCGCGCTGACAGCCGTTTCGTGGAGCTGCCGATCATCTTCCTGACCTCGATGGATATTTCGGGCACCGAGAAGGAGTTTGCGGCGCTGAACGGCCATGCGCATCTGATGAAGCCGGCGCGCGCCAACTTGCTGCGCAATACGGTCGTCGAGGTGGTGCGGGCAAGCCGTGTCAAACAGGCTTCCGAGGCCGAGATCACGCGGCTGCAGAAAGAGGCGGAGGCACCGCCGCCGGCACCTGCGCCTGTTCCGCAAAAACGGGCTGCCGAATTCGTCGACGTGCTCGTGGCCGAAGACAACGAGGTCAACCAGATCGTCTTCACGCAGATCCTGCAGGGTACCGGGCTTTCCTTCCTCGTCGTCAATAATGGCGAAGAGGCTGTGGAGGCATGGGAGCGGCATACGCCACGCCTGATCATGATGGATGTCTCAATGCCTGTCATGAACGGCCATCAGGCAACCATGCTGATCCGCGAGAAGGAGCAGGGGCAGGGCCATCGTGTACCTGTTATCGGTGTCACGGCGCATGCGCTGGAAAGCGACAGGGAACTCTGCCTCGATGCCGGCATGGATGACTACATGTCGAAGCCGATCAGCCCGGAACTCCTGGAAGACAAGATCCGCCAATGGCTTGGCGGCGAGTTGAAACCCGGCCGTTCCGGTTATTGAGGCTTTGTGCCGCAGAGCATTTCCCGCTTTCCGGCGAAACCTTGGCGCCGCTCGACAGTGAACCCGGCCGCCGCGAGATTGCGGCGCACGAAGCCTGCTGCGGCATAAGTCGCAAAGCTTCCGCCCGGAACGGTCTTTTCGCAGACGAGGCGCATCAACTCTGCCGACCACATGTCGCCGTTGCGCGACGGAGCGAAGCCATCGAGATACCAGGCGTCGAATTCGGCGGCAGACCGAGAAACGCCGTCGAAGGCCTGGCCGCAGACGACGCTGAGCTTCGTCTGCTCGTCCAGCGCGAGTGAGACAATGCCTTCGGGACTGACCGGCCAGAGGGCGGCCAGCGCCTGGCGCTCGGCATCGATCTCGGGCCAGTGGGCAAGCGCTCGGTCTATTTCCTCGCGGCGCATCGGATAGAGCTCGAAGGACATGAAATGCAGATGCTGTCCGGGCTGGCGGTGAAGTTTCCATTGCCGCCAGGTTTCCGAGACATTCAGCCCCGTGCCGAAGCCGAGTTCGCCGATGAGAAAGGCCGAGCGGCCGCTCCACCGTTCAGGCAGGCCGTTTCCCGAGAGGAAGACGTGGCCGCACTCCAGTCGTCCGTCCGTCTGGCAATAAAAATGGTCGCCAAAGGCGGTCGAATAGGGCATATCGCCGTCGCGCCATTCGAGAGGCTGCGGCTTGCCCGCGCCGATCTGATCCGGATTAATGTCTGTCATGGAAAAAGCCGATAGTCCTGCCCCGGCCTCGGGTCAATCATCGATCGATGTCATCATCATCGGTGGGGGCATCATGGGCCTGTGGGCGGCCGTGCATGCCGAGCGCCGCGGCATGAAAACGCTGCTTGTCGATTCCGGGCGTCTCGGCGGCGGGGCAAGCGGCGGGCTGCTCGGCGCGCTGATGCCGCACATGCCGGACCGCTGGTCGGAAAAGAAGCAGTTCCAGTTCGATGCGCTGGTGTCGTTGGAGGCCGACATTGGCGATATCGAAGCGGCGACCGGGCTTTCGGCCGGATACCGGCGCTCTGGCCGGTTGATCCCGCTGCCGAAGGCGCATTTGCGCAAGATCGCGCTCGGCCATTCCGAAGATGCAAAGGCACATTGGAGAGCGGGAGAGCGGTGCTTTCACTGGCATGTGCTCGATCGGCCACCGGGTGACGGCTGGATCGATCCGGCTGCAGGCGAAAGCGGTTTCGTGCATGACACGCTCGCAGCCCGCGTCGCGCCGCGCTCGCTGGTCGCGGCACTGGCGGCGTTTCTGCGCACGGCACGGCATGTTCGCATACTCGAAAATACCGAGATAACGTCACTTGACCCGGCGCGGGGAACGGTATCCATAGGCGGCAAAAGTCTCGCCTTCGGCCGCGCCATCCTTGCTGCCGGATATCGGTCCTTTCCGTTACTCGAGTCGCTAACATCGGGGTTGCAGAAACCTCTCGGGCAGGCCGTCAAGGGACAGGCGGCACTGCTTGCCGCTGATGTCGACCCCGGCTTGCCCACGATCTTTCGCGACGGGCTCTATGTCGTTGCCCATGAGGGTGGGCATGTGGCCATCGGCAGCACCAGCGAGAACAGCTTTGCCGATCCCTTTTCCACGGACGAGCAGCTCGATGCGCTGATCGAAGCCGCCCGCGATATGGTCCCCGGCTTGCGCAATGCGCCCGTTATCGAGCGCTGGGCCGGATTGCGCCCCAAGGCTATCGACCGCGATCCTATGGTCGGCGCGCATCCGGAGACTCATAATCTCATCGCCCTGACCGGCGGTTTCAAGGTCAGTTTCGGGCTCGCACATCGGCTGGCGGAAGCGGCGATATGCATTGCAAGCGATGTAAATACAGAATTTTTATTGCCGGAAAGCTTTGCAATTTCAAACCACATTGCAGTCTCTTCACGTTAAACGTGAATTAGAAGGCGCTCCGCTTCGTTATTCTGTCATGCAAATCACCTATCTGCTTGCGCATCGATGGCGCGGGAATTGGTCCGCGCCTACCTCAGTCAGATGGAGGAAATCGCATGCGCTATGCCATTTGCTTCACGCCATCAGCGAGCGATCCGCTCTCGCATGTGGCGGCCAGTTGGCTTGGCCGCAACGTATTTTCAGGCGAGATGGTCGAACCGCCGGCAATCCGCGGGCTTGGCATCCACGAGATCGCCTTTCATACGGCGGTGCCGCGTCGCTATGGATTCCACGGCGTGCTGAAAGCCCCTTTCCACCTTTCGTCCGAGGTCTCCGAACCGCAACTCCTGCGCGACCTCATGCGCTTTTGCGGGACGTTGTCACCCTTCCAGATTCCGCGTCTGGAAGTAGCGCGCCTCGGCACTTTCTACAGCCTGTCACCGATCCGCCCCTGCGATCAGGTTCACTTTCTTTCCTCGGCGATCGTTCAGGAGTTCGACCGTTTTCGTGCGCCGCTCTCCGAGGCGGATATCGAGCGGAGCGATCCTGACGGACTTTCGGCGGCGCAATTTGCCAACCTGCATCGCTGGGGCAACCCCTATGTGATGGACGAGTTCCGTTTCCATATGCCGGTTACCGGCCCGGTGAACGCGGTCGATATGCCGCGCATCGAGCAGGCGCTACGGGCGATGTTCGATCCGGTTCTTGCCGAGCCGGTAACGGTCTCGAATGTCGCGCTGATGATCGAGGAAGGGGCCGGCGGCCCGTTCCGGGTGCACTCGCTGCATCCGATGGGCAAGGTGAGCGCGCGCAAGATCGCCTGAGTTACACGCGACAAGTCGAAGGCCAAATACGCACTTTTACGCCTCGACATTCCGGTCACGGATGCTACCGTTTCACCTGTCTTTTCAAAAGGTGATTTGATGGTATCCGAGACCTATCCGCGCAATCTCGTCGGTTACGGGCGCGACACGCCCGACCCGAAATGGCCGGGCGAGGCACGCGTCGCAGTACAGTTCGTCATCAATTACGAAGAGGGTGGCGAGAGCTCCATCCTCGACGGCGATCCGGCTTCGGAGAACCTGCTGTCGGAAATCGTCGGCGCGCAGCCCTGGCCGAACCAGCGCAATCTCAACATGGAATCGATCTATGAATACGGCTCACGCGCCGGCTTCTGGCGGCTCTGGCGTCTTTTCACCGATCTCAAGATGCAGGCGACCGTCTATGGCGTCACGCTCGCCATGGCCCGCAATCCGGAAGCGGTCGCCGCGATGAAGGAAGCGGGCTGGGAGATTGCCAGCCACGGCTATCGCTGGCTGGAATACAAGGATTTCCCGGAGGATCTGGAGCGCAAGCACATCCTCGAAGCCGTGCGCCTGCATACGGAACTGACGGGTGAGCGGCCCTACGGCATGTACCAGGGCAAGCCTTCGGACAATACACTGCGGCTGGTGCAGGAGGAGGGCGGCTTCCTTTATTCGTCGGATTCTTACGCCGATGATCTGCCCTATTGGGTGAAGAGTGCCGATGAAAATCCGTTCCTCATCATTCCCTATACGCTCGAGACCAACGACATGCGGTTTGCCACGCCGCAGGGCTTCAATTCCGGTGACCAGTTCTTCACCTACCTCAAGGACGCCTTCGATACGCTCTACGAGGAAGGCAAGGAGGGAAGCCCGAAGATGATGTCGGTCGGACTGCATTGCCGCCTCGTCGGCCGGCCGGGACGCGTGGCGTCGCTCAAGCGGTTCATGGAATATGTGCTGAAGCACGACAAGGTGTGGATCCCGCGCCGGATCGAGATTGCGCAGCACTGGCATGCGAACCACAAGCCGGAAACGATCTGATGATTTCGCGCAACGAATTTGTGTCTCGCTTCGGTGGCGTCTTCGAGCATTCGCCCTTCATCGCCGAGCGGGCCTATGACGATGGCTTTGTCGGGGAGAAGCTGACGGTAGACCGTGTGCATACGGAGCTCGTCGCCATTTTCCGCGCGGCGAGCAGGGAAGAGCGCCTCGGTGTGTTGCGCGCTCATCCCGATCTTGCCGGACGGCTGGCGGTCGCGGGCGAGCTGACGGAAGACAGCAAGAAGGAACAGGCCGGTGCCGGGCTCGACCGGTTGAGCCCGGAAGAGCATGCGCGTTTTACCGACCTTAATTCCTCCTACACGCAGAAGTTCGGTTTTCCCTTCATCATCGCGGTGAAGGGGCTGAACAAGGACGATATCCTTGCCGCTTTCGAAAAACGGATCGACAATACCAGCGACGAAGAATTCGTGACTGCGGCAGCCGAGGTCGAAAAGATCGCGCTGCTGCGCCTGACATCCATGCTTCCGGAGACCTGAATGACCGATACGACCGATACCAGCCTGCCAGCTTTCGCCACGGGCGCCATCAATCTTGCCTCGGCCCGTCTCGGCGCCAAGGGTCTCTACGCCACGGACGAATTCTTCGCGCCGCTGGAGCGCATGCTGCAGGACGTGCCGGCAAGCTTCGATCCGGATCTCTATGACGATAACGGCAAGTACATGGACGGCTGGGAAAGCCGCCGCAAGCGTGTTCCCGGCCACGACTGGGCGGTCGTGAAGCTCGCGATGCCGGGCCGCATCTTCGGCTTCGATGTCGATACCAGCTATTTCACCGGCAATTATCCGCCGCATTGCTCGATCGAGGCTGCCTTTCTCGAAAGCGGCGATCCTGATGATGCGACGCAGTGGACCGAAATCCTGGCCAAGTCGCCGCTCGGCTCCAGCGCCCATCATTTCTTCGAAAATGCCGACAAGCAGAAGATCTGGACGCATCTTCGCCTGCATATCTATCCGGATGGTGGTGTGGCGCGTCTTCGCGTCTATGGCTCGGCCTATTTCGACTGGTCGAAAGTCGGCGCCGGCGAGGAAGTCGATCTCGCCTATATTTTCAACGGTGCAAAAGCGCTTGCCTGGTCGGATGCGCATTATGGCCATCCGGACAAGCTGCTCGGTCCTGGACGCGGCCTCAACATGGGCGACGGCTGGGAAACCAAGCGCCGCCGTGGTCCCGGTCACGACTGGGCGATCATTCGGCTTGGCCATGCCGGCACGATCAAGCGCGTGATCGTCGATACTGCCTTTTTCAAGGGCAATTTCCCCGATACGTGCGAACTCTTCGGCGCCTATCTGCCCGATCTTGGCGATACGCTGTCTGAGGCTGATATTGCGGCTTCGGAAAACTGGAAGCCGATCCTGCCGCGCAGCAAGCTGCAGATGGACCATATCCATGAATATGGCAGCGACGCGATTGCCGATATCGGCCCGATCACGCATGTGCGTTATGCCATGCATCCGGATGGCGGTACGATGCGCCTCAGGCTCTTCGGGGTGAAGGCTTGAGTTCTTTCCTCTTTCAGTCCCGTCCCTTATATTCGCGGCATCAGGAGTGATGCCGCGATGAGGCCGTCGGAAGTGCTGGAGAAGAACAGGCAGGCGATCCGCGAAGCGACCAAGCGCTTCAACGCGGCAAACCCGCGCGTGTTCGGCTCGGTTGCCCGCGGCGAGGATCGGCCGGACAGCGATCTGGATATTCTGGTGGATGCGCTGCCAGGGACAACGCTGTTCGATCTTGGCGGGCTGCTGGAAGAATTGCAGGATATTCTGGGGGTTAAGGTGGATCTGGTTACTGCGGGTGGATTGCCGGAGCGCATTAAACACCGTGTTCTGTCGGAAGCCTCCGCCATATGAGCCGCGAGCGCCTTCTTGAACATGTGGATCGCATGCAGGAGGCCGCGCAGCAGGCCTTCGACCTGACAGAGGGCATGAGCCAGGAGCAGTTTCTCCATGATATTCGTACCCAGTTGGCAGTGACGATGTCGCTGGTCCTCGTCGGCGAAGCAGCGGCGCGAATTGCGGCTGGCGACCCCGGCTTTATTCAGGATCATCAGGATATTCCGTGGACCCGGATAAAGGGCATGCGAGACCTGATCGTTCACGATTATTATCGGGCAGAATTGCCCGTCATCTGGCAGACGGCGAGGACCGAACTTCCGGCTCTGGTTTCCCAACTTGAAAATGTTCGCCACTGGCGCGTTCAGGGCGAGTAACTCCGTGTCCAAATATCTCGAAATACAGTCTCTCACAAAATCCGCCTTCGCGCCTTTCGGCGACGTGATCGAAGCCGATCCTGCGAGCATGCGCTATATCAACGGCGGCAATACCGAGCGTTTCCATGCGCTTGCAGCGCCCGAGGCTGCGGGCGAGGGCGCGCGCGTCATCATCAATCTCTTCCGCGGCCAGCCGCGCAGCTTTCCTTACGAGGTCGGCATGATGGAGCGGCACCCGTTCGGTAGCCAGAGCTTCTCGCCGATATCAGGCCGACCCTTCCTCGTCGTCGTTTCCGAAGATGAAGGCGGCCGTCCGGGGCGTCCGCAGGTCTTTCTCGCGGGCGGCGACCAGGGCGTGAATTATCGGCGCAATGTCTGGCATCATCCGCTGATGGCGCTGGGCGAGCCGAGCGACTTTCTCGTTGTCGACCGTGACGGTCCGGGCAACAATCTGGAAGAATTCTTCTTCGACAGCCCCTTCATCATCAGAGAGCCCGCGCCATGACCGGACTGACCACCCATGTTCTCGACACGGCTCTCGGCAAACCGGCCCAAGGGCTGCGAATCGATCTCTTTCACATCGAGGGGGAGCTTCGCCACCTTATCAAGACGGTGGAGACCAATGCCGATGGCCGCGTCGATGGCGGGCCGATCCTGACCGGCGAGAGCTTTCGTGCCGGCACCTACGAACTGCTTTTTCATGCCGGCGATTATCTGAGGGCAAGCGGGACGCCTCTGCCGCATCCGGCCTTCCTCGATCTCGTGCCGATCCGTTTCGGCATTGCCGACATTGCGGCGCATTATCATGTGCCGCTGCTGATCTCGCCCTACGGTTATTCCACCTATCGCGGGAGCTGACATGCGCTTTGCCGCGATCGCCGATATCCATGGAAACTACCTTGCGCTTGAAGCCGTGCTGGCTGACATCGCTGCCCAGGGGATTACTGGCATCGTCAATCTCGGCGATTGTTTCAGCGGTCCGCTGGAGGCAGGCAGGGTGGCTGAGCGGTTGTTGTCGCTCTCCATCCCGACCGTGCGCGGCAACCACGACCGCTATCTGATCGAGCAGCAGCCGGAAGAAATGCATATTTCGGATGCCGCCGCCTATGCGCAGCTTGGCGCGGCGCATCTCGACTGGCTGCGATCGCTGCCGGTCGACCTGATCTACAGGGACGAGGTCTATCTCTGCCACGCGACCCCTGAGGACGACAATCTCTACTGGCTGGATACGGCCGTTGCCGATGGCAGCGTGGCGCTGCGGCCGCAGGCGGAGATCGAGGCGCTGGCAGAAGGCATCAAAAGCCCGTTGATCCTCTGTGGCCACACGCATATTCCGCGCATGGCAGCACTTTCCGGCGGTCGTCTTGTGGTCAATCCCGGCAGTGTCGGCGCCCCGGCCTATGACGATGAAAAGCCTTATCCGCACAAGGTCGAGATCGGCCACGCGATGGCGAGTTACGCTGTGCTGGAAAAATTAGCCAGTGGATGGACGGCGCATTTCCGCAATATCCGCTATGACAACATGGCCATGTCGGCGCTGGCAAAGGCCAATGGTCGCCCGGAATGGGCCGTGGCACTCGCGACGGGTCGGATGCCGTAACTTACTGCCGGCCGGCAATGATCGAGGAATCGATATCCTTGATGTCGCGTTTGCCGCAGAGCGCCATGGTGATATCCATCTCCTTGCGGATGATCTCGAGTGCCCGCGTAACGCCGTCCTTGCCCATGGCGCCGAGGCCATAGAGGAAAGGGCGGCCGATATAGGTGCCACGCGCGCCGAGCGCCACGGCCTTCAGCACATCCTGACCGGAGCGGATACCACCATCGATATGCACTTCGACACGATCGGCGACGGCATCGACGATCTTCGGCAGCATGCTGATCGAAGAGGGGGCGCCATCGAGCTGACGGCCGCCGTGATTGGAAACGATGATGGCATCGGCGCCGGTTTCGGCGGCGTGCCTGGCATCCTCGACATCGAGGATACCCTTGATGATCAGCGGGCCGCCCCACTGTTCCTTGATCCAGGCAACATCTCTCCACGACAGCTGCGGGTCGAATTGTTCATTCGCGAAAGTCGTGATCGAGGGAAGATCGGCGAGGCCTTTGGCGTGGCCGACGATGTTGCCGAAGCTGCGGCGCTTCGTCTTCATCATCTCCATGCACCAGAAGGGGCGCGTCGCTATCTGCCAGATATGTTTCGGCGTGAGTTTCGGCGGTGCCGAGAGGCCGTTGCGCAGGTCCTTGTGGCGCTGGCCGATAATCTGCAGGTCGGCGGTCAGCACCAACGTAGAGCATTTTGCGGCCTTGGCGCGGTTGATGAGATCGAGCACGAAGCCTCTGTCGCGCATGACATAAAGCTGAAACCAGAAAGGCTTCGTCGTGACGGAGGCGACATCCTCGATGGAGCAGATGCTCATGGTCGAGAGCGTGAAGGGCACGCCGAATTCTTCCGCGGCGCGCGCCGCCAGCATCTCGCCATCGGCATGCTGCATGCCGGTCATGCCCGTCGGGGCAAGGGCCACCGGCATCGACACTTTCTGGCCGATCATCGTGGTTTCAAGCGTGCGGTTGGTGATGTCGACCAGCACGCGCTGGCGCAGTTTGATGTCGCGAAAATCGGCTTCGTTGGCGGCGTAGGTCGATTCCGTCCAGGCGCCGGAATCCGCGTAGTCGAAGAACATCTTCGGAACGCGGCGCTGAGCCATTTTCTTGAGATCGGCGATGGTCAGCGGCTTGGTCATGAGCGAACTTTCACATCTGATGACGTGGTCGAATACCACGCTTCTTCAGCCTTTGGTATTTGATTTCAGAGGGTTTTGCCGTCAGGCCACCGCCCTGCTAGAGCCCGCTTTTCATCGCCGCGCCCGCGACATAAGTTTCCGCAACGGCGCGGTCGTCACCCATGGTCTGCAGCAGGAACAGTTCCTCCGAAAGCGTCTTTACGACATCCATTTTCAGGGCCATGGCCGGTGTTGCGGCCGCGTTGAGAACGACCAGGTCGGCGTCCGTTCCCGGCTCCAGCGTGCCGATCCTGTCCGCCAGAGATAGCGCCTCGGCATTGCCGAGGGTCATGTAATAGTAGCTGTCGAGCGGGTTCAGCCGTTCGCCGAGAAGCTGCTGGATCTTGTAGGCTTCGTCCATGGTTCGGAGCATGGAATAGCTGGAACCACCGCCGATATCGGTGGCAACGCCGATGCGAACGGGCTTCTCGCGACGGGCGAGCGCCTTCAGCGGGAAGAGGCCGGAGCCGAGGAAAAGGTTGGAGGTCGGGCAATGGACGGCGACCGCACCGGCCTCGCTCATGGCATCGGCCTCACGATCCGAAAGATGGATGGCATGGCCGAAGAGGCTCTTCGGTCCGAGCAGGCCATAACGGGCGTAGATATCGGTGTAGTCGGTCGCATCGGGATAGAGCTCGCATGTGAACTTGATCTCGTCGTGGTTTTCCGACAGATGCGTCTGGATGTGCAGATCGGGGAACTCGCGGGCAAGCGCTGCCGTCGCCTCCATCTGCTCCGGCGTCGAGGTGATTGCGAAGCGCGGCGTGATGGCGACGTGGTTGCGGCCCCTGCCGTGCCAGTCGGCGATCACCTGCCGGGTCTCGTCGTAGCCCATCTCGGGCGTATCGAGCAGGCCTTGCGGCGCATTGCGGTCCATCATCACCTTGCCGCCGACCATGCGCATGTTTCGGCGCATGGCTTCCGCAAAAAAGGCATCCGCCGAAGTCTTGTGGACAGAGCAATAGGCAACGGCCGTCGTCGTGCCGTGACGGATCAGTTCGTCGTAGAAATGCGTGGCAATCTTCTCGGCATGGGTGCTTTCGACGAAGCGGCATTCCTCGGGGAATGTGTAGGTATTCAGCCATTCCAGAAGGTTTGCGGCATAGGAAGCGATCACCTGCATCTGCGGGAAATGCAGGTGCATGTCGATGAGGCCGGGCATGATCAGATGCGGACGGTGATCGATTTCGGCGACCTCGGCAGGCGCCTTGGCCTTGACGTCAGCATAGGCGCCGATAGCAGCGATGATGCCATTCTCGATCAACAGACCACCGTCTGTCTCGTAGAAATAGCTCTCGCTATCGGCGAGGCTGAGCGGAGCGCGGTGGAAGGAGAGCAGGCGCCCGCGCAGGAGTGTCATGGTCATTCTTGTTTGCCTTCGACTGCGCTTTCGAACCAGGCGACGAGCAGCTTGCGCTCATCCGGTGTAATGTCGGTCACGTTCCCCGGCGGCATGGCATGGCTGCGGCCCGCCTGTATATAGATTTCGCGGGCGTGCGCAGCGATTTCTGCGTCATTTTCCAAGATTACGCCCTTCGGAGGCCGGGCGATACCTTCATAGACCGGCTCTGCCGCATGACACATGGAACAGCGCGTGCCGATCAGCTGTTTGATGGCTGGAAAATGTGGATCGCCGGCAAATTGCTGGAAGGCGGGTGCCACGGATGCGCTCTGATCCTCGCCGGTCAGGATCTTCGGTGCAGTCGACAACCACATGATGAGGATGAAGAGCACGACGGTGACGATCCAGGTCCAGGTCGGTCGTCCCTTGCGGGCATGGGTGGTGTTGAACCAGTGGCGTATCGTGACCCCCATCAGGAAGACCAGTGCGGCGATCACCCAGTTGAAGGCGGTGCCGAAGGCCAGCGGATAGTGGTTCGACAGCATGAAGAAGATGACAGGCAGCGTCAGGTAGTTGTTATGCAGCGAGCGCTGCTTGGCCATATAGCCATATTTGGCATCCGGCTTGCGGCCCGCGATCAGGTCGGCGACGACGATCTTCTGGTTGGGAATGATGATCATGAAGACGTTGGCCGACATGATCGTGGCCGTGAAGGCGCCGAGATGCAGGAAGGCGGCACGGCCGGTGAAGACCTGCGTATAGCCCCAGCCCATGAAGACCAGCACGACATAGAGCACCGCCATCAGGCCCCAGGTGTTCTTTCCGAGCGGCGACTTGCAGAGCACGTCGTAGACGATCCAGCCGAAGCCGAGCGATGCGAGCGAGATCAGGATGGCGACCGGCTTGGAAATATCCAGGACGTGGCGATCGATCAGGAAGAGGTCGGCGCCGCCGTAATAGACGATGCAGAGCATCAGGAAACCGGAGAGCCAGGTGAAATAGCTCTCATATTTGAACCAGGTCAGGTGTTCCGGCATCTCGGCCGGCGCCACCAGATATTTCTGGATGTGATAGAAGCCGCCGCCATGGACCTGCCATTCCTCGCCGTGAACTCCGGCGGGCAGATGCGGGCGTTTCACCAGGCCGAGATCGAGCGCGATGAAATAGAAGGACGATCCGATCCAGGCGATCGCGGTAACGACGTGGAACCAGCGCGCCGCAAAGGCCAGCCACTCCCAGGCTATTGCATATTCATACATTCAGTTCCCCTGTTCTTCTTCCCGACTCGTGAGATTGCGAGAAATTCAAGCGGGAGGAAAGGGGGAACTTGGGGTTTCTTGCCGCAGTGGACGTTGCAGTAAGAGCTTGCCGGGTGCGGCATATGTGCTAAGGCATCGCAACGACGCTAATAAGGAGCCGCTGAAACATGCAGATCGAAGTCCCTTGCCCGAAGTGCCGCAACACGCGCATGAAATTTCCGCGCCCGCAGCCGATCGACAGCGACATCATCACTTGCTTCAGCTGCAATTTCGAACTCGGCACCTACGGATCGATCAAGACCAAGATGGTGGCGATGCTGAACCGGGTTGCCGCTGCCGAACAGCAGCAGAAGAAACACTGATCTACGGTTTCGGCCGGTGCGGCTGAGCCGGACGAAGCAAAATCCCATACCCAGGGATCGCTGGCCAATTTCGCAAGCTTTTGCGGATGAAGGCAATCATTGCTGCGTTCTTCGGATCGGCTGAGGCTCGAACCTCTGGCTCGGCGATGCAGTCGGCAATGTCCTCCAGCAGGCGGGCATCGAATTGGCCGACAGATCGTGGTGCAGGGGCGAGCCTGCCCTGATCGAGTGACAGTATCATCAAGGGCGATAACATCGAAACCTCCTAAAGTGCCGCGCTCCCTGCGCGGTAAAGAGGAGATTGCTTCGCGGGCGTGCGCAGGGTCCTTTAGCGACCCCCTAAAAGATCCAAAAAATTCCGAAGCGTCCCTAAGCCTCCGGCAGGCCGGCGCTGCGTAGTCCCTCCAGGACAAGGGCCCGGCGTTCGGGAATTTTGGTCGCCTGCCCGGCCGCGATGCTTGCCAGCGTGCTGTCAGGCGCGATGCGCAACAGATGTTGCAGGAAGCGTTTGGCCTCTTCGACACGACCGAGGTTCATATTGTCGGTGATCAGGATCCAGACCGTCGGATCGAAATTCGGGTTCAACGCCAGTGAACGCGATGCCCACAGAAGCGATTGCTCATAATTGCCGCGGATCATCTCGATGTCGGCGAGGCCGCAGAAGGTGATGTGGGCGTAGGGATCAAGCGGGCTCAGGCGGTGGGCACGCGTGAGATATTGCTGCCCCCGATCAAGATTGCCGCAATGAACGTGGGCAATTCCGGCTCTTACGACAACGCTCAGGCTGTTGGGATTGAGATCGACGGCGGCCTGCATGATAGCCAGACCCCAATCATATTCACGCCCGACCTGAATGAGCGACATGCCGCAGGTGGCCATGATCGTGGCGTCGCCTCTGGCCAGTTCGATGCCCCGGCGCGCGAGCGCGACACATTTTTCTGCATCATCCGGCCCAAAGGGCGGCCAGCCCATCGTTCTGCGATGTTCGAGAGTATAGGAGGCTAGCGCCAGAATGCGGGCATTATCCGGCTCGCGTTCGAGCGCCTCGGTCAACAGAGCATGGGCTTCTGCATTCTGCCTGGAGGTTTCGGCAAGAATTTTCGGCAGGACCTGCAGGCAGATATCATAGACGGAGATGCTGCCGGGCCGTTCCCGGCGTGCGTGTTCCAGTTCGGCGCGCTGGACATGGGGCTCGATCCCTATGGCGACGGATTCGGTAATGCGGTCCTGAAACTCGAAGACATCTTCGAGATCGCCGTCAAAGCTTTGCGCCCAGAGCTGCATATTGGCGGCTGCATCCACCAGCCGGGCATAGATGCGTAATCTGTTGCCGGATTTGCGCAGGCTTCCTTCCAGCACATATTTGACGCCGAGTTCTCCGGCGATCTTCCTGACGTCACCCCTGCCGCGATAGACGAAGCTGGTATTGCGGGCAATGACCGCAAAGGACCTGAAGCGGCTGAGCGCGGTGATGACATCGTCAACAACCCCATCGGCAAAATATTGCTGCTCAGGATCGCCGCTGAGATTTTCGAAAGGCAGTATCGCGAGAGACGGGAATAACTCGTCGCCGATATCAAAGGTCGGCGTCTGGCTCCTGAAGAGGCGATAGCCGAGGCGTGGCAGCGTGACGATCCATTCCTGCCCGTCGGGTCGCTGCCCGAGCGCCTTGCGCAGATGTGCGATCTGTACGGAAAGATTGCCTTCCTCGACCATCAGTCCCGGCCAGCCCGCTTCGATCAAGGCATCCTTTCCGACCGGTCTGCCGTCCGCATCCAGCAGTGCCGTGAGCAGAGCAATTGCGCGCTGGCCAAGCGGGACTGGCTGGCCGTCCCGCCGCAGAATGCCGCTGGCGGGGTCGAGCATGAAACGGCCAAAAGCATATCGCTGGTCTTCCATCAGAATATTTATATCCGCGCAATTTGAGGTGGCAATCTGGTTGTGCGGCGTGCTGCCAAGCAGACGTGTGTTTCGCGTGCCTTAAAAAACGGCCGATTTCTGCGACATTTTATCCGCCGTGAATGCGTCAATGTGGAACAGAAGGTTCCTTGAAATGTGCAGATCGAATTACAGTTGTTAAATATTGGGCCGCCGGAACGAGGTGGAAACCGCACGACACTGGCGGCGCATTCATCGACGGAGAAGATGCCCATGCGCAGCATTCTGACATGCGTGATGATTGCATATGCGTCGTTTGCGACGGCCCACGACGCCGCTACGGGTTGGAGTTACGACCCTTACTGTTGCAATGGAGATGCTCATAACGGCGATTGCCAGATGATCCCGTCCAAAACCGTGGCCATTACTCCCAATGGCTATCTTCTGACGTTAAGGCCCGGCGATCACCGGCTTGTGACGCGCGACCATGTTTTTCTGCTGCCGATGACCAAGGCGATGCATTCGGGTGACAGCGACTACCATCTCTGCCTGTTTCCGAACGAGGATACGCCGCGATGTTTCTATGCGCCCGACATGGGATACTGAGCGACGCGCATTTCTTAACGCGCTGTATAGTCAGGCTTGCTCGACGTTGAATTTCTCGAGCAGCCATTTCCGGAAATTCCTGATTTTCGGAACGTTTCGCCTGTTTTCGGGATAGGCGAGCCAATAGTCGCGTCCGTCATTGCCGGTCAGTTCGAAGGGCTGGTAAAGCCTGCCGGCCGCGACATCGTCCTGGAAATGGCCGGGATTGAGCATGGCGACACCGCCGCCGGCGATCGCGATGCTGGCATCGAGGATCTGGGTGCCGAATTCGCTTTTCGGATAGCGGGAGAGATCGGCATCCTTCACGCCGGCGGCCGCGAACCATTCCGCCCACCAGGAATCGCCGGCGCTGATCAGGAACAGCTTCAGGAGATCTGCGGGTTCGTGAATGCCGCCCATTTCGGCAGCGAGCTTGGGGCTCAGCATGGGGGAATAGTCGAGTTTCATCAGCCGGTGGCTGATGAGCCCCGGCCAGTCGCCGCGCCCCCAGCGGATCGCCACATCGGCGGCTTCTTTCTGGAAATCGACGATGTTGCCCGAGGTGACCAGCCTGACGGCAATATTGGGGTATTGAAGCTGGAAGGAACCGATATAGCGCGACAGCCATTGCTGGGCGAAAGTCGCCGTCGAATGGATCGTCAGCGTTTCCTCCGTCGTCTTGCGCATCGAGGCCATGGCTTCGATCAGGATGTTGAATGCATCCGAGACCCTTGGCGCCAGGTGTTCGCCTGCTTCGGTCAGTTCGATCTGACGCGGGCGGCGCAGGAAAAGGGGCTCACCGATATTCTCTTCCAGAAGCTTGATCTGGTAGCTGACGGCCGTCTGCGTCATGCCGAGTTCATCCCCGGCTCTGGTGAAGCTGCCCAGACGGGCCACGGCTTCGAAGACGCGCAGCGCATTCAGCGGGAACTGCTTCGACAGTTTCATGAATAAGTTCTCTTTATGGATGCAGACGTTTGTTCGATTGGAATTGCAGCATTTTTCCCGGCAAACTGCAATCATCTCATCAAGCCATCGAGGTGATGTCATGGATTGCCAAGCTATCGACGACAGCCGTTCTCCAGCAAGAGAGGCGCTAATCACCACCGTCATTCGCAGGCTGGCCGGCGGAATCGGCAGCCGGATACCGCGGCTGGATATGGATGCCATGCCCGATCGCATCAAGCGCGATCTCGGTTTCCTGGACGGACGCGATCCGCACTACGAGGACGATCGGTCGCGGTAGGAGGCCAGTGCGGTCAGGATCTCGGCGGCCGTCATGGCGGCGATGACGTTAGGGCGCTTATCCTTCACTGCCGATCCGCCGATCGGCAGTGTAAGGCGATCGAGCCAGGAGCGTTCGCCGCCTGCCTCGCGGGAAAGCCAGTTCGCGAAGGTCGCCCGTTTGGTGGCTGAGCCGATCATGCCACTATAGGCAAGGTCTGCGCGGGCGAGTGCTTCCCGCGCGATCAGAAAATCCAGCGCATGGTCATGGGTGAGGATGACGAGTGCCGCACCTGCAGGCATGTCCTTCACCAATGCCTCGGGCATCGGCACCAACAGGCTCTTCGTCGAGACCGGAAGATTGGCGAGTTCGTCTTTCCGGGTCTCGATGACGGTGACCGAAAGCGGCAGCGGCGCGAGTGCCGCGGCAAGCGCACGGCCGACATGGCCGGCACCGAAGACATAGACTTCCGGCAGCTGTTCGGCTTCGCTTTCCCGCTTTTTCTCCAGCTCGTTCCTGACTGCATCCGTTACAGGCCGGAAGCGCAGTTGCGTGCGGCCGCCGCAGCACTGGCCGATTTCGGGGCCGAGCGGAATATCCATGGTTTCAGTACCGCCAGTGCCGGCGAGCAGGTCGCGGGCATTGCCGATCGCCATGAATTCGAACTGGCCGCCTCCGATCGTGCCCCAGAGGCTGCTGCCCGAAACCAGCATGAAGGTGCCGGCCTCGCGCGGTGTCGAGCCCTGCGTGCCAGTTATTTCGACAAGGATCACATCGGGCTGGAGGGCCAGAAAGGCGCGGAAGTCGCTGCCGGGCACAAAACCGGAAAGGATTTCGCGCCGGGTCATGGCTACACCCTCTTCATCCTCTCGACCGCCATCAGCACGCGTTCGGGCGTTGCGGGGGCATCGAGATGGGGGCAGACGCGGTAATTCGCGACGCTGGCGACGGCCATGGAGAGCGCTTCCAGCACGGAGATCGCCAGCATGAAGGGCGGTTCGCCGACGGCCTTGGAACGGCCGATCGTGGCTTCCGCATTCTCGGACCATTCGGCGAGGCGGACGTTGAAGATCTTCGGCCGGTCGGAGGCGAGGGGGATCTTGTAGGTGGAGGGCGCGTGCGTGCGCAGGCGGCCCTTGTCGTCCCACCAGAGTTCCTCGGTCGTCAGCCAGCCCATGCCCTGGACGAAGGCGCCCTCGACCTGGCCGATATCGATTGCCGGGTTCAGGGAACGGCCGACATCGTGGAGGATATCGGTGCGGTCGATCAGATATTCGCCGGTCAGCGTGTCGATCGTGACCTCGGTGCAGGCGGCGCCATAGGCGAAATAATAGAACGGCGTGCCGCGGCCGGCCTTGCGGTCCCAATGGATCTTCGGCGTCTTGTAGAAACCGGCGGCCGACAGCTGAACGCGGGCGAAATAGGCCTGCTTGATGAAATCAGGGAAGGGGATTTCGATCTCGCCGACCCGCACGCGGTTCGGCAGGAAAATGACCTCCGAAACCGGTACTTCCCATTTCTCCGCTGCGAATGCGACCAGCCGTTCCCTAAGCTGGCGGGCCGCATCATAGGCTGCCATGCCGTTGAGGTCCGAACCGGAGGAGGCGGCGGTCGCCGATGTGTTCGGCACCTTGCCCGTCGTGGTCGCCGTGATTTTCACGCGGTCTATATCGACCTGGAAGCTGTCGGCGAGAACCTGCGCCACCTTGGTGTAGAGGCCCTGACCCATTTCCGTGCCGCCATGGTTCAGATGGATCGAGCCATCCTGATAGATATGGACGAGGGCGCCTGCCTGGTTGAAGGCGGTCATGGTGAAGGAGATGCCGAATTTCACTGGCGTCAGCGCAATGCCCTTGCGGATATAGCGGTTGTCGCGATTGAAGGCGACGATGGCGTTGCGCCGGGCACGGTAGTCGGCGCTGTCTTCGAGTTCGTCGACGACGCGGGCGATGATGTTGTCCTCGACCTCCTGATGATAGGGCGTGGTCGTGCGCCCCGAGCCCGGCTGGCCGTAGAAATTCAGCTTGCGGATATCGAGCGGGTCCTTGCCGACGGCATAGGCGATCTCTTCGATGAAGCGCTCGGCGCCGAGCATGCCCTGCGGGCCGCCGAAACCGCGAAAGGCGGTGTTGGAGACGGTGTGGGTCTTCAGCGGCTGCGAGATCAGATGCACATGCGGATAGAAATAGCTGGAATCGGCATGGAACAGCGCGCGGTCGGTGACCGGGCCGGACAGGTCCGAGGAAAAGCCGCAGCGGGCCGAATAGGTGGCGTCGACCGCGTGGATCCGGCCTTCTTCATCGAAACCAAGTTCATAGTCGACACGAAAGTCGTGCCGCTTGCCGGTGGCGCTCATGTCTTCGTCACGGTCCGGGCGAAACTTGATGGCGCGCTTCAGCTTCTTGGCTGCCACTGCGGCCAACGCTGCGAATTGATTGCCCTGCGTTTCCTTGCCGCCGAAGCCACCGCCCATGCGGCGCACGTTGACGGTGACGGCGTTCGAGGGAATGTTCAGCACATGCCCGACGATATGCTGGATTTCGCTCGGATGCTGGGTCGAGGACCAGACGGCGACCTCATCGTCCTCACCGGGGATCGCCATGGCAATATGGCTCTCAAGGTAGAAATGCTCCTGGCCGCCGATGCGCATCTGGCCCTTCAGCCGGCGTGGAGCATTTTCCATTTCCGCTTTCGCTTCGCCACGCTGCAGCGTCATCGGGGTTATGACGAGCGGGCTGCCATTTTCAATGGCGCCGTCGATGTCGCTCCAATGGGGGAGATCGCGATATTCGATCTTTGCCTTGCGCGCGGCGCGGCGCGCGATCTCGCGGGTTTGCGCGATCACCGCAAAGATCGGCTGGCCGTGGAATTCGACCTTGGTTTCGGCAAGCAGCGGCTCATCGTGGCTGCCGTTCGAGCTGACGTCGTTGACGCCGGGAATGTCCTTGCCGGTGAAGACCCAGACGACGCCGGGGCAGGCCGCGACCTCGGAGAGATCTATCGAGAGGATCTCGGCATGGGCGCGGTCAGACATTCCGAGCGCGCCATGCAGGAGATCTGCGGGTTCTGGAATATCGTCGATATAATCGGCACTTCCGGTGACATGCTTATGCGCTGAATCATGGCGTAGCGAGACATGCATCTGGCCGTTGATGAGCTTGCGATCCTCGAAGGTGGACTTGTCCATCACGCCACCTCCTCGAACCGCTTCAGCTCGGCGGGCGCACCGACCGTTTCGAGGTAAAACCGCGTCAGCAGGTTCTTGGCTGTCAGTTGGCGATATTCCGCTGTGGCGCGCCAGTCCGTCAGCGGCTGGAAGTCGGCGTCAAAGGCAGGGCGTGCAGCCTCGATGGTCGCTTCGCTCCAGGGCTTGCCGATCAGCTCGGCCTCGACGCTGCGGGCGCGCTTGGGTATTGCCGCCATGCCGCCAAAGGCAATGTGGATCTCGGTGACGCGCTCGGCTTCGTCCAGCACCAGATAGAAGGCACCGAGCACGGCGGTAATATCCTCGTCTCTGCGTTTGCTGATCTTGTAGGCGGCGAATTTAGCATCTGCGACCGGGTAGGGCACGAAGACGCTCTCGACGAATTCGCCCGGTTTCCGATCCTGTTTGCCATAGGCGATGAAGTAATCCTCGAGTGGCAGCCTGCGCACACCTTCGATCGAACGCAGCGTCAGTTGTGCGCCGAGCGCGATGAGGGGCGGCGGGCTGTCGCCGATCGGCGAGCCGTTGGCGATGTTGCCGCCGATGGTGCCCATGTTGCGCACCTGATCGCCGCCGATGCGCGTTATGAGGCGGGCAAAGGCGGGTATCTTACGGGCGATGGTCTCAAGCGCACGGGTATAGGTGACGCCGGCGCCGATGGTAATGCCGTATTCGCCTGCAATGATCGACTGAAGCTCCGTCAGATGATTGATGAAGATGACGGGATCTAGCTGACGCATCTGCTTCGTCACCCAGAGGCCGACATCGGTGGAACCGGCAACGATGGTCGCCGTCGGCTCGGCGGCCAGCACCCGCGCAAGCGCGTCGGCGGAGCGGGGCACAATGAGGCGGCCCTCTTCTGACGCAATCGAGATCGTCTCGGATGCCTGCATGGCCCAGAGACGGGCAATGATTTCGGCGCGGGTCTTTTCAAGCGGATCGAAAAGCGTGCTTGGGCGCTGCAGGCTCACCTGCTCGGCGGCCTTGACGATGGGCTCGTAGCCGGTGCAGCGACAGAGATTGCCTTGCAGCGCCTTTTCGATCTCGGCACGATCCGGCTTATCGTTGGAGAGCCAGAGCCCGTACAGGGACATGACGAAGCCAGGCGTGCAGAAGCCGCATTGGGAGCCGTGGCAATCGACCATGGCCTGCTGCACCGGATGCAGCGTGCCATCCTTTGCAGCCAGGTGCTCGATCGTCACGACGTGGGTCGCGTGCAGCGAGCCGATGAAGCGGATGCAGGCATTGACGGATTCATAGAAGAGCTTGCCATCAATGAGCCGGCCGATCAGCACGGTGCAGGCTCCGCAATCGCCTTCGGCGCAGCCTTCCTTGGTGCCTGTCAGCCGTCGCTTCAGCCGGAGAAAATCGAGAAGAGTCTCCGTCGGCCGGACGTTGCCCAAAGTAACGTCCTCGCCATTGAGGATGAAACGGATGCTGTCGTTCATGATATTCCCGGATGTTTTCTAAAATGGTTATGCCGCTGTCCAGCCCCCGTCAATCGAGATATGCGTGCCGGTCACCTGCCGGGCTTCCTCGCTTGCGAGGTAGAGTGCCAGCGCGCCGATTTCCTCGGCCTTGACAAATTCGTGCGTCGGTTGCGCCTTGAGGATGACCTCGGTCTTGACCTGCTCCTCCGTCATGCCGCGCGCCTTTGCTGTATCCGGGATCTGTTTTTCGACCAGCGGGGTCAGCACGTAACCGGGGCAGATCGCGTTTACCGTCACGCCGAATTCGGCGAGTTCAAGAGCGGCCGTCTTTGTCAGGCCCAATATACCATGTTTTGCCGCTACATAGGCAGATTTGAAGGGCGAGGCGACCAGGCCATGCGCCGAAGCGATGTTGATGATGCGGCCGTGTTTTTTTGCCTTCATCAGCGGGATCGCAGCACGCATCGTATGGAAAGAGCTGGACAGATTGATGGCGATGATCTGGTCCCACTTTTCGATCGGGAAATCCTCGATCTTTTCGACATGCTGGATGCCGGCATTGTTGACGAGCACATCGACCGTCCCGAAGGTCTTGGCCGCAGTTTCGATCAGATCGGCAATCTCTGATGGCTTCGTCATATCGGCTGGGTGATAGAGGGCCTTGGCTTTCGACGATGATTCAAGGCGCTCGACTATCGCTTTGATTTCATCTTCTTTTCCGAAGCCGTTGATGACGACGTTGTCGCCCCTGGCGGCAAAGGCAGTGGCAATCGCAAGGCCGATGCCGCTGGTGGAGCCGGTGACGACGACTGATCTGCTCATGCTTCTTCCTCCCTGATGATGAGATGCTGCATTGCAGCGTTAGAGCGAGGTTATGCTCAAAGGCGTCGGGCTGGCAATCGGGAAGTGGCTGCTGGGCGCCGCTGCCACTTACGCCCTTCCAAGCCGGGCGGACCTGCCCTATTGATTTGCCACGACAACGGGATAGCGCGGGAGGAATCGCATGGGTGGATATGTTCTGGCGGTCGATCAGGGAACGACCTCGACGCGGGCGATCGTCTTCGACGGCGACATGAAGATCGCCGGCATGGGCCAGAAGGAATTCACGCAGTTCTATCCGCGCTCCGGCTGGGTGGAGCACGATCCTGAGGAAATCTGGGATTCGGTCGTTTCCACCGTCCATATGGCGCTGCGCGAAGCCAAGGTCACGGCAAAGGATATTGCCGCACTCGGCATCACCAACCAGCGCGAGACCGTCGTTGTCTGGGAGCGCGAGAGCGGCAAGCCGATCCAGAATGCCATCGTCTGGCAGGACCGGCGCACGGCAAGCTATTGCGACAATCTGAAGCGGCAGGATCTGGAGCGCACCTTCACGAAGAAGACCGGGCTCATTCTCGATCCCTATTTCTCGGGCACCAAGCTTTCCTGGATGCTTGCAAACGTGAAGGGCGCGCGGGCGAGAGCAGCGCGCGGCGACCTCTGCTTCGGCACGATCGACACGTTCCTCATCTGGCGGCTGACGGGCGGCAAGAGCTTCGTGACCGACGCGACCAATGCCTCGCGCACGCTGATGTTCAATATCGCCACCAACGAATGGGACGAGGATCTGCTCGACATCCTGCGCGTACCGGCCGCCATGCTACCGGAAGTGAAGGATTGCGCCGATGATTTCGGCATCGTCGATCCCGAGCTGTTTGGTGCCGCGATCCCGATCCTCGGCGTTGCCGGCGATCAGCAGGCGGCGACCATTGGTCAGGCCTGCTTCGAGCCGGGCATGCTGAAATCGACTTATGGCACCGGCTGCTTCGCGCTTCTGAATACCGGCAGCGATATGGTGCGATCGAAGAACCGGTTGCTGACGACCATCGCCTATCGCCTTGATGGCGAGACGACCTATGCACTGGAGGGCTCGATCTTCATTGCCGGCGCGGCGGTCCAATGGCTGCGCGATGGTCTCGGGATCATCGACAGGGCATCCGATACCAACGATCTGGCGGAGAAGGCCGATCCGACGCAGGAGGTTTATCTCGTGCCCGCCTTTACCGGGCTCGGCGCACCGCATTGGGATGCCAAGGCACGCGGCGCGATCTATGGCCTGACGCGCAATAGCGGCCCGGCCGAGCTTTCGAGGGCGGCGCTGGAGGCTGTCTGTTACCAGACGCGCGATCTCCTGGAGGCGATGCAAAAGGACTGGAAGAACGGCACAGACGACACGGTGCTGCGTGTCGATGGCGGCATGGTGGCTTCCGACTGGACGATGCAGCGTCTCTCCGACCTGCTGGAAGCGCCGGTCGACCGCCCAGTCATTCTGGAGACGACGGCGCTGGGCGCTGCCTGGCTGGCCGGCAGCAGAGCCGGGGTGTGGCCGGATCGCGAGAAGTTTTCCGCGACCTGGAAGCGTGACCGGCGCTTCGAACCCTCGATGGACGAGAAGACCCGTGCCGTAAAGCTCAGGGGCTGGAAGAATGCGGTGAAGCGGACGTTGAGCGAGCTCTGATCGCTCAACTCACCGGGCTCATGTGTGCATATTGCTTGCGGTATTCCGCAGGCGTGACGCCGAGATGGCGCGTGAAGGCGCGGCGCAAGGTGTCGTCATCGGCAAAGCCGCATTCGCTGGCTACCTGTTTCGGCACATGGCCGCTTTCGAGCAGCCGGCGGGCGGCGGCGATGCGTGTGGATTCGACCCAGGCTGCCGGCGTCATGCCAACCTCGTCGCGGAAGAGCCGGGCGAAATGCCGCGGGCTGAGTTCCATCCGGCGGGCGAGTTCGGCGACGCTATGGTCGGCAGCGGGATTGGCTGCGATCCAGCGCTGTACTTCCTGAAGGGCCGAGCGTCCGGCAGGAGCAGCTTCGCCCTTTCGGCTGAACTGCATCTGGCCACCGGAGCGCTTGAAGAACATGACGAGCTGGGCTGCGATACGCATCGCCACGTCACGGCCGAGGTCCTCTTCGACAAGGGAGAGGGCAAGATCCAGTCCCGCTGTGACGCCGGCAGCGGTTCTCAACTCTCCGTCGGCCACATGGATCGCGTCCTCCTCCACCGTCACGCCGGGATAGGCCTGTCTCAACCTCTCTGCGACGGCCCAGTGCGTGGTTACCCGGCGGCCCTCTAGTAGGCCGGCGGCTGCGAGCAGGAATGCGCCGCTGCAGACCGAGCCGTAACGGCGGGCGCCGGGTCCGGCCTTGCCGAGCCATGCCAACAGCTTTGCATCATGTTCGATCTCCGCTGCATTGGGACAGCCGGCGACAAGCAGCGTATCGAGCGGGCCGGTCCCGTCCTCGATCGTATAGTCGGCGATCAGGCGGATGCCGGAGGAACTGCGGATATGCCCGTGCGTGGTGGCGATGACGACGGGGCGATAGACTTGCCTGCCACTCTGCAGATTGGCTTCGGCGAAAACATCGAGCGGACCGGAAACGTCCAGAAGCTGAACGCCGGGAACGGCAAGGATGGCGATGGTCCTGGGCTTCATCTGACGGCCTCATGTCCGCAGCGGAATGGTTTTGGCAGAAAATGACGGATAGCGTCGATTGCTGACGTATCCAGCCGCTTTTACGCTCCTTGGCATCCACCATCAAGGAGAAAGACGATGACATTGACGATCGGCGGCATCAGCATTCCCGACAGCAAGCTGGCACGCGACATTACCGAACTTGTCAGGGACACGGAATCGCCACTGCTCTTTCATCATTCCAGCCGGGTCTATTATTTCGGTGCGCTCTCGGGCCAACGCCGCGGCCTGAACTTTGACCCGGAACTGCTTTATGCCGGCGCCATGTTCCATGACATGGGGCTGATGCACCAGCATAGTTCGGAGCACGAGCGCTTCGAGGTCGACGGCGCCAATGCCGCTCGTGATTTCCTGAAAAGCTACGGTATCTCGCAAGCCGATATCGACACCGTCTGGACGGCAATCGCGCTGCATACGACACCCGGTATTCCGCAGCATATGCATCCGGTCGTGGCCCTGGTGACGGCAGGTGTGGAGATGGATGTGCTCGGCATCGACTATCACGGCTTCGGCGATGCTGACCGTGAGGCGGTGGTGCACGCCCATCCGCGCACGCCGCATTTCAAGGAGGATATCATCCAGAGCTTCTATGACGGCATCAAGCACAAGCCGGAAACGACCTTCGGCAATGTGAAGGCGGATGTGATCGCCGACAAGGAACCGCATTTCCACAGGGGTAATTTCTGCAGCGTGATCCGCAATTCGGCGTGGGGCGGCTGAGCCCTAGGGGGCGGTGGCAGGCGACTTGGTAACCGCCTGCCTGTTATCGTCATTTCTTCAGCCAGGGCGTTGCCGTGCTCCAGAAGATCACGTCGGCGCCGAGATAGTCCTGTGCGAAGGCAGTGAACTCTTCCTTGGTGAAGGGCTTCTTGGTCGCGGGGTTTCTATAGGTGAGCGTCGGCTCCTGCACGGCGAGGCCGACATGGGAGAGCTTGCCCTTGTATTTATTGAAGAAGGGGTAGGAGTTCTTCATCTGCGCCTTGCGGTTCGGTACGATGTCAGGGCCGCCGAGGCCGACATTGTTCTTCGCCGCAAAATCGAAGAGGCGGCCCATGTAATTATGGTCGTTCTCCCATTCGCAGGGCCAGAAGTTCACATATTGCACGACCAGCGACTTTTCGAAGGCCTTGCGGGCGAAGGCGAGGTTTTCCATCTCGGCCGAGAAATAGGCATCGCAGGAAAAGCCCTTCGGCTCATGCTTCGGGTCGAGATCGATTGAGGTTTCCGGCAGGTTGATGCCATAGACCTGGCCGTCGAACTTTTCGGCAAGTGCCTGCAACAGAGCCTGATAACGAGCTCGAACGGCCGGGTTCCATTGCTGGGCGACCCAGCCGGAACCGACCGGCTTGTTTTCGCCGGGATTGTCGAATTGCGGGGTCAGGCCGCCATCATATTCCGGTTCGGTCAGCATATAGTCAGGGATGTTGCGCGCCTTTGGACTGAAGAAGCGATCCTGCACCTGGATGAACATCTTCTTGTTCAGGCTTTTGGCGATGGCCAGGTCCTGCTCGATCGCCGAAAAATCATACTGACCTTTTGCCGTTTCCAGGTTCTTCCAGGCATAGACGACCTGTACGCCGCCCATATCGGGCCGGGCGAGTCTCGCCTTTGCAGCTGCGAGGTCGCCGGCGCCCATATAGAGAAAATTTTCCGGAGCGGAGGCGGCATGGGCAGCCTGCGTCGACAATATGAGGGTGGCAAGTGCTGCGAGAAGTTTCTGAGATTTGTTCACGGCGTTCTCGAATGGAAAGGTGATGGAAAGCGCCGACAGCTCTCAGGGCCAAATCAGGCAACTCAATGGCGTGGATTTCGAAGCCCTGTCATAGGCTAACTGCAGCGCTTCGATCAGATTTACTGATTTTCCTATTCGTAATTTTTTGATGCGGCCTGTCGGCCAAACGGTTACTCCTTCGTCATTCGGAAAGAGGAGTTACCGATGCTTTACGCAATCCTTTGCTACGCCAATGAGGAAACCGTTTTTGCCTGGACCGAGGAGGAAGAGGCTGCCGTCATGGGAAATCTGCATGCCGTGATCGAGCCGCTCGCCGCTGCCGGCAAGCTTGGCCCGACCGGCCGGCTGATGCCGACGACGGCCGCAGCGACCGTGCGCAAGGGCAGGGACGAGGCCTTCGTTGTCGATGGTCCGTTTGCGGAAACGAAAGAGGCGCTTCTCGGCTTCTATACGGTTGATTTCGAAACGCTGGATGAGGCGATCGCCTTCTCCAAACAGCTTTCGGCGGTCAATCCGGGTTCCACCTCTTACGAAATTCGGCCGTTCTACACCTTCAGGCCGGGAGAGATCGCATCATGACAGACATTGCCTGGATCGACCTCGCGCTTGCCTCGGCCCGGCCGAAGGCTCTTGGCGCTCTGCTGCGCTATTTCCGCAATCTCGATACTGCGGAAGAGGCGTTTCAGGAGGCGTGCCTGAGGGCGATCCGGACCTGGCCGGAAAAAGGGCCGCCGCGCGACCCGACGGCCTGGCTGATCTTCGTTGGTCGCAACAGCGGCATCGATGCGGTGCGCAAGCGGGCGAAAATCCAGGCGTTGCCGGATGAGGATCAGATTTCAGACAAGGAGGACGCCGAAAGCGATATTGCCGATCGGCTGGACGATTCCCATTATCGCGACGATATCCTGCGGCTGCTCTTCATCTGCTGCCATCCGGACCTGCCGGCCACCCAGCAGATTGCACTGGCGCTGCGCATCGTTTCCGGCCTGTCGGTGACACAGATCGCGCGTGCGTTCCTCGTCTCCGAAAGCGCCATGGAGCAGCGCATCACGCGGGCCAAGGCGCGTGTGGCGAAAGCCGGTGTGCCCTTCGAAACGCCGAGCCCGCAGGAGAGGGCCGAGCGGCTGGTGATCGTCAGTACGATGATCTATCTGATCTTCAACGAGGGCTACAGCCAAGCTGACCCGGAACAGGAGGCGGCTGCCTTCAGCGACGAGGCGATCCGGCTTGCGCGGCTGATGCTGCATATATTCCCCGCCGAACCTGAACTCATGGGGCTGCTTTCCCTCATGCTCTTGCAGATTTCCCGCCGGCAGGCACGCTTCAGCGCCGAAGATGAGATCGTGCTGCTCGAGGATCAGGACCGTTCGCTCTGGAACCAGCCCTTGATCAACGAAGCGCTGGCTCTGCTCGACAAGGCGCTGCGTCACCGCAAGCCCGGCCCCTATCAGCTCCAGGCAGCAATTGCCGCCGTCCATTCCCGTGCAAAACGCGCCGCGGATACCGACTGGGTGGAAATCGACCTGCTCTACCGCGCGCTGGAGCGCGTCCAGCCTTCACCGGTGGTGACGCTCAACCGGGCGGTCGTGGTCTCAAAGCTGAATGGACCGCAGGAGGCGCTCGATCTCATCGAACCGCTGGGCGAGAAGCTCGACGGCTACTTCTATTATCACGGGCTGCGCGGCAACCTGCTGAAGCAGCTTGGCCGTATCGCGCCGGCCCGCATTGCCTTCGACCGCGCCATTGCGCTTGCGCACTCGGCGGCGGAAGCTGCCCATATCCGCCGGCAGATCGACAAGATGCAGGAAGAAGCGGCGCAGCCGGCGGCGAAATAAGCTGTACCTTCATGCGATGCCGCCCGCGACTTTCGGGGAACGGGCGTGGAAATCTTCGATCCGTGGTGGGTATCGGTCCGACGCGGCCATCAACTTTATCGAACAATCCGTTCCAGAATTTCCGTTTGCTCCGAGCCCTGCCGGACCTTATCTCAGGCGCAAGTTAAACAGGATACCGACCATGGAACTGGGCCTTTATACATTCGCGGACGTCAACCCCAATCCGTCCCGCAGCAAGGGCGTGGAAGCGGCCGAGCGGATCAAGCATCTGATCGAGGAGATCGAGCTTGCCGATCAGGTCGGGCTCGATGTCTTCGGGCTCGGCGAACATCATCGGCCTGACTATGTGGCATCGGCGCCGGTGGTGGCGCTTGCGGCGGCTGCGGCGAAGACGAAGAACATCCGTCTCAGCAGCGCCGTCACAGTTCTTTCCTCCGACGATCCGGTGCGGGTGTTCCAGCAGTTTGCGACGCTGGACATGATTTCCAACGGGCGCGCCGAGATCATGGCGGGGCGGGGTTCCTTCATCGAATCCTTCCCGCTCTTCGGCTACAATCTCGAAGATTATGACCAGCTCTTCGAAGAGAAGCTCGATCTTCTTCTGGCTCTGCGCGACAGCGAGATCATCAACTGGCAGGGCGAACTGCGCGCGCCGATCAATGGGCGCGGCGTCTATCCGCGGCCGCTGCAGGATCCGCTGCCTTTGTGGATCGCCGTCGGCGGCACGCCGCAGTCCGTGGCGCGCGCCGGCGCGCTTGGTCTGCCGGTCGCGCTTGCCATCATCGGCGGCGAATATCCGCGCTTTGCGCCGCTCTTCGACCTCTATCGGGAAGCCGCCCGCCGGGCAGGGCAGGATGCGGCGAAGCTGAAGACCAGCATCAATGTGCATGGTTTCATCGCCGATACGACCGAGGCGGCGGCAGACCAGTTTTACGGCCCGCAGGCCGAAGTGATGAACCGCATCGGCCGCGAGCGCGGCTGGGGTCCGACGAGCCGGGCGCATTTCGACATGTCGCGCGGCCCGACCGGCAATCTCTTCCTCGGCGATCCGGAACTCGTGGCCGAGAAGATCGTTGCTGCACACAAGGTTTTCCGCAACGATCGCTTCCTGCTGCAGATGGCGATCGGCCTGATGCCGCATGATCAGGTCATGCGCGGTATCGAGCTCTACGGGACAAAAGTGGCGCCGATCGTCAGAAAGGCATTGACTGAAACTTCCGAAGGCGCGAAAGCCACCGCCTGACGAAGAGCCTGTCGCTCTCGGCAAAGCCGGAACGTGTCTATGGTTATCGAGAACGACGAAGAACTTTCCAAGCTCAAAGAGATCGGCCGTATCTGCGCGAATGCCATCCAGGTCATGGCGGCAGCGATGGAGCCGGGCATGACGACGCTGGAGCTCGACCAGATCGGCCGCAAAGTTCTGGAAGACGCCGGTGCGCGCTCGGCACCCGAATTCTGTTACCAGTTTCCGGGTGCGACCTGCATCAGCGTCAACGAGGAAATCGCCCACGGCATTCCCGGCCCGCGCGTCATTCGTCCAGGTGATCTCGTCAATATCGACGTTTCGGCGGAAAAGGACGGTTTCTTTGCGGATACCGGCGCCTCCTTCGCCGTGCCGCCGGTCGCATCCCGCATCGAGAGGCTCTGCCGGGACGGCAGACGGGCGCTCTGGGTGGGTCTGAACCAGATCAAGGCGGGCGAGCCGCTGGCGAAGATCGGCAATGCCGTCGGCGCCTTCGCACAGAAGAACCGCTATACGCTCGTTGCCAATCTCGCGAGCCACGGCGTCGGCCGCTCGCTGCACGAGGAGCCGGCCGAACTTTCCACCTGGCCTGATCCTTCAGAACGGCGCATGATGACGGAAGGCCTCGTCTTTACCGTCGAGCCTTTTCTTTCGCTTGGCGCCACGTGGGCTGAAGGCGGCGATGATGCCTGGACGCTTTATGCCGATCCCAAGGCCCCGACAGTGCAATACGAACATACGGTCGTTGCGACCCGCAACGGACCGATCATTCTGACATTGGCGGCTTGAGGGGGATTTCCCCTCGCTGTTGGAGGTCGAGATGGCAGTTGCCTTCACCAAGGAAGAGAGTGCCGAAACCGCAGCGGAAACGCTGCTACCCGACCGCGCGATTTCGCCTCATCCAAATCTCGTGACGGAGGCCGGGCTGAAAGCTCTCGAACTGCAAATGCAGGAAGCGCGCCAGGCCTATGAGGCGGCAAGTACGATCGAGGACGTCAACGAACGGCGGCGGCAGCAAGCAAATCCTCTGCGTGACCTGCGTTATTTCGTCGAGCGCCTTCGCACGGCCCAGCCTGTTCCGGCCCCGACATCGACGGAGACGGTCGCCTTCGGAAGCACCGTCACCTTCAGCCGTGACGATGGGCGCGTCCAGACATATCGTATCGTGGGAGAGGATGAAGCCGATCCGAAAGCCGGGTCGATCTCCCATGTCGCGCCGGTCGCCCGGGTTCTCACGGGCAAGGCCGTCGGTGATATCGTTGTCGTCGGCGACCAGGAACTCGAAATCATCAAGATTTCCTGATCGCCCCACGCGTTTCAGGCGCCGCGATCAATTCACTGCTTTTGAGAGGGCCGGTCAGGCAGCCTGAGGAAGGCGAGCAATGACCTTGATTTCGAAATCAAAGCCCGCCAGCCAGTTCACGCCGACGGCCGTCCAGTTCGGATAGGGCGCTTCGCCGATCTCCTTGAAGCGAATATCGGAGATCACGGGCCATTGCGCGGCAGGATCGGTGTGGAAGGACGTGACGTCGACAACGTCGTCGAAGCTGCAGCCGGCGGCCTTCAGCACGGCTTTCAGATTGTCGAAGGCAAGTTGCACCTGCTTTGCGAAATCGGGCTCGGGCGAGCCGTCTTCGCGGCTGCCGACCTGGCCGGAGACGAAGAGAAGGTCACCGGAGCGGATCGCCGCTGAATAGCGGTTGATCTCATAGAGAGCCTGCCGGCCGGCGGGAAAGATTGCTTCGCGTTTGGTCATTGCTTTTCTCCTGTTCAGGCAAAAGGGTGCCTTTCGCCGGGCATTTGCTCGTCGATGGCGACGAGGATTTGTGGGTATGGTCAGCCCATTCCGGAGCAATTGATATACGCTCCGTATGTGGATATAATCAGAGATACGACGCGTATGTCAATACACATACGGTCCGTATGTGTATTTTGGGAGATAGTGATGGTCGCAAAGACCCGGGCGCAGATGATGGAGGAGACGCGGGCGAAGCTCATCCAGGCGGGCCGAAAAGCCTTTGCAGTCAAGGGCTACGCGGCTGCTTCCATGGACGATCTGACCGCCGATGTGGGGCTGACACGCGGGGCGCTCTACCACAATTTTGGTGACAAGAAGGGCTTGCTGCAGGCCGTGATCGACCAGATCGACGGCGAGATGGGGGAGCGGTTGCGTATCGAGCGGGATCGCGCCGAGACGACCTGGCTCGGGTTGCTGGCGGAATATACCGCCTATATCGAAATGGCTCTGGAGCCGGAAATCCAGCGCATCATGCTGCTCGATGGGCCGGCGGTGCTCGGCGATCCCTCGCAGTGGCCCAGTCAGAATGCGTGCCTTCGAACGACAACCCAGACAATTCAGGCGCTGATCGATGAGGGCGCCGTCAAGCCCGTCGACGCGGAGGCTGCCGCGCGCTTGCTCAACGGCGCGTCGCTTAGCGCTGCTCTCTGGATCGCCGCCGTGGAAGACCCGCACAGCCTTCTCGCCAAGGTCGTCGAGGCCTTTCGCGATCTTGCGAGTGGCCTGCTGAAGACCTGACACCGACGAGGCGGCGGTTTACGCCGCCAATCGTCGATATGGCCTCAATCCCGTTGCGGCTCGGTCTTGCCGCCCTGCAGGATTTCCATGGCAGCGCGCTGCAAAATTCCGGAAATCCTGGCTGCTTCGCTTGCCGACCAGGGATGGCGCATGCGCAGTGCCGAACGCAGCAATTGACGGGCGGCGCGGACGCTGCCGTCGTCGCGGCCGAAGTCGTCGTCCTCCTCGTCGCGCCGGCGCCGTCCACCGCCGCCTCCCTGCTGCTGCTCCGGGTCAAACATGCGGTTGACGAACGCCATGCCCTCGGCAATGCGCTCCAGCTTGGCAAGTGCCTGGTCGATCATGGCACGGTTTTCTTCCACCTTCTGGCGGCCGGCATCGGTGATCTTGTAGAGCTTCTTTGTCCCGTCGTTTTCCACTTCCGCCAGTCCTGTTTCCTCCAGGTAGGTCAGCGCCGGATAGATGACGCCCGGGCTCGGGACGTAAAAGCCGCCGGAGCGCTCCTCCAGCGTCTTGATCAGTTCATAACCGTGGCTGGGACGCTCTTCCAGCAGCGCCAGCAGGATCGTCTGCAATTCGCCCGCGGAAAACCTGCGGCCCATTCCCATGCGCATGGCCTCGCCGACGAAGCCGCCTCGAAAACCTCTCATAACGAACTCCTTTGTATCAGATGTATCGCTCACTATGTCGTAAAACATATATCGTAAGATATGTCGTTCAAGGGGCGGTGCGAAAAATCTGTTCGTGAAATTGAAGAAGCCATCAGAATTACTCACTTGAGACGACCATGTTGCGGCGCGATAAAAGTGGCATGTTGGCTCCCAATAATGACCGTCCGGTCAATCTCTTCACCACAGCGCTGGCAGGCGCCGTCGCCATGGCGGCGGCCATGGGTTTCGGGCGCTTTTCCTTCACGCCGATCTTGCCGGGCATGATGGCCGGCGTGCCGCTATCGGCGGCCGATGCCGGTTTCATCGCCTCCGCGAATTTCGTTGGTTATCTCGTCGGTGCGGTTCTCGGCGCCTATGGCTGGGCGGCAGGGCGCGAGCGGCTGGTGGCGCTTCTTTCCCTCCTTGCGACTGCGATCCTGCTGGCTGCCATGGCGGCAACGGACTCTGTCCTGGTCTTTGCGGCCATCCGGTTCCTTGCAGGCGTGGCGAGCGCCTTCACCCTGGTCTTCACGTCTGCAATCGTGCTGAGCCACGGGGCTGTCGCAGGCAACGATCATGTCCAGGCCGCGCATTTCGGCGGGCCGGGGGCGGGGATTGCGATTTCTTCCGTTATGGTGCTTGCGCTCGGCTATGTCTTTGACGACGCGGCCGGCGGCTGGCGCGCGGACTGGATCGGTGGCGCGCTCTTTTGCCTCGTCAGCTTAGGTGTGGCCTGGGCCTTGCTGCCGAAGGCGCCGGTGCATACGGGCCAGGCGAAGGAACCAGCGCTTGTCTGGAACCGGCCGATGGTGGTGCTGACGCTCTCTTACGGCTCCTTCGGCTTCGGCTATGTCATCACCGCGACCTTCCTCGTCGCCATCGCCCGCATGAGCGCCTCAGGGCCGATCGTCGAATTTCTCTGCTGGTTCATTGCCGGGGTGACAGCAACGGTCGCGCTGTTCATCTGGAAGCCTTTCGTGCGGCTGCTCGGACTTGGCGGCGTCTATGTCGCGGCTCTCATCATCGAAGCGATCGGCGTGCTTGCGACAGTAGCGCTGCCGCATTCGGTGGCGCCGCTCATCGGTGGCGCACTGTTCGGGGCGACCTTCCTTGCCATCACTGCCTATGGTTTGCAGATCGGCCGCAGGCTCTCACCCGATAGCCCGCGCCGCATTCTCGCGCTGATGACAGCCGCCTTCGGTGTTGGCCAGATCATCGGGCCTGTCGTCGCCGGCTGGATCGCGCAGGTAACGGGAAATTTCGTGCTGCCGACCATTATTGCCGCGGTTGTGCTGGTTTTCTGCGCGGCTCTCGTCATGCCTGTGATGAAGAAAATCCCTTAAGTGGTTACAAGTGCGTAACAATGGCTTGGGCCCATTGCTGCTTTCTTCGAACTGCCTTAATTTCCGGGCAATCAGTGGTTCGCCACTCTTCCGTGACTCCAGTTCAGGAAAGCAAAACCTCCCGTGTTTCATTCCTTCTTTCCCCAGCCAAAGGCGTTCTTTACTTCGCTCGTAGTCTGGACGCTGGCCGCAATTTTCGGCTGGTATTTCTTCGCCGCCGGTCTCGGTGCTTCACTTGGCTTTACGCCGGTTCCCGAAGAGCAGCAGCCGATCGATCTCTCGTTCTTTCTGCTGCCGGAAAATCTCTGGTTTTACGGATACTTCCTTTTAGCGGCGCTGATCTTTTGCGGTTTCTGGCATCTGAAGGCACTCAGCCATCCGTGGAAGATGTGGTCCATCTGGGGCTCGGCGCTGATTATCTTCGTGACCTATTTTGGCGTGCAGATCACTGTCGTCATCAACAACTGGCGCCGGCCGTTCGGCGATCTGCTGCAAAATGCGCTGACGAAAAAGCCGGGTATCACCGTCGAGAATTTCTACGACCTATTTCTGATCTTCGCGCAAATCGCCTTCCTCAGCATGCTCGTGTCGATCCTGACTGACTTTTTCACCAGCCACTACATCTTCCGCTGGCGAACGGCGATGAACAATTTCTACATGGCCAATTGGGAAAAGCTTCGTCATATCGAAGGCGCATCTCAGCGCGTACAGGAAGATACGATGCGCTTTTCCCAGACATTAGAAGGGCTCGGCATCAACCTGATCAATTCAGTGATGACGCTGGTCGTCTTCTTGCCGATCATGCTGGCGCTGTCACATTACGTGACGAGCCTGCCGTTTCTCGGTGAAGTGCCGAACTCTCTCTTCTGGTTAGCCATCTTCTGGTCGGCTTTCGGTACCGTTCTGCTGGCTTTCGCGGGTATCAAGCTGCCTGGCTTGAACTTCAAGAACCAGCGCGTAGAGGCGGCCTATCGCAAAGAGTTGGTCTATGGCGAGGATCATGCCGACCGAGCACAGCCGCCGACGATGCAGGAGTTGTTCTCAAGAGTGCGAAGAAATTATTTCACGCTCTATTTTCACTATCTGTATTTCAATGTTGCCCGCTCGTTCTATCTGCAGGCCGACAATCTTTTCGTCTATTTCTTTATGGCACCGACCATCGTTGCCGGCGCCATCACCTACGGTATCTTCCAGCAGATCGCGACGGCTTTTGGACAGGTCAGCAATTCCTTCCAGTATCTCGTCAACTCCTGGACGACGATCATCGAACTGCTGTCCATCCACAAGCGTCTCAAGGCCTTTGAGGCGGCGATCGACGACGAGCCGTTGCCGGATATCGACCAGCGCTATCTGGAGCGCGAGGCCGGTGTCGTACATGTCGACGGCTGATACGAAATGAAAAAGGGCCACCGCTGCGGTGGCCCTTCTTTTTTATCATCCCTTGAAGATCTGTCAGTTCGGGCGCGTGCAGCCCGTATTTTTCCACTCCATAGCCATCAGGGCTTCCACGATATGGTCGGCAACGGCCATGTTGCCCTCCTTGATGGCGATGTCGTAGGCGGCCAGGCAATGATCGAGCAGCGGTGTCGCCGCCGCAGGGGCTTCCTCGGGGAGGGGAAAGATGATTCCGCCGTACAGAGACGGGACGCCGTTCTTGTCGCGGAAGCACCGGCCGAATGCCATGACCTGGTGGAAGACGCCGTTGGCGCGACGGACCCGGTAGCGCTGTTGCTCCGGCTCCTGTGTGAGGATCGTATCACGGATGACTTTGGCGGCGGCGGGTTGATCGTCCGGATGGATGCGGGCGACATAGGCTTCGAGCGGCAGGCCGCTTGCCGTTTCCGCGGCGTCGAGTCCGAAGATTTCGGCGACTGCTCCGTCGCCATAGAGCAGGTTGGCAACGATATCCCAGGTGAAAAAGCCGGTTTCGCAGACCGGAAATTCGTCTTTGTCGGCCAGGCACTCCAGGTTTTCTATAAAGGTCATGACGTCACCTCCCCATGCTTGCAGCACGTTTGAGGCAATGTTTATCGAAGTGTAGCCGCGATGCAATCAATACGTGCGGTTGTTTTTGATATCCAGAGGTTTTAAGCGCAGAAGCTTACAACCCGGATGTCTCCTGCAGCTTGCCGCGGGCCTTGATCATCGGAATTGCGTCGGAATAGCTGACACAGGCAACATCTGATCTGTGGCAAACGTCGCCGACCAGCCTGTCGAGCGCGCGCCAGTAGGCGCCACCGTTCATTTCCACAAAGTGGAAGCCGAGCTGCAGGGGGATGCGGCTGCCTGCATATTGCTTGTCGAAGGCTTCCTTGAACGCCGCATAGGCGCGCTCTTCGAAAGCGGCGCTGTCGGCTGCATCCTCCTCGCCCTTGGAGTGACGCACGAAGAGATTGTAGTCCATTCCGATGATCGGCTTCTCGCCCGGCCCCTCCGGAATGAGCGGCAAGCCGAAGCGTATGATGCCGTCTTCATCAACCGGCAGGGCCGGGCCTTTGGTGACGAGGCTTGCGTCATAGGTAAAGCCGGCCTTCTTCTCGGCTGCGATCATGTCGGCGCCGCCGCCTGTCGAAAGGTAGGGGGCGCGAAAGCCGCTAATGCCGCGATCGACGAGATCCTGCCAGCCGGCCGGCTCTTGTAGGCCGACGCTTTTCCAGGCGTTCTTCAGTGTGGTCTTGAAAGTCGCATATTCGGCTGACCAGTCCGCTTCACTCCATTGGCGGCCGTCGAAATGGCCGCAGGCATGACTGGAAATATCATGGCCCTCGAGGTGGGCGTGCCAGATATTGCCGAGCCGCTCGCGGATTTCGTCGTCGCTCTGTGCGAAGCCGACATTGGATCTTCCGCGTTTCTGATGAGGCGCCTGGTAGGCCTGCTTCGCTTCCTGATTCATCAAAAAGGTACAGGAGAGGAAATAGGTGAAATGGGCGCCGTTCTTTGCCGCCATCTCGCGGCTCTTTTGCCAGAGCGCGTTGTCGTGGGCGCCGTCAAAGGAAATGATGACAAGCTGCTTCGGCTTGTCGGCGGCGCCGGCGACAGCAGGAAAAAACAGGGAGAGGGCGAGGGACGCAGAAAAAATGGAACGAAACATGGGCACCGCGACAATTTGCATTGCGGTTTTCCTGTTACAGAAATGCGGCGAAGCTGCGGTCTCGCTGGCATTTTTAATCTTGTGCCGGTAATTCATGGCTGACCAAGAAACGGGAAAACAAGATCACCATGGCTCTGCTCGTCCTCAGTCTTATTCTCTTCCTCGGCCTGCACCTGATCCGCGTCGTCGTGCCGGGCTTCCGGCAGGCGATGATCGACAAGGTCGGCAAGCCGGCCTGGATCGCTTTTCATGCGATCGCGAGCATCCTGACGCTGATCTTCGTGATCTATGCCTTCGGGGCGGCACGCAGAGAGCCGATCGGCATGCTCTACAATCCGCCCATGGGTATGGCGCATCTCACAGTCACCCTGATGTTGATTGCGGTAATCTGTCTCGTCGCTGGTTTCCTGCCGGCCGGTTACATCAAGACGAAGACGAAACATCCGATCGTATTGTCGGTGAAAATCTGGGCGCTGGCCCATCTCCTGTCGAATGGCGAGGCCTATTCGGTGCTGCTCTTTGCGGCATTCCTTGCCTGGGGTGTGGTGCTGCGCATTTCGCTGAAGCGGCGCCAGCGCCGCGGCGAGATAACGCTGCCGGCTTTCGTTTCGGCCAAATATGACGTCTATGCCGTCATCATCGGCGTGGTGGTCTGGGCGCTGATGATCTGGCGCGTTCACGAATGGCTGATCGGCGTTGCACCACTACCGATGCTTGCTTCGTGACGATTCTGCGATATCCCCCTTACAACGGCCGCAAAATGGAGTAGAAGGCCCGACAATGTGCGTTTTGCACTGTGTATGGGTATCCGCGGCCGGAGACGAGAATGGCATTCAACGACGACAGCTTCATTCGTGAAGTCAACGAGGAACTGCGTTCCGACCAGATGAAGGGCGCAGTGCGCCGGTTTGGCCGCTATATCATTGCCATCGCCGTTCTTATCGTGCTCGGAACCATCGGCAAGGTCGCCTATGAATATTGGGACAATAACGCGTCCTCCGGCGCCGGCGACCAGTTCCTGGCGGCCATGAAGCTTGCCGACGAGAACAAGACCGATGAGGCGCTCGCCGCACTCGATAAACTGGAGAAGGAAGGCCATGGCGCCTATCCGGTTCTGGCGCGTATGCGTGCCGCGACCGTCCAGGCCCAGAAGGGCGACAATGCCGGTGCCATCGCCTCTTTCCAGGAGATTGCCAAGGACAAGTCCGTTCCGGCTGCCGTGCAGGATGCCGCCAAGATGCGCGCCGGCTGGCTGCTGATCGAGAACGGTACCTACGACCAGGTTTCTGCTGCTGTCGAGGAAATGGCCGTCCCGGGCAACGCTTTCCGCCACTCGGCGCGCGAGGCGCTTGGTCTTGCCGCTTACAAGGCCGGCAACATGGCGCAGGCGCGCCAGTGGTTCCAGGCTATCGTTGACGATCCGGACAGCCCGCGCGCTGTTGGCAATCGTGCTCATATGATGCTTGATCTCATCACCGCATCCGGCAAGGCGCCCGCCGCGCAGGGTTAAGGCTTAAGGGAAAAGAATGAGTTTTACGGTCGCCATCGTCGGACGCCCGAATGTCGGCAAGTCGACGCTTTTCAACCGTCTGGTTGGGAAGAAGCTAGCGCTTGTCGATGACACGCCGGGTGTGACGCGTGACCGCCGGCCGGGTGAAGCGCGTCTTGTCGATCTGCGCTTCACGATCATCGATACAGCGGGTCTGGAAGAGGCGACAGACGAGAGCCTGCAGGGCCGCATGCGCCAGCAGACCGAAGCGGCGATCGACGAAGCCGACCTTTCGCTCTTCATCGTCGATGCAAAGACGGGACTGACGCCTGTTGATACGGCTCTCGGCGAGATGCTGCGCCGACGCGGAAGGCCCGTCGTGCTCGTTGCCAACAAATCCGAAGCGCGCGGGTCCGATAGCGGTTTCTACGACGCCTTTTCGCTCGGGCTTGGCGAACCGGTGGCGATCTCAGCCGAACACGGGCAGGGCATGCTCGATCTGCGCGATGCGATCGTCGCGGCAGTCGGCGAGGATATTGCCTTTCCGCCGAAGGATGATGTCGCGGTCACCGATGTCGATCTGCCGCAGTCATCAGGCGAGGAGGACGAGGAAGACGAAGAACCCGTCTACGATGACAGCAAGCCGCTGCGTGTCGCGATCGTCGGTCGCCCCAATGCCGGCAAGTCGACACTCATCAATCGTTTCCTCGGCGAGGACCGGCTGCTGACCGGCCCGGAGGCCGGCATCACGCGTGATTCCATCTCCGTGGAGTGGGAATGGCGCGGCCGCACGATCAAGATGTTCGATACGGCAGGCATGCGCCGCAAGGCCAAGGTGATTGAAAAGCTCGAAAAGCTTTCGGTCGCCGATGCGCTGCGCGCCATTCGTTTTGCCGAGACCGTGGTTATCGTCTTCGACGCGACGATCCCGTTCGAGAAGCAGGATCTCCATATTGTCGATCTCGTCCTGCGCGAAGGACGCGCGGCCGTGCTCGCCTTCAACAAGTGGGACATGATCGAGGACCGTCAGGCGGTGCTGGCGGACCTGCGCGAAAAGACCGACCGGCTCTTGCCGCAGGCACGCGGCATCCGCGCCGTTCCGATCTCCGGCCAGACAGGCTGGGGGCTCGACAAGCTCATGCAGTCGATCATCGATACGGATCGTGTCTGGAACAAGCGCATTTCCACCGCCAAGCTCAATCGCTGGCTGGAGCAGCAGCAGGTGCAGCACCCGCCACCGGCCGTTTCCGGTCGCCGTATCAAGCTTAAATATATGACGCAGGTAAAGGCCCGTCCGCCGGCCTTCATGGTGTCCTGCACCCGCTCGGATGCGCTGCCGGAATCCTATACGCGCTACCTGATCAACGGGCTGCGTGCGGATTTCGATATGCCGAGCGTACCGATCCGGATCCATTACCGCTCGCCGGACAATCCCTTTGAGGGGAAGAAGAAGCGGACTTAGCGCGTTTTCCAGCTTTGCCGCGCAAGCCGGGATGAGCTTGGCCGAGCAGGCGTGGCGTCAGGATGCGCTCTTGTTCAGTGCTTCCCGCAGCGCGACGATCTCTGCCTGCAGTCGCGCGAGCTGGTCGGCGTTGCGGCCGCTTGCGTCGATGATGCAGCCCGGCACGGTCTCCGCCCTTTCCTTCAGCCGCTTGCCTTCCTCCGTCAGTCGCAGCACGACGACGCGCTCGTCCTGCTTGCTGCGTTCGCGGTGGATGTAGCCGGCCATTTCCAGGCGCTTCAGAAGAGGAGTCAGCGTGCTTGATTCCAGGAAGAGCTTTTCGCCAAGGCCGCCGACGGTCTGGCCGTCTTCTTCCCACAGGCAGACCATCGCCAGATATTGCGGGTAGGTGAGGCCGAGCTCGTCGAGCAGAGGCTTGTAGACACGATTGAAGGCGTGGCTGGCCGTATAGACGGCAAAGCAGATGAAAGTGTCGAGTTTCAGCTGGTCTGACATGGCTCAATCTCCGAACCCGCCCATATTATATCGTGCGATAAATAATCGTATCCGCTTTTAGTGCATGGCAGTTATGCGATAATTTATATCGTACGATAAATAATCGTGTGCGATATTAAAAGCGTGTTCAGGACGAACGCAACGAACCAAGAGGATACGACAATGTCTGGCATCAAGACCGCAGTTTCCGCAGCAGCAATCCTGGCAGCTTCCGCAGCCGGAGCGTTTGCCGATCCGGTGCTCGAACCGACAACGCAGAAATTCATCGATAGCCTGGCCGGCTCCAAGCCGATCTACACCTTCTCGCCTGCCGATGCCCGCAACATTCTGGCCGGTGCCCAGAAGGGTAGCGTGAAGAAGCTCGCGGCCCAGGAAGAAGACAAGGTTATCAAGGTTGGCCCGACCGGCAGCGTCAAGCTGCGCATTGTTCGCCCGGAGGGCGCCAAGGGCACGCTGCCTGTCGTCATGTATTTCCACGGCGGCGGCTGGGTGCTGGGTGATGCCGATACGCATGACCGGCTGGTGCGCGAGATCGCCAATGGCGCACAGGCTGCCGTTGTCTTCGTCGATTATGACCGTTCGCCGGAAGCCCGCTATCCTATTGCCATCGAACAGGCTTACGCCGCGACCAAATATGTCGCCGAGCACGCGAAGGAATTCCGCGTCGATGCCAGCCGCTTCGCCGTCGCCGGCGATAGCGTCGGCGGCAATATGACGGCTGCGGTGACGTTGCTCGCCAAGGAGCGCGGCGGTCCCGCCATCGACCAGCAGGTGCTGTTCTACCCCGTCACCGACGCCAATTTCGATACCGGTTCCTACAACCAGTTCGCCAACGGCCCGTGGCTGACCAAGGAAGCGATGAAGTGGTTCTGGAATGCTTATTTGCCTGACGAGGCCAAGCGCAAGGAGCCGACCGCTTCACCGCTTCAGGCCTCACTCGAGCAGCTGAACGGCTTGCCGCCGGCGCTTGTCATCGTCGATGAAAATGACGTGCTTCGTGACGAAGGCGAGGCCTATGCCCGCAAGCTGTCCCAGGCAGGCGTAAAGGTCACGTCGATCCGCTTTAATGGCACGATCCACGACTTCGTGCTCTTGAATGCAATTGCCGAAACGCCTGCTGTCCGAAGCGCAATTTCAGTGGCCAACGACACGCTGCGGGCCGCCCTTCACAAGTAAGGCTCAATCAGATGATGGAAGAGGCCCGGCGCTATCGCCGGGCTTTCTGCTTCTTGGAAGGGACTTGGTGGCATATTGCCACGCTTTCTTCCACTTTGGCGTGATGACGCCATTGGCGGCGCGGATATTGTTGATGAACTGCAGTGTGGCTGCTTCCCAGGAATATTGCATGGCAAGCTCGCGCGCTTTCTCCCGCGAGCCCGACAGAGCGGCCAGGCAGGCAGTCTGCAGGTTCTCGTTGAGCGCGCCGACAAGGCTTTCTTCGCCGATGATGTCCAGCGGGCCAGTGACGGGATAGGCCGCGACGGGGACGCCTGAGGCCAGCGCTTCCAGAATGGTATTGCCGAACGTATCCGTCAGCGACGGGAAGACGAAGACATCGGCCTGGGCATAGGCTTTTGCCAGTTCCTCACCGAATTTCACGCCGGTAAAATGCACATTCGGATAGCGCTCTGCCAGCTCGGCGCGCGCTGGGCCGTCACCGACCACCACCTTCGAACCGGGCAGGTCGAGATCGAGGAAAGCCGGCAGGTTCTTTTCCAGCGCCACGCGGCCGACTGTCATGAAGATCGGGCGGGCAAGGCCGAACGGTTTTTCTTCCAGCGGCATCGGATGGAACTGCGTGGCATCGATGCCACGGCTCCACGGCATGAGGTTCTTGATACCCTTTGCGGAGAGCTCGCGGGCGAGGCTCGGGGTCGCGACCATGCAGCCGGCGCCACCATTGTGAAACCAGCGTACGAAGGCGTAGAGCCAGCTTGAGGGGATGGGCAGCCGGGCCGAGACATATTCGGGAAAACGGGTGTGATAGCTGGTGGAGAAAGGCATGCGCTTGCGAAGGCACCAGCGGCGCGCCGTCAGTCCCAGCGGGCCTTCCGTCGCGATGTGAACATAGGAAGGCTTGTGCTTTTCGATCTCGCGGGCAACGCGGCTGTACCAGGCGATCGACAGGCGGATTTCGGGATAGGTGGGGCAGGGGATGCTGGCGAAACGCTCCGGCGTCACCATCGAGACTTCAACGCCCATCCTGGCGAGTTCCCGATTCGTATTCTCAATCGAGCGGACGACCCCGTTGACCTGCGGGTGCCAGGCGTCGGTCACGATCACCAGCCGCTCCGGCACGGCTCCAGCGGCTGCGGCACTAGCCCAGCTTTCGCCGCTATATGAATTTGACGGACGTTGCAGCATGCTTTCATTTCCATCAGCGTCGCTTGGTTCTGGCAACGCACCACCCCTGGCGGGGTTCCGGAATGGCGATTCCCGCTTATCTATTTTGGCGGAAGTGCATGATGGAAATATTACAGCCCTCTGCGAGTATTTACAGGGCTTTATGGCAGGAGAAACCGGCCAATTATGTCAGCGATGGATCGCCTTTGGGCGCTGTGCCTTGAAAAAGGAACGGCGCCGACGGGGAGGTCGGCGCCGCAGTAAAACTCAGGCTGCAGCCGAAGCGAAGCCGGAGGTCGGAACTTCCGAGATCGTCTTCAGAACCTGCGAGGCGATCTGATAGGGGCAGCCCTGGGAGTTCGGGCGGCGATCTTCGAGATAGCCCTTGTAGTCGTTCTTGACGAACGAGTGCGGAACGCGGATCGAGGCACCACGGTCGGCAACGCCGTAGGAGAACTTGTTCCACGGAGCCGTCTCGTGCTTGCCGGTCAGGCGCTTGTCGTTGTCAGGGCCGTAAACGTTGATGTGGTCCATCAGGTTCTTGTCGAACTGGGCCATCAGCGCTTCGAAATAGGCCTTGCCGCCAACTTCGCGCATGAACTTTGTCGAGAAGTTGCAATGCATGCCCGAACCGTTCCAGTCGGTGTCGCCGAGCGGCTTGCAGTGATACTCGATGTCGATGCCGTACTTTTCCGTCAGGCGCTGCAGGAGGTAGCGCGCCATCCAGATCTGGTCGGCGGCCTTCTTGGAGCCCTTGCCGAAAATCTGGAATTCCCACTGGCCCTTTGCCACTTCGGCATTGATGCCTTCGTGGTTGATGCCGGCAGCGAGGCAGAGATCGAGGTGCTCTTCAACGATTTCGCGGGCAACCGAACCAACGTTCGAATAGCCGACGCCAGTGTAGTAGGGGCCCTGCGGAGCCGGGTAGCCGGACTCGGGGAAGCCGAGCGGGCGCCCGTTTTCGTAGAAGAAATATTCCTGTTCGAAGCCGAACCAGGCATCTTCGTCGTCGAGGATGGTGGCGCGAGCGTTGGACGCATGCGGCGTGACGCCGTCCGGCATCATGACTTCGCACATGACGAGCACGCCGTTGGTGCGGGCCGGATCCGGATAGATGGCAACCGGCTTCAGCACGCAATCAGAACTGCGGCCTTCGGCCTGCATCGTCGACGAACCGTCGAAGCCCCAGAGCGGGAGCTGTTCGAGTGTCGGGAAATTGTCGAATTCCTTGACCTGAGTCTTGCCACGCAGGTTCGGTACCGGAGTGTACCCATCGAGCCAAATGTACTCGAGCTTATACTTTGTCATCGCGTCTCTCTCTGCTGCGAACTTGAGCAATCCTGAGGCAAGGGCGCAAGCGCGCGCCCTCTCGCCAGGGGATGCCTATTCTAAAGCACGTAGCGTGCCAGTTCGGACGGCTGACATAAAAAATTTACGAATCACCGTGTTGCAGTCGTTTGCGAGAGAGGTTTCCGGCCCGCGAGGCGATGATGGTTCGCGGCTATCGTCCTTGGCAGAGGCCATTTAAGAGGCAGGAACCAGATCAAAATTCCGGCGTTGTCAGCAATGGATGAAGTTTTGACCAAATCAGCAGGGCCTTAATCAGCAAATGCCGCATCGAGCGTTTATAATTGCGACATTGCATCTATTTTGTGCAATTTGCATAAACTATGTGCATTGTGCTATTGTAGCGACCGTGAATGTTGATAGGCCGAGCTGAAGAAAGGCTATCTCATGGCAATCGATTTCCATCGCGAATCCGCGACGATCTACCAGTTTCCGATCAAGGCCGTTCAGGCCTCGAACCGCTTCGAGCGCTTTCGGATGATGGAGCGTGAGGCTGCCGGAGTGTGCGATGCGCTCGACAGCTGCTGGTATCACGATGAGGCCGTCCGCACCGACGACAAGAAGCCCAATTCCTGATCTGACGATCGATATGATTGACCGCTAAGGCGGGGGCGAGCCTGCGCGGGCCGCTTGATAAAGCGACATGCGCAGGCTTCAACCTGATGTCAAAGGCCGAGCTTTTCCTTCGGCACCAGCGCGCCGTGTTCGCTGACCACACGAGCCGCGACTTTCGCAGCGAAGCCGGCGGCTGTCGGTGCATCGCGATGTTCCAGATAATGAGCCAGGAAAGCGCCGTTGAAGCTGTCGCCGGCGCTTGTCGTGTCGACGACCTTTTCGACCTTTTCTGCCGGCACATGGGTTTTGTCGTTGGCGAAGCTCAGCGTTGCACCTTCCGCACCGTTCTTGACGACGACGTGCGAGGCGCCGAGTGCAAGATAGCGTTCAATGGTGGCGTCGATGGAGGCGTCGCCGAAATGGGCAACCTCGTCGTCGAAGCTCGGCATGACCAGCGAGGAAGCGCGGCCGCCTTCGCTGATCGTCGTGTGCATCACATCGTAGCTCGACCAGAGGCGGGGACGGATGTTCGGATCGAAGACGACAAATTTGCCGACTGCCTTGGCGCGACGGATTTCGGCAAGCAGCGTGTCGGCGTCGTCATGGGAGAGGATGGCGAGCGTAATGCCGGAGAAATAGACGACGTCAGCACTTTCCACTGCCTCACGCAGGCGATCAGGATCGGTGGCAAGGCTGCGGGCGGCGGAACTGTCGCGCCAGTAGCTGAAAGAGCGTTCGCCGTTCCTGAGATTGATCATGTAGAGGCCGGGCGTCTTGCCCTTGATGCGGCGGATGAGACCGGTGCCGACGCCGGCCTTGTCCATGAAGGCTGCCATTTCGTCGGACATCGGATCATCGCCGAGCGCGGTGAAATAGTCGACCGACCAGGCGGGCGGCAGGCAGGCGCGAGCATACCATGCGGTGTTGAAAGTATCGCCGGCAAAGCCCTTGCGCAGCAGGCCTTCACCGGCCTGCGAGAGCTCCACCATGCATTCGCCGATCGATAGAAACCGTCCGCTCAAGCTTTCCTCCCGGATTTTTTCTACTCTTGCGGATACGCGAAGAGGCGGGAGGAGACAAGTCAAGGAGAGTTGAAAGTCCATCGCCCCGAGGGCGGGGCGATGGAGAATATCATGTCAGGGCCGGTCCATATGATAGCAAGCGGCCGTCTGGCCGGGACGGACCAGTTCCGTCGGCGGCATTTCGGTGCGACAGACGTCGGTCGCCTTCCAGCAGCGCGGCGAGAAGACACAGCCCTTCGGCGGGTTGAGCGGCGAGGGCGGGTCTCCCTGCAAGCGGATGCGGCTGCGCAGGCGCGCGAGCTTCGGATCCGGGATCGGGGCCGCGGAGAACAGCGCCTGCGTATAGGGGTGGGCCGGATGTTCGAAGACGGTGGCGCAATCGCCGGCTTCGACCACCTTGCCCAGATAGAGAACCAGCACGTCATCGGAGATCAGGCGCACGACCGAGAGGTCGTGGCTGATGAAGATCAGCGTGAGGCCAAACTCCTTGCGCAGCTTGCGAAGCAGCGTGATGACCTGACCCTGGATCGACACGTCGAGAGCCGAAACCGGCTCGTCGCAGATGATGAGCTTCGGCTTGGTGACGACGGCGCGGGCAATGCCGATACGTTGCGCCTGACCGCCCGAAAATTCGTGCGGATAGCGGTTGATCATTTCGGGCACCAGTCCGACGGCGGTCATGATCTCGCGCACGCGGTCGAGACGCTGGGCCTTCGAAAGCTTCGGTTCGAAGACGGTGAGCGGCTCGGCGATGATGTCGCCGACCGTCATGCGCGGGTCGAGCGAGGCAATCGGATCCTGGAAGATGATCTGCATGTCGCGGCGTGCGGCACGCATTTCCTCATCCGACAGGTCGAGCAGGTTGCGGCCCTGCCAGAGAATACGGCCCTTCTGCGACTTCAGGAGACGCAGGATCGAGCGGCCGAGCGTCGACTTGCCGCACCCGGATTCGCCGACGATGCCAAGCGTGCGGCCTTCGGCGAGATCGAAGCTGACATTGTTGACGGCCGTCAGCATCAGCGGCGGCTTGAAGAAGGATTTCGAGGGAATCTCGAACTGGGTCGTCAGGTTCTCGACCCTCAGAAGCGAGCGTTCAGCCATGGACCAGCAACTCCTCGCGGCGGGGGAAGGGGTGGAAGCAGGCGGCACAGTGGTTTGCCCCCTGCTGTTGAAGCTGCGGCGGGCGGTCGATGCAATCGTCCTGAACCTGCGAGCAGCGCGGCGAGAAATTGCAGCCCTTCGGCAGGTGCTGCAGGTTCGGCGGGCGGCCGGGGATGACGACGAGGTCGTCGACATCCTGATCCGGGCGCGGAATGGAAGCGTGCAGGGCTGCGGTATAGGGGTGCGCCGGGTTCTCGAAGAGTTCGTCGACCGGGGCCTCCTCGACGATACGGCCGGCATACATGACGGCCACCTTGTCGGCGAGACCGGCCACGACGCCGAGGTCGTGGGTGATCATGATCAGCGCCGTGTTCATCTCTGCCGTCAGATCATTGAAGAGATCGAGGATCTGCGCCTGGATGGTCACGTCGAGCGCTGTCGTCGGCTCGTCGGCGATCAGGAGCTTCGGCTTCGTGAGCAGCGCCATGGCAATGACGATACGCTGGCGCATGCCGCCCGAAAGCTCATGCGGATAAAGGCCGAAACGGCGCGTCGGGTCAGGAATGCCGACACGCTTCAGCATGTCGAGAGCCGCGGCCGATGCCGCCTTGGCCGTAAAGCCACGGTGGATTTCGAGCTGTTCCGTCAGCTGTCGGGAAATCCGCAGCGACGGGTTGAGTGCCGTCATCGGATCCTGGAAGACCATGGCCATGTCCTTGCCGCGGACATGGTCGAGCTCGCGCGGTTTCAGCGCCAGCACGTCCTTGCCTTCGAGCAGGGCCTGGCCGGTGGTCCTGCCGTTCTTGGCAAGCAGGCCCATGACGCCGAGAAAGGTCTGGCTCTTGCCCGAACCGGATTCGCCGACGATGGCGATGCGCTCGCCGCGACGGACCGTCAGGTTCATGTTGGAGACCGCCTTGACCTGGCCCTCCGGCGTCTCGAAGGTGATCGAATAGTCCTTCAGTTCGAGAAGGGTATCCTGCTGTTTTTCTTTTTTGTTTTCCTGGGTCATCCTATCGATCCTTCGGGTCGAATGCGTCACGCAGCCCGTCGCCGATGAACAGCAGGCTGAGGAGCAGGGCCACAAGGAAGCTTGCCGGAAAGACCAGCAGCCAGGGCATGCTTTCCATGGCGTCGGTGCCTTCGGCAATCAGGGTGCCGAGCGAGGTCAGCGGTTCCTGCACGCCGAAGCCGAGATAGGAGAGGAAGCTCTCGGTCGCGATGATCTCAGGTACGGTCAGCGCCGCGAAGATGACGACGGGGCCGACGAGATTCGGGATGATGTGCTTGGTGATGATCTTGAAGGGTTTCTGACCGGAGGCGCGCGCGGCTTCCACGAATTCGCGGTGTTTGAGCGACAGGGTCTGGCCGCGCACGATGCGGGCCATGGTCAGCCATTCGAGCGCACCGATCGCCGCAAAGAGCAGGTAAACGTTGCGACCGAAGATCACCATCAGCAGGATGACGAAGAGGATGTAGGGAAGCGCGTACATGATGTCGACGAAGCGCATCATGATCGAGTCCAGCCTGCCGCCGATATAGCCGGAAACGGCGCCATAGAGCACGCCGATGACGACGGAGACGAGCGTGGCCGTCAGCGCGACGGCAAGCGAAACGCGCGTGCCGTAGAGCACACGGGCGAGCAGGTCGCGACCGTTCGGGTCAGTGCCGAAATAATGGCCGCTTTCTAAGGACGGAGGCGCGCGGAAGGCGGCCCAATCCGGGTCTTCATAATTGAAGGGGATGAAGTTCGGGCCGAGGAAGGCTACGATGATAAGCAGAACCAGCACGCCGATGGAGATGACGGCCGCCTTGTTGCGCGAGAGGCGGCGCAGTGCATCCTTGGTCAGCGAGCGGCCTTCTGGAGACAGGCCTTCCGCTTCCAGCAGTTCGGCTGCGAGCAGCTCCCTTTTTGCGGGATTGAGGATCATCTGTTTCTCACTTTCGGGTCCAGCCAGGCATAGGCGATGTCGACCAGAAGGTTCAGGAACACGATCAGCACCATGTAGAAGATGACCGTACCGAGAACCATGCCGTAATCGCGGTTCAGCGCTGCGTTGACGAAATAGCGGCCGATGCCGGGCAATCCGAAGATGCTTTCGACAACCAGCGAGCCGGTGAGAAGGTAACTTGCCGCCGGTCCGAGATAGGAAACGACGGGCATCATGGCGGGTTTCAGCGCATGGCGCATGACCGTCAGACGCGGGCCGATACCCTTGGCCTTGGCAGTGCGGATGAAGTTCTGGTTCATCACCTCGATCATCGAGCCTCGGGTGATGCGCGAGATGCGGCCGGCATGCGGCAGCGCCAGAACGAAGATCGGCAGGACGAGATATTTGATCGAGCCGTCACCCCAGCCGCCGACCGGAAACCACGCGAGATGGATGCCGAAGACGAGCTGCATGATCGGTGCGATCAGGAAGTTCGGCAGAACGACGCCCACCAGAATGAGAGCGCTCAGAATATAGTCCGGTGCCTTGTTCTGGTAGAGCGCCCCAAGACAGCCGACGGCGACGCCGACGATGATGGCGATCAGGAAGGCAGCCGTACCGATGGTGAAGGTATAGGGCAGACCGATCGCGATCTGCTGGGCGACGGTGAAGTCCTCGCTCGCGAAGGAGGGGCCGAGGTCGCCGTGCAGGAGATCACCAACGTAGATCAGGTACTGCTGAATGAGCGGTTTATCCAGATTGTAGTGAACCGCGAGGTTTTTCAGGATCACCGGCGGCAATGGCCTTTCGCCATCGAAGGGGCCGCCGGGGGCGAGGCGCAAAACGAAAAAGCAAGCTGTGACGGCGATCCACAGGACGGGGATCGTCGACAGCAATCGACGGAGTGCATATTTGATCATGGGCGTGGAGCGGCTCTTCCCGGAGTGACCGGGAAGAGCCTTTCATCCTTATTCCTTGATGGACAGCCAGCGCGTGCGGTGGATGTCCTGAACGTTGTCGACGAAGCCCTCGATCTTGGGCGAGACGACGTTCTTGGAGACGTAGTAGTAGATCGGAAGTGCTGCGGAATCGTCCAGCGCGAGCTGTTCGGCCTTCTTGAAGATCTCGGCGCGCTTCGTCAGATCGGTCTGAGCGTTGCCGTCCTTGATCAGCTTGTCATAGTCGGCATTCGACCAGCGACCGTAGTTCATCTGAACGCCGGTGACGAGCAGGTTCAGGAAGTTGTCCGGATCGTTGTAGTCGGCGAGCCAGCCGGCACGGCCGATCTGCACTTCACCACGCTGCAGCTGATCGTAGTGGACCTTCGTTTCAGCATTGACGAGCTCGACATTGACGCCAAGCGGCTTCCACATGGAGGCGATCGCGACGGCAATGCGCTTGTGGTTGTCGTTGGTGTTGTACTTGAGCTCGGTGGTCAGCGGGTGATCCGGGCCGAAGCCTGCTTCCTTCAGCAGCTTCTTGGCTTCTTCGACCTTGTCCTTGTAGGAAAGATCCTTCCAGGAGACATAGGCGGGCTCACCGTAGTTTGCCGTGCCCGGCGGGACCCAGGAGTAAGCCGGCAGTTCGCCGGTGCCGAGGATCTGCGGGCCGATGACTTCGCGGTTGATCGCCATGGACAGAGCCTGGCGGACGCGCTTGTCGTTGAAGGGCGGTTTGGTCGAGTTGATGACGTAGTAGTAAAGGCCGGAGAAGGGGGCGACATGCGCCTGGCCCGGCAGGTTCTTCTTCATCCACTCATACTGGTCGGTCGGGAAGTCGGTGAGAATATCGAATTCGCCGGCGCGGTAGCGCTTCAGAGCGGCTTCCTGGTCTTCAAGCACGAAGAACTTCGCGCCGTCGATCTTGATATCCTTGGCACCGTAATACTGGTCGTTCTTGACGGTCGTGACGTGCGAACCGGGGACCCATTCGGTCGGCTTGTACGGACCGTTGGTGACGATGTTGCCAATCTTGACCCAGTCCTGACCCTTGGCCTCGACGACATGCTTCGGCAGCGGATAGGCCGTGTAGTGCATCAGGGCGTTGATGAAGTAGGGGGTCGGGTTCTCGAGGGTGATCTCGAGCGTCTTGTCGTCGATCGCCTTGACGCCGAGTTCGTTGAGATCGGTGATTTCGCCCTTGTTGATCTTTTCCGCGTTCTTGATGGTGAACTGCAGATAGGCGTAGTCGGCCGCGTTCTTCGGGTCGATGAGGCGCTGGAAGGCGAAGACGAAATCGCCTGCCGTTACCGGCTGGCCATCGGACCACTTGATGCCGTCACGCAGCTTGAAAGTGTAGACTTTGCCATCGGGGGAAATGGTCCAGCTTTCGGCCTGGCCGGGAACCGGGTTGTCCTTGGCGTCTTCAGTGACAAGGCCTTCGAAAATGTCGCCGGCAATACGGTTTTCCCAGTCGCCGGAGAGCTTTTGCGGATCCAGCGAGGTGGGGTCGCCACCATTATGGATATTCAGTGTGGCCGCATGGGCCGAAAATGCGAGCAATGAGCCAACCATTGCAGACGCGAGAAATTTTTTCGTGAAAAAGGACATGGAGGGTCCACCTTTCTAGGCTTTTCGCCTTTTCTTTGGTCATTTGTTCCCGGTTTGACCTGTTACGTGCAGGTCAACGGCACCTTAACGCAAAGGTTTGGCGTTGCAACCCCTAAACCAGTGGGTAGCATTCGGGTGTGGACAAGCTTATAAGCGTCTCCCTTTTGTCCGATCGCGACTAGCTGATCTTTGCTCGAGAATGGGCCATTGAGCTGTTGTTTTTTGCTTCGCCGCCATTAGTCTTGCGGGCGAAATGAAGCAGGAGACGGCGGCTCATGGCGTTGCAGACAGGCGGGAATGCGGATTGGTGGCGCGGCGCGGTGATCTATCAGGTCTATCCGCGCTCGTTTCAGGATACGAATGGTGACGGGCTCGGCGATCTCAAGGGGATAACCCGGCGCCTCTCCCATATCGCAAGCCTCGGCGTCGATGCGATCTGGCTCTCCCCTTTCTTCAAGTCGCCGATGGCCGACATGGGCTATGACGTCTCCGACTATTGCGATGTCGATCCGATTTTCGGCACGCTCGACGATTTCGACGCAATGATGTCGGAAGCCCACAGGCTCGGCATAAAAGTCATCATCGACCAGGTGATTTCCCATACGTCCGACCGGCATCCATGGTTCGTGGAAAGCCGCTCCAGCCGCACGAATGACAAGGCGGACTGGTATGTCTGGGCCGATCCCAAGCCGGACGGCACGGCGCCGAACAACTGGCTGTCGATCTTCGGCGGGCCGGGATGGGAATGGGATGGCGTGCGCCGGCAATATTACCAGCACAACTTCTTGACCTCGCAGCCGGACCTGAATTTCCACAGCAAGCCGGTTCAGGACGCACTGCTTAAGACGGTAAAGTTCTGGCTCGACCGCGGCGTCGACGGTTTCCGCCTCGACACGGTGAACTATTATTTCTGCGACAAGCTGCTCCGGGACAATCCGCCGCATGTTCCGGATCCGGACCAGGCCGGTCTCGATGCGCCCGACAGCAATCCCTATGGTATGCAGAACCACCTCTACGATAAGACGCAGCCGGAAAACCTCGAATTCCTCAAACGCTTTCGGGCCCTTCTCAATCAATACGAGGGACGCACGACGGTAGGTGAAGTCGGCGATGGCGCGCGCTCGTTGAAGACCGTTGCTGCCTACACGACCGGCGGCGACAAGCTGCATATGTGCTACACTTTCGATCTGCTCGGCCCCGAATTTACCGCCACGCATGTCCGAAGCTGCGTCGAGACCTTCCAGCGCATGGTGAAAGATGGGTGGGTCTGCTGGGCTTTCTCCAATCACGACGTCAACCGCCATGTCAGCCGCTTCGCGCTAACGGAAGAGGAGCGGCCCGTCATCGCCAAGCTGGCGATTTCGGTGTTGGCAGCGCTTCGCGGTTCGATCTGCCTCTATCAGGGCGAGGAGCTGGGCCTGCCGGAGGCAGAGCTTGCCTTCGAAGACCTGCGCGACCCCTATGGCATTCGCTTCTGGCCGGCCTTCAAGGGCCGTGACGGATGCCGTACGCCGATGCCATGGGAAGCCGGCAAGGCGCATGCCGGTTTTACCAGCGCTGAGAAGAGCTGGCTGCCGGTGCCCTATGAACAGGCGGCGCTTTCCGTGGACACCCAGGAAAACGATGACAGGTCCGTGCTGCATCATTACCGGCGTACGCTCGAATTCCGGAAGACCTATCCGGTGCTGATCGACGGCAGCATGGAATTCGTTGGCAGCAATCAGGACCTGCTCGCCTTCATCAGGGAGAAGGGAGACGAGAAACTGCTCTTCGTCTTCAACCTGACGCGTGAGGCCGCGGAGTTTCAGCTTCCTGCCGGCATGGTGCTGGGCACTCCATTGCCCATGCCCGGGTTCAAAGCCACCGTCAGCGCCAAGACAGTGCAGCTCAAGGCGCTTGACGCCTTCTGCGCTCGTATCAGCTGATCAGCGCGAAGCGATCGACGTCCACCATCCCCTTGTCCGAGATCTTCAGATGCGGGATCACGGGCAGAGGCAGAAAGGCGACCTGCAGGAAGGGTTCCTCCAGGGTCGTGCCCAGGGCATAGGCTGCCTTGCGCAGATCATGCAGCGTGTCGCGCACGGTCTCATAGGGTTCCAGGCTCATCAGGCCGGCGACGGGGAGCGCAATCTCACCCGTGACCTTGCCGTCTTCGACGACGACGAAGCCACCCTTGATCTCACCCAGACGATTGGCCGCAAGCGCCATGTCATCCTCGTTGACGCCGACGACGCAAATATTGTGGCTGTCATGGCCGACCGTCGAGGCGATGGCGCCCTTCTTCAATCCGAATCCCTGAACGAAGCCGTTGGCGTGATTGCCGTTCTTGCCGTGACGCTCGATGACGGCGACCTTGATGATGCCGTTGCCGAGATCGACGGTCGTCTGATTGCCTCTGGCCGGCAGGCGGTAGCGGCGATGCTCGGTGATGATCTTGCCGGGCATGACGCCGATGACGGGCGTTTCTCCCTCCGAAACAGGCACGCCGAAATGGGCTGCATTGACGGGGCGAGCCTTGACGCTGTCGAGGCCAACTGGCGACACGGACTTGCGGGTGGCAAAAAGCGCATCGGTGACGTGACGGCCGGCCGAGAAGACCATTTCCGCCCGACAATTCTCCAGGCTGTCGATGACGACGAGATCGGCTCTCCAGCCGGGCGCGACGAGGCCACGGTCGCGCAGGCCGAAGGCGCGGGCAGCCGAGATCGAGGCGGCGCGGTAGACAGCGAGCGGCTCGACACCATGGGTGATCGCCGTGCGGATCATGTAGTCGAGATGGCCCTGCTCAGCGATATCGAGCGGATTGCGGTCATCGGTGCAGAGCGCAAGGTAGGGCGAGAGGCGCTCGGTGATGATGGGCATCAGGGCGTGAAGATCCTTCGAGACGGAGCCTTCGCGGACGAGGATGTGCATGCCCTTGCGGATTTTCTCCAGGGCTTCGGCCGCGCTCGTGCATTCGTGCTCGGTGCGGATGCCTGTCGAGAGATAACCGTTCAGATCATTGCCTGAGAGCAGTGGCGCATGGCCGTCGATATGCCCGCCCTGGAAAGCATCGAGCTTTGCCATGCAGACGGGATCCTTATGGATCACGCCCGGGAAATTCATAAATTCGGCAAGCCCGATGACCTTGGGATGGTCGCGGTAGGGCAGGAGGCTTTCGACCGGCAGGTCGGCGCCTGATGTCTCCAGATGGGTAGCCGGCACGCAGGAGGACAGCTGGACGCGGATATCCATGATCGTTTCCAGCGCCGAAGCGAGGAAGAATTCGATGCCTTCCTTGCCGAGCACATTGGCGATCTCGTGGGGGTCGCAGATCACGGTCGTGACGCCATAGGGCAGGACGCAGCGGTCGAATTCGTGCGGCGTAACGAGCGAAGATTCGATATGCAGATGCGTATCGATGAAGCCGGGAACGATGATCTTGCCGAAAATGTCGATCTCGGTTTTGCCGCTGTAGTTGCCACAGGTGCCGACAATGCGGTCGCCGCCGATGGCAATGTCCGACTGGACGAGTTCGCCGGTTACTAGATCGAAGAAGCGTCCGCCTTTCAGCACGATGTCGGCCGGCACCCGACCCACACCCTGATCAATAAGACGTTCGAGTTTGGCGGTCATGACTACCCTCGCGATGCAATCGATTCCGCGAGTTATAGCGCATCTGCTTGTGGATTCGATGCCCGCAAACGAAACCGGGCGCCATTGGCGCCCGGTCGCATGTTCCATTCGTTCCGATTACTCGGCAGCAACGATCTTGCCGCCTTCCCACTTGTAGAGCGAGAAGCTCTGCGAGGAGAGGTCGCCGGTCTCGCCATAGGTGAGCTTGCCAATCGCCGTCGGGATCTGCTCGCCGCCCTTCAAGGCAGTAGCAACGGCTTCTGCATCTTCGGCGCTGCCGGCCTTCTCGATACCGGCCTTCAGGACTTCAACGGCAGCATAGGCGTTGAGTGTGAAGGCTTCGGCCGGGATCTTCTTGGCGGCGAGCGCATCAGCTGCAGCCTTGGAGTCCGGGCTCTTGGTGGCGTCGGAGGCATTGGTGAAGAGCGTGCCAGCTGCCGCATCCGTGCCGATCGTCCAGAATTCCGTGTTGGAAAGGCCGTCGCCGCCGATGATCTGGGCATTGACCGAAAGGTCATGCAGCTGACGGGCAAGCAGGCCACCTTCCGGGTGGTAGCCGCCGAAATAGATGAGATCGACCTTCTCAGCCTTGACGCGGGTGGTCAGCGCGGAGAAGTCCTTGTCGCCGGGCGTGATGGAGTCGTTGATGACTTCGGTGATGCCACCAGCGTTCAGCGTTGCCTTGAAGGCGTCGGCGAGACCCTTACCGTAAGCGCCCTTGTCGTTGATGATTGCGACGCGCTTGTCCTTGAAATGTTCGAGAACGTATTTGGCGGCGACTTCGGCCTGCTGGTCGTCCCGGCCGCAGGTGCGCAGAACATTGGTCAGGCCGCGCTTGGTGAGGTCAGGCGCCGTGGCGGTCGGGGTGACCATCAGCACGCCGTTTTCGGCCAGAACGTCAGAAACCGGGATGGCAACGCCCGAGGTGACCGGGCCGACGACGAAGCGGATGCCTTCGCCGACAACCTTGTTCGCAGCAGAAACGCCCTGCTTCGGCTCACCGGCATCGTCAGCGAGTTCGAGCACGACCTTCTCGCCGAGAATGCCGCCGCTCTTGTTGATTTCATCGACGGCGGTCTGCGCGCCGTTCTTTACCTGGTCGCCATAGGCTGCCACCGGACCGGTCAGCGGCGCGATGAGGCCGATGACGATATCCGCATGCGCGAGCGGGGCAAATGCCAGCGAGGCGACCAGCGTCGCCGTCAGAGTCTTCAGGGTCATGTTCTGTCTCCTTGGGTAGGGTCGTCTTCGACCACCGGTTGCTTGTCGCGCAGGCCATTCTTTTGTCAGCGATCCCGTTGGGAGCGTGCCAAGGACGAGGAAAAGCTGCACGATCAATGAGCCCCGCGGCCATATTTGGCTCGCCCGGCGCATGGCAAGATTTCTAGAAATTTCGGTGAGATTCCGCAAGATGATAACAAGATCGGCGCCGATTTCGCCAAATTTGAAAAGATTGCGCCCGATTTTTTGATTTTTCAGTCCATTTCCCGCAATTTTCGGTCTGTCCTGCCCAGGTTGATCGGCAGATCACGGCACCCCTGTCAGGGCAATCTCAATCCGCAATTGTCAGAGCTGGGTTCTTCCGGCCCGATACGTTCAGTCGTGCGGACTTGTAGGGCGAAGCTGTCCTCGACAGAGCATATCGGCGGCTGAGGATAAGCCCATATCTGGTCATGGCGCCGCTGACCGCTGTTTTTGCTTTGCTGTTTTAGCGAGTTAACAATTGATTCTGAGAATCCGAGTATAACTACTATTCCCTAGTATATTGTTGCGGTGCAATAAAATATTCGATTTGTCGATTCAGACATATAGCGGGAACAGATATCTGAATGCTCAAGCGTATTGAAGCTAGGCAAGTGCGGACCGGAATGTTTATCGAGATGGTCGAGGGTGTCTGGGACCATCCTCTTCTATCCCGGCGACGGTTCTTACTGCGGCGTGAGAGCGATACGCTGAAGCTCAATGAATGTGCGGATGCAGGTGTCGTGATCAACACCACCAAGGGCATCGATGTCGGAGGTATCTCCCGCAAGATCGAGATCGACATCAAGGCGGCGCGCGAGACCATTCAGAAATCCGTGGAAGTGCTGGAAAATGTCTTCGGCCGGCTGCGGGGCGGAGATGCGATCTCCGTCGACCAGGTCGAGCCGGTAATTTCCTCTGTTTCCAAATCGATGGATGACCATCCTGCCGTCTTCATCAGCGTTACCCGGCTGAAATCCAAGGACGAAGTCACCTTTCTGCATTCCCTTTCTGTCAGTGCCCTGATGATCCTTTTCAGCCGCCACCTCGGACTGGATGAGGAAGTGGTGCAGGCGCTCGGCACGGCGGGGCTGTTGCACGATGTCGGCAAGCTCGAAATTCCGCTCGAAGTGCTCAACAAGGAGGGGCGCCTGAACGAAGACGAGATGCAACTGATCCGCGATCATCCGGAAAAGGGGCATGCGATCCTGGCGCGTCAGGAGGGCATGTCGGAAATTGTTCTCGACGTGTGCCTCAATCATCATGAACGGATCGACGGCAAGGGTTATCCGCGCAAGCTCTCCCATGGCGAAATCAGCCTTCACGCACGCCTTGCGGCGATTTGCGACGTCTATGACGCGGTCACTTCGGCGCGCCCCTACAAGTCAGCGTGGAGCGCGAAAGAGGCGCTGACCTGGATGCTGGCCAACGAAGGGCATTTCGATCGCCGGCTCGTCAAAAAGTTTGCCCTCTGCCTTTCGGTCGCCTCCGTCTCCTGAACGTATCCGTTTTGAGGGGCAGGCTGCGGATCTGATCCGCAGCCTGCGTCTTCGTCATTCACGGCTCTCTGAGGCGCGAGGATGAGGGGCCTGTCTATTGATCCGCGAGCGCAGTTCCCAGGAAATCCGTAACCATGCCGGAAACCTGCCGGTGAATGGCTGCGCGATCGGCGCCGGCACCATCCCGGCAGACGATGCTCTCGCCGGGCGCCTCTTTCTCAATCAGATCGGCGGCGCCAGGTTTGCATGTCTGCATGAAGCTGAAATGCAGCGATCCGGGGATCAGACTGTAGGTAGTGGTTGCTGGCGGCAGATAGCGGGCAATATAGCCGGAATCCTTGTTCGTGGCGGCGATGTCCGCCTTGATTGCCGTCTCCGTATCGACGTCCGCCTGAGCACCCAGCACCATGACGGGGATGTGGATTGCCGCAAGGCTCTCCGGCATCAGCCCGCGGCCGGAGCCGAGGTCGAGTGCCACGACGGCGCGGATTCTCGCATCGCTGAGATCGGCGGCCAGTGCTGCGCTGGAGGCTGCATCGCGGCCGACCCCCAGCGCCTCGAATATCTTGCAATAAATCGGGCTGAATTCAGCCGCGCAATTCCTCGTTACCCTGGCCGCATCGAAGCGTCCGCCCGCCAGTTCGACGACCGTCCAGCCGCCGAGTGAATGGCCGATGGCGGCAATCCGACCGGATGCCACGCCGCCCGTCAGATCGGGATTGCCGAGCAGAGCATCGATCACGCGGCTGAGGTCGCCGGGGCGTTTCCACAGTTCGACGGCGTCGGGTTTCCGCATGTCGAATGTCGTCGTACCCGGATGATCGGGCGCGGCAACGACATAGCCTGCGTCAACGAGGTCGGCGGCAAGCCAGGCGAGGTTGCGCCAGCTGCCGCCGTAACCATGGGAGAGGACGACCAGCGGATGCGGGCCGGTCACGGGTGCGGCATCCCGGATCACGGGCTGACCGATAAAGGCCGGGGTTTCGCCGAGAAGAACCGGCGCGGCGTCGGAAGCGGTTGGATACCAGATGCTGACATGAACAGGGCTATCGTTATTCTTGCCGGCCAGGTTGATTTCACGAAAACCGGTTCCGGCATGTGCTGCAGGTGCCAGCAGGAAGACGAGGGAGAGAAGGAAGACGAATCTTTGCATGGGATCTCCGTTGGGGTGATTTGCCCTGTCTGCAGGAAATCCGTCACACCGGAGACCGATAACGCGATCGAGGTCGTCGGCATCAAAAAGAAAGGGCGAGGCCGGAGCCTCGCCCTTGAATTCATCCGGGATGATTGCGCTCAGATGTTGTTCTGCAGGATCGTGCGCAGTTTGCCGAAGAGCTCGTCGATGTGCTTCTTCTCGATGATCAGCGGCGGAGAGAGCGCGATGATGTCGCCTGTCGTACGGATCAGCAGGCCGCTTTCATAGGCCTTAAGGAAGGCCGTGAAGGCGCGCTTGGTTGGCTCGCCGGCAATCGGGTCGAGCTCGATGGCGCCGATGAGACCCGTATTCCTGATGTCGATGACGTTGGGGCAATCCTTCAGCGAATGCAGCGCATCGGCCCAATAGTCGGCGAGTTCGGCTGCGCGGGTCAGCAGGCCTTCTTCTTTGTAGGTGTCGAGCGTTGCAAGGGCTGCGGCCGAAGCGATCGGGTTACCCGAGTAGGTATAACCGTGGAAGAACTCGATCATGTGCTCGGGGCCATTCATGAAGGCATCGTGGATTTCCGAGGTCACGAAGACGGCGCCCATCGGGATGACGCCGTTGGTCAGGCCCTTGGCGGCGGTGATCATGTCGGGCTTCACGTCGTAATACTGGGCCGCGAAGGGAGCACCGAGGCGGCCGAAGCCAGTGATGACTTCGTCGAAGATCAGCAGGATGCCGTGCTTGGTGCAGATCTCGCGCAGTTTCTGCAGGTAACCCTTCGGCGGAATGAGCACGCCGGTAGAGCCGGCGACCGGCTCGACGATGACGGCGGCGACCGTGGAGGCGTCATGCAGCGTAACGATGCGCTCGAGTTCGGTGGCGAGATCGCCGCCAATTTCAGGCTCGCCGCGGGTGAAGTTGTTCTTGCCGGGCAGGTGGGTGTGCGGCATGTGGTCGACGCCGGTCAATAGCGTGCCGAACATCTTGCGGTTGGTGACGATGCCGCCGACGGAGATACCGCCGAAATTGACGCCGTGATAGCCGCGCTCGCGGCCGATCAGGCGGAAGCGTGAGCCATTGCCCTTCACGCGGTGATAGGCAAGCGCCACCTTGAGTGCCGTTTCCACCGATTCAGAACCGGAATTGGTGTAGAGGACGTGATCCAATCCCTCGGGGGCGATGTCGACCAAGCGGTTGGCGAGTTCAAAGGCCTTGGGGTGACCGAGCTGGAAAGCGGGGGCGTAATCGAGTTCGCCCGCCTGCTCGCGGATCGCTTCGGTGATCTTCGGGCGGCAGTGTCCCGCATTCACGCACCAGAGGCCAGCCGTACCATCCAGAACCTGACGTCCGTCATGGGTCTGGTAGTACATATCCTTCGCACTCACGAAGAGGCGCGGTTCCTTCTTGAACTGGCGGTTTGCGGTAAAGGGCATCCAAAAGGCGCGAAGGTCGTTTGGCGTTGCATTCAGGCGGTTGGACATGCTGTTCTCCTGGCCGTTGGGGAGGCCATCCCGTTCAAGGCTTGGCGCCGTTTATTTTTACTGCCCGGTCAAATTATCAGCGCCGGGCAAGGCGTCAAGCCGAAGAAGCGCCGCCAAATGCCGTTCCCGAGACGCTTGAAGCGTCATCAATCCTTCGCTGGGCATTGCTACAGAAATCGATGGCCGCAATGGCCAAGGGCATTTCATTCATTTCCTTGAAATTCAACCGTTTTTACCGGAGGTAGTCATGACGGACCGCCAGAAAACCAGGCCGCGCCCCAATCCGCGGCGTGCATTTGCGCCGAGCTACGGCACCATTCTCGAAGAAGGCGTTCGTCGCCGTACCATTCTGAAAGGCTTCATCGCAGCCATGGGTGCGGCCGCCTTTGCGCCGGCTTTCGAAGCCACCAAGGCAGAAGCTGCCGAGTCGACTCTCACTTTTTCAGAGCTGAAGCGCGTGCGCGACACGGCCGACCACTGGCCTGAAGGCTATGAGCGCCAGATCCTGGTGCGCTGGGGCGACGCGCTCTTTGCCGACAGCCCGGAATTCGACGTGGCCAAGCTCAACGGCAAGGCAGCCGAACGCCAGTTCGGCTACAATAACGACTTCACGCAATTCCTGCCGTTGCCCTGGGGCGAGAAGAGCTCGGACCACGGCCTGATGGTCGTCAGCCACGAATATGCGACGCCCTTCCTGATGTTCCCGGGCCTGACGGCGGAGAATTATCGCGAGAAGCTGACCGAGGACCAGATCCGTGCGGTCATGGCCGCTGTCGGCGTCTCCGTCTTCGAGGTGCGCAAGGACGGCAATCAGTGGCAGGTGATCAAGGACGGCAAATATAATCGCCGCATCCACATGAGCACGGAAATCGGCATTTCCGGCCCGGCTGCCGGTGACGACCGCCTCAAGACCAAGGCCGATCCGACCGGCACGGTCGTCTTCGGCACGATCTCGAACTGCAATGGCGGCATCACGCCCTGGGGCACGATGCTCTCAGGTGAAGAAGGCGCAATGGACGTCTTTGCCGGCGACTATAAAAAGCTCCCGAACCAGGAACTGGTCGAGCGCCAGGGCTGGGACGAGGATGAGAACGACATCTATTCCGTCAGCCGCGTCGAACCGCGCTTCAAGTTCGAGGAAGAGCCGAACGAATGGATGCGTTTCGACTGGGTCGTCGAAATCGATCCCTTCGATCCCTCGGCAAAGCCGGTCAAGCGTACATCGCTCGGCCGCATGACGCATGAAGGCGCGCAATGTTGCGTGGCGCCGGATGGCCGCGTCGTGGTCTTCATGGGCGATGATGACGATTTCGAATATATCTATCGCTTCGTCACCCGCGATCCGTGGAACCCTGACGATCGTGCCGCCAACAAGGACCTGCTCGACCACGGCACGCTGTCGGTCGCCAAGTTCGAGAGCGACGGCACGATGCGCTGGATCCCGCTCGTTGCCGGCGAAGGCCCGCTGACGGCGGAAGCCGGTTTCAAGACGCAGGCCGATGTGGTCCTCGCAACGCGCGCTGCGGCCGATCTCGTCAGTGCGACACCGATGGACGGCCCGGAAGGTTTCATCCCGCATCTCGGCACCGGCAAGCTCTATGTTGCCATGACGGAGAATGAGGACCGCCTGCCGAAGGGCCAGGGTGACGACGAGAAGGAACAGGTCAACGTTGCCAATCCGCGTGGCCCCAATCCGCATGGGCACCTGCTGGAACTGGTAACCCCCGGCGGTCCGGACAAGCCTGACTACGCAGCCGAGAGCTTCAAATGGGATGTCTTCGTCCTTTGCGGGGATCCGGCAAAGCCCGAAGACCAGGCGATGTTCCATCCGGCGACCACTTCGGCCGGATGGTTTACTGATCCTGATAATCTTGCCGTCGATCCGGCAGGCCGTCTTTGGGTGACGACCGACGGTCCGCCGCCGGAAGGCATCGCCGATTCCGTCTATGTGATGGATACAGAAGGTCCGGGCCGCGCGCTGCCGAAGCTCATCTATATCGCGCCCGTCGGTTCGGAGACCTGCTCTCCGACCTTCACCTCTGATGGTTCCAGCGTCTTCCTCTCGGTCCAACATCCGGGCGAATTGCGCATGGCCGACAATGAGGATGCGACTTCGATGGAAGATGCCGGCACCAGCTGGCCGGACTTCAAGCCGGGCGTACCGGCCCGTCCGTCGCTTGTCGTGCTGACGCGCAGCAAGAACGGAGTGGTGGGCAGCTAAGCCCGCTTCTCCAACCAAACAAGGCCGGCAATTCTTGCGAATTGCCGGCCTCTAAGGCTTCACGTGCTGAAAATAGCATAAGCAGCGTCCGCGGAAACATCTCCTGGAACGTTGCTCAGACTGACATCATGTCAGCGCTAACATCAGGCTGCAGACCTGCTCCGGTTCTGAGTCACGTAGATATCCTCGAGTGTTGCAAGGATCTTCATGACCGGCTCGGAATTGCTGGAATAGTAGATCGTCTGTGCATCACGACGGGTCTTGACCAGCTTCTGAGCGCGCAATTTCGACAGATGCTGGGAGAGGGCCGACTGGCTCAGGCCAACTTGGGTAGCGAGAACGCCGACAGGCACTTCTCCCTTTACCAGGCTGGTGAGGATCAGCAAACGCTTGGGGTTGGCCATGGCCGATAATAAAGCTGCCGCCACATTGGTGTGCTCGGCCAAATCAGAGGTTTCCATATTTTCTTCTTCCTAATGCGAAACGTACATCATCCGTACAGGCACAGGCCGTCAGACGGTTCTTTGACTGACGGCGAAAACTAGCAATTGGGTTTGAAGATTGTATATACCTAAATTTAAGGTATCAGGTATGCTATTTTAGATATGTTTGAACAAATGTGATCCAAATCCTCAGCGGGTATATCGAACTCGCAACGCAACAATAAGTCACCTGAAATCATATCAAAACCGGCGGAATCGACACCGCTTATGCGCCAGGGACCTGCTTCCGGAGCCTTTAGCCTCAATGTCAGCGCTGACATCAGGTCCGGATGGCGCGTTATTAAATCTTGCACTGCGGCGTCAGCTTTTTCCGCGATGTCATCATTTGCCGCGGAGGGAATCACGAGATCACTTCCGTCCAAAATGTATGCACGACCGAAGCCGCCATTGAGGCTCGCCGATTGCGGGACAAGGCGGAAGAAGCAGAAATCCGGGAAGTCGATATAGAGGTTCGCTTTTGGGTGACGTGCGAGAAAGCGGGTGCGGATGCGCGTATGAAGGGGCGTATCCCGCTCCACCCGTTCCGCACGGCACTGGGTCGTCAACCGCGCGTGGGCAAGCGGATCGCCCTTGCCGGGCTCGCCGGTCAGCAGCGAGGCTCTGGTATCGGCGGCAAGTGCTTTCGTGTGGGTCGAGAGCGCGGAAACGAGAATGACCGGAACGCCGTCTATGTCGGTGCCGAGGAGAACCCGGCTTGCGAAGGGAAAGCCGGTTTCAGGATCGAGAACGGCGAGGGCCGCATAGCGGGCAGAGCGCAAGAGGGTGCGCGCCAGCTTGCGGGCCTCGTCGTCGGTTTCGCGAAGCGTTGAGGATGGCTCTTTCATATCCGCGTTGTCGCAAAGCGGAGTGGAAGGATCAAGTCTAAAGCGTGGCTCGACCTCCGAGATTTGCTCGCCGCGCTTCAGTGCTTTGTTTTCGGTGCCATATCGCGAACCTGCTTCAGTCCTTCCGCCTGTGCCGGGTGAGGCCGGTGACGACATCCTGCGCCGAGATCGTGCCAACGATCTGGCCGTTGTCGACGACACCGATACTGCCGGGCTGCCGGGCGAGGGCATCGAGGACATCGACGAGCGGCGTCGTGGGGCGCGCGGTGGCGCTGACCGACATGCCGATTGCCGCATCGCCAAGCCCGGGCTGCATGATGTCAGAGGCCATCAGCATGTTGATCGGGTTCATGTTCTGCACGAAATCGGCGACATATTGATCGGCCGGGTTCTTGACGATCTCCTGTGGCGTTCCGCACTGGATGATCCTTCCGCCCTCCATGATGGCGATGCGGTTGCCGATGCGGAAGGCCTCGTCGAGATCGTGGCTGACGAAGAGAATGGTCTTCTTCAGTCGCCGCTGGAATTCCAGCAATTCGTCCTGCAGTCGCGTGCGGATCAGCGGATCAAGTGCCGAGAACGGCTCGTCCATCAGGAGGATCGGGGCGCCGGTGGCAAATGCGCGGGCAAGGCCGACGCGCTGCTGCATGCCGCCGGAGAGTTCGTTGACCTTGCGGTCCGCCCATTTCGTCAGGTTGACGAGTTCGAGCTGTTCGCCGACGCGGCTCTTGCGTTCGGCTTCCCGTACGCCCGAGAGCTCGAGGCCGAAGCCGACATTCTCCGCGACGGTGCGCCAGGGCAGGAGGGCAAACTGCTGGAACACCATGGAAACCGTATGCGTGCGCAGGTCGCGCAGCGCCTTGGCATTGCATCTGTAGGGGTTTACCGGTCCCGTTGCCGCCGAGACGGCGACGTCGCCGCGCACGACGGGGGCGAGCCCGTTGACGGCGCGCAAGAGCGTGGACTTTCCGGAGCCTGAAAGGCCCATCAGCACGAGGATTTCGCCTTCCTGGATCGTCAGCGAGGCATTGGCGACACCGAGAACGAGGCCGGTCTCAGCGCTGATCTCATCGCGCGAGCGACCTTGATCGACCATCGCGAGCCCGATTTCCGGCCGGTCGCCGAAGATGATGCTGACGTCCTTGAAACTGACCGCGGTCATGCGCCGTCTCCTTCGCCTGCTGTGCGGAACATGCGGTCCAGAATGATCGCCAGGATAACGATACAGAAGCCTGCCTCAAAACCCTTCGCAATATTGACGGTATTCAGGGCACGTACCACCGGTACGCCGAGACCGGGAGCGCCAACGAGGGCGGCGATGACGACCATCGAGAGGGAGAGCATGATGGTCTGTGTCAGTCCGGCCATGATCTGCGGCGTCGCGAAGGGCAGCTCTACCTTGCGCAGAACCTGCATCGGCGTTGCGCCGAAGGCGACGGCTGCTTCGACGAGGGAGGGCGGCGTCGAGATGATGCCGAGGCGGGTGAGGCGGATGGGAGCGGGGATGGCGAAGATGACGGTTGCAATCAGGCCCGGCACCATGCCGAGGCCGAAAAGGATAAGCGCTGGAATCAGATAGACGAAAGTCGGAATGGTCTGCATGAGGTCCAGGACGGGCCGCATGGCGGCATAGATCCAGGCGCGGCGGGCAGCCGCAATGCCGAGCGGAATGCCGATCACCATGCTGACGAAAGTCGCGGCGAGCACGAGCGCCAGCGTTTCCGTCGTCTCCTTCCAGTAGCCCTGATTCATGATGAGCAGCAGCCCAAGACAGGTGAAGACCGCTACTGTAATCGACCGGCGCAGCCACCAGGCGAGGAGACTGATGGCAAGGACCGCAATCAGCGGATTGGGCGTCTGCAGCACGAAAAGCAAAGCATTGATGACGTGCGACAACAGGGCGGAGAGTTGGTTGAAAAACCATTCGCCGTTCGATGTCAGCCAATCGACAAAGGACTTAGCCCAGGGGCCAATGGGAATTTTAGCGTCGGTGATCCAATTCACGAGGCGCGCCTGTCTTTTGAGAACGAAGATCGGGATGAAAACGAAAACGGGGCGGCAGACCCGCCCCGTTCATTTCATCAGAGGCCGAGGCCGGACTTGACGGCTGCGAGGCCGTCGCTGCTGCCATCGCGCGTCTTGACGCCGGCGAGCCAGGGCTCGACCGCGGACGGATTGGCCTTCAGCCATTCGCCCGCTGCCTTTTCCGGATCTTCGCCCTCATTCAGGATCTTGTTCATGATCTCGTTCTCCATCTTCAGGGAGAACTTGAGATTCTTGACCAGCGTCCCGACGTTCGGGCACTCGCCGAGATAGCCGGCACGCACGTTGGTATAGACTTCGGCGCCGCCGAAATTCGGTCCGAACGTGTCGTCACCACCCGACAGATAGGTCATCTTGAAGTTGGTGTTCATCGGATGCGGTTCCCAGCCGAGGAAGACGATCGGCTTGCCTTCCTTCTCGGCGCGGGCGACTTGAGCCAGCATGCCCTGCTCGGAGGATTCGACGAGCTCCATGGCCTTCATGCCGAAGGTGTCCTTGTCGATCATGTCGATGACATGGCGGTTGCCGTCGTTGCCGGGCTCGATGCCGTAGATCTTGCCGTCGAGATCGTCCTTGTGAGCCGCGATATCCTTGAAGTCCTTGATGCCGAGCTCGGCGCCCTTGGCATTGGTCGCCAGCGTATATTTGGCGCCGACAAGGTTCGGACCGTAGGATTCGACCGACTTGTCGTCCAGATAAGGCTGGATATCGGCCTTCTGGGACTGCATCCAGTTGCCGAGGAAGACGTCGATGTCCTTGTTCTTCATCGAGGTATAGGTGACCGGCAGGGAGAGAACCTTGATATCGGCCTCATAACCGAGCTTCTTCAGAAGCAGGGAAGCGGTCGCAGTGGTCGAGGTGACGTCCGTCCAGCCGATGTCCGAGAGATGGACGGTGGAGCAGCTTTCAGGATCTGCGGAGAAAGCAGCGGTCGCGACAGAGAGCGCGGCGACTGCAGTTGCGGTGACGAGTTTGAATGCGCTTGTTGTTTTCATTTTAGACTCCCAGTCTTACGTTCCCAAGCCAACCATCAATAGACCAGTTTTACAAGCGATCTCGGCGCGTTTGCGGCGTTCCGGACTATATGATTGCGACGCTCCGGCGATTTTTGAGAAAGCTTGAATTTCAAGGCTTTTGACGATTTCGCCGCCTGGATTTCCTGTGATTATCGATTTCTTGGGGCTTTTCTTTGCGTTCTCCAGCTTCCAAGAAGCCAGATAAGGAGAATTCGATGGCAAAGCTCTATTTCAACTACTCGACGATGAATGCCGGCAAGTCGACCATGCTGCTGCAGGCCTCCTACAATTACCACGAACGCGGCATGCGCACGGTTCTCCTGATCGCGGCCTTCGACGATCGGGTCGGGCGGGGTGTCATCGGTTCGCGCATCGGGCTCGAGGCAGAGGCAATCCCCTTCGAAGGCGACAGCGATCTCTATGCGCTGGTGCGCAAACTCAGCAGTGAAGGGCAGGCGATCTCCTGCGTCTTCGTCGACGAGGCACATTTCATGACCCGCGATCACATCTGGCAGCTTGCCCGCGTGGTCGACAGGCTTGGCATACCCGTCATGGTCTACGGCCTGAGAACGGATTTCCAGGGCAAGCTCTTCCCGGCCTCTCAGGAACTCCTGGCAATCGCCGACGAGATGCGGGAGGTGCGGACCATTTGCCATTGCGGGCGCAAGGCCACCATGGTGGTGCGGCTCGATGCGGAGGGCAAGGTGCTGCACGAAGGCGCACAGATCGATGTCGGGGGGAACGAGAAATATGTTTCGCTGTGTCGCCGCCATTGGGATGATGCGATGAACGGCGAATGGATTGCCGAGCCGGTCTGAGCCGGCAAAGGCCTGTTTTCTTCGGCGATGCAAATGACTAATCTGCAATCTGCAGATTCCCTGGAGTGCCCGGTGCGCAAGAGCCCGCCCTTCGACAGCCAGTATGATGCCGCCCGCGACCTTGCCGAGGCCATGGGCGGGGAGGCGGACTATTGTGCCGCTTGCATCGCAGGCTTCGATGGTGACGGGCAGCGCTCGTCTGATGAGCTTTTCCTGGAGCAGAATGCGCGATTCCAGGCCTTCTTGACCGACAGTTCCACGCTTGATGTGCTGCTTGCGGAACTCGTCTTCTCGCTCGACCAGTTCACCGCCAAGGTCTCGGCGGACCTCGACAGTTTTCGCGGATTGACGCGGCGCGAAAAGATCGCCGGCTGGTTTTCCCGACAGCGCATGTGGCGTATGCACAGCGCGCGGGTGCGCGAGGCACCGGTCGTGGAGCAACTGCTCGATCTCCTGGCGAAATCCGATCTGTTGGCGACGCTGCTCAAGGACCAGAGGCAATCGCTTGTCGAGCGTCACAAGAGCGCCGAACTGAGCCTCGTCGACATTGTCGAGCACCGGCGACGACTCGTCGACGAGATTGATATTGCGCGAATGCGGATGAAGGAGCTCAACGCCAAGGCATTGAACGCACAGGGTCGCATCGGCGTCTACGGCAACAAGGCGCATTGGGAGCAGATGGAGGCGGAGCGCCTCGCGCTGAAAGCGGAGGCAGAGCGCATTTCCGTCGAGGAACATGCGATGCGCGACGAAAGCCAGCGGCGCGAACGCTTCATCGGCATGTTCCAGACCTTCGTCGACAGGTTGAACGGCCGTATCGCCGGCTGCAATGCGCTCATCCGCAAGCTTTCGGTCGATACCGAGGAGCGGCTCGTCATCTACCAGGCACAGGTCGACACCGACCGTCCGGGCATGAAAGTAAGGATCAAGCCGGAGCTTTTCCCAAATATCGCCGCATCCATAGCGCTTTTCGAAAAGGGCATGCTGGTGCCTCAGGATCTGGTTCAGCGAAAGAGCCGCGCAGACCAGGACTTTGCCCGCAAATTTCCGGCCTATGCCGATGAGCCCTCGGATGCACCGTTGATCGACGTGGTGCGAAAATCTCCCGTATTCGGCCTCGGTTTCTTGCGTTCGCTGCGTTCCTGACAGGGCGGCGAGGGCAGGCTGCCGTCCCTGACAGATCGCGTGCCATCGGCCGAAATATCCTTGTCTGTTGTTGTACTTGAGCGATCGAGCGCATATGTGGTGGGGAGGGATACCCTCATTTCGCCGCCTGACAGGAGACGACGATGTTCGACCGGATTGCCGGTTTTTTCAGACTGATCGGCCAGACGATCGGCCGCTGGGTTCGCCTTTTTGCCGCCTGGGCCTTCTGGCCCTTCCTGGCCGCGCACGGATGGTATGCGCGGCGGACTTGGGCGATCCGGCTGCCGATAATCGGCTTTCTCGCACTTCTCGTCGTCCTCTATGGCTATTTCATCTGGCAGACGCAGGTCTGGTCGAATTTCAACACGAACTTTGTCGACCAGTATCGTCTTTCGGATCGAAAGGTGCCGGCAGGGCAGGAAATTCCGACGGCGGACGGGACTGCTGCCAAGAGCTGCCAGCGTTCGGCAATCGTCGATGTCGCTGCCGATCTGACGGATTTCAACGTCAACCAGAATGCCTGGATTTCGTCGATGGTGCTCTACAAGATGGGCTTCTTCGGCATCGATTGGGATCACACGCCCTTTCTCGACAACAAGGCATCCTTCCAGCGCGGCATCAATCAGGCCGTTCGCCGTACGTCCGTGGAACTGGTGGATACGCTGGGGCGCGTACGCGGTACGTCCGGCATAAATAGCGATCTGCAGAATGCGCGCGGCAATCTGCAGTTCGATGAATATAGCTGGTATTTCGGCCTGAACCCGTTCGGACCGAAGACACCGACGCCGGCCTATTATCGCACGGCGATTGATAGCCTGCGGAAATTCAATACGGATCTGGCTGCCTGCAATGCCGTTTTCGACGGTCGCGCCGACAACCTCATCCAGTTCATCGACCGTATCGCCAACGATCTCGGCAGCACATCCGACATGCTGGCCGAACGCTCGGAAAATCATGATCGCGGCTGGTTCGACACGCGTGCTGACGACCGATTCTGGTTCGCATATGGTCAGCTCTACGCTTATTACGCGATTTTGTCGGCCGCACAGGCAGACTTCTCTCAGGTTGTGTCGGAGCGAAATCTCGGCGCCATCTGGTCGGGTACGACACGCCAGTTCCAGGCAGCACTTCGCATCCAGCCGGCGATCATTTCCAACGGACGTGAAGACGGCTGGATCATGCCGAGCCACCTCGCCACGATGGGCTTCTACATATTGAGGGTGCGTTCGAATCTCGTTGAAATTCGCTCGGTATTGGACCGCTAGAGCGCGGAACGTCCATTCGGACGCACGGCAGATGCCCTGGCTTCTTAGCCGCTAAGCAGGATCGCCGTTGTCTTCGAAGCCGAGGATGCGCAGCTTCTCGACGAATTCATAGGTGATGCCGACGATGCCGCCGCCGCTGGCATCGTCGCGGAACTGCCCGACGGAGCGCACCATCTTGTAGCCGCCGAGCCCGTTGTCGACGCGATAGACATAGTGGAAGCCGACACGGTGAAGGCTCGCCTGCTCGAAGGTTTCGGCGATCAGTAGCCGGTCTTCCTGATGGATGCGCGACATGAGTTCGGTCAGGTTGACCGGACCTTCGCTGTAGGGAAGATCGAAAATCTCATGTACGTCTTCGCTGGCGAAGAAATGTCCGGTCTCGATGTTCATCCGCCAGAAGCCGAAGAGGCGGTAGGCCGCGAACATGGTGAGCGCTTCGGCATCTGTCACACCAATGTGGGCACGCGATTGCAGCCGATGTTCGACGGCCGGCTGTTCGAAACGAAGAGGCACGGTTTCCCCCTGATTGGGATGACGCGCTGATTCTCTTCTGATTCCTCAGTTGATCAGCTTCAATCGGATGGCTTTTGCTACCAACTGAGTGCGGTTGACGCAATCGAGTTTTTTAATTGCGTTGGTCATATAGGCATTTACCGTGTGATCCGAGAGCGCCAGGATCTGGCCGATCTCGATCGAGGTCTTGCCTTGCGCGGTCCATCGCACGACCTCAAGCTCGCGTGCCGAGAGCGCGTTGTGGGAGCTCTCCTCATTGCGCTTGACCGTATTGTAGGTGTCGAGGGCGTAGAGAATAATCATCGCGAGTTCATTGATCTCGCTCTGTCCAAGGGATGCGCGTTCGCCACCGAACCAGAAGACGAGGCGCTGTCCATCCCCGGAGTTGACGGGCATCGCGATACCGGCGGTCATGCCATGCTGCAGCATCAAATTCCTGATGCCGGCCGGGAAAGACTGGGCATGGGCGGGATCGTTGAGATGCCAGACCTGCGGCACCGCCGATTCTCTCATGCGCGCGGCGAAGGGACATGCCCGCAACATATGTCCACGATCGAAATCCCTGATGTAGGAAACCGGGAGCGAGCTCTCGATGATCAGTGGTTTGAGCAGCAAATCTTCTTTCGCCGGGGCGTTCAGCAGAGTGATATGCTCAAAACCGAATGCGGCTGCCACCCTTCCAAGCGCTTGCCCGAACAGGCCGCGCGTGCGGGCCACTGCCAATTCGCTCGATAGCAATGACTGCCTTTCAGAGGTAGTCATGTAAGACATTATGTGCCCCCGCAGGTCCCCATGTTACCGCTATCAAATACGTAAATACGCGGGCATGCTAGCCCTAATTGACTTAGCACACACTGATTAATTCATTTTCTGAAAAATTAACCAGCGAAAAACGCGCCTAAGTTGATTTACCGCCTATACGGGTAGAAGCGCCGTCCCTTTCACTTCCTCCATGACCGCATAGGTGTGTGTCTCGCGTACGCCGGGGAGGGAAAGAATCACTTCCGAGAGGAATTGGCGATAAGCATCCATCCCCGCCATGCGCGCCTTTACAAGATAGTCGAATCCTCCCGCGACCATATGACATTCCATCACGTCGTCGCTGCGTTTTACTGCCGCAGCAAATGCGTCGAAAACATCAGGCGTGGTGCGGTCAAGTTTAACCTGTACAAAGACGAGGAGGCTGCGGCCGAGTTTTTCCGGTGAAAGGATTGCCATATAGCCCGTGATATAACCGTCCCGGCTCAGTCGCTTGACGCGCTCGGCAGTGGCCGTGGGAGACAGGTTGACGCGTTCAGCGAGCTCTATGTTGGAAAGCCGCCCTTCCTTCTGCAGTGCGCGGAGAATCTTGCGGTCAAGACGGTCGAGTTCTTTCATTTTTCGCGGCCTTTCAGGCGGTCGGTAGGCGAAGATCGTGTTGGTCGGCCTCAGTTTAGTGAAAAACACCACGAATGAACAGCTATGTTGCCGAAATCACGGAGAACACTACATGCCGACCCAGATTTCCACGCCTTTTGCCCTGTTCAACGCTCCATTTGCCGGTGACGATGACCGACTGCTGCATGGTTTTGCTGAAGGCCTGCGCTTTTCGGCCTCCCAGGACGGGGCGATCGACAAGCGCGCCGGCGGCATGATCGAGGCGATCCGCGGCAATTCCGGATCGATCGGCGGCGTGGAGGACTTCCTCAGGGAATACGGGCTTTCCACCAAGGAGGGCCTGGCACTGATGGTGCTTGCCGAAGCGCTGCTGCGCGTACCCGATGCGCTGACGCAGGACAAGCTGATCGAGGACAAGCTGAAGGAAGGCGGCTGGAGCGAGCATGAGGGCAAGGCCGACAGCTGGTTCGTTTCCGCTTCGGCCTGGGCACTTGGCCTTTCGGCCCGCATCATCAGGCCCGGCGAAACGCCTGAAGGTGTGGTGCGGGGTCTTGTCAAACGCATGGGCCTGCCGACCGTCCGCAACGCCACCAAGCAGGCCATGCGTTTCCTCGGTCATCATTTCGTGCTTGGCGAGACGATCAAGGACGCGCTGAACCGCGCTGCCAAGAGTGAGGAAAAGGGCTATCGCCATTCCTTCGACATGCTGGGCGAGGGTGCCCGCACCGCCGAAGACGCCAAGCGTTACTGGCAATCCTATGCGATGGCGATCGAGGCGATCGGCGGCTGGATGGCGAAGAACGGCAAGGGCAAGGATCTGCCCGACCGCATGGGTATTTCCGTCAAGCTTTCGGCGCTGCATCCACGTTATCTCGCCACGCATCGCGACCGGGTGATGAAGGAGCTGGTGCCGGATCTCCTGAAGCTCGCGCAGATGGCGAAGGCGCATCAGCTCAATTTCACCATCGACGCCGAAGAGGCCGACCGGCTGGAGCTTTCGCTGGACGTGATCGCCGCCGTCTTTTCCGATCCGTCGCTCGCCGGCTGGGATGGTTTCGGCCTGGCTATCCAAGCCTATCAGAAGCGTGCAGTTGCCGTGATCGACTATATCGACCAACTCTGCGCAAAGCTCGGGCGCCGCATGATGGTGCGTCTCGTCAAGGGCGCCTACTGGGATACCGAGGTGAAGCGCGCCCAGGAGCGCGGGCTTGATGATTATCCGGTCTGGACACGCAAGCAGGCGACGGACCTTTCCTACCTTGCCTGTGCGCAGCACATGCTTGCCAAACGGGCGCGCATCTTTCCGCAATTTGCCACGCATAACGCGCTGACGGTTTCCACCATTCTCGAGCTTGCGGGCAATGATCGCTCCGGCTTCGAGTTCCAGCGCCTGCATGGCATGGGCGAGAGCCTCTACAATCATCTTCTTGATACCAACGACCGCATCGCCTGCCGCATCTATGCGCCGGTCGGCGGTTATCGCGACCTACTCGCCTATCTCGTCCGACGTCTGCTCGAAAATGGCGCCAACTCTTCCTTCGTCGCCATGGCCGGCGACAAGAACGTGCCGATCAAGGCGCTGCTGGAGCGTCCGGTGGACAAGCTCGAATTCGATGTCGGGGCCAGCGCGCGCAACAGCAAGATTCCGTTGCCATTGCAGCTCTATGGCAAGCGCAAGAACAGTGCGGGGCTGGAATTCGGCCATCGCGCGACGCTCGAGAGGCTGATGGGCAATATCGGCAAGGGCATTGCTGCCATTTCCGCCACGCCGCTGATCCCCGGCGTCGCTGCCAGCGGTTCCGACGTTTCCGTGGTTTCGCCCTCCAATCATTCGAAGACCGTCGGTTCGGTGCGCAATGCCACCGCAGCCGATATCGACAAGGCTTTTGCGATTGCGGCCAAGGGCTTCAAGACATGGTCGCGGCGCTCCGTCGAGGAACGTGCATCGGCACTGGAGCGCATGGCCGACCTCATGGAGGAAAACCGCGACAGGCTGCTGGTGCTTCTGGCAGCTGAGGCCGGCAAGACGCTCGATGACGGTGTGGCCGAAGTACGCGAAGCCGTGGATTTCTGCCGCTACTATGCCGATGAGGCACGCCGGCTGTTTGGCACTGTCACGAAGATGCCGGGGCCGACCGGTGAGGACAATCGCTACCTCTGGCGCGGGCGTGGCGTCTTTGCCTGCATCTCGCCCTGGAACTTCCCTCTGGCGATCTTCCTCGGGCAGGTTTCGGCAGCCCTCGTGTCCGGCAATGCCGTGCTCGCAAAGCCGGCGCCGCAGACCCCTCTCATTGCCTATGAGGCGGTCAAGCTGTTCCACAAAGCCGGCGTGCCGGAAGATGCGCTGCTTTTCGTGCCCGGCGGTCCCGATGTCGGTGCTGCGATCACGGCACATGCAGCCCTTGCCGGTGTGGCTTTCACCGGGTCGACGAAGACGGCCTGGGCGATCAACCGTGCGCTCGCCGCCAAGGATGGGCCGATCGTGCCGCTGATTGCCGAAACCGGTGGGCTCAATGCCATGGTGGTCGATGCGACGGCTCTCGGTGAGCAGGTGGCTGACGACGTGGTCCTCTCGGCCTTCCGTTCTGCCGGTCAGCGCTGCTCGGCACTGCGCCTGCTCTTCCTGCAGGAGGATGTGGCCGAGCACATGACGAAGATGATCGAAGGCGCGGCGCGCGAACTGCAGCTCGGTGACCCCGCACTCGAAACCACCGATGTCGGCCCGATCATCGACGACAAGCAGAAGGCTATGCTGGAGGCCCATGTCGCCGACATGCAGAAGACGCAGAAGGTGCGTTTTGCCGGCAAGGCGCCTGCCGGCGGCACCTTCTTTGCGCCGCATATCGTCGAGCTCGACAAGGCTGCCGCGCTGACCAAGGAGGTCTTCGGTCCGGTTCTGCACATCGTCAGATGGAAGGCGAAGGAATTGCCGAAAGTGTTGCAGGAGATCCAGGCTTCCGGCTACGGCCTGACGCTCGGCATCCACAGCCGTATCGAATCCACGATCCGCACCGTCACCGATGCGCTCGATACCGGCAATATCTATGTCAACCGCAACATGATCGGCGCCGTTGTCGGCACCCAGCCGTTTGGTGGCTCTAGCCTTTCCGGCACCGGCTTCAAGGCTGGCGGTCCGGCCTATCTGCAGCGTTTTGCGCTGGAACAGGTGATCTCGGTAAACACCGCCGCGGCTGGTGGCAATGCCAGCCTGATCGCGATGGGCGAATGAAGTAATGAAATGGCAGCAAGTCTGTGGGAACCCCGCTTGCTGCCGTTCAAACCAATTGCTAAGCGTATGATCGGATGCAACTGAGGCAATCTACTCGTGCGCTTTGCAATTTTCCTTTCCGCAAAGTATCTGTTTTCTCGAATAATACTTGCTTTAGTTCTTTCCAGCCTTCCAATTGCGCTTTTGCAGGCCGCAGAGCAGAAGCAGCCGGAACATCCACCGATGAGCTTCGTCATCGTGCATAAATCTGTCTGCAAGCAAGACTGTCCGGAATGGATTTCCGCAGAGGGGCGCATAACCTCCGACACACCTGCCCAAATGAGAAAAATTCTCAAGAAGATCGGGAATCGGAAATTGCCGATAGTGTTCCGTTCCGAAGGCGGGGATGTGAATGCCGCCTATGTAATGGGACGAATGATTCGCAAGGCTGGGCTGGAAACGGCGGTCGGTGGCACGCGGCTGGAGGGCTGCCCGCCTGAGGATTTGCGTTGCGCAGCTGCCATCGGCCGGAATGGCGCTGCAGCTGGATCCACCTATTCGTATGGCGCATATTGCGTTTCTGCGTGCCCGCTGGCTTTGGCGGGCGGCACGACGCGAGTTTCGTCTCAGTGGGCCTATATCGGCGTTCATCAGATCACGACCGTCTACAACAAGATGCGCGTCTCCTATCGCATCGAATACAAGATAGTGAATGGGAAGAAGCAGGAAGTTTCCCGTAAGGAGATTGGCCGCAAAGTTACCGGGCAGAGCAGTTCCACCAAGCTCGGCAAAAAAGCTAGCGCGACTCTGAAGGCGTATCTGAAAGAGATGGGGGTCAGCGATGACATCGTTGACCTGATGATGAGCGCCACACCCGACAGCATGGCGATGGTCGTGCCGACTGAAGCACTTCGGACGGGTCTGATCACGGATATGCTGGCTTACAATGAATGGCCCGGCATGCCGCTCTGCGCGCAGGACGCAGCGGCCGATGCCGCATGCTATCGCCATCCGGCGCCCAAAGCTGCTGTCCCTGAGCCGCCTGTGAAGAGTGCGACCGTATCCCCAAGCTATCCTGCGCCTAAAACCCATCCGATGGACTTCCTCCTGATGTACAAAGGCAATTGCCAGGAAGAATGCACGCAGTGGATCTCGGCGGATGGCGACATCATGCCGGATACACCGGCTCAGCTGGAAGCGATCTTGAAGACACTCGGCGACAGAAAGTTGCCGGTCGTCTTTCAGTCCTTTGGTGGCGACAAGGATGCAGCTTTCGCAATGGGACGTATGATCCGCGCTGCGGGCCTCGATACGTCAATTGGCAGAACGCGCCTGCCGAATTGTCCGATGCAGGATCCGCGCTGCACCGCGAGCATGGCCAAAAGCGGGCCGACCGAGGGGGAAGTCTTTGCCGGTGGGGCGTACTGTTTTTCGAGCTGCACCATTGCCTTTATGGGCGGAACGTCGCGGCTCGTGGGACGGACTTCCGCTCTCGGCCTCAGCCAACCGGCGAGCAAGGTTACGGAGACTGAGCGCGGAAAATTCATTGCCTATTTCAGTGAGATGGGCGTCAGTCCCGACACATTCGACACGATGATGATAACGCCGTCTTTCGGGAGAGGAGATATATATCCGCCTCAGGCGCTCAGGCTTGAGATCATCGATGGGGTGATCCCCTACGATGAGGAGCCCGGCCTTCATGTCTGCGGACCGAACGCTAAGGAAAGCGTTCTGTGCCCCAGAAAATCCAAGGCGGCAACCGTTCCGGCGTCTGCTTCAGTTAACTGATGCCGAGTTTCGAAAAGAGGCGCCGCCGCGACACGGCGCTTCTGCTTCACACCGCCGTCTTTTACGGCCTGACGCCGCTTTAGCCCTTGTCCTTCAGGTCGTTCTTCGAGGTCACGCTCATCAACTTTTCTAGGAAGCCGAGCATGACCGCAGACACAACGAAGGCCAGATGCATGAGGGTCAGCCACATGATCTTGCCGTCGGTATATTGATCGACGTTGAGGAAGACCTGCAGCAGGTGGATGGAGGAGATGGCGACGATGGAGGAGGCGACCTTGATCTTCAGGCTGCCGGAATCGAGCTTGCCGAGGAAGGAGACTTCGCCTTCCTTTTCAGCCTCGTCGAAGCGGCTGACGAAATTCTCGTAGCCGGAGATCATGACCATGACGATGAGGCTTGCGACGAGTGCCGCATCGATGAGACCGAGCATGGCGAGGATCATTTCGGCCTCGCCGAGCTCCAACACGCTTCCTGCGACCTTCAGGAATTTGAAAGCGAAGGCCACGGCATAGACGGCCAAGGCAAGGACAAGGCCGATATAGAAGACCACAAGCAGCCAACGGCTGGAAAGGATGATGCGCTCGACCAAAAGTTCGAGTGATTTCACGGTCTACCCCCGTAAGTCTTAGAATCGCTGACCCCTAATAAACAATGGAATAGCCGCAGGGCAAGGCGCGGCGCTATTCACAGTTTGGGCATATTTCGCTATCCGATTGAAATAAGCGCCGAGTCCGTCGCGCATAGAGAAATCGGGCGCGCAGAGAAAACGGGAACACGATCCATGGCTGCCATCAAATCCGATATCGAAATTGCGCGTGAGGCAACAAAGAAGCCGATTTTCGAGATCGGCGCCAAGCTCGGCATCCCGCCGGAGCAGCTCGTTCCCTACGGTCACGACAAGGCGAAGATCAGCGCCGAGTTCATCGCCGCCCAGGAGGACAAGAAGGACGGTAAGCTGATCCTTGTCACTGCCATCAATCCGACGCCGGCAGGCGAGGGCAAGACGACGACCACCGTCGGTCTCGGCGACGGGCTCAACCGCATCGGCAAGAAAGCGATCGTCTGCGTGCGCGAGGCCTCGCTCGGTCCCTGCTTCGGTGTGAAGGGTGGAGCGGCAGGCGGCGGATATGCCCAGGTCGTGCCGATGGAAGACATCAACCTGCATTTCACCGGCGATTTCCACGCGATCACCTCGGCGCATAATCTGCTCGCGGCGATGATCGACAATCACATCTATTGGGGCAACGAAGAGAACATTGATCTGCGCCGCATCACATGGCGACGGGTGATGGACATGAACGACCGGGCACTGCGCAGCATGGTGTCCTCTCTCGGCGGCGTATCCAACGGGTTCCCGCGGCAGAACGGCTTCGATATCACCGTCGCGTCCGAAGTCATGGCGATCCTGTGCCTTGCGACCGATCTCAAGGATCTGGAGCGAAGGCTCGGAGAGATCATCATCGGTTACCGCTTCGACAAGACGCCGGTCTATGCCCGCGATCTCAAGGCCGATGGCGCGATGGCCGTCCTGCTGAAGGATGCCATGCAGCCGAACCTCGTGCAGACGCTCGAAAATAATCCGGCCTTCGTGCATGGCGGTCCATTCGCCAATATCGCCCATGGCTGCAACTCGGTGGTCGCGACGAAGACTGCGTTGAAGCTCGGCGACTATGTCGTGACGGAAGCGGGCTTCGGAGCGGATCTCGGCGCGGAGAAATTCTTCAACATCAAATGCCGCAAGGCCGGCTTGAAACCGAGTGCCGCGGTGATCGTCGCGACAGTCCGGGCGCTGAAGATGAATGGCGGCGTCAAGAAGGACGATCTCGGCGCGGAGAATATTCAGGCGCTGGTTCGCGGCTGCTCCAATCTTGGCCGCCATATCGCCAATGTGCGCAGGTTCGGCGTTCCTGTCGTCGTTGCGATCAATCATTTCGTTTCGGATACCGATGCTGAAATCGCCGCCGTGCAGGAATATGTCGCGCGTCATGGCGCCGAAGCCATCCTTTGCCGTCACTGGGCGGAAGGTTCTGCCGGCATCGAGGACCTTGCCTACAAGGTCGTGGAGCTAGCCGAATCCGGACAGGCAAGGTTCGAGCCGCTCTATGGCGACGACCTGCCGCTCATCGAAAAGATCGAGATCGTCGCTTCGAAGATCTATCATGCCGGCGAGGTGACGGCCGACAAGGCGGTCCGCGACCAGCTGGCGGCCTGGGAAGCACAAGGCTATGGCAAGCTGCCGGTCTGCATGGCGAAGACGCAATATTCCTTCTCGACAGATCCGAACCTGCGCGGTGCGCCGGAGGGGCATGTAGTGTCGGTGCGCGAAGTAAGGCTGTCGGCGGGCGCCGGCTTTGTCGTCGTCATTACCGGCGAGATCATGACCATGCCCGGCCTGCCGAAATCGCCATCGGCGGAACGGATTTTCCTCAACGATCAGGGTTATATCGAGGGGTTGTTCTGATCCCCAGTGGCGTTCGCGCTGCTCGTGATGAGATGGCGTCGACGCTTCTCGTAGTCGGGGTCGATGAATAGCCAAACGAACAGCCGCTGAAAGCTTCCGCCAGCCAATATCGCTATCGGCAGGAGCAAAAAGACATGGCCTGAAAACAGCAAGCCTATGGCCGTAACAAGCAGTCCGAAGATAATGCAGGCTGCGATAGGCTTCATGCCCTTGCGATCCTCGACATCGTCGTCCCGAGACTTTGATCTGGGTATTTGAGGATCTGATTCAAGCTGTCATCTCAAGTGTCTGAAATTTTTAGTGGCAGTAGCGATAACCGCCCTTTCTCTCGATCACGTCAAGATGGAAATGGGTCTCATGGGCGGCATCGCTTTCGGGGTCGAGCACGGTCGTGAAATAGAGGCAGCCTGCGGCGCTGACGGTGCGCTGGAATGCGCCTGTCAGTGTCGAATCCTCGCGTCGTGAGCGGACCTCGACAGGCTCGCCCTTGTTAAAGCTGAAGCTTCCAATGTCGATGGCATTGCCGCGGGCATGTTCGGAAATCTTGCCGGTCTCGGCGCTGTTGCGCAGGCGGCAGATATAGGCCGAGGCCTGATTGATGGTCGTAATGCCACCGTTGGCCGGCAGTGCGACCGAAGCTGCTGGAATGACACTACCCTTCATCCACTGTGCAAGCGCCAGTGCCGTCGGGCAGCGAAGTGTGGCTTCGGGTTTCAACGTAATACCGGGCAAAGCCTGGGAGACAATGATGGGCTTGTCGATGCCGCAGCCGTTGCCGTCGTCGATGCGGGGTGTTTCGCGAAAGACGACGCCAAGGCTCTGCAATTCCTTCACGCATTCGGCATGGTCCGCGTCGCTCTCCGGCTCGATGGTCAGGTGCTGTTCTTCGAGCGTCTGCTCGGCCGGGCTCGGTGGTTTCTGGTCTTCCAGCGGCGGCGGCGGCGGGCCAAATTTTTCAGCCGATGGCGTGGCAGAGGTTTCGCTCGGCTTCGGCTTGGGCTCGGGCGTCGGAATGTCGGAAGCCTGCGGCGGCGTATCGGGTTTTAGCTCCGGTTTGGCTTCAGGAACTGCCTCCGTTTCCGGCTTTTTTTCAGGCTGGACCGAAGGGCTTTCGGTTGCCGTCTCCGGCTTGGGTTCCGGCAAGGGGCCGGTTCGCGGCAATCTTGCACCAGGGAGCAGGGCGAGTGCGGCGAGGAGGACCGCCATCTTCCGAAATTCTCTCACACGTCGTTTCCCGTCGTTGATCGAGCGGAGAGTTAACGCGAAAGGACCGGTTTCGTTGCAATTGCGCAACGTTTTGTCGGCATCGGTAAAACTTGATTGTATTATTCAACATAAATTGGCTGAATATATTGACAATAAAACTCATGTTTTTTATGCGGCAAAAAGAAGGCGGAAATCTCCGCCGTCGTCCGCAAGCCTAGCCAGCCCCTCGAGCGCCCGAAACGCCACGACAGCCAGCCCGGTAATTTCCATTTGAGGGTAGGTTATGATCGTCCGGCATTGGCGCTCGGTTCTAATGGTCTGCACAGCAGCCGCACTTGTTCTTCCTGTTTCAAACGCTTTCGCTCAGAGCGCTCCGGCGAGTACGCCGGCCACGAATGCCGAAGGCGCAACGGTCCTTCAGAAAATCGTCGTCAAGGGAAATCGCGCGGCTCCCGGCAGTATTGCCGACACGCCGCTTGCGACTGAGATCGATCAGAAGGAACTGATCCAGAAGCAGGTCACGAATTACGACGATATCGGCCGCAGCGTCGATGCGACGGTGAACTATTCGCGTGCAGACGCGGGCTTCAACCTGCGCGGTCTCTCCGGCCCGCGTATCCTGACGACGATCGATGGGATCCCGATCCCGTATCTGTCCAACAGCTCCCGGCAGGGGGCTTTTGCGACCAGCAACGCCAATGGCGGCGGCGACACGTTCGATTTCGATTCACTCTCCTCTCTCGACATCGTGCGCGGCGCGGATTCGAGCAAGGGTGGTTCCGGCATGCTGGGCGGCGCCTTCGTCCTCAATACGCTCGAGCCCGAAGACCTCATTCCGGAAGACCGCGACTGGGGCGCGATCGTCAAATCGACCTATGACAGCGAAGATCGCAGCATTTCCGGATCCGCTGCCGCCGCCAAGAAGGTCGGCAATACGTCGATCCTCTTCCAAGGCAGCTACCGCAAGGGCCATGAGCGCGACAACAAGGGTGACAATGACAGCTACGGGCGTTTGCGCACTGAGGCGGATCCTGCGGATTTCGATCAGCACAACCTGCTCGTCAAGTTGCGTCAGGATCTCGAAGGCGGTCATCGCATCGGGCTGACGGCCGAGCGTTTCCGGCGTGACCTGAAAACCGATCTCCGGGAGCAGCAGGGCACTGGCCGCACCTACATGATCAACAATTTCGACGGCCGCGACCTGCGAGACCGTGATCGTGTCTCGCTCGATTATGACTATGAAGCGCAGTCTTCCGACGCCTTTTTCAGCAGTGCTCGGGCGACACTCTACTGGCTTGATCTGAAGAAGGAAGCCGGCAGCCACGGCCGAACCGCTGCCAACGTTGCCTACGGTCGCAACAACGAGATCGAAAACGAAACCTGGGGCTTCAGCGGCACGGCGACCAAGGATTTCGAATATTCCGGCCTCAATCACTCGGTTCGCATCGGTCTTGATATCGGTGTTTCCAAGTGGACGCAGTATAGCTCGGCCCTTTGCCCGACCCCAACCACGTGCCCGTCGCTCAACAATCAGGCGGAGGTGCCTGATGTCGACAGCCAGAATCTTGCGCTGACTTTCGAAGACAGGATCGAGATCGGCAATACCGGTTTCGCTTTGACGCCCGGCTTCCGCTTCGATTGGTTCAATTACAATCCTTCGGCCGGCGGTGGTTTCGCGACAAATACCGGTGTTACGCGTTTCGGCACTTTGCATGACCGCACGGAAGCCGCCATGTCGCCGAAGCTGCTTGCGACCTATGATCTGACGCCCGACGTGCAGCTCTACGCACAGCTTGCCGTCGGTTTCCGTGCTCCTACCGTCGATGAACTCTACAGCCGCTTCTACAACCCGACCGGTCGCTACGCACAGCTCGGCAATCCGGATCTGGATCCGGAAATCGGCCGTGGTATCGAGATTGGCGCCAACTTCGACACAGGTGGTCTGCAGGGGCGGGTTGCGGCCTTCCATACCCGCTATCAGAACTTCATCGAGACCGTGACAACCGTTGATGCGGGCGGCTTTACGACGTTCAACTACACGAACGTTTCTTCAGCTTCGATCTCCGGTCTCGAAGCCAACCTCATCAAGACGTTCGACAACGGTATAAACCTTCACACCTCGCTGGCCTACACTTATGGCCGCAATGACGACACGCAGGAGCGGTTGCGTTCCGTGGCGCCGTTCAAGGCGATCATCGGCGGTGGCTGGAGCAATGACGAATACGGTTTCGACCTCTCCTCGACGCTCTCGTCGCAGATGACCGGCAACGACAATGCACTGACGTCGTTTGACGCACCTGGTTATGGTATCGTCGACCTGACAGCATGGTGGACGCCGGAGCAGGTCAAGGGACTGCGCATCCAGGGTGGTGTCTACAACATCTTCGATCAGGAATATTACAGTGCGCTCGCCGTTCGCGACGTGAACCTCAGCGCGACGTCTTCGCAGCCGAAGGAGTGGTATTCGGAGCCGGGCCGTACCTTCAAGATCTCGGTCACCAAGACATTCTAATGAAAAATCAGCCTTCAAGGCTGGGGCAGGGGCGGCTTTCGGGCCGCCCTTTTTCGTGAGCCGATCGCCCCTTGCGCTTGGTCTCATCTCAGGCTAACAATTTCGCCCATGAAGAAGTCTGTGAACATTGCAGTTTGGTGGTGGGCTCGCTGAGGCGGCCTCGACCAATCGTGTCCAAAGACGACGAACGAGCCGCCCGAAACTTCGAGGCGGCTTTTTTGTTTCAAAGGCCGCCTTTCGTCCGGGCCCGATAACGGAGTGGAACTATGGTAACGATCCTGCGGGATGATGGTGCGGAAATCTACGAGACCAAGGGCGGTATTACCGTCACGCGGCAAAGGCGGGCAATTCCCTATGCCGATGCTGTTTCGTCCTATGTCGACAAGCTCGATGAGCGGCGCGGCGCCGTCTTCTCGTCGAACTACGAATATCCGGGCCGCTACACGCGTTGGGATACGGCTGTCGTCGATCCGCCGCTCGGTGTCTCCTCCTTCGGCCGCAATGTCTGGATCGAAGCGTATAACGAGCGCGGCGAGGTCATCCTCGAGTTCATCGTCGAGCGACTGAAGACCGTCAGCGAACTGGAACTCGGCGCACTGACCGCGCGCAGGCTCGATCTGACGGTCAAGATGCCTGACCGCGTTTTCACCGAAGAAGAGCGCTCGAAGATGCCGACGGTGTTTACCGTACTTCGCGCCATCACTGATCTTTTCTATTCGCAAGCCGATGCCAGCATCGGCTTCTATGGCGCTTTCGGCTATGATCTCGCCTTCCAGTTCGACGCGATCAATCTGAAGCTGGAACGACCTTCCGACCAGCGCGACATGGTGCTTTACTTGCCGGATGAAATCCTCGTCGTTGATAACTATGCCGCCAAGGCCTGGGTTGATCGCTACGATTTCTCCAAGAACGGCAAGACGACTGAGGGCAGGGCAGGCGACATCGCAGCCGAGCCGTTTGTCCGCACGGATACAATTCCGCCGAAGAGCGATCATCGCCCGGGGGAATATGCCGAGCTCGTCGTCAAGGCGAAGGAGAGCTTCCGCAAGGGCGATCTCTTCGAAGTGGTGCCCGGGCAGAAGTTCATGGAGCGCTGCGAAAGCAAGCCTTCGGATATTTCCAAGCGGCTGAAGGCGATCAATCCGTCGCCCTATTCCTTCTTCATCAACCTTGGAAACCAGGAATATCTGGTCGGTGCCTCGCCGGAAATGTTCGTGCGTGTTTCCGGCCGCCGCATCGAGACCTGCCCGATCTCGGGCACGATCAAGCGCGGCGACGATCCGATCGCCGACAGTGAGCAGATTCTCAAGCTCCTGAACTCGAAGAAGGACGAGTCCGAACTCACCATGTGCTCGGACGTCGACCGCAACGACAAGAGCCGCGTCTGCGAGCCGGGTTCGGTTAAGGTCATCGGTCGCCGCCAGATCGAGATGTATTCGCGCCTCATCCACACGGTCGACCATATCGAAGGCCGTCTGCGGGACGATATGGACGCCTTCGACGGCTTCCTGAGCCATGCCTGGGCCGTGACTGTAACCGGTGCGCCGAAGCTTTGGGCCATGCGTTTCATCGAAGCGCATGAGAAGAGCCCGCGCGCATGGTATGGTGGGGCGATCGGCATGGTCGGCTTCAATGGCGACATGAATACCGGCCTGACGCTGCGCACCGTGCGCATCAAGGATGGAATTGCCGAAGTGCGCGCTGGTGCGACGCTGCTCAACGATTCCATTCCCGAGGAAGAAGAAGCCGAAACCGAACTGAAGGCCTCTGCCATGCTTTCCGCCATCCGCGATGCCAAGACCGGCAATTCCGGCAAGACCCAGCGCGATGTCGCCTCTGTTGGCAAGGGCGTCAACATCCTGTTGATCGACCACGAGGACAGTTTCGTACATACGCTGGCGAATTACTTCCGCCAGACGGGGGCGACCGTCTCGACTGTGCGTACGCCGGTGCCGGAAGAAATCTTCGATCGGCTGAACCCCGATCTCGTCGTTCTGTCGCCGGGACCAGGCAATCCGAAGGATTTCGACTGCAAGGCGACGATCAAGAAGGCCCGCGCTCGCAACCTTCCGATCTTTGGCGTCTGCCTGGGCTTGCAGGCTTTGGCCGAAGCCTATGGCGGAGAGCTTCGTCATCTGGCTCTGCCGATGCATGGCAAACCGTCGCGCATCCGCGTGCTGGAGCCGGGCATCGTCTTCTCGGGGCTTGCCAAGGAAGTCACGGTCGGCCGTTATCACTCGATCTTTGCCGATCCTTCGACGCTGCCGCGGGATTTTATCATCACCGCCGAAAGCGAGGACGGCACGATCATGGGCATCGAGCATGCCAAGGAGCCGATCGCGGCCGTGCAGTTCCATCCGGAATCGATCATGACGCTCGGCGGCGATGCCGGCATGCGGATGATCGAGAATGTGGTGGCGCATCTCGCCCGCCGGGCCAAGACCAAGGCGGCCTGAAGGCCGGCCTCTTGAACGCACAAAAAACCCGCCGGAAACGGCGGGTTTTTTATGTTTGGGATGTTCGTCTATACGCGCCGCATGAGCCGGGCGACGATGGATACGACGAACAGCACCAGGAAGATGAAAAACAGGACCTGGGCGATCGAAGCGGATGCGCCGGCAATGCCGCCAAATCCAAGGACGCCTGCAATCAGGGCTACGACGAGAAATACCAGAGCATAATACAGCATCGCGATCTCCTTTATCGGTTGCTGGCAATATAACGGAAACGAGAGCGCTTCGTTCCATTGGGGCCGCGACCAATTGAATTACGTGCTGGAGCAATGCTTTTCAGCTGAACTGCAGGTCGGCCTTGAATGAGGGATCGCCGTCACGTGGCATCGGCGGTTCGGCGGCTGCCAGATAGGATCTCGCCGGGCCGGTCAGCACGAACCAGAGACTGGCGCCGATCATGAAATAGGCGGCCGTCGGATCATCCGAGCGCGAGACGAAGGGAAGGCAGATGGCAGTGAAGAGGATGGCGAGCCGGACGGCCCATTCCGCCTCTCGCTTCATGAACGCCCTGGTTCTCAGCTTCTTGTAGGCAGCAACGTCGTAGCCGGCCACGTCGCGGCCGGATGTAAAGAGCATCCAGACGGAGGGAAGCGTCAACATCACCAGGCCGCCGTAACATAGAAGCAGCGCCGGCCCGGAGAGGAAATGGCCGGCAGCAAAGAGCAGGAGGCCTGTCACTGCAATATTCCAGAGCGGCTCCAGCCGCTCAGGCGACAGGCCGGTGCGACTATGCCAGGCCCGCAAGGAGCTGGCCGCACCGTCGAGCAACGGTTGGTCGATGTAGCGATTGATCCAATGCATATCCGCGCGGTCCCCAATTGACTGCAGGGCCGTCAACACCATGCAATTGGGTCGCTATCATGGCACAAACGGCAAAAGCAGGAGACCGCGGCGTTTTGGCCGACCTATGCGCCTCGCTTGACGACGCGCAGGTTCATTTCCGACCGCAGTTTGAAGCCGAGCGCCTTGTAGAGCGTGATGGCCGGCGTGTTGGTGTAATAGGCATGCAGGAAAACTGTGTCGCCCCTGGCGGAGATTTCGCCCGCGACATAACGGAAGAGCAGGGTGCCGAGGCCGCGTCCCTGAAAATCTGGATGGGTGCAGAGGCCGCTGAGTTCGCCAAACCCCGGGTGGCGCAGGCGCTGTCCAGCCATGGCGACGAGACGACCGTCGATCTTCACGCCCCAGAAGGTGCCCAGGCTCTGGGCGCGGAGCGTGAAGGGACCGGGTTTGGTCAGCGTCGCCAGCGCGAGCATTTCCTCCGCATCGTCAGAGGTCAGTGGCTGCAACCGGCTGTCGGAAATGCGCTCGTAAGGCCGCTCGGCGACCATCTGCACCAGCTTTCCCTCGGCGACGACCGTCAGTCCCTGCGGTATGATGACGGGTCCGGCTTCGACAATCGCCATGGCCTCATCAACGGCAGGAAGGTTCTCCAGCGCTTCGAGGCTTTCGCGCGTATCGTCGGCGGCGGCCGCGAAGGGGACGATTGAGGGCGGGTAGCGCATCGCCCGTTCGCCGCCTTCGGCGAGATCGGCATGTGCGGTGTGGAGCGCGTTCCAGATCGGCCGATCGAGAATATGGCTCATGGGGTCTTCTCCTTCAGGGCGCTCGTCCGGCGGGTAAGCGGTGCTTCGGCGAGGCCGTCTTCGATTGCTGCAAGCTGTTCCAGCAACGGGCCGTTGAGATCCCGGCAGAGATCGGCAACGGCGGCTGCGATATGCGGCCAAACCTGTTGCCTGGAATAATCGACGAGTTCCTGTCCTTTCGGTGTCAGCGACACGACCCTGCGCCGTTGATCCTCGGCGGATGGCTGCATGTCGAGGAAGCCGAGTTCCATCAGCTGGGAGGCGGTGCGGGTCGCGCCGGGCTGGGTGATGCCGACGGCTTGCGCCAGTTCACCTATCGTCAGCGGGCCGAGCCTGTCGATGGCGCCCAGGAAGGGATATTGCGCGGCCTGGATGGAGACGCCCAGTTCCTCGATCACCTGCTGCGTATCGGCCTGCAGACGCTCGCCAATGCGGCGGAAGCGGCTGCCCAGGCAAAGGTAGCCCAGCGATTTCACGACATCTTCCACCAAGGCGGTTTTTCCCAATTGCATTACAGGTTATATAAATGGTTATAAAATTTTCGTCAATCAGATCTGTCTTAGTTCCGACGTGCCAAAGCCTTTGACATTTCGAGTGCGATTGCCCATATCACCCGCATCAGCCGCCTGCGCGATTCCCGCGCGGGCGGTTTTGCGTTTCAATGGCGTAAATGCTGCAATTCATTCGCAACCGCAGGGGGACGATATGAGCGACGAGGGCAATCTCACGGTTCGGAAACTGGCGTTCTGGGGCATTCCCCTGTCGCTTGGCGTCATGGGACTGAAGATGGTCGCCTGGTGGGTGACGGGCTCTGTGGCTCTGCTTTCGGACGGGCTGGAATCCTTCGTCAACGTGGTGGCGGCCTTCATCGCCTTCTTCGTCATCCGTTATGCGCAGAAGCCGGCAGACCATGACCATCCCTTCGGCCATCACAAGGCCGAATACCTTTCGGCCGTCACCGAAGGCGTGATGATCGTCGTTGCCGCGCTGCTGATCGTTCAGCAGGCCGTCAGCCATCTCGCCAACCCGCGCATGCTCGAGGCGCCCGTGCTCGGCCTTGCAATCAATATTGCCGCCGGTGTCATCAATACCGTATGGGCGCGGCTTTTGATCCGTACCGGGCGACAGCACCGCTCCGCAGCCTTGATGGCGGATGGGCAGCACATCATGTCGGATGTGGTCACTTCGGTTGGCGTTCTCGTTGGCCTGCTTCTGGCGCTTGCGACCGGTTATGCGATCTTCGATCCCATTCTCGCCATTCTCGTTGCGCTCAACATTCTCTATCAAGGCTGGAAAGTGATCTCGCAGTCGATCGGCGGACTGATGGATCAGGCGGTCGAGCCGCAGGAACAGGAGGCGATCAAGCAGGCGATCGCCACCCATGCGGCAGGCTCTATCGGTGTGCATGATCTCAAGACCCGGCGTGCCGGCTCGGTGACCTTCGTCGATTTCCATCTCGTCGTGCCCGGCAAGATGACGGTTCGCGAAGCGCATGATATTTGCGACCGCCTTGAAGATGCCATTCGCGCCGTGCATGCGGGCGCGACAATTGCCATTCACGTGGAGCCGGAGGGCGAAAAGGCCCATGGCATCCGCGTCAAAGTGATCAAGGAGGCGTAATGCCCAATACAGACGTTTCCAGCCTTTCGATGCTGGGCCAGCAGACGGAAACCGCCAAGAGCCCCGAAGAGGCGGTTCTGGAAAAGGTGCCATCCAATCATGCCGGCACCGATTACGTCGTGCGCTTCACTGCGCCGGAATTCACCTCGCTCTGCCCAATGACCGGACAGCCGGATTTCGCCCATATCGTCATCGATTACATTCCCAATGAATTTCTGGTGGAATCGAAGTCGCTGAAGCTCTTCCTGCATTCCTTCCGCAATCACGGCGCCTTCCACGAGGATTGCTCGATCTATATCGCCAAGCGCATCGTCGAGCTTCTGGATCCGAAGTGGCTGCGCATCGGCGCCTACTGGTATCCGCGCGGCGGCATTCCGATCGACGTCTTCTGGCAGACCGGCAAGCCGCCGGAAGGCGTATGGCTGCCGGATCAGGGTGTCGCCACCTATCGTGGACGTGGGTGAGACGTGGTCGGGCGCAGCCAGCGATCGATCCAGTGAATCGATTGCCACGGCGAACGCCCTGAGCTCAAGGCGAAGGGCCGGGAAACGATGTGGCAATTGAAACCAACTGCCACTCTTTCCTTAAAGCTAAATCCTAAACATCCGTCGTGTCGTCACCGGAATCATCCGTGAAGTCATCGTTGTCGTCGTAATCGGCCTGCTGGATGTTGTCGTTGTTATCATTGTTGTCAGCTCTGGAATCATCCGCCTGACTGTTGTCGCCGTAGTAATTGTTGATGACGGTTTCCTCGGTGGGCGCACTGGCATTGCCGAAGGGATTGGCGCCGCCAAAAGGCGAACCCAAGCCGAGCGACGACATGTGGTTGCCGAAAATGCCTGAGAGGGAGTTGGCGAGAAGCATGCCGCCGGCCACGCCGGCCGCGGTGCCGAGAGCGCCACGCAGGAAACTGCCGCCGGCAGAAGGTGCAGAGGCCTGCTGGCTCCATGGGCCGGTCGGCTGCTGCGGCATCTGGCGACTGTTGTCATAGCCACGCGGGGGCTGTTCGTAGCTGTCCCTCGACGCGCTGCCCCAGGGACCGGGAGCGGGGGCCGGCTGCTGCGTCTGGGTGCTGCCGAAGATCGAGCTCAGGAAGCCGCCCTGTTCAGCCTGGCGGTGATCACCGGCGCCGGCTTCGAACTGCCGGACACGCTCTTCCAGCTCCTTGATGTGGTTGGCCGCCGCCTCCAGGCCCTTTTCCTGCACGATGACGGCCTGCGCCAGATAGTAGGTGGCGGAGGGCTGCGTGCGGGTCGCTTCCGATATCAGCGCTTCGGCTTCCGGATCGCGCGGTGTTGTGCCTGCGGTGCGGACGCGATCGAAAAGGGAGGTCAGCAATTGGCGTTCTTCCGGTGACATGTTCTGTCTCCTTTAAAGTTCTGCGGCCTTAACATTCGGCGGATGGGCCGCGTAAAGCTGAGTTAGGAAGCGATTAGGGCATTTCAAAGCCTTGGCGACTTACATTTCAGTAAGCTCAGACCTCCTTCAGCCAGATGCGCAGAGGTCCCAGAAGTTCGAAGCCCGCGCGCAGCGCTTCGTCCAGATTGTCGCCGCGTTCATAACCGACAAGCGGCTCTCGCGGATAGAGCTCGGCCGCCTGCGCAATCAGCCCACGACGGATGGTTTCGTCGTGCCGGCCTTCTGCAAACAGGTTCGACAGGCCGACTACTCCGGCATCGAGATTGAGGATGCCGCCGCCAATCGGCTTGTCGTGTTCGAAGCCGAGCAGAAAGGCGATTTCGGGGTCGTGGAGCAAGGGTTCGCTAAAGATCCTCTGCGCTACCGCGCCGTTCGCCTTGCGCCATTCCACCTCCCATCGCGCAAGATCGGCAGCGCTTTCCATGCGCTTCCACGAGATTGGGGATGGCACTGAAACTGGCGTGCGCATTCCGATCCATTCGGCCTCGAACAGCGGCGTGAAGCCGAGCGGCTCAAGATCGAGGGCCGCATAGCTATCCTTGATCGCCCAAACGCGTTCCTCGCTGTTAACAAGTGTCGCGATCGCCTCCGTCTGCTCGCTATCCGCCTCCGTCAGCGTCACGATGTCGGGATAGAAGGGCGGCGTGCCCCGGCGGTGAAACCAGAGTGTGGACGTGAACTCACCTGGCGAGCCCAGCGCCTTGCAGACGGCATCGCACCAGAATGCATTGTTGCTGATGGCAGCACGCAGAAAGGAGGAGGCCATTTTATGTTTCTCCCGGGCTTTTCAGATGATGCGATGATATCGTCCGTTTGTCATAAGAATATCTTCACCGCTTCCTGCTTCCTCTTTTTCCCGCATTGTTTTACGCATTGAGTCGCACTATGTGCGAGGAACCGCATTGGACGAGAGAGGTTCGAATGAACGACGAAGAAGAACAGGACGACAAGACGAAGGAACTGCCGCTCGGCAAGGAAACGGAGGCGAACCTTTTCAAGTCGCGTTCGATCTTCATCTACGGGCCGATCACGCAGGAACTGGCGCAGAAGGTCTGCACCCAGCTCGTGGCGCTCGCCGCTGCCAATGACGAAGACATCCGCATCTATGTGAATTCGCCTGGCGGCCACGTCGAATCCGGCGATTCCATTCACGACATGATCAAGTTCATCAAGCCGAAGGTCTGGATGATCGGTACGGGCTGGGTTGCCTCGGCCGGCGCGCTCATCTATGCCGCAGCTCCGAAGGAACGCCGCATCTGCCTGCCGAACACCCGTTTCCTGCTGCACCAGCCGTCCGGCGGCACCCGCGGCATGGCTTCGGATATCGAGATCCAGGCACGCGAGATCATCAAGATGAACGAGCGCCTGATCAAGATCTTCTCGAAGGCAACCGGCCAGTCGGAAGAAAAGATCGCCAAGGATATCGACCGCGATTACTGGCTCTCGGCTGAAGACGCCGTTGCCTATGGTCTCGTCGCTCGCGTCGTGACCTCGCAGAGCGAAATCTGATTTTTTCGCTGATGCTGCCTTGAATTGACGTCCCGTTTGCGATCCGCAGGCGGGGCGTTTCCATGACTGCCGGCATGCTGCCATGCAATCTCGTGGGATTGCCGCGCAAGCGATCATTTCCAGGGGCAATCCGGCTTGCGCGCAATTCGCTTATGCTGCTCCATGCGCAATCTTCGCAGCCGGAGTCGCGCCATGCTCAAAGATTTCTCCGTACAGAGCCTGTTCATGGGGCTTCTGACGGCTTTCGTCGGGTTTACCAGTTCCTTTGCCGTCGTGTTGCATGGGCTTCAGGCGGTGGGTGCGACGGATGCGCAGGCGGCTTCGGGGCTGATGGCGTTGTCGATCTCGATGGGGCTTTGCGCTGTCGTACTCAGCGCCGTCACGCGTCTGCCGGTCAGCATCGCCTGGTCGACACCTGGGGCTGCGCTGCTTGCGAGCATCGGAACGATTGATGGTGGCTTCAATGCAGCGGTCGGCGCGTTCATTCTTTGCGGCGTGCTGATCGTTGTTGCCGGGCTGTTCAAGCCGCTCGGACGGGCGGTTGCCGCCATTCCTGCGCCGCTTGCCAATGCAATGCTGTCGGGCGTGCTGCTCGGCCTTTGTTTTGCGCCGGTAAAGGCCGTCGCCTTCAATCCGCTGCTCGGTCTGCCGATCATTCTGACCTGGATCGTGGTCGGTGCCTTCAAGCGCCTTTGGGCGGTGCCGGCGGCGCTGGTGGCTTTCGTGCTGGTACTTGCCTTCGGTGTCGATATTCCCGCGGGTGCCTTCTCTTCGCTCGAGCAGTCGCTGGTGCCGGTCATCGATATCGTGCATCCGGTCTTCAATCTCTCGGGTTTCATATCGATTGCCCTGCCGCTCTTCATCGTGACCATGGCGTCGCAGAATATTCCTGGTATCGCGGTGCTGAAGGTCAATCATTATGATCCGATGCCGGGGCCGCTCTTTGCCGTAACCGGCGTCTTCTCGCTTCTGGCGGCACCTTTTGGCGGCCATGCGGTCAACCTGGCGGCGATCACCGCAGCGATGTGCGCCGGGCAGGACGCGCATGCCGATCCCTCGCGGCGGTATTGGGCGGCGCTGATCTCGGGTGTCGGCTACATCATTTTCGGCCTGCTTGCCGGAGCGGTGACGGCCTTTGTCGCGCTGGCGCCACCGATCCTTATCGAGGCCGTGGCCGGTCTGGCGCTTGTCGGCGCTTTCTCCAGTTCGGCCATGGCGGCTTTCCAGGCACCGGAATCGCGTGAGGCAGCGGCAATTACCTTCCTCGTCACTGCGTCGGGCGTTTCCTTCGGCGGCATATCCGGCGCCTTCTGGGGGCTGATCGCGGGCGGGCTGATGTTGGCGCTGTCCCGTATCGTGCAGGCGAGGAAAAAATAGGCGAGGGGTTGCCGGAATTTCCGGCGGAGGCTATAAGCGCGGACATGAAGAGCACAAGCGCACGGATTTCCGAGACGATTGCACGCGGCCGCACGGCCCTGCGTGACAATACGCGCGCCCTGACCTCGCTTCTTCTCCTCGGCCTTACGCGCGGTTGCCGGGTCCTTTGAGGAGCGCCCGGCGGCCGAAAGCCCGCCCGGCCATCGCTCCTCGCGACTCACTTTCAAAATTGACCAAACGACCGATCAAAGGTCCGCATTTGCAGTCGCCAAGCCTGATATGATCGGCTAAGACGCGAGGCAAATGCCGGGACGAGGAGACAAGACAATGGACACGACCACCCGCCGATCCTCCGCTGGCGCCAAGGGCATGCCCGACGCCGCCGTCAAATACCGGCCCTATCCGCAGGTGAACATTCCCGACCGCACCTGGCCGACCAAGACCATTTCCAAGGCGCCGATCTGGTGCTCCGTCGACCTGCGCGATGGCAACCAGGCGCTTGTCGATCCGATGGGCCATGATCGCAAGGCGCGCATGTTCCACCTGCTCCTGGAAATGGGCTTCAAGGAAATCGAGATCGGTTTCCCGTCCGCCTCGCAAACCGACTTCGATTTCGCCCGCTGGTGCGTCGAAGAGGGCAATGTGCCCGACGACGTCTCGCTGCAGGTGCTGGTTCAGTGCCGGCCCGAACTGATCACCCGCACCTTCGAGGCGCTGGAAGGCGCAAAGCAGCCGATCGTGCACTTCTACAATTCCACCAGCGAACTGCAGCGCCGCGTGGTCTTCGCCAAGGATGTGCACGGCATCAAGCAGATTGCCGTCGATGCCGCCAAGATGATCAGCGACATGGCGGCCAAGGCCGGAGGCGGCTATCGTTTCGAATATTCGCCCGAGAGTTTCACCGGTACTGAGCTGGATGTGGCGCTGGAAATCTGCAACGCCGTCATCGAGGTGATGAAGCCGACGCCTGATAACAAGCTCATCATCAACCTGCCTTCGACGGTAGAGATGGCGACGCCGAACGTCTACGCCGACCAGATCGAGTGGATGTGCCGCAATCTCGACAACCGTGAGAACCTGATCATCTCTCTGCATCCGCATAATGACCGCGGCACCGGTATCGCCGCTGCCGAGCTCGCTCTGCTGGCTGGTGCGGACCGCGTCGAGGGAACGCTCTTCGGCAATGGCGAGCGCACCGGCAATGTCGATGTCGTCACCATGGCGCTGAACATGTTCACGCAGGGTGTCGATCCGCAGATCGACTGCTCCAATATCGAGCGCATCAAGGAAGTGTTCGAATATTCGAACCAGATGGCGATCACCGAACGTCACCCCTATGTCGGCGAACTGGTCTACACGGCCTTCTCCGGTTCGCATCAGGATGCGATCAACAAGGGCATGAAGGCTGCGCAGGTTGCCAACCATCCTGTCTGGGAAGTGCCGTACCTGCCGATCGACCCGCGCGACGTTGGCCGCTCCTACGAGGCGATCATCCGCATCAATTCGCAGTCCGGCAAGGGCGGCATCGCCTATATCCTGCAGCAGGACTACGGGCTCAACCTGCCGCGCAACCTGCAGGTCGAATTCCGCGGAGACATCCAGCGCATTACCGATGAAGAAGGTAAGGAGCTTCCGTCAAAGCGTATCCACGACCGGTTCATCGAGCGCTATGTGACCCAGCCGGATGGCCGCCTGAAGTTCGTCGATCATCACACCTACCCTGACACCGAGCGCAAGGGACAGAGGATCGTCGCGGCCGAAATCACCGACAATGGCGAGATCAAGCGTATCGAAGGCCGCGGCAATGGCCCGATCGACGGCTTCATCAATGCGCTGTCGCATTATCTCGGCATCGAGATGTCGGTCGAGGACTATTCGGAACATTCGTTGCAGCACGGCTCCAATGCCGCCGCTATCTCCTATGTCGAGACGTCCTACCCGGGCGGCAAGCTCTTTGGTGCCGGTATCAACACCAATATCGTCGCGGCATCGCTCGAAGCGATCGTGTCGGCTGCGAACCGCGTGCTCGACGTGAAGGCCGGCAAGGCCTGAGCATTCCGATCAGGCCGCGATCGCCTCAGGATGACGCGGCCTGACGATGCAATCGGCAAGCTCATCGAGTTCGCCCTGCGCTTCCGCGTGGTTCTGTCCCCATTGGCAGAGTGCGAGTAGAATTGGCTCCAGCCCTAGGCCGAGCTCGGTTGTGCTATATTCCACCCGCGTCGGCACCTCGGCAAAGATCTCCCGGCGTACAAGGCCGTGCTCTTCCATTTCCCGTAACTGCTGGATCAGCACCTTCTGGGTGATGTCAGGCATCATGCGCTTGAGTTCCGAAAGTCGCCTGGGTCCTGAGAAGACGTGATACAGGATGACGGGTTTCCATCGCCCGGAAATGACCTTCAAAGCGCGTTCCACAGGCAGTTTCGGTAATCTTTTCATGGGCTCGGCCATGGTCACCTCCTGGTGGGTATGGCACTGATATGTGTGTATTTTGAACTGTAAATCGAGTGCTAAGGCCTGCTTCACGCCATCAAAACGTGAGGTTCGCCATGAAAGCCGTTCAATTCACCCGCTTCGGTCCGCCTGAGGTTCTCCAAACGATCGAAGTGCCGAAACCGGAACCCAAAGGCGGCGAGGTGCTGGTGCGTGTCCATGCTGCCGGCGTCAATTTTTTCGAGGTTCTGATGCGGGCGGATCGTTATGCCGTCACGCCGCCACTGCCTGTCTTTCCCGGTGTGGAAGTGGCAGGCATCGTCGAAAACATTGGGGCGGATGCCAATCCGTCGCTCTCTGGCGCGCGTGTCGCTGTCCCGCTCTTCGCAATCGGGCGTGGCTTTGGCGGTTATGCCGAATACGTGGCTGTGGATGCTGGAGCGGCGGTGCGTTTGCCGGACAGCCTTTCCTTTGCAGATGCGGCGGCGTTGATGGTGCAGGGCCTGACGGCTCTGCACATGGTGCGTCGTAGTCCGCCGAAGGGAAAGGTGGTGCTCGTCAACGCTGCCGGCGGCGGGGTCGGATCGCTGTTGCTGCAGCTTGCCAGGCTGGAAGGAGCAAGCACGGTCATTGCCGCAGCAGGTAGCGAGGCCAAGAGGAAGATCGGACTTTCGCTCGGCGCTGACCTGGCGATCGATTACACCGCCAGAGATTGGGTCGGTCTCGTCAAGGCAGCGACCGGAGGGCAGGGCGCCGATGTCATTTACGAGACGGTTGGCGGTGATGTCGCGAGGGCGTCTCTGGCCGCGCTTGCTCCGGGCGGAGAAATGCTCTTGGCGGCCATGGGGCGGTTCTCGCTCGAGCTTTCCGAAATCCGCTCCATGCTGGATGCAAACCAGTCATTGAAGGGCTTTTCGCTGCTGCCATTGATTGCCGCCGACAAATGGAAGGACGATCTCGCCCTCCTCTTCGATCTCGCCGTAACCGCAGCGCTGAAGGTCGTGCACGGCGGGAGTTTTTCACTTGATGAAGCGGCTGAGGCGCATCGCGTGCTCGAAGAGCGCCGGGTCAGCGGAAAAGTCGTTCTTGTGCCTTGACCATCAAATGGCGGCGGCGACTTCCATGGCGAGCTGGCTGAGGGAAGCCTCGGCGGAGGGGCCGGCCAATACATAGGACGTGCCCGCATTGTGCCAGGTCACAAGGCCGATTTCGTCGCGGATCGTTTCCTTGAAATCTTCCGTTTCCGGTGGCTGCGCATCCTTGCGGAAACATATCGAGATGATATCACCATCTGTGTTGGAATAGACAAGCTGGCCGACAGGGCGGTTGTCGCCAAGGATCACGCGCGCGCCCTGGAAGGTCCAGGATCCAGCGGAAAGATCCGGCACGCGGAACGGCACGCCGATCGCCGTTGTCAGCCAGGAGGAGATTTCCTCGGCTTGGGAGGCCGGCACCTCGACGAGGTGACGCGGCTGGCGCACGAGAAGCCGCTGAAAGGCGGTGACGTCGCCCAGCCAGTCATTGGTGTTGATCTGCGCCGCGGCGACCGGTGCAGCGTCATCTGTATCCGGCGCATTGCCGATGAAATAGCCGATGCCACCACCGACGCCGAAAAGAATGAGGGCAGCGGCAAGCGCCTGACGGCCGTTCGGCGCGAGCTTCAGCTGCGGGCGCGCGCTGCGCGGGGCGATCGGCGTCTTCGGCGGCTGCGTGCTCTTGATGGATCGGACAAGCGCCAGCGGAACAGGCTCTTTCAGCATGTCGTCGAGCTTGCGACGTCCGAAATCGACGCCGTGGCGGAGCTTGTCATAGATCTTGCGGGCATTTTCATCCGTTGCCAGTCGGCCTTCCAGCTCCAGCTTCTGTTCCGGTGTGGTTTCGCCATCGAGGAGGGCGGCAAGCTGGGCTTCGAGCGGCTGTTTTTTGAAATCGAGCAAATCAGTCAGTACCTGTGAACGGGCGGATTGTGACCGGACAATGCGGCGAAATGGAGTCGTGCGGTGGCAAGCTGGCCGGCAACATTGCCGATTGCGATGCCCATGATTTCGGCTGCCTGCTGATAGCTGTGGCCTTCCACGTCGATCAGCACGAAAATGCTGGCCACGCCCTCGGGCATTTCCGCAAGCATGCGGTGCAGGGCGTCGGTATCGACGGCGGTCGCGCGGTCGCGAACGGCGTCACGGATATCGGTCACATTGCCTCGCGCGGCCGGACGCGGCTTGCGCTTGCGACTGTCTTCCGCCCATTGCTGGCGGGCCAGCATATAGATCCAGCTTTCCAGCCGGCCTTCGCCGTTCCACTGATGTCCCTTGGAAATAGCGCGTAGACAGACCGACTGAACCAGCTCATCGGCCGCAGTCGTCTCTCCCGCGAGCGTAATGGCAAAGCGGCGGAGGCGGGGCAAGAGACCGACGAGGTCACGCCGGATATCGGTGGTGGTTGCGGGTTGGCGCATGGTCTTTCCAAGAAGCATTCACATTGGCCGAAACTCATACCAGCATCGAATATGGGCCAGCTTCGCATGCGGGGCTTGCCCGGCGGGCGCGAAGCCATCGTATTCATCCCGGCCATACAGGCGGCTTTTATGGAACAGGTCGCCTGTATTTCGCAAGCGCGGGGTTCAATTCATCCATCCCTTGCCAGGGGATTTCCGCACGATACCCCGCGGAGCTTGTCTCAATATGTCCTGTAGCCGTTCAGGCTCTGCAGCAGAGCGCGATAGGCCCAGGTGTTTTCGCCGCCGCGATCGCGAATCTCGACGAGCTGGACGCGGGCGCCCTGGATGTCGCCCTGCTCGGCAAGCGCCATGCCCATATAAGAGCGTGCGAGGATGTAGTTCTCATCCTGCTGCAGCGCCTTCTTGTAGTAGGACATGCCGAGCTCCATGCGGCCGGCCTTGCGGTTGGCATAGCCAAGATAGTTCAGGATGCGCGGATCGTTCTGGTTTTTGGCGAGATTGAGCACCGTGATGGCGTTCTCATACTGGCCGGCATAGGCGAATTCGCGAGCGAACTTGTAGAGATCGTCATCGTTGAAGCTCTGCTTCTTCGGGTCGACGCATTCCTTCTTCTTGGCATCCCACACCTTGCCTTTGGTGCAGGTCTTGGTCGTCTGGGTCTTCTGCGGCGGCGAGGTCTCGTCATTGTTGTCGCCGACCGCGAAGGCGGACGTGGCGAGGCCTAAAGCAAAGACGGAAACAAGCGAAAGTCTGCACAGGCGACGAAGAGAAGCAGTCATCGGGCGTACTCCGTTTTGAAACGCTGCGGTTGCCGGATTGTACGCCGACGATTGAAAATACCAAGAGCCCCGGCGGCCTTTATTGCTGATCTTGCGTCACTGGCGAACGCTCTTCACGCGTTGCTTCAACCGCTGTCGGAACTGATTCCGCAATCGCCGTTAAAATGCGAAAATATCAGCGCTTTCCGGCATCATGCCGTCACCGGTGTCGTTGATGCTGAAGCGCTCGCCCTTCACCTCCCAGGCGCCGGGAGAACCGGAAATGGAGAAGAGATTGTAAGCGGCGCGGGGCTTGATGCCGCCCGGCCCCTGCGAGGCAGAGGCGATGCCGATGACAGGGACGGGACCTGTCTGCCCGCGCAGCCAGTAGAGCGTATTGAGATGCGTATGGCCATGCAGCACGAGTTCCGCTCCGCCGGTGGAAATGACGGCTGCGAAACGGCGGATGCCGATCATGCGCTTGTAAAAGGAGGTCGCGCCGCGGATGGGCGGATGGTGGATCATGACGACACGGAAGAGGCCGGCTTCACCGGCAGCGCGCAGCATGTTGACCGTATCGCGCGCCTGGCGCGCGCCGAAGAAGCCGGAGGCCGCGAAGGGTGGGGTTGCGACGGCCGTCGAGCAGCCGACGATTGCGACCTTGTCGCGGATGCGAAGGTAGGGGAAGATGTGGCGGTCTTCTTCCCATTGCGGCGGAGCGAGGTCGCCGCGCACATAGTCGTACCAGGCGCGCATCGACTTCTCATAGGAGCCTGGCACATAGGCATCGTGGTTGCCGGGAACGACCGAGGTCGCGGCGGGATCGCCGAGTTCGCGCAGCCAGGCTGCGGCGGCGCGGATTTCGATGCCGCTTGCGAGGTTGACGAGGTCGCCGGTCACCGCCAGATGGTCAGCCTTATGCGAACGGATATCGTTCAGCAGCAGATCGAGCGTGCTGCCGAAAAGATGCTTGCGCCGGTTGCGGTGCCAGTTCACAAAGCCCGTAATACGTTTTGAAAAAAGTTCGTGAATGGAAAGGCGGGGCAGGGGTCCGAGATGGACGTCGGAGATATGCGCTAGCTTGAACATGCAACGACACATAGACCAGCTTATTTACAATTCAAACACATCCGCGCGATGAGAGTATGAAAGAGCCCATGGCAGACAAACAAACATGGCCCCTTCACATGAAAGTGTTGGTGCGGCTGCTGCACGTGTATTTTTCCATTGCGCGCGGAATGACGATGGGGGTCCGTGCAGCCTGTTTCGACGAGCAGGGACGCCTCTTTCTCGTTCGTCACGGCTATACCGGCGGATGGCATATGCCAGGCGGCGGGCTGGAGCGAAACGAGACGGCAGAAGAAGCGCTCATCAAGGAATTGCGGGAGGAAGGCAACCTCAGGATCGTCGGCAAGCCGCAACTCTTCCAAGTCTATTTCAACACCAGTATCACCCGGCGCGATCATGTGGTCTTCTATCGCGCCACCGTGGAACAGACAGCGCCGCGACCGCCGGACTGGGAAATTGCCGATAGTGGCTTTTTCGAAATCCACAACCTGCCGGCGGAAACGACCGAAGCGACGCATAGGAGGCTGGCCGAGCTCCGCGGCGAGGCGGAGCCGGCACATTACTGGTAAAGCTCAGGCTGCGGCTAAAAGCTTGTCACGGCCATGCGGCCGGTCGAGATCGAGCGCCGGACCAACGGGCACGATGCCGGTCGGGTTGATGGTCTTGTGGCTCCGGTAATAGTGTTCCTTGATGTGTCGCAGGTTCACCGTGTCGGCAACACCAGGGGTCTGATAGAGATCACGCAGATAGGCCGGCAGGTTGCGGTAGTCGTCGATACGGCGGATATTGCATTTGAAGTGGCCGACGTAAACGGGATCGAAACGTACGAGCGTCGTAAAGAGCCGCCAGTCGGCTTCGGTCTGGCGATCGCCGAAAAGGTAACGGCCCTTGCCGAGACGCTCATCGAGGCTGTCCAGCGTTTCGAAGAGCTTGACGACATTTTCCTCGTAAGCTGCTTGCGTGGTGGCAAAGCCTGACTTGTAGACGCCGTTGTTGACGGTGTCATAAACCACATCGTTCAGCGCATCGATGTCTGCCCGCAGGTCATCCGGGTAATAATCCGCTGTTGAGCCCGTCAGGTGATTGAAGGCGCTGTTGAACATGCGGATAATTTCGGCCGACTCGTTGTTGACGATCGTGCCGGTTTGCTTGTCCCAGAGAACAGGGACAGTGACGCGGCCGGAATAGTGGGGATCGGCCTTCACGTAGATTTCCCAGAGCGCTTTGGAGCCAAAAAGATGGTCGCCGGTGGCGCCATTGCCGACTTTGAACTCCCAGCCGTTTTCCACCATCAGCGGATCGACGACCGAAACGGAAATCAAGTCTTCGAGCTTCTTCAGCTTGCGGAAGATCAGCGTGCGATGCGCCCAGGGACAGGCGAGGGAAACATAGAGATGATAGCGACCCGCTTCCGCCTTGAAGCCGCCTTTGCCGCTGGGACCGGCTTCTCCGTCGGCCGTGATCCAGTTGCGGAACTGCGATGGCTGACGCTTGAAATGACCCTTCGTTTCCTTCGTATCGTACCAGACGTCATGCCAGACGCCGTCTACCAGCATGCCCATGTTTTCTACCTCTGAAATTGGTTGTTGCAGCATAGATATTGCAGTGCGCTGCATTTTGCAGGTTGGCAAAGATTGAACACTGCGTCTCGGCCACCCAGTTCTTGACCGTATTTTTGCAATGGACGCCGGAAATTTTTCCTGCTATCCGCCTTCCTCACAAAATTCTGGAATCCTGCTTGATGTCTATTCTCAGAGGCCTGCGACGACGCTGATGTTCCCGAACGCCTGAGGGCGTGTTCGCGAACCCATATATCTGCGTCTATACGGTCTCTGTTCCCATGCTCATGTACAAGCACGATCTCGTCTACCTCACCGAGGATGCGTCTCACGACGCTGCTATCGAACACATCAACGAAGAAGCCTTCGGCCCGGGCCGGCATACGCGCGCCGCTGCACGCATCCGCGAGCAGGGACCGCATGACCTGTCGCTCTCCTTCATCTGCGCCGATGACGGCGAAACGATCGCTTCTGTGCGGATGACGCCGGTCATGGCCGGAGCGGTGAAGGGGCATCTGCTCGGACCTCTTGCGGTGCGGCCGTCGCACAAAAGCAAGGGCATTGGCCGGGAACTGGTGCGCATTGCGGTGGAAGCTGCCAAACGCAAGGGCTCGGAAGCCGTCATACTGGTCGGCGACCCGCCCTACTATTGCCCGCTCGGCTTCGAAAAGGTCGCCTATGGCGCGCTGACCTTTCCCGGTCCGGTCGATCCGGGCCGCGTTCTCGTCGTGCCATTCGCAGAAGATGCGCATGCCCGGCTGAGGGGCAAGATTGCCTGGCGGAAGTAGGGCATTTCCGTCCTTTTTTGCTGGAATTGCTCTCGTCACAGCATCTTCTTGAGGAAGGTCCGCGTCCGGCCGTCGGGAAAATCCGGCAGTTCGCCGAAGACCTCGTAGCCTTGACGCTTGTATGCGCTGAGCGCATTCGGATTGAACGTATCGATCCAGGCCCCGCGGCAGCCGCGGGCAGCGGCTTCTTCTTCCGCCTTTGCAAGGATCTTGCCGGCCATGCCGCTGCCGCGGAGCGTATCGGGAATGTAGAGCAACTGTACGAAGAGCCAGCCCCAGGCAGTGTAGCCGGACAGACCGCCGGAAACCTTGCCGTCGGTATCGCGGATCAGAACGGCAAGCGCCTGCCGCTCGGACGGGCCGACATCCTCGGTGTTGAAAGCCGTCAGGCCATCGGTGATGACGGCGAGCTCTTCCGGTGAAGGGGAAGCGGTGAGCTCGAATTCCGGCATCGTTATCGTCCTTCGCGCCACCACATGGCGCCAAAGGCGAGAAGCAGAATGCCGACACCTGCAAAGCCTGCGAAGAGCGGCAAGGTGTTGATGCCCTTCAACACGGTCTCGTTGGTCATGCGGATCTGCATGCGGTCATTGTCGGTGACGCGTACCTGGCCCCGCACGGGAAGGATCGGCGGGACACTGATGGCGCCGGCATTGTTGACGACACGGGTCACGAGGCCGCGGCTCTTGTCGGTGATAGGCTTCAGAGCCGCCGTCGTCGAGATCATCGCCTTGAATTCCGGGGCATCGACGGCGCCGACATGGGCGAGTGTCGTCAGGTCGCCATTGCGGATTTCGAAAAGGCCGATCTCGTCCATGCGCTTTTCGGCCTTGTAGAGGCCGGGCTCGGTCTGCGTCAGCGGCAGGTTCTCGGTCTTGCCCGAGGGGTAGCGCACGACCGCGTCACCGGGAGCATCGCCGATCGTCTGGCGGGTGATTTCCAGCGTGCGGCCGGAGGTGCGCGCCGTCAGCGCCTCTTCTTCCAGCGCCGGTTCCTTCATCAGCCAGTGGGCGATGCGACGATAGAGCGAGACATGCGGACCGCCGCCCTCGAAGCCACGCGCCCAGAGCCAGCCCTGATCGGAAAGCAGCATGGCGACGCGTCCCTGGCCGGCGCGGTTGAGAACCAGCAGCGGATGGTTGTCGGCGCCAACCATGACGGTCTGGCCCTGCGGCCGGTCGACATCGACGCTGCGGAACCAGCGGCCCCAATGCGGCGGCTCGTCGCCGGAGCCGTCAAGCCCGCGCGTGACAGGATGCTTGCGGCCCTGTTCTGACAGGCGGGGGTAGAAGGCTTGCTCGATCATCCGGCCGGTCGGCTCTGCCGGCAGCACGGAGGCGAGTGGCGTCATGGCGATCGATTCCGGGCTTGCATGCTCGGGGCCGGCGGCAATCAGCAGCGCACCGCCATTTTCCACGTATTGCGCGATGTTGTCGTAATAGAGCATCGGCAGCACATTGGCGCGGTCCTGATAGCGGTCGAAGATGATCAGATCGAAATCCTTGATCTTGTCGACGAAGAGCTCTCGCGTCGGGAACGCGATCAGCGACAGCTCGTTGATCGGCGTGCCGTCCTGCTTTTCCGGCGGGCGCAGAATGGTGAAATGCACGAGATCGACCGACGCGTCGGATTTCAGGAGGTTACGCCAGGCGCGCTCGCCGGCATGCGGTTCGCCCGAGACGAGGAGGACGCGCAGGTTCTGGCGGATGCCATCGATGATGTGCACGGCGCGGTTATTGGCATCCGTCACCTCGCCGGGAATGCCGGCAACGGAGAATTCCAGCACATTCGGGCCACCGCGGGCCACCTTGAAGGAGAAGGGTGTATCCTGGCCGGGTGTTGCCTGAAGGGTGGCGATCTCGTCGCCATTGAGGCGCACCGTCACATTTGCCGTGCCGCCCGGGCTCGGGCCGTCGTCGAAGACCCGCAGGACGAGCTGCTGCTCCTCGTTGACGATGCCGAAGCGGGGGGCCTTGATGACCTCGATGCGGCGGTCGAACTCGTTCGGCTTGCCAGTGATGAGGCCGTGGATCGGTGCGTCGAAGCCGAGCGCCTGATTGACGCCGGGCACATCGTGCACTTCGCCATCCGTCAGCATGATCGCGCCGCCGACACGCGAGGGCGGCACATCGGCGATCGAGGCCGAGAGCGCATCGAAGAGACGGGTGGACGGCACATCGGAATTGCGGTCCTCGTTCACGTCCACGAAACGCGGCTCGATTTGCGGAAAGCGCGCCAGCTGCGTCTTCAGCGAGGCGAGCGCCTCATCGGTCATCGTCATGCGATCGGCCGTCTGCTGGCTCTGGCTGCGGTCGACGATAACGGGAACGATGGTCGACAGCTGATCGCGGTCCTCCTGCAGCAATACCGGGTTAGCAAGTGCTGCGAGGAGGGCGAGAGCGGCAAGAGTGCGGATCCACGCGCCGCGAATGCCGCGCCAGATCGCGAATATGGCGATCAGAAGGACGATGCCGGTCAGCACCGCCAGAAAGGGCCAGGGAAGGAAAGGCGAATAATCGATTGTCATGTCACTGCCCCAGCCGTTCGAGCAGGTCGGGCACGTGGACCTGGTCCGTCTTGTAGTTGCCGGTCAGCATGTACATCATGATGTTGACGCCTGCGCGGAAGGCATATTCGCGCTGCGTTTCATCCGGCGGCACAGTGGGCAGGAGCGGTGTGTCATTATCGTCGACGGCCCAGGCACCGGCAAAATCGTTCGCGGTAATCAGGATCGGCGAGACGCCGTCTGCGGCAGCGGCCGGCCTATTGGCATTGCTCTGGTTCTGACCTCCCTGCCGCGCTTCGATCCAGAGCGGGCTGCCGGCGTAGCGGCCGGGGAAGCTGGACAGCAGATAGAAGGACTTGGTCAGCACGTGGTCGTGCGGTACGGGTTCCAGTGGCGGAATATCCAGATTGGCGAGGATCTGCTGCAGGCGCTGACCGTTGGCAGTCGTGTCGCTGCCGCCTTCGAGAGAGTCGATCTGGTCGCGCGTATCGAAAAGCACCGTTCCACCGTTGCGCATGTAGGCGTCGATACGGCTGATGGCGGCGTTGGAAGGCATCGGCGCAGTTGCGGAAACGGGCCAGTAGATGATCGGGTAGAAGGACAGCTCGTCCTTGTTCAGGTCAACGCCGACGGGCGGAGCCGGCTCCAGCGTCGTGCGGTAAGTCAGGAATTTCGTGAGGCCGTCGAGCCCCTCTTCGGAAATATTGTCGACATCCTGTTCACCGGTCACGACATAGGCGAGATGGGTATTGTCCAGCCGCTGCATGATGATGTCGTCGCCTGGCTGGGTGTCATTGGCATGCGAGATGTCCGGCCGCAGCATCAGTCCGGCCGCAAGCGCCACGGCGATCGTCGCGGCAGCCCTGGCGCGCGGGCGCATGCGGGAGAAGGCGCCGTTCATGAAGAGCACGATCAGGCTGTCGGCGAGGAGCAGCAGGAAGGCGATGAAGAAGAGCAGGGGCTTGGCAGACCAGCTTTCGCCGCCGATGAGACCGGCGCGGACGACATTAACGCCAGCAATGTCGAGTGGTTTCAGGTTCGCGTTTTCGGGCAGCACGTTGAGTGCCGCAAAGCCATCTTCCGAACCGTAGAGGCCGGGCGGGTTGTCAAAATTGGCAAGGGGTGCGGCCTTGGCATTCGGTATCAGCGGACGGGCGTTGCCGGTTTCCGTCACCAACGTGCCCTTGGCCGTCAGCATGCGGAAGGGCGGCAGGGTTTCGGCGACACGCGCGCTGCCTGTCGATTCCGAGGTCACGCCGCCAGAACGCGAGATCTGGATGAGGTGTCGCAGCATTTCGACGAACGTGCCTGAAATCGGCAGGTTCGACCAGGTGGCTTCGGCACTGACGTGGAAGAGAACGATCTGGCCGGCATTCATCTTATTCATCGTTACGAGCGGGGTACCATCGGCAAGGCTTGCCCATGTGCGTTCGGCAAGATCAGGCGTCGGCTCCGCCAAAACCTGACGGTTGATCGTGACGTCGGTCGGGCGCGGTATGCCGGCAAACGGGCCGAAAGCGGGGAATTCGGCAAGCGCCTGCGGTTCGCTCCAGGACAGGCTGCCGCCAAGCGCCCGTTCACCTTGTCGCAAAGTGACCGGGATCAGCGGGTCTTCGGCAGGGGCTGCAGCCAGGCGCGGGCCGGCAAAGCGCAGCAGCATGCCGCCATTCGATATCCAGCGCTGCAGAGGCGCGTAGGTATCCTCCGGAAGACGGCCGATATCGGCCATGATGATGACGGAGGGATTGTTGGCGAGCAGTTTCGGGATGGCGACCGAAAGATTGGCATCGGTCGGCCTCACCAGGTCCGCATAGGGTTCAAGCGCCCGCTGAATGTAGTAGAGCGGGGATAGCAGCGGCTGGAATTCATCGCCGCTTTCGCCCGACAGCAGCACGACCCTGCGACGCTTGAAGGCATCGTCGAGCAAATGCACGGCGCCTGCAGTGGCGCCAGTATTGATGCTGACGCGGGCAAAATCGTTGCGCATCTCGAAAGGAGCGGAAATGCCGGCATTGACGGCTGTCTCGCCGGGGGCGAAATCTGCCCTGCCGGTGGCGATCACGCGGCCCTGTGCGTCCTGCGCGTTGAGGGGGACGGAGATCGCGCCACCGGGGCTGAGGCGGGTCACTTTGACCGTCATCGCGTCAGCCGCATTGGTGGCACCGGAGATTGCGACCGTCTGGGCCGCATCGCCTTCGATCACGCGCAGTTCGGTGGGCTGAAGGTCGGAGAGTTGACGCACGATGGCGTCGTTATCACTGCTTGCCGCGCCGTCGGTGAGGAAGACAAGCGTACCCGGACGCGTGCCGTTGAGCGCCGAGCGCAGGGCCTCGAATGCCCGTTGGCGATCGGGCACGAGCGGCTTCGGCTGGGCGGCACGCAGTTTTTCGCGGGCGGCCGAGGCCGTCCCGGGTGTCGCGTCGTTTGTGGGCTCTGCGGTGAAGGCGACCGAGACGACAGCACCGGCGGACTCGGCATCGTCGATCAGTGCGTCGGCCGTCTGGACACGGCGCTCCCAGTCGGGTGCCGAAGCCCAGCTATTGTCGACGAAAAGGACGAGCGGACCACCGGACGCAAGCGTGCTGGTCCGCGGATTGAAGACTGGATCGGCGATTGCAAAGATTATCGCGGCGGCCAGAAGCATGCGCAGCAGCGTCAGCCACCAGGGGCTTTTCGCCGGCGTTTCCTCGCGCTTCAGCACGGTCGCGAGGATCTTCAGCGGCGGGAAGACTTCTGCCTGCGGACGCGGCGGCGTGAGCCGGAGCAACCACCAGATAACGGGAAGGGCAATCAACGCGCCAAGGATGGCGGGATAGGCAAAGGCGAAAGGAAGAGCGCTCAAAGCTGTCCTCCATGCGTTGCCTTTGCCGGCATTCCCGAAAGATACATGTGGATTGCGACCAGCGCTTCGGACGCCAGGTGATCGGTGCGGTGGCTGACGAATGTCCAGCCGAGATGGCGCAGTGATTGACCGAGGTTTTCGCGCCGGGCGAGATATGCGTTGCGATAGGCTTCGCGCAGGCTCTCGGCTCGTCCGGAGGTCAGCCTTTCGCCGGTTTCCGGATCGGTGAATTCGGTGCGGCCGTTGTAGGGGAAGATTTCCTCGGCCGGATCGGCGATTTCGACCACATGGCCGCGCAGGCCGCGGCGGGCAAGCGGCCCGAGACGGGCCATAATGGCGGGTGCGTCATCAAGAAAATCACCGATGAGGATGAGATCGCTCCAGCCGCGCACCATCGCAGTTTCCGGCAGGCCGCCGGTCAACGGCGTGTGCATCAGGACAGCTGCAAGCCTTTCGGCGGCGTTGCGGGCGGAGACGGGCTCCATCACCCCGGGACAACCGATACGCTCCCCGGAGCGGGCGAGGATCTCGGCCAGCGCCAGCATGATGACCAGCGCACGGCTCTCCTTCGATGCGCTGCCATAGGTCGATTTGTACATCATCGAGGGCGACATATCGGCCCAGAGCCAGATCGTGTGGGCGGCCTCCCATTCGCGGTCGCGCACATAGGTATGGTCGTCGCGGGCGGAGCGGCGCCAGTCGATGCGTGACAGGCTTTCGCCTTCGCTATAGGGGCGGAACTGCCAGAAATTCTCGCCGATGCCGCGTTTGCGTCGGCCATGCCAGCCGGCAATCACGGTATTGGCGATCCGCTTGGCTTCAACCAGGCAATCCGGCACGAGAGCGGCCCGCTGCCTTGCGCGGGAAAGGGCATCATTGCCTGACGTCGGGTTGACGATCTGTCCGATGGATGCCACGCGCTACGCTTCCTTATCCCTTTGCCTGTCTGACCAGTCCGGCGATGACGTCGCGCACCGACATGCCCTCGGCACGGGCGGCGAAGGTCAGGGCCATGCGGTGCTCGAGAACGGGCTCGGCGAGTGCGTAGATATCGTCGAGCGAGGGTGCCAGACGGCCTTCGTAGAGCGCACGAGCGCGGGCGCAGAGCATCATCGCCTGGCCGGCGCGCGGGCCGGGGCCCCAGGCGACATGCTTGTCGGTGGAGACATTGCCCTGGCCCGGGCGGGCTGAACGTACGAGCGAGAGGATGGCATCGACGACGGTGTCGCTGACCGGCATCTGGCGGACGAGCGTCTGGATTTCGGACAGACGTGCCGCATTGATGACCGGTTCGGGCTTGGCTTCGGTCAGGCCCGTGGTCTCCAGCAGGATCTGGCGTTCGGCGGCAAGTTCGGGATAGTTGACATCGACCTGCAGAAGGAAACGGTCGAGCTGGGCTTCGGGAAGCGGATAGGTGCCTTCCTGCTCCAGCGGGTTCTGCGTTGCGAGAACGTGGAAGGGCGAGGGCAGGTCATAACGCTGGCCGGCAATGGTGATATGGTATTCCTGCATCGCCTGCAGCAGAGCAGACTGGGTGCGTGGCGAGGCGCGGTTGATTTCGTCAGCCATCAGAAGCTGGGCGAAGACCGGACCCTTGACGAAACGGAAGGAGCGGCGGCCACTGTCGTCCTGGTCCATCACTTCAGAGCCGAGGATATCGGATGGCATCAGGTCGGGGGTGAACTGGATGCGGTTTGCAGCAAGGCCGAGGACCTCGCCAAGCGTCGTCACGAGCCTGGTCTTGGCAAGGCCGGGAACGCCGACGAGAAGTGCATGACCACCGGAGAGAACGGCGAGAAGCGTATTTTCAACCACGCTTTCCTGACCGAAGATGACCTTGGAAACTTCCGTGCGGATGGCGGCGATATCGGATAGCGCTCGTTCTGCGGCGGCGACAATCGCCTGTTCATCGAGGCTGGCTTCGGTCTTGATCATACCCACGGGCGTCTCCAACGGCTGAAATCATTCGGCTGCGAATCGTCTGATTTTAATAGGCGTGCCTCATACCCGATACAGTTATGAAGATGTTGCGGGCTGACAAGTTTGTTTCAAATGACTATCTCGTGACTTATTTCGTTAAGAGCAAACCGGGACAGAAGAATGGCAGCCGAGGAAATGAAGCATATGGCGGATGCAGCGGGGCTTGCCGCGCTGATTTCGCGCGCTTCCGAGGCGAAATCCGGAAAAAAGCGCGGGTTGCCGCCTGTCGAGAAATGGAATCCGCCCTTTTGCGGCGATATCGACATGGAAATCAGGGCGGATGGCACCTGGTTCTATATGGGCACCCCGATTGGCCGGCAGCCGCTGGTTCAGCTCTTTTCCACCGTTTTGAGGAAAGATGAAGACGGCAAGACCTACCTCGTAACTCCTGTGGAAAAGGTCGGCATCAGGGTCGTCGACGCGCCCTTTGTCGCCGTCGAGATGAATGCGAGCGAGAAGGACGGACAGAAGGTTCTGACCTTCCGCACGAATGTCGGCGATGTCATAGAGGCCGGCAAGGATCATCCTCTGCGTTTTCCAGGGCATGGGCCGGGAGATGGGCCAGCAAATGGGAAAGACAGCGAACTGAAGCCCTATCTGCATGTGCGGGGGCGGCTTGAAGCGCTCGTGTCACGCGCCGTGATGTATGAAATGGTAGAACTCGGGGAAGTGGCCGAGGTTGCCGGCCGGGAGATGTTCGTCGTTCGCTCCGGCGGCGAGATCTTTCCGATCATGCCGGCGGATGAACTGGAAGCAGCCTCCCGATGAGCGAAGCGATCAGCAGGATCTATCCCCCGTTTTCGGCTGCCGAGTTCCGCCGCCGCGCGCTCAATCAGGTCGGCGCGCCTGTCGACCATGCCTGGCGCGACCATGGCGACCATGTGCTCAATCCCGATATCGTGGCGCTGGCCGAGACCTTGAAGCTGCGCGATGCGGCCGTATTGGTGCCTGTCGTCGACGATGGCGATGAGGCGAAGGTGATCTTCACCAAGCGGACGTCGACGTTGCGCAAGCATTCCGGCCAGATCGCCTTTCCCGGTGGTTCGATCGATCCGGACGATGTCTCGCCCGAGAAGGCCGCGATCCGCGAAACCGAAGAGGAGATCGGCCTTGACGGCGGTTTCGTCGAGACGGTCGGGCGGTTGCCGAACTATCTGTCATCCACCGGGTTCCGCATTACGCCCGTCCTCGGTGTGGTGCAGCGCGGTTTCTCACTGCAACTCAATCCGATCGAAGTGGACGATGTTTTCGAGGTGCCGCTTTCCTTCCTGATGAATCCGGCCAATCACAACAGGGACAAGCGCGTTGTTGATGGCATCGACCGGCATTTTTATCGCATGCCATATGAAACATGGATGATCTGGGGCATCACCGCCGGCATCGTCCGCACGCTCTATGAAAGGCTCTATGCATGACCTCAGTGGTCGATCAGCCATGGTTTCAGGATCCGGCGCTCGGCCGCGTCTTTGCGCTCCTGAACGCCGATGGCGGAGAAGGGCGGGTTGTCGGCGGTGCCGTGCGCAACAGCCTGATGGGGCTTGCGGTCGCCGATATTGATATCGCAACAACCCTGTTGCCGGAGACCGTGATGGAACGGGCGGCTGCGGCCGGCATCAAGGCGGTGCCGACAGGCATCGCGCATGGCACCGTGACGCTCGTCATCGACGGACGGCCCTTCGAGGTGACGACGCTGCGCACCGACGTGGAGACGGATGGACGCCGCGCCAAGGTCGCTTTCAGCATGGACTGGCAGTCCGATGCCGAGCGGCGTGACCTCACCATCAACGCGCTTTATGCGAATGCCTCGGGTGAGGTGATCGATCTCGTCGGAGGACTTGCCGATATCGAGAAGCGCAACATCCGCTTCATCGGCAACGCAGCGACGCGGATCGAAGAGGATTATCTGCGCATTCTGCGCTTCTTCCGCTTCTTTGCCTGGTATGGTTCCGGCCGGCCCGATGCGGAGGGACTGAAGGCCTCTTCGGCTGCAAGGTCGAAGCTGAAGACACTGTCGGCCGAACGGGTCTGGTCTGAACTGCGGAAGCTGCTCTCGGCCGAAGATCCAGGCCGGGCGCTTCTCTGGATGCGACAGGTTGCGGTTCTCTCGGAAATCCTGCCGGAAACGGAGAAATGGGGCATCGATGCCATTCCGGCGCTCGTTTCAACCGAAAAAGCGCTGGGTTGGACGCCTGATCCCCTGCTGCGGCTTGCCTCGATCGTCCCGCCCGATGCGGCGCGGCTGGAGGAATTGGCCGCACGGCTGAAATTCTCAAATACGGAAGTGGCCTATTTGCGGGCCTGGGCGAAGGCTGCTCCGGTCAATGACGAGATTTCCGCCGCAGCCTTCGAAAAGCTGCTCTACAGAGACGGCCCAGACGGTATCGTCGTACGCCTGAAGCTGGCGCTTGGCGTTGCGCGCGGCAAGGCAGAGAATGGCAGTTTCGATGAGATGAGCCGTTCGGCGCGGCTTTCAAAGCTTCTGGATCATGCGCGTATCTGGAAAAAACCGCAGTTTCCGCTGAATGGCGGGGACGTGATGGCCACAGGCATACCAGCCGGCCCGAAGGTCGGCGAAATCCTGTCGACCCTGGAAAACCAGTGGGTGGAAGAGAATTTCGTCTCCGACCGGGCGGCATTGCTCGCCCGGCTCTCGAAGATTGCAGGTTGAGGTCAGGCCGCGTTCGCCTCGTCGCGGATGCGGGCCTTGATATTGTCCACCATGTTTTCGCGAATGATCGTTTCGCCGTGGGCGGTTCTCATATGCTCGACGGCGCGGCGAACAACTTCAGCATCATTATCGGCCCTTGTGTGCCAATCGCATCCGGGAACGAGCGTACCGCATTCGAAAAGTCGCATGGTCTTCTCCTGTCTCTGAAATGCAGAACCATCGCGCTTTCGCGCGACTGGGGAATGTGCGGCAATGGAGAAGGTTCCGTCGGAGGAAAGCTCCGGCCGACCTGGAAGTCGGCCGAAAGGCTCTGTTATTGGTGGGGCATTGCCCAGGCCATGTAAGTGTCCGAAAGGTGTGCGGGCTTATTGCTGTTGGCAGCACCTGTTGCCTGCTGTTCAAGTTCTTCCGGGGTCTTGCCGCCTGCGAGCTGCAATTTCACCTGCTCGACAAAGCAGGACAGCGGCAGGTCGGAGCCGCTTTTCGCTCTCAAGTCTTCGGCGATGCGCGTTAGAAACTCGGGCGCTTCGATTGCGCGGGACGTTTCCTGAACACCTGCAGAAGCAGGGGGGCTGCTTTGTACCGTCATGACAATCCTCCTCCGATTGTAACGCACAGAAGCTAATTTAGGACGCACTCAGTTCTGATGAAGGCCTTTCAACGCGATTTTACCGGAATTGTGTTTCAAATTTATCAGCGTGCCGGTCTTTGCCCGCACGCTTGGCGCTGGCTTATGGCCAGCGCACGACGGGTGGCAGCGAAGAGAGAATGGATTCGACATTGCCGCCGGTTTTCAGGCCGAAGATCGTTCCCCGGTCGTAGAGCAGATTAAACTCGACGTAGCGACCACGGCGAATCAATTGTTCGTCACGGTCGGCTTCCGTCCAGTCCTTGTTGAAGTTTGAACGGACGATCTTGGGGTAGACCATGGCGAAGGCCCGGCCGACATCCCGCGTGAAGGCGAAATCTGCATTCCAGCCGCCGGCTTCCTCGGCGGAATGCAGCCAGTCGTAGAAGATGCCGCCAACGCCACGCGCTTCGTTGCGATGCTTCAGGAAGAAATAATCGTCGCACCATTTCTTGTAGGCATCGTAATCGGCGACCGCATGGTTGCGGCAGGTGATTTCCATGGCCTTGTGGAAGAGCTGTGTATCCTCGTCCTCCTGCGTGCGGCGGCGACCGAGCACCGGGGTCAGATCAGCGCCGCCGCCGAACCAGCGGCTGGTGGTGACGACCATGCGGGTGTTCATGTGAACGGCCGGCACATTGGGATTGACTGGGTGGGCGATCAGCGAAATGCCTGACGCCCAGAAGCGCGGATCCTCACCGGCGCCTGGTATCTGCGCCCGGAAATCCGGCGAGAACTCGCCGTAGACAGTGGAGGTGTGCACGCCGACCTTCTCGAAGACCCGGCCTTCCATCATCGACATGCGGCCACCGCCACCCGCACCGTTTTCGCGCGACCAGTCCTTGGCGACGAAACGGCCGGGCTCCTGATCGGATAGCGGGCCTTCGAGTTCGTCTTCCAGTGCCTCGAAGGAAGAGCAGATCGTGTCGCGCAATCCTTCGAACCATGTTCGGGCGGCGGTCTTCTTGTCCTCGATGTCTTCGGGCAGGCCGATCGGCAGTTCCGGTCTTTCCATGCGATTCGCTCTTTCCTGATTATGACTATCGTTTAGCAGGTGCAGCAGGCGCCCGCCAGCACAGCGAGGTAGCTGCAAGGGCTTGCAAGATTCGACTCGCAAAGGGGCGATTTCGATACTACCTTTCGATCAAGAGGTAGGTTTTATGGCGAAAATTCCGGGGCCTCCGCCCTTTGAAGGCTTGAAGCGCAGGATCGCAAAGCATCGGGCAGAAGCGTCCGCCCGTCAGAAAGATCACTTCGTCCGCGAGACCTATCGGATGGGGCTCCTGGAAGCCCGCGCCAAGGCGCGCGAATGGTTCGATGAATATCCCAAAGCTGCCTACTGGACAGAGGTGGAGAGCTGGCGCCAGCTTGAGGGCGACCAGATCGAATTCACCATGCGCCGCCTGCCATCCGCCGACTGACCTTATTCCGCCGCATCGCGCAGACGGCTTTCGATCAGCAAGCCGCTTTCATCGAGGATCGGGTGCGCTACCGACACGATATGAGCGTTGATACGCTTCAGATCCCGCAGCATGTCGAGATGGAGTGAGCTCGTCTGCAGGCTGTCGGCACGCCCGTCACGAAGCCGCTCGAGATGCCGCTCGGCAGATTGCTTCTCCATGCGGCGGACCTCGACCTTCACTTCCATCATCTGTTTGGCAAGGTTGAAGTCGCGGGTGACGAAGATCGTCTGCGCGACGCGCAAGTTGTCGATCGTCAGGTCAAACAGCTTGTGCAGTTCCCTGTAGCCATCCTCCGAGAATTTCAGGCCGAGCGAGACCTTCTTGCCGACCTGTTCCAGCAGGCCCTTCTCGATGATGTCGCCGATGTGCTCGAGATTGATCGCGTAGTCGATGATGACGATCGAGCGCCGTGCATTCTCGTCGCTCAGGCCGACGCGGCCGAGCTTGGAAAGATAGATCTTCACCTCCTGTTGCAGGAGATCGACCCTCTTCTCGAGAGATGGGATCTCGGCCAGCTTCGACATGTCGTTGTGCTGGAAAGCTTCCGAGCTGCGCATCAGCATGCGTTCGATCAGGTCGCCGACACCGAGCACTTCGCGGGTGGCACTCGCAAGCGCCACCACGGGTGTGGACAATTCCTGCATGTCGAGAAACTTCGGCCCCTGATCCGGCTGAACATCGTCGGGCACGAGGCGGCTGGTCAAAGCGGCAAGCATCGGGGAAAAGGGCCACGCGACGGCGGCGAGCAGGATATTGAAGATCAGATGCGTATCGACCGGCAGCTTGGAAGGGCCAAAAGGCAGCATTTCGAGGAGCGGCGCCGCGTAGCCGGCAAGCGGCAACGCCACGAGGCAGCCGGCCGTACGAACGATAAGATTGCCAAGCGTCACCCGCCTTGCCGATGCCGGACCGGAAAGGGTGGCGATGACAGGCGGGATTGCGCCGCCCAGGTTGGCTCCAAGCACGAGAATGACGATCAGTTCAGGCGAGACGATGCCGGTCGAGGCCAATGAGAGGATCAGCACGACGACGGCGAGACTGGACGACGAGATGAAGGCGAGGGCCGCCGAAAGGGCCAAAGCGACCGGCCAGGCATCTCCGAGAAGGCCGATGAAGGCGGCCAGCGCCGGAGAGCTGCGCATCGGTTCCGTCGCGTTGCTGAGCAGATGCAGGGAGAGCAGCATCAGGCCGATGCCGATCATGGCCGCACCTCCGCCGTGGCGGGCAGCAGACTTGCCGCGATAGAGCACGATGCCGAGGAGGATGAGAAGCGGCGACAGCCACTCGATGCCGGTTGCGACGATCCAGGCGGTCACAGCCGTTCCGACATTGGCGCCGAGCAACACGATCTGCGCCATGCGCGGCTTGATGAGATCGCGCTCCACGAAAGACGCCGTCATCAGGGCCGTCGCCGTCGAACTCTGAAGGGCGATGGTTGCCAGGAAGCCTGACAGGATCGAGCGTGGGCCGCTCGCCGTGCCGGTTGCAAGCCCGGTCCTCAGACGTGCTCCGAAAGCGCGCGTGACGCCGTCCTTGACCTGTGCCAGGCCGAAGAGCAGCAGCGCGATCGCGCCGAACAGATTGATCATGACGATTGTGGATTCCATGGTCCTGGTCTTTTTCTTCTTCTTGAGAAGCTTTTCCCGATTCTACATTTGCGCAGTCGAGTAAATTATTGGAATCTCACCGCTTGTGCAGATTTATTGATTGCCTGGCTAATTAATATAGGCGATTTTGCGTCGATTCAAAGCGGTGTTTGCGACATCGAGGCCGCCAAGCATCGGCATGGGTGCAGGTTCACGACCAGGCGGTCTGGCGCATTGCCTCGCCTGTTATCATTGCGGCGGAGACGGCGAGGTTGATCGAACGCTGGCCTTCCACCATCGGGATCAGAAGGCGCCCATCGGCACGTTCATGCACGTGATCGGGCACGCCGGCGCTTTCACGGCCGAACAGCAGGATATCGTCGGACCGGAAGGCGAAATCCGTGTAGCGCTGCGATGCTTTCGTTGTGGCGAGGATCAGGCGGCGGCCGGTGGCTGCACGCCATTCCTCGAAGCGTTCCCAATTGACATGGCGCGTGAGTGCGGCAGCGGCCAGATAGTCCATGCCCGCGCGCTTCAGGTTGCGATCGGAAATGTCGAAGCCGGCCGGTTCGATGATGTCGACTGCAAAGCCAAGGCAGGCGGCTAGGCGCAGGATTGTGCCGGTATTGCCGGGAATATCGGGCTGGTAGAGCGCAAGCCTGAGGTCTGCCATGGGAAGTTGTCCGTTGCGATGATACAAAAATGGCCTATCCGAACTGTGATTTTGACGCAACAGGACGTTTTTTGACCATTTGATGGTCATTTTCCGATGCTGCGGGGCTGGAAATTTGGGCATTTTCGCGTTATCGGTGCATATCTTCAATCGCCAACAGGGAGCGCCGACATGGATATCTTTGTGCAGATGCGTCTCCCGCCTGTGATGCCGCTGTTGGTGATCTGGCGCGTATAAAGCGCTTTTCTTCCCTTAATTGCCCATTTGATTCATTGCGCGGCCGTTATGGCCTCGCCCCTTGAGCCTCCGGTTCCCATATGTGCTTGCATGCGCCCCTGCGGGCGCGAAGACGGGGCCGGAACGCGGAAATTCCGGAGCGATTTTCATGTTTGGCTGGTTCGAGCAGCGACTTAATCCCTTTCCGAGCGAGGAGCCCGTTGCTCCCCCGAAAGGCCTTTTTGCCTTCTGCTGGCACTATACGAAGCCGGCGGCAGGATGGCTTGCACTCATGGCCGTTCTGACGGCGACGATCGCCATCGGCGAAGTGGCGCTGTTCCAGTTCCTCGGCGATATCGTCGACTGGCTGACGAATGCCGACCGCGCGACCTTCCTGCAGAACGAAGGCCACAAGCTCATCTGGATGGGTGCGCTGGTGCTGATCGGCCTGCCGCTCGTTGCCGGTCTCGATTCGCTTATCATGCATCAGATGATGCTCGGCAATTACCCGATGATCGCGCGCTGGCAGATGCACCGCTTCCTGCTGCGTCACAGCATGACCTTCTTCGCCAACGAGTTCGCCGGACGCGTCGCCACCAAGGTCATGCAGACGTCGCTTGCCGTGCGCGAAACGGTCATGAAGATCCTCGACGTCTTCGTCTATGTCGTGACCTACTTCCTGTCGATGATCGTCATCATCGCGGCCGCCGACTGGCGGTTGATGCTGCCGGTTCTCGCCTGGCTTGGTATCTACATCGGTATCGTTGCCTATTTCGTGCCGCGGCTTCGCAAGATCGCGGCCCAGCAGGCCGATGCACGCTCGCTGATGACGGGCCGCGTGGTGGACAGCTATACGAATATCGCAACCGTGAAGCTGTTTTCCCATGCCGGCCGTGAAGAGGTCTATGCGCGGGAAAGCATGGACGGGTTCCTGGATACGGTTCACCAGCAGATGCGCAAGGTGACGCTCTTTCACATGAGCGTCTATCTGAACAACTGCATCTCGTTGTTCGTCATCTCCAGCCTGTCGATCTATCTGTGGCTGAACGGCACGATCTCGGTCGGCGCGATTTCCATCGCCATTGGTCTTGCGATGCGCGTCAACGGCATGTCGCAATGGATCATGTGGGAAGTCTCCGCACTCTTCGAAAACATCGGTACCGTCTATGACGGCATGGAGATGATGTCGAAGCAGCACGATATCGTCGACAAGCCGGGCGCCGCCCCACTGACGGCGAAGAAGGGTGCGATCCATTACGACCGGATCGGCTTCCACTATGGCAAGGGCAAGGGCATCATCGAGAACCTGTCGCTCGACATCCGAGCCGGCGAAAAGGTCGGTCTCGTCGGGCGATCGGGTGCTGGCAAGACGACGCTGATGAACCTGCTTCTGCGGTTCTACGATCTTGAGTCCGGACGCATCACCGTTGATGGACAGGATATTTCTGCCGTGTCGCAGGACAGCTTGCGTGCGCTGATCGGCGTGGTGACGCAGGATACCTCGCTCCTTCATCGCTCGATCCGCGACAACATCGCCTATGGTCGCCCGGATGCGAGTGACGAGGATATCATCGAGGCGGCAAGGCGGGCCAACGCCTGGGAGTTCATCGAAGGGCTTGTCGACATGCAGGGCCGCAAGGGGCTGGATGCACAGGTCGGCGAGCGCGGCGTCAAGCTTTCCGGCGGCCAGAGGCAGCGTATCGCGATCGCGCGTGTCTTCCTGAAGGATGCGCCGATCCTGGTGCTCGACGAGGCGACCTCCGCGCTCGATTCCGAAGTGGAAGCGGCGATCCAGGAAAACCTCTTCGCACTGATGGAAGGCAAGACCGTCATTGCGATCGCCCACCGCCTGTCGACGCTGACCGAGATGGACCGGCTGATCGTGCTCGACAAGGGCCGCATCATCGAAAGCGGCACACATGCCGAGTTGGTGAGCCACGGTGGCATTTATGCCGACCTCTGGACCCGCCAGTCCGGCGGCTTCCTCGCCGATCACGAGGAAGAGGCTGAAGTCGCAGCCCAATAAAAAAGCCCTTCCCGCATGAGCGGGGAGGGCTTTTCCTTGTCCGGCCATATCGCTAGAGCGTGCGGACCCGATCTGCGCAGAGACTGTCGGCCCAGTCGATGACGCGATGATGTTCCACTACCATGATTGAGTTCGAGGCAAGCGATTGCAGCGTGAAGATGCGCTGCCGCTCTTCCCGTTCGATCCAGCTCGCGATCGCCTCCGTTACGATGCTGTCGCGTGGCACATCGAGCGCGTCGGCCAGGGCGTCGAGCTTTTCCGCAAGGGGAAGCGGAAGATGCGCATTGAGCGTTTTCGTTTCCATATCCGCGGTCTCCGGTAAGTAGCGATCATGGCACGAGATCGTGGTCGCTGCCACCCGTATCAATGGTGATGACGCCGATATTACCGATCATTACCAAAATATAAGGTTTTGGCGGCCCTATATTCTCTTTGCCACAATTCTGAACGGGCCTATATCGCGGTGATGCTGCTCACTCCGATCCTTCGCCTGTTCGAAACCTGGATAGATCCCTTCCGCGCTCGCGACAATCTTCAGCCGCCGCGCGGTACATTTGGATTCATCGCCTTCTATATCGGCCAGGCCAAGTGGCCGTTTATCGCCATGCTGATCCTCGGGGGCATGTCGGCTGCGATCGAAGCGGCGCTCTTCTGGTTCGTCGGCAGGCTCGTCGACATCCTCAGCACGATCAAGCCGGGAGCCGGTTGGAGCACGCTGCTGGCCGCCCATGGCGGCGAGATCTTCGGCATGCTGGCACTGATCGGCATCGTTCGCTTCGTCGTCGCCTTCCTGATTGCGCTCATCGACCAGCAGGTGATTACGCCCGGTTTCTATAATCTTGCGCGCTGGCAGTCCTATCTGCATGTGTCGCGCCAGTCGCTCGCCTTCTTCCAGAGCGATTTTTCCGGGCGCATCGTCACCAAGGTCTGGTCAGCGGGCCAGGCGACGGGCGATCTCGTGACATCGCTGATGGAAAGCGTCTGGTTTGTCGGCATCTATGCCGTCACCACGCTGGTTCTGGTCGGGCAGCTTGATTTCTCACTGGCGGCGGTGGTGCTCTTCTGGCTGGTGGCTTTCAGCGTGCTTGCGCGCTATTTCGTGCCGCGTATCCGCTATCACTCGCGTGAAACCGCTGAGGCAGCTTCGCTGCTCAATGGCCGCATCGTCGATGCCTATAGCAATATCCAGACGCTGAAGCTCTTTGCCCGCGACGAAGAGAGCGATCGCTACATGCTCAATGGCTTCAACACCTATCAGGACACGGTGCTGCAGTTCACGCGTTTCATCACCGGCGTGCGCGCTTCGATGGCGCTGCTTTCGGGCCTGATGATCGTGACCATGGCCGGCATCAGTGTGGATCTCTGGCTGCGCGGACTGATCAGCTCCGGCGGCGTCGCCTTCTCGCTGACGCTGGTTCTGAGACTGAACTTCCTGCTCGGACGTCTGATGACGCAGTTCAACGGCATCATGCGCAATCTCGGCACCATCCAGAACGCGGCCGAGCTGATCTCCCAGCCGCTACATCTCGTCAACCGCCCCGATGCGAAAGAACTCGTCATCAAGCAGCCAGGCATCCGTTTCGAGAATGTGTCTTTTCACTACGGCAAGGAAAATGCCGTCATCGACAAATTTTCGCTGACGATCCGTCCGGGCGAAAAGGTCGGCATCATAGGCCGCTCCGGTGCGGGCAAATCGACGCTCGTCAACATTCTCCTGCGCCTCTACGATCTCGAAGGCGGTCGCATCCTGATCGACGGGCAGGATATCGCCGGCGTCACCCAGGAATCGCTGCGCATGCAGATCGGCATGGTCAGCCAGGATACGTCGCTGCTGCATCGCTCCGTGCGGGACAATATCCTGTTCGGTCGGCCTGATGCCGGTGAGGAACGGCTTGTCGAGGCCGCCAGACGCGCCGAGGCGCTCGATTTCATCGAGCGGCTGCGAGACCAGCAGGGGCGCAAGGGTTTTGACGCCCATGTCGGCGAACGTGGCGTCAAGCTTTCGGGCGGCCAGCGTCAGCGTATCGCCATTGCACGGGTGATGCTGAAGGATGCGCCGATCCTCGTTCTCGACGAGGCGACCTCGGCGCTCGATTCGGAAGTGGAAGAGGCGATCCAGTCGAACCTCAATCGCGTGATGGAAGGCAAGACGGTGCTTGCGATCGCTCACCGGCTTTCGACCATCGCCGCGCTCGACAGGCTTGTCGTGATCGATCGCGGCAAGATCATCGAGGAAGGCACGCATGACGAGCTTCTGAAACAGGGCGGCCTTTATGCCGAGCTCTGGGCACGCCAGTCCGGCGGCTTCCTCGCTTCCGACGACGGCGATACGCGTTCAGTGTTCGCGAACGAAATCGCTGACTAGGCCGTAATGGTTCGAGCCGAAGCTGTCTTCCAGCCGGCTCGTCGAGCGGATGAGCAGTGGCGGCCTTGCGAAGATATGGTCGATGCTGATGCCGAAGGAGCCAGCACTGACCGGCCAGGTGGTTGGTTCCGGGAAATCCGTCTTCAGTCCCGTTCCGCGCAAAAAGTGCTGGATGGTCGGCGCCAAGATTGAAGAATTGAAATCTCCGGCAACCACCAGTGCGCCTGTATGAGGCTTCATGAAAGCGGTGAGATCCGCGAGCTCGTCAGCCTGAAAATCATCAAAATACGGCTTGGAGAGATGGGGGAACAGCAGATCGACAGGCGTCCCGTCGAAGTCGATCGAAATTGACACGAGCCGCTGTTTCCAAAGCTCGCCGATGTCGCGGATCTCCTGCCGGGCAAAGGGACGTTTCGACAGCACGAGCGTATCGCATGTCGCGCTCGCATCGCAGCCGATCCGGTAGGGATAGAGCTGCTGAAGCCGTGGCAGCTGTGCGAAGACCGGCTCGGCCTCCATGATGTCGACTACGTCGGCGCCCGAGGCCAGAATGGCATCAGCAATCCGCCCGCCGTTTTCAAAATTGTCATTCTCGATATTGAAGGACATGAGCCGGAAAAGGCGAGGGGCGTTCTCCGAAGGCGGCTTGCCGGCGAATTCGCGCAGCATGATGACGCCGTGGATATTCAGGAAGGTTGCCACCGCCAGCATCAGAAACCCATACCAGTGCCGCTTGAAAAAGAGGGCAATAACGGCACCGACAGCACAGATGATGCTAAGATGAACCTGGAAGCTGTAAACGAGCGAAAGCAGCCAGAAATCGGTAAGATAACGGAGCGAAACGAGGGCGAGAACAATGGTGATGAGGACGCTCAAGACGCAGAAAACAGTATGCCTCATCGGCGCAAATCCAAATTCGTATGGCAAACTCACCAGCGCCTAACACGCGCCCCAGTTTGTTGCAATGCAGCAAAGTTGCAAGCCAGTGATTGCCTTAAAAAATTCACTCAAATTTCCCGCGACATTGTGCCCCCATCCCCTTGTCAAGGCTGGACATAATTTGCGATCAAGCATAGAACGCGCCGGATTGGTGGGGAATCTATGGCCGAAATATGTTCTGATAGATTCGCCGCCTCTGGAGGGGCAGGGCGGAATTCCGCGACAATTGCGCAGAGGATGGTTAAGCCGTGAGCGAACACGTAACGACAAGCGAGGCTTCAGAGCCCACTCGCCGTGATTTCCTTTATCTCACCACTGGCATGGCCGGTGCGGTCGGCGCCGTTGCGGTTGCCTGGCCGTTCATCGACCAGATGCGTCCGGATGCGTCGACGCTCGCGCTGGCTTCCATCGAAGTGGACGTCACAAGCCTTACGCCCGGCATGTCGCTGACCGTCAAGTGGCGCGGCAAACCGATCTTCATCCGCAACCGCACACCGGAAGAAGTCACGGCTGCAGCCGATGTCCAGCTGTCGGACCTCAAGGATCCGATCGCCCGCAATGCAAACCTTCCTGCTGACGCGCCTGCAACGGGCGATGACCGCTCGGGCGGCAAGGGCAAGGAAAACTGGATCGTCATGATCGGCACCTGCACCCATCTCGGCTGCGTTCCGCTCGGTCAGGCCGGCGAATACAATGGTTGGTTCTGTCCCTGCCATGGTTCGGTCTACGACACGGCCGGCCGTATCCGCAAAGGCCCGGCGCCGCAGAACCTGGCGATCCCGACCTTTTCATTCGTGTCCGACACAAAGATCAAGATCGGTTGAGGGGAGACTGATTAATGAGTGGCCATTCCAGCTACGAGCCATCAACCGGCTTGGAAAAATGGGTCGATGCGCGCCTTCCGCTGCCGCGCATGGTCTATGACAGCTTCATTGCCTATCCGGTTCCGCGGAACCTGAACTATGCCTACACGTTCGGCGCCATGCTCGCCGTCATGCTGATCGTGCAGATCCTGACGGGCGTAACGCTCGCCATGCACTATGCCGCCGACACCACGATCGCCTTCAACTCCGTTGAAAAGATCATGCGTGACGTCAATCACGGCTGGCTGCTGCGTTACCTGCATGCCAACGGCGCATCCTTCTTCTTCGTCGCCGTATACCTGCACATCGCCCGCGGCCTCTATTACGGTTCGTACAAGGCGCCGCGCGAAATCCTCTGGATCCTCGGCGTCGTCATCTACCTCCTGATGATGGCAACCGGCTTCATGGGCTATGTCCTGCCCTGGGGTCAGATGTCCTTCTGGGGCGCAACCGTCATCACCGGCTTCTTCTCGGCCTTTCCGCTGGTTGGCGAATGGGTCCAGCAGTTCCTGCTTGGCGGCTTTGCCGTCGACCAGCCGACGCTGAACCGCTTCTTCTCGCTGCATTACCTGCTGCCCTTCATGATCGCCGGCGTCGTCGTCCTGCACATCTGGGCGCTGCACGTTACCGGCCAGACGAACCCGACGGGCGTCGAGGTCAAGACCAAGACGGATACGGTTCGTTTCACGCCTTACGCAACGCTCAAGGATGCGCTCGGCGTTTCGGTCTTCCTGATCGTCTATGCCTACTTCGTCTTCTACCTGCCGAACTATCTCGGCCATGCCGACAACTACATCCCGGCCGATCCGCTGAAGACCCCGGCCCACATCGTTCCGGAATGGTACTTCCTGCCGTTCTACGCGATGCTGCGCTCGATCACCTTCAATGTCGGCCCGATCGACTCCAAGCTCGGCGGCGTTCTGGTCATGTTCGGCGCCATCATCGTGCTGTTCTTCCTGCCCTGGCTCGACACTTCAAAGGTGCGCTCGGCGGTCTATCGTCCGTGGTTCAAGCTGTTCTACTGGCTGTTCGTAATCAACGCGATCATCCTCGGCTGGCTCGGCTCGCAGCCTGCGGAAGGCCTGTACACGACGATCTCGCAGTTCTGCACGCTGCTCTACTTCGCATTCTTCCTGGTCGCGATGCCGGTCCTTGGGCTGGTGGAAACACCGCGCCGTATTCCGAACTCGATCACTGAAGCGGTGCTCGAAAAGCGCAACAAGACTGCTGCGATCAAGGCCTGAGCGAGCGGACGGGAAGGAATAGAAATATGAAAAAGCTTGTTGCAAGCATCCTCTCGCTCGCTGTCGCAGCCGGCCTTGGCGGCGTCGCGTTCGCCCAGGAAGCTGCCGCCCCGGCTGCCCATCATGAGGAAAGTGCTACCCCGCATTATCCGCTGAAGGAACCGAAGGAAATCGACTGGACCTTTGCCGGCCCGTTCGGCCATTACGACAAGGGCCAGCTCCAACGCGGCCTGAAGGTGTATACGGAGGTCTGTTCCGCCTGCCACTCGATGAACCTCGTGCCCTTCCGTACGCTGGGCGCACTCGGCTATTCGGATGCACAGGTCAAGACCTTCGCGGCCAATTACGAAGTTCAGGACGGCCCTGACGCCAGCGGTGAAATGTTCACCCGCAAGGCAGTTCCATCCGACCACTTCCCATCGCCCTATCCGAATGCGGAAGCTGCCGCTGCTGCCAACAACGGTGCGGCTCCCCCGGACATGTCGCTGCTTGCCAAGGCCCGCGAAGTCGAACGCGGTTTCCCGCAGTTCGTCTTCGACATCTTCACCCAGTATCAGGAAAGCGGTCCGGACTATATCCACTCGCTGCTGACCGGCTATGAAGAGCCGCCGGCCGGCTTCCAGGTTCCGGCAGGTTCGCATTACAACCCGTATTTCCATGCCGCTGCCGTTCTCGCCATGCCGAAGCCGCTTTCCGACGACCAGGTCACCTATGACGACGGTTCGCCGCAGACGGTCGATCAGTATTCCAAGGATGTCTCGTCGTTCCTGATGTGGGCGTCCGAGCCGCATCTCGAAGAGCGCAAGCGTACCGGCTTCATGGTCATGGTCTTCCTGCTGATCTTCACGGTGCTGGTCTATCTGACCAAGCGCTCGATCTACGGGCGCACCGACCACTGAGATATAATCGGTCTCATCGGAAAAGGCGGCTTTTCAGCCGCCTTTTTTATTTGGTTTGACCCGGCGCAATTGATAGTGTGCGGGCGTTTTGTGCCCCTCGCAGATACGGATTTTCGATGAACAACACGCTTTCGGAGCTTGCGGCCAGCATCCGCTCCATTCCGGATTATCCCAAGCCCGGCATTATCTTTCGCGACATCACCACGTTGCTCGGCAATCCCCGTGCCTTCCGCCGCGCGGTTGATGAACTCGTGCAGCCCTATGCTGGTCTGAAGGTCGACAAGATTGCCGGCATGGAAGCGCGGGGCTTCATCCTCGGCGGCGCGGTTGCGCATCAGCTTTCCTCGGGCTTCGTGCCGATCCGCAAGAAGGGCAAGCTGCCGCATGACACGGTGCGCATCGCCTACAGCCTGGAATATGGCGTGGACGAAATGGAGATGCATCGCGATGCCGTTGAGCCAGGCGAAAAGGTGATCCTCGTCGACGATCTGATTGCGACGGGCGGCACGGCTGTGGGGGCGACAAAGCTTCTCCGCCAGATCGGCGCGGAAGTGGTCGGCGCCTGCTTCGTCATCGACCTGCCGGATCTCGGCGGCCGCAAAAAGCTTGAGGATCTCGGGGTCGACGTGCATACGCTCGTCGAGTTTTCCGGCCATTGAACCTGTCAATTCCAGCAGAGCCGTTTTAGGCGTTTGCTGGAATTGCTTCTGCCCGCATCACTCGAATTCGAGCACGCTGCTTTCGAAGCGGATGACGGCAATACCGTCCTGATTGACGCCTTCGCAGAGGATGCTGTTGACATGCCAGCCGGGCCGCGACGCCAGCGGGCGGCCGGAGAGAAAGGTCACGGAATAGCTGACCGTCTCGTCGACAAAGACCGGTTTCAGCCATTGCAGCTTCTGGAAGCCGGGTGAGGGGCCGAGGTTCGGCGGGTCCAGGCCCTCGCTCTTCAGCCGGTCAATCTCCGCCATCCAGTACTTGAGGAAACATTGCATCCAGGCGGCCGTCGTATGCCATCCGGAGGCGCAGAGCCCGCCGAACATCGTGTCTCCGGCCGCATCCTTGTCGGTATGGAAGCGCTGCGGATCGTATTTCCGGGCGAAGCTGAGGATCTTTTCTTCGGTGAAGACATAGGTCCCGATCTCACTCTTCTCACCGGCGGCATAGAGTTCGGTCATTCTCATGCGCTGACCTCCGAGCTGCCACGCATGCCGAAGATGACAGAGTTTTCCGACAGGAGGACCAGTTCACCGCGCTGGTTTTCCACCTCGTGGCGGAATTTAACGATACCGAGGCCTGGACGCGAGCGCATTGGACGTGCCTCCAGCACCGTCGAATAGCCGGAGAGCGTGTCGCCTGCCAACACCGGTTTGCGCCATTCCATGAAATCGACGCCCGGTGCACCTTCGCAAAGCGAGTTCAGGACGAAACTGTCGGCCATCATGCGCATGAACATCGCCGAGGTGTGCCAGCCGGATGCTGCGAGGCCGCCAAGGATGCTGGCACGGCCCGCGGTCTCGTCCAGATGCATGGGCTGGGGGTCGAACTCTGCGGCAAATTCGATGATTTCGGGTGCCGTCACTGGCTTCGGGCCAAGCGGAAAGCGCCGGCCGGGCTGGAAATCCTCATAGGCGAGCTTTTCTGCAGGCATCAGGGGTCCTCATCATAGGCAGGCGTCATTGCTTACAATAGCATCCGCGCGGGCTCAATGATTCCATAGGGACGAACCGGCATGGCTGAACTAAGGTCGATACTCGACGAGGCGGCGCGCGAGGGGCTGATTACCGCCGAGGCTGGCGAGCGGCTGGTGCCGTTCCTGGCTGCACGCGGTGTCGTCGTCGACGCGCGTGCGGCGGGGCCTTTGGAGCCGGCATGGTCGGATACAGAGACGCCACGCTTCGTCAGGGGCTTTCACGACGTCCTCATCACCATCGGCATCCTGATCGCGCTGGCGGGTCTCTGGGGACTTGCCTCGCTCTATGCGGTGCTGCCGGCAATTCTTGTTCTGGCGGAAATCCTCGTGAAGCGCCAGCGCCTCGCGCTGCCGGCTGTCGTGCTGACGCTGGCGGTTTTTGCCTGGACCTTCCGAATGATGCTGTCGATCTATCCCTCCAATGCCGATCTGTGGCTGACCGGCGATGGCATCGACAGGTTCATCGTCGCATTCCCCGTCATCATGGGGCTTTTCTATCTGCGCTACCGTGTGCCGCTTGCGCTTGCGCTTTCCATCTTCTCGGGGTTGGCCCTTGTGCTCGCGCTTGTCTTCCGCCTGCTGCAATGGGCGAGCGGCGACGATGCCTTCATCCTCAACCATCCGACTCTTGTGTCGGTCATCCTGTTTGCCTGCGCCGTCGGCCTGTTCGTCGCGGCACTCGGTTTCGATCTCAGCGACAGGCATCGCCGCACGACGCGATCGGATGTCGCCTTCTGGCTTCATCTCGTTGCCGCACCTGCGCTGCTCTACAGCATCCGGATCTTGCTCTCACTCGACGGCGGCTGGCTGGACATCATGGACGCCAACTCCTTCAAGACCCCGGTTGTCGTCGTAATCGTCGTGCTCTTGATGCTGATCGGCTTGATCATCGACCGGCGCGCTTTCGTCACGTCTGGCCTGCTGACGCTGGGACTGGCGATCTATGGGATATTCCGGCAGGGGAGTGCGACCGTCGATACCTATATTTTCGGAACGCTCATTATCGTCGGCGTGATCGTGCTCGTCATCGGTACAGGCTGGATGCCGCTTCGGCGCATCGTGTTGCGCGCCTTGCCGTCAGGCGCAGTAGAAAGGCTGCCGCCCGGCTGAGCGGCAGCTTTGGTTTTTCTGTTTGACGCATGTCGTTATCGCAAAAACGCTGCGGGCTTTTGCTCGACATGCCTATGCATCAGGTATTGAAGCGGAAGTGGATGACGTCGCCGTCCTGGACGACATATTCCTTGCCTTCGTCGCGCGCCTTGCCGGCTTCCTTGGCGCCGACTTCACCATTGAACTGGATGTAGTCGTCGTAGGCGATCGTATTGGCGCGGATGAAGCCGCGTTCGAAATCCGAGTGGATCACGCCGGCTGCCTGCGGCGCCTTGGTGCCGCGCGCGATCGTCCAGGCGCGCGTTTCCTTCGGGCCGACCGTGAAATAGGTGATAAGGTCGAGCAGCTTGTAGCCTGCGCGGATCAAGCGGTCGAGGCCAGCTTCGTCAAGGCCGAGGGCTGAAAGGAACTCCTTGGCCTCCTCATCTGGAAGCTGGGCGACTTCGGATTCGATCGCAGCCGAGATAATGACGGTTTCGGCGCCTTGCGCCTTCGCCATCACGGCGACAGCCTCGGTATGTTGGTTGCCGGTCACAGCGTCGCCTTCGGCGACGTTGCAGACATAGAGGACTGGATGCGAGGTCAGGAGGTTAAGGCCCTGGAGGATACGGATCTCTTCCGCGTCCAGCTTCGCGAGCAGGGTGCGAACCGGCTTGCCGTCCTGCAGCAGGGCGAGCGAGGCTTCCATGATCGGCAGCATGGCCAAGGACTCCTTGTCCTTGCCGGCGGCGCGCTTGCGGGTCTGCTCCGTGCGGCGCTCAAGGCTTTCGAGATCGGCGAGCATCAGTTCGGTCTCGATCGTATCGGCGTCGGCAACCGGATCGATGCGACCTTCCACGTGGGTGATGTCGCCGTCCTCGAAGCAGCGCAGCACATGCACGATGGCATCGACTTCGCGAATATTGGCGAGGAACTGGTTGCCGAGACCTTCACCCTTCGATGCGCCACGCACGAGGCCGGCAATATCGACGAAGTTGATGCGGGTCGGGATGATTTCCTTCGACTTTGCAATATTGGCAAGCTTCTGCATGCGGGCGTCGGGAACGGCCACTTCGCCGGTGTTCGGCTCGATCGTGCAGAAGGGATAGTTCGCCGCCTGCGCTGCCGCCGTCTTGGTGAGTGCGTTGAAGAGGGTCGACTTGCCGACATTCGGCAGACCGACGATACCGCATTTGAAGCCCATGGCTGAAACCTGCTGTTCTCAAGAAATCCTTGGCCGTGGCTATGGGATAAAGGAGGGGAGCGGTCAAGTCTTAGAGCGCTTTTCTCGCCGCTCCCTTGCCGTCGGGGCTTGGCAGCATTATTCTCACTCTCGCGGGATTTCCCCCGGCACCAGGTGTCGAAATTCTGCAATCTAAAGAGCTTAGTTAGATCCAAACCCCTTCCCATGTCATCAACGGGCGGATTTCCGATGGCTGACAACGACATTGCCTTAAAACCCAAGACCAGGGTGAAGCCGAAGCTGGACAAGCCGAAGCTCTACAAGGTCATTCTCGTCAATGACGATTATACGCCACGCGAATTTGTCACCGTGGTGCTGAAGGTCGTTTTTCGCATGAGCGAAGAGGCCGGTTACCGCGTGATGATGACGGCACACAAGCTCGGCTCCTGCGTGGTCGTGGTTTGTACCAAAGATATTGCGGAGACGAAGGCCAAGGAAGCCATCGACCTTGCCAAGGAGATGGGCTTTCCACTGATGTTCACGACGGAGCCTGAGGAATAGTGGCCGGAGGAAAGGACGTGCGTCTCAAGACGGGCGGCGGATTTGGTAACCGGTCTTATCCTGCATGAAACCACAGTTTTCATAGAAACGCAGGGTCGCCGGATTCTTGGATCCGGTGAGCAGCATCACCTTGTAGCAGCCGACGTTCCAAGCTTCTTCAATTGCATGCCGGATGAGTTTGCCGGCATAACCTTGGTTGCGATGATCAGCGTGGGTGACGACGTTTTCGATCAGTGCGTAGGAGGCGCCATTGCGCGTCAGATTGGGCACGGTGACCAGCGTGACGGTCGCGGCAGCGATCTCGCCGGCAAAGCCGATCAAGACCGTCATGCCGGGCTGCGCCAGAATGGCGCAAAAGCGTTCCATTGCCACATCAGCAGAGAGGACCGGATCGGTCGGGTTGAGGTGCTGGTAGAGGGTGGTCAGGCCCTGCAAATCGCCGACGGCCGCGGGCCGGATGCTGAAGTCCCCGCCTGCCATCGCGTTCAGTCGCCCTTGTTGCCGAACATCTTTTTCAGCATCTCGGCCATGGGGCCAGTCGCCGGAAGCTTCTGCTGGCCGTGATTGCGGGCCTGGTGAATGTGGGACTTTCCTGCCGGCTTCTTCTCCGGCTTCGGCTTTTCCTCTTCCGCCTTGCCGCCGAGCGCGAGTGCAATCTTGTTCATCAGCTGGGAATCTTCATTGCGGACCAGCATGTCGGCGTTGTCGGCGAGCGTGTCGAGCAGCGGTTCCAGCCAATCCCGGTCGACCTTGGCGAAATCACCAAGCACATGGTTGTGCACGAGTTCCTTGGCGCCTGGATGACCGATGCCGAGGCGCAGGCGGCGGTATTCCTTGCCGCAATGGGCGTCGAGCGACTTGATGCCATTGTGGCCGCCATGGCCTCCGCCGGTCTTCAGCCGCGCCTTGCCGGCCGGGAGATCGAGCTCGTCATAGATCGCCACGAGATCGGAAGGCTGCAGCTTGTAGAAGCGCATGGCTTCGCCGACCGCTTCGCCCGACAGGTTCATGAAGGTCTGCGGCTTGATCAGCAGCACCTTCTCACCCGCCAGTTCACCTTCGGAAATCTCAGCCTTGAATTTCCTCGACCAGGGCGAAAAGCTGTGGCGGCGATAGATGGCATCCACCGCCATGAAGCCGATATTGTGCCGGTTGCCGGCATATTTCGCGCCGGGATTGCCGAGACCCGCGATGATCAGCATGGCCTGTCTTCCTTGCAAGAGCTGTTGGCGTTCACCACCGCGAAACGGCGGCAAAGTCAAGTGGCAAAGGCGGGCGTGAGCGGTGGGCGGCCGATCAATTCAGCAGATGCAGGCCATATTTCGTGAAGATCTGCTTCTGTTCGCCGCTGGCAATCAGCTTGTCCAGCGAGGCCTGCATGCGGGCCAGGAGATCATCTGGGAAGTTCTTCTCGCAGGCAATTCCCATCGGCTGGGAGGACAGCACCGTCACCATTTCCAGCGGTTGGTCAGCCTTCAGCTTGTCGAAATAGAGTTCGGAGATCGGCATCATGTCGATACGGCCGCCGAGCAGCTTGCGCAGCGTCGCGTTGAAATCGCTGGCGACGTCGAGCTTGGTAAAGCCCTTCTCCTTGAGTGTCACTTCGGTATAGTCGTCACGCTGTGTGCCGATGACGTATTTCTTCGCCGCCTCGAGGTCAGCGGCAGAGACGCCTGAACCCTGGCGGGTAATCAGGATGTTGCGGTCGACGAGAAGCGGCTCGACCCATTTGAACAGGCCGTCGCGCGAGGCATTGTGGGCGGTCGCGAAGACGCAGGTCATCGATGTCGTGCGTGCGAGACTGAAGGCACGGGCCCAGGGCATCACGTCGAGCGTATAATCGACGCCGATATCGGCCATCACCTTCTGAACCTGTTCGACGGTCGCGCCCTTGATAACCTTTCCGTCGCGGTAGTTGAAAGGGGCGTATTCCTCGGTCACGAAGGCTACCGTCTGGGCTGACGCCGACGCGGAAAAGCAGGGCAGGGCAAGAAGTGCAAGAAGCAGCAGCCTTTTCATCGCGATACCTCCCGTATCTCGTCAATTCATGAAGCGCGCGCCACATCCGAGAGCGAGCTGCTCAATTCCTCGATCAGCCTGGCGGCGTTCTGCGGACGGTGGAACAGATAGCCCTGACCATAATCGAGGCCCATCTGGTGCAGGGTGCCGCATTCCTCCTCGGTCTCGATGCCTTCGGCAATCACGGTGCAGTTCATCTTGTGCGACAGCGTCGTGATGCCCTCGATCAGCATGCGGCTCTTCTGGCGCACGTCATCGTCAGCGTCATTGATGGCGCGGGTGAAGGACTGGTCGATCTTGATGATGTCGACCGGAAAACGATTGAGATAACTCAGCGACGAGTACCCGGTGCCAAAATCGTCAAGCGCGATGCGGCAACCGAAACGGCGCAGTTCCGTCACGATCATGCGGATCTGCGGGTTGTCGTGCATCAGCACCGCTTCCGTGATCTCGACGACGATACGATCCGGCAGGATACCGTGGCGGCCGAGGATGGCGGCGAGGCGGGCGGCGAGCGCCGGCTCGAATTGCAGCGGCGAGAAATTGATGGCGAGATAGGTATTCTGCATGCCGGGCAGGCGAGAAATCTTCGCCAGATTGGCGATCGCCTTTTCCATGATGACATTGCCGACGCGAACGATCTTGGCAGTCTCTTCGGCCACGCTGATGATCTCGGCTGGTGGCATGAGACCCTTCTGCGGATGGTTGAGGCGCATCAGCGCCTCGAAGCCCGCGATGCCGCGGCCGTTCAGGTTCACGATCGGCTGGAGATAGGCCTCGAACCAGTCGTCGGCGAGGCCGGCTTCGATATGCGCTTCGATCTCGGCGCGCCGGCGGGCATGGTCGAGCATGCCGTTGTCGAAAATCCGTGCGCCGTTCTTGCCGTCGCGCTTCTTGGCATACATGGCCATGTCGGACTTCTGCAGCAGTTCGGCTGCCGTCGCAGCGTGGCGCGGATAGATGGCGATGCCGACAGAGGCGCTGAGATGCATGTCCGGGCCGAAAGGGGTCTCGAAGATCGAAGCGATCTGGTCGCACATGGCGCGAGCGCGCTTCTCGGCATTCTTGGCGGGCAGCAGGATGGCGAATTCATCGCCGCCGAGACGGGCAGCTTCATCGGAGGGAGCAAGCAACGTCTTCAGCCGCTCGACGAGTTCGATGAGGGCCGCGTCGCCTGCGGCGTGGCCCATATTGTCGTTGATCCACTTGAAGCGGTCGAGGTCGACGAAGAGACAGGCGAGTTCCTGATCGGCGGCATCGGCGGCTGCGATCTTGCTGTCGAGTACGGCTTCGAAGCCCTGGCGGTTCAACAGACCTGTCAGATGGTCCGATATCGCCTGGCGGTGATTGCGGTCTTCGGAGGCCTTCAGTTCCGTCACATCGGTCATGACGGAGAGCGACTGACCTTCCTGTCCCTGGGTCGTCAGCGCCGACTCCATGATCAGGGCGTCCATGATGCGGCCGTCCATGCAGATGAACTTGACGGTGACGTCACCGGTGCCGTTCTCACGCTGGCTCTTGCGATTGACGAACTTGTCGCGGGTGAAGGAGGTCACGAGATCGGAGAAATTCCGGCCGATGACGGCGGCGCGGTGATAACCGGTTGCAAGCAGCCAATAGTCGCTGACGGCGGTGATGCGATCTTCGTCGTCGAGCGAGAAGAGCATGGCGGGCGTCAGGTCATAGATGTCGGTGGTGCGGCGATGCGCGAGCTTCAGCTCGGTTTCCTCATTCTCGAGCTTCGTCTGCATTTCGTTGAAGCTCTGGGCGAGGCGGCCCATTTCGTCGTTCGACCGCCAGTCGACATGATGGCGGGAGCCGAGCTGGCGTGTCGCCTCGATTGCGGCCGTCAGGCGCATCAGGGGCTGGATGACGAAGATGCGGTTGCCGATAAGCGCGGTCGCGAAAACGGCCAGCACCGCGAAAATGAAGATCGAGACGAAAACGACCTCTTCCTGCTTCAGGCCGGAAAACAAGCCGAGTGCCGGATAGAAGACGGAAATGCTGCCGAGGTTCTTCGGGCCGTCGACGGTGTTGTAGATGATGGCGCGTGATACCTGAACGAGCTTGCCGTCGAATGACCTCGGAATGGTCGACTGGCTGACGTCGAGCTGGCCGGATTGATCGCGCACTTCCACCTTCACGATGGCGCCCTGCGAAACGACCGTCGCGCTGATCTGGGTTACGCTGTCGGCATCAAGATCCCAAAGCGGCTTGGCAAGCGCCTGGGCATTGGCAACAAGAAGAACGGAAATATGGTCGCGTATTTCCTTGTCGGCGCGTTCGGAGGAAAGGAAAAGAAAAAGAACAAAAAGGGGGGCTACAAAAACAAGCAGCGCGCCGCAAACAATCGCAAAAAATCTGTTCTCAACGGAATTATTCATGGTTCCGTTTGCTCCACGGGGTCGGAATATTCTGCGGTCACGCAGTAGGGCGGGGACTTCGCAACCAGCCGGAACATGCTTCCATGAATGTGTTAAATGTTGCTGAAATGGGCCTTTTCCGGAAATGAAAAAGCCCGCTTTCCTCAGGGAAAACGGGCTTATGCTTTACAAATTGGTAGAAGCTATCAGGCTTCTGCTTCGCCTTCGGCAGCGGACTCGTCGATGCCTGCAGCCGGAGCAACGATCGTTGCGATCGTGAAGTCGCGATCGGCGATAGTGGGCGTAACACCCTTCGGCAGCGTGACTTCCGAAATGTGGATGCTGTCGCCGATCTTGTGGCCGGAGAGGTCAACCGTGAAGAATTCCGGGATCGCGTTTGCCGGGCACTGAACTTCGACTTCGTGACGAACGATGTTCAGAACGCCGCCGACCTTGAGGCCCGGGGACTTGTCTTCGTTGACGAAGTGAACCGGGATTTCAACGGTAACCTGGGTGTTGCCAGATACGCGCAGGAAGTCGACGTGCATCGTGAAGTCGCGGACCGGATCGAGCTGGTAGTCCTTCGGCAGAACCTGGTACTTCTTGCCGTCGACGTCGATGGTCGCAACGGTGGTCATGAAGCCACCGGCATGAATGCGCTTCGTCACCTCATTGGTGTTGATAGCGATGGAAATCGGGGCCTGCTTGTCACCATAGATGACAGCGGGAATAAAGCCGTTGCGGCGGAGTTCACGGGCGGACCCCTTACCAACCCGTTCGCGCGCCTCGGCCTTGAGCTCGTAAGTTTCGTGGCTCATGGCTAGTCCTTTCGAGGTTATTTGGAGAGCCCGCGGCTGGCAAAAAGCCTTGTGCCATCGGACCGGAGGCGGGCGTGCCCGTCCTCATCCGCGTTGCCTCCAAGGGTGTCTACGCGGACGCGTGGCCTATAATATAAGTGTCACGGAAACGCAAGCGGTGACAGGCTCTGTCGAGAAGTGCATGCCGTCGGCCATATCCTGCCGATCGCGTCTTGCCGTAATACACCCGAAAAACCGCGCGATGCAATCTTTGGTATTGCGGGGGTGGCACCAAAACCACTGATAAGCTTTCGTTGTCCGGGCGTTAATCACAAAGTCGAACAGAAGGTTCCACTTTGCCTGCAAAGGCGCCGGATTATCCCTTCTTTAACGCGGTCAGATCGATGTCAGGCTTGAAAAGAATGGGTTTTCTCATGTTTGCGATCGCATACTGCCTGACATACCAACATGACCTGACGCTGGTTCTCCTGGCTGCCGCACTATGCCTTGTGTCCAATCTGGGAACGATCCTGTTCTTGAGAAGTGCTGGCAGGTCAAAAGGCGTGCCGCGCTGGATCTGGCTTTCCGTGGCCGGGGCAGCGGGCGGCTTCGGTATCTGGTCGACGCATTTCGTCGCGATGCTCGCCTATGATCCGGGCATCGTCGTCGGTTATGATCGCGATCTGACGCTTATTTCACTTGGGGCGGCCTTTGCTTCCACTTTTGTGGCCGGCCTTGCTGCCGTGTCACTTGTTGGCTCCCAGGCCAATATTGCCGCGGGCCTGGCTTTTGGCGTCGGCGTCGCAGCCATGCATTTCATCGGCATGGCCGGACTGCAGGTTCCAGGGACCATCGTCTGGGATCGGTATCTCGTTGTCGTTGCGCTGATCATATCGGCGGCCATGGCGACCTGGGGATTTACGCTCACAAAGAACTGGAAGGGCTCGAACTGGAGCATTCTCGCTGCAGCGTCCGCGCTGTCACTCGGCATCGTCCTCATGCATTTCACCGCGATGGGGGCGCTGACGATTATCGAAGGAGGCGCAAACGCGATCGAGCCGCAGGCGCTTTCGAAGCCGTTTCTTCTGGCGACCATTCTTGCCGTATCGATCTCAATGCTCGCCTCGGGCATTTCGGCATCGATCATTGCGTTTCGCGCCGCCAGGCAGGCGAGTGCAAGCGAAACCAGGTTCGAGCTGCTCCTGCAGGGCGTGACGGATTACGCAATCTACATGCTCGACCCTTCAGGCATCGTGACGAACTGGAATACCGGGGCGGAACGCGCCAAGGGCTATAGCGCCGCTGAAATCGTCGGCCAGAGCTTCGCACGGTTCTACTCCGAAGAGGATCAGAAGAATGGTCTTCCGCAGCGCGCGCTCCAATCCGCTCTCGCCAACGGCAGATTTGAAGCGGAAGGGCTACGTTTTCGCAAGGATGGATCCTCGTTCTGGGCACATGTCGTCATCCAACCCGTGTATGATGACGACCATCATCTCATCGGATACGTGAAGATTACCCGCGATATCACGCAGGCAAAGATCGACGGGGATCGGATCAGGGAAGTATCGAGGAACCTCGATCTGGCACTCGAGAACATGAGCCAGGGCATCTCGATGTTCGACCGCAATGAGCGGCTGATCCTGGCAAACGCCAGATATAGCCAGCTCTTCGGGTTTCCCGAGAATTTCATTCGCCCGGGCCTTGCCTATTCCGAGATCGTTCGCAGCGGCTATCAGATCGTCTTTGGCGATGGCGACGCCGCAGATACAAGGGCGACCGATCATTATCGCCGGCATATGGCGACCATGCGCTCCGGCCAGAAAACCCTGGTGCATCAGACGACGAGCGGTCGCTCAATTCTTGCGACATTCAACGTTCTGGCGGATGGCGGCTGGGTTACGACATTCGAAGACATTACCGAACGACTGGCACGCGAAGAGAAAATCGCGTTCATGGCCAAGCACGATGCGTTGACTGGCCTTCCTAACCGTCCCACGTTCAACGACTATCTCTCACATCAGCTGACAATCGCCAAAAGGCTGTCGAGCAAGGTTGCGGTGATTGGCATCGACCTGGACAAGTTCAAAGAAATCAATGACCAGATGGGTCATGTCGCAGGTGATTTCGTGTTGAGCACATTGGCCGCCCGCTTGAACGGAATCCTGCGGGACGAGGAGCTCGTCGCCCGACTTGGCGGCGATGAGTTCGCAGCCGTGAAGCGCTTCAACGACAGGGCAGAGCTTGACGACTTCGTTGCGCGGCTGGAAGCTACGCTCATGGAGAAGATGGATTTCGAGGGACACCATATCATCCCCGGCGCCAGCGTTGGCGTCGCACTTTACCCCGAGGCCGGCGAAAATGCCGAAACGCTTCTCGCAAACGCAGATTTGGCCATGTATCGTGCAAAGCATGAGGTCGGGCGCAATGTCTGCTTCTATGAAGAATCCATGGATGAAGCGTCTCGTGACAGACGAAGGCTGGCGCGTGACCTCTGGACCGCGATCGAGCGTGACCAGATGTACCTTCACTATCAGGTGCAGAAGTCGGTCGCGACCGGCAAGACGACCGGCTACGAGGTACTGCTCAGATGGAACCATCCTGAACGCGGAAACATCTCGCCCGTCGATTTCATTCCGATTGCCGAAGAATGCGGCGCGATCGTGCCCATCGGAGAATGGGTCCTTCGCGAGGCATGCAGGGAAGCGGTCAGCTGGAAGGACGACATCAAGATCGCCGTCAATATTTCGCCCATCCAGATCGCCCATGCAAACATAGCCGAGCTCGTTCGCGCCGTGCTCCAGGAAACCGGCCTGCCGGCATCGCGGCTCGAACTTGAAATAACGGAGTCGTCGATCATCGTCGACAAGAGCAAGGCGCTGGTTGCAATGCGCGCGCTCAAGCAGCAGGGCGTCGCTATCGCCATCGACGATTTTGGAACAGGCTATTCGTCACTCGAGACCCTTCGCTCATTCCCCTTCGACAAGATCAAGCTCGATCGCAGCTTCATGAACGAAGTCGAGACCAGTCAGGAGGCGAAGGCGGTCATTCGGTCCATCCTGGCCCTCGGACGCGGGCTGTCGATCCCGGTTCTGGCGGAAGGCGTGGAAACGCTGAGCCAGCTCGAGCTGCTGACGTCGGAAGGATGCGATGAGGCTCAGGGCTACTACTTTGGCCGCCCGGCACGAATGGAAAAACAAGCCGCTGCACTCAACACTGCGGCTTGACACCGGAAGATATCCGATCTTCCTATGCCGCATTCAAAGCGGCTGAGGAGAGTACGGATGCGTCTCAAACTTGTCACCACGACGAGCATTATTGCCCTATCGCTGTTCGGGGCAGCGAATGCGGCTGAGATCAATCAGGATGGAGCCAACAAGCTTCGCGACAGCCTGACGAAAGTGTTGCCTGACGATTTTGCAAAGAGCGGTTTTCTAACCGTCAACCCGGCGGGTAGCCGCTACGAGATCATTTATGATTTCGCCAAGCTGCTCAGCAAGGTCGACACGACCAAGGTCGTGGTGAATGGCCTGACACCATGGTCGGTTTTTGCTACGCCGCTCGACAGCGGTCTGTGGAACCTTGAAGGCAATAACAGCTTCAATATCTCCGGCAACTTCAAGGGGCCGGATGACAAGGCCACGGATTTTACCTACTCGATAGCATCGATGGTCTATGACGGCGTTTTCGATCCTGCGATCGCCTATCTGCGCTCCGGCAATTTCAAGGCCACTGACATCCGCGTCACGTCAAAGTCCGATATGGACCAGGTCGACGCGACATTTGCGGGCATGGACTACCGGCTCGATTCGACCGACAGCGCCAGCGGTAATGGTCGTCTCGATTTCAAGGCCAACGGTTCGCTTTCCGCGCTGTCGGAGACCGTCACGAGCCCGCAGATGCCACCGGTCAACATCAAGGCGGATTCGATAGACTTCAACGCCGATGTCGCCAGCCTGCCGGCGAAGGAAATCCGCGATATCGTCTTCTTCATCCTGGAGCATATGGACGAGAAGGAACTGAGCAAGGAGGATGGCGAAAAGCTGAAATCGGTGCTCAAGGCATCGTTCCCGCTATTTTCCTCGCTCAATGAATCGATCACGGCGAACAACCTGACGGTCGGTACTGCCGCAGGTAACGGTGGCGCCAAGGCGTTCGGCTATAATTTCTCGATCGCCGGGCCGAGCGACGCCGTCCGGTTTGCCTTCGGTATGAACGCTGCAGATGTGACGCTCGATAGCCCTGTCGTGCCGGCGAGCTACCACGCCTTCCTGCCGAAGAGCATCGATATGCAGATCGCCGTCCCCGACATGGATTTTGCCGCTTTCGGCGACGAGTTCATGAAGATCGATTTCTCGGCCGGCAGCAATTCGGAGGAAAGCGGCAAGCAGGCGGCCGAAAAGCTTTTCCATGATGGTATGCTCGTCGTCGACTTGCCGAAGTTTACCGCGGTCTCCGACGTCTACGATATCGACGTCACCGGCAAACTGCTGGGCCGCATCGATACGCAGAAGGACTATTCGGTTCAGGCTTCGGTCCTTGCGCGCGATCTCGACAAGTCGATCGCCGCCATTCAGGAGCTTGCCAAGAGCGATCCGAACCTCCAGCAGGTCTCCTTCGGCATGATGATGGCCAAGGGCTTTGCCAAGACCGATCCGGATGGCCGCTCGCGCTGGGATATCAGCGTTGCCGGCGACGGTTCGGTGGCGGTCAACGGTCAGCAGATCAAGGGACCGGATGCCGAGGAGCCGGATCAGAGCGAGGATCAGGATCAAGGGCAGGAACCCGATCAGGAACAGGAACAAGGTCAGGAGCCGGTACAGCCGCAATAAGGCATTCGGCTTTCAATCTGAAAATGAAAAGCCGGCTCCGTGCCGGCTTTTTTGATCCGGCACCGAAGGTCGAAATCAAGTCAGCCTCTGGATGACGGTGGCGAAGGGCTTTACTCAAGAGGGAGACGGCCGTTCATTGTGGGTCGTTGTTCGACATCCGGATGGTTCTGTGACGGTGAATAATCAGCCCTTGATAGGGCTGAGTGAAACCGGACAGTAACAAGCATGCAAGCCGAAACAAAAGAGCCGGTCGAATACCGGCTCTTTTTAGTCGAAGAGGCTCGAGACGGACTCTTCCTGTGCCGTGCGGCTGATGGCTTCGCCGATCAGCGGTGCTGTCGTGACGACGCGGATGTTGTGGGCCGAGAGGACGGCCGTCGTCGGCTGGATGGAATCCGTGATGACGAGTTCGCGCAGCTTCGACGAGGTAACGCGGGTGACCGCGCCGCCGGAGAGCACGCCATGGGTGATGTAGGCGGTGACGCTGGAAGCGCCCTTGGCGAGCATGGCGTCGGCGGCGTTGCAGAGCGTGCCGCCGGAATCGACGATATCGTCGATCAGCAGGCAGTCCTTGCCGGTGATGTCACCGATGATGTTCATGACTTCGGATTCACCGGGCCGATCGCGACGCTTGTCGACGATGGCCAGAAGACAGTCCAGCCGTTTGGCGAGCGCGCGGGCGCGCACCACGCCGCCGACGTCAGGCGAGACGACCATGACGTTGCTGAGGTCATAATGGCTCTTGATGTCGCGCGTCAGAACGGGCAGGGCGAAGAGGTTGTCTGTCGGTATATCGAAGAAGCCCTGGATCTGACCGGCATGGAGGTCGAGCGTCATGACGCGGTCGGCGCCGGCTTCGGTAATCAGGTTTGCGACCAGCTTGGCGGAGATCGGGGTGCGGCCGGAGGCGCGACGATCCTGGCGGGCGTAGCCGAAATACGGCAGCACGGCGGTGATGCGGCGGGCTGACGAACGACGCATGGCGTCGATCATGATCAGCAGCTCCATCAGGTGGTCATTGGCAGGAAAGGCGGTCGGCTGCACGAGGAAGACGTCCTCGCCGCGGACATTTTCCTGGATTTCCACGAAGATTTCCTGGTCGGCAAACCTTCGGACACTGGCTTTCCCTAAGGGAACATTGAGATAGTTGCAGATCGCTTCGGCGAGTTGCCGGTTCGAATTGCCTGCGAAAACCTTCATCTTGGTCCGCCTGTTATGCGCTGATAGCCGCGCTTTTTAGCCAGCTTCCCGGTGAATGCAAGGGCTAAGGCATCACATACTTTTATATTTATAAAAAGCTTGTGACTAACCGCCCTGGCTTTGCCGCCAGGATGTAAATTCCGAAATCGTTTTGGAGGCGATCTGCTGCATCACGGAAGCGGGCACGCCGGCCCAGGGATCGGTCGCCGCCGTCGGCACGCTTTCCTGTCCCTGAATGCGGTGCAGCCGGCCGCCGGCATTGTCCAGCACATCCCAGACATAGACCACAGTGACCTTGCCTTCGTCGCTGAAGGCGGAGAGGTAACCCTTCAGAATATAGTCGCTGCTGGTGTCGTTGGAACTCTTGATGGCAAGGCCATGCGCGCGGGCTTCCGTCCCGAGCTGGCGGGACAGCGGGGTCACGGCCTGCACCGGCGCACCGATGATGGGCAGGAAGCGCACGGTATTGCCGCGCGCCGACGTCGATGAAGAAACGGACGGATCAAGCGCTGCCGTCTGTGTCGGCTGACGCGACGGCGGCTGTTCGGCAGCGACGGTCGGTGGCGCAAGCGACCCGCTTTCGATCGGTCCGGACGCAGCGGGCGAAGAGCCGTTGCGGGACAGCGCATCGGCTTGGGCCTGCATGGTCGTCGGCGGAGCGCCGGTGCCGGGCCGGTAGGTCTGCGCCTGATAATCCGGCTGGGTCGGATATGTCTGCTGGCTATAGGCTGGCGTATAACCGTTCCGACGGGGTGCGGCTGGAAATGTCTGCTGCGGCGCTCCGGCCATGCGTTCGACTTCGCCCTGCGTCACCGGTGTGGATGAGCGCTGGTCCGTCGAGGAGTCGCCGATTTCCATCGGCGGCGTGAGCGTCAATGCATCGGTCGTGTTGCAAGCAGAAAGCAAGGCAAGACAGATCAGGAGCGTGGGCGCAGTCGCAACTCGCGTCATCCCTCGGTTCGTCCCTTCCCACGTCAGCATCAGCCCCGTGCGAATTTATGGGGGCGGGGGGACCTGTCTGTCAATTCCGGATTCTTGCCGGTGATTGCAGAACTTAGGCGCCGATGAAATCCAGCGGATGGCGTGAAAGCGCACGCGGGCCTTCATCTGTCGTCAGATAGGTCTGTCCGAGCGTCATGGCCGTACCTGTATCGGAATCGGCGATGATCATGTGCACGAAGAGCGACATGTTGGGCTCGATCGGCTGCGGATTGCCTGCATGAAACATCTGGTGCTCCATCCAGGAGGGCGAGAAACGGGCTCCCAACGAATAGCCGCAGGCATTGAGGCGATGGCGGGCGAGGCCGCGCTCGTCCATGATCCTTGCATGCATGTCGAAGACATCGCCGAAGGTGTGGTCGGGCTTCAACACGGTCTCGATCGCCTGGATCGTCTCGAGGCAGGCATTGTAGAGCTCGCGGTGGCGGTGTGTCGGCTCGCCGATGACGATCGTGCGCATCATGGCGGCATGATAATGCGCGTAGGCGCCGGCCCATTCGAGTGTCAGCTGGTCATTGGCATCGAGCTTGCGACGGCCAGATTTGTAGCGGCAGAGCAGGGCGTCGGCGCCTGAACCGATGATGAATTCGTTGGCCGGATAGTCGCCACCACCGGTGAAGACCGCGCCTTGCATGGCCGCAAGAATATCGGCTTCATCGGCGCCAGGCTTGGCCAGGCGGATCGCAGCATCCAGCGCGTCGTCGGCCAGCACGGCCGCGTGCTCGACATAGGCGATTTCGGTCGGGCTCTTGATGAGGCGCAGGCGGCTGACGAGGTAGGAGGCGTCACTGATCTGGCCGAAGGTCGTCAACTGCGCGTCGACCAGCCGGGCGACGCGGCCGGTCATGCCATGCGTGTCATATTCGACGCCGATACGGGCGCCGAGCAGGTCCATTTCGACCAGCAGATTCTTGAGATCCATCGTCGGGTCGGCGTTGACGCGATCGACCCAGACATGGATGTCCTCGATAACGGAGGTGTGCCGGGCCTGGCGCAGGTCGGCCGAGCGGGTAAGGAGCGCCATGGTGCCGTCAGCCTTGACGACCAGCGTCTGGAAGAAGCAGTAGCCGAAGGTGTCGTAGCCGGTCAGCCAGTACATGCTCTCCTGTGCAAAAAGCAGCAGCGCATCGAGCTTTTCTTCCTTCATCTTGTCCGTCAGGCGGGCGAGGCGGCTGGCGAATTCAGCCGGTTCGAAATGAAGTGCCATGCTGCTTACATCTCCCTGATGCTTATCGCCGAAATCTGGCGGCCGTAGTCCGGCTCCTTTTTATGTGTGGTCCGGCGATAGGAAAAAAAGCGCTCGCTGTCGGGATAAGTGCAGACCCCCAGGCTTTCGGCGCGCACGCCGGCGTTTTTCAGCCGTTCGACGGTCAGTGCCGGCAGATCGAACATTGCATGGCCCGCTGACGGGGAGGGGATGAAGTAGCGTTCGTAGGTCGGATCATAGGCAAGGAAGCGCTCGACGAATTCCGGGCCGACCTCGTAACTTGCCTGGCTGATCGAAGGGCCGAGGCAGGCGACGATGTTGTCCCTGGTCGCGCCAAGGGCCTCCATGGCATCGATGGTGTTTTCAAGCACGCCGGTCAGCGCGCCTTTCCATCCGGCATGGGCCGCGCCGATCACCCGAGTTTCCGGATCGGCAAACAGGATCGGGCCGCAATCGGCCGCAAGCACGCCGAGCGCGATGCCCGGTGTTGCCGTGACCATGGCATCTGCCTGCGGCCGGTCGCCATCATAGTCCGGTCCGATTGTGACGACATCGGGGGAATGGACCTGATGGACCGTCGCCAGCCGCTCGACCGGCAGGCCGAACCAGGCGGCGACCCGTCTGCGGTTCTCCTGCACATTTTCGCGTTCGTCATGCGAGCCAAGGCCGACATTGAGGCCGCGATAGATTCCCGGGGAAACGCCACCCACGCGGGTGAAATAGCCGTGGCGGATCGTGCTGCCGGCCGCTTCGTTCAGCAGCGCGCTTTCGATCGGTGCCGGAGAGTCCGCATCTGTCATGTGATATTCCGGTTTTTTGGAGAGGTATCGACGTCGTCTCCGCCGGCTCTTGTCCGGCGAAGCACTGTCAGTTGCCTGGATGTTGGCGAGCGCGACGTTGTCTGTCAATCCACCGGGCGGAACGGCATCAGGTCGATTGCCGGATGCGAGACGGCCAGCACCTTGAAAAGTTCGCCCATGCGGCCTTCCCCAGCTCCTGCCAAACGGTCGACGGCGCTCTGGATGATCTGCTGAGTATGCGGCTCGCGGTCGCGGCCGAGTGCGGCGGCGCGCTCAAGGATGCCAAGGCCGGTCAGGAAATCGCCCTGATGCAGCGCGCCGTTGATGTGGAGACCGGCGGACGCCGCCGTTTCGGCGAGCTGCTGGAAATCGACGTGGCTTGTGAGGTCCGCTTCGCCAGGATGGGCAAGCGGCGGATCAAACTCATGCATGCGCACGGCCTGCAGCGTATCGCCGAAGCCGGTGACAAGGTGTCCGTAGTCGATTGCGAGCGCCGTGCCGCTGAAGGCCCGCAGCCTTTCGCAGACGGCACTCATGACCGCCTGACGGGCAGGCGAAATCTCAAAGAGCGTGCCGACGGGGACATTCTGCGCGGGCTCCGGCAGCAGCGCCGGATCGATGCCGGCGACGCCGGCGGCAAACATCAGCTCGCCATCGGCATCGAGACCGACCATGCGTTCACGGAAGCCGGTCGACGTACGGATGAACTGGCGGATCGGGATCGCGTCGAAGAGTTCATTGGCGACCATCAGGGTAAAGCCCGGCGGTACTTCGTCGAAGCCGGCATGCCAGCTGATCTTGCCGTCATAGGCTTCCAGCGCCTGGCTCTGGACATCGCGCAGGCGTTCGCTGGTTTCGACGAGATGGATCGTCATGTTGTCGAAGAGCGGCGGAGCGATGCGTGAAATCACACGCAGCATGTCCGCCATCATCGTACCGCGGCCCGGGCCGATCTCGACCAGGCGAACGCCCGCCGGCGTTGAATGGCGCTGCCAGGCATGAACGACGAAAACGCCGATCATTTCACCGAAGAGCTGGCTGACTTCAGGCGCGGTGACGAAATCGCCGGAGCGGCCGAAGGGTTCGCGGGTGCGATAATAGCCGTGTTCGGGATCGGCCAGGCAAAGCGAAAAGTAGTCGGTGACGCTGATCGGCCCGTTTGCCTGGATGATCGTCTTGATCTTTTCGCCCAAAGCGGTGGTCATGGCAACAATTCCGGTAGCTTCAGTGCTGCAAGGCAGCGGCCTGTCGGCGGGCGCGGAAGATCGCCCAAAGGCCGAGCAGGATCATCGGGGACGACAGGACCATTCCCATCGTCAGCCAGTTCGTTCCCAGCAGGTAGCCGAGCTGCGCATCCGGCTCGCGAAAGAATTCCACGAAGATACGCGAGAGCGCGTAGCCGCAGACGAAGACGCCGGTGATCAAGCCGGGGCTTTTCAGCGCCTTGGTGCCATAGACGAGGGCGGCAAGGACGAGGAGCAGCACGATACCTTCAAGGCCGGCTTCGTAGAGCTGGCTCGGATGGCGGGCAAAAGGGCCTCCCGTCGGAAAGACCACTGCCCACGGCACATCCGTCAGCCGGCCCCAGAGCTCACCATTGATGAAATTGGCGATACGGCCGAAAAACAGGCCGCAGGGCACGACAGTCGCGACGATATCGAAAAGGTTCCAGATCGGAATGTGGTTGCGGCGAGCAAAGAGGATCATGGCGATCGTCGTGCCGGCCAGGCCGCCATGGAAGGACATGCCGCCGTTCCAGATCTGTACGGCGCGGATCGGATTTTCAATAATGGCGCCGAGGTCGTAGAAAAGGATGTAGCCGATGCGGCCGCCGAGAACGATGCCGAGTGCGGCCCAGACGATGAAGTCGTCGAGCTGGGCCCTTGTTATTGGCGATTTATTGTCCGGCCAGAGCGCATCGTTTGCCGCGATACGCCGGGCATAGGCCCAGCCAAGCAGGATGCCGGCGACATAGGCCAGGCCGTACCAATGAATCGCCAGTGGGCCGATCGAAAAAGCGATCGGATCGATATCAGGGAAAGGCATTATAGCAAGAAGATCAGCGGCTATCGGCAAGGTTTTCCCACCCGTTGAGATGCGCGGAACATGACCCTGCGATCTCTGGGGGTCAAGTGCATTGTTCGTCACGGCCCTGCGCGCAAGGGCTTATCCCGTGTAAAGCGCTTGCATCCTTAACGGCGAAGCCCTACCTCCATTTCAGAGGCCGCAGGGCCAGACATTCACGTCGTGCGAAGGGAGAAATACGCCATGACGACCGGAACGAACCGCATCATGGATGAATTCGCCAAGCTGATGACCGATGCCGCGGGGGCCGCGCAGGGCGTGCGCAAGGAAGTCGAAACCGCCTTCAACGCCCATGCCGAGCGCTGGCTGAACAGCATGGATGTCGTCAAGCGCGAGGAATTCGAAGCCGTGCGCGAAATGGCTATCAAGGCCCGGGACGAGAACGAGGCGCTCGCCGCCCGCATAGCTGTGCTCGAAGCCAAGCTCGCCGCAAAGGGCAAGTGATCTCAGCTTAAAGAAGATGCTGTATAAGGTGCGGCGTGGCCCATATGTAACATGCCGCATCCTCGATAAAAAAATCGGGTGTGATTTTTCACCTGTGGACACTGCCAAAAAAGCCAATGGGCAGAGTCTTTTACCTCCCCCGCTGAATCTGATTCCATAAGTGCTTTCCACAGCAGGTCCGGCCAAATTTCCGTGAAGGGGGCTGGCAGGCCGCGAGGGCCATTATAGACTGATTTTAAATGATGATTCGAAGCGAATGGTAAGCTCCGGGCAGGTTCACTGCGTTAGTCTGGCAGCGGTTCAACGATCATCCCCAGTGGTTGTTTCCGGTATTGCGTGTGTCTCGTTTTGTGTTTTTCACGAAGTTAGGCCGCATTCATTCCGGTCAAGAAGGTGCTGCATGAGCCTTATGGAATTGGAAGTCGAACGCCAGTCGAACCCGGTCGACATGATCGAGTACGTGGCTTCAAACAATGACTGGGCCTTCGAGCGCTCCGGCGAAGACGAGATCGCGATGACGGTCGAGGGCCGCTGGGCCGACTATCACGTCTCCTTCTCTTGGATGGAGGAATTCGAAGCGCTGCATCTCGGCTGCGCCTTCGACATCAGGGTTCCCGAAATCAGGGTCAACGAGGTGGTGAAGCTGCTCTCGGCGATCAACGGCCAGGTGCTGATGGGTCATTTCGACCTGTGGCGCCAGGAAGATGTCGTCATCTTCCGCCAGTCGCTGCTGCTTGCCGGCGGTGCCGAGCCCACCAATCGTCAGGTCGAGGTGCTGCTTTCGAGTGCACTCGACACCTGCGAGGCCTATTATCAGGCTTTCCAGTTCGTCGTCTGGTCCGGCATGGAAGCCAACAAGGCGATGGAGGCCGTACTCTTCGAAACTGTCGGCGAGGCGTAACATGCCTGCGATTACCTTTTCCGCCACCAATCCGGTCGTCCTCATCGGGGCCGGCAATATGGGCGGAGCGATGCTTTCGGGCTGGCTGAAGAGCGGAGTTCCGGGCTCTGCTGTCGTCGTTGTCGATCCTGGCCCGTCGCCGACGATGATGTCGACGATTGCCGATGCCGGCGCCGCGCATGTCACTGCCGCTCCGGCCGATCTTGAAGCCGGCGTCTTATTTCTTGCGGTGAAGCCGCAGGTGATGGAAGCCGTGCTTCCCACAGTCAAAAGTGTCGTCGGGCCTCAGACAGTGGTGGTTTCGGTCGCGGCAGGCAAGACACTGGCCTTTCTTGAAAAGCATCTCGGCGAGGCGGCGATGGTGCGCGCCATGCCGAACACGCCTGCCATGATCGGGCGCGGCGTGACGGGCGCCTTTGCCAACGCGCGTGTCAGCGCCGAACAGCGCGATGGCGTCAATTCGCTTCTTCGTGTCTCCGGTCCTGTCGAATGGGTGCCTTCCGAATCCGATATCGATTCCGTGACGGCGGTCTCCGGCAGCGGGCCTGCTTATGTATTCTATCTCGTCGAGTGCATGGCAGAAGCAGGCCGCAAACTTGGCCTGCAGGCGGACCTTGCCATGCGTCTTGCGCGGGAAACTGTGGCGGGGGCTGGTGAGCTGCTGCACCAGTCCCCCGACGACGCTGCGCGCCTGCGCCAGAATGTGACCTCTCCCGGCGGTACGACCGCTGCCGCTCTTTCCGTGCTGATGGCGGAAGACGGTATGCAGCCGCTGTTCGACCAGGCGCTTGCGGCAGCTCGCAAACGCGCCGAAGAACTCGCCGGCTGAGAGGCGGTCATGGCCGAAGAGATAAGCTTTGGAGATTTCGAGCGCGTCGACATTCGTGTCGGCACGATCATCGAGGCAAACCCATTTCCGGAAGCACGAAAGCCGGCGATCAAGCTTCTGATCGATTTCGGCCCCGAGGTCGGCGTCAAGAAATCTTCGGCGCAGATCACGATTCATTATTCGCCGGAACGGCTCGTCGGGCGACAGGTGCTCGCCGTCGTCAATTTTCCACCGCGGCAGATCGGTCCGTTCCGCTCGGAAGTGCTGACACTCGGTTTTGCCGATGAGAAGGGCGATATCGTCCTTGCCGCGGTCGAGCGGCCCGTCTCGAACGGCCAGAAGCTGATGTAGGCCGTCAGACTTCCCTGTCGTCGATCGGCACCTTTGCAAGCAGCCTCAGTGAATGTCGCGCGAGAGCGGATCGCCCAACGTGAAATCGTGAAAGACGGCTTCGAAGCCGGCACGCTGCGGTGAACAGAAGACCGGGCCGACCAGCACTTCCTCGAGAGCCGGATCGAACCAGGCGAGGCGGGCCATGCGCCATTCGTCCATAGTGTCCGTACTGTACTGAATGAACAGGGCGTCGCCGTTGCGGGTGGCGCGGATCGATATGGCATCGAAGTCATGGCCGATGCGGAAAGCCGACCAGTCTGAATTGCCGTTCGTAACCACGGTGCTGAAGTGCCTGGCCCCATCGGTATATTCGATGCCGCATTTCATCCAGTGCTTCTCATCGGCGCGGATCATCAGGCCGGCCTGATCGTAAAGCGCTTCGTAATTGCCGGAGAAGGTAACCTCGGCGGTGAAGTCACCCTTGCGGCTTTCATGCAGGAAGTGACCATCGTCGCGATGGAAGCCGTAGTAAGTGCCCTGCCAGAAATCGGTCTTTTCGCCGGAGCGGACACGGAGCGCGCCGTCGCGCTCTTCAAAGAAGGGCGGCGGGTTCAGCCAGCTCATATGCTTCATGCTCAGATCTCCTTCAGGAAGGGATTTTCACGGCGTTCGTCACCGATGCGGCTTCCCGGGCCGTGACCGCAGATGAAGCCGACATCGTCGCCGAGCGGCAGCACCTTGTCCCTGATGGAGTCCAGGAGCTGGCGATGATTGCCGCCGGGCAGGTCCGTGCGGCCGATCGAGCCGTTGAAGAGCACATCGCCAAGATGGGCGAATTTCTGCGCACGGTTGAAATAGATGACGTGGCCGGGCGCATGGCCCGGCGTGTGATAGACCTCGAATTCGTGAGAGCCGAAGGAGATCTTGTCTCCATCCTTCAGCCAGCGGTCGGGCACGACATTCTGCAGGCCCTCGACGCCGTATTTCGCGGCCTGAGTTTCGATGCGCTGCAGGAGCGGCAGGTCGTCCTCGTGGGGGCCGACGATATCGACGCCGAGCTTTTCCTTCAGTTCCTTGGCGCCGCCGGCGTGGTCCAGATGGCCGTGGGTCAGCCAGATTTCCTTGATCTTCAGGCCGTGCTCCTCGATTGCCCCGACAATAACCGGGACGTCGCCACCGGGATCGACGACCACCCCTTCCTTCGTATCGGGATCGAAGAGAATGGTGCAGTTCTGCTGGAAGGGGGTTACCGGAATGATGCCGGCCTGGAGCATGCCCATGAATGCCTCGTTTCGTCTTTTCAATCGCCTGTCTCTATAGGCTCAAATGCGGCCGAAGGCAGCCGGAATTTTCGGCTGGTTCACGCGGAAACGACAGGTCGCAACAGGAATTTATCGGGTTCGGGAGAGTGGCGCGGCACTCGCACATGGACGCTTTCTGAAGCGATTTCAAATGTTTGCCGCTGTCTTCTTTACGCCATTCTTCCGCCTTGCCCGATGCCGCGGAACAACCACGCAACCCGCGCGTTGTCAGCCCATCGCAACAAGGAGACCTTACAATGACCTTGAAGAGAAACCTTTTGCTGGCAGGCGCCTTTCTGGCTGCGAGTGCCGGCCTTGCTCAGGCGGAGATGGTGGCGACGTCCATCAACGACCTGAACATCCGTTCGGGGCCTGGTCCGCAATATCCGTCCGTCGGTCTTGCCACGCGCGGCTCGACCGCAGTTCTCGATGGCTGCATCGAAGGCAGCCGCTGGTGCCGCGTCGATGTGAATGGCGTGCGCGGCTGGGTCTATGCCGAATATCTGCAGGTCGATCAGGGCGGTTCTCCCGTCATCGTAGAGCAGCATCGCGGCGATCTCGGTGTGCCTGTGGTGACCTATGAGACAACCGCCAGCGTCGTGCCGGCAGAGCCGATGCCTGCGCCAGGCGACGAACTCATTGGCCCGGTCGGCTCGGTCGAGACCATCACGCCACCGGAGGAAGTCCGCACCTATATCGACACGACGCCAGGGCAGGCGGTGCAGCTTGGCGGTGATGTGGTCGTCGGCGCCGAAGTGCCCGCGGACGTGACCTTCCAGACGATTCCGGATTACCAGTATCGCTACGTGCGCATCAACGATCGACCGGTGCTGGTCGATCCGGGCACGCGCCGCATCGTCTACGTCTATCAATAAGCGGCAGAAGTGACAGGCGGCCCTTGGGCCGCCTTTCTCATATGTCGCAGCTCCCGCGTGGGTTGTTATGTATCTCTACTTCCTCTCTGGAATATGATAATATTCTAACATGTCATCCGGTGATGGCATGAGTCGGCGATCGGGGAGATCGCCAGAGGAGGAAATGATGGAAGCTCTACTTCCGCTCATCACACAAGTTATTGCAGGGGCAGTCGGCGGCAATGCTGCGAGCGCCGCACTGAAACAGACAGCGATCAACGTCGTTGCTCGAACGATTGCGGGCGCAATTGGCGGTATTGGCGGCGGCATGCTGCTCAGCATGCTCGGCGGTGAAGCTGCAGCGACCGGGCTGATCGCCGACGGTATCGGCGGGCTGATCGGCGGCGGCATCCTTTCGACGCTTGCCGGGCTGGTCATGGCCAAGGCACGCTGAAGGTTCGCCACGCCCGACGCAGGACAACCAAATGGCCCGTGGACGACACGTCTGGCTGGGCTGTCATGATTGGCGAATGATTTATTCGGCAGCGATTGCCGCGGCCGGATAGATTTCCTCCATGGGGTGCTCCTCAAGCGTTCGGAGATGGTCGCCGGCGCGATGCTACAACCGATTCCGGATACGGGAGTAATTTCCGCGGCCGAGCCCGTAGGACGCATCCGGAGAAGCCGCTTGGCTCTTCCGGGAAGATTGATTGTTCGACGGCTTCAATGCCGCGGCGGCCGGTGAACTTGATCACCGTCTACGGGTGTGCCGGTCCTCAAACAGGCCGGGATGGATCTCGATTGCGGTTCGCTGACCTAAAACGCCATCGCAGCTGCGCCATGCGATCGGCCGCAGATCAGAAAGCATCCTTGCCTCTCCCGGCGCTTTTGCGCCATGTCAGTTGATTGTTGTCCCCATTACGTTCTATCCACTGACGTTGGGGGAAATTGCGCGTTGTGTTGGAGATTTGCCGGGCGGGCTTTAGTTTCCGGAAGGAGGAGCCCGTGCGAGGGCTCCTGCAACGTCCGGGGAAACGACCACCGACGCAATGCCAATAAGGCGGGCATGCTTTTGTGCAAGCTTCGCTATATCGCGCCAAGAGGAAGGGAATGCCGAGTGCCACGACAGACCAGCTCGAAAGCAGGCAAACCTGAGCCGCTGGCCACGCCGATGGAAGATACCGGGATCATCGATTTCGAGATCATCGAGCTGTTCTTCTTCGCTTATCGTGACTTCGTATCCGATCCCGACGCCATTCTCGAAAAGAGTGGTTTTGGTCGCGCGCATCACCGCGTCGTACATTTCGTCAACCGAAATCCTGGAATGACGGTCGCCGATCTGCTCGATACGCTGAAGATCACCAAGCAGAGCCTTGCAAGAGTGCTGAAACAATTGATCGATTCAGGCTATATTCGGCAGGTGGCAGGCCCGGAGGATCGCCGACAGCGCAAGCTCTATCCCACCAAATCGGGCAGGGAGCTGGCTCTGGCGCTCGCCGAGCCGCAATCACGCCGTATTGAACGGGCATTCGGGGGAGCTACCCCGGAGGCACGGGAGGGCGTAAAGGCATTCCTCAGAGGCATGCGAGACAGACAGAAGGCGGATTGAATGGCGGTCAAGACAGGCATTTCCGATGACGCGGCGCATCTTCTCGTCGTCGACGACGATACCCGTATCCGTGCGCTCCTGAACCGCTACCTGACGGAAAACGGTTTTCGGGTGACCATTGCCTCTGACGGGGCGGAGGCGCAGCGCAAGCTGGAAGGGCTCGATTTCGACCTGATCATCATGGACGTGATGATGCCCGGCGAATCCGGCATCGAAGTGACACGCGGGCTCAGGGCCGTGAAGAACGTGCCGATCATCATGCTGACGGCGCTTGCAGAATCCGACAGCCGTATTGCCGGGCTTGAAGCCGGAGCCGACGATTATCTTCCCAAGCCCTTCGATCCGCGCGAACTTGTCCTGCGCGTCAACAATATCCTGCGGCGCAACAGCAGTGGCGATACGCCGAAGATCGAGCAGATCATGTTCGGTCCTTACACCTTCTCGCTCACGCGCAAGGAGCTGAAGAAGGCTGCGGAAGTGATCCGCCTGACGGACCGTGAGCAGGAGATTATGCTGCTTTTTGCCCGTCGGGCCGGCGACACGATCCCGCGCCACGAGCTGATCGGAGACGATGCCGAAGTCGGCGAACGTACCATCGACGTGCAGATCAACCGCCTGCGCCGCAAGATCGAGGATGATCCTGCCAATCCGGTCTGGCTGCAAACGGTGCGCGGGATCGGATACAGACTGAGTATCGACTGAAACGACGGGTTCGGGACCGGCGCAAATGGTGACATTCGACAGCTTGCGGCGGGAAGACCGCTCTCCTGCACCCGGCTGGCGCTGGTTCGTCCGCTGGCTGCGCCGGCGATTGCCAACGGGTCTCTATACGCGTTCGTTGCTGATCATCATCATTCCGATGGTGCTCCTGCAGTCGGTCGTCGCAGCCGTCTTCATGGAACGTCACTGGCAGATGGTGACGGAGCGTCTGTCGCTTGCCGTCACCCGCGATATTGCCGCCATCATCGAGGTCATCGACACCTATCCGCAGGATGCCGATTACAGCGACATAACCCGCATCGCCCGCGACCAGCTCAGCCTGCAAATTTCGATCGAGCCGGATGGCGATCTGCCGCCGCCGCGCAACAAGCCGTTTTTCTCGATCCTCGACGGCATTCTGAGCGATGAGATCACCGATGAAATCCGCCGGCCGTTCTGGATCGATACGGTGGGCAATTCCAATCTCATCGAGATCCGTATCAAACTCGACAATCGCATCCTGCGCGTGATCACGAAACGCAGTCAGGCCTATGCATCGAACACGCATATTTTCATTCTCTGGATGGTCGGCGCGTCACTGGTGCTGATCGCCATCTCGATCCTGTTCCTGCGCGGCCAGATCCGGCCGATCCTCAATCTCGCGCGGGCGGCGGAAAGCTTTGGCAAGGGGCAGAAGGCGGACAATTTCTATCCCCGCGGCGCCGATGAAGTGCGGCGCGCCGGTCTTGCCTTCATCCTCATGCGTGAGCGAATCGAGCGGCAGATCGAGCAGCGCACGGCGATGCTCTCAGGTGTCAGCCACGACCTTAGGACTATCCTGACACGCTTCAAACTGCAGCTGGCGCTCGCCGGCGAGAATCCCGATCTTGCCGGCCTCAACGAAGACGTCAACGACATGCAGACCATGCTGGAGGCCTACATGGCCTTTGCCAGGGGCGAGGTTGAGGAGGATGTCGGGGAGCTGAAGCTCAGTGAAGTCTTCGAGAAACTCGAGGCCGATTTCGACCTGCACGGCAAGGCGCTGACCTATTCCATCGATGGCGAGGACCATATCGCCGTGCGCCCCAATGCCTTTACGCGGCTTGTTACCAATCTGGCCTCGAATGCAAGGCGTTATGCCGATACGCTTCATATCGAGGCCAAGCATAGCGCAAAGTGGCTGACGATTGTCTTTGACGACGATGGCCCCGGCATCCCCGAGAAGTATCGGGAGGACGTGTTCAAGCCGTTCTTCCGGCTGGACAGTGCACGCAATCTCGATGCCTCGGGTACCGGTCTCGGGCTCGCCATCGTCAGGGACATTGCCCGTAGCCACGGCGGTAATATCACGCTCGGCGACAGTCCGCTTGGCGGGCTGAGGGCGACGGTGCGTATTCCAGCCTAGCGGCTGGCTGCAGGTTTGTCGGCGTCAAACTCATTGAGGTGGACTACGATCCAGCGCCAGAGCGAGACGACCTGCGTCAGCAATTCGCGGCCAAGCGGCGTCAACTCATATTCGACGCGCGGCGGTACCTGCGGATAGAGCGTGCGGATGACGAGGCCGTCGCTTTCGAGCGTGCGCAATGTCTGTGTCAGCACTTTCTGGCTGATATCCTCCACCCGCTCGAGCACTCTAGAAAAGCGTAGAGGCCCGTTCGCTTCCGAAAGCACGTGCAGGACGCGGAGCGGCCATTTTGCAGCGGCACGTTCCAGCATCTGCCGGGCTCGCGCATCCTGCTCATCGCTCATGTTACGACAGAAATCAAAGATGTCGTCTTTCATTACAGTTACCTTCAGGTTTGTATAGATCCATTGGGTACCTTCTTTCTAAAGGAAACAATAGATCCTAAATGGATTGAGAACCGAAAAGGAGGTTTCCCATGTCAAAGATTTGGTTGATTACCGGAAGTTCGCGTGGCCTCGGCCGCGCGCTCGCCAATGCCGTGCTTGAGGCCGGCGACAAGCTGGTCGCGACGGCGCGCGATCCCGCCCAGCTTGCCGATCTTGTTGATGCGTATGGCTCGCGCGTTCTCGCCCTGGCGCTCGATGTGACCGACGAGGCGGCGGCGGGAGCGGCCGTGAAGACCGCGGTCGATACATTCGGCCGGCTCGACGTGCTGGTCAACAATGCCGGTTACGGCAATGTCGCGCCGATCGAGGATACGAGCCTTGCCGAATTCCGGGCGCAGATCGAGACCAATCTCTTCGGCACGATCATCATGACCAAGGCGGCGATCCCGGTCATGCGCGGGCAGGGGGCAGGCCATATCATCCAGTTCTCTTCCGTCGGCGGCAGGATCGGGCCTGTCGGGCGCGCGCCCTACGCGGCAGCGAAATGGGGCGTTGAGGGCTTTTCCGAAGTGCTTTCCAAGGAGGTCGGGCCGCTCGGCATCAAGGTGACGGTGATCGAGCCCGGCGGTTTCCGCACGGACTTTGCAGGCTCGTCGACGGCGATCTACGAAGGCCGTCCGGAATATGCCGAAACGGTCGGCGCCATGGCGGACTATCAGCGCAACTATAATGGCCGCCAGCCCGGCGATCCGGCCAGGGCGGCGGCCGCGGTGCTGCATATCGCTTCGCTCGATACGCCGCCGCTGAGATTGCTGCTCGGCAGCGATGCGGCCGCAGCCGTGGAAAAGGCGGATGCAGCGCGAATGGAGGCCGATCGCATCTGGCGTGTCGTCAGCCAGTCGACCGATTTCGAACAGAGCGGCGATGCCCGGCCCATGCCTTGGGATAAGAAGGCCGGCTGAGGTGCGGACAAAAGAAAAGCGCCGCATTGTGGCGGCGCTTTTCGTCAAGCCATCTTCAGCCGATCAGCTTGCGACGCAGAAGTGCTCGCGACCGTCATTGCCGACATAGGTGCCGCTCTGCGGATCGAAGCTGCGATAGCGATAGGAGCAATAGCGTTGCCACTGGGCGCTCCAGGGTTCCATGGCGCTGACGGGGCGTCCGTAAACCGGGCGGCCATAGGCCGGCTCGGAATAGACGGGTTCGGAGTAGACGGGACGCGCGCGGTAGACCGGCGGCGGAGCATATTCAGGCTCATAGACCGGCGGGTCAATGTAGCGGCGCTCTTCATATACCGGGCCGTTGTTGGCATTGGCGATGGCAGAGCCGACGATCAGGCCGGTCGCAAGGCCGACAGCGCCGCCGACCAGTGCATCGTTGCCGTGGTCGTGGCCATGACGCCAGTAACGGTCGCCAGCCGAAGCTTCACCGATGGCTGCGAGGGTCAGGGCAGCGGCGGTTGCTGTCAGAAGAATGGTCTTTGCAAGCCTGTTCATCGCGTAAAATCCCAGTATCGGAAACCGGAAGCGGTCCCTTCTCTATGGTTCCGAAACTAGCGGCGGCATGCTGAATGGAGTCTGAACGACAAAACCCGGCATGGCTGCCGGGCTTCAACTCGATTCCACGCCTATGCGAGGGTTCAGCCTGAAATCTGCAGATTGACGGCCTTCGGGCCCTTGCCACGGCGATCCGGCTCTGTGTCGAAGCTTACTTTCTGGTTTTCCGTCAGACCGGCCAGGCCGGAAGCCTGAACGGCAGAAATGTGAACGAAGATATCGGCGCCGCCCTTGTCCGGCTTGATAAAGCCGAAGCCCTTGTCGGTATTGAAGAATTTTACAGTGCCAGTCTCGGCCATGCCTCAGGTCCTTTTGTCTCCGCCCGCCATCCACACGGGCAGCATTACGCTATTGCCTTCTCGCGAAGACGCTGGCAGGCAGATCTTGAAATGTGAGAAAAAGGTCCCCTCTACCTCCACCGGCTCCAGGCAGGACTTAACGCCCGCTTTCATTGGGACCGGCTGACCGGAATATTAGCGTTTCCGGCTCGCAAATTCTTAAGGACTTCCCATGCTCGCAAAATGCCCGAACGCGCGAAGAGTGCTGCGTTTGAAGGATTTTGGCAAGCAAAAGTTTTTTAACGGGTTCCTAAGAAGACCCCCGCAAATATGGCCTGTTTTCGCAAAAACGCCAAAAAATCCTCGTCGGGAGCAATTGATTAACGTTTTATATCGTCTGCAATATAAGTTCCGGGCAGATTTTACCAAAAATGCAACGCTAGCGCGTCTTGGTGTTGGCTTAAAAAAAATTTCAGATGGTACTAAACGCCCCATAAATGGACGCGTGTTCAGGCCGTGGGGGAGCGGCGGCGGGTCATTTCGGGCACGAGCTCGACTACAAGCATAGCGATAAACATCAGCGCACAACCTATATAGCCGAGTGGCGGCATGCTCTCGCCCAAAAGAAGTGCGGCAAGCGTGGCGCCGAACAGCGCTTCGGCGGAGAGGAAGATCGCCGCTTGTGACGGCGTGGTGTAGCGCTGGGCGACGACCTGCAGCACGAAGGCGACGCCCGAGGAGAAGATACCGACATAGAGGATTTCGGGTGCAGCCACGCGGATATCTGTCAGGCTCACCGGTTCGAAAAGGGCGGCGATGACGAGCGCACAGGCTGCCGTGACCGCAAACTGGGCGCTGGACAGTGCAAGCGGCCGTCCCGTTTCGCCGACTGTCGTTCCGGCAAGCGTGATCTGGATCGACCAGAAGACGGCGCAGACGACCGTCAGCAGATCTCCCACCGTCAGGGCCGAAAGCTGGCCGCCCGACAGCATGTAGATGCCCGACACGGCCATGATGGCGCCCGGCCAGATGATCCAGTGCGGTGAGCGGCGCAGGAAGAAGACTGCGATCAGCGGCACAAAGATTACATAGAGCCCGGTAATGAAACTGGAATTGGTGACAGTCGTCGTCTGCAGGCCGATCTGCTGTGTCGAAGCACCGCCAAAGAGCGCCAGCCCGATCATCAGATAGAGGCCGAGATGCCGGCGGCTGGTTGCGACCTTCGCCTTGCGCGCTTCGATCAGTGTGAAAGGCAGGGTGGCAAATGCGGCGATGGCGAAGCGTAGGCCGATGAACCAGAAGGGGCCGATCGCCTTCATTGCCGTCGACTGCGCGACGAAGCCGCCGCCCCAGATGGCAGCTGCAAGCAATAGAAGGAGGTTCGCCTGAACGCGCGTCATCTCGCCCTCGATGTTCGGGAAGCATTTAAGAGTTGTGCTGCCGGGTTAGCAGGCGCATCTCCTTTCGACAAGGATGGGAATTCCTCAAATGGTTCGGAGGCACGGATGAAGCGGCAACTGGTTGCGGCCGTTACGGCAGCTGTTCTGGCTGGACCTGGGAATGTTTCGGCCGAGGCTTCACCACCCGTCCGGCCGATTGCACACTTTGCCGATTTGCCCGATGTGGTGCGCGCGGATGTCGAGCCTGATGACGGCGACTGCCACATCGAAGAGCAGCGGCTAGCCTATGGCGATGCCTTCGAAGTCACCGGCGAGAACGGGAAGAGACTGATCATCGTGCCTTGCGGCCAGTCCGGCGCCTACAACATGCCTTTCGCGATCTATGGCGGTTACGGCGACCGGATTTCTCGAACGGTCTTTCCGCTGAAGTTTTCGGAAACGACCGGCGATACGGCCGTCAATATACGCTACGACGCTGCGGAAGGACGCTTCACCTCTTTGCTGAAGGGGCGCGGCCTGGGCGATTGCGGCAGCTATTATGCGTGGCGTGCCGCCGGGCTCGATAGCACGGATTTTCTCGTTCTCGAGGAAGTGCGCATCAAGGAAGAATGCGATGCCAGGGCCGACGGCGGCCCGGCAACGTGGCCGCTCGTGTGGAAGCGCCAATGACGACAGGCTATTCCGGCACACCGCTCGCAAAGAAGCTGGGGCTCAAAGCGGGGCAGGCGGCCTTGCTCGTCAATGTTCCCGATGGGCTGAAGGAGATCGACGAGTTCGAGGGCTTTGTTTCGGTCGCACGTCTCTTATCGCAAGGGTCTCATCGGCAATTCGACTATGTCCATATCTTTGAGACGCAGCGCGCGGTGCTGGAAGACATGGCAGCGGCTCTGTTTTCCGCGATCAAGCCGGATGGCATGGTCTGGATATCCTGGCCGAAGAAGAGTTCGAAAGTACCGACCAGCATCACCGAGGACGCCCTTAGGGAGGTCCTGTTGCCGACAGGTCTCGTCGACGTCAAAGTCTGCGCCGTCGATGATGTCTGGTCCGGGCTGAAATTCATGATCCGCAAGGAGTTGCGGAACGCGCTCTAGCCGGCCCGGCTTTCAGCGCGGGAAACCCGGAGCAGTTCGCCGTCATTCTCGTCGGTCACCATCAGCAATGCGCCGTCGGGGGCGACGATCACGTCCCGGATGCGGCCATAGTCACCCTCAAACAAGCGCTCCTCAGCGGCGAAGGCGCCGCTCGAATCCCGCTGCATGCGGGACAGCAACTGGAACTTCAGCGCTGCTACGATGAAATTGCCGTTCCATTCCGGAAACATCTTGCCGCGATAGACGACGAGGGCGCCAGGGGCGATCGACGGGTCCCAGTAGTGCAGAGGCTGTTCGAGGCCCTCCTTGGCTGTTCCTTCGCCGATCTTGGCACCGGAATAGTCTCGGCCATAGGTGATAACAGGCCAGCCGTAATTCTTGCCGGGTTCGGGATTGTTGATCTCGTCACCGCCACGCGCGCCGTGTTCGACGGTGTAGAGCTTGCCGTCGGCGCTGTCGAAAGTGATGCCCTGCGGGTTGCGATGACCCTTGGACCAGATTTCCGGCAGGGCCTTATTGCTATCCTTGAAAGGATTGTCGGCGGGAATGCTGCCATCGGCGTTGAGATGGACGATGGAGCCGGCATCATCCTTCCAATCCTGCGAGCGGTTGCGGTTGCCGCGGTCGCCGACGCTGATGAACAGCGAGCCATCCGGGGCGATCGCGATGCGCGAGCCATACTGGATGTTGCCGCGGGTAAAGCGCCGCATGGTGAAGATCGGCGTGACGTTCTCGAGGCTCTTTTCGTCCGGGGAAAGTGTTGCGCTGAACGCCTCTGTACCCGAACCCCGGTCGCTGGCGGTTGCAGCGGTCAGATAAAGCTTTCGGCTGGTCGCGAAATCCGGGGCGAGGGCGACATCCATCAGGCCGCCCTGGCCCTGGGCGCTGACTTCTGGCACGCCGCGGATCGGATCGGAAACCTTGCCGTCACGGATGATGCGGAGCCGCCCCGGTCGCTCCGTGACGATATAGCTGCCGTCGGGCAGGACCTCGACCGCCCACGGATGCTCGAGCCCTTCGGCGAGCCTTTCGACTCGAACCGAAACTTCCTTTGTCCTGACAATGTCTCCAATCTGGGCAAGGGCTGGCCCCGAAAAAGCCATGGCCCCGCCGAGGAGCAGGATAAAACGGAATGGCGAGATCGTATCCATCATATTCCCCGTCGTCATTTTGAGGGGAAGTTGGCGCGGGGCATGGAGCGCTTCAACCGCAATCGCCGCTCATAACGGTTTTGTGTTCTCGGGTTGAACGAGTGCGGGTCAGTTGATTATGCGGGGAGAGAAGCGGATATCGAAATCGGCATCCTGCAACTCCGCACTCATTATCCGCTGTGTGATGAAGCCGGTGCGCTTTGCTTCCGCTTTCAGGAAAAGGCCGCAGCCGATCAGGGCCATGCCGTAGAAGGCGAGGCAAACGATGCCTACGGCGACCAGTTTTTCGACGATAGAAAGCCCGGGGAGGCGGGGCCTCGGCGGTGCAGGCGGTGGCTCATGGGCAGACGCCGCGGCCATTGCCAGTTCGAGGTAGGTCGGCAGCGGCTCGAACGAGCCCGTTTCCTCGGTCCAGCCGGACCGCTGCGGCTTAACGGACATGGCGCGGCCCCTCCGAGAGACGGCCCTTGATGCGGCGCAGCCAGATGGCAAGTCCGTTTGCGGCGACGAACGCGGCCAAAAGTACGGTTGCGCCATCAAGGATCTTCTGATCGGCATAGGACGTTTTGAGGGAGCTGGAAGCCATGGCCGGCCCTGCTTCGGCGGCCGAAAACAGGCAGAACGTCGCGACGATGCAGCTTGCAAAAGCAATGACTGCCACCATCAGCGATAGGGAAACCCGGATTGCACGCAGGCGTTCTGCCGCGCGTTCGTCTTCCAGAAACATGGTATGCCCTCAATAACCAGTGTCGGATGGCGGAGAATATCGTTTCGATCTCGGCACTCTCACGACCGAATTGCGGCGCGCCACGGCATTTGTTGCGGCTTATTCATGGCAAATGGTAAACGGGCGATAACCTTGATTTTTAGTAATAAATTAGGGCCGACCTCAGAAATTGAATCAACTTCCCGTGTGCGTGGATCGGCCACCCGCAGCGCCACTTCAAAGCTCCATTCAAATTTCCAGACGCAGATGCGGCAATTGATCAATAAGAATCATCGCGGCCATCATGCCTTTGCGCTTGAAATGATGTCATACATTGGACATAGAGCTTAGCGCAGAACTCCGGTCCCGGCCTTCTGCCCGTTTCAACCTTGTAGGACCGATATCATGGCCTTCCTTGCCGATGCCCTTTCCCGCGTGAAGCCTTCAGCCACCATCGCCGTTTCTCAGAAAGCGCGCGAACTGAAAGCCAAAGGACGCGATGTGATCGGCCTTGGCGCCGGCGAGCCCGATTTCGATACGCCCGAGAATATCAAGAAAGCGGCGATCGACGCGATCAATCGCGGCGAAACGAAATACACGCCGGTATCCGGTATCCCCGAGTTGCGTAAGGCGATTGCCGCCAAATTCAAGCGCGAGAACGGTCTGGAATATTCCTGGGAGCAGACGATTGTCGGCACGGGCGGCAAGCAGATCCTGTTCAACGCCTTCATGGCGACGCTGAACCCCGGCGATGAAGTCGTGATCCCCGCGCCTTACTGGGTATCCTATCCCGAGATGGTGGCGCTCTGCGGCGGCACACCGGTTTTCGTTTCGGCCACCCAGGAGCATAATTTCAAGCTCCAGCCCGCCGATCTCGAAAAGGCGATCACGCCGAAGACCAAGTGGTTCATCTTCAATTCGCCGTCCAACCCGACGGGCGCTGCCTATACGCATGACGAGCTGAAGGCACTGACGGACGTGCTGATGAAGCATCCTCAGGTCTGGGTGCTGACGGACGACATGTACGAGCACCTGACCTATGGTGACTTCAAATTCGTCACGCCCGTCGAAGTCGAGCCCAAGCTCTACGACCGCACGCTGACGATGAACGGCGTCTCCAAGGCCTATGCGATGACCGGCTGGCGTATTGGTTATGCGGCAGGCCCGATCCAACTGATCAAGGCCATGGACATGATCCAGGGGCAGCAGACATCGGGTGCGACCTCGATCGCCCAGTGGGCCGCTGTCGAAGCGCTGAACGGCACGCAGGACTTCATCCCCGAGAACAAGAAGATCTTCGAAGGTCGCCGTGACCTCGTCGTTTCCATGCTGAACCAGGCCAAGGGCATCGTCTGCCCGGTGCCGGAAGGCGCCTTCTATGTCTATCCGTCCTGCGCCGGTCTCATCGGCAAGACGGCCCCGTCCGGCAAGGTGATCGAGACGGACGAAGATTTCGTTTCCGAACTGCTGGAGTCGGAAGGCGTTGCCGTCGTTCATGGTTCGGCCTTCGGCCTCGGCCCGAACTTCCGCATCTCCTATGCGACGTCGGAAGAACTGCTCGAGGAAGCTTGCCGCCGCATCCAGCGCTTCTGCGGCGCCTGCAAGTAATCGGCAGCATCAGCCCTATCGAAAAGCCCGCCAGAGATGGCGGGCTTTTTCTTTGTCTCATTTTTTGATTCAACGTGCTTTGAAAGCGATTCCGCTCTTGGCGCTAAGTCGCTGATTTCAGATTCAAAGTCCGATCGCCGTCAGCATGATGAACGTGGCGAAGAGGATGAAATGTGTCATGCCTTCGATGGCATTGGTCTCGCCGTCGTTGAGGTTGATTGCCGCGGCGATCAGCGTGACCATGACCATCACCGTCTGGACCGGCGACATGGCCATGATGAAGGGCTGGCCGGTATAGAGCGCGATCGCTTCCATGACCGGCACGGTGAGGATCACCGTCGAGAGGGATGCGCCCATGGCGATGTTGACGGTTGCCTGCATGCGGTTGCGGAGTGCGGCCCTCAGGGCCGTCAAAATTTCAGGAGCGGCGGAGATAGCGGCAACCACGATCGCGGTCACGGCCACAGGAGCACCGCTATCCCGCAGGCCCTCATTCATGAAGCCTGACATGAATTCTGCTAGCGCACCGATGATGACCACGCCGATCAGGATGATGGTGATCGAGGTCGCGACCGACCCTTCGTCGTGGTGTTCTTCGGGATGCTCCTTCTGCCGTTCCGAGCGTGGATAGCTGTAGGAAAAGAAATAGCTGTGCTGGCCGACCTGCATGCGCAGGAAGAGGCCGTAGAGGGCGATCATGGCAATGATGGTGAAGCCGGAATAATAGTGCCACTTGTCGTCGGGAACGAATTCCGGAACGATCATCGAGATGCCCATGGCGGTCAGGATCATCACGCCATAGGTCTTGCCGGAATTGTCGTTATAGGGTTGCTCGCCATGTTTCAGGCCGCCGAGCAGGGCGGCGAGGCCGAGGATGCCGTTGATATCGAGCATGAGTGCTGAATAGATCGTGTCGCGCACGAGCGTTGGCGACGTTTCCTCGCCGCTCATCATGATGGCAAGGATGATGACTTCAACGGCGACGGCCGAGAGCGTCAGGATCATCGTGCCGTAGGGATCGCCGACCTTGACGGCCAACAGTTCGGCGTGATGGGCGACGCGCATGGAGGCGAGCACGATGGTCGCGATCAGAGCGGCGGCCGCGACAAGCGCCATGGTCCGGCCGGACTCCATGACCGAATGCTCCAGCATGTAGGCGATGATCGCGACCACGACCGCCACGATCAAGAATTTTTCTTCCTTAAGATGCAATGCCATGTCTACCGCCAGCGCCGAGTTTGATTCCCTCCGGGAATCTAAGCCGGTGATTTTTCTAGGCAAGCGGACTCGTAGCTGATGAAATTTGCAGTCTGTGACGATTAATGAAATACTGCTTTTCATACGGCAGCCGAACCCAGATCGCGGCGTCCTCGAAATCTTCTCAAGCGGCCCGCGCTGAACCGGACATGATCCGGGAGCCTACGGATGCGCAACGAGAAGAAAGAGGAGACACATGCATGGTCAAGGTGGTTTATGAGGTCGTACCGCATGACGGCGGCTGGGCCTACAAGCTTGGAGACGTCTATTCCGAGGCATTTCCGAGCCACTCCGAGGCGCTAGAAGCTGCCCGCATCGTTGCGGCCGAGCAGCAGGTCGGCGGCGACTCCGCCGAGATCAGCTGGCAGGACGCGCAGGGCAAGTGGCACGAGGAATATGCCGAAGGTGGCGATCGTCCCGAAACCGAGGTTGTGGACGGGTTCACCAAGAGCCGTTCGCCCGAGGTTTCCCCCGAGCCCTGATCTCCCGCCGATTATCTGACGTCTTTCAGCGCGTCATCAGGCGCGCGTTTCCCCCGCATGACTTGATGTAGCTCAGCAGACCATCAACCAGCGCGTCGAAGGTTACGCGGCAGCGCGGCGAGGTCCTGAGGCTCTTGTGCATGACAACCCATGTGCCAAGCCGCATCTCGAATTCATCCGACAGAATGTGGACGAGATCATGGTTCGGGCGGGCGAGCCCCGTCTGGCAGATGCCGATGCCTATCCCGGCGCGGATCGCGGCCAGATGGGCGAGATGATTGCTGGTGCGAAAGGCCGCAGCGAGTTCGTCAACTGCCGGATAGAGCTTGCGCATCATGCGGATATAGGCCGTCTGCCGGTCGAAGCCGATGATACGATGACCAGTGAGATCGGCCATTGTCTGCGGTGTGCCGTGGCGTTCAAGATAGCGGCGATGGGCGTGGAAGCCGAGCGGGATATCGCCGATGCGCCGCGCCAGCAGCACATCCTGCTGCGGCTCGGTCATACGCACGGCGATATCCGCCTCCCGGTTCATGAGGTCTTCCAGCGCATCCGATGCCGACAGCTCCACCTGCAAACCCGGATAGGCCTCCTGCAGATCGGCGATGATCGGCGGCAGCACTTCGATGCCGATCACTTCGCTGGCGCTGATGCGCACGGTGCCTTCCACCTTGTCGCGCCGGCTGGATGCCGTGCGTAGGAAGGCGTCGGCCGTCGTTGCGAGCGTCTCGGCATAGGGTTTCAGGTCGAGCGCCATATCGGTCGGCAGCAGGCCATTCGAAGAGCGGGTAAAGAGCTCCGCGCCGACAGCCTGCTCCAGCGCGTCGATATGACGGCCGATCGTCGGCTGGGTCAGGCCGAGTTCACGCGCGGCAGCCGAGAGCGATCCCTGACGCAGGACAGTGAGGAAAGAGCGATAGAAATCCCAGCTTGGTTCGGTATCCATATAATTATGTATAGCGACGGAACTTATTTCGTCAATTTTGTTTATCGTGGATAGAAGGCATAGTCGTCTCAACGAACAAGGAGATGATCATGAGCAGTGAATATCAGGATAAGAAACTGGCGCTGGTTCTCGGCGCTACCGGCGGCATCGGCGGTGCGGTGGCCCGCAAGCTGCAGGCCCGCGGCTGGACGGTGAGGGCGCTCAACCGCAACGCCGCGAAAGCATCGGCGAGCGGGCAGGGTTTCGACTGGATGCAGGGGGACGCGATGAATGCGGCGGATGTGCGCAAGGCGGCCGAAGGTGCAAGCCTTATCGTGCATGCCGTCAATCCGCCCGGTTACCGCGACTGGGAGAAGCTGGTTCTGCCGATGCTTGATAATACGATTGCCGCAGCTCGTGCCGTTGGCGCCCGCATCGTACTGCCAGGCACCGTCTATAATTTCGGGCCGGATGCGTTTCCCGTTGTGACGGAGGATAGTCCGCAGCATCCGGTGACGAAGAAGGGCAAGATACGTGTCGAGATGGAGAAGCGTCTGAAGGCGGCTTCAGAGACCGGCACAGGTGTGATCATCGTTCGCGCCGGCGATTTCTTCGGGCCGGGCGCGACGAGCAATAGCTGGTTCTCCGCCGCCTTCGCCACGCCGGGCAAGCCTGTTGGTACGATCAAGAATCCGGCGAGACCGGGCATTGGTCACCAATGGGCCTATTTGCCCGATGTTGCGGAGACGATGGTGCAACTCGTCGAGCGGGCAGCGCGCCTGCCAGCTTTCGCTTGTTATCACCTGAACGGCTTCTGGGATGGTGACGGCCAGCAGATGGCGGAGGCTGTCCGGCGTGTTGCCGGCGGCGCGGCAAAGATCGGTCGCTTCCCCTGGTTCATTGTACCGCTGCTCGCTCCTTTCATGACCGTCATGCATGAGCTGAAGGAGATGCGTTACCTGTGGAAGGTGACGGTGCGTATGAGGAACGACAAGCTGGTGGCCGAACTCGGAACCGAGCCACATACGCCGATCGACGAGGCCGTGCGCGCGACGCTCATCGCGCAGGGATCTCTGCCGGAACCGCATTCTGCAGCGACGCCAGCGCACTCTCTCACGATCGGAAATTAAGCTAGCCCAGTTCCGCGAGGGCGATACGGGCAACCGTCAGAGGTTTTTCCGCCGAGGCTTGGTCGCCATCTTCAAGAAACCAGGCAGCGGAAAGACCGGAATAGGCAGCGATCCATTTGAGCAGCCTTGATGGTTCGATATCTGCCTCTTTGGAGACAATCGGAAGCTGGCGCTGGAGCCGCTTGGGATCCGTCGTCGTCGGCAGGTCTTCATTGGCGAAGATATTGGCAAAGTCATAGCCGCGTTCGCCGTAGATCCGCTTGGGATCGATCGCCAGCCAGCCGCGTTCGCCGAAATCGAGGATGTTGCGGTGGTGGATGTCGCCGTGGAGAATGCTGAGCTGTTGCGGTGTTGCGAGCAGGCTGTTGGCAATCCTCCAGCTATCGACAAACGTGCCGCCATGGGCGCGCGCTGCCGGTTCAAGACTGCGGAACCAGCGCTCGAGTGTCGGGGAACCGGAGAGAGGCGTAGGGCGCGGCGCATGCAGCCTTGCTGCGGTGCGCACCATGATGCGGCTTGCTTCATCATCATCGCCGTTCAGGGCCATTTCCAGCAGCGAGTGCCTGTCGGCCGCGCGCTCCAGAAGAACGGCGTCGTCCTGCTGCGCATAGACCTTGGCCGCGCCGTCACCATCCCACCATTTCATCAGCAATGCGCCTTCGCGCTCGCTGCTGTCGGTTGCGACTTTCAGCATGGCGGGTTTGTCCTGCCAGGTGACCGGCAAGAGGCGGCTTGAATGGGTGATGATAGGTTCGCCGTCCGAAGTGAGCGACCAGCGTTCGAGATAGGGTGAGAACATGCGCGCATGCTAGCGGCAATGGTCACGAATGGAAATCCCGCCTGATGGCGGGATTTCGTTTCGGCGAAAAGGATCAGGCGACCTTTTCAAGCAGGGGGTAGTCGACATAGCCCCTGGCATCGCCACCATAGAAGGTCGATTGGTCCGGTGGGTTCAGCGGCAGGTTCTTCTCCAGGCGTTCGACGAGATCGGGATTGGAGATGAAGGGCTTGCCGAAGGCGACGAGATCGGCCGTACCGTTTTCCACGGCTTCAATCGCCATGTCTCTGACATAGCCGTTGTTGACCATCCAGGCAGCCTTGCCGCCAGCCTTTTCATAGGCAGCGCGCAGTGCCTTGTAGTCGAAGGACGGGTTGTCGCCCTGACGATAATCACGCTCGCCGCCGGTCTGGCCTTCGATGACGTGGATATAGGCGAGGTCGTACCTGGCAAGGCCTTCAACGACATGGGTGAAGAGTGTCTGCGGGTTGGAATCATAGGATTCACCCGACGGCGTCACCGGCGAGATGCGGATCGCGGTGCGGCGCGCGCCGATTTCCCTGGTCACTGTTTCAACGACTTCGAAGAGGAAACGGGCGCGGTTTTCGATCGAGCCGCCATATTGATCGGTGCGGTCGTTGACGCCATCACGCATGAACTGGTCGAGCAGATAGCCGTTGGCGCCGTGGATTTCGACACCATCGAAGCCGGCGTCGATCGCAGCACGGGCGGCCTTGCGGTAATCCTCGATGATGCCGGGGATTTCGGAGGTTTCGAGTGCACGCGGTTCGGACGTTTCGGCGAAGGCGCCGGTGCCGTCTGCATTGACGAGATAGGTCTTGGCCTTGGCGATGCGGTTGGTCGAGGAGACCGGCTTGCCGTTATCGGGTTGCAGCGTGTTGTGGGAGATGCGTCCGACATGCCACAGCTGCACGACGATCTTGCCGCCTCCGGCGTGGACCGCATCCGTCACGCGCTTCCAGCCGTCGAGCGCTTCCTTGCTGTAGAGGCCGGGAACGTTGGCATAACCCTGGCCCTGATGCGTGATGGCGGTCGCTTCGGTGATGATGAGGCCGGCCGTAGCGCGCTGGCGGTAATATTCGACGTTGAGATCGTTCGGGATTGCGCCCGGCGAGCGGTTACGGGTGAGCGGCGCCATGACGATATGGTTCCTGAGGGAAATATCGCCGACCTGCGTCGGCTGGAAAAGCTTGGCCATGGAAGGTCCTTTCTGCTTGGGGGATCACTCGGCGGTAGCGGGGTTAGTCTGTGCCCGGCCGGATAGATAGGTGAGCGCCGTCGCTGCGAGGCCGATCAGGGCCATGGCGGCAGCGGCGAGGGGAACATGAACGAAGTCGAGACCGGCATTGATGACCATGCCGCCGACCCAGGCGCCGAGCGCATTGCCGGTGTTGAAGGCGCCGATATTGATGGTCGAGACGAGGTTTGGCGCATCCTTGCCGAAGCCGACGACACCGACCTGCAGGGCAGGGACCGCAGCGAAGGTTGCGGCAGCCCAAAGGAAGAGCGTTATCTCGGCCGGGATGACGAAGCGGCTGGTGTAAAAAAAGACTGCGGAGGTGAGCGCGATCACAGCAGAGACGCTGACGAGCGTGGCTCCAAGCCGCCAATCGGCCAGCTTGCCGCCGATGAGATTGCCGACTGTCAAGCCGATGCCGATCAGGAACAGGGTCCAGGTGACGCCTTCCGGCGAGATGCCGGTCACGTTACGCAACAGCGGGGCGATGTAGGTGAAGAGCGTGAACATCGAGGCCGCGAAGAAGACGGTCACCGAGAGCGCCATCCAGAGGCGGACGTTCTTCAATGCCGCGATCTCGCGCAGGATGCTGCTCTGCGTTTCCTGCTTGTCGCGCGGCAGGATGGCGATCAGGCCGGCAATGGTGACGACGCCGATGGCGGTAACGACCCAGAAGGTGGAGCGCCACCCGAAAGCCTGGCCGATGGCAGTGCCGGTTGGAACGCCGAGAACGTTTGCCAGCGTCAGGCCGGTAAACATCAGGGCGACGGCGCGGGCCTTGCGGTCTTCGCTCACAAGATTGGCGGCGACCACCGAGCCGATGCCGAAGAAGGCGCCATGGCAAAGCGCGGTGACGATGCGGGCGATCATCAGCACCCAGTAATTGGGCGCGATTGCGCAGAGCAGGTTACCGGCGATGAAGAAAGCCATCAGCATGATGAGCGTCGAGCGTCGCTTCAGCTTAGCGGTGGAGACCGCCATGATCGGCGCGCCGAGCGCGACGGCCAGGGCATAGCCCGTCACGAGCCAGCCAGCCTGGGGGATCGTCACGGAAAGATCGGCGGCGACTTCGGGCAGGAGGCCCATGATGACGAATTCGGTGGTGCCAATCGCAAATGAACTCAAGGCAAGGACGAGCAGGGCAAGGGGCATGACTAGAGATCCTGCGTTAGCTGCTGGAGAAAGGCAGCGATCGTTTCTTCGTTGCGCTTGTAGAAGATCCACTGGCCGACACGCTTGCTGGTAACGAGGCCGGCGCGGTGAAGGGTACCAAGATGGGCGGAAACAGTGGATTGGGAAAGGCCGCAGCGTTCGAACTGGCTGGCGCAGACGCCCATTTCAAACGGGTGTTCCTGCGTCGGAAAGTGTTCTTCCGGTTTCTTCAGCCAGTTGAGGATGTCCATCCGGGCAGGATTGGCCAGTGCCTTGAGAATCTCGTCTTTGTCCATCGTCGTTCATCGAACTATAAATCGGATTTTCCCGATATATGGATCGATGATTTTCGATATGCAAATCACGGAGGCGTGAGCGATTGATTTCCTGGCTCTGCTTAAATCTTAAGCAAAAAAAGAGGGCCACCGGAAAACCAGGGCCCTTTATAAGTGTGAAGGTCAAAAACCTCCAGAGGGGAACAGCCAACGCGGTGGCACTGGGAGAGAACCACGAATTGCATCGGCTATGAGCGATATGGTGGTTCTTTGTGCAGCTTTCAATAGCCTTTTGTGCATGCCAGCTATGCGCTGCACAAAATTTTTCCGCACTGCGGTATCTTCCGATAAAAATTCAGGCAAAAAGCAAAAATCGGGCAAAAAAAGAGGGCCACCGGAAAACCAGGGCCCTTTATAAGTGTGAAGGTCAAAAACCTCCAGAGGGGAACAGCTAATGCGGTGGAACTGGGAGGAAAAGCCACCGTGTGCATCAGCTATGTGCGATATGGTGCTTTAATGAGCAAACAACAACCCTTTTTTGTGCATGTCAGTCATGCGTGGGTTGCATGATTTGAGATTCATTCCACAAAAGTGGAAATCAGAAGTTCCAGTTGCGGGCCTTGCTGACGATGAAATCGCGGAAGGCTTTCAGCTTGGCGGCGTTCTTGATCTCGTCCGGATAGCAGAAATAGGTATCGAAAGAGGGGACGTCGGCATTGATCGCCAGCTGGATCAGGCCAGGGTCGCGGCCAACGATATAATCCGGCAGGCAGGCGATGCCGATACCGAGCAGGCAGGCCCGCTTGATGGAAGTCTGGCTGTTGATCTGCAGATGCGGAATGCGCTTGTTGTCCGACGAGCGGCCGGCGATTTCCAGCCAGTTCACGTCGAGCAGGTAGTTCGGCGCCGGCTCGCCGAACGTGATGATGCGGTGATTGTCGAGATCCTCGATCGTCTGCGGCTCGCCGTGACGATTGATGTAGGAGGGGGCCGCATAGACGTGCATATGCACGGTGAAAAGCTTGCGCTGGATCAGGTCCGATTGCTGCGGCTGGCGAAGGCGGATGGCGCAATCGGCATGGCGCATGTTCACGTCCACTTCCTCGTTGTCGAGGATGAGCTGGATCTGGACGTCGGGATAGAGCTGCAGGAATTCCTGGATCTTGTCGGTCAGCCAGCCCTGGCCGAGGCCGACTGTCGTCGTGACGCGCAGCTTGCCGGACGGCGTTTCCGTCGTCTCGGTCAGCTGCATCTTGACGGTTTCGAGCTTGAGCAGCACGTCGTGGGCGGTGCGGTAGAGCAGCTCGCCCTGTTCTGTGAGGATCAGGCCGCGCGCATGGCGATGGAAGAGCTTGGTGCCCACGTCCTGCTCGAGCGCACTTACTTGACGGCTGATGGCCGACTGGGACAGATGCAGCTTGTCAGCCGCATGCGTAAACGATCCGGCTTCGGCAGCTGCGTGGAAAATACGCAGCTTGTCCCAGTCCAATGGCATTCCCCCACCCCTCATGCCACTATTACTCCGCTGCTACGGCAACGGGCATATGGCCCGTCAGATAACGTTCTGCCTCGAGGGCGGCCATGCATCCCAAGCCTGCGGCGGTGATTGCCTGGCGGAAGGTGTCGTCCGTCACGTCGCCTGCGGCATAGACTCCCTCCAGGCTGGTCGCAGTCGAATCCGGTGCGGTCCAGAGGTAGCCATTGTCCTTGAGCTTCAGCTTGCCCTTGAACAATTCGGTTGCCGGCGCGTGGCCGATCGCAACGAAGACACCGTCAACGGCGACATCGGTAATAGTGCCGGTGCGGGTATCGCGCAGGCGAGCACCGGAAACGGACGGCGGCATGGGGGGCTTTGCCGGCGTGCCCGTGATCTCGGCGACCTCGGTATTCCAGAGAACCTTGACGTTCTCCTTGGAGAAGAGACGCTCCTGCAGGATTTTTTCTGCGCGGAAGCTGTCGCGGCGGTGCACGACAGTGACCGACTTCGCGATGTTCGAGAGATAAAGTGCCTCTTCGACGGCGCTGTTGCCGCCACCGACCACGATCACATCCTTATTGCGATAGAAGAAGCCGTCGCAGGTGGCGCAGGCAGACACGCCGAAGCCCTGGAAATGCTGCTCGCTCTCGATGCCGAGCCACTTGGCCTTGGCGCCGGTCGCGATAACAAGCGTGTCAGCAGTCCAGACCTGGCCGCTATCGGTGCGGGCAACGAAGGGGCGCTGGTTGAGGTCGACTTCGGTCACCAGGTCATTGACGATTTCGGCGCCGACATGCTGAGCCTGCTGCAGCATCTGGTCCATCAGCCAGGGACCCTGGATGGGATCTGCAAAGCCCGGATAGTTCTCGACATCCGTGGTGATCATGAGCTGGCCGCCCTGTTCCAGACCGGCGATCAAAACCGGTTTCAGCATGGCGCGCGCGGCATAGACCGCTGCCGTATAACCGGCAGGTCCGGAACCGATAATGAGCACCTTGGTATGGCGGGCAGACATGGAATTTCCTTTCGATAGCAGGATGCGGCGGCTAAGAGGCGAATAAGGCCGTTTCGCGATCCCTGCGCCATTTATGAACGACCAATGCTTTTATTCAAGGGCAGCCTTGCATTACCAACAAGGCAAATGCAGGCGCTGTGCAAGATTCCGTCATCGGACTGAAACTTTCTTGCGTATTCCGTCGCTTTATATAGAAGCTGCCCACGGGGAATTAAAGAAAGGCCTGAGCGTGGTTCGCGCTGAACTTGACGTTATCGACATAAAGATATTGCGGGAACTGCAGGCCGACGGCCGCATGACCAATGTGGAACTTGCCGACAGGGTGGGAATTTCAGCGCCGCCCTGCCTGCGTCGGGTGCGTAAACTCGAAGAAGCGGGCGTCATCGAAGGCTATCACGCGATGTTGAACAGCCCGAGGCTCGGGCTCGATCTCGTCGCGTTCTGCATGGTCGGCCTCAAGCACCAGTCCGAAGCCAATCTGAAGGCCTTTGCTGCCGCCACCGCCGAATGGCCGCTGGTGCGCCAGGCCTGGATGGTTTCCGGTGACAGCGATTTCCTGCTGCATTGCGTGGCTCAAAACCTCACCCGTTTCCAGGATTTCGTCATCGAAGTGCTGACGGCCAACGAGCATGTCGATACTGTTCGCACCATGCTGACGATCCGACAGGTGAAGAAGCTCGGGCTGGTCGAGCTATAATCCAAAGCGTGTCGCGATCTTTCAGATCCGCTTGCCACGCTTCGGGCTCTTGTTTTCACGTGTCGTTTCTATTTGCGGTCGACATCTCCGTCTCTCCGCCTTCCTGATAAGTCCATCACCTGGCTCGGATTAAGCGCCGAGAAGCTGCTGGTAAATCCGGTTGATTGCTGTTGCTTCCTTTTCCAGCGCGAAGTTTTCACGCACATGCCGGAGCGCTGTCTCGCCTTGAGCTGAAGTCAGCGCAGGATCGGCAAGATAGGTGGCGATGGCCGCCGTCAGTGCGTTGCCGTCGCCGGGCGGTACGATGACGCCGTTTTCGCCCGGTACGACCATTTCGGCGTAAGCGCCGGCGTCGGATGCCACGACCGGCGTCTTCGAAGCCATGGCCTCCAGCGGTGTCAGCCCGAAACCTTCGTTGCGGGATGGGGCGACATAGAGGCTCAGGCGGCGATACCAGACCTTGATATCAGGCACTTCGCCGATGAAGACGATGCGGTCGGTCAGACCGGCTGCGGCGATATCGGCCTTCAGCTTGTCGGCAAATGCCGTATGTTCCGGCGTGACGCGGCCGGAAATGACGGCCGTCCAGTCCGGGTGCTGCGGCAGCAGCGCAATCATCGCCTGCACGAAAAGATCGGTGCCCTTCTGATGGCGCACGCGGCCGAAACAGCCGACGAGATAGCGGCCGGGCAGGCCGCTGGCGGCGATCGTATCGTCAGCCCCTTCGGGTGGATGGAAAAGCGTCAGATCGACGCCATGCTGGATGATCACATGCGGCACCTTGAGGAAGGAGCCGGAGCGGCTGCTGGTGGCGATGACGGCATCCATCCGGCGGATCAGCCAGCGGGTATAGGAGGTGTGGCGGCGCTGGGCGGCGGAGGTGAAGACGAGCTTCATCGGCATGCGCAGGACGTGGCGCATGAGGATGCCGACGGCCATTTCGTTGTTGCGGCGCGCATGCCAGACGCGCTGCCGGCGCCCGGCAGGCGGGCGCCAGAGGCCGGCAAGTTGCGGCCATTTCAGGCGCGGAAGTTCCGGCGGAAGACCAGGGCCGAGGGCGGCGATCCTGGTCCCCAGCCGGATCTGGCAGGGGATGAGCTGAACGATCGTGGACGTGACGCCGGAGAGCCGGCGTTTCAGGTTGGGCGCGATGATCTCGACGTCACTGATGTCCGGCACTGGCTGCTCGTGCGAGAAAGGCGAGGGCGATCAGCCCCAGGAAACGGAAAGGATTTCGTAGGCCTTCGAGCCGCCCGGCGCATTGACTTCAATGGAGTCGCCGACTTCCTTGCCGATCAGCGCGCGGGCGATCGGGGAGGAGATGGAGATGCGACCCTGCTTCACGTCGGCTTCCTGATCGCCGACGATCTGGTAGGTCTTTTCTTCCTCGGTGTCCTCGTCGACGAGCTTCACCCTGGCGCCGAACTTGATCTTGTCGCCCGACATCTTGGAGAGGTCGATGACTTCGGCACGCGCCGTCAGGTCTTCGAGCTCGGTGATGCGGCCTTCGTTATGGCTCTGTGCTTCCTTGGCCGCATGGTACTCGGCATTTTCCGAAAGGTCGCCATGGGCGCGCGCTTCCGCAATTGCCTCGATGATTCGCGGGCGCTCCTCCTGCTGACGCCAGCGCAGTTCTTCCTGCAGCTTGACGAAACCACCCTGTGTCATCGGTACCTTATCAACCATTTTTTCGTCCTTCTCTCCCCGCATCCGCAGTTCGCGCAGACACAAAAGAAAACAGGTCCCGAAGGGGACTTCGGAACCGTGTTACAAACCTAGTTCATTGCTTATAGCAGATCGGCACGCGCAATTTCCATAAAATTCGTATCGGCGCTTTTTATCATCAGCAGAAGTGCCTGCTTTTGAAGGGAACTTGCAGGGAAGCTCATTTCTTCGTCTTGATTTCGCCACCGTGAACATTTAGTGAACAAGATGATGAAGAAATCGCTTAGAGAACGGTTGGCGATCCTCTCCGACGCCGCCAAATATGATGCATCCTGCGCCTCCAGCGGCACGGTCAAACGGGATTCGGCTGCCTCCGGCGGGCTCGGCTCAACCGAAGGCGCCGGCATCTGCCATGCTTATGCGCCGGATGGGCGCTGCATTTCGTTGCTCAAAATCCTGCTCACCAATTTCTGCATCTACGATTGTGCCTATTGCATCAACCGCTCGTCCAGCAATGTCGAGCGCGCCCGTTTCACGCCGGAAGAGGTCGTCTGGCTGACGCTGGAATTTTATCGACGCAACTATATCGAAGGCCTGTTCCTCTCCTCGGGCATCATCCGCTCTTCCGACCATACGATGGAGGAGATGGTACGCATCGTGCGCGAACTGCGCGTCACGCATCATTTTCGCGGCTACATCCACCTGAAATCCATTCCGGAGGCATCTCCACATCTGATCGAGGAGGCGGGGCTCTATGCCGATCGTCTGTCGCTCAATATCGAGCTGCCGACCGATAGCGGCATCAGCCGTTTTGCGCCGGAGAAGAAGCCCGCCAGCATCCGCCGCTCGATGGGCGATCTCAGGCTGAAGATCGAGGCGGCGGGAGAGCCGACGCTGCAGACCAAGCGGCGCAAGCGCTTCGTGCCGGCCGGGCAGAGTACCCAGATGATCGTCGGCGCTGACGGCGCCAATGATGCGACGATCCTGTCGACCAGCGGTCAGCTTTACAGCAGCTATGGTCTCAAACGTGTCTATTATTCCGCCTTCAGCCCGATTCCCGACAGTTCGAAGAACCTGCCGCTCATCAAGCCGCCGCTGATGCGAGAGCACCGGCTCTATCAAGCGGACTGGCTCTATCGCTTCTATGGTTTCGGCATCGACGAGATCACCTCGACACAGCAGGGCGGCATGCTGGATCTCAATCTCGATCCCAAGCTTGCCTGGGCGCTCGGCCATCGCGAGGACTTCCCTGTCGATATCAATCGCGCCGATCGCGAGAAGCTCCTGCGCGTTCCGGGGCTCGGTACTAAAACGGTGAAGGCGATCCTGACGGAGAGGCGGCAGCGCCGGTTGCGGCTTGAGGATCTGCCCCGGCTTGGTGTCTCCCTTCGCAAGGTGCAGGCCTTCATCACTGCCGAGGGCTGGACGCCGCGTCGCCTGGCCGATCGACCGGACCTGCGTGCGATGTTCGAACCGCAACCCGAACAATTGTCGCTGCTATGATGCGCCGTGTCGTTCTGGAGGGCAGGGGGAATTTCGAGGAGTGGCGCAAGGCAGCTCGCGCCTTTGCCGCAGCTGGAATTCTGCCTGATGAAATCGACTGGCATGAAAGAAGCAGCGAACCGGGGTTTGCCTTCCAGCGTGATGCCTTGCCGCCCGATCCTCCCGTCGATGCCAGGACGATGAGCGTACCGCCGGCCTTCATGGCTTTGGCCGAGGCGGTGATCTGCCATAGCGATGCCAGGCGCTTCTCACTGCTTTACAGCCTGCTCTGGCGAACACAGGAAAACCGGAACCTGCTGGAGCTGGCATCCGATGAAGAGGTGTCGCGCGCCCGGCTGATGCAGAAGAGCGTGCATCGCGACGCTCACAAGATGACGGCCTTCGTCCGCTTCAAGGAGGTGGCGGCCCCTGCCGGCGGGCGGCGAAAATTCATCGCCTGGTTCGAGCCCGATCATTACATCGTCGCGCGCAAGGCTTCATTCTTCCAGCGCCGCTTCACCGACATGGACTGGCTGATCGCAACGCCAAAGGGATCGGCCGCCTGGGATGGTGAGCGGCTGACGACGAGCGATGCGCCTTGCGAAAAGCCTGATATCACTGACGCGACCGACGATCTGTGGCGCACCTACTACGCCAGCATCTTCAATCCGGCGCGGCTGAAGGTGAAGGCCATGCAGGCGGAGATGCCGAAAAAATACTGGAAGAACCTGCCGGAGGCCGATCTCATTCCCGGCCTGATTGCCGATGCGGAAGCAAAGGTACTCGCCATGGCGGAGCGCGAGGCGACGATGCCGCTCCCCTATCACAACCGAATTCAGGAAGCGGCGGCTCGTCTGCCGATGCCGGAAATGGCGCCGGCCGGGACGCTGGAGGCGTTGCGCGAGGAAGCTGCGGTCTGCAATCGCTGCCCGCTGCATGCCAGGGCGACGCAGACCGTCTTCGGCGAAGGACCTGCCGATGCAGACATCATGTTCGTCGGCGAGCAGCCGGGCGATCAGGAGGATCTTGCCGGCCGACCCTTCGTCGGACCGGCGGGCAAGGTCTTCGACGAGGCCATTTCGCAGGCCGGTATCGATCGGTCACGGCTTTACGTCACCAATGCCGTCAAGCATTTCAAATATGAGCCGCGTGGCAAGCGGCGGATCCATCAGAAGCCCAATCTTGGCGAGGTGCAGCATTGCCGCTGGTGGCTGAAGCTGGAACTCGATCTCGTCAAGCCGAAGCTGATCGTGGCGATGGGCGCAACCGCCTTTTACTCGCTGACCGGCGACAAGCAGAAACTGGAAGACGTGCGCGGTCGGTCGATTGCGATGGAGGAAGGACGGCTGCTTTTCGTGACGGTGCATCCTTCCTACTTGTTGCGGCTTCCGGACGAGGACAGGAAGGCGCACGAGCTTGCCCGTTTCCGGCAAGACATGAATCAGATCAAGGCTCTGGCTCACTGAGCGTAGAATTCGATTCAGGGAACGAAGACCGGATCCTTCGGCAGGTTGGGCGGATTGTATCCGGTCACCATGCGCACTCTCACGGATTCATGCAGGTTTGCGCGATCGGGGATGAATCGCCGGTCCTCGAGGGGCAGATAAATGCCTCCTCTGTTGCCACGTTTGCGCCAGGAGTTTTCAGGGACTCGCCGAGGAATATATTCGAGCAGTTTCCAGCCAGCACTCATCGAGTCGTGCAGCGGTGCGGCGGCGTTGAGTTCGACATAGCTGTTGTCGCTCCTGCCAAGGACGATATTGTTGACCGTGCGCGAAACGTAAAGCAGGCCCGCAGGCCCGGTTTCACGGATCATCCAATCGAGCGGTATCTTGATCTGAGCGCTTTCAGCCTCCGGATAACCGCCCCCGATATCGCCATGGACACCGGCAAACCAGACCTCCTTGAAGTCCTGCTTTGCGGTCGCGGGCTTGAAAGGATTGCCGCGATAATCCTGATCCGGCGTCCACAATTCCGGCTGGAACATCGTTCGTCGTTCGTCGATTGCCATGGCGTGACGCACATATTCGACACTGGGGTTCTTTCTGGTGAAGGGGTGCGTCTTGAACTGGATTCGCCCTTTGCCCTTTTCGATGACCGAGGCAACGGTATCGAACAGCCCGAGCAGCTTGATCGGCGGGCGATCGTTGCGCAGCATGCGCTCATAGAGCCGCATGCTCTTGAAGGCAGATGACGGATCTCCGCCATCTGCGTGCTGTTCCTGTTCGGGAATGCCCTTATAGGTTCTGTAAGCGTAGTCGAGCAGGTTCAGGTGATATCTGCTGCAAAGCCCGAAGGCATGGATGAAACCTGCGAGAACCCGGGCCGTATAGGCGCCGCGGCTGAAGCCGAAAATATAGATGCGGTCCCTGTCGGGATGGCCGCCGTGATCATCGGGCATGCCGGCATCGTAATTTTCGACGAGGAAACGGTAGGCACCTTTGACGTTCTCATCGAGACCCCATCCGGTGGCAAGGCCCCAGACCTCAATGGACTTGCGGTAGAGGGGCAACCAGGCATCTGCCGCGCCAAGCGTGCCGACCCCGGGGTCGTAATAGACGATCTGCTCGTCGGACCGCTTCAGCGTTCCGAACAGCCGGAGAATGTTGGTGCGGTCTGCGGATATCTCGTTCGACGTGCCGTCGAACAGGATGACGATGTTCTTCGACATGCTGCTCCCCCGATACAGCTCGGGAGCAGGCTAACATCAAGTTTTCGTCTCTGCAATTTTGGGTCGCAGTTTTTACTGCGACGCCAGGATAAAGGCGAAGAGGCCATGCCTCTTCGCGGGATCAGAAGTAGCTCTGCAGCGGGCGGACTTCGAGATTTCCGGCCTTGAGCGCCTTGATCGCCTGGGCGGCGGCTTCGGCGCCGGCCATCGTCGTGTAGTAAGGCACCTTCTGCATCAGCGTGGCGCGGCGGAGCGACTTCGAATCCGAGATCGCCTTGTTGCCGTCGGTCGTGTTGATGACGAGCTGGACCTGACGGTTGCGGATGGCGTCCTCGATATGGGGGCGGCCTTCCAAAACCTTGTTGATCTTGGTTGCCTCGATTCCGTTTTCGCCAAGGAAACGGGCCGTACCGCCGGTTGCCAGCACTTTGAAGCCTTGTTCAACAAGGATGCGGATCGCGGGGAGAACGCGCGGCTTGTCGGCATCGCGCACGGATACGAAGACCGTGCCTTCACGCGGCAGTTCGACGCCGGCGCCGAGCTGCGACTTGGCAAAGGCCAGCGCGAAATCGCTGTCGAGGCCGATGACTTCGCCGGTCGAGCGCATTTCCGGACCGAGCAGCGTATCGACGCCCGGGAAGCGGGCGAAGGGGAAGACGGCTTCCTTGACGGCGATGTGCTTGAGGGCACGCGGATCCGGCTTTTCGCCATAGGCGGCGAAGGTCGCATCGAGCTTCTCGCCGGCCATGACACGGGCGGCGATCTTGGCAATCGGTGCGCCGATGGTCTTGGCGACGAAAGGCACGGTGCGCGAGGCACGGGGGTTGACTTCGAGAACGTAGACCGTGCCATCCTTGATGGCGAACTGCACGTTCATCAGGCCGCCGACATTGAGCGCCTTTGCCATGGCCTTGGCCTGACGCTCCAGCTCGTCGAGCATCTCCTTCGAAAGCGTGCGCGGCGGCAGAGAGCAGGCGCTATCGCCGGAGTGGATCCCGGCTTCTTCGATATGTTCCATGATGCCGGCGACATAAACGTCGGTGCCGTCGGAGAGGCAATCGACGTCGACTTCGATGGCGTTCGTCAAGTAGCTGTCGAAGAGCAGCGGGTTCTTGCCGAGCAGCGTGTTGATCTGGCCGGTCTTGTCATTCGGGTAACGCGCCTTGATATCCTCGGGCACCAGTTCCGGAACCGTATCGAGCAGGTAGCTCTGCAGCTGGCTCTCGGCATGGATGATCTGCATGGCGCGGCCGCCGAGCACGTAAGAGGGGCGAACGACCAGCGGGAAGCCGATTTCGGCAGCGACCAGGCGGGCCTGCTCGACGGAATAGGCGATGCCGTTGTTCGGCTGGTTGAGGTCGAGCTTCATCAGAAGCTTCTGGAAGCGGTCGCGGTCTTCGGCAAGGTCGATCATGTCAGGCGCCGTGCCGAGGATCGGGATGCCGTTCTTTTCGAGTGCTTCGGCAAGCTTGAGCGGGGTCTGGCCGCCGAACTGGACGATGACGCCGACGACTTCGCCCTTTTCCTGTTCGGCGCGCAGGATTTCGATCACGTCTTCGGCCGTCAGCGGCTCGAAATAGAGGCGATCGGAGGTATCGTAGTCGGTCGAGACCGTTTCCGGGTTGCAGTTGATCATGATCGCTTCATAGCCGGCATCCTTCAGCGCGAAGGCGGCATGGCAGCAGCAATAGTCGAACTCGATGCCCTGGCCGATACGGTTCGGACCGCCGCCGAGGATGACGACCTTCTTGCGGTCGGAGACCAGCGCCTCGGAGCGCGCAGCGCCGACGAAGGGCGTCTCATAGGTCGAGTACATATAGGCGGTCGGCGAGGCGAATTCGGCAGCGCAGGTGTCGATGCGCTTGAAGACCGGGCGGACGTTCAGCGAATTGCGCAGCTCGGCCACTTCCTTCGGGCGCTTGCCGGTCAGCGTCGCGAGGCGGGAATCGGAGAAGCCCATGGCCTTCAGCATGCGCAGGTTGGTCTCATCCGTCGGCAGGCCATGCTCGCGGATGCGGGCTTCCATGTCGACGATGTTCTTCAGTTGGGCGATGAACCAGGGGTCGATCTTGCAGCCTTCGTGCACCTCCTCGATGGTCAGGCCCATGCGCAGCGCCTGGGCGACCATGCGCAGGCGATCCGGCGTCGGCGTGCCGATCGCGGCGCGGATGGCGTTCAGGCTGGATTCGCCTTCTTCGGCATCGGGGATCTCGATTTCGTCGAGGCCGGTCAGGCCGGTTTCGAGTCCGCGCAGCGCCTTCTGCAGCGATTCTGCAAAGGTGCGGCCGATCGCCATGACTTCGCCGACCGACTTCATGGCCGTAGTCAGAACCGGGGAAGCGCCGGGGAATTTCTCGAAGGCGAAACGCGGGATCTTGGTGACGACATAGTCGATCGACGGTTCGAACGAGGCAGGGGTCGCGCCGCCGGTAATGTCGTTTTCGAGTTCGTCGAGCGTATAGCCGATGGCGAGCTTGGCGGCGATCTTGGCAATCGGGAACCCAGTAGCCTTGGAGGCGAGCGCCGAGGAGCGCGATACGCGCGGGTTCATTTCGATGACGACGAGGCGGCCGTCCTTCGGATTGACGGCGAACTGCACGTTCGAGCCGCCGGTCTCGACGCCGATCTCGCGCAGCACCGCAATCGAAGCGTTGCGCATGATCTGGTATTCCTTGTCCGTCAGCGTCAGCGCCGGGGCGACGGTGATCGAATCGCCGGTGTGGACGCCCATCGGGTCGATGTTCTCGATCGAGCAGATGATGATGCAGTTGTCCGCCTTGTCGCGGACGACCTCCATCTCATACTCTTTCCAGCCGAGGACGGATTCTTCGACCAGCACTTCGGTGGTCGGCGAAGCATCGAGGCCGCTGCCGACGATTTCGAAGAATTCAGAGCGGTTATAGGCAATGCCGCCGCCAGTGCCGCCGAGGGTGAAGGACGGGCGGATGATGGCCGGCAGGCCGACATGGTCGATCGCCTGGGCGGCGATCGCCATGGCGTGGCTCATATAGCGCTGCTTGCGGTCGCTCTCGCCGAGGTTCCACTGGTTTTCCAGTTCGTCGAGCGCCTTGTCGAGATCGGCGCCGGAGAGGCTTTCGCGCAGCTTGGTGCGCTCGGCTTCATGGGTCTTGCGGTCGGCGTCCTTGATGTCGGTGGCGTTTGCCAGCATCGAGCGCGGCGTTTCAAGGCCGATGCGCGCCATCGCCTCGCGGAACAGCGCGCGGTCCTCGGCCATGTCGATGGCGGCGGGCTTGGCGCCGATCATCTCGACATTATAGCGGTCGAGCACGCCCATGCGCTTCAGCGAGAGCGCGGTGTTCAGCGCCGTCTGGCCGCCCATGGTCGGCAGCAGTGCGTCGGGGCGTTCTTTGGCGATGATCTTGGCGACGACTTCAGGCGTGATCGGCTCGACATAGGTGGCGTCGGCGAGGCCCGGGTCGGTCATGATCGTGGCCGGGTTGGAGTTGACGAGGATGACGCGGTAGCCTTCCTCCTTCAGCGCCTTGCAGGCCTGGGTGCCGGAATAGTCGAATTCGCAAGCCTGGCCAATCACGATCGGTCCTGCGCCGATGATGAGGATCGATTTGATGTCTTGGCGCTTCGGCATGGGCGATATCCATTTCTAGCTGCGCAAAAAGCCGGCCAGGGTGGCAGGTCACCGGGTCGGGTCGCGCATTGAGGGTCTTTTCAGGCTAGAAGCGGCTTATAGGCAAATGTTTTTGCAAACGGAACCCCATAAATCAAGGAATCGACAGGAATCCGGATCGCCCTTTGGAAGCCTATTGCTGACCGGGCACGACGAGTGCGCGAATCTCGCCGCCGAGCGCCGGATTGGCGATCGCTTCGGGCGCCTGTTCCAGCGTGATCCGACGCGAAATCAGCTGCTCGACCCTGATTGCGCCCGACGCGATAAGATCGGCCGCACGCCCGTGTGTGAAAGGGTTGAGGAAGGAAGTGACGAGGCTCACCTCGCGGAACAGCAGGTCGAAGGGCTCGACCTCGATCTTTGCGCCTTGCGGCATGACGCCGAGGATGAGGGCAGTGCCTCCACGCCTTGCGAGCTTCGGCGCCTGCATCATGGTTTCCGGCACGCCAGCGCATTCGAAGACGATGTCGGCGCCGCCTGGCAGCAATCCGCCTTCGCCGGTAATGCCGCTGATTGGATCCTTCCACGATGGATCGAAGGTGGTAGTTGCGCCAAGTGTTTCAGCGAGCGTCCGTTTATCTGAGTTTCGGGTGACGAGGAGGACATGCGTCGCGCCGGCGAGCCGGGCAAGCTGGACGGTGAGAAGGCCGATTACACCGCCGCCGAGCACGATGACGGAAGCGCCGGTTTTAATATTGGCGAGATCGACGCCGTGGAGGCAGCAGGCGAGCGGCTCGCAAAAGGCGCCGTGCAGCGGATCGAGGCCAGGCGGCAGGGCGAAGGCCTGTTTCTGCGGCAGGATGACATAGTCGGCAAACCCGCCGTCTTTGTGGATGCCGATCGCCTGCAGGTTCCGGCAGAGATTGACCCGGCCGTTGTGGCATTCTTCGCAGCGACCGCAGGCGATATTGGGATCACCCGTTACGCGCATACCGGGGCGGAAACCGCTGACCTCGGAGCCGACTGCTTCGATGATGCCGGCGAATTCGTGGCCAAGGGTCACCGGTGGATGCGAGGGGAACTCGCCGAGGAAAAGATGGCGATCGGTGCCGCAGATGCCGCAGGCTTCGACGCGCACCAGCAGGTCATCCGGTCCGGGAACGGGCTTTTCGACCTCACGCAGGAACAGCTTTCCGGTCGCTTCCAGGCGCACGGCTTTCATCGGCATTCTCCTCCAGGTCTCCTCATCATCAGGAAGCGGGAAAGCAGGAGTCGCGTCAAGCAGTTGCCGGCATTTCTTCAGCCGAAGCGCCGGCGGGCTTCCTCGGCAAAACTCCGGCTGACGGGAATCTGCGTGCCGTCGCGCGTGAGGATCAGGATCTTGCCGTTATCGCGTTTCAGGGCTTCAACATGGGCGTCGGCCACCCAATGTGACCTATGCACCTGGAGGCCTGGTGTCCCGCCGATCTCGCGCAGCGCGTCGGAAAAACGCAACAGCACCAGCTCGCGACCGCGGCTGGTAACGACCTCGGTATAGTGGTCCTGCACGGACAGACGCAGCAGGGCGCCGCGATTCTGCGGCTTCAACCGATCGAGGATCGAGCTTGATGAGGGTATTTCCGCCTTTGCCTGTTCGATCTGGCGATGCATGGTGAGATAGGTCAGGAAGCAGAAGAGGGCGCAGAGCGGCAGCGCGAAGAAGGCCCTGTAGAGGCTGCTTTCCAGCAGGACCGGATCGCCGCTGAAAATGTAGTCGACGAGACCGATCGCAAAGCCGATCGGCAAGGCTGCGACCAGCGAGCCGATCATCATGCGCCAGAACATGCGATCCAGCACCTTGCGCAGCAGAGTATCGGCAAGCACCGAAAACAGGATCGCGATCGACCATGCGGCAGCGTGCAGGATCAGCCAATAGGCGAAGCGCTTGTCGGCCGGCATGCTTTCCATCGTGCCGTAGGGGCCGGTCACCGCGAAGATCAAAACGACGGCGAGGAAGGTTCCCCAGAAGCGCGGAGAGCGCCAGAAAACCTGCAATTCGCGAAGCGTGGATTGCAAGGACGGGTGATCCACGAAGTTTCCTCGTCGTTTACGCCATCTTTGTTGAGAGGAACGCAGTCATGCCGGAAACAGGGGGCGATTTCAACCGGAGCCGACCATGACCCTCGAGCCACTGTTCAATGCGCCCCTTGCCATTCAGATCCACGTCCTTGCCGTCGTGCCGGCAGCAATCCTTGGCGCCTATCTGCTGGCCCGGCCGAAGGGCACGCCAAGGCACCGGCTGCTCGGCAAGGTCTGGATGGCGCTGATGGTCATCACGGCGCTCTCGAGCTTCTTCATCCACAGGATCAATCTGTTCCATGGCTTCAGCCCGATCCACCTTCTTTCCATCGCGGTGCTTGCTGGAAGCTGGCGGGCTATTCTGGCTGCACGGCGGCACGATATCCGTACGCATCGCCGGGTCGTATCGGGCATGTATTTCGGCGGCATCGTCGTTGCCGGCCTTGCCACTCTGCTGCCGGGCCGGTTGATGAATGCCGTCGCCTTTTCCGGCGACAGCTGGATGGCGGTAGCGGTGCTCGTGCTGGTCGCCGTTGCGGTCGTCGGTGCCATCCGGTTCGGGCCGCGCCGCAGCCGGGCGGCGTAAGGAGGCGGCTGGAATTCGTTCTCGCACCGGATATATAACTGACTCCTAAGAGCATGCTTCAATGCATAGCCGGGGAGATCGAAGATGGAATGGAAAGGCCGGCGTCAATCCGACAATATCGAGGATCGCCGCAGCGATCCGTCCGGTGGCGGCAATCCCTTTGGCCGCGGTGGCGGTTTCAGTTTTCCGTCGGGCGGCGGGGTTGGCCGTCGCGGTGGCGGGCTCAGCATCGGCACGATCATCTTTCTCGTCGTCATCTACCTGATCTTCAAGGCGATGGGTATCGACCTGATGCAGGTGATGGATGGCGGCGGTTCGGTCGGAGGTCCCGGTTACGAGCAAAGCCAATCGTCTCCGCAGGCGCCTGCCAATGACGAGATGACCGCCTTCGTGCGCACGGTTCTCGCCGAAACCGAAGATACATGGCATGGCATCTTCCAGTCGCAGGGCAAGGATTACGAAGAGCCGCGGCTTGTTCTCTTCTCCGGCCAGACGCAATCGGCCTGCGGTTTCGCATCGGCTGCGACCGGTCCGTTCTATTGCCCCGGCGATCATAAGGTCTATCTGGACACTGCCTTCTTCCAGCAGCTTTCCGATCAGTTCGGCGCTTCAGGCGATTTTGCAGAGGCCTATGTGATCGCTCACGAGGTCGGCCATCACGTGCAGAACCTGCTCGGCATCCTGCCGAAATTCAATCAGGCACGCCAGAGCATGAGCGAGGCGGATGCGAACAAGATGTCGGTCCGCGTCGAGCTGCAGGCGGATTGCTTTGCCGGCATCTGGGGCAAGTTCACACAGCAGAAGGGCATTCTCGATGCCGGCGATCTCGAAGAGGCATTGAACGCTGCGCAGCAGATCGGCGACGATACGCTGCAGAAGCGTTCGCAGGGCTACGTCGTGCCGGAGAGCTTCAACCACGGCACGTCGGCGCAGCGCGTGCGCTGGTTCAAGCGGGGCTTCGACAGCGGGCAGCTTTCGGCCTGCGATACTTTCTCCAACCCGATTTGAGCGGAATATCCGGCACCTTGCCCGAAGGCAGGGTGCCGGTACGCCGGGCAGCTTACTTTTCGCTGTCCATATGCTTGAGCTGGGCTTCCGGATAGCGGGCGCCCTTGGCAGCCCCCTTTGGTACGGCGCGTTCGATGGCAGAGAGATCATCCTTGGTGAGCTCGACGGCACGCGAACCGAGTGCTTCCGTCAGCCGGTCTCGGCGGCGGGCGCCGACTAGAGGCACGATATCCTTGCCCTGCGCCGCCACCCAGGCGATTGCCACCTGCGCAACTGAGGCGCCCTTGAGGGTGGCGATCTTTCTCAGCTCCTCGACCAGAGCGAGATTTTCATCGATATTGCCTTCCTGGAAGCGCGGGCTGACGGCGCGGAAGTCACCTGCACCCTGCTGGCCTTTCTGCCAGTGGCCGCTGATGAGGCCGCGCGAGAGCACGCCATAAGCGGTGATGGAGATGCCGAGCTCGCGGGTAGCAGGCAGGATCTCATCCTCGATGCCGCGGGAGATCAGCGAATATTCGATCTGCAGGTCGGCAATCGGTGCGACGGCCGCAGCCCGGCGGATCGTATCGGCGCCGACTTCGGAGAGGCCGACATGGCGGACGTAGCCGGCCTTGATGAGATCGGAGATGGCACCCACCGTGTCCTCGATCGGCACGTTAGGATCGAGGCGGGCAGGGCGGTAGATATCGATATAGTCGACGCCGAGGCGCTGCAGCGTATATGCAAGGAAGTTCTTCACGGCGATCGGGCGGGCGTCGTAGCCATTCCAGCCGCTGGAGGGATCGCGCAAGGCGCCGAACTTGACGCTGATGACGGCCTCTTCGCGCTTGCGGCCCTTGAGCGCTTCCCCAATCAGCATTTCATTATGGCCCATGCCATAGAAATCGCCTGTGTCGAGCAGATTGACGCCGGCATCGAGTGCTGCGTGGATGGTTGCTATGCTTTCGGCACGGTCGGACGGGCCGTACATGCCCGACATGCCCATGCAGCCGAGACCGATTGCCGAAACATCAGGACCGGTTTTTCCCAAACGATAGGTCTGCATCTTCTTCTCCTTCAGCGACGCCCCGATGGCGTCTTCGGATGCCGTTTTATAGCAGCCATGTTTGTGCGATAATCCGGATGGTATCGAACGGGCCGTACGGAAAAATGCACAATGGATGATCTTCCCCTCAGTGATCTGGATGCCTTTGCCGCGATTGCAAGAGAGCGCAGCTTTCGCTCCGCAGCCCGCAAGCGCGGGGTTTCCGCATCGTCGCTGAGCGATTCTCTGCGACGCCTCGAAGAGCGGCTCGGCGTCAGGCTTCTCAATCGCACGACGCGTTCCGTCACGCCGACGGCAGCCGGCCAGCGATTGCTCGAGAAGCTCTCTCCGGCGCTTTCGGAAGTGGCTGCCGCGCTCGGTCAGCTCGACAGTTTTCGCGACAGTCCGGCGGGCACGCTCAGGCTCAACGTGCCGAGCATTGTCGTCAAACTTTTCATGGCGGAACTCGCCGCCCGGTTTCTGACGCTCTACCCACAGATCACCCTGGAAATCATTGGCGAAGATACATTCATCGACGTGCTGGCCGCCGGCTTCGATGCCGGCATTCGCTATGACGAGCGGCTGGAACGGGACATGATCGCCGTGCCGATCGGTCCGCGCCGGCAGCGCTATGTGACGGCGGTCGCTCCCGCTTACCTGGAAAGGCGGGGCACACCGCAGCATCCACGGGATCTGCTGGAACATAGCTGCATTCGCCATCGCTTCATCAGCGGCGCTTCGCTTGCCTGGGAATTCGAAAGGGGTGACGAAACGCTCGTGATCGCGCCGTCCGGTCCCGTCATCGCCAATGCAGTGGAGATGGAAATCGAGGCCGCGCTTGCAGGTCTTGGTGTCATCCGCACCTTTGAAGAACTGCTCGCGCCGGGGATTGCGGAAGGCCGGCTGGTGCGGATCCTGAGTGAGTGGGACAGCGATTTTTCCGGCCCGTTTCTCTATTATCCGAGCCGCCGCCACATGCCCGCGCCATTGCGGGCCTTTGTGGACTTCGTGCGGGTGGAGCAGCGAAAAAGCGCGTGAATGATCTGTTTTGGCGGCTTCCCCATCAAAAACATTGAAATGTTCACGGATTGTTTCGGTCAATTCAATCGGCTATGTCATATATTCGGCGACGAGATCGTCTTTCCAGAAAATATCGGCTGTAGAGATGTCTTATGCTTGATCCGAAATTCGTTCGCCGCGGCCTTTTCCTGGTCTTCGTCATTCTCTTTCTGGATGTTATCGGCATCGCGATCATCATGCCGGTCCTGCCTGTCTATCTGGAGGAACTGACGGGCGGCACGGTCAGCGATGCAGCCGTCGACGGCGGCTGGCTGATGCTGATCTATTCGCTGATGCAGTTCCTGTTTGCGCCGCTGCTCGGAAACCTGAGCGACCGTTTCGGGCGACGTCCGATCCTGCTGCTTTCGGTGCTGACCTTCGCGTTCGACAATTTCATCTGCGCCATCGCCACCAGTTACTGGATGCTCTTCGTCGGCCGTGTGCTCGCCGGCATCAGCGGCGGCAGCTTCGCCACCTGCTCGGCCTATATTGCCGACATCAGCAATGAAGAGAACCGCGCCAAGAATTTCGGCCTGATCGGTATCGCCTTCGGTGTCGGTTTCACTGTCGGTCCCGTCATCGGCGGTTTCCTCGGCGAGTTCGGGCCGCGCGTGCCATTCTACGGTGCGGCCGCGCTTTCCTTCGTCAATTTCGTTGCCGCCTGTTTCCTGCTGCCGGAAACGCTCGAAGCGAAGAACCGCCGTACCTTCGAATGGAAGCGCGCAAACCCGCTCGGCGCTTTGCGGCAAATGAGGCACTATCCCGGGATCGGCTGGGTTTGCCTCGTGATGTTCCTGTTCTTCCTCGCCCATGCCGTCTATCCCTCGGTCTGGCCCTTCGTCTCGACCTTCCGATATGGCTGGAGCGAAGGGCAGATCGGCCTGTCGCTCGGCATCTACGGCATCGGTGCGGCTGTCGTCATGGGGCTTGTCCTGCCGCGTGTCGTGCCCGTTCTCGGCGAATGGAGGACGGCGGTTCTCGGCCTCTGCTTCTCGATGGCGGCGCTTTCGGGCTACGCTTTCGCCTGGGAGGGCTGGGTCGTCTACACCGTGATCGTATTGACCGTCATGGAGAATGTCGCCGACCCGCCGTTGCGCAGCATCGCCGCCGGCAAGGTGCCGCCATCGGCACAAGGCGAGTTGCAGGGCGCGCTCACGAGTATCAGCAGCATCACGACGATCATCGGCCCGCTGATCTTCACGCAGATGTTCGGCTATTTCACCAAGCCGGATGCGCCGATCACCTTTGCCGGTGCGCCTTATCTGCTGGCCGCTTTCTTCATCATGGTTGCGGCGGTTGTATTTCTGACGCGTGTGAGGATAGCGAAAGCGCCGGTACAAGCCTTCAACGCGGCGGAATGATCCATCAAAAACAATGAAGCTGTGATGAATTTTTCAGCATCTGCTTGTTTTGGGGTAGTTCTTTGCGCTGCCTTGCTTTAAGCCAGCGTGATATTTTGCCGCACTGCGGCTCTCAATAATTCAATCTCAGGAACAGTGTCATGGACACGCCGATCGATGTGCGCGCCGTCGCGCCTGCAAAGGACAACCGTTGGTCTGCGCATTTTCGCGCCACGCTGATGCTCGGCGTGCCGCTGATCGGCGCCCAGCTCGCGCAGTTCGGCATCGGCATGACCGACGTAATGATCGTCGGTCAGCTCGGAGCCGAGCATCTTGCCGCCATGGTGCTTTCTGCGCAGTTCCTGTTCACGATCCTGATTTTCGGTTCGGGCTTTGCGATTGCCGTTATCCCGATGGTGGCCCAGGCCTATGGCCGCGGCGATGTCGTGACCGTGCGCCGGTCGCTGCGCATGGGCATCTGGGTCGTCATCTGCTACTGGCTGCTGATGCAGCCTGCCTTCTATAATTCCGAGAGGATCCTGCGCTATTTCGGGCAGGAGCCTGAAGTGGCGAAGCTTGCCCACGGCTATATCATCATCGGCCAGCTCGGCGTGCTGCCGGGGCTGCTCTACAACGTCATGCGCGCGCTCGTCAGCGCCATCGGCAAGGCCGGCGTCATCCTCAACGTCACCATCGCCATGCTGGTGCTGAATGCGATCGGCGCCTATATCCTCGTGCTCGGCCATTTCGGCTTTCCGGTCATGGGGCTGGAGGGGGCCGCAATCGTGTCCGTCGTGGTGCAGACGGCGGGCTTCCTCTTCATCCTCTCCTATGTGCAGGGCAGGGAAGAGACGCGCCGCTATGAGATTTTCGTGCGCTTCTGGAAGCCGGACTGGCATGCCTTCTTCGAGGTCGTTCGCCTCGGTCTGCCGATCAGCATCACCATCCTGGCCGAAGTCAGCCTCTTCACGGCAGCCTCGCTGCTGATGGGCCGTATCGGTACGATCGAACTTGCCGCGCATGGTATCGCCCTGCAATGGGCTTCGATGGCCTTCATGATCCCGCTCGGACTCGGCCAGGCGGCAACCGTTCGTGTCGGCGTTGCGCACGGGCAGGGCGATCATGCCGGGCTGGTGCGGGCGGCTATCACAGTGCTCATCATTGCTGCCGCCGCGTCCATCATCGGCAGCATCATCTTTGCGGCCATACCGCAGGTTCTGGCGCGGCTCTTCCTTGATGTCAGCCTGCCGGAGGCGCCCGAGGTGCTGGCCTATGCCGGCCCGCTGATCGTCGTTGCCGGTCTCTTCCAGTTCGTCGATGGCCTGCAGGCAATCGCCAGCGGACTGCTGCGTGGACTGAAGGATGCGCGCGTGCCGATGGTCATGGCGCTGATCGCCTATTGGCCGATCGGCTTTTTCCTGGCCTGGGCCTTTGCCTTCCCGCTCGGCTTCGGCGGGCTTGGAATCTGGTATGGCTTTCTCGTCGGGCTGGCGGCCGCCGCCGCCATGCTCTGCGCCCGCTTCTATATTCTCGTACGCCGCGAGGGCGCGACGGCCGGGGCTTAAGCCGGCCGTCATATCTCAGCTGTCAGGCCGCAACCGGTTTGTAGCTGGCGATGTCGGCGCGAATTCCGAGCCGCGCGAACATTTCCTGAGGATCGAAATTGGCCGCCTTGTGGGCTGCGGCAATGACTGCCCGAACGCGTTCGACGACATCGGCGCTTTCCCATTCGGCAACAGTCACGAAATTGAATTCGCCTGGACCGGCAATCTGCTCCAGCACCGTATGATTGATGAAGCCGTCCTGTGCCTCCAGCACCTTATGGGTCATCATCACATTGACGAGAAACTCCTCGCGCGCCGCAGCCGGCACGATGAATTTGTCTATCCTGTAGAAAGCTCCGCTCATCCAGTCTTCTCCTGCATCTGATGTGTTGCAGGCAGTTCTGTAATTCCTCAAGTTAAGTTGAGGTCAATACGCGGGCAAAGAAAAAAGGCCCGCATTGTGCGGGCCTTGATCTGATGTCAGCGTTCGGCGAGTGCCGGTTCGCCCTTCTTCTCGCGCACCATGTTGACGAAGCGGCGGAAGAGGTAGTGGCTGTCCTGCGGGCCGGGAGAGGCTTCCGGGTGGTGCTGGACGGAGAAGACCGACTTGCCGAGGACGCGCAATCCGCAATTTGTGCCGTCGAACAGCGATACGTGAGTCTCTTCAACGCCTTCGGGCAGCGACTTCGTGTCGACTGCAAAGCCGTGGTTCATAGAGACGATCTCGACCTTGCCGGTCGTGTGATCCTTGACCGGATGGTTGGCGCCGTGGTGGCCCTGGTGCATCTTCTTGGTCTTGGCACCGAGCGCAAGGCCCAGCATCTGGTGGCCGAGGCAGATGCCGAAGACGGGGATATCGGTCTTGATCAGATCCTTGATGACGGGAACGGCATATTCGCCAGTAGCTGCCGGATCGCCGGGGCCATTCGACAGGAAGATGCCGTCGGGCTGCAGGGCAAGCACATCCTCGGCGCTCGTCGTTGCCGGCATGACGGTGACCTTGCAATCGAGACCGGCAAAGAGGCGCAGGATATTGCGCTTCACGCCGTAATCCAGGCAGACGACATGGTACTTCGTGTCGGCAGCGCCGAGTTCGCCATAGCCCTCGTCCCAGACCCAGGGGGTCTGCGACCACTGCGAGGACTGGCCAGACGAAGCGATCTTGGCAAGGTCGAGGCCCTCGAGGCCGCTCCAGGCCTTAGCTTCCGCCTTCAGCGCTTCGACGTCGAAATTGCCGGACGGCTCGTGAGCGATGACGGCGTTCGGTGAGCCGTTTTCGCGGATCCAGGCGGTCAGTGCGCGGGTGTCGATGCCGCAGAGGCCGATGATGCCGCGGGCCTTCAGCCAGGCATCGAGATGCTTTGCGGCACGGTAGTTCGAAGGTTCGGTGATATCGGCCTTGAAGATGACGCCGACCGCGCCATGGCGTGCTGCCGGCGTCAGGTCTTCGATATCTTCGTCATTGGTGCCGATATTGCCGATATGCGGGAAGGTGAAGGTAACGATCTGGCCGAGATAGGAGGGGTCGGTGAGGATTTCCTCGTAGCCGGTGAGCGCCGTGTTGAAGACTGCCTCCGCCTGGATCTTGCCGGTTGCGCCGATACCCTTGCCTTCGATGACGGTACCGTCGGCAAGAACGAGCAGGGCGGTCGGCTTTTCGGTTGTCCAGGGTGCTGTCGCGGTCATCTTCATCCCGTTTCCGGCGGGCTTGGCGTTCTGGCAACGCGAGCCGGCCATTTGATCTCGCAGGTGCAGGCGCGCGGCTTTGGCCGCGTTTGACGCCTGATCACGAATTTTGGTGCAGGTGGCGGTAGATAGCCACGCTCTCTGCTTAGGTCAATCTTTGTACTGCAGATTGCGGCACTTTTCCTGCCGATATTGCCGGGATTCTCGCAATTTATTTGATCCCACACATCGGCGTGGTTTATGAAAGCGCCATTCCAGAGCGGCGGGCCGGGAAACGGATTCGCCGCTTCAAGTTTTTGTTCAAGCATCGGCCTATCTGAAAAGCCCTTTCACACTTTTCGGCCCGGTGCTTCAGAAGGAGTATAGATATGCTGCGCGATCAACTCGCCACCCAGCTCAAGGAAGCCATGAAGGCGAAGCAGATGGACCGTCTCGGCACCATCCGCCTCATCCAGGCCGCGATCAAGGATCGCGACATCGCCAATCGTGGCATCGGCAAGGAAGAGGCGGGCGATGACGAAGTGCTGCAGATCCTCGCCAAGATGGTGAAGCAGCGCGATGAGTCGGCGAAGATTTACGAAGAGAACGCCCGTCCCGAGCTTGCAGCCAAGGAGCGCGCAGAAATTGTCGTTATCCAGGATTTCATGCCGAAGCAGCTTTCCGACGATGAGGTGCGTGCCAATATCGCCGCCATCATCAAGGAAGTCGGCGCTGAAGGGCCGAAGGACATGGGCAAGATCATGGCTGCTCTGAAGGAGCGCTATGCGGGCCAGATGGATTTCGCCAAGGCTTCCGGTACGGTCAAAGAGCTCTTGAAGTAAGACGTCTTGCCTGCGGTTGTTCTTCGACCGCAGGCCCAAGCACAGCTTCGGCGGCAGAATCGATGATGGCAAATTTCGCCGCCTGATAGTTCCAATATTCGAGTACGAAACCGCGCGAGAGCCAGAAGTCGCCCTTTCTCGGCGGCTCGGTCCAGCCCACGCTTCCCATCTCGGCGGCCTGTGTGAGCAGGCGTTTCAGATGTGTGTTGGAAATCATGAACTGGTCACGAATCTCGCGCAGCGACACCGGACCGACGATGATGCGGTCGGCAGAACGCGGAAAGCCGGGCAGGCGCGATATCAGATAATCCATCACGAGGCCGCCGGAATTGGCCCAGTTGAAGAGATTGAAGGTAGCGCCCGGATCGCGCACAGCTTCGGTTTCGATGATCTTCTTGGCGATGAGCGGCTGCAGGCGGGCGATCAACGTGGGATCGGCCGTCAGATTTTCTGCGCGGCCGCCGCCATCCAGGCTATCCAGAATCATCAGGTGGGCGACCAGCCATTTGGTGAAATGGTGCTCCGCCGTTTCCGTCGGCTCAAGAAAGCGGGTGCGTTTGTCATCGCCCGGAATGGGGCGCAGAAAACGGTAGGCCAGCATTTCCTGCACGAAGGCGGCTGCCGTATTGCGGCTGGCGATCTTGTTCTGCATGACAAAATCGATGAAGCGGCCGGAATAGAGGCCGCGCTTCTCATCACCAGGATAGCCGTAATAGAGAGCAAAACCTGTATGCGCCATGAGCCAGCGCTGCTGTGCTGCGAATATCGACGCAATACGCGGGCTGTCGCGATAAATCGCGAGCATTTCATTGGCACAATGAAGAATTGCAGCAAGAAAATTATCGTTGGCTGCAAGATTTTCTGCGGTGTAGGCCATAGCGCTGTCCAGGATTTCCGCGCATTCATTTGCCACGCCTATTGGAAGTGTCAATGCTTTTGTATTTCAGGGGTTAATTGGTAAGGTAAAGCTCAATAAAAGCTGCAGCGCATAGACCCAAAATAAAGAAGGCAGGAGCTGGGGGCGCTCCTGCCTTCTTGCTCTTTGCTTCCGTCAGCGACGCAGGGTCGAAACCCAAGCCGGCGGGTATTTGCAAAGGCACCCTTGCGAGGCGGCGCCGGGGGTAGGGATGGTGCCTCGCTTGGGGATCGCTTTGTTGAGATCGAACTTATGGCCAGCCCCCGGCTTATTCAAATTACAAAAATATAATAATCCCGGATTCGGCCTTTCCGGACGCGACTATATGGTTCGGCCACGCATGCCGAGAAAGGCTGTGAAATCCCGCAATATTTCTTTTAACGTGTTGTTTCTACGTGTTATTTGGCCGTTCCAGCTTTCGGCAAAATTGACATCGGCGACCTCTCCCGACTTGGAAAATGTCAAAAATGTCGCACCCCCTGTGAAGGTCCGATAACAGGTTGTTGAGTGGCATTGGCAGGCGTTTGTGACAATCTCTCGCGCCCTGTGAAAAGCGGGATTTACGGCAGAAGTTTCGTGGCGCGGCGCGGCAAAGCTGCTTATATGGATGTTCTGCAAGAGGTAGAGATGCGCTTTTCCCCCACCTTCCTGGACGATATCCGCGACCGCGTTCCCATTTCGAACGTGATTGCGCGGCGTGTGAGCTGGGACAAGCGCAAGACCAATGTGTCGCGTGGCGACTATTGGGCCTGCTGCCCGTTCCATGGCGAGAAATCGCCGAGCTTCCATTGCGAAGATCGCAAGGGCCGCTACCATTGCTTCGGCTGCGGCGTTACCGGCGATCATTTCCGATTCCTCACCGAGCTCGAGGGCCAGAGTTTTCCCGAGGCGGTGCAGACGATTGCCGATATGGCCGGCGTGCCGATGCCGGTTGCCGATCCGCAGATGGAAAGGCGGGAGAAGGAGCGCACCTCGCTTCTCGATGTCATGGAAATGGCAACGCAGTTCTTTCAGGATCAGTTGCAGACGGCCAATGGCGCCCGTGCTCGCGCCTATCTGCGCGATCGCGGCCTGACGGGGCGTACGATCGAGACATTCCGGCTCGGTTTTGCGCCTGACAGCCGCAACGCGCTGAAGGAATTCCTGGCCGGCAAGGGTGTCAGCAAGGAGCAGATCGAGGCTTGCGGCCTTGTCGTGCACGAGAATGTGCCCGTTTCCTATGACCGGTTCCGCGACCGCATCATGTTCCCGATCCTGTCTTCGCGCGAAAAGGTCATCGCCTTCGGCGGGCGCGCCATGTCGCCGGATGCGCCGGCGAAATATCTCAATTCCAATGAGACCGAGCTCTTCCACAAGGGCAACGTGCTCTACAATTTCGCGCGGGCGCGCCGCTCGATGCAGGGCGCGAATGGCGAAGGCACGATCATTGCCGTCGAAGGCTATATGGACGTTATCGCGCTGCATCAGGCAGGTGTCGAAAACGCCGTCGCGCCGCTCGGCACGGCGCTGACCGAAAACCAGCTCGATCTGCTCTGGAAGATGACGTCGCAGCCGGTGCTCTGCTTCGATGGCGACGGCGCCGGTATTCGTGCGGCCAACCGCGCTGCCGATCTGGCGCTGCCGCACCTGAAACCCGGACGCAGCGTGCGTTTTGCCCTGCTGCCCGATGGCAAGGATCCGGACGATCTCGTCAAGCACGAGGGCAGGGCCCCGTTCGACAAGGTCATGGCGCAGGCCAAGCCGCTCTCGGAAATGCTCTGGGATCGCGAAGCCCGCAGCGGCAAGTTCGATACTCCGGAAGCGCGCGCCGAGCTGGAAGCGCGGCTGAGACAGCTCGTCGCGGTGATTGCCGACGAGAATGTGCGCCGCCACTACCAGCAGGACATGCGCGACCGGCTGAACAGCTTCTTCCAGCCGCAGTTCCAGAATCGCGGAGGCGGCGAACGGCGCAATTTTGGTGGCGGCAATTTCCGTGGACAGAAGGGCGGTGCTCCTGCAGGGCCTCGTACCCCCGTTGCGGCATCGGATCGCCTGACCCGTTCGGGCCTCGTGCGCGGCCATCAGGACAATGCGGCGCTGAGAGAATGCGTGCTCGCGCTGACCGTGATCAACCATCCGTCGCTGATGCTCGACGACTATGACGAGATTGCCGCCATCGACTACGACAATCGCGAGCTTCAGAAGCTGTGGTCGGCGATGCTGGGCGCGGCCGCCATCGTTGCCGGGCCGCATTTGACGCGCGACTATCTCCTGGAATGCCTCGACGTTGCGGGTTTTGCGCCGCTCCTGAAAAACCTCGACCAGCAGGTGCGCAATGCCCGGCTCTGGACGGCAACGGAGGAAGCAGCGATGGAAGACGCGCGCGAGGGTTACCGCCAGGCGCTTGCCTTCCACAAGCGTGCCAAGGATCTGCGCTGGCAGAAGATCGAGCTGGAGCGCGACATTGCCCAGGCGACCGAAGCCGGGGATGATTCCGAGATCGACCGCCTGATGCGCGCCTCGCAGGAAGTGCATTATGAGGCGTTGCGGCTGGAAAATCAGGAAGCCATCATCGACGGTTTCGGTGTGCTCTCGGGCCGCGTCAAGGGCGCTGCGAGCCACTGATGTCGCAGGCCGAGCAAAGCGAAACATCCTTCTCCGCATCCGATGCGCTGTTTACAGGCGCGGCCAAGCCGCTCGACGTGCTGAAGCGCGTTTATGGCTATTCGGCCTTTCGTGGCAGGCAGCAAGAAGTGGTGGAGCATGTCGTTGTCGGCGGCGATGCGGTTGTGCTCTTTCCGACAGGTGCGGGCAAATCGCTCTGCTTCCAGATCCCGGCGCTTTGCCGCCCGGGCCTCGGCATCGTCGTTTCGCCGCTGATTGCGCTGATGCGCGATCAGGTGGAGGCGATGAAGCAGCTTGGCATTCGGGCCGCGGCGTTGAACTCCTCCATTTCGCGTGAAGAATATGTCGCCATCCGTCGCGGCATTTCTTCCGGCGAACTTGATCTGCTCTATGTGACGCCCGAGCGCATCCTGATGGATGGGTTCCGCGAACTGATCGGTAGCGCGAAGATTGCGCTCTTTGCCATCGATGAGGCCCATTGCGTTTCGCAATGGGGGCATGATTTCCGGCCGGAATATCGCGAGCTCGGCAAGCTCGCCGAGCAATATCCGGGCGTCCCGCGTATCGCGCTGACGGCGACGGCTGATCCGCATACGCGGGAGGACATTATCGAGCGGCTGATGCTCGACAATGCCGCGGTCTTCACCACAAGCTTCGACCGACCGAATATCTCCTATGAAATCGTCGAGCGGGATCAGCCGCGCCAGCAGCTCCTGCGCTTTCTTTCCGGCCACAAAGGCAATAGCGGCATCGTCTACTGCCTGTCGCGCGCCAAGGTGGAGGAGACGGCGGACTGGCTGAACACGCAAGGTATCCGGGCGCTGCCCTATCATGCCGGCATGGATCGGGCGCTGCGCGATGCCAACCAGGATGCCTTTCTGAAGGAAGAAGAGCTCTGCCTGGTTGCGACCGTCGCCTTCGGCATGGGCATCGACAAGCCGAACGTGCGTTATGTCGCCCATCTCGATCTGCCGGGCTCGGTCGAGGCCTATTATCAGGAGACGGGTCGCGCCGGGCGTGACGGCCTGCCGTCCGAGGTGTGGATGGCCTATGGCATGGCCGATGTGATCCAGCGCCGGCGGATGATCGACGAGGGTAGCGCGGCCGACGAGATCAAGCGCATAGAGCGTGGCAAGCTGAATGCGCTGCTGGCGATCTGCGAGACTGCCTCCTGCCGGCGGCAGGCAATCCTGGCGCATTTCGGCGAAGCGCATGGCGGCAAATGCGGCGGCTGCGATACTTGCCTGAAGCCGGTCGAGACCTGGGATGGCACTGAAGCGGCGATCAAGGCGCTGGCGGCGATCTACCGCACCGGCGAGCGCTTCGGCGCCGGCCATGTCATCGATGTGCTTGTCGGCAACGTCAACGAGAAGACGGAACGCTTCCGCCATGTCGATCTGCCGGTTTTCGGCGCAGGCAAGGATATTGCTGTTCGTACCTGGCAATCGGTCTATCGCCAGCTGATGGCGATGGGGCTGATCCGGGTCGATCATGAAGCTTTCGGCGCCCTGAAACTCGAGCCCGAGGCGCGGGCCGTTTTCAAACGCGAGCGCGAGGTCTTTTTCCGCAAGGACCGCGCTCCCTCGGAGCGAAGAGCAAAGAAAACCGAGCGCGCGGAGCGCAGGACCGGGCTTTCGGGGGCGGATGGTTCACTCTTCGAAGCGCTGAGAACCGAGCGTATGTCGATTGCCAAGTCGCTCGGCGTGCCGCCCTATGTCGTCTTCCCGGATACGACGCTGATTGCCTTTGCCACCGAGCGGCCGCGCAGCCGCAAGGAGTTGCTTGGTATTTCCGGTGTCGGCCAGTCGAAGCTCGAGCGCTACGGCGACGCCTTCCTCGATATTATTCTCTCCCACGACGAATAGTCCGGTTGCACGTACCTTCCGCTGCAATCTGCACGGATCTCTGCTAGGGTCGTTTCAGAGTTTGGGGGAACTTCAATGGCACATTTCAACAGAGCAGTCGCATCACTGCCCGGGCGCGAGCGGATTGCCAGACATCCGCATGGTGGGCAGGTGTTCATTCATGCAACGGCGGAGGAAACCGCCGGTGCTTACGGCATATGGGAGACCTTTTCGGCACCAGGCACCGGCCCGTCGCGGCATATGCACACACGGGAGACGGAGGTCTTTCGTGTCATCGAAGGGAACTACCGTTTCTGGTGCGGCAACGAGATGATCGAGGCGCCCGTCGGCTCCGTCGTCGTACTGCCGCCGAATGTTCCGCATCATTGGCGCAATGTCAGCGATGGCATGGGCCGGATGATGGGCTTCGTCACGCCGGGCGGGTTCGAGCATTTCTTCGTGGAGCTCGAACGGGCTGGTGCGGCGACACCTGAAACAATCTTGCCGATCCAGAACAGGTTCGGCCTCGTGGAGATCGGCGACGGTCCTGATCCCTAAGATGCCCGATCCTTGAGATCATGATGGGTGGTATCCTATAAGTGCCATCCGGAGGATTATCGTGAGCCAGAATATCTATGATACGGCGGAGTTCTTCGCCGGATACAGCACCATGCGCCGCTCGATCGAGGGGTTGGAGGGAGCCGCCGAATGGCCGGCGGTCCGCGCTCAATTGCCGGAGCTCGCAGGGAAACGTGTTGTCGATCTCGGCTGTGGCTTCGGCTGGTTTGCGCGCTATGCCCGCTCGGTGGGTGCTGCAAGCGTCCTCGGCCTCGACATATCCGAGAACATGATCGGCCGCGCGAGGGCGGATACGCATGACGAGGCGATCACCTATGGGATCGGTGATCTCGAAGAGCTGGAACTGCCGGAAGCCTCATTCGATTTCGCGCATAGTTCGCTCGCTTTTCACTATGTCAAAAATTTCGAGCGGCTTGTCACCACGGTTTATCGGGCGCTCGTTCCCGGTTCACGTTTCGTCTTTACGATCGAGCATCCGATCTTCATGGCGCCGCGCAGTGCCGGCTGGAGCACGGATGCCAATGGGCAGCGCATATGGCCGCTCGACAGCTATGCTATCGAGGGAAGTCGCACGACGGATTGGCTCGCCAAGGGTGTGGTCAAGCAGCACCGTCGTCTCGGCACCACGCTCAATACGCTGATATCTTCCGGTTTCACCATTCGCCATGTCGAGGAATGGGCGCCGAGCGAGCAGGATCTGGCCGAGCATCCGGAATGGGTGGAAGAACTCGATCGGCCGATGTTTCTGCTTGTCGTGGCCGAGCGTTGAACAAGACAAGCCGGTGGCGATGTGCTAACCGACGCTCAGACGGGAAACATCAAGAGAAGGGCCCTCAATGACCTCGAATTTCCTCTCGCACCTGCGCGGCGAACTGGCTGCGCTGAAGGATGCTGGCCTCTACAAGGCCGAACGTGTCATCACCTCCAAGCAGGCCGGCGAGATCGCCATCGCCTCGGGCGAGCGGGTGCTGAATTTTTGCGCCAACAACTATCTTGGCCTTGCCGACAATGAGGAGCTCGCGGAAGCCGGCAAGAAGGCGCTTGACCGCTATGGCTACGGCATGGCCTCGGTTCGCTTCATCTGCGGCACGCAGGAAGAGCACAAGGAGCTCGAGGCGCGCATTTCCTCCTTCCTCGGCATGGAAGACACGATCCTCTATTCCTCCTGTTTCGACGCCAACGGCGGCCTGTTCGAGACGTTGCTCGGCGAAGAGGACGCGATCATTTCCGATGCGTTGAACCATGCCTCGATCATCGATGGCGTGCGCCTCTCCAAGGCCAAGCGGTTCCGTTATGCCAACAATGACATGGCGGCTCTGGAAGAAGAACTGAAGAAGGCCGAAGGCAGCCGCTTCAAGATGATTGCGACCGATGGTGTCTTCTCCATGGATGGCATCATCGCAAACCTGCAGGGCGTCTGCGATCTCGCCGAAAAATATGGTGCGATGGTCATGGTGGACGACAGCCACGCCGTAGGCTTCGTCGGTAAGCATGGTCGTGGCTCGCCAGAATATTGTGGCGTCGAAGGCCGTGTCGATATCATCACGGGTACGCTCGGCAAGGCGCTTGGCGGTGCATCGGGCGGTTATACGTCGGCCAAAGCCGAGATTGTCGAGTGGCTGCGGCAGCGCTCGCGCCCCTATCTATTCTCCAACACGCTGGCGCCTGTTATCGCGGCTGCCTCGCTCAAAGTCTTCGACCTCATCGACAATGGCGATGCGCTGCGTGAGCGGCTCTCTGCCAATGCAGCGCTGTTTCGCACCGAAATGACCAAGCTCGGCTTCACGCTTGCCGGCGAGGGGCATCCGATCATCCCGGTCATGTTGGGAGATGCGAAACTCGCACAGGATATGGCCGCGCTGATGCTGAAGAAGGGCGTCTATGTAATCGGCTTCTCCTTCCCGGTCGTGCCGAAAGGGCAGGCGCGTATCCGCACGCAGATGTCGGCGGCGCATTCGAAGGCGGATGTCGAGCGGGTGATTGCGGCCTTTGCCGAAGCCGGCCGCGAACTCGGTGTTATCTGAGAGCCTTGAGGAGAAAAGATCATGTCCAACATGATGAAAGCGCTGGTCAAGGCGAAGCCTGAAGTCGGCCTCTGGATGGAGAATGTGCCGGTGCCGGAGGTCGGCCCGAACGACGTGCTGATCCGGGTGAAGAAATCGGCGATCTGCGGCACGGACGTGCACATCTGGAACTGGGACCAGTGGGCGCAGAAGACCATCCCGGTGCCGATGGTCGTCGGCCATGAATTCTGCGGCGAGATAGCGGAGATCGGCTCTGCCGTCACAAAATATCATGTCGGTGAACGTGTCTCGGGCGAAGGGCATATCGTCTGCGGCAAGTGCCGCAACTGCCGCGCGGGCAGGGGGCATCTCTGCCGCAATACGCTCGGCGTCGGTGTCAACCGCCCGGGTTCCTTCGGCGAATTCGTCTGCATCCCGGAAGCCAATGTGGTACCGATCCCGGACGATATCCCGGATGAAATCGCGGCAATCTTCGATCCGTTCGGCAATGCCGTCCATACCGCGCTCTCCTTCGATCTCGTCGGCGAAGATGTGCTGGTCACCGGTGCGGGGCCGATCGGCATAATGGGCGCGCTCGTTGCCAAGCGTTCCGGCGCACGCAAGGTCGTCATCACAGACATCAATCCGAACCGGCTCGATCTCGCCCGCAAGCTCGGCATCGACTATGTCGTCGATGCATCCAAGGAAAACCTTGCCGATGTGATGAAGGCGATCGGCATGACCGAAGGTTTCGATGTCGGCCTCGAAATGTCGGGTGCGGCACCCGCCTTCCGCGACATGATCGACAAGATGAACAATGGCGGCAAGATCGCCATTCTCGGCATTGCGCCTGCTGGTTTCGAGATCGACTGGAACAAGGTCATCTTCAAGATGCTGAACCTCAAGGGCATCTATGGACGCGAAATGTTCGAGACCTGGTACAAGATGATCGCCTTCGTGCAGGGCGGCCTCGATCTTTCGCCGGTCATTACCCACCGCATCAAGATCGATGAGTTCCGCGACGGGTTCGAGGCGATGCGCTCGGGAAATTCCGGCAAGGTCGTGATGGATTGGAAGTGAGGGGACAGGAATGAAATACGAGGGAAGCTGCCACTGCGGCAATATCGCCTTTACGGTCGAAGGCGCGTTTACGGAAGCGCTCGACTGTAACTGCTCGCTCTGCCGTCGGCGCGGCGGATTGCTGGGTTTCGTGCCGCGGGAGAAGCTACATCTGGCGGTGCCGGAAGAAAACCTCTCGACCTATACGTTCAACAGTCATGCCATCAAACATCACTTCTGCGCCAAGTGCGGCATCGCACCCTTCGGGGAGGCAACGGCGCCCAATGGCATGGAGATGGCATCCGTCAATCTGCGCTGCATTCCAGCGCTCGATCTGTCTGCCCTGACGGTGAATGCATACGATGGGCTGTCGCGCTAAGCCGGCAGTTCAGGGCGCGATCTCTATGGGCGTGTGATCGGGGACGCGTGCCCAGATATCGCGCATTTCCTGATCAGTGACCGCAATGCAGCCATCCGTCCAATCCCAAAGCAAGTGCATGGTCTGAAGGAAGCCCCAGCCATTGGGAAGGCCGTGGATCATGATGTCGCCGCCGGGAGGGTAGCCCTTCAACTCGGCATTCTGCCGATCGGCCGGATTGGGGTAGGAGATATGCAGACTGAGATGCGCCATGGACCGGGGATTTCGCCAGTCGATCTCATAGCGACCTTCCGGAGTCTTCTCGTCGCCTTCTCGCTGCTTTGGGCCCTTATCGGCAGCGCTTCCAAGAGAAATCCGATATGTCGAAAGAGGCGTCTCGTCTCGGAGGAGGACCATGCGGCGTTCGGATTTATAAACGCGAATGAGGTCGGCTCGTTGCTCCAAGGGCGCATCCGGGGGCGGCGAACCTGAACCGATCTTGGCCATGACTTTCGTATAGGCGAGCACGCCGAGGGCGACGGTGGCTGAAATGATCAACTTTCTTCTGAACATCACGATCCCAATCCTTGAGCTGACGAAATCGCCACACCGTTTTAGCCGAATGCCACGTCAGTAGTTGAGCAGGATCTGCCCGATGGGATCGCGTATTCTGATGACCAGCAGCTTCGCGGTATATGTGTCGGACCCGTTGAAGAAGTGAAATTTACGCTCACGGCCTATTTCCGTGTTGAATTGCTGATTGCCGAAGGAGCAATCGGAGGCGCATTCGATTTTCAGCTGACTTCCGCGATCGGGTGATTTCGAGAAGTCGGTAATGTTCAGCGAATGTATTGGTCCGATGTCCTTGACCAGTTCGCAGGTCTTGCCGTTATAGCAATTGGCGGACCCAGCTATCGGATCGCGATCTGCGAACAAAATCCCGAAGCTGATTGTGCTGCTGGTACCCTCGGGATAGCCGCTTGCCGGGAAGACGGCGAACAACGCGACAAGTGCAAGCAGAACCGGAGCGGAATTCGCCATAATCGTGCGCGCCTCTTTTTTCACAACTCATGTTGGCGATTTGCGAAGAATCTATGGCGTACGGTTGGAGCGAGTTGCGGTTCTTCCAGTGTTTGCGCAAAAGCCCTTGTCTTTTGCCGGTGACATACTAGATAAGCTTCGCAATCGCTGGCGCGGTTCAAAGCCTGTGGATAAGGCTTTTTCCGGGTTTTCGGTGGCTTTTTTTCTGGAAAAGCTTGACGAGAACAAATTTTGTGGGAATCACCGTTCCACTTGAGCGGTGAACTGGGTCAAGGCGGATCGCACAACCATGGCCGGAAATCCAATGGCAATGAAGTTTTGCTGTCCGATGCCGGCAATCGTGGTTAATCAGGCTTTAAATGTCATCCCGTTAGGTGGGGTATAGGTGATTCGAGGCCGGCGCGCACGTGCCAGGCCACGACAGGGCCATTCACCGCAGCGAGTATGAATAGCGTCAGGAAGGCGACGATATAAATGGCAACGAAGGTCAAAGAGAACGAAGAAGCGGAAGTCGAACGCGACGGCGCAAGCGACGGCCCTCTTCTCGATCTTTCCGATGACGCGGTCAAGAAGATGATCAAGGCCGCCAAGAAGCGCGGCTATGTGACGATGGACGAGCTGAACGCCGTCCTGCCTTCCGAAGAAGTGACGTCCGAACAGATCGAAGACACGATGTCGATGCTGTCAGACATGGGCATCAACGTCATCGAAGACGAAGAAGCCGAGGAAGCCGGCGCTTCCGGTAGCGATGAGGACGACAGCTCCGACAGCGAAGACGGCGAGGGCGGCGAGCTTGCGCCTTCCAGCGGCACCGCACTTGCGACCGCCAAGAAGAAAGAGCCGACCGACCGTACCGACGACCCGGTGCGCATGTATCTGCGCGAAATGGGTTCCGTCGAGCTTCTGTCGCGCGAAGGCGAAATCGCCATCGCAAAGCGCATCGAGGCCGGCCGCGAAACGATGATCGCAGGCCTCTGCGAGAGCCCGCTGACGTTCCAGGCGCTGATCATCTGGCGCGACGAACTGAACGAAGGCACGACGCTGCTGCGCGAGATCATCGATCTCGAAACCACCTATTCCGGTCCGGAAGCCAAGGCTGCCCCGCAGTTCCAGAGCCCCGAGAAGATCGAGGCCGACCGCAAGGCTGCCGAGGAAAAGGAAAAGACCCGGCGCGCCCGCTCTGGTGACGACGACATCACCGATGTCGGCGGCGAAGGCATGCCTCCTGAAGAGGAAGAAGAGGACGAGGACGAATCCAACCTCTCTCTTGCCGCGATGGAAGCCGAGCTGCGCCCGCAGGTCATGGAAACGCTCGACATCATCGCCGAGACCTACAAGAAGCTGCGCAAGCTGCAGGACCAGCAGGTCGAGCAGCGCCTTGCCGCCACCGGCACGCTGTCTTCCGCCCAGGAGCGCCGCTACAAGGAGCTCAAGGACGAACTGATCAAGGCCGTGAAGTCGCTGTCGCTCAACCAGAACCGCATCGATGCGCTGGTCGAGCAGCTTTACGACATCAACAAGCGCCTCGTGCAGAACGAAGGCCGCCTGCTGCGTCTGGCCGAATCCTACGGCGTCAAGCGCGACAGCTTCCTTGAGCAGTACCAGGGCGCCGAGCTTGATCCGAACTGGATGAAGTCGATCGGCAATCTGGCCGCCCGCGGCTGGAAGGAATTTGCCAAGAGCGAAAACACGACGATCCGCGACATCCGCCAGGAGATCCAGAATCTCGCGACGGAAACTGGTATTTCGATCTCGGAATTCCGCCGCATCGTGCACATGGTGCAGAAGGGCGAGCGCGAAGCGCGTATCGCCAAGAAGGAAATGGTCGAAGCGAACCTTCGCCTCGTCATCTCCATCGCCAAGAAGTACACGAACCGCGGCCTGCAGTTCCTCGACCTTATTCAGGAAGGCAATATCGGCCTGATGAAGGCGGTCGACAAGTTCGAATACCGCCGCGGTTACAAGTTCTCGACCTATGCGACGTGGTGGATCCGTCAGGCGATCACCCGCTCGATCGCCGACCAGGCCCGTACGATCCGTATTCCGGTGCACATGATCGAAACGATCAACAAGATCGTTCGTACCTCGCGCCAGATGCTGCACGAAATCGGCCGCGAGCCGACGCCGGAAGAACTGGCCGAAAAGCTTGCCATGCCGCTCGAAAAGGTCCGCAAGGTCCTGAAGATCGCCAAGGAGCCGATCTCGCTCGAAACCCCCGTGGGTGACGAAGAGGATTCGCATCTCGGCGATTTCATCGAAGACAAGAACGCGCTGCTGCCGATCGACGCCGCCATCCAGGCGAACCTGCGCGAGACGACGACCCGCGTTCTGGCATCGCTTACGCCGCGCGAAGAGCGCGTCCTGCGCATGCGCTTCGGCATCGGCATGAACACCGACCATACGCTCGAAGAAGTCGGCCAGCAGTTCTCGGTCACCCGCGAACGTATCCGTCAGATCGAGGCGAAGGCGCTGCGCAAGCTCAAGCATCCGAGCCGCTCGCGCAAGCTGCGCTCGTTCCTGGACAGCTGAGCGGTTTCACGCATCCAGACCACCAATACCAGAACCCGGCCAGCCTTGCTGACCGGGTTTTTCTTTGGTTGCAGTCGCTACAAATGAGCCTTTCGGGCTATTGCTAAGCCGGATTGATGGCTCGCTTTTTGTTGTCGCCCTGTGGTGATGGGCCTATAATTTCCCTCGCGGGGGAATTGAGCGGTCGCAGCATGCGAACGGTTTCGCAAGCCTGCTTGGATGACCATGGCCTCCGCCGGGAGGTGTAACATGACCACTTACATTCTCATGATAAACTGGACGGATCAGGGCATCCGCAATGTGAAGGAATCTGCCAAACGGCTCGATGCGGCAAAAGCTCTGATGGGCAGCTTAGGCGGCTCCTTCGAGCGCTTTTATCTCACCATGGGCGAATATGACATGGTGGCTATTTGCGAGGCACCCGACGACCGGGTGATAGCGCGGTTTACGCTATCGCTTGGCATGGGCGGCAATGTGCGCACGAAAACCTTGAAGGCATTTTCGGAAGTGAATTATCGCGACATCATCGCGTCGCTCGCATAGATCAGGATGGTCGATAAGTGGTGATGAGCCAGATATGGCGTTGTGGCTGGTCCGCAGCGCTGGCAGTGTCGCTGCGCCTTGAACCCAGAGCATGGACTTGCCTTCGATGGAACATGCCGGCCTGTTGCAGAGAGGAAGATTCGATCCGGCCTGGCCGGCATCGCTCGCACTGCATCTTGCCATCATCGCAATCCTGCTGGCATTCCTGCCCGACGTGAAGCCGCTCAGGGCGCCGCCGGAGGAGAGTATCGACGTCGAGGTCGTATCACCGCCGCCTGCCACAGCAATTCCCGTTCCGCCGCCTGCGGCCCTGTCGCCGCCGCAAAGCCGTGGGGACAGCGGAAGTCCGGCGGATGGGGACATCCTGCCGTTGATGCCCGAGACGGCGTCCAGAGAGGTGCTTCCGTCTGCGCCGGCGCTGGCGAAGCCGGCGGTATCAGGTCCACCGCCGCTGATGCAGGCGACGGAACTCTTTTCCGCAAAAACACTCGGCAGCCCGCGCAGCCGCAACGCACGTCAGCTGCTTGGCACGCTGTCCGGTGAGGAGCGCAATCTGCAGCTCTGCAACCTCGAAGCGCTGGAGCAGGTCAACCGTTCCCGTCCGGGATCGGTGCCCGATCTCGTGGCACCTTACGCCATGAAGCCGGAGAAGGTGAGGGGCAACCGCATCGAGGTGGATGGCGGGGCTTTCCGAAGCAAGCGGAACTGGTTCAATATCCGCTTCCATTGCGAGGTGGATCCCGCGGGGAAGACTGTCACCGCCTTTGCCTTTGCGATTGGCGATGCCATTCCGAAGGACCTGTGGCAGGAACACAATCTGGTGGCCGAGGATGGCGAGGCCGACCAGTGAGCTCGCTGCCAACAGTCACGAAGGCCATCATCACAAGGTTTTTTCCATTTGTGGCTTGATGCTGCCGGTTTTAAAGGCCACATCGCTGCTGTGACAGAAGAAGAAGTCGAACCGGCAGATACCGATCACGAGACGGAACACCAGGAGCCCCACGCTCGCTGGGGTGTTATCGCGTCCGTACTGGTGCATGTGCCCATCGTCGCGCTGTTGATTTTCGGCCTCCCTAAGATCCAGGCGCAACCCGCCGAGGACGAGAGCGTGAAGGTCGAACTCGTCCCGCCGCCGGAGGAGAAGAAGCCCGAGGAGAAGCGGAAAGAGGAAGAGAAGCCCAAGGAGCAGGCGAAGGCTGAGCCACCTCCACCACCGCCGCCGCCTCCACCACCGCCGCCGCCGGCTGCAGAAATGGCGAAGCAAGCGAAGCCGCCACCTATGCCGCCCATGCTGAACGTTATGGAGTTTGGCGACAAGAACAGCGGCCCCAAAAAAACGTTGACGGGCAATTCGTCCGAAGGTGAAGCAAAGCCGGCAACAATGCCTCCGTCGCACGTTGTTGCGCCGGAGCAAATGCCTTCAGAGGCAGTTGCGGTAAAACCTAAGACCGAGACGCCTCCATCGAAGCCTGTTCCGGATGATGTAAAGCTTCCCGAGGTGACAGTGGCTAACGCTTCTCCGGAGCCGAACGGATCTCCAGCGGAAATGTCTGATAAAGCAGTAACGGCTATTGAACAGGTCAAGCCGCCGGAGCAGAAAGCTCCTGAGACGCCCAAGGTGGCAAAGAACAATGACCTGACGAATGCCAAGACGCTGTTTTCGTCGACGGAGGACGGCAACTCTATTGCGCAGGCTGCAGTTGATGGTCTTCCACGAAACAAGAGAGTGGCCGTTCTTTGCGCAAATGAGCTTCGAGCGCAGCTTACTTACGGTTCTCCGAGTTATCGGCCCTACGCATTGCCCCAATACGGGTTGCGTGCAGGAAACCTGCTCGATATCGACGATGCAGCCTTTGGCACAGCCAAAGGCTGGTATCATGTTCGTTTCCGTTGTGAGGTGGATACCGATGCGACGAAGGTCGTTTCGTTCGCCCACGAGGTAGGCGGGCTGATCCCTCGCAGCCAGTACGAAAAATACGATATTCGTGACTAGTCGTCATCTTTGATCGTGTTTCGTCCTGGAACAAGCCACACGCAAGGAACCATCTCTATCGTTTCCCCATAGCCGTTATGGTACGGTAGCGAAGGGACACATGATATGTCGAACGAGATCGAGCACTTCTTCGAGCGCCAGGAAGAAGCTGTCAGCCTGATGTTTCTGGAAAACAAGGCCGACGAGCTGACGGATATTCTCGTCGCGGCCCTGGAAGAAGCTTTCGAAATTCTCGCTGAAAGCGCGCCGGTCGGAACCTTTCACTAAGGCCGCCATCCGAGCTCCCGAAGGAGCCTTTTCCCCTAGGGATCATCATGGTCGTTCCGCTTCAGGAAGATGGCAGGCTTCCGGCCTCGCTCCGGAACCATCTCGGCGGCTATGAATGGCGGCGGGACGCTCTCGGGCGGTCCTCGGCCTGTGTTTTTCGTCTGGAGGGCGAAGGGCGTCTGGGGCTTTACCTGAAGGTCGAAGAGGTCGGACCGTTTTGCGAGCTCGCCGACGAAGCCGAGAGACTTGTCTGGCTTCGCAGCCAGGGCCTCGACTGCGCTGAAGTCATCGCCCATGAGAGCGACGGAGAGCGCAATTTTCTTCTGATGACTGCGCTGCCGGGCGTAGATCTCGTCACTGCCGCAACGCTGTTGCCTGAAGAGCGCATCGAGATCCTCGCCTCTGCGCTCAGTACCCTCCATAGCCTCGATATCAATGCCTGTCCGTTCGATCATCGGCTGGAGAAGCGCCTTGCCGCCGCTGCAGTGCGCATGCGGGCCGGCGTTGTCGACGAAGCGGATTTCGACGAGGAACGGCTCGGCAAAAGCGCCTTCTTCCTCTTCGGCGAGTTGCAGCGGCTGCGACCGGAAAGCGAAAATCTCGTTATAACGCATGGCGATGCGTGCCTGCCGAATTTCATGGCGGCGGGCGGTCGATTCGCCGGTTACATCGATTGCTGCCGCCTCGGTGTTGCCGACCGCTATCAGGATGTCGCGCTCGCCTGCCATAGCATCGGCTATAATTTCGGCGAGGAATTCGTACGGCTGTTTCTCAATTCCTATGGCCTTTCGATCATCGATCCTGTGAAGATGGACTATTATCAGCTCCTCGATGAGTTCTTTTAGAACTCCTGTTTTGGCGCAATTCCGCACGCGAAACTGCTGCCCATTCTGGGCTTGCTAGGCTCGCTGCCGGCTGGCACAGTCGGTCGCGAAGGAGTTTTCCATGCCCGCCAGCCAGTTCAGAATGCTGCGCTCGTCCGTGCCCGGCGTGGAAGCTGTGGTGGCGACATCAGGCCATCGTTTCGCGCGCCACACGCATGAGCAGTTCGGCATTGGTTTCATCTTTTCCGGGGCTCAAAGATCGCTGAGCGGGCGCGGCATGGTCGAGGCGGAGGCCGGCGATCTTATCACCGTCAACCCGAACGAGGTTCATGACGGCGCGCCGATCGGCGAGGCGCGCTCCTGGAGCATTCTCTATTTTGATCCTGCGGTGATGGACGGTCTTGCGCGCGAGGTTACAGGAGGCGGGACCAATCGGTCGGAAATTCCGCGCCCTGTCATTCATGACAGGCTGCTCGCCGATCGATTTCGCGCGCTATTCTCCGCTGTGACCGGGGATGGGGAAGGGCTGCGCTGCGAAGAGCTGCTCCTGTCGGTCATTGCCGATGCCTTGCGGGAAACCTCGATGACGGAGGGGCTGGCCATTGCGCCGCATTCCATTGTCCATGCGCGCAACATGATCGATGATGATCCGGTGGGCGAGATCTCACTTTCCGATCTGGCACGGGAGAGCGGCCTCAGCCGGTTTCAGGTGCTGCGCGCCTTTGCGCGGGCGACGGGTTTCACGCCGCATGCCTATCACGTTCAGGCCCGCGTGCACCTTGCCCGACGGCTGATCGCCGGTGGTGCGGCCCTGGCGGAGGCTGCAGCGGAAAGCGGCTTTGCCGACCAGAGCCATATGACGCGCGCCTTCGTTTCCCGCTATGGCCTGACGCCCGGCACCTATGCACGCGGGCATTCCTGATCGCTTGCCTGTTTCCTTGCAATTTCGTTCAAGACCCCTGGCCTTTCAGCCTGTTTGCTTGCGCTGTCTCTAAGGGAGCGGCAGATGAGCAGGGAATTTCAAGGTTATATCTATCTCACTTTGGCCATGACGACGGTCGGCAGTACCGTTGTCGCCAGCAAGGTCATTGCTTCCGGGTTGCCGCCTTTTACGGCGACGGCCCTGCGTTTTGCGGTGGCCTTTCCCTTCTTTCTCTTCCTGATGCGATGGACAGGATCGGGGCTGTTGCGGCTTTCCGGACGGGATTGGCTGATCCTCGTCACGCAGGCAGGTGCTGGGAGCGTGGGTTACACGACCCTGTTGATTTCGGGCCTGTCGCTGACATCGGCGGCCAATGCCGGCGTCATCATCGGCACGCTGCCGGTCGTCTCGGCGGCAATCTCCATTCTCGTGCTTGGCGAGAGGCCGCAGCGCTTCCTGCTTCTGGCAATCGGGCTGGCTGCAGCCGGCGTCTTTTCCATTGCCTTCTCGCCGGCTGCCGGTAGTGGGTCTCTCGTCGGTGACATGCTGATTTTCGGCGCGGTCATCTGCGAGGGGCTGTTCATCCTGCTCAACAAGCGGCTTGGCACGTCGATCCCGCCATTGACGCAGTCGGCGTTGATGACGGCCATCGGCTTCGTCGTCGCGGGTGTGCCCGCCTTGTTTGAGCATCATGATATCGGCATCGCCTCGCAGCCCGCTCTGCTTGCGGTCGTCTATTACGCGCTGGTGCCGACTGTCGGCGGCTTCATCCTCTGGTATGCGGGAGCGGAGCGCGTCAGTGGCGCGGAGGCCTCTCTGTTTACGGCTGTTGCGCCGGCAACAGCCGTCATTTTTGCCTTCCTGGTTCTTGGAGAGGCGGTTGGTTCCAACCAGATTTTCGGGATTGCCTGCGTTCTGGCCGCGGTCATAGGCCTTGGCCTCGCCAGCCTGCGGCGAACGGCCAAGGTTTAAGCGGGGCGGAAGACGTTGCGGTATTGCCGCGGCGTCATTCCGGTTTGCGCCCTGAACTGCCTGTTGAAATTGGCAAGCGAACCATAGCCGACGGCATCGGCGATATGGCCGACGGGCTGGACCGTGGCCGAAAGGCGGGCGCAGGCATCGCCGATGCGCATGCGGATCAGATAGTCCGAGACGGTGGTACCGGTATGGCGGCGGAACAGCCGGTGCAAGCCCGAGACGCTTAGTGCGGCTATATCGGCAAGTTCTTCCAGCGCGATTGCGCGGGCATAGTTCAGATGCACATGCGTTAGCACCCTGTCGATCCGTTCGCGGCTTTCCTGCAATTCACGGCTTTGGCCGGGTGTGCTGGCAAGCGAAGATGCCTGCCGGTCTGCGGCAATGGCGCCGAGGATGTTAAAGAGCAAGAGCAGCCGTTCGGCCGGGGGCTTTGCGAAGATGGCTTCGATATTGCTGCGGACGGCAGCGGCCGCTTCCTTCGAGAAATGCAAGCCGCGATCGGCACGAGCAAGCATTGCTTCGACGGGGCGCAGTTCCACCGCGCCTGATGTCATTTGCCGCATCCAGTCCGGGTGGAACCAGAGCACGAGGGCGATATGCGGGTTTGCCTCGTCGTATTTGGCCCGCGATACCCAGGTGTGTGGCAGGTTCGGCCCAACGAGCACGAGGTCGCCATCCTCATATTCCCCCGTGTGATCGCCGATGAAGCGCTGGCCGATGGAGTTCAGCGTCAGCGTCAGTTCGAATTCGGGGTGGTGGTGCCACTGGAAGGGGATCGCGTCATCCAGCCGCCGGTTCAGCATGCTCCAGGAGCTGTCGGCGTGGCGTGGCAGGATTTCGAGATACGGCCTCATCAAGCGCCTCTCAGATAATTGACGCCATAATAGTATCATAATCTGCCAAGTTGGCACAACATGAGCTGCGATGAGCCGCTACACTCTCTCCATCGCCTGAAACAACAGGAATGGATCAAATGATGGGAGGATCTCATGGAACTGGCAGTGAAACGCGACGCTCATCCGACGGCCTCGTCGGTCACCACGCAGCTCAAGGACATCAAGAAGAAACTGCCGCTGCGCGTGCTCTCGGAAGCGGACTGGCAGCACTGGACGACGAAGGGCTATGTCATCGTTCGCCAGGCCGTTCCTGCAGCCAATGTCGAGCGGCTTGCGGAGGTGCTCTGGCGTTTTGACGAGAAGGATCCGAACGATTCCTCCACCTGGTATGCGCCGCAGCGCCGTGAGCACAAGATGAAAGAGCTCAACAATACCGGCATGCTGGAAATCTATAATCACCAGGCAATGTGGGATAACCGGATGGAGAAGCGCGTCTATGACGTCTTCGTCGATATCTGGGACCGCGAAGACCTGTGGGTGACGATCGACCGCGCCAATCTCAACCCGCCGAAGAAGGTCAAGGGCAATCCCAACGGCTTCATCCACTGGGATGTCGATACGTCCATCCGACCGATGCCGATCGGCGTGCAGGCAGTCCTGAGCCTGAAGAAGCAGGACGGCGATGTCGGCGGCTTCCAGTGCGTACCCTATCTCTTCGAACATTTCGACGAATGGGTGAAGACGCAGCCCGAGGACCGCGATCCGATGCATCCAGACATGACCGGTCTTTCGACTGTCAATATCGACATGGAGCCGGGTGACCTGATGATCTTCAACTCGCTGCTTGCCCACGGCGTTCGCCCGAACCATGCGGAGAACCGTGTGCGCATGGCGCAATATATCTCCATGCATCCGGCCGAATACGATAATGCCGAAGAGCGTGAGGAGCGCATTCGCCTGTGGCGGGAGCTCGATCATCCGAAGCGCGATGCCTTCCCCGGCGATCCGCGCGAATGGGAAAAGCACAATGCCAAGACCGCCGAGCTGACGCCGCTCGGCCGCAAGCTGCTCGGCCTCGACCGCTGGTAAGCAGATAGCAGGTCACGAGCCGCGGAGGTCAACGTCTCCGCGGCTCTTTCCGTATCGTCGATGCGCACATCTGCGGCCTATGAAATCTGCCGAACGAGAATGGTCGCGCGGCCCCTTGGGATGGTCGCTTGCACACCCTATCTCTTTCGGAGAGATTTCAATCCGGAGATGACGTCCATGTCAGGCAAGCCGATTAAGATTCCCGGGCCGGATCATCCGATCACCGTCGAACACAATCCCTCCCGTGTCGTCGTCAAGCTCGGCGGGCGCGTGATCGCGGATACGCATGATGCGCTGACCCTGCGCGAGGCTTCCTATCCGCCGGTGCAGTATATTCCACGCAAGGATGTGGATATGTCGCTGCTGGAGCGCACCGAGCACGAGAGCCATTGCCCCTATAAGGGAGATGCCTTCTATTACAGCATTCGTGATGGCGGCGAGCGTTCGAAGAATGCGATCTGGACCTACGAGGCGCCCAATCCCGCCGTAGCCAACATCAAGGACCATTTGGCCTTTTACCCTGACAGGGTCGATTCCATTGAAGAGCTGCCGTCGCCCGAAGCAGGCCAGTTCTAAGGTATAACCGGACTTCCACCTATGACCTACGCATCAGTCAAATGACGATGGATGCGTAAGCGTATTGGGTTAATATGAATACCCTTCAGGTTGCAGTATCTTTGCCGCGCGCGGGGTATTGCAGACCCGGGGGCCTTATGAAACTCGACCAGGTGGAGCTTCGTTCCGAAGTATTGGATATCCGCATCGTAGAGAGCATCGGCGATGGTTCTTTCAATTTTGAGTTCGATGTCTTTCGCAGTGACGGATATGTTCTGATCCTGCTGGAAATACTGGCGGGAAGGGGTGATTTCCTTGTTCAGGGTTTCAGTGAAGAAAATAGCGCGGCCACATCCCTCCGGAGCCGGCAAAGGGTCTATATACTGAGACCGGTCGAAGCTACTCGCAGGATTGCTGTCGGCATGTTTGCAGCCGTCAACAGCAAGGTCCGGGCGACGATCGCCTGCTTCAAGCGGAAGATCGTCAATACATCCGAAGAATTGTCCTGTCCTCTGTGCCGAGCGCTTTCCAAGCTGCTGGTCGCATCCGCACTTTCCTGGATGGGCATTCCATCTCCCGACATTCTGGATAGAGTCGAGATTTCGACGGCCCCCACTGTCGAGCAGATGAGGAATCTTCTTGGTGGTGCAGCGACCTTAGGCAGTTCACAAAATGAGCTGCTCGCTCTCATTGGTCCGGATTTGCGTATGGCAATCCTTGACGTGATGGAAGAGACCATGTGGCTGCTCGATATGCGCGACCAGCTCCATACTGCGGCGTGCCAGATGGTCGGCTGCTGTCCGCGCTCGACTTGATGCGGCAATTGCGCATCGGAGCTTATTGCGGTTGACATGGATCACTTTCAGGCAGAACACCATTCCGCTCTTATAAGATTCCTATAGGCGCCTGTGGCTTGGCACAGGCCGGTAACTGAACCATGGACATACCAGTGAAAGAGCGGGAAAGCGTTCTGCGCCATCCCGGCTATCTGAACTTCGCCGCCTCCCGGGTCTTTTCCTCACTTTCCTTCCAGTCCGTGGCGATCGCCATGGGATGGATGATCTACGATCAGACGCATAGCGCCTTCGCGCTCGCACTCGTCGGTTTCTGCCAGTTTCTGCCGATGGCCGTGCTGACCTTTGTCGTCGGTCACGTCGCCGACCGGTTCGATCGCCGGCGGATCGGGCTTGCCTGTCAGTTGATCGAGGCTGTTACCTCGCTGGTTCTGGCGATCGCAACCTGGCAGCAATGGCTGACACCGGCCGGAATTTTGGTCGCGGTCACCATCATGGGCGCCGTTGTCGCCTTCGAGCGGCCGACCATGGCGGCGCTCCTGCCCAGTATCGTGCCGGTTTCGATGCTGCAGAGAGCCGTTGCCACGTCGACCTCGATGATGCAGACGGCGCTGATCATCGGCCCCTCGCTCGGTGGCCTTCTCTATGGCGTGAGCCCCATTGCGCCGTTCGCGGTCGCAGCCGTGCTTTTTGCGGTGGCGAGCTTCAATGTGATTTCGATCCGCATGCAGTGGACGCCTTCGAAACGTGAGCCGGTAACACTTACCTCCGTCTTCGCCGGCGTTTCCTTCATCCGCAGCCGACCGGTGATGCTCGGCACCATCTCACTTGATCTGTTCGCAGTGCTGCTCGGGGGCGCGACGGCCCTGCTGCCGATGTTTGCACGCGATATTCTCCATGCCGGCCCGTGGGGCCTTGGCCTGCTGCGGGCGGCACCAGCGATCGGTGCGCTTGCCATGTCCATCGTGCTGGCCCGCCGGCCGCTGACATCGGACGTCGGCCGCAAGATGATGATGGCAGTGGCAGTCTTTGGTGTCGCCACAATCGTCTTCTCGCTTTCGACCAATATAGCGGTCTCCGTCATCGCGCTGCTCGTCGTCGGTGCGTCCGACACGGTCAGCGTCGTCGTGCGAAGCTCTCTCGTGCAGCTTCTGACGCCTGACGAGATGCGTGGCCGCGTCAATGCCGTGAATTCGCTCTTCATCGGCACATCAAACCAGCTCGGTGAATTCGAGTCCGGCATGCTTGCCGGCGTGATCGGCCCGGTGGTGGCCGGCATCGTTGGCGGGGTCGGTACGATTGCCGTCGTGCTCCTGTGGACGCGGCTTTTCCCGGATCTCCTCAAGGTAAAGACCCTTCAAGGCTAGGCCCTATCTCCTTGCCGCATAGGCGGTGGGCATTAATTGACGCGCCCATGTCGGATGCCGCCGGCGTCGAACGTCCTTCGGACGTTAAAACGAAGGGAGATCTGCAATGTCCTATGTTGATGGTTTCATCGTCGCCGTTCCCCGCGGGAATGTCGATGCCTACAAGGAATTCTCTGCCTATGCCGGATCGATCTGGAAAGAATACGGCGCGCTTGAATATGTCGAATGCCTCGGCAACGACGTGCCCTATGGTGAGCTGACCTCGTTTCCACGCGCCGTGATGGCCAAGGATGACGAGGTCGTGGTCTTTTCCTGGATCCTCTACAAGTCCAAGCAGCAGCGCGACGAGGTCAATGCCAAGGTAATGGCCGATCCACGCCTTTCCAGCGACAAGTGGCAGATGCCTTTTGACGGCAAGCGCATGATCTATGGCGGCTTCGAGGAACTGCTGCGGCTGTAACCTCAGAGATGCGCCATTGACTTCGGGGGCAAGGCACGCCACCTCGCGAGAGACAATCTGCGACGGAGACCGCCTTGCCCCAGACGATGTTTACACTATCCACCCGCGGTCAGGGCCTCTACGAATTCACCGATCAGGCTAATGCCTTCGTGCGACAGTCCGGCATGGAGGAGGGGCTGCTGACTGTCTTCGTGCGCCATACCTCCTGTTCGCTGCTCGTGCAGGAAAATGCCGACCCTGACGTGAAGACGGACCTCAACAATTTTTTCCGCCGCCTCGTGCCGCCATCATCCGACCCATCGATGCGATGGGTCATCCATACGAGCGAGGGACCGGACGACATGCCGGCTCACATAAAGGCGGCGCTGAACCAGGTTTCGATCGGCATTCCCGTCGGCAACGGCCGGCTGATGCTCGGCACCTGGCAAGGCATCTATCTCTTCGAACACCGCGATCGCCCGCATCGGCGCGATGTGGTCCTGCATCTCGGCCCGTAGATTGGCTTGCGCATTCCGGGACGAATGCGACTGCGCCGCTTTGCCGGCATTGTTTCTGCGCCGTTAACCGTCCTGAATGCCAACTGAATGGCCGGTTCGAACAGCATTCAGCTTCACGCGTTTAGTCTCGAGACAATCCCAAAAGGGAGATTGAGGAAACACCACGAGGAGACAAACCCCAATGTCGCATTTCCTTGCCAAGGCTTCGCTTGCCGCACTGCTTGCCCTGAGTTCCATTCCTTTTGCCGGCTCCGCCGCTTTCGCCGCGCCGCAGTCCGATTTCGTCGTCAAGGCGCAGTATAATCGCCCGCCGGTTCGCGGCTGCTCGCCGATGCAGGCTATCCGCAAAGCCCGCTATTCCGGTTTGCGCGATGTGCGCATTTCAACCATCACACCGCGCCGGGTCGTCGTTGCCGGTCGTGACCGCCGTGGCTGGGATCGCATGACCTTCGCCAACGTGCGCGGCTGCCCGCTCATGTATCGCTGATCGGTGGACCGAGGGCAGGGGAACTTGAAGCAGGAAAACCTCGCCTCCGCCTGTTTTGCCTTGACCGCGATGCTTTCGCCCGTCTTCTCTCGGAACTGTATGCAAGTGATTCCGAAATAGGCTCCGGCAGTTGCCCGCGTGGCTATCAACCATGAGGATCTTTTTTATGATGCAGTTTATGGCGAAGGCTTGGCTTGCCGCCCTTCTTGCCGCCGCTGCGCTGGCCGGCACCGTTGCGCCGGCTGCAGCACAGGTAAACATCATTATCGGTGAACCGGATCGTGGTCCGCCGCCGCCGGATTGGCGCCGTCCGCCGCCACCGCCGCCGGGTTATGGCCGTCCGCCTCTGCCTCCGCCGGGTTACGGGCGTCCGCCCCGTGGCGGCTGCGATCCGCGCATAGCTGCAAACATCGCCGAGGATTACGGCCTGCGCCGTACGCGCGTCGTTGATATCACGCCGCGTCGTGTGATCGTGCAGGGCTGGAGCCGCCGCGGCCCGAGCGAGATGACTTTCGGCAACGTTCGCGGCTGCCCGCTCCTGCGCCGCTGAAGCCAGGCACGACCGTTCAGTGCGTAAAAAACCGCCCTTGCAGACAGCAGGGGCGGTTTTCTTTTGAGCGGCTTTCCCGTCGGGGCAGGGCGCCAAAGCGCCCTGCGGAGACTTACTGTTCGATTGCGAAAGTCACGCTGACGGTGACATTGTAGCTGTTCTCGCCGCCCTGAACGGGAACGGCAGCGGCGTCGGAAGCTTCCTTCATCATTGTGGCGCGGTAAACCGGCTGCGGCATCGGGCGCACGACATTTTCGCTGATTTCGACGATGCGGCCTACCTTCACGCCGGCGGCTTCACTCAGTGTCTTCGCCTTCTTGATCGCATTGGCGACAGCGTTCTTGCGGGCTGCCTCCAGGGCTGCTTCCGGCTTGTCGTTGGTGAACTGGATATCGCCGCCCTGATTGATGCCGAGAGTGACGGACTGGTCGATGATCTCGCCGAGCTTGGAAAGGTCACGGACGCGAACGGTGACCGAATTGCTGGTCTGGTAGCCGATCAACTGCGGCGGCTGCGGCTGATTGTCGACCGGCTGCGGGTAATTGTACTGCGGCTGGATCGAAAAGCCCGACGTCTGCAGGTCACGGTCGGCGATGCCGCTCTTCTTCAGTGCGGCCAGCACCTCGTTCATCGCCTTGTTGTTTTCATCGAGCGCTTCGCGGGCAGTCTTGGCCTGTTTGACCACGGACAGATTGACGACGGCCATATCGGGAGCCAATGCCGATTCGCCCTCTCCGGACACGTTGATGACCGCTTCGCGCGGCTGATTCTCCTGCGCAAGAAGTGGAGCGGATGCCGCAAGCGGCAGGCTCAGAAAGGCTGTCAGAAGGGCAGTCTTGGTGTAGTTCGGCGCCATGTTTGTTCCTCGGCTGTTTGCGTCCCTGCGAGCTTTGTGTCTGCGGATTGTGAAGCTATTGCGGCAGAAAACGATGCGGGAACTGCTTTATCATGATGGTTGGTTTCGACCAAAGAGTGTAAGGGCAATCAACGCATGGTAGACAATCTGACCTGTCGCTGCTCCTGCGGACGATGACCGTCACGGTCTATCCCTTCGATGTGGCGTTAGAGCGCGGGTGGTCGGCCGAGGTTAATGTCTTTACGGTCAAGAACAATCTGATAGAGCTAGGGCCGAACAGCCACGACACGGCGATTGCGACGAAGCTCGACTAGAGGCGGCAGTAATTCAAGGGAATACGCCGCTCCGTCACCCAACTGCTTCGTGCTGCCGACTATGCTAGAAGGGTGCAATATTCTCCATGGTAGCGAGCGAAGAGCCCACCGCCACGCCCTCCCGCCTCAAGCCTGTCCTCATCATCCTGTGGCTGCTGCTGATTTCGGCGCCCATTCTGGAAAGCGACAGCTATCGCTATGCGGCGCTGCTGCTGATCGGGACGATCTTTGTCTGGTTCAAGCCGAATTTGAGCCTGCTGAAGCGAGATTGGCTGGCCAACGCCTGTGTTGCCTGGGGCGCCTATGCGCTGCTGCGCTTCCTCTTCGGCCTGATCGTCTACGGCGAGAAGGGTGCGTCCGACTGGCTCTACGCCTTTCCGCTGTTTTTCCCAGCCGTCGGCATCGCGCTTTATTCCAGCCGGAAAGAGGTCGGGACGGTCCTGGCGATCTATTTCCCGATCGCACTTGCAGCGCTGCTGATCTCCACCGACTACCAACCGATTCTTGCAGGCGACGACCGTATTTCGCCGCTGTTCCATAACAACCTGATCCATGGCGCGATCGGCTGCGGTTTCCTGATGATCGGCGCCTTCTACTGGCTGTTGCACGCCTGGGAGACGGGCAAGCTCGAGCGCCGTTCCGGCAGCTGGATCATTGCCGTTGCGACACTCATCATCGCGCTCTGCCTTTTCAACATTTACGGCTCCAAGGCGAAAGGCGTCTGGCTGAGCCTTGTCCTTGTCGGGCCTCTCATGCTGGCCTCGATGCTGCTTTATGCAAACAGACGCCGGGCTGCGCTGGTAGGAGCTGCTGTCGTTGCTCTCGTGGCAGCAGCGCTTTTTGTCGGCGGCGATGATATCTGGAGGTTTGCCGGCCCCACTTATGAGGCCACCGTTCGGATCGAGACCGAAATCTCCGCACATGGCGTTCGGGATGCCGTCGCTGCTGCGATCGCGTCAAGAGCTACGCCGGAATCGATGAGTGAAAGGCTGCAACTCTGGGCGAATGCTTCGGAAGTGATTGCCCAGGCGCCTCTCTTTGGTGCCGGCAACCATTGGCTCACCCTCTGGAATTCGACCACCTATGCCAGCGTGCCCTATACGCTGCTCCATAACGGCTACTTCGAGATGCTTGTTCGCCACGGGCTGTTCGGCATCATCGTTTTCGCCATATTGGCAACAGGCATGTATCGCCGGGTTTTCGCTGCCTGGAGGGCCGGGCTGATCAGCCTCAGCGCGCTGCTGGCCTATAGCATGGTGACGCTATTCTTCCTCGGAACGATCCTGTCCAATTCCAACAACCGGCTGGCAATCGGCGAATCGTTCTTCTTCGTGTTCTCCGCTGTCGCGTTTGCCTGCGGGATCATGCTGAAGAAGGGGGAGATCGGGCAGGATACCGGGGTGATGTCCCGGGATCAGAAGGCTGCCTGAGAGGGCGATGGAAGCCCGCCTGGAAGGGATTCGAGCGCTCTCAAGCTGAGCGCCCGTCTGGTTAGATACCGAAATCGTCAAGAAACGAAGGATGGATCGCAGTCTTCCTTGCCTCGCGCGCATCACGATAGCGCTGCTGGGCAGAACCAAGACCATTGACGATCCGTCGCATGAGGCCGCTTTTGCGGCGTTTGAAAATCAAGGGCATATCAAGCTCACTTTTTTTATTTTTGTTAGCCGGCGAGCATATAATTTGTGCGCGATGCAGCAACAATGGGCATTTTGGCATGCCACCTATGCATAATATGACAGTTATATGACAATGGCTCCGTCTGCCGTCCCGTCACGAGCTGGCGACCTTCCTCTCGCCGTCGATGGTATCGGCTATGGCGGTGCTGTAAGATGCTTCCCGCTGTCGTCCTTTCGGGGGAAGAGACTGACATGGAGCGCCGACTTGCCGCTGTCCTGATTGCCGATGTCGTGGGCTACGGCCGTTTGAGCCAGGTCGACGAGGAGGGGACGCGTCTGCGTTTCCAGGCAGATCTGAGGGAGATCGTCGAACCTTCGATAGCCGAACATAGCGGACGATTGGTCAAGACCATGGGCGACGGGCTGCTGGTCGAGTTTCACAGCGTCGTCGATGCCATGCGCTGCGCAGTGGATGTCCAGAGGCTGAAGGCAAGGCACAATGCGGAGATTCCGGACGACCGTCGTCTCGATTTCCGCATCGGCATCAATCTCGGTGATATCATCGTCGAGGGAGACGATATCCACGGTGATGGCGTCAACCTCGCCGACCGTATGCAGTCGCTCGCCGAACCTGGCGGAATAGCGATCACGGGCCCAGCCTACGACCAGGTGAGATCGAAGCTCGATGTCGGTTTCATCTCGCTTGGCGAGCAGAAGGTCAAAAGCCTTGCGGAGCCCGTGCGAGTCTATCGTGTCGTACTCAGCCCGTTGGCAGCAAAAAGAGCTGCCAAGGCGCGCCGATATCCGGGCCGCCGGAGCATCGTGGCGATGGCTGCTGGCGCCTTGCTGCTCGTTCTTGCCGGAGCTGCGCTATGGTGGCAGCCATGGGCGTTGCTGGAAAGCCCTTCGGTTGCCGGACGGTTTGCCTATCCGCTGCCGGACAAGCCGTCCGTCGCCGTGTTGCCGTTCATCAATGTCAGCGGCGACGTCGAGCACGATCATCTTGCCGAAGGCCTGACCGACGACCTGATTACCGAGCTCTCCAAAGTCTCCGGCCTCTTCGTCATCGCGCGCCACTCCGTCTTTGCGGTGGGTGACGATGGCGGCAAGATACAGGATGTGGCGGCCGAACTCGGTGTTCACTACGTTCTCGAAGGCACGCTGCAGCGCGCAGGCTCGCGATTGCGCATCAACGTCAAACTGATCGACGCGCTGACCGGGCTTTCCCTCTGGGCCGAGCGCTACGACCGCGAATATGCAGACCTTTTCGCGGTCCAGGATGATGTCATCAGCAAGATCATCGCAGCGCTTGCCATTCGGCTCAGCGAGGGCGAGCGCACGCAATTGGCGCAGATCCCGACGGAGAATCTCGAGGCCTATGATTATTACATGCGCGCCGAGCAGGCGGGCCTCACCTATGGAGACGTCGCGACCTACCGCGAAGCGCTGTCCTATTACCAGAAGGCGATCGACCTCGATCCGAATTTTGCCGATGCGCACGCGGGGATCGCGCGGATCGCCGTCGATGTCTGGCGCAACGACTATAATATCCTCTGGTCGGCGGCAGTTGCCCGCAAGATCGCCTATGACGCTGCAGGGCAGGCTTTGAAGATCGACCCGAACAATGCGCGGGCGCATACGGTACTTGCTCTTCTGCAACTGGTCGATGGTCGCCAGACGGAGGCGCTGATATCGGCGAACCGTGCCGTGCAGGCGCAGCCGAGCGACGCCGAAGCCAATGGCAATCTGGCCCTTGTGCTCGCTCATATCGGCAATCATGACCAGGCGACCACCGAAATGGAAAAGGCGCTGCGTTTCGATCCTTCGCCATCGCCCGGCTTCCAGTTACTGGCGGGTATCGTCTTCTACATCATCGGTGATGACGACCGGTCGATTTCGCTGATGGAGGCGGCCCGCGACGCGCTTCCCAATGCGGAGGCTGCGCGCGAATTCCTGACCGCGGCCTATATCGAGGATGGCGACAGGAAACGCAGCCTGCAGGAGAAGACGAAGCTGCTGGCGCTCTTTCCCGAAAGCAATCTGACCTATTACAGCTATCTCTACGATTACTGGCGCAAGGACGATCTGAACCTGCATTTGAGCAGGCTGCAGAAGGCGGGCATTCCCGAATGGCCCTTCGGATTTCAGGGCGAGAAGGTCGATCAGGTTACCGGCGAACAGTTGCGCGATCTCATCAGCGACAAGAGCTGGACCGGTAAACACCGCAACGGCACACAGTTCATTCAGTTCTTCGACAAAGCGGGCAATACCGCCTATCGCAGCGCCAACACGAATATTACCGGCACCGTCGAGATCAGGGGAGACTGGCTCTGCGAGAAATTCCCGGGCTATTTCCTCGACAGGATGGTCTGCGGCAACGTCTATCGCAACCGCGCTGCCGACGAGCCCGGCGCGACATATGTGCATGTCACGCCGCAGGCGCTGAAATTCTTCTCGATCGGGGGCTGACCGCCGATCGGACAGCTACTGGGCAGAGGGGTGCTGCCAGTCCTTCTGTGTCTTTTCCGAGATCAGGATGTTCTGCACTTCCGACCAGTGCTTTTTGGAGTCGACCACCTTGGTGGGGTTCTTCACCAACCCTTCTGCGGCACCCGGATCATAGCTGATATAGAGCTTGCCTTCGATGATGCGCCAGGCATTCGGATCGATGTTGGTGGTCACCGTTCCAAAGGACACGCCGTCGGCGCAGTAGCCGCCATATTGCGGGGCATATTTGCCGGGATCCTTGACGAACATGTCACGATGCTCGGCACTGGCGAAATACCAGGTGGCGCCCAGCCAGTGGTGGGAATATTGCGGCGATCCTTCCACGGCCTTATCATCCGTGAAATAGGCGACAGGGTCATAGCCCTTGATCGCCACATCGCCGAAATAGCCGGTGTTGACGAAGTCTTCCGCCGTGGCCTCGTTCGCCAGCAGCAGGACGGCGATGCCGCCTATCGCTGCGGCCTTCACAAATCCATTCCAGTGAGACATTTCAATGCTCCCGTTTTTCAGGCGCGCACGCTCATTTTCGCTTCGTGCATTCGTCATAGAGCCACTGACCCGTGAGGTCGGCTCCCTGACAGGCGGCGCCTGCTTTCAACAAAAGAGTGACGGCGTCCCAATGCGATCGCCATCCGGCCTGGGTCACCGGCGTGTAGCCGTTTCTTTCCTTCGGCTCGATATCGGCCTTCTGCGCGAGCAGAAAAGCAATGACATCGGCATGACCTTCCTCGGATGCCGCATGCAGCGGCGTCATATTGTAGAAGTTCTCGTGGTCGTTGACGGAGGCACCTCTTGCCACCAGCAGCTCCACGATATCGAGATGGCCGCCATAGGCGGCCGCATGCAGCGCTGTGAGCCCGCCCTTGTTGCGGATCTCGATGTCGGAACCGCGATCAAGAAGAAGCGTGACGACATCGGCCTTGCCGGAAAGGGCCGCTATCAGCAGCGCCGGCTCGCCGGTATTATCAAGTTCCGCGAGGTTTGCGCCCTGATCGGCAAGCTGCTTGACGCGCTCGACATTGCCCTCGCGTGCGGCATCATGCAGTGGTCCCGCGGACGCTGCGGAAATCCCAAGACCGAAACAGATGAAGCTGATCCAAAAGACATTCATCGCGCACCCCCGTCTTGCCATCACTGGCTTCACAGCGCGAAAGTATATTTAAGCTATCATGAATATGAGGGGGCGGCAATAAACGGCGACGTCATCAGCTATATTGAGTCCCTTAAGGTCTGGGGAACTTTTCACTGGGACTAAGGCGAGCATCCGCGTGCGCTCGCAAAGGACGTGGAACGAGATCGACTACTGAGCCAGAAAACAGCGCGGCGTCTGGTACGGATGTTGTCTGACACTAATATCCGGAAAATGTGGGATTCTGCGGGAACAACCGGTAACGTCTGGAAATTCCGTGAAAATCACGGCCAGTCACGCATCGTGGGAAAACTGCGTCTTACGCAATTTTGCCAGCAAGCGTGTCCGAATTCAGCGATCTTTGGTCGAAGATGACACCGGGGGGAAAGTACCCAGCTCGGCTTTGAAAAACGCTCAAAGTCTCTTCAAGGCAGCTTCAACGTCCCAAAAATCTTACTTTCACGGCTTTTGTGTCGATGTGGCGGTGCGGGCCTCTCCAAATTTTTCGCCCGATCTAAAAAAAGATTTCCACACGAAGGTGGAAATCTTCAAATCGGGAGAGATTGCGAGACATTTCAAACGGATAACATCGTGTCAGCCAATTGGAGATTTCCACGTCGGATCGTTAGGTTTTCGATATCCTTTTAAAAGGAGACCCGCCTGCAGAAGCGAGTTAGTTCGGGGCAGGTGATATCCAAGTAATCGGTAAGGTGCCCTTGTCCGCGCCATAAAAATCGAAATTCCGACTGGTGCTTATAGGATTCATGCTTGAGGAAGGCTCTAGCCAATCCGAGAATTTCAGCAGCATCCCCATCGATAGCACCTTGGACGCTAAGCGGGGTGTTGACTGACCCATAAATGACCCTGTCTCGCACATAGAGGCACCGTGCGAAGCTTGACTCGGTGCTCCCCAATGACCGGGAAATTGCGTCCAAGAAGCCGGCGACATCTGTAATCTCTACAGCGGCGTCATAGCCGAACCGATTGATCACGTCTGGATCAGGATCGCCGACATAACAACACAGCAAGCGGTCATTCAGACCTCCCCGCACGTGGTAGATGTGTGTCTCATTGCCGTCATACGCGGTCAGAATGCAAATGCCTTCTTGTGGGTCACGAACCTCCGGATTTTCATGCTGTCTGTAGTACTCGACGGAGCCGAGACGAATCTTCCCTTCGTTGACGAGCCAGTCTGCATGTACGGACTTCATCATCTTGACGATCGGCTGTGTCGGAATTTCTCCGACATGAATCTCGCTAGCGTTAGTCACCTCAGCCAGGAGCGCTCTTGGAAGCGCCGTTTGGAGCATTCGCCCATTGAGCAGCGCACCGCAATGATAGCTGATCATTCTAGGACTGAGCGCACCGTGACACCTGACAAAAGTCATCATCTCTGTAGCGCCGTCATGCAGAAACACGCGTAAAGCACCGCCTTCGACGATTCCTTTGGGGCGCTTTCCATAACTGGGAATGAGATCTGGCACGGCGCTTCCTCGCTGCGGTGTTAAGCTACTACGTGTCAATAAGCTTTCGCCGCTGGACTTCCCGTCTATGGCTCGGTGCACTGGCCTGCACCGGGCCGCTCAGCGAGCAGTAGTCTGAAGATAACCTTGAACCACTTCGAAATACTCGCTCCGAAGCATCTTCGTTGATGACGTCACTACAATCATCGCGGACTCGTGTATGACAATGCCGGTTGAAGTTTCGCGCCGGGTACGAGATGACAAACGTCTTTGATGAAATCGGGAATCGATTAAGAGCGTTCGGCGCTTTGCTGCAGGAGCGCGAACAGGCTATATCTGACGGCTCGGACTTCGAAATCACCGACGCGCTCGGATTGCAGATCCTCATCCATCAAGCAATAACGGTGTGCGGCTCGTACAGAAATGTTGTCGAGCCGCTGGCGCAAGCTGGCTGTCTCGCACTTCTCGTTGAAGAGTTGGATGGCATATACCGGAACAGCATTTTCGAACGGCTCGCCCGCTTCGAGCTCTTGACACGTGGCGGCATCACACTGTCGGTTTGGGATACATTCAGCGAAATCTTAGATCAGACTGAAATGTATCGTAAGGTTGCCGAGGCTCAAGTCGAGAATGGCGATGACGATTTACCGGATTTTGGCGACGACGCGCCGGCGGACCCAAATCTGCGAAAAGAAATTAGATCTTTGATGTATCAGACCGTGCCGTTGAGCGTGGAAGTGGGAAGGCTATCTAGCCTCTATCAAAACGACAATGATCTGGTGCTGCAAGAGGTTCGTCGGATCGCAGGAGAGACCCTGGATGGCCTGGAGGTTTTGCGGAACAACCTGAGTGAGGCGTCAAGAGTGCGCAGTTACATGGGGCAAATCGGAAATCTCAGTTCGGCAAGCCAGTTTATTGCGCCTCTCGCATCCGCGCAGCTGACTACCTTCAGCAAAGACGTTGAAGCACCTGGACTGGATAAACGAATATTCCAAGTTGCAAGCAGGGTCGGGCAGTTAGCCGGTTGGCCAAATCCGAACCCGAACTCGATTGATACTCCAAAGCAGATACTCGCTCCGTTTCAATTTGAGTTGAGCGAAAACCGTCTTTCTGTGATCGATCAGTCCCGAACACCTAAAGACAGATCGGCCCAGGCAGTTGCTGCCGCTCTGAGGGTCCTCACTGCCTTAGGGGAGGATATCGAGGATGACTTGGCCAATTCGAATGTCTCACATCGCGTGAAGCGGGCTTTCGATCGGACCTACGCGGCTTTGAAGGACGAGGACGGCATAATCGTCATCGCTCTCCTTAACGAAACGTTTGGCTCTCAATTACAGGCGGCGGAGCCTGAACTTTCGGATAGCCTATTCGCGCTGATGAAGTCATTTTCAAACCAAGTGGCGTCTTTTGTTGCACAGTTTGAAGAGTGGCAGCGGTACGCAGACAACAACGCCGAAACGCAATTCTCACTTTCTGCCACTGCCACCATCGCCCATAATGCAAGGGCGATGGCGACCGCTTTCGACAGCGAGAAAGATGTCGATCCGGGAGTTTCTGATGCCTTGCGGACTGCCGCTGAGTGGGTGGAAGATCCAAACATCCCTCGCGCGAGAGCGGGAGGGAGTTGGACGGTACTGAATGTATTTGCTGCAGTTATCGGGAAACTCGTGGAAACTGCGAAGGACAAGAGCGCTGAAATTGTGCTCACGTCTTTGGTAACGACGGTGCTGACCCATGCCATTTCTTCCGCTGCGATCTACGGAGCGACGCCGCAAGGGGCTTGGTTGCTCCCTGCGATCGACTACGTTCAGAAGATCCTGCTACCGTAGCGGTGATCGGGCGTAAGCGGACGTTGGCATAATGTTGTGTTTGGAGCCAACCGACGTTGAGCAGTTCGCGATGCTCGAGCACCAAAATTCTTGCTTGAGGGCTATTCGTCTACAATCTCAATGAGTGAAGGCGATAGAGATAGAATCATGAGACTGGACGAGTTTGATTCAAGGGGCTTTCTGCAAAACATATTTGATGTCGTTAAGGCACGAACTGCGGCTAAGTTGCCGCCGAACGTCGATTTCAATCTGCGCTTCTCGCCCAATTTTAGGGTCGCGATGTATGCCAGCAACGCTGAGGCGGTGCACGGCGAGTGGAGATATGACATCTGGGTGACGAACCGTATGGTTGAATACCTCACACGCTTCTTTTTCGCCTTCGCCCGATGCGCGCCTTCCGTGAATTGGTTTGAAATTCCCGACCCCCAGCCGAGCGGCGTACCGCATGCCTTGATCCCCGACAGCACGATCGAGACGGTGGAAGCCCTGCTTAATCAGATAGCTGATGACACAGAGATCGAGGGTGAAAGAAAGCAGCTCTTTGAAGCCTGCTTAACGGTAGCTTGGAACCTTCTCCTGCTTCATGAAACGGCGCACATCATCGAAGGCCACCTCCGGTTCAAGACCGAACAATCCGCACTATTTAGCAGCCATCCTGCTTTTTCTCGGAGTCTTGAATACGAGGCGGATGAAAAGTCAGTAAAATGGTCAATGCTGAGAAGGTTTCTCAATGCCCCGGTTTGGATGAACGCGGGAGATGAGATCAACGGATGGAGTTCTGTCGCACCCGATTTCGCTGCTCTGGTGACGTCAATGTTGTTTTTGCTGATGCGGATACAGACCCTGACGAACCAAAATGGGGAGGGCGAGAATTATCTGCCGTTCGAAATTCGGCATCGCGTTGCAATCGTTATGTTCATGCTGCACAAGCAGTGGCCTGATCCGAATATGATCGATCGGGCGGTCACACACCACCTTGTTCAAGCTACGCGGATGGTTGATCGCGTTGTCGGATGGCCAGAAACCGCCGAACAAGTGATCGTGTCCGATATACCCTTCGAAACACAGAAGGAAATGGTCGAACAAGTGGTCGAGGAATATCTCGAATTGATGTCAGCCTGGGAGGCATACAGGTTCCGTGCGCCGACGCAGACCACTCAGCCCCCTGGCTAGTCTACATCGCGTCTTTGAGCGGCACACGAAAGGGCCGTTAGACGGATCCGGAAATTCCGGAACCTGGTGTCAAAATTCCGGTTTTTCGCGTCCGGCTACATCGCGTCCGGCTACAACGGAAACTACGAATCGGGCTTGGTGTGCGTAATCTGGAGAAAATGGTGGGCCCGGAGGGACTCGAACCCCCAACCAAGCGGTTATGAGCCGCCGGCTCTAACCATTGAGCTACAGGCCCGGCACCCAGGGTGCGGTCAGCCGGGGCAATGGCACCCGCGGCTTTTGTCCGCTTAACCCAAATCCGGGACAGTCACAAGCCATGAGCGCAAGCATCTGTGGACGATGCATATTTCCGGTTTGCCCTCTGGAACCTTCGCAGGCGGGCTACATTTACTCCCGTCAGACTGGATCTGAAGAGGGCAATCGCAGAATGGTGGCTTCCCAAGGTGCCGTGGTGCTCATCGTCGAGGATGAGCCGCTGATCAGGTTCAATATTCTGGATGTGCTTGAAGACGTGGGACACGTTGCGCTCGAGGCCGGGAATGCGGACGAGGCGATGGTGCTCCTGAAGGCTCGTAACGATGTCGATATTCTCTTTACCGACGTCAATATGGCCGGCTCGATGGACGGCATACAGCTTGCCAAGCGGGTGAGGGCGATGCGGCCGAATATCGGCATCATCATCACCTCGGGCATGGTGCGGCTCGATCCCATGTCGCTGCCGGCCAACACGGCCTTCCTGCAGAAACCCTATCAGCACGAGGCCCTGATTTCGGCGATTGATTCCATGACGCGGTAGCAAGGCGAGAGCGGTCAATCCGGGCTCGACAAAGACGGTGGCGGGATGGGAATGTCGGTTGCTCCGGTCGCGGCCTCGGTTTCTTCGATCTGTCTGCGAGCCTGTTTGTTGGCCCTCGTCGTTTCGCCGCGCAGTTCGGCCTCGGCATCGCTCCAATGGCGCAAATCCTGGCCGTCCGGCCTGCCTTCCTCTTCCCAGATTGCGTAGGCGCGCTCGCGCACGCTGTCCTCGTTCCGGTCCGTCATGGCTATCTCCCGTGGTTTCGATCATCGCAAAACCGGTGGGGGAGCCGAATGTTCCGGCGAGGTGCCTGAGATCGGGAGGTGCGGCCGAGCCTGAAGGGAGGTCTGCTTCAAGCCCGGCCGCTGGCCCCGGGGGGCCTTAATTATAGCTGCTCTTCAGCAGGTCGTTTTCCTGATGCGCCTTCTTCTCATAGATCGTGAAGAGAGCCATCGAGAGGAGATAGGAGAGGAAGGGGTCTCCCATCTGCGTTGCGATATCGCGGGATGCGAGGATATGTCGTTCCAGCGCACCGATGTCTTTTTGTACGGTGGTTTCGCTCAAGCGGTTCATGCTGCCATCTCCAGAAATTGAGTCACGACGGAACGCGTCGGGACGTAGCGGGTGTAGAGGGGTGTATCGATGCCGAGGGATGCGCGCATCCTGGTGAGCACATGTTCGGAAACTTCAAAGGCGCCGCAGCAAACCGGATATTTGCCGTAGCCGTCGGCGCGGCCGAGTTCCTCGACTTCGGCGCCGGCGCGCTTGTAGACGCGCTTCAGGTGCGGTTCGTAATTGGAGATCATGGTGTGGATGCCGTGATCGAGGGCGCATTCGCAGAGTGCGAGCAGCAGCATCGAGAAGGCGCGGCCTGCATCGACTTCGGGAAAATCGTCGGCGATTGCCTCCTCGTCGATGCACATGCGGGTGCCCTCCCAGATGCCGGGGGCGACGAGATTGGCTGCCTGCGGGAAGGTTGCGCGGAAGACGTCGTAGAGGAGGGTCGGTCCGGTCGTCGGCATCAGGCGCATGCCGCCGTAAAGGCGGGTGCGGGTTTCATCGCACCAGACGAGATAGGCCGGGCAGAGCGAGTCATAGCTGTCGCGCTCGAAGGGGCCGATTACCGGAACGTTCCAGCCAAGGATGTCCGCAAAGACTTTCTTGCGCAGGCGGAACATCTGGTCGAGTATGAAAGCGTATTTCTGATACTCATGTGCCTGAATGATAACGAACATTTTTCCCTCCAGCGTGTTGGGTTCGTGAGAGCAGAATGGTTCAGGACGGCGGGATCGGAAATTCCCTCATATGGGCGCCTACAGATGAGCCCCCGCATATGGGGGGATCGCTCAAGCCATTTGCGGGCAGCCTGAAGCATGCCGCGGAGCGGGTTTCGTCAGTGTGGAAAAGATTGGCGAAGGCCATGCCCTCAGGCACGTCCGACATTTGACCAGATAAGGTTTCGATCCGGCCGGAAGGAAAAGGCTAGGGATTGATGATGCGCAGCTGCACGGCCCGCGAGGCGGCAGCGGAAATGGTGGCACAGCCGAGCTTGAAGCGGGCGGTTTTCAGATAATCGCGGGTCGTATGCTCGGAAATGCCGAGGATGACGGCGATATCCTTATAGTCCTTGCCGAGTGCGGTCCAATGCAGGCATTCGATTTCGCGCGGGGACAGCGTCGGTACCGGGTCGTTCTCGCCGTGAAGCTCGTAGATGGCCTTCCGGTGGATGACATGGGCGAGCTCGATCCATTCATTGCGATAGAGCTTGACCATGGCGTTCCAATCATCAAGCGGAACGCGGGCGTTGATCGACAGCAGCGCCCGGCGCTGGGCCTTGTCCGCGACGGGGATTGAATAGCCGTTGCCGCCGATCCCGTGCTTCTGCGCATCGACGAGCATGGCATAGGCTTCCGGCGTCGGCTCCACCTCGCTCCAGTCAAAAGGCAGCTGGCGCTCAAAGCCCTGTTTGACGATCGGATCGACCTTCACATAACTGTTGAGCAGATAGCGCGACACCCAGGCATCCGGATAGGTGGTGCGCACGAAAGGAGCGTCGATCTTTGCCGCAATGGTCTGAGCGAGGTGATAGGTGACATAGTCAACGGCATAGCCTGCCTGGAAAATGCGGATGGAAGCATCGACATTGGCCGCGGCCTTGATCTGTTCGAAAACGGGTTCGAACTTTTGGGAATAATTGTTTTCCGTCATCGTGTCGCCTGCCTTAAACCATTCAATCCTACCGCGAGGAATGTCGAAAATACAAGGCATCCCCACATATGCGGGGAATGACTTTTCCAGGTCCGTCTGTTAGCGCCTTTTTCGGGGAGGCTCCAGATGGACAGCAAGAGAACGTTCGATATCGCCGAATGCCATCAGGCAGCAAAAGGGCTGAGATCGAGTTGGCAGGACATGGCTGGCTCCGAGGCGCTGATCCGCGCGCTCGTTGCCGAGCGCAACGGCGATACGTTGCTCGCCTTGTTCTGGACAGAGGTTCACCGGGCGCTCTGCGAAGAGAAGTAGCCGCTTCTTTACCGTTGCTTCGGTCTCGAAATTTCTTCGATATCGACGTTCGTACACCGGATGGATCGCGGCTTTATCCCGATGGCACGCAACTGCCTTCGGAGAGGCGCGCCCGGATATGGCCGTGCCGACATTTCCCAGCAGAATTGCACGCGGGACAAGGCGTTCGTTCGCCTGATCGGAACGTGCGGCACGGACGGTGAGTTCGATCATGAAGATGCCATTGGCGAAGGTCCCGGCTATGTCGTGTAAAGCAGCAAGATGACAGGTGTATCGCGCGTGCATCGCCATGTTCAGTCAGGTTAATGGCGTATGAACACGTTTTCACATTTTGTCGCCACTTAAGTTGCGTTGCCTGCTGGAGGCAAGATGGCCGAAGTCTCGGTCGGCGAAATATCCAGTGTATTCGGGGTTCCTCCAGCAAATATGCTTGACGGATCGTTACCGTGAAGCGCAAAGGTGTTTGTGGAAACGATTACACAAAATGCCATTGTGCCATATTGGGAGGGGATCAGGATTGCGTGTCGTGCGCAAAATCATTTGCGTTGTGTCTCGCAAGAGCTGCTTGACGACGGCAGGACTGATCTAGCGGAATGCAGATGACAGAAAAGCGCGTGCACCTTGTCTTCAAGACCCATCTCGATATCGGTTTTACCGACCATGCCGAGAAGGTCCGGCGTCAATATCACGAGCGCTTCATCCCGCAGGCGATCGAGACCGGTGCGCATTTCCATGCCGAAAACCCCGAGGAGCCGAAGTTCATCTGGACAACGGGCGCCTGGCTGATCTGGGATCATCTGAATTCCCGTTCGCCCGCCGAAGTCGCGGCATTGGAGCAGGCGATCGAACGCGGGCTCATCCGCTGGCACGGCCTGCCGTTCACCACCCATACCGAGCTGATGTCGCCGGAGCTTTTCCGAGCGGGTCTTTCGTACTCACAGGAGCTCGACCGCCGTTTCGGCAAGCAGACGATTGCAGCGAAGATGACCGACGTTCCCGGCCACACGCTCGGCATGGTACCCTTGCTGGCCGAGGCCGGCATCCGCTTCCTGCATCTCGGTGTCAACACGGCTTCCCCGCCGCCCGAGGTGCCTGACATTTTCCGCTGGCGCGCGCCTGATGGCTCGGAAGTCGTCGTCATGTACCAGCGCTCGTATGGCGAGACCTATTTCCCGGAAGGATTCGACGATGGGCTGAGCTTTGCGCATACGCAGGACAATATCGGCCCGCAGAGCGTGCCGCAGACGGCTGAAGCCTATCGCGACATTCGCCGCATCGAGCCCGATGCCGTCATCCGCGGCGCGACACTGGAGGATTATGGTGCGATCCTCTGGGAAAAGCGCGAGCGTTTCCCGGTGCTGGAGTTGGAACTGGGCGATAGCTGGATCCATGGCAGCGCCACCGATCCGTTGAAAACGGCGAAATTTCTCGCTTTGCAGCGGCTCTATGATCGCTTTGCGGGCGAGGGGCTCAATGGGCGCAGGCTCGCCTTCGGCCGCGGGCTCGCCATGGTGGCGGAGCATACCTGCGGAGTGGATATCAAATCCTATCTGCGCGACGACAAGGCCTGGGCGAGAGCCGATTTCGATGCCGCCCGAAAGACGGATTACCGTTTTGCCTATACCGAAGCGTCATGGGATGAGCAGCGCGGGTATGTCGACCAGGCTGTCGCCGAACTCGATGCCGACGACCAGCAGCAGGCACAGGCAGCGCTCGCGGAGCTGTTTGCGCCAGCGCTCGTCGGAACTGCGAGCCGCGAGACGCAGCTCGCCATCGGCGGCTGGTCGATCGAGCTCAATGAGGTGACGGGCGATATCGCTACGCTTACATCGCCGCAAGGGCGCCGGATTGCCGGCCGCAGTGGTTCGCTGATCGCCTATCGCTACGAGAGCTACGATGCTGCCGACATCAACAGGCATATGGACACCTATCTGACGCATCGGCAGGAATGGGCCGTGCTTGATCACGACAAGCCGGGGCTTGGCGCTTCGGGGGCGGCGCTTTCGAAGGTTTTTGTGCCGAGCCTCGAAAGCGCGGGCGATGGCGGCGTTCTCTTGTCCATGCCGGCCGAAGCAGTCGAGCGATTTGGGGCTCCAAGGCAACTGGCTCTGGAGTTTTTGCCGGATGACGGTGTGCTGCAATTGCGGCTCTCATTGCGCGACAAGCCGGCCAATCGCATGCCGGAGGCGAGCTTCCTGTCGTTTATGCCTGCCGGTGCAAAGGACTGGCTCTTCAGGAAGATGGGGCTGTGGCACCCGGCCGGCAGTTTCGCCAGATCCGGGGGTGCACAGCTGCAGGCGGTCAACGCCGTCAGCGGCGAAATCGCCGATGTCGGACCTGTCGTCGTTCAGCCGCTCGACACGCCGCTGGTTGCCCCGCAGAGCTGGGATTTCATGACATTCTGCAGGGGATTGCCGGATTTTGAAGAGGGAATCCGTTTCAACCTGCATAACAACAAGTGGGGAACCAACTTCCCCATGTGGTGGGAAGGCGATTTTTCCACCCGCTTCCGAATTAGCCTGGATTAGACGGCCTGGTCATACCGCTCGCGGAAGCTTGTGGCGTTCGCCGATCTGGGCGGCAGGTTTGCGAGGTTCTGGGGCTTTCGGGCGGAATTTGACAAGAACCTCGTTGCCATCGGTCGAAGCGCGCGTCCGCTCCAGCCTGTCGCGTTCGGCAGTTGCCTGAAGCCAATGCTCAGCGTCGCGGCCATTCGGCCTTCCTTCCGCTTCCCAAATCGCGTAGGCGCGCTTGCATATCCAGTCGTGCCGGGAGGTATTGCTCATCGTTGCGTCCTTCTTGAGCCGCTGTTTGACCTCATCGAATCCACACGGCTGGCCTCCCGCCGAAGACGGTACCTCAAGCTCACCTTGTAGATGGACCCGGCAATGCGCCGGGATTTCGATGGGCGGCATGGCTTTTCGTCATGCTCGCGGTAGGAACGGTTTTCACCCGACGTGTGTTCCAGATATATTTTGTGAAATTTTGCCCTGAGATCGGGCGATCATTCGGACCGGGACCGCTCGCTATTGGCCTCGTCATGTTTGACGGCCCAATCCTTGCGCGGCTTCTCGCCGGGCGGCGTGCGGTGAACGGTCGCGTCGTCGGAATGCGTGATATCGCGCGGCTTGGCGCTGGAGACGCCGCTGTTGCGGCGGCCCTCGTTAGAACGTGCGAACTGTCCTTCGGCGTCCTTGCGGATCTTGTCCTTGCCATCGCTCATCATGGCTAATCGCTCATGTGGTCTGGCAATACCGGCGGCCGGCGCTTGGCGGCCATCAGCAGGTCCAGCTCTATGGAAGAGGGTCCGAAGCGGGTAAAGAGGCTTTCTGCCTGTTCGTTTTTCAAGCCATATTTGGCGGCGAACTCGTGAAGGCTGTAAGGGCGGCCACGCAGGGTCCGACTACGGCGTTCTGGTTGGTGAATTTCCGTCATTACTAATCTCCCCAGGCTTCATGCCTAAGAAAAACCAGTCAGTCCGTTAAAAGTTCCGAAACCGGATTCGGTGCGGGTTTACAGAGGAAAAGAGAGCCCGCATCGCATCCCGCAGCAAAAAAATGCTCTTGAGTGTGCATGAATTTCAATCGGTTAGATCCTCGCGCCGGCCGGACAGCCAGAAATGGCTTTATCACACGTGTGTTACTCTATAAAATGAATCGTGTATCCGGTCCGAAGGGAGGAGCCGAGCTGTTGTTTCCGCGTCGATCCGGGCCGGGTCTTGAGGAAGCTGGCTTAATCCATCAGAGGAGACAGACATGATGAATGCACTGCCGCCACTTCACAACGGACATGCCCCGTTTACCCTGCAACAGCTGTTCCGTGAGGCGCTCTATGCCTACGAGGAATGGGACAGCGAACTGACGGAGCCTATTGTCACCCATGAAGGCAGGGTCATTCCGATCAGCTTCGTTTTCGAAGCCATGCGGGAATGCACTGATATCGTTCCGGCCAATATCGTCGGTGCCGTTACCGAACGGCTGACCAAGCCCTGGGAGGGCGAGGGGCCGCTGGACCAGATGACTTTCTCTACGGCGGCGCGCGTGATGCGCGTTCTGGTGCGCAAGCGCCTTCTTGCCAATGGCACGCCTGATATCGTCGCGCTGTCGACGCGCGGATCCGAAGCGGAACCCCGCGATTAGGCATTCGGGATCGCGGCACTGGCCGCGATCCTGTTCCCCGCAGGGAACCCAGCTCATTTCCAGCCGTTGAAACAGGCAGAAAAGGAATGAGCACCATGTTGAGATCCATTCTTCACGAAATCATGGGAACAGGCGTTCACGAGGCCGGTCTGCCGCGGTCGCTGGAACAGTTCCTCGGCCAAAAGAACGTGCTGATCGTCTTCGCGGATGCAGAGGACGACAGGCCGATCATTCAGGACGAACTGCTGCGCAAATCACAGATGCGGCTCATCGAAGAAGATATCGAAGTTTTCACGATTGCCGGCGGCGGCGCATTTTCTCTGTTCGAGGACGGACATGATCTCGATGCCGACGATGTGCGCGATGAACTTCGGGGGCCGCTCAGCGGTGAATTCGGGCTGGTGCTTGTCGGCACTGACGGCAAAGTGAAGCTGCGTTCCAGCGAGCCGATGAGCGTGGAGGATATCAGCCGCGCCGCCGATATCCCTTCGCCGAACCATTAGAGTTCGAATGCTTCCTTCAGGCCGAGGCTCTTGCGTTCGCGCAGGTCGAGGTCGGCCTCGATATGGGCGATGTGGTGGAGCATCAGATGGCAGGCTCGATCGAGTTCCCTGCTTTCGATCGCCTCGATAATGTCCCCATGTTCGGAATGACCACAGCTCGAAACGGTCGATTGCCCGTAAAGCGCGATCACAAGGGATGAGCGGGCGACAAGTTCTTCCATGAAGCGCTGCATGATCGTATTGCCCGATATGACTGCAAGCGTCAGGTGGAAATCGCCCGATGCCTTGATCTCGGCCCGCCTTGCCGTCTGGCCGCGCTCGCCCATCAGCCGGCCCTCTTCCAAAAGCAACTGCTTCAAGTGCTGGATATCCGATGGCGTGATGTGGGCGGCGGCTTCGCGAAGAATGCCGGGCTCGACCAGGCGGCGGGCGGCAAATATCTGCCGGGCTTCATCGGGAGAGGGATAGGCGACGAAGGCGCCACGGTTTTTCTCGACGCTGACGAGACCTTCGTAGGACAGTGCCTGCAAGGCGGCGCGTGCCAGCGTGCGGCTGACACTGAAGAGATTGCCGACATCGCTTTCCGACAGTTTCGTTCCGGGTGACAGGCGCCGCTCGACGATGGCTTCCCTGATTGCATCGCGAATCTGCGGGACGCCCGTTTCCTGGGTGTCTTGGCTCATGGCGCTGGCGGCGGATTTCATGAAATCGGTTTCCTTGATGTCAGCAAACCATAGCTGCCTTCGTCTCAAAAGTTAAATGAATTTGTACGCACTGCATCGGCCAAATTGTACACGATTTTCTGCACGAATTGGGGACGAAAGCCCATTTTGTGTGCAGTGCGAAAAGTGCGAGAAATTTCGTCAGTTCAGATGAAGCTGTTAAAAATTCTTGGTTTGCAAGGGTTTAAGACACGCCCATCAAACTGGCACGGCAGATGCATTGTCTTTCTCGAACAGGGGAAGACACGATGTCGAAAGCGGCAGAGATCGATATAGCATCCGTTTCCAAGGTCTATGGCGCGACCACGGCGGTCCATGCCATCAGCCTGAAAATCCCGGCTGGCTCCTATTGCTGCTTCCTGGGGCCGTCCGGCTGCGGCAAGACCTCGACGCTGCGCATGATCGCCGGTCACGAGACGATTTCATCGGGCGATATCCGCCTCGGCAATGTCGTCGTCACCGATTTCCCGCCGGCTAAGCGCGGCACGGCGATGATGTTCCAGTCCTATGCGTTGTTTCCGCATCTCGACCTCGTCGACAATGTCGCCTTCAGCCTGAAGATGAAGGGGGTCGACAAGGACGAGCGCCGCGCCAAAGCGCTGGACATGCTGAAGCTGATGCAGATGGAGGCCTACGCCAGCAGGCGGCCGGCACAGCTTTCCGGCGGCCAGCAGCAGCGTGTCGCCCTGGCCCGCGCACTGATTACCGATCCGGAAGCGCTGCTGCTCGATGAACCGCTATCCGCACTCGACCCGTTCCTGAAGATCCGCATGCGGGCAGAGCTGAAGAAGCTGCAGAAGACGCTCGGCATTACCTTCGTGCATGTGACGCACAGCCAGGAAGAGGCGATGGCGCTCGCCGACATCATCGTCATCATGAATGACGGCAAGATCGAGCAGGCGGCTTCGCCCCGGCAGATTTTCGAAAAGCCGGCAACCGCCTTCGTCGCGCGCTTCATGGGCGATCACAATGTGCTTTCCGGCCGCGTCACTTCGAGCGAGAACGGCGTGATGGTGATGACTGTGCCGGAAGGGCAGAGTTTTTCCGTACGAGGGACGGGCAGGGAGGTCGGCGAAGCCGTCGATATCGGCATCCGCACCGACCGCGTACGCCTTCAGGTGGCGACCGAATGGACCCTCGGCTTCAACGGGGTCGTCTCCAATATCGAATATCGCGGCTCCTCGGTGAAGATCACCGTTTTGGGGGCTGGCAGCGACGATTTCACCGTCATCGCAAGCGACAGCGATTACTTCGCCAGCCCGGTCTCGGTCGGCGATGCGGTGTCTTTGAGTTGGGCTTTGGAGGATGCCGTCCTCCTTGGCCGCGTTTCCGCATGACCTTCAATATCAAGAAAAGGGGAACTGCCATGACGACTGAAACGAAAACCACCAAGGCGGAAAAGGGAATTTCCCGCCGCTCGCTTCTGAAGACCGGTGCCGCCGCCGTCGGCGCCATCGCCGGCTCGGGCGCCATCACCGGCTTCCCGACGATCTGGGCGCAGTCCAACATCACGCTTCGCCAGTTCGGCACCGGCGTCTCGAACATCAATGCGATCGCCGAGAAGTGCAAGCAGGACCTCGGCATCACGCTCGAGATGACCGCGACCGATTCCGACGCCGCTGCCCAGCGCGCCGTCACTCAGCCCGACAGCTACGACATCGCCGATATCGAATACTGGATCTGCAAGAAGGTATTCCCGACCGGCGTTCTTCAGCCGATGGACGTCAAGAAGCTCAAGTATTTCGACAAGGTCGTGCCGATCTTCACGAGTGGCAAGCTGAAGGCGGACAGCACGATCGCGCAAGGGACGGCGCCGCACACGGTCGGCTTCGTCGAGGCGCAGGACTCCAAGAAGTTCGCCAAGGAGCAGACCCAGTGGTTCACGATGATGCCGACGATCTACAATGCCGATACGCTCGGCATTCGTCCTGATCTGACCGGCCGCGACATCACCTCCTGGGCCGATATTCTCGATCCGGCCTACAAGGGCAAGACGGCGATCATCAACGTGCCGTCGATCGGCATCATGGATGCGGCGATGATCGCCGAAGCCTCCGGCAAGATCAAATATGCCGACAAGGGCAATATGACCAAGGAAGAGATCGACAAGACGATCGAATTCCTGATCAAGACCAAGGGCGACGGCCAGTTCCGCGCCTTCTGGAAGAGCTTCGACGAGTCGGTCAACCTGATGGCTTCGGGCGAAGTGGTCATCCAGTCCATGTGGTCGCCAGCTGTCGCCGCCGTCCGCTCGAAGGGCATTGCCTGCCGCTTCCAGCCGCTCAAGGAAGGCTACCGCGCATGGGGCGGCGGTCTCGGCCTTGCGGCGCATCTCAAGGGCGCACAGCTCGATGCGGCCTATGAATATATCAACTGGTACACGTCCGGCTGGGTCGGCGCCTATCTCAACCGCCAGGGCTATTACTCGGCCTGCCTTGAAACCGCCAAGGGTTTCATGACCGCCGACGAGTGGGGCTACTGGATGGAAGGCAAGGCGGCCCAGGGCGATATCCTGTCGCCCGAAGGCAAGGTCATGGAAAAGGCCGGCTCGGTTCGCGACGGCGGCTCCTTCGAAGACCGTATCGGCCATATCGCTTGCTGGAACTCCGTCATGGACGAAGACCGCTACATGGTCCGCCGCTGGAACGAGTTCATCGCGGCTTAAGCGTCTGCGATTTTCCCCTCCCTAACCCTCCCCACAAGGGGGAGGGAACATGTCGAGGGTGCGGCGCCGTTCTCCCTCCCCTTTGTGGGGAGGGTTAGGGAGGGGGCTTCACCGACCTCTCCTTTCCCACCTTGATGAAGGAAACGACCAGGCATGGCCACGATCGCTTCAGAGCAGACGATACCGGCAGCGGAAATGCCCAAGCGCGCCTTGCGGCTTGCGCCATCTGCGATCTCCTATCTGCAGGCCACACCGCTGATCGCCATTCTCGGCCTCTTCTTCATCCTGCCGATCGCCATGATCGCGGTCGTCAGTTTCTGGGACTATGATTTCGCCGGCATCTATCCCGACTTGCTGACCATGAACTATACCGACACGCTCGGTTCGTGGGTCACCTGGAAGACCTATCTCAACACCTTGAAATTCACGGTCATCGTCTGGGCGCTGACGCTCTTCATCGGCTTCTGGGCTGCCTATTTCCTGGCCTTTCATATCCGCAAGACCTCGACGCAGATGATCCTCTTTCTCGTCTGCACCGTGCCCTTCATGACATCGAACATCATCCGCATGATCTCGTGGATCCCGGTGCTCGGCCGCAATGGCCTCGTCAATTCGGCGCTGGTGGACATGGGCATCGTGCCGCAGCCGGTGGAATGGCTGCTCTACTCTGATTTCGCCGTGGTGCTTGCCATGGTGCACCTCTACACGCTGTTCATGGTGACGCCGATCTTCAACACGCTGATGCGCATTGACCGCTCGCTGTTCGAAGCGGCGCGCGATGCCGGCGCTTCCGGCTGGCAGGTGCTGTGGAATGTGGTGATCCCGCTTGCCAAGCCCGGCATGGCGATCGGCACGATCTTCGTCGTCACGCTCGTGATGGCCGATTTCTCAACCGTGCAGGTCATGTCCGGCGGGCAGAGCGCCTCGGTGGCGCTGATGATGAAGAACCAGATGTCGCTGCTGCAATATCCGGCCGCTGCCGCCAATGCCGTCGTTCTGCTGGTGGTGGTGCTGATGATGGTCGCGGCGATCCTGCGTGTCATTGATATCCGCAAGGAGCTTTAGGATGTACCGCGAAAAACGCTCCCTCGAATTCTATGTGCTCGCCATCTTCTTCGCCGTCTTCGTGCTCTTTCTTTACGGGCCACTGTCGGCCATCGTCATTCTCTCCTTCCAGGGGCCGGATGGCGGCCTGACCTTCCCGCTGAACGGGGTTTCGCTCCACTGGTTCTTCAATCTCTTCGAGAAGCAGGCGGTCGGCGATTTCGGCGCCTCCTTCCGGCGTTCCTTCGTTCTCGGCCTGATGGTGATGATCGTGACCGTCGTCGTGTCGCTGATGGCGGGCCTTGCCTTCCGCCGGCGCTTCCGCGGCTCGTCGGTGCTGTTTTATGCGACGGTCGCGAGCCTCGTCGTGCCGTCGATCATCATCTCGCTCGGCATCGGCGTCGTCTTCCAGCAGGGCGGCTTGCGACCTGCCTGGTATTCCTCAGCCTTCGGCGCGCATCTGACCTGGACGCTGCCCTTCGGCGTGCTGATCATGTTTGCCGTCTTCAACCGCTTCTCGCCGGCGTACGAGGAGGCCGCGCGCGATCTTGGCGCGACGTCGTGGCAGACATTCCGCCATGTCGTGCTGCCGATGATTGCACCCAGTCTCATTGGCGTCGGCCTCTTCGGCTTCACGCTTTCCTATGATGAATTTGCCCGCACGCTGATGACGTCGGGCACCTATAATACGCTGCCGCTCGAAATCTACGGCATGACCACCAACGTCACGACGCCGGTGCTCTATGCGCTCGGCACGGTCACGACGCTCTTCTCCTTCACCATCATTCTCGTCGCGCTCGGCATCATGACGATGCTCGGCCGGCGGCAGGCAAAGACACGCTGACATGCGCATATTGATCGTCAATCCCAACACGACCGCTTCCATGACCGAGAAGGCGGCAACCGCCGCCCGTGCGGTCGCCGCCGCCGGCACCGAGATCATCGCCGCCACCTCGCGCATGGGGCCGGTCTCGATCGAGGGGCACTACGACGGCGCGCTCGCCATCCCCGGACTGCTGACGGAGCTGAAGGAGCGACAGGACGCCGGCTACGATGCGGCGATCGTCGCCTGCTTCGACGATACCGGGCTTGATGCGGCACGCACCTTCGCCGATGTGCCCGTTCTCGGGCTCTGCGAATCCGCTGTCGCTACCGCAGGCTTCCTCGCCCAGCGTTTCACCGTGGTGACGACGCTGGAGCGGTCCCGGGTGCTGATCGGTAATCTCGTGCGCCGTTATGGCATGGGTGATCGTGCGAAGGTGAGGGCATCGGATATTCCGGTGCTGGAGCTGGAAGATGCTGCATCCGGCGCGATCGGCAAGCTGAAAGCGGAAATCGAACGGGCGCTTTCGGAAGACGGAGCGGAGGCGATCGTGCTCGGCTGCGCCGGCATGACGGATCTGGCGCGAGAACTGCAGGATGTCTACGGCGTGCCTGTCATCGATGGGGTCGCCGCTGCCGTGAAGCAGGCGGAAGCGCTGGTTTCGCTCGGTCTTTCGACCAGCAAACGCGGCTCTTATGCCTCGCCGCTGCCGAAACATTTCACGGGCGCGATGAGCGGTTTTGCGCCGATCCGGGCGACCGGCTGAACAGAGGGCGAAAACTCTTGATGGTGCATAGCGCCAAGTTTTGACTTTACTTTTTCCCCTCGCGTGAGAATTGTCGCAGCCGATTATCACGTTAGAGGAGAGCCGTGCCATGTCGATCGACGAGGATCTGATCCGTATTGCGGAACAGGAAAAGGCGTTGAGCTTCGATGCCTTCGATCTGACGACCGCATGGCAGCTCGGCAAGCTCTTGCAGGAGCTCGCCACCGAACGCGGGCTCGGCATCGCGATCGATATCACGCTGCATTCCATGCCGGTCTTCTACGCGGCCTTGCCGGGCGTGACGCCTGATAACGTCAATTGGGTGCGCCGCAAGCGCAACATGGTGTTCCGCTATTTCCGCAGCAGCTACGCTTCCGGCCTCAAGCTGCAGAAGGAAGGCAAGACGGTCGAGGACAACGGTCTTTCCGGCACCGACTACGCGCCGCATGGCGGCAGTTTCCCGATCAACGTCAGAGGCACTGGCTGCATCGGCGCCGTCACCGTCTCAGGCCTGCCGCAGCGGGACGATCACAACCTCGCGGTCGAAGCCTTGGCGCTGATTCTGGCGAAGGATCTCGATACGCTGCGGCTGGCGTAAATGCTGCCGCATTTCTGACAAATAAAAGCCACGAAAAGCACAAGATCGCGATCCGTTCCCGGTGACTGACGTATTTCGTGACGATAAGGTGCGCCCGGTTTTGCAAGTTATTGCCGGGACGCCATGTTACGTTTTCTCTTTGCCTTTGCTGCCATTGGTTTCAGCCTTTTCCTCGCCTCCTGCAATACGCTCTCGAAGGAAGAATGCGTCGCCGCCGATTGGCGGGTGATCGGTGAATCCGACGGCGCTGCCGGATACGAGCCGCAGGAGCGTTTTGCCGCGCATGCCAAGTCCTGCGAGCGGGTGAAGATCGTGCCCGACCAGACTATCTGGTATCAGGGCTATCAGGCAGGTCTCGTGCGCTATTGCACGCCGATGAGCGGCCTGATGCACGGGCAGGCGGGTCACGGCTATTCCAATGTCTGCCCGCCGGAGACAGCGCCCGGTTTTCTGCGTGGCTACACGCTCGGCAACCGCCAGAATTCACAGCAGTCGCGGCTGAGTTCGCTTCAGAGCGACTACGGATCGAAGGAAGCCGAGATCGACGACCTGTCGCGCAAGCTCAAGGATGCGCCGGATGCAGACCGGCGCGATATCCGCCGCCGGATGGACGATCTCGAAGACGATATGCGCCGCATCCGCAGAGAGCAGCGTGACGTTCAGGACGAACTCGACGATACCAGCGCGGAAGTGCAGTGGTTCCAGCAGAATCCGAACGCAGCGCCGCCGGCCATGCCTGGCTACTGAGGCTTTCGCCTCAGAGCTTGCCGCCGGCTTCGCCAATGCCCTTGGTCAGGCTCCCCGTTGCCGGGAAGAGCGGGATGAGGCAGGCCTGCAGGGCGTGGTAGATGTCGCCCTTGCCGGGGAAGAGCGAGTGTGAGGGAACGAGGTCTTCCGTCAGTTCCTCGTGCCAGCCGCCATTCTCATGGTCGATGAAGCTGCGCTCGATCACATTCCAGATCTTGCGGTAGCATTCTTCGTGATAATCGCTCGGCAGGTGCTCGTTGAGGAAGTGCGCGGCGGCAGCACCCTCGCAGGCCGGCCACCAGAGCTTGTTGCGCTTGGCCGGCTTGTCGGCCCAGTCTAGGGTATAGAAGAAGCCGCCCTTGTCGTTATCCCAGCCAAGCACCATGGATTGCTCGAAGAGGGCTTTTGCCGCATCCGGCATCCAGTCGATCTTCTTGCCACCGAGCGCCCAGAGCTGCAGGATGAGGCGGGTCCATTCCAGCCAGTGGCCGGGCGTCGTGCCGGCCGGGCGGAACATTTCGTTCGGATGATAGTAATCCTTATCGAGGTTCCATTCGGTATCGAAATGCTCGGCAACACGCCAGTCGACGGAACCGGCCGAACGGCGGATGACGAGATCGGCGATGCTTTCGGCCTTGGTGAGGTAATCGCGGTCGCCTGTCGCCTCGAAGGCGGCCATTAGCGCTTCGGTCAGATGCATGTTGGAATTCTGGCCGCGATAGGTGCCGCCATCGAGAGGCTGCCAGTCGGCGGTGAACTCTTCGGCAATGGCGCCGTGCCTGGTTTCCCAGAACTTCGTGTTCAGGACCTCGGTAATATCGGTGAGCATGCCATCGGCGAGCGGATGGCCGATCGTCTTTGCCGAAGAGGCGGCGAGCAGGACGAAAGCGTGGCCGTAGCCCTGCTTGTTGGAATCGACGGGACCGTTGTTGTCCAGTGACCAGAAGTAACCGCCATTCTTGCGGTCACGGTGCTGGTTCCAGATGTAGTTCATGCCGTGATCGACGACATCTGCGGCGCCGGGGCGGCCGAGAAGCGTGCCGATCGAGAAGCAGTGCACGGCACGCGAGGCAATATGGAGTGGCCGTACCTGGCCTTCGGCATTGAGCGGCTTGCCGGCGTCGTCGAGGTCGTAGAAGCCGCCTTTGGGATTGATGGAATTGTGCTGGAAGAAATCGAAGAGACCGTTGGCCTGCGAAAGCAGCCAGCCTCGGTGGTAGGCGCGGGTAGACCAGTTGCCGAGTGCAGGTGCCATGATACTCCTCCGAATTCGTGCACAATGCCTTTAGGAAAACGCCTATATAGAGGTCGTGCGAGTCTGTCATCCGCCAAGGCTCGTAATGTCCCTAAAGCAACAGGCATATGTTGACATAAAGATATCTTTATGTGATTTGTCGTTTTCGATCTTGTAATATCAAGGAGCCTTCCCGTGTTCGATAATCTCTTTGGCCCCGAAGGGGGCAAGCGTGATGGCAGTGAAGTATTCGCGGCGCTGAAGAAGGCCGCCAGCGAACGCATTCTCGTCCTTGACGGTGCCATGGGCACGCAGATCCAGGGCTTGGGCTTCGATGAAGACCATTTCCGCGGTTCGCGTTTCATCGGCTGTGCCTGCCATCAGAAGGGCAATAACGACCTGCTGATCCTGTCGCAGCCGGACGCCATTGAAGAAATCCATTACAAATACGCCAAGGCCGGCGCCGATATCCTTGAGACCAACACCTTCTCCTCGACCCGCATCGCGCAGGCCGATTATGCGATGGAAGGCGAGGTCTATGCGCTGAACAAGGAAGGTGCCGAGATCGTGCGCCGCGCCGCGCAGCGTGCAGAGCGCGAGGATGGCAGGCGCCGTTTTGTCGCCGGCGCTATCGGCCCGACGAACCGCACGGCGTCCATCTCGCCTGACGTCAACAATCCTGGTTTCCGCGCCGTCACCTTTGACGATCTGCGTGATGCCTATGCCGAGCAGATCGATGGCCTGATCGACGGCGGCGCCGATATCATCCTGATCGAGACGATCTTCGACACGCTGAACGCCAAGGCTGCGATCTTTGCCTGCGAAGAGCGTTTCGAGGCCAAGGGCATTCGTTTGCCGGTCATGATCTCCGGTACGATCACCGACCTTTCGGGTCGTACGCTCTCGGGCCAGACGCCGACTGCATTCTGGAATTCGGTGCGCCACGCCAATCCCTTTACGATCGGCCTCAACTGCGCGCTCGGCGCCAATGCGATGCGCCCGCATCTGCAGGAGCTTTCTGGCGTTGCCGATACGTTCGTCTGCGCCTATCCGAATGCCGGCCTGCCGAACGAATTCGGCCAGTATGATGAGACGCCGGAACTGATGGCTGCGCAGATCGACAGCTTCGCCCGCGAAGGCCTCGTCAATATCGTCGGCGGCTGCTGCGGCTCGACGCCCGAACATATCCGCGTCATCGCCGAGACGGTGGCCAAGTACAAGCCGCGGCCGATCCCTGAGCATCGCCCCTTCATGTCGCTGTCGGGCCTCGAGCCCTTCGAGCTGACCAAGGACATTCCGTTCGTCAATGTCGGCGAGCGCACCAACGTCACCGGTTCGGCCAAGTTCCGCAAGCTGATCACCAATGCCGATTTCACGGCCGCACTCGATGTCGCCCGCGACCAGGTCGAGAACGGCGCGCAGGTGATCGACATCAACATGGACGAAGGCCTGATCGATTCCGAAAAGGCGATGGTCGAGTTCCTGAACCTGATCGCCGCCGAGCCTGACATCGCCCGCGTGCCTGTGATGATCGACTCGTCGAAGTTCTCGATCATCGAATCCGGCCTGAAGCGCGTTCAGGGCAAGGCGATCGTCAACTCGATCTCACTGAAGGAAGGTGAAGAGAATTTCCTCGCCCAGGCGCGCCTCCTGCATAACTACGGTGCGGCCGTCGTCGTCATGGCCTTCGACGAGACGGGGCAGGCCGACAGCTACCAGCGCAAGGTCGATATCTGCACGCGCGCCTACAAGCTGCTCACCGAGAAAGTCGGTTTCCCGCCCGAGGACATCATCTTCGACCCGAACATCTTCGCTGTCGCGACCGGTATCGAAGAACACAATAATTACGGCGTCGACTTCATCGAGGCGACGCGCACGATCCGCAAGACCATGCCGCTCGTCCATATCTCGGGTGGTGTGTCGAACCTGTCCTTCTCCTTCCGCGGCAACGAACCGGTGCGCGAGGCGATGCATGCCGTGTTCCTCTACCACGCCATCCAGGCGGGCATGGACATGGGCATCGTCAATGCCGGCCAGCTTGCCGTTTATGACCAGATCGATCCGGAATTGCGCGAGGCCTGCGAAGACGTGGTGCTGAACCGCCGTCCCGACGGAACCGAGCGGCTGCTGGAAGTGGCCGAGCGATTCCGCGGTGCCGCCGGCAAGGAAGGCAAGGTTCAGGATCTCTCCTGGCGCGAATGGAGCGTTGCGAAGCGCCTCGAACATGCGCTGGTCAACGGCATCACCGAATATATCGAGGCCGATACCGAGGAAGCCCGCCAGCAGGCGGCGCGTCCGCTGCACGTCATCGAAGGGCCGCTGATGGCCGGCATGAACGTCGTCGGCGATCTCTTCGGCTCGGGCAAGATGTTCCTGCCGCAGGTGGTCAAGTCCGCCCGCGTCATGAAGCAGGCCGTTGCCGTTCTCCTTCCCTATATGGAAGAGGAGAAGCGGTTGAATGGCGGCGAGGAGCGCAAGTCCGCCGGCAAGATCCTGATGGCGACCGTCAAGGGCGACGTGCACGATATCGGCAAGAACATCGTCGGCGTCGTGCTCGCCTGCAACAATTACGAGATCATCGACCTCGGCGTCATGGTGCCGGCAACGAAGATCCTGGAGACGGCTGTTGCCGAGAAGGTCGATGTCATCGGTCTTTCCGGCCTCATCACGCCGTCGCTTGACGAGATGGTGCATGTGGCTGCTGAAATGGAGCGGGAGGGCTTCGATATCCCGCTGCTGATCGGCGGGGCCACGACCAGTCGTGTGCATACCGCCGTCAAGATCCATCCGGGCTACAACAAGGGCCAGTCCATTTACGTGACGGATGCCAGCCGTGCTGTCGGCGTCGTGTCCTCGCTGCTCTCGCCGGAAGCCCGTCAGGGCTATATCGACGATATCAGGGCCGAATATGCCAAGGTCGCCGCCGCCCATGCGCGCAGCGAAGCCGAGAAGGTGCGTCTGCCGCTCACTCGTGCCCGCGAGAACGCACAGAAGGTCGACTGGGCGGCCTACAAGCCGACCAAGCCGAGCTTCCTCGGAACCAAGGTATTCGAAGATTACGATCTGGCTGACCTTGCCAAGTACATCGATTGGACGCCGTTCTTCCAGACCTGGGAGTTGCGCGGCCGCTACCCGGCGATCCTCGAAGACGAGAAGCAGGGCGAAGCAGCCCGCGCACTCTGGGCCGACGCCCAGGCGATGCTGAAGAAGATCATCGACGAGAAGTGGTTCCGCCCGCGCGCCGTCATCGGCTTCTGGCCGGCGGGTACCGTTGGCGACGATATCCGCCTGTTCAAGGACGATGCGCGCAAGGAGGAGTTGGCGACGTTCTACACCCTGCGTCAGCAGCTTTCGAAACGCGATGGCCGTCCGAACGTGGCGTTGTCGGACTTCGTCGCGCCCGTGGACAGCGGCGTGCAGGACTATGTCGGCGGCTTCGTGGTGACGGCGGGCTTCGAGGAGATCGCCATCGCCGAACGTTTCGAGCGTTCGAACGACGACTATTCCTCGATCCTCGTGAAGGCGCTTGCCGACCGCTTCGCTGAAGCTTTCGCCGAGTGCATGCATGAGCGCGTACGCCGCGAATATTGGGGTTACGCCAAGGACGAGCATCTCTCCAACGAGGATCTCATTACCGAGGCCTATGCCGGTATCCGCCCGGCACCCGGTTATCCGGCCCAGCCCGATCACACCGAGAAGAAGACCTTGTTCGGTCTTCTCGATGCGGAGAACACCGCCGGCGTGAAGCTGACCGAAAGCTATGCGATGTGGCCCGGCTCGTCGGTATCCGGCATCTATATCGGCCACCCCGACTCCTACTATTTCGGCGTCGCCAAGGTGGAGCGCGATCAGGTCGAAGACTATGCCAAGCGCAAGGGCATGGATGTCACCGAGGTCGAGCGCTGGCTCGGACCGGTGCTCAACTACGTGCCGCGCAAGACTGCAGAAGAGATCGAAGACGCTGCCTGATTGCGGAGTCTTTTCCGTCGCTTCAGGCCGCGTGCTCAGTCGTTGATTCAATGAACGATGAAGCCGGGAGGTGATCCACTTTCCGGCTTTATCTTTTTGAATTGGAAGAAAAATCAGGTCGCGCCAATCGTCAGCTCGGCGACGAAGTCATAGGCGTCGCCGCGATAGAGCGAGCGAGTGAATTCCACCGCGCGGCCAGAGCCGAGGTAGGAAATACGCTCGATGGAAAGCCCGGCCTGGCCGACGGGTACGCCGAGCAGTTGAGCGTCGGCTTCCTTCATGTTGGTCGCGGATATGCGCTGCACGGCGCGGACGGGGCGCACGCCGAGCCGTTCCAGCTCGGCATAGAGCGAATTGGTGACAGCAGAGGGATCGGGCAGGAATTCGCCCGATACGCTTGCATGTTCGATCGCCAGAGGCTGGTCGTCGGCGATGCGCAGGCGTGACAGGCGTGAAACCTTGATGTCTGTGCCTAGGCCGAGGATCATCATCTCGTCGGGCGAGGGTGTGTGCACGCCCTTGTGCAGCCATTCGGAGCGGGCGGTCATGCCGCGCCGGGCCATGTCTTCCGTAAAGGAGGTGAGCTGGGACAGGCGCTGTTCGACCCTGGACACCGGCTTGGCGACGAAGGTGCCGGAGCCGTGACGGCGCACGAGCAGGCCGTCGGCTACCAGTTCGTCAATCGCCTTGCGCACGGTCACGCGGCTGACGGCCGCAAATTCGGCAATGTCGCGTTCCGGGGGCAGGGCATCGCCATGGGCGAGCGTGCCGGTGCGGACGGCCTCTTCCAGAGTACGGCGGAGCTTTACATAGAGGGGGCCAGTGCCGCCGGCCTGCAGGCGTTCGGGGGACAGAATGGAGGCGAGATCATCGGTCATGCCAAACCTCCCTGCCGGTCGTTCATCAGTTTGACGGCGAGATCGACCGCACCCTGCAGTGCATCGGCTTTCGGCTCTGCCAGCAACGTCTTGTGCCGACCCGCAAGCCAGGGATGGTAGGGTCTGGCAAGGCCGCCGAGCAGGCAGATCGTCGGGCATTCGGGCCATGAGAGCGCGTCGAGGCTCGCATCAATCGCATCTGCCGCCTCCCTGACGATCTCAATTGCGATCGCATCACCGGCCTCTGCAGCCTCGAATACCGTCGGTGCGTATCGTGCGAAATCCCGGGGGCGGGCGGTATGGGCGAATTCGACGACCCGCTCGGGATCATTGCCATATTCGGCCATGATCTTCTCCGTCAGCGGTGAAGTGGCGCGAACCTTGTCATAGGCAAGCAGGGCCCTTTCCAGGAGGTCGCGGCCGAGGCGTGCGCCGCTTGCCTGATCGCCAACAATCGAACCCCAGCCGCCGATGCCGTGCAGCTTGCCCTCTCGGCGCGCATTGTAGACTGAGCCGGTTCCGACGGCGCCGACTATGCCGTCGGCATCGCCGAGTGCCCCTTGCAACGATATCAGCGCATCGGTGACAACCCGGCCGTCACCAAAGGGCAAGGCCTTTTCGATGCGCGTGCCGTAATCGCCGACATTGGCGCCGGCAACGCCCACGACTGCGGAGATTGTGGAAGCGGTTTCATCCCCAAATCCGGCGTCACGCAGTGCCTGGCGCGCGGATTCGACGATATTGACGAGAGAGTTTTCCAGATCGGAAAGGATGTTGGCAGGGCCAGCCTTGCCGAGGCCTATGACATTGCCCATTCTGTCCGCAACTGCTGCCCGGCAGCTTGTTCCGCCACCATCTATGCCGATTGCAAGTTCCGTCATCGGACCTCCGGTTAAGCCGTTCCCTTATGTTTTCTTATACAATACCAAAAAAATACCATTTACCAAGCGGAAATGACTGTGAATTTTCCCGTTTTTATCTTATTGATTTAAAACGATAAAAATTTTTAATGAATTTTCTCGGGTTCAGAAGTTAATTTTGGCTGGACAATTGGTATTTTTTTGGCCTTAATTCCGGAAAAGGGAACAGCGTATCGAGGCATGTGAAAACCGGCAAAGAAAAACAGCGCCGGCCAGGTTTCGAGAAAGGTGCAGACGGTGATCGCAGGAGCCGGAATGGCTCGCGGAGGCGTGCGGTATCTTTCCAAGTTTTCCCTTATTTCAAGCGCCCGGTTCAGTGTATCGGGAGGGCGCACCGTTCGGCCGGAGGCTAGCGTCCTTCGTGTCGGCAGAGCTTCAGGGCCGCCAGTCTTGGCGGCTCTAAAAGGGGCGTTGGGTGTTTCCTCAGGCACGCCAACCGCTTGTTTCAGACCGAAAACAGCGCCTAGCGGCGCGTAAAACAGGAGAGGGAAATGAAAAACACTGCTCTGAAAAGTTTGCTGCTTGCCTCCAGCCTGCTGTCGTCAGCCGGCCTCGTTCATGCCGCCGACGTGACGCTCACCGTCGAAAGCTGGCGTAACGACGACCTGCAGATCTGGCAGGAAAAGATCATCCCGGCTTTCGAAGCCAAGAACCCGGGCATCAAGATCGTCTTCTCGCCGACCGCTCCGACTGAATACAACGCTTCGCTGAATGCCAAGCTCGATGCCGGTTCCGCAGGCGACATCATTACCTGCCGTCCGTTCGACGCTTCGCTCGAACTCTTCAACAAGAAGCAGCTCGTCGATCTCACCAGCCTTTCCGGCATGGAAAACTTCTCGCCGGTCGCCAAGGCTGCATGGTCTACGGACGACGGCAAGTCGACCTTCTGCGTGCCGATGGCTTCGGTCATCCACGGCTTCATCTACAACAAGGATGCCTTCGACAAGCTCGGCATCGCTATTCCGAAGACGGAAGACGAGTTCTTCGCAGCCCTCGACAAGATCAAGGCTGACGGCACCTACATCCCGCTCGCCATGGGCACGAAGGATCTCTGGGAAGCCGCAACCATGGGCTACCAGAACATCGGCCCGAACTACTGGAAGGGTGAAGAGGGCCGCGAAGCCCTGATCTCTGGCAAGCAGAAGCTCACCGACGCCGACTGGGTCAAGCCCTATGAAGAGCTTGCCAAGTGGAAGCCCTATCTCGGCGACGGTTTCGAAGCCCAGACCTACTCGGACAGCCAGAACCTCTTCACGCTCGGCCGCGCCGCCATCTACCCGGCCGGTTCATGGGAAATCGCGCTGTTCAACACGCAGGCTCAGTTCAAGATGGGCGCCTTCCCGCCGCCGGTTCCGAAGGCTGGCGACCAGGGCTACATCTCCGACCATCCGGATATCGGCGTTGCCCTGAATGCCAAGAGCACGCACCAGGAAGAAGCCAAGAAGTTCCTCACCTGGGTTGCTTCGCCTGAGTTTGCCGACATCTACGCAAACTCCCTGCCGGGCTTCTTCAGCCTGAACTCCAACCCGGTCAAGATGAGCGATCCGCTTGCTCAGGAATTCGTTTCCTGGCGCGGCCCGTACAAGTCGACCGTCCGCTCGACCTATCAGATCCTGTCGCGCGGTACGCCGAACCTCGAAAACGAGACCTGGGTTGAATCGGCCAACGTCATCAACGGCACGGACACTCCGGCCGTCGCCGCCGAGAAGCTCCAGAAGGGCCTCGACAGCTGGTACAAGCCGGGCAAGTAAGGTTTTGAAGGTGAGGGGCGGCCTGTTGTACCGCCCCTTATCGGCCTGCCGGCCATCTTGTCCCGCGAGGGGCAAGAGACTCGCAGCCGCCTCCTGGCCCGTGGTTTTCAGGTATGGGCATGGTCCGGCTCTCCGAAGAAGGAGAGGGGAATGAGGGGCAAGATTTCCACCTGCGCTGCGCCTGATGGTCCAGCCAATAAAAACAGGCAAAAGCCATGAGCGAAGCCGACACCGCAGTCGACGTGATCCCGATCAAGCGTCCCATTCGCTGGCATATCGGAATCTTCCTTCTTCCGGCCTTCATCGTCTATACGGCGATCATGATCCTGCCGCTGATCGAAACGCTCCGGCTTTCCTTCTACAATACGGTCGATGGCGCACCGGCCTTCGTTGGCTTTGCCAATTACAAGGTTCTCTTCGGCGATGCGCGCTGGGTGCATGACTTCTGGAATGCGCTGCGCAACAACGTCATCTTCTTCATCATCCATATGTGCGTGCAGAACCCGATCGGGATTGCGCTTGCCGCACTTCTGTCGACGCCCCGGCTTCGCTTCGTTGCCTTCTACCGCACGGCTATCTTCCTGCCGACGCTGCTCTCCTTCGTCATCGTCGGCTTCATCTGGAAGCTGATCCTTTCGCCGATCTGGGGTGTCGCACCCTGGTTGATGAGCCTCGTCGGCCTCAAGTGGGCCTTCGCACCCTGGCTCGGCCAGTCCGGCCCGGCGCTGATCGCCGTGTCGCTGATCTCGAACTGGCAATATATCGGCATCCCGATGATGCTGATCTATGCGGCACTTCTGAGCATTCCCGAGGAAGTGATCGAGGCTGCCGAATGCGACGGCATTACCGGCTGGGCGCAGTTCTGGAAGATCAAGCTGCCGCTGATCCTGCCGGCGATCGGCATCATCTCGATCCTGACTTTCGTCGGCAATTTCAACGCTTTCGATCTGATCTATACTGTGCAGGGTGCGCTTGCTGGCCCCGACATGTCGACGGATATTCTGGGTACGCTGCTTTACCGCACGTTCTTCGGTTTCCAGCTGCAGCTCGGCGACCGCTCCATGGGCGCGACGATCGCAACGGTGATGTTCCTCATCATCCTCGCCGGCGTCTCCTTCTATCTTTTCGCCATCCAGCGGCGCATGCGCCGCTACCAGTTCTGAGGAGTGTGAGCCCATGTCGAACAGAGCGCGCACATCCCCCATCCGCACCGGCCTCGTACATCTGGCGCTGATCGGCTATACGCTGATTGCGATCTTCCCGGTGTTCCTGACGATCGTGAATTCGTTCAAGGACCGCAACTCGATCTTTCGGTCGCCGCTGCAGGTGCCGACCCCCTCGACCTTCAGCCTCGTCGGTTACCAGACGGTGCTGGGGCAGGGTGACTTCGCCACCTATTTCCAGAACAGCTTCATCGTAACGATCGTTGCGATCTTCCTTGTGCTGCTGTTCGGAGCGATGGCCGCCTTTGCGCTGTCGGAATACCGTTTCAGGGGCAATACCCTTGTTGGCCTCTATATGGCGATCGGGATCATGATCCCGATCCGCCTTGGCACGGTCGCCATCCTGCAGGGCATGGTCGCGACCGGTCTCGTCAATACGCTGACGGCACTGATCCTCGTCTATACGGCGCAGGGCATTCCGCTGGCGATCTTCATTCTCTCGGAATTCATGCGCACCGTGTCCGACGACCTGAAGAATGCCGGGCGCATCGACGGGCTTTCGGAATATGCGATCTTCTTCCGCCTCGTGCTGCCGTTGGTACGGCCGGCCATGGCGACGGTCGCTGTCTTCACCATGATCCCGATCTGGAACGACCTGTGGTTCCCGCTGATCCTGGCGCCATCCGAAGCCACCAAGACGGTGACGCTCGGGTCGCAGATCTTCATCGGCCAGTTCGTCACCAACTGGAATGCGGTTCTGGCGGCGCTGTCGCTGGCGATCCTGCCAATCCTCGTCCTCTACGTCATCTTTTCGCGGCAGCTGATCCGCGGCATTACCTCGGGAGCCGTCAAGTGAGCCAATCCGAAAAGCCGATCCGTGTCCTTGTTGCCGGCCTCGGCAATATGGGCCGAAGCCATGCGCTCGCCTATCACAACAATCCGGGCTACGAGATCGTTGGCCTCGTCAACCGCTCCAAGCCGAGCCAGCTTGCGCCGGAGCTGGAGCAGTACACGATCCATCCCGACTTCATGACGGCGCTTGCCGAGCTGAAGCCGGATCTCTGCTCGATCAATACTTATTCCGACAGCCATGCCGATTACGCCGTCGCCGCCTTCGAGGCCGGCTGCGACGTCTTCGTCGAAAAGCCACTGGCAACGACCGTTGCCGATGCGGAGCGCGTCGTGGCCGCGGCAAAGAAGGCGGGCAAGAAGCTGGTCATCGGCTATATCCTGCGTCATCACCCGTCCTGGAAGAAGCTGATCGAGGAGGCGCGGAAGCTCGGTGGTCCCTATGTCTTCCGCATGAACCTCAATCAGCAGTCCAGCGGGCCGACCTGGGCGACGCACAAGTCGCTGATGCAGACGACCTCGCCGATCGTCGATTGCGGCGTCCACTATGTCGATGTCATGTGCCAGATCACCGATGCAAGGGCGGTCGAAGTGCGCGGCATGGGCCTGCGCCTGTCGAACGAGATCGCGCCGGACATGTATAATTACGGCCATCTGCAGGTGCTCTACGAGGACGGTTCCGTCGGCTGGTACGAGGCCGGCTGGGGGCCGATGATTTCCGAGACGGCCTTCTTCGTGAAGGATGTGATGTCGCCGAACGGCGCCGTCTCGATCGTCATGGATCCGAACGCGAAGTCCGACGATATCGACACGCATACAAAAACCTCCGTCATCCGCCTGCATACGGCGGAGACCGGGCCTGACGGCAAGTTCGTTCGTCCCGATCAGGACATGACGATGGAAGGCGAGCCCGGCCATCAGGCGCTTTGCGACCTGGAACAGGCCTTCGTGCTGCGCGCCATCAACGAGGATCTGGACCTCAACCGCCATATGGATGATGCGGTGGCCTCGCTGCGCATCTGCCTTGCCGCTGACGAAAGCGTGCGCACCGGCCGACCGGTTAGACTATAAGGAAAGACTAGTGGGATCGCTTCAACTCAAATCCATCCGCAAGGCCTATGGCAAGCACGAAGTGCTGAAGGGCATCGACCTTGAGGTCAAGGACGGCGAATTCGTCATCTTCGTCGGTCCATCAGGCTGCGGGAAATCGACCCTGCTGCGCAGCATTGCCGGCCTGGAAGACGTCACCTCGGGCGCCGTCATCATCAATGGCCGCGACGAGACGCTGACGCCGCCGGCCAAGCGCGGCATCGCCATGGTGTTCCAGTCCTATGCGCTTTATCCGCACCTGACGGTCAAGGACAATATGGGCCTCGGTCTGAAACAGGCGGGGGCGGCGAAGGATGAAATCGAGACGCGTGTGACCAAGGCATCGTCCATGCTGTCGCTCGAGCAATATCTGGCGCGCCGCCCGGCAGAGCTTTCGGGTGGCCAGCGCCAGCGCGTGGCGATCGGCCGGGCGATCGTGCGCGAGCCGGAACTCTTCCTCTTCGACGAGCCGCTCTCCAACCTCGATGCGGCTCTGCGCGTGCAGACGCGCCTCGAAATCGCTCGCCTGCACCGCAGCCTGAAGGCGACGATGATCTATGTCACCCACGATCAGGTGGAAGCCATGACGCTTGCCGACAAGATCGTTGTGCTGAATGCCGGCGCGATCGAGCAGATCGGCTCGCCGATGGAATTGTATAACCGCCCGGCCAACACGTTCGTCGCGGGTTTCATCGGCTCGCCGCAAATGAACTTCATCCCCGGCGACAAGGTCGGCGATGCGCAGGCCAAGACGGTCGGCATTCGTCCGGAGCATCTGACGCTCGCGCGCGACAGCGGCAGCTGGAAGGCCAAGACCGTGCATGTCGAGCATCTCGGCGCCGATACGATCGTCTATCTGGAATCGGATCAGTGCGGTCTCTTGACTGCACGTCTCTTCGGCGAACACAAATACGAGCCGGATGAGATCGTCTATGCGACGCCAGATGGAAGCCATATCCACCGCTTCGATGCGAACGACAGGGCAATCCGCTGATTGCTACTGGAATGAAAAGGCCCCGCCGTCGAGCGGGGCTTTTCTTTTGGCGGTATTGAAGGAAAAGTCAGCGCCGTAAAAGCCGTCCATCGATGACGATCAGGCTCGTCATGATCAGGATCATCCCGCCAAGCTCGAACGTGTCCAGTCTTTCGCCGAGAAAGACCGTGCCGAGCAGGATCGCGCTGACAGGCACCAGCAGCGTCACCAGCGATGCATTGGTCGCCCCGGCCGAGGCGATGAGATTGAAATACAGAATGAAGGCGAAGGCGGTCGTCAGGATCGCGAGAAAAAGCACGGCCATCCATATCGGAACAGACGATGTGACGATGTCTGCCGGGCTGTAGAAAATGAAGACGATCGGCAGCATGAGGATGGCAGCACCTGTCAGCTGGCCGGTGGCAACGACTGTCGGGCTTATGCCTTTGAAGCGTCTGGCGTAGACGACGGCGAAGGCATAGGAGACAGCGGCTCCGATGACCGCGAGCTTTGCCCAGGTGGGGCCGCCGAGATTGGACAGAAGTCCCGGGCCGATCATGACGGCGGCGCCTGCGATGCCGATGACGACGCCTGCGATCTTCGCGGTTGAGATCTTTTCATCCGGCGTCAGCGCGTTTGCTGCGAGGATCGTCCAAAGAGGTGTCGTTGCGTAGAAGACCGAGGCGAGGCCGGCGCCGATCTCCGTCTGGCCGGTGAAGATCAGCGAGAACGGAATGACGTTGTTGAGAAGGGCGAGACACAGGAAAGAGCCGGGCCGGGCGAGAACGGGTGCGAAGGAAATGCCGCGCAGCCTCAGCCAGAGATGCAGGACCAGCGCGGCGATCGCCACGCGATAAAGCACGAGGGCCAGCGGCGGAATTTCGGACACGGCGACGCGGGCGAGGAAGAAGGACCCGCCCCAAAGTGCGCCCAGGAGCGTTAGCTGGCCCCAATCCTTCGCTGACATTGACTGTGTCATCGCTTCGGTGCGCAAAGCCGTCGTCCGATAGATGGAGATACGCTTTGCACTTTATCCCCGGCTTGGGCGGCCGACAGCAACGGAACAATCCGGATATCCGAATTCTATGAAATCTGGTGCTGTCTTATCCTGATCGGCTGGATTGATATGTCTGGACTAAATTCCAGGGCTCTCAGCCGAGAACCGGGCGCATGAAACTGCGCTCGTAGCTGATGATGCTGCGGTTGCGCTTGTCGAGCTCGAAGGCGGCCTGACATTCCTGGTCGCTTGCCATTCGGGTGCGGTAGTCCTCGTAAGCGGCAAGGCTCGGGAAGGAAAACAGCGCAATAGCAATGTTGTTGGCGCCTTCCGATGGCAGGAAGTAGCCGTGATGGGCGCCCCCCATCCTGTTGACGATGGGGATCCAGAGCCGGGCGTATTGTTCGAATTCTGCAAGCTTGTAGGGGTCGATGACGTATCGCAGATGGCAGGTAATCATTGAAAGACCCCGTTGTGGAACGACCGAGCGGATGTCCGTCCGGTCTGTATTGCTTGCCCGGATTCGAGGCAAGCCGTTTGGTCTTTACGCTGCCTTCCGTTTCGATGCTATCTCCCCGATCTGGATATTCGGAGGGGCAGGGGCTCATGAAAAATAGGTAGCAGGCATGCAAAAGGCGCCGCGTTGCGGCGCCTTCGTTTGTTTCAGTCCGTCTCGATCAGTCGCGGATGACGAGCAGGTCGGCGGCCATGAAGCGGAGCGTCACGGTCTCGCCAGCGGCCGGCGGCCTGACGCCGGGGCTGTTGAACATGTCGAAGGAGATCACGTTGCCGCCGACATTCATGCGGGTCCGGATGACCGAACCCAGGAAGTGGGCAGATACGACCTCGCCGGTCAGGGCGGTGTCGCTCTGGGCGCCTTCGGCGAGTGAACCGGCTTCTGGACGGAGCGCAAGCTGAACGGTGTCGCCAGCCTTGTAGGTCTGGACCGACTGTTTCAGCGTGATGCCCTGATCGCCGATCTGGATGCGGTTGCTGTCGGGATCGACGACCTTGGCTTCGATGAGGTTCAGCGTGCCGACGAAGGAGGCGACGAAGCGCGTTGCCGGCGTGTTGTAGATTTCGAAGGGCGTGCCGATCTGGTCGGCCTTGCCGCCGTTCATGACAACGATGCGGTCGGAGATCGAGAGCGCTTCTTCCTGGTCGTGCGTGACGAAAACCGTGGTGATGCCAAGCGACTGCTGGATCTGACGGATTTCCTCGCGCAGCGACACGCGGATCTTGGCATCGAGCGCCGAGAGCGGCTCGTCGAGCAGCAGAACCTGCGGCTTGACCGCAAGGGCGCGGGCAAGTGCGACGCGCTGCTGCTGGCCGCCCGACATCTGGTAGGGGAAGCGGTCCGCCAGGTGATCGAGCTTGATCAGGCCGAGCATTTCCTTGACGCGCTTGTCAATCTCCGGCTTCGCAGCGCCCGCGACCTTCATGCCGAAAGCGACGTTGTCATGCACCGTCATGTTCGGAAAAAGGGCGTAGGCCTGGAAGACCATGCCGATGTTGCGCTGGTTCGGCTTCAGGGCGCGCTGGTCCTTGCCGTTGATCGTCAGCGTGCCGCCGGTCGGCGTCTCGAAACCGGCGATCATGCGCAGCACGGTCGTCTTGCCACAGCCTGATGGTCCGAGGAAGGAGACGAATTCCCCTTTCTCGATGTTCATGTTGAAGTTCTTGACGACCTGGGTCTGGCCGAAGGATTTCTGAATGTTGGTCAGCGTAAGAAAGGACATGAGCCAAATACCTTATGCTTTAGCCGGGCGGGCTTTGCCAAAGCGCGAAACGAGATTGAGCAGGCCCATGCTGAGCCAGGTGATCGAAAATGCGATAACGGCGAGCGCAGAAGGCTCATAAGCCTTGTTGGCGCCGACGAGCTGCAGGTAGGGGCCAAAGGCCGGACGGTTGAGGAGCGCGGCGAAGGTGAATTCGCCCATGACGATCGCGAGCGTGATGAAAGCGCCCGAGAGCACGCCACTCATGACATTCGGGAAAATGCACTTGAACATGATGGTGGTCCAGCGAGCGCCGAGGCTTTCAGCCGCCTCCGTCAGCGTGCGGACGTCGATGGCGCGCATGGCTGTATCGACCGCGCGGTACATGTAGGGTAGCGACAAGGTGATGTAAGAGAAAACCAGCAGGACGTTGGTGCCCATCGACGAATTCGTCAGCGGCAGATAGGACGACGAATTGTACATCCTGAGGTAGCCGAAAACGATGACAATCGCCGGAATGACGAGCGGTAGCAGCGTGATGAATTCGACGACCGGACGCATCTGCGGTAGGCGCAGCCGCACCCAGTAGGCTGTCGGCACGACGAGCAGCATGCCGAAGATGATGGTCAGAAACGCCATTCCCATGGAGTAGCCGAAGGTCTCGCGGAACTGAGCGTCCGAGAAGACTGACTGATAGGCATCGAAGCTATAGGTGCCGCGGCGCATGCGCAGCGAGAATTCGATCGTGCCGATCAGCGGGATGATGAAATAGGACGCGCCGAGAATGATGGCGATCCAGGCTCCGAGACGTTGAGCTTTCATTTCTGCCACCGTTCGGCGCGCATGCGCAGCATGAGATAAAGGACATTGGATACGCCGGTTATGACGATCATGCCGAGCGCGATCGCGTAACCGAGGTTGGCATTGTGCAGAACGTCGCCGCGGATCTGCGCATAGAGCAGGATCGGCACGATGTTCAGTGAACTGCCGGTCAGCGCGAAGGCGGTGGCGATGGCGCCAAAAGCGTTGGCAAAAAGCAGCAGCGTGGTACCGAGCAGGCTCGGCCAGAGGATCGGCAGGGCAACCATCGTCCAATATTGACGGTTGGTAGCGCCGAGAATTTCAGAGGCTTCGCGCCATTCCTTCTTCATACCGTCCAACGCTGGCGTCAGGATCAGCACCATCAGCGGGATCTGGAAATACATGTAGGTGATGGTGAGGCCGAAGAACGAGAGGAGGTTGAAGCCGGTGCCGTAAAGGTTGAAGCCAAACCAGTCGCGCAGGAAGAGGGTCACAAGGCCGGTGCGGCCGAGCGTTGCGAGAAAGGCGAAGGCGAGCGGTACCCCGGCGAAATTCGAGGCTACGCCGGAGAATGTCAGAAGCGTCGAGCGCACCGAGTTCGGCAGGCCGCCGAGCACGACGGCCCAGGCGAGGAAAAAACCGATCAGGGCGCCGCCAAGGGCGGACGCCACCGAGACGCGGATACTGATCCAGTAAGCGCTCAAAATGGATGGCGTAAAGAGATCGCCGATATTCTTCAGCGTGAGTTCGCCCTCGGGCGTCAAGAACGCGCCCGCCACGAGATAAAGCGTGGGGATAATCAGGAACAGTAGTGAAAAAATAATGAAGGGTGCAATGCCCAGCCAGTCGATCACGCGGTCTTTGTTGATCAAGGGGGCGCTGCTTACCATAGGTGTTGAAACGGTACTCATGGAAAGCTCATCCTGGGGCGTCGGAGTGAGAAAACCTCCCCGCCCTGAGGCGAGGAGGCAGGATCAGGTGTTACTTGACGATGGCGCCGACGACAGAATCCCAGTTCTTGCTGATGGCTTCCTTGCCGGCAGCCTGTTCCTCAAGAGTCGGGAAAACAGCCTTTTCATAGGCCGCTGCCGGCGGCAGCTTGTCGAGGAGTTCCTTCGGGATCTTGTTGTTCTTGGCAAGATCGTTGAAGCGGATCGGATGGCAATAGCCCTTCAGCCAGCCGATCTGACCTTCGTCCGAGTACAGATATTCCATCCAGAGCTTGGCAGCGTTCGGATGCGGTGCGAAGGCGGAGATCGCCTGAACGTACACGCCTGCGACAACGCCCGTCTTCGGAACGACGACTTCAAACGGAGGGTTGCCCTTCAGGCTCTCACCCCAGGACAGAGCATTGTAGTCCCAGGAGATGATGATCGGCGTCGAGCCCTGTGCAAACGGTGCGGCCTTACCCGTAACCGGTACGAAGTTGCCGGCCTTGTTCAGTTCGGCGAAGAACTTGAGACCTTCCTCGCCAGCCTTTGCCGCATCGCCATTGCTGCGCGACAGACCGGCCGCGTAAACGCCCTGAACTGCCTGGTTGGCGGTGCGCGGGTCGCCGGCGAGGGCAACCGAGTTTGCGTAATCGCTCTTCAGAAGGTCAGCCCAATCAGCCGGGGATTCCTTGACGAGATCCTTGTTGATGAGGAAGGAGAGAACGCCGTAATAATCGCCATACCAGAAGCCGTCGGCGTCCTTGGCGGTGTCCGGGATAGAGTCCCAGGTGGAAACCTTGTAGGGCTGGATCAGGCCTTCAGCCTTTGCAGACGGGCCGAAGGAGAGGCCAACGTCGATCACGTCAGGAGCCTGCGGGCCGGTGTTGCCCTTGTTGGCCTTGATGGCTTCGATTTCGTCGCCCGAACCGGCGTCCGGGTTCAGTTCGTTGACTTCGATACCGTACTTCGCCTTGAAGCCTGCGATAACATCGCCGTAGCCGCACCAGTCATGCGGGAGAGCGATCGTCGTCAGCGTGCCTTCCTTCTTGGCGGCAGCGATAAGATCGGCGCTCGGTTCAGCGGCTGCGATCGCAGTCGAAGCTACGATCATCGCAGTAGAAAGCGAAAGCAGTCGAGAAATGTTAGAGATCACTGTTGTTCTCCTTCAGGTTTTCAGTGTCCGATGTGCTGTTACTGTCGTTAGATGAAGCTTGTGTGACAGTTGCATGACGTTAATTTTTCTATGAATAGCAGTCGCTTGCGGCAAATGTTTCATTTGCGACAGGCTGTCCTGTTTCCGCGAAAGCCGCCATTGTTTTTGCCCTTTTTTTAGCTGTCCCTCCTAACCGGGTTTGCGGAAAAGCCGGGTTTGTTCGAACAGGCCTTCCAGCGTTTTCATGCGTTCCTTCGTTTCGTCCCAGGTCGAGTTCTGCACCGCTTCGATGAGCGCCTCGACAATGAAGAGTGTCACGACGGAGGAATCCCAGGCCGACGGCGCCTCGATCTGCACGCGGAAGACGTGCCGTGCGAGCTTGGCGGCGGGTGAGGCCCATTGGTCGGTGAAGACTATGATTTCGGCGCCGCGCTTGCGGGCGGCGGTGGCCAGGCTCACCATCTCCTGCTCGTAGCGGCGGATATCGAAGATGATGAGGAGATCGCCCGGGTTCATGTTGAGGACGTATTGGGGCCAGCTCGACGAATTGGACGACAGCAGCGCCGTGTTCGGGCGGATGACCTGCATATGGGTAAAGAAGTATTCGGCCAGCGCGCCGGTGATGCGTCCGCCGACGAAATAGAGCGTGCGCTTGCGGTCCGAGAGCAGGGCGGCGACATTGTCGAACGTCGCTGTATCGAGATCGGAAAGCGTCTGCCGCAGATTGCCCATGATGGCATCGGCGAAGCGGTTCAATATATGGGTGCCTGGTGCGTTCTGGGCCCAGCGGTCGTGCTTGGCGATCGGGTTGGAGATCGTCGCCTCGACTTCCTGATGCAGATGCTGCTGGAAATCCGGATAGCCCTTGTAGCCGAGCTTCTGGACCATGCGCACGACCGTCGGCGTGGAAACGCCGGCATTTTCAGCGATGGTGGTGATGCTGCCGAGACCTGAGACGGGATAGTTGTCGAGAAGGCTTTCAGCCAATTGCTTCTCGGCGCGCGTGAGCACGCCGAAATGCGAATGAATGACGTCCGAAACGGTCTTTGCCGCGACACTCACGTGATTTTGCTCCCCGGGATGGTCTAGTGCCACTTTCCCACTGAAAGTTAACAACGCTGTCACAATCCATGTCAATAACTGTCATGAAAAGAAATTTTCAGAGTGCGCTTGACACTGCGGTGAAGCTGAAGAATTCTTTTCTTGTAAAGAATTTATTAAGCGATGGGGGAAGCGCCGTTGGTGCTGGCTCAGGCCAAAATTCTCAGCGAGGCGGACGGCGATTGCGTTGCAATCGAGCGTGTCCACGGCAAGAGTTCCGTGCTGCTTATCTGCGAGCATGCATCGCGCATGCTTCCTGAACATTTCGGCGATCTGGGCCTCTCCGAGGAAGCGCTTTCCAGCCATATCGCCTGGGATCCGGGCGCGCTTGCGGTTGCGCGCGCCATTTCCGCAGCGCTCGATGCGACGCTCATCTACCAGCGCTTCTCGCGCCTGATCTATGACTGCAATCGGCCGCCGAGCTCGCCGGGCGCCATGCCCGAGCTCAGCGAGATTTATGCGATTCCGGGTAACAAGGATTTGAGTGAGGGCGAGCGCCTGGCCCGCACGGAGGCTCTTTACCTGCCGTTCCATGATGGCGTGCGCGCCTTGATCCGGGATCGGCAGGCGAGGGGGCAGGATAGCGTCATCGTGACGATCCACAGCTTCACTCCTGTCTATAATGGAAAGCAGCGCGCCGTCGAACTCGGCATCCTCCATGACGAGGACAGCCGTCTTGCCGACCGCATGCTGGATTTTGCGGCCGAGGCGCCGCTTTATCGTACAGAACGCAACGAACCCTACGGGCCTGCTGACGGCGTGACCCACACGCTGATCCTGCACGGCATTTCCAACGGGCTTCGCAATGTCATGATCGAGGTCCGTAACGACCTTATCAGTGAAGATACCGGCCAAGGGGTCGTGGCCGACTATCTCACAAGGCTTCTCCAGCAGAGTCTGGATGCCTGAATAAAAGAAGACCCCGGGGAGCAGTTTAACTGCGAACAGCCCGCAAGGCGAAAAGCCACGGGCACTTTTGGCACAGGATCGGCCGCAATTCCGCGGGCGATTGTCAACAGGGGGAAGTCATGTCGGACTATTCCGAAAATGATAAGAAGCAGGATATGAGCATCCTGCATTCCATGGGCTATGCCCAGGAACTTGAACGACGCATGAGCTCGTTCTCGAACTTTGCCGTATCCTTCTCGATTATCTGCATCCTGTCAGGCGGCATCAACTCGCTCGCGCAGGCAACCGCGGGTGCAGGCGGTGCCGCGATCGGTATCGGCTGGCCGCTCGGCTGCTTCGTCTCGCTGGTGTTCGCCGTTGCTATGGCGCAGATCAGCTCCGCCTATCCGACGGCAGGCGGGCTTTATCACTGGGGTTCGATCCTCGGCAACCGCTTCACCGGCTGGCTGACCGCCTGGTTCAACCTGCTCGGCCTCGTCACCGTTCTCGGCGCCATCAATGTCGGCACCTATTATTTCTTCATGGGCGCCTTCGGCACGAGCTATCTCGGCCTGACGGACACGACGACGGTGCGCATCGTCTTCCTGGTGATCATCACCGGCGCGCAGGCGCTCGTGAACCATATGGGCATCGGGCTCACGGCCAAGCTCACCGATTTCTCGGGCTACCTCATCTTCGCGACCTCTATCGCGCTTGCCGCCGTGTGCCTGATTTCGGCGCCGTCTTACGAGTTCGGCCGGCTCTTCACCTTCGCCAACTATTCGGGCGAAGCGGGCGGCAATGTCTGGCCCTCGACCTCGGGCCTCTGGGTCTTCCTGCTCGGCCTGCTGCTGCCGATCTATACGATCACCGGCTATGACGCTTCGGCCCATACGTCGGAAGAAACGGTCAAGGCGGCGCATTCCGTTCCGCGCGGTATGGTCTCTTCCGTCCTCTGGTCGGCGCTCTTCGGCTACATCATGCTGTGCTCCTTCGTGCTCATGCTGCCGAACATGGACGATGCTGCAAAGCAGGGCTGGAACGTGTTCTTCTGGGCGATGGACACGCAGGTCAATTCAACCGTGAAGGACATTCTCTACTTCGCGATCCTCATCAGCCAGTGGCTGTGCGGTCTTGCGACCGTCACTTCGGTCTCACGCATGATCTTCGCCTTCTCGCGTGACGGCGGCCTGCCGGCATCGAAGGGACTGTCGAAGGTCAGCCCGAACTACCGCACGCCGGTTGCCGCCATCTGGACGGGCTCGATCCTCTCGGTGCTCTTCGTCTGGTTCACCTCACTCGACTTCATGAAGATCGGTGATACGCCGGTCTACACGATCGTCGTGTCGTGCACGGTCATCTTCCTGTTCTTCTCCTTCGCGATCCCGATTACGCTAGGCCTTTTCGCCTGGGGTTCATCGAAATGGGACAAGATGGGGCCGTGGAATATTGGCGAAGGCATGTTCAAGCTCTTCGCGGTTCTTTCGATCCTCGCGATGATTCTGATCTTCGTTCTCGGCATCCAGCCCCCGAACCGTCCGGCTCTGTATGTGACCGTTGGCTTCCTGATCCTGACCGGCATTGTCTGGTTCGGCTTCGAAAGCCGCCGCTTCAAGGGGCCGCCGATCGGCGAGGAAGTGGCACGACGCCAGGCCGAAATCGCAGCGGCCGAAAAGGCTGTCGGCGAACACTGATAGATCAAGGCTTCCCTCTCACATGGCGGGGCCGCGTCACGCGGCCCCCTCACGGTTCAACGAAAAGGCATCGGGTGGGTTGATCCCGGCGGTCGCATGCCGTTTCGTTGTCCCGATTTCCCGGTTTCAATTTCAGGCGGATACATCATGAGCAACTATACTCTCGACGATCTCAGACAGGACGTTGCCGACGGGCGCATCGATACGGTGCTGGCCTGCCAGGTGGACATGCAGGGGCGCCTGATGGGCAAGCGTTTCCAGGCCGAATTCTTCCTCGAAAGCGCCTGGAAGGAAACGCACAGCTGCAACTACCTCCAGGCGACGGATATGGAGATGGAAACCGTTTCCGGCTACAAGGCGACCAGCTGGGAAAAGGGCTATGGCGACTACACGATGAAGCCCGATCTTTCGACGCTGCGGGTCATTCCCTGGCTCGAAGGCACGGCCCTCGTTCTCTGCGACGTGCTGGATCATCATACGCATGAGGAAGTGGCCCATTCGCCCCGCGCGATCCTGAAGAAGCAGGTCAAGCGGCTCGAAGATATGGGGATGAAGGCCTACATGGCCTCCGAACTCGAATTCTTCCTCTTCGACCAGACCTATGAGGCGGCGCAGGCGTCGGGTTACCGCGACCTGAAACTCGCCAGCGCCTATAATGAAGACTACCACATCTTCCAGACGACCAAGGAAGAAGAGGTCATGCGGGCGATCCGCAAGGGCCTGCAGGGAGCCGGCATTCCGGTCGAAAATTCCAAGGGCGAGGCGTCCGCCGGCCAGGAAGAAATCAACGTGCGTTATGCCGATGCACTCGCCATGGCCGACCGCCATGCGATCATCAAGAACGGCTGCAAGGAAATCGCCTGGTCGAAGGGCAAGGCGATCACCTTCCTCGCCAAGTGGCACTACAATGCCGCCGGCAGCTCATCGCATATCCATCAGTCACTCTGGAGTCTCGAAGAAAAGCCGCTCTTCTTCGACCATACCGGCCATCACGGCATGTCGCCGCTGATGCAGCACTATATTGCCGGGCTGCTCAGCCATGCGAGCGAGATCACCTATTTCCTGGCGCCCTATATCAATTCCTACAAGCGCTTCATGGCCGGTACCTTCGCGCCCACCAAGGCCGTCTGGAGCAAGGATAATCGTACGGCCGGCTACCGCCTCTGCGGCGAGGAGACCAAGGGAATTCGTATCGAATGCCGCGTCGGCGGCTCCGACCTCAATCCCTATCTTGCCTTCGCAGCCCTGCTTGCCGCCGGTATCGACGGCATCGAGAAGAAGCTGGAACTGGAGGCGCCCTATGTGGGTGACGCCTATTTCGGCAAGGATATCCGCGAAATCCCGCGTACGCTGCGGGCTGCGACCAAGGCGATGACGGAATCGGAGATGCTGCGCACAGCCTTCGGTGACGAGGTCATCGATCACTATACCCGCGCTGCCGAATGGGAGCAGGAAGAATACGACCGCCGCATCACCGATTGGGAAGTGGCGCGCGGCTTCGAGAGAGCTTAAGAACATATCCGAAGCGGAAAACCGCCTGACCGGATTCCTTCTCGGGGATCGATCATGGTGTCTTTCCCTGCGGCTCAGAAGAAAACAGGATTCAGATCATGACAATGATCCAATGCATTTCGCCGATTGACGGCTCTGTTTATGCGGAGCGTCCGGCGCTTTCGCTTGAAGCGGCGAAGGAAGCCGTTGCGCGTGCGCGCAAAGCGCAGAAGGCCTGGGCCAGGCGCCCGCTAGAAGATCGTGTCCAGCTGGTGCTGAAAGGTGTCGCCCGTCTCAACGAGATGTCCGACGTCGTCGTGCCCGAGCTTGCCTGGCAGATGGGCCGGCCGATCAAGTATGGCGGCGAATATCGCGGCTTCAACGAGCGTTCCAATTATGTCGCCTCGATCGCGGCCGACGCCCTGGCGCCGCTGGTCGTCGAAGAGAGCGACAAGTTCGAGCGCCGCATCGAACGCGAAGCGCATGGCGTCGTTTTCGTCGTCGCTCCCTGGAACTACCCCTACATGACGGCGATCAACACGATCGCGCCGGCGCTGATGGCCGGCAATACCGTCGTGCTCAAGCATGCCTCGCAGACGCTGCTCGTCGGCGAGCGGCTGGTGCAGGCCTTCGTCGAGGCCGGTGTACCCGAGGATGTGTTCCAGAACGTCTTCCTCGATCACGAGACGACCTCGGCGCTGATCGCCGCCGGCAGCTTCAACTTCGTCAATTTCACCGGTTCGGTCGAAGGCGGCCGCTCGATGGAGCGCGCTGCGGCCGGTACCTTTACCGGTCTCGGCCTCGAGCTCGGCGGCAAGGATCCGGGCTATGTGATGGAAGATGCGGATCTCGACGCGGCCGTCGATACGCTGATGGACGGCGCGACCTATAATTCCGGTCAGTGCTGCTGCGGCATCGAGCGCATCTATGTGCATGAATCGCTCTATGACGCCTTCGTCGAGAAGTCGGTTGCCTGGGTTTCGAACTACAAGCTCGGCAATCCGCTCGATCCGGAGACATCGCTCGGCCCGATGGCGCACAAGCGCTTCGCCAAGGTGGTGCGCGAACAGATCGCCGACGCGGTTGCCAAGGGCGCCAAGGCGCTCGTCGATCCCAAGCTCTTCCCGGCCGATGACGGCGGCGCCTATCTCGCCCCGCAGATCCTCGTCAATGTCGATCATTCCATGGCCTTCATGCGCGAAGAAACCTTCGGCCCGGCCGTCGGCATCATGAAGGTGAAGAATGACGATGAGGCGCTGGCGCTGATGAATGACAGCCAGTACGGGCTGACGGCCTCGCTCTGGACCAAGGACGCGGAGCGTGCAGGGCGGCTCGGCCGCGACATCGAAACCGGCACCGTCTTCATGAACCGCGCCGATTATCTCGATCCGGCTCTCTGCTGGACCGGCGTCAAGGAAACCGGCCGCGGCGGCTCGTTGTCGATCATCGGCTTCCACAATCTGACGCGTCCCAAATCCTACCATCTCAAGAAGGTCACAGCATGAGCAGCGCCAACATCACCGCCAACTGGAGCTATCCGACATCCGTCAAGCTCGGCCGCGGCCGCATCAAGGAACTGGCCGACGCCTGCAAGAGCCTCGGCATGAAGAAGCCGCTGCTCGTCACCGACCGCGGCCTCGCCGCGATGGCGATCACCAAGAACGCGCTCGACATTCTGGAAGATGCTGGTCTTGGCCGGGCGATCTTTGCCGATGTCGATCCGAATCCGAACGAGAAGAACCTCGAAGCCGGTATCAAGGCCTTCCGCGACGGCGGCCATGACGGCGTCGTCGCTTTCGGCGGCGGTTCGGGCCTCGATCTCGGCAAGTGCGTGGCCTTCATGGTCGGCCAGACGCGCCCCGTCTGGGATTTCGAGGATATCGGTGACTGGTGGACGCGGGCTGATGTTGCAGGCATAGCGCCGATCGTTGCCGTGCCGACGACGGCCGGCACAGGTTCGGAAGTCGGCCGTGCCAGCGTCATCACCAATTCCGCAACGCATGTGAAGAAGATCATCTTCCATCCGAAGTTCCTGCCGGGCGTCGTCATCGCCGATCCGGAACTGACGGTTGGCATGCCGAAGATCATCACGGCCGGCACCGGCATGGATGCCTTCGCCCACTGCCTGGAAGCCTATTCTTCGCCTTTCTATCACCCGCTGTCAGCCGGCATCGCGCTGGAAGGCATGCGCCTCGTCAAGGAATTCCTGCCGCGCGCCTACAAGGAAGGTACGGATCTGGAAGCCCGCGCCAACATGATGTCGGCAGCCGCCATGGGCGCTGTCGCGTTCCAGAAGGGGCTTGGCGCCATTCACGCGCTCTCGCATCCGATCGGCGCGGTTTACAATACCCATCACGGCATGACCAATGCCGTCGTCATGCCCGCGGTGCTGCGCTTCAACCGCTCGGCCATTGAAGAGAAGATTGCGCGTGCGGCTGCCTATCTCGGCATATCCGGCGGTTTCGACGGCTTCTACGACTACGTGCTGAAGCTGCGCTCCGAACTCGGCGTGCCCGAAAATCTCACTGCGATGGGAATCACCCCCGACCGGATCGACGAACTGGCCGCAATGGCGATCGAAGATCCGAGTGCTGGTGGCAATCCGGTTGCATTGACGCTCGAAAATACGAAGACCCTGTTTAAGGATTGCTTCTGAACAGATAAAGGCGGACCTCTAAACTGGCCCGGAAAACCTCGGTTTTCCGGGCTTTTTTGTTGTTTTTCGCGCTTCGGGCCATCCCAATTTTTGATGATGTGAAAAATGCGGACCGCAATTTCGGCGGGCGCGTTTAGAATTTGTTAACCACGATTGGAAAGGATGGGTTAACCGCACGATGCTCCGACTGTGCGATCAACAAGAGCGATGCCGGCTCACGCCCATTCCGTTCGAGGACTAAGAATATGCCAGTCATCACATTCGCAAATACCAAGGGCGGCGCCGGCAAGACCACAGCCGTGTTGCTGCTTGCAACCGAATTGGCCCGTCAGGGCTACCGTGTCACCATCCTCGATGCCGACCCGCAGCACTGGATTTCGCGCTGGCACGAAATCTCCGGCCATGTGCCCAACATCAGCGTCATCGACTTCGTAACAACCGCCTCGCTGCCGCAGCACATCAGCGAAAACAAACAGAATACCGATTACTTCATCATCGACCTGCCCGGCGCGCGCAACCCGCTGCTGGCAACGGCAGTCGGCCTTTCCGATCATGTGCTGATCCCGATCCAGGGCTGCGCCATGGATGCTCGTGGCGGCGCCCAGGTTCTCGAACTGCTGCAATATCTGGAGGAGAAGGCCGGCATCAAGATCGGGCATTCGGTCGTGCTGACCCGCGTCAACTCCATGGTCACGACCCGCGCACTGCAGCTCGTCAAGGCCTTGTTGAACGAACGCCACGTGTCGGTTCTGGATACGGCCATCATCGAACGCTCCGCCTTCCGTGACATCTTCGATTGTGGCGGCACGCTGCATACGATGGATCCAACGCGTGTCAGCAATCTCGACAAGGCCCGTGAAAACGCTCTCTGTTTCGCAGAGGAAATCATTCGCAAGGTGCCCGGCCGGCTGCCGGTTGCGATCCGCCTGGCAAATGCCATGGGCCGGGCTGCCTGATCAGAATAGACAGGGGTAGGGAAATTGATGCCTCGGCTTCGGCCGGGGCATTTTCTATTTGAAATTACATTTGCTCACTGCTGTAATGATGATCAGGTTGTAAAAATCTCTTCACGCGCGAAGCAACGCATGAGCATAAGCCAGCAAGTCGACGACAAGCTTATCGATTCTATTTACGGGATCGTTTTTGGTGAAGCGCGATGGGATACGTTTCTGACGGAGTTGAACGGGTTGCTGCCAGGGGCGGGAACCAGCCTTTTCTATCATGATGCGGCGCGGGCGGAAGGTTCGTCGCAATTCCACATCAATATGGATCAGGCGTGGATCGACACCTACACACGCTATTACTGCCGGCTGAACCCCTGGATATCGGGGCTGAACAGAACGCCCCCCGGGCAGGGGGCAATCGGTGAGGATTTCATATCCTATGCAGAGCTTTCCAGGACCGAGTTCTTCAACGACTTCTGGCATCGGCATGAAGGTCACGGCGCCGTCGGCATGGCGATCCTGCGGGAGGGCAGCCGGTCGTTCAATCTTTCGATCACCACGACCCGCTGGACCGATCCGGATGAGAGCCGGGCCTGCGCTGCGCTTCTGACACGGATCGGACCTCATCTGAGGCGCGCCTTCATCGCGGTCGAATCCGGCGGCCGACAGAAGAATGTTTCGGAGATCAACGGGAGGCTGTTCGATGCTATTGGCGTCGGTGTGCTGCTGCTGAATTCGGAGCGGCGACTGGTCTCCACCTCTGTCTTCGGAGAGCAGGTGCTCGAACAGGGGGCGGGTGTCTGGCTTTCACCGCTCGGAATGCTGCATCTTGCCGACCAGGATGCCGACGACCGTCTCACACTGATGCTGCGGCATGAGGAGGAGGCAGAGCGTCAGCAGACGGTTCTGGACGATGGCCGGAAGATCACCTTGCTCAAGCTTGAGAAGAGCCACCAGCCACGCTTCTTCGAGCGGCCTGTCGTCGCCATCCTGATCGAGCCGAAACAAAGCTCCGCAGGGCTGAGCGATGAGAAACTGCGCAGAGATTTCGGTCTCACGCAGGCTGAAATCAGGGTCGTGAGGGCGCTGGTTTCGGGAGGCTCGGTTTCGGGCCTGGCTGCCGAAACCAGCCGTTCGCGCGAGACGATCCGCTCGCAGGTGCGGTCCGTCTATCTGAAGACGGGTGCCAGGAAGCAGGTGGAGCTCCTGCGTCTGATCCAGTTCGGCGAGCGCCCGCCAGAAACACCGGGCGAATAGATTTCCTCAGTCGACGAATTCGACCGTCACGCCGGGCTTGACCATCTTGGCAAGCTCCGTCGCATCCCAGTTCGTCAGGCGGATGCAGCCGTGGCTCTGGGTGCGGCCGATCCTGGAAGGGTCCGGCGTGCCGTGAATGCCATAGGTGGGCTTGGAAAGCGCCATCCAGACCGTACCAACCGGGCCATTCGGGCCTGGCGGAATATCGAGGATCTTGTCGTTGGCGCCCTGCTGGAAATTGATCTTCGGATTGTAGGTATAGCCCGGATTGAAGGCGACGCGCTCGACGGTCACGGTACCTGACGGAGAAGGCGTGTCGGTGGAGCCGATCGAGGCCGGGTAGGCAGCAACAAGATTGCCGGCGTCGTCATAGGCAAAGACCTGCTTGCGGCCCTTATCGGCGAGGATCTTTGAAACAGCGCCGGTTTTGTTCGCGCCGGGATTGACGACCTTGATGACTGTGCCCGGGATCGTGAAATCCGCGCCGGGGTTCATTTCCTTCAGGAAGTTCTCGTCCATGTGGAAGCGCTCGGCGAGCGCTTCGGTGACCGTGGTATAGGCAAGCGACGGCAGGAGTGCCTTCTGTGAATAATCTTCCGGTATCTGCGCCACATAGGGACCGGCCGCATCCGCGTCCGTGATCGTATAGTTGACGACCGGCAGGCCGCCATTCATGCGCAGTTCTTCGAGGATCGCATCCGTATTGTTCGGATCAAGCTTCGTGCCGGTCATCTGTTCATAGGCGTAGATCGCCTTGGTGACGTTGGAGCCCATGTGGCCGTCGATGACACCAGGAGAAACGCCGGCGCGATCCAGAAACACCTGAAGGGCAACGATCTCAGGCTTGGACTTGTCCTTGAGCGTGATCACAGGATCCTGTGGCGCCGCGCGCGGCTCGTCGGCGGGCGGAATCTGCTGGTCGGGCTCGACCGCTGCATAGTCATCCTGGCCCTGCGGATCGCCGGGATAGGCCTGATCGAGTGGCCGCCGCTCTATGGAGGCATCCTGCGGGATGGACCCCGTTACCGGGCCGCGCTCGGAATAGCGCGTATCGCCATAGCGGTTGTCGTCGGAATAATAGGGGTCGTTATTGTAGGCGTCGTTATAGACTTCCCGATTGGTGCGCGGCGAATAGTAGCCGCGAGCACGCATCTCGGTCGCGACGATGTTGCCGTAGCGGTCGATCAGCACACGATTGCCGCGATAGTCGTGGGCATAAACGAAGCCGCGGCCGGGCGGGACGTATTCGAGGATTTCGCCGGTCGGCGTCACCAGTACGATATCGCTTCTGTTGCGACCGTATTGCTGCGCGTCGGCCTGCTGCGGCGTGAAGGCGGCAAGCGCCAAAAGTAGGGCCGAAAAGGAAAGGGCCGATTTCATAAAGCGATTCACGTCTCACACCTCGATCAGTGGCTCGGCAGACACACACCTGCGAATTTTGACGCTAGTGTGGAATTTCTTAAGCCGTGCTGAACAAAAGATAAAAACAACGGTGTTTTGCGTTTACTCATAAACGCTTGCGCGAAGATGGCGTTCCCGTGAAGTCGACGGTTGCGGTGCTGCCGATCGCCGTTCCTGTCCTTGATTGACTAGGGTGACGGCACCCCCTAACCCTACCGCAACCAAGATTCCCGGGAGGATAAGCCGATGATCGAATTTGCCGCCGCACGCGGACCGCGCCTGATGCTGGACGAAAGATCGGTGCTGGATATCGGCGGCTGCATCGTCGAGGGCATCGATATCGCGCCCAAGCGCGCCATCCCCGACGATGGCGATCCGCGAATCGATCATTCCCTGGAAGGCTTTCTCTTCACCTGCGGCCCCGATCACATTCGTCATCGCCAACCTGTTGCCGGGACGGACGGCAAGATCTATCCCCTGCACGGGTCTGCCTCCGGCCATGCCGCCAAAGTGCTGTGGACGAGGTTCGAAAATGGCAATGCCGAATGCCGCGCCGATATCGACATCATCACGGTCGAGGGCCTGCCTCAGCGCATCGAGCGCCTGTGGCGGATCGACGGGGAAACGGGCGAGGTCTCGCTTGAGGATCGCGTCGTCAATACGAGCGACCAAAAGGTGCCGACCTTTCTGATGTACCATATGAATATCGGCGGCAAATGGCTGGACGCGGGAACGCGGCTCGAGGGGAGAATGCTCGAGGGCGGCGGTTTTCCCTGGACCTTCGGCGAGGAGCCGGGCGGGATCTTCTGCGTCGAGGCTCCGGCAACGGAGGGTGGTCTTGCCGAAGTACGGCTCGGGCCGGTTGCCGCGATCGGCGGCAAGACGCTCATGGTGCGCGTGCGTGCCGATACGCTGCCGCATCTGCAGATCTGGCGGAACCAGAAGGCGCCGGCGGATATTATCGGTATCGAGCCGGTGTCGCACCGCTGGGTGCTGCGCCATGAGCTGGAGGCGGCCGGTGAGTTCAACTGGCTGAAGCCGGGCGAAAGCCGCAGCTACGGCCTTCGTTTCGGCTTCGTCTAAGCCTACTAGCCTAATCCGGGGGCGTTCGGCGAAGACGTGTTGACGCCCAAGGGGACGCGTCGTAGACCTTCAGCCCACCATTTTAGAGGAGATTGAGACGATGGATATCCGCCAGATCGACGATGAATACTCCGTTTCCGGCCAGATCACGGTTGACGAACTCGACCAGATCAAGGCACTCGGCTTCAAGTCCATCGTCTGCCATCGTCCGGATGGCGAAAGCCCTGACCAGACGCCCTTTGCCGTCATCGAAGCCCGCGCCAAGGAAATCGGCCTGCAGATCACCCATGTGCCGGTCGGGCCGATGGGCGTGACCGAGGAGGCCGTGCAGGGCATGGTCGACGCGCTCGACGAATTCGAGCGCCCGATGCTCGGCTATTGCCGCTCCGGCGCACGCTCGACGGCGATCTATCAGAAGACGCACCACATCCGCGCCTGAGCCGGTTTTACCCGAACCAGTCCTGCGCCGCGCTAACGCGGCGCTTTTATTTGATGAACAGGAGAACACGATGAGCATCAAGCGTATCGACATCGGTGCCCGCATGAGCGGCGCCGTCATCCACGGCAACACCGTATACCTGGCAGGCCAGGTCGGCGAAGGCGAAAGCGTTGCCGATCAGTGCAAGTCTGCACTCGGCGAAGTCGACCGTCTGCTCGCCGCTTCCGGCAGCAACAAGTCGAAGATCCTGCAGACGATCATCTATCTCTCCGATATCGCCTATTTCGCAGAGATGAACGCCGTCTGGGAAGGCTGGATCGACCCGGCAAACCCGCCGGCCCGTGCCACCAGCGAAGCCAAGCTGGCTGCGCCGAAGTACAAGGTGGAATTCATCGTCACGGCCGCTCTCGACTAAGAGCGCTGCAAAGCGATAGTCAAAGCCGGTAGGGTGTGAACCAGGATAGGTTCACGAACTTACCGGCTTTTTGTTTGGGCGATTTCCGAGAGGGTGCGCGTCGGCGTAATAGCTTCCGGATCGAGCTTGACCTCGATGATCGCCGGCTTGCCGCTGTCGCGCGCGCGTTCGAAAGCCGGCGCGAAATCCTCCGTTTTTTCCACCGTCTCGCCGTGACCTCCATAGGCGCGGGCAAGGGCTGCAAAGTCCGGATTGGTGAGGTCGGTCGCGCTGACGCGACCGGGATATTCCCGCTCCTGGTGCATGCGGATCGTGCCGTAGATGCCGTTGTTGACCACGACCGTGATGATCGGCAGGCCGTAGCGCACGGCGGTCGCAAATTCCTGTCCGTGCATCAGGAAGCAGCCGTCGCCGGCAAAGCAGATGACGTCCCTGTCGGGGAAGAGCTGTTTGGCAGCGACTGCTGCCGGCAGGCCGTAGCCCATGGAGCCTGAGGTCGGGGCCGCCTGTGTATTGAAACGGCGGAAGCGATGGAAGCGGTGCACCCAGGTGGCGTAATTGCCGGCGCCGTTGGTGAAGATCGTGTCCGGCCCGGTATTGGCCTCCAACCATTCCATGATCGGCCCCATATGAACGGCGCCCGGACCTGTCGCCGGCGGCTTGGACCATGAGAGATAGGCCTCGTGCATGCGCTCGGTGCGTTCGACCCAGCGCGGCTCGACAGGAGCTTCGAGATCGGCGAGTGCAGCGATGAAATCGGCGGGGCTGGCGCAGATCGCGAGATCGGGGCGATAGACGCGGCCAAGCTCCGACGGATCCGGATGGATGTGGACGAGCGACTGCGCCGGGTAGGGGATATCGATGAGCGTATAGCCCGAAGAGGGCATTTCCGACATGCGGCTGCCGAGCAGGATCAGGAGGTCGCTCTCCTTGATCTCCTTTGCCAGCGCCGGATTGATGCCGATGCCGACATCGCCGGCGTAGCAGGGATGCAGGTGATCGAACAGCATCTGCCGTCGGAAGGAGCAGCCGACCGGCAGGCGGAAGCGCTCGGCAAAGGTCTGGAAATCGGCGGCCGCATCAGCATCCCAGCGGGTGCCGCCAAGGATGACCATCGGCCGCTCGGCCTTCAGCAGGCGCAGATAGAGATCGTCGATCTGGCTGCGGCCGGGATGGGCTTCGACGCGCGCGTAGCGCCTTGCTTTCGGGGCATCGACCTCGTCGCGCAACATATCTTCAGGAAGCGTCAGCACGACCGGACCCGGACGGCCCGATGTGGCGATCGCGAAGGCGCGAGTGACGAATTCGGGGATGCGGGCGGCATCATCGATCTCGCCGACCCATTTGGCGAATTCGGTGAAGGCGCGGCGGAATTCGACCTCCTGGAAAGCCTCGCGTTCGCGCGCCTCCCGCTGGACCTGGCCGATGAAGAGGATCATCGGGATCGAATCCTGCTTCGCGATATGCAGACCGGCAGAGGCATTGGTCGCACCGGGGCCGCGGGTGACCATGCAGATGCCGGGCTCGCCGGTCAGCCGGCCCCAGCAATCCGCCATCATCGCCGCCCCGCCTTCCTGGCGGCAGACGATCACGTCGATGTTGCTGTCGTGCAGCGCATCGAGCACCGCGAGAAAGCTTTCCCCGGGCACGCAGGAGAGGCGCTTGACGCCGTTTGCCTTCAGCGCCTCGACGACCAATTGTCCGCCTGTCCTCTTCATGGCCTCATCCTCCTCATGGCCCCATTCTCCTCATGGCCCCATTTTCCTCATGGCGATGTCTTCCTCTCCCATTGCAGAAGTTCGGCCAGAATCTCTTCATTGTGCTCGCCGAGGCGCGGGCTCGGCCGTTCGTAACGCAGTGGCGTTTCCGACAGAACAACCGGCGTGCGTACACCCGGGATCACCGTGCCTGCGGCATCGGGCAGGTCGATGCGCAGGCCGCGCGCGGCAATCTGCGGATCGGCGAACATTTCCTCGATCGTGTTGATGGCGCCTGCCGGCACTGCATTGTCTTCGCAGGCTTTCAGGAGATCGGCTTTTTGCCATTTCAGCGTTTCGGTCGAGACAATCCGGCGCACCGCGTCTCTATTGGCAACACGTGCCTTGTTTGTCGCGAAATTCTCGTCATCGCCGATGACGAGGCCGAGGATGGTGCAAAGCCTGCGGAACTGACCGTCATTGCCGACCGCAAGGATGAGATAGCCGTCAGCCGTCGGCACGACTTCATAGGGCGAGATATTCGGGTGCGCGTTGCCGAGGCGCACGGGCGCGCGGCCGGAGACCAGGTAATTCATGTTCTGGTTGGCAAGCACTGCCGATTGTACATCGAGCAGCGCCATGTCGATCAGCTGGCCTTCACCCGTCTTCAGCGCATGGATGAGGGCGGCTTCGATCGCCGAGACTGCATAGATGCCGGTGAAGATATCGGCGATTGCCACACCCGCCTTCATTGGCTGGCCATCCCGCTCGCCGGTGATCGACATGAAGCCGGACATGCCCTGAACGATATAATCGTAGCCGGCGAGATTGGCATAGGGGCCGGTCTGGCCGAAGCCGGTGATGGAGCAGTAGACGAGACGGGGATTGATCGCTCTCAGGCTGTCATAGTCGAGACCATATTTGAGGAGGCCACCGAGCTTGAAATTCTCGATCAGCACATCGGCGGTGGCGACGAGGCGGCGCACCAGCGACTGGCCTTCCTCGCTCTTGAGATCGGCGGTGATGGATCGCTTGCCGCGATTGGTGGAATGGTAATAGGCGGCCGAGAGATTTTCGCCATCCGCTCCTTCGACGAAGGGCGGCCCCCAATGTCTGGTGTCGTCACCTCCGTCGGGGTTTTCCACCTTGATCACGTCGGCGCCGAGATCAGCCAGCATCTGTCCGGCCCAGGGGCCGGCAAGCACGCGTGCGAGTTCGATGACCCGGATGCCCGCAAGCGGCGGCCTCTTCTTTTCGTCCTGCGTCATGTTCCTCCCAGTTTCCTCCCGGGCTTCTCCCATGGCTGTCGGATTTCAGGGCGCCCGCGTTGCCTCAGATGTATCGGATACGGGTTTGGAAGCAAAGCGTCGCTCCCGCCAGATGATGTAGAGGCCCGACGCGATGACGATGAGGATGCCGAGCCATTTCAGCGCATCCGGAAAATCGCCGAAGACCAGCCAGGCAAAGGCGGTGGCCGAAACGATTTCCAGATATTGCAGCGGTGCCAGCGTCGAAGCCGGTGCGGCGCGATAGGCATAGGCGGCGAGGATGCCGGTGATGGCGGCGGCGATGCCCGTACCCAGCAGGTAGCCGAAGGCGGGGAGATCGGGCATGGTGGTGTCGATGATGTTGGAACCGCTGCCATAGCCGAAGAACAGGATGACGGCGCAGAAGAAGATGCCCCAGAGGCCGGTCTGGAACTGCATGGCCCAGGGATCTTCCCGGTGCGAGAGCACGCGTGTCATCAGCGCGAAGACGGCGATACAGAAGGCACTGACGACAGGAAGAAGCGCGATATAGCCGACCTCTTCGAAGCTCGGCTGGATGATCAGCATGGCGCCGAGGAAGCCGACGGCGCAGGCGCTGTAGCGGCGCCAGCCGATGGTCTCCTTCAGGAAGATGCTGCCGAGGATCGTCAGGATGATCGGCTCGACGAAGAAGATGGCGATCGCATCGGCAACCGCCATGACCTTCAGCGTGGTGACGAAGCTTATCATCGACGTCGTGACCATGGCGCCGCGGATTGCATGATACCAGCTCTGCTTCAGCGAGAACTGGATCTTGGCGCCGCGGAGAAAGACGATGGGCAGCATGGTGAGCGACTGGATGACAAAGCGGAAGGCGGCGACCTCGGTGGACGAGATCGTTGCCGTTGCGAGCTTCGAGAAAATGTCGATCAGCGGCGAAATCAGCACCGAGAGCAGCATGAAAAGCAGGCCGAACGTCACTTCGGAGGAGGCTTGATGGGGGGTATAGCTCGGGCTTGTCATCTCAGTCCTTTCGCTCCGGACCGTTGCGGATCGCCTCGTCGCACCAGTCGGCCAAATCCGCTATTGCCGCGCCGGCGCCGATTTCGTTCAGCGTCTCATGCCGCATGTCCTGATATATCTCAGTGCTGATACGGGAGAAGCCCTGGCTTTTCAAACGCTCTGACAGCCAGAGCACAGCTTTTCCATTGTTGGTAGCCGGGTCCTTTCCACCGCCGACCAGGTGGATCGGTATGTCCTTCGGCAGTCTGGCGAGTTGTTCCTTCGCGATGCCGCGGAAGGTGAGGGCGAAGACGTCCAACCACAACGATACCGAAGCATCGAAACCGCAAAGCGGATCGGCGATATAGGCATCGACCTCGACCGGATCGCGCGACAGCCAGTCGAACTCCGTCCGATGATTGGGGACGGACTTGCCCCAGGCGGAAAATGTCAGCCTTGGCAGCATGTCACTCGGCACGTCCGAGCCCTTCAGCGCGCGTTCGGCAAGCAGGATCGCCTGCGCGGCGTGGCCGGAAAGGCCAACGGCGAAATTCGAATTCCAGATGGCGACGGCGGCGAAACGGCCGGCAAGATCGGCTGCGGCATTGAGTGCGATCAGGCCGCCCATCGAGTGACCGAACAGAATGACGGGCAGGCCGGGGTGACGGCCCGTGGCGAAGCTGTGCACGGCGGCGATATCGCTGACGACGTGTTCGATGCCGTTGCGTCTCGCGAAGCGGCCGAGCGGCGCATCGGATGCGGTTGTCTCGCCATGGCCGCGATGGTCATGCGCATAAACGTGGTAGCCTCTTGCCGCCATGGCCACGGCAAAGCGCCGGTAGCGACGCGAATGTTCGGCAAGCCCGTGTGAAATCATCAGGATAGCCTGCACTCGTCCTTCTGCGGGCTGGTAGTGACAGGCAAGCGAAGCCCCGGCGTTTTGAAGCCGCAATGTCTCGGAAAACATGCATTCCTCCCAGGCCCAAAAGACCAGATATCAAGGCAAATGCAATATTGCGGCGTCGCTCATACACGAGAAAGCGTGCTTCCTGCTGCGATTCAGGGTTGCGCAAGTCACAGCTTCGTGCTTGTTTGTTCTTGTATTGTTCTTTGTCGGAACTATTTCGGGGCTAATAATGGTCAAGTTTCTACTCTCGGTTTCCATCCTGTTCCTCTCGCTGTCGTCTGTCGGCTCCGTATCCGCCGAAGAAAGCGGGCGAACGCGCTTCATTCTCGCCGCAAGCTGGCAACCGGCATTCTGCCAGACCAATCAGAAGAAGGCCGAATGCGCCACGCAGAGCGGCGAGCGCTATGACGCCACCAATTTTTCTCTCCACGGTCTGTGGCCGATGCGCCAGGATTATTGCGGCGTGCCTGCCGAGCAGAAGGCCGCCGACAAGGACGGCCAGTGGACGGACCTGCCGGCAGTAGACCTTACGGCCGAGACGAAGACCGCTCTCGACAAGGCAATGCCCGGCACGCAATCCGGGCTCGAGCGGCATGAGTGGATCAAGCACGGCACATGCACCAAGATGAGTGCCGATGATTATTTTGCCACTGCTATCCACCTGATGGGCGATCTCAATGCTTCTGCGGTGCGCGATCTCTTTGCCGCCAATGTCGGCAAGACGCTGAAATCCGACGCGATCAAGGCGGCTTTCGACAAGAGCTTTGGGGCCGGTGCCAGCGACCGCGTGAAGATGAGCTGCCGGCGCGTCGGCAACAAGCGCGTGATCAGCGAACTGACGATCGGACTTTCGCAGGATGCCGTTTCGGCCCAAGCGAAGGAGAAGGGTCTCGGTGGGCTGATCCAAGGGGCAGGGCAGACGTCCTTCGGCTGTGACGAAGGCCTTGTGGATGCAGCCGGCTTCTGACGGAAACATGCCGAAATCCTGACGAAACAGGGTTTCGGCGTTGCCCGCGGGCGTGGTTTCGCCTACATAGCGGCCACGATTTCAAGTTTCCGCCCGGAGCATCCCAGCATGGCACGTCAGTTCATCTATCATATGTCCGGCCTCAACAAGGCCTATGGCAATAAGAAGATCCTCGAGAACATCCATCTTTCCTTCTATCCCGATGCAAAGATCGGTATTCTCGGCCCGAACGGCGCCGGTAAGTCCACTGTGCTGCGCATCATTGCCGGCCAGGACAAGGAATATACTGGCGAAGCCTGGCTCGCCGAAGGTGCGACGGTCGGCTACCTGGAGCAGGAGCCGAAGCTCGATCCGAACAAGACGGTGTTCGAAAACGTCATGGAAGGCGTTGCTTCCAAGACGGCGATCGTCGATCGCTACAACGAACTGATGATGAACTATTCCGACGAGACGGCGGAAGAGGGCGCCAAGCTCCAGGACATCATCGACAGCCAGAACCTCTGGGATCTGGAAAGCCAGGTCGAGATGGCGATGGAAGCGCTGCGCTGCCCGCCGCGCGACGCCGAAGTCACCAGCCTGTCGGGTGGTGAACGCCGTCGTATCGCGCTCTGCCGCCTTCTGCTCTCGCAGCCGGACCTGCTGCTGCTCGACGAACCGACCAACCATCTGGACGCCGAAACCATCGCCTGGCTCGAAAAGCACCTGCGCGACTATCCGGGCGCCGTGATGATGATTACCCACGACCGCTACTTCCTGGACAACGTCACCGGCTGGATCCTCGAACTCGATCGCGGCCGCGGCATTCCCTACGAAGGCAACTACTCGGCCTACCTGCAGGCGAAGGCCAAGCGCATGCTGCAGGAAAACCGCGAAGAAGCCGGCCGCCAGAAGGCGATCAGCCGCGAACAGGAATGGATTGCTTCCAGCCCGAAGGCCCGTCAGGCCAAGTCGAAGGCGCGTATCAAGTCCTACGAGCAGCTGGTTGAGGCCGCCGAGAAGCAGCGTCCGGGCGACGCGCAGATCATCATCCCGGTCAGCGAACGCCTCGGCCAGGTCGTCATCGAGATGGAAGGCATCACCAAGGGCTTCGAAGGCCGCACGCTGATCAACGATCTGTCGATCAAGCTGCCGCCGGGTGGCATCGTCGGTATCATCGGTCCGAACGGCGCCGGCAAGACGACGCTGTTCAAGATGATCACCGGTCAGGAAAAACCGGATGCCGGTTCGGTCCGCATCGGCGAGACCGTACATCTCGGTTATGTCGACCAGAGCCGCGACGCGCTCGACGGCAACAAGACCGTCTGGGAGGAAATCTCCGGCGGTGCCGAAGTCATCAAGCTCGGCAAGTTCGACATGAATTCGCGTGCCTATTGCGGCGCCTTCAACTTCAAGGGCGGCGACCAGCAGCAGAAGGTCGGCAATCTCTCGGGTGGTCAGCGCAACCGCGTTCACCTTGCCAAGATGCTGAAGGCCGGCGGCAATGTGCTTCTGCTCGACGAACCGACCAACGACCTCGACACGGAAACGCTGGGTGCTCTGGAAAGCGCGCTGGAAGCATTTGCCGGCTGCGCCATCATCATCAGCCACGATCGCATGTTCCTCGACCGTCTGGCGACACACATCCTGGCCTTCGAAGGTGACGGCCATGTCGAATGGTTCGAAGGCAACTTCGAGGATTACGAGCAGGACAAGGTTCGCCGCCTCGGCCCTGATGCCTTGAACCCGGGCAGCCAGGCTCACAAGCGCCTGACGCGCTGATCGGTTCTTCACCGCTTTCAAAAGCCCCGGCTGTTCCGGGGCTTTTTTTGATGTCTCGCGGTCTTCCCTTTTGTTGGCGCGATCAGCACAGGCAAGTTCGCAATTCGGTGAAATGCCGCTTGCCTCAGCTACCCAAATCACATAAAGATATCTTTATATCTTGATTGGGTAGAATATGAGCGAACCCCTGAGGCTTGGACTGGATGCGCTGGTGGACGTCTTGAAGGCGGCCGGCGAACCGACGCGCCTGCGGCTGCTGGCGCTGCTGGCGGCAGGTGATCTCACCGTTACCGATCTTACTGAAATCCTGGGCCAATCCCAACCCCGTATCTCGCGGCACCTGAAGCTGCTCGGCGAGGCAGAGCTCATCGATCGCTATCAGGAGGGCGCCTGGGCCTATTTCCGGCTGGCGCATGAGGGCAAGGCCGCCGCGCTGGTGCGTAACCTCCTGAAGCATGTCTCCGAAAACGATCCGGTCGTACAGCGGGACGGCGAGCGTCTTGCCTCCGTCAAACGCCACCGCGCCGAGCGTGCGCAGGCCTATTTCAGCCGTAACGCTGCCGAATGGGACGAGCTTCGCCGCCTGCATGCGGCTGATGAAGAGGTGGATGCCGCCGTCATCAAGCTGCTCGGCAGCAATCCGATCGATTCCCTGCTCGATCTCGGCACCGGCACCGGACGCATGCTGGAGCTTCTCTCCGGCCGTTATCGCCGGGCAATTGGCGTCGATGCCAGCCGTGACATGCTGAGTGTGGCACGCGCCAATCTCGACAAGTCCCGCATCACCACGGCTTCGGTACGCCACGCCGATATCCTCAATCTGCCTTTTGAGGGGCAGGACTTCGATCTGGTGACGATCCACCAGGTGCTGCATTTTTTCGACCAGCCGGAGATCGCGATCACCGAAGCTGCGCGCATGCTGCGGCCGGGCGGTCGCCTTGTCATCATCGACCTGGCGCCGCACGGCCTTGAATATCTTCGCGACGAGCATGCCCATGTCCGTCTCGGCTTCTCGCATCAGGCCATGTCGGAATGGGTGCGCAAGGCGGGACTGGATGTCGAGCAGGTCGTCGATCTTCATCCGGGTCAGCAGGGCGAGAAGGGCCTCACGGTCACGATCTGGCTCGCGCGAGACCCGAGGCGCCTGATGGCCTCGCTGGAGAGCGAAGGTGCCATACCTACATTTGCCGGGAGAGAATAAATGACCCAGAACAACGACGCTCGCCGCCGCGATATCGCGATCTCCTTCGAGTTCTTCCCGCCGAAGTCCGAGGAGATGGAGGGCCAGCTCTGGAACACGGTCCGCGAGCTGCAGGACTGGAACCCGGAATTCGTATCCGTGACCTACGGTGCCGGCGGCACAACCAAGGCGCCGACGCTTTCCACGGTCACGCGCTTCCTGACCGACACACCGCTTGCAACCGCCTCGCACCTGACCTGCGTCAGCGCCACCAAGGAAGAGACGCATCAGGTGGTCGACAGCTTCCGCAAGGCAGGCGTTACGCACTTCGTGGCACTGCGCGGTGATGCGCCTGGCGGCGTTGGTGCGCCGTACCAGCCGCATCCGGGTGGTTACGCCAACGCAGCCGAACTGGTGGCCGGCCTCAAGCAGATCGGCGATTTCGAGATCTCCGTCTCGGCATATCCGGAAAAGCATCCTGAAAGCCGCGACCAGGCGGCCGATATCGAGATGCTGAAGCGTAAGGCTGACAATGGCGCAGATCGCGCTCTGACGCAGTTCTTCTTCGACAATGACAATTTCGAGCGTTACCTCGAAAAGGTGCGTGCGGCCGGCGTCAAGATCCCTGTCGTACCTGGTATCATGCCGATCCAGAACTTGACGCAGCTGAAGCGCTTTGCCGGCGCCTGCGGCACGATCATCCCGGCCTTCCTCGACGAGCGCTTTGACGGATATGAGGAGAAGCCGGAGGAGCGGGCCAAGGTTGCCGCCGATGTCGCAGCCGAGCAGATCGAAGATCTCGTGCGTCGCGGTCTGCACGAATTCCATCTTTATACGATGAACCGCGCTCCGCTGGTCTCTGCCGTTCTCGACAATCTCGGCCTCTCGCGCCAGACGGCCAGAAGCGCCGGCGCGGCGGCCTGATCCGACAGTCCCTATGGGCAAAGGAAAAGCGCATGCCGGGCGGGGCATGCGCTTTTCAATATCTGGGGCTGATTGTTTCAGGAGTTCGGTATTTCAGTCTTTACGCTTCGCACCCGCTCAAATGAAGAGCATGGATACGACGAATGCGAACGCTGCACTGACCAACAGGACATTCAAGGATTGCGTAAGTCCCATGTCTGCCTCCTCGCGTTAACCAGCTAATAATATGTCGGAAATGTGTTAGTTGGGAAGCGCTTCTTGTGCTGCACTGCCGAAGAGGGCAGTGGATAAGTCTAGAGACGATCCGGTAAGTTTCTGAAATTTAATCGGAAAATCGCGCTCTCAAAATTTAACACTTTGTTACATACCGCGCATCGGGATTCATGCTTTTGGCGGAAGAATGGCGCGCTGCAGCATAGTCCTTTCAGGCGAGGGCGCGTGAGCGGCTATAGATACGCCCATCGAGTATGATTAGCCCGAGGCCGATCAGCGCCATGCCGGCGATCTCAGTTGTTTCCAGCCGTTCCCCAAGGAACAGGAAGCCGAGGAGGATGGCGCTCGGGGGTACGAGCAGTGTCACCAGCGACGTATTGGTCGCGCCCGCCACTGCCATGATGCGGAAATAGAGAATATAGCCCAGGGCCGTCGACAGGAGGGCGATTGCCAGGATCGCGGCGATCGCGTTGCCCGAGGGGATGGCGAGTGTCCAGGGGTGATCCATGACGAGCGACAGCGGTAATGCAACCAGCGAGGAGGCCGTCATCTGCCCGGCGGCAATAACCGGCGGTGCGATGCCCCGGAACCGCTTGCCGTAGGTTGCTGCAAATCCGTAGGAGATTGCGGCGATCACCGGCAGAAGCAGCGCCCATACCGGCAGATCGCCACGAGCCGCGACGCTGGGGCCGATCAGCACGGCGGTGCCGAGCAGGCCGGTCAGGCAGCCGATGATCTTGGCCGAAGAGAGCTTCTCATCCGATGTCAGGTAATTGGCGATCAGCACCGTCCAGATCGGCGTGGTGGCATTGAGAATGGAAGCGAGGCCGGCGCCGATGCGCGTCTGGCCGAAGAATATCAGCGCATGAGGCAGGGCGTTGTTGAGGATGCCGAGGACGAGGAATTCGCGCCAGCGGCTCCTCAAGAGCGGGTAGATGCCGAAACGGCCGGCGATAAAGATATGCAGCGCAAGCGCTGCAATCGAAAGGCGCAGGAAGACGAGCGTGAGCGGCGGCACCTCGATGACGGCAATGCGCGCGAAGAAGAAGGAGCCGCCCCAGATGAGACCGAGCAGGGCAAGCAGGCCCCAGGTCAATGCGGTCATTCTCTGTTCCATGCCGATGCCTCCCGATGTTGGAGTACTGATATCCGATCGGCAGGAGACCGCCACCCGATTCATGCGGCCGGGTGGCGGGAGGTCGTCTCGTTACTCAGAGCGCGTTGAGCAGGGTGGGGGTGGCCCAGCCGTCTGCCGGCATGCCTAGGCGCTGCTGTTCCTTCTGGATCGCGACACGGGTGCCGGAGCCGAGGATGCCGTCGATTTCGCCGACGTCATGGCCGAGCGAGTCGAGCTTGGTCTGCAGCTGTTTCATCTCTTCGTTGGACAGGCCTTGTTCCGGCGTACCCTTCTGATAGGTCGGGGCGCCGGAGAGGCGGGTCGCGAAATAGGCGGCCGACGTCGTGTAGATGAACGACTTGTTCCATTCCAGATAGATCTTGAAATTGGGATAGGCGATGAAGGCCGGCCCGAGGCGGCCCTGCGGCAGTACGAGATCGCCTTCGAGATTGGCAAAGGCAGTGTTGCCGTCGCGCGGCTTGACGCCGAGGTTGAACCATTCGCCTGCCGTCATCGTGCCACCGAGGCCCGATTTTTCCCAGGGAAGATTATCCGGCACGGTGACTTCCTGCAGCCAGGGCTGGCCGCGCTCGAAACCAAGATGCTGGATGAACTTGGCAGCCGTCAGGATCGCGTCCGGGCTGCTCTGCTTGAGGCGAACATGGCCGTCGCCGTCGCCGTCCATGCCATAAGCGATGATATCGCGCGGCAGCATCTGCACCTGGCCGATTTCGCCGGCCCAGGCGCCGGTATTGGTCTGCGGGTCGAGGTCGCCGTGCTGCACCATCTCGATGAGGGAGATCAGCTGCGGGCGGAAGAGCTCCGGCCGGCGGCAGTCATGCGAGAGCGTCACCAGCGCGTTGCGGGTGTTAAAATCGCCCTGCACGGCGCCGAAATCGGTTTCCATCGCCCAGAAGGCGGTGATGATGCCGGCGGGAACGCCGAATTCCTGCTCTGCGCGGGCAAAGACATCGGCGTATTGCTTCATCTTCTGGCGGCCGATGTCGAGGCGTGCCTGACTGACGGTGCGCTGCGAGAATTCGAGGAAGGTCTGGCGGAAGACGCCCTGGGCGCGGTCGCGGCTCAGAACCTTGGGGTCGATCTGAGCACCGGCGAGCGCCTGGTCTGCAGCTTCGGCGCTGGCACCGGCTGCAATCGCGTCCTTCTTGACGCCCTCGAGGAAGGCAGAGAGATCGCCGCCGCAGGGTGCCGCAGGAGCCGAAGCTGCCGCATTCGGAGCCTGCTGGGCGGCAGCGCCCGTTGCAATGGCGCAGGCAAACAGAAGGGCAAGTGCAGAGCGGCCTTTAAGCGAGCGGTGCATGAAATGATCCTCGTAAAAACACATGGAATTCCGTCGCTTTCCCAGAGGAATGTGACGGAAGCAAGAAAGATTAGGGTACGTTACTAAGAATTTCTATCCTTGGAAACGTCAGCCACCCAGTTGTTCCAGTTTTTCGCAGAACCGGCGAAGACATTGATATCCGTCGGACCCCGGATGCCGGGGATGACGCCCGTCGACGTATATTGCCAGAAGGCCCAGCGGCGGTCGGCATAGGTCACGTCGGGATGTTTGGCGGTGGAGCGGACCCAGAAATGATAGTCCTGGAAATAGCCGGCGAGGTTCTCGCGGTGAAAATCGACAGACGTATAGATGATCGGCCGCTTGCCGTAATAGGCTTCCAGGCGATTCATGAAGCGCTGCATTTCGGATCGCACCGTGGCCGGATCGGGGCGGAAGCGGCAGGTCTTCGATTCTGCATTCCACTCGACATCCAGCACCGGCGGCAGACGCATCGATTCCTTCGGGACGTTACGGATGAACCAGTCGGCCTGGTCGTCGGCGGAGGAGCAGAAATAATAGAAGTGGTAGGGCGCATGCGGAATGCCTGAGGCAGCTGCCTCGCGCCAGTATTCGTCGAAGCGCGGGTCGATCCTGTCCTTGCCTTCGGTCGCCTTGATGAAGGCAAAGGCAACGCCTGATTTGCGCACCGTCTGCCAGTCGATATCGCCCTGCCATTTGGAGATGTCGATGCCGTGGACTGCGTTTTGCTGCGGACGCTTGGGGCCGAAATCCTGCGGATCGGTATCCTTGAAGTGGGTCTTCGGCTTTATGGAAGCGGTCTCGAGATAATCGTAACCCGTGGAGCTGCAACCGGCGAGCAGCAGGGCAAGCGGCACGACGCAAAACAGAAGCCGACGCATGAATGTCCCGTCGTGATGATGGATCTGCCCCACAGCCTGACCTTCGAATACACGCGCCCAGCAGAGGGTATAACCCTCTTTTCTAATATCAACGTAAAAAATTGGTTATTTACAAGCGAATTATGAGCGCTTGCTGATAATAGTGGCTCGCCACGCATAACCGCCGCCGATCCTATCGAACGACAATGTCGCGCTGTTTTCAGCTGCTTGCGCTTCCAGAACCTCGCGCAGATTGGAGCGCGGTGTGACGTGGAACTTGGCGAGCCATGCCTGCAGCAGGCGACGGAACCAGGCGGGCAGGCCTTCCTGCTGGCCGAAATCGACGATGTGCAACTGGCCGCCGGGATTGAGCGCGGCGATCGACGCATCCACCGCGCGTTCCCAATCCGGGATCATCGACAGTGCGTAGGAAATCAGAATGCGGTCGAAACCGGCAGCGCCGAATTCGCGCGGCGTATAGGCCGTGGCATCCGCGACCCGGAAATCCGGTATCGTCGCCTTGGTGGCGAAGGTCTTGCGGGCGGAGATCAGCATTTCCTGGGAAATATCGAGACCGTAGAGCTTGGCCGTCGGAAAATGCTTGTGGGCGAGCGCCATGTTGCGACCGGTGCCGCAGCCGACTTCAAGCAGCGTGCCGCCCTTGGGAACGTCGAGGTTGCGGATCGTACGGTCGCGGCCGAGAAGATAGTATTTGCGGGTGAGATCGTAGAAATGGCGCTGGTAGCGGTACATGCCGTCCATCAGGTCGGCATGTTCCTCGCTCTTGACGGTCATCTCGCTGACTTTGCTCACGCCTTCTTCCCGTAGATATGGAAGCCGCCGTAGATTGCCGAGCGGTCCTGGCTGGTCATTTCACGCGACTGCTCTTCGAAATAGTGCCACTGGTCGCGGATTACAGGGGCGAGGCGGCCTTCGATGATGCTCTTTTCGGCCGCCGTGCGGAAGATCACGCGGGCGCCGTCGCGGGCGGTGCGGGTAATCTCGCGCCAGACATCGTTGAGCTGCTGGTCGGTCATCCAGTCCTGTGCATCGAGCAGGATGTAACGGTCGCGCGAGGCAGCGGGTTCGCCGGCCAGAAGCTCGGTGAAGCTTGCATGATGGACGTTGACGCGGTCGACATTGGCGCGGATCACGTCGTAATGCTCGGGCTTCAGATAGGTCGGGAGCGGGCCTTCCTCGCCATCCGCATAGCGGCGTGCGAAAGCCTGCCAGGCGAAGTAGTTGTCGCGCATGGGGAAATGGCAGGCGAGTTTTTCAAGGCGGTGCTTCAGAACCGGCGCGATGGAATTGTCGGCGGCAAGACTTGCCAGCTCGTCATATTGCTGCGGCGGAATGCCAAGGCCGAAAAGCGAGCTCTTGCGGTTGGTGATCCAGCGAACGATAGGCTTTTCGAAGAGGGGGGCGATCTGGTCGTCGAAGAACTGGCGCTGCTCGCGGATCGTGCGGGCCTTGGTCATTTCCTGCAGCTTTACGCCATGCAGGCGGGCAAGAAGGTGAGCGGCGCCGATGAAGCGGCCGAGCAGGCCGGTTTCATAGATGTTGCGGTCGAAGACCGTGACACGGCGGCGGCCGAACTTGCGGGTGTTCCAGTAGGCGCGCGTCGTATCGTCGAGATTGGATGACAGATAGCGGTCGAAAACCCGGCTGTTCGACTTCTCGTTCGGCATGGCCAGGAAACGGACGAGATCAGAATGGCCTGGCAGGTTCTTGAAGGCGGCAAGCTTCAGCCTGTTCAGCGCGATGTGGTGCGGATTGAGATCGACGACGTCGATCGAAGCCGGCGCCTTGGAGAGGTAGGCCAGCATGTTGCAGCCGCCCGAACCGATCGTGACGATGCGGTGATTGGGCTTCAGCTCCATTGCCTGCATGTCGAGGTCCGGGTCTTCCCAGATCTGCGGATAGACGAGGCCCGAGAAGAGCATGCCGAAGAGACGCTCCGAGAAGCCGTCCTTGGAAAAAGCCTTGTGGCGGAGAAGCGCTGCCTTGAGTTTCCGGTTCTTGCGGAAGCCGGTATCCGGTGCAAATTCCGACATGAGTCTGTCACCTTTTTAGCGTTCAGGGCGTGTAACCCGCCTCTGCTACAGTTTGATGACGCGCCCTGTGGGCCAGGGTTTCAACGGCGCTCCGCGAAGACCTCAGCGAAAATTGAAGGCGATTGAAACACTTCTTTTCGCTTCGCCCTTTTCGCGGGGAGCGTTTCCTGCTTCTCTCCCTTCCGTGGAGGATTGCATGCGAGTTGTTCCGCGTATCTTCAAGGGCTTGGCCCTGCTCGTCATTCTCGTCGTCGTAGGCGCAGTCGCGTGGCTCTCCATAGCTCCGCCGGAACTCCTGAAGGTGGGTAATGGCTATGCCGCCAAGATCGTCTGCTCCAATGTCTTCATCGCGGGGCGCGATCCCGACACAGTTCTCCACGATGATGTCCAGGCACCAGGAAATCCGTTGCTCAGGCTGATGCGCGTCGAGATCGACCGCGACGGCGGGCGGGTGACTTCGCGTTTCATGGGCCTGTTTGCGCCAAGCTACGCGCTTTATCGCGGCGCTCTCGGCTGCACGAGTGTGCCTGACGGCAATTTCGATGCCGCCGCCAGAGCCGTGCCACTGGCGCCGGCGCTGCGGGCGGGGGCGAACGATGCATCATGGCCGGACGGTGAGGGTGTCGATCCTGCGACAGGCAATGCCAAGGTCGCCGCCCTTCTGGCCGATGCCGCGCTTGCCGGGCCTGCCATGCGGGCGATGGTCGTCATCCAGGATGGCCGCGTTATTGCCGAGAATTATGGGCCGGGTTTCGGCGTCGATACGCCGCTCATCGGCTGGTCGATGACGAAGACCGTGAATGCGGCGCTGATCGGCCGGCTGATGCTGTCAGGCAAGATCTCCTTCGATGACACACATCTCCTGCCGCAATGGGCCGGTGATTCGCGCGGAGACATCAAACTCTCCGACCTGCTCGGCATGGAAAGCGGGCTCGCCTTCAACGAAGACTATGGCGCCGTCGCCGATGTGACACGCATGCTCTATCTCGACCCCGATATGGTTTCCCTGCCGGCGGGCGCACCTCTGGTGGTCGCGCCGGGTACGGATTTCCATTATTCCAGTGGAACGGCGGTGCTCCTGTCCCGTATCTGGATGGATAAGGTCGGTGATCCGCGGGCAGCCTTCGATTATCCCCGCGATGCGCTGTTTTCTCCGCTCGGCATGACGAGCGCGGTCTTCGAAGCCGATGAGCGCGGGACGTTTACCGGCAGTTCCTATATTTATGCCACGGCGCATGACTGGGCACGCTTCGGCCAGTTCCTGCTGCAGGACGGTGTGTGGAACGGACAGAGGCTTCTGCCGGAAGGCTTTGTTGCGACGATGCGGACACCGACAGCAAGTTCGGGGGGCAAATATACGCAAGGCCAGGCCTGGCTTGCTGGACCTGGCGGCGGCACGAGCGCGGAGTTCGGCCTGCCGCAGGATACGTTCTGGCTGCAGGGGCATGACGGCCAGACGATGGCAATCGTTCCCTCGGCAAATCTCGTCTTCGTCCGCATGGGACTGACCCCGAGCTGGCTGCGCTACAGGCCGCAGATCGTGCTGAAGGAAATCCTCAATACGCTTCAGGCGGCGAAAGCCGGCTGAAGCCCGTTACAGACAGTCTGTATCAATTATTGGACGATCAGTAATTGCCCTGGGCGATGTCGGTCATGCCCTTGCGCTTGGCGTCATAATAGTAACCGCGGGCGTAAAGACGAACGGCGTCGTCTTCCTTCCTGTCGGCAACCTGCCAGGCGCCCTGCAGGTACTTGCCTGCATATTTGATATTGGTTTCGGCATCGAAAAGGCCGGCGGGATTACCGTCGTAACCCATCGACTTTGCGGTGTTGTACTTGATCTGCATGAGGCCGAAGTAGCCGCGCTTGTTATAGGCCTTGGAATTGTAGCGGCTCTCGCGATGGACGACGCGGTGGAGCAGCGATTCCGGAATTGCGTAAAGCTTGGAATATTTGCTGATGAGCTTGCTGACGAGGCTCTTTTCGACGGTCGGAGCATCGTCGCCGTCGTCATCGCTGAACATCGGCGGAGCGGCCGGCGGATCGATCGGGCCGGATTCGTCGAAGCCGTAGTCCATGGCGAAGCGCGGCGTTGTATCGACGGCGGCAAGCGCTGCGAGCGCGCCGTTCTGCGGTGTCGTTGCAGCGAAGGCAAGTTGTGTGGAGGGGCTTGCGGGCGAGCCCGGACGCGGCGTCGGAATGACGGACTGGATTGCCGTCATCTCGGGTGTCAGCGGGATCGGAGCATAGCCATTGACGGCAACCTGCTGTACGCCGCCCTGCATGGCGAAATCGCCAGCCTGCTGCTGAACCGGGGAGGCCACATTCGGCATGGCTGCTGCGGTGAGAACAGGTGCGGCAGTTGCCGCCTGCGGATTGAGCGTGGCGACGGCCGGAGCAGTCGCGCCTTCGGCGGTCGGGATAGCAGCCAGCGTAGCGTCTTCACCCGGCTTCGGCATGGGAATCACGGTCTGTGCGGCGGTCAGTTCCGCCTGAGAGGTATATTCAACGCTCGCGCATCCGGAAATGACGCCGCAGAGCATGGTCGAGACCACGAGACTGCGTTTCAGGCCGGAAAATCCGATCGCTACCATTCTCTCACTTTCGTGAATCGCGCCGCCCCGGCAGCGTCTTAAAAGTTATCAAATACCTTAAGCCCGGGGATAGCCATTAACCTATTCGTGGCTTTCCAGCAACCACGGAAAATTATTAGAGCCTTTCCCGGTCAGATTGCGGCATTCTGTTGGCTCAAACGGAGTTGGATGGTCGACCGGCAGGCGCGCGTCGTAGCCCAGATCTACGGCCAAACCGGCCGGTCGATCAGGCGGCCCGATTCAGCCAACCCGAAGGGCCGGGCATCTTTGCGCCAGGATCAAAGGCGATCGGGTCGGACGTACCTGGAGGTATGCCCTTCGCCAATCGCCTTTGCCCTGTCGAAAACCTGCTCCGGCAGAATGCTGCAATCTGACCGGGAAAGGCTTTAAGCCGCAATACGGCGATACCCGGCGGTTACGGCGCCTGCTGCGATGAGCAGAGTGCCGCCGGTGCGGTTAACAGCACGCTGCACGCTCGCCTTGCGAATCAGGCCGCGGGCGGCGTGAGCGGCAAGGGCGTAACAGGAGGCATTGATGGTGGCGAGCACGAGGAAGGTCGCTTCCATGATCAGCATCTGATCGAAGAAGGGAAGGGCAGGGTTGAGGAACTGCGGCACGAAGGCGACGAAGAAGACGATGCTCTTCGGATTCAGCGCCGTCACCACATAGGCATGCAGGAAGATCCGCAAGGACTTTTCTTCCGGCAGGTTGTCGTTGTCGGCGATGTGTTCACCGATGATCGGTGCCCGCCAGAGCTTGATCCCGAGCCAGATGAGGTAGGCGCCGCCGATCCACTTCAGCACGGTAAACAGCGTCGCGGATGCGGCGAGCAGGGCGCCCAATCCGAAAAGCGATGCCGTCATGGCCGTGAAATCGCCGAGAGCCACGCCTGAAACGGTCGCCAGCGCCGTTTTCCGGCCATGACCAAGCGCATAGGAAACGACCAGAAGAATGGTCGGTCCCGGTATGGCCAGCATGATGGCGGATGCGGCTGCAAAAGCGAGCCAAGCTTCAAGCGACATGGAATCTCCTCCTATTCCTAGAGAACAAGCAAAGACATCATATTAGCCATCCGTCAATCATGCCCCGGTGTATTTTTGCCCGATCTGGTTCATTACTTCACCAAACCATGCAGTTGAAAGATCAAACGGCTTGCCACCCTTGATGCGGGGGAATTCTATTGTGCGCAACTTGCCGTTCTGGGCTTCATCATGGCCGGTTACACCCGAAATCTTATTGAGGGCGCTTTCGACGGCGAGGTCGACCATGCTCTGGATCAGCCGCAGATCTTCGCCGTTTGCCGGTGCCGAGCGGGCGAAATAGCCGGATTTCTGGACGAGAGAGCGTTCGGCGTTGAGCAGGCTCGCGAACTGTTTCTGGAACCAGGCGCCGACATTGATCGTGTCGATCTTCACATGGCCGAAGGCATCGCGCTTGACCGTCTCGCCCGCGGCTTCGCGCTCGGCGACGATGGCGTCGAGGCAGGCGCCTTCCGAAACGAAGACGGTGGCATGTCCGGTCCTGTCCATGATCTCCTTCAGGCGCGCGGCTTCGGCATCAAGGTCGAAGGCCATTTCCGGCAGGTAGACGGCGTCGATGCTCTTCATATGCGCGTTCATCATCAGGCCGTCGACATATTCGTTGCCCTTGGTGCGCTGCAGGTAGGCACGGGCGGTCGCAGCCGTCAGCCAGCCACAGTGGCGGCCCATGACCTCGTGGATGACGAGCGTGCGCGGTGCGGCGGTCTGTTCGTTGCTGACATTGTCGAAGAAATGGGCGCCGACTTCGGCCGCCGTCCAGGCGCCGAGCGACTGGCGGATCGGCACGACGTCGTTGTCGACAGTCTTCGGCAGGCCGACGACCGTCAGGTCATAGCCGTTGGCCGAGAGATAGGCGGCGAGATCGGCCGCGGTCGTGTTGGTATCGTCGCCGCCGATCGTGTGCAGAATGGTGACGCCGTCATTGGCAAGACGTTCGGCGGCGACCCGCAGTGGATTTTCGCCTTCCTTGACAAGGCCACGCTTCACGCAGTCTGCAGCATTGGTGAGCTTCACGCGGCTGTTGCCGATCGGCGAACCGCCATAACGGTGCAGGAGCGGCGCCTTGTCTCGCATCTCCTTGGTGATCACAACGCTGTCGCCGAGCAGCACGCCCTGATAGCCGGACTTGTAGGCGATGAGTTCGATATCGGGTGCGATGTCGCTATAGCGCTCGATCAGGCCGCCGACGGCGGATGAGAGGCAGGGCGCCAGGCCTCCGGCGGTCAGCATTGCGACTTTCTGTTTGGCCATAGATCCCTCCTTTGGCGCCCGATGCGCGCGATTGCAGCGGCTCAAGTGTCTGTTTTACGCATGCCGGTATCGCAAACCGCTGCACGTTTTTGCGCGACATGCTTCCGGTAACGCATGGATGCGGCAGGGAAAGTGCCCTGTAAAGTAAAGAATTTACGAAAAACGGACCATTCTGCAGTGCAGCTGCCGGAACCGTCGATATAATCGGTTCAATGCCGGTCCACCTATCCATAAGTGTTGTGGAAATCGCCGGGCGTTGTGCGAATAATACAGAAAATAGCGGACACAGCGGATGGTCGCGGGATCAGCGACAATTACCGAATTGTGAAAACTGTTTTCAAACCTACGACCAATAGCCGCCTTGCAATGGCAACGATTATTTGGTCAAGGTGTTTCTTCTAGAACTTGCTGCATTGCGAGAAGATGACGATGTCTTTCTGGGAAAAACTGGTGAATGCCATTGGCAATACCGCGGGCAATGCGCTCTTTGCGGTGGTCGAGGCTATTCGAACAGTTTTCGAAGGCGATCCGGAGACGCGCCGCAAGGTCGCCTTCTCCGTAGCCGTCATTGCGCTTTCGGCCAAGATGGCAAAAGCCGATGGCATTGTCAGCGAAAAGGAGGTTCAGGCTTTCCGCGATATTTTCGAGTTTCCGCCGAGCGAAGCAAAGAATGTCGCGCGCCTCTATAATCTCGCCCGCCAGGACGTTGCCGGTTACGAAGCCTATGCGGCCAAGCTGTCGACGCTCTGCTCGACCTGCGCTGCCAATTGCCCGGTTCTGGAAGACGTGCTCGATGGCCTGTTCCATATTGCCAAGGCGGACGGGCTGATCCACGAGAATGAAATGTATTTCCTGCGCCATATCGCGGAAATCTTCCAGATGAGCGACGCCCGCTTCGATCAGATCGCCGCCCGCCACGTCTCTGATGGGCGCGACCCCTACAAGGTTCTCGGCGTTTCGCCGGCAGACGATTTCCCGACCATCCGCCGCCACTACCATGTGCTCGTCAGCGAGCATCATCCGGATCGGCTGATCTCGCGCGGCGTGCCGGAAGAGTTTCATGCGATTGCCAATGAACGGATGGCAGCGTTGAACGACGCTTATGCGGCGATCGAAAAGGAACGCCGCGCCGCATGACCTCATTCGAGGCCGATTACAGCCGAGCGCGCATCCAGCCTTCGCCGAACCATGGCGAACGTGCCGATGGCCAAAAACCCGATATGATCCTGCTGCATTATACCGGCATGCCGAGCGCTGAAGGAGCGCTCGACTGGCTCTGTCGGGATGAAAGCCAGGTTTCCAGCCATTATTTCGTGCAGCCTGACGGTGAGGTCCTGCAACTCGTGCCGGAGAGCCGCCGCGCGTGGCATGCGGGCAAGAGCTTCTGGCACGGCGAGACGGATATCAATTCGCGGTCGATCGGCATCGAGATCGCCAATGCCGGCCATCCGGGCGGGCTTCCAGATTACCCGAAAGAGCAGATTGCTGCCGTGATCGAATTATGTCGTGATTGCGGCGATCGCTGGTCAATCGTGCCTGAAAGGGTGCTTGGGCACTCCGATGTCGCCCCCGTTCGCAAGGTCGATCCCGGCGAAAAATTCCCCTGGCGCGAACTCTACGAGGCTGGCGTAGGCCATTGGGTGGAACCCGCCGCGATTACCGGCGGACGCTTCTTCCAGCGCGGTGACCGTGGGCAACCGATCGAGGCGCTGCAATCCATGCTCTCGCTTTATGGTTACGGCACTGAGATCACGGGCGAATTCAGTGATAGGACGGCGGGTGACGTGGAAGCCTTCCAGCGGCATTTCCGCCCCGAACAGGTGGACGGAATCGCCGATTTCTCGACGATCGACACGCTGCATCGCCTGCTCTCGGCGCTGCCGCGTTATTCCTGATTTTTCACAGTTTCCAACATTACCGATTTTCCATGTTTGGGCGCGAAAATCGGACTGCCACATCATTTCCCTATTATCTCCTCATTGCGATGGTCTAAGGGCTTCCGCTAAGCGACGCCGATGGTTGTTCCCAAGCTAAATCGAAGGCGTCATGTGAAACGATAAGAATTGCTGCGAGGCCTGATCAGTTATTGGTCAGGAATACATCAGGACCGCGAGGCGCGCAGTCCGGTAATTCTTTGGGTCGGAGTGATCAAGACTACATGAGAAAACTGATTGTTGTTGCTGCAGCATGCGTTGGCATGGTGCTGGCAGGAAATAGCTTTGCCTTTGCGAATGACTGGGGTGTGCGGGCCGATGCGCCTGTGAAGAAAATCGAGCGTCCGCAGAAGACTGCGGAGCGCGTGCACGAGAAAGAACGCCCGCAGAAGACGGCGCAGCGCGTGCAGAAGAAAGCGCAGCGTCCGCTGAAGACGGTCGAGCGCCAGAGCGGCTATCCCGTCGCCGAAGTTTCCGGCGATTCCTATTCCGCACTGATCAGCAAATATGCCAATCAGTATGATGTGCCGGTGGCTCTTGCGACTGCCGTCATCCGTGTCGAAAGCAATTTCAATCCGATGGCGCGCGGCACCCACGGCGAGATCGGCCTGATGCAGATCAAGCCGGCAACGGCCCGCATGATGGGCTATTCCGGCAGCGCCAAGGGCCTGTTCGATCCGGAAACCAACATCAAGTACGGCATGAAGTACCTGGCGGCCGCCCATGATCTCGGTGGTGGGCAGACCTGCAATACCATCCTCAAGTACAATGCCGGCCACGGCGCGACGCGCATGAACCCTGTCTCCAAATCCTATTGCGGCAAGGTTCTTGCGATGCTCTGAACCGCAGGCGCCCGTCTCTGACAGGAGCTTGATGCTTCACGGCGATTGCCATGCTATCGCTACCTCCAAAAGAGGTGAGATATGGCAGTCGACTTCAGGTTCATCGTTATCGGCCGCGGCATGATGGGTGCCGCGGCCGCAAAATATCTGGCCCGCCGGACCGACGGCGTTGCCGTCATCGGCCCGGATGAGCCTGAAGACCGCAAGGCGCATGAAGGCGTCTTCGCCAGTCACTATGACGAAGGCCGCATCACCCGCACCATCGATCCGGACCGCGACTGGGCCTTGCTCGCCAACCGCTCCATCGCCCGCTATGGCGAGATTGCCGAAGAAAGTGGCGTTGATTTCTATACGCAAGCCGGCTGCCTCGCTGTGGGGCCTCCGGCCAGCGATTATCTTGCCGCCACGCGACGGGCTGCAACCTCGCTCGGTGTCGACACGGCTTCTTTCGAGGAAGCCGGGCTGAGGAGGCAATTTCCCTACTTTGATTTTCCTGCCGGCAGCACCGGCATTTTCCAAGCAAAGGGCGCAGGCCATATCAGTCCGCGCAAGCTGGTAAAGGCGCAGTCGCTGCTCTTGGAAAAGGCAGGTGCGACTGTCATCCGCGATCACGCCACCTCGATCCGGGAGGAGGGTGGGGTGGCTGTCGTCACGACTGATGGCGGCGAGGTTTGGCGAGCCGAGAAAGTGCTGCTTGCGGCCGGTGGTTTTTCCATTTCGCAGAATCTCTTGCCGCAATCCGTTGATATGACGGTTTACGGGCGCACCGTGACCCTTTTCGAGGTGGCGGAAGAGGATGCACACCGCTTTGCCGGCATGCCGTCGCTAATCCTCGATGCACCCGGCATCGATATCTATCTGCTGCCGCCAATCCGTTACTCCGATGGCAAGCTCTATCTGAAGATCGGTGGTGATCCGGACAATCTCGTGCTGAACAACGACAAGGACATGCGTGCCTGGTTCCGCACCGACGGGAGGGAGGTTGCCCGCGAACACTTCAAGAGCATTGTCGCACGCATATTGCCCGAACTCGAGGCGCGGTCCATTTCCAGTGCATCCTGCGTCGTCTCCTATACCAGGAGCCGCTACCCGATGATCGGCTATACCGCTTCGCCGCATATCGCTGTTCTGACCGGCTGCATGGGAACGTCAGCCAAGAGCTCCGACGAGATCGGCAGGCTGGGGGCCGAGCTCATTCTGGCAGGCGGAATCAAGGATCAGGGCTACGCCACGGATTTCGCACCTTATTTCCGTTAAGCCTGCCCCCGATATTTCGTTGGCTTTTGCGGGCTTCCTCGTTTAAGGGAGCCCCTGCCAGTTGGCCGGGCAGCCGCGCTTTACCAATGCCGAAAGGCGGTAGGGTGAGGAAAGTCCGGGCTCCACGGAAACACGGTGCCGGATAACGTCCGGCGAGGGCGACCTCAGGGAAAGTGCCACAGAAAGCAAACCGCCTGTCATGACAGGTAAGGGTGAAAGGGTGGGGTAAGAGCCCACCGCATCTCCGGCAACGGATATGGCACGGTAAACCCCACCGGGAGCAAAACCGAATAGGGATGACGCGGTTGGCGAAAGCCTTCCGGCCTGTTTCTGGGTCAGTCATCCGGGTGGGTTGCGTGAGGCAGCGTGCAAGCGCTGTCCCAGATGAATGGCTGCCACGTTCCGGTTCGCCGGAGCCATACAGAACCCGGCTTACAGGCCAACTGGCGATTAACACCGCGGCGTTTCCATTGCCGCAAAATCCGATTTCTTTCCTGACAAGTCATTGAAATGCCTGAAACCGAGGCGAGGTCTCACGGGTCTTGCGCGGCCGATTTTCTCGTTCGGCTGCGGTACTTCAGGCGGCGTCGGAGAATCGCTTTCCTAACCCTTTGTTAAACTTAACAGCTTATAAATGTTCGATACTGCGCCCACCTTAAAAGGGGCTCATCCCATTGACGCCCATATGGTCCCATGTTATCCCAAATGCGCACTGCATCAGGGCAATCATCTGCCCATTCATCGCAAAGCAAAGGCGCCTTCCGGACCGGAAGCGTCGGGAGGATCCTGGTTCTTCCGGCTTGCGAAGCTGTGCCTGACTTAAGGGGTTTCGGGCGGCAAAATGCTTTCCGGGCTCTTTCGGAAACGGATGTTTCGTGTCATGAGCCGCTTCCTTTCGAATGCGACCAACAGGATCGATACCAAGGGCCGGGTTTCCGTGCCGGCGGCGTTTCGTTCCGTGCTGGCGCAGCGCAATATCCCGGAGCTTTACTGCTTCCAGGATTTTGTGTTTCCGGCGATCAGCGTCGGCGGCCCGGATCTTCTGGAGAGGTTCGAGCGGCAGATTGCGGCGGAAGATCCGTTTTCGCCGGAGGCAAACGAGATGTCGCTTCTCATTCATGGGGGCGGGGTCTTCATGAAGCTCGACGCCGAGGGGCGGTTGATGGTCACGGATTTCATTCGCGACTTCACCGGCATTTCGGACGAGGTGACCTTCGTGGGTCGGGCGGATCACTTTCAGCTCTGGCAGCCGCAAGCATTCGCGGCCGCGCAGGCGCAGGCACGAGGGGAGCGCAAGCTGGCGGGCAAGCGTTCCTGAGAGGACGAGGGAACGGAATGGTGGCGAATCCTGGCGGAGGTTCAACTGAAGCCGGTGGCGGACCGGTTCGCCACATTCCGGTTCTTCTCAAGGAAGTGCTTGCGGCGCTGGAGCCTTCTTCCGGCAAGGTCATTCTTGACGGCACTTTTGGTGCGGGCGGATACACTTCCGCCATTCTTGGCGCCGGCGCCGATGTGATCGCGCTCGATCGCGACCCGACGGCGATTACCGCGGGCCAGGCGCTTGTCTCGGCTCATGGCGGTCATCTCAAGCTCATCCATTCGCAGTTTTCGCAACTCGCCGATCATGCGCCGGAGGGCGGGCTCGACGGCGTGGTGCTCGATATCGGCGTTTCCTCCATGCAGATCGACGAGGCCGAGCGCGGCTTCTCCTTTCAAAAGAGCGGCCCGCTCGACATGCGCATGTCGGTTTCAGGCGTTTCTGCCGCCGATGTCGTCAATCGCGCCAAGGTCGCCGATCTCATCAGAATCTTCCATTATCTCGGCGAGGAAAGCCAGGCGCCGCGCATCGCCCATGCCATCGAGAAGCATCGCGCCGAGAAGCCCTTCGAGACGACGCGGGATCTCGCCGGCCTCATCGAGTTGGTGACGCCGCGCAAGATGAAGGACAAGATCCATCCGGCAACGCGCGTCTTTCAGGCGCTGCGCATCTTCGTCAATGACGAACTCGGCGAATTGGCGCAGGCGCTGTTTGCCGCCGAGCGGGCTCTGAAGCCCGGCGGTCGTCTCGTTGTCGTCACGTTCCATTCGCTGGAAGACCGGGTCGTCAAGAAATTCTTCTCCGACCGGGCCGGTAAGGCCTCCGGCTCCCGCCACCTGCCCATTGCGCATGAGCGCGCCGCAACCTTCGAGCCGGTCGGCAAGCCGATGGTTTCCGCCAGCGAAGAGGAAGCCCAGGTCAATCCGCGCGCCCGTTCCGCCAAGCTGCGCGCCGGCCAGCGCACCAGCGCTCCCGCTGAAGCCGAAGACATGTCGCTCTTCGGATTCCCCAATCTTGCCAGCCTCGGAAAGCTTGGAGCTTGATATGCTGAGAACGTTCGATCTTGTCCTCATCGGCATCATGACGGCGGCAGCCGCCGTCACCTATACGATCAAGCACCGCGCCGAGCTGAAGCTCGAGGAGGTTCACCGCCTCGAGGCGGAGATCAAGCTGGAGAAGGACACGATCGATCTCCTGAAGGCCGACTGGGCGCTGCAGTCGCAGCCCAACCGGCTGGAGCGGCTGGTCAATGCCTATAACAGCGAGTTGCAGTTGCAGCCGACGGATTCGACATCGCTTGCCCATGCGCGCGAGCTGCCGATGCTGAAATCGCAGGTTCCGCCGCCAGACATTACCGAAGCAAAGGCCGGCGCCAAGCCGGGTGCTGTCGCCAAGTCTCAGCCGGTCCCAACGCGGGCGCCACGCGAAGTCGAAGACGCGGACCAGATCGAGACGGGGGCGCTGGAATAATGTCCTTTCTTTCCCGCATCATGGTGCTGAAGAGCCAGGCGCATTTTTCCGCCGGCGTTTACAATCGTTTCGGCGCTCCCTCGGGCATGGCGATCGAAGGCTCGCGCAAACGCAAGTCGGGGCAGGCCAGAAGCCGTGTCGGCCTGCTGATCGTCGGGTTTACCGCGCTTTATGCCGTCATCGGCGCCCGCATGGTCGAATATGCGATGAAGGAGCCGGAATCGGTCTCGTCTATCCTGCCGCCCGACCGGCTGATGGCATCGCGCCCCGATATTGTCGATCGCAACGGCGAAGTGCTGGCGACCGATATCCGCACCGTTTCGCTGTTTGCCGAGCCGAACAAGATCGTCGATGCCGACGAGGCAGTCGAGAAGCTGCAGACGGTGCTTTCCGACCTCGACGTCAAGGACACATACAAGAAGCTCTCGAACCGCACCTCGCATTTCGCCTGGCTGCGCCGTCAGCTGACGCCGAAGCAGCAGAGCCAGATCCTGGCACTCGGCATTCCCGGCATCGGTTTCCGTCCGGAAAAACGCCGCTTCTATCCGGGCGGCGCGACGGCCGCCCATATCCTCGGTTACGTCAATATCGACAACCGCGGCGTTGCCGGTATGGAAAAATATATTGACGATCAGGGGCTCGCCGATCTCGCCTCGGTCGGCATGACGAGCAACCAGCCGTTGGAGCCGGTGCGTCTTTCGATCGATGTGCGCGTGCAGGCAATCCTGCGCGATGTCGTTGCCAATGCCGTGGTCAATTACAAGGCCAAGGGGGCAGGGGCAGTCGTGCTGGATGCGCATACGGGCGAAGTGATTGCCATGGCATCCGCGCCGGATTTCGACCCCAACAATCCGCAGGAAGGCTCCAAGGACGGCTGGCTGAACCGCATGTCGAACGGCACGTTCGAAATGGGCTCGACTTTCAAGACCTTTTCCACCGCCATGGCGATCGACAGCGGCAAGGTCTCGCTGAAGGACAGTTTCGACGCTACCAACCCGATCCGCATCGGCGGCTTCACCATTCACGACTTCCATGGCCAGCGCCGCTGGCTCACCGTGCCCGAAATCTTCGAATATTCCTCCAATATCGGGACGGCGAGAATGATCGATATCGTCGGCATGGAGATGCAGAAGGATTATCTGACGCGCCTCGGCCTGCTGACCAAGATGCAGACGGAACTTCCCGAAGTGAAGATGCCGAGCCAGCCACGCGTCTGGAAGAAGATCAACTCGATTACGATCTCCTTCGGCCATGGCGTGGCCACGACGCCGCTGCAGACGGCGGTCGCCGGTGCCGCGCTCATCAATGGCGGCAAGCTGATCGAGCCGACCTTTTTGCCGCGTAATCGCGAGCAGGCCGATGAAGTCGCCGAAATGGTCGTCAAGAAAAGCACCAGCGACGACATCCGCTATCTCTTCAAGTTGAATGGCGTAAAGGGCTCCGGCCGCAATGCCGATGTGCCGGGCTTCCATGTCGGCGGCAAGACCGGTACGGCCGACAAGGTCGTCAACGGCCGCTACGCCAGCAACCTGAATTTCAACGCTTTTCTGGCGGCGTTCCCGATCGACAATCCGAAATATGTGGTGCTGACCTTCTGCGACGAGCCGCTTGACGGCGAGCAGCATCAGCGTATCGCCGCCTATACGGCAGCCCCCATGGTCAAGAACATCGTGCGCCGCGCCGCGCCTATCCTCGGTGTCGAGCCGGAATTTGGCGAAGACGGCTCGGCCTTGTTGGTGTCTTATTGAGTGTGAATCAATGTCGGCGTCGATTCGTAAGGGGCGGTCGACCTGAACCAGAGAAGTGCATTCGATGAAATTGCGGGACCTCGCCGGAAATGCGTTTCCGGAACTCAAAGCTGAACTCGAAGGGCCGGCCGGCGCGCTGGATGTAACGGGATTGTCTTCCGACAGCCGGAAGATCGTACCCGGGATGGCTTTCGTGGCGATTGCGGGCTCCAAGGCGGATGGCGCGGGCTTCATCGCCGATGCGGTGTCAAAGGGTGCGGCCGTCGTCATCGCATCGCATGCGGCTCAGACTTCCGTACCGGTTCTGGTCGTTTCCGAGCCGCGCCGTTTTCTCTCCGTTGCCGCTTCGCATTTCTACGGCCGTCAGCCGGCGACGATGGTTGCCGTGACGGGCACGGCCGGCAAGACCTCTGTTGCTTCTTTCGTCAGGCAGATCTGGGCGCATGCCGGCCATGCCGCTGCGATGATCGGTACGACCGGCGTCATTTCGCCGACGCGCAATGAATATGGCTCGCTGACGACGCCCGATACCGTATCGCTGCACGAGCTGCTCGCCGAACTCGCCGATGAAGGCGTCACGCATGCCTCGATGGAGGCTTCTAGCCATGGCCTCGACCAGTATCGCCTCGATGGCGTGAAGCTCGCGGCAGCCGCCTTCACCAATCTCGGCCGCGACCACATGGATTACCATCCGACGGTCGAAGACTATATGGCGGCGAAGATGCACCTCTTCGACCGGGTGCTGCCGAAGGGTTCGCCCGCGATCATCTTCGCCGACGATCCATGGTCGGAGCAGGCGATCAAGGCGGCAACGGCCGCCGGCCACGATGTTCGCACGGTCGGGCGCAAGGGTGCCTATCTGGCGCTGAAGCGCGTCGAGCATTTTCGTCACAAGCAGGTCGCGGAAATTCATGCCGAGGGCGAGATTTTCGAGGTCGATATTCCACTGGCCGGCGATTTCCAGATCGCCAATGCGCTGGTTGCGGCTGCTCTTGCCATGTCTACAAGCGTTCCGGCAAAGGTCGCGATGGCGGCACTTGAAAAGCTGCAGGGCGCTTCCGGCCGTCTTGAGCTGGTCGGTCATACCAAAGACGGCGCGCTTGCCTATGTCGACTATGCGCACAAGCCCGACGCCCTGGAAAATGTGCTAAACTCGGTGCGTCCGTTTACGACGGGCCGGGTGATCGTCGTGTTCGGCTGCGGCGGCGACCGCGACCGCGGCAAGCGGCCGATCATGGGCGAGATCGCCTGCCGGCTCGCTGATGTCGTCATCGTCACCGATGACAATCCGCGTTCGGAGGAACCAGCGGCGATCCGTGCCGAGATCATGACGGCGGCGACATGCGCTTCGGAGATCGGCGACCGTGCCAAGGCTATCCGTGAAGCGGTTCTGCAGCTGAAATCCGGCGATACGCTGATTGTTGCCGGCAAGGGACATGAAGAGGGGCAGACGGTCGGCAGCGTCACGCTGCCGTTTTCCGATCACGCCGAAGTGCGCAAGGCTTTGGAGGAGCGGGTACCATGAACTGGCTCTGGACCACCGAAGACATGATCGCCGCGATGGCGGGCCGTCCGTTCGGCTCGCTGCCGCAGGGCATTACCGGCATTTCCATCGACAGCCGCTCGATCGCGCCCGGTGAGGCTTTCTTCGCGATCAAGGGCGACCGCGTGGATGGGCACGATTATGCTTCGATGGCGATGGCAAACGGTGCATCGCTGCTTGTCGTGAGCGAAGCCCGCCTGCCGGCCATGGGGCGCCTGACGGTGCCGATGATTGTGGTCGAGGACGTGCTTGCCGCGCTCGGCAAGCTGGGACTGGCTTCGCGCGAGCGCTCGCGGGCCAAGATCATCGCCGTCACCGGTTCGGTCGGCAAGACGACGACGAAGGAGATGCTGCGCCATGTGCTCTCTCCCTCCGGCAAGGTCCACGCATCCGTTGCGTCCTTCAACAATCACTGGGGTGTGCCGCTGACCTTGGCACGCATGCCGATCGACACCTATTTCGGGGTCTTCGAGGTCGGCATGAACCATCCGGACGAGATCCGGCCGCTGGTAAAGATGATCCGCCCGCATGTGGCCGTCATCACGACGATCGCGCCAGCCCATCTCGGCAATTTCCAGAACGTTCAGGAAATCGCTGCCGCCAAGGCGGAGATTTTCGAAGGGCTGGAACCCAACGGCGACGTCATCCTCAACCGCGACAACGATCAGTTCAATTTCCTGGAGCAAACCGCCCAGGCGCTCGGCATCATGAAGATCCATTCCTTCGGTCAGCATGCCAAGGCCGAGTTCCGGCTGGCTGAATTCAACGGCTCGGACGAAAGCTCGACGCTCTGGATGACCGTCGGAGGGGATACCAAGGAGGTGCGCATCGGCGCACCCGGGCGCCACATCGCTGAAAACGCGTTGGCCGCGTTGGGCGTGGTGACGATCGTCGGCGCCAGCCTCGACAAGGCAATCGAGGCGCTCGCGACGCTGAAGCCGGAGAAGGGCAGGGGCAAGCGCCACAGGCTTCCGATCGGCAATGGCAGCTTCACGCTGATCGACGAGAGCTACAACGCCAATCCGGCCTCCATGCGCGCGGCGATCGCGCTGCTTGCGGATGCCGAACCGACCGGTCGCGGACGCCGCATTGCCGTGCTCGGCGACATGCTGGAAATGGGCGAATTTGCCGAGCAGGTCCATACGGAACTTGCCGGCCCGCTTCTGGCTGCCGGTCTCGAACATGTCTGGCTCGCCGGGCCCGAGATGGTGGCGCTGAAAGAATCGCTTCCTGACAGCGTCGCGGTCGAGCACCGCGAGACGACGGAAGAATTGCTGGAATTCGTACTGAACTCGGTCGCACCAGGCGACGTGTTGATGGTGAAGTCGTCTCTGGGGATCGGTTTCGGCAAGATTGTCGCCGCGCTCCTTGACAAGTACCCACCAGTTTCAGACACGCAACGCGAACTATGATCGGGTAAAAGGGGCCTTGAATGCTGATTTGGCTAGTCGAACTGTCGGAATATTTCAAATTTCTGAATTTGTTCAGGTACATTACCTTCCGAGCTGGTGCTGCTCTCTTCACCTCCGCTTTGATCGTCTTCCTTTTCGGCCCGGCCATCATCAATTCGCTGCGCATCCGGCAGGGAAAAGGCCAGCCGATCCGCGCCGACGGGCCGCAGACGCATTTCAAGAAGGCCGGCACGCCGACCATGGGCGGCCTGATGATCCTGGCCGGCATTGTCGGCGCATCGTTGCTCTGGGCCGATCTGTCCAACGTCTACGTGGTGGCGACTCTGCTCGTGACGCTCGGCTTCGGCGCGATCGGCTTCTATGACGACTATCTCAAGGTCACCAAGCAGAGCCACAAGGGCTTTTCCGGCAAGGCGCGTCTCGGCATCGAGTTTATCATTGCGGGTATTGCCGTTTATTTCATGATGCGCGCGGCGCTTGCCTCCGGCCCCGCCGGCTCGACCTTCGGCTCCTCGATCGCTTTCCCCTTCTTCAAGGACTTCATGATCAATATCGGCATCATGTTCGTTGTCTTTGGCGGTTTCGTCATCGTCGGCGCCGGCAATGCCGTGAACCTGACCGACGGCCTCGATGGGCTTGCCATCGTCCCCGTCATGATTGCCGCGGCCGCTTTCGGCATCATCGCCTATCTCGCCGGTAACGCCGTCTTTGCAAATTACCTGCAGATCAATTTCGTGCCCGGTACCGGCGAACTTGCCGTCGTGCTGGGCGCCGTCATCGGTGCCGGCCTCGGCTTCCTGTGGTTTAACGCGCCGCCGGCCGCCATCTTCATGGGCGATACCGGGTCGCTCGCGCTCGGCGGCACGATCGGTACCGTCGCCGTTGCCACGAAGCATGAGATCGTCATGGCGATCGTCGGCGGCCTGTTCGTCATGGAGACGCTCTCGGTCATCATCCAGGTCGGCTTTTTCAAGATGACCGGCCGGCGCGTCTTCCTCATGGCGCCGATCCACCATCACTTCGAAAAGAAGGGCTGGACGGAAAGCCAGGTGGTGATCCGCTTCTGGATCATCGCCGTCGGCCTCGCCATGCTCGGCCTTTCCACCCTGAAGCTCCGGTGAGGCCGTCATGATCCCCGTCACGACGCTTGCAGGAAAGAAGGTCGCCCTCTTCGGTCTCGGCGGTTCCGGCTTCGCGACCGCCAAGGCGCTGGTTGCGGGTGGCGCCGATGTCATTGCCTGGGACGACAATCCTGACAGCGTCGCCAAGGCCGCGGCAGAGGGCATCACCACTGCCGATCTGCATGGGATCGACTGGAGCGCTCAGGCGCTCTTCGTGCTTTCGCCCGGCGTGCCGCTCACCCATCCGAAGCCTCACTGGACGGTCGACCTCGCGCGTGCCGCCGGCGTCGATATCGTCGGTGACGTCGAACTCTTTGTGCGCGAGCGGCGGGCGCATGCTCCCGATTGCCCTTTCATCGCGATCACAGGAACCAACGGTAAATCGACCACCACGGCTCTGATTGCCCATATCCTGAAATCGAGCGGCCGCGACACGCAGCTCGGGGGCAATATCGGCACGGCCGTGCTGACACTCGATCCACCGAAGGCCGAGCGCTACTTCGTCGTCGAATGCTCCTCCTATCAGATCGACCTTGCGCCGACGCTCAACCCGTCCGCCGGCATCCTTCTCAACCTGACGCCCGATCATCTCGATCGCCACGGCACGATGCAGCATTATGCCGATGTCAAGGAACGGCTGGTCGCCGGTAGCGGCGTCGCTGTTGTCGGCGTCGACGACAGCCATTCGGCGCTGATTGCCGATCGCATCGAGCGGACAGGGGTAAAGGTTATCAGGATCTCGCGCCGCAATGTTCTGGCCGACGGCGTCTACGCCGAGGGCACGAAACTCATCCAGGCCACGAGCGGCGCCATGCTGCCCTTCGTCGATCTCGATGGCATCCAGACGCTGCGCGGCAGCCATAATGCGCAGAACGCGGCTGCTGCAGTCGCCGCCTGCCTTGCCGTCGGCGTTTCCGCCGAAGAGATCCGCGCCGGCCTTGCATCCTTCCCCGGTCTCAAACATCGCATGCAGCCCGTTGGCCAGCGCGGCAATGTCGTCTTCGTCAACGATTCCAAGGCGACGAACGCGGATGCTGCGGCTCCGGCACTTTCGAGCTACAGCAGGATCTACTGGATTGCCGGCGGTTTGCCGAAGGCCGGTGGTATCACGACACTCGCGCCCTATTTCCCGCGCATCGCCAAGGCCTATCTGATCGGCGAGGCGGCGGCGGAATTTGCCGCGACGCTCGGCGAGGCAGCACCCTACGAGATATCCGGCACGCTGGAACGGGCCGTAGCGCATGCGGCAGCTGATGCGGACAAGGATGAGACCGGTCCCGTGGCCGTGATGTTATCCCCGGCTTGCGCAAGCTTCGACCAGTACAAGAATTTTGAAGTCAGGGGCGATGCCTTTGTCGGCCATGTGGCCGCCCTTGACGGCGTGACCATGCTGATCAATTCGGCAACAGGAGGCAAATGACATGGTGAGCCGCGCGGAACGTGGAGCATTGGCCGATTGGTTCTGGACCATCGACCGCTTTTTCCTGGCATTGTTCCTCTTCCTGATGGGGATCGGCTTCATGCTCTCGTTTGCGGCGTCGCCCGCGGTTGCCGAGCGCATCGGCCTCGAACCCTTCCACTTCGTCAAGCGCCATGCCGCGTTCATGATCCCGTCGATCGCGGTCATGCTCGGCCTTTCCTTCCTGACGCCGCGCCAGATACGGCGCACCGCCATCATCCTGCTGATCGTTGCACTCGCGATGATGCTGCTGGTGCTGTTCTTCGGCCAGGAGGTCAAGGGCGGCAGGCGCTGGATCTGGATCGCCGGACTTTCCATTCAGCCGTCGGAATTCATGAAGCCGGCCTTCGTCGTCGTTTGCGCTTGGCTCTTTGCCGAACATGCGCGCCAGCCGGAGATACCGGGCAATCTCTTCGCCATCATCCTGTTTGGCATTGTCGTCGCTCTTCTTGTCGCTCAGCCAGACCTTGGTCAGACGATCCTGACGACGGCCGTCTGGGGCGGCATGTTCTTCATGGCTGGCATGCCGTGGCTATGGATCATCGTGCTGGGCGCAGGCGGTGCCGGTGGCCTCGTGACCGCCTATTACGTCTTCCCGCACGTGGCGGGCCGAATAAACAAGTTCCTCACCGGCGAAGGCGACACCTTCCAGATCGATACCGCCCGCGAAGCGATCATTCGCGGCGACTGGTTCGGGCAGGGGCCGGGCGAAGGTATCGTCAAGCGCATCATCCCGGACGCCCATACCGACTTCATCTTCTCGGTCGCGGCCGAGGAGTTCGGCATCGTCTTCTGCATCGCGCTCGTTGCCATCTTCACCGTGCTGGTGTTGCGCGGCCTGTCTCATGCCTATCGCGAACGCAACGACTTCAACCGCTTTGCGGTCGCTGGCCTCGTGCTGCAGATGGGTATCCAGTCAATCATCAATATCGGCGTCAATCTCGAACTTTTGCCGGCCAAGGGCATGACGCTGCCGCTGATTTCCTATGGCGGCTCGTCCATGGTGGCAATCTGCGTGACGGCCGGCTTCATTCTGGCGCTGACACGCCATCGCCCGGAAAAACGTGCGCAGGACCGGAGCCTCTTCCGCGTGCCGCACGGCATGCCGGCGGAGTAAGGGTATTATGAGCAGGGGCATCGTCCTTCTTGCCGCCGGTGGCACCGGTGGCCACGTCTTTCCGGCAGAGGCGCTTGCCTTCAAGCTGAGAGAGCGCGGCTATTCCGTGCATCTCGTAACTGACAGCCGCGCCGAGCGTTATGCCGGCAAGTTCCCGGCCGACGAGATCCATGTCGTGCCGTCGGCAACGATCGGTTCCAAGAACCCTGTGGCCGTTGCCCGTTCTCTGTGGAAGCTCTGGACCGGAATGCGCAGCGCAAAGCGGCTGATCCAGCGGCTGAAACCGGTGGTCGTCGTCGGCTTCGGCGGCTATCCGACCGTGCCTCCGCTGCTTGCCGCCACGCGTCTCGGCGTGCCTTCCATGCTGCATGAGCAGAATGCTGTGATGGGGCGCGCCAACAAGGCGCTTGCGCCGCGCGTCAGGGCGATTGCCGGCGGTTTCCTGCCTGAAAGCGGCGGCACTTTTTCCGACAAGACGGTTGCGACCGGCAATCCCGTCCGGCCGGCCATCCTTGCCGCGGCCGAACAGCCTTACAACCCTTCGCATCCGGGAGAGGATTTCAACCTCGTGGTCTTCGGCGGCAGCCAGGGCGCGCAATATTTCTCCAAGGCGATGCCGACGGCCATCAGCCTGATCGACGATGCGCTGCGCGCGCGGCTGAAGGTGACGCAGCAGGTTCGCCCTGAAGATATGGATATGGTGAGCGGCTGTGTGGCGCAGTTGCAGATGGGCGCGGATATCGCGCCGTTTTTCAACGACATGGCGGAGCGCCTTGCCAAAGCGCATCTCGTCATCTGCCGTTCCGGCGCCTCGACGGTTTCGGAAATTTCGGTGATTGGGCGTCCGGCGGTGCTGGTGCCTTATCCGCATGCGCTCGACCACGATCAGGCGGCGAATGCGGCGGCGCTCGCGGCAACCGGTGGGGCCAAGGTGATCGCACAGTCGGAGTTGTCTCCGGAGCGTATCGCCTCCATCCTGACGCATGTGATGAACGACCCGGAAAAACTTGCCAGCATGGCGGCGGCCGCCAAGCTCGCAGGAAAACCGGATGCAGCAAACTTGCTTGCCGACATGGTTGAGGCTATTGCGGCCGGCAAGACAGTTGCAGAATTCAAGGGGGCACGCGCATGAAGCTGCCGAAGGCAATAGGCCTAGTCCATTTCATCGGCATTGGCGGTATCGGCATGAGCGGTATCGCAGAAGTGCTGCACAATCTCGGCCACAGGGTGCAGGGATCGGATCAGTCCGACAGCGCCAATGTCCAGCGCCTGCGTGACAAGGGCATCGAGGTCTTCGTCGGCCACAAGGCGGAAAACCTCGGCGACGCCGAAGTGGTCGTCGTCTCGACCGCGATCAAGAAGAGCAATCCGGAACTCGTCGCCGCGCGCGAGAAGTTGCTGCCGGTCGTGCGCCGTGCCGAAATGCTGGCCGAGCTGATGCGCTTCCGAAATGCGATCGCGATCGGCGGTACGCATGGCAAGACGACAACGACCTCGCTGGTCGCTACGCTTCTCGAAGCCGGCGGGCTGGATCCGACCGTCATCAACGGCGGCATCATCAATGCTTATGGCACGAATGCGCGCATGGGCGAGGGTGAGTGGATGGTGGTCGAGGCCGACGAGTCCGACGGCACCTTCCTGAAACTGCCAGCCGATGTCGCCGTTATCACCAATATCGACCCCGAGCATCTCGACCACTACGGCAATTTCGATGCCGTCCGCGCCGCCTTTCGCCAGTTCGTCGAGAATGTGCCTTTCTACGGTTTCGGTGTCATGTGTCTCGATCATCCGGAGGTTCAGGCACTGGTCGGTCGGATCGAAGACCGCAAGGTCATTACCTACGGCGAAAACCCGCAGGCCGACGTTCGCTTCATGAACGTCCGTATCGAAGGCACGCGCTCGATCTTCGATGTGGAGATCCGCCGTCGCCGCACGGGACAGGTCACCCGGCTCGACAATCTCGTCATGCCAATGCCTGGCCGTCACAATATCTCGAATGCCACCGCGGCCATTGCCGTTGCCAACCGGCTTGGCATTTCCCGTGAGGATATCGCCAAGGGGCTTGCCTCCTTCGGCGGCGTGAAGCGTCGCTTCACGCTGACGGGCGAGTGGAACGGCGTGCAGATCTTCGATGACTACGGCCACCATCCGGTCGAGATCAAGGCAGTGCTGCGCGCGGCCCGCGAGGCCTGCAAGGGCCGGATCATCGCCGTGCACCAGCCGCACCGTTACACCCGCCTGTCGAGCCTGTTCGAGGAATTTGCGGCCTGCTTCAACGATGCCGACAGCATTTTCATCGCACCCGTCTATGCCGCGGGTGAGGATGCGATCGAGGGCGCGGATTCGGAATCGCTGATTTCCCGCATCAAATCGGGTGGCCATCGCGACGCGCGCTTCCTTCCTTCGGCGGAAGCTCTACCGCAGATGGTAGCAGAGATTGCAAAACCCGGAGACTTTGTAGTTTTGTTGGGTGCTGGTAGCATTACATATTGGGCAGCAGCGCTGCCGAAGCAGTTGCAAGACCTTTCAGGAAAATTCGCATGAAACAGGTTAACGGAGAAAAGCTACTTGCCTCTCTTGGAGAGGGCGTAAAGGACATTCGTGGCCGGCTGACGCCGGATGCTCCAATGGATCGCGTCACCTGGTTCCGCGCCGGCGGTCTGGCCGAGCTGATGTTCCAGCCGCACGACGAGGAAGACCTGATCGCCTTCCTGAAGATCCTGCCGGATGAAGTGCCGCTGACGGTGGTCGGTGTCGGCTCGAACATCCTGGTGCGTGACGGCGGTATCCCGGGCGTGGTGCTGCGCCTCTCGGCCAAGGGCTTCGGCTTTGTCGAGCTCGCCGGTGAAAACCGCATCGTTGCCGGCGCGATCTGCCCGGACAAGCATGTGGCGGCCATGGCGATGGATAATGGCATCGGTGGTTTTGCCTTCTATTACGGCATTCCGGGCGGTATCGGCGGCGCTGCCCGCATGAATGCCGGCGCCAATGGATCCGAGACGAAGGATCGTGTCGTCGAGGTCCGTGCGATCGACCGCAAGGGCAACAAGCATGTGCTGACGAATGCCGAGATGGGCTATTCCTATCGCCATTCGGATGCTGCCGATGATCTGATCTTCACCTCGGTGCTGTTCGAAGGCTATCCGGATGATCGCGCGAAGATCCGCGCCGAAATGGATGCGGTGCGCAATCACCGCGAGACGGTGCAGCCTATTCGTGAAAAGACCGGAGGTTCGACCTTCAAGAATCCCGAGGGTCATTCCGCGTGGAAGCTGATCGACGAGGCGGACTGCCGCGGTCTCGTTATCGGCAGCGCTCAGATGTCGTCGCTTCACTGCAACTTCATGATCAACATGGGGCAGGCTACGGGCTACGATCTCGAATATCTTGGCGAAGAAGTGCGCCGCAAGGTTTTCGAAACGTCCGGCATCAAGCTCGAGTGGGAAATCAAGCGTCTCGGCCTCTTCATGCCGGGCCGCGAGGTTCGCCCCTTCCATGGCATTGCATCAGAATAGGCTTCACTTCACCGCGAGCTTGAGGCCTTCATGCGGCGTGACGACGGGCGACCAGCCCAGAACGTCGCGTGCGTGGGATATGTCGACTTGCAATGAGCCGCAGAGGCGCTGAAAGACGGCTTCCTTTCCCGTAATCCTCGCTGCCATGTGCATCAGCGACGGCGGGAAGGGAAGGAGTGCTGGCTTTACGCCAAGCCCTGCGGCGATCCCTTCGATCAATTCTCGCGTCGAAAGATCCTCCCCATCTCCTGCAAGGAAGGTTTCTCCTGCAGCGGCGGGGTGCTGCATGCAGGTGATGATTAGATCGACAAGGTTTTGCACAGCGACCAGTGTGCGACGGTTCTTCAGCGACGCGAAGGGCAGCGGCAGCTTCTTGCGGACAAGGCCGACGAGCAGGGCGAAGTTACCGCGTGCACCGGGACCGTAGACGAGCGGCGGACGGACGATGACGACCTCCATGCCGGTGAGCGTGGCGATCTCGCGCAGGCCGATTTCGCTTTCCATTTTCGAAACGCCATAGGGATCGATGGGCTTCGGTTGGTCGTCGTGCCGGAAGGGGCGGTCGTTCTCCTCACCATTGACCTTGATCGTGCTGATGAAGACGAAGCGCTTCACGCCGGCGCGGGCGGCCTGTCCGGCGAGATTGAGGGTAGAGGCAGTGTTGACGCGGCGAAAATCCGCCAATGGATCGCTCGACTTGTCGTTCATAATGTGAACGCGGGCGGCGAGATGGACGATAACGTCGATGCCTTGGAGGGCAGCGGTCCACTCGGTCGTCTCGGTGATGTCGACGGGAACATGCCTGACATCCAATGGGAAGGCAGAATTTGCGGATCGTGTCGTGGCCGTCACGTCCCAAATCCGTTCCCTGTGCAAACGCTCGACGAGAGGGGCGCCGACGAAGCCGGCAGCGCCGGTGACGAGGCATCGCATGATCTTCTCCCTGTTTGCCGATGGAGGCTCTCGCTAGCCGGAACTGCCGATCGCATCAATAAAAAAAGCCGCGACGGCGACCGTCGCGGCTTTTTGTCCAGACAGTCAGTAGCTCAGACTTCTTCGCGACCCGACAGCAGGATGCAGATCAGGGAGATCGCAGCCGAGGCGGTGAGATAGTAGCCGACGTAATTGAGGCTGTAGGTAGTCGCAAGCCAGGTGGCGATATAGGGAGCAAGCGAAGCGCCGAAGATGCCGCCGAGGTTGAAGGTCATCGAGGCGCCGGTGTAGCGCACCATGGTCGGGAAGGGGGCGGCAAGGGCCGCACCGATCGGGCCATAGGTGAAGCCCATCAGGCCGAGGCCGATGATCGAGCACAGGAAGGCGCCGGTCAGGCCAGCCGTCAAAAGGCTTGCATAGAAGAAGCCGAAGATGGCGATGGCGATCGTCGTCAGAGTCAGGATCATGCGACGCGAGTAGCGGTCAGACAGCCAGCCGGAGAGCGGGATCGTCAGGCCGAAGAAGACGACGCCGACCAGCTGGACGACCAGGAACTGCTCACGCGTGTAGCCGAGTTTCGTCGTGCCCCAGGACAGTGTGAAGACCGTCATCAGGTAGAAGAGGACGAAAGTGGCAACGGCGATGAACGTGCCGAGGATCAGGCTGCGCAGATGACCGCGGAAGACGGTCGCGACCGGAACGGCGACGCGCTCGTGTTTTTCGACAGCCTTCTGGAATTCCGGGGTTTCGGCGATCTTCAGGCGAACATAAAGGCCGACGGCGACGAGCGCGAGGCTGGCGATGAAGGGAATGCGCCAGCCATAGGCGAGGAAGTCCTCGTTGCTCATGGTTTCCGCCAGGATCAGGAAGAAGCCGGAAGAAAGAATGAAGCCGATCGGCGCGCCGAGCTGCGGGAACATGGCGTACCAGCTGCGCTTGCCGGGAGGAGCATTTTCGGTTGCGAGCAGCACGGCGCCGCCCCATTCGCCGCCGAGGCCGAGGCCCTGGCCGAAGCGGCACAGCGCAAGCAGCAGCGGCGCGGCGATGCCGATCGCATCGTAGCCGGGCAGGATACCGATCACGACAGTCGACAGGCCCATGGTCATGAGGGCCGCCACGAGTGTCGCCTTGCGGCCGACCTTGTCGCCGAAATGGCCGAAGACCACGGCGCCGAAGGGGCGGGCGAAGAAGGCGATCGAGAAGGTCACCAGCGACTGCAGGAGCGCAGAGGTCGGGTCGCTCGACGGGAAGAACAGGTGTGGGAAGACGATGACCGCTGCCGTTGCATAGACATAAAAGTCAAAGAATTCGATGGTGGTGCCGATGAGGCTCGCGATCAGAACACGAGCCGGGGAATTGACTTGCGTGCTGTTCGAAGCGGGAGTCGGCGATACGGATACCGCGTCAGACATTATTATTCCATTCAGTTTACAGATTGCCTCGGGAAGGCCCCACGGGTCTTAACGCAATTTTCATCACGCGCAACGCCAAAAGACGCAAGAATGTAACGGAAATTGTACTATTTTTCCGCCGCTGCCTCCGCCGGTCAGAGCATCCCCTTTCAGCTGGCGGATCTGTTTCGATCCAGGTCATTTTGCTGCTCTTGTGTTGACCTCAACGGGTGCGGACAGGCATGCGAGCGGCGACTCGCATTAATTAATGACGGCGCCGTGTCTTGTCGGCGTTCCCGCAAGTCGACAGTTCAAACAGGACCGCCGCTTCGCTCGCCTTATTCCGGTGCGGATGAGCGCGACTCCATATGTCCTTGAAGGCATGGGTTTTTCCGGTGCTTTTTAAGCTTGCGTATCACATGAGGCCGCGAAGCCTGCAAATCTGCAGAAGGCAAAAATTTGCAGAGGGTAGGAGCCAACAGTTAACGAAAGTAAACGGTTCGTTAACCATAATGATGCTCTAATGCACCCAAGTCAGACAAAGGCCACGAACCGCGCAGACCAGCTCCGCGCAAGCCTTGGTCCCGCAGAGTGGAAGTTATTTTTGGGGGTGTTGATGAGTCGCGAGCACGTAGCTGTCCTGATGGGCGGATTTTCCTCGGAGAGGCCTGTCAGCCTTTCCTCGGGAAAGGCGTGCGCCGATGCTCTCGAAGGTGAAGGCTTCAAGGTGACGCGCATCGATGTCGAGCGCGACATTTCCGAGAAACTCTCTGCCGTGAAGCCCGATGTTGTCTTCAATGCCTTGCATGGGCCGTTCGGCGAGGATGGCACCATACAGGGCATTCTCGAGTATCTGCAGATCCCCTATACGCATTCGGGCGTGCTTGCCTCGGCGCTTGCCATGGACAAGAGTCGGGCGAAGCGTGTGGCCGCTGCCGCCGGTGTTCCCGTTGCCGAATCGCAGGTGCTGAACCGCTTCTCGTTCCCGTCGGAGCATCCGATGAAGGCGCCCTATGTGGTCAAGCCGGTGCGCGAGGGCTCCAGTTTCGGCGTCGTCATCGTCGGCGAGGATCAGGCGCACCCGCCTCAGGTCATCGGTTCGGCCGAGTGGCGCTATGGCGAGGAGGTCATCGTCGAGCGTTATATTCATGGTCGCGAATTGACCTGCGGCGTCATGGGCGATCAACCCATGGATGTCATCGAGGTGGTGCCGCAGGGCCACAATTTCTATGATTACGACTCCAAGTATGCGGCAGGTGGTTCAAAACATGTCTTGCCGGCTAAAATTTCACCGAAAATTTACCAAAAAATACAAACATTGGCGTTAAGGGCGCATCAAGCAATTGGTTGCCGCGGCGTCAGTCGGTCCGACTTTCGTTACGACGATCGTTTCTCCGAAGACGGCGAGCTCATCTGGCTGGAGGTTAATACCCAGCCAGGCATGACGCCAACCTCCCTTGTGCCCGAAATGGCCGGCCATGCCGGATATTCCTTTGGTGCATTTCTCCGGTGGATGGTGGAGGACGCGTCTTGTTTGCGTTGACGGTCAAAAAAATAGGACGCCCCAGCCGTCATGCCGAGCTTCCCTATGTGGAAGCCGATGACCGCCGCGTGCTGCCGCGCCCGCTGCGCCGCGTCGTCCGCTTCCTTGTAAGTCTCGGAAGTGGCCGTATCGACATTCCAGCCCATACGGGTACCGTTTCCGCGCTCGGCTTCCTGGCTGCGACTGGTCTCTACGGCATGTCGCTTGGCGGCCATACGGAAGCGGTCGCCCAGGCGACGACCAGCGCTGTCGGATTTGCCATCGAGGATGTGAAGGTTTCCGGCAATAACCAGACCTCGGAAATCGAGATTCTTCAGCTTCTCGGCCTCGATGGCGCGACATCGCTCGTCGCGCTCGATGTCGATGCTGCGCGCCAGAAGATCGCGCGCCTTCCCTGGGTCGAGAATGTCGAAGTCCGCAAGGTTTATCCGAGGACGATCGAGGTGAAGCTCTCGGAGCGCGCTGCCTACGCTATCTGGCAACACGGCCAGGAGCTTTCGCTGATCGAGAAGAGCGGCAGCGTGATCGCGCCGCTTCGTGACAATAAATTTTCTACCCTGCCGCTGGTCGTCGGCCGTGACGCTGAAACGGCCGCGGCTTCCATCGAGGACGCGTTCTCCAAGTGGCCTGATGTCAAAGCTCGCGTGAAGGCGTTCGTTTGGGTTTCCGGTCGTCGCTGGGACCTGCACATGGATAATGGCGTCGTCGTCAAGCTGCCGGAAGATGGTATCGACCAGGCGCTCGCGACGCTTTCGAAATTCGACAGGGATCAGCAGCTTCTGGAGCGCGATATCGCCGCAGTCGATCTCAGGCTGCCGGATCGCACGACGATCCAGTTGACACCGGAGGCGGCAGCGCGCCGGGAGGCAGCGGTCGCAACGCGTACCAAGGAATTGAAGAAGGCGGGGCAGAATATATGAGCTTGTTCGGTTCATCCCACTTTGGATTGCCGCGCCTGAAGCCGCTTTCGTCGAAGCGGTCGCATATCGTTTCGGTCCTCGATATCGGCTCGACCAAGGTCGTCTGCATGATCGGCCGGCTGACGCCGCGCGAGGAAAGCCAGATCCTGCCGGGCCGCACGCACAATATCGAGATTATCGGTATCGGCCATCAGCGTTCGCGCGGCATCAAGACCGGCGTGATCGCCGATCTCGACGCGCTTGAAGGCGTCATTCGTCTCGCCGTCGATGCGGCCGAGCGCATGGCGGGCCTGACCGTCGAGAGCCTGATCGTCAATCTGACGGCCGGCCGTCTCGGCAGCGACATCTACACGGCCACCATCGATCTCGGCGGCCAGGAAGTCGAACTGAACGATCTGAAGAAGGTGCTTTCGGCAGCCTGCCAGCAGTCTCTGCGTCAGGACCGCGCCGTCCTGCATTCGCTGGCCACCGGCTTCTCGCTGGATGGCGAGCGTGGCATCCGCGATCCGCTGGCGATGTATGGCGATGCGCTCGGCGTCGACATGCATGTCGTGACGGCGGAGCGCTCGGCGCTCAAAAATCTCGAACTGAGCGTCAACAGGGCGCATCTTTCGGTGGAAGGAATCGTTGCAACACCTTATGCATCCGGACTTGCCGCACTGGTCGACGATGAAGTCGAACTTGGCTGTGCGGCCATCGACATGGGCGGCGGCACGACGACGATTTCGGTCTTTGCCGAAGGCAAGCTTGTCCATACCGATGCTGTCGGCCTCGGCGGTCATCATGTGACGACCGACCTCGCACGCGGCCTTTCCACACGGATCGAGGATGCTGAACGTTTGAAGGTGGTCCACGCTTCGGCGCTGACCAATTCTTCCGATGAGCGCGAGCTGATCTCCATTCCGCCGATCGGTGAGGATGACCGTGATCAGCCGACGCAGGTGCCGCGGGCTCTGGTCTCGCGCATCGTTTCGGCGCGCATCGAAGAGACGATGGAGCTCATCCGCGACCGGATCCAGCGTTCGGGCTTCAGCCCGATCGTCGGCAAGCGTGTCGTGCTGACGGGCGGAGCCAGCCAGCTGACCGGCCTTGCCGAAGTGGCGCGGCGCATTCTGGCACGCAACGTTCGCATCGGCCGTCCGATGGGTGTCTCGGGTTTGCCGACGGCAGCCAAGGGGCCGGCCTTTTCGACGGCCGTCGGGCTGATGATCTATCCGCAGGTCGCGGACATGGAGACACATGCGTCACAGAGCAATCTGCTCATGTCGCTTGGGGGTAATAACAGCCGTATCGCCCGCATGGGCCAGTGGCTGAAGGAAAGCTTTTGAAATTGAGTGAATTGGCCGGCGTGGCGATGCGGCCAGAGAGAGAAGGAACGGGTACCATGACTATCAAGCTGCAAAAGCCTGACATCACTGAGCTGAAGCCGCGCATCACTGTATTCGGCGTCGGCGGCGGCGGCGGCAATGCCGTCAACAACATGATTTCAGCAGGCCTCCAGGGCGTCGACTTCGTCGTCGCCAACACGGATGCCCAGGCACTGACCATGACGAAGGCCGAACGGATCATCCAGCTCGGCGCCAACGTCACCGAAGGCCTCGGCGCCGGTTCGCAGCCTGAAGTCGGTCGTGCGGCTGCCGAAGAATGCATCGATGAGATCATCGACCACCTGAACGGCACGCATATGTGCTTCGTCACGGCCGGCATGGGCGGCGGCACCGGCACGGGTGCTGCTCCTGTCGTCGCGCAGGCCGCCCGCAACAAGGGCATCCTGACGGTCGGCGTCGTCACCAAGCCGTTCCACTTCGAAGGCGGACGCCGCATGCGTCTGGCAGAATCCGGTATTCAGGAACTGCAGAAGTCTGTCGATACGCTTATCGTCATTCCGAACCAGAACCTCTTCCGCATCGCCAACGACAAGACGACCTTCGCCGACGCTTTCGCCATGGCTGACCAGGTTCTCTACTCGGGCGTTGCCTGCATCACCGACCTGATGGTGAAGGAAGGTCTCATCAACCTCGACTTCGCCGACGTCCGTTCGGTCATGCGCGAAATGGGCCGCGCGATGATGGGTACCGGCGAAGCTTCCGGTTCGGGCCGCGCCATGCAGGCCGCCGAAGCGGCAATTGCCAACCCGCTGCTCGATGAAACCTCGATGAAGGGTGCGCAGGGCCTCCTGATCTCCATCACCGGCGGTCGCGACCTGACGCTCTTCGAAGTCGACGAAGCTGCGACCCGCATCCGCGAAGAAGTCGATCCGGACGCCAACATCATCCTCGGCGCAACCTTCGATGAATCGCTCGAAGGCATCATCCGCGTCTCCGTCGTCGCGACCGGCATCGACCGCGCCATGGGCGAGGGCACCGACCGCGTATTCCAGCCGACAGCAAAGCCGGTTATCCGCCCCTCCGCGGCCGTTGCTCCTGCACCGGCCGCAATTCAGCCTGCTCCGGTAATGCAGGCACCGAAGGCCGACCAGATTGCGCAGACCATCCGCGAGGCTGAAGTCGCGATGGAACGCGAGCTGGAAATCCCGGCCCCGCGTGCCGCCGCTCCGGTGCAGCAGCCGGTGATCCAGGAAACCTTCCGTCCGCAGAGCAAGATCTTCGCTTCTGCGCCGGAAGCGGCCCCGGTTCTCCGTCAGGCTCCGGTCCAGCAGCAGGCTCCCGTCATGCACCAGCCGGCTCCGCAGCCGGTCATGCAGCAGCCGATGCACCAGCCAGTTCGCCATGAGCCGGTCATTCGCCAGGCTCCCGAGCAGGTCCGCATGCCGAAGGTCGAGGACTTCCCGCCGGTCGTCCAGGCTGAGATCGATCATCGCACGCAGCCTGCTGCCGCGCATGTCCAGGAAGAGCGCGGTCCGATGGGTCTGCTCAAGCGAATCACCAACTCGCTCGGCCGTCGCGAAGAGGAAGTCGCTCCGGAAATGACCTCCGCGCCGGCTGCTTCTTCGCAGCAGCGCCGTCCGCTGTCGCCGGAAGCAAGCCTCTACGCACCGCGTCGCGGCAACCTTGACGACCAGGGCCGTGCGGTTCCGCAGGCCCGCATGATGCAGGAAGACGACCAGCTGGAAATCCCGGCCTTCCTGCGCCGCCAGTCGAACTGAGAAAGCACTTCTCCACAGAAAACGCCCGGGACAGAAACCCCGGGCGTTTGCATTTCTACATGCTTGAATTCTAAATGCTTTTGCCGCTGCGGATTTCGTAACAAATCGAAACGAACAGTGATTTGGATTGCAGCGCCGCTCCACGTAAGTATGAGGCAAGCGAACTGCTCCAAGAGTCCGCTTCGAGCGCTGCGGGCAGTATAGAAGAAAGATCCGACCGGTTGGCAACGACGGGTATGGAAGAATAAGGGCATAATTTTATGGGACTTGGCTTGCTGGGCTTTCAGACGACGGTATCGCGTCCGGTGACACTTTCGGGCATCGGCGTGCATTCGGGTGCCGATGTTTCGATCACCTTCAATCCGGCCGAAGCCGGCACCGGCGTCGTTTTCCAGCGCGTGCATGAAAATGGCGATGTCACCGAACTGAAGGCTGTTTCCTCACAAGTCGGCAATACTGATCTCTGCACCGTTCTCGGCTTCTCGCCTGCTCATTCCGTCGCGACGATCGAACATGTCATGGCGGCCGTTTACGCTCTCGGCCTCGACAATGTCGTCATTGAAGTCAGCGGCGCCGAAATGCCGATCATGGACGGCAGCTCGGTTCCCTTCGTCGAAGCCATCGAACAGGTCGGTCTCGTTTCTCTCGGCGTCAAGCGCCGCTACATCCGCATCACCAAGCCGGTTCGTATCGAGCATGGCGGTTCCTGGAGCGAGTTCCGTCCCTATGACGGCACGCGCTTCGAAGTCGAGATCGATTTCGAATGCCCGCTGATCGGCCGCCAGAAGTGGGAAGGCGATCTCACTGCTTCCGTCTTCAAGACCGAATTGTCGCGCGCGCGCACCTTCGGCTTCATGCGTGATGTCGAGCGCCTCTGGGCTTCGGGCCATGCTCTCGGTTCCTCGCTCGAAAACTCTGTCGTCATTTCCGACGACAACACCGTCATCAATGTTGAAGGCCTGCGCTACGCCAAGGACGAGTTCGTGCGTCACAAGACGCTCGATGCCGTTGGCGATCTGGCGCTTGCCGGCGCACAGTTCATCGGCTGCTACCGTTCCTATCGCGGCGGCCACAAGATGAACGCCAACGCTCTCAAGGCTCTGCTCAGCGATCCCTCGGCCTATGAAGTGGTCGAGACATCGACGCCGCGCCAGCGCGTTGCCGTTCGCGAATTCATTGCAGTCAGCGCTCCGGAATTCGCCCCCTGGTCGGCATGACCTCCAGTATACCAATTAAGGCCAGGGCCGCCTCCTAACGGGGGCGGTTTTTTTATGGGGAAGGGGCAGACAGCGCGTCGATAGATGTTTCGCGGCATATATTTAGCCGCTCCTCATGTGAATGGCGGTGAAAAGCCCGACATTCTCGGCAATGCTGCCACAAAAATGCGTTAATGCGTGATCATTGCGTTGCTCTCGATAGGTATTTGTGGCTAGAAACGCCAGCTAGGCGTGGCTGCTGTGGAGTGGACGGCGGCGGTGGGATTCTTTCGAATGGCTTATGCAAGGTCTGACATGATGATGAAGACAGCGCGTGCTTTGCTCGCATCCTTGATGGTGCTGAGCGCAGGTGCCTTGATTTCCGGCTGCCAGTCGGACCCTGATATCGACATCACCAAGCTCGGCCTCGAAACCGATCCGCCGGACGTGCTCTACACGCAGGGCCTCGCCAACATGAAGGCCGGCAACATGGCCGAGGCGGCGCGCAAGTTCGACGCGATCGATGCGCAGAATCCCTTCTCCGAATGGGCGCGCAAGGCACTTGTCATGAGCACCTTCGTCAAGTACCGCCAGGGCCGCTTCGACGATGCGCTGGCATCGGGCAACAAGTATATGGCGCAATATCCGAAGTCCAAGGATGCCGCCTACGTCCAGTATCTGGTGGGCCTGACCTATTCCAAGCAGATCGTCGACGTGACGCAGGACCAGCGCGCCTCGCAGAAGACGATCGAGGCGATGCAGGCCGTCGTCGACAATTATCCTGACTCCGAATATGTCGACGATGCGCAGGCCAAGATGCGCTTTGCGCGCGACCAGCTCGCCGGCAAGGAGATGCAGGTCGGCCGCTACTACATGGAACGCAAGGAATATCTCGCCGCGATCTCGCGCTTCCGCATCGTCGTCGAGAAATATCCGAACACGAATCAGGTCGAGGAGGCGCTCGCCCGTCTCGTCGAAGCCTATTACGCGATGGGTGTCGTCGAGGAGGCGCAGACCGCTGCTGCCGTTCTCGGTCACAATTATCCCGATAGCCAGTGGTATGCTGATTCTTACAAGCTGCTGCAGTCGGGTGGCGCGGAGCCGCGTGAAAACAAGGGTTCGTGGATCGCCGCAGCGGGCAAGAAACTCCTTCTCGGTTCCTGAGGCCAATGCTGATCCAGCTTTCGATCCGCGATATCGTTCTGATCGAGCGGCTGGATCTTGCCTTCGAGACCGGCCTCTCCGTGCTGACGGGTGAGACGGGCGCGGGCAAATCCATCCTGCTTGACAGTCTGTCGCTGGCCCTTGGCGGGCGCGGCGATGGCGGTCTTGTGCGCCACGGCGAGGACAAGGGGCAGGTGACGGCCGTCTTCGATGTGGGCATGGATCACGGCGCCCGCAAGCTCCTGCGCGAAAACGGCATCGATGACGAAGGCGACCTGATCTTTCGCCGCCAGCAATCCTCCGACGGGCGCACCAAGGCCTATGTGAACGATCAGCCGATCAGCGTTCAGCTGATGCGTCAGGCCGGCCAGATGCTGGTCGAGATCCACGGCCAGCACGACGACCGCGCGCTTGTCGATACAAATGCACACAGGACGTTGCTGGACGCCTTTGCTGGTATCAGCGATGACGTGCAGGGTGTCGGGGCACTTTACCGCCAGTGGCGCGATACCGAGCGCACGCTGAAGAAACACCGCGAAAAGGTTGAAGCCGCTGCCCGCGAGGCGGATTATCTGCGCTCCTCCGTCGAGGAGCTTGAAAAGCTGTCACCGCGCGACGGGGAAGAAGACGAGCTTGCCGATCGCCGCCAGAAGATGATGAAGGCAGAGCGCATTGCCGGCGATATTGCCGAGGCTTCCGAGTTCCTCAACGGCAACGCCTCTCCCGTGCCCCATATCGCCTCGCTGGTGCGCCGTCTGGAGCGCAAGAGCCATGAGGCGCCCGGATTGCTGGAAGACACCGTAGCGCTGCTCGATGCGGCGCTGGACCAGCTTTCCAACGCGCAGATGGAAGTCGAGGCGGCACTGCGCAAGACGGAATATGATCCGAAGGAACTGGAGCGTGTCGAGGAGCGGCTGTTTGCGCTGCGCGCTGCCTCCCGCAAATATTCCGTTCCGGTCACCGAGCTTCCTGCTCTTGCCGTGCGCATGATCACCGATCTTGCCGATCTCGATGCCGGCGAAGAGCGACTGTCGAAGCTCGATGCGGAGGTGGGGGTCGCCAAGGCGAATTACGATACGGCTGCCCGCTCGCTTTCGGACAAGCGTCATCATGCCGGCGATGCGCTGGCGCAGGCCGTCATGGCCGAGCTGCCGGCACTGAAGCTCGAGCGCGCCCGCTTCATGGTGGAGATCACCACCGATGGAGGGGAGGCGGCGGCCGAGGGCATCGATGTCGTCGAATTCCATGTCCAGACCAATCCCGGCACGCGTCCCGGCTCGATCATGAAGGTCGCTTCGGGCGGCGAACTCTCGCGCTTCCTGCTGGCGCTCAAGGTGGCGCTTGCCGATCGCGGTTCGGCGCCGACCCTCGTCTTCGACGAAATCGACACCGGTGTGGGGGGCGCGGTGGCGGATGCGATCGGGCAGCGGCTGAAGCGGCTTTCCGAAAAGGTGCAGGTTCTTTCCGTCACTCATGCGCCGCAGGTAGCGGCCCGTGCGGCCACGCATCTTCTGATCTCCAAGGGACCATCAGGCGAGGGGGCCGACAAGATCGCCACGCGCGTCGCCACCATGGCGCAGAAGGACCGCACGGAAGAGATCGCCCGCATGCTTGCCGGTGCCTCCGTGACGGAAGAGGCGAGGGCTGCTGCTGCCCGATTGCTGGCAGGCAACGGCTAGGTTTCCCCATCGGTGACAAGCGCAAGGCGTTGCGCTATCTGACCTCAGCTATCGGGGAGGTCTATCCATGCGGCTTTTCCATTTCAGCGATGATCCCGCGATCGATGTTTTCGAGCCGCGTCCGGTTCGCATTTCTTCCGAACGGCGGCCGGGCCAGGCGTGGCTGAACGGGCCGCTCGTCTGGGCGATCGATGAAGTCCACGACTTCATGTATCTCTTCCCGCGTGATTGCCCGCGCATCCTTGTTTGGGCAAAGGCGGAGACATCGCAGGAGGATCGCCGCCTGCTCGGGAACTGGCGGGGTGCCGCCTATGTCGAGCGAGGCTGGCTGGAGCGACTGCAGGCCGAGACCATCCACCGCTACGAGATGCCGACGGAGAGTTTCGAGGATCTGGAGGACGCGGGAATGTGGGTATCGCGGAGGAATGTCGTGCCGCTCGCGCTCACGACCCATTCCGGGCTCGACCAGGAATTTGCACCGCGCGGTATCGAGCTTAAGGTGGTCGACAGTCTTCTGCCGATGAAGGCCTGCAGCATACGACATTACATGTGAGCGCCATCAGACTCCGCAACGCCCGGCCGTAAATTCCAAACCTCGGTACTATTTCAATCGCCGAATTTTGCTCTAAAACCATTGCAGATTCTCTGGAGTGAAGCTGCATGTCGACCGAATCCGTCGCTGTTGAGGACTTGACGCTTGAAGACGCCGCCGCCGAACTGGAGCGGCTTGCCAAGGAGATTGCGCGCAATGACGCGCTCTATCACGGCAAGGATCAGCCGGAGATTTCGGATGCGGATTACGACGCGCTGAAGCGCCGCAACGATGCGATCGAGGCGCGCTTTCCAGAGCTCATCCGCGAGGACAGTCCGTCGCGCCGCGTGGGGGCCGAACCGTCCAACACCTTTGCGCCCGTCGTTCATTCCCGGCCGATGCTGTCGCTCGACAACACCTTTTCACAGGAGGATGTGCGCGACTTCGTTGCCAGTGTCTATCGCTTCCTCGGCCGCCTGCCGGACAATTCCATCGCCTTCACGGCCGAACCGAAGATCGACGGGCTTTCCATGTCGATCCGTTACGAGAACGGCAAGCTGGTGACGGGCGCAACCCGCGGCGACGGCACGACCGGCGAGAATGTCACGGCCAATATCCGCACCATCAAGGAAATTCCGAACGAACTGCCGAAGGGCGTTCCCTCCGTCGTGGAAGTGCGCGGTGAGGTCTACATGGCCAAGAGCGATTTCATGGCGCTCAATGCGCAGATGGAAGCCGAAGGCAAGCAGACCTATGTCAATCCGCGCAATACCGCTGCAGGCTCTCTGCGCCAGCTCGATGCGAAGGTGACGGCGAGCCGTAAGCTGAGGTTCTTCGCCTATGCATGGGGCGAGATGTCGGAGATGCCCGCGGATACGCAGCTGGGCATGGTCGAGAAGTTCAGGGAGTGGGGTTTCCCGGTGAATCCGCTGATGAAGCGGCTGAGCTCGGTGGACGATATCCTCGCCCACTATGCCGAGATCGGCCTCGAACGGCCGGAGCTCGATTACGATATCGACGGCGTCGTCTACAAGGTCGACAGCCTCGAGCTGCAGCAGCGCCTCGGTTTCCGCTCGCGCAGCCCTCGCTGGGCGACGGCGCATAAGTTCCCGGCCGAACAAGCCTTCACCGTCGTCGAGAATATCGACATCCAGGTCGGCCGCACCGGTGCACTGACGCCGGTCGCGCGGTTGACGCCGATTACCGTCGGCGGCGTGGTCGTCACCAATGCGACCCTGCACAACGAAGACTATATCAAAGGCATCGGCAATAGCGGCGAGCGCATCCGCGAGGAGGAGCACGATATCCGCATCGGCGATACCATCATCGTGCAGCGTGCCGGCGACGTGATCCCGCAGGTGCTCGACGTCGTCATGGAAAAGCGGCCGGCGGACGCCACGCCCTATCAGTTTCCGAAGGTGTGCCCGGTCTGTGGTTCGCACGCGGTGCGTGAGCGGCACGAGAAGACAGGCAAGCTCGATTCCGTCACCCGGTGCACGGGCGGTTTCATCTGCCGGGCACAGGCGACGGAAGAGCTGAAGCACTTCGTCTCGCGCAACGCCTTCGATATCGAGGGGCTCGGCTCCAAGCAGATCGACTTCTTCTTCGAGAGCGACGACGCTGCGCTGCAGATCCGCACCGCGCCTGATATCTTCACGCTGGAGAAGCGTCAGCAGCAGTCGATCACCAAGCTGGAGAATATCGACGGCTTCGGCAAGGTCAGCGTCGGCAAGCTCTATGCGGCGATCAACGACCGGCGCAGCATTGCCCTTCATCGCTTCATTTATGCGCTCGGCATCCGCCATGTGGGCGAGACGACGGCAAAGCTGCTCGCGCGCTCCTACAACAGCTATGAGGCCTTTGCGACGGCCATGAAGGAGGCGGCAACGCTTTCCGGCGATGCCTGGAATGACCTCAACGCCATCGAAGGCATAGGCGAGGTGGTGGCGCGCGCCATTGTCGAATTCTACAAGGAGCCGCGCAATATCGAGGTGATCGGCCGCCTGCTCGACGAGGTGACGCCACAGGAGGCCGAACAGCCGGTGACCACCGGGAGCCCGGTCATCGGCAAGACTGTCGTCTTTACCGGTTCGCTGGAGAAATTCACCCGCGAAGAGGCGAAGGCCAGGGCCGAAAGCCTGGGTGCCAAGGTTGCAGGCTCCGTCTCCAAGAAGACCGATATCGTTGTTGCCGGCCCCGGCGCCGGCTCCAAGCTCGAGAAGGCCCGTGAACTCGGCGTCCAGACGATGGACGAGGATGAGTGGCTGGCGTTGATCGGCGGGTAAGGAAGCTCTGCGCCAGACACCGCGTTTCTGTTTGGCGCGTCCGCTTCTTGCTCGGTGTCATCCTCGGCCTTGCGCCGAGGATCTGCGACACGAACCCGGGCAGACGTGCGAGCGGTTCACGCCCTCAGCCGCGCCATCGTATAGGCATCGACATATTGCCCGTCGCGATAGCCGAAGGAGCGGAGCAGGCCCTCTTTCTCGAAGCCGAATTTCTCATAGAGGCGGATGGCTGTCTCGTTATCCGTATAGACGGTCAATTCCAGCCGCTTGATATCATGCCAGTTGTCGGCGGCGTCGAGCATGGCGGCCATCAGGAAGGTTCCGATGCCGCGACCGGTGAAATCATCGTGTACGCCCATGCCGAGACTGGCGGCGTGCTGGCGCCGTCCTTCAAAGCGATTCATGCCGCCGTTGGCGACGAGTTTGCCATCGAGTTCGACGACGAGGTTGAGTGCGCCGGGTGAGGGGTTCTCCATGCGCTTGCGCACTGCGTCGATGCCTTGAAAAGGCGGGCGCAGCGTGCCGGCGCGGTAGCCCGGGAGGTTTATCAGTTCGGTGACGGCTTCTGCATCGCTCATGCGCAAAGCACGAACGCTGATACCCTTTAGAGAAGGCTTTTCGGGTGGGGTATCCTGATTGACTGACATCATGCTCTCCTTGGGCTTGAAAAGGAGGAGAGCGGAGTTTCAGAAAACCCTGCTCGCCTCGGCAGGGTTCTCGGGGATGATCAGACGGCTAGTGACGCACCATCTCTCCCGCGCACCCTGCATGGGTCGTGGCGATAAGATGCATATTGTGGGTCACGGAGTTGATCATGAGCGGAAGTTTCGCCATTTGCGTGCAGATGTCAACAGGTCAAAATTTGCCTTCGGATGCGGCAGTCTTTATTCCGGTAGGACAGACGATTCGGATGCTTGCCCGTGAAGACCATTGCCATCGATTTCGAGACAGCCAACGAACAGCGCGGCAGTGCCTGCTCGGTCGGTCTTGCCTGGATCGAGGACGGGCAGGTGACGCGGGTCGAGGAGCGGCTGATCCGACCGCGGGACATGCGCTTTTCCGGCATGAATATCGCCATCCACGGCATTCGCCCCGAAGATGTCGAAGATGCGCCTGAGTTTCCCGAGGTGATGGACGAATTCCACGAGGATTTCCGGGGCGCGACGATGATCGCCCACAATGCCGCCTTCGATTTCAGCGTGTGGCGGGCGAGCCTCGATCTTTACCGGCAGTCCTATCCGGAGCTGACCTATCTCTGCAGCCTGAAGATGGCGCAGCGCATCTGGCCGCATTTCCTGTCGCACCGGCTGAACCTGATTGCCGAACATCTCGGTCTGCGCTTCGTCCACCATAATGCAGCCGAGGATGCCGCCGTCTGTGCGGCAGCGGCGATCGAGATGGCGAGGGCCGTCAAGGCTGCGACGGTTGCCGCCATTCCCGCTGCGATCGGCATGAAACCCGGCCGGCTGACCTCTGCAGGCTACGAGCCCTGCACCTGCCGCAAGGCGTGATTTTTGCTTTCCTGCAAAGGCTCGGGCGCTTTCTTGCAAAGGGTCCGCCCATTCTTATCTTAGCTTCCGGATCAACACGGGAGTTGCCATGTCCGCTTTGCGCAATCTTTTCCTCTCTGCAGCGTTCCTGACCATTTCCGCAGGCGCGACTTCTGCGGAAGTCGTCGGCAAGGTCGGGGTCGACTGGATCGGTAACGACATCATCATCGAGGCGGTTTCAGACCCTGAGGTGAAGGGGGTGACCTGCCATGTCACCTATTTCGACCGCAGCCTGATCGACCGGTTCAAGAACGGCAACTGGTTCGAAGACCCGTCAAACAATTCCATCGCCTGCCGCCAGACGGGGCCGATCGAGATCGGCAATATCGATATGTCCAAGGATGGCAGCGAGGTGTTTCGCCAGGGCATGTCGCTGATCTGGAAAACGCTTGCCGTCAACAGGATCTACGACAAGACAAACAATACGCTGATCTATCTCGCTCATTCGCGGCAGGTGACGGACGGGTCGGCGAAGATGTCGATTTCAACGATCCCGCTCTATGGGCAGGATGTGGTTTGGAAGAACGGTAAACCGCAATGAAAAAGGCCCGGACAAGCCGGGCCTTCGCATTCGAGATATCGAAACGTATCAGGCAGCTTCGCGCGCCAGTTCGTCGGCAATGACCGTGTCGAGGTTGAGGAAGCAGACCATGGTCTTTTCCAGCGCGACGATACCGCGGCAGAAGGCGCGCTGGGCTTCCGGAATGATTTCCGGCGCCGGCTGCAGGTCTTCGCTCTTGATGGTCATCATGTCGGAGACCTGTTCGACCAGCAGGCCGACCAGTTTGCCGGCGATATCGGTTACGATGATGGCGGAGCGCTCGGATGGTTCCGTCATCTTCATGCCGAGGCGGCAGGCCATGTCGATGACCGGGATCACGGCGCCGCGAAGGTTGATCAGTCCGAGGACGTAGGGCGGGGTGTGCGGCATCGGGGTCACCGGCGCCCAGCCGCGGATTTCGCGGATGGCCATGATGTCGATGCAGAATTCCTGATCGCCGAGGTGGAACGAAACGATTTCCAGATAGGCGCCCGACTGCTTGATGGCGTTGTTGTTGCTCATGATCAGAATTCTTCCCAGTTGTCTCCGGCTGGAGAGGAGGCGAGTTTCTTGGCGGCGGAGCCGCCCGTGAAGGCGCCCGCGACCTTGCCAATCAGGCTCCGTGCGGGTGAGGTTTTCGGATGCGAGGCTGCGGAGGCTTCTCGCGGCGTTTGACGGGCGTTCATGCCCTCGCCGATATTGAACTGCCGTACCAGTTGCGTCAGGTTTTCCGCATCGGTTGCGAGAGTGTGGCTGGCGGCGTTCGTTTCTTCCACCATGGCCGCATTCTTCTGCGTCGCCTGATCCATCTGGCTGATGGCTGTATTGATCTCGTTCAGTCCGACTGATTGTTCGCGCGCAGAGGTTACGATTGATTTAACATGACCGTCGATACGAAGAACATCTTCGCCGATCTGGCGCAGAGCCTCGCCGGCAGCCGTCACTAGCTCGCCACCGGTTTTGACCTCGGCGCCGGATTTGCTGATCAAGGCCTTGATATCCTTGGCTGCTCCGGCCGCGCGACCGGCCAGTTCGCGCACTTCCTGGGCGACGACCGCAAAACCCTTGCCGGCTTCACCCGCACGCGCGGCCTCGACACCGGCGTTGAGTGCCAGCAGGTTCGTCTGGAAAGCGATCTCGTCGATGACGTTGATGATGGTGCCGATCTCGCGGGAGGCACCTTCGATTCGTTCCATCGCGGCCATGGCATCGCCGACGATGGCATCGGATTTCTCGGTGTTCTGGCGGGTATGGGCAACCATGTTGCCCACTTCTTCGGCGCGGCTTGTGGCGTTGCGCACGGTGGCGGTGATCTCGTCCAGCGCCGCTGAGGTTTCTTCCAGCGAGGCGGCCTGCTGCTCCGTGCGCTTGGCGAGATCATCGGCGGCGGCGCGCATCTGATGGCTGTTGGCCTGGATCGAGGTGCTGTTCAGGGCAATGTCGCCCATCGCCCTGCGCAGGCGCACGGCCGTCTGGTTGAAGTCCTGACGCAGCCTTTCCAGCTCCTCGCGGAAGGGTTGATCGATGCTTGCGGTCAGGTCGCCGTTGGCAAGGCGGGTCAGGCCTTGTCCGAGAGCGGTGACAGCGTTGTTCAGCGCTTCCGTATCGGCAAGCTTGGCAGTTTCGCGCTCGCGGCGTTCGGCATCGCTGCGCTTGCGGTCGGTCTCGGTGCGGGCTTCCAGATCGATCTTTTCGATTGCCGCAAGGCGGAAGCTTTCGGCAGCGCGGGCCATTTCGCCGATCTCGTCGCCACGCTCCTTGCCGGCGACATTGGTTGTCAGGTCGCCGTTCATGATGCGCAGCATGCTTTCCCGCACGGAGGCAATGCCGCGGCTTATGGAGCCGCCGTGGATGTATTGCAGGGCGGCCATGGTGAGGATGGCGATCAGGCCGAGCGCGATCTGGATGATCAGCGAGTTGTGGGAGGTGTCGTTGGCGCTTTCGATGCGATTGCGGGCAATGGCGGTGCCGTCATTGGCCAGTTTGTCGAGGGTGGCGGTGAGCTTGTCGCCGGCGGTGTCGATCCGGTCGTCGATCTTGTCGAATTCGTCATCGGCGGCGCCCTGTTCGACGAGCGCCTTGAGATCCACCTGAATGGCCTGGCGAAGCGCGTCGACATCGGCATCGTAGCTCTTCAGGAGGTCGCCGGCTTTCAGCTCCTCGGCGAGCGCGCCAATTCCCTTCGAGCCGCTGGACAGGGTTGCGAGCGAGTCGGTAATGAGCTTCAGGCGGCCCGGCTGGATGGTCTTCTCGTCCTTGTCGACGATCATGTCCATGGCGGTCAGGACCAGCGTCAGATTGGCAACGCGCATGTCGTTGACGGTGTCGATACTCTGCTGGATTTCGTCCGTGCGGCGCAGGCCGGCATCGACCTGCGTATTCTCGTACCAGCCGATAGCGATCATCGAGCTGAAGCCGATGAAAGCCGCGCCGCCGAGCGTCCAGAGCCGCTGGCCGACCGAAAGGCTTCTGCGAACCGTCGAATTTGTCATAAAGCCACCCTCCGCCCCAGGCGGTTTTCAGTTCCCTCGATTTTTATGCTGATCCGGTCCGTGTTCCGGCCGACATCATGTCGGAACAGCGACGAAGCGCTGTGTGCATTACTAAATATAGATATGCGCTATTAAGCCTTTCCTAACGATGTATTTCTTGGGGTTGCTTCGAGATCTTCGCGGCAAGCCTTTAGAAAGGCGTGATAATTCGTCTTTGTACGACCTTTTCGCGGCGCGTTTGCCCGCATTTGGCATTCATCAAGGTGGGGCAATTAATCACGGGTGAGAAAACGCATTCTTGAATTGCGTGGCTGCGATCGCGACTATAATCACACGGGCGGGACGGATGGGGCATCCGCACTTTTGTTTTTAGGCAATTCCGGACGCAAAACCGCTGCGCACTTTTGCTGGAGTTGCTAGTAAGGAAAGTATCATGAAGAATTTCCGCATTGCCGTCTGGATCGCCGTGCTTGCGCTTGCGGGCGTGCTCGGCTGGTTCACGCTGGACCAGAGCCGGACGAGGGAGGTGGTGGCCGAAGGCCCGTTCGGCGTGCCGTTCACGCTGGTATCGCAGAGCGGCCAGCCGATTACGGAGCAGGCGCTGCGAGGCAAGCCTACCGCCTTGTTCTTCGGCTTCACGCATTGCCCCGAAGTGTGCCCGACGACGCTCTTCGAGCTCAACGGCTGGATGGAGAAGGTCGATCCGCAGGGCAACAAGCTGCAGGCCTATTTCGTGACCGTCGATCCCGAGCGCGATACGCCCGAGATCATGAACCAGTATGTCTCCAACGTTTCCAAGCGCATCACCGGCATTTCCGGCTCGCCGGAGAAGGTCGCCGACGTCATCAAGGGCTTTCGCGTCTATGCCAAGAAGGTGCCGGTGGACGAGAACAATCCTGATGGTGACTACACGATGGACCACACGGCCTCGGTCTTCCTGCTCGATTCGGCCGGGCGTTTTTCGGGAACGATCTCCTATGGCGAAAACCCGGATACGGCGATAAAGAAGCTGGAGAATCTCGTCGCCAAGGGATGATCGGCAGCTTGAAGCATCGCGCCGGTCGCGAGCGACGCAACCGGAAAGATTGCCTATCGTGAGTGAAATCCGCCTTTACGTGTCGACAAGTGAAAAGCAGGCCGAAGAGATCCTCGACCTTCTGAGCGAGGTCTTCGGCGAAGAAGATTTCGCCATCGGCACCACCGAGATCGACGAAAAGAAAGATATCTGGGAAGCCTCCGTCTACATGATGGCGGAGGACGAGTCGGATGTGCGCAGTCGCATCGAAGAGGCGCTGGGACCGGCTTTCCCCGATGCCGTGCTGTCGCGTGAGGTCATTCCGGATGTGGACTGGGTCGTCAAATCGCTGGAGGGGCTGAAGCCCGTCAGGGCAGGGCGGTTCCTCGTGCATGGCTCGCATGACCGGGACAAGGTGCGATCAGGCGATATCGCCATCGAGATCGACGCCGGCCAGGCGTTCGGCACGGGTCATCACGGCACGACCGCCGGCTGCCTTGAAGTGATCGACCGGGTTCTCAGGGCGCGCAAGGTGCGCAATGCCCTTGATCTCGGGACCGGCAGCGGCGTTCTGGCGATTGCCGTACGCAAGCTCAAGGACATTCCGGTGCTGGCAACGGATATCGATCCCATCGCCGTTGGTGTCGCGGCCGAGAATGTTCGCCGCAATGGCATTGCCAGCGGCATCCGCACGGTGACGGCGCCCGGCTTTCATTCGACGGCTTTTTCGGAGAATGGGCCCTTCGATCTCATCATCGCCAATATTCTGGCGCGGCCGCTGATCAAGATGGCGCCGCAGCTCGTCGCCAACCTGGCGCCGGGTGGATCGGTTGTCCTGTCCGGCATTCTCGCCAGTCAGCGCTGGAAGGTGTTGGCCGCCTATAATGGCGCGAGGCTGCGGCATGTGCGCACCATCTGGCGCAATGGCTGGGTGACGATCCATCTGGATCGTCCCTGACGCGTCCGCGAGGGTTTGTTTTCCAAAATCGAGACAAGAAAAAAGGCGGTGCCAGTGGCACCGCCTTGGACCGGCATTTAAATCCGGTCTTGCCCGCGAGCTCAAAGGAGGAGGATGCTCAAGCGGGCACTACTGCATTCCGATAGGCCTGTCCGGTGGAGGGGAGGAGGATCGGAAAGGCTTTAAGCTCAGAATGCGTAGCTCGGTGCGCCCTTGTGGCGCGTAGATCGCTGGCCTGCTGCGAGCACCTTGAGGCTGTCCTCATGCTGCGGGCGGCGGGCGCCGATGATATGACGCACAGTCTGGCGTTCGCCAGCCTGTACCGGGCTGCTGTAAGCGAAGCGCGAGAGAGAGGCGGTCATTTCAAAAAATCCTTTGTTTGTGGTTCGTCGTGAACCGTTCGATGCGCCCTATGTAGCTATTCCGGCATGCGGTGGTAGAGGGTTTGTTTCATTGCAGCCATGCGTGCAATGCATGAAGCGTGCCAGTTTCCCACATCGAGACACATTTCTGCCAAATTATTGGGCGGCCGAGCCTTTCCGGGTGCTTCGCGTCGCTTTTTCTCCCCAATGACTGAAATTTCGCTAACATGGCCGCTATCCCATTAACCGGATTCGTTTCATTCATTCGGGTTTCCAGCATGTTTCAGTCTTTCGAAGTCACCTCCACGCCACAGTTCGGCAGGGAACGGGTTTCCGCACTGCGCGCCAGTTTCGACGCGCTTGGCATCGATGCCTTCCTCGTGCCGCGCGCCGATGAGTTCAACGGCGAATATGTGCCTGCCTGTGCGGAACGGCTCTCCTGGCTGACGGGCTTTACCGGCTCGGCGGGTATTGCGCTGATCACTCGCACGGAAGCGATCGTCTATGTCGACGGCCGCTACGTGACGCAGCTTGCGGAGCAGGTGGACGGCTCGGTCTTTACCGGCGGCGATCTCGTCAACGAGCCGCCGCATGTCTGGCTTCCGGCGCATGGCAAAAAGGGGCTGAAGCTCGGCATCGATCCATGGCTGCATTCGGGTGCGGACGTTCGCAAGCTCGAAAAGGCACTGTCGGAGATCGGCGGCGCACTGGTGTTCCTGCCGCATAATCCGCTCGACAAGCTGTGGGCCGACCGTCCTGCAGAGCCGCTCGGGGCGGTCACCATCCAGAACGTCGCCCAGGCCGGTGTCCTTGCAAAAGATAAGATTGCAACGATCGCCGCCGATCTCGGCAAAAAGAACCTCAAGGCGGTGCTGATCGCCGATCCTTCTTCCATTGCCTGGATCTTCAATATTCGTGGCGCCGACGTGCCGCACACGCCGCATCCGCTGGCGCGCGCCATCATCCATGCCGACGGCAAGGCCGAGATCTTCCTCGACAAGCGCAAGACCGGCATCGAGCCGGAAGCCTATCTCGCACAGATCGCCACCCAGCTTGCGCCTTCGCTGCTTGACGAGAAGCTTGCTGCGGTCGCCAAGCAAGGCGGGCGTATCCTCATCGATCCCGATATCGCTTCCTACGCGCTTGCCGAGATCATCCGCAAGGCGGGCGGCGAGGTGGTCGAGGGCACCGATCCGGCGAAGCTGCCGCGGGCGGTGAAGAACAGCACCGAGATCAACGGCTCGGCTGCAGCCCATCTGCAGGATGGTGCCGCCATGGTGGAATTCCTCTACTGGCTGTCGCAGAGCAAACCCGGCACGATCACCGAAATCGGTGCTGCCGAGCGGCTGGAGGCGGCTCGCGCCCGAATGGGCCAGAGCATGCAGAATCCGCTGAAGGATATTTCCTTCGACACGATCTCGGGTGCCGGCGAACATGCGGCCATCATGCATTACCGGGTGACGACCGCGACCGACCGTCGTATCCAGCCGGGCGAGCTCTTCCTGATCGATTCCGGCGCGCAATATATCAACGGCACGACCGATATCACCCGCACGGTCGGCATCGGTGCGGTCAGCGAGGAGCACAAGCGCTTCTTCACGCTGGTGCTGAAGGGCATGATCCAGATCAGCACGGCGCGTTTCCCGAAGGGCACCCGCGGCTGCGATCTCGATCCGCTGGCGCGCATCGCGCTATGGCGGGCAGGGGCTGATTTCGCGCATGGCACCGGCCATGGCGTGGGCTCCTATCTCTCGGTTCACGAGGGGCCGCAGCGCATCTCGCGGCTTTCGACGCAGGAACTGCTGCCGGGCATGATCCTGTCAAACGAGCCGGGTTATTACCGGCCGGGCCATTTCGGCATCCGCATCGAGAACCTGATCTATGTGCGGGAGGCGGAAGCCGTCGAGGGCGGCGACATGCCGATGCTCGGCTTCGAAACGCTGACCTTCTGCCCGATCGACCGCAACATCGTCATTCCTGAATTGCTGACGCATGACGAGCTGCACTGGTTCAATGACTATCACCATCGCACGCGCGAAGCGCTGATGCCGCTGATCCACGACCATGACGTCAAGGCATGGCTGGAAAATGCGACGCTGCCGCTGGAATACTGAGCCTGAGGTTTAAAGGCCGATCGTGTGCCGCCAGGTCATGACGATGATCCAGGCGGCCACGAGCATCCAGGTATGCGAGAAGCGCAGGCCGATGACGAGGGCGACCGCAAGCGCCAGCTTCGAATCCCAGCCGCCGATGAAGAAGGCGGGCGCCACGAGCGTCGTCAGCACCGCCGCCGGTACGGCATTGAGTGCTGCTTCCATGCGCGGCGGAATGCGCTTCATCTTGGTGATCAGGATGTAGCCGCCGATGCGCGTCGCATAGGTCGCGGCTGCGGCGGCCAGGATCACGAGAGCCATATGGAGATCGAATTGCATCTCAGACCTCGTGATTTTCGGTGTTGAGGGCGTCGGCTTCGAGATCCGGCTCCTCGGCAGGCAGAGGCATCAGCGCAGCCAGGATGATGCCGGCCGCAGCCCCCAGGCTCACATGCCAGGGCGAGCCCACGAAATGATAGGCAATGACCGACGCGACGGCGCTCGTCAGCGCCACCGGCAGGAAATTGTCGCGTTTGCGGAAGCCGAGCACGATGCCGAGGAAATAGGTCGGCAGCAGGATATCGAGGCCGATCGTCTTGGGATCGCCGATAAGGGTACCGAGCATGCCACCGATGAGGCTGATCAGAACCCAGGGAATGTAGATGATGATGCCGAAGCCGAGATACCAGGTGAAGGTAACCGGCGTCCCGGCCTCGCCGCGCTTGACGGTTTCGGCAAATTGCGGATCGACCAGCAGGAAGAAGGTGAAGAACTTCTGCAGCGCGGTGAAGTGCCTGATGTAGCGGGCAATCGCTGCCGAATAGAGCACGTGGCGGAAATTGACGGCGAGGATGGAGAGAACGATCACCCAAGCCTGCACATTATGGCCAAAAAGCTCGATACCGACCAGCTGGCTGGCGCCTGCATAGACGGAGGCGCTCATGAAAGTAAGTTCTGATAGCGACATGCCCTGCTCGGCGGCAAGGGCGCCGAACAACGCTCCGAACGGGGCAGAGGCGAGCGCCACGGGAAAGCCGCCCCGCAACCCTTCGACAAAGTCGGCGCGATTCATGGGATTACGTCCTGTTGGAATTGAAATTTCCCTCTATGGTGTCTCACCTGCGGCGGCAATTGAATTTCCTTGATTCACCAATCGATTTTGCTGAAGCGTTACCGGTTTACGTCACCGGCAAGGCGAGGGAGACAATGAAGAAGATCGAATTTTCCAAGGAAGAAAAGGCGGAGATCGTTTCGCAGATCCGCCAATATTTCGATCGCGAACTCGACCCGATCGGCGTGCTGCCGGCCGAATTCCTGCTGGAATTCTTCGCCGAGAAGATCGGACCCTATTTCTATAATCGCGGGCTCAGAGATGCGCACGCGGCCTTCGTGAAGAAGATGGAGGATTTCGGCGAAGAGATTTATCTGCTGGAGCGTGAGGAAGGGACGAAAGACTGAACAAGCCATAGTTTGCGCATGTCTATATCGCAAAAGCATTGCGCGGCCTGCGTCAGGCGAGAATATCCACGCTCTTGACGATATCGATGCCGTGCCCGCGCATCTCCTCGATCGCAGCAGCCACACCCTCGGGCGAGATGCCACGGCTCGCGTCCTCGATGAGACGGACCTTCACGCCGGGAATGAGTTCCAGCGCATCGAGCGCAGAGAATTTGACGCAATAGTCGGTTGCCAGCCCGCAGACATCGAGCTCAGTCACACCCTGATCGACCAGGAAATCGGCCAGACCGGTCAGGGCATGCTGATCGTTGTCGCGGAAGGCGGAATAGCTGTCGACGTTCCTGTTTTCGCCCTTCTGCTGGATAAGGTCGATTTGAGCCGAGTGGAGTTTGGGATGCAGCTCGGCGTCGCGCGTATATTGCACGCAGTGATCTGGCCACAACATCTGCGGCTTGCCGGAGAGTTCGCCTATCTCGAAAGGTTGCTTGTCAGGATGCGAGGAGGCGAAACTTCCATGATCGGCGGGATGCCAATCCTGCGAAGCAACGATAAGATCGTATTTGCCGCTGTCGATGAGGCTGTTGGCGACGGGGACGACTTCGTCGCCTTCGAGAACCGGCAGGTTGCCTCCGGGGCAGAAGCCATTCTGAATATCGACAAGCAGCAGCGCCTTCATCAAGCTATCCCTTACGCATATCGCATCGCAAAATGCCAATCACATTCGGCGCAATCAACTAGTGGATTTCCGGGGGGCCGGGCGCAAGTCCTATTTCTAGTATGAAGAGTGGCAAATCGCTGCATCAACGTATTTTTCTGTTGTCGTTCGCGCTTTACGCGAAAGCGGCAAGTATTTCGCGTTTTATATTAGGATTTATGCATGCGGCTATGGAGCCGGATGCCTGAAAACCAGATCATCGGGATCGCCTTCCTGACGCGCTGCCATTGCATCCGGCACGGCGCCCAGCCGCTCGGCCAGCCGGATCGACCTCACATTAGGGCGGGCGATATAGCTCACCAGTGTCGTCAGGCCGCGCACAGCAAAGGCCCAATCGCGCAAGGCAACGGCTGCCTCATAGGCATAACCTTTACCCTCGGCCTGCGGATAGACGAGCCAGCCGAGTTCCTTTTCAGGAAACAGCGGGCCGTGATTGATGCCGACCTGGCCGAGGCATTGCCCCGTAACCCGATCTTCCATCATCAGGGCGCCATGGCCTTCGAGCGTCCAGAGCGCGACATCGTGGCAGAACATGCCCCAGGCGGCCTTGGTCGAATGCGGACCGCCCATATAGAGGGCGCGGTCGGAGATCATCAGCGCATGATAGTCCGGCCAGTCCGCCATGACGGGCGGTCGCAGGATGAGTCGCTCGGTCTGAAGCGTCGGGATCAGTGCCATTGGAAGAATCTCACTGGGAAATCGGATGAGGCCTGCCGGTCAGTTCTCAATACCTTCTATGATGGCCTTCAGGGCTGCGTAACCCCGTACCTTTGACTCCGCCAATATTATGGAAGCTTCCTTCATGGAAAGTCTTCCGCCTTGTCTAAGGTAGGCGAGAGCGACTGCCGGATCTATTACCGGGTCCGCCCCGCATGTTTGATCGAATATGTACCGGACCATTACGGAATCCGGAAACTCGCCAACTTCGATTACGGAGCCGTCGATCGCACCTCTCAGCGTTCCGTTCTCGGCGACAATGCACTTCGGATACAGATTTCGTTCTGGGCTAAAATAGTCTTTTGAAAATATGCCAATGAAAACGCCGAGACATATTGCGGCAATAGGCTTGGATAAGGTCGATACCTTCATTGCCAAATCTCGGGTTCGTGGGCTGAAGCAGCCGGCGGCGAATACATGCGTGGCCCGATCACCTCGCGAGATCACTTACAAGGCATTCGCGCGATCGAAAAGGCCGATTGGGGAGAAATCCTGAAGCTGCCGTGTCAGGATAGATGCCGCTGCGCGATGGGGCACGTGAGGCAACAAGGCAACGCGGCGAGGAAAGTATCGCGGCCTGTCATCGAGGCTCCCCCGGCGGAGCCTCATGAGATCAGGCCGTCTGGTCGCTCTCGCCGGTGGCTACGGGCGAGTTACCATAGGTCGTCTGGTATGCGCGAAGCGCGGTCTGCATGTCGGTCAGGACTTTGGCCATCAGGCCGCCGTCCTGATCGTCACCGCCGGCGGCGGCAATCTTCTGCGGGTCGGCGGAAAGAAGTTCCGATGTGGTCAACTTGCCGTCGCCATTCGCATCCAGGGCAGCGAGCGCACCCTTGGAGTCATCACCGTTGTCATCGGTGCCGGCCTTGCTGTCGTCGTCCGTCTTCTGGAGCGATAGCATGAGCGCCAGAATATCGGCTGCGATCTTCTGAACGACATCGGAGCCGGACGAATCGTCATCTCCGGCGGACGAGGGGTTGGTGGATGAGGACTTTGAAGCGGCGGCAAGCTCGTCCGCAGAGACGACGCCGTCACCGTTCTTGTCGAGAGGATTGAGAGGGGCTTGGTACTGGGTCAGCGTGCTGCCCAGAGCTGAAACACTGGTCACTTGAACCTCCTTTGAAGGTCTTGTGAAGCCTGCCTTTCATGGGCGGGCAATGACCGGGCTAAGCCTGTTCGCGAGTCGCGTCAAAGCGGCGTTTTGTCATCTGGAGAAGCGCGTTCGGCTGCGCGTGTGATTCCCCACACGCCAAGGAAGGCGAGCGGTCAGACCCGCTCCACAAATCCGTCGAGCACCCGCTTCTGGCCGGCGCGATCGAAATCGATCGTCAGCTTGTTGCCTTCGATGCCTGATATGGAGCCGTTGCCGAACTTGATGTGGAAGACGCGGTCGCCGAGAGCGAAGCGTGAGGGTTCGGTGGCTGTGGATTTCGCCACCAGTTCGCCCTCGATCGTGCGGCCGCGCGGGCCGCTTTCGCCGTAACCGATGCGCTCCACGGCATGGCCGGAGCGTGTGCCCCAGTTGTCGCGGGTGGCGTCGGTCTTGTTGGCCTGGGCGCGTTTCCAGCCCGGCGTCGAATAGGAATTGGCGAAGGGATCGGCCTTGTCGAATCGCGACTGACCATAACCGCCGCCGCGGCCGTAGCCACCGTAATTCTGCTCCATCTCGGCCACTTCCACATGGGTTTCCGGGAGTTCGTCCAGGAAACGCGAGGGGATGGTCGATTGCCAGAGGCCGTGGATGCGGCGGTTCGAGACGAACCAAATATGGCAGCGGTGCTTGGCGCGGGTGATGCCGACATAGGCGAGGCGGCGTTCTTCCTCGAGGCCGGCACGGCCGGACTCATCGAGGGAGCGCTGATGCGGGAAGAGGCCTTCCTCCCAGCCCGGCAGGAAGACGGTGTCGAATTCCAGCCCCTTGGCCGAGTGCAGCGTCATGATGGAGACGGCGTCGAGATTTTCGTTGGTCTCGGCATCCATGACGAGGGAGACGTGCTCGAGGAAGCCGCGCATGGATTCGAAGCTCTCCATGGAGCGGATGAGTTCCTTGAGGTTTTCAAGGCGACCCGGCGCTTCGGCGCTCTTGTCGTTCTTCCACATGTCGGTATAGCCCGACTCTTCGAGGATCTGCTCGGCAAGTTCGGTATGCGGTGTGTTTTCAAGCAGTTCCTGCCAGCGGCGGAAAGATTGAATCACGTCGAAAAGGGCTTTTCGGGCCTTCGGCTTCAGCTCGTCCGTCTCGATCATGTCGGCAGCGGCGGCCAGCATCGGGATATCGCGGGCACGGGCATAATCATGAAGCGCGCGTACCGTCGTATCGCCAAGGCCGCGCTTCGGCGTGTTGATGATGCGCTCGAAGGCGAGGTCGTCGGCCGACTGCGAGACCAGGCGGAAATAGGCCATGGCATCGCGGATTTCGAGGCGCTCGTAGAAGCGGGGGCCGCCGATGACGCGGTAGTTCAGGCCAAGCGTGACGAAGCGGTCTTCGAACTCGCGCATCTGGAAGGAGGCGCGCACCAGGATCGCCATGTCGTTCAGCAGATGCTTCTTGCCGTCAGCATCGCCGCGCTGCAGGCGCTCGATTTCCTCGCCGATGGCGCGGGCCTCTTCCTCGGAGTCCCAGGAGGCGTGCACCTGCACCTTGACGTCGTCAGGATCGGAGCGATCGGTGAAGAGCGTCTTGCCGAGGCGGCCCTCATTATGAGTGATGAGATGGGCGGCGGCACCGAGGATATGGGCCGTCGAGCGGTAGTTGCGCTCCAGCTTGATGACCTTGGCGCCGGGGAAATCCTTTTCGAAGCGCAGGATATTGTCCACCTCAGCGCCACGCCAGCCATAGATCGACTGGTCGTCGTCGCCGACGCAGCAGACATTCTGTGGCTCGCCCTTGGCGCGCTGGGCGAGAAGCCGCAGCCACATGTATTGGGCGGTGTTGGTGTCCTGGTACTCGTCAACGAGGATGTAGCGGAACTTCTGGTGATATTCCTTCAAGAGGTCCGGTTGCTTGCGGAAGATCGCGATCGGATGCATCAGGAGATCGCCGAAATCGCAGGCGTTCAGCGTCGACAGGCGGTTCTGATAGGCGAAATAGAGATCGCGGCCGCGGCCATTGGCAAAAGCGCGCGCATCTCCCTCAGGAATATCGGCAGGGCCGAGGCCCTTGTTTTTCCAGGTATCGATCATGCCGGCGAACTGCTTGGCCGGCCAGCGCTTGTCGTCGAGGCCTTCGGCCTGGATCAGCTGCTTGATGAGGCGGACCACATCATCTGTATCGAGGATGGTGAAATCGGAGCGCAGGCCGACGAGCTCGGCATGGCGGCGCAGGAGCTTGACGCCGATCGAGTGGAAGGTGCCGAGCCAGGGCATGCCTTCGACGGCGCCGCCGACGAGAAGCGCGATACGCTCCTTCATCTCGCGGGCGGCCTTGTTAGTGAAGGTCACGGCGAGGATCTGCGAGGGGAAGGCGCGGCCGGTCTGGAGAATATGGGCGATGCGGGTGGTGAGCACGCGCGTCTTGCCGGTGCCGGCGCCGGCAAGCACGAGGACCGGGCCTTCCAGCGTCTCGACTGCTTCGCGCTGTTCCGGGTTCAGGCCGGTGAGATAATCGGGGCGGCCGCCGTCGCGGGCTGCCATGGCGCGGGCGGCAATGCCGCCGCCGGCGGCGGGCGCCCTCGCTGGAGCGGCAGGCTGTTGCGGCTTGCGCGGCGCATCGCCCGGTTCCTCGTCGAAGAAGGGCATATCGTCGAAACTATTGCTCATGGCGCGTAATGTAGTGATTCGGGAAGGAAAGACCAGAAAAGATGTTCTGCTTTCATTCCCAGCGGCTGCGCTATCCTCAGCAGGTTTGGTTGCCCGGTCCGGAAGCCTGCGCAGGAGTTGTGGTCCTCCTGGACCTCAACTATGGTTTCGCGCCAGCCATCGGGAGAGCCATATGCATGTCATCGCCATTCTTGCCAATCTCATCCTGCTGATCGCCGTTGTCGCGCTGATCGCGGCGAATGGTTTGCCGGACAGTGGTGAAGGCCTCGGAACCGTCCTCGCCGCGATCGTGTCTCCCGTGTTGAGCACGATCGCCTTGCTGCGCCGTAATGGATCGGTTGCTGAACTCATTTCGCTTGAGATTCGGGCACGCAAGGCGACGCTGCGACAGCGCATTGCCGTGGCTGAGGCTGTGACCGCCGGCAGCGGCATCAGCGGCTAAGGGCCGTTCTCAGGCAGACTTCGGCCCGGCAAAGGCCAGGCAGACCGACACCAGGGCAAAGAGCGGCGGTAGCGCCAGGCACCAGATGCCGACGGTGGCAAAGAGCAGGGCGGCCAGGCCGCAGCCGAGCGCGAAAGCGGCCACTGCAATTGCCATGCGCGACAGGCGGCCTTTCACTGTCTTTGCCTGATCTCCTGACATGCCATGGGCGAGATCGCCGAGATCGATCATGATCTGCGTCGTCGTGCCGGTCATCAGCGTGCTCGGCGGTGATGCGCCGAGATGGATGCGGTGAGCGGCGTTCTGGACCGCCATGGCGATGACGAGCAGCATGCCGGTTGCGACCAGCGGCAGGCCATCCGGATTGGTGAAGGGCGAAAGCCAGATGGCGCAGGCGCCGCCAGCGATCAGGAACAATAGCTTGATGACGAGCAGGATGCGCAAACCCTTCTCGTCACCGGCGGGTACCTTGTAGGTGAGGTAGCGCAGCAGGAGGATCGTCAGGCAGAAGACGGGCAGCGCCAGAAGCTTGGCGATGATGCCCGACGTGCCGTGGGTCAGCGCTGCACCGAGGGTGACGAAGTTGCCGGTGACATGGGCGGGAAAGAGACCTCCAAGTGCCAGGAAGCCTGCTGTATCGACATAACCACCGGTAAAGCTCAGAAGCACGGGCAGGGCTGGGCGCATCGGTCTTTTCCCCCTCTGTATATTCGTTCGTCAGTGTGCCGCGACGGCGTGGATTTCGGCAATATAGCCGCCCGGAAATTCCACCATGGCTACTCGGCGCTCGCCGGACTGATAGGGCTCGACGAGGATTTCAGCACCGCTGTCCCTGGCTTTCTGGAGCGTCGCGTCAAGATCGGCCGTCTCATAACCGGTCATCTCGCGGCCGTAGGGGAAGGGCAGATGGCCGTTGGTGACGAGCACGGTCATGCGGCCGAAGACGGATTCGATGCGCAAGCGGTGAAAGGTCTGATCCGGAAGGCCGATCTCGATACCCGGCGCCTTCTCTTCATCGGAAACGACCCTGCCGTGCGAGAAGGCAAGGAAGGCGTGGGTGAAAGCCGCGGCGCGATCAGCCGACACGTAGACCCGGTTTTCCGGGACTGTCGTGAAGGCCGGATAATTTGGCGTGGTCGTGTGCCAGTAAAGCTGCATGTTGATGCCGCCCGGCCACTGGATGACGGCGTCGCGGCCGATCGGGTCGGGGAAGGCTGAGACGATCACATCGGCGCCGGCAGCCTTGGCGGCGGCTACGGCCTTGTCGAGATCGGTGACGAGGTAGCCGGTGCGCTCGCTGCCGAACGGGTAGGGGATCGGCGTCTTGAAGCCGAAGAGCGAGACGGTGCCAACCGGTGTCTGCAGGAGCTGCGACGTGGTGCTGCTTGGCGTCGGCGTCACCGTTGCCGTCACCTGCCTGGTGCTGGTGCCGCCGAAGGTGGCGAGGAAGCTCCTGGCGAAGGCGTCCACGTCGCCAGGGGCGACATAGACATGGGTCGTATCATATTGCGCGCCGACGCCTGATTGTGGCGAGGCGGCAAGGGCCGGAGCGCCGGTCAGACCGAGAAGGGCAACAAGGGCTAACGATAGACGAAGCATGTATGTATCTCCTTCGGCCCGGCCGGCCGCTCTCATGGATTACGCCTTGATGAAGGCGAGAACGTCGGCGTTGAACTTGTCGGCTTCGGTCTGGGCAAGGCCGTGCGGGGCGCCCGGATAGACCTTCAGCGTGCCGTTCTTCAGAAGCTTGATGCCCTTTTCGGCGGCGGCCTTGATCGGCACGATCTGGTCGGCATCGCCGTGAATGAGCAGCGCCGGGACGTCGATCTTCCTGAGGTCGTCGCTGTAATCGACCTCGGAGAACTCATGGATGCAGTCGTAATGGCCCTTGATGCCGCCGGCCATGCCCATCAGCCAGAAGGTTTCGCGCAGGCCTTCATTGACCTTGGCGCCGTCGCGATTGAAGCCGTAGAAGGGCATGGTCAGATCGCGGTAGAACTGCGAGCGGTCGCCGGCCGTGCCCTTGCGGATGCCGTCGAAGACTTCGATCGGCGTGCCCTCGGGATTGGCAGGGGTCTTCAGCATCAGCGGCGGCACGGCGCCGACGAGCACGACCTTGGCGACGCGGCTCGTGCCATGGCGGCCGATATAGTGGGCGACTTCGCCGCCGCCGGTGGAGTGGCCGATCATGACGAGGTTCTTCAGATCGAGCTTCTCGATGAGCTCGGCGAGGTCATCGGCATACTGATCCATATTATTGCCGTTCCACGGCTGGGAGGAACGGCCATGGCCGCGGCGGTCATGAGCGATGACACGATAGCCCTGCAGGGCGAAATATAGCATCTGCACTTCCCAGGCATCGCCCGAGAGCGGCCAGCCATGGGAGAAGAGGATCGGCTGGCCGTTGCCCCAATCCTGATAATAGATCGTCGTTCCATCCTTGGTGGTGATCGTCGGCATCGTCTCTGTCCTATGCTTGGGGTTGGGAGGTATTCGCCTGCTGGCGCGATTTTCTGCACCGTGGTGCGTGACGCGATCAGGAAACATGTTTCAAATGGCCGTGTAAGCGATCCTTTGGTGTAGGTTGCCTATGCCTTTTGCCCGAGATCGAGCCAGGCGACGAGCAGGAAACCGCCGACGAGGCCGAGATGCTCGAAGAAGGAATTGGCGGCCATGAAGCGCTCCATTCCCACGGGCAATTCCCAGAAACGCAGGGCGAGGAAAGTGGCCATCAGCGTGAAGCCGCCGAGCGCGAGCGCGCCAAGCCAGCGCAGGAAACCGGCCAGAATCATGAGCGAGGCAGCAAGTTCCATGATGATGACGATCACCGCAAAGACCGGTGCCGGCGACAGGCCGAAATGGGTCATTTCGCCAATCGCGCCCGGAAAATCCGTGAGCTTGTTGAGACCGCCCTGCAGATAGGCGGCGCAGAGACCGAGATAGGCGATGAAGCGCATCCACGCTGTCCCGAAAAGAGGGCGGACGAAGGATGCAAGCCGGATTTCAAAGGCATGCATGCATCTATCCTCAAACGGCCCAGCAGGCGCAGCCGAGCGCACCCCAGAAGCTCTTGAGATCGGAGACGGGCGCCTTCGAACCCCAGGCGTCGGCGTGGGCATGGCCATGGACATTGCAATCATTGGCGCAGCCGCAGGCGGAGATCAGGCGGCGGTGCAACGAGTTCTTGCCGGCACCTTCGGGTTCGCCCCAGGCAGCATATCCCCTGAAGCTGCGCACCGGCGACCAGTCGGGCATGGCCGGCGGAACCGGGTTTTCGTCGAGACTGGCGAAAGTGCCTGATCCATACACGATCTTGCCGCCGACCATGGTGAGCTCCGAGGTGAGGAAGGAGATTTCCTCTTCGGCACAGGCGAAGAAATCCTTGTCCGGCACGATGAGGTCGGCGAACTGGCCCTTTTCGATGCGGCCCTTCTTGCCTTCCTCATTGGAAAACCAGGTGACGTTTTCCGTCCACATGCGCAGGGCCGTTTCACGGTCCAGGCAATTGCGGCGGGGATAGATCGCCAAACCGCCGACGGTGCGGCCCGTGATCATCCAGGAGAGCGAGACCCAGGGATTATAGGAGGCAACGCGCGTGGCATCGGTGCCGGCCGAAACCTTCACACCCTTTTCCAGCATGCGGGCAACGGGCGGGGTGGCTTCGGCGGCGCCCATGCCGTAGTGCTCGACGAAATATTCGCCCTGATAGGCCATGCGGTGCTGCACGGCGATGCCGCCGCCAAGGGCTGCGATGCGGTCGATCGACTGTTCGGAAATCGTCTCGGCATGGTCGAAGAACCAGTTGAGGCCTTCGAGCGGGATATCCTGATTGACCTTCTCGAAGACATCGAGCGCGCGGCTGATCGTCTCGTCATAGGTGGCGTGCAGGCGCCAGGGCCAGCGGTTTTCGGCGAGCACGCGCACGACCTCTTCCAGCTCGCCCTCCATTTCCGGCGGCATATCGGGACGCGGCTGGCGGAAATCCTCGAAATCGGCGGCGGAAAAGACCAGCATTTCGCCGGCGCCGTTATGGCGGAAATAGTCGTTGCCCTGCTTGTATTTCACCGACGCCGTCCAGTTCAGGAAATCCTCCTTCTCCGCTTTCGGCTTCTGGGTGAAGAGATTGTAGGCGAGACGGACGGTCATCTGGCCGTCATCGGCAAGTTTCTGGATGACGGCATAGTCATCGGGATAGTTCTGGAAACCGCCGCCGGCATCGATCACGCCTGTGACGCCCAGGCGGTTCAGCTCGCGCATGAAATGGCGGGTGGAATTGACCTGATAGTCGAAGGGCAGTTTCGGCCCCTTTGAGAGCGTCGAATAGAGAATGCCGGCATTGGGCTTGGCAAGCAGCAGACCGGTCGGATTGCCTTGGGAATCGCGGGTGATCTCGCCGCCGGGCGGGTTCGGCGTCTCCCTGGTATAGCCGACGGCGCGCAGCGCTGCGCCATTCAGAAGGGCGCGGTCATAAAGATGCAGGATGAAGACCGGGGTATCGGGCGCGACGGCGTTGATTTCGTCGATGGTCGGCAGGCGCTTCTCAGCGAACTGATGTTCGGTGAAACCGCCGACGATTCGCACCCATTGCGGCGCAGGTGTGATGGCCACCTGGCGCTTCAGCATGTTCATCGCGTCGGCGAGCGAGCGCACGCCGTCCCAGCGCAGCTCCATGTTGAAATTCAGACCGCCTCTGACGACGTGGGTGTGATTGTCGATCAGGCCGGGGAGGACGCGTTTGCCCTTGAGATCGACGACCCTGGTCTCCGGTCCCTTGAGCGCCATGATTTCGGCGTCGTGGCCGACGGCGAGGAACCTGCCGTCCTTCACGGCAACGGCGCTGGCGGCCGGGTTGGAGCGGTCGAGCGTGGTGATCAGCCCGTGATGCAGGATGAGGTCGGCGGTCGTGTTTTCCATGGTCTTCGTCCTCGAGCGCGAGCGCTATCAAGCCTTGTCGGAGGGCTTGGCGTCGGAAGGCGTGCTGCCCTTGGGCATGTGGCCGAACATGTGCGGCTTGATCTGATGCAACCACGAGACCGCTGCCGGTTCCTTGTTGATCAGCGTTTTGGCGAAAGGAATGACCTGCTCGCCGACGAGGATGCCGAGCAGGCCGACGAGGGCCACGACCGGCGGCGCAGGCGAACGGACATTGAGAAGGCTATAGACAATGCCGACGAGCAGGCCGGCGCCGAGGGAGAGGAGATAGATTTTCATTTGGGGCCTCGATTCATTTCGGCATGCGGCAACGGGGAAGCGGCGATGAAGCCGCTCCCCGAAGAGAACTCACCTGGCCGGGTTCGGGCCGATGCGCTTGCCATGCGCGATGCGCTCGGGCGCCTTGTGGACATGGGTATAGGCGTAATCGACGCCCATGCCGTAAGCGCCGGAATGTTCCTTCACGATAGCCGTCACCGCATCATAGGTTTCACGGCGCGCCCAGTCGCGCTGCCATTCGAGCAGCACCTGCTGCCAGGTGACGGGCACACAGCCGGCCTGGACCATGCGGTCCATGGCGTATTTGTGGGCATCGGCGGAGGTGCCGCCCGAGGCATCGGCAACCATGTAGATCTCGTAATCGGTGTCGTGCATGCAGGAGAGCGCGAAGGTGGTGTTGCAGACTTCCGTCCAGAGGCCTGAGACGACGACCTTCTTGCGGCCGTCGGCGGCGTTCTTCGCCAGTGCGTCGCGAACGTTCTGATCGTCCCAGGAATTCATCGAAGTGCGTTCGAGGATGGTGTTTTCGGGGAAGACGGCGAGCAGCTCCGGATAGGTGTGGCCCGAGAAGGCTTCGGTCTCGACCGTGGTGATGGTGGTCGGAACCTTGAAGGCCTTGGCTGCCTTGGCGAGGCCGACGACGTTGTTCTTCAGCGCCTGGCGGTCGATGGACTGGACGCCGAAGGCCATTTGCGGCTGCTGGTCGATGAAGATCAACTGGCTGTTCTGCGGTGTCAGGACTTCGAGATATCTGGACATTGAGCGTTCTCCCTGGTCGTGGAGCCTTGCGGCCATGAAACGAGCGCCGGGCTGTCGCCAAAAGAGGCTGGCGGGCGTCGGTCGGCATCGCTTCCCCGCAAGAGCGAGGCTGCGAATTGACGGCGAACCTACTTGGCAAACGGCAAATCCGATTGTCGGTTCTGACCCTCTTTTGTCGAAAATTGCTCTCGGCTGAGGAGGCTCCGCGGAAGGCACAGGAGACGTTGAAAAATCGCTATTCGAGAAAAAATTGCGCCGTCCTGTCGGGAGAGGCCATGCCCATGCGTCCTAGGGCCATAGTGACCAACAGCTCAAGGAGGACAGTTCATGGTCAAGGTCATTTCCTTTCTCTGGTTTGCCGAACAGGCGCGCGAAGCGGTCGAATTCTATGTCTCGCTGGTTCCCGATTCTTCGATCGGCGATATCACGACAGTGCCATCTGAAACCCCGAGCGGGCCTCCCGGCAGCGTCGAGATCGTGGAATTCACGCTCGGCAATCAGAATTTCATCGCCATGCAGGCCGGGCCGTTCGAGCAGTTCAATCATGCTTTCTCGGTGCAGGTCGTCTGCGAGAATCAGGCGGAGCTCGACCGCATCTGGGATGGCTTCCTCGCCAATGGCGGAACGGCCGAACATTGCGGCTGGCTCAGGGATCGCTGGGGTCTCTCCTGGCAGATCGTGCCCAAGGCGCTGGCCGAGATGATGAGCGGCACGCGCAAGGGCAATGCCAAGAAGATGACCGAAGCAATGCTGAAGATGATCAAGATCGACGTCGCTACCCTGGAGCAGGCGTTTCAGGAAGCCGCCTGACACCAGGGAATCGATGCGACGCGAGTGGACGGCAGCCTCGAAGGGGCTGCCGTTTCGATTTCACCAGGTGGATTTCGAAAGCAAACAATGCGATTATGACAGTGGGAGGCAATTCGAAAACGGGGGTGATTGAATTGGCATCTCGGCCAAAGGTTTCATTGTTGCAAGCCGGTGCAGTCTCGATCGTGCGCATGCGCAGCACCAGCGCCGACCATGACGAAAGCGGGCCGATTCCTCAAGCGGAGGCTTTCAGCGTCATCGCCCAGTTGAAACCTTTCGACAACCATCGTCTCTGGCGCGGCGGCAAGCTCGTTCACGACGGCGGCCATTCGGCAGGCGCGCTGGCGATCACCGATCTCGGGGAGGAATGGCGCTGCCACCATCGCTCCTCGTTCGACAATATGCGCTTCAATATTTCCCGGCAGGGGCTTTCCGATTTCAGCTACGAGGCGGGACGGTCGGGCTTCAATGGGCTCGATTGCGGGCAGGGCCAGCTCGATCCTGTCGTGCAGGCGCTCGCGACGGCGCTGCTTCCAGCGCTCAGCCAGCCGGCGCATGCGAGCGCGCTCTTCATCGATCACATCCTGCTGGCGCTGCAGGCGCATCTTGTGACGCGTTACGGCAAGATCAACCTGCCGGCCGAACGTAGCGGCGGGCTCTCGGGGCGTCAGCTCAACATGGCGACAGCGTTCCTTGCCTCGCTGACGGCGCGGGAGGCGACGATCTCGGATGTCGCGGCGCAATGCGGACTCTCGACCAGCTATTTCATTCGCGCCTTCAAGAAATCGACCGGCCGCACACCGCACAGGTGGCTGCTCGAATATCGGGCGGAGAAAGCGCGTCAGATGCTGCTTGGCACCGCCTCCATTGCCGAGATCGCGGTTGCCTGCGGTTTTGCCGACCAGAGCCATTTGACGCGTATCTTCACCGCGCTCCACGGGGTTTCGCCCGGAACATGGCGACGGGAGAGGCGCATCTGAAGCCTGGCGCGGTGCCGGACGGAAAATCGGTAAGCGTTTTGCCGGCACTGCTTTAGCGTTGTTCAAGTAAAAGTGAGCGCACGGGTTATTTTCAAAGTTTGCTGATATTACAAATCGGTAATGACGGGTGGTTGTGCTTGCTGCCGGCCGGGGAAAGGTGCGATATTGTCGCACCAGGTGAGACTTTTTGTCTCGCGCGCCTCTTTCGACCGACCCTGGACAACCTCGAGTCCCTCCGGAGACGTGAATGCCCTTTTGGAAGCAATTTGTACTTTGCCTTGTCGTCATTATCGCCGGCTTTGCCGCGTGGGTCTATTTTGTGCCCGGCGCTGGCGAGACGATGCGCAATGCCGGTATTCCCGACAGCATCGTTTCCAGGATCGCACCGAAGAGCGAAGAGGCAGCCGATGCCGGCGCGGGGCAGACTCAAGGTGGCCAAGCGCAAGGGCAGGGACAGGGGCAGAACCGCCGCAATGGCGGCGGTGGCGGCGGACGCAATGGCGCGGTGCTTGTCGTCACCCAGGCCGTGGTGCAGGGCGTCGTCAACGACCGGCTGAATGCGATCGGCACGGGTGACGCGATCCGCTCCGTTGCGGTCACGCCGCAGGCGACGGGTACGATCCGCGAGATTCTGATCAAGTCAGGCGATATGGTGAAGCAGGGGCAGGTTCTCGCCAAGCTCGACAGCGAGGAGCAGGTCATTGCCCAGGGGCAGGCGCAGGTGGCGCTGAATAGCGCGCTCGAGAAATCCAGCCTCTACCACAATATCAAGTCCAGCGTTTCGCGCATGGATGTCTTCGATTCCGAGATCGCCGAGCAGAATGCGCGGCTGCAATTGCAGGCCGCCGATCTCAATCTCCAGCGCCGTAATATCGTGGCCCCCATCGACGGCATCGTCGGCATCGTGCCCGTCAATATCGGTGACAATGTCACCACCTCGACGCCGATCGTGACATTGGACGATCGCACCGAAATCCTCGTCGATTACTGGGTGCCGGAGCGTTTCGCCAATACGGTTTCCGTTGGCCAGGTGGTCGAGGCAACGTCCGTGGCGCGGCCGGGCAAAATCTTTTCGGGCGTGCTTGAAGCGGTCGACAACCGTATCGACGCGGCAAGCCGGACGCTGCGTCTGCGCGGCCGGATCGACAACAGCTCGGACGAGCTGCGCGCGGGCATGTCCTTCGCTGTCAGCATGAAGTTTGCCGGCGACAAATATCCAGCCGTCAACCCGCTCTCCGTACAGTGGGATGCCCAGGGCTCCTTCGTCTGGCGGGTGACCGACGACAAGTCGCACAAGGTGCGGGTCACGGTCGTGCAGCGCAATCCGGACTATGTGCTGGTCAAGGCTGACCTGAAGGATGGCGATCAGATCGTCACCCAGGGCCTGCAGCGCGTACGCGAGAACGGCGCTGTGCGCACGGCGACCGATGTCGCCGCCAACGACAAGGTCGCCGCCCAATGAGCGTGACCGAGATCCACCAGGACAAACCGGAATCCGGCAAGGCGACCTTCACCGCACTCTTCGTGCGCCGGCCGATCCTGGCGCTGGTCTTCAATACGCTGATGGTGGTGGCCGGTCTTGCGGCCTATGTCGGCGTCGAAGTGCGCGAGCTGCCCGATGTCGACCGGCCGGTCGTGACCGTGCGCACGACATTCGACGGCGCTTCGCCGCAGACGATCGACCAGGAACTGACCAAGGTCATCGAAGGCGCGGTTGCGCGCGTCAGCGGTCTCAAGTCCATCTCTTCCAGTTCCCAATTCGGCCAGAGCCGCGTGACGCTGGAATTTTCCGATTCCATCGATCTGGCCGTTGCCGCCAATGACGTGCGTGACGCAATCGGCCGCATCGCCCAGAACCTGCCCGATGAGGCGGATGCGCCGCAGATCGTCAAGGCGGATTCGGACTCTTCGGCGATCATGCGCCTCGCGGTGACGTCGGATACGCTCAACATGGACGATCTGACATTGCTCGTCGAGAACGAGGTGGTCGACCGTCTGGCCTCTGTCGATGGCGTTGCCGATGTCGAAGAATACGGCGATCAGGAAAAGGTCTTCCGTGTCGACGTCGATCAGGGGGCACTTGCAAGCCGCGGGCTGACCATCGGTGATCTCACCAAGGCGCTCGACAATGCCGCGCTCGACGTGCCGGCCGGTTCGCTGAAGAGCCCGATGCAGGATATCGTGGTGCGCGCAACCGCCAGCCTGCAGACGCCTGAAGACTTCCAGAACGTCATCCTGCAGCACAATGTGCGTCTCGGCGATGTTGCGACCGTGACGCTCGGGCCGCGCGACGGCGAGACGGCGCTGCGCTCCAATGGCAAACCGGGCATCGGTCTCGGTATCATCCGCCAGGCGCAGTCGAATACGCTGAATATTTCCACCGGTATTCATGCTGCCGTCGACCAGCTTTCGAAGACGCTGCCGAAGGGCACGACGATCGCAATCACCAGCGACGACGCCGTGTTCATCGAGGGCGCGATCCATGAAGTGGTGCTGGCGCTGCTGCTTTCGGCCGTGATCGTCACCGTCGTCATTTATCTCTTCCTTCGCGACTGGCGCGCGACGCTGATCCCGTCCGTCTCGATGCCGGTGGCGCTGATCGGCACGCTTGCGGCGATCTATATGGTCGGCTTCTCGATCAACATCCTGACGCTGCTTGCGATCGTGCTCGCGACCGGTCTCGTGGTCGACGACGCCATCGTCGTGCTCGAAAACATCGTGCGTCGACGCTCGGAGGGCATGGGGCCGCGCGCGGCCGCCGTGCTCGGCACGCGTGAAGTCTTCTTCGCCGTCATCGCGACGACGGCCACACTTGCCGCCGTCTTCATTCCACTCTCTTTCCTGCCAGGACAGGTTGGTGGTCTTTTCCGCGAATTCGGTTTCGTGCTTGCCTTCTCGGTCGGCCTGTCGTCGATCGTGGCACTGACGCTGTGTCCGATGCTCGCCTCTCGCATGCTGACCAAGCCGATGATCGAGGATCACGGATTGCTCGGCCGCTTCGGCGAGGCTTTCGCCGGCCTCTACAAATGGGCGCTGCATGCCTGCCTGAACGCGCCTGTCGTCGTCATCGTCTTCTCACTTATCTTCGGCGGTGCAGCCGTTGTCGCTTTCGGCACGGTCAAGAGCGAACTGACGCCGGAGGAAGACCGCGCCATGGTGATGATGCGGCTGACGACGCCGCAGGGTTCCAGCCTCGAATATACGCGGGACAAGCTGCAGCTCGTGGAGGAATATTTGCAGCCGCTTGTCGACAGTGGCGACATCAGGAACGTCTTCTCGATCTCCGGCCAGGGCGGCGCTTCCAACAGCGGCTTCATGGTGCTGACGCTGGCGCCCTGGGGCGAACGCCACCGTACGCAAGCTGATATCGTCCGCGACATCAACCAGGCTGCGTCAAAGGTGCCGGCGCTGCGCGGCAATGCGATCTCGTCGAACAGCCTGCGTATTCGCGGCGCTGGCAGCGGCCTGCAGATGGCGCTGATCGGCAATGATCACGAGGCGCTGACGGCGGCGGCCGCCAAGCTCGTGCAGCAGCTCGATGCCAGCGGCCAGTACGATACGCCACGCCTGACCAACGAACCGTCGCAGGCGCAAGTCTCCGTCGCAATCGATCGTGAACGGGCCTCCGATCTCGGTATCGATATCACCGGCCTTTCGACCGCCATCCAGTCGCTGCTCGAAGGACGATCGGTGGTCGACGTCTTCGTCAACGGCGAATCCTATCCGGTGCTTCTGACCTCGACGATGCGGCCGATCGACGACCCGACCGATCTTGAAAACGTCTTCCTGAAGACCGGTGACGGCAAGATCGTGCCGATGTCGGTCATCGCTTCGCTGAAGGAAGGCTCGGTCGCCCCGCAGCTCAACCGTGAACAGCAGCTCGCCTCGGTGGCGATCACCGCCGGCCTGAAGGACGGTATGTCGCTTGGCGACGCCGTGAAGAACGTCACGCAAATGGCAGCACCGCTGTTGCCGGCCGGCGCGCGCCTGCTGCCGCTCGCAGAAGCTGCGACGCTGGAGGAGAACTCCAGCGGCATGGCGCTGACCTTCGGCTTTGCGATCGTCATCATCTTCCTGGTGCTCGCGGCACAGTTCGAAAGCGTGCTGTCGTCGCTGATCATCATGTCGACGGTGCCGCTCGGTCTTGCCTGCGCGGTCTTCGCGCTTGTCATCACCGGCTCCAGCCTCAACATCTACAGCCAGATCGGCCTGGTGCTGCTTGTCGGCGTCATGGCGAAGAACGGCATCCTCATCGTGGAATTCGCCAACCAGCTGCGTGACCGCGGCGAGGACGTGCGCTCGTCCATCGAGAAGGCCTGCGCGCTTCGCCTGCGCCCGGTCATGATGACGATGATCGCGACCATTCTTGGGGGCGTTCCGCTGGTTTTCGCGCATGGTGCGGGCGCGGAAGCGCGCGTGGCGCTCGGTTGGGTCATCGTCGGCGGTCTCGGCTTCGCGACGCTGGTGACGTTGTTCATCACGCCGGTCGCCTATCTCCTGATTGCCCGGTTCGCCAAGCCGCATGCCCATGAAGAAGCGCGCCTGCACGAGGAAATGACGCATGCGACGCGTCCGAAGCCGGATCCGCAGCAGCTTCAGGCTGCCGAGTAAGAGGGCGAACAAGCTTTCTTAATACTTTCGAAAACGCCTGCCGTATCTCTCCGGCAGGCGTTTTTATGGTGTATGAAGTCTTGTGAAATTAGATAAATTACTTCTGAACTTTAGCCGTTTATTAAGCATAAGCGGCAATGATCGCGATCAGTAACCGGCCGGTCTTCCCCAGTTTTTCCGAAGGCCACTGCGCTGCTTTTCCAGCGACGGCGGACATGAGCGTCCGCTTGATTTCGGTACATCCTGTGTGTTGCGTCTTGTTGTGTTTTTGGAGTTCGTACCGTGAGTATTTATCAGCGCACCTCCGTGGATGCGGCGCTTAATGTGCTGCGTGATATTAATCGGAACATGACGGTGACGCAGAACCATGTCACGACAGGTCTGCGCGTCGAAAAATCAAAAGATAATGCCGCCTATTGGTCGGTTGCGACGACAGCTCGCCACGACAACAAGGCGCTTTCCGCCATTCAGGATGCCCTCGGCATGGCGGCTGCCACCATGGGTACAGCATCGGCGGGCGTCGACAGCGTCGTCGACGTCGTCACCGAGATCAAGGCAAAGCTTGTCGCGGCAACCGAGCAGGGCGTCGACAAGACAAAGATCGGTGAAGAGCTCGAGCAGTTGAAGGCTCAACTGCGCAGCGTTTCCGAGGGTGCAGGCTTCAACAACGACAACTGGATCATCCTCGACAATACGACGACGCCGACGCAGCCGCGCCAGATCCCGGCCTCCTTCATCCGCAATTCGGACGGGACGGTATCGGTCGGCATGCTGAGCTATCATATCGATATCCCGCCAAGCGGCGCGACATCCTCCAAGGATGCACGTTATGTGATCGACGACCGGGCGGGCGGCACCGGCGAATATGGTGTTCTGACTTCCGACTTCTTCGCAAGCGAACTGGGCGCGGCGCAGAATTGGGTGCTGACGAAGAGCAAGAACGGCAACACGGCCGGCCAGGTGGAAATCGGCCTGACGGCAAGTACCAGCAAACAGGACCTGAACGAGATGATCAGTGTCGTCGATGCCGCGCTCGGACAGTTGACGACCGTCGGTTCGGCTTTCGGCGCACTGGAAAAGCGCATCAGCATCCAGGACGAATTCGCCAAGAACCTGTCCGACAATCTTACCACGGGTATCGGCCGCCTCGTCGATGCCGACATGGAGACAGAATCGAGCAAGCTCAAGGCATTGCAGACCCAGCAGCAGCTCGGCCTGCAATCGCTGAATATCGCCAACGCATCCTACGACACGGTTCGTCAGCTCTTCCAGAACTTCTGATTTCGGTTTTGTAGTACCAGCCGCGCGGCAAGCGATGCTCGCCGCGCGGTTTTCTTTGGCTTCAGGCAGCCTTGGCAGCCATCGTTGCCTTGGCCCACCAGACCAGTTCGTCGAGGGCGGCCTTTGCCGTCGGCAGCAGGTTCGCCTCGATCTCATCGATCGGCTTGTTGCCGAAGGCCGGGTGGATCGACATGAAGTCGCCGCCGCCGATATGCACGGCACTGCGGGTTGAGACCATGTGAAGCTCGACGCCGATCCCACGCAGATGTTCGACCGCGCGCGTGGCACCCGTGCCGCCATAGCCGATCGCGGTGAACGGCTTGCGCATCCATTCCTTGTAGGCCTGGTCGAGCGCGTTCTTGAGAACGCCGGTGATCGAATGATTGTATTCGGCGACGACGAAGATATAGCCGTCGAAACGCCCGATCGTTTCCTGCCAGCGCACTGCTTCCGGATTCTGGCTCGGCATCCAGAAGTTCGATGCCATTTCCTCGAAGAAGGGGAGCGGGTGATCGCGCAGGTCGACCAGTTCGACGTCGAAGTCGTCACGTGCCTGAGCTTGTTTCAGTATCCATTGTGCCGGGGCATCGGCGAAACGGGTGGGGCGGGTAGAGCCGATAATAACGGCGATACGGGGCTTAGAATTCATAGTAACCTCCTGTATGCTGGTTTCCAACGGTAACCAGATTACGGATGGTTCGTGGAGCAGCACAAGGAGGCACTTTATTGAAACCAGATAACCACGAGGAAACCGCCGCCTGCGAGGGCGCCGAAGACTGCGGGCAGGTTCACGCCTGCGACCACATCAGCCGCATGCTGGCGCGCATCAGCGACAAGTGGAGCCTGCTGGTGGTGCGCGTGCTGGGTCACGGTCCGCTCCGCTTCAACGCCTTGCGTCGCGAAGTGGGCGAAATCAGCCAGAAGGTACTGGCATCGACATTGCGGGAGCTGGAGGAGAACGGCTTCGTTTCCCGGACCGTCACGCCCACCACACCGCCGCAGGTCGAGTATGCGCTGACGGATCTCGGCCGGGAGTTCCTGGATCCGGTTCGGGGGCTTGCCGAGTGGGTCGTTACAAACTCCGCACGCATGGACGAGGCACGGGCGGCTTATGCCAAACGTCGCGGCCTCGACTGAAGTCCTGCGGTTTGCCAATAAAGCTGGTGATATCGGTGCGCGGCTGCAACAGACCGATGTTTCCCATGGGGAATTTGGCTTATCAGATTGGTATCTTCATCTTGTTGCCGCATTCCCTAATATCTGCTCGCACCAGCTTCGAACGGAGAACCTCCTGTCCATGATCAAGAAATTCATCCTTCTGGCCGTTGCGGCGAGTTACCTCTCAGCTTGCACGACGACCGATCCCTATACTGGTGAGCAGAAGGTATCCAATACCGCTGGCGGTGCTGCCCTTGGCGCGCTTGGCGGTGCTCTCGTCGGTGTCGCCGTCGGCGGCGGCGGCCATGGCAAGCGCAACGCGGCGCTGATCGGCGCCGGCATCGGCGCACTCGCCGGCGGCGCGATCGGCAACTACATGGACCAGCAGGAAGCCGAGCTTCGCGCCCAGCTCGAAGGCACCGGCATTTCGGTCACCCGCCAGGGTGACAACATCATTCTCAACATGCCGTCGAACATCACCTTCGACGTCGACCAGGATGCGGTGAAGGCGGGCTTCTATCCGACGCTGAATTCGGTGGCGATCGTGCTGCGCAAGTTCAACCGCACGCTGATCGACATCAACGGTCATACGGACTCCACCGGCAGCCTGCAGCATAACCAGGACCTGTCGCAGCGCCGCGCGCTGTCCGTTGCCGATTATCTCGGCAGTCAGGGCATCGACCAGCGCCGCGTTTCGGCCGTCGGCTTCGGCCCGTCGCAGCCGGTTGCTTCCAACGCGACCGAAGCCGGCCGCGCGCAGAACCGCCGCGTCGAAATCCAGATCGCGCCGATCACGCAGGGCTGATCGGTCGCCTTCAGACGACAAAAAGGCCGGGGCATCGCCCGGCCTTTTTTCGTTTCTGCCGTTTGCCTCAATGCTGCATCGTTGCGCCCTTGGTGATCTTGTCGACGATCTTCTTGTCGGCTCGCAGGGCGATGCCGACCACCTTGGCGTCATCGGGGGCGTATTCGGCGAAGACAGCGCGATTGGCTACGTCATGGCCAGTTGCAAACATTTCTTCGATGAAGACGGAGGAGGTCACGTCGCGCTCCAGCGCGCGGCGATGGATCGTCGATATCGTCGCTTCGTCGGCCGACAAGACGATGATCGGCTGGATGGATAGCGGGTTGTAGAGGTTGCCGGCGCGGTCCTTGTAGGGCTCGCCGATAATTTCCGGATACTGCCCGGCAATGCCTGTCGAGAGGAAGGCCGTGACATTCAGCTTCTGCCAGCCGGCAAGATTGTTTCGCAGGACGATCGCAATTTTGGTATCAAACATCTCAGTCTCTCTCATCAGGGTATCGAAACGCGTTGAGCCAGGATCTAACGCCGCAGGTCTTCGAGGGTCTTGAACGTTTGTGCGCGCCCGCGGACAGCGGCATTCTGACCGCGCCTGCCTTTCCGGGCATCGAGCGTATCGAGGCGCAGTTTTCGGGCAATGTTTTCGAGCCGCATCGGCACGATACCTATGCCCTTGGCGTCACGCTTCATGGCGTGCAGACCTTCACCTATCGCGGCGAGCGGCGCTTCAGCATGCCAGGCCAGGTGATCGTCTTGCATCCGGACGAGGAACATGACGGCGGGGCAGCGACCGAGGCAGGCCTTCATTACCGCATGCTTTACATGGAGCCGGCGCTCTTGATGGAGTGTCTGGCGGCAGAGAAGATCGGCCTTCCCTTCGTCGACCAGCCGGTCATTGCCGATGGGGCACTGGCGCAGGTGCTGCTTGCCGCACTCGGCGAGCTCGACCGCGAGCTCGACGACCTCTTCGTCGACGACTTCGTCAGCCGCGTGGCGGGCGGTCTGTCGCGACATTCGCAGGTGCGCCGCCGGGCGCTGGGCGCGGTTGCGTGGAAACAGGTGCGGGCAGCGCGCGATTATCTGGAAGCGCATGCGCTGCGGCCGGTACGCTCCGGCGAGCTGGAGACCGTTACCGGCCTCGACCGCTTCACGCTGTCACGGCATTTTCGCACGGCCTTTGCCACCAGTCCGCATCGCTACATGCTGATGCGGCGGCTGCAGCAGGCAAAGACGCTGATGGGCGAGGGCGAAGGGTTTGCCGATGTGGCGGCGGCTACCGGCTTTGCCGACCAGGCGCATTTCATCCGGCATTTCAAGAAGGCCTATGGGGTAACGCCCGGGCGATGGGCGGGGCTTCAACGTCTTTATGCGACAGAGACTGGCCCGTTCAGTCGCTGATACTGGCGTGGACAGCCGTGGCATCTATCCAGAAAACGGCATTATCATATGCATTGCGCATGCCTACAGCAAGAAAACCTGATGAGATAACTTGCTCCCGAGTTGGAGCTAGCGGCATCAGCCGAATGCTCTCCCCGAAATGACGCTTGGCTACGCAGTCTGCAGCCAGCGACAGGGAAAAGGTTCAAGGCGCAACTATGTCTGTAAATGATAAGCCACTTATCGCAATTGTCGGTGCAACCAGCAAACAGGGTCGCAGCGTCGCAGCGACGCTCCTTCGCAGCGGGCGTTTCCGCGTGCGCGCCCTGACCCGACAAAAGGATTCACCCGAGGCTTTGAGCCTGGAGAAGCTTGGCGCTGAAATTGTAACCGTTCCTCTCCAGATCGGCTTCCAGAAGGATCTCGTCGCTGCCTTCGAAGGCGCGGACGGGGCGTTCCTGATGACGCCGCCCGTTACACCGCCGGCAACGATAGAGGCTCCTATCGGCCGCCAGCTGGCGGATGCCGCGGTTGAGGCAGGCGTCGGACATATCGTGTTCAGCACGCTCGAAAATGTCGATGCGATCTCGGGCGGGACGAAGTTTGCTCCGCACTTCACCGACAAGGCGCGCGTTGCAGATTATATTCGCGGTCTGCCGATCGCGCATTCCTTCGTCATGCTGGCATTCTTCTACACGAACCTTCTCGAATATTATCCGCCGCGGATGGAAGGCGACACGCTCGTGCTGCCGATCTATCTGCCGGAAGATTTTCGGGCGCCTTTCGTCGATCCACTGACGGCAACCGGTCCGGCCGTGCTTGAAATCTTCTCAAATCCCGAGCGCTACAACGGGAAAACGCTGCCTGTTGTCGGCGATATCATCTCGCCCCGGGAGATGGTCGAGACTTTCCGAGCGGTAACCGGCCTCAGGGCAGAATATCGAAACGCTTTCACCAGGGATGGCCTGTTGCAGTATTTTCCGGAGTTTGCCGCCAACGAATTCCTCGTGCGAGAGCTTGTCGGGATGGTCGAGTACGCTGTCGAATACGGCTATTTCGGCAAAGAGCATGACCTGGAATGGAGCCGCCGACTTGATCCCGATACACTCGACTGGGAGCAGTATCTTCGCACCACGGGCTGGCGCGGCGACAAGAAATCTTTCGGGCTCTGAGTCATGACGAGCGGATTCCCGGCAGTTTGGGAATCTCGGCGACAAGAAAGTCGGTGAGAAGGCGGACGCGGGCAATGGCTGAACGCTCGGGCACGATGAGCAGGCTCAGCGGCACGGGCGCCGGACGATAGTCTTCGAGCACGACCTCAAGCTGGCCGCTATCCAGGAGATCGTGGACCAGCCAAAGGTGAGCGGGGCCGATGCCGCGTCCTGCGGCCAAGGCTTCGCGCGCCGCAAGCCCGTGATCGACGCGCAGCTTCCCGTTGACTGGAACCGTCACATTCGCGCCATGGCGGGAGGAGAGAGCAATCTGATCGCTCCCGGCCACATTGGACATTATGACGGTTTCGTATCGCGAGAGATCGTCCGGTCGCTCCGGCCGTCCGTGGATGGAGAAATAAGCGGGAGCGCCGACCATCAGCCGATGGCTTTTTCCGAGCGCATGAAGCTTCATGGAACTGTCGGTGAGAGGTCCGAGCCGCAGTGCCACGTCAACGCCCTCGCGAACCAGATCGATGCGCTCGTCGGTCAGGTTGAGATCGACGCTGATATCGGGATGCCGGTCCTGAAATTCGAAGATGAGGCGGGTGATGTGCATCACGCCAAGCGCTGCAGTGCATGAAAGCCTGACAGCGCCTGCGGCCGCCCGACGGGCATTCCTGGCTTCCTCGGCAGCCTGCTCGACCAGGCGTAACACCTGAAGGCAGCTGGTATAATAGCGGCTGCCTTCGTCGGTAAGGATGACGCGACGCGTGGTTCGGCTGAGGAGAGGTACGCCGACTGCCTCCTCGAGTTCATTGAGGTGCCGCGTCACGGTTGATTGACCGATGCCGAGCTCCCTTGCCACAGAAGACAGATTGCCGCGCTCGGCAACGCGAACAAAGGTGCGCATTCGGTCGAGAGACAGTCCGGTGCTATCCATTTTTCAGCACAGTGATGTTCATTAAGTCAGTCTAGGGAATAACCGGACCTGCGGCTAGTCAGGCATAGGCAGGACAATTCAGAGGCTGTTTCGAAGGCCACGCAGTTTGATGGGTCCCCGCATTTAGACGGCGTTTTCCGCAGACCGCCAGTCACGGAGCAGCGCGCAAACGGGATAGTTCGGTTTCACGCCAGTGCAGCCATTGCTGTCTCAACCTGCCTCTCGATACGCCGATAGTCTCTTCGAGAACCTCGAAGTCGAGGATGCGTTCGGTGCGAAAATGGCGGAAGGCCTGCTTCGATTCACACCATGCGATCAGGAGGCAATGCGTGTCTGCATAGCCTAGAAGCACCGGCCACACGATGCGGTGGCTTACCTCGCCACTGGCCGCGCGATATTCGAGGTCGATCTTTCGCCCCTCCCTGATCGCCCGCCTGACCGGGCGGGTGTCGAACGTCAGGCTGTTGGTGACCTCCTCGGGCTTCAGGCCGACCGCGGGTTCGGCGATGAACGGAAGGAGGTCGTCGGGTACCGTGTCGGTAATCTTGGCGATGACATCTCTGGCGGCATTGGTGATCGCCGGGTCACCCAGTTTTGCAACCATCTGGACGCCGAGCAGAACGGCTTCGATTTCCTCTGGTGTCAGCATTAGTGGCGGCATGTCGTATTGTGGATCGAGGACGTAACCGAACCCCGCTTCCCCTTCTATGGGAACACGCTGGCCGATCAGATGAGCGATGTCGCGATAGACGGTACGTCGCGCCACCTCGAGTTCATCGGCAAGCTGCGCCGAGGTGACAGGACGGTTTGATCTTCGAAGTATCTGGATGATCTGAAAAAGCCGTTCCGCTTTTCGCATGCTGGTGACTCCTGCTGCCACAACGCTGGCAGGATGACTATGTCACAAGAGCGGGCAAAGAGATCGTTACGCCTGAAGGAGAAAATGATGAAGTTCGCATCCACCCGTCTTGTCGCCTCGGATATTCAAAGCATGGTGGCCTTCTATGAGCTCGTGACGGGCTATCGCGCGGAGTGGCTTGCTACCGTCTTTGCCGAGATCGTCACACCCGGTGCCGTCGTGGCGATAGGGAGCGCGGAGACGGTTGCCCTGTTCAAAGAGGGCAGTGCGGAGCCAGGCGCCAACAGAACCGCCATTCTTGAATTCATGGTGTCTGATGTCGACGCTGAATTCGCTCGGCTCAAGGATCATGTCGAGGTTGTGCATGAGCCCAGGGATATGCCGTGGGGAAATCGCACGGTCCAGTTCTCGGACCCGGAGGGCACCCGCGTGGCGCTTTATACACCCGTTACGGAGGCCGCGAGGCAACGCTTCAGCGGTCGTTGAGTGGTTGCGGGCTGCCGAGGGTCTTGATGCTCAAGCAGCGTTTTCCGCAAGCCCGGAGCGGCGGGCGACGAAGCGGGCGACTGCCGGGCCGATCAACAGGATCATCATGAAGCGGCCGGTCTGCATGGCCATGACGAAAGGCACGTCGACATCGCTCGACGCGGCGATGATGGCGACGGAATCGGCGCCGCCGGGGCTGGTGGCGAGATAGGCCGTCAGCGGGTCGATACCGGCGAATTTGTGGAGGGCGATGGCCATGCAGCCGCAGAGCGCCATCAGGACGATGATGGAGGCGGAAACACGGGGCAGGGCGCGGGCGGCGTGTTCGAGAATCGAGCGGGTAAAGCGCAGGCCGATGCTCCAGCCGATCAGCGCGTAGCTGAGCGCCAGGATCCAGGTCGGCAGTTCGATCTTCAGCAGGCCGAAACCCTGCAAAACGGCTCCGCCGATCAGCGGGATGACGATATTGCCGCCCTGGATGCGGAAGCGGAAGACGCCGTAGCAGCAAAGGGCGGCGAAGATGATCGTGATCGCGAAGGCCGGCCAGTCAACCGGCGGGAAGAAGATGACCGGCGGCGGCTCTTGCCCATCGGCGGCGGCCCAGAGACGGGAGATGACGGAGGCGCCGACGGCGACGAAGACAACGCGCAGATATTGCATGAAGGCGACGAGGCGGGCATCCGCCCCATAGGCCTCGGACATGATGACCATGGCCGAGGCGCCGCCGGGCGTGGAGCCCCAGACAGCCGTCGTGCCGGGCAGAACCTGCCAACGTGTCAAAAGCCAGCCGAGACCGGCGGCAATGGCGACCACAGAGACGATAAAGATGAAGAAGAGCGGCGCATCCTTGGCCATGGTTCCGAGGATATCGGGCGTGATGTTGCGCGCCATCAGGAGGCCGACCAGCACCTGGCCGAATTGCAGCGGCCAGTAGGGGACGCGCAACTGCCCCTTGCTGACGGTAAGGGCCAGAACGATTGCCGCGACCATCGGGCCGATCAGCAGCGAGGCGGGCAGGGCGAAGAGTTCGAGGAACAGCACGAGAATGGCGGACAAGGCGAGCAGCAATGCCCATTTGGGCAGGCTCGCTTTCTGCTGGAAGCTGCTTGCGTCCAAAATTGTGATCTCCGAACTTTTCGACCGGGGCGAGCCCGAAGGCGGAGGCGGGAGGAGGCCCCGGCAGCATGAAGAGGCCGGCTGAGAGCCGGCAAGCGCAGACCCGGTATAGGCACGCAGCAGCCAAAGGGTCAATTGCGGAATCTGGCCCTTTGCTCCTAAAGGCGGGTGTGTTTCGCGAGGAAATCGAGCAGAGCGCGAACACGGGCCGGCAGTGGCCCGCCCTGGCCGATATAAACTGCGTAGAATTCCTCGACATCGCCGGGATTGAGGTCTTCCAGCAGGGGAACGAGCCGCCCGGCGGCGATATCGGCGCGCACGGTGAATTCCGTCATGCGGGCAAGGCCGGCGCTCGAGAGCGCCAGATAACGCATGGCCTCGCCATCGCCGACCTGCAGGCCCGGTGTAAGGGGAATGGTGATTTCCCCGCCGTTCTCGACGATCGGCCAGCCTTCCAGCGCCCGAGCATAGGAAAAGCCGATGCGGCGATGGTTTTGGAGTTCGGCGGCTGAATGCGGTTCGCCATATTGCGCGAGATAATCGGGGGAGGCGACGATGATTTTCCTGGCGGCGCCGAGCTTGCGGGCGATCAGGCTCGATGTCTTCAGCGGTCCAGCGCGGATCGCCACATCGGCACGCTCTTCCAGCAGATCGACGACCTTGTCGGTGTGGGTGATATCGAGCGTCACCCCCGGATGCCCGGCGAGGAAGGCGGGGACGAGCGGGGCCAGAACATGATTGCCGAAGGAACCGCTGGTGTTGATGCTGATGCGGCCGGCCGCCTGTTCTCCTGCCGAAGCGAAACGCTCCGCCTCCGATATGTTGGCAAGGATCGCCACGCTGCGCTCATAGAAGGCGCATCCCTCCGGTGTCAGCTGCAGCTTGCGCGTCGAGCGGTTGACGAGGCGGGCGCCGAGCCTTGTCTCCAGCCGGGCGACCAGCTTGCTGACGGCCGATGGCGTCATGCGCCGCGCCTGCGCGGCAGCGGAAAAGCCGCCGCGTTCGACGACGCTGACGAAGACTTCCATTTCGCCCGAGCGATTGATGTCCTGACGGCTCATGATGAATTCAAGTCACAGATGATATGCTCTGAGGCAATCTATATCATCGTTCCGGCCGGGTCTATCTCTTTGGGAAACGGGAGATTGAACCATGGAATACAGAAATCTGGGCGCATCGGGATTGAAAGTGCCGGTGCTGAGCTTCGGGGCCGGTACCTTTGGCGGCAGCGGTCCACTCTTTGGTGCTTGGGGCACGACGGATGCGCAAGAAGCGCGGCGGATGGTGGATATCTGCCTGGAGGCGGGTGTGACGCTGTTCGATACGGCGGACGTCTATTCGGCCGGTGCTTCAGAGGAGGTGCTGGGGCAGGCGATTTCCGGAAAGCGCGACGCCGTGCTGATCTCGACCAAGACGGCGCTGCCGATGGGCGAGGGGCCGAATGATTGGGGCACCTCGCGGGCGCGGTTGATCCGCGCGACCGAGGATGCGCTGCGCCGGCTCGGCACCGACTATATCGACCTGTTGCAGCTTCATGCCTTCGATGCCTCGACGCCTGTCGAAGAGGTGCTTGCGACGCTCGGTGGGCTCGTGGCTGCCGGCAGGGTTCGCTACATCGGTGTTTCCAATTTCTCCGGCTGGCAGTTGATGAAATCGCTTGGGCTGTCGGAGAAGTATGGATATCCGCGTTACGTGGCCCATCAGGTCTATTATTCGCTCGCCGGACGGGATTACGAATGGGAATTGATGCCACTTGCCGCCGATCAGGAGGTCGGTGCACTCGTCTGGAGCCCGCTCGCCTGGGGACGGCTGACCGGCAAGATCCGTCGCGGCGCGCCTTTGCCCGAGGGAAGCCGCCTGCATCAGACGGCGGAATATGGCCCGCCTGTCGATGACGAAAGGCTCTTCGATATCGTCGACGTGCTGGACGAGATTGCCGCCGAGACCGGCAGGACGGTGCCGCAGATCGCCATCAACTGGCTGATCGGCCGGCCGACGGTTTCAAGCGTCATCATCGGCGCACGCAACGAGGAACAGCTTCGCCAAAACCTCGGTGCCGTAGGCTGGAGCCTGACGCCGGAACAGATCGGGCGGCTGGATGCCGTCAGTGCCGTGACACCGCCCTATCCCTATTTCCCCTATTATCGGCAGGAGGGCTTTGCGCGGCTGAACCCGCCCGCGATCCCCACAACAAGGATGGGATGAAATCTTCCCTGAATCTTGGCTGGACAGCCGCTTTGACTTGCCTCATACCCGGCCTGCTACAGATGCTGTAGCAGGCTGTGGAATGCAGGGAGATCAAGGGCATGGCACTGCGCGACGCGAAGGCTGGGATGCGAAACGAGGCGGGTATCGAGGCCGTCACCGGTATCCTGAAACAACGCTTCGGAGAGCGCTTCCAGACCGGCCAGGCTTTTCGCGCCCAGCATGCGCACACGACCACCTATATTCCCGCCCAGCTGCCCGACGGAGTCCTCTTTGCCGAGACGGCCGACGATGTGAAGACCGCTGTGCGGGCCTGCGCCGATCATAAGGTGCCGGTCATCGGGTTTGGCACCGGCTCTTCGCTCGAAGGGCAGGTCAACGCGCCGAATGGCGGCATTTCCATTGATTTCAACCGCATGAATCGAGTGCTTGAAGTCAATCCCGAGGATCTCGACTGCACGGTCGAACCGGGCGTCACGCGCGAGGCGCTGAACACCCATCTGCGCGATACTGGCCTGTTCTTCCCGATCGATCCCGGTGCCAATGCCTCGATCGGCGGCATGACCTCGACGCGGGCCTCCGGCACCAATGCCGTGCGCTATGGAACGATGAAGGACAATGTGCTTGCCGTGACGGCAGTGACGGCCTCCGGCGAGGAAATTCGCACGGCGCGCCGCGCCCGCAAGTCGTCGGCGGGTTACGATCTGACGCGGCTCTTCGTCGGGGCGGAAGGTACGCTTGGCATTCTGACCTCGGTGACGCTGCGGCTGCACGGCATTCCGCAGAAGATCGCCGGCGGCGTCTGCGCCTTCCCGAGCGTGAAAGCGGCGTGCGACGCCGTGATCATGACGATCCAGATGGGCATTCCGGTGGCGCGTATCGAGCTTGTCGATGCGCTGCAGATGCGCGCCAGCATTGCCTATGCCAATCTTCCCTATGAGGAGAGCCCGGCGCTCTTCCTCGAATTCCATGGCACGGACGAGACGGTGGCGCTGCAGTCGACCGCCTTTGCCGAGATTGCGGCCGAATGCGGCGGCGGTGAATTCAAGTGGACGTCGAGCCCGGAGGAGCGCACCAAGCTCTGGAAGGCGCGTCACGATGCCTATTGGTCGGTGCGGGCGCTGGCGCCCGGGCTTGCCGTACTTTCGACCGATGTTTGTGTTCCGATATCCCGGCTTGCGGATTGCGTTGCCGAAACGCAGGCGGATATCGAGGCAAATGGTTTGCTGGCGCCGATCGTCGGCCACGCGGGCGACGGGAACTTCCATGTGCAGCTTTTGTTCGACGACAAGAGCGCCGCGGACATCGCGACGGCCGAGGAATTCGTCGCCCGGCTGAATGCGCGGGCGCTGGCAATGGACGGGACATGCACTGGCGAACACGGGATCGGGCAGGGGAAAATGGCATTTCTGGAGCAGGAGCTCGGGGGTACGGTGGATCTGATGCGCCAGATCAAGCGCTCGCTCGACCCGGACAATATCCTCAATCCCGGCAAGATTTTTCATCTGGGCTGAAAATGGAACAATCTCATGATCTTGGCCCTTGCCCCCGGCATGAATAGCGCTAGTGTCGGCAACAGAATCCCGAATGGAGAATCCCTGACTTGATAGGCCGGTTCCTCGTCTTTCTAGGAGGAGTGATCGTCGTAGTGCTCTTCGTGGCGCTGCTGGCACCGCTATTCATCGACTGGACGGATTTCCGGAAGAATTTCGAGGATCAGGCAAGCCGCATCATCGGCAAGAAGGTGACTGTGCATGGCACCGTCGATGCCCGGCTGCTGCCGTTTCCCTCTGTGACGCTGCATGACGTGCGCGTCGGCCAGGAGGAAGACGGCACGCCTGTCGTGCAGGTCGAGCAGTTCTCCATGGATGCCGAGCTTGCGCCCTTCCTTTCGGGCGAAGCGCTGATCTTCGACATGCGCGTGGTCAATCCCAAGGTGCAGCTGCGGCTCCTGAAGGACGGTTCGCTGGACTGGATGCGCGGCAGCCAGCCGGAAATTCCAGCCAAGACGGTGGTTCTGGAAAATGTGCATGTCAGCGGCGGCGAGATCGAGTTCATCGATGATCAATCCGGTCGTTCGCGCCACGTAACGGGGCTGAATGCCGAGATGTCGGCAAAGTCGCTCGCCGGTCCATGGCGCATCGAGGGCGACGGCGCGCTTGACGGCGAGCATGGCAGCTTCTCGATTGCCAGCAACCAGCCGGACGAAAACGGCGTGCTGCGCGTGCGCACCCGACTTGCGCCCGACAAACATCCCGTCAGCATCGATCTCGACGGTGAACTCAAGCTCGTCGACAGCCGGCCGAATTACCAGGGCACGCTCTCGGCCGCGATCGAGAGCAGCGAGGGCAAGACTGAAAAAGGGGAGGCGCCGCCGCGCCTCAAGGGTCGTTTCGAGCTTACCAACGACCGCATCCGCATTCCCGAATACCGCATGGAGGTCGGCTCCACGAGTGACCCCTATGTGATCACCGGCGAGGCGACGCTCGATACCGGAAAGGCGCCGGAATTCCTGCTGACCGCCGATGGCCAGCAGATCGACGTCAACCGTATCGGCAATCAGGGTGCCGCCGGCAAGACCAACCGCGACCCGGCGGTTTCGGCACGTCAGCGATTGAATTCGCTGCTTGAAATTGTCGGCCAGGTGCCGATCCCGCAGGTGCCGGGCAAGGCGACCGTGCGCCTGCCGGCGATCGTCGCAGGCGATACGACGATCCGCGACGTGGCTCTGGAACTGGAACCTGCCGGCAACGGCTGGATGATTGACAGTGCCGTCGGCACGCTGCCCGGCCGCACGCAGGTGGAAGGCAAGGGCAAGCTGACGCTTACGGGCGAACCGTCCTTCAACGGTCAGATGGTGGTTGCCTCCAACCAGCCGACCGGGCTTGCTTCCTGGCTGGCAGGTTCGGTCGATCCGGCGATCCGCCAACTAAGGCAGGCGGGTTTCTCCGCCAATGTCAGCCTGACGCATGATCTGCAGCGTTTCGAGAATCTTGAGATCGCGATCGGTGCCGCGACGCTGAAGGGGCGCCTGGAGCGGCAGGCGACCAACGGCCAGACACCGTCGCTTTCCGTTGCGCTCAACGGTGATTCACTCGATCTCGATGCGTTGAGGGCGCTGACCGGCCTCTTTACGGGCCAGGATGCCGGTGACAACGTGCTCGATCACCGGATCGCCGCGCAGCTCAAGGCCGACAAGTTCACCGCCTTCGGCGTGCAGGCCGACAATGTCGAAACGACTTTCACGCTCGCAGACGGGGCACTTTCAGTCGACCGGCTGGCGATCAAGAACCTTGCTGGCGCCGAACTGACGGCGACGGGCAAGGCGGAGGGATCGCTGCTCGACTATAAGGGCACCGGCGAGATCACCTTCAAGGCTGCCGATCCCGGCGCCTTCTTCGCCATGCTGCGTGAGCACCTGCCGCATCATCCGGTCATGGACCGGCTGGTGCGCAATGCGGGCTGGTATGGCAATACGGCGCTGCGCGGTGCGCTGACGCTCGGCGGCGATGATGGCGATGCGCTGGCGGTGACGCTCGCGGGCGTTTCGAACGGCAGCCGCGTCAATCTCGATTACCGCATGTCCGACCTGCTGGCGCTGACCGGCAACGGCACGACGACGCTCGAGGCAACGCTCGACAATGCCGTGCCGTCGATCCTGTTCGGGCAGGCCGGCCTCGATCCGCTGCCGGTCGATGCCGGCGCCAATGGCCGCATGACGCTGAAGGTGACGGCGACCGACAATGATCCCGCCGACGCCGCGCTGACCTTTGCGACCGACCGGACCTCGTTTACGGCAAACGGCAAGGTCGACGTGCGGCCCGATACTTTCATGAACGGCAAGGTCGCCGTGTCGCTCGAAAGTGCCGATCTCGACCCGTATCTGGTCATGAACGGCATTGCGCTGCCCGAGCTTGGCACCGGGCTGCCCTTCAAGCTGCAGACCAATGCGACCATCGATGCCGACAAGGTGGTGCTGGCCGATCTCAACGGGCACGCGGCCGACAACGAATTTGCCGGTGCGCTGACCTTCGACCGCAAGGCGGCAAAGACGACGGCGAGCGGCGCGCTTGCGCTTTCCACGGCCGATCTCGGCTGGCTCGGGGAGGCCGTGTTCGGGCAGATCAATGATCCCGCCAATGGCCAGCTGACGACGGCAGCCCTTGGCATGCCGCTCTTCCGCGATCTCGACGTCAATCTGAAGCTCACAGCCAAGCAGTTTTGGCCGAGTGTTTTCAACACGGCGGTGAACGATTTCAGCTCGAATGTTGCCTACAAGGGTGATGAGCTGCAGCTCAACGACATTGCGGGCAACTGGGACGGCGGCACACTCTCCGGCAACCTGCTTTTCACCAATGCCAATGGCACGGGCTTCCTGCAGTCGCGACTGGCACTTGCCGATTCCGATCTCGGTGGCGTCATCTGGCCGCGCGACGGCGCACCTGTCGCCAACGGAAAATTCGGCATGTCTCTGGCGCTCGAAGCCTCGGGCAAGACGGTTTCGGAGATTGCGAGTTCGCTGAACGGCTCGGGTGAAATCCGGCTTGGCGAAACGAGCGTTCGCGGGCTGAACCTTGCGATCCTGGCGCCGCTTCTGGCTGCGACCGATCCGATGCAGGACCAGATCAATGCCGGCAAGGTGCATCCGATCGTCGAGACGCTGCTGAACAACGGCGAGGCAAAACTGCCGCCACTCGGTATTCCCTTCAACGTGACCGACGGTACGCTGCGTATCCAGAACGTCAGTGTCTCCAACGATCTGGCGCATCTGAGCGCCGATGCGCAGATCGAGCTGCCCCAGCAGCGTATCAGCGCAACGCTCGGCATCGGTTTCAATCCCGGTGCCGAGGCGCTTTCAGGCGCGGAGCCGGGTATCCGCCTGAATTTCTCCGGCCTGCTGGCCTCGCCCGGCAAGACGATGGATGTGACCGACATTACCAGCTATCTTTCGCTGCGTGCCTTCGAGCGCGAGCGGCGGCGCGTCGAACGCCTGCAGGCCAACGTGCTGGAGAAGCAGCGGCTGCGGCGCGAGGTGGCGCTCTATCGCTTCAATGACGCCCAGCGGGTCGCGGCTGCCGAGATCGAGCGGCAGCGGCAGGCAGAAGAACAGCGGCTGCGGGCTCTGGCGCAGGATGCGGCTCAGCGCAAGGCCGAAGCCGAGGCGAAGGCAGCGGCTGAAGCAGCGGCGCGTGCCAAGGCGGAGGCGGAGGCGAGGGCTGCGTCGGAGGCCGAGGCTGCCCGCCGGACCGAACGACCGTCGCCGCCCGGCCAGCTCAATTTCGATCAGCTGCCAGGCGTTCAGGCGCAGTAAAAAGAACGGCGGTCAAACACGTCCAATCAAGCATTCGCCGCGGCATTTTTCAGCCAGCACAGGACATGCAGCCGCAATGCCGAGGAGAGGTTGCTGTCGGGCATGCGGTTATCGTCGATCTCTGATATCAGTGCCGCGAGCGGCATGGAGCGGCTCGCGGCAATCGCCTTCAACTCGGTCCAGAACTCATCTTCCAGCGAAAAACTGGTGCGGTGCCCGTGCAACGTCGCCGAATGTTTGCGGATCATCGGCCCTGCTTCGTCTTGATTGAGAAAGTGATTCAGTAAGGAATCGCATCTGCTTGATCGCCCAAGCCTTTCAGGCGCCGGCGATCAGGTCTTGTCGTCTTCGATCCGGCCCTGATCGAGCACCTTTTCGGCTTTCTCGTTGAGGGCACGGGTCAATTGCTTTTCAGCTTTGGTACGGCCGTGCGAGATACGGTTCTGCTCTGCCTGCTTCTCCTTTTCGGAGCGAGCCTGCTGCTTGCGGAACTGGCGCAGGTTGACGATTTCGGCGCTCATGCGGTTGCCTCCGTCATGAAAGAAAAAGGGAGGCTTCCGCCTCCCTTGGCATTACTGCTTCTTGCGGAAAGAATCGAGTGAAACGACCGAGCCCGGTTTCTTTTCCTCGCCTTCCACGGCAGGTTTTGCCGCCGAATCCTCGGATTTGGCTGCATCGACCGGATAGGCGGTGATCTCGGCTGCCGGCAGTTCCTCGCCATCGCTCAGCGGCACATCGAACTCCAGCTCGAAATTGACCGAGGGGTCGTAGAAGCCTCTGATGGCATTGAAGGGAATGACGAGCTTTTCCGGCACGTCCGAGAAGGACAGGCCAATCTCGAAGTGGGATTCTGTAATTTTCAGTTCCCAGAACTGGTGCTGGATGACGATGGTCATCTGCTCGGGATATTTGGACTTCAGGTGCTGCGAGATGCGCACGCCGGGAGCACCGGTCAAAAACGTAATGAAGAAGTGATGGTCGCCGGGCAGACGGCCCGTCGTTGCGACTTCGGTCAAGACCTTGCGGATGACACCGCGCAACGCGTCCTGTGCCAGAATGTCGTAGCGGATATGATCCTGCCCCATGCTTTTCCTGTCTTTCGTCGGTTTGGAAGTCTTTTCACGAACTTCTATGGCACGTCCGGCCGCTTTGGGAAAGGCGCAAGCCGATTCATGCACCCATCAGCATACATGATTTCGTCGAAAAAGGGGAGAAGGTGAAGGCTTCTGTTGCCAGGTGCCTTCGGACCCCGCCTTACGGGGCTAACCGTAAGGGCTTAGTTCGGAATTCTCACACCGCCATTAGGCAGCGAGAGCGTATTCCTTAGCGTTGTTGTCGTTTGCAACTACACTTGTGACCCGATAACGGCGGTATCATGCCGAGCAAAAAGTCGATCTTTACACCCTTGTCGATCCTATTTCGCCCCCATCAAAAGCAGTCCTTTTCCCATCAGGGAAGCCGTCTGTTTTTGGTGGAGGCGCCGGGTACCGCCCCCGGGTCCAATAGGCTTATTCCATCGCCCGTTTATCGCCATAGCCGGCCCGAAAGCCGGCACGGGTGATATAGTGTTTTTGTCATCGCAAGGAAAGGGGATACGTCACAAAAGCTTCGTGCTCTCCAGCGATTTTGCTTGGATAATCAGCAACGCGCATTGGTTTGCGGCCATTTCCCCCTTAAATTAGGCGCAAAAGGAATCGGTGGCGACCATGAAGCAATATCTCGACCTCTTGAGCCATGTGATGGAAAACGGCACCGACCGCGGCGACCGTACGGGTACCGGCACGCGCTCGGTCTTCGGTCACCAGATGCGCTTCGATCTCGATGCCGGCTTTCCGGTGCTGACGACGAAGAAGCTGCACCTGCGCTCGATCATCCATGAGCTCCTGTGGTTCCTCAAGGGCGAGACCAATATCCGCTACCTGCATGAAAACGGCGTCAGCATCTGGGACGAATGGGCCGACGAGAATGGCGATCTCGGACCGGTCTACGGTGCCCAGTGGCGCTCCTGGCCGGCACCGGATGGCGGCCATATCGACCAGATCGACAATCTCGTCAAAGGCCTGGTGAAGAATCCGAATTCGCGCCGTCACATCGTCTCGGCCTGGAACCCGGCCGAAGTGGACGAGATGGCGCTGCCGCCCTGCCACTGCCTGTTCCAGTTCTATGTGGCCGACGGCAAGCTTTCCTGCCAGCTCTACCAACGCTCTGCCGATATCTTCCTTGGCGTCCCCTTCAACATCGCTTCCTATGCGCTGCTGACGATGATGGTGGCGCAGGTGACAGGGCTGAAATATGGCGAATTCGTCCATACGCTCGGCGATGCGCATCTCTACCACAACCATTTCGAACAGGCGAAACTGCAGCTGACGCGCCAGCCGCATGCGTTGCCGCGCATGGTGATCAAGCGCGACGTCAAGGATATATTCGGCTTCGTCTACGAGGATTTCGAGCTCGTCGGCTATGAGGCCGATGCCAGTATCAAGGCGCCGATCGCCGTCTAAAGCGTGTCGCGATCTTTCAGATCGCCTGCTTCAGGTTTCTGTTTCGCATGTCGTGACCGCAGACCGCTTCACAGGTTTGCGTGGCATGCTCCAAGCCGGGAAGGCCGATGTCCGATATCCGCAAGACCATCTTCGTCGCCGTTGCGCGCAACGGCATCATCGGCCGAGACGGCGACATGCCCTGGCGGCTTTCGACAGACCTCAAGCGCTTCAAGGCGATGACGGTGGGCAAGCCTGTCGTGGTCGGCCGCAAGACCTTCGAGAGTTTCGGCGGAAAGCCGCTGCCGGGACGCCAGCACGTGGTGATCTCGCGGGATGCCGATATCGACCATCCCGATGTTCATATGGCCCGCTCGCTCGACGAAGCGATCACAATGGCCGAGGCGCTCGCCCGCAAGCAGGGCGAAAACGAAATCTCCATCCTTGGCGGCGGGCAGATCTACGCGCAGGCCATAGCTTTCGTCGATCGCATGTGCATCACGCATGTCGAGGCCGATGTGGATGGCGATACTGTTTTTCCGGCCATCGATGCGGCCGCCTGGGTGGCGACCGAAAGTCTTGATGTTCCGGCAGGGGAGAGGGATACCTATCCCACGCGTTTCGTCGTTTATGAACGTCGAGATGCCTGAAAAGGAACTATTTTCCAATTAAATTGACCAAGTTTCTGACGCCGCGTTGAAAGCAGATGCGGTGATACCTATAACGGTCCCATCGCATCCGCCGGTAGCCCCCACGGCGGTCGGATGTGTATGACGTAACGAACAACGAGGTTTTGATGCCCTGGAGCAATCAGAATGGCGGCGGCGGCCCTTGGGGCGGCGGCGGCGGAAATAACAATCAGGGACCATGGGGGCAGGGGCCGAACCGTCCACGCGGCGGTGGCGGCGGCAAGGGCGGTCCGCCCGATCTGGAAGATATCATCCGTCGCGGACAGGATCAGTTGCGGGGTATCGTTCCCGGCGGTTTCAACGGCGGTGTCGTTGCGATCATCGTCGCGGTCATTGCGATCTTCTGGCTTTTCCAGTGCATTTACGTCGTCCAGCCGGACGAGCGCGGTGTGGAACTGCGCTTCGGCAAGCCGAAGGAAGAAATTTCCATGCCGGGCCTGCATTTCCACTTCTGGCCGTTCGAAACCGTCGAGATGGTCAAGGTGACGGTGCAGCAGCAGAATATCGGCGCCACCACGGCCGGCTCTTCGAGCGGGCTGATGCTGTCGGGTGACAGGAGCGTCATCAACGTACAGTTTGCCGTCTTCTACACGATCAGCGATCCGAAGGCCTACCTCTTCGGCGTCGAGAATCCAGCCGAGACGCTGCAGCAGGTTTCCGACAGCGCCATGCGCGAGATCGTCGGCCGCCGTCCGGCACAGGATGCGTTCCGCAGCAATCGTCAGCCGATCGAGACACAGGTCCTCAACATCGTTCAGGATACGATGAACCGCTACGGCGCGGGCATTACCGTCACCGGTGTGACGATCCAGAACGTGGCGCCGCCGCGTGAAGTCGCCGATGCCTTCGAAGAAGTGCAGCGTGCCGGCCGCGACCGCGACAGCACGATCGAGGACGCCAACCGCTATACGAACCAGAAGCTCGGCCAGGCGCGAGGCGATGCCGCCCGTATCCGCGAAGACGCAGCCGCCTACAAGGATCGCGTCGTCAAGGAAGCCGAAGGTGAGGCCCAGCGCTTTACCGCCATCAATGACGAATATTCGAAAGCTCCCGACGTGACGCGCAAGCGCCTGTTCCTGGAAACGATGGAACAGGTCTTGAAGAACTCCAAGAAGGTCGTGATCGACGACAAGCAGGGCGTCGTGCCCTACCTGCCGCTCAACGAGATCAATCGACCGGCGGCACCGGCACGGCAGGGAGGTTGAACCATGCTATCGAACAGACTTCCCGTAATCCTCATCGGGCTCGCGATCATTCTCGCCATTCTTTATTCGTCGATCTTCGTGGTCAATGCGCGTGAGCAGGCAATCGTTGTCCGCTTCGGTCAGATCCAGTCGGTCAAGAGCGAACCGGGCCTCTATTTCAAGCTGCCCTTCGGCTTCATGGATGCCGATCGGGTACAGTATGTCGAAAAGCGCGCACTCAGGCTCGACCTCGACAATATCCGCGTTCAGGTTCAGGACGGCCAGACCTTCGATGTCGATGCCTTCGTGATCTACAACATCTCGGATGTGCGCCGTTTCCGCGAAACGGTGTCGGGTGATCGTGACGCTGCCGAGGCACGTCTGCGCGCGCAGCTCGATTCCTCGCTTCGCCGCGTCTACGGTCTGCGCGACTACAATGCCGCGCTTTCGGAAGAGCGCGTGGCGATGATGCTCGAAATCCGGGACGATCTGCGCACCGACGCCGAAAATCTCGGCCTGCATATCGACGATGTCCGCATTCGCCGGACCGACCTGTCGCCGGAAGTGGCTCCGAATACCTACAACGCCATGCGCTCCGAGCGTCTGGCCGAGGCCGAGCGTATTCGCGCCGAGGGTAATGAAGAAGGCCAGCGCCGCCGGGCCGTCGCCGACCGTCAGGTCGTCGAGATCACCGCTGATGCCCAGCGTGACTCGGAAATCCTGCGTGGTCAGGGTGACGCGGATCGTAACCGCATCTTCGCAGAGTCCTTCGGCAAGGATCCGGCCTTCTTCGAGTTCTATCGCTCGATGTCGGCCTATTCCACGGCCATGTCCTCGCAGGATACGACGCTGGTTCTGTCGCCGAGTTCGGAGTTCTTCCGCTACTTCGAAAATTCGAACGGCAATCAGCCTGCAGTACCCGGCCAGACGGGTGGCCTTGTGCCGCCGCCGGCCGCGCAGCCTGCGCCTGCTCCGGCTGCGAACTGACGACATAGAGAATGCAGGATTTCCTGACGGGACTTGCATTCTTCCTCATCATCGAGGGGCTGGTCTACGCACTGGCCCCTCGTTTTCTTGTCGGGATGGCGAAGCTTCTTCCCAGCATTCCCGAGTGGCAATTGAGAGCCTTCGGCCTGGCAGCGACGGCGCTTGGGGTCGGAGGGGTCTGGCTTTTGCGAGGGTAGGTCACATTCGGAAGGGGATTTCGCGAAAAGGTGATTTCGCCCTCCATCATTCCGCCGTATGCTGATGCTGTATGTGCGCCTTTACCCCAGCAGAGGAAGCTTGATGGCCCCCACGAATCGCTCGCCCTTCAGACGAACGCTCGCGCTCCTGGCCGGCACCGCCCTTCTGGCAAATGTCGGCGCAAGCGGTGTTGCGCATGCGCAAACCGCTCCCGCACCAGCGACACCTGAACAGGCAGCACCGGCCCCTGCGGCACCTCAAGCACCAGCGGTTTCTCCTGCTGCGGTCGCACCCGCGGCTCCGCCCGTGCAGATGACGGCGCCGGGCAACGGGCCGGCTTCCGTTGCCGATCTCGCCGAGGGACTGCTCGATGCCGTGGTCAATATTTCGACCTCGCAGAACGTGAAGGATGACGAGGGGGCAGGGCCGGCTCCGCGCGCGCCGGATGGCTCGCCGTTCCAGGAATTCTTCAACGATTTCTTCAATAAGCAGCAGGGCAATCGCGGTCCCAACCACAATGTCAGCTCGCTCGGTTCCGGTTTCGTCATCGATCCCAGCGGCTATATCGTCACCAACAACCACGTGATCGAAGGCGCCGACGACATCGAGGTCAATTTCGCCAACGGCTCCAAGCTCAAGGCCAAGCTGATCGGCACGGATACCAAGACCGATCTTTCGGTGTTGAAGGTCGAGCCGAAGCAGCCGCTGAAATCCGTCAAGTTCGGCGATTCCAGCGTCATGCGCATCGGCGACTGGGTCATGGCGATCGGCAACCCGTTCGGTTTCGGCGGATCGGTCACGGTCGGCATCATTTCGGGCCGCGGCCGCAACATCAATGCCGGCCCCTATGACAATTTCATCCAGACGGATGCGGCGATCAACAAGGGCAATTCGGGCGGTCCGCTCTTCAACATGAAGGGCGAGGTGATCGGCATCAATACGGCGATCATTTCTCCCTCGGGCGGCTCGATCGGCATCGGCTTCTCGGTGCCGTCGGAACTTGCTTCAGGCGTCGTGGATCAGCTTCGTGAATATGGCGAGACGCGCCGCGGCTGGCTCGGCGTACGCATCCAACCCGTCACCGACGAGGTGGCCGACAGCCTCGGCCTCGACAGCGCCAAGGGCGCTCTGGTTGCCGGGGTCATCAAGGGCGGACCTGTCGACGACGGTTCGATCAAGGCCGGTGATGTGATCCTGAAATTCGACGGCAAGGTCGTCGGCGAGATGCGTGACCTGCCGCGCGTGGTCGCCGAAAGCCCTGTCGGCAAGGAGGTCGATGTCATCGTGCTGCGCGACGGCAAGGAGCAGACCGTGAAGGTGACGCTCGGCCGTCTCGAAGACAGCGATCAGGCGGCTGCTGCCGGCGACAATTCCGGCGATGACGGCGTCATCAATCCCGATCCCGGCGAAAACAACGATATGGACGAACCGGATCAGGGCGGCGATCAGGGGCAGACCGCGCCAGACGGCCAGGACCCGCACCAGCAGGATCAAGGACAGGATCAGAAAGGCCCAGATCAAAAGGGCCAGAATCAAAAGGGGCAGGATCAGGCGACACCAGGCCAGGTTACGCCAAAGCACGTGCTCGGCCTGTCGCTCTCGCTGCTCAGCCCCGAAACCCGCAAGGCCTTCGGCATCGCCGAAAGCGTCGACGGTGTCGTCGTGACCGAGGTCGCGCCGGGTTCTGCTGCGGCCGAAAAGGGTCTCAAGCCCGGCGACGTGATCGTCGAAGTGGCGCAGGAATTCATGAAGTCGCCGGATGCGGTTGCCACGAAAGTGCAGACGCTGAAGCAGGAAGGCCGGCGCAATGCGCAGATGATGGTCGCCGCTGCCAATGGCGATCTGCGCTTCGTAGCCGTGCCGATGGAGTAAGGGCTTCGAATACGGTTCCGAAGATCAAAAAGGAGCGGTTAGCCGCTCCTTTTCTGTTTTCAGATGTGGCTCGCTGCGCTCAAGCCGTGACGAAATCCGTCTTGCGGTAGCCTTGGATATAGAGCAGCGCCGTCAGGTCGCCGTGGTTGATCCGCATGCCGGCTTCAGCGGCGACAGCCGGTTTGGCGTGCAGGGCGACGCCGGAGCCGGCCAGATGCAGCATGCCGAGATCGTTGGCGCCGTCGCCGACGGCTATGGCGTCTTCAGGGGAGATGCCGAGGCGGGCGGCGATGTCGTTCAGGGCATCGACCTTGGCCTGCTTGCCGAGAATGGGTTCGGCGACGTAGCCGGAGAGGACGCCGCCTTCCTCAAGCAGGATGTTGGCGCGGTTTTCGTCGAAGCCGAGGGTCGCAGCGATTTTGCTGGTAAAGACCGTGAAGCCGCCGGAGACGAGGGCGGTGTAATAGCCCTTCGATTTCATGGTGGCGATCAGTTCCGGGCCGCCCGGGGTCAGCGTGATGCGCTTGGCAATGACTTCATCGACGACCGATATCGGCAGGCCCTTCAGGAGCGCGACGCGTTCGCGCAATGCCGGCTCGAAGGCGATCTCGCCGTTCATGGCGCGGGCGGTGATGGCCGCGACCTTGTCCTTGAGGCCGACTTCGGCGGCGAGTTCGTCGATACATTCCTGGCCGATCATGGTCGAATCCATATCGGCGATCAAAAGCTTCTTGCGGCGGGTTTCCTGTTCCTGGATGACGAGATCGATCGGGTTGCCGGCGATTACGGCGTGCAGGCTGGCCTCGGCCGCCTGGCCGTCGGAGCCGTCCGCGAGCACGATATCGCAGGCAACACCGTCCGCCAGCCAATAGAGCCCCGATGACTTGACGGCGTCGGCGGCGCGTTCGGCGATCGCAGGCGAAAGAACGGGGTTTGACGGATTGGCAACAAGCGTGGCAACGAGGGCCATGATGGAAAACCTTCTGAGCACTTTGAATGCGATCCTGATAACCGGGCCGACTGCCAGCGGCAAGTCCGCGCTCGCTGCGAAACTGGCCAAACAGCATGGCGGCGTGGTGATAAACGCCGACAGCATGCAGGTCTATGACACGCTGCGGGTGCTGACGGCACGGCCTTCGGAAGAAGATATGGAAGGCGTGCCGCACCATCTCTACGGTCATGTGCCGGCGGGGCAGGCCTATTCGACGGGCGCCTGGCTGCGGGATGTGACGGCGCTCTTGCCGCGCATCCGCGCCGAGGGAAAGCTGCCGGTCTTCGTCGGCGGCACGGGTCTCTATTTCAAGGCGCTGACAGGCGGGCTCTCGGAGATGCCTGTCATTCCCGAGGCGATCCGCCAGCGGCTGCGGGGCCGACTGCTGCAGGACGGGCCGGAAGTTCTCTATGCGGACCTTGCCAATGCCGATCCCGCCGTCGCTGGAAGCCTCAATCCGCAGGACGGGCAGAGGATCGTGCGGGCGCTTGAAGTCTTCGAGGCGACGGGCCAGTCGATCGCCGAATTCCAGGGGCAGGCGGGGCCAGTCATCGTCGATCCCGAGACGGCGCGCAAGATCGTCGTGCTGCCGGATCGCGCCGCACTGCACCAGCGCATCAACGGCCGTTTCGAGAAGATGCTGGAGCAGGGAGCAGAGGAAGAAGTGAAGGCGCTGCTGGCGCTCGATCTTCCCGCCGAGATGCCTGTGATGAAAGCGATCGGTGTATCGCAGATCGCGACGATGCTGCGCGGTGAGATGAGCCGCAACGAGGTGATCGAGCGCGGGGCGGCCGCCACGCGGCAATATGCCAAGCGGCAGATGACATGGTTCCGCAACCAGATGGATGAAAGCTGGGAGCGGTTGACATGAAGTGTTCCAGGAATGCGTGAAATATATCTTGTTCGCCATGCAGAGACGATGCCCGATCCGGAGCGCCCTCCCGCCTCCTGGGCGTTGACCGAGGCTGGCCGTACCGTGGCTGCATCTCTCAAAGGCCTATTGCCCGAACTGGTCTTCAGCAGCCCCGAAGCGAAGGCAATGCAGACGGCAAGACAGTTGACGCACCTGGAGGTGACGGCTGTTCAAGAATTTCGCGAGCATCGATCCGACAAAGTGGCGTGGATATCAAGCGACGATTTCGCGATATCGGTCGAGCGCTATTTCAGCGATCGGGAGAACCGGGTCTGGGGCGATTCCCATGCTGAAACGGCAGCGCGATTCAGAGCCGGTCTGAGCCAGATCGCCTCGCGGCTGGACGGAGCGGCGCGATGCACCGTTGTTTCCCACGGCCGCATTCTCTGCAGCTTCCTCGGGAATCTCTCTGGGACGTCCGGTTACGAATTGTGGAAGCTCCTCACCATGCCAACCGTGATAAAGCTGGCGGTCGCAGACGAGACCATGCGGATCGAGGCGATCTCCTATTTCCACTGAGCCAACGGCTCAATCCTTATTGTAGAGGCTGCTCAGCGGCTTCTTCAGGATGCTTTCGCGCAGTGACATGCCACCCTCGCGGCGTGGCTGTGACGTCTGTTCGCCGAAGGCCGGCTTCGGCTGCTCGTCGCGGCGCATTTCCCGGCGCAGCGCTTCCAGGCGCGCGTCGATGGAGGTTTGCGGCGAGAGCGGCGGAGGCTCGGGCAGTGGGGCCCGGGTCTGTGGCAGGAGTGCTGGCCGATAGGGCTCGAGCGGCGCCTCAGCTGCCGACGGAGCGGCGTAGGGCTGGGCGGCGTCCTCGTCCTCGAAATCCTCGTCCGGCTCGTAATCCGTCATCGCGGAGCTGTAGCTCTGCTGGAAGGTCGAAATATCGGGGCCTGATGTGATCGCCCGCATGCGGGTGACGATGCGGCGCAGGTCGACGGTGTCCGGGTCTTCCTCGGCATGTTTGCTGGTGGCGCTGTGAGCCTTTGGCAGCAGGCTGTCATCGACGCGCAGGAAGCGCATGCGCATCGGCACGCGGATCGCCTCACCGAAGGCGATCGCCTCGCCATTTCCGATCGAGGAGATGAAGCTCGTCGTCGAGATCGAGGAATTGGGGATGGCCGAGCGGATGATTTCCTGGTCGCGGTCGTTGGCGAGGCGCATGGCAAAGAGTGTCGAGCACTGCGACAGGATCGTCTGGTCGAGCTCTCCCGGGCGCTGGGTGATGATGCCCAGAGAGACGCCGTATTTGCGGCCTTCCTTGGCAATGCGGGCAATCGCCTGGCGGGTCGGAACGAAGCCGAGGTTCGGATCCGAGGGTATATAGCGGTGCGCCTCTTCGCAGACGACCAGCATATGAATGGCACCTTCGCTCCAGAGCGCGATTTCGAAGGCCATGCGGCAGAGCACGGACGCGACCGAATTGACGACTTCGGAGGGGATGCCGGCGAGCTGGAAGGTGCAGATCGGCCTATTGTCGCCGGGGATGCGGAAGATCTGGGCGATGGTCTCCGTGATCGTGTCGCTGATCGTGTTGTTGGAGAACATGAAGTGGTAACGCGGATCGTTGATCGCCGCGATGATGCGCATCTTCAGCGAGCGCAGGAACGGTTTTTCGGTGCGGCCTTCCAGCCGGCCGATACGCTCGTCGATGAGAGCAAGCAGGTCGGCGATGCGGTATGGCACCGGCGTATCGGCAGTGATCGAGCTCTTTTCGGTCTGTCGGCGCACCAGCGAACTGTCGCTGCCGCGGAAGGCGCGCTTGGCCTCCGGCAGGATATCGCGCAGCATGTCGAGCTCTTCCGGTACCGGCGGGCGGCCGCGGAAGACCACTTCGGCGAATTCCTCGAGCCGCATCAGCCAGAAGGGCAGGTCAAGCGTATCGGTATCGATGGTAACGGCGTGTTTGGGGAAGGCGGCGGCAAATTCGTTGTGCGGATCGAGGATCAGCACGCGCAGCTTCGGATCGGCCTCGATCGCCTTGTGCAGCAGCAGCGAGACGGCAGTCGATTTGCCGACACCGGTCGAGCCGACCACGGCGAAGTGCTTCGACAGCATCGAGGGGACATGGATCGCCGCTTCGATGCTTTCATCCTGTGTCAGGTTGCCGATGACGGCGGTGGCGCCCTTGCCGGCATCATAGATGCGCATCAGGTCCGCGGCGCGGATACGATGGGCGATGGCGCCGAGATGGGGATAACACGAAATGCCGGTCGAGAATTCCTCGCGGCCGTCTTCGTCGACGCGGACTTCGCCGAGCAGTTCCGTCTCGATGCGGAAGACATTGTCCTGGCCTTCGCCCCAGCCCTGGTTGCCGGTATTCATGGAGAAGACGAGGGCGACGACACGATTCCTGCCGACGCTGATCGAAATCAGCCGACCGACGGACCATAGTTCGGTGAGATCGGTGCCACCGGCTTCCGCCACGGCGGCGATAGTGGCGCGCGAACCGCTGCACGCAACGACACGCCCGAGGAAACGGTTCCCCGGCGTAAGGCTATCGCGGCGATCCTGTTCGCCTGCCTTGCCTGTCGTCATCATGTCGTTGTTCAGCAAAGGGTTACTCCCCGCAGTAAAGGACAGGATATGACCGATCCTTTAATAAATCCTTCAGCCCCCGAATTGGACGGGCTATGGGAGAAGTGATCGGCTGACCGGCCGCGGATTTTTTATTGCGGAATGCGTTGACGCTGCGAAATTTTCTGTCTATCAATTCCGCCCATGACAATTTCGAACGTTCTTATCGTGGTGGGAAAGCGCATGGGCAGGATGGTGTAACCATCCGGCGGTAGCCACCCATGCGCAAGACGAAGGCTCCTCAGGGGCCTTTTTTTATGCCCGAAATCAGGGCTTCCGGCACGAACCTCAACTCCTCAGCATCAAACGGAACAGATACATGGCGAGCACGGACAATCAAGCGGACAGCAATCGAATGACGGGAGCGGAAATCGTTCTCCGCGCGCTGAAGGATAATGGTGTCGAGCACATCTTCGGCTATCCCGGCGGTGCGGTTCTTCCGATCTATGACGAGATCTTCCAGCAGGAAGAGATCAAGCATATCCTCGTGCGCCATGAGCAGGGTGCCGGCCATGCGGCCGAAGGTTATGCCCGCTCCACCGGCAAGGTCGGCGTCATGCTGGTCACGTCAGGTCCGGGTGCCACAAATGCCGTGACACCGCTGCAGGACGCCTTGATGGATTCGGTTCCGCTCGTCTGCCTCTCCGGCCAGGTTCCCACCTCGCTCATCGGTTCGGACGCCTTCCAGGAATGCGACACCGTTGGCATCACGCGCCCCTGCACCAAGCACAACTGGCTGGTCAAGGATGTCAACGAGCTCGCCGCCGTCATCCATGAAGCCTTCCGCATTGCGCAGTCCGGCCGCCCCGGTCCCGTCGTCGTCGATATTCCGAAGGATGTTCAGTTCGCCACCGGCACCTACACGCCGCCGGCCGATCACGCGATCCAGAAGAGCTACCAGCCGAAAGTTCAGGGCGACATTAACCAGATTCACGCAGCAATCGAGCTGATGGCCAATGCCCGCAGGCCGATCCTCTATACCGGAGGCGGCGTCGTCAATTCCGGCCCGGAAGCCTCCCGCATGCTGCGCGAACTCGTCGAGCTGACGGATTTCCCGATCACCTCGACTCTGATGGGCCTCGGCGCCTATCCTGCTTCGGGCAAGAACTGGCTGAAGATGCTCGGCATGCACGGCTCCTACGAAGCCAACATGGCAATGCATGATTGCGACGTCATGGTCTGCATCGGCGCGCGCTTCGACGACCGTATCACCGGTCGCCTGAATGCCTTCTCGCCGAATTCCAAGAAGATCCATATCGACATCGACCCGTCTTCGATCAACAAGAACGTTCGCGTCGATCTCGGCATCCGCGGCGATGTCGGCAATGTCCTGGAAGACATGATCCGCCTGTGGCGGGCGCTGCCGAAGAAGCCGGAGAAGGGACGCCTGGACGCGTGGTGGGCCGATATCGCCCGCTGGCGCGCGCGCAATTCCTTCGCCTATACCAAGAGCAACGACGTGATCATGCCGCAATATGCGCTGGAACGTCTCTATGAACTGACCAGGGATCGCGACACCTACATCACGACCGAAGTCGGCCAGCACCAGATGTGGGCAGCCCAGTTCTACGGATTCGAGCATCCGAACCGCTGGATGACTTCGGGTGGCCTCGGCACGATGGGATACGGCTTGCCGGCAGCCCTCGGCGTGCAGATCGCCCATCCGGAGAGCCTTGTCATCGACATTGCCGGCGATGCCTCGATCCAGATGTGCATCCAGGAAATGTCGGCGGCGATCCAGCACAATGCGCCGATCAAGATCTTCATCATGAACAACCAGTACATGGGCATGGTGCGCCAGTGGCAGCAGCTCTTGCATGGCAACCGCCTGTCCAACTCCTATACGGAAGCGATGCCTGACTTCGTGAAGCTCGCCGAAGCCTATGGCGCGGTTGGCCTGCGCTGCGAAAAGCCTGACGATCTCGATGCGACCATCCAGGAGATGATCGACGTCAAGAAGCCGGTCATCGTCGATTGCCGCGTTGCCAATCTCGCCAACTGCTTCCCGATGATCCCCTCGGGCAAGGCGCATAATGAAATGCTGCTGCCAGACGAAGCCACGGACGAGGCGGTCGCCAACGCGATCGACGCCAAGGGCCGTCAGCTCGTATAAAAACAGATAGGTAGGAACCCCAGGATCATGAACGCACACCTTCAACCCACCGGCTCTGCCTATTTCATCTCTCCGGAAACGGCGGCCGTCGAGAACCATACGCTCTCGGTGCTCGTCGATAACGAACCGGGCGTTCTCGCCCGCGTGATCGGCCTGTTTTCCGGCCGCGGCTACAATATCGAAAGCCTCACGGTTTCCGAGACGGAGCATGCAGCGCATCTGTCGCGCATCACCGTCGTGACGCGCGGCACGCCGCAGGTGCTGGAGCAGATCAAGGCGCAGCTGGAGCGCATCGTGCCCGTTCATCGTGTGGTGGACCTGACGGTGCGTGCCCGTGAACTCGGCCAGGACCGGCCGATCGAACGGGAAGTGGCGCTTCTCAAGTTGATCGGCAGCGGTGAGACCCGCGCCGAGACGCTGCGGCTTGCCGATGCGTTCCACGCCAAGGTGGTAGATGCAACGATCGATCATTTCATTCTGGAGATCACCGGCAAGTCTTCGAAGATCGACCAGTTCATCGCGATCATGAAGCCGCTCGGCCTCATCGAAGTTTGCCGCACCGGCATTGCCGCGATGAACCGCGGCGCTCAGGGCATGTAGGACTACAGCCCGGGCATGTAGGAACTACAGCCTGGGCATGTAGAAACTACAGCCGGGGCATGTAGAAACTGCAACACAATAGCAAAACAATTGCGCCGTTGGAGATCAGAGCATCTCCAGCGGCGTTTTCCTTGCCGGTGGCGGGAAGGCGGCATCGAGCGCCTCCCAGTCCTCGTCGGTGATGTCGAGGGAGACGCAGTCGCGGTTTTCGCGGGCGCGCTCGATGTTGGAGGTCTTGGGTATGACGAAGACGCCGTCGCGTTCGAGCACGAAGGCAAGCGCCAGCTGCGCCGGGGTGGCCTGATAGGCCTTGGCGATATGGATCAGGTCCGGATGGTGCAGGATGCGGCCCTGTTCGATCGGCGAATAGGCCATGATGGGGATATTGCGGCTCTGGCACCAGGGCAGGAGATCATATTCGATACCACGACGGGCGAGATTGTAGAGGACCTGATTGGCGGCGACGTTCTTTCCTCCGGGAACAGACAGCAGCTCCTGCATGTCGTCGGTATCGAAATTGGAGACGCCCCAGGCGCGGATCTTGCCCGAAGCCTTCAGCGTTTCGAAGGCCTCGACGGTCTCGGCGAGCGGATAGTTGCCGCGCCAGTGCAGCAGGTAAAGGTCGATGCGGTCGGTGCCGAGGCGGTCGAGGCTATTTTCGCAGGCTGTGATCGTGCCGGTGCGGCTGGCATTCCAGGGATAGACCTTGCTGACGATGAAGGTCTCCTCACGGCGGCCCTTGATTGCCTGTGCGACGATTTCCTCGGCGCCGCCGTCACCATACATTTCGGCGGTATCGATCATCGTCATGCCGAGATCGAGGCCGGCCTTGAGGCTTGCGATTTCTTGCCTCGCGTGGCCGGCATCCTCGCCCATGCCCCAGGTTCCCTGGCCGAGAGCGGGGACTTCGGTGCCATCGGGAAAGGTGATGGTGGGGATCGGGTCGTCCATGGCGGTTCTGGTCCTTTACGTCTCCGGCAGACTATCAGGTAATCCTGTCACCATGACAATCATGTTATGGTGACAAGGGTTTAGGGCAGTTATGCTGACCTAAATCCAATAAGTCGGCCGCATCATCGACACATGCTTTCCGGGAGGTTTCATGCCGCTGGATACGTTTCTGGCTCTGCTGCTCTTTGCCTTCACGACGTCAATCACGCCGGGGCCGAACAACATGATGCTGTTTGCCTCGGGCGTGAATTTCGGTTTCCGTCGCACCATCCCGCACATGTTCGGCATCGGGGCAGGTTTCCTGTCGCTGCTTCTTGGCGTCGGGCTTGGGCTCGGAGCGCTGCTGCATATGATGCCGGCGGTCTATACCGCGCTGAAGTTCGCAGGCGGCGCCTATCTCGTCTGGATCGCCTGGAAGATCGGAACGTCGCGCTCGCTGGGCGAGGGCACGAGCGGCGTGAAGCCGATGTCCTTCCTTGGTGCCGCGGCCTTTCAGTGGGTCAATCCGAAGGCCTGGGTGATGGCGGTCACGGCCATGGCGACCTATACCAATCCTAAGCTCTACATGATCAGCGTCCTGCTCGTCGGCCTCGCCTTTGCGGCGGTCAACGTGCCTTCCGTGTCCACCTGGGCTGGCTTCGGCTCGGCGCTTCGGGAGTGGTTGTCCGATCCGGTGCGGCTGAAATGGTTCAATATCACCATGGCATTGCTGCTCGTTCTCAGCCTCTGGCCGATGCTAAAATAGCGTCGGCTTCGTGAGCATCAGCCAGAGAATGCCTGTTACCGCGAAGAAAGCCGGGAAGCCGAAAGCGAACCAGACGCGGTAAAGGCTGAAATAGGCCGATGGCAGGGCGGCGCCCGAAGCCGCTGCGGCCCGCGCCAGATTGCGCAGCCGGATCTGGATCCAGACGACCGGCAGCCAGAAGATGCCGGTCACGACATAGAGCAACAGCGAGAGCGCAATCCAGCTTTCCGTCAGGTCCCAGCCGATGATACGGGCGAGAAGATAGCCTGTCACCGGCTGGAGAATGGCGGCAGTGGCGGTAAAGATCGTGTCGGCAACGACCACAGTGCCCGCGACGTGTGCGATAAGCCCGGGATCACGGGTGCGATGGGCCATCACCATGAAGAAGGCGATGCCGGCGCCGGTGCCGAAGAGCACGGCGGCACCCACCACATGGGCAAGAAGCAGCAGTTCCGCGAGCATCAGCGTTCATCCAGGATGGCGAGTGCCGCAAGCGTCAGCAGCAGCGATGGCAGCACCTTGACCAGCGGCCCGAGCGGATCGAGCCAGAGCTCCGGCTCCAGAACGGTGCCGCCGGCGAGATAGGCAAGCGAGACAATGAGCATGCCGGCAAGGGCGCGACGGGCGAAGGGGCGCACGAGGACTGCGGCGCCGAGCGCCATATCGATCAGGCAGGTGGTGATTGTCATCGCCATGGCCGCATCGGCTGGCGTGACGCGCAGGAAATGGGCGCTTGCCTGTTCAGGTGCCAGAAGCGGGATGAGGCCCGATAGCAGCCAGAAGAGCGACAGGCCGGCAATGATGGGCGCCTTCAGGAGATAGAGGCGGGCAAACCACAGGTCCTGAACGCCGGAGGGGTTGGCGGCAAGCGTCTCTGCGGCCGAAAACGTCGGCAGACCCTGCTGGGCGGGGCGGTCCATCCTGACGCCTTCGGACATGACGGTCATGGCGGTGGAGCGCAGCGGTGAGCGCCAGCCGAGATGGCCGGCGAGATCGGCAAGCCATGAGACGGGCCGTGCGAGTGCCGGCGGGATAGAGATAACAGGCGCATCCGGCAGGCCAAGCCAGGCACGATGCAATTTGACGAGGCTCGTCAGTGTGTGCCGTTCGGTGGCAGCCAGTTCGATGTCGCTGCCGGAGGGAAGCGTGCCTGAAATCGCAGCCGAGACTGCAGAGGCGACATCTTCGGCGGCGACCGTTTCAACCGGGCTGTCGGCATGGATGAGCGGCAGGGCAAACGGGAAGGATGCGAGTGCGCGCAGAAGTGCGGTGCCGCCATGGGCGTTGCGGCCGAGCACGAGGGACGGGCGCAGGATGACGTAAGGCAGGCCGGAGGCTGCGAGCGCGATATCGGCAGCGCGCTTGGTGGCGAGGAAGGGCAAGTCGCTGCCGGCGCCATCCGTTCGGGCGGATATCTGGACGATGAGCGTCACGCCGGCCGGTCGCGCCGCTTGCTGGAGCGCGATCATTGCGCGTTTCTGGGTGGCCGCGAGATTGTCAGAAAGACCGTCCTGGAGGGCGCCGGCACTGTTGACGACCACGTCCTGGCCCTCCAGCACGGAGGCCCAGTCGGCCACATTGGTCATCTTCTCCAGGTCGGCCCTGATCCAGTGGATAGCGGGCTGGCGAACCCGCGCCCGGTCGGGATTGCGGGCAAGCCCGGTCACGGTGCAGCCGTCCGCAAGCAGCCGTGCTGCGATCGCCGAGCCGATGAAGCCTGTGGCACCGAGAATCAGGATGTTCATGATGGGAGACTACCCAAAAACGGCATGTCGGGCAGGGGCGGGCGGTATAACGCCTGCAAGAAATTGTCTGCCTTTCATGCCGGATAGCTCAAGCGATAAGGCGGGGATCGAGTCTCGCCATGGGAATAGCGCATTCGGTGACGATCCGGGCCGCCAGGGACGGGTCAAGCGGCGGCCTGACGTGGAAGAAGGCAAGTTCCAGCGCCAGGCCGATCGCGAAAGGTCGCCTGCTGAGGGGTACGCGATTTCGATCGAGAGCATCGGCCAACTTCGGCCATAGGCGGCGAACGTAGGCAACGGGCGTCTCGGCTGGACGGTTCTCATCCGCCAATCGCGGTATTCCGAATTGCGGATGTCCGATTGTTGAGACCACGTAACGAAGCGTTTCCATCGCCATCTCTTGCGAGATCAGAGCACCGGACCTTCTCGCCGCGCCGTATGTCAGGTTGAGCAGGGAATCGTGGCTTTCCAGAAGGAAGGCGTTGGGCAGGTTGCCGGTATAATAGCGGGAGCCGTCTTCGGCTTCCATGGCGATGAGATCAGCGTCGTCGCTGAGATCTCCTGCGGAAGCAATATCAAAGGCGGTGAGGACGCACGAAAAACCGCCAACCGATCCCAGGGCTCCAAACAGATCGATCGGCTGAACATGGCCGTCCGTCGCCATTTCCTGAATCACATGATCCAGCAGGGCGCGTGCAACCAGCCCTGGGCTCTCGACAGTATCTTCGGTCTCCTGCCGGCGCGGATCGACAGAGGCCGAGCTATCGGCAAGGCTCTCCATCTCGTCTCGCGGAGGCGCGGACGGAGGCGCGTTTGATCTGGTGCTGCGGCCGAATGTCGGAAGTTTCATGTGTGCGATGTTGAGATGAAGCCGTTAACGTTTGGTTAGGATCACGGCGAAAAATAAGGAGTTGCTTAATTAGCTACATCTTCAGTCATCGCCGACGGCATTCATTTGGGACACTTCTTGACGAGAAATGCGCTTGGCGGTCCTCCGATCGCCGCATAAGATCGAGCGCTCTAGCCTGGAGAGCGCCATGCGGCACAGAGACGACCACGCAGATCATGACCACGATCACCATGATCATCACCACGACAACCATTATTCGGACATGCAGGCGCGTGTAAAAGCGTTGGAATCGCTGCTGACGGAGAAGGGGCTGATCGATCCGGCGGCGATCGATGCGATTGTCGAAACCTATGAGACAAAGGTCGGGCCGCGCAATGGTGCGCGTGTCGTTGCGAAAGCCTGGAGCGATCCCGACTTTGCCGAATGGCTGAAGCGGGACGCGACGGCGGCGATTGCGAGCCTCGGTTATACTGGTCGGCAGGGCGAGCACATGCGCGCCGTCTTCAACACGGCTGACACGCATAACCTCATCGTCTGCACGCTCTGCTCCTGCTATCCGTGGTCGGTTCTCGGCCTGCCGCCGGTCTGGTACAAGGCTCCCGCCTATCGCTCGCGTGCCGTCATCGATCCGCGCGGCGTGCTGGCTGAATTCGGGGTGACGCTGCCTGAGAGCAAGAAGGTTCGCGTCTGGGATTCGACGGCGGAGCTGCGTTATCTCGTCATCCCCGAGCGACCCGAGGGAACGGAGGGCATGGATGAGGAGGCGCTTGCCGATCTCGTCAGCCGCGATGCGATGATCGGCACTGCAATTGCGGGAAGCGCGAAAATTTCGGGCGCCGGCAATCCGGAGGTGGCCCGATGAACGGCCCACACGATCTCGGGGGCCAGATGGGCTTCGGCCCCGTCGCGCCGGAAGTCAACGAACCCTATTTCCATGCCGAATGGGAGAAGCGGGCGCTCGGCATCACGCTCTCCTGTGGCGCTTTTGGTGCCTGGACTATTGACGAGAGCCGGCATGCGCGCGAAAGCATTCCGCCGGCCGATTATCTTGCGGCAAGCTATTACGAGATCTGGATCCGCGGCATTGACATGCTTCTGGAGCGCCATGGCTTTGCGAACCGCGAGGAATTGCTGTCCGGCTCGAAGCTGCAGGATGGCTCGGTGCCGAAGCGAGTGCTGAAGGCCGACATGGTCGCCGGCGTGCTCGCCAAGGGTGGGCCTTGCGACCGGCCTGTCGAGGCGGCGCCGCTCTTCGTCGTCGGCGAAACTGTAAAGACCAAGAATTTCAATCCGGCCACCCATACCCGGCTGCCGCGTTATGCCCGCGCCAAGACCGGCACCATCGAGGCGGTGCAGGGCTCATTCGTCTTCCCTGATGACAATGCGCATGGCAAGGGCGAGAACCCGCAATGGCTCTATACCGTGGTCTTCGATGGTGGTGAGATCTGGGGCGAGGGGGCAGACCCATCGCTGACGGTCTCGATCGATGCGTGGGAGAGCTATCTTGAGCGTGTGTGAGGTGCCCTCTCAACTGGCCCAATCGCCCAGCCTGCCGAAGTCACCGGAAGGCGATCCGGTTTTCCCGGAGCCCTGGGCTGCGGAGGCCTTCGCCATGACGGTGCATCTGCATGAGAAGGGGCTGTTTGCCTGGAACGAATGGGCTGAGAACCTGTCGAAGGAGTTGCACAAACCTGGCCGCGCCGAAGACGGCAGCGACTATTTCGACTGCTGGGTGGCTGCTCTTTCCGAACTGCTCGTCAGCCGAGGCGTTGCGGATGCCGCCGTGATCCTCGACCTGCAGAAGAGCTGGCAAAGGGCGGCGGAAGCAACGCCGCATGGCAAGCCGATCGAGCTTGCGAATGATCCGCTGCGCTGAGTTTCAGATGCAGTTCCCAGCTTGGAGGGTTTGGACGCAAAACCGCTCTGCACTTTTGCTGGAATTGCCCTACGACGGGAACTGCCGGTAACATTCCTCGGCCACCTTGCGCAGCATGTCGCGAGAGATTTCGCCGGTGACAGCGTAGCCGAGTTCGCCGTCGATCCAGTAGAAGGTTTCCACATCCTTGGCTGAGGCGAAGCGGAAACTCGTCGTCCTGTTTTCCTTGTTGCGGCCGACGATGACCGTCAGGCGCTCGCCGCCCTGATCCTCGTACATGAACATGGCGCCCGGCCTGTCATCGACCGGTAGCAGGCGACCACCGACAAGGTGGAAGCCGAGGGATTTCAGGTCCGGAACCTTGAGATCGGGGATCGCCAGACGCTTGCCGAGCCAGGTCGCCAGATGGGCTTCCTCATTGGCGAAGACTTCGACCGGGTGGCGCACTTCGCTCGCATAGACAAGGAAGGCGGTTTCGGCCTGCTTCGGCAGGGTCTCGGATTCGGCAAGCTGTAACGGTGGGCGCTCAAAGAGCGGCGGGATGAAGCGGTCGCTGACGGCGCCAAGCGCAAAGAGGATCACGGCGGCTGCGGCGAATGCCGAGCGTATCTTCCAGGGGGAGGTTGGCTGAACTACTGATGTCACCATCCGGAGATCGGCGTCGCGGCTTTTCTCATAACCTGCAAACAGCGATTTGATGCCGGCATTCTGCGTCTGCCAAGCGGCGACCATGGCGGCCTCCTCCGGGTTTTCCGCGAGGTAGGCTTCGACGTGGGCGCGGGCAGCTTCCGGCAATTGCCCGTCGGCGTAGGCGTGCAGGTCCGCTTCGGTCACGGCTCGATTGGTTTCGTTCATTTCGGTCTCCGAAGCGTAATCACGTTGTCGGCTTTCATATGTTCGCTCATGCGCTGGCGTGCGCGCGACAGGCGCGACATGACGGTGCCGATCGGGATCTCCAGCATGGCGGCGACTTCGCTGTAGCTGTAGCCTTCGATGACCACGAGCATCAGTACGGAGCGGTAGTCCTCCGACAGGCTGTTGAGAGCCTGTTCCAGCCGCAGGCGCTCCAGCGGATCGGCCTGAGTATCGGAATTGGCGATATCCTCGGCGGCATCGAGTTCGACCAGCCGGTCGCGGGGGCTTGCGCGGCGGGCGTTGCGGTAAAGGTTGGTCATGGTCGTCAGGACCCAGCCGCGCAGGTTGATGCCGCGCCACTGGCCGCGCCGGGCCAGGACCTTTTCCACGCAATCCTGAAGCAGATCCTCGCCTTCGGCATCCGAGCGGGTGAGGCTGCGGGAATAGCGGCGAAGCGAGGGGAGGAGGGCCAGGATCTGGCCCTCGAACGTATCGGGTGGGGGCGTCTTCACGCTGGCCTCATCAGGGCTTCGCGACATCCCAGGAACCGCCGACGCCATCGCCGGTGATATCGCCGGACTTCGTGTCCTTCACCCAGTAATAGAGCGGCATGCCGTCCTTGGCCCACTGCTTCTTTCCATCCTTGCGCTCGACGAGCGAGTATGCACCTTCGGCCTTGGCATCGCTAGCAGCGAGGAAGGGCGGCCAGTTGGTTGCGCACTTGTCGTAGCAATTCGAGACGCCCTTTTCGTCCTTCTTGTAGGTGTAGAGCGTCATGCCCTTTTCGCCGGCGAGGACCTTGCCCTTGGTCGTGTCGACCTCGGTGACGGCGGGGGCGGCGAAGGCTGCAGTGGCGGTGGCAGCGACGACTGCAAGCACGGACAGGAATTTCACGGACTTCATGGTCTCTCTCCTCGGGTTAGGCACGCATTTTTGCGATACCGGACATGAGACACGTCAGGGCTTGGTTTTATTCCCGCCTGTTTTTCAAACGTCAGTTCGGATTGAAAACAACATGGCAGTCCCGTCCGGCCGCCTTGGCGCGATAGAGGGCGTTATCGACGTTACGCAGCAATTCGGCGCGGCGGCGGCCGCCCAGCGGAGCAAGTGCTGCACCGATGCTCAGGCGGGCGCGGATGATGTTTCCTTCGATGGTAAAGGGGCTGCGGAAGGTCGCGAGAAGACGTTCGGAGACAGCGACAAGCGCTTCGGTGTTCGGCGGGTTCGGAACGAAGATCGCGAATTCGTCGCCGCCCATGCGGATGACGATATCGCCGGAGCGGATGACCGAGCGAATGCGGCTTGCCGCTTCGCGCAGCACTTCATCGCCGATATGATGACCGAGCGTATCGTTGATCGACTTGAAGCCGTCCATATCGAGATAGAGGGCGCCGAAGGTCTGGCCGGAGGCAAGGGCTGCTTCCAGCGCCCGGTCGACGATGGCATCGAGCGCCGATCGGTTGAGGAAGCCTGTCAGCGGATCGGTCATGGCGGCGGTGCGCAGGCTGTTTTCGGCAAGGCCCATGACGAAATTCGCCTTCTGCAGCCGCAGAAGCGCGCTGGCCACACGGGCGAAACGGCGAAGATTGGCGGCCTCCTGTTCGGTGAAGAGCCGCGGCTTCTGATCGAGGATGCAGAACGCGCCGATTGCCAGGTCGCTTTCAAGTTCCAGAGGTGCACCGGCATAGAAACGGAAATGCGGCGGGCCTGTCACATAGGGTGCGGTGCTGAGTTCCGCATCCTGTTCCAAATCGGGAACGACGACCATGTCGTTGGCGAAGACGACGCGGGTGCAGAAGGAGAGGTCGCGCGGGCATTCGGAAAGTTGCATGCCCGCTTCGCCGGCAATGCGCAGCCAGTCCTCATCGACGATGTTGACAGCGGCATAGGGCATTGCGAATGCATTCTTGGCGAGCTCGGCAAGTGCTGCAAGCTCCGGCGTCGGGCTGCTGCTGATGGCGCTCAGCGAGCGCACGGCAAGCAGTCGCTGCGGTTCGTTGACTGGAATTCGGATCGTCTGCCCCACTCGGATCTCCGTCTCTGTCAAAGACAGGGGATAGAAATGGCCCTATTGAAAATCTCGGCAAGGGCTAAAATTCGCCAGCGTTAACTGGCAGTTGCCGCGGGCGTCGCGGCGGGGCGCTGCCGATGACGCTAGCGAGGCTAGGCAGGGCGATGGAAAGGTTCTAGTGTCTGTTTGCCTGCGTGACTGGCGAGACAGATGGAGAACCATCGGGAAGCGCAGGCTGCCGCTGCCGCTCGCCTGGGCACCAAGATAGTAACTCCTGTAACCTGTGCCATGCCCCCCATGCAGAACCAGAATCCCCGCCTTATCGAAGCCCTTTCGCAACTTGATCAGCTCACCAATTGGGAACAACGCCCGCGCGGCGAAATGCGTGTCGGGCTTGAACCGATCCTCGATCTCTCCGCGCGTCTCGGCAATCCGCACCGCGCCTTCCGCTCGATCCATGTGGCAGGCACCAAGGGCAAAAGCTCGACCTGCGCGCTGCTGGAAGCAGGGCTACGCCATGCCGGCATTTCCGTCGGGCGCTATGCCTCGCCGCATGTGGAGCATATTTCCGAGCGCGTCAGCGTCAACGGCCAGCCGGTCGAGGAGGCCGTGCTCGCCGAGGCGCTGTTCCTGGGCCTTGATGCGCTCAGGCAAGCAAGGACGGAAGGGACGGCAGCCGAGGCTGCAACATGGTTCGACATACTGACAGCGGCGGGTTTCCTGATTTTTCGCGATGCGGGCGTTCAATGGGCCGTTGTCGAGACAGGGCTCGGTGGCCGGCTGGATTCGACCAATATCGTCGACAGCGATGTTTCGATCGTCACCAATATCGGCCTCGAACATACGGAGATTTTGGGCAAGACGCGGGCGGCGATTGCCTTCGAAAAGGCCGGTATCATCAAGCCGCATACGACTGTCGTGACACCGCTTGAAGCGGATGACGAGGCGGGGGCGGTGATAGCCAGTCGGGCAGCCGAGATCGATGCGCGTCTGATCCGGCCGGATCTTTCGCAAGCGTCGACGATTGCCGGGCGCAATGCCGCAGTCGCGGGTGCGGCGCTCGCTGTGCTCGGTGAACTCGGCGTCAGGGCGCGCGAGGGCAAGGCGGTCGGCGGTTGGCTTGTTGATGCAGAGGCCGAGCGGGAATCGCAGCTGCCGGGGCGGCTGGAGCGATTTATCGTGCCTGTCCCTGGGCGTGCCGCGGCCAGCAATATTGCCGTTGCGCTCGACGGGGCACATGTGCCGTTCAATCTCGAAGCGGTGCTCGACGATCTCTCCGGCATGGAAGGATTTGCCGGATCGGGCATTGCTGTCGTGGCGATCGCGGCCGACAAGGATGCAGCGGGGCTTCTCGAGGTGATGGGCCGCCATGGCGTCTCGCCGATCTTCACCTCGGTCTCCGATCGTTTCCGTTCTCCTGCCGAATTGCAGAGGCTTGCCGGTCAGATCGGTCTCGCGAGCGAAGTGATCGAGGATCCGCAGACTGCCTATGAAAAGGCGCTCGAACGGGCAGCCAGCTCCGGCGCCTGGGTGATCCTGACGGGATCGCTCTATCTCGTCGGCCTGCTGCGCGAGCGGGTCATCAACGAGGCGGTGAAGAGCTAGCTCGCCTCAGGGAAAATTCCGCCTTGCCTATGCGAGGCGAATCCTGCCAAGTCGCTTCCATGCAATTCGCCCCGCAACAGGATGAAGCCCTGAAGGCCGTTTCGAACTGGCTGAAGGAGGGCAGGTCGCCGCTCTTCCGTCTGTTCGGCTATGCCGGAACGGGCAAGACGACGCTTGCCAAGCATTTTGCCGAGCATGTGGATGGCGATGTGCTGTTTGCCGCATTCACCGGCAAGGCCGCACAGGTACTGCGCTCGCGTGGGGCGTCGAACGCCAAGACCATCCACTCGCTGATCTATCGGCCGCGCGGCGAGGAAGAGGTGGAGGACGAGGAAACCGGCAAGACTTCGATCGCGCCGATGTTTTCCATCAATCGCCAGAGTCCGGTCGCCAAGGCTGCGCTGATCATTGTTGACGAATGCTCGATGGTGGACGAGGCGCTCGGCAAGGACCTGATGAGCTTCGGCACGCCGATCCTGGTGCTCGGTGATCCCGGCCAGCTGCCGCCGGTCACGGGCGGCGGTTTCTTCACAAACCAGGAACCGGATTATCTGTTGACGGACATCCACCGGCAGGCGCGCGACAATCCGATCATCAAGCTCGCCATGCAGGTGCGTGAGGGCAACGAGATCATGTATGGCGACTACGGCAAGGCGCAGGTGATCTCGAAGAACGAGGTGACGCAGCCGCTGGTGATGGATGCCGATCAGGTGCTTGTCGGCACAAACAAGACGCGGCGGCGCTATAACCAGCGCCTGCGGGAACTCAAGGGTTTTACGACCGAGCATCCACAGACCGGCGACAAGCTGGTCTGCCTGCGTAACGACCCGGCAAAGGGCCTGCTCAACGGCTCGCTCTGGCAGGTCATGACCTCGTCCAAGGAAACGACCAAGCCGGGCATTAATCTGCTGGTGCGCCCCGAAGATGACGACATGGATCGGGGGGCTGCCAAGATCAAGCTCCTGAAACAGGCTTTCGAGAATGTGGAAGGCGAGATCCCCTGGAACACACGCAAGCGCTATGACGAGTTCGATTACGGCTATGCGCTGACGGTTCACAAGGCACAGGGTTCGCAGTGGAACAATGTCGTCTTGTTCGACGAAAGCTGGGCTTTCCGCGATACGCGCGAGCGCTGGCTTTACACCGCGATTACACGCGCAGCAGAAACGCTGACGATTGTCCGCTAAACTTGGCGTTCCCTAAAGTTTGGCGATCACGGTCGTGCGGGATGCGGTGGCGGCCGCAGCCGGTGTGGGGAGAATCAAGCCTGAACGATGCCGAGGAGAACCGCCTTGGCGATGGCCTGGAAGCGGTTGTTGGCATGGAATTTCAGAATGATGTTGGCTTCCAGTCCGCGCGCTTCCTCATGCTTGAGGTCGAGGGCGCGGGCAATGCGCTGCGTCGAATAGCCCTCTGACATCAGCTCCAGGCACTCGCGCTCCTGATCGGTCAGGCTTGCCGGATCCCTGTTGTCGTTGATCGGCGGCAAGTCGAGACTGCTGTCATATTCGAGAAGATCGCTCACCTGCTGCAACTGCCGGTGCAAGGTCGACATCTCGGCCGTCAGCTCGCGCTTGCGCTGGGAAAGGGCCTCGCGGAAGATCGACTCGGCCTCTTCCTGTGAGACTGCGCTGCGCAAGACCTCCATCAGCTCCTGGATGACCGCGATCGGCATGCCGGTTTCACGGCAAACGGTGATGACCGCCATGCGCATGACGTCATCCTGATCGTAAACGCGCATCAGGCCGATGCGGTTTGCGGAAATCAGGCCCTTTTCTTCGTAGAAATGCAATGTCCTGTGCGTGACGCCGAAAGCGTTCGCCATGTCGGCGATGGGAACGGGACCTTGTGGAATATCCGGCGGCAAAGCAGCCGAAGGCAGGAACCGGTATTTCGACCGGGCCTCCGAAGCAATACCGGCGGCAGCAAACAAACGTTTGGAACCGTCTGGCATGAACCCTCCTGGGGCAGGTAGTTGCACCTCATGCGGCTTTGCCAGTTGCTTCCGGAGCGCGGCGAGTGGGGTTTCCTCTAGCGTTCTTATCGTTGGAAGAAGCAGTACTCGGCGTACTTGACTCGTTTACGCAGCGCCCACTTTATGCGCGGACGGTTTCTTTTGTAAGTGCTAAAAATAACCGTTTTTAAATGGGATAGCAATGTCAGGGCATCCCGGTCCACCTCTTGCTCTGGTGTGTGGTATAGGGGAACCACAGTGTTTTCCGCGTTCTCGGCTGATCTTCGAAGGGAACGGAAATTACTGTTTCCGGTACGCTGATGATGCCGGTCGTCGTGGGAGGCGTGGCCATCAAGGCCAGGCATGAATGCATACGCGAATCTGATTGGCCTTCGCTGTCGCCTTGGCTTAAAAGCAGGGCCAGTCCCCACCCCAGACGGATATCGCCATGCCCGCCAAACTCTCCGTGAACCTCAATGCAATCGCCATGCTGCGCAACCGGCGCGACCTGCCCTGGCCAAGCGTGGAAGGGCTCGGGCGCATCGCGTTGCAGGCCGGCGCTTCGGGCCTGACCGTGCATCCGCGGCCGGACCAGCGGCATATCCGCTTTTCCGACCTACCGGTCATTCGCAACCTGATTGACGACGAATTTCCGGAGGCCGAATTCAATATAGAGGGCTATCCGACGGAGGAATTCCTGGAGCTCTGCGCCAAGGCCCAGCCCGAGCAGGTGACGCTCGTGCCTGACGATCCCTCGCAGGCGACCTCCGATCACGGCTGGGATTTCCGCAAGCATCAGGCATTCCTGACCGATGTCGTGGGACGGCTGAAGAAGATGGGATTCCGCGTTTCGCTTTTTGCCGATGGCGATGGCGACGCGGAGGCCGTGAAAGCCGCGAAAGCGACGGGTGCTGACCGAATCGAGCTTTACACCGGCCCCTATGGCGGCTGCTACGATGCGCCTGAAAGGGCGGGGCCGATCCTCGAAGGGCTCGGCAAGACGGCGGATGCGGCGCTTGCCCTCGGCCTTGCTGTCAATGGCGGCCATGACCTGACGGTGGACAACCTGCCAGCGCTGGTGAAGCGCATTCCCGATCTCGCCGAGGTTTCGATCGGCCACGGGCTGACGGCCGATGCGCTGGAATATGGCATGGCGGAAACGGTGCGCCGCTTCTGCCGGGCATGCGGCCAGAAAATCTGACAAGAAAGGCCCGCCCTCTGTGGATGAAAGGGCGGGCATTCGAGCGGGGTGCGTCCATTCGGACGCACTAAGGGCGCTCTACCTCTTTAAATCTACGCATCAGGCTTTCCGAAAATCGATTCCGATCCTCTAGCCGATGCTGCGGGCCGGCTCAGGCGATGAGAGCGGCCTTGTTGGCGATGAAGTAATCCTTCAGCGACTGCGGTTCCTTGCCCGTCAGCCTGGTGAAGTCATCGGTGACGATGTCGAACTTGCCAGCGCGGATATTGGCGTCGGCAGAGACGAGCATGTCGGCAACGAAGCCCGGCAGGCCGGCGCCGCGGAGGCCCTGGCCGAGCTGCTCGTCGGTCACGGTGACGACGTCCAGCGGCTTGCCGGTGGCCTCGGTGGCGATGGCGGCGATTTCCTTTGATGTCAGCGACTGCTTGCCGGTGAGCGTGTAGATGGCGCTTGCCGAGATGCCGGCTGCAAGAACCGAGGCAATGGCGAGTGCGCAGTCGTCACGCGAGATGGTCGAGATCTTGCCGTCACCCGCCGAGGTGAACCATTTTCCGGCCTGCAGATTGTGCGGCATGCTGTGCATGTAGTTGTCGTGATACCAGGCGTCGCGCACGATCGTGTAGGGGATGCCGCTTTCCTTGATGGCATTTTCGGTGCCGAGGTGGTCGGGCGCGAAGGTGACGAGCGAATTATCGGGGGCCGGCATCGAGGTGTAGGTGATGTGCTTTACCTTGGCCTTGACGGCGGCGGCGACGGCGGCCTTATGCTGGATCAGGCGCTTGCCGGGTGTGTCGAGCGCGTCAGTGCTGATGATCAGCAGGCGGTCGACGCCGGCAAAGGCGGCTTCGAGGCCGGCGGCATCATCGAAATCCGCCTTGCGGGTGACGACACCTTTGGCAGCGAGACCGGCGAGCTTTTCTGGGCTGCGGGTCGCGGCGATGATGTTTGCCGGAGCGACCTTGTAGCTTTCGATCAGGTGATGGACGACACGCTGGCCGAGCTGGCCTGCTGCGCCGGTGACGAGAATGGTTTCGCTCATGATATCCTCTACAGTGGTTGACAGGTGGTCTCAAAAAGAGAGTAACACTAGAATAGGAATTGACCCGAGGCTGTAAAGAAGGCAGTTTTTCGGGAGTTCGTTACCAAAAGGGAACCAGCTCATGGCAGGAACCATCGTTAGCCTGAAGGATAGAACGCGCCAGTCGGCAGGACCTGCGGACGGGCAGGGCGGCGCGCGGCGCGAGATCGATCTTGCCAGTCTGGATTTCACCAATTGTCCGGTGCGGGATGTGTTGCAGCAGATCGGCGGCAAATGGTCGACCCTGCTTCTGGAGGCGCTGGCCAAGCAGCCCTATCGCTTCGGCGAGTTGCGCCGGATGATCCCGGATATTTCCCAGCGCATGCTCACCCAGTCGCTGCGCGACCTGCAGCGCGACGGCTATATCGAGCGGGAGGTTTTTCCGACGAAGCCGCCGAGCGTGGAATATCGTATGACCGATTTCGGCCGCTCGCTCTATACGGCGCTGTCGCAGCTTCTGAACTGGGCCGAAGCGAACCATGACGGAGTTCGTGCTGCCCGGCTTCGCTTCGACGCCGATGCTGTGTAGAGCGCAATTCCGGACACAAAACCGCTGCACACTTTTGCTGGAATTGCTTTAGGGGATCAGGCGGACAAGCCGCCTGATCCTGAAATGATTACTTCTCGCGGCCTTCCGTCAGGAAGAACAGGAAGGCGACTGCCGGGAAGCAGAAGCCGATCCAGGCCGCCATCGTCCAGCCACCCGTTGCATAGGCCCAGCCGCCGAGCGCCGAACCGATGGCGCCGCCGGTGAAGAAGGTCGCCATGAAGAGGCCGTTCAAGCGGCCGCGATGTTCCGGGCTCAGCCCGTAGATGGCGCGCTGGCCGCAGACGAGATTGGTGGTCACGCCGAAATCCAGGAGGATCGCAGCAGCCGTCAGCAGGATGAGCGCCATCAGCGAGCCATCGGTGGCGAAGTGGCTGATGAGGAACGAGCCCATGCCGAGCAGCATGGCGAGCGTGGATGCGACCTTCGTCATGCCGCGATCGGCCAGTCGGCCGGCAATCGGCGAGGCAATGGCGCCGGCGGCACCGGCAAGCGCAAAGAGAGCGATGCCGCTCTGCGAGATGCCGAAGGCGGGGCTGGAGAGCAGCAGCGGCGCAGTCGTCCAGAACAGGCTGAAGGCGCCGAACATGCCGGCCTGATAGAGGGCGCGGCGTTGCAGCACGCGCGAGTTCACCGCCAGATGGCCCATGGAGGCCAGCAGTTCACCGTAACGCAGCTTGGTGTGAGGGACGCGGACCGGCAGGTTGGCGCGCAGCACGATGCCGAGGGCGATCATGACCGCTGCAGTGACGTAATAGACCATATGCCAGGACGAGGCTTGGGCAACGAGGCTCGCGAAGGGGCGGGCGAGCATGATGCCGCAGAGCAGGCCGCTCATGACATTGCCGACGACCTGGCCGCGCGTCGCGTCCGGCGCCATGCTGGCGGCGAAGGGGACGAGGACCTGTGCTGCGACCGAGGCGAGACCGATACAGAGCGAAGCCGTCAGGAACATGCCGGGCGTGGAGGAGAACGCCGCGCCGACGAGGGCAAGTGCGGAGCCGACAGTCAGTGTCAGGATGAGACGACGATTTTCGAAGAGGTCGGCAAGCGGCACCAGGAGCAGAAGGCCGAGACCGTAGCCTATCTGCGTGAGCGTGACGATGAGGCCAGTTGCGGCAGGCGAGAAACCGAGATCGGCGCTGATCAGGCCTGCCAGTGGCTGGCCGTAATAGAGGTTGGCGGCGACGAAGCCGCAGGAGGCTGCAAAAAGGAAGGTTAGCCAAGGGGATAGGGCGCGAGGCAAGGCCGCATCCTGAGTGGTGGCTGAAACGCTCATCAGAAACTCCAACAGGCAATGATTGGGAGGATTGAATGCAATTTTATCGTTTGCCGCCACCCGATCCCTGACCGGATGACGGTATTTCTCTCATCAAGTTACGAGACGCATTGCGGCCTCGGCCGCAGCCATCATCTCTTTCTCGCCGCGTCCCGTCCTCCCGATGACGCGAAAGCCCTTCGTCAGGCAGAGAAATGTGAGGGCGGTAGTATCGGCATCCACGGTTGACGGGATCGTACCATCGGCCTGGCCGATGCGGATGAGATCGGCCATCAGCTTTTCGTCAGCGGAAAAGGCGGCGGCCACATGTTCCGCGGTCTCCTCGTCGAGCAGCGAAATGTCGTTTGCGCCACCGACGACGAGGCAGCCCTTGAGGCCCGCTTCGCCGTGGGAAAGCTCGGCGTAATACAGGACCATCTGGAAGACCTTTTCGCGGCCCGTCTTTACGGATGCGATCTTCGCCTCCAGCCGGCCGCGGCCGAGCTGGCGATAGCGTCTGAAGGCGGCAAGAAAGATGCCGCGCTTATCCTTGAAAGCCTTGTAGACGCTGCCGGAGGCAAGGCCCATGGCTTCGGTCAATTCGCTGATGGAGGCGGCATGGTAGCCGCGCTCGGAGAACACGCGCAAAGCCGCATCGAGTGCCGAGTCCATGTCGAACTCGCGCGGGCGGCCGCGGCTGCGGGTTTTCGGGTCAGGTGTGAGGGTGTCAACGGTCATGGCGCCTAATTAGGGAATGACCGTTTCCAAATCAAGTAAAATTTCTGCCAGGCAGCAAAATCAGAGGTCGAGCACCCAGGTCTGGCCGTTCGCTTCCGGGCCGAACATGCGATGTCTCTCTTCGGAGACAAGCCGGAAGCCGGCCTTCTGATAGATGGCACGGGCGGTGTGGAGGAAGTCGTTGGTCCAAAGCGAAATCTGCCGGTATCCCTTGCGGCGGGAGAAGACGATGCACTCGTCGACGAGTTGCCTGCCAAGGCCGAGACCGCGGGCGGCCTTGTCGACATAGAGCAGGCGGAGCTTGGCAATGCCATCGCCACCATTGGTGATCAGCACCGAGCCCAGATTGATGCCGGCGCGCTCGGCGATCCAGCAATATTCCATCTCGGGATCGAAACTGGCGAGGAACTTGCCGGCGACGTCGGCGACCAGCCCCTCGAAGCGCAGGTCCCAGCCATATTCCTCGGCATAGAAACGTCCCTGGCTCTGGACGATCCAGCCGATATCGCCGGCGCGATGCGGGCGGATGACGGGGGCTGCCGGTTTTGCCTGAGGGTCGAGGATCGCGCGGATCGTTCGCATGGCGGCAATGGCGGCCTGCGGCTCGCCATCGGCGAGCGTATCGAAGCGGGCGGCGATCTGGGCGTTGGAGCGGCTGCCGAGCTCTTCGAACTGGGCGCGTCCCCTGGCGGTGACAATGAGAATCTGGCTGCGCTGATCGGCCGGATCGGGCGTTGCCTCAATGAAGTGTTCTTCGCGAAAGCGCTTGAGGATGCGGCTGAGATAGGCGGGATCGAGCTGCAGGTCGCGGGCGAGGACGCCGGCATTGACGCCATCATGGGCGCCGATCTCGAAGAGCACGCGCGCATCGGTCAGCGTGAAGGGGGTATCGAGATAGGCCTTGTTCAGAAGGCCGAGGAAGTTCGTATAGAAGCGATTGAATTCGCGGGCGGACTCGATGAGGGCAATATCGGTCATGGCAGGGTCTCCTACAGCATCGGCCCGAAAATCCGCTTCGATTTTCGGTAAGCCTGATGCGCAGATTCAAAGAGATAGAACACCGTGCGTCAGAATGGACGCACGGTGTTCTATCGAAACCCTGCTGCTTTTATTTGACTGAGTCAACTAAATTGATGGCTCAGGCCGCGTCTTCTTCTTCGTTTGGGAGTTCTCCCTCGAACGCGAAATCGACAGCGGCGCGGGCGTGGATCGTCGTGGTGTCGAAGCCGGGCAGGGGCAGATGATCGGGATCGAGGATCAGGCAGATCTCGGTGCAGCCGAGGATGATGCCATCGGCGCCCTTGGCGTGGGCGCGTTCGATTACGGCCATCAGTTTTTCCCGCGAGCTGTCGAGCACCTTGCCGGCGCAGAGCTCGTTGAAGATGATGTCATGGACGGTGGTGCGGTCGGCGGCATCAGGCACGACGATGTCGAGGCCGAGGCTCTTCATGCGCTCGGTATAGAAGCCGTGCTCCATCGTGTAGCGCGTGGCGAGCAGCAGCGGGCGCTTGCAGCCTGCTGCGTGGATAGTCTTCGCCGTCTCGTCGATGATGTGGATCAGCGGCACGGAGATGTGTGTCGCAACCTCGGGCGCGATCAGATGCATGGTGTTGGTGCAGATCAGCACGCAATCGGCACCGGCAATCTGCAGGCGCAGCGCAACATCGCCGAGGCGCGAGGCAGCCTTATCCCAGGCGCCGGCCTTCTGCAGGGCAACGATCTCTTCGAAATTCACCGAATGCATGGTCAGTTCGGCAGAGGCTAGGCCGCCCAGGCGCTCACGCACCATTTCGTTGATGAGACGATAGTAAACTGCCGAACTTTCGAAGCTCATACCGCCGATGAGGCCGATTGTTTTCATGGATGCTCGCTCCCTGGAGTGTTTTCTGATGTCCTGATGATGCTGCAGATCGGGCGCGATGTGTTTGCGTTGTTTGTTCTTTTGCATCGTTCTGTGCTATACTTTTGCACCATTTTCGATTTCTCTGCAAAATTTCAGCGTGGACTTTTCATGATCGACGATCGCGACAGGCGGATTCTCGATATCCTGCAAGAGAATGCAGGCATCTCCGTGACCGAGCTTGCCGAACAGGTGGCGCTTTCGGTTTCCGCCTGTTCGCGGCGCATCCAGCGGCTGGAAGAGACCGGCCATATCGCGCGGCGCATCGTCGTGCTCGATCGGGAGAAGATGGGCGTGCCGACGACCGTCTTCGCGCTTGTGAAGACCGCACATCATTCCGACGAGTGGACCGAGAGTTTCCGGCGGGCGATCAGCGATATCCCCGAGATCGTCGAGGCACACCGGTTGACCGGCAACTACGATTACATCCTCAAGATCGTGCTGCCGCGCGTCGAGCACTACGACGTCATCTACAAGCGCATCGTACGCCGGATCGAGCTTTTCGATGTCTCTGCCTCGATCTCCATGGAACTGATGAAGAGCGGCACCTCCATACCTGTCTCCTATGCCTGAAGTCGTGGGCAGGCATGCTGAAACGGCGGTTGAATCCTTCCTGTGAAAGGCGACATTTGCTGCAGCGAAATGACGAAAGGGTAGGGTCATGAGCGAACATCATGTCGTCGTTGTCGGCGGCGGTTTTGGCGGGCTGCAGCTCGTCAACGGGTTGAAGGGGGCGGGCGTGAAGATCACGCTGATCGATCGGCGCAACCATCATCTCTTTCAGCCGCTTCTCTATCAGGTGGCAACCACGATCCTGTCCACTTCCGAGATCGCCTGGCCGATCCGCCACCTCTATGCCGACCGGCCCGAGGTGACGACGCTGCTCGGCGAGGTCAATGGCGTCGATCCACAAGCAAAGACCGTTACGCTGCGCAGCGGCATGGTGCTGAACTACGACACGCTGGTGCTGGCGACCGGTGCCACGCATGCCTATTTCGGCCATGACGAATGGGAACCGGTCGCACCCGGCCTGAAGACGCTGGAAGATGCGACGACGATCCGCCGCCGTGTGCTGCTTGCCTTCGAGCGGGCGGAAGTGGAAAGCGATCCCGCGGTGCGCGATGCGCTCCTTACCTTTTCCATCGTCGGCGCAGGCCCGACTGGTGTCGAGCTTGCCGGCATTATTGCAGAGCTCGCGCATTTCACGCTGCCCAAGGAATTCCGCAATATCGATACGCGTAAGACCCGTGTCGTGCTGATCGAGGCAGGCCCGCGCGTGCTGCCTGCCTTTGCCGAGGATCTCTCGGCCTATGCGCGGAAGGCGCTCGAAAAACTCGGTGTCGAGGTGCTGACGGGAACGCCGGTGACACAGTGCACGGCCGATGGCGTAACCATGGGTGAGGCTTTCATTCCGAGCCGGACCATCGTGTGGGCGGCGGGCGTGCAGGCCTCGCATGCGGCGCTCTGGCTTGGCGTGCCGGCCGACCGGGCAGGGCGCACCATCGTCGAAAAGGATCTGACGGCACCGGGCCTGCGGGATGTCTTCGTGATCGGTGACACCGCCTCCGTAACCCAGGAGAATGGCAAGCCGGTGCCGGGTATTGCGCCGGCTGCCAAGCAGCAGGGCGGTTATGTCGCGAAGGTGATCCGGGCGCGCATGTCCGGCAAACCCGCGCCTGCGCCATTCAAATATTTCCATCAGGGGAGCCTGGCAACGATCGGCAAGAGTGCGGCGATCATCGATTTCGGCCCTTTCAAGCTCAAGGGCTGGCTTGCCTGGTGGATCTGGGGTCTTGCCCATATTTACTTCCTGATCGGCACCCGCTCGCGTTTCAGCGTCGCCTGGAACTGGTTCTGGATCTATATGAGCGGCCAGCACAGCGCCCGGCTGATCACCCAGCGCGAGACGATGCGCGACGACGGCTAGCAAAAGGCGCACCCGGTCGCGACAGCCGCGCTGACGAAATTACGTCCACTCCGGCTGGATACGGATGTTCCCGGGCTATCCGGAAATTGCGCGGCTGTAGGGGCATGACTGTACGTGTCGCGAGGGCGGGAATTCTATCCCGCCTGTTCATACCGGCTTATTGCCAGCTGCCGTTGGGCAGGCGGCCGTGATAGGGCGTGTCGCGGCAATGCCCCCACGGGCCGAGCCAGTAGCCGGGAGGGCAGGGGTTGGCTTCGACCGGCGGATAGTACGGAGGGGGATAGTAGGGCGCTGCATAGCCCGGACGGGCCGCCAGGCCAAAGGCGGCGCCTGTCGCAAGGCCCAAGCCATACCAGCCGGCATTGTTCCAGCCGCGCCAATGATCGATGAAGACGGCTGCAGGCCCGGAGGCGCCGGCAAGGCTCCCTTCCAGCACTGAAACGTCGAAAGTCAGCGTCGTGCCCTCGAGCTTGGGCGATTTCAGCGTGACGACAGCATCGGCAATGTTTGGGCCACCGCCGAGGACGGAGACGGTGGCATTGGGTGGATCCGCATCGAAATTGTCAGGTCCGGTCCCCCATTGCTTGACGAGTTCGTCCGTTGCCAGATGGCCGGCTGCCCGGACGGGCCGGTCTGCGAAGATGATGGCGTTTGAGGAGACGCCCGTCAGGGTCAGCTTGTCTCCTTCAAGCTTTGCGCCATCCGAATTGACGACGATCAGCGATGCGACCGGTCCCTGGCGACTGACCTGGCCGACAGTCTTCTCGAGCGGAACATGCGGCTTCGGGGCTGCGTCCTGAGCGAGAGCGCTGCCGCCGAGGAGCGCTAGAGTAGCTGCAAGCAACAGTTCGATCGTTGATGTGCGTGTCATCGATACCTTCCTTTTGGGGATGCTGATTGCCAATGGTCGATGCGGTGGCCGCCTAGCCGCCACCATGCTCGGCGGCATAGGCGATGCCTGCCTGCACTTCGGCCATGGCCTGCTCGATGAGGCCGACGGCCCGCTCCTTGTGCCCGCCCTTGTTGGGAGTTGCGCGACGCAAGGCAGCGAGGGCGTTTTCGAGGGCACGCATCGCCGCGTCCATATTGCCCTGGTTGGCTATGGCAGGTGAGGCCGCGAGCGTTGCCGCCGGTCCGGCAGCCAGGGCGACGCCCATTCCGGCAAGGAGATTTCGGCGTGCGAGAATGAGTTCAGACATGTCATTTCCTTTCGCTGCGGTTGAGTTGTCTATTCGGAGGCGGTCAGTGTCACCCGGAGCACGCCGGTTGCGATGTTGATGCCGGTTTCGCCGTCAACGGAAAGCGGCTGCAGAGAGAAAGACTGATCGTTGCCGCCGACGAGCGCATTGGCCCCGACACCGACGCCCACGGATGCACCTGCGCCGACGCCCACATACTTGCCGGCAAGCGCGCCTTTCGGGACGCCGCGCATTGCGGATGCGACACCCCAGATCAGATGGCCCTGATCCACCTTGCCAAGCTCGATGCCATATTCATCGATGCTGCCGGTGTAGTTTTCGGGCTGTCCGCCATCGGGCTTGAACTGACAATTGAGTGACTGCTTGCGGCTCAATATCTCTCCGACGCCCTTCGAGACGTCGCAGGAGAGGATGCCGATCTTTGCAACGTCGGCATGGCCCGGCCCTGCAGTCGCGGCCAGCATGGCCATGACAAGCATTATTCCAGCGGTGCTTTTCGAGATATTCATGATGAAGTCCCCTTTTCCATCAAGTTGCGACAAGGCAGGACGCGCAGCTACTTTCAGGCAGGCTGGCCGTCGTAGGGATTGCTGCGGCAATGTCCCCACAGGCAATGCGAGAAAGTAAAGGTACGACGGAGGTCTGGATCGTCGTTCCGAGCATCGGTCTTCTGAAGTTGCAGATATGCGAAATCGACGGCCCGACGTATGTACGCAGCCGGATGCTACTACGGATACTTCAATTATATCCGCCCATTACTGACTGCTTTATGAGGCATCGCGAACATACATTGGCTTTGATATGCCGAAATATGCCTGAGCGACATAATGAGTCGTAAATGGAACATTTGTCCAAGCAGTTACTTATTGCGCTCGCTGGATAGACTTGGGGAGTTCGGTCTTTGGGAAGAGTCGGTTGTGATCTTCCCATCGCTGCAGCCTCAGCGAGAATGCGTGGGGGAACGGGGAGAATATCGCGTTCGGGGGCGGATGATCCGGCATTCGCTCATGCCGCCGCATCCAGCTCCACGGGCAGAGCCTGTCGGGCAGTTGCTCTGACGATGCTGTCGCCATCAGTGCAGGATCCGGACATGAAAAGGGCGGCTCGAGAGCCGCCCTTTTGTTTCATCAGGCTGCCAGCGAGGCGATGTCGATGACGAAGCGGTAGCGCACATCGCTCTTCAGCACGCGCTCATAGGCCTCGTTGACCTGCTGGATGTTGATCTTCTCGATTTCGGAGACGATGTTGTGCTCGCCGCAGAAGTCGAGCATTTCCTGGGTTTCCTTGATCGAGCCGATCATCGAGCCGGAAATGCTCTTGCGGCCGGGGACCAGCGAGAAGGCGTGGACCGGGATCGCATTTTCGGGAACGCCGACCACGACGAAGGCGCCGTCAACCTTGACGAGACCGAGATAGGCGTTCCAGTCGATCTCGGCGCTGACAGTGCAGATGACGAGGTCGAAAGCGCCGCGGAGCTTGGTGAAGGTCTCCGGATCGTTGGTGGCGTAATATTCCTTGGCGCCGAGCTTCAGGCCGTCTTCCTTCTTGGACAGCGTCTGGGAGAGCACGGTGATATCGGCACCCATGGCCGCACCGAGCTTGACGCCCATATGGCCGAGGCCGCCCATGCCGACGATCGCGACCTTCTTGCCGGGGCCGGCATTCCAGTGGCGCAGCGGCGAATAGAGCGTGATGCCGGCGCAGAGAAGCGGTGCGGATGCATCGAGCGGAAGGTTGTCCGGGATGGACATGACATAGCCTTCCTTGACGACGATCGAGTCAGAATAGCCGCCCTGGGTGCGGGTCTTGCCGTCGGCTTCGAACTCGTTGTAGGTGCCGACGAGGCCCGGCATGTACTGTTCGCGGTCGACGTCGCGGGTGGCGCAGCCGACGCAGGAATCGACGAAGCAGCCGACGCCGACGCGGTCGCCGACCTTGAACTTCGTCACTTTGGAACCGACAGCCCTGACGATGCCGGCAATCTCATGGCCCGGAACGATCGGGTAGACGGCGTTCTTCCATTCGTTGCGGACAGTGTGGATGTCCGAATGGCAGATGCCGGCAAACTTGATGTCGATGACGACATCATCCTCGTTAGGATCGCGGCGTTCGAAGGTAAAAGGGGTCAGCGGCTTGGAAGCGTCAGTCGCGGCGTAACCTCTGGCAATAGGCATGGGTGCCTTCCTTTCCGATTTGGGAGGGTGGGGTGAAAGGGGTGGCTGAACTATTGCGCGGAACCTTGCAGCAGCGTTAGAGCGATACTCTCAGCTTTTTGCACGATCCTGCAAAAGTGAGCCGGCCACCTGTTTGCGAAATGGAAAAGCAGTCTTAAATTGGGATCAGATCGCAGGCCTGAGACAGAAAGAGTTGCCGCATGACATTGCCCTTCAACCCCTATCGGGAAATCGTCGATATCGCGATGCGGTTTGCGCCTGGTGACGGTGAGTTTCGTACATCGATCGGCAATCTTCACATCAGCCGCCGCTCCAATCCCAGCGATCCGCTGCACAGCAGCTACAAGCCGTGCTTTGCCTTTGTGCTGCAGGGCGCCAAGAGCCTGCGCCTTGGCGATGAGTTCATCAGCTACGGAACCGGGGACTATCTGCTGACCTCGCTCGATCTGCCGGTTGCCTGGCGCATCGCCGAGGCCAGCCCCGAGGTGCCGCATCTCTGTCTCGGGCTCGCAATCGATTCCGAAAAGCTGTTGGAGCTCTTGAGCCGCATCGACATTCCGCGCCCGGCCGCCCATACCGACGGGCAGCGCGGCATGACGGTCAACGTCGCGCCGCCGGAGCTTCTGGATGCTGCCGTGCGCCTGCTGCGCTTGCTCGATCGTCCAGGCGAAATTCCAGCCATGGCGCCGCTGATCGAGCAGGAAATCCTTTATCGCATCCTGACCGGCCCCGATGGCGAACGGCTGATCAATATCGCGACGGCCGACAGCCAGAGCAACCGGATCGCGCGCGCCGTTGCCTGGCTGAAGGAGAATTTCGCCCGGCCGCTGCGTATCGAGGAGTTGGCCGAGCATGTCAGCATGAGCGCGTCGTCGTTTCACCACCACTTCAAGTCGGTGACGGCGATGACGCCGATGCAGTATCAGAAGCAGCTTCGCCTGCACGAGGCGCGCCGGCTGATGCTGGTGGAACGGCTCGATGCCGGCACTGCCGGCCACCGCGTCGGCTATCAGAGCCCGTCGCAATTCAGCCGTGAATATAGCCGTCTCTATGGCGCGTCGCCGTCGCGCGATGTCGACGGCGCGCGCGAGGTCATGGCAGCAGCCGAGTAAGCCTCAGCCCGGAAATTTCAGCGCCTTGTCGTTACGGCACTTGGCAAGCGGCAGCTGGCGGAAGGAGAGGATCTGCGTGATGCGTTCCCCGCCGTCGGTCTCCACACCCATGCAGGCGCAGGCATAGCCGTAATTGCCGTTGGTCTTGACATAATCATGCTCGGAGATGTCGGGGATAAGGTCCATGCCCTCGGGCTCATCGTTGCCGCCCTGCGTCATGATCGTCCAGGTGTTTTGCGCATCGTCCAGCCACCAGTTTCCGGGCGTCGGGTTCTGGATCCAGCCGCAGCGCGTCTCGGCGGCAAGGGCCGGAAGGGCAAGCGCAAGCGACAGGGCAACGGTGAGGGCTGTTGTTTTCATGAGCGATTCTCCATGGCTTTCAGGTTCAGCTATTTGCCTGCCTTCGAACAGCCGAATTCCGCTGTTTCATATGACATGAAAAATCTCCTGATGGCTCTTGACGAGGGCCTGCCATCTGGCGCATAAACGCCACGAACCGTACCGTACGGTACGTAAATGGGGAGTTGAAACCGTGTCAGTCGATGTCGCAGAGCCGAGCGAGTTTTCGCCACGCCAGAACGCTGTTCTGGAGCAGGCGCTGCAGCTTCTCGTCGATGGCGGGGAGAAAGCGCTGACGACCTCGGGTGTGGCGCGCGCGGCCAACTGCTCCAAGGAAAGCCTCTACAAGTGGTTCGGCGACCGTGACGGTCTTCTGTCTGCAATGATCGCCTATCAGGCGAGCAAGGTGCGCACGTTCGAGCGCAGCGGCGAGCGGCTGACCTATACGAGCCTGCACGACCATCTCGTGATCTTCGCCCGCGACCTGCTCGAGGTTCTGGCCGGCGACGTGTCGCTGGCGCTCAACCGGCTGGCGATCGGCCATGCCAGTGCACATGATTCGCATCGCGACGGCTCCAAGCTCGGCAAGCTCTTGCTCGAACGTGGCCGCCGGCAGATCGACCGCCGCGCCATGGCACTGATCGATGCCGGCAAGAGGGCAGGGCTGCTGCGCTTCCATGATGCCGACGAAGCCTATCATACGTTATACGGCCTCATCGTTTCCGACCTGCATGTGCGCATGCTGCTCGGCGAGCCGGGCCTCAAGGATACCGCGCGTCAGGCGGAGAAGGCGGTGACAGCCTTCCTGCGCCTCTACGGCACGGAGAAAGTTCTGGCGGAGATGCCGATCCTCGGCTGACCGCTTTTCTGACAGTCAACAGACAAGCAAAAGGGAAGGAATTTCAATGCGCGTCTATTACGATCGTGATGCCGATCTCAACCTCATCAAGTCGAAGAAGGTCGCCGTCATCGGCTACGGTTCGCAGGGTCGCGCCCATGCGCTGAACCTCAAGGATTCCGGCGCCCAGAACGTCGCTATCGCGCTCAAGGCCGGTTCGCCGACCGTCAAGAAGGCCGAAGCTGACGGCTTCAAGGTCATGACGGTTGCCGAAGCTGCCGCCTGGGCCGACCTGATGATGATGGCAACCCCGGACGAATTGCAGGCTGACATCTACAAGGCCGAGATTGCTCCGAATATCCGTGACGGCGCAGCGATCGCCTTCGCCCATGGCCTCAACGTTCATTTCGGCCTCATCGAGCCGAAGGCTTCGGTCGACGTCGTCATGATCGCCCCGAAGGGTCCGGGCCACACGGTTCGCGGCGAATACCAGAAGGGCGGCGGCGTTCCCTGCCTCGTTGCCGTTCACCAGAACGCATCCGGCAACGCCCTTGAACTCGCTCTCTCCTACGCCTGCGGCGTCGGCGGCGGCCGTTCGGGCATCATCGAAACCAACTTCCGCGAAGAGTGCGAAACCGACCTCTTCGGCGAACAGGTCGTTCTCTGCGGCGGTCTCGTCGAACTCATCCGCGCTGGTTTCGAAACGCTGACCGAAGCCGGCTACGCTCCGGAAATGGCCTATTTCGAATGCCTGCACGAAGTGAAGCTGATCGTCGACCTGATCTATGAAGGCGGCATCGCCAACATGAACTACTCGATCTCCAACACGGCCGAGTGGGGCGAATATGTCTCCGGTCCGCGCATCATCACCGCCGAGACGAAGGCCGAAATGAAGCGCGTCCTGACCGATATCCAGACCGGCAAGTTCACGTCGGATTGGATGCAGGAATACCGCGCCGGCGGCGCACGCTTCAAGGGCATCCGTCGCCTGAACGACAGCCACCAGATCGAGGAAGTCGGCACCAAGCTGCGCGCCATGATGCCCTGGATCGGCAAGAACAAGCTGGTCGACAAGTCCGTCAACTAAGCGACTTCAGGACAGCAACTACGAGGCCGGGGCGAAAGCTCCGGCCTTTTCATTTGCGGGTGGCAAGATGCAGCCAGCGGGTCGGTTTACCGTCATAGCCGCCGCCATCGACCTCGTTGATCGAGGTATCCCTCCAGCCGCCGGTATCGAACAATGCCTGCAGCCATTCCATCGAAGGATAGTTGTAATAGCGCCCGAAGCTGTCATGGCCTTCGGCGGTACCGGCCTTGAAGCTCGCATGAAAGACGCCGTCCTGCTTCAGGGCGCTACGGATGAGAGTGAGGATGCCGGGCAGATCTGCGCGAGGCACGTGCAGGAGGCTCGCTTCGGCCCAGACGCCATCGAATTCCTCATGTGCGCACAGTTCCTCGAAACGCATGATTTTGACGGGCCTGCCGATCAGCTTCTCGGCCTGGCGAGCAAGCTCAGCCGAACCATCCGTCGGCGTGACGTCGAAGCCTTTGGACAGCATATAGGCGCAATCCTGTCCGCCACCGCAGCCGAGTTCGAGGATGCGAGCCTTCTCGGGTAGTGCGGCGAGGAATGCATCGAGCCTTGCGGTAGGCGGCTTGCGATCGCGGGCGGCGTAAGTTTCGGCGTTGTCGTCGTAGAAGGACGTGGTCATGGAGTCTTCCCGATATAGACCACGCGGTCCAGGTTCCTGAAATGAGCGTCCAGTGTCAGGACATCGGCATCGTGCAATTCGGCAGTGGCATAAATGATCGCATCGGCGAGCGCGAGCTTGCGTTTGGCCGACACTTCGGCGGCGCGGCGGGCGAGGGCCGTATCAAGGGGCGCGATGACGCAGGTGGCGGTATAGGCGAAAAAGGAATCGACGGCGTCCTCACCGCGTTCGCGCTCCAGCCATTTGGCGAGCTCAAGCTGAACGATCGTGGGGACAATGCATTCTGTCCGCGCGGGCATTTCACCCTGCAGGCGATCCGCTGCAGGGCCCTGGGTCAGCCATTCGATCCAGGCCGAGCTATCGACGACGCGCATCAGAAACGGTCTTTCCTGTCGCGATAGTTGGCGGGGTCGGCGCCTTTGGCGATGCCTTTGAGATCGGCGAGTTCAGGGACGGGGATGAGCAGAACGCCTTTGCCCTTCGGGATGAACACGAATTCCTGGCCTGCTGACCAATGCTGCTGCTCGCGCACTTCCTTCGGAATGGAGATCTGGAACTTTGCAGAGAGGGTTGCTGTTGCCATTCTTACCTTTCCTCTATCGATCATTACAGGGTAAGAACATGGTTCGCCGCCGTCAATGGTGAGTGGTTTTCCGCAATAAAAAAACCGGGCGATAAGCCCGGTTTCGAAGTTCTGTTTTACCTGAGAATCGCGATCGGGAACGCAGCAGCATTCCCGATATCCAGGATTGAGATCAGAGAACGCGGCGGGTCCAGCCGCGCTCGTCGTTGGTGACGCCCTTCTGCAGGCCGACGAGCTGCTGGCGCAGTTCTGATGTCAGCTTGCCGGTCTGGCCGTCGCCGACCTTGAATTCGCCGTCGGCATGGCGAACCAGGCCGATGCCCGCGAGCACGGCTGCCGTGCCGCAAGCGAAGGCTTCGACGAGCTTGCCGCTCGCCGCATCGGCCTTCCATTCCTCGAAGGAATAGGGACGCTCCTCGACGCGCAGGCCCTTTTCCTTGGCGAGCACGATGACCGAGGCGCGGGTGATGCCGGGCAGGATGGTGCCGCCGAGGGGCGGCGTGACGATCGAGCCGTCATTCATCGCGAAGAAGACGTTCATGCCGCCGAGTTCTTCGACCCAGCGATGTTCTGCCGCGTCGAGAAAGACAACCTGGTCGCAATCCTTCTTGGCCGCTTCAGCCTGGGCGACGAGGCTGGCTGCATAGTTGCCGCCGCATTTTGCAGCACCGGTGCCGCCGGCGGCTGCGCGGGTATAGGCGGTCTCGACCCAGAGGGAGACGGCCTTGGCACCGCCCTTGAAATAGGCGCCGACCGGGGAGGCGATGATGCAGAAGATATATTCCTGGGCCGGCCGAACGCCGAGGAAAGCCTCATTGGCGAACATGAAGGGGCGCAGGTAGAGGCTGGCGTCACCGGAGGGTATCCAGTTCTTGTCGACACGAACAAGTTCTTCGACCGCCTTCAGGAAAAGTTCTTCCGGCACGGCGGGCATCGCCATGCGGGCGGCCGACTGCGCGAAACGGCGGGCGTTCTCTTCGGGCCGGAAGAGCAGGATGCGGCCATCGTCCGCCTTGTAGGCCTTCATGCCTTCGAAGATTTCCTGGGCGTAGTGCAGGACGGCGCTTGCAGGATCGAGCTCCAGCGGGCGGCGCGCCGTCACCTTCGCATCGTGCCAGCCCTTGTCGGCGGTCCAGCGTGCCAGGACCATATGATCCGTGAAGATCTTGCCGAAGCCGGGTGTTTCCAGTGCCTTGCTGCGGTCGGCGTCGGAGACGGGAGACTTGTGGAATTCGATTGTGATTTCATGAGAGGTCGACGTCGCGGTCATGCTGGCACCTTGATAGTCCATTGAATAATGGCCGGCACACTACTGCCGCCGGGCCGGTTTTGGAAAGGTCTGAATGAGCCGATTTTGCTCGTCATCGGACGAATAATTCAGCGATGTGGCGAATGTTGAGCCAATGACGCAGACCATCGGTTTGGCTGCGTGAAATCCTGGAGATCGGCGCCAAGGCGTCGGACTGCCGGATCACCGACTTGTCACAGTGACAAGAAAATAGGTCAGTATTGTTGACATAAATTGCGCGGCATGGTGATCTGCAAACAACATAAAAAAAGATGAGGAAACCCCATGCTGAACTGGGATTCAATGTTTGCGACGCGCTCGTCACGGATGCGCGCTTCGGAAATCCGCGAGCTTCTGAAACTTCTCGACCGGCCGGATATCATCTCCTTTGCCGGCGGCATTCCGGACCCGGCACTGTTTCCAGATCAGGAATTCAAGAAGGCCTATGCGGATATTTTCGACAGTGCGGCGGTGAACTCGGCGCTGCAATATTCGGTATCGGAAGGCTACAAGCCGCTGCGCGAATGGCTTGTCACGCAGATGGCCGACTTAGGCATTCCCTGCGAACTCGAGAATGTCTTCATCGTCTCAGGCTCGCAGCAGGGCCTCGATTATCTCGGCAAGCTGTTTCTCTCGCCCAACGACACGGCGCTCGTCACCTGGCCGACCTATCTCGGCGCGCTGCAGGCCTTCAATGCCTATGAGCCCGCCTACGACCAGCTGACACCAGGCGGCAACCGCACGCCGGGTTCCTATCGCGATGCGGCTGCCCAGAAGGGTGGCAAGGTGAAGTTCGCCTATCTCTCGGCCGAATTCTCCAACCCGACCGGCGAAACTGTCGATCGCGAGGGTCGCGAGAAAGTTCTCGATCTTGCCGAAGAACTCGACATCGCCGTCATCGAAGATGCCGCCTATCAGTCGCTGCGTTATGACGGCGATCCGATCCCACCTATCCTGGCGCTGGAAATTGCGCGGAAGGGGCATATCAACGATACGCGCACGATCTATTGCGGCAGCTTCTCCAAGACGTTGGCGCCGGGCCTTCGCGTCGGTTTCATCGTTGCCAATGCGCCTGTCATCCGCAAGCTGGTGCTGATGAAGCAGGCGGCGGATCTGCATTCGTCGACCATCAACCAGATGGCAATTTCGGAAGTTGCCGAGCGTGGTTTCGACGCGCAGGTCGCCAAGATCAGGGCCGCCTACAGCCAGCGGCGGAATTGCATGCTGTCGGCGCTTGAAAAATACATGCCATCAGGCACGAGTTGGACAAAGCCGGAAGGCGGCATGTTCATCTGGGTCACCCTGCCGGAGGGCATGGACGGCGCGAAGCTTCTCGCCAAATCGCTCGAAAGCGCCAAGGTCGCCTTCGTTCCCGGCCGGGCTTTCTTTGCCGATGGTTCGGGCGCCAACACGTTTCGTGTCAGCTTCTCCTGCGCCAACGAGAGGATGATCGAGGAGGGCATCAGCCGTCTCGGCCAGCTGATCGCCAGCGAGATCGGCTGATATGCCGAGATGCATGGGCGGCGATCAGAAGATCGTCGTCCAGCCTTCGTTGGCGGTTTCGCTCTTGCCGTAGCCGACACGGTCGGCGACCGCGCCGTCGGCATTGACGAGCATGATATCGCCGCCCTTGTTGGCAAGCTGCGGGCCGCCATTTTCCGGGTCAAGCGTGATTGTGCGGAATTCGCCCGATGCGAGAGAGCCCGAGAGCTTCTGGCGGCGGCCTTCGCCATCTTCCAGCGACCAGCCCTCGATCGACATGGCGACGTCCGACCGGTTGATGATCGTCACCGTCTCGTCCTCGGTGCCGTCAGGGTGGTTCACCGGGTTGATCATGGCGGCGATGATGCGCAGCGACGAGGCGACGATCGGTTGCGGCCGGCGAGTGCCTTCGCCGCGGCCCTGACCGCCCCTGTTGTCGCCGACCGGATGGCCGGTATTGGCGTCCGTATTCCAGTTCTGCGACTGGAAGCCGAGGAAGATCGCCGCCCAGTGATCCTCATCCGAAAAATGGATCAGCAGCGCGCCGTCCTGATTGGGGGCGTTGGTGGCGCGGAAGCTGCCGCTGTCGCCCTGGTTCATGTGGATGTCGTGGATGCCGTTGCCGGGCTCGAAGCCGAAATATTCGTCCGGCTTGTTGGTCTCAGGTCCCCAGGCTTCACCAAAGGCGTAGAAGTGGATGGACTTGTCGGCGATGCCTTCCTGTACGATGGGTTCGATAAAATCGCGCAGGTCGTTCTTCGGTCCGTCGAGCTGGAAAGGCGCGACATCCATGTCCTCGCGCTCGATGATGCCGCCGCGCACATAGTCGATCGCCAGATCCTGCCGGTCGCCCCTGATATCCGTGAGGCCCATCGGCAAGGCGGCGAGCTCAGCCGTCAGCTCCGCGTGCTGGAAGTCCATGACATTCGCATAGAGCAGATCGTGCGGCGATTCCTTTGAGCGCACGTTCATGGCGATGCGATAGCTGACGTCACCGGCCTCGAGGCGAATTTCGATATGGGGATCGTTGTCGTCGTCAAGGGCGAGCGCCGAAGCCGTACCCTTCAGCACCTTGTAATTCCGGAGCATGATGAACCTCGTGGTGGGGGCGAGGTTCACGATAGCATGGCGGAATTGCATCTTTTGTGACGCCGGTTACCCGCCATGCAACGTTTTGGAGAGTTTACTTCTTCACATGCGGGGCGAAGAGTTCCATGTCGGCTTCGCTCAGCCGCTCGTTGGCCGTGTTGAGCTGGTGCCAATAGGGATAGATGACCGGCGGCACGCTGACATCGTCGAGACGCTTGCGCTCGTCGGCAGACAGTTTCAGCTCGGCGGCGGCGAGATTGTCCTTGAACTGGGCTTCGGTGCGGCCGCCGATAATGACCGAGGTGACCGCCTTGCGGCCGATCAGCCAGGCGAGCGCCACCTGGGCTGCGGAAACGCCGCGTTCCTGGCCGATCGCGACAAGCGTCTCGACAATGTTCCAGAGGCGGTTTTCGTCGCGGATCGGCGGTTCGGTCCAGCCGGCGAACTGGCGGGTGCCTTCGGGAGCGGCGGCATTGCGACGGTGCTTGCCGGAGAGAAGGCCGCCGGCGAGCGGGCTCCAGACGAGCACGCCGAGGCCCTGGTCGATCGAGATCGGCAGCAGTTCGTATTCCGCGTCACGGGCTTCCAGCGTATAGTGGATCTGCTGGCTGACGAAGCGCTGGTACTTGTTTTCATTGGCGACGCCGAGCGCCTTCATGATGTGCCAGCCGGAATAGTTCGAGCAGCCGACATAGCGCACCTTGCCCTGCTTGATGAGCGTGTCGAGCGCTTCCATCGTCTCTTCGAGCGGCGTCTGACCGTCCCATTCATGGACCTGGTAGAGATCGATGACATCGGTCTTCATGCGCTGCAGGCTTGCCTCGCATGCGCGGATCAGGTGATAGCGCGACAGGCCGCGATCGTTCGGGCCGTCGCCCATGCCGAAGCGGGCCTTGGTGGCGAGCAGCACGCCATCGGGACGCTTGCCGCCGAACACTTCACCGATGATGCGCTCGGATTCGCCGTTGGAATAGACATTGGCCGTGTCGATCAGGTTGACGCCGGCATCGAGGCAGATATCGACCATGCGGCGGGCTTCCTGCACGCCGAGATCGCCAACGGTCTTGGCCCAGCCGACGCCGCCGAAGGTCATCGTGCCCATGGTCACGGTGGAAACTTTAAGGCCGGAACGGCCGAGCAAACGATATTCCATTGAAATTCCTCCTCTTGAAAATGGCCTGATTGACGTACCGCAACGGACTGCCGAGGCAAGCGCGATGCTGTTCACGCCTGCGTGAATTTACGCCTTTGCCGACGCCTGTGCGAGCGTAATAGACAACGGGTTTCCATGCGAGCGCGAGGCATGTTGCCCGCAACCAGCGCTATTTCCTTGTCCTCACAGCGATGATCATATCCGCTGCAACGAGCGGTTCGCTGTGCTCCATCCGGCGCGACAATTCGCGGATGAAACCCGGTCTTTCATTTTTGCTGACGGCGTCGAGCAGGGCCTGACGTGCGGAACTGCAGGAGTTGGCAGCGATCAAGCCCAATTCCAATGGCGAGCCGTTCTGCGGAGCATAGGCAACTGCGCGCGACCACATGCAGTCCCTGTAGGCTAAAGCCTCAGGATAATCCTTCAAATCTTTGGACGTTTTACCGTCTGTCGTCTGACATGCGGCGAGACTCGCACAGGCAAGCAGGGTTACAATTCGGATCTTCATGCAAACTCCAGGCTGTTGAAAATGGCTTGGTTTTATAGAGATCTATATCGTGCAATCTTAAGTTTAGATTATCTTGCGGCGCTATCGACAAAGACAGCAGGTCTCTCATCGAAAATTGTGTGAGGATATCGGCTTCGCCGGCTGAAGCCGAGCTGCAGCCTCCTGTCACACCGCTGTAAAACACCCCCAATAAGGAGGGGCATCATCATCCGAGGATTCCTTCCATGAAAACTCTAGTTTCCGCCGCAGCACTTCTTGCCGCGAGCCTTCTCGCTATCCCGGCTTCCGCTGCCAACCTCGTTCTCTACACCAGCCAGCCGAACGAAGACGCGCAGGCGACCGTCGATGGCTTCATGGCCGCCAATCCCGATATCAAGGTCGACTGGGTGCGCGACGGCACGCCCAAGATCATGGCGAAGCTTCAGGCTGAAATCCAGGCCGGTAACCCGGTCGCGGATGTCCTGCTGATCGCCGATGTCGTGACGCTGGAGCGCCTGAAGGAAGACGGCAAGCTGCTTGCCTACAAGTCGCCGGAAGCTGCAAACTACGACGCTGCCCTCTTTGACGCCGACGGCTACTACTATTCCACGAAGCTGATCACGACCGGCATCATGTACAACACGTCGGCTGCCATGAAGCCGACGAGCTGGAAGGATTTGGCCAAGCCGGAAGCCAAGGGTCTCGTCACCATGCCGAGCCCGCTCGCTTCGGGTGCAGCCCTCATCCACGCCCAGACGCTTGCTGCCGTTCCGGGCCTCGGCTGGGATTTCTACAAGTCGCTCGCCGATAATGCTGCTGTCGCTTCCGGCGGCAACGGCGTGGTGCTGAAGTCCGTCGCTTCGGGCGAAAAGGCTTACGGCATGGTCGTCGATTATCTGCCGATCCGCGAAAAGGCCAAGGGCGCGCCGGTCGAGTTCGTCTTCCCGAGCGAAGGCGTTTCGGCCGTCACCGAGCCGGTCGGTATTCTCGCCAGCGCCAAGAATGCCGATGCCGCCAAGAAGTTCGTCGATTACGTTCTCTCGGAAAAGGGCCAGGAAGGTTTCCTCAAGCTTGGCTATATCCCGGCTCGCAACGGCATGAAGCTGCCTGACGGCTTCCCGGCGCGCGATACGATCAAGGTTCTGCCCATCAATGCCGCCGAGGCTCTCAAGAATACCGACAAGGATCTGAAGACCTTTACGGATCTGTACGGTTCGAAATAATAGACCCATGCAGGGCTATGTACGTGCAGGAAGCAGCCAGCCCGTCTGGCTGTTTCCTTTTATTGCTTCGGTGGTTCTCTTCCTCAGCGTGCTGCCCCTGGCGCGGCTCGCGATCGTCGGCATTTCCGCCTTTGCCAATGGCGGCGTCATGGTGGTCCTTTCGGACCCGATGGTCTGGTCGGCGGTCTATTACACCATCGTCACGGCTGTCCTCGGCACCATCATCTCGCTCGTCATCGGCTGCGCCTTCGCCTATCTCTTGACGCTCACCGATATCCCGGCCAAGGGGCCGCTCAGCTTCTTCTTCGTGCTGCCGATGATGATCCCGCCGCAGGTGACGGCGCTCGCCTGGGTGCAGATGTCGGGGCCGTCGAGCCCGCTTCTGAAGGCACTGCATATCGCGCCGCCGCTGGGGTCGCCGCAGCCGCTCTATTCTATCGGCGGCATTGCGCTGCTCTACGGCGTGCAGCATGCGCCGCTCGTCTATCTGGCGCTGAGGGCAGGGCTGATGACCCTGCCGCGCGACGGGGTGGAGGCGGCGCGGCTGTCAGGTGCGTCGAGCCTCAGGGTCTTCCGCGATATCATCCTGCCGCTGTCGCTGCCGGGCGTGATTGCCGGGGCTGCGATCTCCTTCGTCTCCTGCACCGGCAATTTCGGCATCCCGGCCATTCTCGGCATTCCCGCCTCGATCTTCACGCTGCCGACGCTGATCTTCTCGAAATTCACCGCCTTTACCGGCCGCACCTTTGGCGATGTGGCGCTGCTGTCGGCCATCATCGCGCTGATCTCGGTTGCGGGCCTGGCGATCCAGGACCGGGCGCTGCGCGGGCGCGATTATCGTGTCATCGGGCTTTCGGGTGCGACGGCCGCCTTCGAGCTTGGCGGGTGGAAGCTCCTCTTCACCCCGTTGCTCTGGATCGTACTGTTCTTCATGCTGGCCGCGCCCTTCTTCGCGCTGGTCGCGGGGGCTTTGGTGCCCGCCTATGGCGTGCCGCTCACCTTCAAGACGATGACCTTCCATGCGTTCGAAGAGATTCTCTTCCGGCAGGCGGTAACGCGTACCGCCTTCTTCAACTCGCTCTCGCTCGCAAGCGGGGCGGCGGTCGGGCTGCTCTTCGTCACGGTGCTGGCGGCCTATGCACTGACGCGGCGCAGGGATGGGCTGTCGCGCATCGTCTCCAGCCTCGTGGAAATACCCTATTCGCTGCCGGGCATCGTCATGGCCGTGTGTTTCATCCTCGTCTTTGCCGCGCCTGTTCCGGTGCTGAACGTGACACTTTACGGCACGGTCTGGATCATTCTCATCGCCTATTTCTCTTCCTTCTTTGCCGTCAGCCTGAAGCCTGTCGTCAGTGCCTTTCATCAGCTCGATCCGGCGCTCGAAGAGGCGGCACGGCTTTCCGGTGCCGGCTTCTTCCGACGGCTGAAGGATATTATCGTGCCGCTGATCGCGCCGGCGGCCGGCGCATCCGTCATCCTCGTCTTCCTGATTGCCTGCAACGAGCTGACGATCTCGGCGCTGCTCTGGTCGGCGGGCACGCAGACACTCGGCGTCGCCATCTACAATCTCGATGACAGCGGCAGTTCCGATCTTGCATCGGCTCTCTCCGTGCTCGTCGTCTTCATGGTCGTCGCCATGATGCTGCTTCTGGAGCTTCTGGCGAAACATCTGCCCAAGGGAGTGGTGCCGTGGCGAAGCTGATCCTCAATCAGGTGGCCAAGGATTTCGGCACGGGCAGAGCGGCAGTCAGCGGCTTTTCGCTCGATGTGCGCGAGGGCGGCTTTCTCGCGCTGCTCGGCCCCTCCGGCTGCGGCAAGACCACGGTGCTGCGCATGATCGCCGGTTTCGAGACGCCGAGCGACGGATCGATCCATCTCGGCGAACGGCTGCTGGCCGATGCCTCGCAATCGTTGCCGCCGGAAAAGCGCAACATGGCGATGGTGTTCCAGTCCTACGCGCTCTGGCCGCATATGAGTGTGGCCGACAATGTCGGCTATCCGCTCAAGGTGCGCGGCATCTCCGGCGAGGCCTACAAGGCCCGGGTGCGGGATGCGCTGTCGACCGTGCGTCTTGTCGATTATGCCGAGCGGCGTCCGGCCGATCTGTCGGGTGGCCAGCGGCAGCGCGTGGCGCTTGCCCGCTGCCTGGTGACTTCGCCCGACGTCGTGCTGCTTGACGAGCCGCTCGCCAATCTCGACCGGCATCTGAAGCAGGAGATGGAAGAGACGTTCCGTGAGTTCCACCAGCGCTCGGGCGCCACGATGATCTATGTGACGCATGACCAGAGCGAGGCGATGGCACTGGCGACCGACATCGCCGTCATGTCCGAGGGACGGCTGCTGCAGGTGGCACCGCCGGCGGAGATCTATGCGCGGCCGGAAGGACGCATGGTCGGCGGGCTGATCGGCCGGGGCGCGATCATCACGCTGCCGGTCATGGGCGGCGAACGTCAGCTCGAGTGGGACGAGCTCGAGGGGGCGCTGCATGCGGCCAATATCGATGGCGCGGATATTCTGGTGCGGCCGGAAGATGTCGTTATCGGCGGCGAGGGGGCTCCGGCAACCATCGAATCGGTGCTTTTCGAAGGCGAGCGTTATGCCGTGAAGCTCACGCTCGGCAACGGCCAGGCGCTGCGCGCCTACAGCCGCGTGGCTGTTGTGCCTGATGAAGCCGTACACGTCATCATCCGCGCCGGCTGGCGGCTTTGAAGACGAATGGCTTTGCGAAGCGCGCTTTCGGGTCTAGGTGTCTTCATGCAATTCCGGGAAAACCGCTGCACATTTTTACTGGAATTGCTTTAGTTGTATCCGTGATTCCAACCGGAAATGCCCGATGTCGCTTCGCCTTGCCACTTTCAATGTCGAAAACCTGATGACGCGCTTCGATTTCACAGGTTATCGCAACCAGCTCCGGCAGGACCGCGTCATCAAACTTTTCGAGGTCAACAACGAAGGCGTCTACCAGCAGCTGGAGCAGGCGCGGGTGATCGCATCCACCGACGATACCAGGCAGATGACGGCGCTCGCCATTGCCGATGCGGATGCCGATATTCTCTGCCTGCAGGAAATCGACAACATGGCCGCACTTCAGGCCTTCGAATATGGCTATCTCTACCGCATGGTCGGCAATGGCTACCGGCAGAAATACCTGGTCGAGGGCAATGACAGCCGCGGCATCGATGTAGCGGTGCTGATGCGCGAGGAAACGCGCGACGGGCAGAAGATCGAGCTCAGGGACATCAAGAGCCACGCGATGGCTACCTATCGTGATTTCGATCTCTTCGACGAGGAGATCGGCAAGACCAATCGGCTCGACGACAAGATCTTCAAGCGCGACTGCCTGGAACTGGATTTGAGGATCGGCGGTGTGCCGCTGACGCTCTATGTCGTGCATTTCAAATCGATGGGCAATCCGCGCGACGGGCTGGACGGGCGGCAATCGACCCTGCCGATCCGCCGGGCCGAGGCACGCGCCGTTCGCCGCATCATCGAGTACAGATTCGGCGCAGGCCATACGGCGAAAAAGAACTTCGTCATCTGCGGCGACATGAACGACTATCAGGAGCGGGTCGATGTCATCGGCCGGCGCGGGACAGGATACCGGTTCGAGCATCGGGACGAGGCCGAGAGCGCGCTCGATGTCTTCAGCCAGGATGGATTTGCCGAAAATGTCGTGCGCCGCCGCGAGCCGCTCGACCGCTGGACGCTCTATCATGCGCGCGGGCCGGAGGAGCAGTGGCTCTGCCAGCTCGATTATCTCTGGCTGTCGCCGGCACTTGCTGCCGCCAATGCGAAGCGCATCCCCGAAATCATTCGCCACGGACAGCCCTACCGCACCATCTTCCCGCCGGGGCAGGAGGTGGAGCGCTACCCGCGCGCCGGGTGGGACAGGCCGAAGGCGTCCGACCATTGCCCCGTCGTCATGACCCTGGACCTCATATGACACCAAATTTTTCAGAAGACCTTTCAGCCTTTCCGCCGGAACGGACGGTTTTTCCGATCGCCGGCACCAATCTGCGTGTGCTCGACGGCGATCATCCGCTGCTTATTGCCAACAGGTCGGCGATCCGCGAGAACTGGGAGCGGGAAATTGCCGCCAATCCGGCGCTTTTCGATGGCCGCATGGTATTGCAGCACCGGTTGAAGCTCTCCGAAGAAGGAATTTCGAGCGAGGCTCATACCGTTCCTTTCTCGACCTTCATGTGGTGGCGCAGGCAGCCGGATCGGAAGGGGGCCATCCATCTCTTCGCCTATCCCGTGCTGGAATCATCCGACGGCGCGCTGGTCGCGATTCGCATGGGGGCGCATACGGCCAATCCCGGCCAGGTATATTTTGCAGCCGGTTCGCTGGAGCCCGAAGATATCGTCGACGGGCGCTGCGACATCGACAGCAACATGGCCCGCGAGGTGATGGAGGAGACGGGTCTCGATCTCTCGGATGCCGTTGCGGACGAGGGGCTTTATGCCGGCCACGTGAGACGCTCGGTCTCGATTTTCAAGCTGTTTCGCTTCGACATGACGGCCGACGAGATGGTCGATTTCATTGGCAGGCATATGCTCGTCGCCGACGACAAGGAAATATCCGGCGCTGTCGCAATTCGTTCCGCCGATCCGGCAGCGCAGCCTTACAACGTCGCCATGCTTCCAATCATCGACTGGTATTTCAACAGGTAATCTTGCACTCAGGCGTGCGGTCGGGCAGGTTGGCGCTTCGATGACCATCCAGGGAGGCCGATGTGGCGTTAAGCTACAGCGTCTATGACGTGTTCACCGACACCAAGCTTGCCGGCAATCCGCTGGCCGTGATCTTCGATGGAGGGGGACTCGGGGACGAGGCGATGCAGGCTATCGCCCGCGAAACCAATCTCTCCGAGACGGTGTTCGTGCAGCCTGCGGACAATCCCGCCTATACGGCGCGCATCCGCATCTTCACGCCCGGCCGCGAACTGCCCTTTGCCGGCCATCCCACCGTTGGCACGGCGATCGCGCTGGCGGAGCGAGCACACGGGGCCGCCGCCCTCGACCTCGTTTCGGTGCTCGAAGAAAATGTCGGCCCGGTGCGCTGTGCCGTCAGGCTCAGGGACGGCGAGGCGAGCTTTGCCGAATTCGACCTGCCGCGCAAATCCCAGCAGATACCATTGCCGCTCGACAGGCTCGGCATTGCCGACGCGCTGTCCTTGAAGACCACCGAGATCGGCTTCGAGAATCACGTGCCGTCGATCTGGAGCGCCGGCGTTCCCTTCCTGATGGTGCCGGTCCACGACGTCGGCGCAGCGGAGCGGCTGGAATTCGATCCGCAGCTTTGGGAAAAGACCGTGCCCTTCGTCGATGGCGCGCTCGCCTCGGCCTATATTTATTGCCGCGGCGGCGTGAACCATGTCGCCAAGTTCCATGCCCGCATGTTTGCAAGCGGCATGGGCATTTCAGAGGACCCGGCCACCGGTTCGGCAGCCGCCGCACTCTCCGGCGCGATCAACCATTTCGACCGGCTGACGGACGGGCATCATCCGATCCTCATCGAGCAGGGCGTGGAGATGGGCCGCCCCTCCTTCATCCACCTGCATATGGATATCGAAGGCGGGACGATTTCGAACGCCCGGATCGGCGGTCAGGCGGTGCGGATTGCAACCGGCACTCTCGACCTTTGATTTCATTGGATTTCCGGCCCCTGACAAAAAAACTTTGCAATTAACCAAAGAATTTTCGACAGGGCGCTAGACAAGCCGGACGATCCTATTTATATGCCCCGTCACACCGCGCAGCCAAGCACGGTACGGGTGATTAGCTCAGTTGGTAGAGCAGCTGACTCTTAATCAGCGGGTCGTAGGTTCGAGCCCTACATCACCCACCAAATTCTCCTTCAAAGAGAACAGAATCCAGAAACAAGGCCTTTGATATCAAAGGCTTGCTGGCTTTTTCTGTTTTTTTGATTCCGCCGTCTCCGCTGGCGGGAATCGGCAGCGTCCGTTTTCCAGACATTCTGCTCTTGCCCGACGACGCCGCCGGTATTTAACTCGCTGGAGCGAGGTCCCCGCTGCGGTATCCAGCCTCGCAGGCCTATCTCCGGGAGGAATGCCAATGAGCGATGACAAGCAGAGCAATGTCGGCGAACATCGGCCGGATCAGAAGGTGCTCGAGGTGCTCGGTGCCTATCACCAGCGGATCGACGAGGAGCGCGGCACGCTGCGTCAGGAGGCGCCGGGCGGACGTGACGGCGGGCAGGATCAGCGGATGCGGGCGGTGGGGCCGGAGACGGGGCGGTTTCTCAATATTCTCGTCAGAAGCCTGACGGCGCCGACCATTCTCGAACTCGGCACCTCCTTCGGCTATTCCGGCATCTGGCTTGCCGAGGCCGCACGGGCGACCGGCGGTCGGCTGATCACCATGGAAGTGCATGGCTACAAATCCGCCTACGCGCAGACGATGGCCGAGAAGGCCGGGCTCGCCGAACATATCGATTTCCGGGTGGGCGATGCGGTCGCGATGATCCGCGAATTACGGGGCAAGGTGGATTTCGTGCTCGTCGATCTCTGGAAGGATCTCTACCTGCCGTGCCTCGAAGCCTTCTATCCGAAGCTCAATGCGGGCGCGACCATCGTTGCCGACAACATGATTTATCCGGTGACCGAGGATGTGAAGATCTATGCCCGGGCCATCAGGACCAAGCCGGGGATAACGAGCGTGCTGCTGCCGGTCGGATCGGGGCTGGAGGTCAGCCGCTACGAGCCCTGAGTCTCAGGCTTCACCAGAGGCCGGGAAACAGCCGGTACTTCACCTTGCGGCAATAGTCTTCATAACCGGGCAGGTCCCGGCGCAGATGCTTTTCTTCGTCCAGGAGCCGCAGGATCAGGCCGATGAAGATCAATGGCACGATAGCGAGCCCCCACAGGGAGGAGAGGGCCAACGGGATGCCGGATGCGAGCGGCAGGACGGCGGCATACATCGGGTGGCGCACGAGGGCGTAAGGGCCGGTGGAGATGACCTTCTGGTCCTCCGATACCTGGATCGTGGCGGAGGCAAAGGTGTTTTCCCTGAGGACGAACACGACGAACAGGAAGCCTGCCGAGATCAGCAGATTGCCGAGAATGACTGCCCAAGCGGGAACGGTCGACCAGCCGAAGCGGTAGTCGAGCGCTGAAACCAGGATGAGGGCGATCATGACGACGCTGGTGAAGAGCTGGATGCGCTTCTGCACCGGTTCCGTCTCGGCGGCAGGGCCGGCGCGCATGCGCTTTTCCAGGAGTGCCGGGTCCCGATAATAAAAATAGGCCGATGAGCCGGCCGACCAGGCGGCGAAATTGAAGAAGAACAGCCAGCCCTGCCAATAGGCGAGCGTTCCTGCCGCCAGGAAGACCATGACGGCGAGGGCGACGAGAAACTTGGCATTGGCTTCGGCGGCCCTGCGGCCGAGATCGGGTGCTGCATCCTGCATGACGCCTCCTTGCGCTTATGCCGCGCAATTCAGTTTGTGGCTCTGCCTTTAGAATCTGCAAAGCAGACGCATGATATCAAGCCATGGCCGGAGGCGCAGATTGCGACCATCAGGCCGGGGGCGCGCTGCTTCTGTGCCTTCAGGTGATTGGTCATGCTGCCCTGCGGGGAGCAAGGAGATTCGGTGGATATGGGCAAATCCGTTGATGGTGCCGAGACGAAGACGAAGCTTTCCATCGTGGCACCCTGCTACAACGAAGCCGAGGGACTGAAAGAGTTCTGCCGGCGGGCGAGGGCGGCTGCGCAGGCTGTTGCCGGCCAATCCTTCGAGATCATCCTCGTCGACGACGGATCCAGCGACGATACCTGGGGCGTGATATCGCAGCTTGCGGCAGGCATTCCGCAGGTACTCGGCGTCAAGCTCCTGCGCAATCACGGCCATCAGCTCGCGGCGACCTCGGGCCTTGCGGTGGCGCGCGGCGAGCGCGTGCTGCTTATCGATGCCGATCTGCAGGATCCGCCGGAGTTGCTTTCCCAGATGATGGCGATCATGGATCAGGGCGCCGACGTCGTTTACGGGCAGCGTAGCGAGCGCAAGGGCGAGACGAAGTTCAAGCTCATCACCGCCTCCGTCTTCTACCGGCTGCTGACGCGGCTTACCTCCATCTCGATCCCGCAGGACACCGGCGATTTCCGGCTGATGAAGGCGCGCATCGTGCATATCCTCCTCAACATGCCGGAGCGGCACCGCTTCATCCGGGGAATGGTGAGCTGGATCGGCGGCAGGCAGGTGGCGCTGCGGTATACGCGCGATGCCCGCTATGCCGGCTCGACGAAATATCCGCTGAAGAAGATGATCCGCTTCGCCATCGATGCGATCACCAGCTTCTCGATCATTCCGCTGCGCATCAGCGCGTGGATGGGGCTGATTTCGGCGGTGTTTGCGGTCGGACTTCTGGTCTATACACTCGTGCAATGGTTCGAGGGCAATGTCATCACCGGCTGGTCGAGCATCATGGCGGCCATTTCGGCCCTGAGCGCCATCCAGCTGATCGCGCTCGGCACGCTGGGCGAATATGTCGGCCGCCTCGTGCAGGAGCACAAACGCCGGCCGATGTTCATGATCGACTGCGTGGTGCAGGGCGAAGTAACGTCTGAATTGGCCGACAACTTTTCCGAACTCGACACGGCCAGCCGCAGGTCGGAACTCGGCAAGCTTCCGGCAGCAATCGTAACTGCAAAGCCGATTGAAACTGCCGTTGGTCGCTGATGCCGAATTGTTGCCGCACGGGGCGACAAAAATATTGGCCCTCGCGGGATTTTTCCTTTCCGATCCCGAATAAGGGGCGTATCCAGATCGGGTATCCCTCCGCGCGGCCTGCCTTTCGGTTTCCCGCCTTTTCTCCCGTAATCCGGAATTCGCACAGATCGATGACTGCAGTTCAGACGAGTGAGAAGACAGATGAGGCGTTCGGCGCCCGTCAGGCCAAGATCGTAGCGCTGGTCGTTGCCGTTTCATTCTTCATGCAGATTCTCGACGGCACGATCGTCACCACGTCGCTGCCGCAGATGGCGGCGAGTTTCGGCGTGCAGCCGGTCGCCATGAGCATCGGCATAACCGTCTATATGCTGACGACGGCGGCCTTCATTCCGCTTTCAGGCTGGCTGGGCGACCGGTTTGGGGCGCGACGCGTCTTTCTCACGTCCATTGCCGTTTTTACTGTGGCATCGCTGTTCTGCGGCCTGTCGGGAAGCCTCACCGAATTCGTCATTGCGCGTGCGGTGCAGGGCGTGGGCAGTGCGCTGATGACGCCGGTGGGGCGTATCATCGTGCTCAAGAACGCCCGCAAGTCCGAGCTGGTGCAGGCGATCGCGCTGATCACCTGGCCGGCGCTGACGGCGCCCGTCGTCGGCCCGGTACTCGGCAGCTTCATCACCACCTATGCCAGCTGGCACTGGAACTTCCTGATCAATATCCCGATCGGCATGATCGGCATCGCGCTGGTGCTGCGCTTCGTTCCGGAGCAGCGTGAAGAGAGTGTCGGGCCGCTCGATGTAAAGGGCTTTTTCCTGAGTGCGGCCGGCCTGACCCTGCTGCTTGCCGGGCTCGAACTGTCGGTCAAATGGGAGGGCGGCTTACTGCCGCTCGTCGTGCTGCTTGGCGCCGGTATCGTGTTTTCCGTCATGGCGACGCGGCATTTCCGGCGGGTTGACAATCCGCTGCTCGATCTCGCCGCCTTCAGGGTGCAGACCTTCTCGATGACGACGCTTTCGGCGGGCACGGCCTGCCGCACGGCGATCAATGCGACGCCGTTCCTGCTGCCGCTGCTCTTCCAGCTGGGTTTTGGCCTGAGCTCGATTGCTGCCGGCACCTATCTCCTGGTCTATTTCCTCGGCAATCTCGGCATGAAGACGGTGACGACGCCGCTCTTGCGGCTTTTCGGCTTCCGTAACGTGCTCTTCTTCAACGGCGTCATTGCAGCCGGCTCGATCATTGGCTGCGGCTTTCTCACGCCGGATACTCCTGAGGTCGTCATTTCGGCGCTGCTCCTCGTTGCCGGGCTTTCCCGGTCGATGGAGTTTACGGCGCTCAACACGCTGTCCTTTGCCGATATCGGCCCGTCGCAGAGAAGTTCGGCTTCGACGCTGTCGAGCATGCTGCAGCAGATTTCCATGCTGCTCGGTGTTGCCGTTGCGGCCGCCGTGCTCAACACTTCCTCCGGGCTTCGCGGTGCTGCAGGCCCTGCACTTGGCGATTTCCGCTGGGCGTTCTTCGTGGTCGGCATGATCGGCTTTTTGTCTTGCCTGCGGTTCCTGCAGCTTTCTGCCGACGCGGGTGCCGAAGTTTCGCACCACCGCCGCTTTCAAAAAAGCTGATCTGTGGGCGGAACCATTTGCCTCTCCTGGCGTTTAGAACCTGGTTTTCAGTATTCGTGTTCGCAATTTTTTTAGAGGGGCTTCCGGCTGCAGCCGGGGCAGGGGTCGACATTTCCGATGGCATTTTCCTTCGATCCGTCTGGCATCAGGCGTCACTTCATACCAAAGGCTAGGTGCTGTTTACGCGCGCCTGTCGATGCAATACGACAGTCACATGCAGAACGACTCGGCGGCCTCACAGCCGGTATTGCTGCGGGAAAACGCCCGGAGGCAGAATGAGCGAGTCCAATACGGATGCTGCAATCCGTATCCTTTATATCGATGATGACGAGGCGCTGGCGCTGCTGATGCAGAAGAACCTCGGCCGTCGCGGCTTTACGCTCGAATGGGCAAGCGACGGGACAACGGGCCTTGAGCGGCTCGCCAAGGGGGGCATCGATGCAGTCGTTCTCGATCATTTCCTGAAAGCCGAAACCGGCCTCGAAATCCTGCCGCGCATCATGGCGCTGCCCGATCATCCGCCTGTCATCTACGCCACCGGCTCCGGCGATACGAGCATTGCGGTTGCAGCCCTGAAGGCTGGCGCGGACGACTATGTGCTGAAAGGCATTTCGCCCGATTATTTCGATCTTCTGGCTGCGGCGCTGGAACAGGGGCTGGAGCGGGCACGCTTCCGCCGCGATACGGCGCAGGCGCAGGAGGTGATCCGCCAGCAGCGCGATCATGCCGAAATGCTTCTTGCCGAAGTCAATCACCGCATCGCCAACAGTCTCGGCCTCGTCGGCGCCCTGATCCGGATGCAGTCCTCCATGACCAAGGATCAGGTGGCGGTCGATGCGCTGCAGGAAACGCAGATGCGCATCAACGCAATCGCCAGCGTTCACCGCCGCCTCTACACCAACCGGCAGGTCGGCACCGTGCAGGTGGATGAATATCTGAGCAGCCTTCTGACCGAGCTCGAGACCTCGATCCGCGACGACAAGCGGCCGCACCGCGTGGTGCTAACCGCCCAGCCGGTCAATCTCTCGACCGACAAGGTCATCACGCTCGGTCTGATCGTCAGCGAACTCGTCACCAATGCCTTTAAATATGCCTATCCGGATGGCAGCTCGGGCGAGATCAATGTTATCGTCGAGCAGGATAGCGATGTGCTGAAAGTGACCGTCGAGGATGGCGGCCAGGGCTTTGATCCCTCCGGCCCGGCGAAGGGAACCGGCCTCGGCTCGAAAATCCTGACCGCAATGGCCGGCAGCCTGAAATCCGAACTTGTCTACGATCCGGAGCATCGCGGCACGAGGGCGATACTGGTCTTTTCCATAGGCTGACCTGACGCCTGGGGAGGCATCATGAACACGGATATCGTCTGCACGCCTGACGAAGTCTACGATTTCTGGTTCGTTCGCTGTAGCCGGAAGGAATGGTTCGGCTCGACCGCCGAACTGGACGAGGAGATCCGGGCCCGGTTCCGCGCAACCCACCTGTCGCTTGCCCGCAGCGTTACCGAAGAATGGCGCTCCACCCCGGAAAGCCGGCTTGCGGCCGTGATCGTGCTCGACCAGTTTCCGCGCAATATCTACCGGGCGACACCGCTTGCCTTTTCGACCGACGGACTGGCGTTGCGCGAGGCGAAGATGGCGCTTGCCGTCGGCGCCGACCACGCCCTCGAGGGCATCCAGCGGACCTTCTTCTACATGCCGTTCGAACATGCTGAAGACCTCGTCGAGCAGGATCGTTCGGTCGTGCTTTTCACCGCACTCGGCGACGAGGAGTTTCGCGACTATGCGCTTCGCCACCGGGACGTGATCGCGACATATGGGCGTTTTCCGCATCGCAACGCTATCGTCGGACGGGAGTCGAGCGAGGCCGAACTGGCGTATCTGGCGCTTCCCGGTTCCGGTTTCTGAGCCATTACCTTGGAATTCCGCCTTTCTGTCGCCTTTCTTTCCTATAAGAAGCGGTCAATTACCTCTGATACGAATCCACCCGGGGGCTTCTTGCGCTTGACACATTGGCTGTTTCGCACCGTTCTTCTGCTGTCGCTGGCTGTTGCCGGCCTGCACCTCGATGGAAAGGCCGTCTTCGCGCAGGCCCCTCAGCCGGCGGCCGAGGCACAGACGCAGTCCGCTCCGGCCCAGACAGCTCCAAGCCAGGCAGCTCCAGGCCAGGCGCCGCCAGCTCCGGCGGCCGCAACAGAGCCGCCCCTTGCCAACGGCGCACTCGATCAGGCGCTGAAGGATATCGACAAGGCGAAGAACCAGCTTGTCTCGCTGCAGGACCGCGTCAAGCAGAATGCCGACAATGACGATGCTCTCGTGGAGCTTGCCGGCCAGGCGGATGAACTCGGCCGCGGCGTTATCGCGACATCCGTCAGCCTGCGCCCGCGTTTCGACCAGATCAAGAGCCGCCTGACCGAACTTGGCGAGCCGCCGAAGGACGGCCAGCCGCCGGAAGCGCAGATCGTCACCGACGAGCGCAATGCGCTGACGGCGGAACGCTCGCAGATCAATGCCGTCACGGGTGACGCGGAGAATCTGTCGATCGCGATCACCAAGCTTTCCAACGTGATCACGGCGACGCGGCGCCAGCTCTTTGCCGATACGCTGTTCCGGCGCACCGAAATTTCCGCCTCCGTCATCGACGATGCGGTCGGTGCGTTCGTTGATGAGGCGGGCGAGTTTTTGCAGACGCTTTCGAGCTGGATTACCTTCGTCTGGAAATTCAAGAGCCTGCAGCTGTTTGCAGCGATCTTCCTGTCGCTCGCGACGGCCCTTATCCTGCTTTCCGGCGGCTACCGGCTTTTCGGCCAGTATCTGCGGCGTGATCTCCATGTCGAAGAACCCTCCTATATCAGCCGCCTTTCCTTTGCCTTCTGGTCGACGCTGATCCGCACGGCTTCGCTGGATGTGCTGCTGGTGACGTCGCTGATCTTCCTCGACGGCTTCAATGTGCTGAGAAGCGATATCACGCCTGTGATCGGCGCGCTTTTCGGCTCGATCGGCCTCGTCTATTTCGTCGGCCGTTTCGTCAACGCGGTCTTTGCGCCGAATGATCCGTCTTGGCGTCTGGTGCGCCTTTCCAATCTCGGCGCCCGCTCGGTCGGCTACTGCCTGATCGCCATGGCCGTCGTCAACGCGCTCGATTATCTCTTCGGCGCCATCGGCGAGGCGATGGGATCGCCGTTGGTTCTGACGGTCGTACGCAGCCTGCTTGCGGCGCTGATCATCGGCCTCATCCTGATTGCCGTTTCCTTCGGCAAGCCGATGCTGGCGAAGAATGGCGATCCCGATGCGCCGGGCCGTCACTGGCCGCGCGGCATGGCGATCCTGCTGCGTGTTTTCGGTGCAGGCCTCATCCTTGCAGCGCTCTCGGGCTATGTGGGCTTGGCGCGGTTCGTCGCCACGCAGCTCATCATCACCAGTGCCATCATCGTCACCACCTATATCGGCCTGCTGCTCGGCAAGGCGATCTCGCGGCAGGACAATTTCGCCGATACGTTCCTCGGGCGCTTCCTGCAGACCCGCTTCAAGCTTGGCGACGTTGCGATCGACCAGGTGGGGCTGGTTGTCGGCCTCCTGATCTACGCCGTGGCGCTCCTGACAGGCATTCCGCTCATCCTGCTGCTCTGGGGCTTCCATGTGCAGGATCTGCAGCTGCTTGCCTACCGGCTATTCACAGAGGTGCGGCTCGGCGGCATCAGCATTTCGCTGCTCGGCATCTTCACGGGCATCCTGCTCTTTGCCGGCGGTTATCTCGCGACGCGCTGGGTGCAGAAATGGCTCGACAGCAATGTCATGGCGCGCAGCCATGTCGATCTGGGCGTGCGCAATTCCGTCAAGACCGGCATCGGCTATCTCGGCGTAGGCCTGGCGGCGATCTTCGGCGTTTCGGCTGCCGGCATCGACCTCTCGAACCTTGCGCTCGTTGCCTCGGCACTCTCGGTCGGTATCGGTTTCGGCCTGCAGAATATCGTGTCGAACTTCGTTTCAGGCCTGATCCTGCTGGTCGAGCGGCCCTTCAAGGTGGGCGACCATGTCGTTTCGGGCACCGCCGAAGGCATCGTCAAGCGCATCTCGGTGCGCGCCACCGAAATCGAGACCTTCCGCAAGCAGTCGATCATCGTGCCGAACTCGGATCTGATCAACGGGCTCGTCGGCAACTGGACGCATCGCAACAAGCTCGGCCGTTCGGAAATCCCGGTTTCCGTGAGCTACGAGGCCGATCCTCGCAAGGTGATGGATATCCTGCTGGAGCTGACGGCTGCCGTGCCTCTGATCCTGCGCAACCCGGAACCTCATGTCGAGTTCCTGCGCTTCGGGCCTTATTCGCTCGATTTCGAGCTGCGCTTCTTCCTGGCCGATATGGGCGACGGCCTGACCGTGCGCAACAATCTGAGGATCGAGATCCTCAGGCGCTTCAAGGCGGAGGGCATCGAGATCCCGTTGCCGCAGAGCGATCTGACCATTCACCGGCAGGCAAATGCGGAGGCGGAGAAGGTGCTCGTCCAAAAGCCCGATGAGCCCGAAGAGGCCGCGGCTGAAGACGAGGTCAAGGATATAGAAACGGTAGAAGACGAGCGGCCGGTGCGCCAATTGCGCAGCAAGACGGCAGACGGCAAGCTCAAAGGCTGAACGGGCCATTCAGCGCTCATTCACGGGTTTTGCGCTATAACCTCAGGCAATCGATCGCTGCAGGCGCAGCGACGAGCGCCCAGGGGAGGGCGTAAAGCCTATGTCGCATACCGTGACACGATCCGCAGTCGCATTTCTTCTTCTCCTTTCCACGACATCTTTCGCACTGGCAGCCTCCGTTACCAACAAGGACGGGGCCCCGGTGGTGCTGACCGTCACCGAGGGCGGCAACCGCGTCGAAGTCGTCGTCGACGCCGGCGCGTCCGAACGGTTCTGTCCTTCCGGTTGCTTCATGACGACGCCCGATGGCGACCGTATCGGGCTTTCCGGCGACGAGACGATCGAGATCGTCAAGGGTTCCGCCGTCATCAAATGACGGCGGCTTGCGCCCGGCCACCATCGATTTTTATGAATTTTTGTGCCTCGTGGCTTTTGACGCTTGTCTATTTGCGCATCGTCGCGGCAAGCTTTTCCCATGTCGTAAACAGGCCTCTCATGACGCAGGCCTAGCTGCATAGTTCGCGAAGATGGTTCGTCCGGCTCGAGCAGCCGGATATTGGGAGTTCATCCGGTATGGGCTGCCGGATATCAGGTAGAAGAGGGTATTTTCTCCATGAAGTCACATGCGCGGGCAGTGGTCATCGGCGGCGGCGTCGTCGGCGTTTCGACGCTCTATCACCTTGCGAAGAAGGGATGGGGCGACAGCGTGCTCATCGAGCGCAAGGAGCTGACATCAGGCTCGACCTGGCACGCGGCGGGCCTGCTGCCGCTCTTCAACATGAGCTACTCGGTCGGCCAGATTCATAAGTATTCCGTCCGCTTCTATCAGGAACTGCAAGAGGAAACCGGCATGAATGTCGGTTTCAGCAAGGTTTCCAATATCCGTCTCGCTCGCACCAGGGATCGCTGGGACGAATTCATGTACTATGCCGGCATTGCCGAGACGATTGGGGTGAAGGTCAATATCCTGACGCCCGAGCAGGTGAAGGAAATCTGGCCGCTCTGTGAGACCGATGGGCTGCTCGGCGCCATCCAGCATCCCGATGACGGCTATATCCAGCCGGCGGACCTGACACAGGCGCTTGCCAAGGGCGCGCGCGACCGTGGCGCCACGATCTACCGCAACACGACGGTCACCGCCATCGAGCAGCAGGCTGACGGCCTCTGGAAGGTGACGACCGACAAGGGCGAGATCACCGCCGAACACATCATCTCCTGCACCGGCAACTTCGCCCGCAAGACCGGCGATATGGTCGGCATCAACATTCCCGTCATCCCGGTAGAGCACCAGTATATCGTCACCGAGCCGCATCCCGATATTCTGGCCCGCAAGGCAAAGGGCCTGCCGGAAATGGGCGTGCTGCGTGAGGCCGACAGCGCCTGGTACATGCGCGAGGAAAATGGCGGGCTGCTGCTCGGCCCTTACGAGCAGGGCGCACCGGTCTGTTATGTCAACGGTCCCTCCGATGACAGCGAATATGAGCTCTTCCAGGAAGAACTTGAGCGCCTGATGCCGCATATCGAAACCGCGATCGCCCGCGTGCCGGCCTTTGGCGAAGTCGGCATCAAGAAGGTCTATAACGGCGCCATCGCCTATACGCCTGACGGCAACCCGATCGTCGGCCCGGCGCCGGGGCTGAAGAACTTCTGGTTGAACGAAGGCCATTCCTTCGGCATCACCGCGGCCGGCGGCGCCGGCTGGCAGCTTGCCGAATGGATCGTCGATGGCGAGCCGACCGTCGACATGATGGGTGTCGACCCGCGCCGTTTCGGCCCCTATGCGAAGGAGGGCTACCTCATCGCCAAGAACGAGGAGGCCTATGCCAACGTCTTCACCATGCACTATCCGGATGAAGAGCGCGCCGCCGCCCGTCCGCTGAAGACGACGCCGGTCTACGATCGCCTGAAGGCGCTCGGCGCCGTGTTCGGTTCCGTCTATGGCTGGGAGCGCGCCAACTGGTTTGCGCCCGAGGGCTATGACCTGCCGAAGGACCAGATCGGCGTTGGCGCCGACGTTCTGACCAACCACAATCATTCCGACCCGACCGAAGACGGCCGCATTCTGGAAAAGTGGTCCTTCCGCCGCTCGAACTATTTCGAGCATGTCGGCAACGAGGTCATGAACGTCAACAAGAATGTCGGCGTGCTCGACATGTCGGCTTTCGCCAAGGCGCTGGTCACCGGTCCCGGCGCGCGCGCATGGCTGGAATCGATCTTCGCCAACGCGATCCCGAAGAAGCGCGGCCGTATCGCGCTCTGCCACATGCTGACCAAGGAAGGCGGCGTGCGCGCAGAATTCACCGTTTATGAAAGCGCGCCCGGCACTTTCTATCTCGTCTCGGCGGGCGCCTATGAGGCGCATGACCACGACTATATGCGCAAACTCCTGCCGGCAGACGGAAGCGTCAAGTTCACGCCGATCACCCAGGGCTGGGGCGTGCTCGTTCTCGCCGGTCCGAAGTCGCGCGATGTGCTGAAGAAGCTGACGCGCACGAGCCTCGACAACAAGGATTTCCCTTGGCTTTCGGGCAAGGAGATCTCGGTCGGTGCGGCGAGCGCCCATGCGCTGCGCGTCAACTTCGTCGGCGAACTCGGCTGGGAGCTGCATCATCCGATCGAGATGCAGAACTACATCTTCGACAAGCTGATGGAAGCCGGCGCCGAATTCGGCATCAAGCCCTTCGGCATCCGCGCCATGCTTTCCATGTCGGTCGAAAAATCCTATCGACTGATCCCGCGCGAAATGTCGATCGAGTACAATGCCTATGAATCCGGCCTCGACCGCTTCATCAAGCCGGAGAAGGAATTCCTCGGCCGCGAGGGCCTGCTCTCCTACAAGGAAAAGGGCCTGAAGTGGAATTTCGCGACGCTGGTCGTCGAGACCGGCAACGACGTCGATGCGCGCGGCTCGGAGGCGATCTACAACGAGGCGGGCGAGCTCGTCGGGCGCGCCACCAATGGTACGTTCGGCTTCCGCATCAACCGCTCGCTCGCGCTTGCCATGCTGCGGCCCGATTATGCCAAGGAAGGCACGAAGCTGAAGATCAAGATCCTCGGCACCACCTACAACGCCACCGTCGTCGGCGAGAGCCCGTTCGATACGGAGAACGCGGCACTTCGCGCCTGACCGCCTTGTGACCTGTTCTAGTTTCTTAAGCATATGAAGAAGAAAAAGGCGGCCGCACCATCGGCCGCCTTTTTCATCGCTGGCCATGGCAAGCCGATTAATAATTATTCAAATGAATTCATGTAACCGTTTCGTTCGGGGACACAATTTCCACTTTAAAGGTTTGCCATGGCGTTTCTAGGTATTTCGGGAATGCAATATTCCGGAGAAATGTTTGCCGGCGCGCGTATTATCCTCGCTGAAGATTCCAATGTCTTCACCTCGATGATCGGAAAGCGCCTGAAGGAGCTCTTCGACATCGATGTCGAGATCTGCCGCAGCTTCGAAGAGCTGCAGCTTTCCTATGACAAGTCTTCAGACCCGATCACGCTGGCGATTTCCAACATCAACCTGCCGGGCGCCGAAAACGGCGAGGCGCTGGAATATCTGGTCGATCTGTCGATCCCGACGATCGTCTTCACAGGCACCTTCCAGGAAGGCATGCGCGACAAGCTGCTCGCCAAGGATATCGTCGACTACATCCTCAAGGACAATATCTTTGCCGTCGATCTGCTGGCGGAGTCGATCTGCCGGTTCCTGACCAATCACCGTCATCACGTGCTGATCGTCGATGACAGCGCCACAGCCCGCGCGCTGCTGTCCAGCCGCCTGAAGCGCTATAATTTCCGCGTCAGCACCGCCGAGAGCGGCGCCAAGGCGCTTGAGATCCTCAAGGCCAACCGCGATATCGGCCTGATGGTCACCGACTACAACATGCCCGATATTGACGGCTTCGAGCTGACGCGCCGCATCCGCGCCACGATCGGCTCGCACGAGCTGCGCATCATCGGCGTTTCCTCCTCATCGAACCGGCTGCTTTCGGCGCGGTTCCTGAAGGCCGGCGGTAATGATTTCATGCTGCGCCCGTTCATCGACGAGGAATTCTACTGCCGCGTCAACCAGAACCTAGATACGCTTCTGCAGATCCAGTCGATGCGCAGGGAACGCGCAGTTGCCTGACCCGGCCGCGAAGTTCAGCGACAGGGAAGCGGCCCGATGATCGGTCTTCATCGGGGTGGCGCAAAGGCGGCGCATATTCTTGCAATCACAGGTATTGCGACCGCCATTTGTCCCCTTCACGGAGGAGGGGCTCTCGGTTATCGTCCAGCGCGTTATGAGAGAGGGCGAGTCGAGCCCTCCGGGCGCGTCGGGGGATAGGCAGCTGTGGCATTCCAGGGGGAGTTTCAGCGAGATGGTTCGGGTCCTCGGTTCGGAGGAGTTCGCGTACTACTGGTTGAAGATTCCCGAATGTTTTCGGCCGTGCTCCGCCATCGGTTCCAGACCGAGCTCAATCTCAATGTAAAATGCTGTTCGTCGCTGAAGGCGCTGCGCGAGGAGCTCTCCCAGGAAGGCCATGACTACGGCATGGCCGTGGTTGACCTGAACCTGCCTGACGCGCCCTATGGCGAGGCGCTCGACTGCATGATCGAGCACAATATTCCGGCCATCGTTTTCACGGCGACTTTCGATCTCAATACGCGTGCCCGCATCCTGGAACGCAATGTCATCGACTATGTGCTGAAGGATAACGAGTTCGCGCTCGACAATCTGGTCGCGACGGTGCGCCGGGCGATCATGAACCGCAAGACGCGCGTGCTCGTCGTCGATGACGTGCCCTCGGCGCGCCAGGTGCTGGTCGATCTGCTGAGAGCGCAGCAATATATGGTGGTGGAGGCCAATTCCGGCCTCGATGCGCTCGCGGCACTCGAAGCCTTCGGCGACATCGAACTCGTCGTGACGGACCATCATATGCCCGATATGAGCGGCTATGAGCTGACGCGGCGCATCCGCCACCGGTTCGGCTCGGACAAGATGCGCGTCATCGGCGTTTCCTCGTCGAACGACCGCATGCTGTCGGCAAGTTTCCTGAAGGCAGGCGCCAGCGATTTCGTCTACCGGCCCTTCGTCGTCGAAGAGCTGCAGTGCCGCATCGCCAACAATGTCGAGACGCTGACGCAGATGAAGCAGCTGCGCGCGGCGGCCGCGTGCGATTACCTGACCGGCCTCTATAACCGGCGCTATTTCTACGACAATGGCCCGAAGCTGGTGAACGAATGCCTGCGCCTGAAAATGTCGAGCGCGGTCGCCATTCTCGATATCGACCATTTCAAACGTCTCAACGACACCTATGGCCACGAGATCGGTGACAAGGTGCTGAAGGCCGTCGCAGACAGGCTACAGACGATCTTCGAAGGCAGCGACAATCTTCTCTCGCGCCTTGGCGGCGAGGAATTCGCGATCCTCTTCCCGCAGATGGATTCGCTTGCGGCCACCAAGCTCTGCGACGAGATCCGCTCGGATATTTCCCGTCTGAAGGTGACGGCCGACGATGAGGAACTGTCGGTGACGGTCTCGATCGGCGTTGCCGAAATCGCCGGCTACGAGACCTTCGAAAACTATCTGAACGCGGCAGACCAGTTTCTTTACATGGCCAAGCACAAGGGGCGTAACCTTGTCTATTCCGATGCCAAGATGACGGAAGAGGCAGCGCAGTAGGGGCGCAATTCGCGTGCCGTCCTCCCCGGGACAGGCGCGACCATGACGGCGTCAGTGCCGCCGCAAATCAAAAAAGGCGGCCACCGAGCCGCCTTTCATGTTCCGTCATGCTGCCGTCACTGCCTCAAGCCGCGACTGCCTGCTGGCGGGCCGTTGCCATGGTCATCTTGCGGTCGGCGCGCTCCTGCTGCGGGGAGCGCTGGTAGAGTTCGCGATAACACTTGGAAAAGTGCGAGGCGGAGACGAAGCCGCAGGCGACGGCGACTTCTACGACCGGCATGGAGGATTGCACCAGCAGGTGGCGGGCGCGGTCGAGACGGATTTCCAGATAGTAGCGGGCAGGGGACCGGCCCATTTCCTGGCGGAAGAGGCGCTCGATCTGGCGGCGCGACAGGCCGGCGCCCTCGGCGATTTCGAGCAGAGACAGGGGCTCGGCGAGATTGCCTTCCATCAGCTCGATGATCGACAGCACCTTGGCATTCTGGACACCGAGGCGGGCGCGCAGCGGCAGGCGCTGACGGTCATGCGGGTTGCGCACGCGATCGGTCAGGTGCTGTTCGCAGATGCGGTTGACCAGGCTTTCGCCGAAATCCTCGCCGACGAGGTTCAGCATCATGTCGAGCGAGGCCGTGCCGCCGGCGCAGGTATAAAGATTATTGTCGACCTCGTAGAGGTCGGCATAGACCTCGGCCTGCGGAAACGCTTCGGAGAAGCCCGGAAGGTTTTCCCAGTGGATCGCGCAGCGCTTGCCATTCAGGAGACCCGCCTGGGCAAGCACATGCGCGCCCGTACAGAGCGAACCGACGGCGACGCCGCGATTGTAGGATTCGCGCAGCCAGGCATTGACGGATTTATTGTTGAAGGTCTCGACATCGATGCCGGAACAGACGAGCACCATGCCCGGCCGGTTTTCCCCGCCGAGATGGCGGCGCTCTTCGGCGAGCGAGGAATTGGCCTCCACGCCGATGCCGCAGGAGGAATAGACCTTTTCGCCGTCGACCGAAGTCAGGCGCCACGTATAGGCCTGATAGCCGAGCATGCGGTTTGCGATGCGGAGTGTATCCACCGCCGCCGAAAAGGGCAGCATGGTGAATTGAGGGACCATGAAGAAGACTACGGAACGTTTCTTGAGCTGCATCTTGTTCATTGGAAAATCCATGCTCGAGGGCGACTGCATATTGGTCGCGTGGAATGCGTCGCTCCGATGTTCTAAAAGCGACACTGGCATGGAAAAATGCGGCTAGGAAGAGCAAATCTGCGACATGGCAGAAGATTTGCGGCGCGAGCGAAGCAAAAAGTGTCGCTGTGGCGGGGTGGTCTTATGAAATTCACCGGGGAAAGGCAGGCGACGGACATGAAAAAGGCGGTGCTGCTTGGGACAGGCACCGCCTCTAGCTTGGGAGGTATGTCGCATTCATTGCATGATCTTGCATTCACGAGCCCTGTCGTTAGTGAGCTCGGTTCTTGCCAGTCTCATCGGCGCTCGGCCAGCCGATATCCTTGCGGATGTCTAGGGGCATGGATTCGATCTGACGTTCCGTCTGCCAGCGGCGCCATGCGCGCACGAGCTTTTCAGCATAGGAACCGAACGAAGAATGTGTGCGGTAGGATGACAGGCTCTTGCCGCCATCTCTGTAAGTGATCGAGGACATTGCCGTTTCCTTTCCTTGCGAGACACGGGATCGCCGTATCCTTGAGATGAAATATGCGCTTGCGGTACTCATCATTCAAACGAATAGATTTTATAAGTACCATAAGCGATTTTGAACTATCGCTGCTGCTCGTCCAGGGCGGGCAGGGCGCAGACATCGGCCGCGAGATGCGGCGGATAATGCTTCAATTCCTGCCTGATCCGTTCGCGTGCCGCCACCCGAAACATGCGGGCTCGAAACGCGAAGAAAGCCTGGAGAATGTTGAAGCCTGCCAGTTGCGACATGATCGGCCTCCTTTTCTTCAGCCTCATCGTCACAACTAAAATATAGGTACTCGGGCTGGTTCAAACAAATGAAATGAACTGGCCTTAAGGTTCAGCGAAATTGAAAGATAATAGGCGCGCGCGATAGGCTGGCTTCAGCCCCGGCCGACGCCTTCTCGGTCGACATGTCGACGGACGGGATGAGCCATGCGGCGGCCGTCAGATGACCATCTGCTCGCCAAGCTCCACCACGCGGTTGCTGGGCAGCTGGAAATAGTCCGAGGGGTCGATTGCAAAGCCGGCCATGGCGATGAAGAGCCGGTCCTGCCAGGCCGGCAGGCCGGTGTTCGGATCACCGACGAGCTTGCGTCTTCCGACATAGAACGAAGTCGACATGATCTCGAAATCGAAGCCGGCCTTGCGGCACAGCGGCAAGGCCCTGGAAACGTCCTGGTCTTCCATGAAGCCGAAGAGGAGCTGGATCTTGATGAAGCGGTCCGAGAGCCTCTCGATCGTTACCCGCTCCGCCTCCGGCACATAGGGGCGGGGAGCGGTCTTGATGTTCAGGATCGCGTTGCGGGCGTGCAGGACGCGATTGTGCTTCAGATTGTGCAGCAGCACCCCCGGAGCCATGTCGGTGAGGCTTGTCAGGAAGATCGCGGTTCCCGGCACCTGGACGGGAGAGTGGTCCGACTTGCGTTCGATCGAGGCGATGAACGGCACCAAGGGTATCTCGTTCCTTGCCGCCTTCTCGCGAACCAGCATGGTGCCCTTCTTCCAGGTCCACATCATGATCATCAGCGCACCGGCGATCAGCACCGGAACATAGCCGCCGTCGTGGATCTTCAGGAGGTTGGCGCCCAGGAAGACGCTTTCGAGCAGGAAGAGCGGCAGCAGAACGGCAGCGGCAGCGAGCACCGTCCACCCCCAGACGACACGGAGAAACTGGAAGGAGAGGATCGTCGTGACCACCATCGCACCCGTGACGGAAATTCCGTAGGCCGTGGCTAGCGCCTCGGAGGAGCCGAAGGCGAAGATCAGGGCAAGGACACCGAGCAGGAGCGCGATATTGACGGCCGGCACATAGATCTGGCCCGTATTGGAAGCCGAGGTAAAGCAGATCTCAAGCCTGGGCAGGAAGCCGAGATGGATTGCCTGGCGTGCCAGCGAAAAGGCGCCGGTGATCACTGCCTGGCTGGCGATGATGGTGGCAGCGGTCGCAAGAATGACCACGGGAAGCAGCGCCCATTCCGGAAACATCAGGAAGAACGGATCGGAGACGGCTTGAGGATTGGCCAGGACGAGCCCGCCCTGGCCGAGATAGTTCAGCGCAAGCGACGGGAAGACCACGGCGAACCAGGCAGCCTGGATCGGTTTCCTGCCGAAATGGCCGAGGTCGGCATAGAGCGCTTCGGCTCCCGTCACTGTCAGGAAGACGGCGCCGAGGACAATGAGGCCGACGAGACCGGCATGAGTGATGAAGTCGAAGGCATAGAGCGGATTGAGCGCTGCGAAGATCGCGGGATCGTCAGCGAGATGGATGAGGCCGCCGAGCCCCATCACGACGAACCAGAGCAGCGTTATCGGGCCGAAGAGTTTCGAGACGGAGGCGGTGCCGACCGATTGCACCAGGAAAAGCAGCAGCATGATCGCGATGGCGACCGGCAGGATGTAGGGCGTGAAGACCGGGGTCACGAGCTTCAATCCCTCGAGTGCCGAGAGGACCGACAGGGCAGGCGTAATCATGGCGTCGCCGATGAAGAGTGCTGCGCCGATGATGCCGGCGAAGAAGAAGATCGTCGCATGCCGGCTGGTCTTCTTCATCAGCAGCGCGAGCAGCGAAAGGGTTCCGCCTTCGCCCTCGTTATCGGCCCGCAGGAGAAACAGCACGTATTTGAAGGTGACGATGATCGTCAGCGTCCAGATCATCAGCGAGATCAGCCCGATGACCTCGTTCGGGGTCACGCCGTCATGTGCGAAGGGCCGGAGCGCTTCACGGAAAGCGTAGAGCGGGCTCGTGCCGATATCGCCATAGACCACCCCGACAGCTCCAAGCAGAAGCGCGGCAAACTTCTGCTGGCCGTGCTGAGGCCGGTCTGCTTCGTGCGTCGTCGTGGCGGACATTGAGCTTCCCTTGATTTACAGGAATAGATATGGGGCGGCACGATGAGAAAGGCATGTCGAACGCGCGCCAAGCTGCGCGCGAATGCATCATGCAGATTGCGTCCGGACTGGCGACGCGCGGGTCATATCTCCGCCCGTGCCTCATCCTTTGCCAGCGCGCTGACGAGAACCTTGTCGACGCGCCTTCCATCGAGGTCGATGACCTCGAATTTCCAGTCGTTCTTGACGAAGGTCTCCCCGAGTTCGGGAAGATGCTTCAGTTCTTCCAGAACGAGACCGGCGACGGTCTGATATTCGACGTCTTCGTCAAGCGGGAAGTTCATGAATTCCGAGAATTCGTCGATCGGCGTCCATCCGGACACGAGGTAGGAGCCGTCATCGCGCCGCTTGATCGCCGGCTCTTCGCCGGAGGCCGCATCGCCGAAGACGCCCATGATCGATTCCAGGATGTCGCCCGAGGTGATCACGCCCTCGAAGTGGCCATATTCGTCAAAAACCAGCACCATATGCTGCGACGACCTCCTGATCGCCTCGATCACCGAGGAGGCGGGAGCGAGGTCCGAGATGATCGGAACGTCCCGCACCAGCGTCATGATGTCGACCGACCTGCTGGCCGCGAGCGCGTCGTAATAATCCTTGACGGCGAGAACGCCGATAACCTCGTCGGAACTGCCCTTGCGGGCCGGCAGCCGCGTGCGCGACGTCGACTGGATGGTCTTGCGGATCTCCTCGGCGGAATCTTCGATATCGATCAGCTCGACGTCGCGACGCGGCGTCATCAGCGCGCGGGCCTGCCGGTCGGCAAGGCGCATGACGCCGGTGATCATGGCGGATTCGCCGATCTCGATCACGCCGGCGCTCTGTGCTTCGGCGAGAACGGTCTTGATCTCCTCGTCGGTGACGCCATCGGCGTTCTTTCCGGACTGGCCGAGCAGGGCGAGAACGAGCTTGCCCGAACCGTCGAGCAGCCAGACGAGGGGCAGGGCCGCCTTCGACAGGTAGGTCATCGTCGGCGCGACCCTGGCTGCCACGGCTTCAGGCGCACGAAGGGCCATCTGCTTGGGCACCAGCTCACCGATGATGAGGGAAAGATAGGTGATCGCCACGACGACGGTACCGACGCCGAGCCCGTCCGCCCAGGCATCGGGAAGGCCCTGCGCCAGGAGCCAGGAGGAGAATCGCGCGCCGAGTGTCGCACCCGAGAAGGCGCCCGACAGCACGCCGACGAGGGTGATGCCGATCTGGACCGTCGACAGGAAACGCCCGGGATTTTCAGCCAGGCGCAGAGCCAGTCGTGCTCCTCTGCTTCCCTGGTCCGCCAGGACCTTGAGGCGTGCCGGGCGGGCGGAGACGATCGCGAGCTCCGACATTGCAAGGACGCCATTGAGAATGGTGAGAAGAATGACGATGGCTATTTCGGTATACAAACTTTGGCCTGTTTTGATGATAACGATCCGTCGAAACTATGCGATCTCGCATCGCTTTGCGAGAGTTCCGAGCGAAGATCATGGGCACTTGGCAAGATAATTATGGCGGACTTCTCGCTACCGGCGCCGCCTCGGAAACGTGGGATGGCATCTGCCTGAAACCGAACGTCGTATAATCGGCGGCTCATAAACCCCCTCTTAAGGATCTGTTGACCATAATGAAGGCTTAACGCCGCCCGCGTGTGCGGTGCCTGTGATGTTTTCGTGTCTCGCACCAAGGACGAAGCCTGTGTCCCTTCATCAAGCCATCGCCGCCATTCCGACGACCGCCTATGCGTGGTTTCTGTCTGTCGTCGCCCATCGGTTGGCGGTCGTGGCGGCCTTTGTCTTCGCCGTCATAGCCGGAGCGGGCGAGGCAACGGCTGAGGACAGGGCACTGAAACTCTACTTCACGCATACGGGCGAGCGGGCGACTATCGTCTTCAAGCGCAACGGCAAGTACGACCAGCGCGGTCTCAACCAGATCAACCGGTTCCTGCGTGACTGGCGGCGCAACGAGCCGGCCAAAATGGACCCGCGGCTGCTCGATCTCGTCTGGGAAGTCTATCGCAAGAGCGGGGCAAAGGAGACGATCCACGTCGTCTCCGCCTACCGCTCGCCGGCGACCAACAACATGCTGCGCAACCGTTCGCGCAATACAGGTGTCGCCAAGCGCAGCCAGCACATGCTCGGCAAGGCGATGGATTTCTATATTCCCGGCGTCAAGCTTGCGACGCTGCGCGGGCTCGCCATGCAGATGCAGGTCGGCGGCGTCGGCTATTACCCGACCTCGGGTTCGCCCTTCGTGCATCTCGATGTCGGCAACGTGCGCGCCTGGCCGCGCATGTCGCGCCAGGAGCTGGCGCGGCTCTTCCCGGACGGGCGCACGATCCACCTGCCGGCGGACGGCCGTCCGCTGCCGGGCTATCAGGTAGCCCTTGCCGAGCGCAAGAAGGGCATCCGCTCTGCGCCGATCGAGATCGTGGCAAGCGAGGATGAGGATGACGATGCGCCGGTAACGCCAAAGGCAGCGGCACCGACCCTGCTGACGGCGCGCGCGACAGCACCTGCCAGGGCACCCGATCCCGTCGTGACCGGAAGCCTTGTCACCGCCATGCTGCCGACGCCGCAAAAGCGGGCCGATATCGGACTTGCGCCGCAGCTTGCCAAGCCCGAGGACCGGGCGATTGCCGACCGCGCATTTGCCGATCTCGCCTCGCTCACCGTTCCGCTGCCGATGCTGCGCCCGGTCGAGGTCGAGGCCGTCGAGAGCGAGGCGCCGGTGCCGGTGCCTGCGCCGCCTGTGGCCACGCTTGCGCCGGTGTTCGCATCCGTCCAGCCGGCTGCGGCCGACTTCACGCGCTTCGTCGTTGGCCGCAAGCCCGCCAACACATCTGTCGTCGCCGACCGGCTGACCCATCCCGCACCGACGGCGGAGCAGATCGCGGTATTGCCGGTCTCCGCATCGGAGCATGTCTCGGGCGGCGTCGGAGAAATGTCCGCACGGGCGCTGATTGCCTGGGCGGTGCGGTCTCCGGAAACGTCGGTTGAACTCACTGCGCCTTCCTTGATCGGCAACACCTATCCGAGGGGCGAGGGCAGGACGGTTGCTTCGGGCGCTGCTGGGGCCAGCTTCAAGACCAGCCGTTTCGGCACCGAGGGCTGAACTCTGATCGGCTCATCGCGATCTCCCACAAAATAGGGCGCAGATTGACTTTCAATCAAATAGAATGATACACCTTGGTCATTCAGAAAAATTGAAAGATGTGACGATGACTATCCCATTTCGCCGTCCCATTCCTCTGCTCGACAATGACGTGTTGCGCACGTTTGTCGCCATCGCAGAGACCGGTAATTTTTCGACAGCGGCCGAAACCGTGTTTCGCACGCCATCGGCTGTTTCCATGCAGATCAAGAAGCTCGAAGAGCAGCTCGGCGTCACGCTGTTTCGCCGCGATGCGCGCTCGGTGACGCTGACGCAGCATGGTGAAATGCTGCTGTCTTACGCGCGTAACATCCTGGCACTCTCCAACGAGGCGGTATCGCGCTTCATCATGCCCGAGCTTAGCGGCGTGGTGCGTCTCGGCGCGCCCGAGGATATCGGCGAGCGCCTGCTGCCGCAGATCCTGAAGAGCTTTGCGCAGATCTATCCTGGCATCATGGTCGACGTGACGATCGACATGAGCATCTGCCTGAAAAAGCGGATGGAGGAGCAGCGCCTCGATCTCGCGCTCATCAACTGCGCAACGCGGCCGTTCCCGACCAATGGCGAGGTTGTCTACCGCGAGCGCCTGGTTTGGGCCGGCGCCAAATGCGGTTCGGCGCATCGGCGCGATCCGCTGCCGATCTCGATCTGGGAAGACGGCTGCATCTGGCGGCAGGAGGCGATCACCCAGCTCGAGCGCAACAAGCGGCCCTATCGCGTCGCCTATCTCAGTGCCCACACGATGGCGCAGCGCGCCGCCGTGGTTTCCGATCTCGCCATCGCGCCGCTGCCGCTCTCCTATGTCAGTGAGGACATGGCGATCCTTGGCATCCAGGAAGGCTTGCCCGAACTCGGCTCTTTCGACATCCAGCTCCTGACCGCATCACAGACGACAGGGCCGATCGAGACGGTGGCCGACAGTATCCGCGCATCCTTCGCCGAAAAGTCCAAGGCGGCGGCAGCCTGATTATCCGGGAGAGCCGGAAACGGACGCACTGCGATCCCGGGGTAGGAAATGATGAGCGCCTGCGAATGCAGGCTTAGTAACCTGCTGCAGGGGGAGGTCAGGCCATGGATCAGCAAATCCGGCTTTTTGGCGCTGTCGCAGTCCGGCCGGCCGTGCTTGCCGTCATCCCCCGCTTCGAGAAGATCAGGGGATACAAGGTCGCGGCCAGGTGGGAGCTCAATCCCGCCGTCAGGACGCAGATCGAAGCCGGTGAGCCTTTCGATCTCGTCATTACCAATCCGAACCTTATCGAGGAACTCGTCTCCCTTGGAAAGATCAGGGCAGGAAGCCAGGTCACGTTCGGCCGGATAGCAATGGGCGTGGCGGCGAGGGAAGGTAGCCGAACCCTCGATATCGGCTCCGTCGAAGCTTTCAAACAGACCCTGAAGGGCGCGCGATCAATCGCCTATGCCAGTGACGGAACCAGTGGCGGCTACTTCCAGGGTTTGCTGGAGCGCCTGGGAATAGCCGGCGAGGTGAAGCCGAAGCTGGTGCCGGTATCGGGAGGGCAGACGGCGGCGGCCGTCGGCCGCGGAGAGGCCGATCTGGGTGTCGTTCCCGTGACGTCCATCCTTGCCGCTGCTCCCGAGGCCAAGCTGGTCGGCAGGTTTCCGCCAGAACTGCAAAGTTACATCGATTTCGCCATTGGCATCAGCGCCGATTCAACAGATACGGAGGCTGCGAGCCAGCTAGCGGCGTTCCTGGTATCGGCAGACATTGACGAGACCCTGTCGGCAAGGGGCATCGAGCGCAGCTGAGATGCGCTTGAGGAGCGGCGATATCGAGGATGTCGACCTTGTCTGGAGAAAGGCTCTTAGCCGGTGAACTTTTCGCTCACGAATGCGTTATCCCGCCCGGACGGCATCGGCCGTTCGGGGTTGAATTCACAAAGGGATTTCGCAAATGACGACCACGGGTAAAATCGCATCCGCCTTGATGATCCTTCTCGCGCTCTCTTCCTGCGCCAACACGATCCGTGGCGTGGGCAGGGATACGGCCAATGCCGTCAATGCCACGCAGGATGCCGGCCGCAGTGTCGATCGCGCAGCTAAGAGATAGTTATTTTCAGATTTTTGAAGTCGGATAGGCTTTTTCGAGACCACCGGATCGGGTCAGCCCGGTCCGGAATGCGGCATAGGCCGGGTGCTGGCTCGAGCGCGCCGCTTCCATGAGCCTGATCTGCAGCCGGTCGGGTGCAGCTTCGCCGATCCACTTGCCGAGGGCTTCGAGCTTCAGCGAGTTTAGAAGACGCGAGGACGAGGCGACATCGAGATGCCGATGCAGGCCCTCGAGCAGGTTGTCGTCCTGCTGCGGATTTTCCATCAGCAGCGACAGGTAGGATTTGTCGGTTTCCGAGAGCGCCGCAAGTTTTTCCGCGACGGTATTGCGATCGGGGAAGGGCACCGTGCCAGTCATAACGAATCGTCCAATCCTTGTTGTCAGGAAGGTTTATAGACTGGCCTTGACCCGCTCGGCTACATCGGCCGGAACCCAGCGGCTCCACAGTTCCTCATAATTCTCAAGGAAATAGAGGGCGGCATTCTCGTTGTCTTCGCCGTTCTCATCCTGCCAGGCCAGTACCTGGCTGATGGTTTCGTTGTCCCAGCTGCGGGCCTTCAGATAGTTCATGACGGGGCCGGCGCGATCGGCAAAGGCCCCGGTTATCAGCGTGAAAGCCTGGGAGACGGGATAGGCGTTCAGCCTGGGATTGGCGCAGCGAGGGACGGAGGTGCAGGCTTCCCATTCAGCCTGGTCGTGAGGCACGCCGAAACCCAGCTGTTTCATGTCGTATTTGCCGAGAACCGATGTCGGCGACCAGTAATAACCGAGCCAGCCGACCTTGTTTTTGAAGGCACGGGCGATCGAATTGTCGAAATCGGCCGGGCTCGGGCTGTCGATCAGCGCAAAGCCGAGCTTATCGGCACCGAGCGCCTTGAAGAGATTGCTGGTCGAGATTTCGCAGGCCCAGGCTTCGGGGCAATTATAGATCGCGGCAAGCGAGGGATGGTAGGTATCGGGAAAGAGTTCCGGATGCTTCAGCGCATCCTGCACGGACAGGATGTCCGGATTTGCATCGGCGATGAATTTCGGAATGTACCAGCCTTCGACGGCCCCATCCGCCAGAATTTCGGCGCCCTTGACCAGGCGACCGGCGCTGATGGCGGTATCGAGCTGCGGTTTGACCGCTTTCACCCAGAATTCCGAGGCGATATCGGGCGTGCCGCTGCTATTCATGGAAGCGAAGGTCGGCAGCGTGTCACCATCGACAATGGTGACGGAGCAGCCGTAGCCCTTTTCCAGGATGAACTTGTCAAAGCTCGCAGCGATTGCAGCAGAGCCCCATCTCATCTCGGCGATCGAGACCTTGCCGCAGCCGGCGGCTTGCGCAATTCCCGCGTAAAAACAGACGGCAAGAATGAATGACGTGAAAAATGTCTTCATGAAAGTTCCCCGGATCTTTATGTGATCGAACGCGCATGCGCCGGGTCATTAGCCGACAAATCTCTCCGCCGCTTCAGGGTGCCAATGCCCGGCCGGAATAGGATTTCGCCGGCTTTCCCCTCTGCGGCGCCGTTCGTCTCGTTTTCCGGCGGCTCGTCGCTGGCCATTTCTATCGATGGCTCATTATGAGCAAACCTACGGATTTGCGGCAGGAAATCAACTCTCTTTTCCGCGTTGCAATCTTACTAAATAATTGAATCCGAAGAATTTATGCAGCCGAGCGCGAAAGCGAGAAGTTTGACGTCGATCAGCAGGCTTGCGGGGGCCGCAGAGAGGGCTAAATTCGAAAAAGTTCAAAAAAAGTCAAAATTCCCTCCAAGAGCCGTCTTCAATAACCATCCGGTAAGGATGTGCCGTTATCTGTTGTGACGCGGCGGGGGACAACCGCTGCTTTTCCGGATCAGGTAGTGCGTCCCGGAAAAAGCGAGCTTCATTGCGTAATGATGATGGCGTCAGCGTTTTATGGCAAACCGCGTAGGGTCCATGGCCCGATCGCGGTTTTCGCATTTCTGGGCCTTTGTCGGCTTTTCAACCGTCTGTTGACCTGACGTCTGCCCGCATTGTAGGCCTGCCGGAAACGCTTCACGGGCAGGTGCCAATGACCAGAGCCATCATGCTGCAGGGAACCGGTTCCGATGTCGGCAAGACAGTGCTGGTGGCGGGGCTTTGCCGGCTGGCTGCCAATCGCGGTCTGAAGGTGCGACCGTTCAAGCCGCAAAATATGTCGAACAATGCCGCGGTTTCCGACGACGGCGGCGAGATCGGCCGGGCGCAATGGCTGCAGTCGGTCGCGGCGAGGGTACCGTCATCCGTGCATATGAACCCGGTGCTTCTGAAGCCGCAATCGGAAAACGGCAGCCAGATCATCGTGCAGGGCAGGGTGTTCGGGCAGGCAAAGGGGCGCGACTACCAACGGCTGAAGCCACAGCTGCTTTCTTCGGTTCTGGAGAGTTTCGCCAAGGTGTCCGAGGGGGCTGACCTCGTGATCGTCGAGGGGGCGGGCTCACCGGCCGAAATCAACCTGAGGGCGGGCGATATCGCCAATATGGGCTTTGCGACACGGGCGAACGTCCCTGTCGTCCTCGTTGGAGATATCGATCGCGGCGGTGTCATCGCTTCGCTCGTCGGCACGCATGCGATCCTCAGCGAAGAGGATCGCGGCATGATTTCCGGTTACATCATCAATAAGTTCCGCGGCGATGTCTCGCTGTTCGACGACGGTATCCGGGCCATCGAGGGTTTCACCAGTTGGCCGTGCTTCGGCGTCGTGCCGTGGCTGCCGGGTGCCACACGCCTGCCGGCGGAGGATTCGGTCGTGCTCGAACGGCTGGCGCGGGGCAGGCAGGGTGCGCTGAAGATTGCTGTGCCGGTGCTGCCGCGCATTGCCAATTTCGACGATCTCGATCCGCTGCGGACAGAGCCCGATGTCGAACTCGTCTTCATCAGGTCCGGTGAGCGGCTGCCCGACGATGCCGCGCTCGTCGTCCTTCCTGGTTCGAAATCGACGATATCGGATCTCGCGGACCTGCGTGCGGCCGGCTGGGATCGCGATCTCCTGGCGCATGTCAGGCGCGGCGGCCGGGTGATCGGCATCTGCGGCGGTTACCAGATGCTTGGCCGCAAGGTGCATGATCCGCTCGGCATCGAAGGCGGGACGGTCGAGACGCAGGGGCTTTCGCTTCTCGATGTCGAGACCGAGATGGCGCCGGAGAAGACCGTGCGCAACAGCACCGCCCGCTCGACCGAATACGACGCGCCGCTTGCCGGCTACCAGATCCATCTCGGCATTACCCGCGGGCCGGATTGCGTCAGGCCCTCTGCTATCGTCGACGGCGCACCCGACGGAGCGCTTTCGCCAGACGGCCGCATCATGGGCACCTATCTGCACGGCGTCTTCAGCAGCGATGCCTACCGCGCCCGGCTGCTTCAAAGCTTTGGCCTGTCAGGCGAAGCGAGCAACTACCGCGAAAACGTCGACCGGGCGCTCGACGAGGTCGCAGGCGGTCTGGAACAGTATCTCGACCCGCGCTGGCTTGCCGGTCTGTTCGACTAGGCCGGATGTCGCTTGCCTGCCTCACGGACCTGCCGAGTGGGTAGACGCACTCAGGGCGTCGTTTGCTATTGCCAAATTAGTTGACTGAGTCCAATAATTGTTCCGATACACCCGGTCGAGAGCAATGAAAACCATGACCATACTGGATAGATTTTCGCTGACGGGCCAGGTGGCGCTCGTAACCGGCGGCGGCCGTGGCCTCGGCTTCGAGATGGCGCGCGCACTTGCCGAGGCCGGCGCGCATGTCATCGTCACCGGGCGTACGGCGACGACGCTTGAAGATGCCGTAGGGACGATCCGCAGTAGCGGCGGCACGGCGCAGGCTGCCGCCTTCGACATCGTCGACCGGGAGGCGCAGCGTGCGCTGATGGCCGACATCGAAAAGATCCATGGCCGTCTCGATATTCTGATTAACAATGTCGGCGCCCGCGACAGGCGGCCGCTGGCCGAATTCGATGACGATGCCATTATCGAGCTGTTGCGCACCGATCTGGCGGCTGCGATGACGCTCTCGCGGGATGCCGCCGCGCTGATGAAGCGGCATAATCATGGCCGCCTGATCGCGGTCACCTCGATCAGCGGCCATGTCGTCATGCCCGGCGATTGCGTCTATCCGGCGGCCAAGCAGGGCCTGACCGGCCTGATGCGCGGCATGGCGGTCGAATTCGGCCCATACGGCATCACCAGCAACGCGATTGCACCCGGCTGGTTCGCCACCGAGACGAACGCGGCGATGGCTGCGAACGAGGAGTTGACGCCCTTCGTGCGCCAGCGCATCCCGGTCCAGCGCTGGGGTCGCCCGGATGAGATCGCAGGTGCCGCGCTGTTTCTTGCGAGCAGTGCCGCCTCCTTCGTCAATGGCCATGTGCTGACCGTGGACGGCGGCATGACTGTCAGGATGTAAGCGCAGACGGGCGTTCCCGCCGCTCCTCAAAGGGCGGAGGTCCGCTCGGGAAGCGGTTCTTCCGATGCTGCGGATGAGGTCCGGGCGAGGACATTGCCGATATCGGTGAGGAACGTCAGCAGCAGATTGAACTCGGCTTCGCTGTAGGTCTCCAGCAGTGCGGCCATCGCCTCGCCATGCTCCTCGTAGAGCGAGCTGGCGCGTGCCGAGGCCTCGGGACAGGCAACCAGGACAAGGCGGCGCTTGTCCGTCTCATCCCGTTGCCTGACGACGAAACCGGTGGCCTCCAGCTTGTCGATCAATCCGCTGACCGTTCCGACCTTCAACCCGACCTCGCGCGACAGGGCCGTCATCGACAGCGGACCGAGCTGCTCCAGCAGCCTGAAGCACTTGAATTCGGTGCCGGTCAGACCAACTTTCTCGGCCATCTTCTGATGGAACAGCACGAGCCTAGCTGAAAACAGCTGGACCGTCGGGATGTAGCGCGCGAGGCGGCCGGTTGACTTTTGCGGCAAAACGTTTAGATCTCCGAACTAATAATTGTTTCGATATTCTAAGGAACTGTCGGCGTCATGTCGATACTCTCGCATGGCTGCCCGGTCCTTGTCGGAGGCAGCGATCGATGAGCGCTTATTTCATTCTCGAAATCCATCCCGATATCGAAGATCAGACGATCGATGATTATCTCGCATGCATATCGCCCGACGTGACGTTCCATGGAGGCAATGTGCGATCCTGTGGCGGCGCGGTCCATCCGGTTCAGGGAGACCGGCAGATGAACAGGCTGATCATCATCGAATTCCGCACTGCCTCGGTTGCCCGTGAATGGCATGACGAGGTGAAGCAGGCGATTGATGATGCCCGGTATCACTCTCTCCGTGCCTGCCCGGCGGTTGTCGTCGCCGGGCACGATGGCTAGGAACCCCGGCTGGCGCGACGATTGCCGGATTTTGTGGCGGCACGGTCCGGCCTTGCCGCCCATTCGCCGGATTTCCCGATCATAGAACGGTTTCAACCATCTGGAGATTCCGAAATTAACGATCATATTCAGTGGCTTATAGAGCAGGGAATCGCGAGCGACAATATTGGCGACCTCGTTGGGGGCCTGTGCGACCGGCTGGTCGCTGACGGGTTTCCGATCTGGCGTGCCAGTATCATGATGCCATCCCTTCATCCGATGTACCGCGGCATCTCCGCCAATTTCGTGCGAGGCGGGGTAACGACCCTCGAAAACTCAGAGCACGGCGGCGTGGACGAGCGTAACTTCGAGAAAACGCCGACATTTCATCTGCTGAGCCGCGGTGAGAGAGCGGGGCGCTGGAATTTAGCCAAGGGAGAGGGTCTCGAGTACCCGCGGCTCAAGGAATTCGCCCTTGCCGGAGCCACTGATCACGTGGTCAGCATTTTCGAGTTTCCGAAGGAGGTCGCGTTACGCGGCTTCAGCCTGGCGCTGACCAGCGACACCTCGGGTGGATTTTCCGCCGAGCAGCTGAGGACGGTAGCAGAGCTTATTCCGGCTCTGGGGCTCGCCTGCTACCGCATGGCCGCGTCGAAAACCGCTGCCGATATTCTGGCTGTCTACACGGGCGCCAGGACAAGCGCACGCATCCTTGCGGGCGAGGCTCAGAGAGGCAAGGGCGGATCCATCAGTGCTGCGGTCCTGCTTGCAGATCTCAGGAATTTCACGGCATTGACCGACGTCTATGAGCCGGGCGAAATCGCCGGGTTTCTGGATGCGCATTTCGAGCTGATCGGCAGGCATGTCGAGGAAAATTCCGGGGAGATCCTCAAGTTCATGGGCGACAGCGTGCTGGCGATCTTTCCTACCGGCAGCGAAGAGGGGGATGATCCCGAAAAGGCTTGCCGCGCAGCACTCGCCTCGGCCCGGAACATGCTGAAGGCCAACGAGGCGCTGAACCGGGAACGGGCAGGCAAGGGTGGACCCGACATCGGTGTGGACGTCGTCCTGCATCTCGGAGAAGTGTTCTACGGAAATATCGGCGCCCGCGGCAGGCTCGACTTCACCGTGATCGGCAGGGCCGTCAACGAGGCCTCGCGGATCGAGAAACTCTGCGGCGAACTCGGCCAGTCGCTTCTGATGTCGGAAAGCTTCGCGGCTGCCTGCGGTGTCGCCTGCGAACGCCTGGGATCGTTCGAGTTGCGCGGCGTTTCGAGGAAGGCCGACGTGTTCAAGCTTGCGGATCCGATTGTGGCATCGGCTCGAAAATCGGCGGCAAAAGCCTCAGATCTCGCCTGACACCTCGCGGCGCCGGCGGTCGAGTTCTTCGCTGTAGCGGCGCAGCGTGTGGCTTTCGCTGAGCTGGCCGATCACCTTGCGCTCGATGAGGTTGTTGACGACGGCGAGCGCTTCGCTTTCCGTCTTGTCAAAGATCGCGGCCGCCTGTTTGGCATTCATCTGCGGCTGCAGGAAATCGTTTTTGTAGCGGATGAAATCACCGAGATTCTGGGCTTCGTCCTGCGCGCTGGTGGGGTTTGCGTAGATTTCCGGCACGAGAACGAGGCCGGCATATTTGTCGCCCTCATCGACGAGGATGACACGCTGCGTCGAGCCGATGGGGAAAGCCTCCTTGAATGCGTCCAGCGTTATCCCGAGTTTTGCCGTCTTCACGTCCGAACGCATCAGCTTGTCGACGGTGAGATTGCGGATCCAGCCGACATCATGGGCGCTGCGGATGCTTTCGCCGCGCAAGTGAAAGCGCCATGTGGCGAAGGAGTAGCCGAAGGTCGTGCGCACCACGAGCGAGGAGGTGATGACGGCTGCGAGCACCAGTGCGGTGATCGGAAAGTCGCCGGTGATCTCCAGCGCCAGGAAGGTCATGGTCAGCGGCCCGCCGATGACGGCGACGGCGAGCGAGCTCATGCCGACCACGGCATAGATCACGGGCGTCAGCGTCGCATCGGCGAAATAGGGGGCGGAATAGGCAAAGAGCTTGCCGAGCAGCGCGCCCATGAAAAGCGAGGCGAAGAACAGGCCGCCCCTGAAGCCGGAGCCGATGGAGACGGCGGACGCCACCGACTTCAGAAGGAAGAGACCGATCAGCGCGGGGATCGTGATCTCGTGGGAGAGGTTCAGATGCAGTGCGCCGTGGCCGGCGGCCAGCACCTGTGGCGATACCAGCGCCAGCAGGCCGACGACGATGCCGCCGAGCGCCGGGCGGAAGGGCAGTGCGATGGCGCTCTTGCGCGCCAGTTCCTCTACGAAGGAGACGCCCTGCATGATGAGGATGCCGACGCCGGCGCAGAAGGCGCCGAGCGCAATGGCCGGCACGTAGTCGGCCGGCTGGACAGCGCCGAAACTGCCGACATCGATGATGAAATCGCTGCCGGCAAGAAGGCGCGCAACAAGAGTTGCGACAAGCGCCGAGACGACGACAGGCGTCAGCGACATAATGGTGTAGGTGCCGATGATCAGCTCGAAGGCGTAGAAGGCGCCGGTCAGCGGCGCATTGAAGGCGGCGGCGATGGCGCCGGCTGCGCCGCAGCCGACGAGCACACGCAGGTCCGCGCGGCGCAGCTGCAGCTTCAGGCCGAATTTCGAGGCGATGCCGGCCGCAAGCTGCGTATAACCGGCTTCCAGGCCGACGGATGCGCCGAAGCCGTTGGAAACGAGGTTCTGGATCGCGACAAGGATGCTGTCCGTCAGCGACAGGCGGCCGCCATGCAGCGCATTGGCCTCGATCGGGTCGACCATCGGCTTTTTGCGCCATTTGGCGAGAATGAAGAGCAAGAGCCCGAGAAGCATGCCGCCGGCTACCGGGGCCGTCATCAGCAGAAACTTGCTGTCGATCTGCGAGGCGCTGAGCCTCGTCGTGCCGTCTATGCCGAAGATCAGGCTGTGCATCTCTTCCGAGGCATAGCTCATGGCTGAGACCGCGAGCCCCGATACGATGCCGACAAGCGCGCCGGCAAAGACCATGCCCATTTCGCTGTGGCGAATGAGCGCGCGCAGGCGCCCCGGATCGAAGGCGGTGCCTAGAGGGCCGAGGCGGCGAATGTGCATTCGGGAGAGCATCATGGGGAAATTAGGCGGCAAGAATAGGGGTCAAGGGCGGAGCCGGCATCCGCATGAGCGGCAATTGCGGCAAAAAGCCGGCCGGGCCGTAAAGTTTTTGTGACGTAAGCCTTTGATTAAAGACGATAATATCGGTAGTGTAAGTCGAGATGAACATGAGCGGGATGCTGCGCGGCAATTGACATGGGGGTTGCACGCGCCTAACCATGAATCCACATAATGGATGGTTCCGGATCGGCAAACGCCTTCCGGATTAAAAGGGAATGTGACGGGGCGGACCCAAGCCGGGCGCCTTCATCACAGCCGACCCCGCGACTGTAGAGCAGTCAGGGTCTTCCATCCGGCATTTGGATTGCGGCGCCGACGGTCTTGCATTCTGCAAGCGGGCAAGGCGGACAAGTGCCGGAAAAGCCACTGGAAATGCATCGTGATCAGCCGGGGCAGGACGCCTCTAATTCTACGAATCGTCCGCCTTTTCACGAGATGCAGCCGGGAAGGCGAGGCGGATCCGCTGGCACGATAAGGGGCGACCGAGCGGTCGCCCCTGTCGCGGCCGATAACTGCGAGCCAGGAGACCTGCTATCCGTGCCGGGCATAATGCCCAATTTGGGCGCTTTGCCCGCTGCCAGCACGGAGGTTGTCTTGGCTGAAGGATGTTATTCAGCGCTGCCTCTGGTGGTGCGATATGGGCGCGGTGTTCCGCCGCCCCTCTGTGATGAGCTTCTGGCGCAGGCCGTTTTCTCTTCCCTGATTCCTGTGCTTGTCACAGGAAACCAGCCACGGCGCGTCTGCGCCGTGAATGAATCAACATTATCGCGGAATGAGTCTCTCCTGCCCAAGGACTTGGGCAGGCTGGATTCCTGTGACAAGCACAGGAATGAGGGGTGCGGCGAAGGCCGTGCCCATCCTCAACGGACGGTGCTGTCATGACCACCACCTTCATCCTCGGCGGCGCCCGCTCCGGCAAATCCCGCTTCGCCGAAAATCTCATCACCACAAGCGGTCTCGAGCGCCATTACATCGCCACCGGCCGCGCCTGGGACGACGAGATGCAGGCGCGCATCGACCAGCACAGGGCCGATCGCGGCCCCTCCTGGACCACGCATGAGGAACCGCTCGATCTCACCGAGCGCCTGACCGCCATCGACGCGGAGGATAGGGCCATCCTCGTCGATTGCCTGACGCTGTGGCTCACCAATCTGATGATGGAGGGGCGCGATATCGCCGCCCAGTCTGCCGCCCTTGCCGCCTTTCTGCCTCATGCTAAGGCGCGGCTCGTCATCGTTTCCAATGAAGTCGGCCTCGGCATCGTGCCCGAGAACCGCATGGCGCGGGAGTTTCGCGACCATGCCGGCCGGCTGCACCAGATGATCGCGGCTTCGGCCGCGGATGTTTATTTTATCGCAGCGGGTCTGCCGCTGAAAATGAAGGGTTAGTTCCATGCAGCAGAAAATCCCCGCAACCGTCATCACCGGCTTTCTCGGCGCCGGCAAGACGACGATGATTCGCAACCTGCTCACCAATGCCGGCGGCAAGAAGATCGCGCTCATCATCAACGAGTTCGGCGATCTCGGCGTCGATGGCGACGTGCTGAAGGGCTGCGGAGCGGAAAACTGCACCGAGGACGACATTATCGAGCTCACCAATGGCTGCATCTGCTGCACCGTTGCCGACGATTTCATTCCGACCATGACCAAGCTTCTGGAGCGCGAGCAGCGCCCTGACCATATCGTCATCGAAACCTCGGGCCTTGCATTGCCGCAGCCGCTCGTCGCCGCCTTCAACTGGCCGGATATCCGGAGCGAAGTGACGGTCGATGGCGTCATCACCGTGGTCGATAGTGCGGCCGTTGCTGCCGGTCGTTTTGCCGATGACCACGATGCCGTTGATGCGCGCCGTGTCGAGGATGAATCGCTCGATCATGAAAGCCCGATCGAGGAACTGTTCGAGGATCAGCTGACCTGCGCCGACCTGATCGTGCTCAACAAGACCGATCTGATCGACGCGGACGGGCTTGGCCGCGTGAAGAGCGAAGTCGCCTCGCGCATTGCCCGCAAGCCTGTCATGATCGAAGCGAAGAACGGCGAGGTGCCGGCAAGCGTGCTGCTCGGCCTCGGCATCGGCACGGAAGACGATATCGTCAACCGCAAGTCCCATCACGAGCTGGAGCATGAGGATGGCGAGCCGCACGACCATGACGAATTCGACAGTTTCGTCGTCGAGCTCGGCGCTGTCTCGGATACGGCAGGTTTCGTCGAGAAGCTGAAGGGCATCATCGCCGAGCATGACGTGCTGCGCCTGAAAGGCTTCATCGATGTCTCCGGCAAGCCGATGCGCCTGCAGCTACAGGCCGTGGGTGCCCGCATCGACCAGTATTTCGACCGTGCCTGGGCGCCGGGTGAGGCCCGCAATACGCGTCTCGTCGTCATCGGTCTGCACGAGATGGATCAGGACGCAGTGCGCAAGGCGATCGAAGCGCTCGTCTGAGGACATAACGAATGCATCTGCTTCTCGCTCAACAGGGGACGATCAGCGACGGGGACGAGGCGATCGACCTCGGCCAGTCGCCGGGCGATATCCTGTTCCTGTCCGCTGCCGATACCGAGCTTGCGGCGATTGCCGCGGCCCATAGCGGCGGAGAAGTAGGCTATTCGCTGAGGCTTGCGAGCCTGATGAGCCTGAAGCACCCGATGTCGGTCGATGCCTATGTGGAGCGGACGGCGCGGCATGCGAAGCTGATCATCGTGCGGGCGCTCGGCGGGGCGAGCTATTTCCACTATGCGCTGGAGGCGCTGCATGCGGTCGCGGCGCGCAGCGGTGCGCTGATTGCGGTGCTGCCGGGGGATTCGAAGCCGGATGCCGGGCTGACGCCGTTTTCCAATGTGGTTCTGGATGATCTGAATGCGCTATGGGCCTATCTGATCGAGGGTGGCGATGCCAATGCGCGAGGCTTTCTTGCCTATGCGGCGGCGATGCTTTCGGGAGAAGAGAAGCCGGCGCCGGCCGCGCCGTTGATGAAGGCCGGGATCTGGTGGCCGGGGCGGGGGCTTGTTGGGGTCGAGGAGTGGCGGAAGCTCACCGGTTCTGTCTTCTCCCCAGCGGGGAGAAGATGCCCGGCAGGGCAGATGAGAGGGGCGAGCGACGGAGAGAGCGAGCAACAGGAGCACGATTTCGAGGTTTGTGCGGTGGCCCCCTCATCCGACCCGTCGGGCCACCGACCGGGGTCGAGCCACGGGTCTCGACCCGTCCTCCGGACCCCCGCTGGGGAGAAGGGACAGGCAGCACCCGTCGTTGCCATCGCCTTCTACCGCGCACTCGTGCAGAGCGGCGAAACCCGCCCGGTCGAGGCACTGATCGAAACCCTGCAGGCGCAGGGTCTTCGCCCTTTGCCGGTCTTTGCCTACAGTCTCAAGGATCCCGTCTCCAAAGGTATCCTCGAAGCCATCTTCGCCGATCTCCAACCCGACGTGGTCATCAACACGACAGGCTTTGCCGTCTCCGCACCCGGCGCTGATCGCGAGCCGACGGTGCTGGAGGCCAACGACGCGATCGTGCTGCAGGCGATCTTTTCCGCCTCGTCGCGGGAGGCCTGGGCCGCCTCATCGCAAGGCTTGTCGGCCCGCGATCTCGGGATGAACGTCGCGCTGCCGGAGGTGGATGGCCGCGTGCTGTCGCGCGCCGTCTCCTTCAAGGCTGCCGCTCGCTACGATGCCGCGGTCGAGGCCAATATCGTTTCCAGCGAGCCGGATGCCGGACGCATGGCCTATGTCGCAGCCCTTGCCGCCAATTGGGCGCGGCTGCGGCAGCGGCCGGTTTCGGAGCGGCGTGTCGCGCTGGTCATGGCGAACTATCCGAACCGGGACGGACGGCTCGGCAATGGCGTCGGGCTCGATACGCCCGCCGGGACGATCGAGGTGATGCGGGCGATGGCGAAGGCCGGTTATCCGCTCGCCGATATTCCCGATGATGGCGATGCGCTCATGCGGCATCTGATGGCCGGGCCGACCAATTCCGGTTTCGATGGCAAGGTGGTGCGCGAGCGGCTTTCCTTGAGTCGATACAAGGATTTCTTCGCCTCTCTTCCCAATCAGATTCAGGATGAAGTCAACGCGCGATGGGGCGATCCGAAGGCCGATCCCTACATGCGCGAGGGTGCTTTTGCGCTCCCCTTTGTGCGTTTCGGCGGGCTGCTTGTCGGCATCCAGCCTGCACGCGGCTACAATATCGATCCGAAGGAAAGCTATCACTCGCCCGATCTCGTGCCGCCGCACGGCTATCTCGCCTTCTATGCCTTCCTGCGCCAAGAGTTCGGCGCCGATGCGGTGATCCACATGGGCAAGCATGGCAATCTGGAATGGCTGCCGGGCAAGGCGCTGGCGCTGTCGGAGGCCTGTTATCCCGAAGCGATCCTCGGGCCGCTGCCGCATCTCTACCCATTCATCGTCAACGATCCCGGCGAGGGCACGCAGGCGAAGCGCCGCACGGCCGCCGTCATCATCGATCATCTGACGCCGCCACTGACGCGGGCCGAAAGCTACGGGCCGCTGAAGGATCTGGAGGCGCTGGTCGATGAATATTACGAGGCGTCGGGCGGCGACCCCCGGCGTATCCGGCTGCTGTCCCGGCAGATCCTCGAGCTTGTTGCCGACATCGGGCTGGATCGGGACGCGGGGATTGCAAAGGGTGAGAGCGAAGGCGAGGCTTTGAAGAAGCTCGATGCCTATTTGTGCGATCTCAAGGAAATGCAGATCCGCGACGGGTTACATGTGTTTGGCGTGTCGCCCGAGGGCCGGCTGCTGACGGATCTCACCGTGGCGCTGGCGCGGGTGCCGCGTGGGCTGGGTGAGGGCGGGGATGCGAGTTTGCAGCGGGCGATTGCGGGGGATGTATTGACTTTCCCCCTTCTCCCCAGCGGGGAGAAGATGTCCGTCAGGACAGATGAGGGGGCAAGCGACGTGAGGAGCGAGCGGCTGAGCGAAGGCGAGGCCGAGCCTATGGCCCCCTCATCCGACCCGTCGGGCCACCTTCTCCCCGCTGGGGAGAAGGGGAGTCGCGTGCTTCAGCGTTCCTTCGATCCACTTGATTGCGACATGGCCGGCAATTGGGTCGGCTCACGTCCGGCAATCCTGGCAGAAATCACCGATGCCCCGTGGCGCACGAACGGCGACACCGTCGAGCGGATCGAACTGCTCGCAGCCAAGCTCGTTTCCGGCGAACTCGCTTGCTCAACCCTCTGGTCCCAAACCAGACGGGTGCTTGACGAAATCGAAGCTCGCCTCAAGCCTTCCATTCTCGCCTGCGGTCCGGCCGAAATCACCAGTCTGCTGCGCGGCCTCGACGGTCGTTTCGTCCCGCCCGGTCCATCCGGTGCACCGACGCGCGGGCGGCCTGACGTGTTGCCGACCGGGCGGAATTTCTACTCCGTGGACAGCCGCGCGGTGCCGACACCCGCCGCCTACGAACTCGGCAAGAAATCCGCAGAATTGCTCATCCGCCGCTACGTGCAGGATCACGGTGAATGGCCCGTCTCCTTCGGGCTGACGGCCTGGGGCACGTCCAACATGCGCACCGGCGGCGACGATATCGCCCAGGCGCTGGCGCTGATCGGGGTGAAGCCAGTCTGGGACATGGCGTCGCGGCGCGTCACCGGCTACGAGATCATCCCGCCGGCCATGCTGCGGCGGCCGCGGGTGGATGTGACGTTGCGCATTTCCGGTTTCTTTCGCGATGCCTTTCCCGAGCAGATCGCGCTCTTCGACAAGGCGATCCGCGCTGTCGGCGCACTCGACGAGGATGGGGCCGACAATCCGATAGCCGGGCGCATGCGCGGCGAGGCGGCGCGGCTAATCGCTGCCGGGCTCGACGAGAAAGCGGCGGCAAAGCGGGCGGGCTATCGCATCTTCGGGTCCAAGCCGGGTGCGTATGGGGCGGGCTTGCAGGCGCTGATCGACGAGAAGGGCTGGGAGCGGCGGGCCGATCTTGCCGAAGCCTATCTCGTCTGGGGCAGCTATGCCTATGGTGCGGGTGAAGAAGGCAAGGCCGAGCGCGGCGTCTTCGAAGAGCGGCTGCGCTCCATCCAGGCTGTTGTGCAGAACCAGGACAATCGCGAGCACGACCTGCTCGACAGCGACGATTATTACCAGTTCGAAGGCGGCATGGCGGCGGCGGCCGAGGCGTTGGGCGGAGTGCGGCCGGCGATCTATCACAACGATCATTCACGGCCAGAAAAGCCTGTGATCCGTTCGCTCGAAGAGGAGATCGGGCGGGTGGTGCGCGGGCGCGTCGTCAATCCGAAATGGATCGAGGGCGTGATGCGCCATGGCTACAAGGGTGCTTTCGAGATTGCTGCGACGGTCGATTATCTCTTTGCCTTTGCGGCGACGACGGGGGCTGTCGGCAACCATCATTTCGAGGCGGTCTATCAGGCCTTCGTCGCTGATCCCAAAGTGCGCGATTTCATGGAGGAGAAGAACCCGGCGGCGCTCTCCGAAATGAAGGAGCGGCTGTTGGAGGCGATCGAGCGCAGGCTCTGGACGCCGCGCAGCAACTCGGCGCAATTCGATCTTACAGACATCAACGAAACCAAGAAAAAAGCAGGCAGCCAATCATGAGCGAAGAGCCAGTCGTACCAGCCGAAAAGGACGATGCCCGTCACAACGAGAAGATGGCGAAGAAGAAGGCCGCGCGTGACAAGATCATGGCGACCAAGACGGATGAGAAGGGCCTCATCATCGTCCATACCGGCAAGGGCAAGGGCAAGTCGTCTTCCGCCTTCGGCATGATCTTCCGCCACATCGCCCACGGCAAGCCGTCGGCCGTCGTGCAGTTCATCAAGGGCGCGATGTGGACAGGCGAGCGAGATCTGATCGAGAAGCATTTCTCCGACATCTGCCAGTTCCACACGATGGGCGAGGGCTTTACCTGGGAGACGCAGGACAGGGCGCGCGATGTGGCGGCAGCGGGTGCGGCCTGGGAAAAGGCCAAGGAACTGATCCGCGACGAGCGCAATTCCATGGTGCTGCTCGACGAGATCAATATCGCGCTCCGGTACGATTATCTCGACATCAACGAAATCGTCGAATTCCTGAAGAACGAGAAGCCTTACATGACGCATGTCGTGCTGACGGGACGCAATGCGAAGGACGAACTGATCGAGATTGCCGATCTGGTGACCGAGATGGAGCTCGTCAAGCATCCGTTCCGCTCCGGCATCAAGGGGCAGCCGGGCGTCGAATTCTAAAGCATTTCCAGCAAATATGTCCGCGGTTTTGCGTCCGGAATTGCGCGAAAAAGGTCTAATTGGCCAGATGGCTGCGCAGGATCGCGGCCGTCTCCTCATCGGCCGGGAAGAGCGTCTCGATTGCGAGTTCCGACAGGGTGATATCGACGGGCGTGCCGAAGACTGTCGTCGTCGAGATGAAGGAGAGAAGGCCGGCTTTGGTCGAAAGCTGCAGGGGCACGGCGATGCCGGCGAGGTCGGTGTGGGGCTCGGCCGCCTCTTGGGGCGCGGGGTAGGAGAGCAGTTCCTTCAAGAGCTTTTCCAGCACGGGATCGCCCGAGACCGATATCTGCTGGCGTAGCCTATCGAGCAGGTGGGCACGCCATTCGGCGAGATTGGCGATTTGCGGTGCCAGGCCCTGCGGGTGCAGGCTGAGGCGGAGCACGTTGACGGGTGGTTCCAGCAATGTGGGATCGGCGATGGTTTCGAGCAGCGGCGTCAGGGCTGCGTTGGCGGCGATCAACGTCCAGTGGCGGTCGATCGCGATGGCGGGGTAGGGCTCATGGCCTTTCAGCACCCTGTCGATGGCGCGGCGTGCAGGAAGAAGGGCCGGATCGTCCAGTTTGCGTTCGGCAAAGACGGGGGCGAAACCCGCTGCCAGAAGCAGCGGGTTGCGATCACGCAAGGGGACGCCGAGGCGTTCGGCCAGATGCAACAGCATTTCGCGGCTCGGGGTCGAGCGTCCGCTCTCGATGAAGCTCAGGTGCCGTTGCGAGATATCGGCTTCCAGCGCGAGATCGAGCTGGCTCATGCGGCGGCGCTGGCGCCATTCGCGCAGATGATCTCCGAGAGAGCGGGCGGTCGGGCTCATCAGGCGGCTTCCGGCAGTTGGTCGATGAAGCCGCGGACGGATTTCAGCTTGCCGTCTTCGAGTTCGGCGAAATCCGTGCCCTTGATCAGCGCTTCGCCATTGTCGGGGCCGAGGCCCCAGGAGAAGCGCAGGTTGTCGCCGTAGCCATCGGCCGTGCCGATCAATTCGAAGCGGAAGCCGGGGAAGCGGCTCTGCACGGCCTCGACCAGCGAATTGATCTGCTCGTGGCCTTCGCCGCGCATCAGCGGGTCGATATAGGTCGCGGCTTCCGTCCAGCTCTCGGCGATCAGGGCACGGCGGCGGGTGGCATCCGTCTCGTTCCAGATTGCGAGATAGCGCTCGGCGTTGGTCCTTGCCTTGTTCATCTGGGTGTCGTTCATCGGGTCGTCTCCTTTTGATCGCCTGCCATGTTCAGGCAGGGCGATCATCGGCGAAAGCGGTGCAGCCTATCAATTACGCCTGACGTAATGGAAGCCTGATTGTCGGAATCAAATCCAGGTCGCGGCTTGGTGATTTGACAGGTGAGGAGCGAGCCCGAAGATTTGCGGCAACTCTTTTGCCCCGGGAGAAGAAACCCCATGAAAACCCGTTCCTGCAAGGCTTTAGCCGCCTTCGCCATCGCGCTTCTCGGCGCTCCGGCCACGCAAGCGAATGTGATCGACGACTGGAATACGATCAAGGTGCCCGCTGCACCGGTGCTGAGGCCGGTCAATGTGAATTTATCGGATACGGCGCTGCTGCTGCTCGATTTCAACGGCGCGCAGGACCCATCGAAAGGCCCGTGCAACACGAAGACCAAACCGCGTTGCATCGCCTCGCTGCCGAAGGTGGAAAAGCTTTTGAACGAGGCACGCAAGAGCGGCGTGCCCGTTATCTACAGCATTACCGGCGGCGCAACGAAGGGCGATATCGCCAGCGTACTGGCGCCGAGAGAGGGCGATCCGGTGGTGCAGGGCGGCGCCAACAAGTTCATCAACACCGATCTCGAAAAGATCCTGACCGAAAAACATATCAAGACCATCATTGTGGCCGGCACGGCATCCGAAGGGGCGGTGCTGAATACGGCGGCCTATGCGGCGCTGACCGGCATGAATATCATCCTGCCGGTCGACGGCATGTCGTCGACCGATCCCTATGCCGAGCAATATGTCGCCTGGCATTTCGCCAATGCGCCGGGTGTTTCGCCCAAGACGGTGTTGACGACCATCGACGAGATCAAATTCTAGACGCCAAGCCAGACACGCAGCGGGTTTGCGGGGTCGGAGAGCAGCTTTATCGCAAAGGCGATGCAGACGATGACGAGCAGCGGCTTGATGAGCCTTGCGCCGATGCGCATGGCGAGCCGCGAGCCGAGCTGCGCGCCGAGGAACTGGCAGGCACCCATCAGCAGGCCGATTTTCCAGAGCGTGGCGCCGAAGCTTGCGAAGACGACGAGCGCGCCGAAATTCGAGCCGAGATTGAGAAGCTTGGTATGGGCGGTTGCTTTCAGCATGCCGAAGCCGGCAAGCGTGACGAAGGCCAGCATGAAGAAGGAGCCGGTGCCGGGGCCGAAGACACCATCGTAGAAGCCGATGACCGGCACCAGCGTCAGCCCGAAGAGGAAGGGTGTCATCCGCCGGTGCGTGTCGGAATCGTTGAGGTTCGGCTTGACGGCGAAGAAGAGGGCGATCGCCACCAGGAGCACCGGCATCACGGCCTGCAGAACCTGGCCGGGCACGAGCGTGGCAAGGGCCGCACCCAGCGAACCGCCCATGACGGCCATTAGCGCCATCGGCAATTGTTCCGAAAGCTTCACATGGCCCTTGCGCGCATAGGCGATGGTTGCAGAGGCGGCGCCGAAGAGGGACTGCACCTTGTTGGTGCCGAGGGTCTGCAGCGGTGGAATGCCTGCAATCAGCATGGCGGGAACGGTGATGAGGCCGCCGCCGCCGGCGATGGAATCGACGAAACCGGCAAAGAAGGCAGCCGCGCAGAGCAGCAGAAGCAGATGGATGGCGATGTCAGGCAAGAGATTATTCCGGGAGGGGCATTCGGGGCGGGGCTTTCGGGCGGCCTTGTTGCATTTCCGGCCATGAGCTGCAATGGCATGGCGGACACAGCGGGGTGCAATCGGCTGATGGGAATGAGCGACATCACCATTGATGAGACAAGGCGGCATGTGCTCGGGCTCGGCTGCGAGCGCGGGACTTCGCCTGCCGAGGTGATGGCTTTAGCAGCCCAGGCGTTGGACGCGGCCGGTATCGCGGGCACGGCGCTGGCGGCTGTTGCCTCGATCGACAGCCGCAGGCAAGAGCCGGCGATCCTTGCGGTTGCCGCGCATTTGTCCGTGCCTGCCGTGTTCTTCGATGCGGCGCGGCTGGAAGCGGAGACGCCGCGGCTGAATAATCCCTCCGAGATCGTCTTTGCCCGCGTCGGCTGCCATGGCGTGGCGGAAGCGGCGGCCCTTGCGGCCCTGGGCGCGGATGCTGAACTCGTGCTCGGCAAGATCAAATCTCGACATGCGACAGCGGCCGTCGCCCGCATCGGGTTGCACAAAGCCTGACGGGCGCTATGGTGGCGGCACTTCGCGGCGCCATCCGGCTGCCGGCGACTCGCATCCGGAGCACTTCCGACCCTGATTCACGGATTTGCTCTATCCCTTTGTTTTTATGCAATTTCGAGTACAAGGCCGCCGCACGGTTTTGCTGGAATTGTTCTGGAGGATACACATGCACAAGGTCATTTATGACACCGATCCGGGCGTTGATGACGCAATGGCGCTGCTTTTCCTGCACCGTCATCCGGAGATCGATCTGATCGGCATCACCACTGTCTTCGGCAATGCCTCGATCGAGACGACGACGCGCAATGCGCTGTTCCTGAAGCGGGAATGGGATATCGCGGCCCCCGTTGCTAAGGGTGCAAGCGTCACCATCGATCCCAAGCGTCACGAGCGCCCCTGGCCGACCATGGTGCATGGCGAAAATGGGCTTGGCGACATGCCGGTGCCCGAGACGATCGACCTGCCGCTCGATCCGCGTCCGGCATATCGCTTCATCATCGAGACCGTGCGGGCCAATCCGGGCGAGGTGACGCTGGTTGCCGTCGGGCGCATGACGAACCTCGCGCTGGCGCTGAAGGAAGATCCCGGCATTGCAGGCCTCGTGAAGGAAGTCGTCATCATGGGCGGCAATTTCTATGTGCCGGGCAATGTCTCGCCGGTTGCCGAAGCCAATATTCATGGCGATCCGGAAGCGGCCGATATCGTGCTGACCGCGCCGTGGAAGGTCGTCGTCATCGGTCTTGATGTGACCGCGATCACGACGATGAGCAGGGCCTATCTGCGCGACATGGCAGGGAAGGGCGACAAGGCGGTCAAGCAGCTCGACGAACTCTCGCAATCCTATATCGACTTCTACAAGCATGCGGTCGAGGACGGGATGATGGTGCATGACAGCTGTGCTGCCGTCTATGTCGTGGCGCCGGACCTGTTCAAGACGATTACCGGCGCGCTGCGCGTCGTCTGCGGCGGCATTGCCGATGGCCAGACGGTGATCAAGCCGGACGGCCGTCGGTTCCCGCCGGGCGACTGGGATGGCCTGCCGAGCCAGGTGGTTGCAACCGGTATCGAGTCGGAAAAGGTGCTCTCCCTGATCCGCGATACGCTGCTGCGCGTCTGATTGCCTCAGACGGGCCGGATGCGCGATCTGCTGCCGGCCCGTTTCCAATTCCGGAATCCAATCAATCGTTTATCTGGATTGCTTGCGAGCTTGATTCCGGTTCTTGCGGAGTTGATTCAATCGCGTTTTGTCAACTTCCAGTGCGCGGCCCTCGACGCCGTTGACCTCGTCATCCGGCGGGCCTAGATCAGCTGGATGATCGATGGTGCATTCTCACATCTGCCGGCGCTGGAGCCGGGCAGCGTCTGGCTTGTCGGTGCCGGTCCGGGTGACCCGGGCCTGCTGACGCTGCTAGCTGCGAAGGGATTGGCGGAAGCCGATGTTGTCGTCCACGACGCGCTGGTCAACGAAGACTGTCTGAAGCTCGCGCGGACGGGTGCGGAGCTCGAATATGCTGGCAAACGCGGCGGCAAGCCCTCGGCCAAGCAGCGGGATATTTCCCTGCGGTTGGTGGAATTGGCGCGGGCGGGCAAACGTGTGCTGCGGCTGAAAGGCGGCGATCCCTTCGTTTTCGGCCGTGGCGGGGAAGAGGCGCTGACGCTGGTCGAGCACAATATCCCGTTCCGCATCGTGCCAGGCATCACGGCCGGCATCGGCGGGCTGGCCTATGCCGGCATTCCGGTCACGCATCGCGAGATCAACCATGCCGTGACGTTCCTCACCGGGCACGATTCCTCCGGCATCGTTCCCGATGCGATCAACTGGAGCGCGATCGGCAAGGGTTCGCCCGTCATCGTCATGTATATGGCGATGAAACATATCGCCCAGATCAGCGCCAATCTGATTGCATCGGGCCGTTCGGCATCCGAGCCCGTCGCCTTCGTCTGCAATGCGGCGACCGGCGAGCAGCAGGTGCTGGAAACCACGCTTGGAGAAGCGCCTGCAGCGGTTGCCGCTTCCGGGCTGGAGCCGCCGGCAGTCGTCGTGGTCGGCGAGGTGGTGCGGCTTCGCGCTTCGCTTGACTGGCTCGGCGCGCTCGGCGGGCGCCGCCTGCAGCCCGATCCCTTTCGTCATGCCGGCGGGCAGGGAAAGGAGACGGCATGAGCGGATTGCTGATCGCTGCGCCATCCTCCGGCTCCGGCAAGACCACGGTAACACTCGGGCTGCTCCGGGCGCTGCGCAATCGCGGCGTGGCCGTTGCGCCCGGCAAGGCCGGTCCCGACTATATCGATCCGGCCTTCCATGCCGCGGCGAGTGGCTCGCTCTGCCTGAATTTCGATCCCTGGGGCATGCGGCAGGAGCTGATTTCAGCTAACGCGACACTGCATCGTTCCGGCGACCGCGTGCTGCTCATCGAGGGCATGATGGGCCTCTTCGACGGGGCGGCCGACGGGCGCGGCACGGCGGCGGAACTTGCGGCGCAGCTTGGGCTTTCCGTGGTGCTGGTCGTCGATGCCTCGCGGCTGTCGCAATCGGTGGCGCCCCTCGTCAGCGGCTTTGCGGGATTTCGCGCCGATGTGCGCATTGCCGGCGTCATCCTGAACAAGGTCGGCAGCGACCGGCATGAGATGATGCTGCGTCAGGCGCTGGAAGCGATCCGCATGCCCATCGTCGCTGTCATCCGCAAGGATGCGATGCTGGCACTACCCGAGCGGCATCTCGGGCTGGTGCAGGCCGGCGAGCATGGGGCGCTCGAGGAATTCATTGAATATGCGGCCAATGCCGTTTCCGAAGAGTGCAATTTCGAGTTCCTGATGCGCATCGCGCGGCAGGGCTTGAACAGGCCCTCGGCTGCCAATATCGCCCGGCTGATGCCCTTCGGCCGGCACATCGCCGTTGCCCGCGATATCGCCTTTGCCTTCTGCTATGAGCACATGCTGCTCGGCTGGCGGCGGCGCGGGGCCGAGATTTCCTTCTTCTCGCCGCTTGCCGATGAAGCGCCGGCAGCCGACGCCGATGCGATCTATCTTCCCGGCGGCTATCCGGAGCTGCATGCAGGAAAGCTGGCGGCCGCGCAGAATTTTGCCAGGGCGATGAAGGCCGCGGCGGCCCGCGGCCTGCGCATCTACGGCGAATGCGGCGGCTACATGGTGCTCGGCGACGGACTGATCGATGGGGAAGGCGTGCGCCATGAAATGCTCGGTCTGCTGCCGGTCGTCACCAGCTATGAGACGCGCCAGCGGCACCTCGGTTATCGGCAGGTGACGCCGCTTGCGGGCGCCTTCTTCGACAAGGCGATGACGGTGCATGAATTTCACTATTCCACCATCGTCTCCGAAGGCGAGGGCGACCGGCTGTTTGCGACGCAGGATGCGCTTGGAAACGATCTCGGTGCGGCGGGTCTCAGGCGCGGGCAGGTGGCCGGCTCCTACATGCACCTGATCGATCTTGCCGGGACAGCCGCATGAACGCGCCCATCGTGCATGGCGGCGGCATTACCGCGGCGGCAGCAAGCTTCGGCGGCCGGCTGGAGGACTGGCTCGATCTTTCGACCGGCATCAATCCCAACCCGGTGGCGCTGCCGGAAATCCCTGCAAGGGTCTGGCATCGGCTGCCGGATCGGCATCTTATCGAGACGGCGCGGCATGCGGCGCGGGACCACTATCGCAGCGGTGGAATCCTTCCCCTGCCGGTTCCGGGCACGCAGTCCGTCATCCAGCTTCTGCCGCGCCTGGTTGCGGTCGGCGGGCTTTCCGCCGAGGGCCGGCGCGTGGCGATCCTCTCCCCGACATATGGAGAGTATGCGCGAGCTTTTACGGCGGCCGGTTTCGTCGTCGATGCGGTTGATCATATCGATGATATCGGCGCGCAGCACAGGCTGGCCGTCGTGGTCAATCCGAACAACCCGGATGGCCGAATCCATGCTGCCGACAGGCTGGAAGCGCTGCATGAACGGCTAAAGGCGGGCGGCGGGTTCCTTGTCGTCGACGAGGCTTTCGGGGATACAAGCCCGGACACGAGCCTTGTGCCGCGTGCAGCTAGGCTTTCGAACCTGATCATCTTCCGCTCCTTCGGAAAATTCTTCGGGCTGGCGGGACTGCGGCTCGGCTTTGCCATTGCGCGGGGCGATATTCTCGCGCGTTTCGAGGACTGGCTCGGCCCCTGGGCCGTATCGGGGCCGGCGCTTGCGATTGCCGGTTCGCTGTTGAATTCTGATGTCTCCGGGATCGCCACCTCGATTGCCGAGCGACAGGCTGGCCTGCATGCGGTGCTCGCAGGGGCCGGCCTCGTCATTGCCGGCGGTACGCCGCTTTTTACGCTTGTTGCCGACGCCAGGGCCGGTGACATTTACACGACTCTCTGCCGCCATCATATTCTCGTCCGCCGGTTCGATTATGCGCCGGACTGGCTGCGCTTCGGCCTTGCCCCCGACGCTGCCGATGATGCAAGACTTGCCGCGGCCCTTCGGAGCATTGACCGATGAATTTCGATGAACATTTTCTGGTGCTGGTTCTGGCGCTGCTGCTCGACCGCATCATCGGCGATCCGCAATGGTTGTGGATGCGCGTGCCGCATCCCGTCGCGATCTTCGGCAAGGCGATCGGTTATTTCGATCAGCATTTCAACCGTGAAATCCTGAGCAAGGCACAACGCCGGCAGAATGGTGTTGTGGTGATCCTGGCGCTGTCGGTGCTCGCCGTCGTCACCGGGCTGGTGCTGCACTGGTTTCTCATGCTCTTCGGCCCCGTCGGCATCCTGCTCGAGGTTTTCTGCGTGGCGATCTTCCTGGCGCAGAAGAGCCTGTCGGATCACGTCGCGGCTGTCGCAACCGCGCTCAGGGCCGAAGGTCTCGTCGGCGGGCGCAAGGCGGTGTCACGCATCGTCGGGCGCGATCCGGAAACGCTGGATGAGCCGGGTGTCTGCCGTGCGGCGATCGAGAGCCTCGCCGAGAATTTCTCCGATGGCGTCGTCGCACCGGCGCTCTGGTATGCGATCTTCGGCCTGCCGGGCCTGTTCTTCTACAAGATGCTGAATACCGCAGATTCGATGATCGGCCACCGCTCGGAGAAATATGTCGATTTCGGCTGGGCGTCGGCCCGGCTCGACGATATCGCCAACTGGCCGGCGGCGCGCCTCTCCATCCTGTTGATCGCCGTCGGCGCCGGCATCCGCCGCGGCACAACCGCCTTCAGCCATGCCTTCCGCGTGGGTGTCCGCGACGGCAAGCTGCACCGTTCGCCGAATTCCGGCCGCCCGGAGGCGGCCATGGCCGGCGCGCTCGATCTCCAGCTTGCCGGCCCACGCGTCTATTCGGGCGTGGTCGTACGCGAGCCGATGATCAACGGCACGGGCCGGGATGTGGCGACGGCAGGCGATGTGGAGGACGGGATTTCGGTCTTCCAGGCAAGCTGCATGGCGCTGACGCTGCTTACCTTCGTGGCCTTCGTCTGCCTGCTGTGACGATGTACTAGCTTAAGCCCCGTAGATGATATCGGGGTAATGTCACCGGAGATGGGCGCAGTGATTGTCGGAGAAGCCAGCCTATTTGCCATCGAAAGCGAGATCACGAAAGTCGTTCCCAGTATTTCCCAGCGCGCTCTCGGATTCTTTGTCATTCACGTTTGTGGACGAAGATTTGGTGTGCGGGAACCTGATGCTTCGATGCTTGGATGCTCCTTCGAGGAGGTGAATAGCCGTCTGCAGCGCTGCGGAACACATTGCGCTCCTGTCCTGCGCGATATTAACGCTGCGGATGTAGCGGAGGCTTATCTCGATGCCATTTACCGAGACACGTCGCGAACTGATTATTTTGGACTGTCGCATCAGGGTTTTGTTGAGGTGGTCCACTCCAGCGCGATCAGATGGGCGCCTGATGGTGACGAGGCGTTTGATGATGGGAGCGTCGTTCTCCATCTGGACGTGGAGAATAGGGTTCGTCTTATTGCCTTCAACAATACCGACGTCGCCGACGACATGATTGGTACGATCAGGGAAGTGTGGTTGGACGCTGACCTTTTCTATGGCGTTTTATCCCGCTGGAGAGATAACTTCGACGCGGAGTGGGAAAGTCGATTGGATTTGCCGGCGTAGCGTAGGATCAACACGGCAGTCAGTATCGGCGTTTCTCCGCCATCAACAGTACCGCAAGAGCCAAGCTGAGCAGTCCGAGCGACAGCGGCAGGCCTTGGTGGCCTGCCAGTTGCATCGCCATGCCCGTTGCGGGCGAGCCTACGATGCCGCCGAGGCCCCAGACGAGGGCGAAGGCGGCGTTGCCGGCGATCAGGGATTGGCCGGTGAAGCGCTCGCCGAGCTGGATCAGCGACAGCGTGTAGATGCCGAAGGAGACGCCGCCCCAGGCGAAAAACAGCGGCCAGATGAGCCATGTGTCGAACAGCACGGGCAGGAGCAGGCAGCCGGCGAGCGAAGTCAGCACGCAGGCGAAAAGTGTGCGGCGCGAGCCGGATAGTTCGGCGAGGCGGCCGAGCACGATCTGCAGCGCCGCATTGCCTGCGATGAAGCAGGTGATCAGCGCGGCGATGCGCTGCTCGGGGCTGCCGAGGGCGGCGCCGTAGACGGCGAAGAGGGCGAGCAGAACCTGTTCGAAACCGGCGGCGACGAAAACGGCAAGGAGCAGGAGCGGCGCAAGCCGGAAAAAACCGGCGACCGATGTTGCTTCGCCCTCCTGGGGCATGGCGGGCAGGCGCCTTGCGACGGCAAATACGATCAGGCCGCAGAGGAGGAAGGCCGCGATACCGATCAGGAAGGGTGGCCAGCCTTCGGTGCCGGCAAGGCCGAGGGATAGCGGGCCGAGGGCGAATCCGCCTGATACGACCGAGGAATAGAGGCCCAGGATGCGGCCGCGGCGCGCGGCGGGCGTGATGGCGAGCAGCCAGGTTTCGCTGATGACGTAGAGCGGATTGGCGAAGACGCCGAGCAGGAAGCGCAGCGGCATCCAGGCCCAGACGTCTTGGATCGCGGCAATGGCGATCAGGCTCAAGGCTGCGAGGACCGAGCAGAGGATGGCAAGCCTGATGGGGCCGAAGCGGCGCGACAGGGCAGGAATGAAGGGGGCCGAGACGATGAAGCCTGTCGGTGTCATCGCTGCCGACAGGCCGATCAGGCCGGATCGTGTATCCTGCCGCTCAAGGATGAAGCTCAGGAGCGGATAGGTCAGGCCCTGCGCCATCGCGAAGACCGTGACGGTAGCGATGATGCCTGTCATCGCGGCCCACGGGAGGCGCGCAGCTTGCGGCGGTGTCGCGTCCGACCCGTCGATTGTTGCTGCCAGCGAAAACTGGCGATCATCCATCATCGCGACACTCCTCACACGTGCCAGAAGAACCCAGAGGCCTCGAACCCTGTCTGTTGCGGCGTCAGGCCGATATCGTCGAGCAGAGCGGGGCTGATCTTCGACCTTTGTTTCCATTGCCGGCGGATGAGGATCTGCCGGAACCAGCGTGCGATCACGCCTGCCGGGATGAACGGACCTTGATACCGACGCGACGATCTGCGATGCGGGGCGCATGCAAGGGTGCAGCAATCGCTCATGATTACCTCCATTGGCATTGAAGGTTCGCAACCTTCGACTTCGAACGAGCCTGGAGTCTGGACGATGCGGCGGGCCCCGTAATTAAGCGCTTCCAAAAAGTTCTCAAAAAATTCCAAACCGTCGAAAGGTTGCCATTTGGCTACCTATATTGACAGCGAGGTTGCCCCATGCTTAGGTAGCCATATGGCTACGTATCAACCAGACTTGCCCCGTATCTTTGGCGCTCTCTCCGATCCGACGCGACTCGCGGTCGTCGAAAGGCTCGTGAGGGGCCCGGCGTCGGTCTCCGAACTGTCCGAACCCTTTGATCTCGCACGCCCTTCCTTTCTCAAGCACCTGCGGGTTCTCGAAGAGGCCGAGCTTGTGACATCCGTCAAATCGGGCAGGGTTCGGACCGTCAGTCTTTCGCCGGATGCACTGGGTTGGGTCGAGTCATGGGTGCACACGCATCGCCGGGCCTTGGAAGATCGCTTCGATCGCCTGGCCACGTTTCTTAATCAGGAGCAATGAGATGACGAGTCCGGAACAAGTTCACGAAACCATAGTGATCGAGCGCGTCCTGCCGAATTGCCGCGACCATGTCTGGTCCGCCTGGGCGTTGATCGAGAAAAAGAAAGCGTGGTTCGGCCACGGGATGACCAAACTGGAATTCTGGCCCGGCGGGGCCGAGCATCTCACGCATGTCTCGGATATGGGCACGCACACCAACGAAACGCGGTATTTCGAGATCAAGGACCGTGAACGGATCGTCTTTGCCTATTCGATGGCGCTGAATGGGAGAGTTCACACGGTGTCGCTTGCCACAGTCATATTTGCAGACCACGGCGGCGGCACCCGGATGACATATACCGAACAGATGTGTGTCATTCCTCCGAGTGACGGCGCAGGCGGCCGCAAACACGGGTGGACGGCGCTGCTGAAATCGCTGGAGGACTTCCTGGCAACGGATACGAGACTATCAGCATGACGCATCAGGACATGACGGCCCCATCTTCCTTTCTTGGTCTTCCCGATCACTTCGCCGATGGCCGCACGCCGCACGCGGTGATCTTCTCGGCCGCGCACGGCAGCACCTATCCCGGCAAGGACAGCAGCGGCTATGCGCTCGCGGCCGCCGCCATCCGCGCCGCGAGCCGGGAGGATGCCGATCTCGTCGAGCACTGGGATTTCGATCTCGGCGGCCCGCTCTTTGGCGGCGGGCCGGTCTCCTGCGTCGACGCCGGCGACATCGAGACCATCATGCATGACAATGCCGGCAACCGGACACGCATCGAGGCGAAGACGCGTGAGATACTGGCATTACCGGCCGTGCCGATCCTTCTCGGCGGCGATGATTCCGTGCCCATTCCCTTCCTTGCGGGCTTTGCGGATCACGGGCCTGTCTGGGTCTTGCAGATCGATGCCCATATCGATTGGCGCGACGAACTTCATGGCGAGCGCCATGGCTATTCGAACCCGATGCGACGGGTCAGCGAGATGCCGCATGTCGCCGGCATCGTCCAGGTCGGCATGCGTGGCGTCGGCAGTGCCCGGCCGACCGAGATCGAAGCCGCACTAAGCTATGGCAGCCGTCTCGTCACGGCGCGCGAGGTTCATGCCGGCGGTGTCGAAGCTGCCTTGCAGCATATTCCCGAGGGCGCGCGGGTCGTCGTCACTCTCGATTGCGATGGCCTTGATCCTGGCATCATGCCGGGAGTAGCAGCGCGCAGCCCGGGTGGGCTCACCTATACGCAGGCGATCGACCTGATTGCCGGGCTCGGCAGGCGGGCGCGCATCGCCGGTTTCGACCTCGTGGAGCTTTATCCTCCGGCCGACATTGACGGCCTGTCAGCGCTCACCGCATCGCGCCTGCTCGTCAACGCGATCGGCGCCATCGTCAGGCAGGGCTGAAGCACTGCCTGCTGTCATAGCATCGGCACCAGGCAGAGCGGTTCCAACCTGGCATGAAAGCCTCTAGGATGCGCGCCATGCAGGGAGCACGTTTTGCCTTTGGTCCGTTCGTGCTTGATCCGGAGGCGGGAACGCTTCTGCGGAACGAAGATCCCGTTGCGGTCGGGCATCGCGGGGTAAGGCTGCTTGCCGCATTTGTCGGGCGGCCCGGCGAAATCCTGGCCAAGACCGAGCTGATGGACGCGGCCTGGCCGGGCACGGCGGTCGAGGAGGGCAATCTCACCGTCCAGATCGCGCAGCTGCGCAAGCTTCTGGGGCCTGCCGCGGATGGCGGCGAATGGATCTCGACGGTTCCGCGCATCGGCTACCGCTTCACCGGCACCATAAGACAGCTTGGCGGCGAGAAGCGGAAGCATTTGGCGCTGCCGGACAAACCCTCGCTTGCCGTTCTGCCCTTCGTCACCGTCAGCGGCGATCCGGAGCAGGAAGATTTTGCGGATGGGCTGACCGAAGACCTGATCACCGATCTTTCCCGGACTTCCGATCTCTTCGTCATCGCCCGCAATTCGAGCTTCGCCTACAAGGGAAGGGCGATGGATGTGCGTGATATCGCAGGCGAACTCGGCGTGCGCTATCTGCTCGACGGCAGCGCCAGACGGGCCGCCGGGCGCGTGCGCATCAATGCCCGGCTCGTCGACGCCGAAAGCGGCGATCATCTCTGGGCGGAGCGTTTCGATCGCAGCCTTGAGGATATATTTGCCGTTCAGGACGAAGTCACCGCAAAGATCGTCGAAGCGCTGCTTGGCAGGCTGCGCCCGCTGCCGCCACGCAATCGGCCGAAGAATCTGGAGGCCTACGATCTCTGCGTGCGGGCGCGCACGCTGATGGACGATGCGCCGCAAAGTGCGCGGGAAACGCAGCTAATGCTGACGCGGGCGATTGCGCTCGATCCTGATTATGCCGAGGCGCATCGCTGGCTTGCGCTGAACCACTGGATGGGATGGGTGCATAGCGGCGGTCCGACCAAGGCCGATCGCGGCAGGGCGCTGGAACTGGCGCGCAAGGCGGTGGCGCTCGATGCCAACGATGCCGGCTGCCGCTGGGTGCTTGCCTATCTCCTTGCCTATGAGCGGAGTTTTACGGAGGCGGATGCGGAGTTCGAAAAGGCGATCGAACTCGACCCGAACGAGGCCGACACATGGGCGGCGCTGTCGGACATTTCCGTTCTCGCCGGGCGGATCGAGGAAGGTCTCGAACAGATCGGCAAGGCCTTCCGGCTGAACCCGTTTCCGGCCAGCTGGTATTATCTGACGCTCGGTCAGGCGCAATATGCCTGCCGCAACTATGAAGCCGTCGTCGAGACGCTGCGGCGCGACGAGACCTATCGCACGAGCTCACGCCGTTTCCTGGCTGCAGGCCTTGCGCAGCTCGGCCGGCTGGACGAAGCGCGCAGCGAAGCAGAGCTCTTCCTCGTTGCAAACCCGCAATTTTCGATCAGCCATTGGGCGGCGACGGAACCGTTCCGGGACGCGGCGACCCTGGCGCATTTCGTCGATGGATACCGCAAGGCCGGGTTTCCTGAGTAAGGCAGAGTGCCGCCAAATAGCCATCCTTGTTAAAAATGTGATTACCATTCGAGTTAAAGCAAAATAGGAAGTATTGTCGTAGTCTCTCCCTCGTTAGGCAGAAAAAAGCCTTTAAAGGTTCGATAGAGGGACGACCATGAAGACGTTTTTGGCGGCGGCGACCGCAGTATTGTTATTACAATTTTCTCCCGTTGCGGCTGAGGCAGCAACGCTGGTTGCCAATGTCAGTCTCAGCAAGCAGACCATGACCGTTACCGAGAATGGTTGGGTGAAGTATCGCTGGAAGGTTTCCACCGCGCGCAAGGGGTATTCCACGCCGACGGGTTCGTGGAGCGCCAAGTGGCTGTCGCGCGATCACCGCTCGAAGAAATACGACAATGCGCCGATGCCGTTCGCCGTGTTCTTCAACGGCGGTTATGCCGTTCACGCCACCTTCGAGCGCAAGCGGCTCGGCACACCGGCCTCGCATGGCTGCGTGCGCCTCGATCCTGCCAATGCGGCCGAGTTCTTCTCGATGACGCGGGAAAACGGTCTCGCCAATACGCGCGTGGTCATCACGCGGTAACCACATCACGCAGTGATGAGACGCTCCAGCTCGTCCATATCGGGAACGGTGATATGCCGGTTGTTTTCGATGCGGATGACGCCCTGCTTGCGCAGCTTCGTCATCTGGCGGCTGACGGTTTCGATCGTCAGCCCCAGGAAATCGGCGATTTCGGCGCGTGAGAGCGGCAGATCGAAAGCCGTGCTGCAGGTCGTTTCCGGTTCCGCATGCGTGGCGATGAGATAGAGAAGGCTTGCGACCTTTTCCTGGGCCGTGCGGCGGCCGAGTGTCAGCATCCATTCCCGCGCAGCATCGAGCTCCTTCAGCGCCTGGGCGTGCAGGCTATGCTGCAGTTCCGGCGTATCCGTGATCATGCGATCGAGCAGGCGGCGGGGAAAGACGCAGATTTCCGCCGGTGTGGCCGCTTCGGCCGACAGCGTGCTTTCCGGCAGGAAGGGGCGACCGATGAAATCGGGCGCGAATTGCAGGCCGACGATCTGCTGGCGGCCATCGGGCATCACCTTGCAGAGCTTCACCACGCCATTCATGATGTTGGAATAGGACGAAACTTCCTCGCCTTGGGCGACGATCTCGCTACCTGCATCGATCTTGCGGCGCATCGAATGCTTGCAGAGTTCGCGAAGCTGTGCGGTCGTCAGCGCGCTGCAGACGACGCCGTGGCGTGCCTCGCAGACGCGGCACGCTGCGGGAATGCTTATGTCTGGATCTTCACTGCGCGCGATATCCATGTCGATGCCCCGATCCGACCATTCGGCCTGCGTTCGTGATACGCCTTGGCCCGCTGGTCATCTATCCCGATTTCTTGCGGTTACGTCTTGATCTTTATCAATTCCGCCACGGATCCGATTTGATCCATGTCAAAGTTTCCTTTTTCAGCAGGTTTATTTGAAGGGGAACTTCCGTGAAGGAAATTCCGGCCTTGAAAACAGATCTGCTGAAGAAATATTCCGGCCCTGTTCCGCGCTATACGAGCTATCCGACAGCGCCGCAATTGAACGCAAGTATAGGAGCCGGCGAATATGCGCTGTGGCTGGACGAGATTGCGCCCGGCACCGCGGTTTCGCTCTACGTGCATATTCCCTATTGCGACCGGCTCTGCTGGTTCTGCGCCTGCCATACGAAGCAGACGCTGCGCTACGAGCCGATTGCCGCCTATCTGTGCTCGCTGAAGAGCGAGATCGACATAGTGGCGCAACTGATCCCCGAGGCGCGCATCACAGCACTGCATCTGGGCGGTGGCTCGCCCACCATGCTGAAGCCCGAGGATATGATCGACCTCGTCGGCCATCTGAAGGCACGCTTCCGGTTCGACGCGGATGCTTCCATCAGCGTGGAGATGGACCCGAACGATCTCGACGAGGCGCGCTACGAGGCGCTCTCGGAGATCAGCCTAACGCGGGCAAGCCTCGGCGTGCAGGATTTCGATCCCGTCGTGCAGCAGGCGATCAATCGGCTGCAGACATTCGAGCAGACCAAGGATGTCGTCGATGCCGTCCGGGCGAGGGGCGTTCGCTCCGTCAATTGCGACCTGCTCTACGGGTTGCCGCACCAGACGCTCAAAAGTCTCGAGCGCACCGTCTCCGATATCCTGACACTCGACCCCGACCGTATCGCGCTCTTCGGTTATGCCCATGTACCGTGGATGAAGAAGCACCAGACGATGATCGCAGAAGAGACTTTGCCCGATGCGGCCGAACGCTTCCGGCAGATGTCGCATACGGCCGCAATGCTGCGCGCGGCAGGCTACCAGCCCGTCGGCATCGACCATTTCGCCAAGGTCGACGACGGCCTGGCGGTTGCGGCCCGCGAAGGGCGCCTGCACCGCAATTTTCAGGGTTATACCGAGGATGAGGCGCCGGTATTGATCGGGCTCGGCGCATCCTCGATCGGGCGATTGCCGCAGGGTTACGTGCAGAACATACCCGCGACGGGCGAGTATCAGCGCATGGCAGACGCCGGCGGGCTTGCCGTGGTGCGCGGCATTGCGCTTTCCGGCGATGACCGGCTACGGGGCCATGTGATCGAGCGGCTGATGTGTGATTTCCGCTTTTCCTTCCGTGATCTCAGGCAGAAATTCGGTGCTGCCGCCGAGCCGCTGATATCGCAGGCGCGGCGTGTTGCAGCCATGGATCAGGACGGTCTTTGTGCCGTCGAGACGGACTGCTTTTGCATCACGGAGAGCGGAAAAGTCCTTAGCCGGGTGGTCGCTTCATGGTTCGATGCCTATCTCACCGAGGGCAAAGGGCGCCATTCCATTGCTGTTTAAGCAACACCTGTTCGTCAAATTGGCTTGCAACCGGGACGAAAGCATTGGCTTTTGAAATGGATTTGCCTATGAGGAGGGGAATCTTCATTTCCCAAGAGGTAGAGCGAGTGACCGCTACATTCGATAAAGTTGCCGACATCATTGCTGAAACCAGCGAGATCGACCGCGCAACGATCACGCCGGAGAGCCACACGATCGACGACCTCGGTATCGACAGCCTCGACTTCCTCGATATCGTTTTCGCCATCGACAAGGAATTCGGCATCAAGATTCCGCTCGAGAAGTGGACGCAGGAAGTCAATGAAGGCAAGGTTTCCACCGAAGAATACTTCGTGCTGAAGAACCTCTGTGCCAAGATCGACGAACTGCGCGCCGCCAAGGCTTGACGCCAAGTCATCAGGTTTTTTTCACGCCCTGCCGCCATTGATATGGCGGCCGGGCGATTTTGTTCCTAAGTAGGCCTTCCGACGGGCTTTTGCGCGTCGCGCCGGAGAAGTCTGATGCTGCTGGAATATTTCCAGATGATTGACCGCGTCGAGGCGGTGGACCTTGAGAAGCGCACGCTCGTTGCGCGCTCGGTCGTGCCGGCCAAGAGCCCCGTTTTCGAAGGGCATTTCCCGGGCATGCCGCTCGTTCCCGGTGTGCTTCTCATCGAGACCATGGCGCAGGCTTCCGGCATGCTGGTGCTTGCCGCCACCGATTTTACGTCCATGCCCTTCCTGATGTCGGTCGATGGCGCCAAGATGCGCACCTTCGTCGAGCCGGAAGCGGTACTCGACATCGAGGCTTTCCTCGAACATGACGGCTCCGGTTTTGCCGTCACCAAGGCAAAGATCACCAGCGGCGGCAAGAAGGTCTGCGACGCGCAGCTCAAGCTGCGCACCATGCCGTTCAGCGAAATTCCGCTCGGTGATATCGTCAAGAAACGTGCCGGCGAAGTGGGCCTGATGGACGCCATCGCTGCGCAGCGGGCGAAAGCCCAGGGGAGTGAATAGATGAGCAAGGCCGCCAATGACGTCGTCATCACCGGTGTCGGCATCGTAACCTGTCAGGGCGTCGGCAAGGATGCGCATATTGCGCTGCTGACGGCCGATGCCGCGCCCGCGACCATTGTCGAAACCGAGAAGTTCAAGCCTTATCCGGTCCATCCGCTGCCTGAGATCGACTGGTCGCAGCAGATCGCCAAGCGCGGCGACCAGCGCCAGATGGAAAACTGGCAGCGCATCGGCGTTTTTGCGGCCGGTCTGGCGCTCGACGATGCGGGCTTCAAGGATGATCTCGAAGCCTGCGGCACGATGGACATGATCGTTGCAGCCGGCGGCGGCGAACGCGACATCAATGTCGATACGCTGATCGTCGACGAGGGCCTGAAGCGCAACGACCGCGAGCTGCTGCTCAACGAGAAGCTGACGACGGAGCTGCGCCCGACGCTGTTCCTGGCGCAGCTTTCCAACCTGCTGGCGGGCAATATTTCCATCGTTCACAAGGTCACCGGCTCCTCGCGCACCTTCATGGGTGAGGAAGCATCCGGCGTTTCCGCCGTCGAGACGGCCTTCTGGCGCATCAAGTCGGGCGAATCCACCCATGCGCTCGTCGGCGCCGCCTTTGCTGCCGAGCGTCAGGACATGATCCTGCTGACCGAATCGATCGGCGCCAATACGCGCGGCGACTGGGCGCCGCTCTGGTCGCGCACCGGCCTTGAGGGCGGTGGCATAATCCTGGGTTCCGCCGGTGCCTTCCTGGTGCTGGAATCGCGCAAACATGCAGAAGAGCGCGGCGCGCATATCTATGCAACGATTGGTGCCGTCGAAGGCGATCGCGGCAATCGCGCCGGGGGCAATTTCGAAGTGCGCATGGAGCGGCTGCTGAAGCCTGCCGCTGATCTGCCGGCCGAGAGCACGGCGGTTTTCTCCGGCTCGACCGGCATGCATGAGCTTGCTGCCCGCGAAAAGGCAGTGCTCGAGCATCAGCTTCCGGGCGCGGCGATCCGCGGGTTCGGCGGCGTTTCCGGTCACACGCTCGAGGCGCAGTTCACGCTCGGCCTGGGACTCGCAGCGCTTGCCATCGATGCCAAGGCCAAGGTTCCGCCTTTCGATGCCGCGCACGAGGCACCGATGAAATCAGCTACGAAGGCTGCCGTCGTGACGACGGTTGGACATCAGCGCGGCGAAGGCGTCGCCGTTCTCTCGGCAGAAGCGTGAGGAGTGACTGAAATGACAGCATCCGCTTATAAGGATCATCTCGGCCGTCCGATCGTCGCGGTCACGGGCATGGGCATCATCACTTCGCTCGGCCAGGGTTTGAAGGACAATTGGGCAGCCCTTTCGTCAGGCACATCGGGCATTCACGATATCACCCGCTTCCCGACCGACGGTCTTTCGACACGCATTGCCGGTACGGTCGATTTCATCGGCATCCCGGTGCCGAACGCCGTCGAGCGCTCCTATGCCTTTGCGCGCGAGACGACGATCGAAGCGCTTGCCGATGCCGGTCTTTCCGGCGATTTCAACGGTCCGCTGTTCCTGGCAGCACCGCCGATCGAGCCGGAATGGAGCGCCCGTTTCGAGCTTGCCGACCGTTCGCCGGCCGCCGATCATCCCGGCGATGCCTATGAGCGATTTTTAGCCGCCATGCGCCAGCGTCCCGATCCGGCCTTCCATGAGGCAGCGCTGTTCGGCGCGATCTCCGAGCGCCTGTCCGACCGCTTTGGCACGCGCGGCCTGCCGGTGACGCTGTCGACGGCCTGTGCATCGGGTGTGACGGCGATCCAGCTCGGTATCGAGGCGATCCGCCAGGGCCGCACGGAGCGCGCGCTGACGGTTGCGACCGACGGTTCGCTGAGTGCGGAAGCGCTGATCCGCTTCTCGCTGCTTTCGGCCCTTTCCACGCAGAACGATCCGCCGACCAAGGCCTCCAAGCCCTTCAGCAAGGATCGCGACGGCTTCGTCATTGCCGAGGGTGCGGCGACGCTGGTGCTGGAATCGCTTGAATCCGCCATCGCACGCGGCGCCAGGGTGCTCGGCATCATGAAGGGTGCCGGCGACAAGGCCGACAGCTTCCACCGCACGCGCTCTTCGCCCGATGGCGGTCCGGCGATTGCCACGATCCGCGCAGCGCTCGCCGATGCTGGCATGAGCGAGAACGATATCGGCTATATCAATGCGCACGGCACTTCGACGCCCGAAAACGACAAGATGGAATACGGCTCCATGTCCGCCGTCTTCGGCGAAAGGCTGGTCGGCATTCCGGTATCCTCGAACAAATCGATGATCGGACACACGCTGACGGCGGCAGGAGCGGTCGAGGCGGTGTTCTCGCTGCAGACGATGCTATCCGGCACGCTGCCGCCGACGATCAACTACAACAACCCGGATCCGTCGATCGTGCTCGATGTCGTGCCGAACAAGAAGCGGGAAGCCCAGGTTTCGGCCGTGCTTTCCAACTCTTTCGGCTTCGGCGGGCAGAACGCAAGCCTTGTCATGGCGCTCGAACCGGCATAAGCGGTTCCCGACAAATCAACCGATAAAAAAACGCCCCAGAGGCGAGAGGTTTTGCCATGCGCGCTTTGCAACTGATCGATGACCGCAAGCTTGAGATCACCGACCTGCCGGAACCGGATGCTCCGTCGGCCGGCGAAGTGACGCTGCGCGTCAAGGCGGTTGCGCTGAACCATATCGATGTCTGGGGCTGGCGCGGCATGGCTTTTGCCAAACGCAAGATGCCGCTCGTCATCGGCGCGGAAGCCTCCGGCGTGGTAGAAGCGATCGGTCCAGGCGTGTCGAACGTGCTGCCCGGCCAGCTGGTCTCGATCTATGGCGCGCGCACATGCGGCCTCTGCCGCCCGTGCCGCGAAGGCCGCGACAATCTCTGCGAACATGTGTCCGGCGTGCACGGCTTCCATCTCGATGGCTTTGCGCAGGAGAAGGTGAACCTGCCGGCGCGTCTGCTGGTTCCCGCACCTCCCGGCGTCGATGCGATCGGCGCAGCCCTTGCACCCGTCACCTTCGGCACGGTCGAGCATATGCTGTTCGACAATGCCAAGCTCGAACCGGGCGAGACGATCCTCGTTCATGCCGGCGGCTCCGGCATCGGCACGGCGGCGATCCAGCTTGCCAAGAAGATCGGCTGCACTGTGATCACGACAGTCGGCTCGGACGACAAGATCGAGAAGGCGAAGGCGCTCGGCGCCGATCACGTCATCAATTACCGCACCGACCGTTTCGAAGGCGTCGTGCGCAAGCTCACCAAGAAGAAGGGCGTCGATGTCGTCTTCGAACATGTCGGCAAGGATACCTGGGCGGGCTCCATGCTCTGCATGAAGCGCGGCGGGCGTCTCGTCACCTGCGGCTCGACCTCGGGTGTTTCGACCGAAATGAACCTGATGATGCTCTTCCAGCAGCAGCTTAAGCTCTTGGGATCCTTCGGTTGCCGCATGGAAAACATGGCCGATGCCATGCAGAAGATGGGGCGCGGCCTCGTCCATCCCGTCATCGATACCGAAGTCAGCTTCGACGATATCGACCGCGCGCTGGAGCGCATGGAAGGCCGCCAGATCTTCGGCAAGATCATCCTGAAGATGGACTGATCCGCGTGAAGCTTTTCATCACGAGGATCGTTCTGGCGCTCAGGCACTTCCAGCAATGGCTGGTGGCGCAGCTGATGTTCGGCTTCCTGAACTTCCTCAAGCTTTTCCCGGCTGACGGCGCCATGCGCTTTGCCGATTGGCTGACGCGCCAGGTCGGCAAGCGGCTGAAGCGCCATAAGCTGATGCTCTACAATCTGCGCCGGGCCTTCCCGGAAAAGAGCGATGCCGAGCTGGAAGAGATCGCGCTCGAAAGCTGGGGCAATATGGGCCGGCTCGCGGCCGAATATGTTTTTCTCGACCAGCTATTCGATTTCGATCCAACGAGCGACAAGCCGGGCAGAGTGGAAGTCTCGGGCATTCCGATCTTCCTGGAACTGCGCGACAATCCGCGTCCCTTCATCGTCTTTACCGGCCATACCGGCAATTTCGAGCTCTTGCCGGTCGCCGGTAACGCTTTCGGTCTCAGTGTGACCGTGCTCTTTCGCCCGCCGAACAATCCTTATGTGGCGCAGAAGGTGTTCGATTTCCGCAGCGGCCGCATGGGCAAGCTGGTGCCTTCGCATGCCGGCTCTTCCTTTGCGCTTGCCCGTCAGCTCGAGGCAGGGCAGGGCGTTGGCGTGCTCGTTGACCAGAAATTCAGCCGCGGGTTGAAGACAACGTTCTTCGGTCTGGAAACCAAGACCAATCCGCTGCTGCCGAAGCTGGTGCGCCAGTTCAATTGCGAGGTCTATCCGGCCCGCTGCATCCGTCTTCCGGGCAATCGCTACCGGCTGGAGATCGAGCCGAAGATGGAGATGCCGCGCGACGAGAAGGGCAACCTGGACCTTCCCGCGACCGCGCAGATGATGAATGACAAGGTGGAAAGCTGGGTACGCGAATACCCGGCCCAATGGCTGTGGTATCACGACCGGTGGGATATCAAACGTTCCGTCAGCCTGTAAGATTCTGCCTGTAAGTTTTTGCTCCCGATTTATAATCGGTGAAAAGCGACAGGTTTGCGTCAGTTGAAAATGAGCACGGTTCATGTTACGCGTCTCTACTAGGGCGCGTAAAGTGCCTACCGTAAGGCGTAATCTTGCATGAAGCATAGGCCTCGACCGGTGTTCGGAACGTTTCTCAGGAAATGGATATTGGGGGTATCTTGCTTGAGTTGTTCAGGGCCTTTTCCTTGCGCTGCGCGCAGATCGAGGAAGCGATAAGGCTAGGGGATGATGGGCGCGTGGAGGCGCTCGACCGTGATATCCAGCCGCTTGTCGAGGCGATCCTCGCATGCAGGGCATCCAATCTCATTGAAGTCTATATGCAACTTCAGTTTGTAAGCTACCTCATCGCTCAAGACGCCGATGACGGTGCTTTCGTGACCCAATATGCCGCCGTGCTCTCCTATCTGCTCGACCGCTATTTCGGCGCCCATGCGCCGGACTGGCGGGTGCCGTTGCCGGTGGAAATGAAACTCAGGCCGCCGCCCGCCTATGTTCCCGACACGGACAATGGCCAGTTCCTCAATGCGGCGATCCTGCAGACGCTGCCGGACCGCGTGGCGGTGCTGACGAAGGACTACCGCTACCTCTATTCCAATCCCGTCAACTGTGCCCATCTCGGCAAGAATGCCATGCAGCTCATCGGCCGGCATATCCTCGAATTCATCGGCGAAGAACGCTTTGCCGGCGAGGTGAAGGAAAAGCTCGACGCCTGCTTCGACGGCGCGACGGTCGACTACATCTACGAGCGCTCGGCGCGGCGCAGCCGCTGCCGCATGTTGCCGCTGCATGATGCCGCCAGGAAGGTGATCGGCGCGCTGATCACCATCCAGAACATGAACGGCCCCGTATCCGCGGACGTCTAATCCTTGCTCCAGACGGCGAGTTCGTAGCCGTCCTTGTCGAGAAAATGAAAGCGCCGGCCGCCGGGGAAGGGCGTGATCGGTTTGGCTATGGTGCCGCCGGCCTTTTCGACGCTTGCCAGCACGTCTTCCAGCTTCTCGGCATAGAGAATGACGAGCGGGCCGCCTGCGGCTCGCACCGGGCCGAGATTGGTAAAGCCGCCTTTCAATCTTCCGTCGTCGAACTCGCAATAGTTCTCGCCGTAATCGGTGAAGCGCCAGCCGAAGGCCGCACCGTAAAAGGCTTTTGAAGCGCCGATATCTTTCACGTTGAACTCGACATAGTCGATGCGGCGGTCATTTCGAGCATCGTTCTCAGCCATCTAACTTCTCCATCATCGATTTCAGGGACGCCAGATCCTTCTGGATATGGGCGGCGTCGGCTGCGAATTGTTCGTCGGTCATGCCCGGCAGACGCAGCAGCGTGAACATCACCTCGCAGCCGTCGCCATTCGGCACGATGCGCAGCGCGTTATAGACGCGCAGGCCGGATTCGATGGTGACGGTATGGTCGATGACGCCGAATTCGTTGGGTGGCACGAAGCTCACCCGGACGCTGCCGAGCGGTCCGTGGGCGATCCAGTCCTCGCCATCGGGTTCCAGGCCGCTCGCAAGGCCGGAGGCCCAGAGCGACATGTTCTCCGGCCTGCCGGCGAAATCATAGACATCGCGCCAGTCTCTTTTGATCGTGATGTGGACGATGCGTGCGGGCATTGTGTTCATCGGTCTGTCCTTTTGCTTTGCGTCAGACTAGCAGGCCGGCACGGACCGTCTTGAACAAAACGGTCAGCGGGCCGTCAATTGAGCCAGCATGGCTGATGGCGTCAGTGTCGTCAGGTCGCCGATCTCGCGGGTCATATGCGCCTGGTCGGAAAAGCCGGCTTCGAGGGCGAGGGCGGCCAGGGACAGGGTCTCGCTTGCGCGGCACAAGGCCATGAAACGCTGCAGCCGACGGACGCGTTCCAGCGTCTTGATGCCGTAGCCGAAATGGTGGTGGGCGCGGCGGCGCAATTGCCGTTCGCTGATATCGAGCCTCTGCTGCAGCTCGCCGATGCGGCCGGGCCCATGGTCGGCGGCGGTAAAGATCAGGCGCGCCTCGGGGTCCGGCTCCGCTTCTTCCCCTGCCAGTTCGCTCAAGAGCGTGGCGAAGAGCGAGAGGGCGGCAGCGCCATCCGGACAGTCGGAAAGGCGTGGTTCGATGAGGGCAGCCTTTTTGGGCGCGAGATCGCTGAGGGGAATGGAGAGGCCGGTGATCTCCGACAGGGGCAGCTTCAGCCATGCGGCGCCGGCGCCTGGTGCAAAACGCGCGCCGATAATGCGCATGCCCGGCGCCATCGGCGGGAAGGCGGCGGTGCGGTCCGGCCCGACAGCGAAGAGGCGACCATCCGCGAAAAGCAGGTCGCAATAACCATCAGGCACAATGGCGACCGGGCCTGCGGTTCGAATCTCGTGCGACCAGAGGCAGCGGAAATGCGGCGCAAGGGCAGGCAGGGGCGCATATTCGCGGTAGCGCCCGGCGCTCTTTGCGAGCAGCGGCCCGATATCGACTTGCCTTGCAGCAACAGTCATTTCAGCCTCCCAAACCCATGCATATGGTGCTTCCCCGGTCATTCGAAAAGCCTGTTCCGACAGCCTTTTTTCGACCCGAATCGCCGTCTTCGACCTTGCCGTTTGACCGAGAGAGTGCCACAACATCGCACCATTTCACTCATCGGAGGTTTGTCGTGGAAAAGGCAGAAATCGGACTGATCGGCCTTGCCGTCATGGGGTCCAACCTGGCTCTCAACATTGCGGAAAAGGGCAACAAGATCGCGGTTTTCAACCGCACGCCTGAAAAAACGGATGAATTCTACGAGAGTGCCGGCGATCTGAAGAAGCAGATCATTCCCTGCAAGACGATCGAGGAGTTCGTCGAGGCGATCCGCCCGCCGCGTCCGATCATCATCATGATCAAGGCCGGCGAGCCTGTCGATCAGCAGATGGAGGCGCTGCGCCCGCATCTGGAAAAGAACGACATCATGATCGATGCCGGCAACGCCAATTTCCGCGATACGGTTGCTCGCTTCGACCGCCTCAAGGATACCGGCCTGACCTTCATCGGTATGGGCGTTTCGGGCGGTGAGGAAGGTGCCCGCCACGGCCCGTCGATCATGGTCGGCGGCAAGGAAGAGTCCTGGAAGCGTGTCGAGAAGGTTCTGACCTCGATTGCCGCCAAGTATGATGGCGATCCGTGCGTTGCCTGGCTCGGCAATGACGGCGCTGGCCATTTCGTCAAGACGATCCATAACGGCATCGAATATGCCGACATGCAGATGATCGCCGAAATCTACGGCATCCTGCGCGACGGCCTCGGCAAGAGCGCTTCGGAAATCTCCGGCATCTTCGGCGAATGGAACAAGGGCCGCCTGAACTCCTACCTGATCGAAATCTCCGAAAAGGTTCTGGCCGCCACCGACCCGATCTCCAAGACGCCGATGGTCGACATGATCCTCGACAAGGCCGGCCAGAAGGGCACCGGCAAGTGGTCGGCGATCGAAGCGCAGAACATGGGCATTCCGGCAACCGGTATCGAAGCCGCCGTTGCCGCCCGCAGCCTGTCCTCGATGAAGGAGCAGCGCGAGGCCGCCCAGAAGATCTTCGGCGATCTCGGTGCTGCCTTCCCGGTCGCCTACGGCCCCGAGTTCAACAAGGATCTGGAACTGGCGCTGTTTGCCGGCAAGATCGGCGCCTATGCGCAGGGCTTTGCGGTGATGGCGGAAGCTTCCAAGGAGTTCAACTGGTCGCTGCCGATGCCTGTCATCGCCCGTATCTGGCGCGCCGGCTGCATCATCCGTTCGCAGTTCCTCGACGAGATCACCAAGGCCTTCACCGATGCGCCTGATGCGGCGAACCTCATCGTCACGCCAGCCTTCTCGGCCATGGTCAAGGAATCGATCCCGGCGCTTCGTCGCGTCGTGACCGCAGCATTGGCCGCCGGCCTGCCGGTTCCGGCGCTGGTCTCGGCGCTCAGCTATTTCGACGCCTACCGCCAGGGCCGCGGCACTGCCAACCTGATCCAGGCGCAGCGCGATTTCTTCGGCGCCCACGGCTTCGACCGCCTCGACGGCAAGGACTTCCATCACGGCCCCTGGGGCAGTGGTGCATCGACCTTCTGAGGTTTGCGAAAACAGAGTTGAAAGCCCGGCCATTGTGCCGGGCTTTTTGTTAGCCTGCCGCGAAGCGGCTGATTGTAATCGGGAGGTCCATAATATGCTCCACCATGCATCTTTCGGGGTGGCCGATATCGAACGAGCCGCGCGGTTCTATGATGCCGCCCTCGGCGCGCTCGGCTATGTCAGGGTCTGGGAGGATCTGCGCCCCGGCGAGGCCGGACAGGCCGTCGGCTATGGTGTGCCCGGCGGCGGCGACAAGCTGGCGATCAAATCGGTCGAGGCGGGGCAGGGTGCGCCGGGTGCGGGCTTCCATCTGGCCTTTGCCGCGCCGGATCAGCGGTCGGTCATTGATTTCCATGCCGCAGCGCTTTCCCAGGGTGGCGTCGATAATGGTGCGCCGGGGCTCAGGCAGCACTACGGGCCGAATTACTTTGCTGCATTTGTCGTCGATCCCGATGGATATCGTATCGAGGTGGTTTTCAATCAGGTGAAGTGAGGCTGGCGCGCCGATTGGAACAGAGCTGCGGAGGTATATCCGGTACGCCGCAGTTCACGTTGTGACGTGGAATACCCCCGCCAGACATTGGAACGACGCTGCACAACACTCGCACAAGCTCGCCGCCGCATTTAGGTTGAGGCCGACCCGCCGGACAGAGGGGACCATCATGCGACCGATTTCCACCTTTCTCATTACCTTCTGCCTCGGCCTCCTCTTCACCGCATCAGCAGAAGCCGCGGGCTTCAATTGCGCCAAGGCAGCCAGCGCCGACGAAAAGATCGTCTGCGGCGATACTCAGCTTTCCCACCTCGACGATGTCTTCAATGCCCGCTATGGCGCGGCACGGAAGACAGCTCCCGATGAGGATGATGTCGTCCACTCGGCCCGCAATTTCCTGGCCGACCGCGTGATTGCGGTAACGACCGGGCCTGTATCCTCAGCGCCTATCTCGCCATTCTCTGGGAGATATCACCGGACAAGAGCAGCTTCATGCAGGGCATCTCCGCGAAGTCGCTGACGGGCGGCAAGCAGCCCGGGACTTCGGACATCCCGACAAAGGCCGGGCAATGCGCTGCAACCACGATCCTGGCGGTGCATCCGCGCGTCGAGAGTGGCGACGCACCCGTGACCGATGAGGATTTTGGCAATGGCACGGGCATCGATTATGCCAATGACGGCTACCAGGTCTCGTATAACCGCGAGGAGATGCTGATCCGCTCCAAGCCCGACGATCCGGTCACCCAATGCCTGGTAGAGATCGATCGCGACTGCGAGCCGGATGAGAATGGCCGGCTTTTCCTCGTCACCAATGGCAGGACGAAAGAAAGCTGGATACTGCCCGATGCGCAGCACAAGTGCGGGGGCTGAACGGCTTTTTGTATCTCGTCTCTTGCCGCGCGCTGCCTATTCTGAAAGGGCAGGGCCGGGATCTTATGGCTTAAGGCGAGCAAGCGCCGTCCGGACTTATTTTGGCAGGGGATAAAATGATCAGGGAATCCATCGACCACGCGGCTCTCGCACGTCAGATCGCCGACATCGCCACGCTGGAGGGCGAATTCGTGCTCCGCTCCGGCCAGGTATCGCACCGCTATTTCGACAAATACCGTTTCGAAGGTACGCCGGCTCTCCTGAAGCCGCTGGCGCAGGCAATGGCAGCCCTTCTGCCCGCCGATACCGAAATCATCGCCGGGCTGGAACTCGGCGGCGTGCCGCTCGCGACCGCGATCTCGCTGGAAACCGGCCTGCCCGCCGCCTTCATCCGCAAGGAGGCCAAGACCTATGGCACCTGCCGGGCGATCGAGGGGCAGAATGTAGCTGGCCGGCGCGTGACCTTCATCGAGGATGTCATCAGCACTGGCGGTGCGGTGAAGGATGCCTACCAGATGGCGATCGGGGAGAAGGCAGAAGTGCTTGGTGTCGTCTGCGCGATCTGGCGCGGCGAGGGCACCGCGCGCATCGATGGCGTGCCCGAGCTTGGGGTGTTTCCGGTGTTTACACGGGCGGATCTGGAGAACGCGCGGTAGGCAAGTACGGCTGCGGGTTCCGGCATGGGAAGGCCCGGGCAGCCGGTCGCTTTTCGCCGGCCCGGAAAAACCTTGCCGCGACAAGTGACCAGCCGTTCTACCGCCCCTCAGGCCATTCCGGCTTGCTGATGCTCTGCAGCAGTTCGGCATCCACGCCATCGATGCGCGCAATCACCTGCTTGGCCATCTCGCGCCCGGCGTGGCGGACGTCTTCGTGGGCGGTGATGATCTCGGGGCGGATCCAGTTGAGGATAGAGGCGGATTGCTTGGAGACGAGGTCGACGTCGTGGCCGAGGCGTTTGCCGGCGGCCTCGATGCCGGCGTTGACGGCGATGGTGGCGCTGCCGGCCGACGAGACGATCCCATCGGGGGCGCCGGGGGAGCGCATCAGCTGCTCCACGGCGTTGCGGATTTCGGCGAGCGGGGCGTCAATGTTGACACGCAGCGGCACTTCCTCGGCGCCGTAATCGTGCAGGCCGGTCTGAAAGCCTATGCGGGTATGCGTGTAGTAGGTGAGCTTGCTCGGCGGCTGGAGCAGGGCGATGCGCTTGCGGCCGCGCTTGACCAGCTTCTCGACTGCCTGATGAGCATAAGCCTCGTTGTCGAAGTCGTGATAGGGGTGGACGAGGCCGGCATCGGTGCGGCCATGGGTGGTAAAGGGCATGCCGCTTTCAGCGAGCAGGCGCACGCGCGGATCGTCAGGCTCGACGCGCGAGATGATGACGCCGTCTGCCGAGCCGGTGTCGAGGATATAGCGCACCGGCAGCATGGGATCCTTGCTGTGCGAATGCGGGGTGACGACGATATGGTAGGGGGTGCCGGTCAGGACCTCGGAAATGCCGAAGACCATCTGGCTGGAAAAGCCCATGATCTCCTCGTCGATGCTGAGCACGAGGGCGATGACATTGGTCTTGCCGGTTCTCAGGCGCACGCCGGCCCGGTTCGGCTGGTAGCCGAGCTGACGGGCGACCATGCGCACGCGTTCCTTGGTTTCCGCGCCAATATCCGGTGCATCTTTCAGTGCCCGCGATACGGTGGTCACGCCAAGGCCCGTCATGAAGGCGATCGTCTTCAATGTCGGGCGCTCGCGCGGAACGGAACCGGATGCCGCTCCGCCGAAATTTCCGTTGTTTTCCATCCCTCTAGGCCCGCCTCGCGCGATTTGCTTCGCCTTATAGAGGCTTTTCGCCGCGCTGTAAGTACGCCGCTGCGGAAAAGCTCTCCTCCCTGAGCCAGACAATCTGTAACGATACAGTAGAAATGTCGAGCGCTTTTTCTGACCAGCGTTGCATAGGGATCCTCTCTGGTTGAATCGCCTGTCCCGCGCGCGATTTTTTGCACTTGCGAAGCCAGGAAAGGTTGAAATTATCAGATTAATCAAAAATTAATCAGCAAAATCAAGTGTATAATGCAATGCCGCAATTGCGAAATTGCTTGCTTACGCTTTTCTTGTGAAGCAAAGGTAGAGCCGTTGATTGCCCTCATAGGATGTAATGGTGACTTTCACAGAAAATTTTACGAGCGGGCGGTTGCGCGGATAAATCGATTGCTCTAAGTTTTTCCGGCAACGTTTCAGTGAGGGAGGAGAACTCATGAAAATCCGTATTATGGCGGCTGTGCTTGCCGCATCCGTAGCTATTCCTTTTGGCGCCGCAAAGGCTACCGATCTCGAAGTCACCCATTGGTGGACCTCTGGCGGCGAAGCTGCCGCCGTGGCTGAGCTGGCAAAGGCATTCGACGCCACCGGCAACCACTGGGTTGACGGCGCAATTGCCGGTTCCGGCAGCACCGCACGCCCGATCATGATCAGCCGCATCACCGGCGGTGACCCGATGGGCGCGACCCAGTTCAACCACGGCCGCCAGGCCGAGGAACTCGTCCAGGCTGGCCTGATGAAGGACCTGACCGATGTGGCGACCGCAGGCAAATGGAAGGACATCATCCGTCCGTCGACCCTGCTCGATTCCTGCACGATCGACGGCAAGATCTATTGCGCACCGGTCAACATCCACTCCTGGCAGTGGCTGTGGCTGTCGAATGCAGCCTTCCAGAAGGCTGGCGTTGCGGTTCCGAAGAACTGGGATGAATTCGTCGCTGCCGCTCCGGCCCTGGAAAAGGCCGGCATCGTTCCCCTCGCAGTCGGCGGTCAGGGCTGGCAGGCTAGTGGCGCCTTCAACGTTCTGATGATCGCCATCGGCGGCAAGGACAACTACCTGAAGGTCTTCAAGGACAAGGATGCCAAAGTGGCAGCCGGCCCCGAGATCGCCAAGGTGTTCAAGGCTGCCGACGATGCACGTCGCATGTCCAAGGGCAGCAACGTGCAGGACTGGAACCAGGCCACCAATCTCGTCATCACCGGCAAGGCCGGCGGCCAGATCATGGGTGACTGGGCGCAGGGCGAATTCCAGGTCGCCAAGCAGGTTGCCGGCAAGGACTATACCTGCCTTCCGGGCCTCGGCGTGAACGAGATCATCTCGACCAGCGGTGACGCCTTCTATTTCCCGCTCCAGAAGGATGCCGAGAAGGCGAAGGCTCAGGACGTGCTTGCCGCCACGCTTCTCGACCCGAAGACGCAGGTTGCCTTCAACCTGAAGAAGGGCTCGCTGCCGGTTCGCGGTGACGTCGATATCTCGGCCGCCAACGACTGCATGAAGAAGGGTCTCGAAATCCTCGCCAAGGGCAATATCGTCACCAGCTCCGATCAGCTCGCTTCGCCGGATACGACAAAGCAGATCGAAGACCTCTTCGCCGAGTTCTTCGCCAATACCACGATGACGCCCGACGCAGCGCAGAAGCGCTTCGCCGACATCATCGCCGCCGCCGACTGATCCTCGGTCCTCAAGCCCATCATGTCCGGTCCTGCGCATTGCAGGACCGGATCGCGCCGCCCTGATCTCCGGTCCTTCCGGCGACGTCACGTCACACCCGGGTGCGATCGCGCCAGGACCGCGTTGCGGTCGAGACGGGGGCGGGAAGGGTGGCCGTCTTCGGATGGAGCCCCGATCACCGAAGCGACCGTGCTTCAGGAGGAAACTCAATGACAGGTCAAGCGAAAGCCGGCCGACCGTTTAAACTATTCCGCAATCTGAATTCTAAGATTGCCTCCATTCCCATGATCCTCACCGCCATGGTCATCTTTCTCGGTGGCACGGTCTGGACGGTGGTTTATTCCTTCACCAATTCCAAGCTCCTGCCGCGATTGAACTTCGTCGGCATCGAGCAATATCAGCGTCTCTGGGCCGCCCCGCGCTGGGTCGTGTCCATCGAGAATCTGGCGATCTACGGCATTCTGTCGCTGATCTTCAGCCTGGTCATCGGTTTCATGCTGGCGGCTCTCATGGATCAGAAGATCCGTTTCGAGAATACGTTCCGCACGATCTTCCTCTATCCCTTCGCGCTGTCCTTCATCGTCACCGGTCTCGTGTGGCAGTGGATCCTCAATCCGGAATTCGGGGTCCAGGCGGTCGTGCGGTCGCTGGGATGGACGAGTTTCAGTTTCGATCCGCTCTATACGTCCGAAATCGTCATCTACGGGGTATTGATCGCCGCCCTCTGGCAGGGCACCGGCCTCGTGATGTGCCTGATGCTCGCCGGACTTCGCGGCATCGACGAGGATATCTGGAAGGCTTCCCGCGTCGACGGCATTCCGATGTGGCGGACCTATCTCTTCGTCGTCATTCCGATGATGCGCCCGGTGTTCATCACCACGCTCGTCATCATCGCCAGCGGTATCGTCAAGGTCTACGACCTCGTGGTCGCCCAGACCAGCGGCGGTCCGGGCATCTCGTCGGAAGTGCCGGCAAAATACGTCTACGACTACATGTTCCAGGCGCAGAATCTCGGTCAGGGCTTCGCGGCTTCCACCATGATGCTGGTGACAGTAGCGATCATCATCGTTCCCTGGGCATATCTGGAATTTGGCGGAGGGCGCAAACGTGGCTGACAATATCGCTCTCAAGGCCGTCAACGACGGCGATACTTCCCTCCAGAAGGGGGCGGTTTCCGGTCCGGCCGGACCAAAGCCGCGGCCGGTGGTTTCGGCCCGCAACATCATCGTCTACGGCACGCTTTTCGTGGCTGCCGTCTACTATCTGATCCCGCTTTACGTGATGGTCGTCACGTCGCTCAAGGGGATGCCGGAGATCCGGCTCGGCAACATCTTCGCACCGCCGATGGAAATCACCTTCGAACCCTGGGTCAAGGCCTGGGCAACCGCCTGCACCGGCCTCAACTGCGACGGTCTTTCGCGCGGTTTCTGGAACTCGGTCCGCATCACCGTTCCGTCGGTCATCGTTTCCATCGCGATCGCCTCGGTCAATGGTTATGCGCTGGCGAACTGGCGCTTCAAGGGATCGGAGTTCTTCTTCTCGGTCCTCATCATCGGCGCCTTCATTCCCTATCAGGTCATGATCTATCCGATTGTCATCATCCTGCGCGAAATCGGCATCTACGGATCGCTCACCGGCCTCATCATCGTGCATTCGATCTTCGGCATGCCGATCCTGACGCTGCTGTTTCGCAACTACTTCGTGTCTCTGCCGGAGGAGCTGTTCAAGGCGGCGCGTGTCGACGGGGCGGGCTTCTGGCAGATCTTCCTGCAGATCATGCTGCCGATGTCGCTTCCGATCTTCGTCGTCGCGATGATCCTGCAGGTGACCGGCATCTGGAACGACTTCCTGTTCGGCGTGGTCTTCACCCGGCCGGATACCTATCCGATGACCGTACAGCTCAACAACATCGTCAATTCCGTCCAGGGCGTGAAGGAATACAACGTCAACATGGCCGCAACGATCCTGACAGGACTCGTGCCGCTCGTCGTCTATTTCGTGTCGGGGCGACTTTTCGTCCGTGGCATCGCCGCTGGCGCAGTGAAGGGTTGATCCAATGAACATGAATGCAAGTGTCTCCATCAAGGACCTGTCGCTGAACTTCGGCGCGGTCAGCGTGCTCAAGGATCTGAACCTCGACATCAACGACGGCGAATTCCTGGTGCTGCTCGGCTCCTCGGGCTGCGGCAAGTCGACCCTGCTGAACTGCATTGCCGGGCTGCTCGACGCCTCGGAAGGGCAGATCTTCATCAAGGGCAAGAACGTCACCTGGGAAGAGCCCAAGGACCGCGGCATCGGCATGGTGTTCCAGTCCTACGCGCTTTATCCGCAGATGACTGTCGAAAAGAACCTCTCCTTCGGTCTTCGCGTCGCCAAGGTGCCGCAGTCCGAGATCGACAAGCGCGTGGCGCGTGCCTCCGAGATCCTGCAGATCCAGCCGCTCCTGAAGCGCAAGCCGGCCGAGCTTTCCGGCGGCCAGCGCCAGCGTGTGGCGATCGGCCGTGCCCTGGTGCGCGATGTTGACGTCTTCCTCTTCGACGAGCCGCTGTCGAACCTCGACGCCAAGCTGCGCTCGGAACTGCGCGTCGAAATCAAGCGTCTGCACCAGTCGCTGAAGAACACGATGATCTACGTCACGCATGACCAGATCGAGGCGCTGACGCTCGCCGACCGTATCGCCATCATGAAGAGCGGCATCATCCAGCAGCTCGACGATCCGACGACGATCTACAACAGGCCGCGCAATCTCTTCGTCGCCGGCTTCATCGGCTCGCCGTCCATGAATTTCCTGCAGGGCGAACTGGTGAAATCAGGCGATGGCATTGCTTTCGCCGCCAACGGCGTGAATTTCTCGCTCGCCGCCTATGACGGCGTGGAGAAGCTGCAGCCCGGCCGCAAGGTGGTGCTCGGCGTTCGCCCCGAGCATATCAAGGTCAACGAGAATACCGGCGGCGAAGAACACGACGCCACCGTCGACATCGAAGAACCGATGGGTGCGGACAATCTTCTCTGGCTGAAACATGCCGGTCACACGATGTCGGTACGCATCAATGGTGCGCGCCGCTTCAATGTCGGCAGCAAGGTGAAGCTCAGCTTCGACATGGCGCTCGCCTCGGTCTTCGATGCCGAAAGCGAGTTGCGCCTCTAGAAAGTTCTGCGGGCGGCGCCGGAAACGGCGTCGCCCGATCCTCCAATTGGCCGTCTGGCCAGCCAATTTCGGCCGCAGTCCGGCTTGCCCGGCACTCCCAGGAGCGGCGCGATCAGGATAAGACTATGACATCCTTGCCGAAGAACGGTTTCAACATCGAACTTTCGGGTTCGTGGCAGCTTGCTTCCGCCGATGGCGAGATCCGCAGCGTCATCACGCTGCCGGGCGACGTGCACACGGCGCTGCACCGCGCGGGACTGATCCCGGATCCCTATTTCGGCCGAAACGAGGAAAAGGTGCAGTGGGTCGCCGAGCGCGAATGGACGGTGGAGCGCAGCTTCACGCTTCCTGACGCCGAGGGCGACTGGTATCTCGACATCGATTATCTCGACACGGTCGCCAGCGTCCACGTCAACGGCTTCCTGGCGCTCGAAGCCGATAACAGCTTCCGCCGCTACCGGCCGGATGTTTCGAGCATGCTGAAGAAGGGCGAGAACACGATCCGCATCGTGTTTGCTTCCAACGTCGCAGCCGGTGCCGCGCGGCAAAAGCAGCAGCCCTTCTATATTCCCTACAGCACCGGCAACTCGCCGATCCCTGACGGCAACATGCTGCGCAAGGCGCAGTGCCATTTCGGCTGGGACTGGAATATTGCCATTGCCCCGCTCGGGCTTTACGGCACGATTGCGCTGAAGAAGCTGGAGACTGCGCGCATCGAGCATGTGCTGACGCGCCAGACGCACAATTCCGACGGTTCGGTGGAACTGCAGGTCACGGCGACGCTTTTTGCCAAGGATCCCGGCATCGCGCAGCTCTATTTCGATCTCGACGGCGAGCGCGTAAGGCTCGATGTCGGCGTCAGTGCCGGCGAGACCAATGTCAACCACGTCTTCCAGATCGACAATCCGCGCCTCTGGTGGCCCTCGGGCAGCGGCGAGCAGGCGCTTTATACGCTGACCGTCGAACTGCCGGCCGACAGCGTGACGAAGCAGATCGGGTTGCGCACCATCGAACTCATCACCACGCCGGATGCTGCCGGCAGCCGCTTCGCCTTCAAGGTCAACGGCCGTGAAATCTTCTGCCGCGGCGCAAACTGGATTCCGGCGGACGCGCTCTTCTCGCTATCTTCTGAGGAAAAGACAGAGGATCTCTTACAGTCGGCCAAGGCCGCCAACATGAACATGATCCGTGTGTGGGGCGGTGGCTTCTACGAACACGACTGGTTCTACGATATCTGCGACCGGCTCGGGCTCATGGTCTGGCAGGACTTCATGTTCGCCTGCAACCTCTATCCCTCGACCGAGGACTTCCTGGAGAATGTTGCAGTTGAAGTGGATTATCAGGTCCGCCGGCTCTCTTCGCATGCCTCGATCGCCCTCTGGTGCGGCGATAACGAGCTCGTCGGCGCGCTCACCTGGTTCGAGGAGTCCCGCAAGGATCGTGACCGCTATCTCGTTTCCTACGACCGACTGAACCGCACCATCGAAGTGGCGGTGAAGAAGGCGCTGCCTGGCGCCCTCTGGTGGCCGTCGAGCCCGGCCTCCGGCTATCTTGATTACGGCGATGCCTGGCATGCCGATGGTTCCGGCGACATGCACTACTGGTCGGTCTGGCACGAAAACAAGTCGTTCGACAATTACCGCTCGGTGCGCCCGCGCTTCTGCTCGGAATTCGGCTTCCAGTCCTATACGTCGCTGCCGGTCATCAAGACCTATGCCGACGCCAAGGACATGAACGTGGCATCGCCCGTCATGGAGCTGCACCAGAAGAATGCCGGCGGCAACGAGCGTATTGCCGGCACGATGTTCCGCTACTTCCGCTTCCCGAAGGATTTCCCGAATTTCGTCTATCTCAGCCAGATCCAGCAGGGTCTCGCGATCAAGACGGCGGTGGAATACTGGCGTTCGCTGAAGCCGCATTGCATGGGCACGATCTACTGGCAGCTGAACGATACCTGGCCGGTCGCGTCTTGGTCGAGCCTCGATTACGGCGGGCGCTGGAAGGCGATGCACTACCTCGTCAAGCGCTTCTTCCAGCCGGTGGCGGTGGCCGCGATCCCCTCGGAGGACGGCAAGTCGATCCGCTTCTCGCTGGTCAATGACACGCTCGAAGATGTCAGCGTCGATCTTTCGATCTCGATCCTGACGATGAAGGGCGAGCGCAAGCATCTGAAGAATGTGCAGGCCATGTGCGCGCCGGATGCTGCCTGCACTGCCGCCACGCTCGACGTGTCGGAGATTCCCGAGGGCACGCTGCTTGCCTGGCATTTCACCGCATCCAATGGCATGGGCGGCGAGGGGCATTTCGTCAATGGCACCTACAAGGCGCTGGAACTGGAGCCGGCGGGTCTTTCCGTCGTCCGCGAATTCGTCGAGGAGAACGGCTCGATCGACCTCGACGTCACCGCCAAGGGCCTGGCGCTCTTCGTGATGATCGAGACGGATGTTGACGGCAAATATTCCGACAATGCCTTCGACCTGGCTGCCGGCGAAAGCCGCCGCATCACCTTCACCCCGGCAAAGCCTCTCGAAAAGGGCAAGCTGCCGGAATTCCGCTTCTATGACCTGCATTCCTGCCAGTCGGCAGATTGATCTTACGTGAGAACGGGCACGAGGCCCGAGGAGGATGACATGACCAAGCTCAGCTATCAGCTCTATAGCGCCCGCAATTTCCCGCCGCTTTCGACGATCTTCGAAAAGCTCGGCAAGGCGGGTTACGCCGAAGTCGAAGGTTTCGGCGGCGTCTATGCGGAACTCGATGAGGCTGGCCTCAAGAGCCTGCGCGCCGATCTCGACAAGAACGGCCTCGTGATGGCGACCGGCCATTTCAGCCCCGATTTCCTCGACGGCAATGTCGAGAAGTCGCTGCAGATCGCCAAGATCCTCGGCATGGATTCGATCTATGCGCCGCACCTGATGCCCGACCAGCGCCCGACGGATGCGGCCGGCTGGCTCGCTTTCGGCAAGCGCCTGCAGGAAATGAGCAAGCCCTACAAGGATGCGGGCTATGAATTCGGCTGGCACAATCACGACTTCGAATTCGTGAAGCTTTCGGACGGTTCGCTGCCGATCGAGCGCATCTTCGAAGGTGCGCCCGGCATCACCTGGGAAGCGGATATCGCCTGGGTCGTTCGCGGCGGTGCCGATCCCTATGCTTGGGTCGAAAAGCTCGGTGACCGTATCAGCGCCGTTCACGTCAAGGATATCGCACCGGCTGGTGAAGCCACGGACGAAGGCGGCTGGGCCGATGTCGGCCATGGCACGATCGGCTGGGCGAAGCTGCTTCCGGTCGTCAAGGCAAAGACCAAGGCCAAGCATTTCGTCGTCGAGCACGACAATCCCAATGATATCGACCGCAACATCACGCGCTCGATCGCTTCCTTCAAGACCTACTGAGGCAGACCATGACCAAGGAACTTGGCGTCGGCATCATCGGATGCGGCAACATCTCCACCACCTACTTTTCGCTGTCACCGCTCTTCAAGGGGCTGAAGGTGCTGGCCTGCGCCGATATCAACGCGCAGGCTGCAAAGCAGCGCGCCGAAGAATATGGCGTTGTCGCGCAGACGATCGAAGAGCTTCTCGCCAATGACGAGATCGACGTCGTCGTCAACCTGACGATCCCGGATGCGCATTATCCGGTGTCGAAGGCAGCGCTCGAAGCCGGCAAGCACGTCTACTCGGAAAAGCCGCTCGTGCTGACGCTCGAGCAGGGCGAAGAGCTTCGCCGCATCGCCAAGGAAAAGGGCCTCGCCGTCGGCTGCGCGCCCGATACATTCCTCGGCGGCGCGCATCAGCTTGCGCGTAAATTTATCGACGACGGCGGTATTGGCCGCATCACGTCGGGCGCCTGCTACGTCATGGGCCCGGGCATGGAAATGTGGCACCCGAACCCGGACTTCTTCTTCCTGCCGGGCGGCGGCCCGATCCTCGACATGGGGCCGTATTACATTGCCAACCTGATCAACCTGGTCGGACCGGTGAAGCGCGTTGCCGGCCTGACTTCGATGGCATCGGAAACCCGCACGATCACCAGCCAGCCGCGCAATGGCGAGATCATCCCAGTCAAGACGCCGACGACGATCCAGGCGCTCCTGGAATTCGTTTCCGGCGCAACCATCACGCTGACGGCAAGCTGGGATGTCTGGTCGCACCGCCATGCCAATATGGAGCTCTACGGCACGGATGGTTCGCTCTACGTGCCGGACCCGAACTTCTTCGGCGGCGTCGTAGAGGCCAGCGGCCGCGACAAGGACATCAAGGCGCTGGAAGCCTGGGACCACCCGTTCGGCAAGTTCAACCAGGAAAGCCCGAACGGCCCGCGCGCCAACTACCGCACGGCCGGCCTTGCCGACATGGCCATGGCGCTGATCGAGGGCCGCGATGCACGCTGCTCGCTCGACCGCACGCTGCACGGCGTCGACATCATGACTTCGATCCTGAAGTCGGGTGCAGAAGGCCGGTTCGTGGATCTCACCACGACCTGCACGCAGCCGGCGGCGCTCGGTATCGAAGAGGCGCAGGCGCTCTTGAAGTAAGGTAAGCGGTGCGCCGTACGCTTGTCGTGCGGCGCACCCCTCCGTCATCCTGGGGACAGGCCCGAGGGTGACGACAGGCGGGGAGGGCCGGCCCCAAAGCTGGCTCCGTTGAAGTTGTCGAGAACACGCGCCACGCGCTTGCCGTATCGGTGTGCTTGATCCAATAGTGCCGTCGCGCCCGGCCCCATACGAGGGGCAGCGACGTTTTCAGCTTTCGACTGCCGCCTGATGCGGTCACGAAAGAGAAGCACTTTTACAGGTTGAGGAGACCTCAGATGAGCTGGCAACCGGCCGAAGACCGTTATTCGAAGATGAAATATAACCGCACGGGCCGTTCCGGCCTGAAGCTGCCGGCCGTTTCCCTCGGCCTGTGGCACAATTTCGGCGGCGACACCCCGCATGACCGCAAGGTCGACATGTGCCGCACGGCTTTTGATCTCGGCATTACCCATTTCGATCTCGCCAACAATTACGGCCCGCCTCCCGGCAGCGCCGAGACGGCGTTCGGCGAGATCCTGCGCACCGATTTCGCCGGCCTGCGCGACGAGCTGATCATCTCCTCCAAGGCCGGCTACGACATGTGGCCGGGTCCTTACGGCGAGTGGGGCAGCCGCAAGTATCTCGTCGCCTCCTGCGACCAGAGCCTTGAGCGCATGGGCCTCGACTATGTCGACATCTTCTATTCGCACCGTTTCGATCCGGAGACCCCGCTGGAAGAAACCTGCGGTGCGCTCGACTATATCGTGCGCTCGGGCCGCGCGCTCTATGTCGGCATTTCCTCCTACAATTCGCAGCGCACCCGCGAGGCAGCTGCCATTCTGAAGGATCTCGGCACGCCGTGCCTCATCCACCAGCCGAGCTATTCCATGCTCAACCGCTGGGTCGAGGACGACAAGCTGCTCGATACGCTTGACGAGGTCGGCATGGGCTCGATCGTGTTCTCGCCGCTCGCGCAGGGCATGCTGACGACGAAATATCTCGGCGGCATTCCCGCCGACAGCCGCGCGGCGCAGAACCACTTCCTGAAGAAGGACTTCATCCGTCCTTCGATCATCGACAATATCAAGAAGCTCAACGAGATCGCTGAAAAGCGCGGCCAGACGCTGGCGCAGATGGCGATCGCCTGGGTGCTGCGCGGCGGACGCGTGACCTCGGCGCTCATCGGCGCCAGCCGTTCCTCGCAGATCGTCGATTGCGTTGCCGCACTCGGCAATCTCGAGTTCTCGGCAGAGGAGCTGAAGCAGATCGATGTCTATGCCAAGGAGGCCGACATCAACCTCTGGGCCAAGTCCGCAGAGCTGGAATAGTTTTGATCGCCCGGGGCAAACCCCCGGGCGTTTTTCTGGTATAGTTTGACGTACGTATAGCAAGAACCTTGCTCAACGGAGGAGCCGCCATGATCCGCAATCCCATCCTGCCCGGGTTCAATCCCGACCCGTCCATCTGCCGCGTCGGTGACGATTATTACATCGCGACCTCGACCTTCGAATGGTATCCGGGTGTGCAGATCCATCACTCGCGCGATCTGGTAAACTGGAAGCTGGTGCGCCGGCCGCTGGAGCGGGCTTCGCAGCTCGACATGCGCGGCAATCCCGATAGCTGTGGCGTCTGGGCGCCGTGCCTTTCCTATGCGGACGGACAGTTCTGGCTGGTCTATACCGACGTCAAGCGCTTCGACGGCAACTTCAAGGACGCGCATAATTACATCGTGACCTCGCCTACGATCGAGGGCGAGTGGTCCGAACCCGTCTACGTCAATTCCTCGGGCTTCGACCCGTCGCTTTTCCATGACGAGGATGGACGAAAGTGGTTCGTCAACATGCAGTGGAACCACCGCACCGAGAGCTATGGCGGCTCGCCGAAGTCTCCAGCCTTTGACGGTATCCTGCTGCAGGAATGGGATCCGCAGACGAAGGCGCTGAAGGGCCCGATCAAGAACATCTTCGCCGGCAGCCCGCTCGGCCTGGTCGAAGGGCCGCATCTCTTCCGCAAGAACGGCTGGTACTACCTGACGACGGCCGAAGGCGGCACCGGTTACGACCACGCCGTGACGATGGCGCGTTCGCGCAATATCGACGGCCCCTATGAGCTGCATCCGAACCGGCACCTGATCACCTCGAAGGACAATCCGGAAGCGGCGCTGCAAAGGGCAGGGCACGGGCAGTACGTCGAGACACCAGATGGCCAGGTCTATCACACGCATCTTTGCGGCCGGCCGCTGCCGCCGAAGCGTCGCTGCACGCTGGGGCGCGAGACGGCTCTGCAGAAATGTGTCTGGCGCGAGGATGGCTGGCTCTATCTGGAAAACGGCACTCTTGTTCCCGATGTCGAGGTGCCGGGTCTTGGCGATGCAAAGCGCGCCGAAAAACCTGTTCGCAGCGAGTATTCCTTCGATGGCGGCAAGTTGCCGGGTGATTTCCAGTGGCTCCGCACGCCGCAGCCGGAGCGCATCTTCAACCTGACGGAGCGCCCCGGCCATCTGCGCCTGATCGGCCGCGAGAGCATCGGTTCCTGGTTCGAGCAGGCGCTCGTCGCCCGCCGGCAGGAGCATCACAGTTTTCGCGCGGAAACGGTGGTGGAGTTTGCGCCGGTTACCTATCAGCAGGTCGCCGGCCTGATACACTATTATAACCGCCACAAGTTCCATGCCGTCGTCGTAACCCTGCATGAAAAGCTCGGCCGCTGTGTCACGATTTTCTCCTGCGACGGCGATTATCCGCATGGGCGCATGAGCTTCCCGGCGGAAGCCGGCGTCGCGATCCCGGCTGAAGGGCGCGTGCAGCTCTCCATGGAGATTCGCGAAAACGACCTGCAATTCTTCTGGCAGACGGAAGGCAAGGGCGCCTGGCAGCCGATCGGCCCGGTTCTCGATGCCGGTGTCATCTCGGACGAGGGCGGGCGCGGCGAGCATGGCTCCTTTACCGGCGCCTTTGCCGGCGTTTTCGCCTTCGATACGTCAGGCCGGGCAAAGACGGCCGATTTCGACTGGTTCAATTACGACGAGCTTTGAGGGCTTCATGGCTGGCGATACCGGCATCGAGCGGCTGAACGAAACGCATGTCGAGGGCTTTCACCGGGCTCTCGACATTGTGGCGCGCGAGCGGAAATATCTGAGCATGCTTGAAGCCCCGCCGCTGGAGGAGACGCGCAGGTTTGCGCTGTCTTCTATTGCCAACGGCAACGTGCACTTCGTCGCCCTCGATGGCGGCGAGGTGATCGGCTGGTGCGACATCCGCCGGCATCACTTTCCCTCCCACGCCCATCGCGGCACGCTCGGCATGGGCCTGCTTCCCGCCTACCGTGGACAGGGGCTCGGCCGCCGGCTGATCGAGGCGTCGATTGAGGGCGCGCAGCAGGTGGGCATGCTTCGTATCGAACTTGGCGTGCATGCCGACAATGCAAGGGCGATCCGGCTTTACGAGGGGATCGGCTTCGTACGCGAAGGGGTGAGCCGCGATGCGTTTTGCGTCGATGGGGTTTATACGGACGTGATCGAAATGGCGTTGATTGCGCGATAGGTTTCGAGCGGCGGCTGCCGGGTTTTCGCTTCCCCATCGGAGAGACCGTGCCTGCAGGGGCTGTGGAAGCAATGGGCGTGGTCTCCTCATCCGACGCTTTACGCCACCGACCAGGGTCGAGCCACGGGTCTCGACCCGTCCTTCGACCCCCCGCTGAGGAGAGGGGGAAACCGCCCGTTCAAAACACCGTTTCACCACGCCCGATTACGCAGACGTGATATCCGGCAACATGATCTCGCCACCTTCCGTTATCCTGAAATTAGGATATTAGGAATCGCGCATAAGTGCCCGATTCCATTACAGATCTTTAATTTTATTTTCAGATTCCGTTCATTTTCAGGGACGTAATTTCGGGGCGTGTTCAACACGAGGAAACCCCATGAAAAAGATCTTCGCAGCACTTCTCTCTACTTCTTTCCTGCTCTCGCCGATCGTCGCATCGCAAGCCAGCGCCGCCGATCATCGCCGTCCGCCGGTCGTCGTTCACGAGAAGGTCATCGTCCACAAAAAGGTCATCCGTCCGCATTACTGGGCCAGGGGTTACCGCATGTCGGCTGCCGAGCGCGGCCGCTACGGCGAAGTTCGCGACTATCGCCGCTATCGCCTGGCACCGCCGCCGCGCGGCTATCACTGGGTGAGGGCCGATAACGACTACCTTCTCGTCGGTATCGCCAGCGGCGTGATCTCCAGCATCATCGCCGCCAATCGCTGAGTTCACGCGCAATCCCGAAAAGAGGGCGGCTTCGGCCGCCCTTTTTTGTTCGCGGCGCGAATCGCGGTCCTTAGCCGTCAGGCCAATGCACCGCCGGGGCGCATGATCACGCCATCCTCGGTGACGATTGCATCCATTGGAATATCATGCGGCTGCGGCTTGATCGTTCGGATTTGCTGTTGCGAGTATCCGATGCCGATTGCGAGCGGTTTGGGAGAAAGGGCGGCCAATGTTCGGTCGAAATAACCACCACCGACACCAAGGCGATAACAGCCGCGGTCGTAGCCGACCACAGGCGCAATGACGATATCGGGCCGCTGCTCCTGGCCGCCGGTGGGAATGAGAATGCCGAGCACGCCGCGCTCCAGCTTGGCTCCCGGCGTCCAGGCGCGAAATGTCAGCGGACCCGCTTTTTCTGCCACGACAGGCAGAAGGCAGGCCGCGCGCCCCACGATCTCCTTCATCCAGCCGCGCAGATCCGGCTCTCCCTGAAAGGGCCAGTAGACGCTGACGGATTTTCCCGCGACGACAGGGCCCAGAAGCCGGTCGAGCTGGGCCGATATCAGCGCCGTCTTCTGCTCCCGATCGGTTGAGCCCATCGATTTGCGGGCGTCGATCAGGCGCCTGCGCTCGCCACGGCGCCATTCCCGCACCACCTCCCACGGCTCTTCGAGACCCATATAGGCGGGATCGACTTCGTGCATCAGGCATGCGGGCGAGGCATAGGCCTCTGGTTCGTCTTTCTGCATCTGGCGGTCCGATCGGAAGAAGTTTTCAGTTCATGTGACGATTTTGGGCCGTGGGACGATTGCGATCATTCTCTGATTTGGAATAATAGACAAGTTCGTTCATCAAGCGAGATCGATGTGGATCTGTCTTCCCTGGAAATTTTCCTTGCCGTCGCCGAAGAGGGCAGCGTGACCCGCGCAGCCAGGAGGCTCTCGCGCGCGCCGTCCAACGTCACGACCCGTATCCAGGCCCTGGAAGGGCAGATGGATGCGGTGCTGTTCAGCCGCGACGGCAAGCGCATGACGCTGACGACCGAGGGGCAGACCTTCCTTTCCTATGCGAAACGGCTGACGGCCCTGGCCGGGGAGGCGCAGCTTGCGCTCAAGGGTATCCGTCCGCAGCCGGTGCTGCGTCTCGGTACAATGGAAAGCACGGCCGCAAGCCGGCTTCCGCCTGTACTTGCCCGTTTCAATGAGCAGAACCCGGATATTGCCCTGAAGCTCACGCTTGGCGCCACGCGGGAGCTGACAAAGGCGGTTTTATCCGGCGAGCTCGATTGCGCGCTGATTGCCACACCACAGGGCGAACCCGGCTGGCTGTCATCCGCAGGTCCGGATGCCGGCGATCTCCATTCTGCGCGCGTCTACGAGGAGGACCTCCTGCTGGTGATGCCGCCGCATCATGCCTCGGTCGAAGTACCTCAGGATATCCGCCTTCCGGCGCTCGCCGCGCTCGAGCCGGGCTGTACCTACCGGCAGATTGCCGAGCGATGGATGCGCACCGGCGCCAATCTGCCGACGGTGGAGATGACGTCCTATCATGCAATCCTTGCCCAGGTCATCGCCGGCAATGCCGTCGGCGTCATGCCGCGCTCGGTGCTCGACATGCTGCCCTGGAACAAAGAGGTTACCATCCACCGGCTCGGCCTGGTCGATACGCTCTTGATTTCCAGGCGGCAGCAGCGATCCGATCCGTTGCAGGCCTTCGAGCAGGTCATGCTCATGTCGGCCAATCCGCCCGCCATGCTGCAATAGCAGCGCCTTTCAATTTCGTTCGCAGTCGTCTTCAAAGAGTTTCTCATGCGCTTACCAAATCCCGACGAGCCCCGCCGGTCCTCCATTTCGCGGCTCTTCCACCCCATTCTTGCCGGTGCGACGCTGCGCGACCGGCTGCTGGCCTGTCTCGGCGCACTCGTCTCCATTGCGCTGACGGGCCTGCTCTGCGGCGCGCTTTTCGGCGAAGGCTCTCATCTGCCGCTGATCGTGGCGCCCATGGGGGCGTCTGCCGTGCTGCTCTTTGCGGTGCCGGCGAGCCCGCTCGCGCAACCCTGGTCGATCATCGGCGGCAATACGATCTCGGCGATCATGGGGGTGGTGGCGGCGAGCCTGATCCATGATCCGATCATTGCAACCGGGGTCGGCGTGTCGCTGGCGATCGCCGCCATGTCCTTCACCCGCTGCCTGCACCCTCCCGGCGGGGCGGCGGCACTGACGGCCGTGCTCGGCGGTCCGGTTGTCGCCAGCTGGGGCATGCTCTTTCCCTTTGTGCCGGTCGCGCTGAATTCTTGCCTGCTGGTGGTGCTCGGCCTCGTTTTTCACAAGCTGTCGCGGCACAATTACCCGCATGTGGTGGCAGTACCCGTCAACACGCACCTGACGGCGGACCGGCCGGCGGCTGAACGCACCGGCTTTCAGGAAGAGGATATCGATGCGGCACTCGCCAAGCTCAACGAGACCTTCGATATCGACCGTGCCGATCTCGGCCGGCTGTTGCGCCAGGTGGAGTTTGAGGCGGTTGCCCGTTCGAATGCCGAGATCCGATGTGCCGATATCATGTCGCGCGATGTGATCGCGATCGATGCCGATGCAACGGTCGAGCAGGCGCGCTGGCTGCTGCTGAACCACAATATCAGGACATTGCCGGTGCGCGACGAGGCCGGAAAGCTGATCGGCACCGTCGGTCTGCGGGAGCTCGCAGTCGCCGCCGGTTCGGTCGAGCGGCTGGTCTCGCCGGCCACGACTGCGCGTGCCGATGACGTGGCGATGGGCCTGCTGCCGGATCTGACGGACGGGCGCACCCATGCCGTCATTATCGTCGATGGGGAGAGGCGTATTCTCGGATTGATTTCGCAGACGGATCTGCTGAGCGCTGTTGCACGGGCCTTACCGAAGGGTGGCAAGCGGCCGGAAGTCGCGGCCTAAAGCAAATCCGCGGGCGCGACGCGCAATCAGCGCAGGCCGAGATAGACGAGAAGGCATGCTGCCGCAGCGGTGACGGCAAGTTTCGGCCACCGGTCGTCAAAGACGAAGGCGAGCAAGGCTCCGCCGGTGAGCGTTACGCTGGCGCTCCAGAAACTCTTGTCGGCGCAAGTGAGCGCGAGGGCGGCGAGGAATACCGCGCTTGCCACCATCGTCACCGGTGCCGACGCCCGGACGATGTCATCCTCCACCACATAGGGGAGAATGAAGCGCCGCAGGCTGAGGGCGAGGGCGGCTCCGAGCAGGAGGTCGGTAAAGACAGGCGGCATGGCACATCCGATTGTTTCGAGTGAAACCGTTGCAAGCGGTGTGCCAGTCGCGGGAATTTCGGCCGAGCCCCGCGGCTGCGGGAGATCGGCTCGGGGAGGGCCCACAGTTTTGGGGTTCGTGCCCATTTATTGAATTTGGGATGATGAAAAAAAGATCATAAAGTCGATGTGCGCAAAGTTTCATCCGAGGGGCAGGCTGCCAGGGCGAGGCTCGACCCGGCAGGCGCAGGTGCGACCCTGTTCAATGCCTAGTCCCGCCGGCGCGAAGGCATGACCAGTTCGGCGATGGTTCTTAGGACAGGCTTCGGTTTGCTTGCTTCATTCCCGGTTCCATCTCCGTAAGTGAGCGGATGCAGCCCCTCGATCGGCGGCAGCGGTTCGCATTCGATGCACAGGCAACGATAGGGCCTGATCGCCGTCGCCTTCATGCTGCCTGCCGGCTCCAGCTGGCGAAGGGGTCGGGCAGATTGCGCCAGCGCTCCGGCGTGAAGCTGGCGCTCTCCATCAGGCAGGCGTCGAGCTCCCGCCTGATCCAGGACTCATCCATCGGATCGGCGCCGATGAAGACGATTTCCTGGCGGCGATCGCCCCAGATAGGGTCGAGATAGGGGCCGATGCCGTTGAGGAAGCCGGTCTCCTGCGGCCATTGTTCACGCGGGACGGCCGCCCACCAGAGGCCCATCTTGCCGGTGCGCACAATCGCGCCGGCCTGGCTGATTTCGCCGACATAATGCGGGCGCGTGGCAAGCCAGAAGAAACCTTTGGCGCGCACCACTCCCGGCCAGGATTTATCGAGGAAGGCCTGCAATCTGGCGGGGTGAAAGGGGCGTCTTTCGCGATAGACGAAGGAGCGGATGCCGTATTCCTCGGTTTCCGGCACATGATCCTTGAAGCCGTGCAGTTCCTTGTACCAGAGAGGGTGGGTCTCGGCCCTGTCGATATCGAAGCGGCCGGTGCCAAGCACATCTTTCAGCCCGACCTTGCCGAAATCCGTCTCGATGATGCGGGCATCGGGGTTGAGGCCGGTGATAATCTTTCTTGCCGCATCGCTTTGCTCCTCGCTTGCCGTGCCGATCTTGTTCAGAACGACGATATCGGCGAATTCGATCTGCTCGACGAGGAGATCGACGATCGTCCTGTTGTCGCCGTCACCGGCGGTTTCGCCGCGGTCGGCGAGGAAGTCGGCCGAGGCGTAGTCGGCAAGCAGGTTGGCGGCATCGACGACAGTCACCATCGTGTCGAGGCGGGCGATATCGGAGAGGCTCAGCCCGTCCTCGTCGCGGAATTCGAAGGTGGTGGCGACGGGCAGGGGCTCGGCAATGCCTGTCGATTCGATCAGCAGGTAGTCGAAGCGGCCCTGTTCGGCGAGCTGGCGGACTTCCTTCAGAAGATCGTCGCGCAGCGTGCAGCAGATGCAGCCATTGGTCATTTCTACCAACTGTTCCTCGGTGCGGGAGAGATTGGCGCCGCCATCGCGCACAAGGGCGGCATCGATATTCACCTCGCTCATGTCGTTGACGATGACGGCGACGCGCATGCCTTCGCGATTCCCGAGCACATGATTGAGCAGCGTCGTTTTCCCGGCGCCGAGGAAGCCGGAGAGCACAGTAACCGGAAGTCTCTTGTCCATGATATCATCCTATGATGTTATAACGTAACATATGAGCCGACAAAAAAAGGCGGAACGGGGGTGTCGCCGCCTTCTTTCGCCGCAGCGCTCGCGGGGGCGGGCTGCAAGTTCGACAGGGTGCCTCTTGGGCGTTCCTTACTTGTAGAATGCGCTCATCGCTGCCGACCCTCGTTCGGACTATGCGCTGGCAAGGCAGTTCCGCATGCTGTCGGCGATGCCGCGCATGAGGGAGAAGTAGAGATCGGGGCCGGCAGGCAGGGTGGCGGCTTCGGGGTCGAGCACGCCCGACTTCGCTTTGGTGCCTTCGATGACCACGTTGACGAGACGCGGCTCGAATTGCGGCTCGGCGAAGACGCAGGTTGCGCCGAGATCGCCGACTTTCTTGTGGATCTCCGAGATGCGCTCCGCACCCGGGATGGTTTCCGGGCTGACGGTGATCGAGCCGGCGACGCGGATATGGTAGCGGTGCTCGAAATACTGATAGGCATCGTGGAAGACCACGAAGGGCTTGTCTTTTACCGGCGCAACGGTCGCGGCGACTTCCTTGTCCAATGCATCCAGCTTGTCGTCCAGCGCCTTTGCATTGGCCTCATAGGTCAGAGCGTTGGCGGGGTCGGCGGCAACCAGCGTGGTGGTGATCTCGGCTGCCATGGCTTTCGCATTCATGGGATCGAGCCAGAGATGGGTATCGAAGCCGTGGTGGCCGTCCTCATCGTGAGCGTGGGCGTCAGCTGCGTGGTCATGGCCGGCTTCGCCATGCTCGGCGGAAGCACCATCGTGGTCCGCGTCGTCGTCGTGAGCCTCGAACGCGCCGCCTTCGCGGAAGGGCAGCTTCACCAGGCCCGGCGCATCGTCCAGGCGCGCGACGATCGCGTCGGAACCCAACGATTCCAGCGGCTTTTCGAGGAAGGCTTCGAGGCCGGGGCCGACCCAGAATATCACCTTGGCTTGCTGCAGGGCGCGGGCGTTGGAAGGCTTCAGATTATAGGTGTGCGGGGAGGCGGCGCCATCGACGATCAGCTCAGGCTTGCCGACGCCATCCATGATGGCGGATACCAGCGAATGGATCGGCTTGATCGAGGTGACGACGACAGGTGCATCGGCCGCCTGAAGAGCCCCGGCGATGAGGAAGGCCGGGATCGCGAGGGTAATGCCCATCGCCAGTTTCATCAGCATGCTCCGCTTGAATTGCAATTGTTATGTTATTACATCAATTGCGTTATGCTATAACGTGTGCAATAGCAGGACGCAACAGCACTTTCGGAAAATTTGATGCTCTCTCCCGCAAATACCCCTGCTGGTATGAAGGCCGAACCGCTGGTTTCGCTTGAGAATGTCGGCATTCGCCGCGGCGGCCGGTGGCTGGTGCGCGGTGTGGATTTCTCCGTTTCTCGCGGCGAGATCGTCACGCTGATCGGCCCGAACGGCTCCGGCAAATCGACGAGCGCGAAGGCGGCGATCGGCGTCCTGAAGCCGGATGAGGGCAGAGTGACGCGCATTGCCAGCCTCAAGGTCGGCTATGTGCCGCAGAAGCTTGCCGTCGACTGGACGCTGCCGCTTTCGGTGCGGCGGCTGATGACGCTGACCGGGCCGCTGCCCGAGGCCGACATCACGGCCGCGCTTGAAGCCTCCGGCATGGCGCATATGCTGGATGCGCAGGTCCAGCACCTCTCCGGCGGCGAATTCCAGCGCGCCTTGATGGCGCGCGCCATTGCCCGCAAACCCGATCTTCTGGTGCTCGACGAACCGGTACAGGGCGTGGATTTCGCCGGCGAGATCGCGCTTTACGAGCTCATCAAGTCGATCCGCAACACGACCGGCTGCGGTATCCTGCTGATCTCGCACGATCTCCATGTCGTCATGGCGGAAACGGATACCGTGATCTGCCTCAACGGTCATGTCTGCTGCCGCGGCACGCCGCAGGCTGTCAGCCAGAGCCCGGAATATGTGCGTCTCTTTGGCAGCCGGGCTGCGCCGACGCTCGCCGTCTACAGCCACCATCACGACCATACGCATCTGCCCGACGGGCGCGTGCTGCATGAAGACGGCTCGGTGACCGATCATTGCCATCCCGAGGATGGGCATCATCATGATCACGGGCACGCGCATTCGCACGCTCATGCCGAAGCCCATGCTCATGCGCAGGCTGATGGCGATCATCACCACGGGCATGCGCATGGGGAGGCTCACGCCCATACGCACACGCATTCTCAGAGTGGCGCGCAGAGCACGGCCAGGAGCGGGGAGGACCGTCATGCTTGACGATTTCTTCGTGCGCGCCATTCTTGCCGGCGTCGGTCTGGCACTGACGACGGGGCCGCTCGGCTGCTTCATCATCTGGCGGCGCATGGCTTATTTCGGCGATACGATCGCCCATTCGGCGCTGCTCGGCGTGGCGCTCTCGCTGCTCTTCGAACTCAACCTGACGCTTGCCGTCTTCGTGGTGGCCGCTGTCGTCTCGATCCTGCTTCTCTTCCTGCAGAAGCGTCAGGCGCTGTCGGCCGATGCGCTGCTCGGCATTCTCTCACATGCGACGCTTGCGATCGGCCTCGTCATGGTCGCCTTCATGACTTGGGTGCGTATCGATCTCATCGCCTTCCTGTTTGGCGATATTCTGGCGGTTTCCACCACGGATATCGCGCTGATCTGGGGCGGCGGCATCTTCGTGCTGGCGGCCATCGCCTGGCTGTGGCGGCCGCTGCTTGCGGCCACCGTCAATCCGGAACTGGCTGAGGCCGAAGGCCTTCAGCCGGAGCGCGCGCGGCTGTTCTTCATGCTGTTGATGGCGGTCGTCATTGCCATTGCCATGAAGATCGTCGGCATCATGCTGATCACCTCGCTCTTGATCATCCCGGCGGCAACCGCGCGGCGCTTTTCCTCGACACCGGAACTGATGGCCGTGCTTGCCTCGCTGATCGGCGCTGTCGCCGTTGTCGGCGGGCTCTTCGGCTCGCTGACCTATGACACGCCATCAGGCCCGTCGATCGTGGTGGCCGCCCTCATTCTCTTCATTCTGAGCCTGCTTCCCGCCTGGCGCGGGCGCAGGGACCTGCAAGGACAAGGCTCATGACCGCACCGCAAATGACCCGTAACCAGGCGCTCGTTTTCGACGTGCTCGAAAAGGCCGAGGGACCGCTCAGCGCCTATACGATCCTCGACAAGCTGCGCGACCAGGGTTTTCGAGCACCGCTGCAGGTCTACCGGGCGCTGGAAAAGCTGCTCGAATATGGCGTCGTGCATCGCCTCGAAAGCATCAATTCCTTCGTCGCCTGCGCCCATCCCGGCGAGGATTGCCACAGCCACGGCATCGTCGCCTTCGCGATCTGCGAAAGCTGCGGCCAGGTGATCGAATTCCACGACCATGAGGTTGACCATCGGCTGATGGGATGGGTGCGCAGCCAGAAGTTCAAGCCGGCGAAAACGACGATCGAAATCCGCGGCACCTGCGAGGCTTGTGCGGCCTGAACCGGAAACGGGGCCCGGTTACAGGGCCGATGCTCAGTGGACCGTCGATTCATCAGGGCGGATAAAATCGGCCTGTCCGACCATCTTTATCGCTTCAGCGATCCGGTTTGCGACCTCATCTGCGTCGCCTGAAATGGACTCGTAGTTCTGCAGCAGGTCGGCAATGTTCTCCATTGCCTGTGACAGGCTATTGCTTTCCCCGAGGGCGGTCGAAGAGGCGTGGAGCATGTTGCTGAGCTTCAGCAGCAGCCGCTCGATCTCTTCCCTCGTCATTTCGTCGATACCCTTGGTCTCAGCCACGACCGCCCCCAACGATCAATCCGGAATCTGCTTGAAATGCGATTGCTAATCACTTGCATTAGCAAAACATAATTGCGAACTATTCGCAACAGAAAACGAAGGGATCTGCTGCCCTGCCGAACCGAAGGTGTAATCGGGAAGGGAGAGGGCCGTCCGGTCTCTCATGATCAAGCGCTGGCGCTGGGGCGGGCGGAGACCGTCGCGTACCACCGCCTGAGCGGCGTGGCGCTCTTGACCGCCTGTGCTGAAAACGTCCTTCCCTGGTCCGTCACCAGCCGCCCGCTGAAGAGCGAACCGCCGACGATCGATCTTGCCGTCGGCCATAAGAGGCCGAACAGCTCGCCGACGCTGGCACTATTCCTCTCCAGGCTGAGGCAGCTTGGCAAGAAGCAGGTGCAAACGGCGAAAGGCAATGCGAATTAAGGAGGTGACGTGGCTATCCGTCGACAGGGGCGAGTGCTGCAAGATGCAAGAGATCTTCGTTCTCCTCGGGCACGTCCTCTGCCAGGCGGGCTGCGGCGATAACCGGCAGCCAGGTGAAGATCTCGTCCGCGGGTAATTCGGCCGCCTTCGCATAGGTGACGACATAGGCCTCGGCGATTGCCGGGAGCACGCGGCGCATCAGGAGGTAGGTGCGGCAGACATCGGCGGCCGGGTTGCCGCTGCAGGCATCGAGCCAGTCGACGATCATGGCGTCACTGGCGGAGCCCAGGATATTCCAGGGATGGAAGTCACCGTGGCAGACCCTGTCACCATCGGGCAGGGCGGCAAGTGTGAGAAGCAGCCGGTCGCGCAGGTCTTGTGTCAGGGGTTCGGCGCTTTCGATATTGGCCGACAGCCTCGATTTCAGCGAGGGGAGGCCGGTGCCGGGTTCGCGGTGCAGGCGCAGGTGCAGGGCGGCCATTTCCTTGATGGCTGACAATGGCGGCTCGGGCGCCATCTCATCGGCAAGGCTTGCCCCGGTCACGCGATCCATCAGAAGGCCCCAACGGCCGTGATAATCGCCGACGACGTGAACCCTGGGCGCTGGCAGCGACAGTTTCTCGGCGATCGCCAGACTGGCGGCTTCGCGAAAGGCGGGGGCTTTCGGCCGGCCGGGCTTATAGAGCTTCAGCGCCAGCGTGCCATGTTCAAAGACTTCCGCTTCCTTGCCGGCGCCGAGCAAACGGCCGATTTCGCTCATGTCGGGCTCCCGTTCATTGAGTCTCTTCGAGAAACATGTGGTGCTGATCTTTGCGGCGGGAAGAGGGAGGCGCCGAAGCGTCGATTGTTGCGGCTGCGGAGACACTGTGTCTGTGCCGACGGGCTTTATCCGGCGCGCGAGGCGTGGATGATGGCGACGAAATAGGGCCGTTGACGATGTCCGCGGCCGGTATTTGGGGGTGTCATGACCATCAAGAATAAAAACTCGGAAACGGTCGCCTGCTGCGGCGAGGAAATCCTGTCGCGCGAACTGCTGCTGAGCGGCGTTTTCGCAGACCTGATTGCCGGGGCGGCGCCGACGCTCCGGCTTCTGAGCGACGAGGAGCGGCAGGCGTCGCTCGCATCGATCCTTGCCGAACGGCCGGAAGGCCCTGTCTGGATTTTCGCCTATGGCTCGCTGATCTGGAATCCGATCATTCTGAGTGTGGAAAGCCGGAAAGCCCGTATCGAGGGCTGGCGCCGGTCCTTTTGCCTTGCCACCGCATCCGGACGCGGCTCGCCGGAAAATCCGGGCCTCGTGCTCGGGCTGGATGCGGGCGGCAACTGCGACGGCGTGGCCTTGCGCCTGGAGGAAGACGATCTCCTGCACGAGCTCGAACTGCTGTGGCGGCGGGAGATGGTGGCCGAGGCCTATATTCCGCGCTGGGTCGACCTGCTTGACGAAGACGGCGCGCGTTTTGGAAGCGGTATCGCTTTCACCATGAACCCGCTGGCAAATACTTATGCCGGCGGCCTTTCCAGGGAAGCGACCGTACAGCGGCTTGCCACGGCGGCAGGCAGTATCGGCAGTTCCGCCGATTATCTGTTTCGTACACGTGAAGGCCTGCGGGCGCTCGATATGTGGGACGAGCTTCTGGAAGGGCTTGCGATCGAGGTGGAAGAGGCGCAGCGCCGGCTGCAGCAATTGCCTGCCGCCGACCTTTGATCAGCCCGATTTTCGAGATCGTTCGGCAAGCATGAGCCGAACCTGGTTCCAGCGAACTGGCTGCGGCCGACAAGGCCTTGTTCCCGACCATATTGCCGATGTGCTGAAGGCCCCGCCGGAGTAGCGGAGCCTTCAACCTGTGTTTCCGATCAGCCGGCGGCGCGTTCGGCGGGCGGGCGGCGGCGCAAACTCGCGGTCTTGATCGCCGGGGGCTGGTAATTGGCCTCCAGCGGGCCCGTTTCGGTGCCTGGGGGTACGATGGCGTCGATGGCGTCGAGCAGTTCGTCGCTCAGGCGCACTTGCGCGCCGGCCAGGAGATCGTCGAGCTGTGCCATGGTGCGGGGGCCGAGGATCGCCGACGTGACGCCCGGATGGGCAATGACGAAGGCAAGCGCCATGTGGGTGAGCGAGATGCCGGCGCCTTCCGCAAGCGGGATGAGCTGCTCGACCGCATCGAGGCTGTTCTCGTTCGACATCTGCTTCGGGAAATAGGCAACGCGGGTGCTGTCCGGCTGGGCCGCACCCCTGCGGTAGCGGCCGGTCAGCATGCCCATGGCGAGAGGGCTCCAGACCAGCGCGCCCATGCCGTAGCGTTCGAGGGCGGGGAGAACTTCGCGCTCGATGCCGCGATGCAGGATGGAATAGGGCGGCTGCTCGGTGCGGAAGCGGGCAAGCCCCCGCTTTTCGGCCACCCAATGCGCCTCGATGATCTCGGAGACGGGGAAGGTGGAGGAGCCGATGGCGCGGATCTTGCCCGCGCGCATCAGATCGGTGAGGGCCGAGAGCGTTTCCTCGATATCGGTATCCGGCGCCGGGCGGTGCATCTGGAAGAGGTCGATATAATCGGTCTGCAGGCGGCGTAGAGAATCTTCGACGGCGCGATAGATCCAGCGGCGCGAGCTGCCCTGCTGGTTCGGATCCTGGCCCATCGGGATGAAGCATTTGGTGGCGAGAACTACATTGTCGCGCCGGCCTTTCAGCGCCTTGCCGACGATCTCCTCGGATTCGCCGTGGCTGTACATATCGGCGGTGTCGATGAAGTTGATGCCGGCGTCGAGGGCCTTGTGGATGATGCGGATGGAGTCATCGTGATCGGCATTGCCGATGGCGCCGAACATCATGGCGCCAAGGCAATAGGGGCTGACCTTGATGCCGGTGCGGCCAAGGGGACGGTATTGCATCTTCGTTTCCTTCGAATCTTGGACTGCTCGCGGGAGCAGGTGAATCTTGAGCTGCCCGTCAGGCAGGCTTTGCGGCTGGCAAAGTCCTGGCAAACGAGGTATAAGAGCGCATCCGGAACGCGGTTCCGTTTATACGGAACAATGTTCCGTTTTGCAAGAGGTGTTGATGTGACTGACGGGACGGACCGCCCGGGCGAGGCGCGTGAGGCTGATGGCGGCCATGAAAGGCCTGTAAGGGCGGATGCGCGGCGCAACCTGGATTCGCTGCTGAAAGCCGCCTTGGATGTATTTGCCACTTCCGGCGTGGATGCGCCGGTGCGCGAGATCGCCGACAAGGCAGGGGTGGGCGTCGGCACGCTCTACCGCCATTTTCCGCAGCGCTCGGATCTCATCAAGGCGGTCGTGCGCAACGAGATGGATGCCTGCGCCGATGCCGCCGTGACGCTTGCCGCCGAACACGAGCCGGGAGAGGCGTTGTCGCGCTGGATGCTGCGCTTTACGGATTTCATCATGGCCAAGCGCGGCCTTGCCGCAGCACTCCATTCCGGCGACCCGGCCTATCAGGCGCTGCCCGTCTATTTCGAGCAGCGCATGATCCCGGCGTTGCAGGGCCTGCTGGACAGGGCCGTTGCCGCCGGAGCCGCACGCGGCGATATCGAGGCGAGCGAACTCCTGCGTGCCGGCGCACAGCTTTCCAATCTCGGGCAGGGGGATGACCCGGCGACGACGCGGCGGATGCTTGCGTTGCTGGTGGACGGGCTGCGCTACGGGGCGGGCGTGAAGGGCTGAGGGTCCTGATCCTCGCCGCCTGTCTTCAGGCCGCCGCTGTCTTTTCCTTCGGTTTCAGCAAAATGATCAGCAGCAACCCGGCGATGATGAGGGCCGCACCTTCGAGGTGATAGGTCTGCAGCTTTTCACCGAGGATCAGATAGGCGAGCACGGCGATGAAGATCGTCTGGATGTAGAGGAGCACGCCGGCGCGGGCGGCACCCAGTGCCTCGATGCTGCGGTTGAAGAGATAGTACATGAGCGCGCCGCCGGGGATTGCGACATAGGCGAGCGCGATGAGGCCGCTCGTATTCAGCGTCGTGCGTTCGTCGGCGGTAAGTTCATAGAGGTAGAAGGGTAGGGCTGTCAGCGCCGCCGCACCGAGCAGCAGGACGAGCAGGGCAAGGCGGTTCAGGTCGAATTTCGCGCGCCGCAGCAGCACCGTATACAGGCTGAAGCAGAAGGCGCCGGCGACGATCCAGAGTTCGCCGGGATTGAAGTCGAGGCGCAGCAGCGCATCGGGGCTGCCCTTGACGATGATGAGGAGGATGCCGAGGAAGGCAAGGATGGAGCCGGCCACCTGCCAGCTTCCCATCGGCTCTGACAGCATGACGCGGGCAAGGATCATGGTGATGATCGGGATCAGTGCGATGATAATGCCGGCGGTGGTGGCATCGGCATGTTGAAGGCCGACGAAGATCAGGCCCTGGCAGATGGCAAGCCCCATGCCGCCGATGAAAAGCAATTCCAGGCCGCGTGCCCGCACCAGCGCGAGCATCTCTGAAAAATGGCGTTGGACGATCGGCAGCAGGATCGCGAAGGCGATCAGCACGCGCCAGAAGCAGAGCGCCCAGGGCGGCATTTCGGTGGAGACCCATTTGGCGGCGATATAGACGCCGGCTGAGAGGAGCCAGCAGAGAACGCCCACGGAATAGGCGCCTGCAAGCGAGCCGCCTGCCGCCCGTTCCGTCCCGACACTATCACCATGGACTGCCAAGACATGTATCGCCATCGCCCAGTTATGCCACAAATTCCGGGCGCCGCACAGGTGAAGGCGCTGTCGGCAATAAGCGGTAGGACGCAGGCTTATCCTTCCACGCCGAAGATGATCGCAAGGGCGCGGTTCTCATCGATGCCGTGCAGGCGGGCGAGATCTCCGACGGATTGATCCGCCTCGGCCTCTATGCCCTGCTGCCTGAGCCTGGCCAGGAGATCGGCCTCTGACTGACCGGTGACATCGGCCAGGGCCGAGAGCGGGGCATAGACAAGCGCCTGTTCGATCGGGCGCTCCAGCTGCGGCCCGGTGATCTGCCCCCAGCTGAAGACGGAAGCGACAAGCACCGTCGCGAAAACCGCAATGCTGTAGCGGCCCCAGCGCGCCTTCAGATGCGACTGGAAGGGCTTGATGTTGGCGACGATGTGGCCGATGGCGCCAATAACGAAAAACCAGGAGAACCATTGGTGGACGACGGTCATCAGGCCTCGTTCCCACTCGAAGAACATCATGACGCCCGTGCCTGCCATCAGCAGGAAGGAGCCGATCGTCAGGGGTGTCGCCCAGCTGCGTGTGGTGATCCTAGCGGCCATCGGAGCTGCTCCCGATGATTGCCGCGCGCGGTTCTGCTGCGCCGGCGCCGCACTTGCGTGCGCCGGTTGAGATTTGCTGTGCCATATCCACTCCATTATGTGTATAATGCACATATATCAGGGGCGGGGCATGCCGTCAATGAATATGTGTAAAATGCACATATCTTCATCCGCCGACGATTGTCGGCAGGGACGACGAGAGGATTGGCAGAGGCAGCTGGCGATGAAGGGGCGGGGCTGGCACAGCCCCGGCCGAGTTACGATTGAGCGCGGCTTGCGGTCGTCGCTGAAATCGCCGTCAAGGTTTCCGCATCGCGGCCATAGATGTCGTCGAAATAGTGGATGACGCCATCATCCGTCGGCCATGCGGTGAAATAGGAGACGTAGACCGGAACCTGTTCCGGAACCGGCATGTCCTTCTTGGCGCCATCAGCGATCTGCTGGTCGACGAACTCGACCGAGGTCTTGAGGACGGCGGCGGCCATCGCCTTCGGGTTTTCCAGGCGCACGCAGCCATGGCTGAACATGCGGTCCTGCGAGGCGAATTTACCGCGGGCAGGGGTGTCGTGCATGTAGATGTCGTGCGAGTTCGGGAAAAGGATCTTCAGCTGGCCGAGCGCATTATCGGGACCGGGCGGCTGGACGACACCGATATTCTCAAGTGGCTGCGACCAGTCGACCTTGGCCGATGGCATGGTCTTGCCCTTGACCGAGACCACATAGCCTTCCTTGTCCAGATAGGCGGGATCGCGCTTCAGATGCGGCAGCATCTCGTTGCGGATGATCGATTGCGGCACGCCCCAGTCGGGGTTGAATTCGACCGTCTTGATCGAGGCGTCGAAGAAGTTGGTCTGGTGATCCTGCTGGCCGATCACCGCCTTCATCGAGAGCGTCAGCGTGCCGTTTTCGTAATAATAGGCCATGTAGGCGGGCTGGTTGATGAAGACGTAGCGCTCCGGGAATTCCTGCGGCAGCCAGCGCATTTCCTCCATCGCCACGATCACCTTGTTGATGTTGGCGGCAGTGTCACCGCCTTGGCCAGAGGTGCGCAGGTAATGCAACTCGGCAGCAAGCTGGGCGAATTTCGGATTGCTCGGCAGAAGGCGGTCGAAGACCACCATCAGGTCGGGCGTCGCCGAGAGTTGGGCGATCGTCGCCCTCAGATCGACCGGCTTGCGCTTGAAGTCATAATAGTTGGACAGCTTGTTGGGATCGATGCGGCCGCGGAAATTATCCTGCAGGAACATCAGCATCTTGCCCGAGAGGGAGGCTTCGAACTCGGCCAGTGCTCTCGCGCGGTCCGATCCTTGAGGAGGAGCAACGGCATAGTCGCCGGCATTCAATCCCCAGTCCTCAGCCTGCTTCAGGAGGCTGAGCGCCTGCGCGGCCTTGGGGGTCGGTCCCTTGCCATCGACCCAGATGAGCTTTGCCTTCGGCTGGGCGTAATAGGCCTCGACCGCCTCGGCGATGTCGTTGTTCATCAAGACTTGGAGGCCGTCCATCTCGTTCAGCACCTTGGCCTGATTGCCGCTGGCTGAATCAAAGAGGGCCGACAGCGACGCGCCCGTATCCTGCCGGAGGATATGCACGGGGCGGCGGGCTGGAACCGTATAGTTGGGCCTCGGGCTCGCCTGGGTGACGGGCGATGCCGGCAGCGGCTCGGCGCGCACGGCAATTGCACTCCCCGAGAGCACCAGAAGACCGGCGAGCGGTGCGATCCAGCGGGAAGATGTTTTCAGCGACATTCTGACGTCCTTGAAAGCTGATTGAAACACTGTCTCGGCGCGCAGTCTTGGGCCCAGCGCGCGCGGGCAGTCTGAGTGGGGGCATTGGCTGACTAAAGCGCCAACAATCGGGCAGAAGATGGGCATTGCTTGCGTCTGGCAAGTCCACATAAGCCAGAAGTCTTTGGAACGAAATCACTTTTTCGACAAATCAGCTGTGATCCGTCGACACTTCCGCCGGCGATGCCTTGCGCAGTCTCTGCGACAGGAAATCGATGCAGAGGCGGACCTTGGCGGCGGCAAGCCGGCTGTGAGGGAAGACGGCATGGATCGGGGCGGCGGCGAGCCTTGCCTCCGGCAGCACGATCTCCAGCGCACCGCTGTCGATGTCCTCCTTGACATCCCAGATCGACTTCAGCACGAGCCCGGCCCCTAGACGCGCCCAGCGATGGGCGAGCTCGCCATTGTTGGTGGTGAGCCTGGCGGTGACATTGGCGCTGCGCCCATCCGCAAAGGTCCAGTGCGTGTTGGGCGGCTCGCCGAAAGCGATGACCTCGTGGGCGGGCAGATCGTCGATCGTCTCGGGACGGCCGCGGCGGTCGAGATAGGCAGGGGAGGCGCAGATGACACGACGGTTCGGCGCGATCTGCCGGGCGATCAGGCTGGAGTCGGACAGCGCGCCGAAACGAATTGCGAGATCGTAGCCCGCCTCGACGATGTTCACCAGGCCGTCCTCGGTATCGAGATGGATGGTGAGATCGGGATGGGCCTCCCGGAATTCATGCAGGAGTGGTGCCAGCCAGCGGCGGCCGAAGGCATAGGTGGCGGTGACCTTCAGAAGGCCGCTTGCCGTATCCCTGCCGCTCGTCGCCTCGGTTTCGGCATCGTCGATCTCGGTCAAGATCTTAGAGCAGCGTTCGTAGAAGCGCGCGCCTTCCTCGGTGAGGGAGAGGGAGCGTGTCGTCCTGTTGACGAGGCGCACACCGAGCCTTTCCTCCAGACGCGACAACTTGCGGCTGACGACCGTCAGCGAGAAGTTCAGATCGCGGGCTGCACCGGAAAGGCTGCCGGCCTGAACCACGCGCACGAAGACCAGCATGTCGAGGAAGTTGTCGCTCATATTCTTGCTGATATCGCAAGAGACAGTCTACGACAATATCCATTCCGGCAAGAGCCCTGTCGCGCTAACTTCCAGCCATCGAAACAGGGCGGGATTGCCGCAAACCGGAGAGAAAAGATGACTTCGACCATGAAATCCTTGGCCAAACAACGCGTTCTCGTTGTCGGGGGTAGCTCCGGCATCGGCCTTGCGGTTGCGCAACAGGCGGCAGCTGCCGGTGCTGAGGTGACGATCGCTTCGCGCTCGGCAGACAAGCTTGCCGAGGCTGCAAAGTCGATCGAAGGCAAGGTCGAGACGGCAGTGCTCGATACCGGCGATAACAGCAGTGTCGAAGCTTTCTTCGCTTCGCACGAGGCATGGGATCATGTCGTCATCTCCGCCGCCCAGACGCCGAGCGGGCCGGTGCGCAAGCTTTCGCTCGATGATGCTGCGCGGGCCATGGACAGCAAGTTCTGGGGCGCTTACCGGGTTGCGCGGGCGGCACGGTTTGCCGAGCGCGGCACGCTGACCTTTATTTCCGGCTTCCTCAGCGAACGTCCGTCAGCGTCTTCGGTCTTGCAGGGCGCCATCAATGCCGCACTGGAATCCCTGGCCCGTGGCCTGGCACTGGAATTGTCACCGGTCAGGGTCAACGCGGTTTCGCCCGGTCTGATCGACACGCCGCTCTGGTCGAAAATGGATGAGGGCAACCGGAACGCCATGTTCGAGCGCGTCGCAGGCTCGCTGCCGGCAAAGACGGTCGGGCAGGCCTCCGATATAGCCAATGCCGTGCTCTTCCTCATGACGACGCCCTTTGCCACCGGCTCCACGGTGCGCGTCGATGGCGGCGGAGTGATCGGGTGATGCCATGCAGCTCGATCATGTGACTTTGCGCACGGCGGATCTGGAAGGAACGCGACAGTTCCTCCAGGACCTGCTGGGCCTGACGGTCGGCTACCGTCCGGATTTCGGCTTTGCCGGCTATTGGCTCTACAATGACGGGGGACCCGTCGTGCATCTCATTCCGGGTGGGGGCAGGGCCATCGGCCGGGATTCTGAGGCGATCGATCATATCGGCTTCCGGCTGGAAGGCTATGATGCCTTCCGGGCTCGGCTCGACGACGACGGGATTGTCTATTCCACCATGGATCTTGTCGAGCTTGGCGAACGGCGCCTCTTCGTGCGCACGCCGGGCGGCATCCTGCTGGAACTCGTTTTTCGCGAAGGCGGGACGTCCGCGGCAAGATAAGCGTAGCGCGCTCCAGGCGAATTCGACGCGGCAGGACGGCTTTCGATGCGCGACCAGACGGCAATTTCAGATATGCTTAATGGCTAATTAAGGGTGTCCGACTAATGTCTTGAGAAAGTGCTGCGGCTACCCGAAGTGGTCCGGTTCTTCCCACCTCTGAGGGTCCAAAGGCATGTCTCGCTTTCCCATACCCGGCCTCGACGCATCGGCCGTGCTTGATGCCCTGAGCCGGTCGCAGGCCATCATCGAGTTCGACCTTACCGGCACTATCCTGACGGCGAACGAGAATTTCTGCAGAGCGGTCGGTTATCGGCGCGAGGAAATCGTCGGACGCCATCACAGCCTGTTCGTGCTGCCGGAGGAGGCGGCCTCCAGGGAGTACAAGGCCTTCTGGGCGAAGCTGGCGCGCGGCGAGTATGACCAGTGCCAGTATCGCCGTCGGGCCAAGAATGGCCAGGAAATCTGGATCGAGGCCTCCTACAATCCGGTCTTCCGCTTCGGAAAGCCATACAAGGTGGTGAAGATCGCTACCGACATTACGGCGATCAAGCGCAAGAGCGCCGAAGACGAAGGCAAGCTTGCGGCGCTGTCTCGGGCGCAGGCAGTTATCGAATTCACGCCCGACGGCAAGATCCTCGGTGCCAACGAGAATTTCCTCGCCGCACTCGGCTACAGCGCGGAAGAGATCATCGGCAAGCATCACTCGATGTTCTGCGAGCCCGACTATGCCCGCTCCGCCGAATATCGCAGCTTCTGGGATGAGCTACGCGCCGGCAAATTTGCGACCGGCCAGTTCATGCGGCTCGGCAAGGATGGCAAGCGCGTCTTCATCCAGGCATCCTACAATCCGATCATCGATCACCGAGGTCAGGTCTTCAAGGTCGTCAAATTCGCGATCGACGTGACCGACCGGATGGATGCGGTCGAGGAACTGGGAGCGGCACTCGAGCGGCTTTCCGAGTGCAATATCCGCATCACGCTGGACAAACCCTTCGTCGGCGAGTTCGAGCGGCTGCGGCGCGATTTCAACAAGTCGATCGGCGAATTCCAGAAGACGCTGGTCAATGTGCTCGGCCAGACCGGCGACCTTTCGAAAAGCAGCCAGGAAGTGCGTGAAGCTTCCGAACATCTCGCCGAACGCTCCCGCGAGCAGGCCACGGCGCTGGAAGAGACGACGGCGGCACTGGACGAGATCACCGCCACCGTGCGGTCATCGAGCGAAAACACGAAGGAGACGCGCCAACTCGTGCAGAGCGCCCGCGCCTCGACGGCATCCTCGACCGAGGTGGTGCGCCAGACCGTCAATGCCATGCAGCGCATTGAGACGGCGTCGGGCGAAATCAGCAAGATCATCGGCGTGATCGACGAGATCGCCTTCCAGACCAATCTTCTGGCGTTGAATGCCGGCGTGGAAGCCGCGCGTGCGGGCGAGGCCGGCAAGGGTTTTGCCGTGGTCGCGCAGGAAGTGCGCGAACTCGCGCAGCGCTCGGCCAACGCCGCCAAGGAGATCAAGGCGCTCATCAACAATTCCGGTGCGGAAGTTCTCGAAGGCGTGCGCCTTGTCGGCGAGACCGGCGAGGCGCTGAAGCAGATCGATGTGCTTGTACGCCAGATCGACGGCAATGTGGACAGGATCGCCAAGGCTGCAGACGAGCAGACGACAGGTCTCGGCGAGATCAGCAAGGCCGTTTTGCGGCTCGACCGCCTGACGCAGGACAATGCCGCCATGAGCGCACGCACGACCGTCATCAGCGCCACGCTTGCCGTCGGTGCCGATGCGCTCGCCCAGCTCGTCAGCCTCTTCAAGCTCAACCGCCGCGCCGTCCAGCGCGAGGACGGATCGTCCGTCAAGTCGAACTGGACCGGCAATCGCGGCGGGCAGGAGCAAGGGCGCAACGCAGCCTGAGGCGAAGGTGGCTTTTCACGGCGCTTGTGAGAAGCCGCGTTTCGGCACAGCACGAAGGCCTCTCTTTCAGGGCAGGCAGGATACCGCGAAACGAGTGCGACTACTTCCAGTTCCGCCGGCGTTCCAGCTCGGCCTCGGACGGATTGTCGTCGGCAAACGAGCCGGTCGGGACTTCGCCGCTCCGCTCATAGGTGGCGATGATGACGCCCTTGCCTGAGATCGACGAGCGGTTAAGCTTGAGGGCACCAGGCGTGGCGCCGCCCTCGAACAGGCGCTTGCCCTTGCCGAGGAGGAGCGGGAAGGTCATCACCGTCATTTCGTCGATCAGGTCGTTGGCAAGCAGGGTCTGGATGAGATTGCCGGAGCCCTGGATGAGCAGGTCGGGTCCATCCTCCTGTTTGATCCTCTTCAGGCTGGCGACGATATCGGAGCCGAGGGCCTTGCTGTTTTCCCAGGTGAGCGTATCAGGCCGGTGCGTCGCCACGTATTTGGTTGCGGGGTTGAAGACCGCGGAGATCGAGTCATCCTGATAGGGCCAATGGGCGGCGAAGATATCGTAGGTCTTGCGGCCTAGCAGCAGGGCGAAGGGCTTTGCGAAGAGCTCGTCGATCACCTTGCCGGATTCCTCGTCCCAGTAGTGGAATACCCAGCCGCCGAAATTGAAGCCGTTGACGGGATCTTCCTGCGGGCCGCCCGGAGCCTGCATGACGCCGTCCAGGCTGACGAAGGTAGAGGCTATGATCTTTCTCATTATGGTCTCCTCGTGGTGATGGTCTTTCAGATGATCTCGGCCACAGGACGAATTGGGCGAGGGCTAGCCGACAAATACTGCGAAAATTTATGGAGACCGCGCCGTCTGCGCATGGCAGTTTCGGCGGATCGAAGGGCGGGGTGGCGATGCCGGACTTGACGCGACATCTGATCGACAGGGGCGACGGGGCGAGGGTCGAGCTTTTTCAGGCGCAGCCTGAAAGCACCACGCCTGCCGGCGCAATCCTGTTTGTCCACGGCAACCAGGGTGGCCGTCTGATCGGCGCGCAGGAGGCGGTCGATAGCGGCACGCTGCTTCGGTTCTGCTCCGGTTTGAATATCACCGCGGCGGCGGTCTCGCAGCCGGGCTTCGGAGCTTCTGACGGACCTGCGGATTTCTGCGGTCCAAACACCCAGCGAGCAATCATGGCCGCACTCTCCTTCCTCCGGGAGCAGCCCTCTGTCGATGCCGGCCGAACCGTTCTTTACGGCAACAGCCGGGGAGCGGTTGCCTCGGCCATGGTCGCGGCCCAGGTTCCCGATCTCAGGGCCGTCATTCTGCGCAGCGGGGTCTACGATCTCAAGGCTGCCTATGAGGCGAGTTCGAAAGGTTTGCGGTGGACGATCGAGCAGGAGGCCGGCCTGTCGAGCGAAGCCTTCCTGGCCCGCTCCGCCCTGCATCACGTATCAAAAATCCGGGCGGAAACCCTTTTGCTGCACGGGAGGCTTGATGAGCGGGCTCCCGTTGCCCAGGCCGAACAGTTCTCGGATGCGCTGACCGACGCCGGGGTGCCGGTGACGCTCCAGGTGTTCGAATGCGGGCATGACATTCCACGGGAATATGCGCAGACGGCGCAGCGCTCTTTCCTGCAGAGGGTATTCAATCCGATTGTGACCTATCATTGAGCCGGCAGCCAGCCGCGCTGGTCAGTTAAGGCTGCGGAGGTAGGCGCAGAACATATCGGCCATCGCGTCCGCGAAGGCTGAGATCTCGTTCTCGGTATGCGCTGCCTCGGAAAAATCCTTTCCGACCGTGCTCATCGTCGTCATGATCAGGTCTCCGGCCATGGTCCGGATTGCGTCCGAGGCATCGGGCAGTGCTTCCCGCATGAACTGCTCGATAATGTCATCGGCGGCACCCCGTGCCTCCTGCGCTTCGGGAGCGTCGCGATAGAGGGGTGCGGCATCGTTAAGCGCCACCCGGACCGCGGCTTCCTCGCATTCGGAGCGGATGAAGGCGTGAACGAGGGAGCGCAGCCGGTCGAGCGGCGGACGGGTCTCGTCACCAAGGACGTCGCCCAGCAGATTCGAGGTCTGCCGCCATTCGTCGCTCTGCAGCCGGAAGAGGATGGCCGCCTTGTTGGGGAAATATTGATAGAGCGAGCCAACGCTGACGCCGGCTCTTTCGGCTACGCGAGCGGTCGTAAAACGCTGCGCGCCTTCCTGCTCCAAAACCTGAACAGCAGCTTGCAGAATGGCGTTTACGAGCTCGTTCGAGCGCGCTTGTCTCGGCAATTTTCTTGAGGAAATTCCGTGGCTTGGACGTTCTGCCATATTGACGTTCCGCAAATGCGATTAGCGAATGCGACGGATTATTCGTATTTTCATTTCGAAAGCAAGCCATCCGAAATGAGGGATTTTCCTGATGAACACCATGACAAGCGCACCGCTCGCGCCGCTTCTCGATCAGCTGTTTGCCGAGGCCGACAGAGCCACCAGCCCGGCCATGGCCGGGCTCTCGCACGACGAGCGGGAGCGGCTGATACACAGCAAGACCGAATATCTCGATTTCTACGGTCGCCTGAAGGATCTGTGGCTGCCCGTCTCGCGCCAGACCGGAGAGCTGCTCTACATGCTGGCGCGCAGCACCAACGCGAAGACCGTCGTCGAGTTCGGTACGTCCTTCGGCATCTCGACGCTCTATCTTGCCGCGGCCCTTCGCGACAATGGCGGCGGGCGGCTGATCAGCAGCGAATTCGAGGTCTCGAAGGTTGCGCGGGCTCGCCAGAACATTGCCGAAGGCGGCCTTGCCGATCTCGTCGAAATCCGCGCAGGCGATGCGCTCGAGACATTGAGCGCCGATCTTCCTGACAGTATCGACCTGCTTCTGCTTGACGGGGCGAAGTCGCTCTATCCCGAGGTGCTGGCGCTGGTTGAAAGCCGGCTTCGGCCTGGGGCGCTCGTCATTGCCGACGATGCCGATTATTGCCCGCAATATCTCGACCACGTCCGTTCGCCCACGAGCGGATACATGTCCACGCCCTTTGCCGACGACATCGAGCTGTCGATGCGCGTGGCCTGACTTCGACTAGTCTTCGCACAACGCAATAACCTCAACACCGGCTGCCTGACGGCAGTCCGGCAATGGAGATCTCAGCAATGCACATATTCGTAACGGGTGCGACCGGCTGGGTCGGCACCGCCATCGTCGAGGAACTGGTCCGCGCCGGCCACAAGGTCAGCGGGCTTGTTCGCTCGATCGCAAAAGCAAAGGCGATTGCAGTCATCGGCGCAAAGCTCGTTCCGGGATCGCTCGATGACCTCGACCTTCTCGCCGAGACCGCGTTGAAGGCCGATGCGGTGATCCATACCGCCTTCAACCATGACTTCTCGAAATTTCTCGACAATGCGGCGCAGGACGAGCGCGCGATCCATGCGCTCGGGAATGCGCTTGCCGGGTCGGATCGCCCGCTCATCGTCACATCGGGACTGCTGGGATTTCCGCGGGGTGCCACGGAAGCGGACCTGCCGAACCCGGCGTCACCGCGCAAATCGGAAGCCGCCGCCCGTGCGCTTGCCGGGCAGGGGATCCGTGCGGCGACGATGCGGCTTGCCCCGAGCGTGCACGGCATCGGCGATTACGGCTTCATCCCGATCCTCGTGCGCATCGCCCGCGAGACCGGCGTATCCGCCTATGCTGACGATGGGACGAATTGCTGGTCGGGCGTGCACCGGCTGGATGCGGCCCGCCTTTACCGCCTGGCGCTCGAAAGCGGCGTCACCGAAGCCGCCTATCATGCTGTTGCCGACGAGGCGGTGCCGTTCCGAGAGATCGCCGAGGTGATCGGACGCCAGCTCGGCTTGCCGGTGGAGCCTCGCCCCCGCGAACATTTCGGCTGGTTCGCCACCATGGCGGCAACGAACATGGCAGCCTCCAGCGCCCATACGCGCTGGCTGCTCGGCTGGCAGCCGACCTGCCGGGGCCTTATCGACGATCTCGACCAGCCTGGCTATTACGCGCGTTAGTACATTTCCGTTTTTCTTCGAAACACGGAAATGTTCTAACTCTTTGTTTTCACGCAATTCCGGACACAGAACCGCTGCGCACTTTTGTTGGAATTGCTCTAGGCTCGTCGGAAGCCGTCAATGCCCGCCCATCGGCTGGCCGTCAGGCTGGTTGGGCGGGCGTCTCACGTAAAGTGATGCCACGACCGCTGCCAGCGAAATCAGCGCGCCGACGAAGAAGGCGGACTGCATGCCGCCGACTGTTGCCGTTGCGGCATCTGCCTCACCTTGAGTCAACACGCCGGCGCGCCAGGTCATGATGGCGACATAGAGCGTGGTGCCGGCGGCACCGGCGACCTGCTGGGTGGTGCCGATGATGGCGCTGCCGTGGGAATAGAGGTTCGGTGGCAGCGAGCCGAGGCTGACGGTGAAGAGCGGCGTGAACATCAGGGCAAGGCCGATGCTGAGCACGATATGGATGGCGAGCACGACCCAGACCGGGGTCGTCGTGGAGATGAAGGTCAGGCTCCACATCACGCCGCTGAAGAGAATGGCGCCGGGAATGACGAGGCGGGCAGGGCCGTAGCGGTCGAAAAGCCTGCCGACGAAGGGGGCGCATAGGCCCATGATCAGGCCGCCCGGCAGAAGCAGCAGGCCTGTCGTCAGCGTTGTCTGGCCGAGGACCGACAGAAGGTAGATCGGCAGCAGGATGAAGACGCCGAACATCGACATCATCAGGATCGCCATCATGCCAGCGGCGATCGTGAAGGTCTTCGTCTGCAGGGTGCGCAGGTCGAGCAGCGCCCTTTCGTGCTTCTGGAGATAAAGCTGCCGCCAGATGAAGATGGCGATGACGGCGGCACCGGCAACAAGCATGACGCGGGGATCGAGCGGCGTCGCACCGCCCTCGGGCGCACCGAGCTCGCTGATGCCGAAGACGAAACTGCCGAAGCCGATAGCCGAGAGTATGACCGAGAGTATATCGAGCGGTGCCTTCGACGGCACGGTGACGTTCTCGATTTTCGCAGCACCCAGCGCAAGAGCCGCAAGCGCGATCGGCAGCACCAGCAGGAAGAGCCAGCGCCAGTCGAGCGAGGAGAGGATGAGGCCCGAAATCGTGGGGCCGATCGCCGGCGCGACGGATATGACGATCGAGATATTGCCCATCGTCTTGCCGCGCGAATGCGGCGGCACGAGATTCATGATCGTCGTCATCAGCAGCGGCATCATGATCGCCGTGCCCGAGGCCTGGACGATGCGGCCGACGACCAGCATGGGGAAGCCGGGGGCAAGCGCGGAGACCAGCGTGCCGGCGGAAAAGAGCGCCATGGCGAGGATGAAGACCGGCCGCGTGTTCAGCCGCTGCAGGAGATAGCCTGTCACGGGGATGACGGTGGCCATGGTCAGCATGAAGGCCGAGGTCAGCCATTGGGCGGAGCTCGCGGGGATCTTGAGATCGGCCATCAGGTGCGGGATCGCCACACCCATGATGGTCTCGTTGAGGATGACCACGAAGGCGGAGACGAGCAGCAGGCCAATCACCAGCCTGTTGCGGGCACTATGGTCTTCGACCGGCAATTCGGCCTGTTCTTCGATCTCTGAAAGCAAAGGTTCACTGGTCATGGCGTTCCTATATCCATATCTGAAAGAAGGAGTTCTGCCTTAAGACGAAAGTGCCGGGCTGATTGCGACACGGGGTAAGCGTATTTCCTATGTCTTTATGCTGTCGCTGGGATGCAAGGCGTTTTCTAGCGGAATCTGATCAAGTCTCTTTTCGACAGGTATGCCATAGGGGCGTCCGGCATGACTGCCAACAGTATTCACGGCACAGTTCAAGCTCATGCAATCTGCATCACCGCAGTGCCGGCAGGCCCCATTCGTCCAGCGAAAAGGCTGCGGCCGGCAAGCGCATTTCGGAGAGATCGACCGGGCGGCGGCGGAATGATGTGGCGGTGTAGGGGAAGGCCAAATTCATGCCGCTGGTATCAAGCTTGAGCGGCAGGCCGTCAGGTGTGAGGCACTGCCTGTTTCCCGCGTCCTGAACTCCCGGCATCAGATCGAACCATTCGCAGGTCTCGCCGAGGATTGTTTCGCTTTTGTCGAGCGAAGTCCTTCCGGTTGCCTCATCGACTTTCAACGACGATGAGCCGTCGTCTGCCGGATGTGCGGCCGTGAGCCGTCGATAGCCGTCTGCCTGCTGATAGGAGATGCCCTGATCTTCGCGCTTGTTCCAGATCTTGATGCTGACGGAGCCATCACCGTGCCGCTGTTCCCGGTAGTGCCAGGGATAATGCCGCAACAAGCGGATCGTCGCGCCGCCGGTGCTCTCCAGCGTGATGTCGAAATCGGGCTGGGAGGGATCGGCATTGCTGTTGCGGCTCGGTCTGAGCCAGTATTCCGGGGTGAGGATTTCCAGTGGCGGAAGGACCTCGGCGGGGGCGACGTCACGGCGGTCAAGGCTGACGAGACGGGTGTGGTAGATCGGCACGTCGTTCGGCGTCAGCAGCCTTGTCTCGATGACGATGCCGTCCTTGGTGGCGCAATTCTGCTCGCGCGAAATGAACGTCCCTGGTGAGGGCGGCCTGCTTACCGTTTCGCTCCATGTGCAGCTTTCGCCGGCAATGGACGAGACCTCCGCGAGCGGCTGCGGCGCATCCGCTTTCGCGATGTCAGGTTTGCGGGCGCGAAGAAGAAGCTCGAGATATGTAATTTCACCATCCGCCTGCCTGCTCCAGCGCAGAACGGGCCTGGCCTCATCCGGTCCGAAGCCGATGCTGGTCCGGCCGCCGCGCAGCGTTTCGCTCAGAAACATGCCGTCGTGATGGATGATGGTCACAGTCGGGTCGACCGGCTTGCCATCCTTGTCGAGCGCCTGCATGACGGCGACGTAGTCCGGCTGGAGCGGGGAGGCATCGAGCGTCGGTTGTGCAACCGCGGCCTGCGTAAAGGCCATGCAGACGATTGCCCCTGTTATTGCTGCTGTCTTCATTGCCTCTCGGGTCTTCGAACCTGCGCGCGTCATCGCGCCGCCGAAGCAGATGACGGTTCTACCGAGAAAATCAATGCAGTCTATGTCTTTTGCCCCAAAAGGCGTCCTTCAATGGACAATCGTCAGCGCCGCGATACCCGCCTCGTCGGCGGCGCGCAGAAATGCTTCCCGGAACTGTTCCGGAGCCACTTCTCCACAGATGGCGTCGATGCAGGCTTTGACGGCGATCATGTATTCCTCGCCATCATCGAAAGGCCAATCCCGGATTAGCAGATATGCGGCATCGCCGAGGGTACGCACGACAGTGTGCGTCTCCCGACCGCGCAAAACCAGCCCGACCGGCGCGAATACCGATGACGTATTCCAGCTCATTGTCCTCGACCCCTCAAGGCACGGAGATTGAGACCCTCAAACACACTATACGCGTGAATTATGAAATTCGGAATTGCGGAATGCGTGAATGTTGAGTGCGTGACTTATTTGCCGCGGCCAAAAGAAAGGGCGCTCCACGACCTGATGTCGGAGCGCCCTGTGGCTGCATCGGCGTCAGTTGCGGCGGAGGCCGATGGCAGGCGAGATCAGAAGACCGCATTTGGAACGAAATGGCAACGCTCGGCGCCCGGCGACGCCTGCAAGCGGTCTGCAGTCCACAAGATTTCCACAGGTTATCCACAGGCACGGCCCGATCTCGGCCAACGCTTTCAACAACATATGCCAGATCACGACCAGCGTGCTCCAGATGGGTGATGTGACTCTCGGACGACACCGGGAATATCTTCCGGGCAAACTGCCCTAAAGGCCACAATGCCGGGCTATGGTGTCCCTCCCTCCTTGAGCGCTGGGCGGCGGACGCTCGGAGGCGGGAGGCGGCAGGCATACATGAGGGCCTGCCGCCTTCATCATCTGCCATTCGGGCCGGATCCGCGGATTTTAATGGAATTTTCGAGGTTTGCGTCTTCGCAAATAAAAAGGACCCGCTCACCAGGGAGCGGGCCTCAGGGGTGCCCGGAGTCGGACGGGCATCGCGGAAAAACGGTCGGTCAGATATAGGCCGCGGCATCGACGCTCCAGGTTTCCGACATCTTCGATGTCGGGAAGCTGCCATCGCCTGCGGGACGGGCGTGCTGACGGGCTGCAGCGTCGAGCAGGGCTGCAAAGGTTGCCAGACTGATCTTGTCAGCGCGAAGCATCTGGCGGATCAGTGGATCTCTCAGCATTTCCGATGGTGTCATCTCGTGCATGGTTATCTCCAGTGACTGGTTTCCGACGCTTGCGGCATCCTAGATCCGTATTGCTATCAATGCATGTCGCAGCGATGGCGAAAAGACGGCATTTGAGGTTCATTCGGGCTAGCTCCAATGTGCGATTGGTCTGCCATTTTATCGGATGCTACCGTAGCGCCCCAGAAGAAACCGTAGGGGAGGACGGTCATATGGAAGGCAGGCATGGGGGAGCAAGAATGTTCGACGAGATCATCATGCGGGTGGCCCCGCGAGAGACTGACAGCAGCACGACCAACGGCAAACCCCTGCCTCTCATGGACTTGATATATGCGCCGGCCGTATTGAAGGCCCGGCCCGCAAAGGTGCGCAAGCGCATCGGCAAGAGGAGAATGGCAAAGCTGGACCTATGACATCAGGCCTTGGCAACGCAATTTTGACCATGAACGTATTTTCTGACGTTCACTCACATTTCGCCGATTGCATGTCTGCGGGAAAGCCGCTTTCTTGTCATCCTCATCCCTCTTTCAGAGACCTCACGACCGCAATGAACCGTTACGACATCGAGCGCCGGAATGACGACGACTGGACTGTGATCGACCGGCTGACGGGCGCACCCGTGCCGCATCTGCCGGAAAAACTCGGAAGCAGGCTTGAGGCCCAGGCGCTCGCCGATTTTCGCAACCGGCTGGCCATCCCGCAGCAGGAGCGCATACGCTCTCGCCTCGATACGCTGCGGCTCGCCTGGCAGGCGCTGACAGGCAAGCGCATACGCTAGAGCGTTGTAGCCGCCGGGAATAAAAAGGCCCGCCGAAGCGGGCCAACAATTGGGAAACAACAGGCTGGATCGCACGACGTCCGTGTGGTGCATGCTTTTATCAAAGAAAAGGACGCCGTACGGTCCGGGTATCAGACTGGGAGCGGCGCAAAAAGTTCCCGGTGGTTGGCGATATTTTGCCACGTCCGCGCGGCTCGATCGATACCGACCTCGCGCGCCTCACCAGCGAAGAATTTTCCGGCCAAGCAGGAACCCGGCTGCCGTCGCGACCAGGATGCCGATCGAGTACCATGTCGCCAGAAACAGCGGGCTGTCATCGGGGCAGTGCCAGGCATAGATGGCGGCCGCAATGCCGCCTGCGGCAAGGCCCGCCACCGCGCCCGCCGTGCCCGGATTTTCCGGCGCCCCCTGACGGACCGAATAGAGGATGGCGGCAAGCGGCGCGATCGAAAGCGTCGGCACGAAGAACAGGCAGAAGGCGGAAAAATGCCCCTCCATGCTCGCCGCCCAGTCCGCCTGCGGCACGACGAAGAGCTCGGTCGCAATACCGGCGATCAATACCACCAGCGGCAGGATGAGTGTCAGGGCCGCGGAGCGCAAGGACAGGCCGGGTTTGCCGATCCGGAAGGCAAGGCGGGTGGCCGTCACGGCGATCAGCAGGGTGGTGCCGAGCTTGAAGAGGACGCGCGGCGTCTCGATCATCTCGGCCATATTTCTGCGGATGCCGATGGTGGAGATGAGAAGTGCGGCTGAAATCACCACGCCGATGGCAAGCGCGATCATGAAGACGCGACCGAAGCGGACGCGGACGCGCGCATCCTTTGCCAGCATGTTGATCAGGTCATCCGTTTTCACGCGTATTGCTCCGATAGAGGGCCGCCAATCCCTTGAGCGCCCTGTGCAGCGCCACTCGCACGGCGCCTTCCGTCATCTGTAGCCGCTCGGCCGTTTCGCGGATGCCGGCGCCGCCGAGCGAAATGGATCGCACGATCTCGCGCTGCGGGTCGCGCAGGCCTTCCAGCATGCGGTCGACATCGATGCGGTCGGCGCCATCCTCCTGGTGGTCGGCTTCGAGCGTCTCCATCACATCCTCGATCGGGACCGAAACATGGCGGCCGCGCCGGCGCAGGCTGTCGATCAGCTTGTTGCGCACGATCGTCGAGAGCCAGGGACCGATGGGGCGGGAAATATCCCAGGTCCCGCGCTTCAGGTGCACTGCCAGCAGAACTTCCTGCACCACGTCTTCCACCTCGCTCGGCGGGGCACCGAACTGGTCGCAGCGCCTGCGCGCAATCGAACGCAGATAGGGTGTCACGGCCTTCAGGAAACGGTCATAGGCCGTTGCGTCGCCGGCGATTGCCGCGCGCATCCAGGCCGCCCATTCCTCTTCGCGGGCCGAATATTTCATCCGCTACTCACCTCTACGCACGGAGCCACGTGTTTGTTACCGTCATCCTGAAAAATTTGATGACGCGGCGCGTGAGGCAGAGCCGGCGTCGGCGCCTATTGAGCGCATCGGCGGGCAAACGGCAAGAGTGGTGCGGCAACAAAGCGCAAAAGCCGCCCGGCGCGATGAGGAGCCGGGCGGTTGTTTGTGTTGGTGACTGACGTCGAGTGTTCTAGCTTTTGGCAGTGCCTGACATCCGCACGATCAGATGGTCGAGCGACAGGCGGCCGGGCCCGTAGCGCATGATGGCAAGGGCCATTGCCGCCCAGGTGATGTGGATCGGCCAGCCATCGGGCACCGTCAGTTCGACGATCAGGGTCATGAACAGCAGGCCGAGGCCGGCAAAGCGGGTGGCAAGACCGAAGACGAGCAGCGTCGGAAAGGTAATCTCGCCGCAGCCGGAAAGGAAGGCCATGACCGCGGGCATCGGGAAGGGATAGGGGCCACCTGGCAGGTGCAGCATGAATTCCTGGGTGAAGAGATCGATTGCCGTATCGTTCAGCTGCAGGAAGCCATCCCATTTCAGGATGCCGGAGCGCCAGAAGGGAACGGCAAGCGCCACGCGGATGACGGCCTGGACGATATCGGGCTGGGCGACGGCCCGGACAAGTCCGTCGGCCGTCGCCACCAACCTCGCCAGCGGGGAGAGAGCGCCGTTGCGAGGCTTGTTGTGGGCATTGGAGTCAAGCATATCAGACATTGGAATTCTCCAGTTCGATCGCGGAAAAAGCGCCTGATACGATCGTCTCGCCGATGGCGGCGGACAGATCGAAGGCAGGCCAGGCGTCGAGGCCGGCTGCCACGGCTGCGGCAAGGCATTCGCGCGAGAGCAGCGCATCGAAGAAGGCGGCTCCGCCCGGCGGCAGGAGGCGTACTGTGACGTCGTCATCGATACGGGTAATCAACCCGTCCTCGGGGCGATTTTCGACGCGGGTAACGGGATCCGTGCCGCGATTCATGGCAAAGATGGTGACGGCCGGATAGGCGGATGAAACCAGCCGTGTTGCCGGATGCGGACGAAACGTCACGCCGCCCAGTTCTTCCTGCGGCACGGCGGCGAGTGTTTCGGCCGTCAATGCAGCCGCATCGGCGGCGTGATAGGCATCCAGCCAGGCGCGTTCGATGCGCGCCACGTCCGAGAGCCAGGGCATCTCCTCAGCATATTCGTAGCGGTCGATGAAGTCGGGAAAGTCACGTCCGTATTCGAACAGCAGCCGCGAGGAGGGCGGCGTCTCGCGCACATGAAAGCGGGCCATGGCGCGGAAGAAATCCGGCCCGGTGATACGCTCGACCGCCGGGAAGATCGATGACAATGCTGCAATCAGGCTGACAGTGACATTGTTGCGATAGACATTGTATCGCTTCTCCGCCCGTTTGCCGCGCGGGCCGGTGACCAGAGCGGGCGCCGGAGCATCCGGATTGAGCAGCGTGGCGGAGAACTGCCCGGCGAAATCCGGCAGCATTGGCCGGATCGGCACGATTTCAGCCGAGCGCATGGGCAGTTCCCCTGTTATTGGCATGGCGATCCAGAATGGCCTGCGCAGCCAGGGCCTCGGCGCGCAGCACCGGCCAGTCGGGGATCTTGCTGTCCCATTCGATCAGGGTCGAGATCGGCCCGCATCTGGCAATGACGATCTCGTAAAGCTGCCAGACGGCATCGGCGACCGGGCCGTCATGGCTGTCGATCAAGAGCATCTCGCCCTCGTCATCCTCCTGTTCGGCGTGGCCGGCGAGGTGGATCTCGCCGACCTGAGACAGCGGGAAGTCACGGAGATATTCCAGCGCCGAAAAGCCGTGATTGGTGGCGGACACGAAGACATTGTTGATGTCGAGCAGCAGGCCGCAGCCGGTGCGCCGCGCGATCTCGCTGATAAAATCCGTCTCGCTCATCGAGGATTCCGCAAAGAGCACGTAGGTAGATGGGTTTTCCAGCAGGATCTGCCGGCCGATCGCGTTCTGCATCTCGTCGACGTGGTCGCAGACATGGGCGAGTGTCGCACCGGTATAGGGCAGCGGCAGCAGGTCGTTCAGATAGGTATCGACATGCGTCGACCAGGCGAGATGCTCTGAAATCAGCGCCGGCTCATAGCGGTCGACGAGGTCCTTGAAGCGCCTGAGGTGTAGCTTGTCGAGCGGCTGCGGGCCGCCGAGCGACATGCAGACGCCATGCAATGAAATCGGGTGGTCGCGGCGCACTCTTTCGAGTGCGCGATGGGGCGGGCCGCCGGCGCCCATGTAATTCTCGGCATGGATCTCGAAGAAGCCCTGGGGGCCCGATATGGCCGAGATTGCCGCAAGATGCTCCGGCTTGAAGCTGGTGCCGGCCACGCCGGCAAGCTGATATGTCGGAAAGCGGAGGGTGCTCTCCGTCTCCATGGGAAGGTTGGACGCCTTGTCGACGTTTTTCATCTTCGCCTCCGCTTTCCTTGATCCTGGTCTGATTGCGGGCGGCTTAGATGTCGCGCGTCAGCGGCTTCAGCGAACCGTGACGGCCACCTGGAATATCGAGCGAGGCGCAGGTGCCGCCCTGGACGAATTTCCACGAATTGCCCTGGAAGTCTTTCACCGAAGTTCCCTGGCAGGTCGTGCCCGGGCCGGCGGCGCAATCGTTCTGACCCTTGAGCGCAACGCCGTAGCACTTCTCCTTGTGGGCGGCGGTTGCAGCAGCAGCTTCAGCCTTGGTCAGCGGGGCGGCACTGGCCATCGTGGCAAGAGCTGACGTGATCGCGCCGGCAAGAAGGGCGGTGCTGATGGAAGTCTTCAACATTGGTAGTCTCCGTTGCTTGAAACGCCCCTGTTTCAACGGGGCACGTCGAGGTATTCGCAACGGGAAAGCGGGTTGTTACAGGCGTGGTGGTAACGAAGGCGTGATGTTGTTTTGCGGCGCGCGGAAGGTGCTTCCCCGCAACGGAATCGTTTTGCGGAGCGCAAGGACGATGCTTATGCTGGTGCAATCATCCGTTCGATCCCAGTTTGCGGACAGGCTCCGATATGTCGATCAAAGCTCGAAACGTGCTGTTTGTCTGCAGCCAGAACAAGCTCAGAAGCCCCACTGCCGAGCAGGTGTTTTCTACGCGCGAGGACATCGAGGTATCGTCGGCGGGAACAAACAACGATGCCTGCAATCCGCTCGATGCCGAACAGGTGGAGTGGGCCGACATCATCTTTGTGATGGAGAAGGCGCATCGCGGCAAAATCACCCGCAAATTCCGCAAGTCGCTGAACGGCAAGCGCATCATTTGCCTCGACATTCCCGATGACTATGAATTCATGGATCCGATGCTGGTCAGCCTATTGGAGCGCAAGGTTCCCAGATACCTGTGAACCGACTGATCCGGTTGGATATCCAGCAGTGCTGTTGCGCTCTACCGATCGCCGGCGATATCGAACACGAGCAGACCGGGGGCTTCGAGTGGGAGCTGTGCGACGACGTCTCCCGCGGGGTTCAACACAGCCGTCGGTCCCCAGGAAATGCGTCCCTCGCGTTCCCCCGTCACGTCGGCGGAGATGAGCCACAGGCCGGTTTCCCGGCAGCGCTCGCCTCTGGCGGCGTTGTGCACGTCCCGGAATTTTTCGGCATTGGCGCGCGGCATCATGTTGTTGGCGCAGCAGACGAGGAGGGATGCGCCTGTGAGTGCGACCTTGCGGGCGGCATCGGGGAAGCCGGTGTCGTAGCAAATGTTGATGCCGAAGCGCAGGCCATCGACCGTGAAGACTGATGTTTCGGCGCCCGGCTGGAAGAAGCTTTCTCCCTTGAGCAGGTGCGCCTTGCGATATCGGCCGATCAGCTTGCCGTTTTCGATGACGACGGCGGTGTTGAACAGCGCTTCGCCTTCAGCTTCGATCATGCCCATGACGATCATGGGGCCGGCATCGGCGAGCCGGCTCATGACGGCGGCGAATGCAGGGGATCCGAGATCCATGGCGGCTCGTCGTGCCGTTTCGGGCTCCGTCAGATAGCCCTGCAGAAAACCTTCGGGAAAGATGAGGAGGCGGGCGCCTTCCGCTTCGGCCTGACGGATCATATCGAGCGCGCATGTCAGGGCGGCCTCGACATTTTCGCGATATTCCAAGGTCTGGGCGGCGGCGATGCGGACGGTTTTCATTCCGGGTTCCGGTTGTTCTCGCAACTATCCGTATCCGAGCAGGCGAGCATCCGTCCACCATGATCGCCACTTCCCATGCCGAGGCCGAAGAGATCGTTTCCGCGGTGTCGGGCGGAGCGGATGAGCTGACCGCGATCGGCAGCCACCCATCTATCGGTCGGAGTTTCGAAGGTTTAAGATTTCCACGGGGAAGGCGGGATAAGGCTGCGGGATGGATCGGCTGGATGCCATGCGCGTGTTGCTTGCCGTTGTCGATGCCGGCAGCCTGTCGGCCGGCAGCAAGCGGCTGAATGCGCCGCTGCCGAGCGTCAGCCGCAAGGTGGCAGAGCTGGAGCGGTCGCTCGGCGCCAGTCTCGTCATCCGCACCAGCCGGAAACTGCAGCTCACCGATGCCGGGCGCGACTATGTGGAGGCGGCGCGCAAGATCATTGCCGATATGGAGGAGGCGGAGCGCCGCGCTTCCGGTGAATATCAGCGGCCGCGGGGAACGCTGACGATCACCATGCCGGTGGAATTCGGCAATCGCTATGTGCTGCCGATCGCGCTTGGTTTTCTGGCCGAGCATCCGGAGGTTTCGCTGAACCTGCTGTCGCTTGATCGCACCGTTCATCTCGTCAGCGAGCAGGTGGATGTCGCCATCCGGCTGGGGGCGCTGGCGGATAGCTCGCTCTATGCCGTCAAGGTTGCCGAGTTTCGGGTTCTGACCTGCGCGAGCCCCGATTATCTCAGGCGTTGCGGGTGTCCGCAGCATCCGGGGGATCTGCCCGATCATGACGGGATCATCTTCAATAGCAGGACATTCTTTTGGACCTTCGATATCGATGGCCGGCCGGTGGAGGTGGTGCCGCGCCATCGCATAGAGGTCAATACGGCGGCAAACTGCGTTGCCGCCGCCGTGGGCGGAGCCGGCATCGCCAGGCTCTTCGATTACCAGATCCCCGGCGAACTTGCCTCCGGTTCTCTCGTGCCTGTTCTTGATGGTTACACTGGCGCGCCGCAACCGATCCATATCGTCTATTCGCGCCAGGGCTTCCTGGCGCTCAAGGTTCGCTCCTTCATCGACTGGACCCTGCCACGGCTGCGCGAAGCCTGCCGGAGCTATGGTTCAATCCAGTAAGGCACGGATTTCGGCGACAACGCGTTCCGGCGCCTGCAGATGCGGATAGTGGCCGATGCCGGGCAGGACGTCGAACGGCGCGCCGGTCCTCTCGGCAAATTCCGCGCCCATGCGGCTGTCGATATAGATGTCCTTTTCGCCCCAGATCACCTTTACCGGAGTCCTGAGCTTGCCGAGCTTTGCTTCCAGAAGATCCTGGTCGCGTGTGAAGGCCGCGTAATAATGGTAGAAGGCATCGGCGGAGGTGAGGGCGCCGTTGCTCCAGCCGCGGACCATGTCTTCCTTCACGCCGGCAGCGAGATCGAACTGCTCGTCCTCTGCCAGACCGCGCCTGTAGACGTTTTGAAGGATCTCGTCGCTCGTCTGGTTCATGACCGCGCGGGTAAGTGAAGCCGCCGGCTCGCTCTTCAGGTTCTGCAGGCGTTCATGCATATAGGCCGGCCGGTTGAAGGGGGCGAAGTCGCCGACGATAATGCGCCGTGCGATATCGGGCTCGTCGAGGGCCAGGAGCAGGGCGGGCAGGGCGGCGATATCGGCGGCATAGATCGTCAGCTTCGAGCGGTCGATGCCTGATTTGTCGATATAGGCCTTCAGCACGCCGGCATAATCACGCGGCGAATAGGAAAAGTTTTCAGGCCGCGACGACAGGCCGTATCCCGGCCAGTCGAAGGCGTGCACTTCGAATTCATCGCCGAGCGCGGCTGCAATGTCGCCCCAGACGGCAGCGGTTTCGGGAAAGCCATGCAGGAAGAGCACGATACCTTTCGCGGCCGGATTATGCACGACGAACCGCCTGAGGGTGATATCGCCGCTGATGGCAATGGTGCCGGCTTCGGGCCTTGCGGCTGCAATCGCGCCGGCGCTTGCGGGTGTCAGTGTGGCGCCTGTGATTGCGGCGGCGGCGAGCAATGCTCCAAGTGACGATGTCATCATGTCCGTTGTCCTTCTCTCCGGCGGCCGTGCTGGCTGTTATTGAGCCTCGTGGTCGCGACCGGGTGAATTCTCGATGACAAGGATCGTGCATCGCGCCTGGCGCCGGTAGAGCGCATCGATGAGAGCCTGCCTCTCACTTTCCCACAGTACCGGATGATCCGTCCGCGCCGTAAATCGTCTCCATCCGCGGCGCCGGGGAATGGCCCGCGTCCACCGCAGGCAGCAGGCAGAGGCCGTGCTGTCGCATGAAAGGATGATGAGACATGAACGACATGACCGTAAATCTGAAAAGTGCCGAGCCTCAAAGAGTGCGCGGCCTGCCGGGTCACTCGACCGTCGGCACCAATAATCTCGAGGCTGCGGCCGAATTCTACGACAGGCTGATGGCCGTCTTCGGCATTGGCCGGTTTCTGGTCCAGCCCGGCAGGGCCGTCTATTACGGCGAGCGCACGCTGGAATTCGGCGTGATAAAGCCCTTCGACGGACGGCCGGCCAATGTCGGCAATGGCGGCATGGTGGCTTTCGAGGCACGCTCCCGCGCTCAGGTGCGCGAAGTCCATGCAACTGCGCTGCAGGCAGGCGGTTCGGACGAGGGCGCGCCAGGGCCGCGCGGGGAGAACGGCGAGGGGCCTTACTGCGCCTATTTCCGCGACCCCGAGGGCAACAAGTTCCTGGTTTACCGGGCCGGACCTGACGAGGCCTGAGATCGCTTCCGGTCCATTTCAGGCGCATGATGTCAGGCGTCTGAAATGCGGCCGCGAACCTTCCGATGGAATGGAGGCATGTCATGAAATCAGGGCAATCAATCGAGACATTGAAGGTGTCGCGGCGTTCGCTGCTATTTGCGGGCGCGGCGGCCGGGGTTGCGGCGACGCTTGCTTCGGTTGCGGCTGCTGCCGATCCCGTCGCGGCGGAAGTGCCGGCCGGCGAAATCCGGCCGTTCCGGGCCGATATTCCCGAGGCGGCACTTGCCGATCTCAGGCGGCGGCTTGCCGCCACCCGCTGGCCTGACGGGGAAACTGTGCGTGACCGTTCGCAGGGTGTGCAGCCGGAGCGGCTGAAGGCACTCGTGGACGAGTGGCAGTCTTCCTACGACTGGCGCAAGGCGGAGCAGAGGCTGAATGCCTTTCCGCAATTCGTGACCGGGATCGACGGGGTGGATATCCACTTCATCCATGTGCGCTCCCGCCATGAGAACGCCCTGCCGCTGATCATGACACATGGCTGGCCGGGATCGGTCTTCGAGCTGATCGACGTGATCGGCCCGCTGACCGATCCGACCGCGCATGGCGGTACGGCTGGCGATGCCTTCCATCTGGTGATCCCGTCGATCCCCGGTTTCGGCTTCTCCGGCAAGCCCACGGAAAAGGGCTGGAACCCGCAACGCATTGCGGCCGCCTGGGGCACGCTGATGAAACGGCTCGGCTATACCAGCTATGTCTCGCAAGGCGGCGACTGGGGTGCGATCATCAGCGATGCGCTGGGGCGACAGGCGCCAAAGGGCTTGCTCGGCATTCACGTCAACAGGGTCGAGCGCGCCACTACCTTTCCGCCTGACGCCGCCCAGGCGCTGATGAGCGGTGCGCCGGCGCCCGACAGCCTGTCACCGGAGGAGAAGGTGATCTTCGCCGAAGCCCGGGATTTCCTCGCCAATGGCTTCGGTTATGCCGCGATCATGGGAACGCGGCCGGAAACGATCGGCTACGGGCTTGCGGATTCTCCCGTCGGGCTTGCGGCCTGGCTCTATGACAAGATCGCCGACTGGGTGTTTACCCGCGGAGATCCCGAACAGGCGCTCGGCCGGCAGGCCATTCTCGACAATATCACGCTCTATTGGCTCACCAATACCGGGCCTTCGAGCGGGCGCATCTACTGGGAGAATGTCGCAGGGGGAGCGAAGCTGGAACCGGTCAAGGTTCCGGTCGCCGTCACCGTCTTTCCCGGCGAGGTTTACCGCCCGCCGCGGCACTGGCTCGCCAGGGCCTACCCGCAGCTGATCTACTACAATGCGGCTGAAAAGGGCGGGCATTTCGCCGCCTGGGAGGAGCCGCAACTCTTCGCCGGGGAGGTCCGGGCCGCGTTCAGGACATTGCGCTCCTAGAAGATCGCATTTCTCCACCTGGATAGGGAACATCGGGCTTTTTCGTCCGTTTGCGGAGAGGAAAACCTGGAGGAGGAATCCCGATGAGCAATCTCCGCAATGACAGCGCTCCCGCATTCTCAGGCGGCGGGGGCCACAGTACGCTCAGTGCCTTCTTCGACAGCCGTGACGACGCCGAGCGTGCGATCGACCGGCTGAAGAACCTCGACATCAGCAATGTCCGAATGATGCCGGGATATGAAGCCGACGGCGATAAGGCCGGCGTTGCCGGGGACGACCGTGGCGGCTTCTGGTCGAAGCTGGAGGACTGGCTTTTCCCTGACGAGGACCGGTCGGTCTATGCCGAGGGCCTGCGCCGTGGCGGCTTTCTGATTTCCGTCGAGGTCGACGACGCGACCTACGGCATCGCCCACGATATCCTCGATGACGAAGGCTCCATCGACATGGATGAACGTGCCGACCTCTGGCGCGCCGAGGGCTGGAACACGAGCAAGTCGAACGAGGCTTTCGCAACATCGCAATATGATGCAAGCAGGGCTCGCGAGGCGGATGAGGCCGAGCGGGCGCGGCAGGCCCGTGCCGCACAGGACGACGTCTTTGCCGCCGATGCTGCAGGCGTTGCCGGCCCGGCGATGCCTGCCGGACACTACACCCGCCGGCTCGATCCCAACTCCCCGCGCGTCCGCGCCTATGATTTCGACGACGAGGCGCCGCTCGATCAGGATCTGCGCGACGATATCGCGCCGACAGGACATCACCGCACGGTGGAAGAGTCCCAGGAGCGCGCGGAACGCGAGCTTCGCCAGGCTCAGGATATCGACGGGATGCGGCAGGACCAGACGCTGCCGCGGGGCCGATAGCGATTATAAATCAGTGATGCATTGACATAAGGGCGCGCCGGTTTACCGGTGCGCCTTTAATGCGCCGTGCCGTCCACGATGACGTGGTCGTGATCCCTGGAGCATTTTTCGATGCGGGCGTGGATCTTGTAAACCTCGCGCAGCATATCGACGGTGACGACGTCGCGCGGTTCACCGCAGGCACGCATGCGGCCGTTCTGGATGATCAGAACCTTGTCGGCGAAGCGTAGCGCCTGGTTCAGATCATGGATGGCGATCAGCACGATCATGCCGCGCTTGCGGGCCTGTCGCTGCATGAAATCCAAGACTTCCACCTGGCGGTGAAGATCGAGCGCGCTGGTCGGCTCGTCCATCAGCATGATTTCGGGCTCGCGCACCAGCGCCTGGGCGATGGAGACGAGCTGGCGCTGACCGCCGGAGAGAGCGCCGAGATCGCGAAAGGCGATCGCCTCGATGTTGAGCGCCTTCATGATGTCGTCGATCAGCCGCAGTTCCTGATCGCTGACGCCCCAGGAATGACCCTGCTTGCGAGCGAGCAGGATGGATTCATAGACCGTCAGCACCGCATTGGCCGAGGTATCCTGCGGCATGTAGCTGATGGCGTTTTTCGTCCTGGCGCCCTCGACCAGCACGTTTCCCGGGCCCTTCAGCAGGCCGGTGATGCGCTTGAAGAGGGTCGATTTGCCGGCGGCGTTCGGGCCGATGACGGCGATAAGTTCGCCGGCATTCATCTTCGGCGTGGTCACGTCTTCGACGAAGAGCTTGCGGCCGTGATAGGCGCCGACCGACTGCAGCTGAAGCGCTACCATGAGCGGCTCCTGTTCGAGAGGATGAGCGAGAAGAAGAAGGGCACGCCGACGAGTGCGGTAATGATGCCGATCGGGAAGACGACGCCCGGAATGATCGACTTGGAGACGATCGAGGTGACCGACAGCAGCAGCGCGCCCGAGAGGACCGAGCCCGGCAGGAAGAAGCGCTGGTCCTCGCCGAGGATCATGCGGGCAATATGCGGGCCGACGAGGCCGACGAAGCCGATCGTGCCGACGAAACTGACGGGCACTGCCGCCAGCAGCGAGATGATCAGCATCGTCTCCAGCCGGATGCGGCGGACATTGACGCCGAAGCTTGCCGCCTTGTCCTCGCCGAGGCGTATCGCCGTCAGCGCCCAGGCATGGCGGGCAAAGAGCGGGAGCGCAAAGAGCAATACGGCAAGGGTGATCCAGATCTTCGGCCAGGTGGCCTTGGTGAGGCTGCCCATGGTCCAGAAGACGACGGCCGAGAGCGCCTGTTCGGAGGCGAGATATTGCAGGAAGGCGAGAGCCGCGTTGAAGGTGAAGACGAGGGCGATGCCGAGCAGCACCACCGTCTGCACCGAGACGCCGCGCGCCTGCGAGATGAAATGGATGAAGAGGGTTGCGACCAGCGCCATGATGAAGGCATTGACCGGCACGAGCAGGCCGGCGGCAACGGGCAGGATCGGTACGCTGGTGACGATGGCGAGTGCCGCGCCGAAGCTTGCGGCGGCGGAAATGCCGAGCGTGAAGGGACTTGCCAGCGGATTGGCAAGGATCGTCTGCATCTGCGCGCCCGCGACCGAGAGCGAGGCGCCGACGACGATCGCCATGACGGCGACCGGCATGCGGATATCCCAGACGACGGCGCGGACCTGCGCCGAGACGGCGTCGGGATCGAAGAGGGCCGTCACGACCTCGTCGAGACCGTAGCGGGCCGGCCCCCAGGCGAGATCGACGGCGAAGGACAGGCAGAGCGCTGCCGTCATGGCAACGAGGATCAAAAACTTGCGGCGGGCGAGGGCGCGGTAACGCGCCCTGCCTTCCTCGACTTCGATCGGCATGGCGGCGATCTCTGCCATCGGCTTTACTTTCCGGCCTTGGCGTCGACCCAGTAACCCGGCTGATAGGCGACGGGCAGGAACTTCTCGTGGAATTCCTTGAAAGTCGCATCCGGATCGAGATCGGCAAAGAGGTCCGGGTGGAACCACTTGGCCATCTGCTGCACGGCGACGAACTGGTAGGGGCTCGTATAGAACTGGTGCCAGATCGCGTGAACATTGCCATCGGCAACGGCCTTGGAGCCGGTGAAGGCCGGGTTCTGCACGAGTGCATCGAGCGCCTTGCGGCTGTCGTCGATGGTGGCGGCCGCAGCCGGGCCGACATTGACGTAATCCTTGGCGTCCTTGGTCTGGCTCCAGTTCGAGCCGGTCACGACGACGACGTCAGGATTGGATGCGACGACCTGCTCGGCATTGATCGAGCCGGTATAGCCGGGCAGGAAATCGGAGCCGAGATTGTGGCCACCGGCCCAATCGACCATCAGGCCGAAATTGTCGGGGCCGAACGTGCCGCAGCACTCGACGAGGCCGGCGGCGCGATACATGAAGACGTTGGGCTTCTTGGGATTGGCTTCCTTAAGCTTGTCGGTGACGCGCGCCATCTGCTCTTTCCAGTAGGCAGCGACGGCCTCGGCGCGGTCTTCATGGCCGAAGAGCTTGCCGAGGATTTCCAGGCTCGGCTCGGTATTGGCCAGGATGTGCTCGCGGAAATCGATATAGACGATCTTCACGCCGATCTTGTTCAGCATGTCCTCGAGCTTCACCTCGTCGGCCGCCTTCTTGTTGCCGATCGGCAGCAGCATGACGTCGGGGTGAAGGGCGACGACGGTCTCGGTCTGCAGCGTGCCGTCCGTCAGGTTGCCGAGGAAGGGCAGGTCCTTGCCCCTAGGGAATTTCTCGACATAGGCGTTGAAGCCATCCTTGTCGGTGGTCCAGAGATCGTTGCGCCAGCCGACGATCTTGGCGAAGGGATCATCCTTCTCGATCGGGGCGACGGCATAGAGCATGCGGCCTTCGCCGAGAATCACACGCTCGACCGGTTTGTCGAAGGTGACCTCGCGGCCAGCCACATCCTTGATGGTGAAGGGCTCGGCCATAGCCTGGAGTGGCAGAATGGCTGCAACTGCAACTACGGATAGTCTAAGCAAACTCAAAAGATTCAACTGGAAACTCCCCCGGTCCTTGGTAATGTCCCGAGGCATAGAAAAACTGACTTTCGGAATCAAGTTTTATGTTTTAGAGCATTTCCAAAGTAGTACGGCGCCTGGGTGCAGATAATGAACACGATGAACACAAATTACTCTATTCGCGATGAAATCCGGGACTTCTGGTCTGAACGCGCAGCGACATTCGACGAGAGTGTCGGCCATGAAATCTTTTCCGAAGCCGAGCGCACCGGCTGGCAGCGGCTGATCCGCAAGCATCTCGGCGAGGGACAGGGGCGGGCAGCGCTCGATCTTGCCTGCGGCACGGCTGTCATTTCGCATCTGATGCATGGGGCGGGTTTCAACGTGACGGGGCTCGACTGGTCGGATGCGATGCTGGCGCAGGCGCGCGCCAAGGCCAAGAAGCGCGGCACCGATATCCGCTTCGTCTCGGGGGACGCGGAAAACACCATGGAGCCGAAGGACAGCTACGACGTGATCACCAACCGGCACCTCGTCTGGACGCTGGTCGATCCGGCCTCGGCCTTCCGGGAATGGTTCTCCGTCCTGAAGCCCGGCGGCAAGGTGCTGATCGTCGACGGCAACATGGGCAAGGAGACCTGGGTCAAGAGCCTGCAGAAAGTCTGGACGAAGCTGACGGGCAAGGCGCCGGCGAGCCACATGAAGCCCGAGATGATGGCCCGTCACCAGGCGATCCGCTCGCGTGTCCATTTCTCCGACAAGATGCCGGCCGAAGCGATCGTCGACCTTTTGCGCCAGGCGGGCTTCGACAATATCGTCGTGGACCGCAAGCTCTCCGACATCCATTGGGCGCAGGCGCGCAAGATGCCCTTCCTGCGCGGGCTCGAGCGCATGGTGCAGGACCGTTTTGCGATTTGCGCGACGAAGCCGCTGGCCTAGGTTTTTGGCGGGGGCCTGCGTCACGCGCGAAGAGCGCGTGGCTGGCGATGTGCGGTCACTGAAGGGTCGGGCGCCCCTTGCCGATGAGGTTTGCGAGCAGCCCGGCTACTTCTCCGGCATCGGCGGGTTTCGCTACCAGCGGCACCTGGCAGAGGGATGAGGGTATGGCGAGCTGGTCGTAACCGCTCGTAAAGATGAAGGGGACGTGCCTTTCCCGCAGCATCTCGGCGATAGGAAAGCTCAATTCTCCCCTGAGATTGATATCGATCACGGCGCCGTCGAGCTCTGGAGTGTTTTCGATCGCTGCCCTGGCAGACGCGAGGCTTGCAAACGGGCCGACGATCATTGCCCCGTACTTTTCGAACGCTTCCGCAAGATCGAATGCGATCAGATATTCATCTTCCAGAATGAGCACATGGCCGAGCTTTTCTTCCACCTGAGCGCTCCATATCGTCGCGGTTTCAAGAGTGAAATATGGCAGAAACGCGCTGAGTAAATGGAGATTGCCAAAGAGACTTCCGCTCCCTAATTCTACCGATTGTAAGGCCGCCATCTTCGGTCTTGAGGAGCGGTGAAATGGTACACGCAAATCCGAAATTCCCGATCGTCGGCATTGGCGCTTCGGCGGGAGGGATCCCTGCCATGGAAGGGTTCTTTCAGGGCTTGCCGGAGCGCTGCGGCATGGCGTTCGTCGTCGTGACCCATTTGAACCCGGACCGCGAAAGCCGCCTGCATGAGGTGATTGCCCGCTATACCGACATGGAAGTGGTGCTTGCCGCCGACAAGCTGAAGGTGGTTTCCGAAACAGTCTACGTCATGCCGGAAAATGTGGTGCTGAGCCTTCATGACGGCGTGCTTTCCGTCAAGCCGCTCGACGTCAATTCCAGGGAGCGCAAGCCCATCGACGTCTTCTTCGGCGAGCTTGCGAAAGACCAGGGCGACTATGCCGTCGGCATTATCCTGTCCGGCGGCGACGGGGATGGGACGCTCGGTGTCAAGGCCATCAAGGAGCGCGGCGGGCTGACGATCGCGCAGATTGCCGACGGTTCCGGTCCCCGCAATCCGGATATGCCGCAAAGCGCGATTTCCAGCGGTCTCATCGATCTCGCCCTGCCGGCCGAGCAGATGGGTGAAAAGCTGGTCGCCTTCGCACGCAGCTTCGATCTTCTTTCCGATGTCGGAGAGGCTGGCGAACATAACAAGGCGAGCGATCTCGAACAGGCACGCGAGCGTATCTACGCGATCCTTCGCAATCAGACCGGCCATGATTTTTCCGGCTACAAGACCAAGACCTTCCTGCGGCGCGTGCGTCGACGCATGCAGGTCAAGCAATTGAAGACCATCGAGGCCTATGTCGCCGTGCTGGAGCAGGATCCCGATGAAGTTTCGCGGCTTTTCAGCGATCTGTTGATCAACGTGACCAATTTCTTCCGCGATGCCGACGCGTTTGCGGTGCTCGAAACCACCGTCATCCCGCAATTGTTCGCCTCCAGAACTGCGACCGATACCGTGCGTATCTGGGTGCCGGGCTGCGCAACGGGGGAGGAAGTCTATTCGATCGCCATTCTCATGCGCGAACACATGGAGCGGCTGTCGCACGTACCACGGGTGCAGATATTTGCGACCGATATCGATGAGCCGGCGCTGCAGATCGCCAGGACGGCGCGTTATCCGGAGGCGCTGCTGGAGGGCGTTTCGAGCACGCGCAAGAAGAAATTCTTCAGCAGCGACGGAGCCAGTTTCGTCGTCAGCAGCAGCGTCCGCGAGTTGTGCATCTTCTCTCCGCATAGCGTCATCCGCGATCCGCCGTTTTCCCGGATGGACCTCGTGTCCTGCCGCAACCTTTTGATTTATCTCGGACCTGAAGTACAGAACCGGGTCATCCCGACATTCCATTATGCGCTGAAACCCGGCGGTTACCTCTTTCTCGGTACGTCGGAGGGGATCGCCCAGCATGGCGATCTCTTTACCACCGTCGACAAGAAGAACCGCATCTTCCAGACGCGGGAACATGCCAGCGCGCACCGTCTTCCGATCCTGATCGGGGACGAACGATATGCGCCGTTCACGGCCTCTGCAAAAATCGAGCCGCGTGGATTGGGCGGTGTGCAGTTGCGGCAGGCGGTCGAAGCGCAGGTGTTGGAATCATTCGCACCGGCTCACGTCGTGGTGAATGCGGACGGTGATGTCGTCTATTCGTCCGGGCGCACGAGCAAATTTCTTGAAGTGCCGCAGGGCGCGCCGAGCCGCCAGCTGATCAACATGGCAAGACGGGATCTGCGGCTTGATCTCAGGGCAGCCCTGCGGGAATGCGTCTCGTCGAGACAGCGTGTCACCAAGGACAATATCGTCGTTGATGACGATGATGGCCGCGTTCAGCCGGTGTCGCTGGCGGTCGAGCCGCTCGGCAATCGCGAGTCAGGCGAAGCGCTCTACGTCGTCCTGTTTCAGACGCTTGGACCGCCGCAGGCGCGCTCGGAAGCCGAACGCGTCCAGCGGAGCCTGGAAGGGACGGCCGACCTCGAGAGGGAGCTGCGCGACACGCGCGAACGCCTGCAGTCGACGATCGAGGAATATGAGACGGCGCTCGAAGAACTGAAGTCCTCCAACGAGGAGCTGGTATCGGTCAACGAAGAGGCTCAATCCTCCAACGAGGAGCTCGAAGCTTCCAAGGAGGAGATGCAGTCCCTCAACGAGGAGCTCAACACGATCAATGCCGAGCTCAACAGCAAGATCGAGGAGCTCGACCGGGCCAACAACGATCTGAAAAATCTCTTCGACGCCACACAGATCCCGACGATTTTCCTCGACCGCAATCTGGTGATCCGCAATTTCACGCCGACAGCGTCGAATTTTTTCAAGCTACGTGCATCCGATGTCGGCCGGCCACTGACCGAACTCTCCAGCGATATCGACTATCCGGAGCTGAACGACCATATTGGCGAGGTTTTCGCTTCGGGGGAAAACCTCGATCATCACCTTCCGCGCGACGACCAGGGGCGTCATTTTCTGGCCCGGCTCATTCCCTATCGCGGCGACAACAACAGGATCGACGGTGTGATCGTGACGCTGATCGACGTCACCACGTTGGCCGAAGCCGAAAAGCACCAGAAGGTGCTGATTTCGGAGCTCAATCATCGTGTCAAGAACATGCTGGCGGTGGCGATCAGCATCGCGACCCAGACGCTGGAATCGGCTGCCTCGCCGGAGGCGTTTCACGCAGCCTTCGTCGGCCGGCTCAAAGCCATGTCGAGGACTTACGGCCTGCTTTCACGCGAGAACTGGAAAGAGGCGTCGGTGCAGGAGCTGATCACCCAGGAACTGACGCCATTCGGCGCCGATCGGGTCACGCTCGACGGCCCGGAATACAAGCTCAATCCGCCACGCGGGCTTGCGCTCGGAATGGTCATCCACGAGCTTGCGACCAATGCTGCCAAATACGGGGCCTTGAGTAATGGCGAGGGGCACATAGATATCCGCTGGCAGCTCGGGAATCGCTCCTTCATCCTCGACTGGAGTGAACGCGGCGGCCCGGCAGTCAAGGATCCGCAGTCGGACGGTTTTGGCATGTCGCTGATGCAGGGGGAGATCGGCTACCGGCTCGGCGGACAGGTTGAAACTAATTTCGCTCCCGGTGGTTTAACCGTTAGCCTCTCGTTCCCGCTCAGCTAGCGGCCAGGTGGAGTGAGCCATTGAAATCCAGCTTTCCCAGGAGTTCCCTCTTTGCAGGAAAGCGGGTGCTTGTCGTCGAGGACGAATTTCTGCTCGCAGAGGAAACCCGCAGGGAGCTTGTCAAGCTCGGCGCGGTCGTGATCGGTCCGACGCCACGCGTCGACGATGCGCTTTTCCTGATCGAAGATGAGCAGATCGATGCCGCCATCCTTGATGTTTTTCTGTCCGACGCGCTGGTCTTCCCCGTGGCAGAACGGCTCGAAGAGCTCGGCATACCGTTCGTTTTCGCCACGGCGTACGATCCATCCATCATTCCGGAGCGGTTTGGCGGCTATATTCTCTGCGACAAGCCGATAGAGCTGGAGAATATCGCTCAGGGCCTTTTCGGATCGCCGGTATCGGATGCGTGATGATTGCGGACCGGTGCGGCATTTTGATCGGTCTTGCGCCAAAACCGGCCCCGGCGGGATGAGTGGCTGTAGTTTGCAATTCTATTTTAAGGGACATAGTGCAGCAGGTGATGGCCGACTGCCGGCGAAGCTTCGCGTTCAAGAAAGTGCACGCACGAGAACTTGGGGCGCGCAAGGGCATACCAACGCCGCGAAGGCCAGCTGCAGGTCGCTCAGGCCGTAGTTTGTCCAATTCGAACTTGCCTGGAGAGATCCGTTGACGTTCATATCAGCCGCAATGCGCTCCGCCACTGATGCGGCCGAGGTTTTGACTGTCGAAGCCATTGTGGAAAATCGCCTTTACGCGCTCGCCCTGAAGGACGCGGCGCTGAAGCTCATCGCCATGCACGACGCCGCGCCCCGTATCGTGCGCTATACCGCCGACATGAAGCGATGGTTGCTGACGCAGTCAATTCTGGCTTTTCATTTTCGGCGTGTCACGTCGCCGTCCCACCCGGGCCTGACGGCTGCCAACCTGAAGGCACTCATCGCCGAGAGTGACATTGCCTCCAAGAACACGGTATTCGCGCATCTGGCGGAGATGCGCAATTACGGTCTTCTGGTCGATGTTCATGAACGCGCTGACAAGCGCGCTCGACCGCTCAGAATTTCCGAAACTGCCGAAACCCTGATTCGCGAATGGTTCGACGAACATCTGAAATCGCTCGATATGCTCGATCGGGGCACCCGATTCCAGCGATCATCGGCCGATCGGCGGTTGCTGTGGTATGCGCAGCCAAGAATGTCGGAGAGCCTCTTTCGCGACCCGAACTGGGCCAGCCCGCCACAAAGCGTGGATACTTTCGTTCGAACCGCTTCCGGCAGCAACATCCTGCACGACCTGATGTCGCGATTGCCGCCGGAAAAGGAGCTGGAAACGCGCATGTCCATCGGGCCTTTGCGCGTCGGAGAATTCTCCAAGCGCTACGCCATCTCCCGAACCCACGCGCGGCGCCTTTTCGAGCGTGCTCAGGTGCTTGAAATTGCCGGATGGGACGCTTCCGGCGACCGCGGCGATTTCTGGATTTCGGCAGAGCTGGTCCGGGACTATCGGTATTGGCAGGCGGTCAAGTTTGCGGCGATCGACGAAGCGTTCGAATGGGCATGTTCTCAGGTGCCCGAGCAGGCTTGCGAGCAATAGGGGTCAAGCTCTCCGGCGTGGGTGCAATTACTGCCCGCGGCTGCCGCTAACCCGAAGCACCCTCTTCAATCTCTTCCGGAATGAAGCCACCCGTCTGGCGCCGCCACAGGCGCGCGAACAGCCCGTCGCCTTCGATCAGGTCTTCTGGCCGGCCTTCCTCGACGATGCGGCCGTGGTCGAGCACGATGATGCGGTCCATGCTCGATATGGTCGACAGGCGGTGGGCGATGGCGATGACCGTCTTGCCTTCCATCACCATGTTCAGACGCTCCTGGATGGCGGCTTCGGATTCGCTGTCGAGGGCCGAGGTGGCCTCGTCGAGCACCAGGATCGGGGCATTTTTCAAGAGCACGCGGGCGATCGCCACGCGCTGGCGCTGGCCGCCCGAGAGTTTTATGCCGCGGTCTCCGACATAGGCTTCGTAGCCCGTGCGGCCTTCGCTATCGGCGAGATCGGCGATGAAGAGATCGGCGCTTGCCATCTTCGCCACGTCCTCGATCTCTTCCTGCGTGGCCTCCGGCCGGCCGTAGCGGATATTGTCGCCGACGGAGCGGTGCAGCAGCGCGACGTCCTGGGCGATGACGCCGATGGCGCGGCGCAGGCTCGACTGGGTGACCGAGCGGATATCCTGCCCATCGATCCGGATCACGCCGTCCTTGATGTCGTAGAAGCGCAGGAGCAGGTTGGCGAGCGTCGTCTTGCCGGCGCCTGAGAGGCCGACAAGGCCTACTTTCTCGCCGGGACGGACGGTCAATGACAGGTTGTCGATGACGGGCTTGCCGGATTTGTAGGCGAAACCAACGTCGTCGAAGCGGATTTCGCCGTTCGGGACGACAAGGTCCTGCGCATCCGGCCGGTCGGTGATGGTGGGCGGTGTCGTCATGACCGGCATGGCGTCCTTGATCGTGCCGATCGCCTGGAAAATCTGCTGGCCCATCTGCAGGAATGTAAATGTGTGACCGGACAGCCGGTTGAGAACATAAACGGCGGCGGTGAATTCGCCGATCGTGACGAAGCCGTCAACGAGCCCGGTAAAGCCGATCGACAGTATGGCCAGCCAGTGCGTCACGTTGAGGACGACGACGATGACCTCTGCTGTCCGATAGATACGCTGTTCGCTTTGCTGGGCCTTGATCGCCTTGCCGATGATGCCGCGGATAGTGCCCGCCTCGCTGTCTTCGGCGGCGAATTGCTTCACCATCTGCATATTGGCGTAGAGATCGGTAATGGCGCCGGAAATCAGGCTGCGGCGCTTGGCGGAGCGGCGTGCCCGTTCGGTGAAGACAGGCGCCAGCCTGACGGCGAGCACCACGTTGAGCGTGATCCAGACGATGGTCGGCAGCGCAAGCTGCCAGGACAGTGCGCTCAGAAGGATGACGGAGCCGACCATCTGCATGATGAAGCGCGGGATGGACTGGAAGGCCGATATAACCTGCTGCTGGACGGCGGAGGCCACCTGCTGCAGGCGCGAGGCGACCTGGCCGGCATAGAGGTCGTGGAAGAAGGCGAGATCCTGCCGCTCCACCGCCCGGTGGCCCTGCCACTGAATGGCAGCCGGCATGCCGATGCCGAGCGTATGCGAATTCAGCGTGTTGACGAGGAAGGAGGCAATAGGGATGGCAGGGAAGAGCATCAGGCCGAGCAAGATCAGCAGCGGCCGGTCATTGTGCAGGAAAGCGGAAGCACCCTGCTGCGTAACGCCATCGACGATGACCGACAGGCCCCAGACGATCGTCAGATTCATGGCCTCGATCGCCATGGTGCAGAGGGCGAGCGCGATCAGGATGCCGCGAAACATCGAGATGAAGTGCAGCAGCACCGTCACCGGCCCTTTCGACGGCAGCGGACGGTAGGGGATATCGAGCGGCCGGATCAGCGTTTCGAAGGGACGGTAGATCGCATCTGAAATCGACATGATCGACTTGAGCCTCTCGCGTGCAGCATCGGGAAGAGGGCGGGCGTATCAGGCGACGCGCGTCGTATCGAATCATCTTCCGGCTGCAATCTCAATCAGAAATTTTGGAAATCTCGAGATCGCTATCAACTCGACGTCCGCGCGACACTGCCTTGCGGGAAGTGCTCGCCGGCCGCGTCGATACCCACCCAATGATGTTTCGATTGCTCGAAGATCGATTTGGCGGGTGCCGGGAGCTCGCTCACGTCGGTCAGGGCTCCCAAAGCCACGCCGATCATCGAGGGCAGGTTGTCGGCTGTCCAATAGACCGAGGAGCCGCAGTTCGGGCAGAAGTAGGAATGCACCTTTCCGCCGCTTGCCGCATCGCGCGTGTATTGCTTGCCGAAACCGGACACAGTGACGGCTTCGGCGGGATAGAAGGCACCGGCGCCGAAAGGGGCGCCTGTCCGTCTCTGGCATTCGATGCAGTGACAGGCAATCACCGCATGTGGTCTATCCGGCAGCGCCAATCTGAGCGCGCCGCAGCTGCATCGGGCATCGGCCATCGGAAACTCCTGTTTTCGTGGGATTGAACATCGCGATTTCGGGGAAGATGCCGGGTGTGGCGCTTGCGAGCGGCGGCGGCACTTTCGACTGTGCCACGAGCGGAGGATCAGCTCAACATGCCCATGACAGGCCATGTTCGAAGCGATCCCCGCCTGGAAAGACGACGCCGAGAACAGGCGCCGCTTGCGACCCTGCGATTGCGGCCTCAGCCGCGGCGGGCTGCTTCTATTGCCGCGACGTCGATCTTGCGCATGGTCATCATTGCGTCGAAAGCACGCTTGGCCTCGGCTCCGCCAGCCTGCATCGCTTCCATCAGAACGCGCGGGGTGATCTGCCAGGAGACGCCCCACTTGTCCTTGCACCAGCCGCATTCGCTTTCCTGGCCGCCATTGCCGACGATTGCGTTCCAGTAGCGGTCGGTCTCTTCCTGATTTTCGGTCGAGATCTGAAAGGAAAAGGCTTCGCTGTGCTTGATCGAGGGACCGCCATTGAGCCCGATGCAGGGGATTCCGGCGACCGTGAATTCCACCACCAGCACGTCTCCCTGCTGGCCGGCGGGATAATCGCCGGGGGCGCGGTGGACGGCGCCGACCTTGCTGTCCGGAAAGACCCCGGCATAGAAGCGGGCGGCCTCTTCGGCGTGTTTGTCGTACCAGACGCAGATCGTGTTCTTGTGCATTGCGCGTTCCTCCGTCGCTTTCTCCCTGATGGCAGAGACATAAGGGGGAAAGCGGTTTTCTCCAGTCCGGCCGCGCGACAAAACCGCGACCGCTACCCCCAGAACCAGGATTTGTTGACCTCGTTCCTTGCCTCGGAAGGGCTGACGCCGATATCGCGAAGCTGATCATCGGACAGATGGGAAAGGACCTGTCGCTCACGGCGCTTGCTGAAATAGAGGGTAAGGCGCGTCAGGCAGCGCCTGGCGATGCCGCCGCTCGGGGCGCGATCCATTGTTATCGGCAGTTCCACGTCAGTCGCCATCGGGCATCTCCAGCATTCATCTCGGGCGCCTTGAAAATGGACTGGCGAACGCCTGCAAGGAAGCTTATGGTTTTTATGCAATCCATAAGGAATTCTTCTGATGCTGAATCTCGACCAGCTTGCCGCCTTTGTCAGCGTCGTCGATCTCGGGAGTTTCACCGCTGCCGCCGAGAGGGCAGGGCTGACGCAGCCGGCAGTCAGCCTGCAGGTCAAGCTTCTGGAACAGCGGATGGGGGTTCGGCTGATCGAGCGCGTCGGGCGCCGGGCACAGCCCTCGGCGGCGGGCGTCGAACTGCTTGCCCACGCACGCCGGATCGTCGGCGAATGCGCTGCGGCCGAGGAGGCGATGGCGCCCTACAGGCAGGGGGCAGTGGGGCGCGTGCGGATCGGCAGCGGCGGCACGGCCTCGATCCACCTGCTGCCGCGGGCGATTGCCGCCGCCAAGAAGCGCATGCCGGGTCTGGAGATCGTGGTGCGTGTCGGCAATACCGACGAGATGGTGCGCGATCTCGAAACCAATGCGCTCGATATCGCCGTCGTCACGCTGCCGGCTTCCGGCCGGTCCATCGAAATCGAGCCCTTCTACGCGGATGAGCTCGTCGCCGTGGCGCCGAAGGGCAGCGCGATGCCGGAGGACGGGCCGACGCCCGAATTCTTCAAGGACAAGATCATGATGCTCTACGACGGCGGCAATACGCGTCGCATGACCGACGACTGGTTCGCTGCCGCCGGACTCAGGAGCGAACCAGCGATGGAGTTCGGTAGCGTTGAGGCGATCAAGGAGCTGATTGTAGCAGGGCTCGGATGGTCGGTACTCCCCGGCCTTGCCCTGAAGCGCGACCGGGGCCGGTTCGTCACGTCCCCCGTCCAGCCGCCGCTCGTGCGCCAGCTGGGCATGGTGATCCGGCGCGACAAACATCTGACGCGGGGGCTACGCGAGGTCATGAAATGCCTGCGCGCGGTCGAGGCATAGCAGGGGTGCTCCCAAGCGGCGACTTTGCCGATGAGGTTGCAGGGGCCGTGCTGTTCCTGCTTCCAGCGATGCGGCTTCCGTGACGGGTGTCGCGCTGAGCGTCGATGGCGGCTCGACGCAGATATGAGAGGATGCCCGGCGCCTGTCGACGGGGTCCGGGGTCCAGAGTCAGGCCTGGCCGAGGGCGCTCTGTTCGGCGCAGATGCGATCGATCAGGGCGTCGAAATCGCCTTTCGGCGGACGGCCCTTCGCGAAACGCTGCTTCAGGTGCATGATCGGTTCGGCCAGGATTTCGTCCAGGCTTTGGGCACAGGTGAAGTCGCCGGCCACGCTCTTGACCTTGGAATTATCGAAAATCGCGGTCCAGGCCTTGTCGCCGGTCAGCGGGCCGATCCATTCGGGATTGTACTTGACTAGCGTATCCGTCGGCACATGCACGATCTTCGCCTCGACGCCGAGCAGGCGGGCGATCGCCTGCTGGATGTGATCCCAGATGTGGGCGTGGTCGTTGGTGATGTGGAAGATGTCCTGCAGGGCCTTCTGCTTGCCGAAGAGGCCGACGAAGGGCACGGCGAAATCGACCGAGCGGGTCAGCGTCCAGGGCGTGTGGCCGTCGCCGGCAACGATGGTCGGCTCGCCGTCCAGCATGCGCCGCGCCATGACATCGCTGTCGCCCATCATGATGGGCAGGCCGGTGCGGACAGTGTGGCTGGGGCGCACGATCGTCCAGGGGAGATTGTTCGCCTTCTTCAGCAGTTCCTCGCAGGCGATCTTGGCCTGGCTGTAGGGCCAGTACGGGTTGATCGCCGGCGTCTTCTCCTCGGTGATGATGTAATGGCGGGCCGGCTTTTCGTAGACCGAGGCCGACGAGATGAAGATGTACTGGCCGCAATGGCCAGAGAAGATCTCGATATCGCGGGCGATCTGATCCGGCGTGAAGGCGATGAACTGGGTGACGACGTCGTAATTGGCCTTTGCGAGATCGGCATAGGCCGATGATCCCAGTTCGCCGACGATGGAGGTGACGCCGGCGGGCAGCGGATCGCCCCTGAGGCCGCGGTTGAAGACGCTGACCTGATGGCCCTCAGCGACCGCGCGCTCGACGCAGGGATAGGAAATCTGTCCGGTGCCGCCGATGAAAAGGATCTTCAAAGCCATAAGGGATCTCCGTGTCGGATGGGGCGGGATTATCGATAATCTTCATAGCGCGAAAGAGATGGGACGTCTTCTGCAAAATGGCCGGCATGGTGACGCAGCAGGCGTTCTGCACGGTTTCGCGCTGCGGCGAGGCAAGAGATGTGCCCTGTCTCTTCTCAGGCAAGCGGTTTCGCGCTAGATCTTTCCTGTTGGCACCGTCCATCTCATTCCAACATCGAAGCGCCTCACATCGATCCAGCACCGTCTGAACTGTGAGCGTGGCTTCGCAAGCAGAGGTTATGCGATGAATGAAATCGCTGATCACGGTGTCCGTTTCGGTCGGATTGCCGCTATGATTCCCGTCAAGGACATGGAAAAAGCCTATGGCTTCTACGCCAATGTTCTCGGCTTTCACAAAGTCTTCGAAAATGGAAATCCCGTCGGTTTCATGATCCTGAAGCGGGATGGCGGCGAGCTGCATCTGACCTTGCAGAAAACTCACAAGGCTGCGGACTTCAACGTTGCTCACTTGCTGGTGGACGATGTCGATGCGTTGCATGCGGTTTGCAAGCAGCATGGCGCAAGGATCATCAAAAACCTGCAGAACAAGGATTATGGCCTGCGTGCTTTCGTCTTTGAAGACATCGACGGGAACCGTATCGACGTCGGACAGGTAATCTAAACCCGACATCGGATTCGGGTTGCTATTGAGCCATCCGGATTCGGTGCGCAAGATGCGCGTCGGCTCAGTGGGCGACCATCAGCTTGCCGATCTCCTGCGCAAGTTGATCCTGGGTGTAGGGCTTTCCGAGCTTGGCGACGTCGAGGTCCAGTCCGGGCGGGAGTTCGGCATAGCCGGATGCGATGAGGATCGGCAGGCCGGGGGCGATCGTGCGGGCGGCTTTGGCGAGGTCTCCGCCGGTCATGCCGGGCATGGAGTAATCGGTGATCATCAGATCGAAGTCCGCGCCGCTGCCCAGGCACTCGAGAGCTTCCTTGCCCGAGTGGGCCTCGACCACCTCATGGCCGAGATCAGTGAGCATATCGGCCGAACTCATGGCGATCAGGACATCGTCGTCGACGAGCAATATGCGCTTCGGGCCTGACAGCGTGTCCGCGTCTGCGGGCATTGCCTCATCAGGCTCGGCGTGGACGCTGGCCGATGTGGAGACGGGAATCCAGAGTTCGGCCGTCGTGCCCTTGCCGGGCGTGCTCTCCAGTTTCAGGTCCCCCTTCAATTGCAGGGCGAGGCCATGGATCATGGAGAGGCCGAGCCCTGTTCCCTTTCCGAGTTCCTTGGTCGAAAAGAAGGGTTCGATCGCCTTTTGCAGCGTTTCCTTGTCCATGCCGTGGCCCTGGTCGGCGACGGTCAGGACGACGTAGCTGCCGGAGGCAAGTTCATCGGTTGCCGCAATCTGCTCCGCCTGCTTCAGCGCAATGCGGATCGTGCCTCCGTCCGGCATTGCGTCGCGGGCGTTGACGGCGAGATTGAGGAGGGCGAGCTCGATCTGGTTGGCATCGGCCGAGACGAGGGGAAGATTATCGGGAACCGTGGTTTCGATCATGATGGTGGAGCCGACGGAGCGCTTCAGCAGGTCCGTCATGCCAAGCACGAGGGTGCGCATGTCGACGGGATCGATGTGCAGGTCCTGCCGCCGGGCGAAGGCAAGCAGTCTCTGGGTGAGGGAGGCGCCGCGCTTTGCTCCCTGCAGGGCGCCCTCGATCAGGCGGGCGGCCCTGATATCGTTTCCGACATATTTGCGCAGCAGTTCGAGATTGCCGAGGACAGCCATCAGCAGATTGTTGAAGTCGTGCGCCACGCCGCCCGTCAGCTGGCCGATCGCCTCCATCTTCTGGGCCTGGCGAAGCTGCTCTTCGGCGCGTTCGCGCTGGCTGACTTCCGCCATGACCACGGCATGGGCCTGCTCGAGTTCGCGTGTGCGCTCGGCGACCCTTTCCTCCAGTATTTCATTGATCTGGCGCTGATGTTCCTCCGCCTTCAGCCGCGCGGTGATATCGGCAGAGACTCCCACCAGCTTGATGCCCCTGCCGGAGCGGTCCCGGTAGAGCTGTGCCCGGATTTCGGCCCAGTGGACGGAGCCATCCCTCCAGACCGTGCGATATTCGATCGAATAGTCCGCACCGGTTTCAACGGTCCTGCTGACGGCGGCCTGCATGCGTTCCCTGTCGTCAGAGTGAATGGAACGCTGCAAATCGTCATAGGTGAAGGGTTCCTCGGGGCGACGGCCGAAAATGGCCTTGCAGGTCGTCGATGTCGTCAGCACGCCTGAGGCAAGGTCGAGTTCCCATGCGCCGAGCCGTCCGGCTTCCAGCGCGGTCTGCAGCCGGCGCTCGCCTTCATCGAGGGCTTCCATGCGGGAGCGGGCCTCGAACTGCCGTCGCCGTCCGCGCATGGCGGAGCGGGCAACGCTGATGAAGGTGGTTGCGTGGAACGGGCGCTCGATGAAGCTGACATTGCCCAGGACTTCGGAAAGCCTGGCGGCTGCGGGATTGCGTTCCGGACCGCCGCCTCTGTTGGTCAGAATGATGAACGGCAGGTCGGACCAGCTCGGCTGCTCCTCGATCCAGGCGGAGATGGCGCGAAGGTCGGCTGACCGCAACGCCTCCTCGGTGGCAATGGCAAAGGCGACATTGTCATCGAGGCTTTCGACGAAGGAGGGAAGATCCGGCGCCGCTTTTGATTTAATACCCGCTTCCTGCAGAAGCGAAGCGGCAATCTGCGCATCACGCCCGATGGGGGCATGGATCAGGCCGATGGCGTCCCAGCTAGGAATTGTCCCTGTCCTCTTCTGGCATTTGAAGAAGCGGCTGTTTTTCGCCGACGAATGTCGGAACGCCGCGAAGCACGCCCTGGAAGCCGGAAAGCGGCCCGCCCAGGGTCAGCCCGGTATTCGTGATCCGGAATTCCCGGATCGTCTCCTCATGCCTGCCGGTTCGTTTCTTGACGACGGAAATCGCCCGGCGCACTTTTCCCAGCGCCTCGAAATACCGCAGAAGGATCACGCTGTCGGCGAGATAGGTGACATCGACGGGTGACTTCATGTCGCCGACGAGGCCATGCTGGGCAACGGTGAGGAAAGTGTTGGCACCCTGGCGGTTCAGATATTGAAGCAGCTCGTGCATGTGCAGGATAAGCGCGTTTTCCTGCGGCATCGATGCCTGGTAGCCGTTGATGCTGTCGATCACGACGGTCTTGGCGTCGTAGCTTGCAACCCGGTCCCGGACACGCTGGGCAAACTCCCCGGGGGAGAGTTCGGCCGCATCCAGTTGCTCGATATGGATCAGCCCTTCGTCGCTCATCTTCTCAAGGTCGATACCCATCGATTTCGTCCGCGTGAAGAGCAGCCCAAGCTCTTCGTCAAAGATGAAGATCGCGGCCTTTTCGCCGCGCTTGACAGCCGCATCGACGAATTGCAGGGCAAACAGGCTCTTGCCGGTGCCGGCCGGGCCGATCAGCAGTGTGCTTGAGCCGCGCTCGAGGCCACCGCCCAGGAGATCATCGAATTCCCGGATGCCGCTCGAGAGTGTCGTCCTGTCAAAGCCCGTCTTGTGCTCGATTGCGCGCAGCCGCGGAAACACCGCGACGCCCCCGGTCTTGATGACGAAATCATGGTAGCCGCCGCGAAAGGACTGGCCGCGATATTTGATGACCCGCAGCCGGCGGCGTTCCGAGCCGTAATCGGGGGCCAGCTGCTCCAGATGGATCACCCCGTGAACGACGCTGTGGACGGTCTTGTCGAGATTGTCCGAGGTCATGTCGTCGAGGAGAAGGACCGTGGCGTCCGACCGCGAGAAGAAATGCTTCAGCGCAAGGATCTGCCGGCGATAGCGCAGCGAGCTTTGGGCGAGCAGCCTGATTTCCGAGAGGCTGTCGATGACGACCCTTTGCGGCCTTATCCGCTCGAAGGCCTCGAAGATCAGCTTGGTGGTTTCGCCCAGTTCCAGGTCCGACGAATAGAGAAGGCTCTGCTGCTGGTCGGCATCGAGCAGGCTTTCAGGTGGCACGAGTTCGAAGATTTCGATGCCGTCGCCAAGTTCCATCCCGTGCGAGGCTGCGCTGTCGCGCAACTCTTCCGCGGTCTCGGAAAGACTTATGTAGAGACAGCGCTCATTCAGGTTCGCGCCTTCAAGCAAAAATTGCAGCGCAATCGTGGTCTTTCCAGTGCCGGGCGAACCTTCCAGCAGGAATACATGCCGGCGTGTAAATCCGCCGACCAATATATCGTCCAGGCCTTCTACCCCGGTCTTCGCCTTCTTGCTCAAAACTTGGTCCATACTGTCTCCTAAATCAGTCAGGGAATTAGGGCAGCAGGTGTGAGGAACAAGGCTGCTGATAACGTTGGCGCGAAACGTCATTCGAGCCGGAGTGGGTACCGACCTTTTCATACCGTCTTCGCCGCTTTATGAACCTCGCATCGAATGAAATGCGTCGGAGAAACAATGAGCAATGATGTCCGCAAAACCATAACCACCTGGTATGTCGATCCCGACGCAGAAGATCGGATGGCGGATGGGCATGCGCCGATCTGGCGACACCTCATCGACATCATCACCGAGCGTGACCTTTCGGAAAAAAGCGTTCTCGATTTCGGCTGCAATCAGGGCGGCCTGCTGCGGCACCTCTATGCCATCCGCCCGTTTCGCAAGGCGCTGGGCATCGATATCGCCGAGCAGTCGGTCGCCAAGGCCGAAGCGCTCAAGGGCAACCTTCCTGTACAGCATGCGGTCGGCGGAACACTTGACGGATGGGTGGAGGAATTCGATCTGGCGATCAGCCACGAAGTCATCTACCTCGTCGAGGACATCGATGCGCATGCTGCCGATATCTGGAAGTCGCTCAAGCCGGGTGGCGTCTATTATGCGGTGACCGGGTGCCATACCGATAATCCACTTTGGCCGAAATGGCGTGAGCTTGTCGCCAAGCGGACGAACACGGTGGTGCAGGATCGCTCGATCACCGACTACGGACGCGCATTTGCCAAGGCTGGCTTCCAGGTTTCCGGCAGGAAGCTGGAATATGACGGTTTCATCCCCTTCGTCGAGGATGGCTGGACACCCGATTTTGCCGATGCGCTGGATTACTACACCCAGACCAAGATCGTCTTCCGGCTCGTCAAGCGCCCGGACGGGCGAGCCGCGTAAGTTCGACGTCGAAATGCGGCGGCTTGTCGGGATCAACCTCGACGAACCGCCCTTTGACCCGGAACGTTTTTTCGATCAGGCCGCTTTCTGCGAGCGCTCTCGGCTCACCATCGAAACGCAATTCTCCCCGCTCGAGAAGTGAAATGCGGTCGCTGACGGCGATCGCCTGATTGATGTCGTGGATCGCCATGACGATCGTGACGCCCTTTTTCCGGCTGAGGCGGTGGATGAGATCGAGGATCTCCACCTGATAGCCGATGTCGAGGAAGGAGGTTGGCTCATCGAGGAGCAGGATGCCGGCTTCCTGCGCAAGGGCCGCCGATATCCATGCCCGCTGGCGCTCTCCGCCGGAAAGCTCCCGCAGCGCCCTGTCTGCCATGCTCGTCAGACCGGTACTGTCGAGCGCCCATTCGATGGCCTTTTCGTCCCTGCCGTCATAGGAGCGAAACAGGCCGACATGGGAAAACCGGCCTTGGCGCACGAGCTGCGCAATGGTCATTTCGTCAGGGGCCGAAGGCTGCTGCGGCAGGAAGGCAAGCTTCCTGGCGATGGCGCGCCGTGACATCGAAGCGACCGACAGATCCTCGATCGCGGCAGATCCTTCTGCCGGTTTGATCAATCCGGCGAGCGCTTGCAGCGCGGTGCTCTTGCCTGAGCCATTGGGGCCGATCAGCGCGCGGATTTCGCCTTTTTCCATGGAGAGGCGAAACCCGCTGAGCGCCTTTCGGCGGCCATAGAAAACAGATAGTTGCGAACAGCTCAGCGGCATGGGCGATCTCAGGGAACTTTGCGGAGAAGGGCAAGAAGAACGGGCACGCCGAGTATTGCGGTGACCACGCCGATCGGGATTTCTTCGGCGCCCCCGACGAGGCGGCCAACGAGATCGCCGAGCGTTACGAGAACCGCGCCGAGAACGATCGTCAGGGGAATGACCAGCGGGAAGTGGCGTCCGGCCAGGAAGCGGGCGAGGTGGGGGACGACAAGCCCGACGAAGATGATGGGGCCGACCGCGCCGACCGCGCTTGCCGCAAGAGCGCAGGAAACCAGAAGCACCAGGGAGAATTGCCTGCGGTAAGAAAGGCCGAAGGATGCGGCGACCGAGGCATCCAGCTGCAGCAGGACCAGTGGGCGATAGATCAAGGGCAGGACGGCAAGGCCTGATATCGTGAACGGCAGGAGAAAAAGCGCGTGGTCCCAGGTGCGGGCATAGAGACTGCCCGAGAGCCATTCGAGAATGATTTCTATCCTCGCCGAACCCCAGCCTGCGATCAATCCAATGGCGAGCGCATGCAGAACCGCTCCGATCGCAATGCCGCAGAGGGTGATCCGGAGGGGGCTGAGATCGAGCCGGAAGGCCAGCAGATAAATGATCCCGCCTGCCGCCAGACCGCCGGCCAGGCCGGCCGCCGGCAGCGATGCGATCGGCAGTTCGGCGAGCGTGTTCGAGCCCGGTTCGAAAATATAGACGGTGAACAGCAGGAATATCGTCACCGTCAGCGTCGCGCCCTGCGAGACACCCATCAGGGAAGGGTCTGCAAGAGGGTTCCGGGTGATGGTTTGCAGCAGGAGGCCCGCGACGGCGAACTGAATGCCCGCCAATATGCCGGTGACGATCCGCGGCAGGCGGATATCGATGATGATCGAGCGGGCTTCCGGGGACCCGTGTCCGCTCAGGGCGGCGGCGATATCTGCGGCAGGAATATCCACCACGCCCAGAAAGACCGCGGCGACGAGAGACAGGACGACAAGCGCAAGGCCTGATGGCAGCAGCCAGGCGGCCGATCGGGTCTGTGCCGGGGACGCCATGATCATGCGACATCCCGCTGGAAGTCGAGGCGGCCGCGCTGGATCAGGTAGACGAAGACCGGCCCGCCAAGGAGCGCGGTGATGATGCCGACCGGCAATTCCTTGGGAATGGCGATCGTTCGGGCAACCAGATCCGCGCAGGTCACGATAAATGCTCCAGTTGCCGCCGTCAGCGCGATCTCCCAGATCGTGCCCTGCGGCTTGAGAAGACGAGCGATGTGCGGGGCGGCAAGGCCGACGAAGGCGACCGGGCCGGCCACCGGAGCGACGCCGGCCACGGGACAGATTGCGAGAACAAGCAGGACCGGCTTCCAGACGTCGAGCTGCAGACCCATGGCCGCGGCCGCGTGCTCGCTCAGCGCAAACATGGCGATGACCCGGTGCAGCAATAGGGCTCCGACAACGCCGACGCCGATCCACGGCAGCATATGGACCAGGTGCGACCATGTGCGGCCCTGGAAGCCTCCCGATAACCAGAAGAGAAGGGCGGTCGACTGCGGCCCTGCGAGCAGCAGGACATAGATCGTGATTGCGCCAAGGAAGAGCGAAACGCTGACGCCGCCGAGCGCCAGGTGCAGGGGGCGTCCGTTGCCGCCTCTGGCCACCCAGAAGGTGACCGAAGCAGCAGCCAGTCCGCCGGCGAGGCCAACCAAGGGGTAATACGCAGACGAGATCCAGGGCAGGAGAACGAAGCACCCGACGATCGGTGCGACAGCGCCCGCAGTGACGCCGGTGATGCCGGGATCAGCGAGCGGATTGCGCGTCAACGACTGCAGAAGGTAGCCCGACACCGCGAGACCTGTGCCCGCGACGGCGGCTGCAAGGCTGCGCGGCAATCTCAAGGTCCAGACGAGGATCGAGTCGATCTTTGCATCCGGGGCAATGAGCACGCGCAGCACGGTATCGAAGGAGAGCATCTTTGCGCCCGGCAGCAAGCCAGCGAGCACAATCAGCAGTGTCGCGGCGACGACGAACCCAATGGCAAAAGAGGATTTGCGAGCGTTCATCGTCGTCGCGATCAATCGGTTATCTCTGTGCTTCGGCCGGAATGATCCTGGCGGCTTCCGCCCGCACGTCGACTGCCGGGAACGCCTCCGGATAGAGGTAGTGGGCCGCTTCGCGCAGCACGACCTCGCGCGCGATGGGGCCGTTCGTTTCGACCCACTGGTCGCCGACATAGAACACCCGCTTGTTCTTCACGGCAGTCAATTCCTGCCAGATCGGGTTGTTTTCATGCGGCCGGTCGGGACCTGAATCGTAGATGAAGAGGACTTCCGGATCCTTCTCCAGCATGGTTTCCAGGCTGAGATCGATGCCGAACTCACCACCCGGCGTCATGTTGCCGGCGATGTTGTCGCCTCCAATGGCTGCCAGGATCGAAGCGGAGGTGTTTTCGGTGTGGAACGCGAACGGCGTTTCGCCGCCCCACATGATCGCGAAACGAGGATGGACATCCTTGGGGGCTTTGGCGGCGTAGTCCGCGAGATGCTCCCGGAATTGCTTGTTCAATTGAACGCCGCGCTCCGGGTTGCCGAGGATTTTCGAAAGCTCGGCGATCTCGCGATCGCTGCCATCAAGCAGTTCCATATTGTAGGCGACATAGGGGGCGATCTTCTCAAGCTGCGGCGCGTTGCCCACCGTGTAGCGGCGGATAGCCACGATCAGGTCGGGCTTTGCTTCGGACAGAAGCTCGAGATTGGGTTTTGCCCGCTGGCCGATCTGCTTCATGCCGGCAGTCATGCCGAGGAGAAAGTCCGGCTCGCGCCCTTTTGTCATGTAGGTGCTGGCCACGGGCTTGATGCCGAGAGCAAGGGCGACGTCATCCGCGAAATAGGAAATTGCCGCGATCCGCTTGGGCTGGACCGGAACCTCGACCTTGACGCCACGGTCGTCGATTACAGAGATGGTCTTACCATCCTCAGCGAACACGGGGGCACTCGCCATCGCGGACAAGAGGCCGATGAGAGTTGCGAATTTCCGGACGTTGGTGGCCATTGCGTATCCTCCACAGACTAGGCGGAGTCGCTTTAGGCGTTAAAGAGGAGTTCTGCAATCCACTTTTAGATCCGACGCCGACAATTATTTCCGGTCAGCATGTGAAAGGCGGCGGCGGACGATGCTCGCGTGCAACCTTGCACCGTGGAGCAGTCCGTCATCATTGAAATCGAAGGTCGGATTGTGCAGCGGTGCGGAATCCTCGCCATTGCCGAGGAAGACGTAGCAGCCGGGTGCCAGGCCAAGGAAACGGGCGAAATCCTCCGATGCCGTCATCGGTTCCTTCCGGATCTCGATGCTGGCGGGATCGAAGACGTCGCGGGCGGCGGCGAGCGCCTCTTCGGCAAGGGCGGGGTCGTTCAGCAAAGGAACGAACTCCCGTGTGTAGGTGATCTCGGCAGAGAGGTTGTAGGTGAGCGCCGTGCCTTCGGCGATCACACGCATCTGCTTTTCGATTTCGGCGCTGACATCGGGGTGGAAGCTCCTTGCGTCGCCGAAGATGCGGGCAAGGCCGGGCAGGGCATTGCGGGTGCCGTCGGTCAGGAGTTCGGTGACGGAAACGACGCCGATATCGGTGGGGTCGAGGCGGCGCGAGACGATGGTCTGCAGGTTCATGACCAGTGCGCAGGCGGCAACCAGGACTTCATTCGTGGCGTTCGGGCGGGCGGCATGGCCGCCGGTGCCCTTGAGCACGATCTCGAAATTGTCTTCCGCCGACATGAGGGCGCCGGCGCGCGTCTGGAAATGGCCGACGGGCAGGCCCGGCAGGTTGTGGATGCCGTAGATCTCGTCGAAGGGGAAGCGTTCGAAAATCCCGTCCTCGATCATGGCGAGCGCGCCCTTGCCCCATTCCTCCGCGGGCTGGAAGATGAAGCGCACCGTGCCGTCGAAACCGCCGTCTTCGGCAAGCATTCTGGCCGCACCGAGCAGCATGGCGGTGTGGCCGTCATGGCCGCAGGCATGCATGACGCCGGGATTGCGGGAAGCATGGGGCCGGTCTGCCTGTTCGGGGATGCGGAGCGCATCCATATCGGCTCTGAGCGCAATCGAGCGGTTGCCGCTGCCGCGCTTCAGGGTGCCGACGACACCGGTGCCGCCGATCCCTTCGGCGACATCGTCGAGGCCGAATTCGCGGAGCTTTTCGGCGACGAAGGCCGAGGTCTGCTTCTCCTCGAAGCCGAATTCCGGATAGGCATGGAGATGGCGTCTCCATGCGCGCATGTCGGCGGCCAGTCGGTCGAGATCCATAGTCATTTCTCCTCCGTCAGGCTGGTGACGACATCGAGCAGGATGTCGGCGCCGGCGACAAGATCATCATTTTCGGTGAATTCCCTGGGATTGTGGCTGATGCCGCCCTTGCTCGGCACGAAGATCATGGCCGATGGCGCGATGCGGGCGATCATCTGGGCATCGTGGCCGGCACCTGAGGTCATGCGCCTGCAGGGGAGAGCACGCGCTCGGGCGGCGGTCTCGATCGCGGCGACGATCCGCTCGTCGAATTTGACCGGCTCGAAGCGGGCAAGTCGCTGCACGGAGATTGCGACCTGCTCTTCGGCCGACAGGCTTTCGAGGAAGCGGGCAAGGGCTGCCTCTTCCTCCCGCAGCCGGTCCTCGTCCGGATCGCGCAGGTCGACCGTGAAAATCGCCTTCGAGGGGATGACGTTGATGGCGTTCGGCTGGAATTCCATGCAGCCGACCGTCGCGACCGTCGGCGTGTTCGATGCCATTGCCCGCTCGCGCAGGAAGGTGATGACGCGGGCGCTCGCATGGCCGGCATCGCGCCGCATGGTCATCGGTGTGGTGCCGGCGTGGTTGGCGTCGCCCTCGATCGTCACGCGCTGCCAGGAAATGCCCTGCAGGTTTTCGACTGCGCCGAGGGACAAACCCTCGCGCTCCAGAACCGGACCCTGCTCGATATGGAGTTCGATATAGGCGTGTGGCGTGAGGAAACCCGGTTTCCTGTCGCCCGCATAGCCGATGCGCTTCAGCTCGTCACCGAGCAGTGACCCGTCCGTTCCCGTGGTCGCCAGCGCTGTCTCCGCATCGAGCCCGCCGGCATAGACGAGCGAGCCCATCATATCGGGCGCATAGCGTACGCCTTCCTCATTGGTGAAGGCGGCTACGGCGATGGGGCGAGACGGCGCAAAGCCCGATGCCCTCAGCGTTTCGATGACTTCGAGGGCCGAGAGCACGCCGTAACAGCCGTCATAGATGCCGGCGTCGATGACGGTATCTATATGCGAGCCGAGCAGAAGCGGGGCGCGATCCTGCGTGCCATCGGGCACCCAGATACCGAAGATATTGCCGATCCGGTCGATGGCGAGCTCCAGTCCGGCGGCTTCGATCCAGGCGACGAGGCGGTCGCGGCCGAGCTTGTCCGCGTCGGAGGCGGCAAGGCGCACCAGCCTGCCATCCGCATCGCGGCCGATCGCGCCGAGTTCGGCAAGCCGGCCTAGGAGCCTCGATGCATCGATGGATGTCTTGCTCATTCCGCACCTCGCGACAGGACCGCATCCGGCGAGCGTCCGACGATCTCCTGATATCGGCCGGGATCGGTGGCGCCTTCCGTGTTCACCACGAAGATGCGCGAATCCGGGCCAAGGAAAAGGGCGGATTTCGCCGCAGGGTCGGCGAGCGCTTTCAGGAGACCGGCAAGGCCGACACCACCGCTTTCGCCGGCGACGATGGCAGGATCTCCATCCAAGGGCTCGGCAAGCCGGCGCATGACGGAGACCGCGTCTTCCTCTTCGACGGTCATGAAGGCATCGGCGGTACGCGACAGGATGCGCCAGGCGACAAGCGAGGGCTCGTAGCATTCCAGCATCGCCATGACCGTCGGTTCGCCATGGGCGATGGTGACGGGCCGGCCGGCGCGCGCGGTTTCGAACAGGCAGGCGGCGCGGGCGGGATCGACGACGGTGAAGACCGGACGCTGTGCGCCGAGCACGATTGCCAGATGGCCGGCGACCGCAGCGGCGATGCCGCCGACGCCTGACTGGATGAAGACATGCGTCGGCGGCTGCGGCATCTGTTTCAGCGCTTCGCGCACCAGGGCCGTATAGCCCTGCATGACGAGACCGGGGATACGCTCATAGCCGGGCCAGGAGGTGTCGGACACGACGGTCCAGCCGCGCTCTTTTGCGACGCGGGCGGCGTCCCTGACAGAATCGTCATAGCTGCCATCGACCCGGATCATCTCGGCGCCGAAGCGGGCGATTGCGGCGACGCGTTCGTCGCTGACGCCGGCATGGACGAAAATTGCAGCGCGCGCGCCGACAAGGGCTGCGCCCTGCGCGACCGAGCGGCCGTGATTGCCATCGGTAGCGCAGGCGAAGGTCATGGTCTCCGCGAGTTTTCGCAGGTCCGGGGCATGGAGGTCGGCCATCTCGACCGTGCGTCCGAGCTTTGCTTCCGCCGCTTCCAGAACGAGGCGGATGACGGCATAGGCGCCGCCGAGCGCCTTGAAACTGCCGAGCCCGAGCCGCTTTCCCTCATCCTTCACATGGATCGCCGCAACGCCTGACGCGGCCGCAAGCGCGGGCAGGGAGACGAGCGGCGTTGGCGCATTGTCGTCGCGATAGCGTAGGTGGTCTTCGACGGCTGTGGCAGCGGCAATGCCCAGTGTCTCTGCGTCCGCCGCTTCGAGCGGATGTCGATAATCGCTTGTCGTGTTGAGAATGAACATGAAGGCCTCGCTTGCTTCCCGCATGGAAACATATTGCAGAGCGAGCGAAAAATGCGCTGATATTGAAGGGCGTTTTTGCAAGTTTGTTTCACGAGGGATGCCCATGCCTGCCCCTTCGATATCAGCGCTCGATGCCTTCGACCGCAAGATCCTCGAGATCCTCCAGCGCGACAATACCACGCCGCAAAGGACGATCGGCGAGGCCGTCAACCTGTCGGCGCCGTCAGTGCAGCGGCGTATCAAGCGGATGACGGAGGAAGGCGTAATCAGGGCCAATATCGCCGTGCTCGATCCCGCCGCCGTCGGGCAGGCCATCACCATTTTCGTCGAGATCGAGGTCATCAGCGAAACGGCCGAGCAGATCGAAGCGGCGAAGCGGGAATTCGCCGCCGCTCCGGAAATCCAGCAGTGTTATTACGTGACCGGCGAGGCCGACTTCGTGCTCGTCATCGTCGTGCCCTCTATGGCCGATTACGAGGCGCTGACGCGGCGCCTGTTCTTCGGCAACAACAATGTGAAGCGCTTTCGCACGTTCGTCGCCATGGACAGGATCAAGGTGGGCCTCGGCGTTCCTGTCTGAGGGCCTCCGGGCTTGAGGCCCGGAGATATTTCGCCCGTCACACGGCAAGGGCAGCCGCATTCCGCGTACGCCTCAGCAATTGGCGCAGTGAAAGCGCATGCAGGACGAGAGAGGTGGGCACGGTGAAGGCCGGAATGATGGCGGTGGGGTAGGTCCCGGTCGTCAGGTTGGGATGATCGAGGGCGAGCTGCTGCAGGGGGCCGGGCGTCGTCAGGGCGCCGAGCGTGACTGCGACGACGAGATCGGCCATGCCGAAGAGATTCCAGAACAGAGCCGCCCGGGCGCTGCCTGGCCGGCCGCTTGCAAGCAATACGGCTGTCGGCAAGGCCATCAGGCCGGTGATTACGTCACCTGTGCCGGCAGGAAGGGCAAACACGCCCGGCGCCGTGCCGGCCAGCCAGTTGGCGAAGAACAGGCCGCCGATCACCCTGTAGGCCTGCAGGCCGATCAGCCAGCTGGCGGGCATGGCGTCGAGCAGCAAACCGATCCTGACCGAGCGCGACAGGAGCGTGATGACGACCGTCGTCGGCACCACGATCATCAGCGGCAGCAACGGGATTGAAACTGCTCCCGGCAAGAGAAGGCCATCGGCGACAATGATCCAGGCCGCGCCGTGCCATAGGGTCAGCGGAACTGCGATCGCAAGACAGGTCGATGTCCGCTCCGACGTGGTGAGGGCGGTGCGCGACAAGGCTGCCCAGGTTCCGCCGAGCACGATGAGATGGACTGCGATGCGCGCGACGAAGATGGACAGCTCCGAGCGCTGAAGCTCCGGTATTGCGACAAGGGCTGCGAACCAGAGGGCTGTTGCCGCCGCGCTGCCGGCAAATGCAAACGTCGGGGTAATGGAGGTCGGGGTTGAGTTCGGCGCCAATGTGAGATCCTCCCGTTTTGGCAAAACCGGTGATGTGTTGCAGCGATCCGGCTCGATCTCGATCGGGCATCGGCCCGCATGGCTGCGGTCAATGGGCGCGTGTCACTCGCCAATGACGTTTGTAACTCTTATAATAAGAGTTACTGTGCGGCAAGCAGTTTGCCGGTCCGGTTTGTCGCAGGCCTCGTGGCTTTCGAGCTTTCTTGAAACGGTCATTCCGGCAAACTAGTGTGGCTCTCATGATGAGAGGTGCCGGCAATATTCGCGGATGCCGGGAAAGGATCCGATGCGGTCGAAGGGTTTCGATGGAATGGTGTGCTCGATTGCCGGCGTCATGGCGGCGATCGGCGATCGGTGGGGGCTGCTGATCCTGCGCGATCTCGTCTGCGGTCTCAGCCGCTATGAGGATTTTCGCCAGTCGTCGGGCGTGACCAATGCGACGCTCAGTGACCGGCTGAAGCACCTGGAAGCCAATGGCCTCATCGAGCGGCGGCGCTATCAGGTGAACCCGGAACGGTTCGAATATCTCCTGACCCGAAAGGGCTGGCAGATCGCGCCCATCATGCCGGTGCTCGCCCAGATCGGCGACAGCCTCGGCATGTCAGGTGCTTCGGGACCGCCCATGACCTTCGTCAATCGCAAGACGGGCGCTGAGATACGCTGGGGTTTCATCGATCAGAAAACCGGCGAGGCTGTGAGCCCGGTGGATCTCGATATCAGGGAAGGCGATGGTGCGGATGACGCCGTTCGCTGGCGATTGTCCCACGCTGCGGACCGTCGTCAGGCCTTGGACGATATTCTTGCCGCCTCGGGTGAGGCAACGAATGGGCAGCCGCAGAAGTCTGCGAGGTAGGGGCGGTTCCCGATTGGGATCGAAGATCGAATTCACGCGGTTCATCAGCAAGCGGGAGGTGCCTATTCATGCTGATCATTTTCGGCGGTTTGCCGGGGTCGGGAAAGACGACGATTGCGCGTGCCCTGGCGAGGGAGCTTGGGGCGGTCCATCTGCGTATCGACACGATCGAGCAGGCCATACGGGTATCGGGCATGTTGAGATCGGAGGTCGGCCCGGCAGGCTACATGGTCGGATACGGGCTCGCCGAAGACAATCTCACGCTTGGCAAGATTGTCGTGGCGGACTCGGTCAATCCCCTGAAGGTGACCCGGGATGCCTGGCTGTCGGTTGCGTCGAAATCGGGCGTGCCGGCCATCGAGATCGAAATCGTCTGCTCGGACCGGGATGAGCATCGCCGACGGGCGGAGACGCGTGCAAGCGATGTTCCGGGGCTGAGAAAGCCGAGCTGGGAAGAGATCGTCACACGCGACTATGAGGATTGGGGGGCAAGCCCGATCGTGATCGACACTGCGAAGCAGAGTCCGGATCAAGCGGTTGCCGAACTGATATCGAAGCTTGGAGCGGGCCGACATCCGCAATAATGGCGGGACCTGCGTCCGCCAGGAGCCCGCTTCATTGACCTTGGGCGGCATCCGGGCGCTAATGGACCGGTATCGTCACCGCCTGCAGGCAAGGAGGATGCGATGCTGCTCAAGGGCGAACGAACCTTTGTTGTGCGCGACGCGGGAGGGTTTGTCGCGCATGTCAACATGCCCGGATGGATAAAGCCGAAGCCTGGGGACCATGGCCACGGGCCGCTGGCGATGGTGGTCGAGTCCATCCTGCATCCGGGCCGGCGCGTTGCCATGCACGAGCATCGCAACGACGAAATCATCTCCTGGGTGCCTGAAGGCGTCATGCGCCATGAAGACAGGGCGCGTGGCCGGCTGGTTTGCGACAGCGGGCACCTGATGGTGATGAATGCAGGACGTGGCTTCTGGCACTCCGAGGAGACGCTGGCCTCCGATCCGCCGCTGCGCATGCTGCAGATCCTGGTGCGGCCCGATGCAGTCGACCTCGAACCCGGCATCCAGTATGGGGCAATGCCTGACGGTGCGCCCAATTGCTGGCGGCACCTTGTCGGGCCGGAAGGCGGCGATGCGCTGTTCTTCGTTCGCAACCGGATCGACTTCTTCGATATCCGGCTGGGGGCGGCCATGCGGGCGGAGTTCCCGCACAAGCAGGGGTACGAGCTGTATTTCTACGTGTTCAGCGGCGCGGTTCTCGCCGGCGGGCAGGCCTTTGGCGAAGGCGAGCAGGGGCTGCTGCTGTCGGACGAAGTTTTGACGGCAGAGGCGGCGAGCGACTGCGTGATGGTGGCCTTCCTGATCGATCCACGAGCGCCTGTCACGCGGCATGGCACGGTGGCCGACACCAGGAAGATCCCGCCGCCCATCGTGATCCGTATCGTGAAACGGTGGCAAGGGTTGAAGCGGTTCTGGCGGCCGGGGTGAGGATCGCGACCGGCCTCAGCTCCAGTATTTGACCGCGTAGACGATCGTCATCGCAGCGCCGGTGACGATGACGAACCAGCGGACCACGATGGCCGGCAGCACGCGCACGAGGGTGCCGCCGAGATAGCCGCCCACCAGAGCGCCAGACAGCATCGTCAAGGTCTCCGGCCAGCGGACGGCGCGCTCGGCGATGAAGATGACGACGGCTGCCATGCTGACCGAGGTCGCAAGCAGGTTTTTCAAGGCTTTCACCCGGCGGATATCGTCCGGGTCGGCAATCGAGAGAACCGCCGTCAGGATGACGCCGAGGCCGGCGCCGAAGAAGCCGCCATAGATCGACGAGAGGCCGAGGACGGAAAGGCCGAGGCCGCGTGAGGGCCCGGCATCGCCGCGCCTTGCTTCCGCCCAGGCGGCGATGCGCGGCGAGAAGAGGAAGAGCAGGGTGGCAATGCCGATCAGGGCCGGAACGGGCAGGACGAAGAGCCGTTCGGGCAAGGCGAGCAGCAGCAGCGCGCCGATGGCGCCGCCGAGGAGACAGACGAGCACGGACGACCAGAGTTTTGCGTCGAGTGGCAGTACCTTGCCGCGGTCGGCGAGGACGGCGAGCAGATGGCCCGGCACGATCGCCACTGCATTCGAGGCATTGGCGGTAATGGGCGGCAGGCCGGCTGCGAGCATGGCGGGGAAGGTGAGCAATGTCGCGCCGCCGGCGAGCGCATTGATCACGCCACCCGCAACGCCCGACAGAAACAGCAATAGAATGATCGCTGGTGTCATTGGCTTGCTCCCATCCCCCAATGTGTCTTTGGATGCATCAGGGGGCATGGAAAGGACAAGCCGCCGATAGGCCGAGGGCGTTCGCGCCGTGAAATATTCCGCAGGGGGCGCCATTTATCCGCCGATAATGGCCGATCGTGCATCACCCGTTTGGGCGACTTGCGCAAGCTCGGCGCTCGCGCTGCCATGGGCAAGCGGGCTGCGGGTTTCGGCATGTCAATCGTGGGTTCAACCCGGGGAGGGGAAGATGCATGATTTCAAGCAATATTCCGGTGTGGTTTGCAGCTGCGGCAGCTGTCCCGATCTGCCTGACAATCAGGGGCGGCGGCGTTTCCTGTGCAGCGCGCTGGGAGGTGCGGCGTTGGCGGCCGGGATTGCCGTCGCATCCGCCGGGCCTGTTTCGGCGCAGAGTACAATGATGCCGGACGAAGCGCTGAAGGCGATGATGGAGGGAAACAAGCGGTTCACCGAGGGGCGTCTTCAGTCGCTCAATGAGGACCTGTCGATCCTCAAGGCGAAGACTGCGGAAAAGCAGGAGCCTTTCGCGGCGGTGCTCTCCTGCGCCGATTCACGCGTGCCCGTGGAGTTCGTCTTCGACCAGAGCATCGGCCAGCTCTTCGTCGTGCGCGTTGCCGGAAATATCGCCACGCCCGAGATCATCGCCAGCCTCGAATATGGCGTTGCCGTTCTCGGCGCGCGGCTGCTGATGGTGCTCGGCCATAGCAATTGCGGCGCGGTGAAAGCCACGATCGACGGCAAGGCCGTGCCCGGCCAGATTGGAGCCCTCTATGCGCCGATCTGGCCTGCGGTGAATGCTGCGGGTAACAATCTCGAGGCTGCCGTCGACGCCAACGCCAAGATGCAGGCGACGCTGATCAGCCGCAGCTCGACCGTGATTGCGGGTGCTGCCAAGGAGGGAAAGCTCAAGGTCGTCGTGGCGCGCTACGATATCGCGAGCGGGGTGGTGTCCCTGCTTGGTTCGTGAATGCGCTTTCTTGCGGAATGGGATAGGTCTATGCGCTGTCAGCGCGGAGATCGTCATGTCTGGTGACATCCTTGCCCGTTCGTTCGGCCGGCAAGCCTTTGGACTGAGCCCTGAAAACTACCATTTGGCCCGGCCACCCTATCCATCTTCGGTGTGGGAGGTGTTGCGGCAGCGGGCGGGTTTGCGATCCGGTATTTCGATGCTGGAGATCGGGGCAGGGACCGGGCTTGCTACCGAGCATCTTCTGGATCACGGGCCGCAGCGGCTTCTGGCGGTCGAGCCGGACAGCCGGCTTGCGGAATTCCTGCGAGCGCGGCTGCATCGCCCCGAATTCGAGGTCGTCGAGCAAGCATTCGAAGAAGTGAACGAAGCGCCGGAGTCCTTCGATCTCGTCGTCAGCGCAACGGCATTTCATTGGCTCGATGCCGTTCCGGCGTTGCGGCATATCCATGCCTTGCTTCGGCATGGCGCCGCGGTCGCTCTGATCTGGAACGTCTTCGGGGACAATATCAGGCCAGATCCCTTCCATGAGGCGAGTGCGCATCTCTTTGCGGGGCATCGCGAAAGTCCATCGGGCGGGGGAACGACGCAGACGCCTTACGGGCTCGACAGCGAGGCCCGGCTCCGGGATTTCGAGGCGGCCTCATTCCATTGCGATCCGCCTGTCATGTTCGAGTGGACGCTGACGCTCGATCCGCCCGCGGTGCGGCGGCTCTACGCGACCTATTCGAATGTCGTGGCATTGGAGGCGGAGAAGCGGGAAGAGCTGCTGGATGCGCTGGAAGATCTCGCAAGGGGTGATTTCGGCGGTGTCGTCACCAGGAACATGACGACATCGGTTTTCATCGCGAGGCGGAAGTAGAGCGGGAATGGAATAGCGGTAGTCTCAGGCATGCTCGCTCCGGCGCTACTTCCGATGGGCATTGCCATCCCTCACGACGTTGCCGCATCTAAGCCCTTGGGTGGCACTTGCCCCCCAAAGGTTGGTGGCCGGTCTAGAGAATTTGTCCTTAAGAGCATGTGTGCTGCGTGCCTATTGGCCGGTAGCCTAGTGATGATGGCCTAGGGCGAATAAGGCCGCGTTGGGCGGCCTTGCGTCCAGTGAGCCGGGCAAACAGTCTGGCGCTTTGAGTGCGCGTGGTTGATAGTTGAGGGTGGGTTCCCATGGTTTCAGTTCAATATCCCAATTCCGCACGCATCAGCGATACCTATCTCCGGCATCGCTCCGATGAAGATAACAATGCGTCAGAAAGCCATCTGCCGTCGCGCTACGTCGCCCAGGATACGGTCGACTGCCTGCATCACGACCGGATGTATGCGTCGCTCAATCCGCTCCTCAGCCACGCTGCAGGCACGAGCTGGATGACGGTCGGCGATGGCCGCTTCGGGACCGATGCCAATTTCCTGCGGCCGCACGTTCAATCGGTTCTTGCAACGAGCATTTCGGCATCGACGCTCGAAATTGCCAAGCGGCGAAACTGGATCGACGGCTATTCGGAAGAGAATGCCGAAAAGATATCCTTCGATGACGAGCAATTCGACTATGTGCTGTGCAAGGAAGCCTATCATCACTTCCCGCGGCCATCCGTCGGCCTCTATGAGATGCTGCGCGTTTCCCGCCTGGGCGTCGTGCTCATCGAACCATTGGATGGCCATTCGCCGCTTGGAAACCTCAAGAGAAGCATCAAGCGCTTCCTGCGCGGCGAGCATGCCTATGACCAGTTTGAACCTGTCGGCAATTTCGTCTTCCGCCTGTCGCGATCGGAAACATTCAAGATCATGACGGCGCTCGGATATTACGGGATCGCCTGGCGGCCCATGAACGGCTTCTGGTGGGGGCCGCTCAGCGGCGCAAGCAAATCGAAATCTTCTGCGCGGCTGGCGGGTTACTGGTCGGGCATCTATGCGCAGGATATGGCTTGCAGCCTGCGGCTGCTGTCGCCGGGGCTGGTGACCATGATCTGCCTGAAGAAACCGCCTGCTCCGGAGCTTCTTCGCGACCTGAAGAAGCAGGGCTTCCGGATCGAGGTGTCGCCGAAAAATCCATATACTTGATGATCCGCTACTCTGTCCTGTCCGGGCAGGGTGGCAGGCATTCGCGTCGGATCAGATCGCCGGCCCCGGCCGGATGCGGCTGCCGTCGGTGAAGCGCGACAGCCGGAAGCGGTTGAGATCGTGGCCGGGGGCGTTGCCCTGGATCAGGTCGGAGACGACGCGGCCGATGCCCGGGCCGATACCGAAGCCGTGGCCGCTCATGCCTGTTGCGACGAAGAGGCCGGCAATGGCCTCGGCGCGGTCGACGATCGGCACGATATCGGGCATGGCGTCGATCATGCCGGCCCAGCTTGCTTTCAGGCGCACGGTTCCAAATTGCGGGAAGAGGCGCTGGAAATCGCGGCTGATCGCTTCGAGGCTGGAATGTTCGGGCGCGGGGTTGAGCACGCGCATCCGTTCGAAGGGGCTCTCTGCATCCGCAGTCCAGTTGCGCGGGGTCGACCAGCCGTCCGGGAAGCCTTCGGGAGCCGCGGGCGAATAGCGTGTGCCGAACGGGTGAGCCATGAGCGCCGGCAGGTATTTCGTCGCGTGGCGGAAGGCATCGGGGCCGAGATAGAGGCGATGGTCCCTCGGCGCCAGCGTGTAGCCGCCATCCTGCCTGCGTCGGAAGGCGACATCGGCCCCGGCGGCGGCACCTGCGTGGATTTCGGCCAGGGGCTCGGTTGCGGCAACAGTGGCGCGGACGGCGAGCTGCGGGATTGAGACGCCGTGTCTTCTCAGGAAGAGCGACGACCAGGCGCCGCCGGCGACGAGCACGGTCGAGGTCTCGATGCGACCGGCCTCGGTCCAGACGCCGCTCACCTTGCCCGAGGAGATATCAAGGGTTCGCGCCGCGCAGTTTTCGATGATCGTGACACCCAGACGGACGGCGAGCCGGGCGAGAGCGGGCACGGCGAGCCATGGCTCGGCGCGCATGTCCGACGGCGTCGTCATGGCGCCGGCGAATTTGCGGGACATGCCCTGGAAGAGGGAAGCCGTCTGCCCGCCATCGAGCAGGCGGGTGTCGAGGTCGTAGGCGCTCGCGAGCTTCATGAAAGTCTCGAAGCCGGCCATCTCCTTGTCCGAGTTGGCGAGATAGGTGACGCCGGTCTTGAAAAGGCCGATATCCTCGCCGCATTCTGCCGCAAGCTCTTCCCAGAGGCGGCAGGCCTCGATGACGATGGGCAGTTCGTCCGCATCACGCCCCTGCTTGCGGATCCAGCCCCAGTTGCGCGAGGACTGCTCGGCGGCAATGCGGCCCTTCTCGATGAGCGTCACGGAAATCTTGCGCTTTGCCAGGAACAGCGCTGTCGAAACACCGATGACGCCGCCGCCGATGATGACGACGTCGGAGGTTTTCGGAAGAGGGCCGTGATGCTGGATGGGGTCGTTTAGCGAGAAGGGGAAGGCGGGCAAGTCATGCGTCCTGAAATGCTGTTCGATGGGGTATGAGTGCTAGAGGCTCCGCTCCCGCAATTCAAGCCGATGTCATCGCGGTCGCGGACTTGCTCCTGGTCGAATAACGAGAAATTCGTCACCAACATCGCTGTCATGCAACGACGACAGGTTGCATAGCCGGCGGGGGAAGTGCTAGGCGAACTTTCATGACGGGACGCCCGGCCTCGCGAGAGGTTTGTGGCTGCCCTGGGCTGCAGAACCACGGTTGGGCGATGACGACCTGCATTTATGTGATCAATCTCGACCGCTCCACGGAGCGGTGGAATGCCTTGTCCGATCAGGCCGAAGCCCTGCAGTTCGATCTCATTCGCGTTGCCGGCGTCGACGGTCGGGAGGTTCCCGCAGATCAGCGCGTGGCCTGTGACGAGCGTGCCTTTCAGCGCAACAATGGCCGCACCATGCTGCCCGGCGAATATGGCTGCTACCGGAGCCATCTGAAGGTGCTCGAAGCCTTTCTGGAGACCGACAAGGCCGCCTGCATCATCGTCGAGGACGATATCATTCTGTCTGCCGATCTCATTGCGCGCGCCGAAGCGGCAATCGCGGCGGTGCCGGGTGCCGATGTGATCAAGCTCTTCAACCACCGCATCGTCGGTTTCAGGCCGGTTGCCGCCTCGGCAGTCGGCGATGAGATCGGGCGGGCAACGCATGGTCCGCAGGGGTCGGCCGCCTGCTATGTCGTAACGCGGTTGGGCGCCCTGAAGCTCCTCAAGGCGATCGGCACCATGCGGTTTCCCTGGGATGTCGAACTGGAGCGGGGCTGGGCGTCCCGGGCGCGGATCTACACGACCCGTCAGAATGTAGCCGTCGTAAAAGAGGGCGGCTCGAACATCGGGACACGGTCGGTCTACAGGGCCACCAAATTTCCCTGGTGGAGGCGATTGCCGACCTATGCGATCCGCATCGCCGAGACGGCCCGCAGGATCAACTACGCATTGAAAAAATAAGGCGCCCGGACACGGACCCGCTTTTCAGGGCGCGCAACCTCGCAATTGCCGGCAAGGTCGGTCACACGACTTTTTCTGGCACTTTGGCAGGCTGTTTTATCGGCGTTACGGTCGTGCGGGATACTGTCGCAATTTTTCAAGAATTAGTTCAGCGGGTTATCCAAAAAATGGTTATTCCGTGGCTAAAAGCTTACGATTCTGTATAGTTACGCAGTCTTGTTTGCGTAGGTTCTCCGATGTAGATCATCCTCGAAACCTATCGAGAAGTGTTTCGCCAACAACTCAACTCGGTCGGCTATCGGTCTGAGGTGTATTGTGAGCGCTCGAAAAGATTTCGTGGGTGAGTTGCACCCGCGCGCCTATGAGGCTGTCGATGCGGCAGCGTCTCATAAGTTGAAAATCCTGCATGTCCTCTTCTCCTCCAGAGTCGCTGGATCGGAACGATATTGCGCTGATCTTGCCAACGGCCAGGCTTCCCTTGGCCACGAGGTTCACGTTGCGGGACGATACGGCTCGCCGATTGCCGGCCTGCTCTCGAAAGAGGTGGTTTTTCACGGTTTCGCTTTCCCGTTTCTGAGAGGCCCGAGGCTGCGGCGGCTGATGGATCAGGCGGGAATCGAAATTGCGCATGGGCATCTCAGCCACGGCTGCAAGGCGCTTGCCGCAGCTCGCGACAGTGTCACCAGGGTCGCGACCCTGCATGTCGGCTACAAGACCAGGCAGCATGCCGGCCTCGACGGAGTGATCTGCGTCAACACTGTCCAGTCGACGCGGCTCGGCACATTTGACGGTCAGTCGACGCTGATTTCCAACTGGCTGCCCGATGTCACATCGACCGAGAGCATGGATCTGCGCGCGCAGCTGAACTTGCCGCGCGGCACACGGCTTGTCGGCAGCGTCGGGCGTCTGCATCCCAGCAAGGGCTATGATGTGCTCGTGTCGGCCTTCCGGCAGTCGGCACCCGACAATGCCGTTCTCGTCATCGTCGGCGAGGGGCCGCATCGCGCCGCGCTGGAGAAGCTCGCGAAGGGCGACAGCCGCATCCACCTGCTCGGCCATTGCAACAATGTGCCGGGGTTCCTGCGCAACCTGGATCTCTTCGTCTCGCCGTCGCGAGAAGAGTCTGCAGGCCTTGCCATTCTCGAAGCCATGCACGAGGGGCTGCCGATCGTTGCCACGGCCGCCGAAGGGCCGTCGGAATATCTGCGCGAGCAGCCGGTGACGTTGGTCGCGCCTGGCTCCATCGATCAGCTGGCCGAAGCGCTTGCCGATCTCTTGCGGGAACAGCCTGTTGTCCGCCTGTCGCGCGTAGGCTACGACTTGGCTCCTTTCTCCCGTTCGGTTGGTATTGCGAATGTTCTCGATTTCTATTCCCGGCTTGCCCGCGCAGCCGCAGTGCCGGCTGTGCCCGACATCGATCCGCCGCGGTTGATCTATGCGTCTGAAGCCAAAGAGTGATTTCTGGCAGGTCGGCATCGTCCCGGCGCCCGCCGATACGCTGCTCGATGCCAAAGCCTTGGCGAGTTCTTCCGATCGCATCACATGGCTGCCCGATCCCGGGCCGTGGCGATATCTTGCCGATCCCTTCGCCGTGAGGAAGGGCGACAGCCTGCACGTTTTCGTGGAGGCCTATGATTACCATACCAAGCACGGTTTCATCGAGCGCCACGAACTGGTGGGGCCGGACCTCAAATGGCGCGGCAAGGCGGTGGCGCTCACCAGGCCTTTTCATCTCTCCTATCCCTTCCTGATCGAACAGGAAGGCGAGGTGCTGATGATGCCGGAAAGCCATAAGGCGGGGGAGGTCGCTCTTTACCGTGCCCGCTCGTTCCCGGATGACTGGGTGCGGGAAACGGTGCTGCTGACCGGTATGCCTGTTGCCGAGGCCTGCCTCATCGAGCATCAGGGCAAGTGGTGGATGTTCTACACGCTCGTCGGTGCCGGCGCGCGCGACCAGCGCGAGCTGCATATCGCCTTTGCCGATCGCCTGACCGGCCCGTGGAAGACCCATCCGCAAAATCCGGTGCTTGTGGATCGCTCCGGCGCCCGGCCCGGCGGCACGCCCTTTATCGGCGCCGATGGGCAGGTCATCCTGCCGGTCCAGGACTGCAGCGTCAGCTATGGCGGCGGCCTGCGCTTCCTGCGCTTCAGCCTGCTCAGCGAAACGCATGTGACCTGCGCGCATCTGCCGGCACAGTTGACGGGCGGTCTCGCCACTGCCGACTACCCCGACGGCCTTCACACGTTTTCCGCCTGCGGGGACCTGACGCTGATCGATGTGAAACGCATCGACAGGTCCTTCGGCCGCCATATCGTCAACCTGAAGCGCAAGCTGTCGCCGAAACTCGCCCTGCCGGCATTGGGGTGATCTTGGCGTTTTGCCCTCGCAATCTGTCTCGACACAGGCGAAACTGTGCCCGGATTCGATAAAGGGAACGGTCAAGATGCCTTGCCGGCGAGGGCGACAGTGGTCTGGGGATGAGCGATGACGAAGCCGATGCTTTCGCTGCAGCTCTATTCGATGCGCGGTCTCGGAGATCTCGGCACGCAGCTTGAAAAGGCGGCGAGCGCCGGTTACTGCGCCGTGGAGCCGCTCGAGGGGCATCTGCGCGATGCCGATAATCTGCAGGCCGGACTTCTGAGGAACGGGCTTTCGGCGCCATCCGCCCATGTCGGGCTGGAAGCGTTGCGCAGCGAGCGGCAGCGCTTTGTCGATGCCTGCCAGCAATGCGGCATCGGGCAGCTTTTCGTTCCGCATCCGGCGCCCGCGATGGCGAAGGAAACGAAAGCCGCATGGCAGCGGATCGGCCATGAACTCGGGTCGCTTTCGGAGCAGATGAAGGCAGAGGGCATCGTGCTCGGCTATCACAACAAGATGGCGGGCTTCGAGCGGACCATTGGCGGGCGCTACGGCTTCGAGCTGATGTTCGAGGCAGCCAGGGGCAGCCCGCTTACCTGGCAGGCGGATATTGCCTGGCTGGCGCGAGCCCAGCCCAATGCCATCGAATGGATCAGGCATTATGCGTCGGTGCTGGTCTCCGTGCATGTCAAGGATCAGGCACCCGACGATATGGACCCGGACGAGGACGGCTGGGCGAATGTCGGCTCCGGCGTGCTGCTCTGGCCGTCGCTCTGGCGGGCAGCGGTTGCAAGCGGGGCGCGGCTCTTCGTCGTCGAGCACGACAATCCGCGGCTGCCCTTCGAATTTGCGGCGCGTAGCTATGCCTACCTCAGCCGGTTCCTGACGTAGACCTGCCGGCCCTTCGCTGCCGCTCATCGCTGGAAATGTCGGGAAATATGCAGCCGGGAACAATTATCATCCCTGCCATGCCTTTAGATATGGCGCAGGGGGGACTTGCGGCAAGACCCCGGTCGAGGCGTAGAACGCTTATCCTGATCAACAGCATCGGGAGAAGAGCATGCGTGTATTGCTTTCCACATACGGGTCGCGCGGAGATGTGCAGCCATTGGCGGCGCTGGCGGTTGCCTTTCAGAGACTTGGCGCAGAGGCGGTGGTCTGCGCGCCGCCGGATGCGGAGTTTGCCGGGCTGCTCGAGCGGCTCGGCGTGCCGCTCGCGCCAGCAAACACGCCCGTGCGACAATGGGTGAGCGAGGTGATGAAGAGCGCCGAGAGCAATACGCGGGAGCGTTCGGCCGATGGCATTTCCGAACGCGCAGCCGGGATATTGGCGGGCCAGTTCGAGGCGCTTTCGGCAGCTGCGGAAGGATGCGATCTCATCGTCGCGGCGGGGCTGTTTCCGGCGATGGCGGCGGCACAGCTGGTGGCAGAGCGGGCCGGCATCGGCTATGTCGGGGCGACATTCTGCCCGATCTTCCTGCCGTCGCATCATCACAAGCCGCATGAATTCAAGGGCCGTCCGCATCCGCCCGGCGTGACCGACAACCGGGTTCTCTGGGATCATGATATCGAAACGAAGAATGTGATCTTCGGCGGGGCCTATAATCGGCTGCGCGCGTCGATGGGCATGGCGACGGTGGACAATGTGCGCGATCCGGTCCTGACACGCCGGCCGTTGCTTGCGGCCGATCCTGTGGTCGGGCCGCTGCTTGCGACGGATCTGATCGACGCGGTGCAGACGGGCGCCTGGATGCTCGATGACGACCGGCCGCTGCCGGCGGCTCTGGAAGATTTTCTCGATAATGGAACAGTGCCCGTCTATGTCGGCTTCGGCAGCATGCCGATGCATGCGCTGAAGGATGCCTCGGGCGTCATCCTTGCGGCGATCCGCGCTGCGGGGCGGCGTGCGGTGCTGTCGCGCGGCTGGGCCGGGCTGGTGACCGATGACGGCGCGCGCGACTGCTTCCTCATCGAGGAGGCCAATCATCAGGCGCTCTTTCCGCGGGTTGCGGCGATCGTCCATCACGGGGGTGCCGGCACGACGGCGGCCGCTGCCCGTGCCGGCGTGCCACAGGTGGTCGTGGCGCAGATAGCCGATCAGCCCTATTGGGCGGGTCGCGTTGCGGCACTCGGCATCGGCGTCGCGCATGAGGGGACGATACCGACGCTGGAGACCTTCTCCGCTGCGCTTTCGGCGGCATTGCAACCTGACATGCGCCAGCGCGCCGCGGCTGTTGCCCCCACGATCCGAACCGACGGGGCGATGGTGGCGGCAAGGCTGCTGCTTGCCTCGGCCGGCAGATAAGCGGGGATTGCGGTCAATCGCGCGGCAGCCTGCCGAGCAGCAGCTGGTTTCCCGTGCGGTTGCCGCAACCGCTGCATTTCAGGCGAAGGCAGATCCTCGCCAGCGATATGTCCTTGCCGTAGCGGTAGGCGAGCACGCGCCGGTCGATCCTCGTCTCGCGCTGACAGGCCGGGCATTGGGCTTGGATGACATACCATTGCGGCAGGGTGGCGAGCGTCTCCCTGTCGGCTGCGACCTCCTCATGGCTGGCGACGAGATCGATGCTGCGGCGGTGTTTCATGTCCGGTCAAGGGAGGAGCGCTCGAAGGAAGGCCGCCAGCCACGGGTCATGCCCCGGCTGAGGGCGCCTTCGGCAAGCGCAAGCTGCTGGCGCAGGTGGCGACAGTCCTGCAGAAGCGTGGCGATAGCTGCCTTGGCATCCTCGTCGTGCCAGGAGAGCACTGCCTCGACCTCCCAGCTCAGGTCTTCGTTTGCGATGACATCACTATCGGTTTTGGGGGCCAATTGCGGACGCATGTTCTCATTCTCCTTGCAGAGCATTTCAGTTCCAGATTGTCGGGATGGCGGCCGCAGCGCCACGGATGTTCTTATTATGTTCTCATTTCGGAAGGAGTCAAGGCATGATCTGACTTGCAGGCGGCAAGGGCGGAATTTGCAGGCGGCGCCCGATTGAGGCAGGATGGATCGTTCCGAACAGGCAGGGATGAAACGGTGCGCTGATGCTGGTCGGCTCATGTCATTGCGGCAAGGCGGGCTGGACGCTGGAAGGCGATCCGGGCTCGATCACGGCGTGCAACTGCACGCTCTGTCGGCGCTATGGAGCGCTCTGGGCCTATGACTACGAGGGTGAGCGGATCACCGTCAGCGGCGAGACCGGCTCCTATACGCGGACCGGCCGGGAGACGTCGTCGCTGGAAATATTGTTCTGCCCGACCTGCGCCTGCGTGCTCAGCTGGCGCGGCTTGAAGCTCAACAGGGATGGGCGCCGGCGCATGGCGGTCAATCTGCGGCTGGCGCCGCCGGATCTCGTTTCCGATCTGCCGATCGATCACTTCGACGGGCTGGAAACGTTCGACGACCTGCCCTCCAAGGGGCGGTGCGTGCGCGATCTCTGGTTCTGACGGTTCGGGATGATTGCAGGCTGCCGATATCCCGATCTTCTTCAAATCGGGAAATGCCGCTGAACGCATTTGACGGAGTTGCTCTAGACCAGTCCATGGCCTCCGATAAAGAAGATCGCCGCGCACAGGATCAAGATCGCGGCGACCGCATGGACCCGGGAAAAACCATGCCCATGGGTTGGACCCTCTGCACCATAACCGAGACTACGATGGTCTTCTTCGAAATTTGACAGCAAATCGCGCATTTCATGCCCCCCAGCATCCGGCCTGAATCTTATTTGCCAGGCTCAAGGGTAGCATGCGCTCGTTCGCGCGATTTGGGCAGATCGCTAAAGGTTCAATCACCTTCCGGTGGATGCCGCATACCCTGCGAAAACAGCCGGTAAGACCGGCCGTTTTCAGATGCGGGGCGTGCGGTCAGACGAGCAGGGAGCTGTTTGCCAGGACGTCGGTATTGTCGAAGAACGTCTTGTTCACGCCGATGAAAGCGATGTCCTGGGCAGCATGGGTCGTGCCGGCGCCATCGGCGTCGTAGGACAGAATGCCGGTCGCGGAATTGTAGATCAGTTCAGGGCCGGCCTTGGTTCCGCCGGCGCCCCACTTGTTGACGATTTCGAAAGAGGCTGCGTCCACCACGCCGTTATTGTCGACATCGAGGCCGGCGAAGGCGGGGCCGAGGCTGATCTTGTCGTCTGAATCGAAGTCCCAGATGAAGTCCTTGCTGGCTGCGCCCATGTCATCGAAACGGAACGTGTCGGCGCCGCCCTTGCCGTAGAGGCTGTCATTGCCGGCACCGCCGGCGATGAGATTGCTGCCGGCATTACCGGTGATCATGTTGGCAAGGTCGTTGCCTGTCGCATCGATATCCGCCGTGCCGTTCAGCCGGAGGTTTTCGACAGGCCCCTGGTCACGCAGATCCACGCTGACCGTTGTCCAGATCGTGTCTACGCCGCCATCGGGAAGGGTGAGCAGCGGCCCTGAATAAATCGCGACGCGATCGCCCGTATCATCGAATATGTAGGTGTCGTTGCCAGTCGTTTCGAAGAAGGTATCGGCCCCGCCTTTGCCATCCAGCTGGTCGTCACCGGCATTGCCGACCATCCGGTCGGCGAAATTCGAACCGATGACCGAGACATGCTCGACATCCGGTTCGATGAAGAACTGGCCTGCATAACTGCCGTCTGCGTGGGTCAGGGCCAGGATGGATGTGAAGGTGCCCGGCCCGAAATTCGTGAAATCGACGTCGAGCGCTCCCATCGGCTGAAAGTTCAGGTATGCGGAATCCGTTCCTGCGTTGCCGAAGAACGTGACGTCGATCTGGCCGGGAAAGTCATGAGGAGGGGCGAAGATCAGGGTGTCGTTATCCGCTCCCCCGAAAATATCGTTTGATGTTTCCAAGAGATCCGGCAAGTCGAAAGTCGACGTCGCGATGCGAAAGGTGTCGTTGCCTTCATCGCCGAGGTAAACATCACTGTTCTCGAAGATAATTCCTGCCTCTGGGATTATTATAAGAGTAGAGTTCAGCGTGCGAAACACATCATCTCCAGGTGTGCCGTAAAAGGCGCTCATGCGTCTTCCTCCGTTTGCTGTTAAATCCGGATATTGTTGAGTGCCTCCTGCCGGGGCAAGTGAAACTACAATGACATTCACGTACCTATTCTGGTCGTCACCCTAGCATGTGGCGAAGTAAATGGCTACCTTGGGTTGAGCCGATTGACGGTCGGAGGCAGTTCGGTGACGGGCAAGATCGTTTAGGTAGCTTTGATCACCATCAGTGTCGTTCAGGGGCATGCCAGTCGATGATGGGGCTTGAGAGGACCGGGCGCTCGCGCCAACGGTGCGGCAAGTATAATTCTTTCGATGCTGCCCGTTTTATCCGGTCGGCCTATTTTTCCACCTTTTTGCTATGTGGGTGATAATAGTAAATCGGCTAACTTTGCGATATCTGTGAAAATAAGGACGTTATTATGTGCCTGGATGCACAGAATAATTCTGACGTTTTGGCTTAGTAAAAGCTGATTCCGAAGGGAAACGATGAGGATCTACTGTTTTATCATTGCACTTCAGCTCGGCCTGCTAATGTGGGTTGCGGCCTACTATAGCGTTCAGGGGCTTTATCTCTCGCTGAATGCTTCGCACTCCCAGACTGTTACCCTTGCTTCAGCCGATATCGCGGCGCTCCCTGGTGACGCCCGATGACAACGACTCCGCACCGGCCGTGACGGCCCTGAAATCCGTGTCAAACCAAGAAACCTGAAAAAGACGCCACCGTGAGACCGCTGAATTCCCTCCTGATCGTCTATCTTGGCCCGCCGCTGATGGCGGCGGCGCTTCTTCTGTTCATGGTGTCATGGTTCGGCGACACGCCGTCCGACGCGCGGCAGGACACGGTGAGCAGCGTGCGAAAAGGCGGCAGGATCGGCAGTCACGTCGAAATGTTCCGGTAAACGGACGCGTCACGCCATCATCGACAGCGGAAAAACGAGAAGGGCCACCAAGTGGGGCCCAGCGACCCTTCTCCAGCTGGTAGGTGCAGCATCCAGCGGCGGCAAAATACAAGCAGTAGCTGTTTCCGATAGTGACCGCGGTCACAGCGCTGCAATATTTTCTAGCGGAAGATGAACTAACCGGTCTCGCCTGCATGGCGGGCGCGGCCCTCTCGCTGCATATTGGCCGGCGAGGGGAACGGTTCTGCGCCTGGTTATGCTAGAGAAAATCGTCTTTTGATCTATCTTCCTCCGGCAGGCGCGAACTTCAAGAGAAAGAGGAGATGCAGATGTCGGTGTGCAAACATGTCGCAGCCGTTCGATCCGTCGAGCCGAGGACACTCGGCTGCGAGGAATGCCTGGAGGAGGGACAGGAATGGGTCCATCTCCGGCTTTGCCGGGAATGCGGCCATGTCGGGTGCTGCGACCAGTCGATCGGGAAACATGCGACGGCGCATTTCCATGCCACGGGACATCCCATCATCGAAGGCTACGACCCGCCGGAAGGCTGGGGCTGGTGCTATCTCGACGAGACGATGGTGGAACTGCCGGATCAGACGCCGCAGCGCGGCCCGATCCCGATCTATTATTGAGCGTGCCGAGATGAGCTCCGACAGTCTCGAAACCCGCCGTCACCAGATGTTTCCGGTGCTGAGCACCGCGCAAGTCCAGATAGCCGGGCGTTTTGCCAGCAGTGGCCCGCATTCCTTTGCTCCCGGCGAGATCGTCTCGCAGATCGGCGACAGGCATTCGCCGGCATGGCTGATCCTTTCCGGCCGGCTCGACGTCTTCAGGCATGACGGCTTGTCGATGCCGGAAGCCCTGATCACGAGCCATGATGCAGGGCAGTTTTCGGGAGAGGTCAGCCAGCTTTCCGGGCGGCCGGTGCTTGCGGGCGGGCGTGCCGGGCCGGAAGGATGTGTGGCGCTGGCATTCGATGCTGCGCATCTGAAGGCTCTCATCATCGGATCGGCCGAGATCGGCGAGATCATCATGCGCGCCTATATCCTGCGGCGTGTGGAACTGATCAATTTCGGCGGCGCCGGCTCCGTTCTGATCGGCCATCCCGGAGAGCCCAATCTGGTTCGCCTGCAGGGCTTTCTTACCCGAAGCGGTTATCCTCATGTCGTCCTCGATGCGGCCTCGGACCATGAAGGCCGGGGCCTTGTGGAAAGGCTTGGGATCCTGGCCAGCGAATTGCCGCTCATGGTCTGCCCCAGCGGTACGGTGCTCAAACATCCGACCGATGCCGAAGCAGCCTGCTGCCTCGGCATAACGCCGGAACTCGATCCGGAAGCCGTCTACGATGTGGCGATCGTCGGAGCCGGCCCGTCGGGCCTGGCTGCTGCGGTCTACGCGGCATCGGAGGGGCTCAGCGTCATCGTCATCGATAACCGTTCGATCGGCGGGCAGGCCGGCAGTTCCTCCCGCATCGAAAACTATCTCGGCTTTCCGACCGGAATTTCAGGCCAGGCGCTCGCCGGCCGCGCCTTCAATCAGGCGCTCAAGTTCGGAGCGGAGATCGCCTTGCCGCTTGATGTGAACGAGCTCATTCCGGCCCCGGCCGGCAAACGCAGGACCGACCCCATGGTCTTGCGGATTGACGGGGACAGGGCAGTCAAGGCACGGACCGTCGTCATTGCCTCGGGCGCCAGGTATCGCAGGCCCGATATTCCCGACATAGCGCGCTTCGAGGGCGCCGGCATTTCCTATTGGGCATCCGCGATCGAAGCCAAACTCTGCGAAAACGACGATATCGCGCTCGTCGGCGGCGGCAATTCGGCCGGCCAGGCGATCGCATTCCTCGCGCCGCGGGTGCGGCGTCTCCACCTGGTGATCCGCCGAAGCCTGGCCGAGACCATGTCCACCTATCTCATCGATCGCATCGCGGCGCTGTCGAATGTGGAGATGCATCTCGGATGCGAGCTGACGGCACTGTCGGAAGACCCGCATGGCCGGCTGGCGGCAACCATCACTGAGCTTAGGGCGCAGTCCGAGAAGAACTTCGATCTTCGCCGCGTCTTCATGTTCATCGGCGCCGACCCGAATACCGACTGGATCAAGTGCCGCATCAAGACGGATGACAGGGGCTTTATCAGGACCGGTACGACCTTCAGCCCTGAGGTCGAAGAGGAGCTCGGAAGGCGCGCCCTGCAGCTGGAAACCAGTCTGCCGAACGTCTTTGCGATCGGCGATGTCCGGGCCGGTTCGACGAAGCGGGTAGCGGCCGCCGTTGGCGAAGGTGCTGCCGTCGTCAGCGATATTCACGCGGCGCTGAGACAGGCTCCGCTCATGAAATGAGCCGGAGTCATGACGAACCACGATGAGCGGCTTGAATGCCAGCCTTGCCTTGAACGAGGTTCCAGAAGCTCTCGGCAATGTCGGTCATGCGCGCCCTTGGCCTGATCAGCACGATCCTGACCTCGACCGCCCAATCCGCCGATCCGGCTGAGGTCAATCTTCCAGCCGGCCCCATCTCATCCGCCGCCAGGCTCTCCGGGACCCAGGCCACACCCTTTCCCTCGATCGCCAGTGCCTTCAGCGCTATTGCCAGATGCGAGGTGAAGACCGTCGAGAATTGCAGCGAAGATGTCCTGGCGGAAAGGGCGGATGACAGGATGCGGCCCATGCCCGACGTTTCCTCGAAGGCAAGATGGGGGATAGGGCGATCCGCGATTTCCGAAATGCTGTGGAGCGGTCGGCCATCCCGGTCCCGCCCGCTGACGGGGATCAAGCGGTCAGTCGCAAGCTCCACCTGCCTGTAGGCGTTCATGTCGAGACGGATTCTGCTGTTTTGATGATCGTGGCAGAGCAGGAACTGCGCGCGCCCCTCCATCATGATCCGCTCGCATTCGTTCATATTGTCGGAGAGGAGGCGGATAGGCATCGTCGATGCCTCGTGGCCGAGGCCTTGAATCCAGCCGGGAAAGAAGATGAACGACAGTGCGTGGGTGGCGGCAAAGGTCACCGTCGAGGTCGCCGCCCGCATCTGTTCGATTTCGCTGATGGCGCGCTCCAGACGGGCGGTGACATCGTCGGCCGCTGCCAGCATGGCTTCGCCCGCAGGAGTCAGCTTCAGGCGGTGCGTGGAGCGATCGACGAGTTCGGCGCCGCACCAGTCTTCCAGCGATTTGATGCGGCGGCCGAAAGCGGGCTGCGTGATATGGCGCTTTTCGGCGGCGCGCGAAAAGTTCAGGGTTTCCGCGAGTGCCTTGAGGTCGGCAAGCCAGGCCGTTTCCACTGATGTCGATCCGTTTTTGGTGATGCTTCGATGGCATCGAAGAAATGGCATCCTGTCAATTATTTCAAGCCATTTCGAAATTCTCTATGCCGTATAGGCATTGAAAGAGCCCTGATCGGCATTGGACGACAGGACGCCTGCCTCCTAGAACATCAGCATCTGAAGAATGGAGACTGCCATGCGCATCATCGATGTCCGCGAAGTGACGAAGCCGATCGCTTCGCCGATCCGCAACGCCTATATCGATTTCAGCAAGATGACGACGAGCCTTGTCGCCGTCGTCACGGATGTCGTCAGAGACGGGCGGCGTGTGGTCGGCTACGGCTTCAATTCCAATGGGCGATACGGGCAGGGCGGGCTGATCCGCGAGCGCTTCAGGGACCGTATCCTGGAAGCGGCACCCGACAGTCTCGTCAACGATGCCGGCACCAATCTCGATCCGCAGCGGATCTGGGCGGCGATGATGAAGAACGAGAAGCCAGGCGGCCACGGCGAGCGTTCGGTCGCGGTCGGCACGATCGACATGGCGGTGTGGGATGCCGTTGCCAAGATCGAGGGCAAGCCGCTCTTCCGGTTGCTGGCGGATATGAAGGGCAGGCAAGCCGATCCCAGGGTCTTCGTCTATGCCGCCGGCGGATATTACTATCCCGGCAAGGACAACAGCGCGCTGCGCAGGGAGATGCGCACCTATCTCGACCGCGGCTATACTGTGGTCAAGATGAAGATCGGCGGGGCTTCGATCGACGAGGATCGCGGCCGTATCGAATCCGTGCTCGAGGAAATCGGGCCTGAGGCGCGGCTTGCCGTCGATGCAAACGGGCGTTTCGATCTGGAAACCGGCATCGCCTATGCCAAGATGCTGCGCGACTATCCGCTCTTCTGGTACGAGGAAATCGGCGATCCGCTCGATTATGCGCTGCAGGCGGCGATATCGGAATTCTACGATGCGCCGATGGCGACAGGCGAAAACCTGTTCTCGCATCAGGATGCCCGCAATCTGCTGCGCTATGGCGGCATGCGCGCCGACCGCGACTATCTGCAGTTCGACTGCGCGCTGTCCTATGGGCTCGTGGAATATCTGCGTACACTCGATGTGCTGCGTCAGTTCGGCTGGTCGCCCTCACGCTGCATTCCGCATGGCGGCCATCAGATGTCGCTCAACATTGCGGCTGGCCTCGGCCTTGGCGGCAATGAGAGCTATCCGGATCTTTTCCAGCCCTATGGCGGATTCCCGGATGGGGTAAAGGTCATCGACGGCCACATCACCATGCCGGAACTGCCCGGCATCGGCTTCGAAGGCAAGTCGGACCTCATCAAGGTCATGCGGGAACTGGCGGAGTAGGACGCAGGCCGGCGGTTTCAGGCCGCAATTCTCGCGGCAGCCAGATAGGTGCAGAACATCAGCGTCAGCTGCGTCCGCAAACCGCCGTCGATGAGCAGTTCCGACATGTTGCGGTCGAAGACGTTGCGGACGGTGCCGCAGAGCACGTTCAGCATCATCACGTTGACGGTGGCGAGATTGTCGAACTCTGCGTCCGAGGCGGTGGCGAACATGGCATGGCTTGCCGCTTCGATGCGCTGCGACATGGCCTCGACGATGCCGGCGACATCGATCTCGGCGGCGGCGCGGTAGAGGGCGATAGTGACGTCGCGGCGCTCGATCTTCACCTCGATATAGGTGCTGACGAGGGCATCAGCCATCTCTGCATAGGGCGCGCCGCGACGGGCAAGGCAGGCGGCTTCCACGCGTTCGGCCAGCATCGTCAGGTACCGCTCGTTGACCGCGTGGAACAGCGCCTGCTTGTTCGGAAAATACTGGTAGAGGGAGCCGACGGAGACGCCGGCTCTTTCGGCGACCCGCGTCGTCGTCAGGTCACCCGGACCGTCCGCTATCAAAACCTGAATCGTCGCTTCGAAAATCGCCTCGACGGTGTTCACCGACCGCGCCTGACGCGGTGATTTGCGGGCATTTGCGGCTGATATCTGCGCGGAAACCATATGCGAATTCAAAACCTGAAGAATCCTTCTTATTTTCAATCTGCGCGCACCGATCGAGATTTTCAAGGAACTTCAGGATGAACAGCACTGGACGTATCGCGCTCGTGACAGGCGCAAACAAGGGAATTGGATATGAAATCGCAAGACAGCTCGCCGGATCAGGCGTGTCTGTTCTGCTCGGCGCCCGCGATGCCGGGCGCGGCCAAGCCGCGGCGGATGACCTCGCCGGGCAGGGGCTCGACGTAGCGTTCATCCGGATCGACGTCTGCGATGCGGGAAGCATTGCGGCCGCCGCCGCAGAGATCGATGCGCGGCGCGGCCGTCTCGATATCCTCGTCAACAATGCCGGCATTGCCGACTATACGGATGGCGCGCCCGGCAAGGCCTCGCTCGATGCCGTGCGCAGCGAACTGGAGACCAATTTCATCGGGGCGCTCGCGGTGACGCAGGCGATGCTGCCGCTTTTGCGCAAGGCCAAGGCCGGGCGCATTGTCAACATGACCAGCAGCCTTGGCTCCCTGACGCTGAACGGCGATCCGAGCTGGCCGTTCTATGGCGTGCGGCTCATCGGCTACAATGCGTCGAAGGCGGCGCTGAACATGCTGACGGTCCAGCTCAATGCGGACCTCAGCGATACCGGGATCACCGCCGTATCGGCTTGCCCCGGCCTCGTGGCCACCGACCTCAGTGGTCATCGCGGCGACCGCACGCCCTCGGAGGCTGCGGCCTTTCCGGTGCGAATGGCTTTGCTTCAAGGGCACGACCTGAAAGGCATTTGCCAGAGCGAGCAGGGCGCTGTCCCCTGGTGACGGCCTTCTCGTTGGCAATTGACGGAAAGCGTGTCGGCCGCTGACGCATTGTGTGAGCAAGTTCAGAGGGATAGAAATAGGCACATAGGTGGTGGCCGGCTCTTGTCAGTCGAGGCGTGCGGCACGATGTCAAACGCTGAGGTTCGTCGCCGATCAGGATCGCAGGGAGGCGGGTTTCGGATGGTAATGTCCTATCGGCAGGCAGTGGCCGCCGCCGAAGATCTGGTGCGGACCGAGCCGCGGATCGTGTTCATGATGTGCGGTTTGGCAGGTTCCGGCAAGACGACCTTTGCGCAGCGGCTGGAGGCGCTCGGATGTGAGCGTTTCTCGATCGATGAAGAGGTCTGGCGGCATGACGGGCGTTTTGGCGTCGATTATCCGGAAGCTGCCTATGCCGATCTGCAGGCCGCCGCCGAAACGCGGCTGCGGCTCCGCCTTGAAGACCAGCTCATGCGCGGCACGAAGGCAGTGATCGATTTTGCCTTCTGGAATGGGGCGGTTCGCGCCCGCTACCGTGGGCTTGTCGAAGCTCGGGATCACCGGTGCTGCATCATTTATCTTCAGGTGGACGAGGCGATTTTGCGCGGCCGTTTGAGAGAACGCTCGGCACGACGTGATGCAAATGCCGCGTTTCCGATAACGGACGAGCTGCTCGCGAAATATATCCAAGGCTTCGATATTCCGAGCGGAGAAGAGGCCTGGATCGTGCAGGCGACATTCGATTGAGAAAGCCTCCCTGCGAGGGCGTGACGAAAGCCGCGCCCTCGAAATGTCAGGCGTCAATCGCGACCGCCGTGCGATATGCATGAGGTGGACGCAGGTATCGGATGATCTAACCGCCGGCGTCGGCACGGCATGCGGGCAGCGACAGCGATGGATATTGCCCAGCCGGTCCCATAAGCAATAGGGCAGGCAGAGATGCGATTGACGGACCGCAAATTTGCGGTTAGCTCTTACGCCCATGAAAATCGCAATGGTTCTCGTCGTGGTGATATCGCGCATGGGCAGGACGGTGTAACCGTCCGGCATCAGCCACCCATGCGCCGAACACAAGGTCCCTGACGGGGCCTTTTTTTGTGCCCCGTCGCAACCCAATCACCCTATCAACGACGGAAAATTGCTATGACCGGCGATAAGGCCAGCTTTACCCAAAATTCTCCCAATCCTTCTTCTTTCGGCCCCCTGATGAACGGCGGCGAGATCGTGCTGCGGGCGCTGCGCGACAATGGCGTCGAGCACATATTCGGCTATCCGGGCGCTGCCGTCCTGCCGATCTATGACGAGATCTTCCAGCAGGACGAGATCAAGCACCTGCTGGTGCGCCACGAGCAGGGCGCGGGACATGCAGCCGAGGGCTATGCGCGTTCGACCGGCAAGGTCGGCGTCATGCTGGTCACATCAGGACCGGGTGTCACCAATGCCGTCACCGCGCTGCAGGATGCGCTGATGGATTCCATTCCGCTCGTCTGCCTGACCGGGCAGGTGCCGACGACGCTGATCGGCACGGATGCCTTTCAGGAATGCGATACGGTCGGCATCACGCGGCCCTGCACCAAGCATAATTTCCTCGTCGATCACATCGACGATCTCGCAAGGACCATCCATCTCGCCTTCAGGATCGCGACGTCAGGCAGGCCGGGGCCGGTTCTGGTCGACATGCCGAAGGATGTGCTGTTTGCGAGCGGGCTTTATGTCGGACCGCAGGAGGTTTCGATGCCTGCGAACTATAAGCTGCCGAGGTGCGGCGATCAGGAGGCGATCGCTGCCGCGGTCAGGCTGATGGCGCAGGCTGAGCGGCCGGTCCTCTATACCGGCGGCGGCGTCATCAATTCCGGGCCGGAGGCCTCGCGGATGCTGCGGGAACTGGTGGAGCTGACCGGCTTTCCCATCACCTCGACGCTGATGGGGCTCGGCGCCTATCCGGCGAGCGGACCGAACTGGCTGAAGATGCCGGGCATGCACGGTTCCTATGAGGCAAACATGGCGATGCATGATTGCGACCTGATGATCGCCATCGGTGCGCGTTTCGACGATCGCGTCACCTCGCGTGTCGACGGGTTTTCGCCGGGTTCGAGGAAGATCCATATCGATGTCGATCCATCCTCGATCAACAAGAACGTATCCGTCGATATCGGCATAACCGGCGATGCGGCCGATGTGCTTCGGGAGATGATCGAAACCTGGCGGGCGCTTCCGGCCCGACCGGAGCGCGGGCGGCTGGATGCCTGGTGGGGCGAGATCGAGCGATGGCGGGCGCGAAACTCCTTTGCCTATGAGATGCGCCATGATGCGATCATGCCGCAATATGCGCTGGAGCGGCTGCATGCGCTGACGACCGATCTCGACCCTATCGTCACCACCGATGTCGGCCAGCATCAGATGTGGGCGGCACAGCTCTTCGGTATCGAAGGGCCGAACCGCTGGCTCACCTCGGGCGGGCTCGGCACCATGGGTTATGGTCTGCCGGCGGCGATCGGCGCGCAGATCGCCCATCCCGGGCGGCTGGTTCTCGGCATTGTCGGCGATGGCTCGGTGCAGATGACGCTGAAGGAGCTTTCGGCGGCCATGCAGCACCAGGCGCCGGTCAAGATCTTCATCCTCAACAATGCGCAGCTCGGCATGATCCGGCAATGGCAGCAGATCCTGCATGGCAACCGGCGGGATAAATCCTACTCCGCCTCGCTGCCTGATTTCGTCAAGCTGGCGGAAGCCTATGGCGCCGTGGGCCTGCGCTGCGAGAAGCCGGAGGAGCTGGATGAGAAGATCCGCGAGATGATCGCCACCGACCGGCCGGTTCTTTTCGACTGCCGGGTCGCGGCGCTGGAAAACGTCTATCCGATGGTCCGCAGCGGCCGGCCGCATAATGACATGCTGTTCGGCGAGGATGTCAGCGCGGCGGAAGCGGAGGGAGAATTCGGTTTCAGCCAGGGGCTGGTCTGAGCCTGCCGCGGCATCGGCCGGTGTCGAGTGCATCGGCCGATGCGCCTGCTGGAGGATATTACGTGTCGAGGCTTTCGGCAGGTGCCTCGTTGACTCGGGCGAATTTCAGATAGGGTATCGCGACGAGCGCAGCGATGAAAACATGCAGCAGCACCACTGCTACCGCCGCCTTCTCGTCCGGAAAATTGTAGGCGGCGATCGCCATCGCGACGCCTGGATGGCGCGCGCCCGTCGCCAGCGCCAGAACCACGCGATCATGGGCATGCGGCCCGCCCATGGCGTGGCCGACCAGCAGCCCGAACGCGGTAAAAAGTGCCAGAGACAGGATGAGCCCGTTGCCAACAAGCGCCCAGGTCGCAGGCAGCGTCACGATGAGGACCGGCACAGCCGCCAGAATGAGCAGGGCGGTTCCGAGCCGTGCGATCGGTTGCACGAACTGCCGCGCAACGACCGGGGCAAAGCGCTCGACCATCATCCCGAGCACGAGCGGCAGGATGACAGAGACGAGGACGATCGGCACGACACGGATGGCGGGCATCTGGTAGCGCTCGCCAAGGACGACATCTGCCAGTGCGATGGCGAGCGGAACGAGCACGACGGCGAGAAATGACGCTGTGACGCAGAGGCTGATCGCGTAGGAAGACGTCCCGGCCGCCTTACTCTGCCTTATCGTCAGGATCGGTGGAACCGGCGCCATTGCAAGGCCGATGAGGGCAATCTTGAGCGGCAGGGGCAGTGGAAAGAAGAACGCGGCCGCGAGGGCCAAACCCAGCATGACGATGTTCATCGACAGGATGGATTTGAACAGCAGGACCGGGCGGGCGAGCAAGTAGGTGACGTCGCTGAACGTTGCCCGTAGCCCGAGCGCAAAAACGATCAGGAACAGGCTGGCCTTCAGAGTGAGCGTGACAAAATCCGCAAATGTCATTGCTGCTCCCCACCGGATTGATCGTGCGCGGTGTTGACCGTACGGATCGATCGGTAGGGAAAAACAGCGGACCGCGGAAGTACGTTACGGTAAATGCCTGGTAACGGCGGCTTCGCGCCTGTAATGCCTGTCGCGCTCCTCCAAAAAAACCGGACGCTCGATCGCGCCCGGCGGATGCGCCGGCGATAATCTCTTGCGTCCTATTTCGACAGCACGACATGCGCCGCCAGTTCCGTCATCCCGTGGGATCTGACGGAGAAGCCGAGTGCGGGCAGATCGATGCCTTCGAACATGGCTTCACCCTTGCCGAGGACAACCGGGGAGATGGCGAAATGCATCTCGTCGACCAGGCCGGCCTTCAGATATTGCCTGACAGTGCTGACGCCGCCGCCGATCTTGATGTCCTTGTCGCCGGCTGCGGCCCTGGCTTTTTCCAGTGCCTCCTCGATGCCGCCGGTGACGAAATGGAAGGTGGTGCCGCCTTCCATGACGATGGGCTCGCGGGCATGGTGGGTGAGGATGAAGGTCGGCGCGTGGTAGGGCGGGTTCGGCCCCCACCAGCCTTTCCACGCGTCGTCCGGCCATTCGCCCCTGATCGGGCCGAACATGTTGCGGCCGAGGATGAAGGCGCCGAAGCCGGTATTGCCGGTCGAGGCATATTTCTCGTCGGTGCCGGTGGAGCCGTCATCCTTGCCGATCATGGCGCGGAAGGTGCGGGTGCCGAAGAACCACTGGTGTAGCTCCATGCCGCGCTTGCCGAGGGGATTTTCAAGACTCTGGTCCGGACCGGCGCCGAAACCGTCGACCGAAAGGGAAAATGCAGCAACGCGTACACGTGCCATGCCAGCCTCCATCTGATTGCATTTTGAAATCAGTTGTCTTGTCGCATGACTGATCCTATAATGCAACTGGTTTTCTCACGGAGTCGAATATGGATATCGAGATACGGTCGGGCTGCCCGATCAACCTGACGATGGAGGTGCTGGGCGACCGATGGAGCCTTGTCATCATCAGGGATATCATGTTCGGCAATCGCCGGCACTTTCGCGAGCTCCTGACGCAATCGGAGGAGGGCATCGCCTCCAATATCCTGGCGGCGCGTCTCAAACGGCTGATGTCCTGCGGGCTGATCACCAAGCTCGACGATCCCTCCCACAGCCAGAAGGCGATCTACAGCCTGACAGAAGCCTCCATCCAGCTCGTGCCCATGTTCGCGATGATCGGCGCCTGGGGGCGGCGGTTCCTGCCTGTGAGCGAGGATCTGAGCATCCGCGCCGAGCTGCTGGAGGAGGGCGGGCAGAAGTTGTGGGACGAGTTCATGGAGGACCTGAGACGGATCCATATCGTGGACCCGATCGGCGGGGCGAATGGATCCGTGAAATCGCCGGTGTTGGCGCGGCTGACGGCGGCGTTTCTCGCGGTGCGGGCGAAGATGGATGCGGCGGCGGGGTAGTGCGCGCTCAAATGCAGTGGCAGGATGGAAAGACTGAAAACGGCCGTGAACCCATGAGAGCTTGATGATTGGGTTCGGTGGAAATCGTCATGCAATTCGACTATTCGTGGCGAATGCTCAAGTTTCTAGAACAACAGCTCGGTCAAGGCTGGGCGGCCGAGCCAAATGCGCCAGAGCCTCAGGTGTCGGTTGCGGACAGCTCGGTTAACGTCCGTTTCCGCTCCTACAGGCCCGTGCGAGACAAAGAGCGGTTGGGTATGGCGAAGGCTTTCAGCCTATTCTCAAAGGGAAGCCCGAAGTTCGATGAGGCATGGGGCACGCTAAGCTTTATTGATTGCACCCGGTGGCGCTGGGACGGTACCAACGATCATGAATGGTACAAGGTGGATGGCCATGGTCGTTACAGTGGCATCGCTCCGCATTGGGGAAAATTCTACGAGTTGATTGGTCACGATCCGATCCGCGATGCCGTGCCTTGGGAGACAATCCGGGCCGACACCGCCAACTCTCGACATTTTCTCTACTATTTCCGCGACGAGACGCTTGAGTTCATGGCTGACGAGTGGTCGTTCGCCCCTAATCTGACGGACTAATTTTTGTGTTTGTATAGGGCTGAGCCTTTTCTGGCGAGATGACAGCCATTCCTCGTCGATCGATTCACGACGATGCCTCAAGATCTCCTTTCCAGCAGATTGGATAACAGGCTGGCACCAACAGGGACCAACTCATAAGCAAGCGGCTGGGCCGTTGGGTTTTGCCTTCAGGGCTATTTCGTCGGCCATGTAGACAGCGCCTGATCGGCGATGGCGTTCAGCATCTCGCGGCTGAAGCCGGCCTTGGCCTGCACGGCCATGCCGTGGGTCATAGCCAGGATGAAGGCGGCCAGCGTTTCGGGGCTGGCGGTTTCCGGCAGGTCGCCTTCCGCTTTGGCGCGTTCGAAACGTTCCTGAATATCGGCCTGGCCGGCGGCGCGGAAATCGATCAGCGCCTGGCGCACCGGCTCGGTCTCATTCGATCCGGCCATGGCGCCATTGATGCCGAGGCAGCCCGTATGGTCGGGGAAGCGGGTGTTCAGTTCGATGGCCTTGTAGAGGATGTGGGCGGCGACCTCGCGTGAGGTCGGCAGTTTCAGCGCCACCGGGAGGTAATCCAGATAGCGCTCGGAATAGCGGTCCAGCGCCTTGCGGAAGAGGGCTTCCTTGTTGCCGAAGGCGGAATAGAGGGCGGGGCGCTCGATGCCGGCGGCCTCCGTCAGGTCGGCATAGGACGTGCCTTCGTAGCCCTTGCGCCAGAAGAGGCACAGGGCGGAATCGAGCACTTTTTCCACGTCAAATTCGCGATGGCGTCCCATCAGGTCAGTCCGATCAATTTCATAACGACCGTTATTAAACTACTTGACAGGCGTTGTCTACATTTCATACCAATCGTTACTGTAACGGTCGTTACAGAAAAATGCGCGGCCTGCGATGACGGCAGGCGGGCGCCTGGACGGGGTAGAAAGGACACTCATGTCTCAGATTTTGAAGGGAAAGGTCGCTCTCGTGACCGGTGGTTCGCGCGGACTTGGAGCGGCGACGGCGGAAGCGCTGGCCGATCAGGGCGCTGATGTTGCGATCAGCTACGTGGCCTCGGCCGGGAAGGCGGAGGCTGTGGTCGAGAGGCTGCGGGCGAAGGGTGTGCGGGCTCTGGCGATCCAGAGCGACCAGGCCGATACGGCCGCTGCCAAACCGCTGATCGACACGGTCATTGCCACTTTCGGCAAGCTCGACATCCTCGTCAACAATGCGGCGATCGCCGTGCAGGGCAAGACGGTCGATGATCCCGAACTCGACGTGGTCAATCTCGACCGCCAATGGCAGACCAATGTGCTGGGGCCGGTGTCGGTGACGCGGGCGGCGGCTCCGGTGCTGTCTGATGGCGGCCGGATTCTCTTCATCGGTTCGCTGTTCGGTACACGCGTGCTGGTTCCGGGTGTCGCCGATTATGCCGGTACGAAGGCCGCGCTCATCGGCTATGCGAAGGGTGTGGCGCGCGATCTCGGCAGGCGCAACATCACCGTCAACGTCGTCCAGCCCGGCGTGATGCCGACCGACATGTCCGTCGAAGCGCTGGGAGACACCGTGCCCGACGCACTTCTCGACCTGCATCCCATCAGGCGCATTGCGACGCTTGAGGAGGTCTCCGCGCTCATCTGCCATCTGGCGGGGCCGCATGGCGGTTACATGAGCGGCGGCGTCATCGATGTCGCCGGCGGACTTGGGATCTGACGACTTGGAACGCTCTGCACCTGCGGGACTGAAAGGCCCCGCAGGTGCATTTGCGGCTCAGGCTGCGAGAGCGCCATAATCCATCGCGTCGAGATCGGCGATCAGGCCGGGTCCGACAGGATTCCATCCGAGGATGCGGCGGGTCTTTGCGCTGGAGGCCGGGAAGTCGAGGCCGGCGAAAATCGCCATCCAGCCGAAATGCTCGGCCGCCTTTTCCGGCGCGACCGAGATGACCGGCAGCTTCAGGCCGCGGCCGAGGGCTTCGGCGATCTCGCGGGTGGCGATGCCTTCTTCGGCAACGGCATTGTAGCGGGCGCCTGATACGGCTCTTTCGATGGCAAGCCGGTAGAGGAGGGCAACGTCCAGCAGGTGGCCGGCCGGGAAGCGGTTGCGGCCTTCGCCGACATAGCCGACAGCGCCATTCTGCCGGGCGATTTCGATGAGCGGGGAGACGAGGCCCTGCTTGAACGTGTTGTGAACCTGGGGAAGGCGCATGACCGAGACGTTGACGCCCTGGTCGAGAAGCGCATTGCCGGCCCGTTCGGACGCGATGCGCGGGTTGGGATGCTCGTCATTGAAGACGTCCTCGCTCGCGGGTTCGCCGAGATGGGCATTGCCGATGCCGGTGCCCGAGGTGATCAGCAGCGGGCGGTTGGAGCCCTTCAGCGCCTCGCCCATGGCGGCAATGACGCGGCTATCCTTCTGGCAATTCTCGACGAAGCGGGAGAAATCATGGTCGAAGGCCGTATGGATGACGGCATCGGCCTTTTCGACGCCGCGACGGACGCTCTCGGGTTCTTCCAGCACGCCCTTGTGAGCTTCGACGCCTGCCTGTTCGAGCGCTTTGGCGCCGGCGTCCGAGCGGGTCATGCCGATGACATGATGGCCTGCCTTCAGGAGTTCGGGGACGATGGCCGAGCCGATGAAGCCGGTGGCGCCGGTGAGGAAGATGCGCATGTCGTGTCTCCTTATTGCGATGAAGCCCACTATTGCGCTATGTTTTATGCTGTTAAAGTAGTGACGTTATCCTATTATAATGGCTAACAGGAATATTATGAGCACTGACGTCAACTCCCTCGGCACCTTCCTTCGCGACCGCCGCTCGCGCCTCGATCCGGCTGTATTCGGTTTTTCCGGGCGACGGCGCACGCCGGGCTTGAGGCGGGAAGAGGTGGCACAGCGCGCCAATATAAGCCCGACCTGGTACACATGGCTGGAGCAGGGACGGGGCGGAGCGCCATCGGCCGATGTCCTGAACCGGATCGCCAGTGGCCTGATGCTGACCGAGCCGGAGCGCGAGCATCTCTTCATCCTCGGCCTCGGCCGGCCGCCCGAGGTGCGCTACCGCGCCGTGGAGGGCATCAGCCCGCGCCTGCAACGGCTTCTCGATACGCTCGAGGTGAGCCCGGCACTGGTGCGCACGGCGGCCTGGGATATCGTGGCGTGGAACCGCGCAGCGACCATCGTCATGACCGACTATGGCAAGCTTGCGCCCGATGACAGGAACGTTTTGCGCCTGCTGTTCTCCAATCCCGGCGTCCGCAACGTCCAGCACGACTGGGATGCCATGGCGCGTTTCGTCGTCGGGGCCTTCCGGGCGGATGCGGCGCGGGCGGGGGCGACCTCGGAAATAGCAGATCTGGTTGAGGAGCTTTGCCGCACGAGCGCCGAGTTCAAGCGGATCTGGGAGGAGAACGAGGTGATCGCCCATGGCGAGGGAACCAAGCGGCTGAGACATCCTGTTCTCGGCGATATCGAGCTTGAATATTCCGGCTTTGCAATCGACGGCAGGCCGGATCTCAACATGGTCGTCTATAATCCCGTCGATCCGGATCTGGCCGAGCGTATTCGAAGCCTCGTCCGCGCGGTCTGATTTATATGGAATAAAACGGAGTATTGGCTATCTGTCGAAGATTGTTGATGATGGTTGTTGACGAACACGCCATCGCGAGCCGTATAACCAGTTGAAGATTTTAAAATATGTCTGCAACTAGATATGAAAATCTAAAAAACCTCCGGAAAAACATCATCGGTATAACCGATTTTTTACTTATATTTTTCATTGCTATCGAGGGATGTGTTGTATACAATAATGTTGTTTTCGACAAAAATAGAGATTTATACAATATTTATTTGAAAGGAAATTATAAAAATTTCGAATTTTTAGATCGAGGTGACGAGCTTTTTATTGCTGCTTCTCGTTATGTTGACTGTAAAAAATCAAAAATAAATAGGGGGGAGAGAGTTGATATTCTCTATGAGAGTATATTCTTCATTGAGGTCGCAGTTTATCTTGAAGTGGATATCGGCGAGCAGACTCAAGATGGATGTGTAGAGCAAGTGCTCGTCAGAAACGTTCCTTAACCAATTAAATCCTGACGCGCGAAAAAACGACGGAGCGAATGTGGCGGGTTTAAACCCTCTTGGGGAGCGTATAACCAAGCATACCATGCTTATTGAGGTCAGGCGCGTCTACGCAGCGTGAAGACTGTCAGCTCCGAGGGCCGGCCGAGCCTGAGCGCAAAGCCCGGCCAGAGCGCGGTCCCGTTATTGACATAGAGCTGCATGCCGCCGACGTGGTAGTGGCCGGAGACGAAACCGCCATTGGCGCGGGCGACCAGACGGTCGAGGCCGAACACCATGCCGCCATGGGTATGTCCCGACAGCTGCAGGGCAATGCCTCTCTTGGCGGTCTCGGCTGCCATTCTCGGCTGATGGTCGAGGAGGATGATCGGGGCTTCGGCCGGAGCGCCGTTCAATGCCGCGGCAAGGTCCGGGTTCGGCATGGTTCTGCCGAAAGCCGCAAGATCCGTCACGCCGGCAATGACGATGCGGCTCGCCTCGCGCTCGATGACGGCGTGCTCATTCATCAGCATGCGCATGCCGAGACTGGCGTCGTGCTGCATCCACTCGTCGTAGCCGAAATAATATTCGTGATTGCCGGGGATGGCGAAGATGCCATCGGGCGCCTGAAGCTTCGCCAGGGGGGCGACATCCGCCCGCCGCTTTTCGAGGCGGCCGTCGATGAAATCGCCGGTCACGACGATCAGGTCGGTTTTCAGCTCATTGGCCTTCCTGACGAGGGTTTCGGCCCAGGAGGCCGGGAAGAGACGGCTGAGATGCAGGTCGGTCAATTGCAGCAGGCGGTAGCCCTCGAAGGCTTCGGGCAGGTCCCGGATCGAGATCTCTACGTTTTTCACCGGCGGAATGCGCACCGCTCCGGCAACGCCGAAAGCGGCCAGACCGAAGGCTGCAAGCCCGATGACATAGCGGACTTCAGGGGGTACGGCCGGAAATCGGCCCTCGATGAGGGCAAGGACAAGCGACACGACATCGAGCGCGATCTGGAAGACGGCGAGCAGGAGCGTGGCGCCGAATAGGAAATTCAGGACGATAATCAGCGGGCGCGGATATTCGGGCGCGAAGACGGAACCCGAGGATATACGGTTCAGCAGCACCTGCTGCGAGGCGATGAGGAGCAGGCCGGCAAGCAGGGCCTTGGCGGGCCAGATCCATGGCAGGGGGAGAATGAATCTCAGGACGACGACGAGCCAAGGGAGCCCGAGAACGAAATGGAACATCAAATAGGCCTGTGATTATCGATGCTTATCGGAGGCAATGAAGAGATTGAATCTGGTGTCTCCGGCGTTCTGCACAAGGGGCTCATCAGTCTATATGTTCGCCGGCCTGGCCTTGGCCCGGGCCAAGCGCTCAGCCTGGCGTCTGCGCTTCGGCGAACAACCATCCGATCACGGTTTCCCGCGCGGCAGATTTCCGGTGGCGGGGCCAGACGAGGTAGATATCCGAAGGGCCGCGCAGCCTGGCTTCGAAAACACGCACCAGCCGGCCCCGGGCGAGGTCCTCGGTGACGAAGCCGCCATTGGCAAGAACGATGCCCTGTCCGGCAATCGCCGCCTCGATGGCGTGCGCGGTCTGCGAAAAGCTGATGCCCTTGAAGGTGGGGCTGCTGCTGTTGGCGAGGTGACGCTCGACGAATTCATGCCAGAGATTGTGGGCATCGTGCAGCAGCGGATAGGCTGAAAGCTCCTCGGCCGTGCGCGGCGGGTTGCGGCCGGCAAGCAGCAGCGGGCTGCAGACGGCGATGACCTCCTGTTCGAACAGGAGCTCGGCATTCAGCCCCGGTCCGAAGGGCGGACGGCCATAGCGGACGGCGAGATCGACGCCATCGGCGGCGAAATTCGAGATGCGCTCGGTCGCCAGGATATGCAGGTCGAGATCGGGATGCAGGGCGGTGAAGTCAGGCAGGCGCGGGATCAGCCATTTCGACGCGAAGGTCGGCGTCGTACTGATCGTGAGCTTGATCGCCTGCGGCTTCAGTTCGTCCGTTGCCCGAGCGATGATCTCGAAGGCGCGCCTGATATCGGCGATGTAACGACGGCCCTCGGCCGTTAGCGTCAAGGTGCGGGGAAGTCGCTCGAACAGGGCCATGCCGAGTTGCGCCTCGAGCCCTCGGACCTGCTGGGCGACGGCGCCCTGCGTGACACCGAGCTCTTCGGCGGCGAGCCTGAAGTTGAGGTGGCGCGCGGCGACCTCGAAGGCTCTGAGGCCATTGAGGGAGGGAAGCTTTCCCGGGATATCGCTCATCGAGTAGTTTTTCTACTGGCAAAGAAGAGGAGAACTGTTTCGCGCTCCCGCAGCGAACATGATACCGTGCACACAGATACCAATCAATCGACGATATCGTTTCAGGAGGGCACCGGCATGTCAGTAGAAAAAGTGGCCGTAATCACGGCAGGCGGCAGCGGCATGGGAGCCGAAAGCGCAAGACGCCTTGCGGCCGATGGCTACAAGGTCGCGATCCTGTCTTCGTCCGGCAAAGGCGAGGCGCTTGCCCGGGAACTCGGCGGTGTCGGCGTGACCGGCTCCAACCAGTCGAACGACGATCTGAAGCGGCTGGTCGATGCCGCGATGGGCGCCTGGGGCCGCATCGACGTTCTCGTCAACAGCGCAGGCCATGGGCCGCGCGCCGCGCTCAACGAGATCACCGACGAGCAGTGGCATACGGGCATGGACGTCTATCTGATGAACGTCATCCGCCCTGTGCGGCTGGTCACCCCGATCATGCAGGCGCAGAAGAAGGGCGCGATCGTCAATATCTCGACTGCCTGGGTCTTCGAGCCGTCGACGATGTTTCCGACTTCGGCGGTCTTCCGCGCCGGCCTTGCCGCCTATACCAAGCTCTTTGCCGACACCTATGCGGCCGAAAACATCCGCATGAACAACGTGCTGCCCGGCTGGATCGACAGCCTTCCGGCTACCGAGGCGCGACGCGAGACCGTGCCGATGCAGCGCTACGGCACGAGTGCGGAAGTGGCGGCGACCATCGCGTTTCTGGTGTCCGATGGGGCGGGGTATATTACCGGCCAGAGCCTGAAGGTGGATGGCGGGTTGATGCGGTCGGTTTGAGGGGACCGGATGGCGGACGGCTGGTTGTCGAGGGCAGGGTAGCTTGAACTATTCCGCTCTCAGCCTATTGTCAGGCGGTGGACATTGCACCCATGCCCGCGACGATCGAGAAGGCCAGATGCCATGAACAAGTTCACCGTAACCATCACGCGAGAGATCGAAGCCGATACCGCCGAGGAGGCTGCGCTTCTCCTGTATCAGGAGCTTGCGCGGGACGCGGCGCCGCTTCGCTATCTGGTTGCCGATGAGACGAAGCGGACGCGGACTGTGACGCTCGATCGGGCAAAGGCGGATGAATTCGCAGCCGTCGATCACACTGCCGATCCAGGTAACTGGTAGGCGGGATGGCAGGTGCCGGGGCGGGGAGGACCGCTCGCCCGGGCCATCATTTTTTCTCCCCGAGATACTGAAACAGCGTCTCCTTCCACGCCTCGTCGTGGATCGCTTCGAGAATGGCGACATCGATAGGCTTGCGGTAGCGGCTGCCGGCGGGCATCGCCATGCCGTAGTTCTGCGGCTCGAAGACGGTGTCCAGTACTTGCACGCTGGTCGGAAACTGCTGTTCGGCCGTCCATGCAAGCAGCGGCTTGTCATAGACGAAGGCATCGATCGAGCCTGACGTCAGCGCCCGGAAGCCGTCCTGCACATTGGCGAAATCCCGGTGCCTGATGCGTTCCCCGTCGAGAAATCCTGTGGTCGCCGATCCCGACACGGCACCGACGCGTGCCCGCGGCAGGTCTTCTGCGCCGTTCACCAACCCCCGGATCTGACGCGTCGTGAGCGCGGAGGTGACGCTTGCGGTGAAGACGGCGATGGTGATGATCGACATGACCATCCAGAGGATCGCGAGCGTTCGTCCTCCGAGCGTTTTCGGGCCGCGATGACCGGTACTTGCCTGCGTCATCGCTTCAGCCGACCACCAGATGCTGGCGCCGAGCCCCCTGGCGGCGCCGCCGCCGAAATCCTCGTTGTGGCGGTGCTCAAAGAGCCAGATCAAGGCGCCAACGGCCAGCGAGATGCCGATGAGGGCGCCGACCGCCTGCAGGAAGCCAAGGGAAGTCATCGTCTGGGTGATCTCGTACCAGACGGAAGCGCTGTGGACGGAGACGGCGATGCCGAGGCCGGTATTGTAGAATGGCTGGGAGAAATCGACATTGCGCTCCCGGTCGGCCGTGATGGTGATGGCGGCGACGGAGAGATCGTAATCGCCGCGCTTCGTTGCCTCGATCAGGCTCTGCACCGAGGGTTCCTCGACAAGCCGGTATTGGAGCCCGAGTTTTTCCGCGACCTGGCGCCAGAGTTCGATCGACAGGCCGGTCCAACTGCCATCCGGCCCCTTCATGGCAAAGGGCGGAGCCTCCTTGGTGCCGACCACCAGTTCGCGGTCCGGAAATTCCGGCGGGGCGGCAAGGGCCGGAAATGGCGAAGATAGGGTGAGGCTTAAGATAAACGGCAGCATGAAGACGCGCAGGCCGCGATATCTGCCGATCCCGGGGGAGGAAGCGATGGTCGCTGTCATGCACCTTCTCCCGCTTTCTGGGGCTCCGTTTTAGAGGACCGCGATGCATCTGCTGGCGCTAGAGGTATAGGGCACAATGCCGAGGGCAAGCCGGATGTGGCAATCGGCTGCGGCAACGACCGGCTTATCCTCGACGACTGCAGGCATCCGGCAAGTACGCAACGGTAAATGCAATGTTGATTTACGGGGCGGTGTGGGGGCATGGGTTGATTGGCGGTTGGTAGGATGGCGAGCGGCCCCTCCGACCCTTCGGGTCACCTGACCGGGGCGAGCCTGGGGTCTCGACCCGTCCTCCGGTTTCGCTACGGTATTGTATGCCATGTCCCCTCTACCCAGCGGGGAGAGGGCTAGGGTGAGGGGGCACCGGGCTCCGTGTGGAGATGAGATCCATCATTGCTGAGCCTAGCTCACAAGACTTTCCCGCATTCCTCGTCTAATCCGGATAATTCATCGACGCTATATCCCATCCGGCACAGCTTCTGGTGCCCGTCAGCATTCAACAGCCTTGCAGGGGATAAACCATTGAGAACATCAGCATTTGCCGCAACCGATGCGAATACGCCGTTGCAACCTTTCTCTTTCGACCGCCGGGAACTGCGTCCAGAGGACGTGGCGATCGATATTCTCTATTGCGGCGTCTGCCATACGGACCTGCACATGGCCCGCAACGACTGGGGCTTTTCGGCCTATCCGGTCGTGCCGGGCCATGAGATCGTCGGGCGGGTGTCTGCCGTCGGGAGTGCCGTTTCACGCTTCAAGGCGGGCGACAATGTTGCCGTCGGCACGATCGGCGACAGCTGCATGGAGTGCCCCAACTGCCGGCGCAACGAAGAGCAGATGTGCTACAAGGGTGTGACCGTCACCTATAATGGCCAGGACCGGGTGACGGGCGAGACCACCTATGGCGGCTATTCAGATCATATCGTCGTGCGCGAGGAATTCGTTCTCAGCGTGCCCGACGGGCTGGACCTTTCGCGGGTCGGGCCGCTGCTTTGCGCCGGGATTACCACCTATTCGCCGCTGCGTACGTGGAATGTCGGCCCCGGCAGCCGGGTGGGCGTGATCGGGCTTGGCGGGCTCGGGCATCTCGCCGTCAAGTTCGCTTCGGCGCTCGGTGCTGAGGTAACTGTGCTGACGCGCTCGGCGGGCAAGATCGCGACGGCACGCGAACTCGGTGCCGACAAGGTGCTGCTGTCGACCGATGCCAAGGCGATGGAAGCTGCCGCCTTCGCCTTCGACGTGATCATCGATACCGTGCCTTACGAGCATGATCTCGGCCCCTACCTCGACACGCTCGATTCCGACGGCACGCTGGTCATTGCCGGCTCGCTGGTCGATACGCCGAAATTCAGCAACCTGTCGCTGATCAGGGGGCGCCGGCGCATTGCCGGCACGCCGAGCGGCGGGATCAGGCAGACGCAGGAAATGCTGGATTTCTGCGGCCGCAAGAACATTCTGCCGGAATGCGAGATGATCGCCATGGGCGATATCGCCAAGGCCTTCGAGCGTATGGAGCGCGGCGATGTGCGCTACCGCTTCGTTATCGACATGGCAACGATGCCGGCGGCGCAGGCGACCTGACGTCGCTCACCGTTTCGGGATGGCGCGCAGCGCTTCCACGAAGACCGAAAGGGCCGGCGGCATCTGTCGCCGGCTCGGATAATAGATGGAATAGCCGGTGAATGGCGGGCAATAGTCTTCCAGCACGCGGATCAGCCGGCCGCTTCTGATATGCTCGGCGGTAAAATCCTCGAAGACATAGACGAGGCCGGAGCCTGACAGCGCCGCTTCGACCATCATGTCCGAATCGTTGACCATGAAGCTGCCCGAGACCTTCACTTCGATATCGCGGCCGTCCTCGGTGAATTCCCAGGCATAAGCGCCTCCTGCAGAGGTCATGTAATAGGTCACGCAATCGTGGTCGGCGAGGTCGCGCGGGGTTTTCGGTATCGGGTGGCGGACGAAATATTCGGGCGAGCCGACAATCGCCGCGCGGATATCCGGCCCGATGCGCAGGCCCACCATATCCTTGTCGATGCGTTCGCCGAAGCGAATGCCGGCATCGAAGCGCGAGGCGACGATATCCTCGAACCGATCGCCGATGATGAGCTCCACGCGGATATCCGGGTAGGTGCGGTGAAACGCCGGCAGGATCGGCATGACGAGCGATGTCGCGGCATGTTTGCCCGCGGTGATGCGCACGGTGCCGGAGGGCTTTTCCCTGAGATTGCCGAGTTCCTGCAGGCCGCGATTGATCTCGGCAAAAGCGGGCTGGAGGGTGAGGAGCAGGCGCTCGCCAGCCTCTGTCGTGGCCACGCTGCGGGTGGTGCGGGCGAGAAGCCGTATGCCGAGCCGCTCCTCCAGCTGGCGCATCATGTGGCTGAGACCGGAGGAAGATATGCCGAGCCGGGCGGCGGCCCTGGTGAAGCTGCGCTCCTCGGCAACGATGAGGAAGGCGGCGAGATCATCGAAATCGTGACGCTTCATTGCTGATCTGTCTTCAGGAGTGAAAGGGAATGCGGCGGCTGCCTCACATATTTAGGGCAAGGGCGAGGGTGCCTGCAAGATCGGTGCCCGGTGCGACCCTTGGTCCTGCAAATCCGCAATGACACTAATTTGACTTCGTGCTAATGTAGAATCTACTGATGGTCGGAGGAGTAACCATGAGTATTTTCGATGGCTTAGGCGGCGTTCTCTCTGATGTGCTTGCCGGCAGGCAAGTCGATTACGTCGCGGTTGCAACCAGAATATTCGACAATGCCGGCGGCCTGCAGGGCATTGTCTCCCAACTCAACTCGGCGGGTCTCGGCCAGCAGGTTTCATCCTGGATCGGCACCGGCCACAATCTCCCGGTATCGGCAGAACAGATCGAGGCAGCCTTGTCCTCCGATCAACTGCGCGACCTTGCCGCCAAGTTCGGCGTCAACACCGACGAGGTCTCCAAGCTGCTTGCCGAGCATCTGCCGCAAGCGGTCGATGCGGCAACGCCCAATGGTACCGTTTCGTAAGCCTGGAAGATGCGGGGCCACGGTGATGCGCGGCCCCGATGACGTGCGTGCCTTGACTGCCCCCAACCGAGGATATCCCATGATTGCGAGATTGCTTGTGCCCGCTTCCGCCGGAGCGTTGATTGCCGCCGCCTTCTTCGTCTCTCCGGCCTCTGCGCTGACCATGAAGGAATGCAGCGCCAAATATCAGACGGCCAAGGCCGATGGCTCGGCCAAGGACATGAAGTGGAACGATTTCCGGGCGAAATTCTGCGGCGCTGATGCGGCCGCTGAAGATGCCGCCGATGACAAGGCAGTCGCCGCAACCACGGACAAAGAGCCCGCAAAGGCGACGATGAAGGCGCCCAAGGGCGTGACCATGCCGAAAGCGATCGACAAGAAATATGCAAGCGAAACGCCTGCCAAGGGCCGGCTGCACACCTGCGTCGACAGCTACCATGCCAACAAGGATGCCGGGACGCTGAACGATCTGAAGTGGATCCAGAAGGGCGGCGGTTATTGGAGCCTTTGCAATACGGCGCTGAAGGCTGGGACTTGAGGCTGTCCAGATAGGCCGGTGTGCGCGTTTGCGCGGGATGATTGTCGGCTTTGTCCCGTGTGGCACCCCCCTCTGTCCTGCCGGACATCTCCCCCCACAAGGGGGGAGATCGACAAGCGGCGTGACCTTCGCACATCTCTGACGTTGCGCCGATTGCAATGCTTGTTGTTTGGGGAAACTCGAACTCCCAGCCAATCTCCCCCCTTGTGGGGGAGATGCCCGGCAGGGCAGAGGGGGGTGCCCCGGATTACCGTCCGTCGCCGCACCTCTGCCTTACGCCCCTAGTTCAACGCCATGCGTCTTTTACAATAGCGCTGTCGCTGCGTCTCAAACGACTCCAGTCGGTCGAGGATGAAATCGTCTTCCTGCGGCACGGTTTCGCGAATTTTCAGGATGGGCTCCCCGTCGCGCAGGCGTCGAGCAATAGACAGGGTGCGAAGCCCTCGTTTTAGCTCCGACGATTGCCATCTCTTGAAAGTCGTCGCCGTCGTTCCAGCCTCGACAAGGCGAGTGACGTGATCGAACCTTTCATCGGTGGCCGTAACCGCCCACCCGAGTGCCATGTTTCGCACGAGGAGATCGTAATCGGACACGCACGCGGCAAGGCTGTGCGCAATTCCATCATTGTAGATGAGTGTGTTTCTTACGAAGCTGATGAAGGCCCGTCGTGCCCAGCCGAGCGGGTCGCCTCCCAGTTTTTCGACCGCCGCATTCAGATCGGTATCGTCGGGATAATCGACATCGAAAAGGCAGGATATCCCGTAGGCCTGCGTTGACGAATGATCGGATTCCAGGAGATCGACGAGATATTTGACGTCGATACCGTTGCTCCACCTCTTCAGGAGGCATTGCAAGATATCGTAGGAAAGATTTTCATCGTTTCGGAGGCGAAGAAGTTCCTCTGTCTCAAGCAGAGAAAGATCAGGCTTCATTTTGGAAACCGGCTCTGATGCCGTTATGTTGAACGCGCCATCGCTAGCAGGCAAGCCCGGCGCGGGCAAGCCTTCCGCTCGCCCGGCCTTCGGCGGTCATAGCGGCATGGTCTCCGTGGTCTCGTCGCGTTGCTGCAGGATGCGGTCGATCAGGCCCCATTCCAGAGCTTCCTCGGCCGTCATGAAGCGGTCGCGATCCATGGCGTTCTCGAACTCGCCATAGGATCGCCCGCAATGCTCGGCGTAGAGGCTGGTCATGCGCAGCTTGATCTTCCGGATTTCCTCGGCATGGATGAAGATATCGGAAGCCTGTCCCTGGAAGCCGCCGAGGGGCTGGTGGATGAGGATGCTGGCATTGGGGAGTGCCGCCCTCTCGCCCGGCTGGCCGGCCATCAGCAGGAAGGAGCCCATCGAGCGCGCCGTTCCCATGCAGAGCGTGTGCACCGGTGCGCGGATGAAGCGCATCGTGTCATACATTGCAAAGCCGCTGGTGACGACGCCGCCCGGCGAATTGATGTAGAGATTGATCGGCTTCTTCGGGTTTTCCGCTTCGAGGAACAGAAGCTGGGCGCAGACGAGGGCGGAGACCGTGTCGTTGATCTCGCCGTTCAGAAAGATGATCCGCTCGCGCAGGAGGCGGGAATAGATGTCGAAGGATCGCTCCCCTCGGGAGGATTGTTCGACGACCATAGGGACGAGTTGCATCGCTTCGCGCATCGGCGAACTCCAATTTTCCGGTGATTGATGGGGGAGAGGCCTGCCGCGTCAGGCGGCGAGCATCATGGTCCGGCTGTTGCCGTTGGCGACCGATTTCCTCAGCTGCTCGACAGTGGCGCCGGTCAGCTCGTGGACGATCCGCAGACTGGTTCCGCCGGCTGGATTCGGCGCGATCGTGAAGGTGACCGTGCTTTCGAGGTAGGGCGGGGCATCGTCGCGCAATCGGTAGCGGATTTCCTTGCCCGGTGTCTCCGAGACGGATTGCGGCTCGGCAAGCGCTTCCTTCGGCAGCCATTTCTCGCGGAATTCCGCAATGCTGATCGCCCGCCAGACCTTTTCCGGCGGCGCATCCAGCTCGTATTTCTGTTCGAATCCGGTTTGCGGCGCCCTTGCCTGTATCTCGGCCGTCATCTCGTTCATTGGTCCATATCCTTCAGCAAGAGCTTCAGAGCATCGATACGGGCTGGCCAGTAGGCGCGGTATTTCGCCAGCCATTGGGCGATGAGGGCAAGCCCCTCGGGATCGACCTCGTAATTCACGAAACGGCCCTCCTTCTGTTCGCGCACCAGCCGTGCCGACCGCAGCACCGCGAGATGCTGGGACATGGCCGGCTGGCTGATATCCATGCCCTGGCGAAGGGTGCTGGCATTCATGCTGCCATTCGCCAGCTTTTCGAAGATCGTGCGGCGGGTCGGGTCGGCGAGAGCGCGAAAGATATCATGTTCCATCACGACAACACATAAGCATAGACTTATGCGATTCGCAAGAGGGCTGCATGGACAGGCTCACTCAGCGCGGTGCAGCTTCTGTCCGGCGACATCCAGAATTTCCTCCGCCATCTCTTCGCTGGTCGCGATGCGCGCCAAGGTCAGCGCGCCGACGAGCGTGGCGAAGGCGGCAATTCCCTTACGGCGGCTGGCTCTGGTGCCGGAAGGGCCGGAGCGGGCGAGTTCGCTGCCGAGGGAGGAGATGGGGCAGGAGGGTACGGCCTTGCCGCCGGCCCGGGCGCCTTCGATATGGGCATTGACGGCCTCGTCGAAGCCGGCCTCGCCGCTGACGATCGAGGCCTTTGTCACCCAGAACCGCGCAGTTTTCGAGCCGACGGCCTAGGGCCTGCGGTCAGGGCCAAGCATCGCTTGCGGCGAGGTAAAGCCGCCGGGAAGTTCGCCGCGGTCGCGCCCAACAAGCCCGGTCGCTCGAGCGGCGGATGGCCGCTGGAGCCGAACTCAAGCGACCACGGCCAGGCCGGGCGAAGCGCGCAAGCGGGCTATGTCGCGCGCCGGTGGCTCGCCAAAGTGGCGGCGATATTCGCGACTGAATTGCGAAGGGCTCTCGTAACCGACGAGGAAGGCCGCAGTCGCGATGTCCATGTCCTGGACCAGCATCAGGCTGCGCGCGTCCTGCAGACGGAGCTGCTTCTGGAATTGCAGCGGCGTCATCGCCGTCACGGCGCGGAAGTGCTCGTGCAGGCTTGATGGACTCATGCCGACTTCCGCGGCAAGCCGCTCGATGCTGAAGCGTTCCCGGAAATTCTGCCCGATCCAGGCGATGGCGCGGCCGACCTGGGCCACCCGACCCTGGCTGGAGGTGATGTAGCGCATCCTGGCGCCATCAGGGCCGGCGAGCAGGCGATAGAGAATTTCCTGCTCGGCAAGCGGCCCGAGCACGGGCAGCGCCGCCGGATCGTCGAGCAGGCGCAACAGGCGCAGCGCCGCGTCGAGCAGGCCGGCGCCGGCATCGGACACGGTCTTGCCGATGGGCTGGAAGGGCGTCCCCGGCGGCGGCGGCACGCGCAACGCCAACTCCCCCAGCATGACCGGATCGAAATCGATGAACAGGCAGAGATAGGGCTTGTCAGGCGTCGCCTCGACAACCTGGCCCGTCACCGGCAAGTCGTAGGTCACGATCCCATAGCGGCCCGGTGCATATCTGAATACGTGGCTGCCCAGCGTGACCTCCTTTTGCCCCTGGGCGACGAGGCACAGTTGCGGCCGATAGACATTCGGCATCGGCATCGTCACCGTGGAGGATCGAGCAAGCGTCACACGTTCGATCGGGGTGGCGTGGAAGCCATCCTTCGAGACGTGCCGGGCAATCAACGCGGAGATTTCGGTCAGTATTTCCATGAGGCGACCATTGCATATGCACGGACGGGCGGCAATGCGAGCCGCGGCTTCTGGAGGATCGGGCAGTAATCCCGGCGCATCAGGCTAACGGTGCGGCTTCGCTGCGTATCATGATGTCAGCACTGCCCGGGTCACAGCAAACCCGGCGGCAGAACAAGCAGGAGCGAACATGACATCAGATAATCTGAAGATCCCCCCGGTCGCACTGGGGACCTGGGCCTGGGGCGACAGCGGCGAGGCTGGCGACGGCTATTTCGGCAGCCCTTTGACCCGGGCCGGCCTGGAAGACATTGCCGACAAGGCGCATGCGGCCGGCTTCACCCTTTGGGACACCGCCATGGTATACGGCATGGGCCGTTCGGAGACCGTGCTCGGGGAGGTCCTGAAACGCTACGCCCGCAGCGACTACCAGCTCTCGACGAAGTTCACCCCGCAGGCTGCGGGCACCGGCGATGATCCCGTGGCGGACATGCTGGAGCAGAGCCTGGTGCGCCTCGGCACCGACTACATCGACCTTTACTGGATTCACAATCCGGCAGATGTGGCGCGGTGGACTCCCTACCTGATCCCGTTGCTCAAGAGCGGGAAGGTCAAACATGTCGGCGTCTCGAACCACAACCTCGGCGAAATCGAGTTCGCCAACCGGATCCTCGGAGAGGCCGGATTCCGGGTCGAAGCCATCCAGAACCACTACAGCCTTCTTTACCGCGGCTCCGAGAATGCCGGCATCCTGGACTACTGCCGCAACCAGGGCATCCCGTTCTTCGCCTATATGGTGCTCGAACAGGGAGCCCTCAGCGGCAGATACAGTCCGGAGAACCCGCTGCCCGAAGGCAGCAACCGGTCGAAGGCCTACAATGGCATGCTGTCCCAGCTAAAGGCGCTGACGGACAAGCTCGTCTCGATCGGCCAGAGCCAAGGTGCGGCAGCTCCCGATGTCGCGACAGCCTGGGCGATCGCCAAGGGTGCCACGCCGATCATCGGCGTCACCAGGCCCGACTATGTCGATGGTCTGGCCCGAGCCCGCACCATGACGCTCTCCGGCAACGATATTGCGGAACTGGAAGCGCTCGCTGACGCCGCCAACGTGAACACTCGCGGCTGGTGGGAACAAGAAATGTGAGTTGAAGGGCAGGCTACGACAGGCCCCGGTCTTTTCTCAAGGGCAGCGCGGGACAGACCGCGCTGCCGGGCTCGATCGGCCCGCGGCGGCGGATCTTTTTCTGCAACGGCAAGCTGGTCCGGGAAATCGGCAGGAAGCAGGCTTTCCCTTCGAAATGGCTTTTGAAACTGATGCGGCGGCCGAGGTTCCCGCCAGCCGGAAAGAGATCCCCTCTCTGGAACATTGCAGCTCCGGCCCCGTTGGGTTCGTCATGAAAGCCTGTCACGCAAGTCGGAGGATGAGACCATGACAAGTCCTGTCACAGCCATCAGGATCCTGGCGCCGGAACCTCCGTCGGTCCCCGTTCCGCCACCCGGAAAACCCGCTCCGCCCGTGAAGGAGCCCGCGCCGGACAAGCCTGACAATGACGAACCGTCGCCCGATCCCGGCGAGGGTGGGATACCCGTGGAGGCAGCGCCATGACGCCGGCAGCGAAATATCAGGTCAAGCATCTGTCGATCTATATCGGCCTGATCGTGTCGGTGGCTGTCGTCATTACCGTCGGCGCATTCATCGCCGCCGGCTGAGAGGTTTTCTGGAACAAAGCTACGGCGGGGCGGTTCGGCTCGATCATCATCAGTGGGAGCATTGTCATGACCGGACATCCGCAAGGCGCGAATTTCGCGCTTGTGCCGTCAGGCGAGCCGAATATCTTCCACCTGACTGTCGAAGGCCAATATGTCGGAACCATCGCCGGCAGCAGCGAGAGCCTGTCGATGGCAAAACCCTGGGGGTGGCGCCTGCTGATTGCCGATGGGACGCTGGGCGATCTGCCGCTGGCCGGCCGGTCGCACAATATCGACGAAGCGCTGGCCGATGCCAGGCACGCCTACGAGCGGCATCGGGACGAGCTTTCGCATCGCATGTGAACCGTTCTCGCTGCGGCGAACGAATGTCGCATTGAGCTTTCCCGCGGATGCCGCTATCACGGATTCGATGCTGAGGTAGGGGCCTTTCGGCGCAGGGGAACGATGCAACACCGTCTGAACGGGATCGAGCAATGGCTGGTGCGCATTCTGTGCACCATCGCGCTCGTCTTCGTCGGTCTTGCACACCAGATACCCGCCGCCGCCGAAAATGACCTGAGCCCTGCGGCACTTGCCCAATATGTGCTGCCCGACGGTACGCTGCCCACGCTTTGCGTCACCGTCACCGACGACAGTGGCAAGGAACACGGCAAGATCGCGCATCTCAATCCGTGCGAAGCCTGCCGCATCAGCGCTGCCGTCGTGCTGCCGCAGCCTGCCGATATCACCGGTGCGCGGATTGGCTTCACGGTTGCCGTCGAACTGCCGCGCCGCGTCGAAGCCTTTCATCGCGAGCTTTTCCCGCCGAATACGGGGCCGCGTGCCCCGCCTGCCAATCCGATCCTTGCCTGAACTCGCATTGCGGCACGGGCCGTGATGCCTCCTGCAATCATGGCCGGGCTGTATTGAGCCGGCCGAGGATCCGGATCTACTTCCATGTCTATCATCACTGCCACTGAGGCAGAGAACGCCGTCTCGGGCGTTTCGCTCTATCGCGCGATCTGGCGCTGGCATTTCTTCGCCGGCCTGCTCGTCATTCCCTTCCTGCTGAATCTTGCCATTACCGGCTCGCTCTATCTCTTCAAGGACGAGATCAACAATTCGGTCTTTGCCTATCGTTACGTCGTGCAGCCTGCAGGTGAGCCGCTTGCGCCGCAGAGGATCGCCGATCTGGCGGCGGCAGCCGTACCGGGCTCGGTTGCGAGTTCCTACAAGGATCCGGCCGGGCCTGACCGGTCGGCGATCGTCACGGTGTCTTCGGATGCCGGTTCGACGCTGGTCTTCGTCAATCCCTATGACGGCAAGGTGCTGGATACCGTCGGAACGACCGAGGAATTCAATTATGTCGTCAAGCGCATCCATAGCCTCGCGCTCTTCGGGGGCATGCCCAACAAGCTGATCGAGATCACCGGCGGCTTCGCCATGGTGCTGGTCGTGACCGGCATCTATCTCTGGTGGCCGCGGCGGCAGGCGGGCGGGGTGGTCACCGTGCGCGGCACGCCTTCGCGGCGGGTCTTCTGGCGGGATCTGCATGCGGTGACAGGCGCGTTTGCCGGCATCCTGATCTTCTTCATGGCGATGACGGGCATGCCCTGGTCCGGCTATTGGGGAGCCAATGTCAATGCCTGGCTGACGAGCCACGATCTCGGCTACCCGGTGCAGCTCTGGGATGCCGTGCCGAAATCGCAGAAGGTGACCGAGGATATCCTGCCCAAGGCCGGCTGGATCGTCGAGAAGGCGCCGGTGCCGCTGTCGGAGATTGCGGCCGCGCAGTCGAAGAAGCCGATCGGGCTCGATCGGGCGGTGGAGATTGCACGCAGTCTCGGCATGGCGCCGGGCTTCGATCTCGCCATTCCCGGCAGCGAGAGCGGCGTCTATACGGCGGCGATCTATCCCGACGACCTGACCGAGGAGCGCACGCTTCACATCGACCAGTATTCCGGCAAGCCGCTCATCGATCTCTCCTTCGGGCAGTATCCTTTCCTCGGCCGGGCGATCGAATGGGGCGTCAACGTGCATCAGGGGCAGGAATTCGGGCTCCTCAACCAGTTGCTGATGCTGGCGACCTGCCTCGCCATCATTCTCTCCTGCGTGACCGGCATCGTCATGTGGTGGAAGCGGCGGCCGGCGGGCCGGCTCGGCGTGCCGCCCATGCCGCCGCGGCGCTCGGTCTATTTCGGGCTATGGGCCATCGTGCTCGCCTTCGCCATCGCCTTTCCGATGAGTGGCCTCACGATCCTGCTGATGATCGCCCTCGACCAGACGGTGATCCGCTTCGTGCCGCCGCTGAAGCGCGCCTTTGCCTGAGGAGGGAATGATGAAGACCTTAGTTTCTCTCGTCCTTGGCCTGCTGATTGCGACCGGTGCGGCGGCGCAGGACACTATCCGCATCGAGCATGCGGCCTCGCATTCCATGGTGCCGGGCGCCAAGGTCGGCGACGGCTATCTCGTTATCACCAATAGCGGCGGCGAGCCGGACCGGCTTGTTGCCGCAAGCTCGGATCGGGCGAAGACCGTGCAGCTGCACCAGATGACCATGGCGAACGGCATCATGACCATGCGTGAGCTGAAAGGCGGGCTCGCCATTCCGGCCGGGCAGACAATCACGCTCGCGCCGAACTACCACCTGATGTTCCAGGACGTGGCCAAGCCCTTCAGGCAGGGCGAGACGATCCGCGCGGTGCTGCGCTTCGAGAAGGCCGGCGACATCACCGTCGATTTCGCCGTCGGCAAGATCGCCGGGCCGCTCGACGACGTCGGCGGTGCCGGGGGCATGGACCATGGCAGCATGGACCATGGGGCGATGAATATGCCTGACATGGAAGGCATGGACATGTCGGGGCCGCCGCCTGAAGAGGCGATCCCCGAGACGCTGAAAACCATGTTCGAACGGCCGGACAAGCCTCTGACAATCCTGCCCGTGGTCGTCAGGAACGACTGGGTGATCGCCGGCTGGCAGCAGGATGGGCGCGGCGGCCGCGCGCTGCTGAAGAAGGGCCATCATGGCTGGAGCATCTTTCTCTGCAGCGGCGACGGCATCCGGCAGGCCGCAGCGCTGGAGAAGGCCGGGCTTTCGGCTGACGATGCCAGGGCGCTGGCGGCGGATCTTGCCGATGCCGAGGCCAGGCTCGACCCCAAGGTGCTGGCGACGTTTGCGAGCTTCGAGGGCACCGTCATGATGGCGGGCGAGGCAGGCGATGCCGGTCAGGGCGGTCATGAGGGGCATGGGCAATGAGACAGAAGAGCCTTGCCATCACGGGTTTTGCCGCAAGCGCGGTCTTCGTCGGCGCGCTCGTCGCGCTGATGGTTTCGCTCTATCTTTCGGAGCCACGGACGGGGCCTTTCGACCGGCAGTTTTCGCTGGTCGACGACAGGGGCAACGCGGTCGACCAGTCGATCTTCCGGGGCCATCCGGCACTCGTCTATTTCGGCTATACCCATTGCCCGGAGGCCTGCCCGACGACGCTTTACGAGGTCGCCGACTGGCTCGGCACACTCGGTGATCAGGGCAGGGCGCTGAGGGCTTATTTCTTCTCCATCGATCCCGAGCGCGACACGCAGGAGGTGATGCATGATTATGTCACCGCCTTCTCGAGCCGGATCATGGGCATTACCGGCACGCCGGAAGAGATGAGGAAGGTTTCGGACGGCTGGTTCATCCATGCGGCGAAACTGCCGTCCGAGGACGGCAATTATCACATGAGCCATACGGTTTCGCTGCTGCTGATCGGCGCCGACGGACGGCTGAAAGGGTTGATTCCGTATGGAACTGATCGTGACGAGGCGCTGGCGAAGATCCGTGATGTGTTGCTGGGCGGAGGAGGCGCGTGAGATGGCCCGAGCATGGCGACGAGCAAGGGGATCACGCCGAGTGAAAAGCGGTTCTCAGCAACAAACTCCGGCATCGAGCGGAATAAATCCGCTCTCCGACTGTCTAACTCAGCGAGGGCCAAACGCGCCATCGCCTGTCCCCATGAACCGAAAGGCATAATCCGATGTCACGACTGACCCGCATTCTCTCCGTTGCCACCATCGCAAGCATTGCCCTTGCCGGCCAGGCATTCGCCCATGCACATCTGAAAAGCTCCGTGCCGGCAGACAAGGCAGCCGTTGCATCCCCCAGCGAACTCGATCTCACCTTCACCGAGGAACTGAACCTCAAGTTCAGCGGCGTCACCGTCACCGGCCCCGATAAGGGCGAGGCCAAGCTCGGCGATGTCATGCTCATGGACGGCGACAAGGTGCTGATGGTGCCGGTGTCCGACAGGCTCGCACCCGGCAGCTATACGGTCGACTGGCATGTGCTTTCGACCGACGGGCACAAGACAGAGGGCAACTTCACCTTCACCGTAAAGCCCTGATGACACCGGATATCGCCAACATCGCCTGCCGTTTCGTCTTCGACGGAGCTGCCCTGTTTCTCTGGGGCAGCGCTGCCTATCTGTGGCTGCTCGTGCCAGAGCGCCTGAGCGGCAGCATCTGGATAAGGCTCACGGGCTGGCGCATCGCGGCGGTGGTGCTGGCCGTGCTTGCGACACTGGTACTGCTGCCGGTGCGCTGCGCCATGATCGGTAATGGCTGGGCGGACGGGCTGGACGGCAATGTGATGATATCGGTGCTGACGGCGACCTCCATCGGCACGGCCTGGGCCTGGCAGGCGGCATTTGCCGCTCTTCTGCTTCTGGTGACATTGCTGCCGTTACGGCGGAAGGTTGCCGCGACTGCCATCGTTTCGGGCCTGCTGCTCTGCGGCCTGTCGCTGACCGGCCATGCGGCCATGAACGACGGATGGCTGCGGGTGCTGCACCGGGCGAACGATATGGTGCATGTACTCGCGGGCGGCGCCTGGGTGGGTGCGCTGATCCCCGTGGCGCTCGTGCTTTGCCGGCTTGGAGACGAGATGGCGGGAGCGGATGCCCTGACAGCGCTGATCCGCTTCTCGAGGGCGGGGCATGTGGCCGTGGCGCTGGTCATTCTATCGGGCGTGGCAAACAGCCTGCTGATCATCGGCGGGCTGCCGCTCGACTGGAGCGTCGCCTATCAGCGGCTGCTCTCCCTGAAGATAGCTCTTGCCATGCTGATGATGCTGATCGCCGTCTTCAACCGCTACGGGCTGGTGCCGCTGATGGGCCGGTCGCATTCGGCCGGAAAAGCGCTGGCGGCGGGGACCGTGGGCGAGATCATGATCGCCGTCTGTGTTGTCGCGCTCGTTGCCTGGTTCGGGACGCTGGAGCCTTTCCCGGGCTAGGGCAGCACCTGCAGACCGTCTCGCTTTCCGCCCGGAAACCGGCTAAACGGGTGGGAACAACACATTGCAAGGTTGCAGGCGGTGGCTGGAAGAACTGAATATACCGTGTTCCAGGGGCGCGCAGGAGATCACAACGATCTCGCGATGCCGGGTGCCAAGGCGATCGGCGAGGAATTGCAACGCCGGACCGGCATTTCTCCCACAGTCATCGGCACTCCCGAACCCGCCACGAACGGCGGGTGGCGCGAAGAGCTCGACGCGGCCCTGCCTTCGCTCAAGAAGTTGCAGTCCCGATTTGAGGATGTGCTGGCCGCAGGCGCGGTATCGATTGCCGCCACCAGCCGGTGCGCGGTCTCGCTGGCGACCCTTCCGGCTGTTGCCAAACATCGTCCCGGGGCCTGCATCGTGTGGTTCGATGCGCATGGCGACCTGAACCCGCCGGAGGCCAGCCCCACCGGTTATCTCGGCGGGCTGGCGCTTGCCGGGCCGCTTGGCCTTTGGACGTCCGGTCTCGGTGCAGGTCTCGGCCTGGACCAGGTCGTTCTCGTCGGTCAACGTGACCTCGATCCCTATGAACTGGATCTGATTGCGAAACACGGCATCCCGCATATCAAACCCGGGGCCGATCTTGTGAACGACCTCAGGACCGCGATCGCCGGCCGTCCCGTCTACGTGCATTTCGACTGCGATGTTCTCGAGCCGGGCATCGTGCCGACAGACTATCAATGCGAAGGCGGCCTTTCGCTGGAGGATGTGCGGGCCTGCTGCGAGGTTATCGCAGAACAGGACTTCGTCGGGATAGAAATCGCCGAGTTCCAGAACGCATGGGATGCTGATGGCCCGCCGGTATCACCCGGCGCTCTGCTCGATGCTCTCGAGCCGGTTTTGGTGGCGGGCTCTCGCTAGGCGAATAATGACCGTCGTCCGCGGGCGGGGATCGCCCAGCGCATCACCATGCTCAGACGACAGACGGGAACGAGCCCTACGCATCTGGCGCCCAGCTCGGCTCGATAGCTCCTTGATAGTGGGGAGGCGCAAGAGCCTGGCCTTGATGGCAAGGGCCTGATTTCGTTTCCTGTTTGAACCGGATGCCGATCGCTTTGAAACCGTGATCCGAAGGCGGCATCCCGTCAGCCGTTGCTTCTTAAACGTAAGTTTGGATTACCGGCGCCCGAGGGCGGCTGTACTTGTTGGGGGCAGCCACAGAAGAAGCGCTCGAAAAAGGAAGCGTCTGGAACGTGAGATTCGAGTGCCGGATCCATGCCGATATGCCACGTCTGCGTATCGGCGAATGGAGAGTGACGGGCTGATGTCCACACAACACAGGAGTGCGTGATGTCGCAGTTAGAAACAAAAGCCCGGAGCGCCGGGCCGCAGCAGACACATATGTCCTCGCAAAACGCTTCGCCCTCCGTTGGAGCGAAGACCGGCGAACTGGTTCCGTCGCGCTATGCGCTTAATATCGGCGAGATCGAGGTGATGGTGGTCAGCGACGGGGTGCTGCCGCTGCCGACCAAGATGCTCGGCCACAATGCCGACCCGGCCGTGCGAGCCGGCTGGCTGGGCGACATGTTCCTGCCGCCGGATGCTTTCGACTGGTCGCTGAACGTGGTCGTGGTGCGCAGCGGCGATCAGACTATCCTCGTCGATGCCGGCCTGGGGATCGACCCGGACCTGAACCTGCCGCGGGCAGGGCAGCTGATCAAGCGACTGGAGGCCGCGGGCATCGATCTTGGATCCGTGACCGACGTCGTGCTGACCCATATGCATATGGACCATGTCGGCGGACTGCTGGTCGAAGGGGTCAAGGAACGGCTGCGCAAGGACCTGCGGATCCATGTCGCTGCCGCAGAGGTCAAATTCTGGGAAGCGCCGGATTTCTCGCACGTTTCCATGCCGCCGGGCTTTCCGGATGCGCTTCGGGCGGCTGCCAAGCGCTTCAGCACGGAATACCAGAGCCAGCTGCGGCTGTTCGACGAAGAGTATGAAGTGGCGCCGGGCGTGGTCGTCTCCCGCACCGGCGGCCATACGCCCGGCCATAGCGTCGTCCGGGTGGCCTCCGGCGGCGACAAGCTGATGTTTGCCGGCGATGCCGTGTTCGCGGTCGGGTTCGAACATCCCGACTGGTTCAACGGTTTCGAGCACGACCCCGAGGAGGCGGTCCGCGTCCGCGTCCGGCTTCTGCGCGAGCTGGCAGCGACCGGCGAATTGCTGGTGGCGACCCACCTGCCGTTCCCGTCCATCGGCCATGTGGCTGTCGACGGCGACGCGTTTCGCTGGGTGCCGATCTTCTGGGACTACTGACGGGCGCGGCCCCGTATCCGGCGCAATCAGCGAGGCCCGGCGAATGCCCGGGCCTCGTCTCACGCCGGCGGCGCAAAAGCCGGCGTGGCGACGCTCACTTTGCCTGTTCGAAGCGGATAATCCCGGCGACCCTTGCGGCGGAGCCGGAATCCGAGGGATGGGAGACGCCATCCATGACCTGAACCTCCGGAAAATCGAAGGGGCTGAAGCCTTCGATGCAGGCGACATTGATGCCGAACTGGTTTGGATTGGAGCGGCGCTGATGATGGGTATAGATGCCGCAGGTCCTGCAGAAATAGTGCTTCGCCGTCCGGGTGTTGAATTGATAGAGCGTCAGGTTGTCTTCGCCCTCCACGAACTCGATATCCTTGAGATCGGCAGAGACGGCGATGGCGCCGCGCATGCGGCAGTAGGAGCACGTACAGCGGCGGATCGTGTTGAACTCATCCGCCAGCCGGACCCGGAATTTCACGCGGCCGCAATGGCAGGCCGCGCTATGCTGATGTCTTTCATCGCTCATGAACGGCGATCCTCACTCTCTTGCGCAAGATGGGCTTGCTCGGACCAGCGCTCGCAGAAAGCCTCGATATCACTGGATTGAAATTCGGCGAGACGCTCCATGATGGTCTCGAACGGCCAGTCCCACCAGGCGATGGCGGCAAGTTTTTCGGCTGTCGTTCGCGAGAAGCGCTCGCGGATGAATTTGGCGGGAACGCCGCCGACGATCGTATAGGGCGCGACGTCCTTGGTGACGACGGCGCCCGCCGCAAGCACGGCGCCGTCTCCGACCGTCACGCCCGGAAGCACGATGACGCCGTGGCCGATCCAGACGTCATTGCCGATGATGGCGCGGTCCGCCTTTCTGTCGGCGAAGAAGGAATGATCGCGTACCGCATCGGCGGAGTAATATTCCGGGCAATAGGTGAAACGGTGCATGGAGGGGCGGTCCATGGGGTGATTGGGCGCGCCGATCCTGACCTCTGCGGCGATGGCGCAGAATTTCCCGATCGAGGCATCGCCGACGATGCAGCGCTGGCCGAGATAGGAATAATCGCCGAGGTCGACCGTGTGCAGGGAGGTATGCTCCAGGATCTCGCAGCATTTGCCGACGCTGGAATCCCTCAGGCTTGCCGTCGGGTGGATGACGGTTTCGGCGATCTTCGGGCGGTTTGGCTGGGTGGTCGTGTCCATGGTCAGTCTCCGGATTTCGGCCTGCCTAGCCGGGGACGATGAAGGATATGTGACGCATTTTCGCCTATCCCGCGAAGGCCGACAGCTTCTTTATCGAACCGTCGGCGCCGGCACAGGATTGCCCGAGACGAGCAGTCTGACGCCGAGACCGATCAGGATGAGCCCGGTGAAACGCTCCTGCCAGGCAAGCAATTTCGGCCAGCGATGAAGGAACTGGCCCACCGAGCCGGATGCCAGGGCGACGCCCCCGAGTGAGACGATGCCGGTCAGCTTCTGAATCGAGCCCAGCACCAGAAGCTGAAGCCAGACCGGACCTGCATTGGGATCGACGAAGAGCGGAAGGAAGGTGAACATGAAGAGTAGTGACTTCGGGTTCGTCAGATTGTTGAGCGCGCCTTCGCGCACGGCCGTCCATCCCGAAACAGGCTTCGTCTTCAAGCCACCGTCCGGATGATGCCTGAAGCTTGCCCAGATCATCCTGCCGCCGAGATAGAGGAGGTAAGCCGCTCCAGCCCATTGAAGGACGATCAGAGCCGAAGGATAGGCTTTCAGAAGAGATGCCAAGCCGAGAACCAGGAGGCCGATCTGCACGACACCGGCCACAAGAACCATGCCCGCTACGGTGAGCAATGCGATCCTGCGCCCCTGTCCGACACCGCGGGCGACGATGAGCATCATGTCTGGCCCAGGCGTTATGTCGAGAACGGCGAGTGCGATGAAAAAGGTCAGGAAGGTTGAAGCATCGGGCATAGGGATAGGAGAGGTGCGTTGTGTATCGCGCCTGCTACCACGAAGGGGCAGAACTTACCACCCGCATGGCTGCTCGGCATGCTGACAAGTACCAGCCGCTATTCGCGCCCGTTCCGAAAGCGGTCTCTCGCTGCGACAAAACCCTATGAATCTGGTAAAATCCGCGCATATTCATCCAACGGTACTCCATGCCGCAGGAGCAACCACCACCGTGGATCGAAAGCTCGCAGCCATCCTTTCCGCCGATGTTGCCGGTTTCAGCCGCCTTGCGGCGCTGGATGAGGAGGGCACGATCCGTGCCCTCAACCTGTGCCTCAGCCAGATAGCCGAGATCGTGCGCGAGCATGAAGGCCGCATTTTCGGCACAGCAGGTGACGGGTTTGTCGCCGAATTCGCAAGCGCTGTTCAGGCGGTCAGGTGCGCGGTCGAAATCCAGCGGCGCCTTGCCGGCAATCCGCAGGACATGCCCGCGGAGCGCCGCCTTGAATTCCGCATCGGCGTCAATCTGGGCGATGTCATCGTGTCGGGCGACGATCTGCTCGGCGACGGCGTCAATATTGCCGCGCGCCTGCAGGAGATGGCGCCGCCGTCGGGCATCTGCATTTCCGGGTCCGTGCGCGAGCACCTCTATGGCAAGGTTCCGTTCGCGCTGACGAGCCTCGGCGAACGCGCCATGAAGAACATACCCCGGCCGATATCCGTCTTTCGGGTCGACTGGCTACAGGAGGCGCCTGAAGGCGGGGATGCCGGACCAGCGAGAGGAACAGGGCCAGCAACGCCATCACCTGCTCAGCGCTTCGGCAGGGACCAGCCGTCGATCGTCGTCATGCCCTTCGACAATCTCAGCGGTCAGGGCGACGAGTATTTCGTCGATGGCGTCGTGGAGGAAATCACCGCGGCGCTTTCGTGCGTTCGCGAATTCTTCGTCATCGCGCGCCAGTCCGCCTTCACCTACAAGGGCCGCTTCGTCGACGTGCATGACCTCGAGAGCGAACTCGGCGTCAATTACGTGGTCCAGGGCACCGTGCGGCGCGGCGGAGACCGCCTGCGGATCTCGGTGCAACTGGTGGACACCGAGACGCGCACGCAGTTCTGGTCCGAACGTTACGAGGGGGCGACCGAGGATATTTTCGAGCTTCAGGACAGGATCGCCGCACAGGTCGCCGGCGCCATCCACCCGGCCATCCGCAGCGCTGAAACCGAGCTTTCGAAGCGCAAGCCGCCAAACAGCCTGCGGGCCTATGATCTCGTCATGCGCGCGTACCCGTACCTTTGGGGGCAGAGCAAGGCGACGAACGAGCGGGCCATACCATTGCTGCAGGATGCGATCGCGATCGACCCCGCTTACGGCCGCGCTCACGCCTTTCTGTCATGGTGCTATGCACAGCATCTCGGCTACATCTGGACCGACGAACCCGAGCGGGACCTCGAACGCTCCTTGAAGGCGGTCGAGGCAGCAGTGGGCTCCATCGACGATGATCCGACGGCGCTGACGGCGGTCGGCGGGGCTCTCAGCCATTGCGGCGATCAGGAGCGTGCGGCCGCCTATCTCGAAAGGGCCATTGCGCTTGATCCGAACAATGCCTGGGCATGGGCGCGTTATGGATGGGTTGCAAGCTACAAGGGCGAGCTCGGTGCTGCGGAACGGTTCGAACGGGCTCTGACGCTAAGCCCGGCAGACCCGCTGACATTCAACATGCGGATGGGCATGGCCCTTTCGCTGGCCATGTCTGGCTCCTATTCCGAGGCCGTTGCCATCGCCCGCGAGGTTGTCAACAAACATCCTGATGTCACCTGGTGTTACCGGATGATGGCGGCCTGGGCGGCGATGAGCGGCGACCTGACGACGGCCAGGTGGGCCGCGGGCAGGCTGCTGCAGATCGAGCCGCATTTTACAATCGAGCGATATCTGTCGAGGCCCGTGTTTCAGGGCGTGCCGGAATGGGCAGACCGGACGGCCGAGGGCTTGCGGCAGGCGGGACTGCCAGAGCGCTAGAGATTTGTCATCTGCCCGATGTTACGGGCTATGGTGCGCATCGGAACCAGCGGCAGCGCAACCCCGCATAAGGTGCGATCGCTGACAGCCAGATTCCACCGGCAGTTTTCCCGTGCGAGGCGCGATGATGGCCCCTAAATTGCCCTGCAGATCTCGCAGATCCAGGCACGGTTTGGCCGGATGGTCGAGTCCATGGGTAGCTGCCTAGGCAGTAGGGAAATTAGCGACGGAATGCCGCAGATGAAGGGCGGATCAGAAGTAGGCGCGCTGATTTTAGGGCTGTTTCTGCTTTGGACACATGGCGGGGCATGCTTCCGTTCTTGATCTTTAGATCGTGAGGTTGAGCAATAATATTGACTGCAACCCGATTGAAGCAGATAATAACTTTAAATAACTGTGGGGGCTTTCCAATGGTAAGCAGCTTTCAGGTCGTAGATTCCGACAGTGTTACCGATGAATCCAAGATGGAAGAGGAGCACGGTTGGCCAGAATTAAGCGGCAACGCTGTTTACGCGCATGACGTTCTACTTAGTCATTTTTTGAACTCTCTCTCAATAAAGGTTGAGTATTTATCTCAACTAATCGAAAAAGGAAGTCATGCGCAAAAAATACTTTCAAAGGTGCGAAATGGTATCGCAAATTTCAAAGACGAAAGTAAGCTTGGATATTATGATCGACGTAACAGTGCTTGGACGAATGCCTACAGGCTGGAATTGCTCCTAGCGCTCGCCGAGCCTTCAGAAAGACTGGTGCCAGAGCTCGAAGCTCGCCTTGCTCAGGCCGATGAGGAGAAGGTGGTAGGAGCGGCGAGACTGCGCGGTATTCTGCAGCAAATGACTTTGCCGCAAAATGCTCAGAATCCAACACCTGTCGTTGATCCTAAAGACAGAGACTGTCGTTTGAAGTCGCTGCTTATCGATATCATTCAAAACATTCAGTGGCAGCTTACCAGAAAATATGCCTTTCGAGGCCTTCAGCGGACGGCGACAAGGAAGATAATCTATGCGGCCGTAGCATCTTTCGTCCTGTTTCTGCTTCCTTACGTCTCCATTTTTTTCGTCTACTGGGAAGATAACGGAAGCCTCAAAGAGATTCACAATTGGATCGGATTTCCACTGATGACAGCTCTGACGGCTGGGCTTTTCGGGGCATATTTTAGCAGGCTTCTTTACATTCAAAAGAACTGGAGCCTTCTTGATTATGAAGAACTCGCGTCCGCTGGAGAAATACCATCCATCTTGCTGCGCGGCATAATAGGAATTTGCGGATCCGCAATAATATTCTTCTTTCTACATGCCGAGATCGTAGCGGGTGATTTAGTTCCTGATTTTACCAAGATGACAATGAGTCTAGATACTCCTCCTAATGAGCAACTTCCGGCCACGTTTCTTATTGGAAAGAATCTGGCTCTATTGATTGTTTGGAGCTTTATCGCCGGATTTTCGGAGCGTTTGATTCCCAGTATATTGGCTAGAGCAGAAGTAAGATTTGATGGAACTTCGAAACCCCTCAATCAACTTGGCGTCCATTGATTGCTGGTATTTATTTTGATTTGCGCTAGAATGCACGCTCGCGTCGGTTCGCTCTATGTGCTTGCGGTTTGTTCAAGGCGACTATTCGCAGTGCTCATCAGCACAAGCGGCACTGCGACTGCATAAAGCGCGATCACCGAGAGCCAGATGCCGCCCGGCCAGTACTCCCGCGTGAGGAAATAGAGGGATGAGAAACCCAGCGGCGCGATGATCGAGGCGAGGCTGATCGTGGAGGCGAGCAGGCCCTGCAGTTCGCCCTGGCGATTGGGAGCGACCTTGCTTGTGGCAAGCGCCTGGAAGGCGGGGTTGCCGATGCCGACGAGGGTGAAGACAGGCATGATGGCGAAGATCATCCAGCCCTGGTTCGCGATGGCCATGACAACAAGGGCGAGGCAGGCGGCGGCGATGCCTGTGAGCACTGACCAGCGCTCGCCGAGCAGGCGGGTGGCGGGGCCGGGGAGGAAGGCCTGGCAAACGGTCTGGCAGATGCCGAAGGCGCCGAGCGACAGGCCGATCGAGACGCCGTTCCAGCTGAAGGCATCGAAACCCCAGAGCGCCCAGCAGGTGCCGTAGGATTCGCCGGCCGCGCTGAAGACGAAATAGACCAGCACGATCGGCAGCAGTGCCTTCATCGAGACGAGCCGTTTGAAGGGTGCAAGCGGATTGAGGGCTGCGATATTTATCGTCCGGCGAGAGGGCGCCCGGGATTCCGGAAGGACGAAGAGGGCAAGCAGCAGGTTTGCGGCGTTGAGCATGGCGGCGGCGATGAAGGGCAGGCGCAGCCAATAATCGCCGAGCAGGCCGCCGAGGACCGGTCCAATGATGAACCCGGCGCCGAACATGGCATTGAACAGGCCGAAGCGACGGGCGCGCTGATCGGCGGGCGAAATATCGGTGATATAGGCGGATGCGACCGACATGTTGGCGCTGGTGAGGCCGGCGATGGCGCGGCCGGCAAAGAGCAGGGAGAGCGAGGGCGCAAAGGCCATGATGACGTAATTGACGGCAGCGCCGGCAAGCGAAATCAGGAGCACCGGACGGCGGCCGATACTGTCGCTGAGTGCGCCGAGCACGGGGGCGAAGACGAATTGCATGGCGGCATAGAGCGCGGTCATGATGCCGATATAGAAGGCGATATCGGCTGAATGCGTCACCTCCTGAAGCAGACGGGGGAGGATCGGGAAGATCAGGCCAATGCCGACGGCATCGAGGCAGATGGCGGTGAAGATGACGATGAGGGGTCTGTTCATGGTCTGGCTCATGGGGAAATGATGAGTTTGCCGGTGACGCGGCCGGCAGCGCTAATGGTCTGGGCCTCAGCCGTCTGTTCGAGCGGAAAGCTTTGCTCGATGTGCAGCCGGAACTGGCCCCTGGAATAGAGCCGTGCCACATCGGCGAGCACTCGTTCGGGCTCCTTCGGCGGTCCGTGCGAGAATTTCGCGCCATATTCCTCCGCCGAGAAATCGGCGACGGACAGCACGCGGGCGGGATCGCCAGTCAAGGCGATCAGCTCGGGGATGATGCCGGAGCCGGCGACATCAATCGCCGCATCGATCCCCTCGGGCGCAAGCTGCCGCACGCGATCGGCGAGGCCCGGCCCGTAAGTCGTCGGGATGGCGCCGAGGCTCTTCAGGTAATCGTGTTTCTGCGGGCTTGCCGTGCCGATTACGGCAATGCCCCGGATGCGCGCCAGCTGGATGACGGCCGAGCCGATGCCGCCCGCAGCACCGCTGACGAGCAGCGTCTCACCGGCTTTGACGTGGAGCTCATCAAGGCTGCGCCAGGCTGTCTCCGATATTACGGGCAGTCCGCCGGCGATCTCGAAGGGCAGGTCGTCGGGCTTGTGAACCCAGTGGGTGAGGATGGCATGTTCGGCCATCGTGGCCCGGCCATAGCCGAAGACGGCATCGCCGACGAACGTGCTGGCGACGCCGGGGCCGACTTCATCGACGATGCCGGAGGCCTCGACGCCGATGCCGGAGGGAAAACGGACGTCCTCGAAAGCGCGATATTGTCCCTCGCGACGCTTCCAGTCCGAGGGATTGACGCCGGCTGCACGCACCCTGATGCGCAGCTCTCCGGGGCCGGGATGCGGTGGATCGATCTCGACGATATCGAGGACCTCGGCGCCGCCATAGCGGCTGAATTGAATGGCTTTCATTGGGGATTCTCCTTTCGGCGGATGCAGACAAGGCTCGACCGATCGCGGTTCCGGGCACGGATCCACGTCCATCTGCCATTGATGTACTGCATATTAATATGTACTGAGTACAGTAATAGGCTGCGAAACACTGCCTGTCAACATCGGTGTACTCAGTACATGAATCCTGTTATGGAAGCCGCATGACGACGCCATCAGACGAAGCACCCTCGGATCGCAGATCCCGCAAGCGCCTTGCGACCCGGCGCGCCATCTCGCTTGCCGCCGACCGGCTGTTTTTCGAGCGGGGCTTCGAGAATGTGACGGTCGATGAGATTGCGGCGGCCGCCGATGTCGGGCGAATGACAGTCTTCAACCATTTCCCGCGCAAGGAAGACATGTTTTTCGATCGCGACGAGGAGGCGCGCGAGACACTTCGCGAGGCCTTGCGGCAGCGCGACGGCGGGGTGCCGCCGATCGAGGCATTGCGGCTGCTCGCGCATCAGCTTGTGCGGCAGCAGACGCCTTATCTGCTGTTTTCGGCGGCGAGCCAGACTTTCATCGAGACGGTGGAAAACAGCGAAACGCTGAAGGCGAGGGCGCGCGCGATCCGGGACGAGATTGCGGGGGAACTGGCGGTGGCGCTTGCCGAAAGTGCGGGGCGACCGGCTGACGATCCCGCGGCAAGGCTTGCGAGCGCAATGCTGCTTGCCACCTGGAGCGTCGCCTTCATCGAGGCGCACCGAAGCTTCCGGCAGCACGGCGATACGGGGAGGGCGAAGGCCCTGTTTCTGGCGCTCACCGACCAGGGCAGTCTTGGCGTGAAGGCGTCGCTCGAGGGTACGCCTTACGCCTGAAGCGGCGGCCACGAGCCGGAATCAAAAGGGCGCTCGACCCTTGCGGGGAGCGCCCTTGTCCTGTGAAGCTCGAACGCGGCTCGACCGACGTCGATACCAAGCGCAAGTTCGTTTTCAGGTGAAGCCGGGATATGATGCGCGTCACGACCGATTGCAAGAGGCGGGGTCCTGAAATCTTGATTATTTTGTGCTGGCGTTGCTCTCATTGGCCCGGCAGCCGTTTGCGCCGGCATTTGCCGTAAGGCGCGTCTCGGGCCGCCGGCGCTGGCAAAGGCCGCGGTAATCGCCTGCCTGACCAGGAAAGGCCTAGGGCCAGAGGCTTTCGCGCCGCCAGCCGGACTTTTCCCGCCGATAGAGCAGGCGGTGATGCAGCCGGTCCTCTGCACCCTGCCAGAACTCCACCTCATGCGGCATGGCGATGAAGAGCTGCCAGTTCGGCGCCACGAGATCCGGCCCGGCCTGGATGCGCCGGACCTGTTCGTCGATGGCGGCGTGGAGTTCGCTGCGGGAGGACAGCGGCTCGCTCTGCCGGCCGGCAAGGGCTGCGGCCCGTGCACTTGCCGAGCGGCTGCGGAAATCGGCCAGGCGTTCCGGCTCGCCGGCTTCGAAAGCCGTGCCGCGCAGCCGCACCTGGCGGCCGAGCGCCGGCCAGTAGAAGGTCAGCGCAACGTAAGGGTTGAGGGCGATCTGGCGGCCCTTGGGGCCGTTGCCTGACGTCGCGAAATGCCAGCCCCTGGCATCGAGGTTCTTCAGGATGAGAAGGCGGGCATCGGGCGCGCCGTTCCCGTCCACCGTCGAGAGCACCATGGCATGCGGTTCGCGGATGCCTGCCGCTATCGCATCGCGCAGCCAGTCGGAGAAGAGATCGCGCGGGTCGTCGGGCACGGCATCGGCATCGAATGGCGGGAAGGGGCCGGCAAGCGAAGCCAGCGCGCGCAGTTCATCCTTCATGGCATTTCCTCTTGCGGTCGTGCGGGCGTGGTCGCGCCGGAGCCTTTCACGGCAGCGCTGTTGTTCCCGAATGGATCAGATCGTTTGTGCGAGGGGTATGAAACATGCTTTGCGGCAATGTGAAAACCGATATGATCGAACACATGATGTTCGAAAAACGCACATGGTACAGCTTGTCACCCATGCAATGGGTTGCCGGGAATGGAAGCGCTTTCCTCGATGACGGCGCTTCCCGTTCGAAGCCCATGCGCCGGTCGGGACGCGGCTGATAATGGGGTTGCGCAGCGCGTCATCGGCGCGGCGAAGCGGCTCCTGCCATTGTGTTTTGGCATGCTGCGCCATGCCCTGCTATTGTCGCCTGCCATGCGTTGATTCCGGCCATCCAGGCCGCGCCTGAGAACGACGCTTTTGCAGGATCATTGCATGCCCGACCGGTCTCAAACCGTTTTATCAGCAGTTCCCCACAGCCTCCGGTGGATCGGCTTCATGGCGATGTGCCTCGGCATGTTCATGGCCATCCTCGACGTTCAGGTCGTGGCGACCTCGCTGCCGACCATCCAGTCGGCACTCGATATCCATCCGGATCAGATGAGCTGGGTACAGACCGCCTATCTCATCGCCGAAGTAGTGGCGATACCGCTGACGGGTTTTCTCACGCGCCTGCTGACGATGCGCTGGCTCTTCGTCGTGTCGCTGTCGCTCTTCGTGATCGCCTCGGCGGGCTGTGCGGCGAGCGACAGTTTTGGCGGGCTCGTCGCGTGGCGGGTCATCCAGGGATTTTCCGGCGGCACGCTCATTCCCTCGGTGTTTTCGGCCGTCTTCATCCTGTTTCCGGACGAACGGCAGGCGCTGGCGACGACGATCGCCGGCGTTCTGGCAGTGCTTGCGCCGACCATCGGGCCGATCGTCGGCGGCTGGCTGACCGAGACCTATTCCTGGCACTGGCTGTTCCTGATCAATATCATCCCCGGCATTGTCGCGGCACTCGTTGCCATGCGCGCGCTTCCGCGGGACGGCGTCAATCTCTCCGAGCTATGGCATCTCGATATCGTCTCGCTGTTCCTGATGGCGGCGAGCCTTGCGGCACTGGAACTCGGCCTGAAGGAAGCGCCGACGAGCGGCTGGACCTCGCTTTACGTCGCCGGCCTCATTGGCCTGTCGGTGGTTTCGGGAGCTGTCTTCGCGTGGCGGTCGCTGCATCGCGCCTTGCCCGTGGTCGAACTCGGGAATTTCGGGGACAGGAATTTTCTGGCGGGCTCTGCCATGAGCTTCATTCTCGGCATCGGCCTCTTCGGCTCGGTCTATCTCATGCCGGTCTTTCTCGCCTTCGTGCGCGGGCACAACGCGCTCGAAATCGGCATGACGATGCTGGTGACGGGCATCGCCCAGCTCATCACCGCGCCGATCGCGGTGGCGCTCGAAAAGCGGATGGATGCGCGGTTGCTGTCTGCGGCCGGTTTCACGCTTTTTGCCATCGGCATCGGCATGAGCGCGTTTCAGGACCCGCAGACCGATTTCGACGCAATGTTCTGGCCGCAGGTCATCCGCGGCACCGCCATCATGTTCTGCCTGCTGCCGCCGACGCGCCTCGCGCTCGGCACGTTGCCGCCGGAGCGCATTCCAGACGCCAGCGGCCTGTTCAACCTGATGCGCAACCTTGGCGGCGCAATCGGCATCGCGCTGATCGACACTATCGTCTACACGCGCTCGGGACCGCTCGGCGACAGCCTCTGGGAGCGGCTGAAGGCGGGGGACACGGGCATTGCCGCCTTTGTCGGCGCACCGCTGCAGGCGGTTGCGGGCCATCACGGCGAGTTCGACGCGGATACGACGGCGCTGCTCGATCCGCTGGTGCAGACGGCGGCGAGTGTTCAGGCAATCAACGAGGCATGGATGGTGGTTGCGGTGCTGACGGCCTGCGCGCTGCTGTGGGTGCCGTTTGCCAAGAAGGTAAAGGTGGCCGGGTGAGCGGCCGCGCGACAGCCTGAAAAATTGCCAGTGCGATGGTCGAAATCCTGGATCACCATCGCCATTGCGGATGACGCAAGGCGGCCCTTGTCGGGGAACGTCGCTCCGCTTGCCTAGGACTTGCATGGGTCTCAGGCGACGGACCATCCGCCGTCCACCAGCAGGTTCGCGCCGGTGATCAGGCTTGCAGCCGGTGATGCAAGGAAGACTACGGCACCCACCACATCATCGGTTTCACCGATCCGACCGAGCGGAATGTGACCGAGGGTCGCTTTGTGATTGTCGGCATCGGATAGAAAAGGTGCTGTACCGTCGGTATGAATGAAGGTCGGCGATACAGTGTTTACGGTGATATCGTAGCGTGCCCATTCGGCCGCAAGGCAGCGCGTGAGGTGATTGATTGCCGCCTTGCTCATGCAATAGATGGCCTCACCACGCAGGGCCACGGTACCGGCCTGCGAGCTGATATTGATGATCCGGCCCCCATTGCGCTTGATCATGTGACGGCCGACTGCCTGGGTCATCAGAAAGGTGCCCTTGATATTGACGTCGAGGATCTCGTCAAGGTCCTTCTCCTCGACGAGTTCCGCGAGATTGCCCGGGGCCACGCCGACATTGTTGACGAGGATGTCGATCCGACCGAACGTGGCCAGCGCCGCGTCGACGGCCTGTGCGATATGGGCCTTGTTGGGAATATCCAGTTCAACCGGGAGAATTTTTCGGCCCGTGCCCTCGAGTTCGGCAACCAGGCCCGCTGAGGCGGCGACATCACGGACCCCCAGGACAATATCGGAGCCTGCTGCGGCACAGGCAAGCGCGCAAGCCCGGCCGATGCCACGGCTCGCTCCCGTCACCAAAGTCACCTTGCCCGCAAGGCTGAAGTCCGGCGCGTTCTTCTGCATCATGATGCCTCCCTCGATGAAGCTCATTTATGCCAGCGTCGGTGTGCGGATGCCAGATGTTCCGCGCATCACAATGCGCTTGCCCGGCGCTCGGGCAGCACGAGCGTTGCTCGCCTGACGGATTGCGCCGACTCCTCCAGCGTAAGGGATGGCATGGCCGGGTGAGCCGGCGATCAGGCCGTTGTCGGGGAATTCCGCTAGTTCAGCGGCGAACACATTGGCGCCGGCGGGGCGGTTGCTGCCGATCGCGCAGCGGCGTTCATGCCACGGGCAGCCCCCAGGGCCGCCCGCATGTGTCTGGCAGGCTTCACATGTTGCTCATGCTTTTCATGGCTTTTTCCATGTGCGTCTTGCATTCTTCCATCTTGTTGGCCTTCATGGAATCCTTGGCCATCATCATTTCCTTGGACGCCATTTCCTTCTTTTCCTTCATGGCGGGATCCGTCATGGCATCCATGTCGGCCTGCATTTTCATCATCGAAGCCTCGTCGCATTTCGCCGACATCATCGCGTCCTGTGCAAAGGCAGGCAGCGCGGACGCTGCTGCGAGAACGATTGCTGCTGCTGTGCATTTCAACATGGTCTTCTCCTCCTCCTTGCGGGCGCCATTGCCCTTTGCAAGTCTGTCGCGCGGCAAGTCTGTCCCGCAGTAAGACTGTTCGGGGGCACGAGTGCCTAGATTCCGGCGTACCACTCGTAGCCCCGGTCTTCCCAGAAGCCGCCCTTGCCGCCCCACAGGCCGGCGAAGCTGTCCTTCATCTCGATCCGCATCAGGTATTTGGCATGCTTGTAGCCAAGCTGGCGCTCGACGCGCAGGCGAAGCGGGGCGCCGTGGGCGACCTCCAGATCCTTGCCGTTCATCTCGTAGGCGAGGATGGTCTGCGGGTGGAAGGCGTCGATGAGATCGATGCTTTCGTAATAGGTTCCGCTGCCGTCCAGCGTCTGTTCGAGCTGGTCTGCGCAGTAGAAGACGGCATAGCGGGCTTGGGGTTTCAGCCCCACGCTCTGCAGGAGCGGTCCGAGCTGCGCGCCAGTCCACTTGCCGATCGCACTCCAGCCCTCGACGCAGTCGTGGCGGGTGATCTGGGTGCGCGAGGGCAGCTTCTTCAGATCTGCGAGCGAAAGCTCGACGGGACGCTCTACCAACCCGTCAATCTTCAGTCGCCAGTTGGCGAAGCCGGTTGCCATCATCTGCGCATAGGCTTCGCTGTCTGGCTGGCTGGTGCCGTTCGGCCGGAATGTCGGCGAGATATCGGCTTCGGTATATTCGGGCGCCAGCTTGTCCTTGGGAACGAGCAGCCGCTGGCTTTTCATCGTCAGCGTCTCGGCCATGTCGAGAACGGACTGGACATTGGGGTTCTGGACGACATCGTCGCAGCCGGTCAGGCCGAATGCACCGAGTCCGGCAGCCGATCCGATCAGCAGGCCGCGGCGTGTAATGGAGAAGGTCATCGATCGTCCCTTTCGGTTTCGATCACGTAGCGGCCCGTTATCATCGAGCGCATGTTGTTCCAGAGGCCGGACAGGATCACCATGGCGATATGCACGAAAACGAAGAGGACGATCGACCAGGCGCAGATGAAGTGGATCGACCGGGCCGTTTGTCTGCCGCCGAACAGCTCGAGCAGGAAGGGATAGCCGGCATCCATGGCGGGTGACATGGTCAAGCCCGTTGCAAACATCAGCGGCAGCAGGATGAAGATGACGATCAGGTAGGCGAGTTTCTGCAGCACATTGTAACGCCTTGCCTTTTCACCCTTTGGGAAGCGCAGGCGCGCGTGGTCGGCGATTTCCTGTCCCAGGTGGTGCGGCGAGATCTCTTCGCCGCTCGGGGCCAGATCGCGGCGGAAATGGCCCGACAGGAAACCGATGAGCGCATAGATCGATCCGTTGATGACGAAGAGCCAGGCAAAGAACAGATGCCAGCGGCGGCCGGTTGCGAGATCCTGGTAGCTCGGAATGGTGATCCAGGAAGGGAAGCCACGCTCGGTCGCGTCATCGCCCGTTCCCGAAACGCCGAGAACGCCTGTCGTGGTAATCTGCAGATTGCCGATGCGAAGCACGCCGCGCGTGCCGCCATCGACGGCGCCGATCGACAGCCAGGAGGGGTCTGCATCCGCACCGTACTGGCCCCAGTAGAGCGCCGGGTGGGCATTAAAAATCTGCAGCCCGCTCATCAAAAGCAGGCTGAGACAGAGAACGTTGATCCAGTGTGTAATGCGGGTTGCCAGCGAGTGCCGGCGGATGACTGTTATCGTCGGGCCTGCTGGAGTGGCCTGGCTGTGATCGTCGAGTGTTGCCATGATCGTTTTCGATGTCCGATACCGTCACGCCCCTACTGCATGTACGTAGGCGAAGCGGGATTTGTTACAGGCGTCCCGAAGTTTTTTCGCTGCGGCCGGAGGCCTTTGGCCGGGAAAGGCTGGCGGCGCGGCTTTCCGGACACCGTCACAAGTGCGTGAGGCTGTAACGAATGGTGTTCCGCCTGCGAAGGAGAACGAGATGCAGATCATCAGGGAGCACCGCCATGACATATTCAGCCCCGTTCAATCTTGCGATCATCGCCGCAATCTTCGGCCTTGGTTCCACCTCTCAGGCCTCCGCCGGGCAATCGCCTGCGGTCGTGGAATTGTTCACCAGCCAGGGCTGTTCCTCATGCCCTCCGGCCAATGCCAATCTCGTCAGGCTCAGCAACGATCCTGATGTGCTCGCCCTGAGCTTCTCGGTGACTTATTGGGACTATCTCGGATGGAAGGACATTTTCGGGAAGAAGGAATTCACCGACCGTCAGGTGACCTACGAGCCCGCACTCGGCCAATCCGGCCCTTTCACGCCGCAGATGGTCATCAACGGCCACCAGTCGACCGTCGGCTATGATCTCAACCAGATCCGGCACGTGATCGCGTCCGAGCCCGCACTGTCCGGCCCCGGGATTGCGCTGGCCCCGAACGTGGCTGTCATCGACGCTGCGAAGGGCCGGAGCGCTCCGGCCGACGTCTGGCTCGTCCGCTACGCTCCGGGCACGGTGCAGGTTCCGGTCGCCAGAGGCGAGAATGCCGGCGAGACATTGCCGCACGCCCATGTCGTGCACGAATTGACGCGTCTCGGCACTTGGGACGGCAAGATGTTGAGGCTGCCGATCCCGGCCGCGGCCGGCGACCTCAAGAGCGCAATCCTTGTCCAGGAACCGGGGGGCGGCAGGATTCTCGCGGCAACGACCGATTGAAAACCGCCTCGCTGTCAGATCTTCCCGCGGTCGATTTTCAATCGATACGCTCGAGATCCCGCGCAAAGCGCTGCCAGTTGCCGACGTATTTCTTTGCGGACTGGGTGATCCTGGCGATCGCCTCGTCGTCCAGCGTGCGGATCGCCTTGGCGGGTGAGCCGACGATGAGGGAATTGTCGGGGAATTCCTTGCCTTCGGTGATGAGCGCATTTGCGCCGACGAGGCAGTTGTTTCCGATCCTGGCGCCGTTCAGGATGGTGGCGCCCATGCCGATGAGGGTGTTGTTGCCGATCGTGCAGCCGTGGATGATGGCGTGGTGGCCGATGGTGCAGTGATCGCCGATCGTGGTGGGGAAGCCGGGGTCGGTGTGGACCATGACGCCTTCCTGCAGGTTGGTGGCCTTGCCGATGACGATGGGTTCGTTGTCGCCGCGCAGGACGGCACCGAACCAGATGCCGACTTCTTCGGCGAGTTCCACATGGCCGATCACATGCGCTTCGGGGGCGATCCAGAATGTGCCGTGCGGCGGCAGTTTCGGGTGCTGGCCTCCGAGCGCATAGATTGCCATGTCTTCCTCCTCAGACCACGTTCAGCGAGAGCGTCGCGATACCATCGACGCCGCAGGAAATGCTGTCGCCCTTGTTGATGGCGGCAACACCGGCGGGGGTGCCGGTCATGATGATATCGCCAGGCGCCAGAACGAAGAGTTTCGAAAGCTCTGCAATGATTTCCGGGACTTTCCAGATCATCTGGTTTAAGTTGCCATCCTGTTTGCGGACGCCGTTGACATCAAGCCAGACGCGGCCATTTACAGGATGCCCGAGGCGGCTCGCGGGGACGAGCGGCGAGACCGGGGCAGAATGTTCGAAGGCCTTGGCGAGCTCCCACGGGCGGCCGAGTTTCTTGGCCTCGGCCTGCAGGTCGCGGCGGGTGAAATCGATCCCGACGCCGTAGCCATAGATGCAGTCGAGCGCTTTTTCCGAGGGTATATCGGCGCCGCCGGCTTTCAGCGCCAGCACGCATTCGACCTCGAAATGCACGTCATTCGACAGCGGCGGATAGGGGAAGTCCTTGCCGGAGAAGAGATTGTCAGCGTTCTTCTGGAAGAAGAAGGGCGGTTCGCGGTTCGGGTCATGGCCCATTTCAATGGCGTGATCGGCATAGTTGCGGCCGACGCAATAGACGCGGCGGACCGGAAAGGCCTCGGCGCTGCCTTCGACGGGCAGGAGAACAGGCTGCGGGAGTGGAATGACGGTGGCGGGAAGGGACATGATGGGACTTCTTGGCTGATTGATCTGGGCGAGTCTGGAGATATCGTAAAGCATGTCGCGCAAAACTGCGCGGCGGTTTTGCGATAACGACATGCGCAAGACGAAGAACTAGAGCGCGGCAGGCGGATATGAAAGATCGCGACGCGCTTTCAAGTGCAAAAGGCGCGGAAGGAACCACCTTTGTTCTGACCGGAAACCGCTGCGCGCTTTGGCTTGAATCGCTCTAGGGGGCCGCGATGTCCTGTGCGAGGCTGCCGCGCACCAATGCGTAATAGGCCGAAAGCTCAGGAATGGCCTTCGGCAGGGTGTCGAAGGCGGGGTCGGAGATGCTGAGCGTGCCCGCGTATTTTGCATCCAGGAAGGCGTTATGCTCAGGGAGCGCCGCGCGGTGCGAGCCGTAGAGCACGGTGAAGACGGGCGAGGGCACCGTGCGGCCCTTGACGATGATGCGGTCGAGCTCGACCACGGCGTAATGTTCGGCCACAAGGCGGGCGGTTTCCTCGCCGAGCAGCAGGGCGACGCCATAATTCTTCGAGGCGCCTTCCAGGCGTGAGGCGAGATTGACGCTGTCGCCGAGGCAGGAATAGTCGAAGCGCCGGGTCGAGCCCATATTGCCGACGATGCATTCGCCGGTATTGATGCCGACGCCCATTTTCAGGATATGCAGCGGCCGGCCGGTGGCGGCCACTTCCCGCTCCAGCTCGCGGTTCAGCGTGCCGATCGCATCCTGCATGGCGATCGAGGCCTTGACCGCATGCAGGGCATGGTCGGGGTCGTCGAGCGGCGCATTCCAGAAGGCCATGATGCAATCGCCCATATATTTGTCGATCGTGCCGCCATGGTCCATGACGACATCCGAGAGCGGTGTCAGCAGGCGATTAATCAGCGTTGTCAGCTGCTCGGGATCGTCCTTCATCGTTTCGGCAATGGTGGTGAAGCCGCGTACGTCTGAGAACAGGACGGTCAGGGTTCGCCGCTCGCCGCCGAGCTTCAGCTGCGAGGGATCGTTGGAGAGGCGCCTGACGAGATCGGGCGAGATATATTGGGCAAAGGCGAGCGTGATCTGGCGCTTCTGGTGGCGCTCCTGCGCATAGTCGAAAGCTGCCTGGCCGAAGGCGACGGCGATGAAGGCGACGGTCGGCCCGAGCGGCGAGACGAAGACATGGGTGAAGCGGATGCCGGCATAGCTTGCCGCGGCGAAGGCAAGGACGGCGGCGGCGGTCGCGACCAGCGTGCGCCAGCTCGTGGCCTTCCAGACCGTTGCGGCGGCGAGCACGACGGCAACGAGGATGCAGATCGCAACGACCGGCAGGCCGGCTTCATTGATGGCGAGGCCATGGACGATATTGTCGTAGATGGTGGCCTGCACCTCGACGCCGGAGATCAGCTTGCCGGTGTGGACGGTGTAGGGCGTGGCATAGGCATCGACGCCGCCCTGGTCGATCTCGGGCGCATTCTGCAGGCTGAGGCCGACCAGCACGACGCGATCCTTGAAGATATCGGGCGGCAGGAAATTCTTCGGGTCGAGCGCCTGATAATAGGAAACGGTGGGATAGGAGCGGGCCGGGCCGAGGGACTGGACGAGCGCGCCTGCCGGCAGATGCGGCGCCTTCATGCCCGCGGCCTTTGCAAGCTCCATGGCAAAGCCATCCTCATAGGATGGAATGTTGCGGAAGATGCCATCGCCACTCAGCGCAATCGAGGCGATGCCGGTGCGCGCGCCGGCTTCCGTCATCTGCGGCAGCGGCGTGGTGCGTACCAGCTGATCGGCCTGCGGCGCCTCGATCAACGTTTCGTCGCCGGCAAGCACGATGTCCGGGCCAACGGCGGAGGTTATCGCCTGATCGTTTTCAGCCGTCGAAGGCTCGGCCATGATGATATCGAGCGCGATGGCCTTTGCGCCGGCGGCGCGCAACTGCTTGACGAGCTCGGCATGCAGGCTGCGCGGCCAGGGCCACTGGGCGTTGATATCGGCAAGCGCCGGCTCGTCGATCGCCACGATGATCGGGCCGCCGGCCGGCGGCGAGGGATCGTCGATCGTGGAGAGATAGTCGAAGGTGCGCAATTCCGTCAGCGCCCAGGCGGGCAGGCGGGAGATCAGCGAAATCGTGACCAGCGTGACCAGGGCCAGCACGAGAAGACGGATGCCGCGGCTGGAAAAGGGCCAGCCGGGCGGGCGCTGCTGCCGGCCTGTGTCGATGGCGCGCTCTGCCTGAAGCCGTTTTAGGGCGATCGGGCGCGCCATCATCAGAAGCGGATCTTCAGGCTGCCCTTGAAGGCGCGGCCCCAGCCGGGCACGCCCGGTGTCACCTCGAAGTCATCATCGAGAAGGTTATAGGCGGCGGCTTCGAGCGCGATGCGCTTGTCGAAGGGCTCCCAGATCAGATGCGCGTCGAGGCTCCAGTAATCGTCGAGCTTGGTGCCGAGATCATCGCCATCGCGTTCGCCGATATAGTTGGCGGCGACGGTGGCTTTCACCTTGGCCTCATTGACCCAGGTCAGCGCGATCTGGCCGGAATTCTTCGGGATATAGGGCAGGTTGCCGCCGTAATTCAACGATCCCGGATCCTTGTTTTCGGAATCCATGTAGGCATAGGTGGCTGAGAGGCCGAAGCCGTTGCCGAGCGCGACGTTTGCGGTGACGGCGGCACGGTCGATCCGGCCGCGCGACAGCGGCAGGCTGTCAACAGCCGGAAGGGCGATCAGCGGCAGGTCGATCGAGAAATCATGCAGTTCCTGATGCTGATATTCGACCGAGGTGAAGAACTTGTCGGTCCATTCGGCGTCCCACTGGAAGGCGGCCGTGTCGGCATAACCTTCGGTGCCGACTGTGAATTGATTGGATTGCAGCCCAAGGATGCCGATCGGTGCCAGCGTGGGTACGCCGGTATCGAGGCTCTGGCGCATGAAGGCGGCGCGCAACCATTGGTTCTGGACCGGCGCCCAGGCAAGGCCGAAGCGGGGCTCGAGCCTGCTGACATCGACACCATCGCCTTCGAGGCGCGTGCCGAACAGAGCATATTCGCCCTTCAAATCCGGTGTAATGTCATGCAGAAGGTCGATGTAGGCGCGGCCGATATTGACGCGGCTGTCCGTCTCCGTTGGCCCGGCGGTGACGCCGTCGATGACACCAGGAATGACGTCGTCAAGATGGAAGTAGGTCTTCTGCGATGCGTCGATCCAACCGCCTTCGATGCCGTAGCGCCAGGTAAAAGCTCCGTCGCCAATGCTGTGACTGAGCGCGGCGACATAGGCCTTGGAGTCCGACTCCTGGCTGGTCTGGGCGAAGGGCCTGATGTCGGTGCCGGGGCCGCCTAGGAACGGCACGTTTTCCCAGTCGAACTGCAGATCGTTTGTGGTCTTCGCTCCGGTTTCCACATACATGAGCGCGCCATTCAGCACGTTCTCGTAGGAAAATGTATGGCTCCAGCCAACACCGGCGCTGGTGAGTTTCGTGCTGTTGATTTGAGTGCGGTAGAGTGGCAGTTCGTCCGGCGCCAGAGGCAAACCGAAGAAACCGAATACCGGATTCAGGATATTCGAGAGAGTGGGATCTTCTCTCAGTGCATTTAGCGTGCCGTCGTTCTTGGCATGGTTGACGTAGGCGACCACGCGGTCGTCCGGCGTAAGCGTCGCGGTGATGTAGCCATTGCCGCCGAGAATCTTGTTGTCCGTCGCATATCCGCCGAAATCGCGGTAGTCGCCGTCGAGTGCCAGCTCTTCCCATGTCAGGTTGCCGAAGAAGCTGATCGGGATCGTCTCGTTGGAGAAGCCCTGGATTTCCGCTTCACCGGTGCGCCGCGTATGTCCGTCCACGGTGTTGATGCCGCCGCCGAGCGAGCCTTCGAAGAAGGGCGTTCGCAGGATCGTGGCTGAGCGCGAACGGCCGGACAGCATGTGAGGGTCAAGCAGCAGGCCCTGGAAGAGCGAAGAAAAGCTCGACGTATTGGCCCGGTACTGGCTGACGCTGTCGTCGCTGAAGCTGGTTGCGTTGACGTAGGGGAAGATGCTGCCCTTGATCGCCTGGTCGGTGTAGCCGGTGCCTTCGAAAGGATTGAACACGGCGTCGCCGTAATAACGGCCCCAGGCATCCAGCCCCTGCAGGCGGAAGGCGTTGTTCAGCGTGGAGCCGGCATCCTCATTGGCGCCGAGGCCGATATAGTCGCCGCCGCGGGCGCGCGAGCGGCGCAGGAATTCCTGCGCGTTGGCGATCGCGCCATCGGCATTGTAGTTGTCGATATCGACCGCGGTGCGGAAAGACGAGATGACCGGATCGTTCTTGTCCAGCCGGTCGGCATTGTCGAGCGCCTGCTGGAAGGGAAGGCGGTCGCCCTTTTCATAATGGGCGGCGGCGAGCATGAGCTGCGATTGCGAATGGGCCGGATTGGCGGTGCTGGCGGCAAGCAGGTCTTCCAGTGCCTTGTCGCGCTCGCCGGTCTGCAGGTAGTAGCGGCCACGGGCGAGGAGCGCGATATCGAAGGAGGGATCGACGGCAAGGGCGGTATCGATCTCGCGCTTGGCCTCCTTCATGCGGGACTGGTCGAGATAGAGGATCGCAAGATTGGCATGCGGCACGGGATCCTGCGGATCGAGCTCGATCGCCTTCAGGAACGCCTTTTCGGCTTCGCCGTTGGCATCGCGAACACTTTGCAGCAGACCCATGGAATTCAGCGAGCCGGAGGCGCCGGGCGCAAGTTCGATGGCGCGGTTCAGGTCTGCGAGCGCGCCGTTGATATCGCTCTCATAAGCGGCCTTGTAGCCGGCGCGGGCGGCAAGGCCCATCGGGTGATCGGGGTCGAGCGCCAGCGAGCGATCCGCCGCTTCCTTCATCTGCGCACGGTCGTCGATGAGCTGGGCAAGCTGCGAGCGTATCGCCGGCAGGGTCGGATCATCGGGATAGCGCTGCTCGGCCTTCCTGATGATCTCGATGGCTGCGCGCGGATTCTGCAGGAAGCCCACCGTATAGGCCTGCATGATGGCGCCATAGACGCCGACGGAGGCCGCCGGCGGTTTCTCGACATGGGCGGGGTCGGCGAGAGAACGGGCAAAATAGCCGCCGTACTGCGCCATGTTGCGCCTGTCGGCATCGAGATGCGGCGCTGCCTTTTCGAAAAGCCTGGCGGCATCGGTGTAGCGCTTTTCGGAGCCGGCGATGGTCGCCTCGATCAGGTCGACCCGCGCCTGCTGCGCCACGGTCAGCTTGCGGCCGCGCAGCGCCTGCAACGTTGCAGCGGCAACCTGTCGCCCGTCAAAGGCGCTCTGCAACTCTGCGAGCGTCAGCCAGTCTTCGGTCGTGCGCCGCTCGGGCGGCAGCGCCATCACGCGGCGGCGCTCGGATGCCATGCGGCCGGCCGGGAGCGGCGAGGTGGGCATCAGGCCGAAGCCATCGCGCAGGTTCAGATAGAAGAGCATCTGCTCACGATCGTCAGGCGTGACGATGACGAGCTTGCGGGGCGCCTGGCCGATGGTGGCCACAGCCCCTTCGCCTTGATTGACGTCGACGCTGCCCTGCGGGTTGGTCAGCGAGACGCGGCCTTCGAGCACGATCATCGAGGTCCTGGCGCCTTCGACGGTCATCGTCCAGTCTGTTCCGCGGATAGCGGCGGCTGCTGCCGGGGTTTCGACCGTCAGGCCCTGGCCGCCGCGCTGGGCGCGGGCCCAGATGGTGCCGGATTGCAGGTTGAGGATCGTGTCGCCGGTCGCCGACATCTTCTTGACCTGCAGCGCGGAATTGCGGCCAAGGCGAATCTGCGTGTGGTCGGAAAAGAGGATGGCGAGCTGGCCGGTGGCATTGGTGCGCAGCACGTCGCCATCGAGCAGGTCCTGGTTGAGATCGACGACCCGCCAGTTGGTGACATCGACGAAACGCACTTCCTCGCCTGTCTTGCGGGCGATGACGGAGCCTGCAACCGGCGTCGAGCGCTGAACTGGTTCGGCCGCAACCGGAAATGAAAGTAACGTTGACATGAGCGCAAGAGACGTACTTGCGCACAGAACAGACCTCAGCCCCGACATTTCAGATACCCCCGCATCTTTTCCCCGTTTGGCCAAGTGCGGTGTAAAAGTCAAGTCGGCTGCACACGTGTTCTTGCTTTCGCGGTCAAGTGTATTATTAGGGAAACACTATTGCGGGGTGGGGTTTCCTTTGAGCGAGTTTGAAAATTTTGCGGAGCTGCCTTCCAGCTCTCCGTCTACGGACGATGTCGACTCGGAATATTTCGACCATATCAAGAAAATCAACGATATATTCTACGATCAGATCAAGATATCGGACCAGAAGGCTGCGTATATCTTTACTTTCATGCTCGCCTTTCTTGTGAGCTCCGTCGAAGTGAGGGCGGTTTTCACCTGGGCGCGCTATGCACAGGGTACGCCACAGGCCATTCTCTTCTCCGGGCTCCTGGCTGCGGCCTCGGTCTTTTCGATTCTGGCGGCGATCCTCGTCGTGCTGCCGCGGCGGCTCGACAAGTCCACCTCGATGTTCTGGGGCGCGTGGCCCAGGCATCGCGACGCCTTCTACGACGCGGCGAACCGGCGCGACGAGCGCTATCTCTTCGATCAGTATGTGGAAAATGCCGATATTCTGTCGCATATCGCGCGCAGCAAATACCGCTTCGTAACGATCGCGTTTCGCGGCCTGATGGTGACGGTCGTGGCCTACGTGCTGCTCTTGGTGGCGGCTTGAAGCCACGCTCCGGCTTGCCGTCGCTCCCGGCGATGACTTCAGCTTTTGGCGAAGTCCGCTGCTGTGAGAGGAACAGGTCTATAGCCGTTGACGTCGGCGATATCATATTCCTGGCCGAGTTCGGCCGCGACCAGGACATGACCGGATTTTGACATCAGCGCCTGGTCTCGCCAAAGGCCAGATATGACGTGGCCGATGAATTGCGGTGACTCGGAATTGGAGAGGTCGAAATATTCGGCGTTCTGCATGACTGCTTCAGTGCGCACCAGCCCGGGATAGAGGGCGACGGCGGCGACATTGTGCGGGCGCAGATCATGGGCGAAGTCTGCGGCCATCTTGTCGGCAGCGGCCTTGGCCATGCCGTAGATCGCGTTGCCATCGTAGAATTGCGCTGCCCAGAAGGAAATATTGACGATCAGGCCGCGCTGCGCCTGGATCATGACGGGTGCCAGAGCACGCGACATCAGGAAGGCCGCCCGCAACGCGGTGCCCATCATCGCGTCCCACCGCCAGAGGGGCTGCTCCCAGAAGGCGCGGGGCCAGGTAAAATCGCCGCCCTCGACCATGTTTTCATAGCCGGGCCATGCATTGTTCACGAGAATGTCCAGCCTGCTGCCGGCTTTGATTTCTTCGGCCACGCGCTCGGTCTCGGCGTCATTGCCGTGGTCGCAATGATGAAGGATCAGGCGTCCGGGCAGGTTCTCGGCCTCGACCGCGAGGCCCTCCAGCGAGCCTGCGCGTTTGCCAGCGCTTGCTTCCGCCTCCGAACGTGTCCTGCCGGTCACGTGGACCGTGGCGCCCTCGGCGAGCAAGGCAAGCGCAATCCCGCGGCCGACACCGCGGCTTGCGCCTGTTATCAACGCGACGACATCTTTCATGCTGGCTGGCCTCCCACATGTCGAGTATCAGAATGGCAGAACCATGCCAATGCGGCGGAGCGGATCGAGGCCCTTTTCGGCTTCAGAATCGAGGATGGCCCGAAGGCGCGGGGAGCATTCTTCCTTTTCGAGGAGCCGAAAGCCAAGCGATGCATAGAAAGGCGCGTTAAAGGGGGCGAGGCGGTCTGTCGTCAGCGTTGCCGCGGCAAGCTTTCGCAAACGGCCTTCTGCGAGAAGCGTTTCCATGAGCCTGCGGCCGAGGCCTTTTCTCTGGAAATCCGGATGAACGTCCATTTCGCCGATATGCAGGCATCCCTCCGCGACATAGGCGCCGGCATAGCCGACGGGGATGTCATCCTGATCGCATGCGGCATAGAGGAGGGCGTGGTCGAGATAGTGCTGCAGTTCGGCGTCGCTGCTTGCTTCCGGCTCTCCGCTGACAGCACCTGTGGCGCGCAGCGTTTCGAAAGAGGCCAACTCTATCGATCGCAAGATGTCGAAATCGTCCCGAGTTGCCTGTCTGATCCGCATGTCCGTTCCTGCCTGAGATCGGGCACCGGATTACGACAATTCCCGGGAAACGCCAATGGCACTGGGCATGACGGCTTGCGCCGGATGAAACGCGCGGCTGGCATTGTCCGGTCGGGTAGTCGCGGAAAATACCGGCGGCGACCGGTGGCCGCCGCCGGCAGGACTTAGCGCGTTGCCTTCAGCTGGAGGCGAGAGACGCCTGCGGCCACGTTGACGCCGGTTCCGGTTTCGCCGCTGAGCGGCTGCAATGCGAAATTCTTCGAACTGCCGCCCACAAGCGCGTTTGCTCCGAGACCGACGCCAACGGAAGCGCCGGCAGAGGCGCCGACATAGGTGCCGGCAAGAGCGCCGTCACCGACGCGGGTGGGGGCGGTGTTGACAACGATCCAGCTGAGATAGGATTTGCCGGTGACCCCGACATCGAGACCGAGCTTGCCGATCGTGCCGGAATAGTGCTCGACCTTGCCGGTGTTCTGCTTGAAGCTGCAATCGATCGCCTTGCTGGAGCCGATGATCATGCCGGCCCCGCCGGCAACGACGCAGGAGAGGGTGCCGAGACGTTGCTGCGGCTCATTTGCGACCTGCTGGGCGGCGTGTTTCGGCTGCTTATGCTGGCTCGCGGCCTCAGCCACGGGGACAAAGCCGAGGGAAGCGGCGGCGACTGTTATCATGAGGGTTTTCATGAGCGGTTCCTTTCACCTTCCTTCGTGGGGGATCGTTATAAACGCGTTCAGCCGAACTTCGTTCAAACATGGAAGGGAAACGGACCGGTCCGTCCGCGCATGATTGCCTATGGCCGCAGCATAGTCCTGATCAGCCTCAGGCGCTGACGGCTTCCGCCGCACCCGAGAAATCGACCGCGGCGAAGGCTGCGGCGATCACTTCCGGGCCGGCATTCGGCTTTGCCGCATCTGTCGACAGGATCTGGCGGTAGCGGCGGGCGCCGGGCAGGCCGGTAAAGAGGCCGACCATATGGCGGGCGACATGCTGCAGGCGGCCACCCGAAGCTATATGGCCGGCAGCATAGGCCATCATGCGGTCGCGCAGCGCATTCCAGTCGGGCCCGGAGGCGGGGGCGCCGTAGAAGCGCTGGTCGACATCGGCGAGAATAGCGGCATTCTGATAGGCGGCGCGGCCGAGCATGACGCCATCGACATGGGCGAGGTGAGCTTCCGCCTCATCCAGCGTGTGGATGCCGCCATTGATGCCGATGAAGACATCGGGGAAGCGCTGCTTCATGCGATAGACGATATCGTAATCGAGCGGCGGGATCTCGCGGTTTTCCTTCGGCGACAGGCCCTTCAGCCAGGCCTTGCGGGCATGGATCCAGATCGCATCGGCGCCGGCATCGAGCACGCGGGTCATCAGCGCGGGCAGGGCCGCTTCCGGCTCCTGCTCATCGACGCCGATGCGGCATTTGACGGTGACCGGGACGTTTGCGACCTTTTTCATGGCGGCGACGCATTCGGCAACCGTCTCCGGCGTCAGCATCAGGCAGGCGCCGAACGTGCCGGACTGGACGCGATCCGAGGGGCAGCCGACATTGAGGTTGATCTCGTCATAACCATAGGGCTCGGCAATGCGCACGGCTTCTGCAAGCTTGGCCGGATCGGAGCCGCCGAGCTGCAGGGCGGCGGGATGTTCGGCCGCATCGAAGGAGAGCAGGCGCTCACGCGGGCCATGGATGATGGCGTCGGCGACGACCATTTCCGTATAGAGCAGGGCATTGCGGCTGATCTGGCGGTGGAAATAGCGGCAGTGGCGATCCGTCCAGTCGATCATGGGCGCAACCGCGAAAACCGGCGCCTTGAAATAGCGCTGGATGCCTTCGGATGCAGCCGTCTTTGCCGTGGTCATGATCTCAAGTCTTCTTTCGTCAGGTCGCGGGCCCCGTGGCCTTATCTCGTAGCGGAGGCCTTATCCTGCAAGCCCTTGCCGGTGATGGGCCGGAACCGGGCTTGGCAACGGGACGAGGGCTTATACATGAGAGATGGAGATAAAGCGAGATCGCGCATTCGAGGGTGTCTGCCGTCATTTGCCCGCAGGGGCTTCCGCCCTTGACGCAGGTGCCGTTTTCCCGGAAGGCAGCGAAGGAAGGTCCCGATATTCCCGATATAGGGATCACACAAAGGAGTAAAATCAGCGTCATGACCGACGATAGCGCAGGGATCAAGGCATTGCTGGCGATGCCGAGGCGAGACAACAGCGCCTATCTGGAAACGCTCCGGCTGGTGAAGGAGGCGTTTGCCGAGGCCGAGGCGGAATTTGCCGGCAAGGTGATCGCGACGACAGACAGCGCCCGGGACGAAGCCGGCAATATCGTCATCATGACCGTGATCAGGCCGGCATAGGCAGGCAGCGCCCCGGTCATGGCGGCAAATCACCTTAAATAGAGGGCAATTGAACCAAAATCCTCCTGCCGCGTTTCTGCCACAAATAGGAGGATTCCGATGGACAACCTGCTTCTGATCGCCACGCTTTGCGGCCTGATGTCTTTCGCCATGGTGTGGCTGCAGACCAAAGAATAGTTTTTTCGCGTCAAAGACTTGGCGCTTTCCCATCTATTTGCCGGCACCGCTCTTCCCGCGCCGGAACCCTACCTTTTGTATTGCCCTGAAACGATCGTCTTGACTTCTCCGAAAATGAGAACAAAATGAGAACAAATAAACGTTCTCATCTATGTTCTGATGGAGAGTTCGATGGCAGCAAGCCCGAGTTATTCAGGAGCAGCAGACAAGGCCATGGCCTTTGCCGCGCAGCTGCGCGCAGACCGCGAGCGTCACGAAGCACGCAGGCGGGAAGAGCAACGCCGCATCGAGGCGATGCGGCCGATCAACAAGCATGTGCTGAAGGTGTTTGGCGGGCAGCAGCTGGCGCTGAAGCTGAATAGCTGAGGTGGACTGTCCTTTTGAGTGCCCGAACGGGCGGCCGGAATCTGCCGTTCGATATCATCTGTGGGGGGCTGACGCTGCGGGATGTGCAAGGCGCCGCCGCCGAGGCATCGCGCGCATTCCCCTGATATTTTTACCATTTTCCGAGTGGGCCGTGGACGGCCTGGAATTTCAGACATAAAAGAATTGCAACTATTTGGGGTGGGGTTTCATGAAGAGATTATTGTCGCTGGTGGCTGCGATGGCGTTGCTTGGTTCGGGCGCAATCGCGCAACGTGCCAAGGAAGATCCTGTGGATATGGTGATCCGATTGACCGGACGGACAGATCCTTATCTACAGGCCATTTATCGGGATCACAGGGATATCGTACTGGAAGTCTACGCTGAGCTGAGCCGTCAGCTATGGGTTGAACAAAAGAAAACCCTTGCGACGGTCATCGACAGGTATGGCACTCCGGCCCTCTCGCGCGCAGGCGACAGTGCCGTGATTGCAGTCATGGACAAGACGGCCGCGCTTACCGATATCGTGGCCGCCAAATATCCCGAAGGCTGCGAGTATTTCTTCACCGGCAATATGCCTGACTGGTATTCCGTTGTGGAAGTCAGAAACGGTCGGATGGATGATCGGCGAGCGAAAACCTATGCTTATGAGGATGGGAAATTCCGCGCTCCGGTTGCCTTGATGTCTGGCGAGGAGCAGTACTGGATCATGACGCGGTACCTGGGAATGACCGGGAGCGAGATAGACAAGGCGCTGAAAGCTCCTGCCGGGGTCAGCGACCAAGACATGTGCTCAATCGCAAAGAAACTCTATGACGTACGCGCTTTGCCGAAAGAGTTGCAGGGCGATTGGGGCAGGGCGTTGCTCTCGCTCGGTCCGTCCGCGGAGAAGCAAAAGCCTGCCGCAGATGCCAAGCCCGCATCCGGCTCGGCTGCGCAGGAAAAGAAGGCTGGCTCCTTCGAAAAGGAGATGAAGGTCCTCGCCGGTATCAATCCTTTCGTTCACGCGGTCTTCATGGATCACGAAGCTGAAACGCGGCAGCTGTTTGCCAAGGTCGAAGCCTCGGGGGGCAAGATCGATCCGCGAGCGCAAGTAGCTGCCATGGTGGCGAAATACGGCAATCCTGCGCTGTCGCGGGCAAGCGATGCCATTGCTATCGATGTCTTGAAGAAGACAGCTGCGCTCAACGAGGCTCTCGCGCGAAATTATCCGCAGGGCTGCAAGGATCTCATGAGTCTGCGGGTGTCTCAGTCCGCACAGGCTGTTCCCCAGATCAAGGAGAGCTATTGGCAAGTTATGGAAGCCAAGCGCCTGGCCTATGAGGACGGAAAGATGCGGGAGCCTGCGGCCGTTACGCTGACCGCTGAGGAGATCGTGCAGATGATCACGCAGCGCCTGGGCGTGACCACGGACGAATTGAACAAGCTGGCGAAACTCGCCGAACTCAGCGACGAAGAGGTTTGCTCGATAACGATGAGGCTCAACAGGATCGATCCCGTTCCGGAGGCGCAACGCGGCAACTGGGCGAGGACTGCCATGTCGTGGAGCGGCTGAGTCTTGCCGCCCCGCGCCCGCCCTTCCGGTCGCAAGGGCGGGCGCATTGCGACATTTGACGCTTTCCGCCTTAGCGGTCCTGGAAGATCTTGATGACTCTCGGCGTCATGCGGTTGTTCGTGATGTCGACCGCATCCTGATAGGTTGCCCGGCCGGAGACCAGAGCTTTTTGCATGCGCGCGCAGCCGACCCGAGGCGCATCCTTATCCGAGACGTTCATGAGAACGGCGCCGTCGTGAAGCGTGCTCTTGTCGAGCCTGCTCAGACGCTGGACGCAATTGTTAAGCGCCTCCGTCCTCAACCGAGGACTGCCTTGCAGCGCCGTGACAGTGGCTTGATATTCCTGCTGCGTCGGCGCGCAGCCTGCGAGCAGTCCGGCAATCAATGTTATTGCAATAGTGGCACGCATGATTATTCCTCAATTATGCTGCGGACAGTGTTTTTTGCTGTGATTGGCGAGGCATCTCGAAGCGTCTGCCTCAACCGCCCCGGAAGATCTTGATCAGCTTCGGGGTGTAGCGGTGATTTTTGATGTCGAGCATATCCTGGTAGGATATGTCGCCGGAAACGATCGCATTTGTGTATCGGCCACAGGCAATCTTCGGAGCGTCTTTTTCTGCCACGTTCAGAAAGAGTGCGGCGTTATGGCGGGCCTTCGTGTCGGATAAGCCGAGCTGCCTGATACACTCGTTCAAAAGCCCGTTTCTCTGACTCTCGCTGCCCCGCGCCACTCTGACAGCTGCATCATATTGTTTCTCGGTCGGCACACAGCCGGTGAGCAATCCGGTGGCAATCAATGTCAATGCAATATAGGCGCGCATGATTATCCCTCAATTATGCTGCTGACAGCCTCTTGTGCTGTGATGGCGGGGTATCTTTATTTTGATTCTCGTAACGCGGGAATTCTGTTCTTTGCAATTTCTTATTTCTTCTAGATTTGGTTGAAAACCTCAGGAAAACGCGTGTTTAGTAGCGAACGACAGGCGCTTCGCGGAAGCACCTTGGGGGATAAAGGGATGTATGGGCTGCTCAGCGAGCCGGTGACGTTCACATCCGAGGGGACCAGCTTCCGTCGTTACCGCCCGGCCGCCCGGTATGCCTCTGCGCGTTCCTTCTCTCTTGCGGCCTTCACGACCAGCATAGCCGCCACGGCCAGTCCAAGAACCATCACCACGCCAAGCACGAGCAAATTCGGCTCAGCTGGCAGCGCCGCACCCGTGCCAGCACCGCCCGATGCCGACACTGCGATTGCGGCACCCGCCTTCTGCAGCGTACCCGCCGTCTTCTCCGCCCTGCTGGCCTCATCCCCCAGCACAGCCTTGGCATCCACACCCGGCTGTCCACGGAGATAGATCGCCACGGCTTTCGCCTCTATCTTCGCCACGCGTGCGCTCCAGCCTTTGCCGTAGGTCTTCCAGATCGCCAGGCTCTGCATGAAGCCCAGCCTTCTCGCGCAGAGCGCCTTGATTTCCTTCACGCCGGCAGTGGCTGAGTGAAGGCGGGTGATGGGGCCGGGTTTGCCGTCGGCGGGGGCGCCGATCACGGTCTGGGCGTCGCGGAGCGCCCGGGCGGGGCCGGAATTGACGGCGTAGTCGAAGGTGGCGAGGTCGAAGCCCGGGGGCAGGGTGTCGCCGCCGATTTCGTCCCAATATTTCGCCTTGTAGATGGGTCTGACGTCGTCGAGGGTCAGGTTGTGGATGTCGAGATTTGGGAAGGCGGCGGCGGAGATGCCGTATTTGGTGCCTTTCAGCGTGCCCTTGCCGATCCTGCCGCCGGTCCAGTTGCCGGGGTCGGTACGCTCGGTGGAGAGGCCGCCTTCGGATGCAAGCGTGATGGAGAGGCATTCGGGAAAATTTGCCGCGGTCATGTCACGTTCCTTTGTCGGTCGGATCGCGACAACCTTCCGACGGCAACAGTTGCGGCCGTGGCATGGTGACAGCAGGCGGAGCGGCCGGCAAATGAGGTGTTGAAGCGGCAATGCCGCGGGTCTTGCCGATGTGAGGAAGCGGGGCCGGATGCGGGGCCTGGCAGGCATCTTCGATGGCCGTTCGGGACGCGAGGATCGCGGCGCCTGCGATGTGGCTGAAGGGGAAAAGAGTGGCCGCCGCCTCCGCTACAGGAAGGCGGAGTGGGGCGCGGCGGCCGGCCACTGAGGGGCCGACAAAACAACCCGAATTCCGTGCGGATCGTTCCTAATCATATTGGGCTAGCGAGGCGTTCGCCTTCTGCGGCAGAGCGGAAGGCGGGAGTTTCACACCACACGGCAGGGCTCAGAACACGTCGGCATAATTGTTGGCGGCGGCAAGTGCGGCTTCCTTCAGGATCACCCCTTGGGCCACCATGCCGTTTGCAAACCGTACCAGGCGCACGTCGGGCATGGATTTCAGGCGCTGGGAGAAGGTGTTGACGGGCGGCAGGAAGTTTTCGCGGTAGCCCTGGTCGATCGCCCATTTGCGGAAATCCTCGAAGAGTTTGGCCGTGCGCAGCCAGCCGCCCGATGGCTCGATTTCCGCTGGCTCGATGCGGATATCGAACCATTCGTTGAGCGGGTCGAGCAGCAGCCAGGCGTTCAGCGCCTCCTTCGAGCTTGCGGGAATGGTGTAGTGGCCGTTGCGCTTCAGCCGCTGGGCGCCCGATACGGCAAGGCCGAGCAGCAGTTCCAGCTCTTCCCTTGCGATGCGCTCGGCAATATCTGGAATGACCTCATGCTCGGGAATGCTGCGATTGAACTGGATGACGACGAGGCGGCGGCGCAGGCCTCGATCTATGCCGCCATTGAAGCGGGGCAGGGTATTGGTCGTGAAGCAATGCAGCGCCCGGGGGATGAAACTTTCGACATCCTTGTAGAGGCTGCGACCCTCGATCGGATTGCCGGTGACGGCCGCCTTGAACTCTTCGCCCGCGATGGCCGCAGCACTCAGCTCGTCTGCGACGTTCGCCGCCTTGCCGGCGAGATTGATGATGCGCTTTTCATCATTGAAGAAGGCGGGCGAAATTGAGGAGACGGCTCCTTCCGGCAGCAGCGCGCGAAAGAGCGAGGCGATGGTGGATTTGCCATTGCTGGCGGTCTCGCCGAGCAGGATGAAGGCTTTCGGCTGGCGGATGCGGGTGGCAAGGCCGAAGGCGGCCGCTCCCAGCATTTCGGCCACGAGGTCGATCTTGCCGGCGGCATCGGGATCGCCCTGAAAGGCGCCGTGGAGCAACTTGTGCAGGAGCGAGCCCTCGGGCGGATGGCTTTCGGTATGCAGGTTGTAATCCGCTGCGATCGTGAAGCGGAAGCGGTCATCCGGGTCGTGCGCGCGGCAGGTCACCTTGCCGGCCTCATCGAGGGTAATGGTGCAGTTCAGCGCATTGACGCCGATGGCGGAGTTGCCGAAGAAGCCGGCCTCGGTGGTGCGTGTGCCGAATTCGGTGAGGATGCCGTCGATCATGTGCCGGCCGAGCTTCAGCGGCTTTTCCTTCGGGCCGATGCCGATGGCATCGAAGGCATGCATGGCAAGGCGGATCTTCTGTTCGGAGATGGAGCGCCAGGCGGAGGGGCCATAGGCCCAGAACCTGCCGTCGGCGCGCACGATCCGCCCGCCGCAGGCTTTCGCCAGATGTTCGTTGAAGATGCGCGCCAGCCAGACTTCGGAGCCGAAAGGCTGGCTCGGAAACCATTCCGGCATGCTGTCTATGCCATCGGCGCCCGCGGGCGGGGCATCCGGTGCGCTCGGCACCGGTTCTTCTGTCGCCGGCGGCGGCTCGACCGGCGCGGCCAGGTGGCGGCGGATCGTGGCGCGCATGAAGGCATCGAGATCGAGGCGCGTCCAGCCGGCATCGACGGCATCGGCGCTGTCCCAGCCGCGGCATGGAAGACGGCCGGCCTGCCAGTCGGCATAGCTGAAATGGCCGAGATCGGAGGCTGCTCCGGTATCGGTAAGACCCGTCAGCCGGACACGCGCGCCGAGGCTCAAGAGGATGGCGGCGATCTCGTCTGCCGTCGAAAGGCCGGGCGCATCGAAATCCGGCCAGATCACCACATCGCGGCCCGATAGCGGTGACCAGTCCGTATGTTTGACGCCCTGCGTGCCGCCGGCCCAGGAAAGAACGGTGCGGCCGGATTTCTTCGCCAGCCGGTCGCGGCATTTCTCGCCCTCGACGACGATCACCTGCTTTGTCTTGCCCAGCGTTTCGAGGCCATAGAGCGGGCGCGGCCTGGGAAAGGGGTAGCGGCACCAGGTCTCCTTGCCGTCCGGCAGGCGGACGAACATGACCATCGGCGTTTCCTTGCCCTCGTCGGGCAGGTCATGGCGCAGCACATAGCCGATGAGCGCGCCATCGGCCTGCCGATAGGGAAAGACCATGGAGGGAGCGAAAGCGCCCCATTCGGAGCGGTCGCCCTTGCGCTTGGGGTTGTAGAGGCGGATGCGGACGCTGGGTGTGACCGGCTCGGAGGGAGGCGGAAGCGGCGTGATGCCTTCATAGGGATCGCGCACCTGCTGCGCGCGCGGGACTATGTTCGGCCTGATATGCCCGGCGTTATCGTGGCGGCTGTCGCCGTCGAGAAGGCGGATGGCTTCCGCGAGATCGACGCCCTTGATCTGTCGCACGAAATCGAGCACATCGCCGCCCGCGCCGCAGCCGAAACAATGGAAGCGCTCGATGCCGTCCTGCCCCCTGAATATGGTGAAGGAGGGCGTTTCCTCGGCATGGAAAGGGCAGCAGGCGATATGCTCATGCCCGTTCCTCTGCAGCCTGCAGCCATAGCGCGCCGCTGTCTCAGACAGCGACACGTCGCGGCGAAGCCGTTCGAGATCTGCAGGCATGTTGCGGCTCTTGCAAGGAATGTTGTCGTTATCGCAACATGGCCGGCGCAGTGCGGGCGGCGGCCATGGTCATTTCGCGCTTTCGGGGATTGTCGGGCGGGCGGCTTATCGCGAGGAGGAATTGGGAAACTTGCCTTCCAGCACCAGCCGGTAGCCGCGGCGATAGCCGACATTGGCAATGCCGATGCCGGAGCCTTCCAGCTTCTGGCGCAGGTGGCAAAGGGCGACCTTGAAGGCGAGATACATCTTGTCCGGCGAAGGGCCGCCATCGGGATCGTCGATATACATGGCGGTGAAGATGCGCTCGGTGATGACGGGCATGCCCTTGCCCTTCCAGACCGCCTGGAAGATGCGGCCTTCCATCGGCGTCAGGCCGAAGTGATCGATGACGATCTCCGGCTGCGGCGCGGTGACCGGCTGCTTGCAGCAGGGGCAGAGCAGGGGCCTGACGATGGTGAGTGGGGCGGGGGCTGCCGATGGGGTCGGGCGTGTGGTGATCGTCTGCATATGGAGCCTCACTGGATCTGGAATTCTTGTGACAATGCGAATTGGTGCCGGTGTGGCAGCGCCTAGGAGGCCATCACCATCGCCCGGATGCGGTTTTCGAAGAGGGCAAGGCGGCGCAGCCGGTTGGCGAGATGCACGAGGTCGTCGACATCTTTGCGATCGATGGAAAGCAGCGTTTCGTCGGCGACCGCCCCGCCGCGCATGACGAAGCGCCCGACGAGCGCATCGATCAGCTCCGACTGCGCCAGCATGGAGAGCGGTTCCTTACGCATCCTCTTCCTCCGGCATGAGGTCGGCGAGGGTGAGCGAAACGCCAAGGCGCCTTGCCGCCTGCAGAAGCATCAGCTGGTCGCGACCATTGATGAGGCCGCGCTCATCCCTCAGTGCCCGCGAAATCTTGGAGCGATGGCGCTTGAGCTCGGCTGCAAGCCCGCTCGGCGTCAGCGCCAGTTTGGCGGCAACCTTCTGCCAGGGCGTCCGGGCCTTTGCCATGCTGATCTTCCTCCTACCATGCGGCTCTTGTTGTTGCGGTTGAGATTATGTTGTCGAAATGACAACGTCAATCCGGAATAGGAAAAAATACCTATCTTTTATTTTTTGACGCCTGGAACGCCGTTTCTCACCGAAATTGCGGGTGATCCTGCAACTTGAACAGATCAACCATGTCAAAGGTTGACGCTAAAAAGCCCGGTGCGGTTGCTTGCGCCACGTTGCGTTTTTTGCAACAAATGAGCAACGCTGCATATTGCATGGGGACGCTGAATGGCTGAGATCGATGGCAGCTGGTTTCACAGCCAGCTTGATAACAAGGGGCAATCGCTGCGTTCGCTCGCCCGCCATCTCGGCAAGGATGCGTCTGCCGTCTCCCGCACCTTTTCGGGCAAACGCCGCATGACGATGGAGGAGGCGGCCGAGATCGCCGGCTTCCTTGGCGTATCCGTGACCGAGGTCATGCATCATGCCGGAATCGCACGCGAAGGCGAGGGGCTCGGGCCGAAGATCCTGCTCTCGGCCGTGATCGGCGAGGATGGCGAAGTCCGTTCGCTCGCCGAGCAGCAGCCCTTGCCGCAGGCCGTGCTCGACAAGTCGCAGCTTTCGATCGGCGCCAGCCGCAGCCGGCGGATCATCGCCGCTGAGGTACGGGCCTCCTCCGGGCCGCTGTCGATCTGGGACGATGCGGTGCTGCTCTTTGCGCCGGCCGACGGCATCGAGCCCGGCGCGATCGGCGCGCTTTCGATCTGCGGCCTTGCCGGCGGCAGGCAGATCCTCGCCAGGCTCGACCGCGCCCGCAAGACCGGCGAGGCGCGGGTGGTTTTTCCTGATGGCGGGATCGGGGAGGCGGTGCTCACGACGGCGACGCCGGTGCTGGCGGTGGTGCCCTAGGGGCAACACGAGAACGTCCGGCCTTTGACCGGGCGTTCTCAAGCTGACTGTGATCTGTTGCTCAGATCTGCTCTTTCCAGAACGTGCAGATCTCCTGGCCAGCGGCAGGCAGCAGGAGTTTTCCGAAGAGGACGCCGACGATGGCTGCTACAGCCGGGCCGACGCTGAAGACGGAAATCAGGACGCCGGTGATCGCCGCAGCCAGAGCTTCCGGCGAGCGCAAATTCACGGCATCGAGGATGGTTTTTCGAACCTGCTTATCGACCTCGCCGCCCTCGCTGCAGACAAGGTCGTAAATCACCTTGTTCCAGCGTCGCAGGATCCTTTTGCCGAGGTTGATCGCATCGTCCATCGGCCCTGCGACACTCACGTCGACAGGTACGGATACGGACGGATCGGCAAAGCGCTTAGGATCCTTCGGAAAGGTGATGGAATAGGCTCCGAGGTCCGCATACAGCTTATTCGTGCTTGCGCCTCCAAGCGATTTCACTGCCTGCTCGATGTCAGCCTTCATGATCAGCTCCCAGGGTTTGTGTTGATATTCTCAGGTCCGATCCGCGCATCGGCCGCGCCATAGACGGTGTAGCAGATGCCGAGCGGATTGTTTTTCTCGGCAAGCAGTGTGCGCCGCCCCTGCAGCACGGCTTCTCCGAGTGTCGCGCCTTTGAACAACGCATCGAGGACCAGTCGGCCGAACTCCTCGGAGACGACGACGGGGATGGTGGTCTCGGTGCCGAGCACCGCGCGCGCATTGCGGCTGAGAAAGAAGCCGACGAAGGAGCCTTCGATCGCGTTCCAGATCTGCGCCGACTGGCAGGTGTTGAGAAAAACGATCGGCGCGTCCTTGAACCTGATCTGCCGGTTGTCCGGGGATTTGGCCGCAACGAGCTTTGCCAGCCGGATATCCGAGTTCGTCAACGTCAGCAGGCTTTCGGCCTCATTGCGCGTGAGGTCGAGATAGCGTTCGTAAGTCTCGATCCAGGCGTCGGTCTGGGTCGTATCGAGACCTGTTTCTACATCGCTTTCCCGCCGCTTCTTGAAGGCTTCGATTTGTGTGCGGGCGCGATCCCGGCAAGCGTGACTCGACGGTGTGTTAAGCACGCCTGCATGGCCATGCGCATAGACGTAGAGCAAATCCACCCCGCCATGCAGCGCCGTGACGAAGGCATCCGCGTCCTCTATGACCGGCGCCGTCAGTTCGGCCGGGAATTTCGCGCTCTGCGCCAGGGCTTGCAGATGGGCGAAATGCTGGGGTTCGTTGAAGAAATTCCAGCGGCCATATTTGATCCGGATCGGTGTGGCTGCCGGCGCCAGTGCCGGGCGCCTGTCGGCGCCATCGCCGCAACGCTTGATCTCCAGAATATAACGCCAGCCCCACAGGTTTTCTATGCTGGCCGGCCCCTCGCTTTCGACGTCGTCTTCTATGGTGAGGATCTGCCAGGGAAGAACGAAATCCTTCGCGTCCTTCAAGAGAGAAATCTGAACGAGGGAGGCGTCTGGCAGGCCCGATTGCAGCATTTCGCCAAGCGCCACCATGTCACCGCTGCCGGTTTGCTTCTCAAACAGGGCCTGCATCATTCGGGTGCCGAGCAGCGAGAGCTTCTTGATCGTTTCATCGCGCTGCGGGCCTGTCATTTTCCCGGTCTCCAACGCGGGTCCGAAGACGGCGTCGAGAAGGATTTCGCGGAAATCGCTGACGAAGCTGTTGAGAAGGGTTTCCGTCAGGACCCGGGTGCCGAAGAGCGCCGGCTCGCCGGTTTCGGCATTGCCGGTCAGCAGAGCAAAACGAAACCGGCCGGGCGAACGCTGATCGACCGAGATGGTCAGCTTGCGTGCCGACGAGGCCTGTGCCAGCGGCTCGACATCGCTCTCCTCGGGGTGCTTGAAGATCAGCTGGATAGCCGGCTGGACGACCCGCGCGTCAACCGAGCCCGAGATGAAGAAGCTGATATTCACCTGATCGATCAGATTGAGCTTATGGTAGAGCCGAATGCCGATTTCGTGCCGTTCGCCGGCAAGCTGTTGCAGCGTCTTGAGCACGGGGGTGATCTCAAACCGCGCGCTGTCCACGGAGTCGCCCGATACGGGCAGAGTGAGCTTCTCGAAGCGGCGATCGAACTGAAATGCTTCGAATGCCGGATCGTCGACATATTTGCTTTGGTTGGTCAGCACGACCCAGACGGTTTCCGTCTTCTGCTGTCCCTTGATCTGGACGCGGCCCTGATCGGTCCTGGCCTTTCCGAGCCCCTCGCGCTTGACCCGGATAGCGACTTCAAGGGCATATGTGCGTTTGTTCAACAGCGCATCACTCAGAGTCAGTTCCTGATCCATGAGCTCATCGAACAGCTTGATGTCGGTGTAGCGTGATGGTTCCTCGGGGGGGGTGTTGGCATCGATCCCCGGCGTCGGCGGCGGCTTGGGCGGGCCGATGACGCTCTTGGCGTCTTCGCCGTCGTCTTCGGAATCTGCCTCTTCTGCTACGTCCTCGTCTTCCGCCTCACGAGAGGCGGGGGATTGCGGGAAGCCTCCGCCGACAACATCATCGCCCGTGAGACCACCATATCCGTCTATTGGGACCAAAGCAGGCCTCTCCGGCGGGGAGGTATCGGGTAATGGTGCTGCCTCCAGTTCCGGCTCTGCCTCTGCGGAAGGCGCCGGCTGTGCGGGTGTTGGTGCCGGTGCGGCAATCGGCGGTGCTGCCTCCGCTTGCGGGGCGGGTGCGGGCTGCGCCGGTGCTGGCGAAGGCGCGGTCATCTGCGGCTGCGATGCTTCCGCTTGCGGAGCGGGTGCCGGTGGGACGGGGGCGCCGGTTTCCAGATCCCTGAGCGCGCGCGTGATGCCCATGATGCCGGTTGCCGCACCCCACTCGTGATCCCAGCGGTGGTTTTCGCTGTCACTGAGCGCGGTGAGGATCTCTGCGACCCGTGGGGATGCGCCGTCGGCCGGCTGCAATTGCAGCGAGGACAGGATGTAGGGGGCGAGATAGATGCGCCTGTCCGGCGCAAGGGCCTGCAGGCGTCGCGTCAGATTCGGAATGACCGACGACAGTCTCGAACTGTCGAGAAAGGCGCGGGAGGCAAGAACCAGCGGTGATCCGCCCTGATTGAACAGGCGTGCCGCATCCCAAGCTGCAACATCGACAGGGAGATTATGCGAGAGATTATAGACGAAGTTCGAAAAGTTCGAGCCGATGTCGAAGTCGCCGATGGGAAGAAAGACGGTGGACCCGGCTTTTGCAATGTCTTCGAAGGTCAGGGTTTCGGGAAGGGGGCGATATTGCTGCCCTGGTGTGAGAAAGCTCAAGGCGAGGCTTCGTCCGTCGAAGCCCGGTTCGGCGATATCGACGATGGAGGCGCCGATCGCCGGGACGGCTCCCAACGACGCGCCTGGTTGGCTGCGATAAACATCGACGAAGCCGCTGCCGGTCGCATTGGACCGGGCGAGCGCATTGAGCACGTTCTCGTCCGCCGCCATGACGGACAGAGGCCAGGACAAGGCGGTCGGGGCACTTCTGGCAGGCAATATGCCGGGATCGATGGAGAATGAAGCCAGTCCGCCGCCATTGCCCACGGAAGATGATAGCGTCGATGCCGCCTGATAGCCGGGCGCTTCGACGATATCACGAAGCGATCCGGCAAGGCGCCGCGTGAGCCGGGGCCAGCGCAGAGACGTTATCAGCCGAAGACCGCCATAGGGTGTATCGTGCGGTATCTCATCGGTCAGCAGCTGTTCTGCCGAGGGAGGCACTTGCCGTTGGGCGCCTGCCTGCCAGTCCACGAGCCTGCCGTCGCGGATCGATTGAAGCAATGTCTGCTCCGAGGATGCCGAACGCTTCAGCCCGCCCAGGACAAAGCGGCTGACCGCAGTTTCCTGATCCAAAGAAGAAATCGCGAATTCATCCTTGGTAACCATGGCCTGCTCCTCTCAGGTGGAGAATGACTATCTTCTTTTATTGCAAAAAATCAACTAAAAGGAGAATGGTACAATAATACATGTGGCGGATTCTTATCCGTTTCTATCCATGCCGATGCAGGCGGCTGTTTCTTGCAGTAAAAAACGGTCGGCACGCCTGTTGCCCTTTCGGCCGAGCTTGCTCTGAGCTGCCGCTGACGCAATTCATGCCCAAAACCCTCCCTTGGAAATAATCCGTCCAGCGCTAATTATGGTGCGGGAATGGCCGTTCATCAGGCCTCGGCGATCAGCGGCGGATAGATTGCATCCAGCCGGCCGCGCCTGCGGCAGATGGGAAAGTAGCGGCCTCGAAGGCGGGTTGGATAGGTACCGAGTCAAATGGCTCCGGTCGGGCGGGAATGGCAGAGAACGAAAGCGAACATCACTACCGGGTTCTCTTCGATTCCATCGATGATGGTTTCTGCACAATCAAGCTGTTGTTCGACGAAGAGGGGCGGGCGCGGGACTATCGTTTCCTGCTCATCAACCCGGCCTTCGAGCGGCAGACGGGGCTGACGGGCGCGGCCGGGCGGACGATGCGGGAGCTTGCGCCCGACCACGAGGAATTTTGGTTCGATGTTTACGGCAAGGTTGCGCTGACGGGCGAGCCCGTCCGCTTCGAGCATCAGGCCGATGCGCTCGGCGGGCGCTGGTTCGAGGTCTATGCCTTCCGCATCGGTGCTGCCGAAGAGCGGCAGGTCGCCATCATCTTCCGCGACATCAAGGAGAAGAAGCGGGCGGAAGAAGCATTGCGCGAAAGCGAGGTGCAGTACCGGGCGCTGTTTGATTCCATCGACGAGGGCGCCTGCATCATCGAGCGGCTGCCTGTCGGCGCCGATGGGCTGCGCGACTATCGCTATATCGTCATGAACAAGGCGATGCAGACGATGTTCGGCATCGCCGATCTCAGCGGCCACACGATCCGCGAATTCTTCCCCGACGAGGTGGAGGACTGGTACGACGATTACGACCGGGTGCTGGAGACGGGCGAGCCCATCCGCTTCGAGCGGGAGTCCGAACCGCAGGCGATGGTGCTGGAAATGTTCGTCTCGCGCCTCAGCCAGAAACCGCCGCGGCTCTTGACAGTGATGCAGGACATCACCCAGCGGCGGCGGGCGGAGGAAGCGATGCGCCGCAGCGAGGAGCGCACCCGCGCGCTGATCAATGCCACCTCCGATGCCGTCTACCGCATGAGCCCGGACTGGCAGGAAATGCGCCAGCTCGATGGCCGCGGCTCCGATGTCGAGGGGCCGACGGTGCGCTGGATCGAAGACTATCTCTTTCCCGAGGACCGGTCGCGGCTCCGGTTAGCGGTTGCCCATGCCATCCGCGAACGGCGGCCCTTCGAGCTTGAACATCGCGTGCGCCGGGCCGATGGCGAGGAGGGCTGGACCTTCTCGCGCGCCATCCCGATCTTCGACGACAAGGGCGAGATCGCCGAATGGTTCGGCATGGCCGCCGACGTGACCGAGCGGGTGAACGCCCGCCAGCGCCAGCAGATGCTGAACCACGAGCTTGGCCACCGGCTGAAGAACGTGCTGAGCCTCGTGCAATCAATCGCCAACCAGACCTTTCGCCAGGCCGACAATCTCACCGAGGCGGCCGAGACCTACAGCGCGCGCCTCGTCTCGCTCGGGCGCGCGACCGATATCCTGACGGAGACGGCGTGGGCGGATGCGAGCCTGCGCAGTCTCGTCCAGGCAGCCCTGATCTCGGTCGGCGATTTCAGCGAGCGCATCCGCATCTCCGGCCCCGATCTCGACCTTGCGCCGCAGCAAGCGCTGATGCTGACGCTGACCCTGCATGAGCTTGCGACGAACAGCCTGAAATATGGATCGCTGAGCAGTGAGGCGGGGGTGGTGGATCTCGCATGGGGTGTCAGGAGGGATGACGGAGGCGAAGGGCAGTTCACGCTGGAATGGCGAGAGAGCGGCGGGCCTGACATCAGTGCGCCGGCGCGGGACGGGTTTGGGACGCGGATGATCGGACGCTTGCTGCCGGCTTCGTTTCAGGGGAAGGCGGAGCTGAGCTATGCGGCGGCGGGGTTTGAGTTTCGGCTGGAGGCGCCGTTGGGAGAGGTGATCAAGGTTAGGGGGTGAGGGGGACCTCGGGAGGATTCAGTGCGAAGTTGTCATGACACATGCTCACGGGAGAGGTGGAAAGCTGCCAGTCCGTCCTTCTCCCCGTCATGCTAGCTTGGCTGTAAATATGGCGGGAGCAATGGCAACCTTTCTTGTCGAAACGTTTATCACCCAGGTTGAACAGGCTAAATCGGACGGAGTTTGAATACCGCGATATAGGCGCCTTTTCCGCCGCGAGTTGCAAGGTCCGCCCAACGACAATACTACTCCATCAACCATTGCGTCCCCACCCAATCTCCGCTACCAACGCCCCATCCACAAGGACCCGGTGAAACTCCGGGTGGCTCTTCTGGCCGCCGATCCGCCAGACAACACGTGAACGCAACCTTACCTCCCAGGACCGGTCCCTCCGGTCGTTGCCTTCAACTGTGAAAAATTCTCAGATGCGATCTCTTTCAAACTACCGGCTGGAGTGGTTCTCCAACATTCGTGCCGATATTCTCTCAGGTATTGTCGTGGCGCTTGCGCTGATACCGGAGGCCGTCGGTTTTTCTGTCATTGCCGGGGTCGATCCCAAAGTCGGGCTGTTTGCCTCCGTCGCCATTGCCTGTGTGACGGCGATTTGCGGCGGGCGGCCTGCGATGATTTCGGCGGCGACGGCTTCTACTGCGGTGCTGATGGGGCCGCTGGTGCGCGAGCATGGCATCCAGTATCTGTTTGCGGCGACCATTCTGATGGGCGTCTTGCAGATCATTGCCGGCATGCTGAAGCTCGGGCGGCTGATGCGATTCGTGTCGCGCTCGGTCATGACCGGCTTCGTCAATTCGCTGGCAATCCTGATCTTCGTGGCGCAGCTGCCGCAGCTGATCGGCGTGCCTGAGGTGACCTATCTGTTGATCGCCATTGCGCTTGGCGTGATCTATCTCTTTCCTTACGTGACCAAGGCCATTCCTTCGCCGCTGGTGGCGATCGTCGTCGTGACCTGCATCGCGCTCGGCTTCGGTATTCATGTGCATACGGTGGCCGATCTCGGCGAGATGCCGACGGCGTTGCCGCCGTTTGCCTTGCCCGCCGTGCCGCTGACATGGGAAACGTTTCGGATCATCTTTCCCTATTCGGTGGCGCTTGCTGCCGTCGGTCTGCTGGAGTCGCTTTTGACGGCGCAGATCGTCGACGATCTCACGGATACGCCGAGCAACAAGAGCCAGGAATGCATGGGGCAGGGTGCGGGCAATATCGTCTCGGCGCTCTTCGGCGGCATGGGTGGCTGCGCGATGATCGGCCAGTCGGTCATCAACGTGACCTCGGGGGGGCGCGGGCGTCTCTCTACCTTCGTGGCTGGCGCCTTCCTGCTGGTGCTGCTTTTGGTGCTCGACGATATCCTTCGTATCGTGCCGGTCGCGGCTCTCGTTGCCGTCATGATCATGGTGTCGATCGGCACCTTCTCGTGGAAATCGATCGTCGATCTGAAACGGCATCCCGGCACATCCTCCATCGTCATGCTGGCGACGGTCGCGACCGTGCTTGCGACGCAGGATCTTTCCAAGGGCGTGGTGGTGGGCGTGCTCTTGTCCGGCATCTTCTTTGCCAGCAAGGTGGCGCGGCTCTTCAGCGTTGCGAGGCGGGAGGACAGTCAGACCGGTATCGTGACCTATAGCGTCGAAGGGCAGGTCTTCTTCGCCTCGGCGGAAAGCTTCATCGGCGCTTTCGACTTTGGCGATGCCGGCAGCAAGGTCGTCATCGATGTCAGCGGTGCGCATCTCTGGGACATCACCGCCGTCGGTGCGCTCGACAAGGTGGTCCTCAAGTTCCGCAAGGCGGGTGCCGATGTGCAGGTGCTCGGCTTCAACAAGGCGAGCGCCGACATGGTCGATCGTTTCGCGCTGCATGACAAGGATGAACGGGCGGCAGCCAGCGCCTCGTTGCATTGATGCAGGAGTGTACAGGCCGGGGCAGTTTGCACCCGGCCTGTCATTTTTAGAGGTCGTACAGGCCTTGGCTCAGCGCTGCGGTAGGGTACCCAGGCTGAGGCCCACATTTCGCGATAGCAGAAGCCGGGGTCAGACATCCGCCCGGCGCACCGCTTGTCTGATGTTCAGGCGGCAGGCGTTGCGACAGCAGGCTCCGTCGCCATCGCCTTGCGCAGCTGCTCTTCCTGCTCCGGCGAGAGCGAGGAGCGCAGGATGGTGGCGTGTTCGCCCTTGAATTCGGCCAGCACCTTTTCGGGCTGCACCTTGCGCAAGAGCAGGAAGAGGGCGGAGCTGTTGACGGGGATCGTGTCGGCGAGTTTCTTGATGAGGTCGTCGTCGATGCCGTAATCGGTCATCGAGCCCGCAAGCGCGCCGGAGCCTGCGCCGAAGGCGCCGCCGAGGACCATGCCGGCGAGCGGATTGAGGAAGAGCAGGCCGACGAGCGAGCCCCAGAGTGCGCCGGAAAGGCCGCCCCTTGCAGCACCCGTGGCGGTAAGATTGACGCTCTGCTTGAGGCGCACCTTGCCGGCGGGATCGCGAACGGCGACGACGGCGTCTTCGAGATCGACGAGATATTCCTTCTCAAGCTGGACGAGCCTGTTGAGCACGGCATCCGCCTTGTCGGCGGTATCGAAACCAAGCACCACGAGTTCTGACATGGCTTTCCCTCCTGTTGAATTTACACATGCGGCAGATAGGCGTCGGCGGCGCTCTGTCCAGAAGGCGGCCGCCATTTGCTTTCGCTAGCACTCGCGTGTGAGAGGGCGATGAAGGACGATGCGATGCCAACAGGGGGAATAAAGCCGAACGCGTGGACATAAGCCGGTTGCGATGTCGCGGCTGCTCCGTCAAAAAGCATCCGGTGACAAAGGGGGCGACATGATGCAGTGGATTCTTCAGGAGTTCGACGATACCAGAAAGCTGGCCGAGGCGCTCGACCAGCTCGACGTTCCTACACGTGGCACAAGGTCGTTCCCTTCGTAGGAGAGCTGATCCCCGAACCCGTCGTTGCCGACCCTGAAAGAGTGGTCATGTTCGGTGCCTACTCACTGTGGCGCTGTGCCGAGGCGAGGGGCTTCAGGCCGGGCGTGTTCAAGCTGCGCCCCTTCGTTCAGGAACAGGCGTGGCATCCCTATCTTCTCAACGGAGTCAATGCGCTCTTCATGACGCTGCGCGACCTGCCCGCGCGCCTGGCCGACGACGGGAAGGAATGGTTCCTGCGTCCGGTTGACGACAGTAAGGAAGAGCCCGGCAATGTGAAGTCGACGAGCGAGATCATCCACATGGCGAAGAGGGTGCTGGCGCTCGACGAAGATGAAATTCCTGATGGATCGCTTCGTCACGACACGCTGCTGATGCTCACAAAACCTGTTCGTATCCTGCGCGAATGGCGGCTCTGGGTCGTGAATGGACGGGTCGTCACCTATTCGCTCTACAAGGATGGGGCGCGTGTCATCCATCGCCACGAGATCGATGAGGATGCGCTTGAATTCGGCCAGCGCATGGTTGACGTCAATCCCGGCTATTCGCCCGCCTTTGTCATCGATATCTGTCGTACCGAAGAGGGACTGAAGCTCCTCGAGACGAATTGTATCAATGCTGCAGGGTTCTATGCGGCTGACATCGTGAAGCTTGCGGCTGACATCGATGGCCTCGTGCGCCTTGGGTCTTCCAGATAAGCGGGCGTCAATTGAACGCGCGCACCTCGACCGGTGCGCGGCAGGCGATGGCGGCCTTGCGGCCCCAGGCGAGGGCCTGTTCCATGTCCGCGCATTCCAGCACCCAGAAGCCGCCGATATGCTCCTTGGTTTCGAGATAGGGACCGTCGGTGACGAGCAGCTTGCCGTCGGGTGCGGGGCGCACCGACATTGCCTTGCTGACCGCTTGCAGGCCGCCGACAAAGGTCCTGATGCCGGCGGCCACCATCTCCTCGTTCAGCACGTCGATATCGCGGCGCAGCGCATCGTCTTCCGCGCAGGGGGCGTAATCGTTGGGGAGGTGGATGGCGACCAGATATTGCGGCATCTTATTTCTCCTGGGGTGGTGACAGCCGGGCGGCCGGGCTGCCTTCATCTTACAGACGAATGCGCGGCATGGAATTCGACAGATCGTTTCAGAGATTTTGGTTCCTGCCGATGGATCGGCTATAGGAATCCTGCTTCCGGATTCTGGCCGGCGGCGGCGCCCGCTGCCGTAAAACCCTCGCGCAAAGGTCTTTTCATGCCGCTTCTCGATGCGAATTCAGCCTTTCCCGTCACCCATCCCGATGGCAGGGTTTCGAAGACGACGATGTATCTGAAGAATGTGATCGATCATCCGCGCATCGAGGTCGGCGATTACAGCTACTTCACGCATTACGGAAAGCTGGAGGAGACGGCCGAAATCCTTGCGCCCTATCTCGGACCGGGCTGCCGGGAGCGGCTGGTGATCGGCAAGTTCGTGCAGATTGCCCGCGGCAGCTATTTCATCACCAGTTCGGCCAATCACCCGATGGGCGGCATCACCACCTATCCGTTCCGCATCTTCAAGCCGGAGACCTTCGGCTACAAGGACCTGCCGGTGAAGGATACCGTGGTCGAGCACGATGTCTGGATCGGGCATGACGCCGTCATCATGCCGGGTGTCAGGATCGGCGCCGGGGCGATCGTCGCCGCTTCCTCGGTCGTCACCCGCGATGTGCCGCCCTATGCGGTCGTCGGCGGGAATCCGGCGAGCATCATCCGCATGCGCTATCCCGTCGAGATCATCAGCGAGATCCTCGACCTTGCCTGGTGGGACTGGCCGATCGACAAGATCGAGGCCAATCTGCCGGCGCTGGAAAGCGGCGATCTCGCGGCGCTGAAACGGGCCTGATCACAGGCGCTCCCTGCGACTGCCGGCGCCCTTCCAATTGCTTCCGGTGGCGCTATCCTCGGCAAGGACTGGATATTGCAATCGGACATGATGGGAACAGATCGAGCCATGCCTCCATGCGACCGGACGCCAAGGGCGAAAACCGGTGCCAATCGCTTTCAGCCTGTGCCCGATAGCGGGGTGAGCGCATGCTGATGCCGGATGTTTCTCGCCGGCGACTGGGGTTTGCCGTCATCGCCTGCCTTGTCGGCGTTGCCGTATCCTGGGCGACATCGTCGCCGCTCGGGCTGATCGGTCCCGTCGCCGCCGTTTTTCTCTGTGTGCGGGGCGGTGCTGCGAAGTTCCTCTATGCGGTTCTGGCGGTGGCCATTCTCGGCGCGCTGCTGGCAGCACTGTTCGATGCGGAGCTGCGCGAACCGGCTTTCACATGGGCGGCTTTCCTTGCACTATCGCTGTCTCTCGGCCCTGTCGTTTCGGAAAACACGCCTGCAAAGCCCGATGCCGATGTCGTGCGGGCGGCCAAATCGGTCGAGCGGCTTACCGGCGTTGCCTGGGCCACCGATGCCGACGGAATTTTCCTCTATGTGACGCCGAGCGTGCTTGCCTTTCTCGGTCTCGGGCTCGACGATTTCAATGCCAATGACGACGGCAAGGGTTTTGGGTGGAGGCGAGCTATCCACCCTGATGATTACGAGATTTCTGCAGCGCTGTGGCGGCGTTGCCTGCAGACGGGCGAGCATTACAGCGTCGACAGCCGCATGCTGCGGCCGACCGGCGGTTATGGCTGGACACGCAGCACGGGTCAGCCGATGCGCGACGGCAATGGTGTCATCACCGGATGGTACGGCACCGTCATCGATGCCGAGAGCGCGCCCCTTGCCGGCGGCATTGCGGCCGATGCTCCCGATGGTTCTCCCGACGATATGACAGCGCTGCCGCCGATGGCCGACGTTCATCCGCATGACCGGTCAACTGTGGAGCAGGCGCGGGCGCGGGCTTTCTTCCACGGCATTCCTCAGGTCAGCAGCTACCGGAAGCTTCAGGCCGATGGCAGCTACCAGTGGGTGGAATTCCGGGTGGAGCCGAAATACGGCACCAGCGTCGAGGTCGATCCGGCGGTCGCACGGCAGGACGAGCGCTGGACGACGGCGAGCTCTCTCGGCGAGACCGGCGAGGCGGTGCGCGCCGCACTCGCCATCGAAAACCTCTATGGCGGCGCCTGGGCGATGGATGCTTCAGGCCAGTTCACCTATGCGACGCCGACCGCGCAGACATCGATCGCCATGGCGCTCGAAGACCTGAACCTGCTTCTGGACGGCAAGCCTTTCATCGAGGGCGGACGGCAGGGCTGGCAGCGCGGCGTGCATGCCGATGACAGCGAGGAGGCGGGCGAGACGCTGCGCCATGCGCTGAGGACCGGCGAGCATTGGAATTTCGAATACCGGGTTCTGCGCGCCAATGGCGCCTATGTGTGGCACCGGGCGGCGGCGCGGCCGACGCGCGACGGGCAGGGGCGCATTACCGGATGGTATGGCGTGACTGTCGATATCGACGCCTACAAGCGCACGGAGGCAGCACTGCGCGAACGCGAGCGGCAGCTGCAATTGCTTGTCGATACCGTGCCGGCGCTGATGTGGACCACTTCGGCCGAGGGACTGCCGACCTATGTCAACAAGCCCTTTACCGAGGTGACGGGCGCCACGCTTGAAGACATCACTGCGCAGGATGGATCGCCGTCGCTCAGCGTCATCCATCCCGATGACCGGGAGGCGGCGCGCCAGGCGGTACGCCACTCCTTCGCCACCGGTGAACCCTATGTCCAGCGATACCGCCAGGCCCGCGCCGACGGCAGCTACCGCTGGACCGAGACGCGGGCGGAACCGCTGCGCGACGCCTCCGGCGCCATCCTGCAATGGTATGGCGTCAGCACCGATATCCATGATCTGCTTGTCACCCAGGAGGCCCTTCGCGAGCAGGAGCGCTTCCTGCGCCAGCTGGTGGAAACCCTGCCGGCGATGATCGATTGCGCCACGCCCGATGGCGAACCGATCTTCCGCAGCCAGAGACTGCGGGATTTCCTCGGATACGATCTCGATGTGCTCGACGGGACGGGCAAATCCCGGCTGGCCGGCACGCTGGACGCCGGCGTGCATCCTGACGAACTCGCCGCCGTGAAGGAGAAATATGCCCATTCGCTGGCAACGGGCGAACCCTATGCCCGCAGGCATCGCCTCAGACGTTTCGATGGCGAATATCGCTGGGTGGAGACGCGCGCAGCACCCATGCGTGATGCCGAGGGGGCGATCGTGCAATGGAACGTCGTCTGCCTCGATATCGACGGCGAGGTGCGAGCGCAGGAGAAGCTGCTTTCGGCGCAGGAGAGCCTGGCGCGGGCCAGCCAGGCCGCCAGCCTTGCGGAGCTGTCGGCCTCTATCGCCCATGAGGTCAACCAGCCGCTCTCTGCCGTGATGAGCTCTTCCGATGCCTGCCGGCGCTGGCTGATGATGGATCCGCCGAATATCGAGCGGGCGCAGAAAACGCTGGAGCGCATCATCGTCAGCGCGCATTCGGCAAGCGACGTCGTCACGCGCGTGCGCGCCCTGTTCAAGCGCGTCGAGGACAAGCGGGATTGCGTGACACTCGGCCGTGTCATCACCGAGGTCGGCGATCTTCTCGCCGAGGAGGCGATGCGGCGCGGCGTTCGCATCGATATCGAAGGCGCGGATACCGTGCTCGGCGTGGCCTTCGACCGGGTGCAGATCCAGCAGGTCGTCATCAACCTCATGCGCAACGGCATGGATGCGATGGAGGCCGTTGCCGGTGACAGGGTGCTCGAAGTGCGCCTGCGCAAGGCGGACGGGATGATGCGCATCGAGGTCAGCGACCGGGGCGCGGGCATCGAATTTCCCGACAAGATATTCGAGCCGTTCTTTTCGACGAAAGAGCAGGGCATGGGCATGGGACTTGCGATCTGCCGCTCGATCGTCGAGGCGCATGGCGGGCAGCTGTGGGCGGAAGGCAACGAGCCGCACGGAACGCGGTTCGTGTTCACGTTGCCGGATGAGGGGGAGGTGTGAGGGTGCCGCTTCGAGCGTTCCGAACGAAGCAGGCAGGTCTTCCAAAAGCGTTCTGAAGCAGACCTTTCATGGCTGTGGATGTGTGACCAAGCCCCAACCACATCAACCTGGCATCTCCTCCGTGATCACCTCGAAGCGCTTGAGCACCGCGGGGCCGAAGGCCGTCGACATGGCGACGTCGGTGGCGTCGCGACCTGTCGCCATCAGGATGCGGCCGATGCGGGGCGTGTTGTGGCGGGCGTCGGCCGTGTACCAGCGGCCGCTCAGATAGACTTCGAACCAGGCGCTGAAATCCATCGGGTTCGGATCCCTGGGCACGCCGATATCGCCGAGATAGCCGGTGCAGTAGCGCGCCGGGATGTTCATGCAGCGGCAGAGCGTGATGGCGAGATGGGCGAAGTCGCGGCAGACACCTGTGCGGTCGGTATAGCCGCCGAAGGCGGTGCGCAGCGGATCGGCCTTCCGGTAGTCGAAGGCAATGCGCTTGTGGGTGAAATCGAGGATCGCCCGGATGCGCGGCCAGCCGGGTGCTGTCTTGAAAAAGGTCTTCCAGGCGAAATCGGCGAGGCGATCCGTGTCGCAGTAGCGGCTGCCGAGCAGGTAGACGAGCACATCGTCAGGCAGGTCGTCGATCGCGTGCTGAAGGGCGTCTTCGGGCACGGGATCGGGCAGGCCGTTGTCATAGATTTCGAATTCGGTGGAGATGGTCGTCAGGCCCGGCGGCGCCGTGATGCGGCTGCAGGCATTGCCGAAGCCATCCACATAGGACCAGGCCTCGATCGGCCGGTCGAAGACCAGGGCTTGTTCCGTCAGCAGGTCCACGCGGCGGGAAGGGTGGATGTTGAGGACCAGCAGCATGGGCGTTTCGTGTTTGCAGTGATAGCCGATATGAAAGCCTGCGCGGATCTTCATGGGGGCGTGGTCCCTTCGGTCGGATGAAATGTCCTGCAGGCGAATGCACGAGCGGGGAAGGCGTTCCGTCACCTGCCGCTTGCCGCATCGAATTCCTGTTCCGTCGTGACGTTGACCTGTACGCGCATGCTGTCGAAATCCTGCGATCCGCCGTCATAGCTGCCTGACAGCGGCACCGCCTGGCGCGGATCGCGGGCCACACCGACGCGGATCAGGTCGCGGTTTCCGACGATGCCGTTGGTGGGGTCGAACTCCACCCATCCAGCACCCGGCAGATAGACCTGGCACCAGGCATGGGTCGCGCCGCCGCCGAGCGTGATTGAGCCATCGCGATCGGGCACATAGACATAGCCGGTGACGAAGCGGGCGGCGAAGCCGAGGGAGCGGGTCGCCTCCATCATCAGCAACGCGAAATCGCGGCAGGTGCCGCTGCGCAGGAGCAATGTCTCGCCGGGCGTCTGCGTGCCGTGCTCGAAGCGCCTGACATAGCTGAAGCTCTCATGGATTGCATAACAGAGCGTCATCAGGATGTGGCCGGTGCGCGCCCGGTGGCTGAGCGGCACGAATTGGCGCGCCCATTTGCCGACCTCGTCTCCGGCATCGGGATAGTGCCTGGCGATGGTCCGTTCGAGATCGATCGCCTCGTCCTCGTCATAGGCGAAGGGAAAGCGCAGCGCCTTGCGATCGATCTCCAGATCGAGCGGAACCTGCGCCGTATGGTCGAGGCGGATGACGGTTTCGAAGCGCAGCTCGTCGGCGGCAGACGCGATATCGACGAGTGCGATGCAATTGCCGAAGACATCGTGGATCCAGCGCACGGAAGCAGGCCGAGGAGAGACATCGAGGCTGCAGCCCAAAAGCGTCTGGTCGAAGCTGTCGCGCGGGCGAAACATCAGCCGGTGCTGGCCGAAATGCACCGGCTTTTTGTAATGGTAGGATGTGATATGGCGGACGGAGAAGATCGTCATCCTGCCTCCCTGATTATACGAGGCGGCACGCGAATGATCGCGGTGACATAACCGCTGTGCCCGTTACTTCTCTCTGCGCGAAAGCGGATAGGCGGGCGCTTCGTAGAGCATGCGGATCTGCCTTTCATCGAAGCGGGCTTCGTTCACTTCCAGCACGCAGCCGCGCAATTGCGAGCCGGGCATGTCTTCCATGGCAAAACGCACCGCTTCGGCGGCGGTTTCGAAGCGTTTGTAGCGGGGGGCACGCGTGCCGCGCAGGGTCTTGCCGCTGTAGAGGCCGGCTTGCATCGTATAGTCGAATTCTGCCACGTGGATGGTCCTTGCTCGTTCCTGGCATGGACAAGCCATTCCAGGGTCTTCCAGCTTTTCAGATTTTCGGAGGCCGCGGTTTCAGGATGAAGCGGCGGGCAGGCCCGCTCGCGTCTTCTGGCGCTGACGGCGCTCGTCCTGCCTGGTTTCGCGTTGTCTCAGGCGCAGTCGCCTGCGGACGTCCTGAAGCTTTTCGGCATCGGAAGCCTTGTCTGGCTGCGGCGGGCGGAAGAGATGTTCCGCTGCGCGCTTGTGGGTGGTCATCTTGATATCCTTCGGGGACGATGGGCGGGGCGACCGAAGGGCCGCCGCGCCGGAGCGGGCGGGCGTTATTTCTTCTTGTCGCCGCCCGCGTTGCTGCTCGCCATCTTGACCTGCGTGCCGGGTGCGGCGGCAGGGGAGGCTGAGGCAGATCGGTCTTTCTTCGGCTTGCGGGTTTCCTTGTTGCTGCGCACTTGGCCCTTGGCCATGGTTTCCTCCTGGTGTGGTGATGCGGGGCAGTTCAGATATTGCAGGCCGCTGCCCGCCGGCAGCGCGGTCACCGCAGTATCAAAGGGGCCGGGGGCCGGGGCCGGAACGTTCGTCGAGAAAGGCCGCCAGTGTGGAAAGAGGCAATTGTCCTGCGGCATAGACGCGCCGCCTATGTGTGTCCCGGCGGGTCCGCGCTTCGCCGCTGAAATCCGGAAAGGCCACGAAACTTCCGATCGCTTCCGAAAGATTACCTGGGTTCCTGGCGGTGTCTGTGGCGCGATCGAGAATCCCGAGCGCCACGTTCTCACGATAGGCGAATGCGCCGGTTCGGATGAGATTGCGCGACAGGCTTGATGGATAAAAGTCGGAAGACATGACGTCCCCCTTTCGTTGGGGCCAGGGCTTGCGCCCCGAACCGGCAGGGCCCTTGAAGTGGCTGCCAGCGTTCGAATGCTGCGCCTATTCCGTGCTTTACGCAAGGGCGTTCTCGCGAGACGAGGGCTATGGCACCTGCCGCAGCGTAAACTTTTCGAATATTGCACCGACAGCCGAAGTCGTTAGTCTGACGGTCGCTATTTCAGATATGGAAATCGAAGATGAGTATCGCTGTTTTGACGACCTATGTTCTCGTCGTGCTCGGGCTGATGGTGATTCCGGGGCCCGCGACGCTGCTGGTTCTCGCCCGGTCGGTGAGCGGCGGCAGGCGGGCCGGCATTGCAACGGGGCTCGGCATCGGGGTCGGCGATCTCATCCATTCCACCATGGCGACTTTCGGCCTTTCGGCCTTGCTTGCGACTTCGGCGCTCGCCTTCGAGGTCGTCAAATATATCGGCGTGGCCTATCTCATCTATCTCGGATACCGGGCCTTCATCGAAAAGTCCGGCAATCTCGATATGGCGGCGGCACCTGAGATCAGCCCCGGCAAGGCTTTCCGGCAGGGGGTCTTCACGGAGATCCTGAACCCGAAGACCGCGCTCTTCTTCCTCGCCTTCCTGCCGCAATTCATCCATCCCGAAAGCGGATCGGTGATCGGGCAATTCGCGCTGCTCGGCATCATCTTCGTGGTGCTCAGCATCTGCGTGACTTCGGCGCTCGCGATCAGTGCCGGTTCGGTGCGCGGCTGGCTCAACAGGAACCGGACGATCGGCCGCTGGCAGGGCAAGGTCATCGGCTCGATCTACATGGCGCTCGGCGTGCGGCTGGCGTTCCAACAGCAGTAAACGGCGCCCGGCCGCTGATACGCGACCGGGCTTTGAGTTGCTACCGCTTGTTACGGCCAACTGCGTTCATTCACGTGTATCGGCGGAACGGCCCTTCCTCATCTCTCTTCAGCCTGCGCGAACATAAAGATGAACATGGAGGTATGCTTGCTATCTGTCTTGAGATGCGCGTGGGCGCTGCGTGGATTCGCGATCGCCGTCTCGGTGGCGGCATTCGGTTTCACGCTCGCAGGATGTTCATATTTTTTTGTCCGCGGCGTCGAGGGAAGTTATCTCGCAACGGGTACTCCGGTGCTCGGAAAGGTGACCGCAAGAAACGAGAGTGAGCAGACGGGGGGATCGATTGAGATCGGCTCGGCCGAAAAGCAGCAATGCAAGGGTCGTTACCGAGTGTCGCAGGTGAAGACAAATTTCTGGAAGCTGGAGACCGGCGAGCGGATCTATCGGGGGAAGATCTACTGTCTGGATGGTCGAGTAGGGGCTTTTGAACTCATATCGAAGGATAAGGGGAAAACCGGCTCGATCACCGGTGAGATCAACGGCGAGGCATTTCAACTCGATGTGTACGAATCGAAGAGCCGTGGGTGCAGGATGGACGAATGCTGGGGCCTGAAGTGGACTTACGACAAACAGCGCGACAACATACGGACCTATTACAGGCTTGCGACTGAACACGAGCCCGGTTCAACGGATCTTTGGCTGCTCTATTGAATCTGCCCCTATTGCGTATACCGGTGATCCGGGATCCGGGCGCCACCTATTGAATGAGGGCGGCGCCGGGTCCGGCGCGGGTGGTTGACGCATTTACTGTCTGATCGCAGCCAACTGCTGTTCGAAACTCGCGAGATCGAAATAGTCGCGCCAGAGGGTGATTTCGCCATTCTCCACCGTCAGCGTGCCCATGACCGGCAGTGTGATCTGGCCGCCGCTTTCGTGGGTGAAGATATCGATGCGCTCGTTCAGCACGACATTGCCTGATGCGGCGATCCGCGTGACCTGCCAGTCGACCTTGAAGGCGGTGCCGATGCCGAAATCGGCGTGGAATTTGCGGACGTTGTCGCGGCCGCTCATATCGGGCAGGGGCACGTTGTCGTAGAGCACGTCGTCGGCCAGCATGGCGAGCGCCTCTTCGATGCGGTTGGCGCTCCAGTGGGCGAAGAAGGTTTTTGCGGTTTCGAGAGGTGACATGATCGTTCTCAGCCGAACTTGACGAGGTTGAGGGCCGGTAGTGGGCCGCCGGGGAATTGCGTCAGGCTGGCGCCGATCTTGAGCGGGCCGAGGTCGACGCCGGCAAAGCCGAGGCGCGTGATGATTTCGGCGACTTCCGCCTTCGCCTTGATATCATCGCCCGAGTAGAAGAGCACGCGGCTGCCGCCTTCGGCGTGCGGGTCGGCCGAGACGAGATTGGCGAAGAGGTGGTTGAAGGCCTTGACGAGACGGGCGCCGGGCACGAGGTCGGCGACGATCTCGCTCGACAGCCGGCCGCCGAGCTCGGCCGGCTTGAAGAGAGGCGCTTCGATCGGGTTATTGGCATCGATGACGATGCGGCCGGCCCAATCCGGCAGGCCGGACAGCGCTGCCGGCAGCTTCGACCAGGGCACCGCGATGAGGACGATATCGGCCCTGGCTGCCTCCTCGATCGTGCCCGCGGTGATATGCGGGGCGAGCTCGGCGGTGAGGTCCCCGAGCGTTTCAGGGCCGCGGCTGTTGGCGATGGTGGCGGAGATGCCGCTGCGGGCGAGGGCGCGGGCGAAGGCTGCGCCGATATTGCCGGCGCCGATGATGCCGATGGACATGGCAAGTTTCCTTTCTGCATGTCGTGTTCGTTTCGATGACGGCAATATCGCGATCTCATTCCTGTTTGATTAGAGGGAAGTGGGTGGTATCAGCTTCAAGTTTTCCTTGAAGGTGATGGGAGGCTTGCGGGATGGAGAGTTTGGCAAATCTGGAATCTTTCGTGCGCAGCGCCGAACTTGGCGGCTTTTCGGCGGCCGCACGTCGTCTCGGCCTGACGCCGGCCGCCGTCAGCCGCAATGTGGCGGCGCTCGAGACCAATCTGAAACTCCGGCTCTTCCATCGCAGCACGCGCAGCCTGACGCTGACGGAGGCGGGCGAGCGCTTTCTCCTGTCAGTACGCGATCATCTGGAGGGGTTGCAGGGGGCTATTGCCGGGATCTCCAACGAGCATGCGGAGCCGGCGGGCGTGCTGAAGGTCAGCCTGCCGCCGGGTTTCGGCACGGGCTATATCCTGCCGATGCTGCCCGGTTTCATGAAACGCTATCCGCTGGTGCAGCCGGAATGGATGTTCGAGAACCGGCCGGTGGATCTCATCGCTGAAGGCTACGATGCGGCCGTCGGCGGCGGCTTCGAGCTCGCTTCGGGCGTGGTGGCGCGCACGCTGGCGCCGGCCCATCTCGTGGCGGTGGCGTCACCGGCCTATATGGCTGGTCGCCGGCCGCCGGTCGATCCGGCCGGGCTCTCAGCATTTGACGGTATCGTCATGAAATCATTGAGCACCGGGCGCCTGACGCAACGGCAGATGCGCAATGCCGCCGGCGAGGAGCAGTCCGCCGATCTGCCGGCCAGGATCGTCGTCAACGATCCGACGGCGATGTGTGCCGCCGCCCTTCTCGGGCTTGGGGTGACTGTCATCGCCAAGCCCGATGCGCTGCCATATCTCGACAGCGGCGAGCTGATCCGCCTCTTGCCTTCCTGGTATGTCGATGCCGGGCCGATCTCGATCTATTACGCCAGCCGGACGCTGCTGCCGCTGAAGACGCGGGCCTTCATCGATTTTGTCACCGAAGGTTTTCAGCGTCAGCGGCTGGCCGAACGCTTTGCCGGCAGTATCGGTTGATCCTGGCTGTCCGGCCGGTAACCGAGCACGAAGGCGATGACCTTCGCGGAGGACATTTCACAGGGTTTCAGCGTGCTGCCGCTCTCCGCCAGGAGATAGAAATTGAAGCTGACGATATCGGTTCCAGCGAGATCCTCGGCATAGAGCCAGATGCGTTTGCCGTCGGGCGAGCGCTTCACGGTGGCGCCCCAGCGGCGGTTCTCGAAGGCACCTTCGCTATAGCCTTCGGGGATGAGGGCAAGGGCGTGGGTGAAGCTGTCGTCTGCTGGGTTCATCGTGTTTGACGGCCGATCCATGATCAGACCTCTTCCTCTATGCCCCTGTCGGGCCAGACGTGGAGCGCCGCCTGTCGAAGAACGGCCACCGCACGGGCGGCGGCGTCGAAATCCATATCGAGCGCTTCGGCCGCATATCGGATTTCGTTGTCGTCACGAAGCCGGTTCAGTACCCATGCCATGAATCTCGCTATATCCTTGCCGTAGGCTCCCTCCGCTGCTTTGACCGCAGCGTCGGGAATAGCCTGATATGTCTCTACGAGACGTCCGAGGTCGAGGGCATCACGATAGGCGACAGCCCTGTCCTGGCACCGATCGGCATTGGCAAGGAGTTTTTCGGCAAACATCGACTCGGGCAGCAGCGCCGGCACCTTCAGGTCAGGGTCGTAAGCGCCTCTCAGTTCGATGCGCGGTTCGTTGACGATCTCGAACCTGATGGGCTGTCCATGAAGTCCCACGATCATCCTGATGCCATATGCATCTGCCCGCACCTCGCGCAGCGTCTGAACGGGTTCGGGAAACACGGCGCGGACGCCATGCTCGAAGAAGCCTTCCCTGAGCTTTCTGTATCCCTCGCGGCTGGCGCAAAGAAAGTCCAGGTCGAGCGACTTCCTGTATTCGCCGAGTTTGAGGACTATCGCGGTCCCGCCACCGAACCAGCATTCGCAGTCGAGCAGAAACCTGCTGTCCATGCGCTCAAGCATTTCCGCGATTATCTGATGTTCAGGTCGGACGAAGTGCATTCCAGTCTCCCGATGCGCCGATCGTCACGATAGAAAGTTCGGAAGCATCGGTAAATCTGCTAAACCAACATGAGGCCGTGACCATATTCTTCAGTGAGCTCCTTGATCAGAAGCGTTTCACGAGGGGTCAGGTTCTCACGATCGACGAAACGCCAGTTCCGTTCATACAAGGCAAAGGCGTCGGCGGCGGCAATGGGATGCGCGGGATCCCGGTTCCATGCGAGCATCTTCAGCTCGGGGAATTCGGCAGGAACGATCTGGTTTCCAAAATGCGTCATGATGCCTTTATTGCGCGCGGCTCCGAACGCACAGCCGCTGCGCGCTTTTCTGGAACAGCTTTAAGATAGCTCGGCAGCGCCTTGTTATCAATCTGCTGCCAGCGCTTGTCGCCTCCCTCAATGCCCCGTCAGCACCAGGGTCTGCACCGGCAGCAGCATGGCCTGCATACGCAGGATCATGGCATGCACCACGCCGACCGTATCGATGACATGCAGGCCGATCGATTTGAGGGTGCCGATATTGGGGTCGGCCAGCGCATCGTGGTTGTTGGTATAGGCATTGGCGATGCAGCTGCCGCCGGGCGGCACGCCGTCGAGGCCGCCGGGGAAGAGGGGCTGCAGGAAGACGGTCAGCGTGCCGGGCTGTGTCAGTTGGGCAACGTCGAGGAGCTGGTCGGTCGGGCGCAGCTGGCCGGCGGCGATCACGTCTTGCACCTCGGTGACGACGAGCGGGATGATGGTGAAGGGCTTGCCGACGCAGGTGGCTTCGGCCACCATGCCGGGCTTCATGACCTGCGCCTCGATCTGGCCGAAGCCGGCAACCAGCGTGCCGCGGCCGGCCGTTTCAGGTACCAGGATGCCGGCCGGGCGCAACATGGTGTTCAGCACATCACCCTTGCGCAGCGTGAACTGCTGGACGGTGCCGGCGACACCGGCCTTGACGACCGTCTTGTCGAGCTCCACCTGAGCCTGGTTGAGCGCTGCATCGGCGCTCGCCTTCTGTGCCGGCAGGAGCACCTTGAGCTTGGTCTGCAGCGTCTCCTTGTTGGCATAGGCGGCGCTGACCATGCCGCGCTGGCTTTCCACGGTATTGGTGAGCCGGTCTACTTCGCGGCGGGCAACGGCATCGTTCTTCAGGAGCTGGGTCTTCATCTGCAGCTCGTCGATCGATACCTGCAGGGCGCCTTCCGCCTGCCGGATCACGCCGTCGGCACTTGCAAGCTCGCTCTCGGCGACCTTGGTCTCAGCCTCGACCTCGGCGATCTGCTTGTGCGCCACATCGAGGGCGGCCTTCTGGGCGGAATCGTCGAGCCGGAAGAGCGGCGCGCCGGCCTCCACTTTCTGGTTGAGGCCGACATAGACTTCGTCGACCCGGCCAATGGTTTCCGGCAGGATGGTGACGGTACGGAAGACGGCGGTGACGCTCTTCGTCGCCGGGTGGAAATAGAAGATCATGGTGATCAGCGAGATGGTGAGCAGCAGGCAGGCGGTAATGCCCCAGCGCAGCTCGTACCACATGCTGTAGAGGGTGATTTCGCGGCCGATGCGCTTGTCCTGGACATAACGGCGGAAGAGATAGTCGGGGAGGATGGTCAGCATCGAGCAAAGCATCAGTTCGAGCATGGTCAGATACCCCTTTCGTGCGGGCCGGTCCCTATCGCATTTTCGGCAGGTTGCTGTGCGTTCGTCTGGCCGGATGGCTGCGGATGGGAGGCAGCCGGCACTGGGGCAATCGGGGCGCCCGCGGTCGGGGTTTTGGCGCTTGGGGCTGCAGCGATCGGGGCTGCTGTGGCCGGCGCGGAGTGGACTGGTGCAGGGTTGACTGGTGCGGGGGCGGGCGGCTCGTGGGCCGTCGGCGAATGGGCGACTGGCGCCGCCGCGCTGTCGATCTCAGCGGGATCGCGGTTGGCGAGCCGCGCCATCGACCGCGCGATCGAATAGATCGGCGTCGAGAAATCCGGAATGCGGATGAACGCAAGCAGCAGGCCGATGATCCAGTAGATGTGGTTGTGCGTGAAGAGCGATATCAGCGCCAGTACCGCGACGATCTCCATCTGCACCTTGTTCGTCTTGTGCGCGATGCGCTCGGGAACGGCATGGAGCTGGAAATAGAGGTTGCCGATGACGAGGACGACCGCCAGCAGAAACACGATGACGATGATGAAGAGAATGTCGGTCTGCCCAGGCGCGGTGATGAAACCGGGCACATGGTTGGTGAGAGCGTCATGATAGGGTTGCGGTGCTGCCGCATCCTCGGCCGCTGCATTTTGAGCGGCCAGAAGCGCCGCTATGGCCGCCGTGCCGATGGCGGTCCTGCGGCTGCTGCACCGCCTTGTGGTATTGCCTTGAAGCCCCATGCCAATATCCCCCTCGGACGGCATTTTAGTCTCGTCTCAATTTTAAGCCCTTTGTGCGCGGCGCGAAAGTACGTAACGGTACTATCGACGTAAATTCGGGGGCGCCGGGCGGCGTCTGCGCGGACAGGCAAGCGGAGACGGGAGCTATCGCCGTCCGGCAGCCGAGAACCGGGATTTCTGTCGTGCCGAAACCGACCGAGGAGTGGCGTCCGATCAACCTTTCAGTGAAGGTCTCGCCATGCTGCCGGCGTAAGTCCTTCCCATGCACGGAAAGCCCGATAGAACGAGCTCGTATCCTGAAAGCCGAGCAGAAAGGCGATCTCGTCGATGCCGCTCTGTCCGTCGGAGAGCAGCTGGCGGCCGAGTTCGCGCCGCGCCTCGTCCAGCAGGCCGCGATAGCTCGTGCCCTGTTCGGTGATGCGGCGCTGCAGGGTGCGCTCGCTCATGCCCATTTCGCGGGCCACATCGGCAATATCGGGCTTGCCGCTGGCGATGCGGCGCTTGATCAGGATCTTCACCTGATCGGTCAGCGAGGATTGCGCTTCGATCTCGCCAAGCGATGCGGCAAGGGACGGGTCGAGGATCGCAAGCAGTTCGGGGTTATATCCTGCGAAAGGCAGGTCCAGGTCGGCGCGATCCAGCACCAGCGCATTCTGCGCGCAGCCGGTACGAACAGGGGCATCGAAATAGGATCGGTGCGCCTCGGTCACCGGCCCGGTTCTGGTCATCTCGACCCGGATCGGCGTGAGATGCCGCCCCGTTCCCCGCCGTCCAAGCTCGAGGATTGCCGCAAAGGTGACGTCGGCTGCCGCATCCGGTTCGGCCTCATCGGTATGAAGCCAGCGCACCGCGACCCGGCATTCGCTCCCGCTCTCGGCTGCGGTCAGTTCCTCCGGGGTGCAGAGCCGCTTGAACCGCGCCAGCCGGTGCAGCCCATCGCGGTAATCGCCCGCGAAGAAGGCCGACATCGTGGAGGGCGGGTGCAGCGAGGTATCGGTTTCGGCGGTCATCCTGAGGCCGATCGCGGGATCTTGCGAAAGTGTCTCGACCGCACGCCACAGCGCAAAATACTGTGCAGTGGACAGCCATGTCTCGGGGGCAATGTGCAGTGTCGCCGGCAGCCTCGCCTGCCGCAGCAGGACCGGGGCGGGCAGGCCCATGCGCTCTGCCGCCCGCCAGAAGGCCTGCGGTAGCCGGCACCTGTCGCCCGCATCCCTGGTCATCGCTGCATCCTCCGCCGGTCCGTCACATCTGGCTCTTGATCAGCCGGTCGAAGACGCGGTCGCCCAGCCACTTGCGCACCCAGATCATCATCCTTGCATATTTGCCCGCTGCGTAGCGGGTTTTGGGCCGGGCCGACAGGAGGGCTTTGCCGACGACATCGGCGATGACCTTGGGATCGGTACCCTGGCCGCGGCCATAGCTCCTGTCGATGGAGGCGGCCACGCGCTGCGCGAGCTTGCCATAGGGACCGGTGCCGGACCGGCCGAGGATGCCTCTGGACGCTGCATCGCCAAAGCCTGTCTCGATAAGCCCCGGCTCGATCACGATGACGCGGATGCCGAAGGGTTCGAGCTCGAGCCGCAGACTGTCCGACCAGCCCTCCAGCGCATGTTTGGTGGCGTGATACCAGGCGCCCAGCACCGTATAGATCTTGCCGCCCATCGAAGTGATGTTGACGATGGTGCCTGCGCCGCGCGCCCGCATCGCCGGGAGCAGAAGCTGGGTCAGGCGAGCAGGACCAAAGACGTTGACCTCGAACTGGTAGCGCGCTTCATCGAGCGGGATCTCCTCGACAGGGCCGTAGAGACCGAAGCCGGCATTGTTGACCAGGACATCGACACCACCAGATTTCTCGGTGATGGTGCGCACCGCGGCCACGATGTCGTCTTCCTTCGAAATATCCATCCGCAGCGGTATTGCGCCAAGCGCTGCCAGGTCGGCCATCTTCTCGACGCTGCGGGCGGCGACATAGACTAGATAGCCGTCAGTGATCAGGCGTCCGGCGATGGCCTTTCCCATGCCGGATGACGCGCCGGTGACCAGGGCCGTGGGTTGGGATTTGCTGTTCATGAATGCACCTTTTGCTCTTGCATGGAACGCAAGGTAGCGGGCGCATCATGCCAGATCAGTTGCGCACGACGCCAGAGATATTGCGAAAGGCGCCAATTCGCTGACATCTGCACCGGCTGGTCTGATTACAGATGTCCAGGACATCGGCGACAGCCAGCTTTCCTTGGAATCAGTGGCGGCATCCTCCAGCGTATGGCGCATTCAGATATTTGGTTCCTCATTGAGGCCGGCGCCGCTTTCGCAATCGGCGATCAGTGGCGCGAGACCGCCATGCACATGATACGGCCCCAAGACGGGAAAGCGCAGGCCGCTCCATTCCGTCCATTGCGACAATGGCGCTGCGACGCACATGGAGCGCGGGGCGATTTTCGCGATCCGCGCGCCGAGCTGCCAGTGTTTGCGCACCCAGGGGTCGAACGGGGCGGCGTCGGCGGTCGTCCAGCCCATGTAATCGGCAAAGGAAGTCAGCGGATAGGCCGGCCTCTTCGTCGGGCGAACGGGCGCAAAGAGCGCATCGAAGCCGTTTTGCCGGGCGCTTGTCTTCATGTTGGCAATCAGGCGTTCGGCGAGATCCGAGCCGCGCCTGGCGGGCGAGACGACGATGGCGAGCGCGGAGAGGGCATTGGATCTCTGCCTGGACCTGATGGCTTCGACGCCATCAGCAAGGACGGCGTCCCATCCTTCGTCGGGCAGGGGGGCCTCGTCATCGGGATTGGGCCAGCGGAAGGGAATGCTGTTCGATGTCGCCAGAACCTGTTCGTTTCCGTCACTGTCTCCGTGTTGCGCGCATGGTCAGTACGTCCTTGAAGGACTTCGCGATATTCCCGGACGAGCGGCGGCGGTGGAACAAGGTTCTGCGTTGCGTCCGCATACTCACCCGCGAAATTAAGGTTATCCGCAACCTCATCTGGATTTTCATTCGAGGATTGAATAACGCTGCTCGCTGCGGCAGCTTCCTGCTGGCGCCGTTTGCGCGATCAGACGTCGTAATCCGACGTGATATCCATGGTTTGTCTCCCGTTCGGCCGAGAGACAGGGTTAGGTGCGCAAGAGTTGTTTTATATATCGGGGGAGCAATGCCGATGACGAACGAGATTCAGCACATCGGCGAGTTCCATTAGGCACGAGCTTAACGGGGGCAGGGTGTTTTCGAGAAAATTCGGCCATCGATTGGCCGCGGCCGGGATTGCGATATCTTCGTCTCTCGTTTCGTTGGCTTCGGGTGCTGCTGGCCAGGACACCCTTTTTCCGCTGGAATTTCTCTTCGGCATCAGGGCCGGAGACAGCTATGAGAGCATCCTGTCGCAGCAGGGGTGGTATGCCTGTGGCAATGCCAAAAGGCAGGCCGCCTGCTTTGACGAGGCAAGGGTTCTCGGCCAGGTCGGCAAGTATGAGATCGGAATGGTGGAGGGCAGGGCATATCTTGCCCTCTTCACTCCGTCTGGCCCTCACGCCTTCTGGCGGACGGTCAGAGCAATGAAGACCTTCAATGACGGTGTCAGCACCCTCGTCGAATTCCACACCAAGAACGCCGATATCGATCTGATCAAGGCAGTTCACGATCTCGGTTCCAAGGAAGCGCTGAACAGGTTTTCGCGTTATCTGGCGGACGGCAACCCGAATCTGCAGCGGCTGACGATCGTTCCAATGGAGCCGCCGCCGGAAACGGCTTTCCCTGAAGCCAAGGCCTATCTGAGAAGCCTGCCACTGGGTGCGGTCGAGATTTCCGTGTCGCTCTATTTCGATGAGCTCACGATCGTGAGCTTTCTACCGTCGGCCTCGCAGCGCCGGATGCTGTTTCCCGGGCATTGCATCGAAAATTGCGAAGCTGCGACGCCGGATGGCAATAAGTGAAACATTGAGGGGAGGGCAATCTTGGGATTCATGGAAATCATCGTCGGCTGCTGCTTCTTTACGTCTGCAATCGCCTGTCGGAGGCATTGCCCATAGGCTTTCTGTTTTCGCTTGTCATGTGGCTGTTGACGGTGCTTGCTGCCTTCGTTGGCTTTATAGCAGTCTTCTTCATCAAGGGTATCCTTCCGCACCCAATGTCACGAACGGTGAGATCATCATCAAGGAAATGCAGTATATTTTCCTGGCTTGATCGCCTCACCCCTTGTCGTCTGGTTCTATCGAAGCAGACGCCGGGCGAGGGCCGCCGCGCCGCCGGCAGATGGCGGATCGGCATCGTCGGGCGGAACCCGCTCGTAGTGGTCTAGCTGCATGCTGTGGCTTGCCTGTCCATCGGACCGGACGTGGAGCTGATTGCCATAGCCGAGCAGGTTTGCGAGCGGCGCAACGGCATTTATGATGACGGTATTGCCATTCGGATCCTGTCTATCGATCCAGCCGCGCCGCGCCCGGAGATCGGCGGCGATCAGCTCGGCGTAGTCTGCCGGGGTGACGACTTCCAGCCGCATGACCGGCTCGAGAATGACAAGCTCGCCCATATGAAGCACCTGGCGCATCGCCATGCGCGCGGCGGTTTCGAAGGTGAGCGGTGAGGAGTCGATATCGTGGAAGGCGCCGTCGAACAGGATGACGCTGATATCGACGACGGGATCACCGGCGATCGCGCCTGGCCCGATGACCGATCGCATGCCTTTTTCGACGGCGGGAATATAGGCTTCCGGCACCGCGCCGCCGACGATCTCTGACCGGAATTGGAAGCCTCGGCCGATATCGTTTGCCGTGGCGGTCAGTTTGATACGGGCGAATTCGCCGGTTCCGCCGATCTGTCGTTTGTGGGTGTAGTCGATCTCGGTGACCCGCGCGATGGTCGCGCGGCAGACCACCTGCGGCGGGCCGGTATCGGCGCCGATCGCGTGGTGGCGTTTGATCTTGTCGAGAGCGCTGGTGAGCTCGGCTTCGTTTGCTGCTCTCAGGAGCACATTGCCGCTCTCTGCCTCGATCCAATGGACGGATGGCCAGGTGATGGGCGGATCGTTTTCAACAAGTGCGCTGAGGGCGATCCGTAGTCGCTGCCGATCTTTTTGGGAACGGGGTGCAATTGACGCCTGAACGAGGTCTTTCGCGGTCGCATCCATAATGGGCTTGATCACCCCAAAGTTTTAGAGAGGACATGGCAGAGGGGCTGGGGCTCCCACGCAGCCCGCTCAAATCTCCACGTCTTATCTTCCGCGGTCGGCTGGCTCGACCATAGGGATTTCACCGGCGGTTGCAATTCCTGCGAAAGCCGTAGGCAGCGCCGAACGGACACCGACGGGCAATTTGCCCGCCGGCTCCAGGCCTCAAAAGGCTTCGCGGCTGTCGCTTCTCGGATCACCCTCGACCTGATGCGGCCGGTAGAGATCGCCTCGGGCGGTGCGCCGCCAAGGGCGCGCGGGGTTTTCCGGATTGGTGGCGATATCGGCAAAGGCGAGACCGGGCGTGCCGTCCGCAGGGCAGAGGGCGGCCCATTGACCATTGGGAGCGGCAATGCCTGAGGGCGCGATCACGCTTTGCGGCGCGTGGGCGGCGTAGCTAACCCAATAGGTGTTGCTGGCGGCATGGCCCAGCACCTCGGCGGCAAAGGGCGGGGCAGCGGAGGGTGTTTCACCCGAGGTGGAGAAGAGCACGCAATCCACATCCAGTCGCTCATACTCGATGAATATTTCGGGATAGTGCGACTCCATGCCGGCGGCGCAGCCGAAGCGCATGCCATCTATTTCGAAGGTGACGGGGATGCTGCCCGGCGAATACATGAAGGAGATCTTGGTGTGGGAGAGCAGGCGCTCATCATAGCGCGTTATCAGTTCGCCCTTGTCAGAGATGACATAGAGGCTGTTATGCGGCCGGTGCGGCGCGGTCAGTCGATGAGGTGCGCCGAAGACCGTCCAGAGCCTCAGCTTTTTTGCGAGTTTTCTCGTCTCTTCCAGCTCCTCGCGCAGAGCCTCCCATTGGTAGCGGCTCCAGTCTGCAGCGCCGATTTCAGTGGGGCCGATCTCGGACAGGATGCGCTTGTGGGGAAAGCAGATCGTTCCCTCCGAAAAGTGCAGAAGCCTGGCGCCGGTCTCGCTTGCCTGGCGCATCAACCGGCGCATTTCGGCGCCATTGGCGCGGAAGGCATCCGGGTCGCGCGGGTCGAGGCGAACCGTGGTCTGGGCCACGGCCAGCCGCAGGGATTTGCCGGCTGGTTCATGCGGTTGCGGGGCTGTTTTCGGTTTTCGGATATGGCTGAGGGCTGAGGTATAGGATTCGCCCGTCCTTGCCGCGCGGGCGCGAACCTTGCGCTTGAGATTTCCGTTCTGGGTCATTGTCAGGCCTTTCCGTCACGGACGCATGCTCCCCGGCAACCACGCCCGCACGATCGGACCAAGGTTGATGGACCCGAGACGGAAGTCCCTTTGCCTCCGTTTGAAAGACCCTGCCGGGGAGGATCGCTGGAGGTTGGGCGCAGGCCACGCCTGACCATGATGATGTTCAGGCCGTGCCGATTCGTCAATCTGTGGAGGGGCTGCGGAGGGGCGTAGTATGGCCTGCGAAACGCGGCAAGGGCGCCGCGTTCCGTTCCTTCCGTTGAGTCAGGCGCCTTTCGCTGCGGCAATGCCGTCGAGTTGCGCCATCACCTCGGGCGACAGTTCGATATCGGCCACCGCGAGATTTTCCCTGAGATGACCACGCGAGGATGTGCCGGGGATGAGCAGGATGTTCGGCGCGCGTCTCAGGAGCCAGGCGAGCGCCACCTGAAGTGGCGTGGCACCCAGGCGGGTGGCGACCTCGGAGAGCGTCGAGGACTGCAGGGGCGAGAAGCCGCCGAGCGGGAAGAAGGGCACGTAGGCCGTGCCTTCCGAGACGAGCTTGTCGATCAGCGCGTCATCGCCGCGGTTGGCGAGGTTGTACTGGTTCTGAACGCAGACGATCTCGGTGATCCTGCGGCCGTCATCCACCTGTTTTGCCGTGGCATTCGACAGGCCGATATGTTTGATCAGGCCCTGCTGCTGCAGCTCGGCCAGAACCGTCAGCGGCGCCTCGAGCGAGCCTTCGGCCGGGCCGTGCACATCGAACATGGCGCGCAGGTTGACCACCTCGATCACGTCGAGGCCGAGGTTTTTCAGGTTGCTGTGGATCGCCGCGGTCAGCTCTTCCTTCGAAAAGGCCGGGTTCCAGGAGGCATCGGATCCGCGCAGCGCGCCGACCTTGGTGACGATGACGAGATCGTCTCCATAGGGATGCAGCGCTTCCCGGATGATCTCATTGGTGACGTAGGGGCCGTAGAAATCGCTGGTATCGATGTGGTTGACGCCGCTTTCGACGGCTTCGCGCAGCACGGCGATAGCTTCATCGCGATCCCGTGGCGGGCCGAAGACGCCCTTGCCGGCAAGCTGCATGGCGCCATAGCCGAGGCGCTTCACCACGCGATCGCCGAGCTTGAAGCTTCCGGAATTATCGACAGTAGACATGAAATCTCATCTCCGATTGAAGGCAGGAAAGGAGATAGGCCTGTATCACTTCCCGGACAATCGGCTATAATCCGGACGGGCTGTCCTGATTTCAGGACAATAAACGGGAACTCAGACTATGAAACAGGGTGTGCCTGAGATCAGCGATGTCAGCGCCTTTCTCGTCGTCGCAAGGGCCGGCGGTTTTCGCGAGGCAGCGCGGGCGAGCCATATGAGCTCCTCTGGCCTCAGCGATGCGGTGCGCCGGCTGGAGGCGGAGCTTGGGGTGCGGCTCTTCAACCGCACGACACGCAGCGTGGTGCCGACGGAGGCCGGTCGCGGCCTGATGGAGCGGCTCGGCCCGGCCTTCGGGGAGATCGATGCTGCGCTCGACTTCGTGAAGGATTTTCGCGACCGGCCGGCAGGTTCGCTGAAGCTCAATGTACCCGTGAGCGCAGCGCGGCTGGTGCTGCCACGCATCGTGCCGGTGTTTCTGAGAGCTTATCCGGATATTCGCCTCGAAATCGTTACCGAGGAGAATTTCGTCGATATCATCGCCGCCGGCTGCGATGCCGGCATCCGCTATGACGAGCGGCTGGAACAGGACATGATCGCCGTACCGATCGGCCCGCGTCTCCAGCGTTATGCCGGTGCGGCTTCCGCCGCCTACCTGGAAGAGCATGGCCGGCCGCAGCATCCGCGCGACCTGCTTCAGCATGCCTGCATCCGCGGCCGTTTTGCCGGCCGCGCCATTCCGGTCTGGGAGTTCGAGCGTGACGGCGAGATCGTCAGGGTCGATCCGCCGAGCCCGCTGATCGTCCAGAATGGCGGCGGCACGGATCTCGCCGTTGACGCGGCGATTGCCGGCACCGGCATCGTCTTCACCTTCGCGGATTGGCTGAAGCCCTATTTTGAAGGTCGCATGCTGGAGCCGGTGCTGGAGCCCTGGTGGCAGAGTTTCTCCGGCCCCTTTCTCTATTATCCCGGCCGGCGCCTGGTGCCGGCGCCGCTGCGCGCCTTCATCGATTTCATCAAGGCGATGCCGCGGGAGCCGTGAAGAGAGATCATCGACCCGCAACGTGGTAGAGTGGAGCGGGCGGTGCATTTGCCGCATCGCCGTCATCATCAACACCATCGTCGTGACGATGGGAGGGGGAAGATCATGAGCGATGCAAGCAACAGGGCCGGCAACGGCACGAGCGAGATGAAGCTGGAGATCATTGTCGTGCCCGTTTCGGATGTCGATCGCGCCAAGGCCTTCTACGGCGGGCTCGGCTGGCGCCTCGATGCAGACTATTCCTCAGGTGAAGACTACAGGGTGATCCAGTTCACCCCGCCGGGCTCGAATGCATCCGTCATCTTCGGGAAGAACGTTACGCCGGCGGCACCTGGCTCCGCACAGGGGCTCTATCTCATCGTCTCCGATATCGAGGCAACCAGAAAGGAGCTGCGGGAGCGCGGGGTAGAGGTCAGCGAGGCTTTTCATCCCGAGGGAGAGGTCTATGGCGGGCCTGACGTGCCCTATCTCTTCGGCCGGCGCCGGGTCAATGGCCCCGATCCCGACCGCAGCAGCTACCGCTCCTTCGCGGCCTTCAACGACCCTGACGGCAATGGCTGGCTCTTCCAGGAAATCACCGCCCGGCTGCCGGGACGAATTACCTCCGACCTTGCCGCTTTCGGCACGGCGAAAGACCTTGCCGCGGGGCTGCGCCGGGCGGCCGAAGCCCATGGCGAGCATGAGAAGCGCAATGGCGGCAAACATGACGAGAACTGGCCGGACTGGTATGCGGAATACATGATGGCCGAACAGACCGGCAAGCCGCTGCCGCAATGAGGCAATTGGCGAGCGGGGCAAGCCGGATTGGCCGGTCCCCGCCGGCTGTTTTTCGACAGCTCAGATCACAAAGGCTCGATGCAGGCCGCCCATCTCCAGAGATCGTCCATCTGGTTCGGCGGAATGCCTATGGCCACGGCGAGCAGGTCGATGCGGGGATCTTCTCGCGAATATTGCTGCGCGTCCTCGATCATGATGCGCACCGTTTCCTTGTCTTTGAACGACATGTCGGGCATGTCGCCGACCGTAGCTAGAATATCGGCCTTGGCAATCGGCGGTTCGAGTTCGAGGGCGGCGATCCAGAGTTGCCATTTCTTGAGGGGCGGGAAGCGCTCTTCAAGGCCGAGTGGGTCCCGGAGGTATTTTGCGATCAGGGGCTCCTGGTCGTCGTGGGGGACGAGGATCATATCAGGCTGGTCACGGGTGAATATCTCAAGGATGGTTCCTGCGCTGTCGTAACGAACGTATACAGGGGTCATGCGAATAGCCTCTTGCAAGAGTAATCATACCAGCCGCACACGAAAAAGGAGGCCGAACAGGCTGTGCTTGTCACAGAGACATACCTCCAAAGCTGGCCGTTGGCGTTGCTTCGCACCTTGCCAGCCGCCGAACTCTGGTCGGGATAGTCGTTGCCTGAGCGCGATCGGCATCGCACGTGATGCGCGGCGCTGGTGGTATAGTTGGCAGCAGCGGCATCTGAGACGATCCCGATGCAGTCCTGTCCCGTGCTAGCTACACCGGTGTCAATCAGCACCCAGACATCGACACTTAGTCCAACAGGGGTGTTGCTCGGTATGGCCAGGCCCTGTGCGGCGGCGGTGGCGGTGAACCATGTGTAGGTGTCGGTGTCAACCTCGTTGCCAGTCTGCCAGAACGGAACAATATTTCCCGATGAATTGGTGATGACCAGGCCCACGCGGCTCCCGGACAAGCATTCCCATCCGATCGGCTTCGTGACGCCTGCCTCTGATCCAGACAGCGACATAATGAAGTCTGTGGTGCCATCTGCTAATTTCCTGATGGCGTATAGGAAATACGTCTTTGATGCCTGTAGGGCCCCTGTGTCGAGTAGCTGAACTAGCGTTTTTGCGGTGGCAGAGGTGGTCTGATGTTTCTTTCCGCCAAACCAGCCGACGCCTGGTCCGATGGTTACAGACGTAACGCCGACATAAGCGGGGATGAAACCTGTAAAGAAATCAAGACCGGTAGCAACACAAACATATTTGACGATACTACCCGCGAGAACCTTCTTCAGCCCCCAGCCTGCCGCGCTGTCGGCGATGGCGAATTCGTCGCCATCGACGATGTCGGTCTTTGTGGCTGCGCCGTGCAACCAGCCAGCCAAGATATTGGCGACGTCGTTGTAGATCGCCAGCGTCTTTCGGTACCAGTGAAAGGCGGAAAACAGTCCGCCCGAAACCGCCACATCTTCCGGATTTGTTGCATAGGCGGCTGCGAGCCCAGCGCTGGCATTTGCAGCTGTCGCCGATTGGGCGGCTTCCGCTGCCTTTTGCTGGGTGGTCTCAGTGAGGCCGGCAACATCGGGGATGTCATCGGCGATATCAGCCACAGTTTCCAGATATTGCGAGACGGCGGCAACGGCCTCCAGCGCATCGCCTTTGTCACTGAGGGTCAGGACGTCTGCGATGAGCTTGTCTATCGTTGCCGAATCGAATGACGGCGGAATGGTGACGGCGCGGGCCGCTCTTTCCTTGAGCTGCTGGAGTCTCATCACGACGAGGTCGAGAGCCTGCTCCACGGTCTCGGCATAATAGGCGCCCTGGTTTTCCAGGTCGGTTTCCTGGGTGAAGGGCACATCGAGCAGCAAGGTGACCCTGCTGCCGGCTGCCGGGGCAGGGGTGATGACCGCGCTGCCGCCGCCATCATTGCCGACCCCGGTCACGGTGTAGTCTGCATCCAACACCAGGATCGTATCCGTGCCGGAGGCATCCGTGCGGATCACCTGCAGATGCCGGGGTTCGAGGATCTTGAATTTATAGTCGAAAGCCGTAGTGACGCCGTCCCCGCTATAGGGGCCGGACCGGTTTATCTCGCTTGAAATGGTCATGGATCACGCCTCTGGTTTTGCCGACCATAGGCGTGGGAAGGTTGTCGGCGTGACAGGGCTGGGAGATCGGCGTAATCAGCCGCACTTTCCCCTATGCGGCGGCCCTATGACGTCAATGGCATAACGCTTCTGGATTGTATGCAGGACCTGTCATAAAACAGGGGATGCAGTGTTTGCGAGCTGGGAGGATGTTCATGCGGCATTCCATGACAGGTTTCGTCAGGCCTCTTTCCTGGCCGGCGCTGTTTTTCGCGCTGCTCGGCTTTTGCCTATCACTGACGCCGAGCCTCATGCCGCGCGCCTGGTTCGTGCAGGGCGCGCTTTCGGGCACCTGTGCGGCTGCCGGCTATGGCTGCGGCGCCTTGCTGCAATGGCTTTGGACCTATCTTGAAATCCCCCGTCTGCTGCCCGCTGCCGGACGCATCGTCCGGTCCGTGGCACTGCTAGGCGGCGCCGCGGTCGCCGCGCTATTCGTCTGGCAATCGTCCTCTTGGCAGAATTCTGTCCGCGCGCTGATGCAGCTTGCCCCGGTGACCACGGCAGAACCATTGCTGCTGGTGCTGATGGCCGCAATCGTCTTCATCCTGTTTATTGCCATCGGTCGGCTATTCAGGCTGATGGCGGTTGGCTTTTATAACAAAAGCAGCCGGTTCATTCCGCGCCGGCTCGCCGCCGTTGCCGGAATCCTGCTGGCGATCCTGGTCTTTTCGGCTGTCGCCAATGGACTGCTGTTCCATCTGGCGCTGCGTATGGTCGACTCCTCGTTCCGTGAGGCCGATGCGTTGATCGATGACGACACGCCTGTTCCCACCGACCCGGCCAGAACGGGAAGCGCCGCATCGCTGGTCAACTGGGATGAGCTTGGCCGGCAAGGCCGCCATTTCGTCACGTCAGGCCCGACGGCGGAAGAGATCGGCGCTTTCCTGCAGTCGTCCGCACCGTCGCCGATCCGGGTCTATGTCGGCCTGAACAGTGCCGATGACGCCGAGGCACGCGCCAGCCTGGCGCTTGCCGAACTCAAGCGTCAGGGCGCCTTCGAGCGCTCCAACCTCGTCGTCATCGTGCCGACGGGCACCGGCTGGATCGATCCGGAAGCGATGGATACACTCGAATATCTGCTGCATGGCGATGTGGCCGAAGTCGCGGTGCAATATTCCTATCTCAGCAGCTGGCTGTCGCTGATGGTCGAGCCGGAATACGGGGCCGATACGGCGCGCGCCTTGTTCAGGGAAATCTATGCCTATTGGCGCACGCTGCCGCGCGATCATCGCCCGAAGCTCTATCTGCATGGGCTCAGTCTCGGGGCGCTGAATTCGCAGCTCTCCTTCAATCTCTACGATGTCTTCGCCGATCCCTTCCAGGGGGCGCTGTGGAGCGGGCCGCCCTTTGCCAGCGCCACATGGGCCTACGTGACCGCAAACCGTAATCCCGGATCGCCGGCCTGGCTGCCGCAATTCCGCGATGGCAGCATGATCCGCTTTGCCAACCAGCAGACATCTGCCGATCAGCTGGACAAGCCCTGGAGCGCCGTCCGCATTGTCTTCCTGCAATATGCCAGCGACCCTGTCACCTTCTTCGACTGGCGCGCCCTCTACCGCGAGCCGGACTGGATGAAAGGGCAAAGAGGCCCCGATGTCTCGCCGGCCTTCCGCTGGTATCCCGTCGTCACTGCCTTGCAGCTCGGCTTCGACGCGATGATCGCCACGACCTCGCCGATGGGCTACGGCCATGTCTATGCGCCGCAACACTATATCGATGCGTGGCTTGCGGTGACGGACCCAACGGGGTGGCCGGCTGGAGAGGTGGAGCGTCTGAAGGCTCGGTTCGAGAAGACTTCGACAGGGAAGTGAGGTGTCGGCCAAGCGTTCCCGCGATGCCGGGCCGCCTGGTTTTTCCTAATGCGCTTTGTCAGCGATTGAGCATGAAGAGTTCGTATTCATTTGCGATTTCATCCTGCGACGGCTTCCTGCTGTTTTTCTTCGTCAGATCCGCCTCGATCGCCATCCTGAGATCGCGTGGAATATCCTGATATTGCACGTCGATATCGTAGCTCTGATCGTCGGTGAGTGAGTTGGCCTGATAGAGGTAGCCGTGGGTCTTTGCGGGAGTTCCCATGCTGAAGAAAGAGCTCGGTGTGCTGATGACGATCGGGAACAACAGGCGGTTGATCATTTTCTGGATGTCGCTCTGGGTCGGGTTCTGGCCGTCGTTCTTGTCCTTGAACTCATCCATCTGATCGAGGAGTGCTGACCGGAACTGGGCGACGCGGCGCGGGACACTATAGGAGGTCGCGTAGCCGCCGTCCTGGGTGAGGAGGCCCAGCGCTTCGAGTTGCGGTTTGGCGAGTTCGAAGGCTGTGTTGATATCGAGGCTCTCGAGCCGGGCCTTGCGCTGGTCGGTCGCGGCCATTTGCTGCCAGCCGGTGACTTTTTCCCAATCCTTGTCTGAGAGCTTGGAGCGGTATTCGAGGAGATCGATCTGCGAGAAGGCGGCCGGATCCCTGGCGAATTCGGTCTGCAGGTCGTAGAGCGTCTGCGTATCCGTCAGCGGCTGGCCGTAGGCGCGGACCTTTCCCTTGTAGTCACGCAGCGTGAGCAAGCCGGAGGGGCCGATCGCCTGCTGGATGTGGAGGGGCAGTTTCGTCGGGTCGAAGGTCGGGTCGGCGATGACCTGGTTATTGGCCCATTCCTGCACCTGGATGCGTTGAGCGTCGAGCGCCTTTTTCTGGGCGACCATGTAGCCGCTGAGTTGCTCTTCGGTGGCGGCGCGCAGCCCCGGGTCGGCGATGCTGTTCAGGCTCTCTTCGATCCGGCGCAAGCTCTCGGGATTGTAGTTCGGCAGGGTCGTGGTCTTCTCATCGACGGTGCCGGATGTGCGGAAGCTGACGACCTCTTTTGCTGGGTGGGCGGTGAGCGCGCTATCGCCCGCACGTCTCGGATCGGGGCCGAGCACGAGGATATTGCCGTCCGCATCGTAGCCGCGGAAGAAGCCGATGCGGCCCTTGTCAGTGCTGCTGTTGCTTCCGGCACCTTTCTTCTGCTGCGGGCCGAGGACGACAATGTCGCCGGGGCGGGGTGTCTGCGTCGGCAGGCCGAAATGGCGGAATCTTGTGGCATCGGCGGCAGCGCTTCCAACGAGGTTGGCAGGCGCTCCGGCGATACCGAGGAGGGCGCCTGTGACATCGGTCAGCCACTCCCTGAGTGAAGGATCGACCGTGCTGCCGGCGGCATTTTTCACGAAGCCTGCCAGTGCCGGATCGTCCTTCGCCTTGCCGGGGAAGGCGAGCGTGGCGGCAACGGTGCGGAAATCCTCGGGGCCACTCGGCTGGCGGGGTGGAGTGCGAGGGGCGGCCGACACCTGCGAGCCGGCGGTTTGTGGGGCCGTGCTTCGATTGCCGGTGGTTTGCAGGACTGCGGTCTTGCCCGCCGAAGGCTGTGCGCCAAGCGTGCGTGCTGCCCCGGTTCTGCTTCCGGCGCCATCCATTTCGAGGCCATTGCCTCTTGCGCCCGCGACGGTCGTCTGGCCGGTCCTCACGGTCTGCTGCGGGCCACCTGCACCCACATCGGCGTTTCCAGCCGACGCTACTGGCGAGGCGGCGCCATTGGCATCCGGCGCGCCGGTATAGGTCGGCGGCAGGCCGGCGATGATGTCGGTGGTGTTCTGCCGCGCCTTCTCGTCGGTCACGGCGGTTCGCAGCGATTTAAGGATGGCGGTGCTGTCGGCCGGCAGCATCCTGTCGCCGGCGGCTTTGATATATTGCTCGGCCTTGATGGCACTGTCGTCGGCTATGCGCAGCGCGACGTTCTTCATCGTGTCGGAGACGTATCGGGTGCGTTCCCGGTCGAGCTTTTCCTCGCTCCAGCCGTGCATGCGGCCCTGATGCTCGATCTCGGCGACGCCCTTTTTGATCTCGGCATCGACCTTGGCAGGATCGCTATAGACGGCCACCGCATTCTCGCCCGAGGATTTGATGCTCTTCTGAGAGGTCTCGGCAAACCATGCCTTGCGCTGGTCGAATGTGTGGCGGATCGTGGTGTCCAGCAGGGTCTTCATGCTGGCGCGGCTGGTCTCTTCATAGGTACGGGCAGCACCCGGCGTCAGGCCCTTGCCGAATTCGGCACGCTTCTGCTCGGCCAGCTTTTCGAAGGCCGCGCGGCCTTCCACGGCGGCGCGGCCGGTCAGCGTCAGGAAGCCGCTTTTGCCGTAAAGCGCGTCACGATCCCAGTCGTTGAGCTTTGTCTGCGCATCCTTGGCGGCATTGTCATTGTCGAGCTTTTCCACCTCGACCACGGCCTCGCCGAGCGTGCCCATGCCGGTTGCAAGGCCCTGCATGCCCTTGCCGATGGCGGAGCCGAATGCCTCGGCATCGGCCTTTACCGTGAAGCCCTCGGTATATTCCGGGCGCAGTGCTACGTGCTGTTGCGTATCCTGATAAGTCGGAACAGTCGGCATCAAACCCTCACTTGAAGTAACCGAGGGACTTGCCCTGCGTATAAACCTTGCCTGTGCCGCCGAGGATCGTGCCGACGGCATCGAGATAGCCACCCTTCACGGCCGCATCGGCGCGCATGCGGTCCAGCTTGGCGCTTGCCAGCTGGTTGGTGCCCTGCACCTTGTAGCCATAGGCTTCGCGATAGGCATTGGTGCGCACATTGAGCGCATCGATTTCGCCCATCTTGGCGGTATCGACGATCGTATCCAGCGGCGAGCCGAAGGAGAGGTCGATACCGTTTGCGGCGATCGCGGCTTTCTGGCGTCCTTCCAGCTGCGCCGTCTGCAGGCGCTTTTGCTGCTCTTCCTGCTTGCCGCGCTCGATCGCGTCCTTCGCCTGCTTGTCGGCAATCTCGGCATTCATTTCGGCGACCTGGGCGTTGTATTTGTTTGCCTCCGCCGTCGCCTTCGCCTGCTGCACCTGGCCGGCAGCACCCAGCAGCGTCGAGCCCAATGTCAGCGCCAGACCAAGATCACACATCCGCGTCTCCCATTTCGAACAGCTGGAATGGATGGCCATTGATCTCGACAGGGTCTGACAGCCGGAAGCCCAGCCATTCGAGCCAGCGGATGGAGATCGTGTTGCGCGCATCCACGAAGTTTCTGAGCAAGCGATAGCGGCCCAACAGTTGAGACGGCCAATGTCTCGAAATCCGCAGGAAGCCGTGGACGTTCTTGTCCACCGCATCGGTGCCGAGCAGCCAGGGCGCGCCGATGCCGGTAAGGATGTTGAGATCGCCGACACCCCACATCACTTCCGGACGCCCGTCGAAGAGGGCGGTCCAGACGTGAGAAGAGTGGCGGTAGGAGAAGGAGAGCGCCGAGAGTGGCGAGCGCCCGGAGGCGGCGAATATCTCCGCGCGGTCGGCCGCGCGCATCCGTTCGGCAATCTCCCGGATGTGCCCCGGCCGCGCCGTGACAATGCAGATCTCAGCGGCCAAGGGTGACATCCGGCATGATGGAAAGGATGGTCATCGGCAGCGGATCGAACTGTTTCACCCACATGCTGCCGCTGGTGCTCCAGTCCCAATAGGGCGTGACGGTCAGATCGCCGGTATAGAGACTGATCGCCTCGTTCCAGTTTTCGTTGCGGCGCTGCTTGTATTCCACCAGCGTGCCGCCATCCCGCTCGCCATCCTCCGGCCCCGTGAAGATGCCGCGCGTATTCTCCACCCGGAAGGTCACTTCGGAGACGGATTTCGAGCGCCCCTGCACGGTACCGAGGCCCTGCACCTGGCCGACATCGAGATCGAGCGTCTCGATCGCCGCCGTCACCGGCAGGCCGATATGGATTTTCGATGCCGCATTCTGCAGCCGCACCGCGCCGTCGGTGACGACAAGATTGCGTACGACATTGCCGTCGGCGAGCGCCACGAGTGTTTGTCCCTCGAGATGGCCAAGGCCGGAAATGGTCGTGGCCGGCGGTCCGGAATAGGTCAGCCCGCAATCGACGAAGAAGGCATCCTGCACATCCTCGAAGGCGCGGCTGTGCAGCCGCTCGATGTAGCGCTTGCGCGTGCCGTTGACGGTACGGCGCACGATGAAATAGGGCACGTCCTCGCCGTCCTCCTCGATCACGGTGACATCCTCGAAGAAGGCATCATTGCCGGGGCCGCTCTCATGGCGGGTCCAGGCCCAGACATCCTGCTCCTTCATGTAGGTGAGCGAGACGAGCGCCCCGTCATCAAGCACCACCCAGACAACGGAATCCGGCGCCTGCGCATAATCCCAGGCCGATATCTCGCGGCCCTTGAAGAGATGGCGGGCAAGGATGGTCAGGTCCTTCCCGACATAGCTGTCCTGGGTATAGTCATAGGAGAAATCGCGCACGACGCCGCCAAGGCGCTGGGCAAAAAGCACGGTATTGCCGACGACGATCGGCTGCACCTTGGCCGCACCGCGATAGCCCTGGTTATCGAGCTTGATGGCGGAGGGCGAAATCGCGTCCGAGGTCGAGCCGCCGGTGACGATCCATTCGGAACCTGACGTCAGGAGCAGCAGGCCGCGCACGGAGATCATCGAGCGGATCTCGTTCACCTGCCGGGCGCGGATGCGGAAGGTTACGGCGTCGCTTGCCTTGGCGGGCGAGGAGACGCCGAAATTCTCGTAATTGGCGGATTGGCTGAGCCACACGGCTTGCGGATCGTTCTGTGTGGAGGCAAAGGCCAGCCGCTGCTCGATGAAGGTCACGCAGCGCGGATAATTGCCCGCGGCATTGAAAGGGTTGCGGCCGGCCTGCGGCGTGTCGGAGAGATCGGGTGTGATATTCTCATCATCGAAGGTGAGGCCCGTCGTGCCCCCGACATAGCCGAAAATGCCGTTGTCGTCGCGGTAGACGATGTAGCGCGCCGCACCCGTGACGGCAGTCCAGGTTACCCGGTTGATACCGCCCTGGATGGCGAGATCGTTGATCACGGAGCCGGCGTTGGAGGGTAGACTTTCCTCGCCGCTATCGGCAACGGCTGAGACGCGGTAGCGATAGGTCGTCGCCACATAGCCGGTCTTGCCTGACGTATCGCCGGGCTTGGTGACGACAGGCGTTCCCGCCGGTGGATTGATCAGCGGCTTGAACAGGACTGTCGTCAGCGTCCAGTTATTGTCGGCCAGCCGCCCCAGCTTGCGCACGGGATGATCGACATGGCAGAGATAGAGCACATCGGCTTCCTGCACGAAGACAAGGTTCTGCACCTGCGCGGCCGTATAGGCGCTGGCCACCTCGTAAGGGGCCGCCCCTGAGAGCACCAGCCCGCCATCGCGGAAGATGCGGATATAGAGATCGCCGAATTCGAGAATATAGGTCTGCTCGGTATTGAACTGGAAGCGGATCAGCCGCGCCCGCTTGGCGCTGTCCTTCACCTCGCTGATGAATTGCAGGCCGGCCCTGTTGGAGACGCCGCCATGCGGATGCACGAAGACATTCAGCGCCGTGCGCAGGCCGCTCTGGTATTTGGCGAGATCGACGCGGGCGCCGAGGGCGGGTGAAAGCTCGCCGCCGGTAAACGAAGGCTGGTAGGCGCGAAAATCAGCCATGGGCGCGCACCGCGATCAGTTCGCTGACAAAATCCGCGCCCGTATGCCTGATCTGATTGGCCTCGGCCTGCTCGGCGGCGGCCTGCGTGCTCTGGGCCAGCGCCATTGCATCGGCGCGGATCTTCGGATCGCGCGTCAGCGGCATGGCAAGGCGCACGGCAAGGTGCCAGGAGAGCGTCTCGAGAAAGAGCGGCGAATATTTCGTCGGATCGGTGAGGCGGCTGGTATAGCGCAAGAGCACCGGCGAAATATCGCAATAGAGACGGTCGCCTTCGAGCGCGTAGGGATACTGCATCTCGCGTCCGGCCTCATCGAGATCGGGCGTCGGCACATCGAGCGGCGCGGACGCGTCGGCCAGATAGCCCGACCTGATCCAGCGGATCTGCAGGCAATCGGCCGGGCGCGCATAGGAATGACGCCAGACGCCCGGCTTGTCATTATCGAGAGCGCCGAGCGCCACGGTCTTGCCCGCCATGGCCCAGGGGAAGGATTGCAGCAGCACGTCGCGCGTCTGCGCATAGAACTGATTGCAGGCGCGCGCCTCCGCGCTCTTTTCGGTGAGATCGTTGATATTCTCCTTGCCAATATTGGAAAGGGCGAGATTGCAGATAGAGACGACGGTAGCCATGAACCAACCTCCTAGGTTTGAGGTAGGGGTAGGGTGGAGATGGTTGTGGGGGTGAAACGCCTCTTTCCTGATCTCTGTGCCCTCGTGCGAGCCCCGAGTGCCACAGAGCCGAGGGAGGTATTTGTTAAAGTCCGGAGCCCCCTCATCCGACCCTTCGGGCCACCTTCTCCCCGGTGGGGAGAAGGGGATAAGCCGCTCTGTCTCCGCATATTGCGAGGCATCGTATGCCACGTCCCCTCTACCCAGCGGGGAGAGGGTTAGGGTGAGGGGGCTCCGGCGTGCAGCATTCCTTTCTATCCAATTGAAAGCCACCATTTCCATTCCCTCAGAGAATACCCACACCCGCCCCGACATGCTAAAACCCACCCACACCCATCTGCGCACGGAGCGCCGCATTGGACAGACTCGCAGCCATGGAAACCTTCGTTCGCGTGGTCGAAACCGGCTCCTTCTCGGAGGCCGCGCGGCAGATGCATGTGGGGCAGCCCGCCATCTCCAAGACCATCGCGCAACTGGAGCAACGGCTCGGCATCCAGCTCCTATTGCGCTCCACGCGCGGCCTTACACCCACCGAAGCCGGGGAGAGCTATTACGAGCGGGCCAAGCGCACGATCGAGGAGGCTGATGAGGCCGAGCATGCAGCGCGTGGCGCCGGTGCCAGCCTGTCCGGCCGGCTGAGGGTCAGTGCGGCGCCGGCCTTCGCCAGCCTGCATATCATCCCGCATCTCGGTGAATTCCTGGGCCGCCATCCCGGCCTCGACATGGAAGTCGTGCTTGATGACGAGCGCATCGACCTGATCGAGGAGGGCATCGACATAGCCCTCAGAATGGGCGATCTCCCGGATTCTGCGCTCACCGTGCGCAAGATCGGCCAGTCGCCGCGCATCGTCGTGGCAGCGCCCGCCTATATCGCCGGGCATGGCGAACCAACCCATCCCGCCGAACTCGGCCAGCACCAGAGCGTGGTCTATGCCAAGGGTTTTGGCCGCGATGCCTGGCTCTTCCGCAAGGATGGAGCGGAAGTGCCTGTCACCATGCGGGGACGCCTGCGCGTCTCGGCCGCAGAGGGCGTGCGTTCGGCGGTACTGTCAGGCATTGGCCTTGCCGTCGCCTCGGAATGGATGTTTGCGCCCGAGCTTGCCGATGGCCGCGTCAAACTGCTGCTGACGGACTGGAGCCTTGCGCCGCTCGATCTCTGGGCCGCGTTTCCGGCAGGCCGTGGTGTGAGCGCCAAGGCCCGTGCCTTCGTAGCCTTTGTCGAGGAAAAGCTCAGCGCGGCCTGAAATGTTCTTCCCATTCCTGAGGGGAATAAGTCCTAGTCGCGCCGGCTTTCTACTTCGCCCGCGCCAAAGCCCATAATTTCTGCCTCGTGTTCAACGGGCGACGGCAAGAACCGGCGCTGTGCGGAAGGAATGAGAACATGAGCAGGAAGCTGGAAAACAAGGTCGCTGTCATCACCGGAGGCAGCGCGGGCATCGGTCTCGGCGCGGCAAAACGCTTCGTCGAGGAGGGCGCCAAGGTATTCATCACCGGCCGGCGACAGAGCGAACTCGACAAGGCCGTGGCCGAGATCGGCGGTGATGTCACCGCCATCCGGGCCGATGCCGCAAGCCTTGCGGATATCGACCGTGTCTATGAGATCGTCGGGCAGAAGGCCGGCCGCATCGACGTGCTCTTTGCCAATGCCGGCATTTATGAATTCGGCCCGCTCGGCGAAATCACCGAGGAGCATTTCGACAAGACCTTCAATACCAATGTGCGCGGCGTGCTCTTTGCCGTGCAGAAGGCGCTGCCGCTTCTGTCCAGGGGATCGTCTGTCATCCTCACCGGCTCGATCGCCTCGATCAAGGGCTTCCCGGCCTTCTCGGTCTATGACGCCACGAAGGCGGCGATCCGCTCGTTCGCGCGCGGATGGATCATCGATCTCAAGGGCCGCGACATCCGCATCAATGTGCTGAGCCCCGGCCATACGGAAACGCCCGGCCTCTCGACGCTCGCCGACCAGAGCGTGCGTGACATGATGAAGGCCAATGTGCCGCTGGGGCGTATGGGTACAGCGGAAGATTTGGCCAAGGCTGCGGTCTTCTTGGCGTCGGAGGACAGCAGCTATATTACGGGGATCGAGCTGTTCGTGGATGGTGGTGTGGCGCAGTTCTGAACCGCGGGATTGGGAGAGGTGAGGCGGGACGACCGCCGAACCTCCCGCATTCCCTCGTAGTGCGGGCACGAGGGATGGTTCAGGAGTGACGGGAAGCGGGGGCGCGTGCAGCCCATCAGCCGTAAGCAATCATGCTGCAGGTATATTTGCTGTAATTGCCATAGTCCGTGATCCAGCCATCGTCCTCGAATTCCGGCTTGCGCCCGGATTCGGTGATGACCTTCAGATCCTTGCCGGTGCGCTGCAGGATATTGTCGTGCACCGTCTTTGCTTTTTCCGGGAAAGTGAAACTGTAATAGAAATCCGACATGCAGCCACCGCCGGCGTTGAGAGCATAGATCGGCAGGCTGAACTGGTTGAAGCGGCTTCCGAAATATTCTCCAACCGTATTGACCACCACGGGTGGTCCTTCCTTCGAGGTGCAGGTCACCGATATCCTGCTTTCCATGGCCTTCAGGCTTTGCCTCGTCGCGTCGGGCAGGGCGAGGTTGTTGATCAGCATTTCCTTGTTGTCGGCGTTATAGGAAAGCCCGCCTTCGCCAAAGGCGCAATCAACAGGGTCGGGGAAGAGTTTCTCCGCCCATTTGTCCACGGCAATTCTTGACGTCGGAAGAAGAGCGGCAGTCGAGAAAAGCATTGCAACCGACATGCCCTGTAAACTGAAAAGAAATGAAAGCATTTATATTCACCCCAAACCCCAGATGCAGGTTGCACGGCGGGAGCGAATTTTCAACACGAAATTTCTCTCGGAATCTCGGGAGATGAGTTGCGGTTAGCCCGCCTTGCGGCTGAGAAACAACCCCGTCTCCTTGCCCACCTCCAGCACGCCGTCGCCCGCCCGGAACGCCTCCGATATCGCTGCCCGAAACGCAGCAAGCTCGGCTTCGCTCGCCCTGTCACCGGGTGGATAGGAGGTCAGCGCCAGGAACACGTCTTCCGGCTCCGTTATCCGCATGTGGGCCGGGTGCTCCGCCATCGTCACATTGCCGAACTGCGCCTGCATCAGCCGTTCGGCAGTCTCGTAGCCGAAGGCGGCACCGGCGGGGTCGCAGGGCGGGCTGCCGAAGGCCGTCGTCAGTTCGTACATGCCGCGCATGTTGTTCGCACCATTGGTCGTCACCGCAAGGTGACCGCCCGGTTTCAGCACGCGGTGCATTTCGGCAAGCGCCTTGGCCTGATCGGCCACGTGGTAGAGCATGTGCATGGCGATGATGGTGTCGAAAGAACCGTCTTCGAAGGGCAGGGCGGTGGCGTCGGCCTGCTGGCCGGTCACGCGGACAAAGGAGAGCGGGTGGCAGCGTTCGAGCGCTTCCTGCAGCATGCCGGGGGAGAGATCGGCGAGCGTGAGGTCGAGATTGTCGGGCAGGTCGGCGGCGACCGAAGCCCAGAACCAGCCGGGGCCGCAGCCGATATCCAGCAGGCGATCGCCGGCTTTAAGGGGAAGCTGCTGCGCCACCCAGGGAAACCAGCCGGTTTCGGCAATTGTATATTCCCGGTTCAGGCGCCCGCGCGCGGCAAGTTTCTTGCTGTCGCTATATTGCTCGGCATTGCCCGTGGTGATGGATGGCATGATCGGCCCCTGCTCCCCTCAGTCGCATGGCATGAATGCGGCGGCCTATTCTGCAACTTTGCGGCGTAGCAGACAATTGCCATATCTGGTGCCATATCTGGTCTTCGACCACGACCGCACGGTTGCCGCTCTCAATCGCAACTGCTACCTCACGCGCACGGCCATCGCCGGCCTTGAAGGAGATATTGTGAAGAGCCCCATTTTTCTCGTCATCGCGAGCGTCGTCATTCTGGTGGCGATCGCCGGCCTTGCGATCAGCTCCGCCCGACTGATCGGATTGTTCTAGATCCCTGACAGGCCGGCAGGCGCCCGTCGCTGGTGATCCGGTGACGAAGGAGGCAAAGCCCGCAAAGCTTCAGCCCTCCGTCCTGTCGGGGCGGATCTTCAGTGTACTCACTTTGTATTGTTGATCTTTTTGCGCAGAGGGCGCGGCTGTCGGCTAGCGGAACTTCGGCTCGCGGCGGGCGTTGTGCAGGAGTTCGCTGGCGGTCGCAAAGCAGCCGAAGAGTTGCAGCAGCCGCTTTTCCTCCTGGCTATCCAGCCGGTGCCGGCTGCAGAATTCGGTCACTGACCAGACTTTGGTAAGGGCATCGGCATCGACATGGGTTGGCTCTACGCGTTCCATTGCTGAGTCCTCCTAGGGTCCAAGATACCGATGCCATGGCAAATGGCGACTAACGAAAAAGGATTAGTCATAAACATGCTGCAGCGCAGCGCGCCTTCAAGGCCCGGAGTGGTGGTAAAATGCGCGAGAGCCTTGCTGCATGCCGAAATCCTAAATCTTCGCCCGTCGACCCATTGCGTTCATGCCGCCCTGAACTAGTTTCCCCGCCTGTCGTCGCGTAGGCGGATCATACCGGTCACAAAGGTCTGTTCTTGAATCAGGATATTTCATCGCCCTCCGGGGAGGGACTGGGAGAAGAAGCGCAGCGCCTGAACGCGCAGGTGCCTGCAGGGGCGAATGAAGCCGATGGTGCGCTTCGGGACGCCGGCGATGACGCGCAGATGCGAAGCGAAGCGCGCTACCGCGCCCTGTTCGAAGCGATCGACGACGGTTTCTGTATCATCGAATTCATCGACGGTCCCGAGGGGCCGCTCAGCGACTATGTGCATATCGAGGCAAATTCCGGCTATGAGCGTCATACCGGCATTTCCGATGTCGTCGGCAAGCGGCTGCGCGAGATCGAGCCTCACAATGCCGAGCAATGGCTGAAGCTTTACGGCGGAGTGCTGGCCAGCGGGCAATCGATCCGCTTCGAGCAGCATTTTGTGGCGGCGGGCCGCTATATCGAGGTTTCATCCTCCCGCGTCGAGCCTGCCGGCCTGCGCCAGGTCTCGGTCCTGTTTCGCGACGTCACTGCGCGCAAGCTCGCCGAGGCGGCGCTGCGCGCCAGCGAAGAGATTTCGCGCGAGAATGTGCAGCGCGTAAACCTGGCACTCGCGGCCGGCGCGATTATCGGCACATGGCTCTGGGACGTTCAGACAAACCGGTTCACGGTGGATGAGGCTTTCGCTCTGGCCTTTGGCCTCGATCCGGCTCTCGGCAGCCACGGCCTCAGCCTGGAACAGGTGATCGACACGGTTCACCCTGATGACAAGGCCGGGCTTGTAACCGCGATGAACGAGGCGCTTGGTCGCGGCGGAGCCTATGCCCACCAGTATCGCACGCGCCGCGCCGATGGCCATTATTACTGGCTGGAGGCCAACGGCCGCGTCGAGCTTGCTGCCGATGGAACGCCGCTGAGCTTTCCGGGCGTGCTCCTCGATATCGAGGAACGCCGCGCTGTCGAAGCCGAGCGCGACCGGGCCGCTGCCGCGCTTCGCGGCCTGAACGATACGCTGGAACAGCGTGTGGCCGAGCGCACGGCCGAGTTGATGCGCGCCGAAGAACAGCTGCGCCACTCGCAGAAGATGGAGGCGGTCGGCCAGCTGACCGGCGGGCTCGCTCATGATTTCAACAATCTCTTGGCCGGCATTTCCGGCTCGCTGGAGCTGATGCAGACGCGACTGGCGCAGGGCCGCATCGGCGATCTCGACCGTTATCTGACCGCCGCGCAGGGTGCAGCCAAGCGGGCGGCGGGCCTGACGCAGCGCCTGCTTGCCTTCTCGCGCCGCCAGACACTCGATCCGAAACCGGCCGTCATCAACCGGCTGGTTTCCGGCATGCAGGATCTGATCGCCCGTAGCGTCGGTCCGACGATCGCGGTCGAGACAGCCCTTGCCGGCGGCCTCTGGGCCACCTTCGTCGATACCGGGCAGCTGGAAAACGCGCTCCTCAATCTCTGCCTCAACGCCCGCGACGCCATGCCGGAAGGCGGCAAGCTCACCGTCGAAACGGCCAATCGCTGGTTCGACGAGCGTGCAGCGCGCCAGCGGGGGCTCGCTCCCGGCCAGTATGTCTCGCTCTGCGTCAGCGATACCGGCACCGGAATGGCGCCCGATATCATCGAGCGCGCCTTCGATCCCTTTTTCACCACTAAGCCGATCGGGCAGGGGACGGGTCTCGGCCTTTCCATGGTGCATGGCTTTGCGGGCCAGTCTGGCGGCACGGCGCGCATCTATTCCGAGCTCGGCAAGGGCACGATGATCTGCATCTATCTGCCTCGCCATCTCGGCGAGGACAGGCACGAGGATGAGGTGGCCGACACCGTGACGGAGCCGCTTTCCGCCGGTTCCGAATCCATTCTCGTCGTCGATGACGATCCGCTGGTGCGCATGGTGGCTGTCGAAATCCTTCAGGAACTCGGCTACCGGGTGCTGGAAGCCGGAGATGGATCTTCGGCGATGCGTATCATCAATACCGGCCAGCCGATCGATCTCCTGATTACGGATGTCGGCTTGCCCGGCGGCATGAACGGCCGCCAGCTCGCCGACGCCGTGCGCTTCAGCCGCCCGGATCTGCGCGTGCTGTTCATCACCGGCTATGCGGAGAATGCGGTGCTGAACCACGGCCATCTGGACCATGGCATGCAGGTGATGACGAAGCCGTTCCTGAGCGATGCGTTCGGGCGGCGGGTGAAGGATCTGCTGGGGAAGTAGGGCCGCGATCTTGCTGTCGGAATGAGGAAGGTTGGGTTGGCGCCCGTGGCCCCCTCATCCGGCCCTTCGGGCCACCTTCTCCCCGATGGGGCGAAGGGGTGTCGCGGCTGCGTCCTGCCCCTCGAGGTGTCGTGTCCCTCCGCAGATCGTACCACCGGCTCCCCCTTCTACCCTGCGGGGAGAAGGTGGCCCGAAGGGCCGGATGAGGGGGCCACGGGCACTGCGTGCACCTACCACTGTTCCTCTAACAAGCACACGGGGACGACCGGAGCGGAGGTCAGCCGCCTGCCCAGGGCAGATCGCAGATCAAACTCGGAAAAATCGCGCTACACCCGTCCCGCCAGCGCCAGATAGGCTGAAATCGTCAGCACCGAAAGCACGGTCGAGGCAAGCACGACGCGGCCCGTCAGGCTTGCCTCGCGGCCGTAGAATTCCGCCAGCATGAAGGGGCCGGTACCGGTCGGCAGGGCCGCGAGCAGCACGGCGGTATGGGTGGCGGCCGGCGACAGGTTGAGGAGTGGCGCGGCGATGACCCAGGTGACGGCGGGCTGGGCAATCAGCTTCAGGCCGACGATTATGCTTGTCGTCGTTGCGCGGGCGCTGGTTTCACCGGCCCTGGTGCCGGCCAGAAACAGGCCGAGCGCGATCAGCGCGCAGGGCGAGGCGGCGCCACCGAGCAGCTTCAGGAAGGCATGAATGGGGGCGGGGAGCGTCACACCCGAGAACATCACCAGCGCGCCGAGGGCGGGTGCGACAAGCAGCGGGTTTTTCGCAAGCGAGCGGGCCGTCTTGATGGCGATGTCGCGCCGCCGGGTCTCCGATTGCAGCCCGCCTTCGATGAGGATGATCGCGACCGCGAAGAGCACGCAGACGGTGAGGATGGTGGAGATCAGCACCGGCGCCATGCCGGTGTCGCCGATCAGTGACAGGACGAGCGGAAAGCCGATGAAACCGGTATTGGCATAGCTGGCATTCAGCCCGTCTATCGCCGCATCGGCGAGATGCCGGCCTTTGGCGATGCGCCAGAAGAGCGTGGCGCAGAAGATGACGGCGCAGCCTGCTGTAAATGCCGTCATGAAGCCCGGCTGCCAGATCTCGGCGGGTTTGGCATTGGCCATGATATCGAAGAGCAGCGCGGGCAGAGCGAGATAGACGACCAGCCGGTTGACCTCGCGCGTGGCATTTTCACTGAGCGCCCCGGTCTTGCGGGCGATCCAGCCGGCGAGGATGAGGGCAAAGATCGGCAGGACAATCGAAAGGTTCGTCAGCATCAGGTGTAACTCGGGCGGGTCTTGCTTGCGGGCGATCCTTGCCTAGCGTGCGGGATCAAGATAATCCAATGTCATCTTGAGCACTGATTGATACTTCTGAGGTATCGAATGGACACGCGCCATATGCGCTATTTCGTGGCGCTCGCCGAAACCCTGCATTTCGGCCATGCGGCCCAGCGCATGAACATGAGCCAGCCGCCCTTCAGCCGGCAGATATCGGCCATCGAAAAGACGCTTGGCGTGCGGCTCTTCGAGCGCAATTCGCGCAATGTCGCGCTCACACCCGCCGGCCAGCATTTCCTCGCCGATTGCCGCGCCGTTCTCGAAGGCTTCGATGCCGCCTGCCGCGATGTGCAGCTGGTTGCCAGCGGCATGAAGGGCGAGCTGAAGCTCGGCTTCATGATGCATGCCGCCCATAGCGTCATTCCAGCTCTCGTGCGGCTTTATTCGCAGGCGCGGCCGGATGTGCGGCTCATCCTGGAAGAGCGCATTCCGACCGATATCGAGGAGATGCTGGCAGAGGGAACGCTCGATGCCGCCGTCACTTTCGGAGGCGGTCCCGCGCCGCATCTGCGCATGCTGCTGCTTGCCCGCGACCGGCTGTGCCTCATCGTACCCAAGGGCCATCGGCTGGCCGGGGCCGAAACCATCGGGCCGCAGTCGCTTGCGGGCGAAAGGCTGATCGCAGCACCCGCGACCGTCGCGCCGACGCTGCGCACGGCGATAGGCCATTATTGCGCGGCTGGCGGCGTCGTGCCGAATTTTGCCTTCGAGCCGCGCCTGCAGCACACCATCATTCGGCTGGTGCAGGAGGGGCTGGGCGTGGCGCTGATCCCGCAATCGCTTTGTGATGATCTGGCCGAGGGCGTGGTGTCGAGGACACTCGACGACGCCCCGGAATTCGATGTCGTGCTCTGCGCGCCGCGCGCCACCAGGAACCCGGCCGTGCCGCAGTTGTTCGAGGTGGCGGGCCACGCGGGCAGTAGCAAGAACAAGGCCGGCTGAGGCCGCCGGCCCAGTACATCTGAAAGAAGAGTTCAGAGGCTTTCGGCGGCGACTTCGAAATGCATGCCGTCTTTCGTGGTGAAGTAACCGCCCCAGTAAAATCCGTTGGCATTGGCAATCGCGACCATCTCGCGCACGCAGCCGCGATCTCCCATCAAAGCGGGTATGGTTCCCCGTGCGTTCCACGTCGCGTTGATGTCGAAGGCGGTTCCCCATGCATGATTGGATAAATTCTCCGGAACAGCCTTCGTCTTGCCCCGCTTCAGGCGGGCATTGAAACTGCCGTCGAAGGTCAGGATCCGGTTTGCCAGCCCGGCCGCGGCCCATTCAGAGAAGAGCTTGGCGAGCCGCGTCGTGTGGTTCTTGTGGAAACGGATGCGTCCGTCGGTTTTCGTGACGCCCGAATCCAGGGGAATGACGCAATCTTTCAGCTCCGGAATGTTCACGGTCGTTATATTGCTCGCCTCGAAACCGTTGGTGATCGTGATGTGCTCCGGATTGCCGGAAACCGGGCTATGATTGAACTTTATGACACCGCATTTTGACTGCATGTCCGCGGCGCCTGGCGATGACAGGCCCGGCTTCTTCTTTGGCCAGTCGATACCCTTTTTTGCCGGGTCCGGATCGAAATCGGGTTTGATATCGGCATGCGCTTCGGAAATCGCGAAACATTGGTCGTCAAATGTCGGACTTTCCGGAAGCCCGAATTTCCTCCGGAAGCGGATGACCTCTTCCTTGGTTTTCCCGCCGTAGGAGCCGTCCGTGCCCAAGGACGCCGATAGCTCCTGATTGAGATATTCCTGAAGGCGGCGGACGTCGTTACCGAACGCGCCGACGGACAAAATGTAAGCCATGCCTTTCCCCTCCCGATGGCACTTGCCTTGCCGGATCAAACACTGGCGAAACTCAGAATCTCACGTCGATGGCCGGAAAGAAGGCGTCCTTGGGCGGATCCTTGTCGGCGCAGGCCACTCCCTTGATCATCGCGCCGCCGCTGTCACTGAGGATTTCGCCCTCGTGATCGTTCCAGACCATGATCGCTTCCGGCGTCATTCCCGAGAAATCCGCATCGGGACCCGGTGTCACGCGGCCATCGGCATTTCCGTCCCACCAGAAAAGCTTGGGCGGAGGATTGCCGCCATCGGGTTCGGAGCCGGCAAGCACGAGATAGCGGTTGCCGACCCGCTCAATGTCACGCACGCCGCGGCCTGTCGTTCCCGGGCCGTCGGAAAGGTCCATCGTGACGACCTGGGTAATTATGGGAGAGCCCACGTCGCCGGGACCCAGCTTGACCAGCGGCATCGGATTGGCGAGCTCGAGCACGATGGCGCGATTATCGGGCACGGGTCCGCGCAGGCCGATCAGGAGATGCCCTTCCGGTGTCGCCGCCAGGCCCTCGATGTTGACGTGGGTCTTTAAATCATCCTCGCTGAGCTTGAGCGCTGCGGCCATGTCCGCACGAAGATTGCGATAGACCTCGCCGGAACCGGACAATGTCCCGTCGGCCGATACGGTCGTTGCAAACAGTTCCTTGCGCTTTTTCTTGTCTTCGCCGCTGCTGTTCAGCGAATGGGATGTGAGCCAGAATATGGTGTCGCCGATACGGGCGGCGCCTTCGATGTCGGTGACATCGTCGACCGGGAACTTCGCCACCGGCTCAGGCTTCCCCCGCTCGTAGATCATGATCGCGGAGAAATCATCGCTCGCGACGGCCATATGCGACTTGTCGACCATGGCTGCGGCCGAGGCCTCGCAAATGCCTTGATATGGATGGTTCGCCGCATTGGCCGCCAATGGGCCAAGGAAGGATGAAAATGCGGCCAAGAGGATCACGCGGCTCTTATTGCTCATGCGACAAGCCCCCGTTTCGATGTCCAGCCTCCCGGTGGGGTGGCATTTTGCAATTAAACTATCGCGGAAGGTGCGCGTCAAGATAATTTTTAATAATTAATCTTGCTATACTTTCGCTGCGCGGTCGGAAAACTTTAGGTCAATCTATAGATTTGTGAACACGTCGGAAGTCGCAAATAAAAACCCTCCATTCGAGCTTGTTTGCAATATGTCCGGACTGGAAAATCTTATCGGCATTGCGCAAGGCGTTGTATTGGCAATGCCTGTTGCTGGCCGCATTGCGGAGTGATCCTGATGGACGGCGCGGTCCGGGCAGGGGCGTCCTTTCTACTGCAATAGCCGCAGCCTGCGTCCCTCGGCCGCCGCCTGGCCCCTCGATTTCGCATTCAGCTTGGCGAGGATCGAGGAGATGTGGTGATCGACGGTTTTGGCCGAGACGAACAGGCGCGCGCCGATCTCGGCATTGGAGCGGCCCTCGTCGATCAGGCGCAGCACATCCATTTCGCGTGTCGTGAGGCCGGCGGCGTTGGCCTGGGTGCTGGCGCGGGGGCCGCGCGTCGCAAGCCGGCCGCCGCGCTTGCGGATCAGTTCCTTCACGTGGGTGACGACGGCAGTGGCGCCGAGAGCCTCCAGCGTCGCCAGGGCCCGGTAGAGCGCGTCATTGTCGCCGTCGAGCAAGGCGAGGGCGGTGAGATAGGGCGCGCGGCGGTCCGTCCAGATATCGGCAGCCTCCTGCCATCGGCCTCTCAGCGTGGCGATCACGGCTGCGTCGCCATCGTCGCCGTCAGGCGCAAGGCCGGTTTCTTCCAGAATATGCGCCCAGAAGCCGATCATCGAGCCGGCGGCATCGTCGCTGCAGAGGGAAGCGGCCTGCCGCAGGCCGGAAAGCGCTTCCTCCCGGTCGCAGAGGCCGAGCCAGGCGCGCTCGGCCACCAGCGCGGCATGGGCGGACAGGCGCTGGAATTCGAAGGTGTTTTCGAGGAATTTCGCCATTTCCTGCAAGAGCTCGTCCGCTGGTTCGCCGCGCCGCGTTTTCAGTGTCGCCAGCGCCACGAGCGAGGGGTAGCGGCATAGCGCCGGGGCGTTCTGGTTGTCGACCACGGCTTGCGCCGCGGCCGTTGCTTCGTCCCAGCGGCCGAGGACGGTCAGCAGTTCCGCAAGCTCGCCGCGCATGTAGTCGCGCCATGTATCGAGGTCATGCTCGATGCAATAGGCGATACCCCGCGTCAGTACATCCTCGGCGGCATCAAATGCGTGGAGCCGGATTTCCACCCAGGCGCGGTTGGTGAAGGCACGGGCAGCATGCTCCTGGAAGCCATGGTCGAGAGCGATCGCCAGCGCCTGGTCGAGCGTTTGCCGGGCACGATCCGGCTCGCGCCAGCAGATGGCGGTGCCGACATTGTTCAGCGCATGGCAGAGGACCTCGGGCCTGGCGATGTCGTCCGATGTCACCAGCGCGATGGCGCGCTCGCCGTAAAGTGTGGCGGTTTCGGCGTCACCGGCCAGCATGCCGAGCTGCGACAGGTTGGAATAGCCCATGGCGAGTTCGGCGGGGCTTGCTGCCTGCTCCAGCACGTCAACCGCCTCGCGGCCGAAGGCATCGGCGCCCTTGCGGTCTCCGGCAAGATAGCTCAGCCGCGACAGCCAGCGCAGGTTGTCGCCGACATGCCTGATGTCGCCAAGAGCGCGGTAGAGCGCAAGCGCGCTTGTCTGGGCGGCAATGGCCCGTTCCATCTGGCCGGTCAGGTGGCATTCGAAGGCATAGCCCTCGTAGAGGCAGGCGCGGGTGGCATCGCTCAGGTCGCCGGCATGGGCGAGCGCCAGCTCGTAATGGCGCATCGCCTGCCGGTGGGCGCCGAGCCTGCCGGCATCGGCCGCAGCCTTCGGGGCAAGCTCGGAGATCGCGCTCATGTCCTGCGCCTCGTTGGCATGGTGGACCATGCGCGCAACCGAGGCCTCCGGCCGGTCGCGGAAATAGGCGAGCGCCTTTTCATGCAGCGCCCGGCGGCGCAGCGGCGGCAGCGATTGCTCGATGGCCTGCCTTGCGATCTCATGGCGGAACATGAGGAGGTTGCCGCCCTTGCCACCGGCTGGCACCAGAAGCCCGCAGGCGGTGCAGGCCTCGAGCGAGGCGCGGGCGGTGCTGCCGCAGATCGCCTCGATCAATTCGGGCGCAAAGGCATCGGGCGAGGTGGAGGCCGCCCAGAGCGCCTCCCTGTCCGTCTCGTCAAGGATATCGGCGCGTGCCAGCACGGCATCGCGGATGGTTGCCGGCAGCTGGTCGCGGTTGAATGGCGGCAGGCTGTCGCTGCCGGCGCAGTCCACGAGCTCGCTGACGAAATAGGCATTGCCGCCGGTGGCGCTGAAGATCGCCTCGCCATCGAGGCCCTTGCTGTCGGCAAGCTCCAGCACGGCCGCCTTCGACAGCGGCGGGACGGTGATGCGCAGCCAGTGGGCGGGCGGAATATCGGCCAGCAGCCGCCTGAGCCGCGTCTGGCCCGGCGTATCGTCATTCCGCGCTGTTGCGACCAGCAGCAGGCAGGTGTGGCGGATGCGCCGGCCGATATAGCGGATGAGGTTCAGCGTGGCGTCATCAGCCCAGTGAATATCCTCGATGACGAGCAATGTCGGCCGGCCACCATCCGTCAGGAGATCGAGCACTTCGGAGAAGAGGGCGATCCAGTTGCCGCCCGTGACCCTTGTCAGCGACCAGCGGGCTTGCCGGGCAATATCGCGCCAGGGGCCGAGCGGCTCGGCCGTGCCGAAATTCTCGCAGGCGCCGGAGAGAACGCGGGTATCCTCGGGCACGGCACCGGCAAAGGCTGCGGCGAGGGAGGATTTTCCCGCACCCGCTTCCCCTTCCAGAAGCACGACCCTGCCACTGCCGTCGGCGGCTTCGCGCAACAACGACTGAAGATGATCGAGATTGGGGGCGCGCTCGATTAGCCGCATGGCGGATTATTGCCAGCATCGTCGGCGGCTGGGAATAGGGGAGCGTGTCAAAATAGGGCGGCGAGCGCCAGAAAATGGGGAGATATCCCGATGCGCCGACCCCGGCATAGGCCTAGCGTCCGTCTCGTCAACATGGATGCGAACAGGAGGTCGCCATGCCCAGATATCTTATCGAACGCAATATTCCCGGCGCAAGCAAGCTCACCTCGGAAGACCTGTGCAACATTTCCGCCAAGTCGAACCAGGTCGTCGAGGGCCTCGACCGGCCCTATACCTGGATCACCAGCTATGTCGCCGGCGACAAGATCTACTGCGTGCATGAGGCCGACAGCGCTGAAACCGTCTACCGCCACGCCCGCGAAGGCGGCTTCCCGGCCGATCTCGTGAGCGAGATCGCCTCGGAGTTCGGTCCCCAGACGGCCCGGCAGACCATGCGCGCATGAGTTACCCCGCCGGCTGCAACGCGAGGGGCGGCGGCCGGCGCTTACCTCGTTCCCTTCTCGGGCAAGACCGGGGAGGGAATGGGGGGATGAAGGTGCAACAGAAGGAGCTGCATTCGACACCGCCACCCTGTTTCCTCGTGCTGGCACGAGAGATCTCAAAGCGACCAGCCTGCCCAAGTCCTTGGCCAGGAAAGATTTTTTTCCACTCCCATGGTAGATGAGTCTCTCGCCGCGCTGGCGCGCCGCTGCCCGATCTCTTTGACAGCTCTCGTGCCCGCATGAGGAAACAGGAATGGGGAGGTTCGAGCCTGCACTGTCACGCAAGTCAGCCCCTTGCCACTTCACCGCAGCTTGCGTTATAGATCAACCCGATGGGGATGGAGTGCCCCCGAAACCGCCCACAAGGCTGATGACTCCTACCGTGTTTGACCGCGGTGGGAATCTGTCCGGAGCCCGCCGCAAGGCGGGTTTTTTATTGCCCGCCCTGATGTTTTGGAGCGAGCATGTCCTTCTATACCTGCCTTATCGTCATGGCCGGCGGTGCCCTCGGCACCTTCGCGCGTTACGCCGTATCCGTCCTCGCCATGCCCATCAGCCGCGATCTGCCCTGGGGCACCGTTATCATCAATGTCACGGGCTCGCTGATCATCGGCCTGTTCAGCACGCTGACGCTGGCAAACGGCCGTTTTCCGGTCTCCGACAATATGCGCCTCTTCGTGATGATCGGCCTCTGCGGCGGCTACACCACCTTCTCCTCCTTCAGCCTGCAGACGCTCGACCTGCTGCGCTCCGGTGCGATGGTCCGGGCCTGCATCAATGTCGCGGCCTCCGTCCTGCTCTGCATCGGGGCGGTGGCCGTCGGGCATCTGATCGCGACGCGGATCAATGGCGGGGTGGCGCAAGTGGCGCAGGCGGCGATCGAGGAGCAGGCTTGAGGCGGGGCAGGGACGTCTGCCCCGTCATCGATTACAGCGAGGGGCGAATGAAGATGCCTCCGAATCTTCCGTCTGCCGCCAGCGCGAAACTCCATTCGAGATGGCCGTTGTCGAAGGTCACGTCGTAGACATCCCAGCCTTCTGCGGTCACGCCCTTGAAGGATATGTCCCTGAGCGGCCCCATGCGATCGAGATCGGCCTTGATCATGGCAGCTTGTTCGCGTGCGAGGGCGGCGAGCGGCGGGCTCATCCGCTCATAGTCGGGTTCGCCGCGCTGGTGCTGTTCGATGACCTGTTCCAGCAGCGCCTTGCTGTTTTCCACCGGCTGCTTGTCGCGGATGCGCGTGGCAATCGCCTCTTCCAGATCGGTCGCGGCGCGTTCGTCGATGCGGGATGCTGCCTGTTCATAGCCGTGCTGGTGCAGCACGAGGCCGGTGACAGCGCCGCTTTCGTTGCGGGTAAAGGTGATCTGTGCCTGAACCGCCTTGTAGAAGAAGCGGTCGGCATCCTCGGCGAAGATTTCTAGCTCCGGCTGACCGGTCACGCGCGTGAAGAGCCGCCCGTCGCGCAGGCTTACCACATAGGCCGACGTATCCAGATGATAGTGTCCGGCATAATCGGCATAGAGCGCAGGGTCGATCTTCTGTTCGGTGCGCGGTCGCGCCTGCTCATAACGACGCCAGGCTATGGCATCGGCTGAGGTATCGGTCATGTTCGTGTCCTTTGCGAGCTTCAGCAGTTCATCGATCGAGAGAATGTCGCCTGCAGTCATCTTCGCCCGCAGCGCGTCTGTCATGGCGAGGCTGTGCTGCGTGCGGGTCAGCTGCTCCTGCAGGGCATGGTTCTGCATGGCGAGCATGCGGTCGAGATCGGTCGCGTGGCCGGCGAGCAGCCGGGCGATGTCCTGCAGGCTGAGCCCCAGCCGCTTCAGCGCCAGGATCTCGGTGAGCCGTGCAATTTCCCTTGTGCCATAAAGCCGCCAGTTCTTTCCCGTGCGCGGCGGCCGGATGAGCCCGGTTTCCTCATAGAGCCTGAGCGCGCGCACCGTGATGCCGATCCGCTCGGCGCATTGAGCCGCCGTCAGCCAGCTCTCTTCCCGTCCCTTGGCGTCCATCAGGCCTCCCGCGATCTGTCGGAACCGTTTCTAAGCTATGACGCTGGGTCCGGCTCAAGAGGTTTTTTGCGGGTTTTTCCGGTTTCGGCTCGATACCGGGCAAGGCTCAGGTGGTCGTGACGAGACAATATCGGTTCATGGTCTCTGCCCGATGTTGGCCAGAGGCGTCTATTGCAGGACAGGGTGGGATCAGTACGGTACGGCAAATCCACGCGTAGATGACGGTTGCGATCAAAATGACTGAGGCAAGCAGGCGATGAAAATGCAGTTGCTGCAGGTGCAGGACAGAAACCAGTGGCAGGCATATCACGCGATCAGACGTCACGTTCTCTTCGAACTGCGTGGCCAGGCTGGCTATGATGAGGATCATCCGGACGAGCATCGGGAAAATCATCTTCCGCTGCTGTTCATCTACGACGATGTCCCGGTTGGCACCGTGCGGCTGGATATCGGGCTCGTGGGTGGCGCCCCTGCAACCGTGCGCCTCGTCGCAATCACTCCGCAATATCAGCGGCAGGGAATTGGCAAAGCCATGATGGAGGCTCTTGAACGGCTCGCCACCGACAGAGGCATCACGCAGCTGGAAGTTCACGCCGCACCGGATGCGGTGGCCTTCTACGAAAAGCTTGGTTGGCTGCTCGTCGATGCGGACAGGGCCGTTCCGCTCCTTGCAAAGCAGATTTCCTGAAGCGGCATTTGCGCCGGAGCCGATCTTTGCAAAGCTAAGCGAAGGAGATTCGTGGCGCTCTGGCGCACGTCGGGGCGGCGAAGGGGAATTGCGAGGGGAATTGCGAGGGGAAAGAAATTATCCTGCCCGTGGGAAAACCCATGACAGGTGCAATCGATCCGCCGGGTATGCCGCCCGGCGGATCGAGCGGCCGTTAATTCCCTGCCGAGGTCGGGGCGGAGTCGGACAGGGATTCACGGATCTGGTCAATCTTGCCGTCGGCATCACCGACGCCGAGAATGGCCTTGGCCTCGGCGAGGACTGCCGGGCTCACTTCGCCATGACGCGTGGCGGAAGCGAGCGCATCCTCCAAGGCGTCATCGCCGAGGACGGGATCGTCGACCGAGGGTTCGATGCCGTTGTCGAGTTCGAACTGGGCATAGGCAACCGCGTAGGCAGCAATCGCGGTCATCTTCGGATCGGACGTGTGCAGATAGGCCTTGTAGCTGCGGTTGAGGGAGTTGAGGCCCTTGAGCTCGGAGGCGAGGTTCTTGTGCTTGATCTCGTCAGGCGCGTTTTTCGCAGCCAGCGATTTTGTCTTCGCTTCGCCGGATTTGCCCCTGGCTTCGTTTTCGGATTTCGAATTGTCGTGCGATGAGTTGCCCGTCTTCGAATTGCCCGTCTTCGAATTGCCGGACTGGTGGCCGCGGTTCTCGTGGCTGCCGCTTTGTCCGCCGCCATTGCCGCCACTATTGCTGCTGCCGTTACCGCCACCGTTGCCGCCGCCATTACCTCCACCATTGCCGCCGCCATTGCCGCCACCGTTTCCACCGCCCTTTGCCATGGCGGCAATATCGGTGCCGGTGATCGTCAGCGGGCTGGAAGCCATGGCAATCGAAAGCGCGGCTATGGACGCAAGAGTTGCGATACGCATCCGGGTCTCCCTCGCAGGATAATTCATCGAAAATCGTGAGATGGCCGATTCTGGAAAGCGGCCATCAGGATGAGAACGATGTTAGGCGCGAAACGCGGAGCGTGCATCGGACCGAGGTCTGTCATTCGTCGGACCATAGTCCTAGAGAGCGGGAGATGGTTAACGGGTTCCTCGTCGGGTGGCGGGTCGCCGATCCGGAATCGGGTGGCTGCGGGTCTTCATATTTCCTACGCCTCCGTTGCCATGAAAACAGGAGGCTCGGATATGGAACTCGAAGACAAGGTCATCATCATTTCAGGTGCAAGCAGCGGCATCGGGGCCGCCGCCGCCCGGCTGTTTGCGGCGAAGGGCGCAAAGCTCGTGCTCGGTGCGCGGCGGGCGCAGACCCTCTCGGAGCTCGTTTCCGAGATCATCGAAATGGGCGGCATGGCAACGTCTCTGGCCGGTGACGTGCGCGAGGCAACCTATGCGCAGGCGCTCGTCGACCGGGCGCTCGATGCCTATGGCCGGGTCGACGGCGCCTTCAACAATGCCGGCATCGTCGGCGAGATGGGGGCGTTTTCGGAGATGAGCGCGGCCAATTGGGAGGCGGTGATGTCCACCAACCTGACGAGCGCCTTCTTCGCGCTGAAGGCGCAGCTGCCCGTGATGAAGGCACAGCGCAGCGGCTCGATCGTCTTCACCTCGTCCTTCGTCGGATACAGCAATGGCGGCCTGCCCGGCATGGGGGCTTACGCAGCCTCCAAGGCGGGCCTGATCGGTCTCGTACAATCGGTCGCCGCCGATTACGCGGCCGACGGCATCAGGATCAACAGCCTGCTTCCCGGCGGAACGATCACGCCGGCAGGTGGAGAGAACAACCCCGAATTCCTCGATTATATCTCGGGCCTGCATCCGATGAAGCGGATGGCCGCAGCGAAGGAGATCGCGCAGGCAGCGCTCTTCCTGCTGTCGGACCAGTCGAGCTTCATGACCGGCAGCCCGATGATCGTCGATGGCGGCATGTCCGTCCGGCTGCTCTAGCCGCACTGGTCTCGGGCGGTGGTCGCGCCGCCCGAGGCGGGGAAGTTCGCGGCCATTCCAGTAGGTCGCCGGCGCTTCACGCCGCGCTCGATTCCTGACATATTCGCCGCGGGACAGCCAACCGGTGTGGATATTGCCTCATGAATTCGCAGACACGTGAAAAAAGCAATTTGCGTGCGCCTACCGGGTCGGTCACGGGGCTCTGCTCCGCATCCGCCACCATGTTTGCGGTCGGAATGGCCTTTCTGGGTTACTGGGGTGTCTATGAACAGGGGAGCTGGCGTGTCGTCGATTATCTCGTGCTGATCGTCGCCGTCCTCGGATTTGCCGCACTTGGTTGCGTGCCCTGGATCGTGACCACGCCTGTGGCGGAGGACGAGCCAGACAAGGTCGCCGTCGCCAGGCGAGCGATGGTACTGGGGACGGGGTTGCTCTGGACCGCCGTCTGCATTGCCGTATTTACTTAAGCTGCCTTGCGTGATCCCGGCGGCACAGCAGACCAACGATAAAGGCTCCGCACAATGCAGAATATAGATCCAAGTCGACTTCATTGTCCTTGGTGCGGAACAGTTCTTACGCGCAGTTACAACGGGAGCCTTGTCTGCTCTGCGAGTGGAATGGAGTTGTCTCGAAATCTCGAAGCTCGATTCCGCTCGGCGTACGTTGAGGGGATCAAACCTTCGGCACCCCATCAACTTGACGGGATGGACAGATGGTTCTGTCCTGGTTGTGGCCAGCGTTTGACCAAAGGTGGTGATGGAGTGGCGAGGTGCTCCAAATGCGAACGAGCGATGGGCGAGTTTGCCTACGAAATCGTCGAGTTTAACCCGCATATGTGATCCTCGGACGGTGCCGCGCTCCGCCCGAGACAGGTCGGCAATTGTCATGCTCTGGCCGATCTCCGCTCAAAGGCGCTAGCGAAGACGACTGCCATGGCGCCAATCATCAGCCCGCCGGCGAGCAGGAAGGTCAGCTGCATGCCGGCCGAAATCGCTGCCGGTGCCGCATGAATGAAATCCCCGGTGCCGGCGCCATAGGCAAAGACCGCGCCCATGAGGGATGCGCCCGCCATCAGGCCGATATTGCGTGACAGTCCGAGCAGGCCGGAGGCCATGCCGCGCCGTTCCTTCGGCACATCGGCGAGGGCGGCAGTATTGTTGGCGGCCTGGAAAAGCTGGTAGCCGGGCGTCAGCACGATGATGGCGGCAATATAGCCCGCGACATCCAGGATCTGCGGGAGGATCGCCAAGAGGAAGGCGCCGGCGGCGAGCAGGGCAAGGCCGATCGAAAGCACGGCGCGCGCGCCCCAGGCATCGACCAGTCTGCCGGAGGGAACACCACTGACGATGGAAATGACGGGGCCGACCGACATGACGAGGCCGACCGAAGCTGCCTTCAAACCGAGTGCCAGGCCGAGATAGAAGGGGCCGACCACCAGCGTCGCCATCATCACGGCCGCCACCACGATATTGACGACGAGATTGGGGACGAGGCGCCTTTCCATCACGGCAAACATATTCGCCGGGCGTGCCTTGCCCCTGGCCCTGTCAGCCGGCAGCGCCGCGATCGCCAGGATCAGCACAAGTGCCGCCAGCGGAACCTGGACCCAGAAGATGCCGCGCCAGCCGGCAAGGGGGATCAGCGCGCCGCCGAGCGAAGGACCGAGCGCCGTGCCAAGGGCGGAAACGGTGCCGAGCAGGCCCATGGCGCGGCCGATGCGCGCCTCGCTCGCCGTCTCGCGCATCAGCGCCATCGAGATCGTCATCAGAAAGGCCGCGCCGACGCCTTGAACCGCGCGGGCCGCCATCAGCAACGGCAGATCGGGTGCCATTGCCGAAAGCAGCGAAGCCACGGCAAAGAGGGTAAGACCCGCAAGCTGCATGCGCTTCAGCCCATAGAGATCGCCGAGCCGGCCGGCGACGACGACCGAAATCGTCAAGGCTGCGAGATAGCTGACGACGACGCCCTGCACCTCCGCAAAGGGTGCCGAAAAGGCCTTTGCCAGATCGGGCAGGGCGATGTTGGCGATGCTGGTGCCGAGCGAGGCGAGCAGCATGGAAAGCGAGAGCGCCAGTGTGACGCAGCGTCTTTCCCTTCGCCCCGATCCATTCATTTCCGCCTGTTCCATATCGATGTCCTCTTGCTTGAAATGTCGTTCGGGAGCAGGCTACGAATTCAAGCCGACTTGAGGTCAAGCATGAAATTTCTGGATATCGGAGAAGTCTCCGCACGCAGCGGAATCAAGCCTTCGGCGCTGCGCTACTACGAGGAGGTCGGGCTCATCACCTCGGTCTTCCGCCACGGGCTGCGCCGCCAGTTCGCGCCCGATGTGCTGTTGCAGCTGAAGCTAATCGCCATGGGCAAGACGGCCGGATTCTCGCTGGACGAAATATCCGGCATGTTCGGCAGGACCGGCGCGCCGGACCTGCCGCGCGCCGCGCTGCACCAGAAGGCCGACGAGATCGACCGCCAGATCCGTGAGCTGACCGCGCTTAGCGACACGCTGCGCCACGTGGCCGAATGCTCCGCGCCCTCCCATATGGAATGCCCGACTTTCCGGCGGCTGGTCGAGGTGGCGGGCAAGCGGGCCCGGAAGGGCAAGGGCAGGTAGTGCCGGCATATCCTGTCCTGCTGCGCCAGTATAGTTCCAAGATTTCGTTCAGGTTCTGGCGAAGAAGTGAAAAGATATTCTGCAATATATATTGCACCCTATAAGTGTATCTGGTAATTCTATTTGGCTTCAGCCAGTTTTTCAAAATCGTTTGGGGGAATCGACATGCACAAGGTCATCGATAGCCCATGGGAATTGGGCCAATACGCCAACGAACTGAAAGCCGAAGGCGTCGAAACCATTGTTCGCTACTATAACCATACCAATTCGAACAAGCTGCCGCAGAAGCGGATCGAAAAGGCCGAATACGACAACATTCTCGATGCGGGCCTGTCCCTGGCCATCGTCTTTCAGCAGCGCGGCGGTGCGGGCGGCAATATTGGCGATCTCGATGCCGAGTCCGGTGCGCGGGACGCAGCCCGTGCCCTCGATCTTGCCGAGAGCTACGGGCAGCCGCGGAATTCGGCGATCTATTTCTCGGTCGATCACGATTATTACAAGGCGCCGGACCTGGCCTCGATCAGGGCCTATTTCCAGGCTGTGTCGCAGGCGCTGTTCGGCCGTCATCGTGTCGGGGTCTATGGTTCGGGTGCAGTCGGTGCCGCCGTTCGCCAGGCGGGCTTTGCGGACTTCGTCTGGCTGGCAGCGGCAACCGGCTGGTCGGGCACGAAGGATATGCTGAAGACCGACCAATGGGCGCTCTACCAGGTGCATCCGCCGCTGGCCTACAAGGGGGTCGGTTACGACGGCAATATCGTCGGCGGTAAATGGAAGGATTTCGGCCAGTTCCGTGCCAGCGCGGTTTCCGAGGCTCCGATGCTCGGTGCTTCGCCGCTGCTTGCGGCTGCGGTCGAGATCCATTCCGAACTGGCGGAAGTCAGCGCCACCGGCGGGCTCAACCTGCGCCGCGGGCCGGGCGAGAGTTTCGCAGTCGAAAAGGTGCTTGCGCTCGGCACGCCGCTGACCATCCTGGAGCGCAACGGCGACTGGGCCAAGGTCGATCTGAACGGCGACGGGGCTGCCGACGGCTACACGCACGCAACCTTCCTGAAGGTGCTGTCGGGCGGGTTCCCGCTTGCATCGACGGTAGGTGCCACGCCCTACGATAAGGCCAGGGAAGAACTGGCGGAGGGTGTCGCCGAGGTTCCCGGCAGCGCCAACAACCCGCGCATCGTCATGTATCACAAGACCACCAATCACTGGTCCGGAACCGACGACAGCGTCGCCTGGTGTTCCTCCTTCGTGAACTACTGCGTCGAACAGGCCGGCATGATCGGCACCGACCGGCAGGATGCGAGAAGCTGGAAGGACTGGGGAGAGGATGCGAGCGACAATCCCAGGGAAGGCGACATCGCCGTCTTTGCCCGCGGTCCGGCAGGCGGAACGAACGGCCATGTAGGGTTCTTCGTCGAGGACCTCGGAGCAAAGCTGAAGATCCTCGGCGGCAATCAGGGGAACAGAGTCTGCTACCAGAACTATCCCAAGAACGGCGATCTCGGCAGCGAGCACTACAAGCTGCTCGGCATCCGCCGGGGCTAGGGATAAACGGGAGAGACGAGATGCCGGCGCGACGATGAACGCGCGCGGAGCAACCGCCGCCTTACTCCCGTCGCCGGTTGCTCCGCCGCGTGCCGTCGTAAAAGCCCGGCGGCTTGTTCTTCACCCAGGCGACGAAGGTCTGGATGGCGGGATGGGCGAGCAGGGCCTCGACGGTTGCATAGGAACGCTCCAGTTCCGCTTCGGAAAACTGTGCGTGGATCTGGCGATGGCAGATGCGGTGCAGGACCTGCGTTTCCCGTCCGCCGCGGCTCTTGGGCACGAGATGGTGTTCGTCGCGCTGCTCGGCCGGAACGACCCGGCCGCAGAGCGGGCAGATATCCGGCGCTGGCGCCTCATACCAGGAGGTGACGTCTTGGTTTCTCTTTCGCGGCATGCAGCAAGATTAGCGGCAAGCCGGACCGGCGGGCAACCGGGCATTGGCTCCTGACGGGTTCAGGCTGCCCACCACCGATGGCCCCGGTCGTGCAAACGCGCCTGCATCTAGGCGCCACCCTTCTTCGCTGCCGCCGCTGCCGCATTCCAGTTCTGATAAGGCCGCCGGAAGGTCGGGACGCGCTCTTCCATTGCGGGCAGCGGATCGAACGGCTTGTGCGGTTCGGCCTGGTACCAGAAGGCGACGGAGGAGATGTCGTCGGAGCGGCGGTTGGCGTGGCCGTGTTCGATCGTCACGCGAATGCGCTTCTGGAAGATGGCGGGATCTTCGAGGTGCCAGCGGTAGAGGGTGACCGGCTCGGTCCAGTTCGGGCCGCCGGCGGAGATGATGCCGTGATAGGGGCCGCTATAATCCTGCGTCGGGCACCAGGCGGTGTTGAAATAGTCTTCCGTGCCGGTGCCGTGCAGGGAGGGCGGCCAGGCGTCGTTGGCGCCTGGGCTGCTTTCACCGCGCGGCTCGATGAGGGCTGCTTTCGGGCCGATGCGCGGATCGGGCTTGCGCACCGTATCGGGCACGGAGAGGCCCGGCTCGCCATCGATGAAAATCATGTCGTCGCCTTCGCCGTACCAGTCCCAGACATCGGAGCGGCGGCGCGAATAGACGGAAAAGAGCACGCCGACATAGTGGCCGTGGCCTTCGGCTTCGAGGATCGTGTAGTTCTCCTTGCCGTCGGTCGTCTCGCCGCCGAACAGGAACTGTTCGTTGGTGAGGCCCGCCTCGCTCTCGCCCTTGGGGCGCGCCTGTCGGTACTGGGCGTGGAAGCGGCCGAGGCCATCTTCCAGCCGGTCATGCAGCTCGAGATCGACATAATAGTAGAAGAGCAGGTCGTGCTCGGCTTCATTGGTGATGGTGAAGCGCATGTGGCTGCCAAAGGGCATCGGGAAATAGCAGTTGAAGGCCTTGCCGTCCTCGGGGCTCGCCTGCATCGGCAGACTGGCATAATTGCCTGTCTGCGCATGGCCCATGCCGAAGAAATCACCGATCGGCGCCTCGATGCTTGGGCTGTCCTCGCCATCCCAGTAAGCGCGCAGCACGATCTTGCGCAGGAAGCTTTCGCTCTCGCAGGCGAGCGTCGCCCAGATGTGGGTGACGATGCCGGCGCCCGCATGTTCGGCGATGACGACGGTCTTGCCGGGCTCGATATGCAGCCTGTCGTCATTGCCGCCGGTGCGGTCGTAGCTGGAGAAGCGGCGCGTCTTCGCCTTTCTCAGTGTCGCAAGCCCGCGCAGCGGCGAAATGCCAGCCTGGGTCATTCAAATCTCCTCTCGATGTTATTTCAGTCCGCTGGTTTTCAGCGAATCCATGATCTGGCGCTGGAAGATGATGAAGAGCACGAGGGTCGGGATGGCGACGATCGTGGAGGCCGCCATCATGTAATTCCACGAGGCGGAATACTGGCTCTTGAAATTGGCGATGCCGACCTGGACCACCCAGAGATCGGCCTTGGAGGCGACCGTCAGCGGCCAGAGGAAGGCGTTCCAGTTGGCCAGGAAAAACAGGATGGCGAGTGCTGCCATGATCGGCCGGCTGAGCGGCAGGATGATGCTCCAGTAGATGCGCCAGTAGCCGGCGCCGTCGACGATCGCCGCTTCCTCGATCTCGCGCGGCAGCGACAGGTAATATTGCCGGAGAAGGAAGATGCCGAAGGCATTGAAGATCGCCGGCACGATCAGCCCCGCATAGGTGTTGAGCATGCCCATGGCGCGCACGATCACGAAGAGCGGCACGATGATGACGGGCAGGGACACGAGGAAGGTGGAAAAGATCGCCAGGAAGATCACTTCGCGGCCGGGAAAGCGCAGGCGCGCCAGCGCATAGCCCGCCATCGTGTGGAAGAACAGCGCGATGACGGTCACGCTCGCCGACACGAAGAAGCTGTTGGCCATGTAGCGGATGAAGGGAACACCGGTCAGCACGTACTTGAAATTGTCGAGGGTCGGATGTTCGGGGATCAGGTTGGCGGAGAAGGATTCGGCCGGTGTCTTGAAGGCGATCGACACCATCCACAGAAGCGGAAAGAGGATCATCAGCGCCAGGATCGCGGTCACGAGCATCCAGAGGACGCGCACGATCGTCACCTGCGAGTTGGAAGGATAGGATGAAGCGCGGGCCTCAGTCATAGTTGAAGCGGCCTCCCTTGGTCATGACGAAGAAGATGGCGGTGACCAGCATCAGCACGACGACCAGCACCGAGGACATGGCGGCGGCGTAGCCGAAGGCGCCGAAGGAAAAGGCCTGCTGGTAGATGTAGACGATCAGCACCGAGGTGGAATTTGCCGGCCCGCCCTTGGTCATGACGTAGATGATGTCGAAGGCCTGGGCGCCGGCGACAGCCGCCACCATCGAGACCATCAGCACGAAGAAGCTCGTCGGTTTCAGGAGCGGCAGGGTTATGTGCCAGAAACAATGGAAGGGGCTTGCGCCATCGATCCTGGCCGCTTCGTAATATTCCTTGGGAATATCCTGCAGCCCGCCCAAGAAGATCAGCATGTAGAAGCCCATCAGGAACCAGAGGCTGACGAAGACGACGGTGACGAGCGCAAATTGCGGATCGCCGAGGAAGGAAACGCCCGATATGCCGAGAAGCGGCGTCAGCTTGTTGATCACGCCGATCTTGTCGACCACCATGAACTGCCAGACGACGGCGACGACGACGAGGCTGACCATGTGCGGCGCGAAGAACATGGCCCGCATGACCGCGTTGAAACGGTTGGTCTTCTGCACGAGCAGGGCAAGGCCGAGGCCGCAGACATAGAGAAGCGGCACGAGCAGTACGGCATAGAGTGCGGTGACGCGGGCCGCCTGCCAGAAAAGCGGGTCCTTGCCCATGCGCAGGAAATTGGCAAAGCCGACGAAGCGATAGCCGCCGAAGCCGTTGACCTCGAAGAGCGCCAGCACCAGCGAAAGCGCCATCGGCAGGCCGAGGAAGATCAGCAGGCCGATCGCATCCGGCAGCACGAAGAGATAGCCCGCGATCCATTCGCGATGTTTGGCCGACAGGCCCTTGCGGCGAAGGGGCGTGCCCGGATCGGATCGGCTCTGATCCGGCTTGTTCTGGTGTGGGCTCATACCCGTATCCATCTGCATCTCCCGAAAGACCGCACGCGAGGTTCGCGTGCGGCCCGCTTCTCAGCTAGAGGATCGGCGCGCCGCTATAGGAAGCGAGGAACGCGTCGAGCTGCTGGGAAGCTGCGGTCGCCGTCTGTTGCGGATCGGCGCCGCCAAGCTGGGTCTGCTGGATGGCGTCGGAGATGATCTTGTAGACCTCCGGCGGCACCCGCGGTTCAGCCCTTGTCCCGGGGTGAATATCCTTGGCGAAGGTGCCGATATTGCCGGCAGTGAAGGCATCGCCGCCGGCCTTCAGCGCGCTGTTGCGCGGCGGCATGTCGGATTTCGCCTTGGTGCACCAGTCGGCGACACGCTGCACGGAACCCTTGTCCATGGAGGCGAGCGCCCAGGCGCAGAACTCGGCAGCCGCATCCGGGCTCTTGCCCTTGGCATTGGCAACGAAGGCCCAGCCGCCGCCGACGGTCACATATTTGCCGTTGGCCGGCGTCGGCAGCCTGAAGACGCCGTATTCGAAATCCTTGGCATTGCCCGCGAGCTGCGAAATGCCCCAGATGCCGACATTCTGGATGGCGCAATAGCCGGCGGCGAGATTGGCCACCGTGTCATTGGCGCCATTGCCGAGCACCTGGCGAGGGGCCGCACCGCTATTGACGGCATCCTGCCAGAATTTCAGCGCCTGCACGGTTGCCGGTGAATCGAAGGCGCTCTTGCCATCCTTCGTCTGGAATTCGCCGCCGCCCTGCCAGAGGAACGGGTACCAGGTGAAGTTCTGGTAATAGCCGGGCGTCGTCTCGAAGAGCACGCCGTAACGGTTCGGCGTCGTCAGCTTCTTGGCGACTTCGAGCAGCTCGTCCCAGGTCTTGGGCACATCGTTTTCGTTGAGGCCGGCTTCCTCGAAAGCCTTGACCGAGTAATACATGGCCATCGGCTCGACTTCCATCGGCACGCCGTAGATCTTGCCGTCGACCATGCGGTTGGCGATGACGCTTTCGGGGAAATCCGCTTTGGTGGCGTCGTCGATATGCGGCGTCAGGTCCTGCAGCACGCCGCCATTGTAGTAGCGCAGGAAATCGCCGGGCGAGATCAGGAAGATATCCGGGCCTTCATTAGAGGCGAAGGAGGTGGCGAGCTTGGGGCCGTTGATATATTCGGCGTTCGGAACGTATTCGAGCTCCACCTTCTGCTCGTGGCTGTCGTTCCAGGCGGTGATCATCTGGGTGAACCAGTCGACCTGGCTGGCGACCTGGCCGCCCGGCGCATAGAACTGCCAGAATTTCAGGGGTGTCGATTGAGCGCGCACCGCCATCCGGTTGATATAGGGAAAGCCGGTCAGGCCGGCGGCAAGCCCGGCGCCGGTGAACAGCGCACCCTTGCGGATCAGCTGCCGGCGGGAAATGCCCTTTGCAGGCGTCTTGATATCGGTCATGTCTTCCTCCCGTTGATGGACCTGCAGGCCGGCTCCTCTTCCGGCAAGCAGGCGGTTTTTGTTCATGCGGTATCGAAAGGCTGAAGGCTGCAGGCGATGATTTCCGAGCGCGGCGGCCCGTCATAGCGTCCTGACATGCGCTCGAGCAGCATGGCGGTGGCGCGCTCGGCAAGGGCTGCAGGCGGGCGGCCGACGCGCGTCAGGCGCGGGCGCACATATTCGAGCTGCGTCTGGTCGCCGAAGACGGAGACCGCCATATCCTGCGGTATCCTGATGCCGCGATCGTAGAACTCGGCAAGCGCACCGGAGGCCATCAGGAAGTTGGCGAAGAAGACGACCGAGGGCAGGGCGCCCCGATGGTGTTCAAGCAACCACTCCACCGAGGCCTGGCCCGACGGGCCGAGATAGCTGCCCTCGAAGCGCAGGGCGGGATCGGGCTCGACGCCGCCATCGCGCAGACCCTGTTCGAAGCCTGCCGCCCGCGCCATCGCTTCGGCAAAGAAGGACGGGCCGGTGACATGGGCGATGCGCTTGTGCCCCTTGGAAGCCAGATATTGCCCCATCAGCCGGCCGCCGCCGAAATCATCGATCTTCAGGCTGTCGACGGCCTGGTTCGGCAGGTCGCCGATGAAGACCGTCGGCAGGTCGATGCCTAAGAGGGCGTCGTGCATGCCGTGCAGGGCGAAGTCGCCGACGATCAGGCCGTCGATGCGGCGGTTGCGGATCTGGCGCAGATATTCGCGCCCGTGCTCCTGCGAGTGGCCGCCCGGCACGTCGGTATTGAAGATCAACATGTCGAGGCCGGCTGCCTCCATCTCCGACTGCGCCGTCTTGACGAGCTCGGGATAGAAGGGGTTGCGGATATCGGGGATCAGCATGGCGACCAGATTGGTCTTGCCGGTGCGCAGGCTCTGGGCCTGCGGGTTCGGCACGTAGCCGAGCTCTTCGACCGCCGCGAGCACTTTTTCCCTGAGCGCCTGGGAGACGCGATCGGCATGATTGAGCACATGCGAGACTGTCGTCCGCGATACTCCTGCTCGTTCTGCGACCTTGCCTATCGTGCTCATGAACGCATCAAAACACATAAAAAATCGATTTGCAAATCGATTTGCAAAAAATCAAAAGAGCTTTTTGCCGTCGTGTTTTTGCAAGGTTGCCCTATGATCGGCGAAGGAGCGGAAACAAAAAAATCAGTCGCAATGTCGGATCGGGAGGACGAGGGCCGTCCTAGAGGCATTGCCAAAGTTCAATCCAAAGGAGGATCATCATGCCGAGCACAATCAAACTTCACCGCGTCCTTGCGACCACGCCGGACAAGGTCTATCGCGCATTCCTGGAAGCCGATGCCGTGGCCAAATGGCTCCCGCCAAACGGTTTCACCTGCACGGTTCACCATCTGGAGCCCGTCGTCGGCGGAACGCACAGGATGTCGTTCCGCAACTTCACGACCGGCCACAGCCATTCCTTCGGCGGCGAATATCTGGAACTCGTTCCCGGCCAGCGGATCCGCTACACCGACAAGTTCGACGATGCCAACCTGCCCGGTGAAATGGACGTGACCGTGACCCTGACGAAGGTTTCGGTCGGCACCGAACTCAATGTGGTGCAGGCCGGCATTCCGGATCTCATACCGCCGGAGGCCTGCTATCTCGGCTGGCAGGAATCGCTGCGCAATCTCGCACGCCTGGTCGAGCCCGATATCCAGCAGTAAGCGCGAAAACCCGAGGGAAGGCCGGACCGGCGGAAATCCAGAACCCGCCGTCCGGATCGGCACAGTCGCAACAGCGTCGATCGCTATTGACGAAAAGGGGTGACGGAGCCGGTTGCGGGCTGCGCTTTCGAGGGAAGGGATTTCGAACCGCCGAGGCCCTGCGTGTCCGGCATTTTGGCAAGTTCCAGATCCTCCGGAAAGTCGTAGATCTGGGCGAGCCGTCGATCGAGCAGAGCCATTTCCATTTCGAGAGCAGGCCGGCGGAATTCGGGCAGCACCTGCTGCCCATATTCCAGCACGGCACGCAGGCGGCGGGCGATCTGAAAGTTCTCGGCGCCGTAGAGCCTGATCTCGCTGAAGGTAAGCTTCACGAAATCCTCCCAGTCCGGGGTCCTGCAGATGACCCGCAATTCGCCGGCCGCGTTGAAAATCGCTTCCTTGCCCAGATCGCGCTTGCCGGCGAAGCAGAGCAGGCGCTGCAGCTGATCGATCGCGAGCACGGCCGTCGTTGGATCGTTGATCGCTTTCGAAAGCGCCTTGATCGCGATGTCGGCGATGATCCGGAAGGCGAATGTCGCGTCGTGTTCAAGGGTCCGTTCCGGCCCGAAGGCAATCAACGATCTCAGCTTGCCTTCGTCCGGCGACAGGATGCCGTAGAGCCGGAAGAGGGGTTCGCCGGAGGCGACGAAATCGCCGATGCGCGGAACCAGCTCGACGACGGAGCGTGTCTTCTCGGCCTGCGCCAGCAGCGCATCCTTGTTGACGGCGACGATGATGGCGGGCCGCCCCCGGTAGAGGATGACTCTGTCCGGCTCGTTGCCGGGGCGCAGGTAAGTGGGGGCGGCGTCGGCCTCGGCTTTCGCCATTGCAGGGTAGACATCCTCGATCACCGCGCGGCCCTGCTCGCTCACGCGCAGCATGATGCTCACCGGCCGCAGAAGGCGGGCGGCATAGTCGATCAGATAGAGGAAGGCGGCGATGGACAGAAAACCGAGAAGGCCGGCGATCTCCACGATGGCCTGCGGGATGGCGGCTTCCAGCCGCATCAGCGCACCGGTTGCAAAGAGCAGGGTGAATGTGAAAAGCCCGACGGTGAAGCGAATGGCGTTGTCGCTCAGCAGGGTCGTCGCGATGATCCTCGGCGTCAGCTGGCCACCTGCGATCTGGATCGCCACCAGCAGCGAGCCGAAGGTGAAGACGACGAAGGTGAGCGTCATCGTGACGATCGTTTCGAGCAGCCTCTGGGTGCCTTCCATGCCCCATGGCCATGCTTCGATCGAGACGAGCCAGGGCTCCAGCAGAGAGGCAACGCGGATTGCCATGATATAGAGGAGCAGGGCAATGAATGGCACCAGCCATAGCGATGACTTGATGTAGCTCTTCAAGCTATAGAGCCGGTTCCAGCCCATGATTTTCCCCCAGTGCCCGGGCCCCCGCCCGGCAAATGCCGCGCCGTCCTCGCTGCGGATCGGCGCGGTATGATCTCAGTGCGCCTGAAGGGCGGGACTGCGAGTTTCCGGCCGCTCCAGCTGCTGTGCCCGAAGGGCCAGATCTCAGTATTTCAGCTCGCGCGCAGTCTTGCGGCCGCTCTGCCTGGTCTGGCGCTTGTCCTGTCTGCAGGCGGCATTGCTCTGGTCATTGGCCACGCGGCAGGCCTGTTTCGTATTGCGCCCTGCCGCGCATCATTGCCTCACTCTTCTCGACATGCTTCCGATCCCCATCGGAAGGTCCATGTCTTGGGTAGGCGCACGCACGGGTGATCCCGCGTCAGAACAAGTAGCGATAAGATCATCCGCGGAGGACCGCGCTTCAGGATTTCGCCCGATCTTCGATGGCGGCCAACCGACCGGGATCGACCCTGCCATTATGCATGAAATGGCTCAACGGCTACGTATATTACTGTAGGACACGCACACGGGACGGGGGGCGCGCGCCAGTTCCCGACGCAATGCCGAACCCCGCTTTCCAGGCGCTCGTTGTCTCGGCCTTGATTCAACGCAATGAAGAGAGCCGCCACTTCGATCATAGTTCCCGGGCTGCGACCTGCCCGGAGCCATTCCATGAAGCCTACGGGGATCTTTTCCATCTTCGAAAATCTCGATCCCGGCGATGCGCTCGGCGAGGTGCTTTTCGGGTTGATCATGGCGCTGACCTGGACGATCGGTTCGAGGCTCGTCCTGCGTGAGGAAGGGCTGGTCGTGCGCGACCTCGTCGTTGCGACAATCGGATGCAATCTCGCCTGGGGCATTATCGACGCCGTCCTGTTCACGCTCGGAACGAAGTTTTTCAGGAGCAGGCGTCTGCGCCTGTTCCGGCAGGTCAAGACGGCGAGGGACGAAGGCGCCGCACTCGCGGTGCTCGCGAAGGAGTTTCCGATCGAAGGCACGCCGCTCTCCGCAAAGCCTGCCGACGCGGAGGCGCTCTATCGGTCGCTGCTGGCACTCACAACCCGTGCCGAGCCGGTGAAGGTGCCGCTGACGAGAGACGATCTGTCGGCCGCAATTGCGATCTTTATCCTGGTCTCGGCCACGGCCCTTCCTGCGGTCGTCCCGTTCTTTCTGATCGACGATGCCAACCGCGCCCTGAGGGCGAGCAACTTCCTTCTGATCGCATTGCTGTTCGTGACCGGCTATGCGTGGGCACGGTTTTCGGGCGGCCGTCCGTTTTATGCGGGCATCACCATGACCTGCCTCGGATTGTTCCTGGTTGCAATCGCCGTCGCCCTGGGCGGCTGAGGAAATACGCCGCTTCACCGGCGGAACCGGCGCGGCACTCACGCCTGTCAGCAGGGCCCTTAGACTTGCAGCGGGACTGTTCTACCATATCAAGGTATGATTTCGCTCGCGGCAATATCTGCGAATGTTGCTCCGCATTTGATCGCAGGAGAGCATTCAATGAAGCAGATTGTCGTGGTGTCACTGGCCGTTGGTCTGGTTACCGGCCTCGTCGGTTACAATGCCGCCGCATCCGGGGCCGATGAGGGACGTGCGCCGGCCCTGTCGGAGCTGCCTGCCGGCTACCGCGACTGGCCGCTGATCACCGTGGCGCATGAGGAAGGCAAGCTCAACGATATCAGGGCCATCCTCGGCAATGATATCGCGATCAAAGCCTTCCGGGAGGGGGCCACCACCTATCCCGACGGCACCATCATCGGACGCCTGGCCTGGGATTATCACCCGCTGGAAGAGAGCGAGGCGGCCTTTGGCGCCGCCCAGTCATTCGTTGCCGGGTTGCCCAAGAACGGCGTGCAGTTCATGGTCAAGGACGCGAAAAAATATGCTTCGACAGGCGGCTGGGGATATGTCGAGTTCGACGACGGCAAGCCCTCCGCAAAAGCAATGCCCGAAGCATGTTTTTCCTGTCACTCGGTCGTCAAGGACCGCGACTTCGTGTTCAGCCGCTACGCACCCTGACCGGCCTATCTGTCCCCGACCCGATTGTCCGCTATAAGGCATCCATGCCGGCATCGGGTGTCCGGACGGGGCTGGTCATGAAGTTTGCCGCTTGTCTTCTTGCCACATGGTCGCTCAGCAATATGGTTGCGACACCGCTGATGGCGGCGTCCGCGCCGGTGACGGCGCAGGGTTGCGGCGATTTCCTGGCGCAGATCAGGAAGAAGCCTGCTCACGTTGAATTCGCCGGCTGCAACTATGCGCCGGATCGGCAGGGCAAACCGCTTGAGGCGACATACCGCGTATCCGGTCGGTTTGCGGCTGCAACCGAGGCCTATCTCATCAAGGCCGTGGGCTTGAACCGGCTCAAGCGCTCCTGCTGCCTGTGGGATTCGCCCGCCAGCCAGTACCGTGATTCAGTCGGCCGCGACTTCCTGATCTCCATGGTTTCGGAGGAGACCATGGTGTCCAGCCGCAGCGGGTGGCCGCAGATCGTCGTCTTCGAGATCACGGTCGAGACTTTTACCGAGGACATGTGACGAGGCGGATCTCAATCCGCAGAGCCGAGGCGCCGGGCTTTATTCGATCTGCTCGTCCAGCTGTTTCGCCACGCTTTCATAGTGGCGGGATGAGGCGGCGTTCCCTTGCTTGGCGTAGAGGCCGGCAACGTCACGGGCGGCCTTCGCGGCTGCGCGGAACGCGTCGAGCCTGACCTGAGGGTCCAGTTCCGCATCGCCCCCGATATCGCCGTCCTCAAACTTGCCGACGCGATAGCCTTCGTCGTCGATCACGCCGATGACGGGCAGGCCGGCCTGCATATCCCCATAAAAGGCGGGCCCGGCGCGATCGCCGTCGCGGCGGCGCAGCATCCCCGGGCCGGACGCCTTTTTATCAGGGCATGCGCCGGTCCAATATGTCGGACCTGCCGTCAGGGACACGGGAGAGACGAATTCGCAATGGCTGGCCGGATCCTTCGACCAGGCCAGGCCGCCAGCCGGGTCCTGCGCCAGCAGAGGAGATGCGCACCACAGGGATGCGACGGCCGTCAGGACGGGTGCAATCTTCAGTGACTTTCGCTGCTGCAAATTTCTTGTCTCCCTTGCCCGATCCGGGCCTGACCTTCTAGCGGGAGATTGTGACGGGCGACAGCCCGATGTCGCGGATTTCGAGAGCCGGACGGCACATGGTTTCGAAAAAATCCGGCATTCGATCGGGTATTGCGCGGCAATCCGCCATACCGATTTCTATCAGGACGTTCCGTGATATAATTTCAGCCTGATACGGCATCATCAGCCGTGGCGTTGCGTGCACGGAGACCTGTGCGATGAGCGAAGTGGACGTTCTCTTTTCGGCCCTGAGACAGGCGGCCGATCCGCAGGCGGTCGAGTGCATCGAGAATATCGTCCGGCACGGCGCCGATCGCGACCTCAACCGCATCAATGCACTGGCCTTCGCCAAGGCACACGATCTCGATGAAGAGAGGTCGATCGCGGCCTTTCTGCACGCAGCCCGCATCGGCGCCTTCGAGATGACCTGGAATGTTCTCTGCCCGGGATGCGGCGGCGTGCTCGATACCGGCGCCACCCTGAAGGCCGTCGACCGGGAGGCCTATCATTGCGCGCTGTGTGCGGCCGGATACGAGCCAACGCTCGACGAGATGGTCGAGGTCACCTTCACCGTCAGCCCGCGCGTGCGCCGGATTGCCGGCCACGACCCGGACCGGCTGCCGCCCTTCGAATATTACCGGCAGATCTTCTTCTCCTCCGGCGTCGACCTGCCTGACGATCTCGAGGAAAGGTTTGCGCGCATCCTGCTCGAAATGATCGAGCTCGATCCCGGCGAGAAGGCCTTCGTCTCGCTGCAGCTGCCGGCGGAATTCATCATCATCTTCGATGCGGTGACGCATTCGGCGCAGTTCATCGATGTGAAGGGCGAGCCGACCAGCGAACGCCAGAACCTCTCGATGGTCCTCAGCCACGGTCATGCGCAGCAGGATACGCTCGTCATGCATCCCGGCGTGCTGCGCCTGACGCTGGAAAATCACACCGATCGCCGCGTGCTGCCGAATGTCTGTATCGCCGCAGACGAGATGCACGACATTCTCGGCCGCAGGCGGCCCTTCCTGACGGCCAAGCGCCTGCTGACCAACCAGAGTTTTCGCGACATCTATCGCACCGACACGCTCGATGTGGACCAGCGCCTGAAGATCACCAGCCTGACCTTTCTCTTCACCGACTTGCGCGGCTCGACGGCGCTTTACGAGCGCGTCGGCGATCTCGCCGCTTTCGACCTGGTGCGCACGCATTTCCGGGTCCTGCACGAGATCGTCGCCACCGAGGCCGGGGCGGTGGTCAAGACCATCGGCGATGCGGTGATGGCAACCTTCCCGAGCCCGGACCGCGCGGTGGCGGCAGCGCTCAGGATGCGCGAGGCAATGATGCGGCTGAATGCCGAGCGCGGCAGCGAGGATCTGCTCCTGAAGATCGGCATCCACGAGGGACCATGCCTTGCCGTCAGCATGAACGACCGGCAGGACTATTTCGGCCAGACCGTCAATATCGCCTCGCGCGTGCAGGGCCTTGCCGAACCGCAGGTGATCCTGACGACGGAGGCGGTCGTCGGCAACGAGCAGGTCTCGGAAATGCTGCGCGACAGCGGCATCACCTCTGCCTCCCGCATGGAGGAGCTGCAGGGCATCGCGCGCGAGGTGAGGATATTCGCGCTGTCGTGAGGATCGGCCGTCGGTGTGTTCGATGTGGCGGCTTGAAAGGGCGAGGTCCGGGCTCGGCCATTTTTTCCAGAAGCGACAGCGCCTCCGGATAGTTCCCCGAAAGAAACCTGGCTGCGGCAATATCCCTAACGTCAGCCGGTGGTGGCCGAGAATACCATATCGGCAACGGCGGGGCACGTCGTTGAAAGAATTCCGGTTGTACTTCGCCATTGCCTTCAAGGCATCGTCGGCCCTGGAGATGAAAAAACTCAACGCAAAATCGTTGCTTTTCTCACATCGCGGAGAGCTACAACTGACTTATTGCAATTTCTGCGTTTGAATTGTAGCACTTTGTCCTACCAAACGACTATCGTTTCAAGGCGATGGTGAGTCGTCACCGCGCTCGCGGCAAGCAGAAATGGGGGCATTTCAAATGGGGTTTACTGAAGCTGTTCGCACAGTTCTGAGAGAAAAATATGCAACCTTCTCCGGCCGGGCCTCCCGGTCTGAATATTGGTGGTATTATCTATTTTATTGCTTGGCGCTGTTCGCCTTTGGGATCGTGGGCATCGGGATCGCGGCCGCTGCCGGTGGTGAGAACGGATTTTCGTCGCTCGCCATTGGTGTCATGGTCATCGCCGGACTGTTTGTGCTTGCAACTATTCTGCCGGCATTGGCCGTTCAGGTTCGCCGTTTCCATGATCGCAACATTTCCGGCTGGTGGTACCTCGCGCTGGTGATCCTGGGGCTGGTTCCCTATGTCGGTTTGATTGCGAGCATCGCCATTTTCGTGATCAGCGTGCTTCCGGGCACTGTCGGCGCGAACAAGTTCGGCCCGGATCCGCTGCGTCCGGAAGTGAGAGCCGAGGTTTTCGCCTAAGGCATCGCCATCGGGAATGTTGGGTTTGCTGGCTGCGCTATTGCCACCTTGACTCTGTTTTGCCTTTCGCAGGGAGGCAGGGCAATCGGCGCGGCGGCCCGCTTCCGATGGAATCGACGGCCTAATTCCAGCTGTGTGAAGAAATTGAACGCAAAAGCGTTTTCATTTTTGAATAGTGACGGATACGACTGATTTATTGCAATTTCTGCGTTTGAATCGTAGCTGTTTCTCGTTCGAAACAACTGTCATTCCAAGGCGATGGTGAGAGGTCACCACGCTAGCAACAAGCAGAAATGGGGGCATTTTATGGGGTTTACCGAAGCTGTTCGGACGGTTCTGACGCAAAAATATGCGACCTTCTCCGGTCGGGCCTCCCGCTCGGAGTGCTGGTGGTTTCAGCTGTTCTACGGGTTGGTGCTGGTCGGGCTTGGAATTTTTGCTGCTTTGGCCGCCGGTTCCAATGGTCAGGATGGACCGTCGTCACTGCTCATTGCCATTGGGGTCATCGCCGGCCTGTTTGTGCTCGCAATGATGTTGCCGCAGATGTCCCTCACGGTTCGCCGCTTCCATGATCGCAACATCTCGGGCTGGTGGTATCTCGCGATTTTTATCGCAAACTTCATTCCCTACCTCAATGTTGTCGCGGGCCTCGCGGGCTTCGTCATTACCGTGCTTAGGGGCACGGAAGGTCCGAACAAGTTCGGACCGGATCCGCTGCGTCCTGAGGTAAGGGCGGAGGTTTTTGCCTAGGGCATTGGTTTACCCGCAATATCGACTTGCCGAGAGCTGCGTTCCCGGCAAATTGGTCTCGAGCGATACTGCGATGCAGAAAAACAACGCAAGATCGTTATTTCTTTGAAATGCGAGGCGATACAACTGTGTTGTTGCAATCCCCACGTTTGAATTGTAGCACTTTTTATCCGAAACGACTGCCATTCCAGTGGGATGGGTTGACGTGGGGGCGCTTGGGGTAAGCGGAAATGGGGCATTTCGATGGGGTTTGCTGAATCTGTCCGGACGGTTCTGAGGAGGAAATATTTGACCTTTTCCGGTCGCGCCGGCCGTTCAGAATATTGGTGGTTTCAGCTGTTTTTCTGGGGGCTTTTGCTTGCCCTTTTTGTGCTGTTCGGTGTGGTCACCGACGCGACGCGCCGGCCTGACGGATATTCGTCATCGACTACGTTTATTATTGTCGTGATTGGACTGTTCATACTTGCAATGTTCTTGCCGCAGGCAGCCCTTCATGTTCGCCGCTTCCATGATCGCAACATGTCCGGTTGGTGGTATTTTGTGGCAGTCATTCTGAGCTTTGTTCCCTATATCGGTCGCGGTGCGGGCATAGGAATTCTTATCGTTTCGGCGCTCAGGGGTACGGAAGGTCCGAACAAATACGGGCCGGATCCGCTGCGCCCGGAGGGCAGGGCCGAGGTTTTCGCCTAGGGCTGGGAGTGGGCATTTCAAATGGGGTTTGCTGAATCTGTCCGAACGGTTCTGTCGAAGAAGTACGCGATTTTCTCCGGTCGCGCCTCCCGCTCGGAATATTGGTGGTTCCAACTGCTCTACTGGGCGCTGCTGGCTGCGTATGTCCCGCTGCTTGTTACGGTCAGCGAGGCGACGGATGGGCCTGACGGACTTTCGCAGATCGCAGAAGTCATGATGACCATCCTGATCCTGTTCCTATTGGCGACCTTGTCGCCGCAAACGGCCCTTCACGCGCGACGTTTCCAGGATTGCGGTATTTCCAGCTCCCGATATGGCACGCTGGTTCTTCTCTGTGCCATTCCGGGTTTGGCGATCCTTGCCGGACCTGCGGTGATCGTGATCTGCTTGCTTCCGGGCACGGAAGGTCCGAACAAATACGGGCCGAATTCGCTGATTGCGGAACCACGGGCGGAGGTTTTCACCTGAGCCGCATCCTCCGTCATATTGGCCTGTTGCTGGCGCTATCGCTGGCCGCCTCGGCACAGTTTTATCCTGCGCTGGCGCAGGACAGCAGCGGTCAGCAGGCCGACCGGCCTCTCAGTGTCGTCGGCAGCGAATATGCCGCGCAATGCGCGCTGAATGGCGTGCGCTGCAAGCTCACCTATCGCCATGATGGTGTCGAAAAGTCGAAGCGCGTGCCGGATGCGGCGCTATCGCGTGACAACCGCTCGTTTTCTTCGCAGGAGCCAGCCGTCGGCGGTTCGCTGGCAGTCGTACTGGTGCTGGTCGCCCTTGTCGTCATCATCGGCCTTGCAATGTTTTTCGGCAATGGCGGGGTGCTGCTCTCATCTGCGCCGCGTGACGTGAAGAAGCGGCAGGGGGAGGCGCCGGAGAGCTGGCGCACATCGGACGCTGCGGTCGAGGAAAGGCCGAATGATTTCCTGTCGCGGATTGCCGCCATGGCCGATCGCCGGCAGGCCCTGGTGCTGCTGCTCCGGCACTGCCTGCTGCACGCGGCTGACGCGACGGGCACACGGCTCTTCCGCTCGGATACGGAGCGAGCGGTTTTTGCCCGCCTGCCGGCAACGATGCCCGACCGGGAGCGGCTGGAACATCTGCTGGCCGAGGCGGAGCTCGTGCATTATGGCGGCCGCACATTGCAGGAAGGGCATTTCGATACGCTTCTCAACTCGGCGCGCGCTTTGCTGTCGGTAGGCAGGCTCAGCCATGCGTAGTGCCGCGCCCGTTCTCATCCTGCTGGTTCTGGTCGGGCTTGCGGCGCTGGCGCTGTTCGGGATGCCGCGGGACAATGATTTCGATCATTCGCCGCTCGGCAGCCGCGGGCTGCAGGTCTGGCTGGAAGCCAAGGGCATTCCCGTTATTCGCTCCGATCCGCATTTCGTCAGGGCGCGGGCGGAAATCTCCGTGCGCATGCTTTTCCTGCCGATATCGGAGATCGAGACCGCCGCACCCGCCGGAGAAGAGAAAACGGGCGAGGTGTCTCCGGAAGACTGGGCCTACGAAGCGGTCAACCACGGTCTGCCGACGCTGATCGTCATGCCGAAATGGCGTGGCAGCGTGTTGAGGGATGGCATTGCAGGCCAGTCGGACCTCTTGGCTCTCCCCGCCATACAGGAGAGCCTCAACAGGGTCGAACTTTCCAGCAAGCATCTCTCGCGCAACGCGCCTGAATTCGAAGAGGCGCAAGTCGGTCTGAAACAGTTCCAGCAGATGAAGATCGCCCTGTATCAGGCGCAGACCTTCGATCGGGAAAGCCTGTCGGACGATTGCAAGGAGATCGTCGGCATGCCGTCGGGCGCGCTGCTCGTTCATTGCGATGACAATCCCGACGTCTATCTGCTGTCCGACCCCGATCTCGTGGCCAATCACGGGCTGGCGCTCGCTGACAATGCCAGCTTTGCCGTGGCACTCTTCGAGTATCTGCGGGGCGTCGGCGAGACGCGGCCGGTCTATATCGACACGACGGGCACGCCGCTTGATGACAAGAAACCGGTGGACGAAGGGCGCAGCTATGAGCGTTCCGGCTCCGATCTCAAGCGTTTCTTCGCCTATCCGCTCTCCGCCATCTGGGGAACCCTGTTCGTTGTCGTGGCAATCTGCTTCTGGCGCGGGTTCTGGCGTTTCGGGCCGCCGCTCAAGGATTCCTCGGGAAATATCGAGCTGTCGAAATCTGCGGCGATCGAAGCAACCGCCAGGTTGCTTCGCCTGTCGGGCAATGACGGGCGTATGGTGTCGCAGTTCGTGCTCCATCTGCTTGCGGACAAGGCGCAGTTGCTCTTCGGCCCCGGAGCCGGAAACGAGGCAGGCATAGATCGGCTGTTCAAACGTCTGGCGCGCCGCGATCACGCGGCGGCGCAGGCGCTGCATTCGTCGGCTCAGGCGCTGATTGACCGCGGGCATTTGATGAAATCTGCGGATCTGCACCGCAATCTTGAAACATTCAGGAAATCGCTAGGGAGCGTCGACTTTGGATCTGGGTGAATTTCGCAATCTCATCGCCGCTGTCAGGGGCGAGATCGGCAAGGTGGTGCAGGGACAGGATGCGATCATCGATCTCGTGCTGATCTCGATATTCTCGGGCGGGCACTGCCTCGTCGAGGGACCTCCGGGCACGGCAAAGACCCTGCTTGCCCGCTCGGTTTCGGCTGCCATGGCGCTCGATTATCGGCGCATCCAGTTCACGCCGGACCTGATGCCGGGCGATGTGCTCGGCGTCAATCTCTTCAACTTCCAGACCAACCAGTTCCATCTCACCAAGGGACCGGTCTTTACCGACATCCTTCTCGCCGACGAAATCAACCGCGCGCCGCCGAAGACGCAATCGGCGCTGCTGCAGGCGATGAACGAGCGGATGGTGACGCTCGATGGCGTCGATTATCAGCTCGGGCCTGACTTCTTCGTGCTCGCCACGCAGAACCCGATCGAGCAGCAGGGCACATATCCGCTGCCGGAGGCGCAGCTCGACCGTTTCCTGTTCAAGCTGGTCGTCGACTTCCCCGACCGCGAGACGGAGATCTCGATCCTGTCGCGCCATGCCGATCAGGCGCTGAAATCAGATATAGGCAAAGCCGGCATCCGGCCGCTGGTGACGAGCGAGGCGCTTGCCGCCGGCCGGGCGCTGATCGATGCGATCCATCTCGACAAGTCGATCCTCACCTATATCGTCGACCTCGTACGCGCGACGCGCTCCGATGCCGATATCCTCTATGGCGCATCGACCCGTGCCGCCGATGCGCTTGCTGCCGCCGTGCGCGTGCGGGCTGCCTTCGAGGGTCGGGACTACGGCCTGCCTGACGATGTGCAGGCGCTGCTGACACCGGCCTTGCGCCACCGCATCGTGCTGTCGCCTTCGGCAGAGATCGACGGGCGTACGCCCGACGATGTGCTGCGCAGCCTCCGGAACCGCGTGGATGCGCCCCGGTAAATGCGGCCGTCCTCGCACCTGATCGCGCTTGTTCTTGCCATGGCGGCGCTGACGGTCATCGTCAGCGTGTGGTGGCGCGACATGAGCATGCCGCTGGTCTTCCTCTGGGTTGCGCTGGCGGTCGTCACTGCGGGCGATCTCGTCTTGTCGGCGCTGTCGGGCCGGATGGCTGTCGATGTCGACCTGCCGCCGCAGGGTTTTGTCGGCCACGCGGCTCCTTTCACTGTTGTCATCGACAGGCAGAAGGGCAAGCTGCCCGAGGGGATCGATCTCAGGCTTGATGCCGCGCCGGAGCTCGTCATCGGCGAGCGTCGCATGGAGCGTGCCGAGACCGGGCCGGTGAAGGCATCCTTCGATCTGCAGCTGACGCGGCGCGGGCAGTTTTCGGTGCGTGAGCTCTGGCTGAAATGGCCGTCGCGCCTCAGGCTGATCGACAGGATCGTGCGCCTGCCGGTGGCGCGCCAGATCGCCGTGATTCCCGATATCTCGCCGGTGCTGTCAGGCGCGGTCAAGACGCAGATCCTGCCGCTGGAGGCCGGCCAGAAGGATTTGCGGCTGCGCGGCGAGGGATCGGAATTCCATCAGCTGCGGGAATTTGCCGCCGGCATGGATCCGCGCAGCATCGACTGGAAGCGCTCGGCGCGCATGCGCAATCTCGTGGTGCGCGAGATGCGGGCGGAGCGAAACCACCAGATCATCCTCTGCGTCGATTCCGGGCGGCTGATGGCCGAGCAGGTCGGCGGCTTCACCAAGCTCGACCGCGCCATCAATGCGGCGCTCGCCATGTGCTGGGCGGGAGGGCTCGCGGGCGATCTCGTCGGCTTCTACAGTTTCGACAGCCGTCCGCGCCTCTTCCAGCCTGCCTTGCCGGGGCGTGCGGCGTTTCCACGTCTGCAGACGATCTGCGCCGATCTCGCCTATGAGACCCAGGAGACCAACCATACGCTGGGGCTGACGCATCTTTCCGGCCGCCTCAAGCGGCGCTCGCTGATCGTGATATTCTCCGATTTCGTGGACAGCATCACGGCGGAGCTGATGATCGAGAATATGCAGGTGCTCGCGCGGCACCATTTCATCGTTTACGTCGCCTTGCGCGATCCTGTCCTAGCAAAGCTGGTGGAGCCGGAGGAGACGACGCTCGATGCCATCGCCCGCTCGGTGGCGGCGCGGCAGATCGTGCAGGAGCGGCGGGCCGTGATGGAGAAGCTTTCGCGTCTCGGCGTGCTCTGCCTCGACAGCACGCCCGAGGCGCTGACATCGGATCTCATTGCCCGCTACATCGAAATCAAATCCCGCGAGATGATATGACGGATCTGCGCATCGACCCCAGGATGGATAGTGGCGCGACGCTCCATGCCGGCGGAGTGCAGAACGATCTCCTGCGCTCGGCCCGCTTCCGGCTGGAACGCGAGGCGCACTGGCGCCAGCTGGACCAGCTGGTGAGCCGGGCGGAGGAGGGTGGGGCAGCTGCACTCAGCTATAACGAGGTGCGCGATCTTGCGGCCGGCTACCGGCAGGCGATGAATTCGCTCAGCGTCGCGCGCGATATTTCGCTCGATCGGGCCCTGGTCGCCTATCTCGAAAGCCTCTGCGCGCGCGCCTATCTCATCGTCTATGCGCCGCAGGAAAGCCTCGGCGGGCTGATCTCCCGCCTGCTGCTGAAGGGCATTCCGCAGGCAGTGCGCCGCTCGGCCCTGCCTCTCTTCATCGGCTTCCTGGCGCTCGTTCTCGGCGCTCTTGCCGGATACAAGCTCTGCAGCAGCGATCCGAGCTGGTTCTATACGTTCGTGCCGTCGGAGCTCGCCGATCTGCGCACGCCGGATGCGTCGGCCGATTACCTGCGCTCGATGATCTACGGCAATGAACGGCATGAGAGCGACGGGCTCGCAGCCTTTTCGGCCTATCTCTTTTCCCACAATACGGGGATCGCCGTAATGATCTTCGCGCTCGGCGTCTTCGCATCGGTGCCGAGCTTCATTCTGACCTTCTACAATGGCCTGATGCTCGGCGCCTTCTTCGCGATGTTCCGGCAGAAAGGGCTCGGCTACGATGCCTTCGCCTGGCTTTCCATCCACGGCGTCACCGAGCTTGCGGCGATCTCGATTGCCTGCGCCGGCGGAGCGGGGCTCGGGCTCGCCGTCCTTCTTCCGGGGGCGAGAACCCGCAAGGAGGCTCTGCGCCACCAGGGGCATGATGCCGTCAAGCTCGCAATCCTCGCGGCCCTGATGCTGGTCGTGGCAGCGTTTATCGAAGGCTTCCTGCGCCAGCTGGTGCAGGAGCCGGTCTGGCGGATCGGCATCGGCTGGGGCATGGGTGTCTTCTGGGTCGCATGGCTCTCGCTTGCAGGGCGCGAAGGCAAGGCCAAGCATGGGGCCGCCAGATGAAGCAGCCGGACCAGACGATGACTGACGGCAAGCGCGTCATGCAGTTCATTCCGCCGGAGGGCGTGCCGATCAGTTTCGCGATCGCCTCGATCGGAGCGCGTTTGGGCGCGCAGATCCTCGATATCATCTTCACGACCCTGCTTTTCATCATTATCGCGCTTGCCGTCATCTTCACGGGGGTCTTGCCTTTTAGCGCCATGACGGTCCTGATCACCCTGATGGGCTTTCTGCTGCGGACACCCTATTACGTGCTCTCGGAGCTGATCTGGAACGGGCGCACGCTCGGAAAGCGGATAACCGGCATCCGCGTCATCAACGTCGACGGCCGACGCCTGACGCCGCATCAGGTGACCGCGCGCAACCTGATGAAAGAGGTGGAGATCTTCGCTCCGATGGGCCTTCTGGGCACCATCGGCGAACAGTCGGGGCTGGAAGGTGGATTGACGGCCGCCTGGCTCCTGGTGGTGGTGATCGTTCCGCTCGCCAACCGCCGCCGGCAACGTATCGGCGACATGATCGCCGGCACGCTGGTGGTCGACAATCCGCGCTCCGTGCTGCTGTCAGACCTCGCTCTGTCATCTCCTGCCAAGGCTTCGTCGCAGCCGGCGTTCGAATTCCTGCCCGAGCATCTCGATATCTACGGCAAATACGAGCTGCAGACGCTGGAGGATGTGCTGCGCGACACGACGAAGAAGCCGAACACCGAAGAGATCATCAAGATCGTGCGCACGATTACGAGAAGGATCCGCTATGAGGATCCCGTGAAGCCCGGCCAGGAGATGCTGTTCCTCAATGATTTCTACCGCGCCCAGCGCGAGCATCTGGAGAGCCTGAAGCTGTTCGGAAAGGCGCGGGAGAACAAGTATCATGAGCATACGAAGGCAGAGGCGAAGAAGCTTGTCTGAGGCGGGGTTCGCGGGCCACGTCGAAGGTGGCTATTTATTCCGGTCAAGCGATGAGGAAGATCGGGCTTTACCGGTCTGCGCCAATAACGACCTCATGCTTCGGACCGCCAAACGAAGCAAAGAGATGGACGATTACCGTGTTGAGCTCTCCGCGCTTGCGAAAATAAAACTTATGCAGCCTGAGCATTGCAAGATGCTCATCATAAAGCGGCCGCCCAACGAAATTGAAGACATCACTGCGGCGCCCCATCAATAGGTCGAGCAGATCAGTTGTATCAAATTCATTAAATCCTCGCTCCGCAATCGCGTAGCAATAGGCCATCTTAGCCACCACCATCTCACTCAGCCCCATGATTAGCGGCATTCTCGTCGTTACATGAGCTGGGGTGAAGTTCCGCAAGCCAAGATGAACAAGACCTAGTCGAAACGAATCGGCACCTTCTCGCTTATCAATCCCAACCAGCCTTCCGGCTGGTTCGTGCACTGCATATTGGTAGATCGGCGGATAGTTTTTGGCAGGAAGCGTATCGGTGAACGCGTTCACGGGCAGCTGGTCACCAGAGGTCTGATTAAAAGACACCTTCGGCATTCGCCTGGTATTTCCGCGCCGCCGCTTGTTCTGCTTTAGCTCCAAGATATGGCGAACCCCAACAAAATCATTCTCCCAGGCCCTCTGTTCATAGGTCCTGTTGGCGTGGTTATTACAGTCATTGCAGGACGCACCCTCGAAAATCACCTCGCCTGTTCCTGATAACGCCCGGGGAACTATGTGCTCGTCGGTGAGAGGCTTGGTGGAGGTTTCACAAAATATGCATCTACCCAACGAAGGGTACCGCTTTGCTTCCAACGACACTGATCGCAGCATGGACACTCCTCGTAGGATCGTATTTACCGATCCGTTCTACTCAGCGTCAATTTTGAAATCGGAACAGATTCGGTACGTTGGGTGAAGCTTTTCAACAGGATTGCATGATTTCGGCTCCCCGGAAACGCCCGTGTTCTTGCGCTGCCGCTATGCACCTTGGCTGGAATTGCCGTCGCCGCCACTCTCCCCGACAAGCTCCCACAGGTCCACCTTCTCCGCGCGCCCCTTCACCTGCACCAGCCCCAGCGGGCGGAAGCCGAATCGGTTTCCGACCGCGTCGTGGATCGCCGCGCTCGTCAGGATCGAGGTGCCGAATTCCTTGTTCAGGCCTTCCAGCCGCGAGGCGACGTTGATCGTGTCGCCCATGGCCGTGTACTGCTGGCGCGAGGCGGCGCCGAAGCTGCCGACGACGGCGGGGCCGGTGTGGAGGCCGAAGCGGGTGATGAGTTCGGGGCGGCCGTTTCTGGCGTTCTCTTCGTTCAGGCCATCGATCGCCGCCCGCATGGCGAGCGCGCAGCGGCAGCCGTGTTCGGCGTGCGCCAGATCTTCGACAGGCGCATTCCACATGACGAAGATGGAGTCGCCGAGATATTGCACCACCGTGCCGCCATGGCGCTCGGCGATGGTGTTCAGAAGCTCGAAATAGGCCGACAGCGTATCGACCACGTCTTCGGGCGAGTGCTGCTCCGATATGGCGGTGAAATCCCTGATATCGGTGAAAAGCACGGTCACATCCTGGCGCGTCGCCTTGACGACGGCCCGGCCGCCGGGGCTGACGATGCGCCGGACGACCTCGCGCGGCACATAGAGGGCAAACTGGCTGATGGCGTGGCGGCTGGCGGCAAGGGCTGTCGCCAGCGTGTTGATCTCGGTAATCAAGGAGTGCGAGATCGCTTTCTCGCCGACATCGAGATCACCGATCCTGCGGGCCTCGTCGGCCAGCCGATAGAGGGAGCGGCTGACCATGCGCGAGAGCAGCACCGAAGCTGCGACACCAGCGAGCACCAAGCCCGCGGCGATCAGCAGATTGTGCAGGAGCAGCCGGTTGGCCTCGGCCACCAGATCCTCCATCGGCACGATGATCACCGCCGTGCTGCCCTTGAACAGGCCGGAGACGCTGACGGGGGCGATCTGCACGAGATGGCTTTCGCCGTCGAGCTCGATGCGTGCCAGGCCGCCATTGGCAAAGGCCGGATCGCGCCTCAGCCTCGCCACGGTCTCGATGCTCGTCTCGAAGCCGTTGGCCGTGGCGTCGAGCGTGCCTGCCGTTCGCGACCAGATGGCGATGATCCTGCTCATGATATCGGGGTTGGAATGGGCGATGAGATCATCGCCGGCATCGATGATATAGGCGCGCGCACGCGGCGAGATCCCGCGCGCGTCCAGCAGCCGGCTGATGGTCTCCAGGTGGATGTTGATGCCGACCACCACCTTGGCATCGTCGCGCATGGGCGCTGCGATCGTCAGCGTCGGGACACCCAGCGTTCCCGCAACATAGGGCCCGACGGAGACGGGCATGCCATCCTGGACGACGGATTGATACCAGGGGCGCTGGCGCGGATCGAAGGAAGCGTAGTCCACCTTCCGCTCGCCGATGGGCCTTGTCTCGCCATCGAGAAACTGCAGCGTCGAGACGACATCGGCGCTTTGCCGCCCGGCGATGGTGCGGATCGCGAAAGCCGTCCCGTCGGGGGCTGCAAGCGTGCGGCGGGTATCCTGCCTTGCGGTGTTGATGACCTGCAGGTAGGAGCCGTCAGGATAGCCGGTATAGACGCTGGTCGCATTGGGGACGTTGCGCAGAACCTCCAGAAAGAAGTCCTGCTTTGCCTTGATATCCTGAGGCGGCGGCGAGGCGAGCTGGGGCAGGGTGGAGGCGAGCGCCGCCGCTTCCATGCCGCCCTCCAGCGTATTGCGGTATCCCTCGATCAGCCGCAGGCTCATGCCGCGCATCTGCTGCACGCCGGCGCTGACGGCGGCCTCGCTTCCGCGGCTGAAGGCCAGCCAGATGATCGGCATCGACGTGCAGAGCAGCGATGCGACGACCAGGACGCCGAGATGCAGCCTTAAGGGTTTGGACCAGCCCACGGAACTTCCCTCAAAATGCGGGGCCTCAAAATGCGGGGCCGCCACATGCCGGGCCTCGACATGCGGGCGCACTCGACCATGCGGAATGAGCGTACCCAACCGCCGCAGCTAACCGCTTTTTGACGGGTTACACAAGGCACCGATAGGAGTACTCCTCTTGGTTGCATCCAGACCGGGTGCGGGCCGGCGCTGAGGCCTCGCCTTCATGCCATCAGACGGTCCCTCCGGCGATCGCACGGCAAGAGCAAAAAGGGCGCGCGCGATCCCCTTTAGCTGACGCGCCCGAGAGCTTCCTCTTCTGGTCCGTCGCGGTCGCAGCGGTCCAGGATGCGGAAATGAACAGCCATCACGGGGAGGCGCTGCAGGCGGTATCGAGCGGCGGGCGCAGGGCGGCGATCGGATGACGGCGCGCGGGGACCAGCGAAAAATGGCGCGTGCCGAATGGGATATTGCCCGGTCGGCCGTGTCACACACTTTTCACGCGACTTCGGCCTTTATTCATGGTTATTTCGCGCGCTAAACGCGTTTTGGCGGACTGAGCAGGTATAGAGGCTCGCGAACGTATGGCGTGGCGGGCCCTATAACTGGCTTCAAATTCACAGCAGATTTCAGCCTTTCCCTGCCTCATTTCCTCGCGATACCACGGCCCCGCCCGGCGGCCGCGCGTCTCCGATCATGACCCTCACTTGCGATTCTGGATGGCTGCGCGATACAGGCGGCGGACGGGCCGGAGCATGCCTCAAGGCCTGCCGATACGATAATGGCCGCTTCAGGCGGAAGCGGCCATTGATCATTCACCCGCGCTCTGCACGGCGCAGGCATCAACAATTGAAGGGCTTCCACTCGATACTCGGCAAGCCCCCCGCATCGGTTTCGGTCCAAGTAATCCTACTACCGCCGCCTAGCTACTTTCGTCGAGGTTCGGACGATTCGCAATTCATCCAAAAGGGTTAGGCCGAAACCGGCCCGCGCATGCCCGCCTGCCGCCCCTCATCATTCCGTTGCAGGGGGTAGATGAAACGGCTCTTCTGGCTGCGAGCCGGCGCCTTCTGCCCACTGATTACGCCCGTCACGACCGTGCCGCCGGCGCCCGCCGGATGTTCGCGATACTCGATTGCAACGTAAATGAGGCCCCGCATTTACCGTTACGTACTTCCCACGGCATGCGACCGCGCTATCGTCCGGGCGAACGCCGATGGAGAAGACCGATGAACGAAGGACCGGTCGACTGGGGTAGCGCCATCCTGATCGGCGGCATGGCCGGGTGGATGGCAAACAAGTTCATGCATGCGCATGCCCATCTGATTGTCGATGTCGTGGCGGGCGTGGCCGGCGCCGTCCTGCTCAATGCGATGTTCGAGGGGCTCGGCTTTCATTATGGCGGCTGGGTGGAATTCCTGGCGCTCGGTTTCGTCGGGGCGTGCCTGCTGCTGGCGCCTGTCCGGTGGATGCGCGTGCGCCTGCGCAAGCCGCGCCCGCCCAACGACTGGTGAGCGCCATGGCCAAGGATGGTGGAGGCGATGATCTCAGTCCCGGTCCGTGGAACGTATGCGTGCTCGTTCGCAGTGCCGAGCACGACGGCTTCGAGTTCGTGAGTTCGGCAAGGCAGGCGCTGGCCCGCCTGGCAGACAGGTGGCCCGTGCGTGAATCGGCCTATCGCCATGCCGTCGCCACTTGCGGCGATGTCTTGAAAAGCTGGTCGCCCAGCTACCTGGCGAGGATCGCTTTCGAGGACGCCGTCCGGGAAGCCGGTTTGTCCTGGTAAAAATGCCGTCTGGTATCGTCAACGGAGTGAGGGATGAGTGGCATCGATATCTTCGCCTGGATCGTGCTGATCGTGCTGATCGCCAGCACGGTCTTCGTCGTCGTCTTTATGGCGATGCTACCCGGCATGATCGCCAGGCGCCGCGACCATCCCTGGAAGGAGGCGGTCACCGTCGGCGGCTGGGTGACGCTCTTTCTCGGCTTTGCACTCTGGCCGCTCGTTCTCATCTGGGCCTATGTCGATATTCCCCGCAAGGCGGCGCCGGAGCGGGCGCCATGATCGTCGTCCTGCTCAACACCTATCTCGTGATCCTCTTCCTGCTGGTGAAGCTGCATATCGTCAGGTTCAACCTGTTCTGGAAGATCTCGCCCATCCTCGTCTTCCTGTTTCTGCTCGTCGGCCTGTTCATTCCCATGGGCTGGGGCGCGCCGCAGGGCAATGCGCTCGTGGTGCGCAATTCGGTGGCGATCGTGCCCAATGTCGCGGGTGAGGTGACCGATGTGCCGGTCAAGGCGAACGTGGCCCTGAAGGCCGGCGATACCCTGTTCAGGATCGATCCGCAGCCCTATCAGGCCAAGCTCGATGCGCTGAAGGCGCAGCTCGGCCTCAACCGGCAGCGGCTGGAAGAGACCACGCGTCTGCAGACGACGGGCGCGGGGCGCGCCTATGATGTCGAGCAGCGGCAGGCGGAGGTGGAGCAGCTGACCGCCGAAATCGCCGGCGCCCAATGGGATCTCGACAAGACGGTGGTGCGCGCGCCGGCCGATGGCTATGTCACCAATCTGGCGCTGCGCTCGGGAGCCCGCGTTTCCAGCCTGCCGCTTGCGCCCGTCATGGCCTTCATCGATACGTCGGATACGCTTATCGGGGTGGAGATCGCCCAGATCAATGCCCGCTATATCGAGCCCGGCCAGGCCGTGGAAATCACCTTCAAGTTCGCGCCCGGCCGCATTTTCACAGGCAAGGTGGAAACGGTCATCCAGGCCGTCGCCAGCGGCCAGACCCAGACATCCGGCAGTGCCATCGCCCCGTCGGCGATCCTGACCGCGCCGCTCGTCGTGCGCGTGCGCCTCGACGACCAGGCCTTCGCCGCCGGCCTGCCGGCCGGCGCCACCGGCACGGCGGCAATCTTCACCGACCATGTGAAGGCGACCCACATCATCCGCCGGGTGGTGCTGCGGCAGGTGGCGATCATGAATTACATCAATCCACTTTGAGGGCCTCTCCGAGGGGCGGGTGCACCTGAACGGCAGGGCCGGCGGCCGAAAAGCCGCCGGCGGCGTCAGATAATTCTCCTGTGGTTGTTCCTGCCAGTTACTCGCGCCAGGCGGGCGGCGATGCTAGAAATCGGCCGCTAACTGGGGTTATCTAATGAAAAAACTCATTCTCGCCGTGGCTCTTGCCGCGACACTCGCCGCTTGCGCGAAAAGACCTGACGCCATCGTCCAGGCCGACATCCCGATGCAGGCCTATACCAATCTCGGCTGCCCGCAGATCGCCCAGCTCCACACGACGGAAAAGAAGAAGCTCGACGATCTCTCCAAGCAGCAGATCTCGGCCGCCAATGGGGATGCTTTCGGGGTGTTTCTGGTGGGGGTGCCGATCGGGAGTGTTGCCGGCGGGGACAAGGAAGGCGAGGTCGCGGTGTCGAAGGGCAAGGTTTCGGCGATGGAGAGTGCGGCGCTCTCGAAGGGGTGCAAGTTGTAGGCGAGGGAATGGAGGGGTGGGAGGTTGGCGGCGAGCATTAGGGCGGCGACCCTCGTCCAGCCACCGCGCGTCTGCGCGGTGAATGACTTATTTGAGGTGAAGAGAAATAGTATCTCCTGCCCAAGGACTTGGGCAGGCTGGATTCCTGTGACGAGCACAGGAATGAGGGAGGGAAAGGCACGCCCTACAGTATCAAAAGTAGTTCGGTGGCAGACAGTAGTGGCCGTCTATCGGCGACTAAGAGTTATAAGTCTCTGAAACCGAACGTCTTTTTCAAGTTTCGGTTCTACGCGCGCGACGTGGAGAAGCGCGTCTTCGAGGCCATTTGGAATGATCGCACCTTCCTCTCCGCCGACCGTTTTGTCTAGTATCGACAAGAAAGCCGACGCCTTCGCGGGGCTGTCGATCAGCCTGAATTTCTCACTCTCTTTATTGGGGTCTAAAACACCGTATTCCCACAATGACCAGCAATCGAATGGGGTGATATAGGGAAGCACTAACTCAGCGGCCTTATCGTAGAAAACTCCGGCGGCAGCTGGAAATCGCGCTAAAACCGCGGAAACTGCGCGTGAGCTCAGGGTTAGTTCCTTCGGCCATACTTCCAAAAATACAGTCCTAACCAGCTCGAAGCGCGATTGAATGTCGAGTTTTTCGTCTTCCTCCAGAAATTCCTTCAATGTGTCCACAGACTGCCTGCGCACATCGTCTCCTCCCATTCGCAGCATCTGCTGAGCTAGGAACGGCGACACTACCGGCTCTTTCGCGTCTCGACGGTCTATGAGGATAGAGCATACAACCAACTCTGCGAGATCGGCTCTTACCTTAGCTGACACCTTACTCGAGATTGCTGCTGCGATAATAGGCTGAGTAAGCTGTGTCATTATTTCGCGCTGAGGTAGTCGACTTGATGCGAAGCCTTCCCAAAGGTCGAGCCCCTCAGCCGCATTCGGATCAGCTTGCTTCAATGGTTCTAAAAGATTCTTGGCTGCCCAATTGGGGGCCGCTGTATAGAAATATCCCACGTCGCGAAGCAACACATATTGCATATGGACTCGTGCCTCACCCGTAGTGTTTTCCAACGCCGTCAGGATATTTGGCCATATGCCCTGCGTCATCGGGGATTCACCGCCTTTTATGGTCGGGCAGATGGCGAAAAGGGCAAACAAGAGTTGTCCAACTGAGGAGCTGTACGCTCTATCACTCAGCGGGGAGGCGTGTTGCTCGAATTCGTTTGTTCTTTCTACAGCGAATGGCCACAACTTGAGCCATGCAGTAGGAAATTCACCATGATTTTTGAGCAATCGATCCCAGCTTGTCATGAAGGAGGCTAAGCCGTCTATCGCTTTGTTAAGTACCAGAGACCTCTCGCTCGCGATGGCTCTGCACGCGCGGGCCGCGATTGGAATTTTCGATTGGTCGTCAGCCGATGCGTTATCTGGTCCAACGTTTAGATCTGATGGCCTAAAACTGTACCCCAACGCCCTCCAGATTTTTATTGCTACGTTGAGATCAGAGTTCTTCTCCAAAAGGTCGAGGATGAGAGATGCATTTTGGCCAATGAAGTCGGATGCGTTTTCGCTCTTGTCATCCCACCCAGTATCGCTGAGTGATTTGGCAAGTTCGTCTAACAGTTTAGAAGTCGTAATTTCATCGAATGTTTGTACGACGGTTCTACCACGATATAGTACGCGCACGCCCTTGTTGAATTCGTAGGTGATGTCAATGACGGGGGGATTTTCTATCTCGTTGCTTGCTTTTTGGATCCAAGCAGTTGCTTTGCCGGAAAGGTTTCCTCCAGCTGATTGAATCCGCTTCAATTCGATGAGCGTTTTACGCATCTTGTACTGAGGTATTTCTGCCTTGTCGACGCTGTTGCGTAGGAGCTTGAAGGGCTCGCCGCTCAATAGGCGCTGCTCCAAACGGACGGCGCTATCGGGAGAGAACGAATTCCAGCGCATAGCACGGACCTCCGCAATTTCCGGATAGGAGCCTGTCCGCCAGAACTCCGCATCGCTAATTCCTTCAAGGAAGGCCGATACCTGAGATGGATCGACAAGTTCGGAAGTGCGGGCAGCGGCAGCCCAAAGTCGTCGGTACAGTTTCCAGCCGCCCGTATCCCAAGAAGAAACTACGCGTTTTGCTGCTTCCATATCGATCGAAGAGATTTTTTCGGTGACAGCGAACATCAATTTTGCCGCAGGGGCAAATCCTTGGCTATGTCGATCAGGCTCGCCACCTCCTTCCAGATATTGTGAGGAAGGCACGTAATAGACACGGTGCACTTGCCAGTTTGTGATGTCCATATCCTCGGATATGGATCCGATCATTCGCGCTAAGTTCAAGCCGGAAAGCAATGCCGTGTTGAGTGCGGTCGCTAGTTCGAGAAGAAAATTGCGATCGTTTATCTCGTGCAGGCCGATATCCTGTGGAGTTAAGCGATCACCGCTTGATATCGTCGCCCACAAGAGATGTTTCAGATGCTTTGGATTTTTGGGTATCTTCTCGCCAGACAGAGCGCTAAACCGTTTGGCTGTTTCTACTTTTAGCCACGGCCGCACACACTCGACAATAAGTCGAATTGTCTCTCTTTGAGTTCCGCCGTGCTTAAGTTCCTGGCTGATAAGAAATTTGTCATGATTAGTTTCGACATCGGGTCTTTGCCAGTATTCAAAGATACACCGCCAAGCGAGGGCAAAGGGCTCACGCACTGACTTTAGGTTTTGATCAAATAGCTCTCGAAGCGAAGTGCGTTCAGCTTGTTGGTCGGAACCTAGAGTCATTGCCCATTCAAGAACCGCAACATCTTGAAGTCGCCCCTTCGCAAATGCCCAAGTGGTTTGGCGAATCCGATTTTCCGCGTCAGAGAGTCTGGGTCTGCGCATATCAACGTACCTTCACGGTTTCTCTGATGATCTGGTTGAGAAACGCAAGCCAGCGTGGGGAACATCCTTTTTGGGCAAAAATCTGCGCCAGTTCCGCGTGTTCACTCGGCGTAGACCGCGTAACATAGTACCGCAGGAAAGATTTTGCTGCGGAGCCATCAACTGATCCGGGGTCGAGCAGAGCAACTCTCTTCAAATACGTCTTTGTTGAAGAAAGATTCCTTTTGTTGGGAATCAATTCAGCCCATTTCGTAAGTACATCGGCCAGCGCCTTATGATCGTTAGCACGATCATAAGTTATGGGCTTAATCCCGCGGCTTTGCCATTCGATCGGCGTTCTCTCATCAGAAGGATCGCATCCGATAAACGCATAACGAGGCTTCAAATCGACGAAATGTCGTTCGTCGGCAGCGATCGCATTTAGCAGATATCGGACGGGAGAATCATTTGCGCTGTAGCCGACCAGGACGAGATGAAAGATTCGAGCTGCATCGTAGAGGAAGGAAGTGATTGAGTGACGTCGGAGGTATGCATCGCCAAAATCTTGGTCCGTCAGGATAAGCGCTGACCCTTTTTCCCGTTTCCACGATAGCTTTCCGTGTATGTGGAGAATCCCATTGAAGTCTGTGCTGCGGCTTGGATTAGGAATTTCCCCCAAAGCGTATGAATCAGAGGAGCAGCGTAGTCTTCTCGCTGCTTCGCTTAAAAGACGATCGAAATTGGTTGTTGCTAAAAGCGTCTGTCCGAACCGTTGCCCTAGGTGGATCAGAGCATCATGAATTGAATTCGGCTCTATTGTTCGGGCTAGGATATCGATAGCCGCTCGGCGCATCGTGCTTTGCCTATTGGGATCACCGTCGATACGACGCTCTAGCATCCCTAAGACGACATCGTATTCGCGCTGACAAAGGAATTTCAGTTCAGTACGCTGCTGATGGCTCAATAACTGAGGAGCCCTGTCCCAAGTCGGACCACCTTTTGTCTGTACAGCTTTGATAGCGTCCGCCATCGCGGGGTCGACGATGTCGTAGATATCCGCGGCTAAGCCTCCGAAATCGGGTAAATTCGAAGGGGCGGGATAGGATGCTCCAGCTCCAACTATGAAGAGAACTTCACCTCGGTCTCGGGCCAACAATAGATCTTCCGGCAATGTAGGCAGGTCGGTCCCAAGGTAGACTTCATTAGACATTCAATATCCTAAAGTTCGGCTCATGGTTGTACGATAACCTCGATTCGAACAATACCAGAGGCTGCATCACTTTGGATATCTGAATACGCCGGCTTAGCCTTTTTGGAGTTGATGACTGCTATTGCCGCAAATTTGATCACGGCTATCACGTCTTCCACTACAACCGCGCCACCCGCCGCAAATGCTCCGCGGTGGTCGTCGCAAACCCGAAAAACTCCAGATAGGCCGGTATCTGCTCAAACAGCATATCCGTCCCCACCTGATACCGGCACCCTCGCTCCCGCGCCGCCGCCAGAAACGGCGTGATCTCCTCCTTCATCACCACCTCACCAACGAAAGTCTCCGGCGATAGCCGCGCCACATCCACCGGCAGCGGATCATCCTTGCGCATGCCGAGCGGCGTGGCGTTGATGACGATGTCGAATCCTTCGGGGTCGCTGGAGCCTGTCGTGACCCTGGTTGCGGGGTACCAGGTGTTGAGGCGGGTTTTCAGGCCTTCGAGCGCGGCCCTGTTGTCGTCGTGGAGGGCGAGGTGGCCGATTTGGGCGGAGGCGAGCGACGCTGCGATTGCCGAGCCGACGCCGCCGGCGCCGATGAGGAGGGCTTTGGCGCCTGATATCGTCTGGCCCTTGCGCTTGAGGCCGCGTACGAAACCTTCGCCGTCGAACATGTCGCCGATCAGTCTTCCGTCGGGGCCGAGTTTGATGGCGTTGCAGGAGCCGGCGACGCGGGCGTTGGTGGAGATTTCGTCGAGCAGATCCATGGTCGGGATCTTGTGCGGCATGGTGATGAGGGCGCCGTGGATGTTGGAGAGGCGGAAGACGAGTTTCAGGAAGGCGGGGTAATCTTCCGGCCGGCAGCCCATCGGCACGACGACGGCGTCGATGCCCTGTTCCTCGAAATAGGGATTGTAGATCAGCGGCGCCTTGAAGCTTTCCGTCGGGTAGCCGAGATGGGCGATCAGCCTTGTTGTGCCGCTAATCATGGGATTTGCCTTTTAGGAATATAGTCCTTCCGGTGCTGGCGGAGGCCTTGATCGCCTCGATGACCTGGAGCGTGGCGAGGCCTTCCCGGCCGCTGACGAGTGGGGTGGCCGTACCTTCGATGACATCGCAGAAATGCTGGAGCTGCAGGGTGAGCGGGTCGGCCGGGGTGACGGGCAGGCGCTCTTGCGTCAGCTTCGCGCGCCAGTCGGGGCGGCCTTCATTGCTCCAGAGGGTGAGATCGGGGATCGTGAGCGCGCCCTCAGTGCCGCCGATCTGGTAGCAGGACTGGTTTTCCCTGGGGAAGCCGGGATTTTCGCCCGAGGTCCGCTCCCAGCTCCAGGGCGAGGGCACGGCGTCGGTGGCGCTGAGTGTGGCGAGTGCGCCGTTTGTAAAACGCAGGAGCACGACGGCAGTATCCTCGACCGCATGGCCGCGCGCGGCATTGCTTTCCATCGCATGCACGCTTTCGACTTCGCCAATGAGATGGCGGAAGAGGTCGACATCATGGATGAGGTTGATGAAGATCGGCCCGGCGCCGGGTTCGCGGCGCCATCTAGCCTCGAAATAGTCATCGGGCTTGGCGACCCAGAAGCTGCCGTGGACGGAGCGGATGCGGCCGAGCCGGCCGCTTTCCATCAGGCGCTTGGCTTCCCGGATGATCGGGTTGTGGCGGCGGTGGTGGCCGACGAGGACGGGCACGCCGGCTTCTTCCGCGCGGCCGACAAGGCCGGCTGCGGCCGCCGCATCGTCGGCAACAGGCTTTTCGATGAGGACGGGGATGCCGGCTGCCACCACGTCGTCAGCATTTGCCACATGCAGCTGGTTGGGGGTCGCGACGATGACGCCATCGGGGCGGTCTTGGGCGAGCGCCTCGGCAAGGCTCGCAAACCAGGGCAGGCCGTTTGCGCGGGCTTCGTCACGAGCGGCGGGCGAGGGGTCGATGATGGCGGCAAGGGTGGTGCGCGGCTCGGCCAGCACGCCTTCGATATGGCGCTTGCCGATCAGCCCGGCGCCCATGACGGCGATAGCAAGGGGGCGTTTTGACATGGAGCTTCTCCCGGTCTTCGCTCAGGGCTAGTTGCGCAGGATTTCGCCGAGGAATTTGCGGGTGCGCTCGTGGCGGGGATTGGTGAAGAATTCCGCCGGGTGCGCCTCTTCCACGATCGCGCCGCTTGCCATGAAGATCACCCGGTTGGCGACCTGGCGCGCAAAGCCCATTTCATGGGTCACGCAGATCATCGTCATGCCTTCCTCGGCAAGGCTGATCATCGTATCCAGCACTTCCTTGACCATCTCGGGGTCTAGTGCGGAGGTCGGCTCGTCGAAGAGCATCACCTTGGGGCGCATGCAGAGCGCGCGCGCGATCGCCACGCGCTGCTGCTGGCCGCCCGAGAGCTGCACCGGATATTTCTCCGCCTGTTCGGAGATTTTTACGCGGGCCAGCAGGGTCCGCGCCCGCTCTTCGGCTTCGGCCCTGGCGACGCCGAGTGCGCGCATCGGCGCCAGCATGCAGTTCTGCAGCACGGTCAGGTGCGGGAAGAGGTTGAACTGCTGGAAGACCATGCCGACCTCGCGCCTGATCGCGTCGATCGCCTTGGCCTGGTTGCCGAGCAATATGCCGCCGACGCGGATCTCGCCCTTCTCGTAGGTCTCCAGATGGTTGATGCAGCGGATCAGCGTCGATTTTCCGCTTCCCGAGGGGCCGCAGAGCACGATGCGCTCGCCCTTGTGCACATCGATATTGATATCGTGCAGGGCCTGGAAGGCGCCGTACCATTTCTCCACATGGCTCATGGTGATCATGGTTTCGCCAATCATGTTCTGATTGGGGGATGGAGCGGGAACATTGGTCATGGTCTTGGTCCGGTTTCGCTAGGGCGCGGCATCAGCGCGCATGGGCCGCGTTGAAGCGCCGCTCCAGGCGGGCGCCGAGGACGGTCAGCGGGCAGCACATCAGGAAATAGAGGATGCCGACGATGCCGAAGACGGTGAGCGGCTGGAAGATCTGGTTGGAGATGATGTTGCCGGCCCGCGTCAGCTCCGTGAAGCCGACGATCGAGGCGAGCGAGGTGCCCTTGATGAGCTGCACCAGGAAGCCGATCGTGGCCGGCAGCGAAATGCGCAGCGCCTGCGGCAGGATGATATCCTTCATGCGCGAGACATATTTGAGGCTCAGCGCCTTGGCTGCCTCCGTCTGGCCGCGCGGCACGGCTTCGATCGCGCCGCGCCAGATCTCGCCGAGATAGGCGCTGGCATGGAGCGTGAGGCCGATCGCCACCGCCTCCCAGGCGTCGAGCTTGAAGCCGATGAGGGCCAGCCCGTAATAGGTGACGAAGAGCTGCATCAAGAGCGGCGTGCCCTGGAAGACGGCGATATAGGCCGAAGTCAGCCGCTCCAGCCACGGCATGCCCGAGGTGCGGGCGAGCGCCACGGCAAGGCCGGCGAGGCAGCCGCAGACGAAGCCGACGGCGGAGAGAAGAACGGTCCATTTCAGGCCGATCAGAAGGAAGATGAATTCTTCGCTGCCCATGGTGCCCTCACTTGACCGGATAGGTGAAATAACGGGCCGAGAAGAGCGCGAAGAGGCGCATCATCAGCCAGGAGATGACGAGGTAGAACACGGTGATGGTGAAATAGACCTCGAAGCTACGGAAACTGTCGGATTCGATGCGCTGCGCCACCGAGGTCAGCTCATAGGCGGAGATCGCCGAGCAGATGCTGGTCGACAGCGTCAGGAGCACGAACTGGCTGGTCAGCGACGGGTAGATCGCCCTCAGCGCCGGCTTCAGGATGATCAGCCGGAACACCTGCACCTTGTGCAGGCCGAGCGCCAGGCCCGCCTCCATCTGCCCCTTGGGAATGGATTGCACGCCGCCCCTGATGATCTCGATCGCATAGGCGCCGCCATTGATGCCGAGCGCGATGATGGCCGTCGGCGTCGGGGCGAGCCTGATGCCGATCAGCGGCAAGGCGAAGAAGAGAAAGAAGATCTGCACCAGGAAGGGCGTGTTGCGGATGAGCTCGACAAAGCCGATCACCAGCCAGCGCAGCGCCTTGATATGCGAATCCCGCAGCGCCACGCCGCCGATGCCGATGATGACGGCAAGCACCATGCCGCAGAGCGCCAGCAGGAACGTGCCGAGACAGCCGAGAATCAGGCTCGGCAGGCCATCGATGACGGGCGTGAAATCCAGTTGATAGTTCATGCTGCTTTCGCCGCTCCCACCATTCCGGCCATCGCCTCGATCGCCAGCTCATAGCCGCGGGCGCCGAAGCCGATCATGATGGCGGTGGCGACACGCGAGATCAGGGATTTATGGTAGATCTCCTCGCGGGCATGGACATTGGAAATATGCAGCTCGATCTTCGGCGCATCGAAGGTTTTGAGCGCATCGAGCAGGGCAATCGAGGTGAAGGTGTAGGCGGCGGGATTGATGATGATGCCGCAGGCCTCTTTCCGGGCCTGATGCACGCTTTCCACCAGCTCGCCCTCGAAATTGGTCTGGCGGAAATCGATCTCGAAACCGAGGCTCTTCGCCTTCGCCAGGCATTTTTCCCTGATATCGGCAAGGGTGGTGGAGCCGTAGATGGCAGGCTCGCGCTCGCCGAGCAGGTTGAGGTTCGGTCCATTGAGGACGAAGATGGTTCTGGTCATGTCGCGCACCTCGAACGGGAAGGGCTTCAGGCATAGGGGTGGCGTGGACGGGCATCGAAATGCCCGCCTTCATGCTCGGATTGTCAGAGGCTATGGCTCAGCCGGCCGTGAACGAAATGCCTTCGAGGCTCTTCGGGAATTCCGGAACCGGCACCTTCATCCACTTGTCGTAGATCACCTTCAGCTCGCCATTGGCCTTGATCTTGTCGATGAAGGCATTGATCGAGGCGTTGAGTTCCTTTTCGCCCAGACGCGTGCAGGCGCCGTTATAGAGCTTCTGGAATTCCAGCTTGTTTTCGAATTCGCCGGGGCGGGCCTTTTCCACGCGGTCCATGTAGAAGATGTTGCCGCCGAGCGCGTCGACCTGGCCGGAAACCAGCGCCTGGACGCTTGCCGCATCGCCGTCGAAGCGGCGGATGGTGGCGGTCGGCGGGGCATTCTTGGTGACCTGCGTGTCCTGTGCGGCACCCTTGGCGACGGAAATGGTCAGGTTCGCCATATCGTCGTTGGTCTTGATCGACTTGTTCTTGGGGCCGATCAGCACGATGGCATTGGCATTGTAAGGCTGGCTGAACTGCACCGCCTTGGCGCGATCCGGCAGCATTGCCATGGTGGCGAAGAGCACGTCGACGCGGCCCGAGGTCAGCGCCGGAATGCGGTTGTTGACTTCGAGCGGCACGAATTCGACCTCGACGCCGAGTTCCTTGGCATAGGCTGCAGCCATATCGGCATCAAAGCCATCCTGCTTGCCGGCGCTGGTGACGAAACCCCATGGCGGGTTGTCGCCCTGGATGCCGACGATCAACTTGCCGCGGGCCTTGATTTCATCGGGGGTGACGGCAGCGGCCGGGTTTGCAAGACCTATGGCGGCCACAAGAGCGGCGGCACCCAGCATGGCGCCACGCCGCGTCAGCAACGACTTCAGCATTGGAATTCTCCTCCTTTTTGGCGGCCGCCTAAAGCAGCCTCACAGTCATCCTCTCCCGACTGTTCTCATCATGTTTGCCAGAGGCGCGCTCATAAATCAACATAGTTTTTGAAAATCATATGAGACTTTTGATTTGATCAATTGAATTGAAATCCTCACGACATTCGCCATAATGCCCTCAGGAGGGTCGATGGCTTTGTCCATCGTGGCCCGAACGAGGAGGATGCTTGGTATGAAGACCTCGATTGCGACGGTGACGCTGTCAGGCGAATTGCCGGAAAAACTCGAAGCGATCGCGCGCGCCGGCTTCGACGGCGTGGAGATTTTCGAAAACGACTTCCTGGCCTTCGACGGCAGCCCGGCCGATGTCGGGCGCATGGCGCGCGATCTCGGCCTCACCATCACGCTTTTCCAGCCCTTCCGCGATTTCGAGGGCATGCCGGAGAGTTTGCGCAGCCGCACTTTCGACCGGGCCGAGCGCAAGTTCGACATCATGCAGGAGCTCGGCACCGACATGGTGCTCGTCTGCTCCAATGTCTCGCAGGCGGCGCTTGGCGGCATCGACCGGGCGGCGGCCGATTTCCGCGAGCTCGGGGAGCGGGCGGCAAAACGCGGGTTGAAAGTGGGATACGAGGCGCTTGCCTGGGGCCGCTTCGTCAACGACCATCGCGACGCCTGGGAGATCGTGCGCCGCGCCGATCATGAGAATGTCGGGCTGATCCTCGACAGTTTCCACTCGCTGTCGCGCAGGATCGACATCAATTCCATCCGCTCGATCCCGAAGGAGAAGATCTTCATCGTGCAGCTTGCCGATGCGCCGCTGATCGATATGGACCTGCTCTACTGGTCGCGGCACTTCCGCAACATGCCGGGCGAGGGCGATCTTCCCGTCACCGAATTTACCGAGGCCGTGGCCTCCACAGGCTATGACGGTTTCTTCTCGCTGGAGATCTTCAACGACCAGTTCCGCGGCGGCTCGACACGGGCGATCGCCGCCGATGGCCACCGCTCGCTGATCTATCTGGCCGATCAGATCCGCCGCAAGGTGGAGACCTCAGTCGGCATCGACATGCCGGCGCGCGCCGCCGTCAAGGGCGTCGGCTTCATCGAATTCGCGACCGATGACGAGGAGGCGGTGGAGCTTGTCGGCATTCTCGAAGCGCTCGGCTTCCGCAAGGCGGCGGTGCATCGCTCGAAGAAGGTGACGCTGTTCCAGCAGGGCAATATCCGCATCCTCATCAATGTCGACCCCGAAGGTTTTGCCAATGCCGCCTATGCCGTGCACGGCACATTCGCCTATGCGATGGCGCTCGTCGTCGAGGATGCGGCGCAAGCCTATGCGCGGGCGCTGGCGCTCGATGCCGAGCCCTTCACCCAGGCGGTCGTCGAAGGCGAATTGCAGCTGCCGGCGATCCGCGGTGTCGGCGGCGGGCTGATCTACCTGATCGACGAGAAAAGCCCGCTTGGACGCTTTTCCGAGATCGATTTCGAGCCGGTGCAGGATAAGAGCGCGGTCGAGGATGCCGGCCTCAGGCAGGTCGATCATATCGCTCAGACCGTCTCCTATGATGAGATGCTGACCTGGCTGCTCTTCTACACCTCGATCTTCGAAACCCGGAAAACTCCTGTCGTCGATATCATCGACCCGTCAGGCGTTGTGCGCAGCCAGGTAATCGAGAACGAGGCGGGCACGCTTCGCATCACCATGAACGGCGCCGAAAACCGCCGCACGCTCGCCGGCCATTTCATCGCAGAGAAATTCGGCTCCGGCATCCAGCATCTGGCGTTTTCCACTGACGATATCTTCGCCACGGCCGAGCGCCTGCGCGCGAAAGGCTTCAAGCCGCTGCCGATTTCGCCCAATTATTACGACGATGTGGAAGCCCGCTTCGGCCTGGAGCCGGAGCTGACCGAGCGGCTGAAGGCGGAAAACATCCTCTATGACCGGGATGGGGAGGGCGAGTATTTCCAGCTCTATAGCGGGACTTACGGGGAGGGCTTCTTCTTCGAGGTGGTGGAGCGGCGGAGCTATCGCGGTTACGGGGCGCCGAACGCGATTTTCAGGATTGCAGCGCTGAAGAAGCAGATGAGGCCGGAGGGGGTTCCGAGGGATGCGGGGTGAGGTGGGTGCTCTCGCTTGTGGAAGGGATTATTCTATCGAGCGTTCGTGTCCATGGCCCCCTCATCCGACCCTTCGGGCCACCTTCTCCCCGCTGGGGAGAAGGGGAGGCCGCGCCGGTTCCGCGTGTTCAAAGGCGTCGCGAGGCACGTCCCCTCGCCCCATCGGGGAGAGGGCTAGGGTGAGGGGGCTCCGGGCGCTACGGAAGCAATAATCAGCGCCGACAAACCCGCAAACTGCACCCCATATCTCCGGCCCGGAATGATCTCAGCCGCTCACCCAATCCGCCCACTCTTCAGCACATGCGCCACACCACTCTGCACATGCCGCCGAATAACCGCCCTGGCTCCTTCGACATCCCGCTTCAGCGCCAGCTCGAACAGCAGCTTGTGATCATCCACCACGGCCTGTCCGCGAAAACTCTGCGCCAGCATGTGATATCTCAGAAACCGGTCGAAGACCGAAGACAGCGTCGCCATCAGCGTCGCCGAATTGCAGGCGGAGACGATCGCCTGATGAAACTCCCAGTCATAGCGCACCCAGTCGACGGTGCGTGACGCATCGCCCCCAAGCAGCTTCCGCTCGGCGGCCGCAAGCTTGTGGTGGGCAGCGACGATGCGGCCTTCCCATTCCAGGTTGCCGGCGGCAAAGGAAAGGCCGATCGCATGGGTTTCGAGCACTGTCCTGAGATCGGCAAGCTCCTCCAGCTCCTTGATCGAGGCCGGGCTCACCTCGAAACCGCGCTGGCCCTCGGCGAGCACGAGGTTTTCCATCGCAAGGCGGCTCAGGATTTCGCGCAGCGACGAGACGCTGATCGAATAATGTTCGCGCGCCTGTTCGAGCTTGATCCTGGTGCCGGGCGCCAGCGCGCCGGAGATGATATCCTGCCGGACCTGCCGGAAGACGACGTCGCTGATCGTCTCGGAGGCTTCGCTTGCCATTTTCGGCACGGGTTTTTCGCTGCGCATCAGGCCGTCATCCCCTGGCCTGCGCAGGCAGGGCCGACAGCAGCCCCCGGCCGAGCGCATGTTCGACGCCTGCCTGAATATGCCGCTGCAGGATCTCCTTGGCGGTCTTGCTGTCGCGCTTGAGGGCCGTCTCCAGCAGTTGCCGGTGCTCCTCTTCCGCCACGTTGCCGCGATAGGAAAGCGCCACCATCTGATAGCGCAGGTATTTGTCGAAGACGGCCGAATGCGTTTCCATCAGCAGGCGCGAGCCGCAGGCGGCAATCAGCGCCTGGTGAAACTCCCAGTCATAGCGCTTCCAGTCCTCGGCCTGGTTGGTATCGCCCGTCGCCATGATCTTTTCCATGCGCGCCAGCTTGTAATGGGCCGAAACGAGCTGCGCCTCCCATTCCACATCCCCCTGTTCGAAGGATTGTTCCAGCGCATGTTCCTCGAGCAGCAGCCGGAGTGCGGCAATCTCCCTGAGATCGGCGACGGAAACGCCCGCCACCTCGAAGCCGCGCTGCCCTTCGGCAACAACGAGGCCTTCCGAGGTCAGCCGGTTCAGGATTTCGCGCAGCGTGCTGACGCTGGTGCCATAGGCGCTCTTGAGATTTTCGAGCTTCAGCTTCTGTCCCGGCGCAAGCCGGCCGAAGATGATGTCGGCGCGAATCTGCCGGTAGCCACTCTCGGCGACGGTTTCCTCGATATCTTCCTGCCGCATGCTTGTCTCCGAGATTTTGCATTTCCTCCTATATAGCGGGAGAACTAGGGTGGGCACAACGGAAAACGGATTTTGGCGCAAGCAGCGGGTGAGGCGAAATGCTGCAGGGCGGCAACTGCCTGCGGACCGGCCTTTTAGAGCGGGCTTCACGTTAGGCAAGGTTTGTGAGGTAATGTGTCCTGAAACATTACAAAGGCTTGACTATTATCTTAACCATGGTTCCATTGTGCGACGCAGCATATGGAGCAACGATGGAACTTTCGTCAAAACTCGTGAAATCCGTTGCCTACGACCCGTCGACAGGGGTCCTCGACATCGAGATTCGCCTCAAGGGCCACCGCCGCTATTTCAACGTGCCGCCGGTCGTCTATGAAAACCTGATTACGGCCACGTCGCCCGGCTGGTATTACACGCGCCATATCCGCGATGCCTATCCGCGCTCGGCCGAAGGTGCCGACGGACGCGCAAAACAGATGTTTCGCATGGTCACCGGCAAGCGCGGTCAACTGTCGTGAGCGCGCCCGCAACACATTGACAGGATAGAAGGCCGGATCGTCTGGTCCGGCCCGAAGGCCCCTGGTGTCAGGGGCTTGCGCGGTGCGGCGAATCCGGCGAGCATCCTGATATGCCGACCCTCAAACAACTCTCCATCGCCCTTGGCCTCCTGACCAGCGACCATGCCCCCATTCCCGATGAGGACGGATGGAAGAACTATGTCTGGCGCGTCCAGGCAGCGCAGGAATGCCTTTCCTCCGAGGATGGATATTGCAAGCTCGTCGAGGACAAGTGGGATTGGAAGCGGCCGCAATATTACAGCTTCTCTTTCCGCGCCGACCCGAAGACGAATTCCGTCATGTCGCGAATCACGCTGAAGAACGAAGATCCTGACGATGACGACCAGGTCTGCGTCGTCGCGACCTTCCTCAATGCGGCCGGCGAGGAGATCGGCATCTTCTTCGCCAACTGGCGCGCGCTGCCCGGCCGCTCCTATACGCGCGAGGCGCCGATCTGGCTGACCACCGATGTCCGCGACATCGCCACCGTCGCCGTCGGCACCAAGCAATGCGACGTGAAGGCGATGGCGGATGCCGCAAATTTCTACAGGATCCGGCTCGAGCTGAAGCAGCGCTGACGGGCATTTCCGCAGGGCTTGCGATGGCACCGGGCCGATATGCCGAACGGGGGATGGCGTGACCTATCATTTCAGACTTTGTCTTCTTACAGCAATTCTTGCGATCGCTTCCGCGGGCCTTGTTTCTCCGGGCTCCGCCGCAGCCGAGGAGGTGCCGGCCGTCTGGAAGAAATCCATGACGAACGATCCGGCGACGAACCACTATGTCGCCGAGGCGATGAAGCCGCTCGACAATCCGGATGCCCAGACATTGAGAGTGGTGAAGCTCGCCAATTCGCTCGCCACGCTCTGCAGCGGCGCATCGCTCAACAAGAAGGCGCTCTACGCCTACATGACCGAGACGCGCTTTGCCGAGATCAAGGGCACGGCCTATAACGAGGCGGCCTTCCTTGCCGACAGCACGTTCCGCTATTTCGACTACCGCGCGCTTGCCCATCTCTGCGCGGGAAGCGCCTATCTCTTCGGCCCGAAGGGGCATCTGGCACCAGGGCTTCTCAAGTCCGGCAAGGGCAAGCCGAAGGCGAGCTACGATCCCGACAATCCCTTCATAACACTGCCGCCGCTGGTGCGCAGATCCTGAAAGCCGGCACGAGGCGGCAGCGGTGGGCGAGGGGTGGCTACAGTTCTATTGAAAGTCACCCTCCGATGGCGGCGGAAGCACATAGCCGGGATTGCCGATCCTGCCGCCCTTTCGGACGCCGATCGTTCCCGTCGGGCGCGGGTCAGCCTGCTCGCCGCGGAATGACGAGACGATCACGACAATCCCGAGCGCAAGCGCAATGAGCGGCGGCGCAATGAAGATGATCAAGAGATAGTGCACTGGCTTCATCGAGTATCGTAGCAGGTGAGGTCTTCACCTGGGCACCGCTTTCCTCTGTCGGTTGCGGTGCGCAAACTCCAGTGGGCTTTCCTGCTGCCCACTCTCGCTTGCCCGCTGCCGATGCTGCAAATCCAGCAGGAGACGAACCCGGATCGTTCCGCCCATCTCCTACCCCGGCTCTCCGTCGAAAGATATAACAACCGTCACATCCCGGCTATAAACGGGGTGTTGGCCTAGCATTGCAGCTAAAGAGGCGGTGGCAAGTAACTATTATGGGCAATTTGTCAAGCTCAGCATCATCAGTAACTATGGGGTTCACCTGGCTATCGCAGGGCGCAGGTGCGCAATAGTCCTTCGCATCGGGAGCAATTCTATTTGGACGCCACAATGACCTGGACTTCCTTTGAATGTCACAAGGTACGGAAGGTAAAGTACAATGAGAGCGACCGGAGCCTCGAGATCCTGTACGCCGATGGCGGCAGCGGCCAGGCAAGCGGCATCACGAAATCCCGCTACGTACAGTTGATGGCCGCTCGACCCGAAGACCGTGACATTTTCTTCCAGAACATCATCGAGCCATATGTCGTCGCCCGCAGGAAGCCTCCGCTCGCTCCTGCCACGATCCTGAAGTTCGTTGCCGCCGCACTGCTGCTGGCCGTGTTCCTGTGGTTTCTTTTCTGAAGCATGTCGCGCAGAAGCGTGTGTAACAAGGACCCAAAGCGCGGCAAGCGGATCACGGAGATCGCGATCGCGCTTTAATTTATCGGCCACATCATAATCGCGGCAAGATCCGCACGTTAAAGTGCGGCGCGCAGACGTGTGCCGCCAGTTTACGGTCACGGCGTGCGGAAAGCAGAAACCTGAAGCGTGGCGGCCCAGTGACTGAGCGCGACACGCTTCGGCAGCGAGGCTCGAAATGACGGATTTTCTGACGCGGTGGCTCCCTTGGGCGATCGCCGGACTAATGCTCTGCGCAGCATCCCAGGCGATTGCCGCTCCTGCCTGCGATCCCGTTCAGGCTCTCGTCGCGCAAACCCCTGTCATCGAACAGTCTCCCGCCCGGGTCATGAAGGCACGCCAGCAGCAGAAAATCTCCGGCGCGCTCGACGTGGCGCTCTTCGGGGATTCGCTGGCGGAGAACTGGGGTCCCAATCTCAAACGGGATTTCGGGGCCGCAAGCGTCGGAAACTTCGGTATCTTCGGCGACCATATCCAGGAGCTCCTCTGGCGCCTGAAGGAAATGCCGCCGGCCATCCAGCCCAAAAACATCGTCCTCATCATTGGAACCAACAACCTGTGGGATGGCTCCTTTGCCCCCTGCGGAGTTTCGCAGGGTGTCGTGGCAGTCGTCGACGAGCTCAGAAGCCGCTGGGCCGACAGCCCGATCTATGTCGTGCCCATCCTTCCGCGCGGATCGGGCTTCACCTTCCGCGCCAAGGATCGTCTGGAAGTGAATGCGGACATCGAACGCGACCTTGCTGGAAAGACCGGCGTGACGCTCGTCAAGATCGACGAGGATGAGCTGACATGCGGCTTCGCCAAGCAGGGGTGCGCGAATTATGCCGTTGATAAACTGCACCTATCTCCGGATGGATACACTATCTTGAGGTCTTCGCTTGAGGAGGCTGGGCTGCGGTAGGTAGGTCGGCAGGACTTGCCAAGGGCTTAAGCTGAAACTGCGGTGGTGATAAAAGGAATTTGCGTCTTCCGGGCGCAGCATTGCTGTATTTCTGCGCTGCAGGAAGCTGGGCGCCCCTCAATTTTGATGGGCGAGGACGCCCTATGGTATCGATATATTTATATGATCTAAAATATTGCTGCGATGCAACAGTATTGGGTATTTGTTAACCAATACTTTGACTTCTGGTTGTGTCTGTGGAAGAAATCCCGCGTGCGCAGATTTTTTGTGGGGTTTTTATGGGAACGCTTGTCCTTACTTATAGCAATACCAATAACTCGTATCTCGGCCAGTTTATTGATGGCACGACGTTTACTGGCGGATCAACCGATCTAACATACATGTCGATCGGAGCTTTTGACACGTCTCTAGGCGTTGTTCTCGGGTCGCAATCCTCGTCAATTCCATATTTCTCCGGTAATGGCGCAATGGACAGCGCCTATGCTTACGACAACGTTTCCGATTCACCGCTAAATGCGAATGTGGCTGCTGAGACGCTCTTCGTGTACGGAGGCAATGGTGATGATCACGTCGAGGCAACTACTTCGGCGTTGGCCTCCATCGTGACGGGCGCAGGCAACGACTATATTTCCACCGTCGGCTCCTTTGGTTCCGTCTCCATAAATGGCGGCGCCGGCGCCGACATAATGATCGGAGGATCGGAGTACGACATCTATGTGGTCGATGATGTTGGCGATCAGGTAATCGACCTCGGCGGCAACTTTGGTTCTCACGATAGCGTTAGCACGACACTCCTGACCTATACTCTCGGGGCGAACATTGAGGACCTCGACCTGCTGGTGGGGGACGCATCGGGTTATGGCAACGAACTCGACAACAACCTCACCGGAAGCGATGGCAATAACATCCTCAACGGCTTCGCAGGCAATAACGTGCTTGAGGGCAGAGGAGGTAACGACAGGTTCCTCGTCACAAGCGACCAATCGCGCAACGCAATCTTCGGCGGCATCGGCGACGATACCCTGGTCTACAAGCAGGGCTTGGGTGGCGGAGAGCTGCCCTGGGCAATCGACCACGGCCAATCGGCATTTTTCGATGGTGAGGACGGTACTGACAACGCTGCGCTCGACTTCTCGCTTGCGCAGCGTGTTACGGCAACCGTCGATGGGGATAAGGTCGTCTACGACATTCTCGGCGCCGACGGCTACCACTCGACAGTCTCGCTGACCTCGGTGGAGCGCGTGAACATCATCGGTTCGGCCGCTGCCGACACGTTCTACGGCACGTCGGGCAATGACTGGATCGACGCCGGCGCCGGTGCCGACACGGTCCATGGCTCGGCTGGCGACGACGGTTACGTCTTCGACAATGCCGGCGATCGCGTCGTCGATGAAGCAGCGGGCGGCGGCACGGATACGATCTGGGCCTCGGTCAGCGTCAATCTCAACGACAACGCCTATGTCGAAAACCTCCGGCTGTCCGGCACTGCCATCAACGGTCTCGGCAACGGCCTTGCCAACATGATCACCGGCAATGCCGGCAGCAATCTCATCGCCGGCGGCGCTGGCAATGACAGCCTCTATGGCAAGGGCGGCGCCGATACGTTCCATTTCAACGAAATGGGTGCTGCCAACAAGGATTCGATCTGGGATTTCGATGCCGACGACAAGATCTCGCTCGGCTCCGTCTTCACCGGTCTCGACAAGGACAATAACGGCGTAGTCGATGACGACGCCTTCCTCGTGCTCGTCAAGAACGGCCCGAAGGTCAGCGGCGATCATGCGGTGCTCACCTACAATGCCGCCACCGGCGTGCTCTCCTACGATCACGACGGCGCCGGCAAGGACGCCGCCCAGGACATCGCCTTCGTCGGCGTCAACAAGGCGTTCTTCGACCATAGCGACATCCTGATCAACAGCTCTCTGCTTGTCTGAGGCGCGCAATTAGCGCACTGGAGACGGCCGGTTTTGACCGGCCGTTTCTGTGGGACGGGCAGGCGGTCAGCCGCGATCTGCCTAGTGCCGAGATGTCTCAATTCACTCCGCTAAGAATTTCCCACATGGCATTTTGACATGTGGTTGCAAACCGTGAAAAAAATCGCCTTTTCGCAGAATTTTCTTGTGAGGATTTAATGGGAACGATCATTCTTACTCAGACTGACGACGAATACTTCGGTCAATTTATCGACGGCACGACATTTACGGGCGGGTCCGCCGATACTTCGCTGGCGATTGGTTCTTTTGATACATCGCTCGGACTTACTCTTGGGACGGGACCTTGGTCGTCGTATTATAGCGGCGACAACACAATGAATCAGGCCTTCTTTAACGGCCAGCTATCTGATGCGCCGCTCAATACCCATGACGTGATTGCCGACCACCTCAGCATTTATGGAGGGAACGGCGATAATCATATCGAAGTGACCTGGGCAAATTTCGCGAACATCCTCACTGGTGCCGGCAATGACTACATCAAGGTCTATGGGGGTCTTAACGCCTTCATCAATGGTGGGGCCGGCGCTGATATAATGATCGGCGGAAACGAGGCCGACACCTACGTCGTTGATGATGTCGGCGATCAGGTTATCGATCTTGGCATAGACTTTGGTTTAGGCGGTTACGATACCGTCAGCACAACGCTGCTAACCTACACACTCGGTACCAATATCGAGAACCTCAATTTGCTCGAGGGCAATGCTTCAGGCTACGGCAACGACCGCGACAATCGTATCTCCGGAAGCGATGGTAACAACATCCTCAACGGCTTCGCGGGCGACAACACGCTTGACGGTAGAGATGGCAACGACACATTCCTCGTCACGAGCGATCACTCCCGCAATTTCATCACCGGCGGTACTGGCGATGACGTGCTGGTGTACAAGCAGGGCCTTGGGGGAGGAGAAGACCCTATGGCCTTCGCTCATGGTCAATCGGCATATTTTGACGGCCAGAACGGCAACGACTCTGCCGCGCTCGACTTCTCCCTCGCCCAGCACATCACCGCAACTGCAACCGGCAGTATGGTCATCTATGACATCCTCGGCGCCGACGGCTACCACTCCACCGTTTCGCTGACCTCGGTGGAGCGCGTGACGATCGTTGGTTCATCAGGCAGCGACACGTTCTACGGCACATCGGGCAAGGACTGGATCGATGCTGGCGCCGGTGCGGACAGGATCTATGGATCGGCAGGCGACGATGGTTATGTCTTCGACAATGCCGGCGATCGCGTCCTCAACGAAGCAGCAGGCGGCGGCACGGATACGATCTGGGCCTCGGTCAGCGTCAATCTCAACGACAACGCCTATGTCGAAAACCTCCGGCTGTCCGGCACTGCCATCAACGGCATCGGCAATGGCCTTGCCAACATGATCACCGGCAGCGCCTCCTCCAACATCATCGCCGGCGGCGCCGGCAATGACAGCCTTTACGGCAAGGGTGGCGCCGATACGTTCCATTTCAACGAAATGGGCGCAGCCAACAAGGATTCGATCTGGGATTTCGATGCCGACGACAAGATCTCGCTCGGCTCCGTCTTCACCGGTCTCGACAAGGACAATAACGGCGTTGTCGACGATGACGCCTTCCTCGTGCTCGTCAAGAACGGTCCGAAGGTCAGCGGCGATCATGCGGTGCTCACCTATAATGCCGCCACCGGCGTGCTGTCCTACGATCACGACGGCGCCGGCAAGGATGCCGCCCAGGACATCGCCTTCGTCGGCGTCAACAAGGCGTTCTTCGACCATAGCGACATCCTGATCAACAGCTCTCTGCTGGTCTGAGAAACGCAACAGCTACCGCATCTGAAACGGCCGGCTTTTGCCGGCCGTTTTTCGTTGTCCGGCGGGCGGCTGGGGGCCGTCGCCAAACCACCGCGTGCAGCGGCACGAGTTTTGCAAGGTTACCGATATGTTAGTTGGTCGGGAACCAAGCGTAATGAAATGGGACACTTCTGCATCGTTCGATCCTGTCATCCTTGTCTTCAAGGATGGAAACAGGCGTTTGATTGTCCGAACGGTCGGGGAAGCCGCCAACGCGTTGATGAGGGAATGGCCGTCCGATGACGGGGAGGAATTCCTGGCGGCCGTGAAGGCCTGCCTGGACGTGATGACCGGCAGGGCTGACCCTGACCAGCTCAGGGGCGCCATCATCCGGGCCGCGGACGAAGCGGGCGTTACGGCCCTTACCGTTCTTCACTGACGGGAAGGAACGCGCCGGCGATTGACTGATAGCGGCGAAGGGGGTAGGGACCCGCCGCCATGCTCAGCCTTATGAGGTGGTATGGGGGAGGCCCGGTCAGCACGAGGGGTCGGGTCTCTGCCTGCCCTACATATTCCGGCGAAACCCGCTTGAAAATCCGCGATCACAAATTATCTCGAATCCCGATTTCCATACTGGAGGGATCGAATGATTGAACGTCACGTAAGCGGGCGCGATCAACCGATGACATCGGAAGACCTCGCCATTTGCCAGCGCGTACTGGATGCCGTGAAGGCGGAATTCCAGCTTGACAAGGATGACGAGGAGACGGTGCGCATCGCCGCGATCACGATCGAACTGTACCGTCAGGGCGTCCATAATTTCGATCAGCTGAGAGCGCTGGTATTTGCTGCCAGAGGCAAGGGCTGACGGGAACTTTCCGGCACCTTTGCAGTCTATAGCGCGTGGATCGCGCGGCCGATGCGCGTCTCCTTGACCCTTCAATCGCTTCGGCCGTGTGGTTCCACCGTTCCTCACAGAGGCTTGCCCGCTTCGGCGGGCTTCTTTTTGCCAGACCGCCGGCGCTGATCCTCGCCCAAGATGATGGTGGCATGTGGGACTTTAGTCCGATTGAAGATGGCGATCGGCGCATTAATTGTTCCTCCACTGATGCCTCCAGAGTCAGTACGAAAAGGGTGTCTCTCCCTGACCGGAAGCGCCCTTTTCAAATCCTTCTCCTGAGATGCCCGCCAAACACCCCTTGGCGGGCTTCGTTGAGGCGCGGATGGCGCCGCCCGCCGACGATCTGCGGCGGGGATTGACCCCCAGCCCGGCAAAAGAGGGTGGGACGGCAGGTATTTAACCTTACCGGTTGACCTTGATCAGACATTCTCCCGAGCGCGATGCATTGCGCGATTTACGTGAAATTTGCAGCCTGATACCGCTGCCTCACGGTTGAAGTTTCCGGAGTGAGATGGAATGAGCATCGAGCAGTTATTCGAGGAAGCAGCAGAGCTCGAGCGGCTTTTTGAAGAAGAGCCGCAAGTTCACGACATCGACGAGCTGATACAGGCCGCTGTTGTGACCAAGAGCGAGCTTTCAGAGGGCAGGATCGTCAAGGAAGCGATTCCGCCCGGACGCGCAGACATGCGGGAAGGCGGGGCTAGGTCCATGAAAGATGAGAGCCAACCGACACCTCTCTCCCGCCCGAAGGCCGGCCCGCAGCCCGTCGTTCGCCGAGCTTCTGCCGCATCCGTTGCCTGGCATGCGGGCGTAGCTTCCATCGCAAGGCTCTTCGGCAGGAAGGCTCTGGCCGGCAGATGTCGGTAGGAGTGCCGGGATCGGTCAGCTGATTTCAGTGGTGCTGCGAGCCGCCAGTCACCGGCTTTGCGAGTATGTCGAGCGTGGTCGATTGATCACGAGGCGCTACGAGGCAGACCTGAATATGCCAGCCGAAGAAAGTATCCAATTGCAGGAGCAATGACCGGTTTCGAATTTCCCAGCGGCCAGATTGCGGGGCGTTGCCGGCGGCTGACGGTGAGCCAAGAGTGCCCGGTGAGGCACGGCTTCATATCAGTGGAACTTTTCGAGAAGGACGATGCTTTCGCCAGATCTTCCTAGCCATTCAGATGCCCCGTAAGCGAAGCCTCCCGAATACTCATCAAGAAAAATCCTGTCCTCCTTAGCGATATTGGGGCGCGCGAACCGCCAAAACGCTTTGAAATCCTCGTTGGAAATCCAGTTTAACGGTGACCCGAGACTGGCTTCGACACAGCGGACCGGCCCGGTCTTAACGATCAAATCCACTTCTTCGAGCGTTAAATCTCGGAGCTTCGTGCCAAAGAAGCCATCGTCATCCCACAGCAGGTCGATTGGCATTTGGCGGATTTTTGAACGTGCATTCATCATGGGGCTAGCTAGAGGTCTTCACGTTCTACTGTCAATCGATGATCGGGCGGTGGATCTACAGATCGCCGCTGGCGACTACTGACGAAAAGCGCTGGAGTAGGTTCGCCTTAGGTCGTGTTGACAAAGTGGGGCAGCCATATCTTCGCCGCCGCGATTGCTAGGACGCTGCGAATGAGATTTTGGTCTTGTCGCAGCGGGTGGGATCCGGCGGAACTGTTTGATTCGATTGAACATCCGTTCGATGCGATTTCGGTCCTTGTAAGCATGATAGTCGCAAGCCGGTGGGTTCTTGCGCCCTGCGCGAGGCGGAATATAGGTCTGCGCAGCGCCGAGGCCGATGAAGCTGTGGCCGAGGCCCATGACCTTGAGCGGTTGGACCGGATGGAGGTGCGGCGGCGCTTCCTCCAGCCGGTTCGGCATCAATGGGAGGCAGCCTGCGGGTGAAAGGTTGAAGGGGTGAAATGGAGGTGCCCCAATCTCCCTCATTCCCTCCTCGTGCCGGCACGAGGGATGTCACAGGAATCCAGCCACCGCGCGTCTGCGCGGTGAATGACTCATTTGTCGTGAAGGACGAAAGAACCTTTCCTGCTCAAGGACTTGAGCAGGCTGGATCCCTGTGACGAGCACAGGGATGAGGGGTGGAGAGGTGGTGCCGCTGCCACAAGCGAGCCTTGTGTCATGGGCTTCAAGATCGTCTCGGCGCGAACTCCAGCTTTATGCACAGCACGAGAATCCCAGGAAACGCGGTTACTCTAGAACCGTTCAGCCCGCAGCAAAGACCCATCCATTGAAATATGAAGCGCCTTGGAACCGAAGCGAGGAAGAGATCACCGAATGCTCTCCCGCTTCCTCGTGCCTCCGCGGTTGACCGCGAAAGCCGTTGTCACATGGGATGGTGGATCGAGCCCCTACCGCCCCACCTCGATCCGTCCCTTCATGTTCGGATGATACCGGCAGAGATAGTCGAACGCTCCGTCCCCCTTTACCACCATGGACCCCGACTTGCCCGCCGGGATCACCACATCGAAATTGCCTTTCGATGTCGCGGTGTGATCCATCACATCCTTGTTGTGCCAGAGGATCGTATCGCCCGGCTGCGCCTTTACCACCGCCGGCTCGAACGCCAGCTTTTCGATGGTCACCTCGATCGTGGCAGCGCTTGCGGCCGTCCCGAGAAGGGAAAGGCCGGCCGCAAGGCAAAGTCCAGGCAGGATCGCCATGGCGGTCATGACACTCATGACCTTCATTTCAGCATCGAAGCAACATGCTCGGCATGCTGCTCATGGCCTTCGAAGAGTTTCAGGCCGGTTTCGAGCAGGCTCTTCAGGTCCGGGTTCTGCGCGGCCGGGATCAGCGTTGTCTTCAGGGCGTTGTTGACCGCCTTGTGATAGGCGACCTCATTGTCGACATAGGCCTTGTCAAAGGCGGCGCCCTTCAGTTTGGAGAGTTTCTCCCGCTCCTTTTTCGCATCGGCACTCAGCGATTTGCTGGTATCATTGTCTTCAGGCGTCACCTTCAGCTTCTTGACGAGATCGAGCGCCTGCTTGTTGACGGCCTCGTGGTCGCGGATCATGTCCTTGGCGAAGGCAACGACCTGCTTGTCTTTCGATTTCTCGACCGCCTGCTTGGCCGCCTCGATGTCGATGACGCCGGCCGTATAGGCGATATGGGCGATCTGCGGATCGGTGGGGGCTGGCCCGGCGGCAAGGGCTGCGGGCGCGGAGAGCGCCATGGCGGCGAGGGCGGCGATAAGGTGTTTGTGCATCTGGTCCTCCATCCGGCAGATAGGTGCCGGTCGATGTTTCCTACGCAGGATTGGATGCCGGTATCGGGCTGGCGTTCCCGAAAGATTTTTTCGCGATGCCGGGAACCTTTGGCTTGCCCCGGCATCCAATGCGGAAAAAGGATGAGCCATGACGTTTCAGGCAGAGATATCGCTGGCGGATAGAAGCGACCCCGAGCTGGTGGCGCTGGCGCTGGCGAACGATATCAGGGGTTTCCGCGCCATCATGCGGCGCTATAACCGGCGACTCTTCCGCGTTGCCCGCGGCATCCTGCGCGACGATGCGATGGCGGAAGACGCGCTGCAGGATGCCTATCTCAAGGCATTCCGGCACCTGGCCGATTTCCAGGGCGCCAGCGCCTTTTCCACCTGGCTGACGCGCATCGTCATGAACGAGGCGCTCGGCCGCCTTCGCAGGCAACGCCGCATGCCGGAAGTCTCCGTCGATACGGCGGCGATGCAAAGCCGCGTCGTCGATTTTCCCACCGGTTCGCCCATCGACAATCCCGAGATCACCATGGCGCAGCGACAGATCCTGAAACTCGTGGAAGAGGCGACCGACAGCCTGCCGGAAGAATACCGGCTCGTCTTCATCCTCAGGGTGATCGAGGAAATGAGCGTCGAGGAAACCGCCGAAATGCTGTCGCTCAAGCCCGAAACCGTGCGCAGCCGCCTGCATCGCGCCCGCGCCCTGCTGCGCCGCCAGCTCGACGCTTTGATCGGGCCGGTGGCAATGGATGCCTTTCCCTTCGCCGGCTGGAAATGCGACCGTCTGACGGAGCGGGTGATGGCGCGGCTGGGGGGACGGTGACGGGCAGCAAAGGGAAGGCGCTATTTCGGCTCCGGCTGCTGGATGACCGCCGGCGGCTTGTCGCCCTTGGCGCTGCCGCCGCCAAACATCTGCACCGCCAATATGCCGACGACGGATGCGATCATCAGCGCCAGGATTAACATCATCAGCATTCGCATCGGGCGATCCGATCAGGTGATTGTTGCCCGGATAACTTGCCCGAACGGCGTTCGTTCCCGCCTGACGGCAGGTGCACGCTATTTCAGCACTTCCTAACTCATGCTATCGATGGCTGCATCGTTCCCGTTCCATCGGGTTCGATCAGTTCTCATCAGGTCATTGTTCATCCCGGCCGCTCAGGGGAAAGTGCCATGAACAAAGAGCATGTCGCAGCACTCTTTTCGCATCTCGAACAGGGCGATGGCGCGGGCTTCTTCGCCCATGTCGCCGACGATGTGGACTGGACGGTCATGGGCACGCATCCGCTTGCCGGCCATTACCGCTCCAAGCAGGAATTTTTCGCTGCGACTTTCGAGAAGCTGCACAAGGTGCTGCCGGAGGGCACCCGGCTCTCCACGCAAAACATCCTCATCGACGGCGACTGGGCAATCGTCGAGCTCCGCTCGATGGCGACAGCCCGCGACGGCATGCGCTTCGACAACCGCTATTGCTGGCTCTGCCGCTTCCAGGGTGAAACGATCGTGGAAGTGCGCGCCTATCTCGACAGCTGGCTGGTCGGCGAACTCTTCCGGCGCAATCCTGTCGGGGCGCGCGGTTCGGCGACGGCGTGACGGGCGCGTCCTTGTCGGTCCGCCCGTCACAGGCCCATCACGGTATCAGCAGCAGCTTGCCCTTCGTGGCGCGGCTTTCCATCGCGGCATGCGCGCCTGCCGCTTCGGCCAGCGGGTACGCTGCATCGATATGCACCTTCATTTCACCCCGCGAGATCCACTCGAAGAGCTGTGCCGTATGCCGGCGAAGCAGTTCGGGCGTGTGGATATGGTCGGCGAAGACGGCATAGCCGATCTTGATGCTTTTCGGCAGGCTCATGATGTCGAGCGGGCCGGGGCCGCCGAGAACGGGGCCGAACCAGCAGAAGGTGCCGGAGCGGCGCAGCGACGCGAGCGAGCCGGCGAAGGTTTCCGGTCCCGATCCGTCATAGACGACGTCTACGCCTTCGCCGCCGGTGAGCTTCAGCACTTCGTCGGCGAAGGTGCCGGCAGGATCGACGATGACATGGTCGGCGCCCGCTTGCCTGGCGATGGCGGCCTTTTCCTGGCTGGAGACGCGGCCGATCACCCGGCCACCGCGCGATTTGATAATCTGCGTCAGCAGCAGGCCGAGACCGCCGGCGGCTGCATGGACGAGGGCTGTGTCACCTGGCTGGACCGGGTAGAAATCGGTCGCGAAGTGGCTGGCGGTCAGGCCCTGCATCATCACGCCGGCGGCCGTCCTGTCGTCGATATCGTCGGGCACCGGCACCAGCGAGCCCGCGGGAATTGCGATGCGCTCGGCATAGCTTCCCGGCGCATAGACCCAGGCGACGCGCTGGCCCGGCCGAAACTCCGTCACGCCTGCACCCAGGGCCAGAACCCGGCCGGTGCCTTCGACGCCCATAATCTTGGGGTTCGGCATCTCCTTCCAGAGGCCGCCGCGGCGCGCACCGATATCCATGAAATTGACGCCGGCTGCGGCAATCTCCACAAGAACCTGGCCGGGGCCGGCGACAGGCTCCGGCTGCTCGGTCAGTTGCAATACGTCAGGCCCGCCGGGGCCGCTCATGATGACAGCTTTCATCTTCTCTCTCCTTCAAAGCTTGCGCGGCTTGCCGCCGCTGGTCTCGATCGCATCGATCAGCCGGTGCAGCGCCACGGCATCGTCGAAATCGGGGCTGGTATGGGTGCCGTCAACGATATCGGCGGCGAGCCTGAGATAGGCGGTCGCCACACTCTGCGACGGACCCTCGGCAAAGCGGTCGGCGCCGTAGCGGCCAGGGATCTCCAGCTCGTGCAGGGTCTCGTCGCCGGTCGCACCCATCAGCGTGAAGCCGCCGATGCCGACGTAACCGACCGGGCTCGTCAGGATCAGGTCGCCCTTCGTGCCGTTGATCTCGATGCGGAAATTCGTGCCGCGCGACAGGCCGCCACGGAAATGCGCGGCGACGACGGTGCCGTTTTCCAGCGTGCCGCTGACAACGAGCTGATCGGGAACGGTCATCGGCAGGATCTCGCCGGTTTCCTCGATGCGGGTGGTCTTGCGTCGCGTTGCGAGATTGCCGGTCACCGTTTCGAAGCGGCTTGCGAGCATATCGGTCAGCCCGTCGATCGAATGGGCGAAGACGACATTCTGCATGCCGACGCCCTTGGATGGATCGAGCGTATAGGCGAAGGTCTCGCTCATGCTTTCGCCGAAGGTGATGCCGGAGCCGACCATGGTGGCCGAGAGCACTTCGCCGAGATAACCTTCGGCGATGAGATCCTTGATATAGGCAAAGGCCGGGACGGCGCGCGTCTGCAGGCCGATGCTGGTGGCGACACCCTTTTCGCGGGCGAGATCGCGCATGGCGGTGGCATCGGCAAGGTTCATGCCGAGCGGCCATTCGGAAAACACCGCCTTGCCGGCGGCAACGGCCTTTTCCACCAGCTCGCGGTGATGCGTCACCTTCACGCTGATGACGACGAGATCGACCTCGGGATGGCCGATCAGTTCATCGGCGGAGCCGAGCGCATGGGGAACGCCGTATTTCTCGGCGGCGGCCTTGGCGACATCAGGCCTGTTGTGGCTGATTGCGGTCAGGCGGAATTCGGGCAGCTGCGCGAGTGCGGGAATATGGGCGATGGTCGCCCAGCCCTTGTCTGGGTGAACGCCGATAATGCCGACGCGGATCGGTGTCTTGCTCATGGCTGTGTTTCCTGGTTGTCGTTGAATTCGAGGATGGTGCGCTTCAGCTCAAGCCGCGCGATGCGCCAGCCCTGCGGCGTCCGCTTCCATGTCTCGTGGTAGTGACCGTAACCGTGCATGCGCGCCGGCTGGCCGGGGGCGGGGGCGGCGTTGACGACGATGTCTTCCATCGCCCAGATCGCCGATATCTCGCTGTCGGAGATCAGGTCGATCTCCTCATTGTGGAGATGATGGCTGGAGCGTGCGCCCTGCAGGAAGGCCGTCGTCACCGCCATGAAGGCATCCCTGTCGTCGAAGGCGGCGATCAGGCCGCCATCGGGGTCGAGCATGCGGATGCCGACATCGGGCAGCAACAGGGCGGCGAAATCGTCCCATTGCCTGGTATCGATGAACCGGCAATAGCGCGCCTTGGCCCGCCTGACCTCGCCGATCGGATCTGTCTGTTCGGTGGAAACAGGATTTGTCATTGCTCTCCGTCCTTGTTTCCGTCCATATAGGGTGCGGACGTCAGGACGTATGAGCTTCGAACGTCCATGATTATTGCTCGTTCGTCCAAAGTGGAGGATGAAAATGGATCCGCTGACGGAAATCCTGGGGGATTTCAGCATTCGCCAGGCAACCTTCACCCGGCTGGAGGCGAGCGCGCCCTGGGCCTGGGCCTCGTCGGGCGAGCCGGTGGTGAAGTTCGTGCTCGTCGTGCGCGGCTCCGGCATCCTGACGACGGACAGCCATCCGGAGCCGATCGCACTGCGCAGCGGCGATGTCTTCATCATGCTGGATGAGGAGCCCTACCGCATGTACGACCATGAGGATTCCCTGCCGATGCCCTGCGTCGAGGTGGAGAGGCTCAGGGTCGGAAACCGGATCGAGGTCGGCGGCGGCGGAGCCGTCACCACCTTCGTCAGCGGCATGTTCCAGATGGACAGGCTGGAGGCGCGCCCGCTCACGAAAGTCCTGCCGCCGCTTCTGCACCTGAAGCTCGACCAGAACCGCAGCCTGGCCTTCCAGTCGGTGCTGGAGCTTCTGGCGGCCGAGACGGAAGCGCCGGGCCTCGGCTCGGATGCCGTCATCGCCCGGCTGTTCGAGCTGCTCTTCGTCCATGCGGTGCGCGCCTATTCGGCCATGCCTGGCGGGCCGACGCGGAGCTGGCTTGCGGCCATCGGTGACGCCAATCTGGAGCGGGCGATCCACGCCATGCATGGCGAGCCGGAAAAGGACTGGACGGTGGAAACGCTCGCCCGCCTCTCGGGCATGTCGCGCTCGGCTTTTGCCGCGCGATTCAAGGCGGTGGTCGGCCAGAGCCCGCTCGATTATCTCACGGGATGGCGGATCTATCGCGCAAGCCGCCTCATCCAGGATCAGCAGCTGCCGCTTACCGAAATCGCCCGCGCCGTCGGCTATGAATCGATCGCCGCCTTCAACCGCGTCTTCAAGCGGGAAACCGGAGCGACGCCGGGGGCTTTCCGCCGCGACGGCGGATTGCCGGCGGCAAGCCACATGGCAGAGCGGAGCCCACCGAACTTTCTTTGATCCGCAGCGTTCCGGATCAAAGGAGCTCACCATGTCCAGACGCAGATTCAGGAAACTCACCCATCGCCTTCTCGGCCGGTTCGACGAGGTTCAAACCCTGCTCGACCAGATCGAGGGCAGCGCGTCGAAGCTGCGGACGGCCTGCGATGACGAGGCCGAAGGGGAGGGCCTCGCGCATCCGGCGGTGCAGACGCCGCAATGGCCGCGGCATGGAGCGCCTCCGGCCGCCTTGTAATGGCGCTCAATGGTGCTCGCATCGGCCGGCAAACAGACCCGCATGAGCGGCAAACAGCGCACTCAGCCTGTCGATGACGGTTCGCACTTCGGGCCGCTGGCGCTCGTCCTCGTGCACGGTGATCCAGATGTCATAGGTCAGGCTGTCGATCACAGGCCCGGCGCGAACGAGACCGGGGTCGGCATCGCCCATGAAACAGGGCAGCAGGCCGCGGCCGGCGCCGCCGCGGATGAGGTGGGGCAGCATCAGCGGCGTGTTCGTCCAGCTGGTGATCCAATGGTCGGGCTGCTCGAAGGTCCATTTGTCGGCGGGTGTTGTCGCAATCTCGGTTCCCAGTGAAATCCAGTTGTGATTGCCGGCGCTGAAGGTGGCGGCCTGATAGGCTGCGTGGGCGACGGAGACGGAGCGGCGCGTGGCGAAATTGCCGCGCTCCGGCCTGCCGTGCATGAGGGCGAGATGCGCCTCGCGATAGGTCAGGTCCTGGCCGGTGTCGAGCGCCTTGTAGCACATGCGGAATTCGTCTTTCGGGCTCCAGACTTCGGATAGATGATCGGCGATGAAGCGCAGCGTCCAGGCATCGGCACCTGTCGAGACGATCGGCAGGGTCAGCACGTCGCCGCGCCAGTCCGATATCGCCTCCGCCGCTTCCTGCATGACGAGAACGCGCTCGAACAGCATCTCGCCATCGCTCGCCAGGAGATAGCCGGTCGGGCCGCGCCGGAAGAGCGTGCGTCCGGTCGCCCGCTCCAGCGCCAGCATGCGCCGCCCGATCGTCGGGGCGCTGAGGCCGGTGCGCGCGGCAGCGCCCGTCAGGCCGCCCGATGTCGCGACATGGAAGAAGAGCTGCAGGTCATCCCAGCTTGCCTCTTTCACGGATGAAAACCCCCTTTTATCCGCGCGTCTACCTTTGCCGGGCTTCGCGCCTTAGCTCAGTTGCATCTGTCATAGATGGAGGCAGGATGATGCTTCTCAACTGGATCATGCTCGCAAACGAGCTTCACAGGCATAGCCGCCGGCAGAGGAAAGACCCGCTCGCCGATCCGCTCGATGCGCCGGAATGGGATGGCCTGCGCTGGGCCTTGCCGCTTCTGAGCCTGGTGGCGCAGAGACCCTACAGGCTCGACCAGTCTCAGCCGCGGCTGCCGCTGTCTGCGCGGATCAGATCGATCAGCGCCCGAAGTGCCGCGGAAGTATTGCGGTTGCGCGGGTAGTAGAGGCAAAGGGGTGAGGAGCCCGCCACCCAGTCTTCCAGCACCGTCACAAGCCTGCCGCTCGCGATCGCCTCGGCGGCGATCGCCCGGGAAATATAGGCAAGCCCGATGCCGGCGATGGCGGCCTTCAGCATCAGCGACTGGTCGTCGAGCGTCAGCGCGCCCGGCACATCGATCTCGAGCGTTTCGCCATTCTGTTCGAATTCCCAGCGGTAGATGCCGCCGCCCGATGCCCGCGAGCGGATGCAGCTGTGCGCGGCCAGATCGAGCGGCGTGCGCGGCGCCGGGTGATCGGCGAAGTAGCCGGGCGCGCCCACCACGCAGAAATCGAGACCGAAGGGCAGGGGCACGGCCACCATTTCGGCCGGCACGGATTCGGCGAGCCTGATGCCGGCGTCGCAGCCTTCCAGCACCACATCCACCAGCCGGCTTTCGCTCGACAGCTCCACCTGTACGGCCGGGTGGCGCGCCATGTAGGCCTGTATCAGCGGTGTCAGGATTTCATGGGCGCCGGTGACCGAGCTGTTGATGCGCAATGTACCGGAGGGACGCGTGCCATGGCTGCCGGCAGCCTGCATGGCCTGTTCGATGGCGGCCAGCGAAGGGGCCACGCTGGCGATGAACTCCTCGCCGGCGGAGGTCAGCGAGACGCTGCGGGTCGTGCGGTTGAAGAGGCGGATGCCGAGCCGGTCCTCCAGGGCGCGCACATTGCTGCTCAGCGCCGTCGGCGACATCGATAGCGCATCGGCGGCGGCGCGGAAGCTCAGATGCTCGGCAACGGCGATCGCCGCCCTGATTTCGGTGAATCCACCGCCCTCTACTGTGCGGAATATCGGCATGGTTCGTCCCGATTTAAACGGCTAATCGGGATAATCTCTAGCGCCTATTCTTGTCTCATCCAAGATCGTCAAATGGAGAAAGACAATGGATATGCAGCTTTCCGGCAAGCGGGCTCTCGTGACCGGCTCGTCTTCGGGGCTCGGCGAGGCGATGGTGAAGATGTTTGCGGCGGAAGGGGCTGCCGTCGTGGTGCACGGCCGCGACCGAGCGCGCACCGAGGCTGTGGCCGGGGCCATCGTTTCGGCCGGCGGCAGGGCGGATGTGGCGATCGGCGACCTCGCCGATGACGCAGGGGCCGAAGCGGTTATCGGCCAGGCGCTTGCCGGCGGCGATATCGATATTCTCGTCAACAATGCCGGCCATTACCACCATCTCGACTGGCATTCGGCAACACCGGCCAATTGGGTGGAGACCTATCAGATCAACGTCGTCTCGGCCGTCAGGATGATCCGGGGATTGGTGCCGGCAATGGTCGGCCGCGGTTTTGGCCGGGTCATCCAGATCGGCGGCGGCCTGGCCTCGCAACCGATCCCGATGCAGCCGGATTACGAAGCGTCGCTTGCCGCGCGCCACAATCTCGCGGTCTCGCTGGCGCGGCGGCTGAAGGATACGGGCGTCACGTCGAATGTCGTGTCGCCCGGCGCGATCCTCGTGCCGGCGGTGCGGGACCTCCTGGAAAAGATCGCGCCCGCGCATGGCTGGGGCGATCGCTGGGAGGACATCGAAAGCGGCTGCGTCAAGGAGATGGTGCCGAACGATATCGGCCGTCTCGGCCGTCCCGATGAGATCGCAGCTGCCGTCATCTATCTCGCAAGCCATCATGCCGGCTATATCAGCGGCGCGACGCTGCGCGTCGATGGCGGCACCATCCGCTCGGCTTTCTGAAGCCGGGCGCTTTCATGGCGGCGGCGCGCACGGAAGGTGGCCGTCAGCGCGCCGCGCCGAAGAACCGGGTGAAATGCGCGATGACGGCATCGGGTGCTTCCTCGGGAATGAAGTGACCGCAGGGCAGGGCTTCACCCTCCACCTGTTCGGCCCAGGCCCGCCAGGGCTCGAGCCCATCCCTGCCTTTCAGCGTGCCGCGCTCGCCCCAGAGCATCAGGAGTGGCATGTCGAGCTTCCAGCCGCGGTTCTGCTCGTCGAGCTCGCGGTCGATCGTCCAGCCGGCGCGATAGTCCTCGGCCCAGGTATGGACGCTCCGCAGGTCGCGGGCGCAGGCGAGATAGTCGGCGAGATTTTCTTCCGGAAAGACGAAGCCGGGTGCGGATTGATGCGCGAGAATGTAGCGCACGAACCATTCCGGATCACCGCCGACAAGTTTTTCCGCCAGTCCGTCCGGCTGGGCCAGCATAGACCAGTGCCAGGCCGAAACGGCCTCCTTCGCGCCCATCCGGGCCCACATGTCGGCCGTCGGGATGACGTCTAGGCTTGCAAGGCGAGTGACGGTTTCGGGATGATCGAAAGCAAGGCGATAGGCGACGCGGGCGCCGCGATCATGGGCGCCGACGTCAAAGCGCTCGAAGCCGAGTGCGCGCATGGTGGCGATCTGGTCGCGGGCCATGGCGCGCTTGGAATAGGTCTCGTGATCGGGGCTGCCTTCGGGCTTGTCGCTGCGGCCATAGCCGCGCAGGTCGGGAATGACGACGGTGAAATGCGCGGCAAGGGCAGGCGCGACACGCGACCAGCACATGCGCGTCTGCGGCCAGCCGTGCAGGAGGAGGAGCGGCGGGCCGTTTCCGCCGACAAGCGCGTCGATCTCCAGGCCATCGCCCGGGAGGCGACGCTGCTGGAAGCCTTCGATGAGACCTGCGGACATGGTGTTTCTCCCTCGGTTGCGGGGAGAACTCGCAAGGGCCGGGTTTGGTTCAAGGATGGGTCGCGACGCGCGCCCTCAGGCCGCGGCCTCTTCCCGTTCGACTGCCCGCCGTGCCCGCACCGCCGCGGCGATGAAGACGCGGGAGAGGCCGTGATAGAGCGGCTCGCGCGAGAGCAGGCGGGAGGTGAGGTAGCCGAGCATGGCGACGGACATGATGGGGATGACGGCCTGGTGGTCGCCGGTCATTTCCAGGATGATCACGAAGGCCGTCATCGGCGCCTGTACGACGCCGGAGAAGTAGCCGGTCATGCCGAGGATGGCTGCCAGCGCGATGCTGGTGCCGAGAGCCAGACCGACAGTGCTGCCGAAGCCGGCGCCGACGGCGAGCGAAGGGGCGAAGATGCCGCCCGGAATGCCTGACAGCATGGACAGGAAGCTCGCCACCAGCTTGCCGGCGAAGAAGAGGAGCGGCAGCGGGTGGCCTTCGACGGCGCTTCGCGCCTGTTCGTAGCCGGTGCCGAAGGTCGTGCCGCCGAAGGCGATGCCGATGCCGGCGACCGCCAGGCCGCAGAGGCCGGCAAGCGCCACCATGCGCGGCAGGGGCTGCGGCTGCGCCCAGCGGCGGATGCGCTGGCCGAAATGCAGGGCAAGTCCGCTGAAGCCGGCGCCGAGCGCGCCGCCGCCGATGCCGCAGGCGAGCACGAGGCCCCAGTCGCTGAGGCCAGCCGGCGAAACGGAAGCCTCGCCGAAATAGTTGTAGCTGCCGGCAAGGCCGAGGGCTGCGAGACCGGAGAGGATGACGGCGGTCAGAACGACGCCATTGGCGCGCGATTCATAGGTACGGCTCATCTCCTCGATGGCGAAGACGATGCCGGCAAGCGGCGTGTTGAAGGCGGCGGCGATGCCGGCAGCCGAACCGGCCAGGATCAGGCCGCGGGCCTGCGCCATGCCGCCGAAACGCGCCACCGCCAGCATGATCGACGCGCCGACCTGCACCGTCGGTCCTTCGCGGCCGATCGAGGCGCCGCAGAAAAGGCCGAGAACGGTAAGTGCGATCTTGCCGGCGGCGATCCTCAGCGAAAGCAGCCGCGAGCGGTCTTCCTCCTCGCGCAGGTGACGGGCGGCAATCGCCTGGGGAATACCGCTGCCCTGCGAATTGGGAAACAGTCTGATGGCAAGGAAGGCCGAAAGCATGAAGCCGAGCGGGCTGACAATGAGCGGCAGCAGGAACGACCATTCGCCCGTTGTCGTCAGGCCGGCAAAGGCCTTTTGCGCGAGATCGGCAAGCCTGGCAAAACCGACGCTGACAAGGCCGATCGCCAGCGCCCCGCACCAGAAAACCAGCCGTGGCCGCCAGAGCGAGAAGGATCCCCAGATGACGCGGGAACGGCGAAGCAGCCGGGAATTGCGATAGGGAAGTGGCATGGCGGACTCGGGAGGCGATTTCGGGGGCAGTCCCGGTATAGACCCAAATCCTGCCCGAGATCACCCGCTGATTTAGCGGAACTGCATTTGAGCTGCGGCCGGCAGGGCGGGGCTGCCGGCCTGCCGTCTCACGCCGCCTTTTTCGCCAGCAGGTCGCGGATCTCGGTCAGGAGCTGCACATCGGCCGGCGGCGGGGCGGGCGGGGCCTCTCCGGTCTTTTCCTGGTGCTCCACCTGCGCGCGCAGGAAGTTTACGCCCTTGACCATCAGGAAGATGATCCAGGCGAGGATCAGGAAGTTGATGACGACGGTGATGAAGCTGCCATAGGCGAAGACGGCGCCCTGGGCGCGGGCGGCCGCAAGGGTCGGCGCATTGACGGTGGAAGAGAGCGGGAAAAAATAGTTCGAGAAATCGAAGCCGCCGAGGACCGCGCCGACGACGGGCATGATGATGTCATCGGTCAGAGACTTGACGATGCCGCCAAAGGCGCCGCCGATGATGACGCCGACGGCCAGGTCCATGACGTTGCCTTTCGCAATGAATGACTGGAACTCACTGATAACGCTCATTTTCTATCCTTCGGATCTCAGGGGGCTTTGATCCTAACGATAGGGAAGGCGGGCGGTTCCGCGGCGCGGTCGTTTTTTGGGCGGGCAGCGGCTTACGTGCCCTCGTCGGGAATGTTGAGGATCTCGCCGCAGGCCTTGCAATGGACGGCATCGGCATCGTGGCGCTGCAGGCCGCAGCGCGGGCAGGCGAAGGTGACCTTGTGCGGCCGCACCACCGCCTGGGCCAGCCGCACGAAGAGCGAGATGCCGACGATCATCGTCACGACGGAGGTCAGCTTGCCGAGCGTTCCGGGCAGGGTGATGTCGCCGAAGCCCGTCGTGGTCACGGTCGCGACGGTGAAATAGAGCGCGTCGACAAAGCCTTCGCCGCCCGGCTGGTTGTAGAAGAAGGAGGTGTAGACGAAGCCGGTGACGAGGAAGAGGAAGACCAGGAAATTGATCACCGCGCGCACGACATCGAGCGCATAGCCACAGCTCATCCGGCGCAGCGCCTCCTTCAGCAGCGGGCTTCGCCCGATCGCCCAGAGCCGCATGACGCGCAGGAAGGCGAAGTTGAAGAGCGCATCGGGAAAGAGCAGCGTCGCCAGCACGATGAAATCGATCCAGGTCATCGGCCGCAGGATCCAGCTGCGCAGCGAGGGGGCCGCAACGGCGCGCGCCGCGATCTCGGCGGCGATCCAGACGGCGATGACGTAGTCGATGACGAGATAGGTGGGGGCGGCGCGGAAATAGGGGCCGAGCACGAAGAAGGCGAGGATGGCGATGTCTATGACGGTAAAGATGAATTGCAGCAGCATGGCCTTGCGGCCGTCACCCCGCTCGATGCGGCGCAATCCCGCGCGCAGGCTCTTGTGATGCGTGTCGTCGTCGAAGAGATGATCCATGACGGCGAAATAGCTCGCGTATGACGGGTATCAATAGGCGAGGCTTTCGCGGGGTGCGGAAGCTTGAGTGGGATCAAGTCGCGCCTGTCGGCCCCGAAGCGGATGAACAGCCGCAACGCTCGACTGGACAACGGCCGTCCTTTCACGCATTCTCGCGCGATGATTGCAATTATAGAGACCCTCTCGGCCGAGCCAACTGCTGATGAGCTTGACCAACTCCTTAAGCCGCTGGTGGAATTCAACAGCCACCACACCGCGACCATAGCGGAATGGCCTCATCTTGGCATAGTTTTGAGGCAACCGGAGACTGAGGAGATCGTCGGCGGCCTGTATGCGTTCGATGAACTCAATTGGCTGTTCGTCAAGTATTTGGTTGTGCCTGAGGCACTCCGAGGAAAGGGGCTTGGCCGTCAATTAATGGGAGAAGCAGAGCGCATTGCCCGCGAACGGGGATACCTGGGCATCTTCCTGGACACGTACGACTTTCAAGCAAAACCGTTCTACCTGAAGCTTGGTTATGAGCAGTTTGGGGAACTCGAAGGGGACGACCGTACACCCCGGCGTTTTTTCCTAAGAAAGGTGCTTTCTGCGTAAAACCGGAGACTGGGGACCTAACGCTTTGCCATTGTATCCAACAGTCGGAACATGATCGCTTCCAGCGCAAACCTGCCAAATGACGCAACTTGGTTTGGTGGCAGTTGCTACCGAACTCCGGAATTTTCCGGCTGCGGCCCCGACGTTGAGCGTGTCATGACTTCCGGAGTGTTTAGGGTCTTAAATGGCGACAGAGCGCGACGAGATTGATGCACTCAAGAGAGCGATCAGGAAATCAGGAGGCGAGCAAGTCGGCCCCTGGGGTGTCAGGCGCAAGAAAAGAGATCCGCGCACGCCGCCTTGGGAGGTGTCATATGACGAATTTCCAAACCATTGGACCTACATTCGGCTGATCAAGGATTTCTTCAAGATCATGAGGGCGCTCTTTTCACGGAAAAATGGCGCTTGAGGTACATGTTCGGTCGACTGAAGCCTTCGAACTTACGGTCATCCGAAGATGCAGAATTCGACGCTGGTCGCATCTCACCTGGAGCGATGTTTTCGGGCACTTTCTCGAACGGCATAAAGATAGATTTTCTGACAATGCCGATGGGGATCAAGGCTGCGCCTTGACGTTGGGATCAAGGCTGCGCCTTGACCCAGGGGGGTGCTGGATCAAACATTGATGCACGGGGTGCATCAATGTTTGACCAGGGGGTCATGGCCCCAGTTCATCAGCGAGTAGCGCCAGGGGGAATGCTCCTTGTCCTTTTGCGGCCCGCCCTGGGCGAGATGGCGATGCACATAGCCGACGACCTTGCGCATGTGGGCATAGTCGGCCTCTGTCAGGTCGGCCTTCTTCTTGTGCCTGATCTCGACGATCCGGCGGCCGGAGTGATGGCCGATCGTTTCGTCGCCGCCCTTCTCCTGCCAGCCGTTCGCCTTGCTCTCGTCGGTCGCCAGCCATTTCTCGAGCGTGGCCGGCGTCATGTTCACCGCCTTGCGGAATTTCCTCCAGACCTGCTCGCGGTCGCCTTGCTCATGCTCATGCTTTGCCATGGGCTTTTCTCCGGACCCTGCGCAGTTCGTCCCTGTCGATGAAGTTATCCGTCGCGCCGGCCTCTTCGTCCGGATGGGAGATCTCCACATCCAGCTCTTCGGGCAGGTCGAGCGCCTGCTTGGTGTTCATGATGCCGAGCGGCACGCGGCCTTCCTCTGTTCTGGCGGCGACTTCGACGAGCGGTTTTGTCTTACGGGCCATGAAATATTCCTTTCTACTGAAATGGGAACGCGGGGCGGAGTCGCCTGTTCCATGAAGGTTGAGGATTGCGTCGGCCAATGTGCGGGCCGGTGTTGTGGCCTGCCGCCCGCAGCCTCGTCATCCGGCCCTTCGGGCCACGTGCGACCGCGGGCGCATTCGCTTACCCGCTTCTGTCTCGACGAAACCACACGGCCAAACCTCCACGGCACCCACGCCGCTTCCGCCTCGGGAACAAACAGTATTCGGTGGCGTTCGGTTCTCGCGAACACATTCAATTCACGGAGGATTTTCAAATGGGTCGCGGTATTCTTCTCTGGCTTCTGGGCATCCCGTTGCCGATCGTCATCCTGCTCGTGCTCTTCATGCGATAGGGGGCTGCCATGTCTCTTGCTGAAGAAAGAGTCATCGCCGGCAATCGCACAGGTGCGATGCCGGTCGAATCCTCAAAGCCTGCCATTGCCTGGGGTCCGATCGTCGGCGGCGCCGTGGCGGCGACGGGCATTACGCTCATCCTGTTGCTGCTCGGTTCCGGCGTGGGGCTGACGATGGTCTCTCCCTGGTCGGGCGAGAGCAGCTCGGCTGCGACAGTCGGCATCACAGCGGCGATCTGGCTCGTCGTCGTGCAGTGGCTGTCATCGGCGCTCGGCGGCTATCTGACCGGGCGTCTGAGGACCAAATGGGCGGTCATCCACACCAATGAGGTCTTCTTCCGCGATACCGCGCATGGCTTCCTCAGCTGGGCGCTCGCGACCGTCTTCGTCGCCGGCTTCCTGGCGTCGTCGCTGACCTCGCTTGCGGGTGCCGGGGCAAGTGCGGCCGGCCAGGCTGCAATGGCCGCCGGTGTGGCAGGCGGGTCTGCCGCGGCAGCCTCGGCGTCGGATACGGATACGGCCCGCCCCGGCATGGCCACGGCCTATTTCACGGACGCGCTGCTGCGGCCGCAGAATATTTCCAATCGCGCCAGCGAGGATAATGGCGCGGCCACGGCCGAGATTTCCCGCATCCTGCTGCAGGGTGCTGCGAACGGCTCGGTGCCTGATGGTGACAAGACCTATATTGCCGGCATCGTCTCGGCCCGGACAGGGCTTTCCGAGGCCGATGCCCGCGCCAGAGTCGATACCGTGCTGAAGCAGATTGACGATGCCAAGGTTGCGGCACAGGCTGCCGCCGACAAGGCCCGCAAGGCTGCTGCGACCTCGGCGCTGATCGGCTCGCTCTCGCTGCTCGTCGGCGCCTTCATCGCCGCTGCGGCCGCCGCATTCGGCGGGCACCAGCGCGATGAGGAAGAGGACCTGATTGCGACGGGCCGCGGACCGCTCGTGTAAAAGCCGCTCGCATGAAAAAAGGCGGCGCCCGGTGAACGGGCGCCGCTTCATCCTGCCGTTACTCGGGCCGGAGGCCTTGAGAAGCGTCAATTCCGCGCCGGTGGCATAACGCAGCTCTCGTCGGCTATACTGCCGACAGGTTCTCGAAGTTCACATTGCCGCTCCCCCAAAAGCTTCGAGGCCTTTGAAGCAGTGCTATCCCAACCATTCAGTCTTACGCGCGAGAAATATGGCCTCTACGTCCATCCTCCACGACATTCCCGGAGGCAAGCCGCTGCTCGAGTGGTTCGGGCGCGTACCTCGCTTCCACGATGCCAATCTGCTTGAGATCACCTTCTCCGGTAACGGAGCCGGGCTGCTGCGCATCCACGCCTGGAACATGACCGACGAAGTGGATGCCAAAGGCTACTTCGTCCTCGACAAACACGCGATCGTCACTTTTGCACTTGAGGGCGTAAGCGCGGTTAATTGTACAGATTTCGATGTGGTACCGGGCATCATCTTCGGATTGGAGATCACCAAGGTGGACGAGCATTTCCGCATTGAGTGGGATTCAAGCTACGGAGTGGCCGGCTTCGTCACTGCCAGGCGCATACGCATTGACCTGGTGCCGGGCAAACCCGACTGAGACGCTCTTCGAGACAGGTTCTCAGAAAGACGCGACGGCTCTGAGGCCGAAAATCGCAGCGTTCTGGATCCGTGAATTCGGCTTGTCGGGATCGGCTGCATTGCCGGCGGGACGGATGACATATTGGAAGAATGGCTGCGCCGTCATCCATGGCGTGACGGCCGCCTGATAGGTGGCTTCGATGACGGCTTCGGAACTCGGCACCGGCTGAGATGTGCCGTTGAAGGCATTTTCGGCCTTTACCTGATCCGACATGCCCGAGCTCATGCTGGCATAGGCGAAGCTGATGCCGGCGGTGTCGTCGTCGCGGCCCGGCAGAAGCCCCTTATAGGCAAGGCCCATATCGAAATACCAGTTCATGCTGTTGCGCTCCTGCTGCGGCGCCACGGCAATCCGGAAAAATCCGTTGAGCCCGTTGTCCGAACTTCCCGGCTCCTGCCAGAGCGTCTGGTCGATGACGGCATAGACCGCGAAATTGCCCGAGAGCCGGCGCGGGCTGCCGCTCGAGAGCGGATCGGCGAGCGAGACGCCGTTCGATGCGGTGGTCAGGCTGTCGAACTCTTCGGAATTGTACCAGGCGCCGATCTTGTAGGTGCCGGGCAGGCCGGTCCCGCCCTTTGCGGGCATATAGGCATAACCTGCCTCGGCAATCGCCAGGACGCCATCGCCAAGCGGAAATCCCAGTCCATTGGCATTGCCGTCGGGGTCGGACCCGGTCGGGCTGCCATTGAAGATGGCGGCCTGCAGCGTCCAGGCATCGTCAGGCTTGACGATGATCTGCGCGCCGGGAACGGCGAAGGGATAGGCCGGCCCGCCTCCGGGAAGATCGGCGGCAAAGATGCCCGGCCATCCGAAGGTGGAGTTGACGAAAAGGCTCGCCGTATTGCTGATCGCGAAATTCTGGTCCGCCAGGATCTGCCCGAGCTTCACCGTCACCTTGTCGTCCATGAGGCTCTGCGAGAGATAGAATTCCCCGAGCCTGAAGCCGGGATCGGCTTCCACCGAGGTGACCGTCAGGAGATTGCCGATATCCTTGCCGGACAGGCCCTGGCCCTGGATCGCATAACCGGAAACATGGATGGCGCCGCCGGTCCAGCCGACCAGCCGGTCCATGTCGAAATCACCCTGCAGCTGGAAGACACCGTCATAGGCGGTCCCGCGTTTCAGGCCGCCGGAGACATTGCCGAGCACGTCACTGGTCTGGGACATCGTGAAGGTGACGCCCTGGTCGCGCAGCCAGTTGCGATAGCCGTGCCAGTCGCCGGTCAGTGTCGTATCGGCGTAGGAGGGCGGTGCCGCATCGTCCGCCCGTGCCCCGGCGCCATGGGCGGCGATCGCAAGTGCAAGAACGGCGCCGGGTAGCTTCTTCATTCGCGTCCCTTTTCCGGAGGCTCTGATTTCGGGGGATGCGCAGGCGCTGATCTGAAGCGTCTGCGCGCGGAATCGAGCTTTCCATCATTGGAGCGATTTGCGCGGCAGGGCAAGTTTGTCGGGCGTTATGCGGCCGATTGTGCTTGCCCTGTTGCCAGTGCGGGACACGTCATCCACGGTCCGGCGCGATGCCGTTACGGCCGGGCGACATGCCAGACGCCTTCGGCGCCGTCACCATGAACGTCTCCCGGCTGGGAATCGAAATGATAGGTATAGAGCGGCGCGCCGTTATAGGCCCACTGGGTGACGCCTGTCGGCCGCGTGATGACGCTCCAGGGGCCGGAAGCCTTGGCGCCGGCCGGTGCTTCGAACGGAGGCCAGGCGAGAGCGCAGAGCAGGGTGCAGTCGGACTTTCCGGGCTGGTCCTTGTCGTAGGTGTAAAGCGACAGGCCGTCGGCATCCGTCAGCAGCTTGTGCTGTCCGATCGTTGCGACGGCCGCCGGCGACATGGTCTTTGCCTCTGCGAGCGGTGCCGACATCAGGGCGAGGCCGAGGGAAACGAAGAGGGTTCTGGTCATTGCAGACATTTCGAGGTCCTTTCTGTTGTCGCTCCGTGCGTGAACGGGGGGCAGGCGGCACGGGCGGGCGGTTGGGGGAGGGTTTCAGTCTTGCGGGCAGCTAACCCTTGGCGGCAGGTGCCGGCGGCACCGGCAGAATGATTTCCGAAGCAACCTTCCAGTCCTTTCCGACATGAATCCAGTCGATGATCATCAGGAAGGGCTTGGGCGTCCCGTCCTGGCCGGCATAGGAGACGGTGATGTTCATCGGCGCGTAGGATTCGGCCACATCATGCGTCAGGCCGACGACCTTGAGTTTCGTGTAGTCCGGCTCGAGCACGACCGGCCCGGATGTGCCGATGTCGTGCAGTTTCCGGTCGATCGCTTCGTTGCCCCAGAAACCCGCCCAGTTTCCTTCGGCGGGAATGGCGCTCTTGGCGACGAGGAGCGCAGAGGGCGATTGCCAGAACATTGCGTGCAGGCCCTTGAAATCGTGCTGGTTGGCAAGATCCATCAGCCTGGAGAACTGCGTCCTGATCTGGTTTGCGGCTCGATCATTCAGCGGTTCCTTGCCGGCGGCAAGCGAGGGCACGGCGGAAACGGCAAGCGCTGCGGCGGCGGCCAGCACTGTCTTGTGCATGCGGTTTTTCTCTATGCGGATTTGAGGATGGCGCGGTCGGGAGGGAGGGGATGCCAGGGATTTCGCAGAGCCTGGATGAGGGATCGGCCGCAAGGGCGCGTGGCCGTTCGTGCGCTGACAGGGCGTGTCTCGATCCATGGCCAACCATCCGCTATCCAGGAGTGACTGTTCTTCCGTCCCATCAAGATCACCGCGTTGGCCGGGATTTGTAACTATACGAAGGTCGAGAAAGCGGTAGATGAAGAGGTGAGTACAAAGTTCGGTGAACCCGACGTGATCGGCGCGGGATCTGCCCGCGCCGGACTTGCCGAGGCCTATCGCCGTTCGGCCTCCATGGTCGCCGGCCGGAACATCCGGGCGAAGAAAGCCTTGTCGGGCAGGCGGCGAAGCAGGGCGGCGATGGCCGCGCAGGCCGCAACCGCAAAGACGAGCCGGCCGGTCAGGACGCCGTTGAGGTCGGCGCCGAGCGACATCACCACGATCGTGTCCTCGATGACGCTATGGGCAAAACCCATGAACACGCAGGAGAGAAAGATCTGGCGCGGGGAGATCGCCCCCGATTGCGCCTCGCGGATCAGCAGGCCGGCACCATAGGAAATGCCGAGGAACAGGCCGATCGCCGTCAGCTGTCCGGCCTCGCCGCGGATGCCGGCAAGGCGAAGCACGGGCGAAAGCGCCTTCATCATCCATTCCATGAGCCCGGTCACCTTGAGGATCTCGAGCGTCCAGGAGAGGGTAAGCAGGATGAGGAGCATCCACATCATGGTCTCGGCAAGACCCATGAGGTAATCGCCCCAGCCGGGTGTCGCGCCCATCGGCAGCCAGACGGGATCGACCGGCGCCGACAGCCAGCCCGTCGCCGAGAGAACATGGTGCAACATGAAGGCATAGAGCAGGCCGCCCGCGATGCGCAGCACCGTGGTCGCGATCATGCCCGGGCCGGCTTTCTGGATGATCTTCTGCTCGATCGGCAGGCCGTGCGCAAAGAGGATCAGGGCCGAGAAGACCGTGACGTCGGCGACGCTGAGCGAGGATGCGGGAACGAGGGTGAAGACGAGCGGGACGGCGCCCCAGATCCCGACCAGCATGCCCGTCAGCCAGGCAAGGCCCAGTTCCGGCGGAAGCCCGATCAGGTTCATGACCGGCGCGAAGGCGGGTGCTGCCGCCTTGACCAGACCCATCCGCGACAGGATTTCGGTCAGGATTGCGATCGGAACGGTGATGCGGACAAGCACCCAGTAGATGGCGAGTGTCTGGCTGGTATTGCGCTTCACGAAGGATAGGAACGACATCGGAGACCCCTTATGTGGTGCCCCAATCTGCTAGACCCGTTCGCTTCGAATTTGCGGTCAAAGATTGCAGCGCCTTGCAATTTTATTGCAAATGCCGGTTCGGGCGCTATGCTCCGGGAATGGATCGCATCGACCGCAAACTCCTGAACCTGATGCAACGCGACGCCTCGCGCACGAATATCGACATGGCCGACGAGGTGGGTCTTGCCCCCTCCAGCTGCCTGCGCCGCGTGCAGCGTCTGCGCAAATCGGGTGTCATCGACCGCATCGTCGCGATCCTCAATCCGGCAAAGGCCGGACGCGGGATCAAGGCCCTGGTGACGGTGGAACTGAAGCTGCATGGCGAGACGCATATGCGCCGCTTTCTCGATATTGCGGTCGCCGAGGAGGCGGTCTCGCAAGCCTATTCCGTCACGGGCGAAACCGATGTCGTACTGATGCTGCGCCTGCGCGACATGGAGGAATTCGATACGCTGTGCGAACGGCTTTTCCGCGATGAAAACAATGTCGCCCGCTATTTCACCATGATCGTCATCCGCACGGCGAAGGAGGAAACCGCGATCCGGCTCTGATCGGCCTGCCGCTCGCCGGCGAGGGCTGACCGGAGGCAGCCACCCCTTGCAAAATCAAGCCGCTGCACACAGTTGATGGGTTCCTGCGCCGGAGCTTTCCGGGCGCGTAATCTTGCGTGACGGGAGAAGAATGCAGCAGCGTATCAAGACCTGGCTGAACCAGTATGAGCCGATGACGCTCATCACCTTCGCATGCATCGCCGGTGGCCTTTTCCTGCTGCAGCGGCTGACGAGCGAGGTGCTGGAGGGCGAAACGCTCGGCTTCGACCAGACGATCCTGTTGTGGCTGCGCCAGCCGGGCGATCTCAGCCTGCCGATCGGCCCGTCATGGCTCACCCATGCGATGGGCGACATTACCAGCCTCGGCGGCGTGACCGTGCTGACGATCCTCACCGCGCTTGCGACCGTCTATCTGCTGCTCGACCGCAAGACCGGGATCGCCGTCTTCCTGTTTCTCTCGGTCCTGTCGGGCTGGCTCGCCAGCACGGCGCTCAAGATCATCGTCGCCCGCGCCAGGCCCGATATCGTTCCGCATCTCGTCGATGTCAGCGACATGAGCTTCCCGAGCGGCCATGCGATGGTCTCCGCCGTCACCTATCTCACGCTCGGCGCGCTGCTCGCCCGCACGCAGCGCTACCGCGCCACACGCATCTTCGTCATGGCGGCCGGCATCTTCCTCGCCGTCATCATCGGCCTCAGCCGCATCTATCTCGGCGTTCACTACCCGACGGACGTGCTCGCCGGCTGGGTCGCCGGCGCACTCTGGGCGCTCGGCTGCTGGCTGGTCTCGAAGCGGCTTATCGCGAGGACGGCAGATGAGGTGCAGAGCGAGCGGGGGTGATGGGAGAGGGCGCCACCCCCATCCTGCCTTACGAGGTCAGACAAAAGCGCGGTTGAGGCCGGAGCCCCCTCATCCGACCCTTCGGGCCACCTTCTCCCCGGCGGGGAGAAGGGGAAACCTGTTGCGCCCTTTGCGGCAAGTGCGACCGTTCGATGCGGAGCCGGCCGGTACGGCAACCCCTTCTCCCCAGCGGGGAGAAGGTGCCCGAAGGGCGGATGAGGGGGCTCCGACCTCAACCTTACTTTTATCTGACATGGCAAGAGAGGTGAGGACCGCGAATCTCGAAAGAGAGCCCGGCTTTTGCCAGTCTCATCCCTGCTGCGCAGGAAAAACAAGCGTAACGCCAAGGCCGGGATGGCGGTCGGTCAGCGTGATACGAGCGGCGTGCAGGTCGGCGATTGCCTTGACGAGGCTCAGGCCCAGGCCGCTGCCCGATGTCGTGCGGCTCTTGTCGAGGCGGTAGAGGCGGCGGAAGACGAGTTCGCGCTCGGCTTCGGGAATGCCGGGGCCGTCATCGGAAATACCGGCCGCAAAGCCGTCATCGCCGGCCTGCAGGGCAAGGGTGATCCTGGTCGTCGGCGGGCAATGGTTGATGGCGTTTTCCACGAGGTTGACGAAGAGCTGGGTCAGCAGTTCGCGGTCGCCATTGACCATGCAGGGGGAGGCGGGCCTGGCGGCGAAGTCGAGTGACTGGCCGTTATCCTCGGCAACGCCGCAGTAGATTTCCGCAACCGAAGCCATGATGTCGCTGATGTCGACCGGGCGGAAGCGCGCCTTGCGGGCGCCGGCCTCGATCTGCGAGATGCGCAGCAGCGCCTCGAAGGTGGCGTTGATGCGGTCGCTTTCCTCGCGGGCGTCGATCAGCAGCGGCCGGACATCCTCGCCGCGCCCGCCCTGCTCGATCGCCTGCTCGACGGTCATCTTCAGGCGGTTGAGCGGCGTCTTCAGGTCATGGGCGATATCGGCGCTGACCTGCCGCATGCCCTCGACGAGGGCCGACAGCCGGTCCAGCGCCTGGTTCATATGGGCGGCGACGACATCGATATCGTCACCATTGCCTTCGAGGGGAATGCGCCGCGCAAGATCGCCGGCCGAAACATCGCTCATCGCCCGCTCGATGCCGTCGAGCCGGCGCTGGGCGCGGGCGGCGAGAAAGGCGCCGCCGCCGCAGGCGAGGAGCACGATGCCGCCGGTCGCCCAGCCGAAACTCATCAGCGCGATCCGTTCCAGATCCTCGGTTTCGGCAAAGCTCTCGCCGACGATCAGCCGGTTGCCGCCGACGGTGCCTGCCAGGATGCGGATGCGATCATCGCCCTTCTGGCCGATGTCGCCGGACTCGATGGTCGAAAGGCCGTCTTGCGCCGCAAAGGGCGAGACATTGCCGGCAAGCCGCTTACCCTTGTCGCCCGAAAGCAGGAAAATGCTGTCCTCGGCATTGTTGAGGCGGGCATAGGCTGCGACAGCGGCGACGAGGTCTTCGATATCGGCCGGTGAATAGGTGGAGGCGACGACCGAATAGGTCTCGCGCACGGAATCGTCGAGCGCCTGGGCCAGATCGCGCTTCAGGAGCTGGTAGGTGATGATGCCGGCTACCAGAAAGGCCAGGATGAAGAGCAGGCCGAAGGCGAGCGCCAGCCGGAAGGGCGTGCTGCGCAGCAGCCTGGAGCTTTTCCCGGAAACGGCTTTTTGTTTCAGCATCGGATTGTCCGAAAACCGCCATACACCTCTCGGTCCGATCCTCTCATCAGCATCGGATTTCCCCGAGACTAGCGCGGCGCATGCAGGCTGTAGCCGGTATTGCGCACGGTATGAAGCAGCGGAATGTCGAAAGGCTTGTCGATCTTGGCGCGCAGCCGGCTGACATGGGTTTCGACGACGCTGGTCTTCGGATCGAAATGGAAATCCCAGACGCGTTCGAGCAGCATGGTGCGGGTCAGCACCCGGCCTTCGCCGCGCATCAGCACTTCGAGCAGGGTGAATTCGCGCGGCTGCAGCTCGATCGCTTGGCCCTGCCGGGTCACCTGCCGGCGCACCAGGTCGAGTTCGAGATCGGCCACGCGCAGCACCGTCTTCTGGTCCTGCACGGGCGGGCGGCGCGCCAGCGCGTTGACGCGGGCGAGCAGTTCGGAAAAAGCGAAGGGCTTGGTGAGGTAATCGTCGCCGCCGGCCTCCAGCCCTTCGACGCGGTCGTCGACGCCGCTGACGGAGGTGAGGAAAATCGCCGGCGTGCCGATCCTTGCGGCGCGCACCGCCTTGATCAGCGACAGCCCGTCGAGGCCGGGCACCATCCTGTCGACGACCAGCACGTCATATGGCTCACGTGTCGCCTGGAAAAGTGCGTCGCGCCCGTCGTCGATGACGTCGCAGACGTGGCCCGCCTCGATCATGCCGCGAGCGACAAAATCGGCCGTCCTTTGATCGTCCTCGACGACGAGAATGCGCATGGCCTGTCCAAACCTTTCACGATCGGAAGATTACTCTCACGCCGCACAATTCGCGCAGAATTGTGTCCGCCACCTTATCGAATTCTTACGGATTCGTAAGCAGGCGGCACCGGTCCGATCCCGGCTTTTCCGGCCGCAGACCTTTCTTACGAAACCGTATCTTCCCGGCAAAGGCCGTGTATGGGCCGTCGGCTAGAAGTTCGGACAGGGTGGCGGAAAACATGAAGCCACCGTTGTTCAAGCAGGCGGCGCCGGTCGCCGCATTCAAGGAGTTATCTCATGAAGACGCCCCCCACGACACGTCTCAATGCCGTCGTCATCGCCGTCGCCGGTCTCATGGCCGTCGCCGTGCCCGCCCATGCCGCGACCGTGCCCTGCGAGGACATGCTGAGGGACATGCGGGCGGCCAAGGCGAAGGCCACGCTCAGCGATGCCGACATGGCCAAGGTCAACGATCTCGAAGCGAAAGCGGTCGAGCGCTGCAACGCCGATGACGACACCCGCTCGGACAAGTTCCTGACCGAGGCCATGGCGTTGATCGGCAAGTGACCCGAAGGCAAGCCGCAAGGAGAGATCCAATGGCAGAAAGACGAACGGACAGGCTGGCGGACAGGCTGGCGAACATGCCTGTCGATGACATCAACCGCGTGCCGCGCGTCACCGTCGATTTCTGGCTGATCAAGCTGATGGCGGTGACGATGGGCGAGACCGCCGCCGATTATCTGGCGGTCAATATGGGCCTCGGCCTGACGGTCACCTCCATCATCATGACCGCGATCCTCATCGGCGCCATCGTGCTGCAGTTCGCCCAGCGGCGTTACGTTCCCTCGGTCTACTGGCTGGCGGTGGTGCTGATCAGCGTTGTCGGAACGCTGGTGACGGACAATCTCACCGACAATTTCGGCGTGCCGCTGCTGAGTTCCACCATCTTCTTCTCGATCGCGCTCATGATCACCTTCATCCTCTGGAAGGCCAGGGAGGGAACGCTGTCGATCCACTCGATCTTCACGGCGCGGCGCGAAGCCTTCTACTGGCTGGTGGTGCTCTTCACCTTCGCGCTGGGGACGGCGGTCGGCGACCTGATCTCCGAAGTCTTCGGCTTCGGCTATATCACCACGGGCCTGATCTTCGGCGCCATCATCGCCGCCATCGCGTTTGCCCATTACGCATTCAGGCTCGACGGCATCCTGGCCTTCTGGCTCGCCTATATCTTCACCCGGCCGCTCGGCGCCTCGTTGGGCGACTATCTCTCGCAGCCATCGGACTATGGCGGCCTCGGGCTCGGCACGATCTATACGAGCCTGATGTTCCTCGCGATCATCATCTTCATCGTCATCTACATGAGCTTCAACTACGAACCCGAGATCGAAGGCAGCCCGGGAGAGCCATTGCGTTGAGGGCTGCCCGATGTGCCCGCCTCGCCCTGTCATGCGTCTGGCATGAGGGGGCGAGGGGGGCGCTTACGGATTTGCAGGTTATGGAAAAGGGCAGGACAGGTCCTTGACCTACAGCCCTGGCACGACCTGCGCCCGCCACATGCCGATCCTCCCGGCCCGGCAATCTTCCCGCCCGACAAAGCCGGTGTCTACCGAGCCATAAGTGCGATAGACATGGCTGGATTGCTGCTGGCATTCTCCTTGCCGTGGAACCGGCCAGTCCGGATCGAGACCCAGGAAAACCGAGCAGACGATGACGACGATAACAAGCATAACCTCGACAATGGCAGCCTCCTTCCTCGGCTCCTTCGTGGAAGTCGTGGAAGCCTTCACCATCATCCTTGCGGTCGGCGTCACGCAGAGCTGGCGGCCGGCCTTTATCGGCACGGGGCTGGCGCTATCAGTGCTGGCGGTGCTGGTGCTGGTCTTCGGCCCGCTTCTCGGCCTTGTCCCGATCGATATCCTGCAATTTGCCATCGGCACGCTGCTGATCCTGTTCGGCATGCGGTGGCTGAGAAAGGCGATCCTGCGCGCTTCCGGCTTCATCGCGCTGCATGACGAGGCAAAGGCCTTTGCCGCCGAGACCGATGCGCTGGCCCGACAATCTGCCGACCGGCGCGCCGATTTCCTCGCCGGCACGGCCGCCTTCAAGGCCGTGCTGCTCGAGGGCATCGAAGTGGTGTTCATCGTGATCGCCACAGGCGCGCGCCCCGGCATGCTGCCCTATGCGAGCGCCGGCGCGCTGATTGCCTGCATCGCCGTGCTCGTCATCGGCTTCCTCGTGCACAAGCCGCTGTCCTCGGTGCCGGAGAACACGCTGAAATTCACGGTCGGGCTGCTGCTGACGGCTTTCGGCATCTTCTGGGTGGGCGAGGGCATCGGTGCCCCATGGCCGGGCGAGGATTTCTCGCTGATCGGCATCTTCGCGCTGCTCGCCGCCTTTTCCTTCATCGCAGTGCAGCGGCTGCGCCAATATCACGACACGCATATGGAGCCCGCCCGATGAACATTCTCAGGATCGCCGTCAAGGAACTGATCGGCATGTTCATCGATGACGGGGCGCTGGCGCTGTTCAGCCTGCTCCTGGTGCTCGCCGTCGGCCTCGCCGTGGAAACGGCGCTCATCGCCCCGGCGGCCGGCGCGGTGCTGCTCATGATCGGGTGTCTTGTGATCCTTGCGGAAAGCGTGATGCGGGCGGCGCGGCGGAAGTTTCGGCGGTGATGATGCTGGGATAGGCCGGGGGAGGTTTGCGCCCGCAGCCCCCTCATCCGCCCTTCGGGCACCTTCTCCCCAAGGGGGGAAGGGGGGAACCGCGGCACTATCTCTGATGCAATGTGGTGACTTGATGCGAGGCGAGGCGTCACGGAAGAACCCCTTCTCCCCGGCGGGGAGAAGGTGGCCCGAAGGGCCGGATGAGGGGGCTCCGGGCTCAACCTCACCGTCGTCGGGCCAGTGCGGTCAGGGCAGCTCGCCCGCTACCGTCTTCTCTCCCGCGCCGCCGCAATCAGCATCGGTGCAGCCGCGCTCACCAGTGAGCCGAAGGGCAGCTGCTGCAGGGCCTTGCCGACGAGGAAGGCTGCGGCCATGGCGCCCGACAGTTTCAGCCAGGGGTAATCGCCGAGCTGTGCATGGGCGCTGGCATCAGCCCAGCGCAGGTTCTGCTCGACCACGGTGCCGGCCTGATGGCGAACGATATGCAGCCGGGCGCGCAGATTGTTGATCTCGTAACGCACATCCTCGATCTGCCGCTCGAGCTCCTCGCGTGCTGCCGCGCGCTCGATATCGACGATGACTTCCTCGACCGGAGCATCCTCGGCAACCGCATCGAGATAGGCCTTGTATTCGGCCTCGCTCGCAAAACCCTCGGCGTTTGCGTGCTGATCGGTCTTTTCCTGTTCGGGGGTCTTTTCACGTTCGGGCGCTGGCGTCGGCTCGCTCGCGTCCCTGAGCTCGTCCATGCCTTCGATGGCGTCCCTGCCTGTCGTGCTCGCCATTTCGGTCTCCTTCTTGCTGACGGAGTTCAAACGTTCGAGGCGGAAAAAGGATGCATGGGCGGAGGGGATCGATTGCCGGCGCAGTGCGCCGACAGAACCGATTGATCCCTGACGGGTCGAACTCGGCTGCCTGGTCAGGATTGAACGAGGATCACCAGGGTCTCGGGCAATACGCCGTCATATTCCATCGCCTCCGCCGCCTGCCTGCTCTTCATGAATTCCGCCAGCCGGCCCATGTCGGCAACGTCCATGACGAGGCCAACCTTGTTGGACGATTGCGGATCGACGAAGGTGCGAATGTTCGTGCAGCCGATCGGTTCGAAAACTTGCTTGCGACGGGGTGAGGCGAGCCAGTGTTTGACGTCCTTGACGTCGTGATGAGCCAGGATGGTCGGCATTGCGTCCTCCTCTTGCTGCTCCTGATATCAGGGCCGGAGAAACTTTACGCCTCGGACAAGCACGTGGATATCACCCGCATGGGTGGGCGCATTTCTTTTGTGGTCGCCGTGAGGGGGCTGGACTACGAGCCGCGGGCATTTATGGTGCGCCGTCATCAAGGGTGGGGGATTGGCATGAAGTGGATTTCGCTGGCCGGGACATTGCTTTCGGCCTGCCTCGCCGTGGTGCCTGCAAAGGCGAGCGAGCTACTCGATATCATGAACGGTACGTTGAATGCAGCGGCTGAACCACAGGTGATGGAGGATGGCAGGACTGGGGGCTGCAGCTATACGTTTGTCGCGATCACGAGGGATCATGTCTATCGGTCAGGACAGTATCTTCGGGTGACCGGCTCTCTCGATCTGCTCAAAACCCGTTTCTTCGTGAAGACGCCTGGCGTAGCTTCCCTCTGGAGTATTGCGTTGACCCTTATCGTCGATGAGGCCTGGATGGGAGAGGATGGCGAGATCCATTTCACGCCATCGGCGCCTTCGCAGGTCTATCTTATCGGGGCGGGTACGGAGAGCCACCCGGACAAGCGCTCGGAACCATATGGCACCAGGGTGCCCGGGAGCGCGTCGATGCTCCTCGAAACCGGCCCGGCGCTGAAAATCCTCATGGAAGCGACGAGTTCCTCTCACGCGATCAGTGTTGCCTTCAACCAGTTCTACGGGGACAGGATGATCACCGTTCCGATCGAACTCGACGTGACGGACGTCAAGCCGAACGGGGACCGGGTGCGTTCGAAGGATACGGCCATCGATTTTCAACTGTGCCTGGCCGACCTCAGCAACGATTTTCCGGTGCCGCTGAAAGCGAAGTGAGGCTGCCGGTATTGTTTCCGAAGCCGGCGACGTGACTGCCACCGGCGACGACGCGTGGGTTCTCAGAAGACCAACGTGTTCCTGGTTGCCGGCCCGGCATAGCACCGATGCCTTTGCATCCTTGGCCGATACAGTGGTAAGAGCCACCCATGACCCTATCAACAGAGCTAGACTGTCAGGCCTGCGGCGCGTGCTGTTCCTATTCGAGCGAATGGCCGCGGTTCACCACCGAGAGCGAAGAGGACCTCGATCTGCTGCCGGCGCATTTCGTTTCGGCGGATCAGACCGGCATGCGCTGTGATGGAGAGCGTTGCTCTGCGCTCTCGGGCACCGTCGGTTCGCAAGTATCATGCGTGATCTACGGCCTCAGGCCGGACGTCTGCCGCACATGCCTTCCCGGCGACGACGCCTGTTCGACGGCGCGTAAGGCCTTCGGGCTGGCGTAGCCGTTTTGGGCGGACCTTGTTTCAGGGGAACCTGATCTCGTCACGGCAAACGCCAGGTCACCCGTATCCGAACATGGCTTCCTTCTGGTGCCGCACCGCAAGGATCGTCACCGTCTTCTCGTCAAGGCGGTAGCGAACCACATATCCGCTGTCTCCGAAATCGATGAGCCATTCGCGGTATTGCTCGGGCAGGTCCTCAATGAGGCGGCCCTTATGCGGATGCTGGCCGAGTGTTCTGACAGCTGCAATGATCGTCTCACCCGCCCGCTTCGCGGCCAACGGATTTTTCGATGCCAGGAAATCCCGCAGCCGCTGAAGGTCTCGGATGGCTGCCGGCGAGAAGATTACTTGTGGCATTCGGGTGCGGGCAGCTCGTCGTCAGTTCCCCAGCTGGAAAGCCATTTCTCGACCTCGTCGCCTGTGACGTGGAGCCCTGTTGCCTGAAATTCATCCCAGGCGTCGAGTGTCTGCTGTCGCAAAGCCTCGCGCTTTTCCTCGCGCTCGACATATTGCGCGATGGCTTCCCGCATGATCCAGTGGGAGGAGCGGCAGCGGGCTTCGGCCAGATGCTGGACGCGGCTCTTCAGCTCGTCATCGAGCTTCAGCGAGGTCGGCGATGCCACAGGAGCCTCCTTAGTCAAAGGTAATACCTTACGCTAATCTAGGCTCTGCGCGCGCGAAAGTCGATGACAATATCTGTGCCGCAAGATTTTGGAGACGATTGAACCCGGGTTCAAAACACTCCGGTACCAGGCCCGCGGATTTGAATATGATGGCGCCGTGCCGGGCCTCGACGCCATCTGCCGCTCGGTCCGGCTCGCACTCAGTCCAGGAGATCGGCCGGCACCTTGCCGCCGTTTTCCGACAGTTTCTTCATCAGCGCCTTGTGGAGGAACGTGTTCATTTTCGCGCTGTCGCCGGTATCGCCGGTGTAGCCGAGTTCGCCGGCCAGTTCCTTGCGCTCCGCCATGCTCGCATCCATTCCGAGCGCCTTCATGAGATCGACGATCGAATGGCGCCAGTCGAGCTTCTGGCCGGATTTCTTCACGGCCGCGTTCAGCATCTGCTCGATATCGACAGGCTGCGCCTTGGCCGGGGCAGGCGAGGGATTGGTGGTCGGCGCCGGCGAGGGGGCCGCGGGCGCGGCCGAAGCCGGTGCGCTTGCCGTGGGTGCTGCGCTGGCGGGGGCGGTGGGTGCTGCGCTGGCAGGGGCGGTGGGCGCCTGTGTGGGCGCTGCGGCCTCGGTGGCTTGCGCCTCGCCGAAAATGGCGCGCTTGATGCGGTTGAGAATGCTCATGGGAAACCCTCCTCCGGTGGTGAAGATGGGGAAACGCCGCTGGGTGGCCAGGTGTTCCGCGCGGTGATGTCGTTCTGAGGCTCAATCGTTCGAAAGAACCCGGTTCTCACGCCAGAACCTTGTCCAGCCAGTTGAATACTCGCAAATCCCTCAGCCCGTATCCGCCCGGCTCGCAATGCAGATCGGCCCCGTCGGATACCGCAAAGGCGGCCATCGTCTTCGGCCCCGTCAGCATCGTGTAGAGCTTTTGCGATTGCCCCGGCCAGAAGGCCTCGTTGGCGGGCTCGGTAATCAGCATCGGGCAGGTGATCCTGTCAGCCACATCATCCAGCCGGTAAGCCATCGTCGCCTTGAAGGCGTCGAAATAGGAGGTGGTGCCATAGGGTCGCATGCGGAAGGCAAGCGCATTCTTCGTCGCAGGGTCCAGCATCTTGGCCATATAGCCGTCGAACTCCTCCTTCCTGCTGGCGTTCAGCAGCGCCAGCATCGGCGGCGGCAGGCTGGCGGTCCAGGAGGCGGAGACGTCGGTCACGCCGGGATCGGCGATCGCAGCGGCGATGCGTTTTTCGAAGGCGACGGCGCGCGGCACCCAATAGCCACCCTGGCTGATGCCCTGGATCGCAATGCGCGCGGGATCGACACCCTGCAGCGTCAGCGCAAAATCGACGACCGGGGTCACCACATGCTCGAAATCCGGGCGGAAGGGCATGCCCTGTTTCCAGAGCGCATAACCCTGGCCCGGCCCGTCGAAGGTCAGGCAGTCATAGCCGCGCGCAGTGCCGCCGGCCGCTCCCATCATCCACATGTCGAGAGCCGAGCCATCGCTGCCATTGACGAGGATCAGCAGCGGGCGCTTCTGCGCAGTGCCCTTGCCGCGGAAATAGAAGCCGCGCAGCGCCGTATTCTCATAGGGAATGCTCACCTCTTCGATCGGCGGATCGAAGAGCGGGAGCGATTTCAGCCAGCAATCGTCCATCTTCTGCCAGGCGGCGGTGATCTTCGTCGGATCGCCGGTGCCATCGGCGAAATATGTGGCGCTGTCATAATAATTCTGCGCCCAGAGCAGCGCCTGCCGGGCGCTTTCCTTGTGGCCGCCCGAGAGCGAATCCTGCGCAATCGTCAGCGCCTCGTCGCCGGCTGATATCATCGCGCTGTAGGCGCTGTCGAAATTGCCGTCCTCGATCTGGCGGGTGAGATAGAGAACCTTGCCGACATTGCCGGCCTGGTGATAGGCGCGCCCGAGGCTGGTCAGGAGCACATATTCGAAGGCGGAATTCCTGAAGAAATAGCTCGCCTGATGCGCCGCCATCGGCGTCGTCGGCAGGTTTTCCGCGGGCTTGTTGCCGGCCGGAGGCTTGGCGGCCTGGTCCGGCACTTCAGTTGCCTGCGCAGTCATTCCCGCCCCAAAACCTGCGGCAACCATGCCGATGCCGAACTGTTTTCTTGTCAGCTTCATACTATCCCCCTCCGGATACTTGGCTCACAGACTATTGCTTGAGGATTTTACTTTAGCATTGTTGCGGAGACGCGTCAGGAAGGGTGCGCGACGGAGAAATACTCGCGCGGCGATGCGGTGCTTGCGTCGTGGCGGCGGATCCGGAGTGAGCGCCGGGGGCTTGTCAAACGACTGACAAGGTTGAGTCCGGAGCCCCCTCATCCGCCCTTCGGGCACCTTCTCCCCGCCGGGGAGAAGGTGGCAGCCGCCATATCCGGCGAAGTAACGTCTGATGAGAAGGAAGGCCTTGCCGCGACACCCCTTCTACCCCTCGGGGAGAAGGTGCCCGAAGGGCGGATGAGGGGGCTCCGGGCGCTAACCGCACCCGCCATCTTCATCCCCGCCGGGGAGAAGGGGCCAGCCGCAATATCCGGAGAAGTAACGTCTGATGAGAAGGAAGACCTTGCCCCGACGCCCCTTCTACCCCTTGGGGAGAAGGTGCCCGAAGGGCGGATGAGGGGGCTCCGGGCGCCAACCGCACCCGCCATTTTCCTCCCCGCCGGGGAGAAGGGGGCAGGCGCAATGTCCAGGAAGTCACGTCTGATGGGAAGGAAGGCCTTGCCCCGAAACCCCTTCTACCCCGCGGGGAGAAGGTGCCCGAAGGGCGGATGAGGGGGCTCCGGGCGCCAACCGCACCCGCCATCTTCCTCCCCGCCGGGGAGAAGGGGGCAGCCGCAATATCCGGAGAAGTACGTTTGATCGGAAGGAAGGCCTTGCCCCGAAACCCCTTCTACCCCGCGGGGAGAAGGTGGCCCGAAGGGCCGGATGAGAGGGCCGCGAGCGCCAACCGCACCCGTCATCTCCCCTCACGAAAACTCGCCCGCCCGCGGCCCGGCCAGCGTCACGCGCCAGGTCGTTCGCGCGCGAAAATCCTGCGTCGCCAGAAACGTATAGGGCGTCGCCCGCCAGGGCTTCACGGCATTGTTGAGATTGTCGAGCACGTAATCGCCGTCGTCCAGGCGGGCGATCAGCACGACGTGGTTTTCGTCATGCGGGCCGATCACCACCGAGAGCGCCAGGCGGCTTGCCGGAAATCCGGCGTCGATGAGATCCTTCATCTTCTGCAGGGCGTAATCCTCGCAGTCGCCCCGGCCGCCGACGGGCAGGGTCCAGGCGTCGCCGTTTCCTGAGATGGAGCTGTCCTCCGTCGAGCGGACGCGCAGGTTTACCGCGCGGGTGACCTTGCGCAGAAGCGGCATGCCCGCCTGCTCGGCCGGCCCGCGGGCGCGCCGTGCGGCGGATGTCCCGTGGCAAAGCCAGCGATAGCTCGCGCAGGCAGAGGCAAAGCCTACCGGCGCGCCGATATTCCTGCCGACCGGCAGAGGCTGTCCGGCAAAGGCCTGAAACTGCGCGGGAAAGAACACAAGTGAAACAAGGCAAAAAATCCATCGCATGAATCACCCCTCTATTGTCGGCGGGGAAGGTAACACAGTTTATACTAAAACTTTAATAAAATTTATTACTTGCGTAATTAACTATAGCTTAAGAACCTGTGCCATTATCCACAGTTTATTCTTGGAATTAACGGTCTGCTAATATAAGAATTCCCGCAGTTAACGATTTGTTAACTTTGGGAGAGAGAAGATGATCCGTAAAGCAGCGAAGTATAGCGTCGCCGTTGCTTACCTTTTGGCAAGCAGCAGCCTCACAATGGCCGCGCCAGCAGTCGTCAACTGCGCCACGGCAGCGCCGGGTACCATTGAGGCCAGACTGTGCCTGCCGACGAAATCCATCCGCAAGGACGATGACAGCCGCACGGTCAATGACGACAGCAGCGGCAACAGTTTCGGCGGCCGCTCCGGCAACCGCTCCGACCCTGGCAAGCAGGCATCGAGCCAGGGCTCTTCCGGCAATCAGAACACCGGCGGCAATGACGGAAATGGCAATCCAGGCGGCTCCGGCCCCGGTGAAGGCCCCGGCGATGGTCCTGGTGATGGCCCCGGCGATGGTCCCGGTGACGGCCCCGGCGATAACGGCGGTGATCACGGTCACCACGGCGGCAAGGATCATCACCACCACGGCGGCAGGGATCATGACCACCACGGTGGCAAGGATCACGATCACCATGGCGGCAGGGACCATGACCACCACGGTGGCAAGGACCGTGACCATCATGGCGGCAAGGACCGTGATCATCATGGCGGCAAGGACCGTGACCACCATGGCGGCAAGGATCGCGACCATCACGATGGCAAGGATCGCGACCATCACGATGGCAGGGACCGCGACCACCACGATGGCAAGGATCGCAACGACAAGGGCGGCAACGACCGCGGCGATAAGGGCGGCAATGGCCGTGGCGACAAGGGCGGCAACGACCGCGGCGACAAGGGCGGAAACGACCGTGGCGACAAGGGCGGCAACGACCGTGGCGACAAGGGCGGCAATGACCGCAACGACAAGGGCGGAAACGACCGTGGCGACAAGGGCGGCAACAACCGCGGCGACAAGGGCGGCAACGACCGTGGCGACAAGGGCGGCAACGACCGTGGCGACAAGGGCGGAAACGACCGTGGCGACAAGGGCGGCAACGACCGTGGCGACAAGGGCGGCAACGACCGTGGCGACAAGGGCGGCAACGACCGTGGCGACAAGGGCGGCAACGACCGTGGCGACAAGGGCGGCAACGACC